>ERZ1066137.2-NODE-2-length-831355-cov-43.543865_pt1 | contig 831355 bp, 599 predicted proteins | sample MGYA00382784_ERZ1066137 | MGnify/ENA primary metagenome ERZ1066137 (study PRJEB33369, sample SAMEA5778367) | biofilm metagenome | biome: Industrial cooling water; feature: Water cooling tower basin; material: Biofilm | place: United Arab Emirates | collected... | reverse complement strand
TTCTTCTCAAAATTCCTCTGCTACTGGCTTTCACCTACTTTTGTCAGGCAATCAGCATTGAAACTGCTAACTTTAACTGACAGGTTATCTGGTTCTTCTATTTATGCAACCATCGCCAAATCCCTGGCAGCAATTGAGTAATTCGATGTTACTGCGATTTTTGCTGCTATTTGCTTGCAGCTGGGCAGCGATCGTTTTAATTCAGTATTTTTACAGCACCATTGTCATGTTCACCGCCGCGGCGATGCTGGCAGCCCTGTTAAATTACCCGGTGGGTTGGCTGTCTCGCTATATTCCCCGGGGGGCGGCGGTGGCGATCGTTTTTTTGTCGTCCCTATTTCTGTTAGTAAGTCTGGTATTTTTCCTGGGTCTGGAGGCATTGAATCAGGGCCAGGGTCTGGTGGCTCAGATCAGTACGGCCCTGCAAAATCAAGAACTTTTACCCCTGCAGGATCTGCTCACCAAAATCAACTTTGAGCGGATCATCGAGACTCTCCGCACCAGTTTAGTATCAGGTCTGGGGCTTGTCTCCACCATTTTTTCCAGTGTGTTTAGTCTGGTCTTTTTGGCCGTGATCAGTTTGTATATGCTGATCGATGGCGAAAATCTCTGGAAGATGGCCCTGCGATTGATCCCCCGACAGCATCGCGATCGGCTGGGAGCAACCCTGCAGCATACCTTTTTGACCTTTATCCGGGGTCAGGTTTCCCTGATGCTCATCTTGAGTGGACTGAGTTTTATCGTCTTCTCATTCCTGGGCATCAAGTATGCCCTGATTCTGGCCCTGATCATTGGCATTTTAGATGCTATTCCAGGAATTGGAGCCACCCTGGGAGTTTTGACAACCGCCCTGCTGATCCTGGCATCCCAGGGTTGGATGGTCGCTCTACAGGCGGTGATCGCCAGTGTGTTGCTGCAACAGTTACAGGACAATTTCATTCAACCCAAACTGATGGGTGGAGAACTGGAAATTAACCCTGTGATCTTGTTTCTGGCGTTGTTTATCGGTGAACGAATTGCCGGATTGTTGGGGGTGTTTCTGGCGATTCCGATCGCGGGCGTGATTGCTGCTTACTTGAAGATGGAAGAACCAGAACCTGACTCTGCAGCACCAAGCCATACCCCGCCAGGCAATGGTAATCAGGCCGGTTAGGCAATTCTTCTGAGAACTTGCCAATTCTTGAGCAGATCGGTGAGCAATCCCTGAAAAAATGGCTTAAATTACCTCAATAGAAGTCACCCAGTACAACCTGGGATCGGAACGGGGGCAGCATCCCAGGCTGGGAGATTTCCCCCCAACCCGGGAAGGTTATGGGTAGGTCTATACCCGATGGTTTAGCGAGGGGTTATGGTGCAATCGTCAATTCGCTTTTCTGATATTTCTACCCACTGGGCCCGCCCCTTCATCGAAGCTCTGGCCAGTCGGGGCATCATCCATGGCTTTAGCGATCGCACCTATCGTCCCAATCAACCCGTGAAACGAGCGGAGTTTGCCGCCCTGATCCAGGCCACCTTCAATCGTCCAGGCAAACGACCGCCGCTCAACTTCACTGATGTTCCCGCCACTCACTGGGCCGCTCAGGCCATTCGTAAAGCCTACGAAAGTGGTTTCCTGTCGGGGTTTCCCAATCAACAGTTTCGTCCCGAAGAATCAATTACCAAGGGGCAAATGCTGGCCTCTCTGGTAGGAGGACTGGAGATCGTAGGAGCCAGGGATGTGCCCCTGGCCGAACTCTTTCAGGACAGCCAGCAGATCCCAGCCTGGGCCACGGTTGCAATCGCCGCCGCCGCCGAAGCGGGCATCATCGTCAACCATCCCAATCGCAACCAGTTGAACCCGCTTCAGGCCGTCACCCGGGCCGAAGTCGCCGTCTGCCTCTACCAATGTCTGGTCTATCTGGAGCAGGTACCGGCGATCGCCTCCCCGGCGATCGTTCAGTGGGTACGCACGGTGAAGGTCAGCCACCAGCGAGAGTTTCGGGCAGTCTGGGTAGCCACCGCCTGGAATGGAGACTTTCCTTCCAGCAGCAGGCTGACCCCGGCCCAGCAGCAGGCCGAATTGATCGCCCTGCTGGACCAGATGCAAGGCCTGAATCTGAATGCCCTGGTGTTTCAGGTGCGGCCCGAAGGAGATGCCGTCTACGCCTCACCCTTTGATCCCTGGAGTCACTGGTTGACCGGCACCCAGGGCCAGGCTCCAGAACCCTTTTACGATCCCCTGGAATTTGTCATCAACCAGTGCCACCAGCGTAATATTGAGCTTCATGCCTGGTTCAATCCCTACCGGGCCAGAACCTCCCAGCGTGTCACCAATGTGGCTCCCCACCTGGCTGTCACCCACCCGGAGTTTGTCTATCCCTGGGGCAACCAGCTCTGGATGGACCCCGGGGCCCCGGTTGTGCAGGAACGCACCTACGCAGTGATTATGGATGTGGTACGCCGCTACAATGTGGATGGCATTCACCTGGATGATTATTTCTACCCTTACCCGATCGCCGGTCAGAGCTTTCCCGATGACAAAACCTACCAGACCTACCGAGATCAGGGGGGAAAACTGGCCCTGGCCGACTGGCGGCGGGAAAACGTCAACCAATTAATTCAGCGCTTGGGCCAGGGTATTCGCTCTGTAAAACCCCAGGTAAAGTTTGGCATCAGCCCCTTTGGCATTTACCGCCCCGGCCAACCGCCTCAAATTCGTGGCCTGGATGCTTACGACCAGCTCTACGCCGACTCTCTCAAGTGGCTGCAGCAGGGTTGGGTCGATTACCTGGCTCCCCAACTCTACTGGCGCATTGATCCGCCGGCCCAAAGTTACCCGGCTTTACTGCGCTGGTGGGTAGAGAACAACCCCCAGAAACGGCATCTCTACATTGGCAACAACCTGAGCCAACTGGACGGTAAAAGCTGGGATGTGACGGAGATCGATCGCCAGGTGGCCCTGAGCCGAGAACTGCGGAGCCAGCTCAGCCTGGGGAATATTTTCTTCAGCATGAAGGCCATTACCAGCAACCGGCAGGGAATTGCCGATCACTTGCAAACCCAGATTTATCGGCAACCGGCCCTGGCTCCAGTGCTGGGTTGGCGGCAAACCCCCATCCCCGAGCCTCCCAAAAATCTGCGATTTCGCGGGGGTAAACTGACCTGGGCGGCTTCTACGACGGTGCGGGCCTGGACCCTCTATCGTCAGGAGAATAATACCTGGGTCCTGCAGAACATCCTGTCTGCCAGTACAACCGCTATGCCCCTGCCCCCGGGAAAATACGCCCTCTGTGCCGTCGATCGCATATCTCAGGAAAGCGTGGGAGTAGTAGTTAGCAGCTGACCCTGGCGGAAGCAAGGTTACCCCAGAGCAGTTAATCTTCTTCCTCTTCCTGGTCTAGCTCTGGAAACCGTTCGTAAATTTTAGTGACCAGCAGATAAAGTTCATCCAGAATCTCTTCCGCTCCTTCAGCATCCGTGGCAATAGTCAAACCCTCGATCGTAGAAATCAGGGAGAGCAGTTGCTCTGATTGACTGGTATCTAAAGCCATAGAATGCACAACACCCTGAGAAAAAAATCGTTACTTTTTAGAATCGAACAGAATCTAGTATTTCCCCAGGAAGGGGAATACTGATTACATCACTTAAATGGCAGCGCCTTAACCTATGGTTGGGGCGTTTTTTTATTATGAGCCAGCAATGAACAACTGACCGTTTAATTTTCAGTAGCCTGAAAGATAGAAACAGGGTGAGGAGAATTCAATTCTCTCCCCCCCTGTCAGACCAGATCAGGTCTAATCTGATTAGTAACGGGTCGATGTAGAACGAGTTTCAGCCGGATCACGATAGCTCGCATTGTTATCCGCATGACGCTTACCCGCCAGACCTGCCAGACCAATCAGACCGAGCAAACCAAGCCAACCCCAGTCAAAGCTATCATCACCCCGAACATCATCGTTATTGGTGATTTGTCCGGTTGTATCTGCGCCAGGAGCCGTATTCGTTCCTGTTTGGGCAGCAACGGGCAGGGCCAGACTGAGGGTGAGCGCACTAATCCCCAAAAATTTAGCCAGTTTCATGTGAAAGTCTCCTTGTTTGAAATTTTGTCGAAATATCGGTGACCACCCAGCTGGAAACAGGCGATCCCGTTAAAATCAAGCAACAACTCTCAAAACATAGCGAACGCTTTCTGGGCCTGAATCGCTCTTTAGAGACGGATTAAAGACCCAAACAAGTCACCCCTTAGTTAGAAATCACCACTGGAGGGTTTGACCACTCAAACAGGCTCCGCAATCAGGATGGATTAGGCCGGAATTCAAACTCACAGATTGCTGGCTTCACCGGACAACGGGTTCCCAGGCCGGGATTTTCCCAGAGTTGAAGCTGTTGTAGCTTTTTTAGACCCATGAGAGGCGTGAGGCCAGTCACTCGATTTTGGGCCAGATTTAAGTGGGTTAAGCGCGGCAGAGCGGCCAGGGGACGCAGATCATTGATCCGGTTGCCCTGCAAACTGAGACGAACCATTTGCTTCAAAGCCGTTAGGGGACGCAAGTCTGAGAGTTGATTGCGATCGAGGTACAGGGTCTGCAGTTGCCAGAGTTTCGAGAGCGGACGCAAATCACGAATCTGGTTGTCTGTAGCCTGTAACCGGGCAAGGCTCGTGAGGGATGATAGGGCTTCTAATTGCCGCACCTGCAAACTACTGATATCGAGTTCTCGTAGCAGTTTGAGCCCTGAGAGAGGGCGTAAATCCCTGGCTCCTGTGCTGGCAATATCCAGTTGCGTCAATTGTTGCAACCCTGACAGTGGCGCCAGATTACGAATTTGATCATTGAACCGCAGGTTCAGGACTTCCAGGGTTTTCAAAGAGCTGAGGGGATACAGGTCACGGAGTTGCCGATTCACTTCCAGGTTCAGCAATCGCAGATTGGGTAGCCCCGCCAAAGGCCGCAGATCGGTAACCTGATTGGCCCTCAAACTGAGAGTTTGCACCTGCCGTAACGCCTGCAGGGGACTCAGATCCTTGATCTGGTTATCGCCCAGGTACAGGTGCAACAGCGGTAAGGCCTTGAGTGGCCGCAGGTCGCTGACCCGGGTTGATTCCAGGCGCAACTCAGTGAGATTGGTCAGCCCCTCAAGGGGTTGGATGTCGCTAAGCGGCGCAGAGGTGACAATCAGGGTCGTAAGTTGATCCAGTCCAGCGATCGGGCGCAGATCTTGCAACTGAAAACTCCAAGCCAGATTCAAAACTTTTAACTTTTTCAGGGCGGCCAGGGGTTGCAGATCAGTAATCTGGTTGTAAGGCAGGTGTAATGCGGTTAACTGGGTCAGGGCCGAGATCGGACGCAGATCTTGAATGGGGGTACCTTCCCCGGTCAGGGTCAGCTCCGGCAGCTGGGCAAGGTGCTGCTCTGCCTGGGCACAATCCTGGGTTTTAGCGACTTTCAGCAGGGCCTGAATCGTTACCTGGGTGGCGGCTGGCAATGTATCCTTTTGCCAACACCATTGCCGCAGAGATTGAATACCCGCAGAGCTGACCCGCGGAGTTGCAGACAGCGACGGCAGGGAAACCTCCGATTGAGAAAACAGCTGTTTGCCCGGGGCTAACAGTCTGCGACTGGCAAGTTGCCTGGAACTTGGGGAAACTGCGGCGGCTCCCGGTTCTGTGACTGCAATGCCCCCCAGACTGAGGCCGATCGCCCCGCTCATTAGGCCTGTCATTAGAGTTTTAGTTGACATAGGGCAACCTGCAAGACTGAGGAAACACTTTTAAAATTCTCGTCTGGGGCCCTTATTTCAGGATGATCTTCTAGCAAACAAACTGGGTTTCAAGTAACTTTAGCTCCGTTGCAATCATCAGGATTTTGGGGAGCATCTAGCAAAATTTTCTCCTTGCCTGACCATTTTTCTTGAAATCTTTACTTGTTACCTCCTAAAGTAACGGTACAACAAAGATAAGTAGGCAGCCTTAATTAACCATTGAACGACCATGGCGGAATCCCTGAATTAGTGTTTATATAAGGTTGCCAATGGTTTGTGAGCCCTGAAATTCAGTCCCCCAAGATCAATCTCTAGATGAATAATAATCTTGCCGACAAAGTCATTCCCTATCTGCGACCTGGAGTTATCAGGGAGCATTTCGTAAAGATTTTGTTTTTTCTGGCTTTTGGGCTGGCTGGCTTCAGCTTCTTAAAGAGCTATTCTTCTAAAGATATCAGCATCTTCTACCAATATGCTCTCAATATCTTACAAGGGCAGGTCCCCTATCGAGACTTTCCCATAGAGTATCCGCCCCTGGCTCTTCTGCCGATCGTTCTCCCCCAACTCTTTAACGCCATCTCCCTGAAAACTCAACGGGGCTACGAGCTATTTTTCTTTATTCAAAATGCTGCATTTATTTTGTTTATCGGATTTCTCGTAAAGGTATCGGGGGGAGGCCGCCGTCAGCTCAAAGAACCTGCCTGGTACATACTACCTGCCTATCTTTTGCTGGTTATTCTACTGGCCAGAATTCTTCTAATTTATTTCGATCTGTTTCCTGTAATTTTTACAGCCCTGGCCTTACTGGCAGTTGTTAAAAACCGCCCTTCCCTCTGTGGCATCTCCCTTGGCCTTGGTACTGCCACAAAGTTGTATCCCGTAATCTTACTGCCAGTCTTTAGCCTGAACTACATCTACAAGAAACAGTATCAAGAACTGGCCAAACTCTTGGTCTCCTTCTTCTCTACCCTGGCTGTTCTGCTGGTTTTACTTTTACCGATCGGTTGGAACAATGTATTTCGTTTCCTGCAATATCACAAGCTGCGCGGGCTTCATCTAGAGAGCATTCCAGCCGGAGTATTACTGTTAGCTCACAAGCTGGGCTGGATGAATATCACCTTAGAAAATAACTATGGCGCTATTCATCTAAATAATTCTGCCGTCACAGCCACCATCATCCAGCTATTACCGCCAATCTTTATCTTTGCCTTCCTGCTATCGATGCTTTCCTACTGGAAGTATTTCCAACTTGCAGCAAAAAATAGTATTTCCAATACCAGCCCCCGGAATCATCATGTGTTAGTCATTGGTATCACTCTAGTCATCCTTGTCTTTATTGTTTTTAACAAGGTATTTTCTCCGCAATATTTAATCTGGCTGATACCTTTTATTCCGTTTTTAGGTTCAGGGCAGATAGTACTATTTGCCGTAATTTGTGGTTTAAATATTTTAGTTTGGCCAGTCTTTTACGATGAGCTGATGAATCTAGAGCTACTGCCAATTCTCTTACTTAATTGCCGAAATCTATTAATGCTGACTCTCACGTTCTGGATACTATCAAAAAGCTTTTTGAGCAGTTCCCGACGGTCTTAATCCGCCTAATCAGCTATCTACAGTTCTTTCGTTCTTTGAGAGACAGCTGCAACCTGTTGGTCTTAAACCCAGCGATCGACATTTTCGGTAAAAATTTCTCTCAAAATATCAGCAACAGAGTGGGTTAACTCCCAGCCCGGATAATGATTTTTGAACTTTTGCACATCACTGATCCACCAGATGTGATCTCCAATACGATTTGACTCTGCGTAAGTCCATGGCAATTTCTTCTCAGTGATTGCTTCACAGGATTGAATCGCTTCCAGCATCGAACAATTGCTGAAACGGCTACCCCCAATGTTATAAACTTCAGCAACACGCGGATTTTTATAAAAGTGATAGAAAGCATTCACCAGATCAAAGCTATGAATGTTATCTCGCACTTGTTTACCCTTATAACCAAAGACCTGGTAAGGCTGGCCTGTCATCGCACATCTCATCAGGTAGGAAAGAAATCCATGGAGCTTAGTACCCGAGTGACTTGGGCCTGTCAGACATCCACCCCTAAATACAGCCGTATTCATGCCAAAATAACGGCCGTATTCTTGCACCAATACATCTGCAGCTACTTTTGAAGCTCCAAACAAAGAATGCTTGGTATTGTCAATACTCATTGACTCATCAATACCCCGTTGATAATAGGCGTGGGTGTTATCAATTTCCCACCGCGACTCCTGCTCAACCAGAGGTAAATAGTTAGGGGTATCTCCATAGACTTTGTTGGTAGAGCAAAAGATGAAGACAGCTTCCGAACAATGCTGCCGAGTATTTTCCAACAGAACCAGGGTACCATTTGCATTCACAGTGAAATCCATATAAGGATTTTGTGCAGCCCAGTCGTGAGAAGGTTGGGCGGCAGCATGAATAATCAGGCTAATATCTTTGCCATACATCTTGAAGACATTGGAGATTGCATCGTGATCTCGAATATCAATGTCGTGATGAATGTAGCGATCGCCATATTCGCTTAAAAGTCGATCTCGATTCCAGCGGGTTGAAGCATCTTCTCCAAAGAACACCTGGCGCATATTGTTATCAATACCCACTACTGTAAAATCTTTGTTGCAGAAAAACTTTACAGATTCGGAACCCACTAATCCTGCGGAACCAGTCACCAGAACAATCTTCATTTTCTACTTCCAGGTAGACCCATATCAGTTTGATAGCGCCCCTCGCAACAGTTAAAACCGGATGCAGGGCCAGCACATTCGTACTTGGCCGAAGGGTAGAACGCCGAACCGAGGACTGCGCCCCACTCCTGAATACCAGAGTCTTAACTTGCTGGCGTAAACCTATATTTTAGGCAACTTCTTGAAGATGAATGAACCAGAGGAGCTGAATCCAGGATTCTCTAAAAACCTGGCAACGTAACTTAAGCAAGTAGCTCTAATTTATCGTGGGAAGGGGGTTTGAGGTCACAGCCCCCAAACCCCCAGACTCATCTTCAGTTTAATTGCACCCGGCAACTTATCAGCCTGGAATTTGCCATCTTTGCTTCCGGCAGACAAGGTGCCGGGTTGTCAGGCTATAGAATCCGACTGCTGACGATACCATGCGATCGTCTGCTTCAGTCCCTCCTCAAAGCTCACCTGAGCTGTAAAGCCAAAAGCCTGCCTGGCCCGTTCCGTATCCAGGCAACGTCGGGGTTGGCCATTGGGTTTATCAGTTTCCCACACCAGTTCGCCCCTATAGTCCATCAAGGTGCAGATCAGGGTAATCAGATCTTTGATGGAAATTTCCATCCCGGTTCCCAGGTTGACCGGTTCTGCGTCGCTGTAAGATTGAGTGGCCATCACAATGCCCCGGGCCGCATCTTCAGAATAAAGGAATTCCCGGGTCGGACTGCCATCACCCCAAACAGGAATTTGCTGATCTCCCCGCTGCTGGGCTTCATGGACTTTTCGGATCAGGGCCGGAATCACATGGGAACTCCGGGGATCGAAGTTATCTTCTGGCCCATAGAGATTGACTGGCAACAGGTAAATGCCATCAAAGTTGTATTGCTGACGATAAGCTTGAAGTTGCACTAACAAGGCTTTTTTTGCCACGCCGTAGGGGGCATTGGTTTCCTCGGGATAGCCATTCCACAGGTCATCTTCTTTAAAGGGAACCGGGGTAAATTTGGGATAGGCACAAATGGTTCCGACACAGACAAACTTCTTCACCCCAGCTTCGTAGGCAGCGTGAATCAGCTGGGTTCCCATCATCAAGTTGTCGTAAAACAACTCGGCAGGTTTCTCCCGATTCAAACCAATACCACCGACATGGGCAGCCAGGTGAATCACAATATCTTGCTGATCAACGGCTCGTTGACAATTGCTCATCTGGCGCAGGTCACAATCCCGCGATCGAGAAACAGTAATTTTATCTGGCTCGGCCCCTGCTTTACAGAGCTGAGCAATCACCTGCTTACCTAAGAAGCCAGCACCACCAGTTACCAGGATCTTTTGCCCAGCTAAATTCAGAGTCGTCACAGGTATATTCTCCATATTTGCCTTATATCCAGTATCGCTGGGATCAGGCCACCGAGCTACCCCAGTTCTGCCGAAGCATCAATTCTATGGCCACCCAGAATCCCTGACACAGCCCCAAATCCGTCCTGTATCCCACCACTGAAGCCTGAGGGCTTGCTTCGGTTCCCACACCCTCCATTTCTGTAACCAAGATTGGCCTCAACGAAGAGCCTGGTAGTTAAAGCAAGCAAGATGAATTTTATATAACCACAAAATATTTGCATTCGTCTATCTTCAAACTGGTATCAGAGGTAAGTGAACGGTAAAGCAAGTTAAATTCTTACCACTACTTACCGCGATCGTGCCATTCATTTGTTCTAATAGCTTTTTCACCAGGGTCAGGCCCAAACCCGTACCATAATGCTTCCAGGGATCACTGTTTGGGATGCGATAAAACTTGTCAAACACCCGAGGTAATTCTTCCGCCGGGATCTCGACCCCCCAATTACTCACCTCTAAACAAAACATTTGCTGCTGTATACAAGCCCTGACCGTGATAGTTCCCCCCACTGGCGTATACTTGCAGGCATTATTGACCAGTTCTGTAACAATCCGACTCAGACCACCCAGGTCAATCAACAGGGGCGGCAAATTTGGCTCTAAATCTAATTGCAGGACTTGCTGTTGCTGACGGGTACGCTGTTCAAACGGCTCTAGAACATGGGGCAACCAGAGAGCCAGTTCTACCGATACAGGTTCTTGTAATGCCAGACCCGCATTGAGTTGCTGTAGATCCAGCAGGTCTTTAATTAAGTCCAGTTCCCGATCGCACTCCTGCTGCAAGACCTGTAAATAGTGGGCCACCTTATTACGATCGGCTTCGGGTTTGGTGTATTCGGTCGTCAGGTGATAGTCTTCCTCTAACAGGAAGGTCAACATACGAGTGGCGAGTTTTACACTGGCAATGGGAGTACGCAGTTCATGGGAAATAGTGCTGAGAAAATCATCCTTCAGTTGATTCAGCCGTTGTAGTTCTTTCACCTGAGCCTGAGCCGCCGCATAGAGCCGAGCCTGCCGCAGGGCGATCGCACATTGATTGGCCACCTGCTCTACCAGATGAATTTCCATATCACTGAACATGGCGGAAGTCGGCTTAAACAACCAGAGATCTCCCAAAATTCCCGTTTCACCAATCTGATCATCAAAAATCGGACAGGCCAGAATGGCTGCATGGCTACGAATTGAACCACCTTGAATCTGGCAAAACGCGAAGTACAACCCCTGTTGCAATTGGGCATATACCTCCGGGGCATCCGTCATCACCAGGGTTTGTCCCTGGGTCACAACCTGTCCCGGCTGTACCCACTGATGCCGAATCGTAGAGGAGGTATGGTCAGAGCTATAGAGCACCGCATCACAGCACTGTACCTCTACGGCCTGGGCCAGTTCCTCTACAGCGGTTTGTAAAATTAAGTAGGGATCGAGGGAGTCACGAACCTTGTCGCTAATCCGCTTCAGGGTCGCCTCAAAGTTGAGCGCCTTTTGCAACTCCAGAGTTCGGAGTTTTACCTGATGTTCTAAATCCAGGTTCAGAGTTTTAATCTCGGCTTCCGCTCGCACCCGTTCCTGCACTTCATGTTCTAACTGGCGACGTTGTTGCAGGAGAAGCAATTGCATTTTTACCCTGGCCAGCACTTCCAATTCTTGAAAGGGCTTAGTGATGTAATCGACTCCCCCCAGTTCAAACGCCTGTAATTTGTCACCAAGTTGATCGAGGGCACTGATAAAGATAATCGGAATATCCCGGGTAATCTCTGCTGCTTTCAATTGCCGGCAAACATCATAGCCATTCAGTTCAGGCATATTGATATCCAGCAAGATCAAATCCGGTACTTTTCGGCGCGCCGCCTGTAAGGCCATCTTGCCGCTAATCGTCTTACGGACTTTGTATCCCCTTGTCTCTAAAATGCTGGCCAACAGTCGCAGGTTGTCTGGATTGTCGTCTACCAGCAAAATATCAGTAGAATCATGGGTTAGCAGCATGGTCATCTCAGCCTTCTGCAAATTGGGTCAGCCGCAAAATTGGTTCGACATCGAAGCAGTTAATCAATTGCTTTAATGTATCCGCCAGCTGTTGCTCAGGAGCCGGAATCGCCGCGATCAATTCATGCAGGCGAGATTCATCCAACACCAGAGCCGCTTCCCGTAATTGCATGATCCAGAAGTCAGGCATGCGCTGCAGGTCTTGAATGGTCAGGGTTCTGCTGACCAGATGAGCCGGGGGAGCAAGGGGTAATTCTTCAGCATACAGGTAATGCAATCCCAGGTAGCGACCCATTTTTTCAAACAGCACAGTTTCAGTGAAGGGTTTAGCCACGTAATCATCACACCCTACCTGCAAACAGGCCTGCCGATCGAACTCAAAAGCTCCAGCGGTCAGGGCAATAATGATCGTCGGCGGGCAAGCAGCAGTATCCGAGACTGTATCCCAGGTAGTCTGGGGGTTATCGATCAAAAAGCCCTGTCGTTTCAATCTTTCCCGTTCTCGAATGCAACGAGTTGCCTCATAGCCATCCATCTCTGGCATCTGCATATCCATCCAGATCAGGTGGGGTTGCCACTCCTGCCAGAGGTCGATCACCTGCTGGCCGGTTTCGGCGGTTTGAACCTCAAATCCAACATTAGTCAGGATCTTGATCAGCAATTCTCGGTTTTCTGGCACATCTTCAGCCACCAGAATCCGATAATCTGGCTGACCCGGCTCTAATCCCACCACTAACCGAGTCGATTCTGTGGCCAGAATCCCAAGTTCCTCCGCCGGTATCATGGGAATCTGACAGGTAAAGGTAGAACCCCGGCCCACCAGACTTCGTACTGTCACATCTCCTCCCATCAGGCGAGCAAACTGCCGACTGATAGACAGCCCCAACCCGGTTCCCTGCATGTGGCGGCCCCGTTCTGTTTGGATGAAAGCTTCAAAAATAGTTTCCAGGTCCTCAGCACTCAGGCCCGCCCCCGTGTCTTCTACGGCAAATACCAGCATGTTTCCATCCTGTTTGACCCGTACCATGACATGGCCAACCGCCGTAAATTTAACTGCATTACCAATCAAATTGATTAAGATTTGCCGCAGTTTCCCTTCATCTCCCCGCACATACTGAGGCAGGGAGGGGGCATGTTCCACCCGTAGATCCAGACCTTTTTCTACGGCTTTCAAAACAAACATTTCCTGGATGGATCGCAAAAAGCGATAGAGATCAAAGCAGGATTCCACAAGGGTTAGCCGCCCTGCCTCAATCCGGGACATTTCTAAAACATCATTAATCAGGGCCAGCAGATGTTCACCACTCCGACTAATAATTGCCAGGTGAGCCCGCAGGGGCTCCGGTAAGGATATATCCCGGTACATCAGATGGGCAAACCCCAGAATGGCATTCAGGGGGGTACGCAATTCATGACTCATTTTGGCCAGAAACTGGCTCTTGGCCCGATTGGCGATCGCCGCCCGTTCTGCAGTCTGCTCAAGAGCCACCTGGGAAAACTCCAGGACGGCCAGCATGAGAGAATTACGCATCTCCAGGGCTGCTTCCTTCTCGGCATGGGTCCAGGCGATCGAGCGTTCCTGAACGGTTTCCTTCCACAGTTCAAACGACTGCCGGGGCGACAGGGGCATGGTTGCTCCAGGGCCTGGTAACACGGCATGATAGGGGTTGCCAGCCCAGTCGATAGTCTGAATTTGCTCTGGACGAAACCAGAAAAGATGGTAGGACTGTTGTTGCAGAAAAATTGAGATAGCCAGCACGCCACTGGCCGAATCTTTGAAGCTGCGAGCCGGAGGATAATGGCTGGAGAGGCAATCGGTCACAAAAACTTCCTGGCGTTGATGCTCTAACAACCAGTTTGATAATTCCTGAATTTCTTCCCTGGATGGCGTTTGCCCAATCAGCGTGAGTTGCCCATCCAACAGAATCGCCACCCCTTCCGCATGGATCAGATCGAGGAGTTCTGCCTGATTACGCATCAAAACATTTTCAATACACCCGACTTCCAGGGCAAAGGATTGGCGTAACTGAGATTGAATAAATTTAACCTGTTTCCGATACTGGCTCAGCTCTAAATCTTCCTGGTGTACCAGCTCGATCGAGGCAAATTGGCCAAGAAACTCGCAGGCTTTACGCACTTCGTAGTCAATAAACCTGGGAGTGTAGTGGTGACAGGCAATCAACCCCCAGAGGTGCTTTTCATTGATCAATGAAATCGTCATAGAAGCAGCAACACCCATATTTTTCAGGTATTGCAGATGGCAGGGAGAGACTCCCCGCAGTACGGCAGAACTCAAGTCCAGGGGTTGATGAGTCTCAGGGTGCTGGGTCGGTAGCAGTTGGGCAGGTTGAGCATGGACATCTGGAATCAACCGTAACCAGTTCTGGCCAAACAAAGTTCTGGCGGGCAGGGGCACATCCGTTGCCGGATAATGTAACCCCAGGTAACTCTCTAACTCCTCCTGACGGACTTCGGCCACAACCACACCACTGGCATCGGGATCAAACCGATAGACCATGACGCGATCGAAACCTGTCAGAGCTTGCACCTCGGCAGCCAGGGTTTGCACCAGTTCCCCAATACTGGAGGTACCACGCAAACGGGCGATCGCGTTTCGCAACAGATGGTAAAACTCCAGCGGATTTCTGCTTTCCCCCACCAATCGGGGTTCTAACTCCAGCACCGCCATGCCCTGACTACGGTGCAAAATTGCCTTAAAGACTTTAGCCTGGTGCCTTTTTTTACCAGAGGGAGTCCGGTATTTAACCGGAATGGTGACTTCAAACGGACTGACGGCAACGGTCGTTGCCTGTAATAAATAATTCGCCACTTCCTTGACTGCAGGACTGGGCAACAATCGCTCCAGCGGTTTACCCAGTAAGCGACTGGTGGAAATACCCAGAACCATTTCCGCATTGTCGCTGACTTGCAAAATTTGTAGATCCGGCTCCCCCAGAACCAGCAACACTCCATGGGCCTGAACGTACCCTGGGATGTGGATCAACTCGCGATCGACGGCACTCAAATCAACCGGATTTGATGGTGTGATTTCCAGCAGTTCCATTATTCGACGGAGATAGGGGGCAGGGGAACAGGCAGTTCAGGTTCCAGTCAGCCTCCAGAGCCCAAGCTACCTACCCTTAATAATTCCCACTTAGACTTTGAGTTACTCACTCTTCCAGCCAGATACGCAACTTTTCTGCTCTAAAAACCCCTCAGGGATCCAGCTGCTACCAGGGAAAATGTCCTCGCCTCCACCCCGATTTAGAGAATTAACCAAAACGGATTAGTTAACCTCAACGGGGGAAATTCAACTAGAAGAGCGATCAGCAAAACTCTCTAGAGATAGAAACCCCCCAAGTAAATTTACGAGCTTTCAAAGGGTTGAGAGCCATTACAGTTTCGAGCCAGCAACCCTGGCAGAGGTCCGGAGAGCCTTCAGGGATTCTCCGGCCAGCAGTTCGGCAGACTCACAGCTAATCGGCTGCCAGACTGGGAAAAAAGCCTGGTTTTCCTTCCAACCAAAAATCACCAGATTAAAGTCTGCGATCGTTGGGCGGGCATAGAGGTCGGAGTAATGTTCGATCCAGGTGACGATCGCCGGATTTAACCCAAATTGCTGCACAACCTGAGTCGCCAGATCTTCAGCCCGGTAGGGAATAAACAGCCCGGTTTCAAATTGAGCATTAGAAACAATCACGGTCTGCTGCTCCAGGTGGGGAAAATAAATCGAGAGCTGGCAACGCAGCCGCCAGGTGCCAAAAACCTGTCCTCCCACCTCGCACTCATAAATCTGTTCAATCTTTCTGGGCTGAAGGCGTTCCATAGAATCAATCCTCGCGAACTAGTCCGTTGCTCTCGGGGGATCAGAACTTTACCGGCAAGGCGCAACGACTTTGAGGTTTCACCTGGATCCAGTGTAAGCACTTTTACCAATTCGAGTAATGAAGTTAATCAATTGCATCAACTTCACCCTACTAATAGAACGTGAGGAACTCATGAGGCCATCCGACTAAGGATCAGAAATTAATTAAAACCAAATTTTTAATTTTTGAAAGCACGGCGCTGCCGTGCTTTCAAAAATTAAGTTCGGGTTTTATTAAATCCACGATGCTAACTGACCACCAAACCATCTTTCACATGGATCACCCGCCGAGTTTGAGCCGCAATATCGGGTTCGTGGGTGACGATGACGATCGTGATTCCCTGCTGGTTCAGATCGGTGAGTAACTGCATCACTTCCTCCGAGGTCTGGGTATCTAAGGCCCCCGTAGGCTCGTCGGCCAGCACCAGAGCCGGGCGATTGACCAGGGCCCGGGCGATCGCCACCCGCTGTTGCTGCCCCCCGGAGAGCTGACTGGGCCGGTTAAATAACCGCTCGGCCAGTCCCACCCGGGCCAGGGCCGCTTCCGCCCGTCGTCGTCGCTGCTGCCGGGAAACTCCGGCATAGACCATGGGCAGCATGACATTTTCTAAGGCGGTAGCCCGGGGCAACAGGTTGAACTGCTGAAACACAAAGCCAATCCGCTGGTTGCGAATATAGGCCAGTTCATCATTGTTAAGCGTCGTCAGGTTGCGGCCTTCCAGAATGTAATCACCAGCCGTGGGGCGATCGAGGCAACCAATAATATTCATCAGCGTCGATTTGCCCGACCCCGACACCCCCATAATCGCGACATATTCCCCAGCTTCAATATTCAGGTCAATCCCTTTCAATACGGGGACTTCTACTTCTCCCAGTTTGTAGGTTTTGACAATCTCTTCCATCCAGATCATGGTAGCCATAGTCAATCACTCCGCAGGGCTGCGATGGGATCGAGGCGGGCGGCATTGCGGGCCGGGATGACTCCGGCAATCAGCCCAACGGTCAGGGCCAGGGCCAAGCCAGCGCTGATCGAAAGTAGAGAAAGGACAAAGGGAAAGCGGAACAAACTGGCAGCGGCAAAGGCCAATCCGATTCCGATCGCCACACCGAGCGCGCCCCCCGCCAGGGATACCAGCACCGCCTCCGTCAGAAACTGACTGAGTACCGCCCGATCGGTGGCTCCAATCGCCTTGCGAATCCCAATTTCGCGGGTGCGTTCGACCACGGAAACCAGCATGATATTGGCAATGCCAATGCCACCCACTACCAGGGAAATCCCGGCGATCGCCCCAACCATGACCGTAAACAACCCGACGATATTACTGAACGTATTGATAATGTCGATCTGGTTGCTGATGCGAAAGTCATCGGGTTTGGGTGGATAAATATTGTGGCGAATCCGCAGCAGGTTAGTGACCTGAAACTGGGCCGCCTCTAATTGCTCCTGGTCTTTTGCCTTCACCCAAAACCCACTGATCGCCGTGCCATTCAGGGAACTGTTACCGGCAATCCGGGCGGACATGGTGGTGAGGGGAATATACACCCGATCGTCCTGGTCTTGCCCACCCACGGAGCCTTTCGCTTCGGCCACCCCAATTACCCGATAGCGCCCATTTTGAATCCGGATACTGGTACCGATCACCGGTTCATTCGGTTGAAATAAACTATTCCGTACTGCACTCCCGAGAACGACGACGGCACTTTCATTGCTAATATCCTCCTTCGTAAAAAACTGCCCGATCTCCGGGTTAATCTCCTTCACGGCGGTGTAGTCGGTGTCTACTCCGAGAATACTGGTCGAGTCGTTCTGGTCGCCGTAGACCACCTGCCCCGATCGTTGCAAAAATGCCGTCACTGACTCGGCGGCGGGTACCTGTTGAGCTACGGCCCTGGCATCTTCCCAGGTCAGAGTAGAGGCAGAACCGGCCCCCTGGCTGATGCCACCGGAACGCGCCACCCCCGCCAGCACCAGCATGACATTGGTGCCTAAAGACTGGATCTGCTGTTCCGTCGCCCGCTGCACTCCCTGGCCCACGGAGGTCACCATAATTACCGAGGCAATCCCAATGATCACACCGAGCATCGTCAGACTGGTCCGCAGGCGATTACTCCAGAGAGCCTCTACGGCCATGGTCAGCACCTCCAGCAGGGAAACCTGGGATGCCTGAACCCGAGTTAACTTACCCATGGTGTATTCCTCCTCTGCTCAACCACCACTGCGGCGACCGCCCCCAGGCCCACCGCCTCCAGGCCCCCCCATGCCGGGGAGAAACCCGGGACCCCGGGTTGGCCGCTCTCCCGGCGGGAAGCCGAGTAACACCCGATCGCCCTCAGACAGGCCAGAAACCACCACGGTCTTGTCTTCCACCGTGGCTCCCGTGGCAATGGGTTGAAACTGGGGCCGGCGATTTTCTCCCTTACCGGCCACAAATACTCCCGTCCCCTGCTCCTGCCGGACGATCGCCACCGTGGGAATCACCAGGGCATTGTCGAGGGTGCCAACGGCAAATTGTACACTCACATTCATCCCGGCCCGCAGTTGTTTCTGGGGATCATCGATCGACAGTTTGACTTCAAAGTTAGTCACGTTCTGGTCAATGGTCGATTGGGTTGCCACTTGAGAGACTCGGGCAGCAAAGGTTTTGCCGGGATAGGCATCGGCTTCCACCGTCGCCTGCTGCCCCAGTTTGATTTTGGGAATGCTGGTTTCCGGGACTTTGGCAATGATTTGATTGCGGGAGGCCAGGGCCAGAATCGAAGACGAGGTGGCCGAAGACACGGAACTGCCAGAGGTCGTTGGGGTGACAAAGGAACCGGGATCGGCAAACTTGCGGGTCACAGTACCAGAGAAAGGAGCCCGAATCACCGTATCGTTGACCTGCGCCTGCACCACCTGCAACTGCCCCTGGGCCCGGATCAGGTCGGCCCGGGCCTGGGCAATATCTTCCGGGCGAGAGCCGGCCTGCTGCAGGGAAAGGGCCTGCCGGGCCTGGGCTAATTGGGCCACCGCCCGGTCGCGGTCAGCCAGGGTAATATCGTATTCCCGCTGGGCGATCGCCCCCTGACCAAAGAGTTGCTGATTTTGCCGGAAGGTTTTCTCCGCCTGGCGCAGAGCCGCCTCTAACTCAATCACCCGGGCCTGGGCCTGCCCCACCTCCTGGGTGCGATTACCAGTCTGTACCTTTTGCAAATTGGCCTGGGCCGCCGCGATCTGGCCCTCGGCCTGGGTCAACTGGCCCTGCAAATTAGAAGCATCCATATAGGCTAGAACCTGGCCCTGGCGCACAGTATCCCCTTCCTGTACCAGTAACTCTTTGAGAATGCCCGAGTTTTTCGGACTGACATTCACCGATCGCTCCGGTTGTACCGTACCATTGGCCGAAATCGTTACGGGGGCATTAATCCGCTCCGCCACTGCGGTCTGCACCCGCCGTCGCGCTTCCTGCCGCTGGGCCGTTTGCACCTGCCCATAGACGACAACCCCCGCACCCAGCAGCCCCCCCAGCACCAGTAACCCCAATAGCCAGCGCGGCACCCTGGGTCTGACCTTGAGTAAGTCTTTCATCCCTGCTACTCCAGAACCGTTGACCTGACCAATCCTTCAGACAATCTCCTTCAGCCTACTGAGAATTATCTCGCGGAACGAAGCCTTCCCAGGTTAGACAGCCTCTGGAAAGAAACGGTTCAAATAGTCAGGAATGTACATTCATTGTTAATTTTCTTAAAATAGCGATAGTTACCCGATCACCCGTTCCATGAATCCATCTGCGGCTCCTGCTTCTGACCTCGACGCTCCCACCTGGCAAATCGCCTTACTCTACGATGGCGAATGCCCCCTGTGCCTGAGGGAGGTCAATTTTCTGCGGCGACGGGATGCCGGTCGGGGCCTGGTGGCCTTTGTTGATATTGCCGACCCAGCCTACGACCCTCAGGCCCACGGTGGAGTTGAGTTTGTAGCAGCAATGGGCAGAATCCATGGGATTTTGGCCGATGGCAGGGTGATTAAAAATGTCGAAGTATTTCGCCGGGTTTATGAGATTCTGGGTCTGGGATGGGTCTATGCCATCACCGCTCTTCCCCTGATTGGCCCGACCGCTGACTGGCTCTACGGGATCTGGGCCGATTGGCGTTTGAAGCTGACCGGCAGACCCGATTTAGCGACGATCGTCGCTACCCGCCAGCAACGGCAGGAATGTCAGACTACAGGTCGTTGTCGTTACGATTAAGCCCCCAGAACGCCATGGATGCCCGTCAATCTGCTCCTGCCACTCAACGCAACCGGGAACCAATTCTGGAGGTGCTACAGCAAATTTTGCCCCCCAACGGAACAATTCTGGAAATTTCCAGCGGTACCGGAGAACATGGGGTATTTTTTGCCCCCCGGCTATCTCCCCGCTCCTGGTTACCCTCCGATCCCAATCCTGCGGCCCGGGCCAGCATTGCCGCCTGGAAAGCGGCCTGCCCGTCTCCTAACCTGGAAAATCCGATCGCCCTGGATGCCAGAGAGCCCCTCTGGGTCGTAGAACAGCCTGATTTTGAGTTAGCGGCCCCGATCACGGCGATCGTCAACATCAATATGATCCACATCGCCCCCTGGTCCGCCTGCCTGGGACTGCTGGCCGGAGCCAAACGAATTTTGCCCGGGGACGGAATTTTGTACCTTTATGGTCCCTACAAACAGGGTGGACAGCATACTGCGCCCAGTAATGCAGCCTTTGACGAGAGTTTACGGCAACAAAATCCTGAATGGGGAGTCCGGGATCTGGAAACCGTCATAACCGCAGCCACGGAACAGGGATTTTCCCTGGTCAAAACCGTTGCCATGCCAGCCAATAACCTGTCTGTGATTTTCCAAAAGCAGGCTCAATAAGCTACCAGGGCGGCTCTAAAGCACCTTGATTTAATACAACCCCAACTTTAATGGTTAAAAGCGCGGCTCTGCCACGCTTTTAACCATTAGGAATTTGCGACCCGTACCAGAGCCCTAGCTGACGCTGGCCAGTTCTTGCTGTTCCTGGGTTGCCTGGAGAGTATGCAATCGGTAATACAACCCATGGCGCTGTATCAGTTCTTCATGGCTACCCATTTCAGCAATCCGGCCCTGATCTAAGACAACAATCTGATCGGCTTCTCGAATCGTACTGAGACGGTGGGCAATGATGATCGTGGTTCGGGTACCGAGAATGGCAGCCATAGCCTGCTGAATCGCCCGTTCTGATTCTGAGTCTAAACTGGAGGTGGCTTCATCAAAAATCAGCACATCCGGGTTGACCAGCAGGGAACGGGCAATACCGAGACGCTGGCGTTGCCCACCGGAAAGCCGCACCCCCCGCTCTCCTACCATGGTGAAATAACCTTCCGGTAACTGCTGAATGAATTCATCGGCCTGGGCAATCTGACAGGCCTGCCGCACCTGCTCAAAGCTGGCATCGGGGTTGCCGTAGATGAGATTGCTCAAAACGGTGCCGTTGAAGATATCCACTTCCTGATGAACGATCGCCAGTCTTTTGCGATAAGCGGCCACATCCAGGGTACAAATATCATCGCCATCGATCAAAATTTTGCCCTGATCGGGTTCAAAGTAGCGAAACAGCAGTTTGACTAAGGTCGATTTACCAGACCCGGAACGACCAACCAGAGCAATCGTCTGGCAGGGTTGAATCAACAGCTCAATATCTTCCAGAACCGGTTGAGTTGCTTCATAACCAAAGGTGACCTGACAAAGATGAACTTTACCGGTGAAGCGATAGGGAGCAGCCCCTCCCGATCGGGACAGGTTAATCGCATCCGGGCCTGGGGGCTGTTGCATAAACTCATGGAAGCGTAACATCGGTACCAGCCGCCGCGCCAGAATTTCGGACAGATGGTGGATCGGTGCCAGTTCGGCATAGGCCATGCTGGTGATGGTAAACACCGTAATGAAATGCCCCAGGGAAATTTCTTTTCTTACAGCCGCTAAAAGAGTAAAGGCCAGCACCGAAAATACACAGAGTTGTACCAGGGTATTTTGCCGCACATTCAGATTGATATAACCCTGATGAATGCGGTAATTGAGTACCTTAAATTCCCGTTCCAGACGCTGCCGCTGCCGTTTTAGCTCTGTAGTTTCCGTAGCAAAGGCTTTAACGGTTTTAATGCTGGTGACAATTTCTGAAGTACGACTATCTGTATCTTCTTTATACTTTTCGACCAGTTTTTCCTGACGTACCAGATCGCCCAAACCGCGCAAATTAAGACTGAGAATCACAGCAAAAGAAGCCAGGAGTAAAATTGCAATCCGCCAGTCAATCAAACAAATAATGACAAAAATTCCTAACACCCTAAACAGCTTGGGAATTAGTTGCCCAGAAATCTCACTAAATCCCCAGGTATGATTAGCAATACCACTGGAAATTCGTCCGGAGATACGACCTGCGTTATTTTCATCATAAAAACTGAGAGGAAGAGACAATAACTTTTCCAAGGATTTATGAAAATAATCCCGCCGCGATCGCAATGCTGTACTCCAGTTAAGCCAGGAACTTAACCAGGGCTGTAACGGAGCTTTGATCACAGTAGTTAATAGAATCAATCCCAGCAGCAAAGACAGGGATACAATCTGCTTGTCAACACCGGGTACAATCAGGTTCAGACGACTGACCAATTGTTGTAGTAGCCCGTCTAGAGGCTGATTAGAAAGCACATTAAGAATCTGGCCCATTGCATAGGGTGGAAACAGTTCCACAATCTGGAAAGCACTGATAGTTAAGGTACTCAGCAGCGCCATCTTCCAGTAAGGGCGGTAGTAACCGAGAATATCTCGCAGGGTAGCCATGGAGGTACGGTAGAAAGCTTCATCATCTTTTGCAAAGTTTCTACCAGTTAACAAATACAGAGCATCCGCGAATATGCCCTACTTAGGAGAGTATCTCTATAGAAGAAAAATCTGATCAGCAAAGATACGGCTTACCCAGGGCTATACTGGGCCATATTGTGCAAACTTCTGGGAAATCGATTAGCACCATTGGATTGAATCATTTTTCTAAAGCTGCCAATCTGTCTTCAGAACAACCCCATCGTTTACAGATTGCAACCCTTAGAAGACACATTGCTTAAAGCCAATTTTTTAATTTTTGAACGTACCACTCCGCCGTGCCTGCAAAAATCAAGTTTCAGAATCTAAGATTTTCACAATCCTCAGTAACAAAACCTTGAAATTTTACTGAGAATCATGGGGTTTATACTTAGACTTTTATTGCCATTGTTTAACTTCCTCCCCAATAGGGAATATTATTGGAAGTAGTATTTTTCTGGCCGCCCAGGCAGATCAGAAAAATGTTTTATTACCTTGCTAAGGGCTAATTCTTAGACCTGCTGCCAGTTACTGCCCCCGAACCTGAGATCTCCCAAGGCCGTGTTGACCATGGGGTATTTGAATACCGTTTGCTATAGCAGTTCAATCTATATCCACCATCTTTATCCAGGATTGGCAGGACAATGTCTTCCGCTCCGTCTTCCAGTTCTCTGATCAACACGGCTCAAATTCTGGATGTAGTTTCGGCACTGAGCCGACACCTCACCTGCCTGCCAAAGTTAGAAAACTTCCTTGAAGAGACAGTTCTCCTGGTAAAAGCAGTTCTTCAGGTCGATCGGGTGATCGTTTGTCCCCTATCGTTTTCAACAGACAGCAGCAGAAGCAAGACCAATATCGTTGAAACGGTTGGGAGCGACTGGTCACCACTCAAAGAACGATTGAGCAGCAACCCTGAGTTAGCCACCCTCCATCTCTCGAACGGTCAACCCACAACAATCCAGGCGATCGACGACCTGGCAATTGATTCCCTGAATTCCCCTCAACGAGCCGTACTGGAAGAGTTACAAGTCCGGGCCAGTTTAACGGTTCCGATTTTTTATCAGCACAATCTCTGGGGATTGTTGATGGTGCACCAATGCAGCAGCCCTTCTCCCTGGCACGATCTAGAAATCAAATTGCTCCAGCAGGTTGCTCTGCAGATAGAAGTCAGCCTGGGTCAGATCAACCTGCAAAACCAGTTATCTGCTCTTACTGCTCAGAAGCCAGGGTTGGCATCGGGTTCAACCCTTGTCTCCTCCAACAGTCAGGGGGTTTCCCCTACCCTGGGAGCCACCCAGGAACGATTGCTTCGCCTGATTACAGATAACATCCGCTGTTCCCTGGATCTAACGACTATCCTGGCCACCACCGTTACAGAAGTACAGCACATCCTGCAGGCCGATCGGGTCTTAGTGTTTCAGCTATATCCCAATCGTTCCGGGCGGGTGATTCAGGAAGCGGTTCTACCTGAGTATCCCTCAGTCAACCAGATGCAATGGCTAGACATCTGCTTTCTGGGAAACAGCTATGACCACTATTTGCGGGGCAATTATCGAATTGTGGCCAATGTCGAATCCGACCTTTGGGCACCCTGCCTGATTGAATTCATGCGGTCAATCGGGGTCAAATCTAAACTGGTCGTTCCTATCCTTCAGGGAGATAGCCCGGCGACCCATCGGGTCTGGGGATTATTGATCGTACATAGCTGCACCCAGTGGCGACAATGGCAGAATCACGAAGCCGAACTATTACAACAAATTGCCAGCCAATTGGCGATCGCAATTCATCAGTCAGAGCTCTACCAACAATTGAAGCAACTCAATAGCAATTTAGAAAAACAAGTTCAGGAACGAACCAGTCAGTTACAGTTAAATCTCAATTTCAAATCAATTTTGCACCAAATCATTGAACGGGTTCGTAGCTCTCTAGATCAGGATCAAATTCTGCAAACGGCAGTCAATGCCCTGGGCGAAGGGCTGGGAGTGATCTCCTGTAATGCCGCCCTTTATAAGGTGGAACAGGGGCTTTCAACGGTGTGTTACGAATACAATCCCCCATTGCTGCCCCTCAAAGGCAAAGTCTTTCATCTGGCCAACCATCCTGAGATTTACCAACCCCTGCTGAGAGGAGAATGTTTCCAATTTTGTAATCTTGCCCTCAACCCGATTCGGGGTCATAAAGCTATTCTCGTTTGTGCTATTGCCGATCAACAACAGGTCTGGGGAGACCTGTGGTTAATTAACGATCGGGACTACGCCTTTCGAGACTGGGAAACCCAGTTGGTGCAACAGGTTGCCAACCAATGCGCGATCGCACTCCGCCAGTCCCTCCTCTACCAGACAGCCCAGGCCCAGGTGCAGGAATTAGAACGACTGAATCAGTTAAAGGATAACTTTCTCAGTACGGTTTCCCACGAACTGCGTACCCCTATGTCCAACATTAAAATGGCAACCCAGATGCTAGAAATTGGGCTGCAACCCCTGGGCATTCTCTCCGAACGACCGACGAACTTACACCGCTATTTCGGAATTTTGAAGGAAGAATGCCAGCGGGAAATTGGTTTAATCAATGATTTGCTAGATCTGGCCCGATTAGATGCCGGAGTAGAAGCTCTCAGTTTCAATCAAGTTTTGCTCCAGATAGAAATTCCCCAAATTGTCGAACCTTTTCTGGAACGCACTCAGAGCCAGCAACAATATCTGTTGATGACGATTTCAGATAGTTTACCAGTTTTTATCACCGACCTTTCCTACCTGCAACGTATTCTGGCAGAACTGCTGCATAATGCCTGTAAATATACGCCGAGGGGCGGCACAATTACAGTCTCGGCCAGACTCTATTTTCGAGAAAATCAGGTAGAGGAAGAAGTTCTGCAGATTAGCATTACTAACACTGGAGTCGAAATTCCAGCGAAAGAATGGGAACGCATCTTCGATCGGTTTTACCGCATTCCTAACAGCGACCCCTGGAAACATGGGGGCACGGGCCTGGGGTTGGCTCTTGTGAGAAAGTTAGTAGAACAACTGCGGGGTGAGATCAAAGTCAGTAGTAATCAGCAAACAACTACCTTTACCGTAGAAATCCCCAGCCTTCGCCTGGAAGGGTCAAAAACTCCGCTTACAGAACAAATTTCTTGCCAGTAACAGGTTGGGGTTAACCTCCTAAGAATCTACTTCAGAGCCAGTAAGGATGAGGGTTGCAGGCCAGCACCTGAACTTTAGAACTATAATTTCCCTCTTAAGGCAGTTCACAGAGTGAGATTTTTAAGGAGAAAGTCTAGACATAAGATCATCTCTCAAACTTACCTTTTATGCATCATCTGGCGATCGTTGACGATAACGAATCCTGGTGCTTTGTTATGGCTCAGCGATTAGAACAGTGTGGCTACCATGTTTCCACCTTTACCAGTCCCAGGACATTTCTACCCCAACTACGGCGGTTTGATCTGGTGCTGGTTGATTTTTCCATTCCTCCCCTGCGTTATGAGATCGATGTTGATGGGGCCACTCTAATTCGTAATATCAAACAGAATGTAGAAAACCCACCAATCCTGATATTAATTTCTAGTTTTTTTACGGCAGAAGTCATTGAACAGATTACTGACCTCTACCCGGAGGCAGATGCAATTATGGGGAAACAGGTTGACTCCAGGGAATTAGTTACTCAAATTCACCACCTGCTGGCTACTCGTCAACCCCGAGAAACCGATGGCTCCAGTCCTAACCTTTCCATCAACTAAAGCCTGACCTGATAGCCTGGCGCGTAAGCTTGCAGGTAGCTCTGCTTGAGGTGAACTCAATGATGGTAAGAAGCACAAGTTAATTCAAACCTGAAGTTCTGGATTTTACTAAATCCACGCTTTTAGAAGCAATGAATTAATCTGGCAACTTTTAACTAGAAGCAATCGTCACCCTAAAAAATATCTCTTTAGTGAAATTGTGATCTCTTTACAAATCCTTTAGAGTATTTTCGCTTAGGGTCATCTCGCAATAGATGGCTGTAGTCCCTGGATTTAGGATGGGGTGCAGGGCAACCAATCTGAGAGCGTTCTTTCCTCCAGGTTATATCCCCCTCTCCTGAATCAGCCGACCCCAGCTATAACCGTTGCATATTGTTGCAGTGCCATGGCTTAAACTAACTGTTTATCAGGTTGGCTCGTTTTTCTATGTTAAGACAAAAGTTGCCCCGCTCTGTTCTTCTCCTGGTAGCCGCCCTGGTCACAACCAGCATGGTCGTTATTCCTTCCCCTCCTGGCCAGACTGAAACCCCCCTGACGCGAGCAATTATCCAATCTCTGCGAAATTCTGCCCGGTTGATTTTGCGCGATCGCCCTCCCCGACCGGCCCGTCGTCAGGATGTTATGGTTCCCGGAGATGCCCTGGTGACGGCTCAGGCATCCCTGGCGGAACTGCGGTTTAACGATGGGTCCCTGGCTCGTATTGGGGAACGGGCCTTATTTCGCTTTGCTCCCCGTACTCGCACCTTTCGTTTAGACAATGGTACCGTGTTGTTATTAATTCCCCCGGGACAGGGGCAAACCCGGGTCAGAACTCCCAACTCGATCGCGGGCATTCGGGGCTCGGCGTTGTTTGTGCAATACGCCCCGGAAACCGACACCACAGTTGTGGGAGCCTTAACCAACAGCGGCATTCAGGTAGGCAACCGAAACCGCTCTCAAAATCAACCGCTGCAGGCCGGTCAGCTTGCCGTAGTGGTTAAAGATCGAATTACTCGGGTTTACAATTTTGATTTAAAAACCTTTTATGAAACCAATGACCTGGTACAGGGTTTAGAACTCACCCAAAAACCAGTTCCCGGCCAGGATGACCCGGCGATCGCGGCGGTGCGGGCAGAAACGATCGAGGCACTGCAAGAGCAACATCAGCGATTCCAAAACCCGGACTTAACCCGGTTGTCTCGTCTGAAGTGGCTACCCGGTCTGGTAGGAGCCGCGGTTTCCCAGAACCTGGTGGCTCAACTGGAACCCCGAGCCCTGCCCCTGAAAGATTAAACCCCTCGGAGTCAGGGTTGCATCCGGTTATCAGACCACCGCAGATCCGAGGCTCCCAGGCTAACAAGATTCCAGCAATTCTATCCATGCGTCGAAAGGAACAAGATCTATGCGCCACGTCTTAAACGGTTCCTGCTATACTCTCCTGTTATTGCTGGGAACCTGGACTTTGACTACCCCCAGTAGTTGGGCGGAGGCTCCCAGGGAGGCTATGCCCCTGCTCCTGGTACAACCCGGTACAGAACCAACCCCCGTACTGACTCAACGGGCCATTACCATTGTGGGCCTGGGTCAGGTCGCAGTTCCCGCCGATCGGGCGATTCTCGAATTTCGCCTGAGCAGCCGCAATAGCCTGACGAATTCAGAATCTCCGGGACTGGCTCTGGGTTCCCCAGTGGCTCAACCCGAGGTGACTCTGCAACCAGTAATCAAAGCTTTAGAGGCGATCGGGGTAACCGGCGATCGAATTGAGATTCAGAGCAGCCCTCTGGAAGATCCGAAATTGCTGGTCACCCTGCTCAAACCAGGGCGGCAACAGGTGCAACAGGTGGTGGCTACGGTTAACCAGAGCCTGAATCAAAGGAGTGAGTTTTTCCTGCAAAGTATTGGTGCCGCCTACACCGTGAATAACTGTCTGCCCCTGGAGCAGGCGGCCCGTCGCATCGCCCTGGCCGATGCCCGCCGTCAGATTACTCCCCTGGCTCAGGAATTACGGGTTCAGGTAGGTGAAATTTTGCTGGTAACGGTACAACCCCTGCAGGGTTCTGCTGCCTCCCTGAGTTGTGGCTCTAAGGTGGGGGTAGGGGTTTCTTCTTCCCTGCTGACAACCAGCGAAGACACCAACCTGCCGCCCTACAACCCCGGAGACTTACCGGAGGTCAGAGTCAGAAGTCAGATCAGCGTTACCTACGGAATTAGAAAATGACGTGAGAACCATCACAACGAGCCGCAGCAAGTTGACCACCCATCAGCGGCTGGCGGAATTACGGCCCCAAACCCGCCCATAGAGTTGGTACAGCCAGGGTTTGACCAGCTCCCGTTGGGGTGACTCCAGGCTTTTGGCTTTAGCAGGTTTGCGTCGCCGCCAGTTGCCGCCAAAGAAATCATGCAACATTAGATAAAAGCAGGGAATGATAAACAGGGTCAACAGGGTGGCCAGGGACAATCCGGAAAACACAACGATCCCCAGGGGTTGAAGAAATTCTCCCCCCTGTCCCAGACCCAGAGCCAGGGGAAACATACCCAGAACCGTCGTAATCGTAGTCATCAAAATCGGCCGCAGGCGTTGAGGGGCAGCTTTTAAGATCGCCGATCGCCGATCGACCCCTTCCTGATCACGGATCTGATTGGCTAATTCCACCATGATGATGGCATTATTCACCACAATCCCCACCAGCAACACCGCTCCGACAATCACCGTAGCCCCGATCGCCGTCTGAGTGACAAACAGGCCAAAGATGCCACCTACCAGGGCCAGGGGAATCGTAAACATGATCACCAGAGGGTCAACCAGAGAGTTGTACTGCACAGCCATGACCACAAACACCATAAATGCCGCCATTCCCCCCAAAATTGGCAGGGAAGCCTGAAGCTGCTGATTACTTTCAGCCGCCGCACTGGGTAATACACTCACCCCAGGGGGCAAATCGATCGATTTAACAATGCCCTCTACCTGTTTCACGGCTTCTCCCAGACTGGCTCCCTGGCTCAGGTTGCCAGCGATAATATAGACCTGCCGCTGGTTAATCCGTTGAATCTGACCGGGAGCCTGACCTTCTCGGATTTCGGCCACATCCCCCAGACGAATCGGCCGGTTGTTGCTCGTAAACAGGGGTAGATCGGCCAGTTGGGAGGGCCGCTGGACTGCAGCTTCATCCAGCTCGACCCGTACATCTACCAGGCGGTTGCCCCGCTGAATCTGGGTGGCAACGGTACCCTGAATCGCCGTTTCTAAGGTTTCGCCAATATCTTGCGTATTCAGGTTGAGGGCGGCCAGACGCTCCCGATCGCGGCGAATCTGCACTTCCGGTTGCCGCGGATCGGCATCGGGCCGGAAGCTGGCCAGGGTAGCTTGCTCTTCCAGGGTCGCTAAAACCTGCCGCCCAGCCTGGTTCAGGGTTTGCTCGTCGTTCCCCTGCAATAGCACATCAATTTCTGCCCCGCGAACCGGAGAGTTGTTCAAAATCAGACCGCGCACCTGACCGGGGCTGAGCCGCAAACGTACATCCACCAGATTTAGCTTGCGTAACTCCCGGTTAACCTGAGAAATGTATTGCTCTACATTAGTTCCCGGTTTAAGAGTGATCGTACTGGAACTACGCAGGGAGTTTTCACTGGTATTGCTACCAAACAGGAAACCGCCGATCGTGGTAAAAGCGTAGTCTGTCTCCGGTTGGGCCAGCACAATTTTGTCTACTTCTGCCATCACCCGACGATTATCTTCCAGGGGCGTACCAGGAGGAAACTGGGCCACCAGGTTGGCCTGTCCAGTATTAATTCGGGGCAAAATTTCCTGGGGCAGGCGGGTCGCCATCAGCAGCCCACTGGAACCCAGAATGATAACGGTTGCTCCAGCTACCAACCAGCGATGGTCAAGCACCCAGCCCAGCAACCCTCCATACTGACGGGTCGCTACTCCAAAGCGCTCATTGAATTTGCGAATTGGCCAGAATCGGTTCAACCCCGTAGACCAGCGCACCGCCAATAGGCGGGAAGTAGCCATCGGTACAACGGTGATGGCAATCAGAATCGAAGCGGCAACGGCAAAGGAAATCGTGAGAATCAACTCGTTGAACAGCAGGGCAATAAACCCACCAATCAACAGAAACGGCAACACCGCCACCAGGTTGGTACTGGTAGAAGCCACCAGGGCCGACTCTACTTCCTGGCTGCTCTGAATCGATTGGCGAATCAACTGGCGGGAGTTGAGCCGTGTTTGACTATCTTGACCGGGAGTCACCCCTGCCCCTTCGGCGATCGTCTCCAGCATAACGATGGAGTTGTCTACCACAATTCCCACCCCCAGGGCCAACCCCCCCAGACTGAAGACATTCAGGGACAGTTTGAAGACTCCCATCAAAATGAGAGCCGCCAGGGTGGCCAGGGGAATCGACAACACAATAATCAGGGTCTGACGCACCGATCCAAGGAACAGTAAGACCGCGATCGCCGCCAGTCCGGCTCCGGTCAATCCAGCACTAGTGACGTTGGAGATAGCATTTTGAATAAACACCGACTCATCTAGAGTCGAAATTAACTGCATGTCTGACGGGATGACTCCCTGCTGGCGTAACTCTTCCAGTCGTCGCTTCACCCCTTCAACGACGGTAATCGTGTTGGCATCGGGTTGCTTTTGAATGCTAACCTTGACCGCCGTTTTACCATTCAGGGTGACAAAGATCCGCTGCTGGGTGGTGCCATCTAATACATCGGCAAAGTCCCGTAAATAAACACGCCGGGCAGGAGTCGAGGCATCTGAAGTTGTCCCTGGGGCAGAAGTTCCGGCCTGGGGGGGCAGGGAACTGGCCCCAGTCACCTCAAAGGAAAGATCACTGATTTCCTGAGCATTTTGGAATCGCCCGATCGCCCGGGTGAGAGACTCCGAATTTTGCCCCAGAATCCGCCCACCAGAAATGTCCTGGTTACTCTGTTCCAGTTCGTCCAGCACATCCTGCAGCCCCACCCCTACGGCCTGCAAACGATTCAGATCAACAACCACCCGAACTTCTTCTTCGACTCCACCGGCCACATCGACGTTAGCCACCCCTTCCACCACTCCCAGTTCCCGGGCCAGTTCTTCATCGCCAAACACCCGCAACTCCACTGGGCTGAGGGAGGTAGAAGAGAGAGCCATCTCGTAAACTGGCAACTGAGATGGATCGACTTTAAACAGGCGGGGTTCTTCTACCGTCTCCGGAAGAGTCCCCCGGGCCCGGTTAAAGGCGGCGGTCGCATCGTTCAACGCCTGGTCGATGTTTCCTCCCGGCTTAAAGAACAGATCCAGACTCACCTGCCCTTCTCTGGTTTGAGAATACACCTGCACCACCCCTTCGGTAGCCGAGAGGGCTTCCTCCAGGGGCCGGGTTACCTCATCTACCGCCACCTCTGGCGAAACCCCCGGAACACTCAACCGCACCCCAATCCGGGGATAGGTAATGGAAGGTAAGAGATCCACTGGTAAATTAGTGGTGTAAAAAATGCCGACAACAATCACCGCCAGAGCCAGCATCAGAGTACCAATGTGGCGGCGGATTGAGATCGCACTGATACTAAAACCGACCGGTCTAGAGTCTTGCGTCATGGGAGGGAAACCAGAGGTGAGAAGGTAAATAGAACCAACTTACGATCGCTCGGACAGAATACTCAATCTGACACTGTCGCCATCTTTTAGCGCCTTACTGCTACGGGCCACAAACCGTTCGCCCGGCCGCAGGCCAGAAACTACTTCGACCAGGCCATCGGCCCGTTGGCCCAGGGTAACCTGACGGGCGGCCACTTTGGCTTCCTGATCTGCACCATTCACCACAAACAGGGTACCAATGCCCTGGGGTCGCTGGTTCTGCTGGGAATCGGCACCGCGTTCACCCTGCCGCTGCCCCCCCTGCTGCTGGCCATCCTGCCGGTCTTGATTGGTTTGCAATGCCGTTTCCGGCACCAGGACACGGGGCCGGTTGCTCTGTTGGGTAAAGCTGACCCGGGCCAGCAGACCACTGCCAATCTGGCCGTTGGGGTTGGGAATGGCTACCTCGATCGGAATCAACCGTGCCACGGGGTCGGCGGCCGGAGAAATCCGCAGAATCTGGCCATTGAATTCTCGGCGAGGGAAGGCATCCAGGCGGACGGCTACCCTCTGACCGGGACGAAGATTGCCCAGTTCCAGTTCCGAAATCTGAACCACCACTTTGACCTGACTAAAGTCTCCCAGTTGTAGCACCTCCGTTCCCGGCTGTACCAGGTTGCCGGCCTCCAAGGGTTGGGCTACCACCGCCCCGGACACCGGAGAAGTCAAAGCGGTGTAAGACTGGCGTTCCTGCTCCCGAGCTACTACAGCCCGCTGGGCTACCACCCGGCCCCCTGCCGCTGCCACCGCTTCCTGGCGGGTACGAACCTGTTCCTGAGCCGATCGCAGGGTCGCTTCCGCCGTTCTAACCCGGGTGCGGGCCTGCTCTACCTGCTGCTCTGGAATCGCCCCCTGGGCACCAAGGTATTGCAACCGATTTAAATCAGACTGAGCCTGTTGCAGCTCGGCTCGGGCTCGAGTTACCTGGGTCTGGGCATCACTCACGCCAATTCTGGCCTGGGCCACTTCCGACTGCCGGGCTGCGACTTCTGCCTCCGCCTGGGCCACATTGGTAGACAAAACCGTACTATCAACCCGGGCCAACACCTCACCGCGACTGACCCGATCGCCAAGTCCCACATTTAGATCGAGCAGTTGCCCTTCCACCTGCGATCGCAGGGATACCAACCGCACGGGTTGAGTGGTGCCGGTATACTCGCGACTCACCCGCACCGTCCCTTCCTGGGCAACCGCCACATTTACACTGGCGGTACCCTCATCCCTACCGGGTTGACCCGCCTGGGGTCTGGCTTCAGCCTCAGCCTTAGGCAGAGCGCCACAACCCAGCACTCCCAGCAAAGACCCGGCTACAACGAGCCATCCCAGGACTCCTGCAGTCCTTCGATGCCACAGAACGGACAGGAACATGATTATCTTCCCTTCAAAGTTTAAGTTTCTTAAACTGAACGACTAATAGTTAGTGTTACACATATTTTGTATACGTCCTATTTCCTCAGAAGGATCTTGTACCAATAGAACGTCTCCTGACCTGAGGGCTGAATTCAGGCTGGGGGTAGGGTACTCCCTATTTTTCCCTACGGCTTCCAGTACCCTACTCCATCAAGCTGAGCGATAGAGTGGAGCATATCACAAGTACACCAATCTTTACATGCAGGCTGAGTTCCCTGCCTGGCCCCTCTTGACCTATCGCTGTCATCGCTAATGACAGGAGACATCCATGTTTGAACGCTTCACAGATGAAACAATTAAGGCCATCCTGCTATCCCAGGAAGAGGCCCGCCGTCAGGGGCACAACCTCGTCGGTACAGAACAGGTGCTGCTGGGAATTATCCGTGAGGCAAGCAGCATCGCAGCTCAGGTTCTGACAGATTTTGGCGTGACCCTGGCCATGGCTCGCTCGGAAGCCACTAAAATCACCGGTAAGGGTACGGGAGTGCTACCCGCCGAAATTCCCTTCACTCCTAAAGTTCGCCGCCTGTTTGAACTGGCCCAGCAAGTAGCCCAGCAGCAGGACAGGCAGTTTGTCGCACCAGAGCATGTGCTTCTGGCCATGACCGATATGGGAGAAGGGGTAGCCATGCGAGTGTTACAGAGCCTCGCCATTGACCCGATCGCCCTGCGTACCGAACTGCTAGGACGTATGGCCGAAAAAGCCAGCGTCACCGTAGGTGCAACCTCCCCAACTGGTTCTACCCAGCGACGCAACCCCGGCCCAAGTCAGACTCCAACCTTAGAAGAATTTGGCAGAAACCTGACCCAGTTAGCCTCCGATGGCAAGTTAGATCCCATGGTCGGACGACAGTCGGAAATTGAGCGGGTGGTGCAAATTCTTGGCCGTCGCCATAAAAACAACCCGATTTTGATTGGCGAACCGGGAGTTGGCAAAACCGCGATCGCCGAGGGGCTGGCCCAGCGAATTGGGACTCAAGATGTCCCAGAGTTCCTGCAAGATAAACAGGTGTATAGCCTGGATATGGCAGCGATGGTGGCCGGAACCCGCTTCCGGGGTGAGTTTGAAGAACGGCTGACAAAAGTTCTGGCGGAAGTTCGCACGGCCGGAAATATCATTCTGGTGATCGATGAAGTCCATACCCTGGTAGGTACTGGAGCGATTTCAGGCAGTATGGATGCCGCAAACCTGCTGAAACCGGCCCTGGCCCGGGGCGAACTGCAATGTATTGGCGCTACCACCCTGGATGAATATCGCCAGCATATCGAGCAGGATGCTGCCCTGGAACGGCGATTTCAACCGGTGATGGTAGGGGCTCCGACGGTGCATGAAACGATCGAAATTTTGTTTGGCCTGCGGGAACGCTACGAACAGCATCATCAGCTCCAGATCACGGATCAGGCTCTGGTAGCCGCCGCCCAGTTGTCAGACCGCTACATCCCCGATCGCTTTCTACCTGACAAGGCGATCGACTTGCTGGATGAAGCCGGTTCCCGGGTACGCTTAGCCAGTACGCTGCGATCGGCCATGAAATCCCTCAAGCAAGAGCTGAAACAGGTCACCCGGGCCAAGCAGGAGGCCGTCAGCCAGCAAGACTTTGACCAGGCAGGCCAGCTGCGTGACCAGGAAATCGCTCTGACGGCCCAGCTGGAAGCAGCCCAGAGCAACTCCAACCCAGCCCAGCCCTTAGCTCAGGTTACAGCAGAAGATATTGCCGAGATCGTGGCAACCTGGACGGGAGTACCGGTACAGCAGTTGACGGAAGTCGAGTCAGAACGACTGTTACATCTAGAAACAACCCTGCACCAGCGGGTAATTGGCCAGGATGAAGCCGTGGTTGCCGTAGCCCGGGCCCTGCGCCGCGCCAGAGTTGGGCTGAAAAGCCCCAATCGCCCGATCGCCAGTTTCTTCTTCTCTGGCCCGACCGGAGTGGGCAAGACCGAACTGGCCAAAGCCCTGGCCGCCAGTTTCTTTGGTTCGGAAGCAGCGATGATTCGGGTAGATATGTCAGAGTTTATGGAAGCCCACACGGTTTCCAAGTTGATCGGCTCCCCTCCCGGCTATGTCGGCTACGACGAAGGCGGCCAGTTAACCGAAGCCGTGCGGCGTAAACCCTACACGGTGCTCCTTCTGGACGAAGTCGAAAAGGCCCACCCGGAGGTATTCAATTTGCTGTTGCAGTTGTTGGACGAGGGCCACCTGACCGATGCCCAGGGCCGCACCGTAGACTTCAAAAATACGCTGATCATCCTGACTTCTAACGTGGGCTCACGGGTGATCGAAAAAGGTGGCAGTAGCTTTGGGTTTGAGTTTGCTAACCAGTCAGAAGCTCAGTATCAACGGATGCAGGCTGCAGTGAATGAGGAGTTAAAGCAGTTCTTCCGACCTGAGTTTCTTAACCGGTTGGATGACATTATTGTCTTCCGTCAGTTGACCCAGGCTGAAGTGCGGCAGATTGCCGACCTGATGGTGGAGGAAATTGCTAACCGCCTGGTGGAACAGGGAATTTCTCTCTCTGTCAGCGATCGGGTGAAGGAACGGTTAGCTACCCAGGGTTATAGCCCCGCCTACGGCGCTCGATCGCTGCGCCGCATGATCACCCGCCTGCTGGAAGACAGTCTGGCCGAAGCCCTCTTAGCCGGGGTGATTCGGCCAGGAGATAGGGCGATGGTTGACCTGGACGAAGCCGGGGAAATCCGGGTGCAGTCGGTCAACTATGCAGTCCCGCAATTGGTGGGTTAAGCGCGAAGGATCATGATTTCCTAAAACCCGGAACTTAATTTTTGCAAGCGCGGTTCCGCCGCGCTTGCAAAAATTAAAAGTTGTTTTAATTCATTGGTGCTCCTAAGTATTCTTTAAGGTTGATGAATGGATCCAGGAATTAGTTTTAGATAGCAGGCAAGACCGGGGAAACTATTTCACTTCGGTATCCTTAGCCGGACGATCGCGAGACTGGGTTTTATGAGTCAGCCGTTAGACTTTCAATACTTTCAGGGAAATTCTTTTTCAGACCTGTTTGCCCAGGATATTCTCAACACCCGATCGGCCTTCTTACTGAATTATCCGGCGACGGCCAGTTGGGCCGCTTACCCCAATACCCGCAAGTATTTTATTCAGGATGGCAGCAGCGAAACTACAAAAACATCCTTTGACAAAATTTGCCAGAAAGAGCCCTGGAAAAACCTGGCCGTATTGGGCGATCTATTACCAGGAATTGTGATTACACCCGTACCCGAAGATCTGATGGGTTACTGGAAAGATCATTTTGGATTTCGCTACAACAATGTAGAAACTTTCCACTGCTCAGTGTATCTGGATAAATTAAATCAGAGCGATCGAATAGATCAGGTGATTACTCTGTTTCCCTTTGATCATTTAGATTCAAGCAAACATGCCGTCAACCCAGACTTCCATTACCGACTATTAAGTAAAGTTGCCCTGGCTGAATTTGGTGTACCCTGTCCGACCTACGAGAGTTATAACCTGCATCACACCAAACTCTCTGAGATTCCGTTGCCAGAACAGTTTCCCTACCTGATCAAAACCTCCCACGGCCTCTCAGGGGAAGGGACTTACATTATTCAAAACTCCAGTGATTTGAGGTACTGCCTGACAGAGGTCAAGAAATATCTGGAGATTAATTTACTGGATACAATCATTGTTTCTGAATTTGTACCCAATGTTGTACAAAATTACTGCGTTCAATTTTACGTCAACAAAGCCGGAGCGATTACTCTGGTAGGCACTACCAGCCAGCTTGTCACCCCCGATGGCAATTACCTGGGCGGCGTGATTCATTACCGGGAAACCGAAGCCAGCCGCTTTTTTGAGCTGATTGCCGCGATCGGGAACCACGCCCATCACCAGGGCTATTTTGGTTTTATTGGGTTTGATGTCTTAGAAGACCAGGATGGTCAGTTTTACGTAATTGATGCCAATTTCCGGGTGAATGGCTCTACTCCCCTCTGTTTACAACGGCATACCCTGCTGGGCCTGGGCAAGGAAGTCGCTAAGTATTCCAGTAGTTACCAGATGGATGGCACCCTCGATCGGGTGATGGCAACGCTCAAACCAGAACTGGAGCGGCGCGACCTGCTGATCCTATCGGCCCTGGAACGAGGGAAATACGGCAAAATCTACACGGAAATCTATGGAATTGTAGCGGCGGAAACGCTGTCAGACCTGCAACGGATTGAGCAGACTTTGCAGCAAAAAGGGTTGCAGTTGTAAACCAGCCCGGCCTGATGAAAATCCGTTTTAGACCGGTTCCTGCGATGACGTAAGGCCAGCAGTCGGTCAAACTCAAACCACTGCATCAGACATCACAACTGCTGAGTCAAATCAGATTGCTGCGGAGACAGGAACTCCAGAAGTTGCAATACTTTACAGCAATTTTCAGGATGAGAAGGATTCTCCCCATCTTGAGAATTCAACAGCGTTGAGTGACTGAAACCCTCATTCTGCCATTCAGGAAATTGAGTAAGTCAGCTTGGGAAGGCACTTAAATAGATGGGCGTAATTAAACCAAAAATGATTTTGGTTTTTTGGGGACTACGCTCCCCAAAAACCTGCTCGCGAGAACTCAGAGAACTGCCTTAAACACCTGCTTCTGGCCAGGTTAAGTAAATCTAAAGCTTGGGGTTCTGGAGACGGTCAAAATAGAGTTTTGTTTCGTACCCAGTTTAAGATGAATTTTGTCAATCTATCGTAGGGCTGACTTGAAGCAACACAACCAGTTTCAGGTGACTCTTTTCCATGGGTTGAAATACTTCGAGCCAATAGTTTGGCCCCTTACGACAATTTTTTTGGTTGTCTTCTCTTGTCTCTGGAGAACTTTCTTATGATCAAGGTTTCAAGGTTCTTTGTAGCTACTACTCTTGCGATCGCCTCCCTGGGTTTTGCTGGGAGTGTCAAAGCAGACACAGTACAGGCTCGTTGTGATATCTACCCAAAAGGCAGCGATCGGGTGAAGTCTTCTGGGCCCTGCATGTTTTCTCAGCGTCAGGGGTATGTCGGAATTCAGCTTCCCAATGGCAAGCGGTATGACCTGAGTCCGGTTGGCAACCAACCGGGCAACTACCGGGATCAGAATGGTCGTGCTGCCTATCGCGAGGGAATGGGCGAACAGGGGCAGATTTTTCGTCTCAGCAATGAATCGATTTTTGTATATTGGAATTCGTCTGACAACCAGACGACTCGCCCCTCCCCCAATCGTCCTGTCCCAGGTTCTCGCCGGATCGGTACTTTGACAGCCAGCCCGGGCTCTCGCATTAACGTGCGGTCTGGCCCTTCAATTAATACCAGGTCCCCCCATTATGGAGTTCCTGGAGATCGCATTGAAATTATCCGTTGCGTTCAGGATCAAGATACGACCGGTAGCAACTTGAACTGGTGTAATGTTCGGTTTGTGCAGTCACAAGCCACGGGCTGGGTTCGCAGCGATTTCATTGATTTTCCCAGTGACGGCCTGTAGGTTTTGTGAGTGAGAAACGCCGCCGATCCAGTCGTTGTTAGAGCAATCCTGAGACTGTAGGCGGCTAACCAGCTACAATTCCATTGGCTGAAGGCAATCCTGGACAAAACCACTCAATTCTTTCTAATTAATCTGGCTCTCTCTGTACGTTCTAGCTGCATCGATTTCGCCAGTTAACTATCCGCTTTGTATTGATCTGCAGCCCATAAGACGCAACCAAAGACAACGGCAACCATTACCGACGGAGAAGCAACGGAAGCCCAGGAAATTCAGAAAATTCAGAAAATTCAGAAAATTCAGGATTTGCGATCGCGTTTTTTGGCAGCATTGCATCATCAATTTAGTTTGAAGCGCCAACTTGATATCAATAAATTTCTCAAGTGGGTGTTGTTCTGGTTATTTGTCTTGATGTGGTATATCGGGATTGCCCGGATTATGGCGATCGTGCCTATCCTCATGGGATGGAGTATTTATGTTTGGGCAACCCCCCTGGCCCTGATCGTGATTTGGTTTGGCATTAGTTTAGCTATTCGCATCAGCAAAAGTCTGATCGATTTCGTATTACCGGAAGTTCTTGGAATTGACGATATATCCTATACAGGCCTGTTGGTTCGGGTTTGGATTAAGACTGCACCGATGGAGCAATGGCGTGTTGGGCGAGAGTTCCGCCTACGAGTGCGCCAGGCTTTTGAAGCTAATCATATCCAGATTGGCAAACCCCAATGGATTAACGACACGACCAACCATTAACCAGCAGGGCGATCGCAACGGAGCATAAATTTATTAAAAAACCAAGTTTTTAATTTTTGACAGCGTGGCGGGGCCGTGCCGTCAAAAATTAAGTTCCGGGTTTTCTTAAATTTATGATCCTTAGAATTCCCTGGGGACAGGCCGGGAATACAAAAGTAGACGTAACTGGAAGCCTATTTTGTCGCCAGAGGTTGAGACAGTTCCCCAAACTTTGGACTCCACCAGCCTTTGGCCGTCAAAAAATACACTGCCTCCCGATGCTTGGTCTGACTCCTGGCTTTGGTATCAGAACAACGCAGGAGTTGTTTGGGCTGTCCCTCTTTGAGGTAGTGGTAGATTTCCAGGGGTTTTTGACAAACCGGACAGGGAAATTCTGTTAACTCCGGCGAAGTGGTTTTGGTTCCAGGTTCAGAGGTTGCCTGAGTTTCTTTTGGTTGCGGCGGTTCCCACTGCTTCTTCCAGTCTGACCAGAACAGCACAACATTTTCACAGCCGCTGACACACTTGAGAAAATACTTTTTCCTTAGCTTTTTGCTGGCAACTTTAGCCAGATACTGCTGACATTCAGGACAGCGGGTTTTTGACAGGTCAGGGGCTTTGGTCACCTGTACCGGCGGGGCGGTCGTCAGATGCTGGGGCACCAGTTTTTGGGCTTTAGCCAGAGCCGGTACAAAATAATCCCGGTTCCAGCCGGTCAAATATTTCTGCCAGTCTTGCTGCCCCTGGGCGATCGCATCCAGTTCTGTTTCCATCTGGGCGGTAAATTTGGCCTCCAGGAGATCGGGAAGAGCCGCCTGGAGAAATTGATCCACCTCCAGCCCGAGGGCCGTGGGATGCAAATGGCCCTTGACTAACTCGGCGTACTGTCGCTGTTTCAGGGTCTGGATTGTGGGAGCGTAGGTACTGGGACGACCAATGCCCTGCCGTTCCATCACCTGCACCAACTTAGGTTCGCTGTAGCGAGGCGGGGGTTGGGTCTGCTTCTGCTCGTGAGCCGCCTGCTCTAAGGTTAAAGCCTGTCCCTGACGCAGCCCGGGTAACTCGACCTCCTGACTCAGGTTGTTCCAGTATTTGGTGTAGCCGGGAAACACCACCACCTGGCCTCTAGCCTGCCAGAAAACAGTGCCAGAGCGGGTTACAACCCGAGTCTGACGGAGCTGGGCTGCCCGACACTGGGAGGCGATCGCCCGCTTCCAGATCAGCACATAGAGGGCAAATTGATCGCTGGGTAGCTCGGCCCGCAACTCCACCGAGGGTCGAAAGATATCCGTCGGGCGAATCGCCTCATGGGCTTCCTGGGCAGTTTTGCTGCTGCGGTGACGGGTTGTTTTGGGCGGTACGTTATCGGCATCGTGGGTTTCTAACCAGCGGCGAGCCTGGGCACAAAACTCAGGACTGAGGACCACACTATCGGTACGCATGTAGGTAATTAACCCTGCCTCATAGAGAGATTGGGCCACCTGCATGGTGTGTTCCGGGCTGAAGCGCAACCGGGAGCCCGCCGCCTGCTGTAAGGAAGAGGTGACAAAGGCCGGGGGGGGAGTCCGGTTGAGATTTTTGCCCTCGATCGCCACAATTTCATGGGGATACTGCTGGGCCACCTGCACCAGGCGATCGGCTTCGGCCTGACTCAATACCCGTTCTGATTCCTGAGGCGGTTTCTCGGCCTGGGCGGTGGCATCATCCAGTTGGGGTTCTTCACTGGCCGGGACGGTACTGCCCTGATAAAAGGCCCGAAACCCTTCGGCATAATCGACAAACACACTCCAGTAGTCCTGGGGGACAAAGCTTTGAATCTGCCGTTCGCGCTGGCAGAGGATATGCAAAGCCGCACTCTGCACCCGTCCCATGCTCTTGGCTCCGTTGTGCAGTTGCCAGAGCAGGGGTGATCCCTTAAACCCGACGAGCTTATCTAAGACGGTACGACAGAGGCCAGAATCGACCAGATTTTGATCGATCGTTCGGGGCTGGACAATGGCACTCTGCACCGCTGTGGGGGTAATTTCGGTGTAGACGACCCGCTGGGGATGCTTCAGGTTGAGGGCCTGCTGAATATGCCAGGCAATGGTTTCGCCTTCCCGATCTGGGTCGGTGGCCAGGACAACGGTTTTCACCTTCTGCACCGCCGATCGCAAATTTTGAATCGTTTCCTTGCCCCGGGAACCTCTGGCAATAAAATGACAGCGCACCCGATCGCCGTCTAACTCGAAACCGAGAGCATCTTCACCGGCTTTCGCCAGTTCTCGGATATGGCCCATACTGGCCCTGACCAGCCAGTCAGAGCCCAAAATCTGACTCAGTTTTTTGACCTTACCGGGGCTTTCTACAATCAGCAGTTTGGTTGCCACAACTCACCACTAACCCTGCAACTCAAAGGCATTATAGGCTAATTAATACAAATGTTCTAAGAAGTAGCACAATTTCTTTAAGCCTTAGCCAGATACCCGACTCTGATCAGCCTGACGGTAGCGCTCTAACCAGGTTTGACAAAGCTGCTTTAATCTGGCTCTAGACTCTGAGTCGAAAATTTCAGGGTCAAAGCGATAGCGATAATGCAGATCAAGAATCGGTTGTAGATCGGCAAATTGGGCCGGAGATAAATCCTGCCGGAGTCGTTTCAGCCAGCCCTTTAAAGACTCGTAAGGATGGCGCACCAGACCCAATTCGGTCAGGGCCTGCTCAATTAAGTAAAATTCCGAATCCGTTCCGGGGGGTGGGGCCGGAGCTGCTTCGACAGGGGCGATCGCAGGACTGGCCAGACGGCGTACCCCCTTCGCCCCCCAAAACTGGCGGGCCAGAATCACTCCCATGGGCAACAACAGCCACCACCAGTAGTTAGCGCCTGGCCCGGTCAGATAGTCCCAGGTTGTTCCTAATTTAAAGCTGAGGAAAGACCAGAAATCGGCCAACCCCTGCCATGAGGAAGCCGCCGTATCTTCCAAGCCTGTCCAACCGGGAGGAGTCGTATCAAAGGTCTGCCAGCGCCCGTTCAAGTAGACCATGGTCCAGGCATGGGCATGGCGGCTGCGGACAATGTACTGGTTTTCCCAGGAACTAAATTCATGGACAGAATACCCCGTGACATAGCGGGTCGGAATCCCAACGGCCCGCAGCAGCAGGGTGGTAGCGGTGGCAAAGTATTCACAGTGGCCCGATCGCTGGTTCAGGAGAAAGGTTCCCAGGGGAGTCATGGGCTGATCGTTGGCCAGCAGGGTTAGGGAATAGGTAAATTCTTTAAAGAAGAAATTTTCGACGCGCTGCAAAATTTCCTGGGGTGATTGACCAGTCAGGCCGAGTTGCTGGACTACCTGGGCGATCGCCGCCTGTTCCTGTTTGGGAATTTCTAAATCTTCCTGGGTGGGTGGGCTATCCGGCGAGACTTCTGGCCCAAACTGCACCTGATAGGCCAGTTCATTCCCCTTCGCCTCTACCCTGATCGCCCCGTACTGGTTGCGTTCCAGTTTAGAGACGGGTAAGCGATCGAGGCGAAAGGCTCCGGCAGGGAGTTTGAGGAAGCCTTTATTGCGCTCTAAACTGGTAGATACCACCAGGGTAGCAGCTTGCTTGGAAGCCGGGGCTAATGCCCAGGTAGTGCCACTGCCCGCCGGTTGCAACCGGCTAAACTTAGCTCCCTGGGCCAGCCAGGTAAAAGCCCGGTAGCGGTTATAGGCGACCTCTCGTAACAGTAAGGGAAATTGGCGGGAATCGGGACTGGCCACCCGAAACACAATCTGGCTGGAGCGCTTTAAAGGGCCAATATCCCCGATGCTGGTGGTTTTACGCAGGGGATCTACCCCCTGACCAGTAAACTTACTCAACCAGGCCACCACCTCTTGCTCGAGGGCCTGATGGGCCTGGTGCAGGCCAAACTGGCCGACAAACCCGGTGGCAATGGCGATCGCCATGAGACAGGCCCAGACTCCGATCGAGCGGCGACGGGGACGACTAAACCAGAGGGCCAGGGTCACCAACCCCACCATGCCACCATAAAACGCAAAGTTTTCGGTATTAGCGGCACTGGCGGCCAGGATACAGAGGGCAAAGTAGGGGTAGTTGAGACTGACCATCCAGGGTTTCTGGGGTAGGGCGTCAGCTTTTTTGTTGTTGGCCGTGAAAAACGCCCGGACATTTACCTCATCTTGGGGAGAATAGGCCTGAGCCGCCAGCAGGGGAAAAACCATGGCCGGTAGCCACTGCAACAGGGTATAGACAAAGTACAGGGAGCGATCGCCCCGCAGCAGGTAAACCGTAAAACTGACTACCAGCACGACCGCGACACTAAAAATCCGGCGGAAGTCCTCTTCTGAGACGTCCCAGCGGCCCGGGACAACGTGGCGAGCTTCCAACACCAGGGCGATCGGCAAGGCCAAGAACCAGAGGCCGGTTTGCCAGCCCCAGAATAATACCGCGGCCCCCAACAAAAACCTGGGCATCTTCATAGGCTTAATAGCTGTTCCTGCAGCCGATCAATGGAAAGCACCTGGAGCTGGGTCTGGGCATCTTGCAGAGCGGCCATGGTCTGTAAGTCGAGGTGATCTGGGTTGGCAGCCACCACCAGCACCAGGGTTGGCAGCCGCATTGCCTGGAGTTGGCGGACAAGGGCCTGCCGCTGCTCATCCCAGGTCAAAAACACACAGATACAACCACTCAGCAGGGGCAGGCGCTCTATCACCCTGGGAATCAACTCCGCAAACGACTTATCCCGACAGGCCACCACGGAAGCGAGGATTTCCAACATTTTATCCGTATGGCTCAGTCCCCGGCCAAAGGTGAAACAGTAGGCTTCCAGGCCGACAAACATCAAATCTAGCAAAGACTCCTGGGTCTGAACTTCACAGGCAAAGGAAGCCGCGATCGAGATAGCCGCTTCAAAGATTTCGCTGTAGGGTTCGGTCTGAAAGGTATCGAGAATTAAGGCATGGCGGACAAAAAACTCGTCCTGCTCTTCTTTGACGATCGGTTTGCCGGTTTTAGCCCAGCTTTTCCAATGAATTTTGCGGGGCGAGTCGCCAGGACGATACTCCCGCAGGGAGCGGAATTCTTCTGAATCACCGACAGAAGAAGCCAGGGCCACCCCCCCGGACTGATAACGCCGTAATCCCGGCAGGGCGATAGCAGGTAACTGGTACAGCTTGGGCAGAATCAGCAGGGACTGGGGCAGGGCGATCGTCCGGCAGGCCAGCATCAGACCCAGGGGGTCGGGTCGGGCCAGGGTGAGACCGCGAAACCGGACAATTCCCCGATGCAAGGGCAGCAGTTCGACGGACACTTCCGTACTCCGCTGGGGCGGTAAGAGAGGCAGATCAACGGGTTTGACCGTCGCCCCCTGCTTGCGCCCAATCAGCCACAACCAGCGGTAGTACCCGAGGGCCCGATCGACGGCCAGGCGCTTGTCTTCTAAGGGTTCTGGGGTTTCCCTCAATTCTTTGAAACTGGGCCGGGGATCGACAAACTCTTCCATCAGGCGGAGATTGACCTGGGGCTGGCGACTCTGGGAATGAATCAGCACCCGGTACTTCAGGGGCACCCCAACGGTACCAAAGCGGGGCAGGACGCGGCTGGCCTGGAACCGATAGCGAAACACCAGACTGTTGCCGATCGCCAGGAGCAGCAGAGCCGTCAGAAAGGCGAGAATTTGATAGATCAGACTGTTGTTGGTGTCTCCCCCCAAAAACAGGGCCACCAGCAGGCAGACCAGGAGGAGCAGACCAGCACTGGTAAAGCGACGGTTTAACCAGCGTTGCAGCCGATAACTGAGGCGAAACAGGCGGTAGAGGGAGGGGGTCATGGTTAAGCGGGAACCGGAACGGCCTGTAGAACTTCCTCCACCACGGTTTCGGCAGTTCTGCCAGCGAACCGGGCCTGGGGTTCCATTACCAGACGATGGGCAATCACCGCCACCGCCAATTCCTGCACCTGCTCTGGAGTAACAAACTCGTAGCCATCAAACAGGGCCAGGGCCTGGGCAATTTTCATCAGGGCAATGGAAGCCCGTGGGCTGGCTCCCAGTTGCACTCCCGCCGCTGATCGGGTGGCATGCACCAGATCCACCAGGTAGCGTTTCATCTCCTGGCTGACCCGGATCTGCCGCACCTGCTGCTTCAAGCTCACCAGGTCGGTAATCGAGATGCAGGGCTGGAGGGAGTCGATCGGATGGGCCTGGATCTGATCGGATAGGATATCGACCTCCGCTTCTGGAGAGATATAGCCCAGACTGAACTGCAGGGCGAACCGATCCATCTGGGCCTCTGGCAGGGGATAGGTGCCCCTCGATTCCACCGGGTTTTGGGTGGCAATTACAAAAAACGGATCTTTGAGTTTGCGGAGATTCCCGTCAATACTCACCTGGGCCTCCGCCATCGCCTCCAGCAGGGCAGATTGGGTACGGGGAGAAGCCCGGTTGATTTCATCCGCCAGAACGATATTGGCAAAAATCGGCCCTTCGTGAAAATGAAAGGTGCGATCGGCCTGATTCAGAATCGAAATCCCTAGAATATCGGAAGGTAGCAGGTCGGGCGTAAACTGAATCCGCTTAAAGCTGACATCCACGGAAAAGGCCAGGGCTTTAGCCAAAGTCGTCTTACCCGTACCGGGGTAGTCTTCCAGCAGCACATGCCCCCCACTGGCGAAGGCGGCCAGCAACTTGCGAATCGCCGTCGTTTGCCCTTTCATCACGATCTGAATATTGGCACAGATTCGCTGGTAAATTTCCTGCCCCGAGACAAGACTCAAGGTTTCAGATTGATGCTCCATGCCACTACCCGAGAAGGTTTCGCAATCCGTCCTTCCTAAGGTACCCAGAACCCCCGGGTCTACCTAGCAGGCCCGACCAGAAATTTTATGTCTCAGAACGAAAACATGCGAGAAAAATATTTCTCCGGAAAGAGGGCACTCTAAACACAAGACTATCTACGGGTCAGGCGTTTGCTATGAGATTAAAAAAAGGCTCCCTTTCCCTCAAACAGATAGCCCTGATGATGGGCATTACCATACTGATTTTGGCTATCGGCATCTCGATCATTTTGACTGCCCCCTTTCAACCTGGCAACTACAAATCCAAATTGCCTTCTCTCCAGGAACAGGGCTTCTTCCCTCCCATCGCCGCTTCACCGCCGCCAGCGATCGTGATGCGCCCAGAAAATCAGGCCATGCCCACCCCAGCCCAAACCCGGGCCTTAGTGGCTAACCCCGCCGTCCTCTCTCCAGAAATGGAACGAATTCTGCAACGGGGAGAATTGATTGTGGCCCTGCGGCAGAAGGATAATCCCCCCTTCTTTAGAGAGGCAGGCAACGGCCAGCTCACCGGCTTAGACATCGAGATAGCCCAGACCCTGGCCGACTACCTGGGAGTCTCTGTCCGCTTCGATCGCCAGGGGCGCACCTTTGAAGAAGTGCTGGATCGGGTTTATCAGGGTAAGGCGGATCTGGCGGTGTCTAAAATCAGTCAGAGCCTGACCCGGGCCAGAAAAGTCCAGTTCTCTCAGCCCTACGTCGAAATGCAGCAGGGCTTATTGGTCAACCGGTTAAAGTACGCCCAACTGCTGCAATCTCAGGGTAATAGCTCTACCCCTGACCTGTCTCAGCTGACGGGCAAAATTGGAGCGATCAAAGGCTCTCTGTATGTCAGCTTTGTCAGGCGGCGGTTTCCCAGGGCCGAACTGGTGGAGTATGCAGACTGGGCAGGTCTGGTGCAGGGAGTGATGCGGGGGGAAGTTTTAGCCGCCTGTCGAGACGAACTGGAAATTAAACAGGTGTTACTGACTCAACCCCAGGCCAATCTGGAAATGCAATCCCTGGTTCTGGATGGCACCAGCGATCGCATTGCGATCGCCCTGCCCTGGCAAAGTTCTCACCTGTTGAATTTCGTTAACCAATACCTGGAGACCGTCAACCTGCACTTTACCGCCGACTCCCTGCTGAATCGCACCATTGCCCAAAAACCTGATTAAGCCTGTTCCCTGTTCGCTATGTCGTTTCCAGTTTCCATCGTGGCTCCCTACAAACTCAGCCTGAAGCTCAAACTGCTGATCAGCTTCTCTACAGCCGTCAGTCTCAGCTTTGCCCTGACATTTCGCTGGTTTTATCACTTTTCAACCCAGCAGATTAATCGGCAAACTCAACAGACCCTCGATCGCATCCTGAACTCGACCCTGACTGGCATTGATGGCAACGACATTAAAGGCTTAACCCAGCAGGCCATCCCGCGGGCCGATGGCCATACCAATGACAATCGCTACTGGACCCTGGTGTCGTGGCTGTCTTTAATTGAGAGTGCCAACCCGGAAGCCAGACTGGCAGTCGTGATCTCTCCTCGCTCCAGCACGGACCCAATGCGCTACCTGGGCGGAGGCAATATTCATCCCAGGCAAAACAAAGCGGGAGCATTTTTAGAGCGCTATATTCCCCCCTTTCCCTGGAATATCCAGCAGCGAACCATGAGCCTGCAGCCGATTCATAATCCAGACGGTAGCTGGTTTCATGCGGCAGCACCGATTCGCGATCGCCAGGGCAATGTGGTGGCGGCTTTGACCCTGAATTACGATGCCACTGCGGCCACGACTCTGCAGAACAGCATCCTGCATTACCTGCTCAATGCGTTTGTTGCCACCTATGTTCTATTGCTGTTGTTAATTTATTTGCTGTCAGAGTTGCTGACTCAACGGATTCAACAGTTTCAAAATTGGACCAGCTTGATTGCGGCAGGCAACTACCGTCACGACCTGTTCAGTAATCTGCCAAAAACCAGCTTGAGTGATGAGCTGGACATGGTGGCGACCGCCTTTCAACAAATGGTCAACGCCATTCAATTGCGCGAACAAAAGCTGAAGGATTCGGAGGCCAGTCTGGAACGGCAGGTAGAAGAACGCACCGCCCAGCTGCAATCCGCCTTTCGCTGTGAAGCGGCAATTCGTCAGATCAATTACCGACTGCATCAAACCCTGGAAGAAGACCATATTTTGAAAACAGCGGTGGAAGAACTGGGTCAAACCCTGAAGGCCCACTGTTGCAATATTGCCCTGTACGACCTGGAAAGCCGCTGTACCAAGGTACGCCATACCTATGTCAGCCCCGCCTCCGTCGGCAGCGATGGCAGAACCGGATTAATGATCTTACTCGACTACTGGCAGGTTTACCAGGGTTTGATGGCGGGCTACTCCCTGGCCTTTTGCCCCCTCGACCAGCAGGAGTTACAGTACGCTATTTGCGCCTGTCCCATTCTGGATGGCAACCAGGCGATCGGGGATATCTGGGTTTTTCGTCCGGCCAAGGAGCTTTATACCGCCGATGAGATTGAGCTGGTCGAGCAGGTCACCAGTTGCTGTCTGGTGGCCGTGCGGCAGGCAAGACTGCACCGCCAGACCGAGGAGCGGTTAACTGAGATGGAAACCCTGAGCCAGTTGAAAGATGACTTTCTCAGTACCGTCTCCCACGAACTCAGAACTCCCATTACCAATATGCGAATGGCAACGAAGATGTTACGCACCTTTGCCACGGACTCCAATCGCCAGGAGCGTTACTTGAGCGTTCTGGAAGCAGAAGTGCAGCGAGAAGCGGAGCTGATTGACGACCTGCTGGATCTGCAAAAATTGGAAGCAGGCAAGGTGGTGTTTGAGCTAGAACCGATCGCCCTGGACGAACATCTGCCCCACCTGCTGCAGAGCTTTGAGGAACGCCTGCAAGAGCGCCAGATTCAACTCACCCTGGAGTGGCAGGCCGATTTACCCCCAATCGCCTCGGACCTGACTTCCTTTAAACGGATTGTCAGTGAGCTGATGAATAATGCCTGTAAGTACACACCGGCAGGGGAAAAAGTTGCCATTCATGCCCGGGTTGATTCGCCCCAGTATGTCTGTTTACGGGTTTCTAACTCGGGGGTCACCCTGCCCGATAGCGAGTTAACCCGCATCTTTGATAAGTTTTACCGGGTACCCAGTATCGATCGCTGGAAGCAGGGAGGCACGGGCCTGGGGTTAGCCCTGGTCAAAAGTCTGCTAGAACAACTGGGTAGCCGCATCGTCGTACAATCTGACCCCAACCAGGTCACCTTTGAATTGTATTTTCCTCAATTTGTTTCGCTATGAGTCGGCACTAAAAGCTGCCCCTGATACCCCGTATTCCGATACTGCTCCAGCACCGCCCCAGCGATCGCCGCTGCTTTACCCTCGGCCACTAGAGCCACACAGGCTCCACCAAAACCGGCTCCCGTCAGCCTGGCCCCAAAGACACCGGGCTGGTTTTGCAGCAGGGACACCAGTCGATCAACCCCTGGCACCGAAACTTCGTAGTCATCCCGCAGACTGGCATGGGAGGCATTCATCAGGGCTCCAAAGCGTTCCGCCGATACCCCCTGACGGGCTTCCAGCACCCGATTATTTTCGGTTATCACATGGCGGGCCCGCCGCTGCAGTGGCTCGGGTAAGGGGGCGATCGCGGCTACATCCTGGATCTCCCGCAGGGCTGGCACCCCCAGCTGATGGGCCGCCGCTTCACATTCCGCCCGCCGCTGATTGTAACCACTTTCCGCCAGGGTGCGGGGAATAGTACTGTCAATTACCACAATTTCGGAGGCGGCGGGCAGGGGTAGCACCTGGCGTTCCAGACTGCGGGTATCGAGAAATAGTAAATGCTCGGTATCCGCCAGACTGGAAGCCATTTGATCCATAATGCCGCACTGAACCCCGGCATACTGCCGTTCTGCCTGCTGCCCCAGTTGGGCAATCTGGACATCATCCAGATCCAATTGCAACAGCGATCGCAGCCCCCGTAACATGGCCACTTCCAGGGCTGCACTACTGGACAGCCCCGCTCCCATGGGCACGGAGGAAGTGACATAAACATTCAGGGGAGGCACCGTAATTTTTTGATCTGACAACACCTGAATACAACCCAACAGGTAACTGGCAAACCCCTGGGGGGTGGGGTCAGAGAGGGTGATATCCACCTGCTCCTCTAATTCGCGGGAGTAGAAATGATGGCGATCGTTGGGGCTAAACCCCAAAAATACCGTCGTCTGCTGGGGAATGGCCGTAGGCAAGACAAAGCCATCATTGTAGTCAGTGTGTTCCCCCAATAAATTGACTCTACCGGGGGCACTGGCGGTAACCTGAGGGGCAGCATTAAAAATCTGGTAAAAGTCCATAGGGCAGGCGAGGTCAGGGGCGAAACAGGGGTAGGGGACGGAAACGACCATTCACTTCCGTATTAGGCCAGGTGGCATCAAAGGTGAGGTTTTCTAACTGCCCGTCTTGTTTCAGCACAAAGGTATCTTCGATCTTGGCACCGGGCAGGCTGGGATTCCAGGCGATCGCCTGATTGCCCAGGAGCAGTTCGGCCGTATCGGGAGTAGCAACAATTTCTCTGGCTAAGTAGCCCGTAGTACCGCCCTGGTGATGCTGGTGAATCGCCTGGGGGTACCCCTGAACGGCATAGGCCCGTTGCAGCGTCAGATAAATCTGGTTGAGTGGCATATTCAATTTACAGTGATTCAGCATCATCGCTTCAATCACCCGCACCTGATGGTGTAGCTGTTCCTGAGCCGGGGTTAACGGGCTAAAGGCAACAAACCGGGTGAGGTTGGCATAGAGGCCAAAACCACGGGCGCAGAAAACGAGCATGGCGATCTGCCCCAGGGGTTCAGGGCTGGGCGTGGCATGGCGGTACAAGGGTAACCGGCGCTCACCGGCAGCCAGGGTGAGGGCCGGATGGATTCCCCGCTTCCAAAGGGCGGCGGCGCCGGCGGCGGCAAGCTGGTATTCTGTCCATTCGGGCCTGGCCTGGGTCAGAACTTCGGTCATGGCACTACTGGCCAGTTGACAGACTCGCCGGTAGCGATCGAGTTCTGAGGGGAGTAGCGTCCGCTTGTGTTGCACCAGGAAAGCAGGCAGGGATTGTTCCGGGGCGATGGGGCGATCGCTGAGGACCAGGGCAGCCCCGGTGACTTGACGCACAAAGGCTTCTCGCGCCTCCGGTTCGGCCCAGGGAAATACCTGAAGAGCGTAGCAATCGGCGATCGGGGGAATTTCTTCATCTCGCAGCCGGGGAGCTTCAATTTCATCGGTCAAAATCCAGGCGGCGGTGGGAGTCACCAGCACTTCCGCCACCCCGGTTTCGGCGGCCAGCAGCACGATATTTGAGGCCCCGGCGGTGGCCCAGGCAAACCAATCGATACCCCGTAACCGGACTGCCGCCGCCCCCGTTTCCGTTAAAGCCTGACGCATCCAGGCCAATTTCTGCGTCACCTCCGCTGTAACCTGGGCCAGTGGGGCAGGAGATTGACTGAGTAGACTAACCATAGCAACAATCCTCCAGAACCAAGCCTTTACTCCGATTGAGCCGATCGAATCAACCCGGCACCCACTCCCACCAGCACCAACCCTGCGGCCAGAAAGGCCAGATCCCAGAGCAGCTGATGGGCACCGGGTTTGAGATGGTGAATCCCAAAAATCTGATGGTCGAGGATGCCTTCAACCAGATTGAACACCCCGAAGCCCAGCAGGGAAGATCCCAGTAAAACCCGCCCTGACCAGGAGCCCTGGGGCCGTTTACCGGCTCGCCAGAGCAAAAAGATGCCGCTCAGGGTCAACAACCAGTCCAGCAAATGAAACAGGCCATCCCCAATCGTATTCAGTTCCAGGCCGGCAATGGTTGCATCGGTTTTGACACTGGAAAACATGTGATGCCATTGCAACAGTTGGTGAAACACAATACCGTCAAAAAAACCTCCCTGGCCCAGACCCAGAACGATTCCGGCTACAATCAAGGGCTGGTAGTTGACCCGATCGACGGGGGTTGAAGCCGTCGGCACCAGCGGCGGAGAAGGGTTGATATCCATAGTGTTGCTACGTCTTTAGGGTCGTCAGAATAGGCCAACCTTCCCGGCCCAGGGTCAGGCCCGGGGCTGCTTTCTGCCCGGCCGCTAAACCGGAGCTGGGGTTTCTAAATTCACTGCGATCGCCTGGAGTTCCCGGGCTTTTTCTTCTGGCAAAGCGTCGTTGGCAAACAGGCCCGCCGCCAGTTCGGTGCCGGCCAGGTACTTGAGTTTGTCGGGGGTGCGGTAGGGGGGAAAAAACTCGGCATGGAGATGGGCCTCGGGATGGGGCTGACCATCGAGCGGGGCTTGAAACCAGGCCATCAGGTAGGGAAACGATCGCTGCCACAACCCGTCGTACTTGAGAGTTACCGTCTTCAAAGCCCGGGCCAGGCTGCAGCGTTGCTGTTCCTGCAGTTCCATAAAGGTGGCTACGGGTTGAATCGGAGCGACCCAGACTTCGTAGGGATAGCGGGCACAGACCGGCACAAAGGCGATGGCATACTCATCTTGATAAAGAATTCGCTGATTATCAGCAATTTCTTGTTGAATCAGGTCAGCCAGTAGCCCCCGCTGGTGTTGCTGATAGTAAGCTTGTTGCTGCTCCAGCATGCGCCCCGGCACCGGTGGCACAAAGGGATAGGCGTAGATCTGACCATGGGGATGGTGCAGGGTGACTCCCACTTCCACCCCTTTGTTTTCAAAGGGCAGGACATACTGAATCTGGGAAATTTGCCCCAGAGCCCGGGTGCGATCGGCCCAGACCTGAATCAGTAACTCCAGGTGATCCAGGGGCAGGGCTCCCAGGGAAGTGTTGGGGTCTTGGGTAAAAACCACCACTTCACAGGCCCCATTGGCGGGCAGGGTATCGACGATTAACCGGGGGGGGTCATGGGCCAGGGGCAGCAGGGAAGCAAACCGGTTGTCGAACACGGCGATATCGTACCGGCCCTGGGGTAGCTCTGTGGGAAAGTCAGGATCTTTGGTGGGGGCCAGGGGGTTGTACTCCGGCGGTGGCATGAAGGTACGCCCCTGGCGGTGACTGGCGTAGGCCACCCATTCTCCCCGCAGGGGATGCCAGCGAAAATGGGGATTGGCCTGAACTGGCTCCTTAGCGGGACTGGGAGCCTGGATGTCCGCTGCAATGGGGAATCTGCTGTAAAGAGTCAGACTGCGCCCATCCGGTTTGAGAAGTTGCTGAAAGTGCATTATGTTCTGACCATCCGGTTGCAACCGATGCAGTCAGTATAGAGTCTGCCGTCGGCGCAGTATCCCTACCTTGAGTGGCAGATGCGATCGCCTCTATAGGGAATTTGGGGGTGCGATCGACATAAAGCAGCCCATTGGCTTCCTGGAAGGTGTCTGTGAGTTGGGTGTAACAGAAACCGGCAAACATCTCCACTTTGTTAACCGCCGCCAGTAAGTTGCTGTAGCGCTGTTGCAGTTCTAGAGTGTCTCCAGAACGCACGTAGCCCCAGGCTTTTTCGGCGATCGCCGCCTCTGGTGGGGTGTAAGCAATGCCGCCAAACTCGGTCAACATAATCGGCTGGCCCTGGTGAGGATAGCCATCTAAGGTGAGGATACGGCCACCGGGTCGCTGGTGCTGTAGCAGGTCATGGAGTTTGACATCCGTACCATAGCGGCAGGCCAGGGTATGGGGATTGTTGTCATAGTCATGAATGGCCAGAATGTCTGTAGTTGCACTTTCCCAGCCATCGTTGCCAATTACAGGCCGGGTCGAGTCGAGGGTTTTGGTCAGGTAGTACAACGCCTGAACATAGTGGCGATGGGCCGGGGTTTCCGTCAGGTTGGGCACGCCCCAGGACTCGTTAAACGGCACCCAGGCAACAATACAGGGATGGCTGGAGTCGCGATCGATGGCTTCCGTCCATTCCCGGGTGATCCGCTCTACCGCCTTGGGGGTAAAGCGATAAGCACTGGGCATTTCTTCCCAGACCAGCAGACCCATGACATCTGCCCAGTAGAGGAATCGGGGGTCTTCAATCTTCTGGTGTTTACGCACCCCGTTAAAGCCCATTTGTTTGGTTAACTCAATGTCTAAGCGCAGGGCTTCATCGCTGGGCGGAGTCATCAGGGTATCTTCCCAGTACCCCTGGTCTAAGACCAGACGCAGGTAGTAGGGATGGCCGTTGAGCATGAACCGATCGCGGTGGATACTGACCGTTCGCATGGCGGTATAAGACTTCACCTCATCCAGCAATTGCCCTTTGTGCCAGAGTTGTACCTGAGCATCGATCAGGGTGGGTTTTTCTGGGCTCCAGAGCAGGGCATTGCGATAATCATCAATCCCGGGATCAGACAGGGCGATGCGCCGGTGAATTTCACCGTTTAAAACCTCATAGATGTCGCTCACCAGCAGTTGATTATCAACGGTCAGGCGCACCCGCAGTTGCAAATCATCCTGCAAGGAACCCGCCGTAAAGGCCTCAAAGCCAATCTCCCAGCGTTCAAAGTGGGGAGTCCAGGTAATTTTTTCGAGATAGGTTTCGGAGACAACCTCCAACCACACCGTCTGCCAGATTCCACTGGTGCGGGCATACCAGATGCTATGGGGTTCCAGTTGCCAATCCTGTTTACCCCTGGGTTTGGCTAGCTCATGGGGATCATCTTCCGCCCAGACCGTGATCCGTTGCGGCCCGAAGGGATTTAAAACCGCTGTCACATCAAACGAAAAGGATGTGTGACCGCCAATATGTTCTCCAACGAATTGACCATTCACCCAGACCCGGGCATGGTAATCGACCGCCCCAAAATGCAGAATGAACCGTGTCGGAATTGGAGACTGGGGGTTGGGCAGGAGGTAGGAGGAAAAATCAAATTCGCGCTCGTACCAGCAATTGGGATGAAAGCCCGTATCGCCAATACCACTCCGTTTCGACTCTGGGGCAAAGGGAACTTCTATTTGTTGGGGCCAGGCTGGGACATCGGCAGGTTTAGCCCAACGACCTTCATCGTCGTAGGCAAATTTCCAGGTGCCATTTAGATTCAGCCAATTGGGACGCTGAAATTGGGGGCGGGGGTAGCCTGTCTCAAGCTGGCGAAACAGGGCGATCGCGCTGGAATCCGGGGGAAGAGGGTTCTGAAGGCTTTTACCAAGTAATTTCATCAGACTTGAACACTCACTACTATAAAAGAGTTCCCTTGATCACAAAGGGCTTAACAGTTAATTTCCTCAGTAATTTCTGTAGTTTTAATGATTTAAAGATCATTAAAAAACTTACTCTTTAAGAAAATAAACTGGGGCCAATCATTTTCCGAAAAATCAAAAAAAATGAGCAGAGAAGCTATCGCCTTTCTGCACCACAATTGCCTTCAAGGGGAAAATTCAGTTGGTTCAGGTTGTCTTCTCTAGCATAACTAAAGGGGGTTGACTTGAGGGGAAATCAGCAAGTCTTTCACAATAGAACAGGTTAAATTAACAAATGATTTTTCTACAATCAAAAGAGTAATAAATCAATGTACCTGCGATACATCGAAATTTTATTTATTTAGGATTTCAGACAAAATTATCTAAACAACTGCAGAAGGTCAGATGGCCTGGAGTAAAACACGATTTTTGATATTATTCCTCCTGCAATAAATTCCTCTTCAAGCAGGAGATAACTTCCAGAAAGGATATTCTCCTAAATGCTGAAGGGACATTCCTGAAGAATATCCCTTCAAAATGTCTGGAGGTGCTCAGAATAGCTTAACTTGCCATCCCTTGACTGGTCTTTTGCGGTTCCATTTGCTTGAGAACCTCTGGTAAAGGAATGCCCTGTTCTTCCGCCAGAACGGCGGGGGGCCTGTCACGGTAGGGCGATCGCAGGTACTCTCCAGAAAAGGTCAGGGGCAGAGTTTTCATCTGGTGAGGAATGGCGTAATACCGATGCACCTGGCGAATTTTGCTACGTTCTTGCAAGGACTCGTTGGAAATTTTCTTGCGTAATTTGATAATTCCGTCCATAATGGCTTCCGGGCGGGGTGGACATCCCGGAATGTAGAGATCGATCGGCAGAATTTTATCAGCACCCCGAACTGCTGTTGGAGAATCAGCACTAAACATACCACCGGTAATCATGCAGGCCCCCATGGCAATCACGTATTTGGGCTCGGGCATCTGGTCATAGAGGCGGCGGGTGGCGGCAGACATTTTCATATTTAAGGTACCGGCCAAAATAATCAGATCCGCCTGCCGGGGAGAGGCTCTGGGAATTAGACCATAGCGATCGAAGTCAAAGCGAGACCCAATCAAAGCCGCGAATTCAATAAAGCAACAGGCGGTACCGTAAAGCAGAGGCCATAAACTGGAGAGTCGGGCCCAATTATAAAGATCATCAACGGTAGTCAGAATAATATTTTCAGACAGTTGTTGAGTCACTGTTGAATAGGCCGCGGGAGAGTTAATAGACTCACTATTAAGCGAGTCATCGGGATAGGAATTCATAGTGATTTCTACCAGGAAAAGTGGCAGTCCTCAAAACTTAATCAGCTTTCTCAGGAGAACCCTCTAGCTCAAGGAATAGAGGGTTTGAATCAGCATTGTACTGACCGATACAAGAGAGCACCAGGGATAGATGAAGAGAAATCCCAAGATTAAATTTCAGAGAGGAAATACAGTGTTTTTTAATAATCACCTCTATCTCCATAGAGAGGTTATATCTTTCTCCAAGTAGAAGTTTTAGAGCCCTCAAAAGGGCTATCCTCTCAAATAAGTTTAACTGAAAAATTTACAGGTTAAATGAGGTATAAATGTCCCAATCTCCTGTGTCTGAAAAGTCTAAAGACAGTAGTATTTTTTCCACAAAAAACTCTGCACCTGAAAGTTTATCTAATAACTTTCCTACAACAGTTAACCTGGCAGAAAAAAACGCTCCAGGCAAACCCGATTTGATTTGTTTATCCCATCTTCGATGGGATTTTGTTTATCAACGGCCGCAACATTTGCTGAACCGATGCGCCCAAAATTATCGAGTTTTCTTTGTTGAAGAACCAGTATTTACAGCAGGCGATACCTGGCACCTGGATGTTAGCCAGCGCGACGGTGGGGTTTGGGTTGCAATCCCCCATTTACCCAGGGACTTGAATCAGGAAAAAGTAATTGCCTTGCAACAAAACCTACTTGATGAATTGCTCGAAAAGTGGGCGATCGCCAATCCGGTGTTGTGGTACTACACCCCGATGGCATTGTCTTTCACGTTCCATCTTCAGCCCCAACTGACCATCTACGACTGCATGGATGAACTCTCTGCCTTTCGGGGTGCCCCACCGATCCTGCAAGACCTGGAAGCCCAGTTATTTCAGAAGGCCGATCTGGTGTTTACCGGTGGGCAGAGTTTGTACGAAGCCAAACGCCATAGACATAACAATATCCATCCCTTTCCCAGCAGCATTGAGGCGGCCCATTTTGCCCAGGCCAAACAACTCCTCCCCGATCCCGCCGACCAGGCGGAAATTCCCCATCCCCGCTTAGGGTTTTATGGCGTGATCGACGAACGGATGGATCTGGAACTGATAGAGGGAATTGCCCGGGCAAGACCCGATTGGCACCTCGTTCTGGTTGGGCCGGTCGTGAAAATTGATCTGGCCACTTTACCTCAACTGCCGAATATTCATTACTTAGGTGGCAAGTCTTACCAGGAGTTGCCCCATTACCTGGCAGGTTGGGATGTAGCCCTGTTGCCCTTTGCCCGCAACGAATCAACCCGCTTTATCAGCCCGACGAAAACGCCCGAGTACCTGGCTGCTGGCAAGCCCGTCGTCTCTACCTCAATTCAAGATGTAGTGCATCCTTACGGGGAACGGGGGTTAGTTCAGATTGCCGATACGGTGCCAGAGTTTGTTGCTGCCATCGAAACCTGCCTGCGACCCGATCACTACGGGGCCGAGTGGTTAGAAAAGGTAGATGGCTTCCTGGCCCAAACCTCCTGGGACAAAACCTGGTTAAAGATGGGCTACCTGATCAACCGGGCGATCGCTCGCCGGGAAACACTGTGAATTCCCTTTAAAGTCCCAGCCTGAGTGATCACACTAACAACCAATAATAAATTTCTAAAGGTTTACCATGTTTGACTATTTAATAGTGGGTGCCGGATTTGCGGGTAGCGTCCTGGCAGAAAGGTTAGCCAGCCAATCGGGTAAGAAAATCTTGATTTGCGATCGCCGCCCCCATATTGCTGGCAATGCCTACGATCATTACAACGAAGCTGGCATCTTAGTGCATAAATATGGACCTCATATCTTCCACACCAATTCTAAAGAGGTGTTTGAGTATCTATCTAACTTTACAGAATGGCGGCAGTACGAACACCGGGTGCTGGCCAGTGTCGATGGGCAACTGGTACCGATGCCCATTAACTTAGATACGATCAATAAGTTATATGGTCTGAATTTAACGGCCTTTGAATTAAATGATTTCTTTGCTTCGGTGGCAGAGTCGAAAGAATCGATTCGGACTTCAGAAGATGTTGTCGTTAGCAAAATTGGGCGCGAGCTGTACGAAAAGTTCTTTCGCAATTACACCCGCAAGCAGTGGGGCATGGACCCTTCAGAGTTAGATAAGTCAGTGACAGCCCGCGTTCCTACCCGCACCAATCGAGACGATCGCTACTTCACTGACTCCTATCAGGCCATGCCTCTGTATGGTTATACCAAGATGTTTGAGAGCATGCTCAACCATCCCAATATTAAGGTGATGCTGAACACAGACTATCGGGAAATTCAGCAGATGATTCCTTATCAAGAAATGATCTACACCGGCCCCGTAGACGAGTTTTTTGATTACCGCTTTGGGAAACTACCCTACCGATCGCTGGACTTCAAGCATGAAACCCTGAACCAGGAAACGTATCAAACCGCTGCCGTAGTCAACTACCCCAATGAACATCTTTATACCCGGGTCACCGAGTTCAAATATCTAACGGGCCAGGAACATCCCAAGACCAGCCTGGTTTACGAATATCCCAAGGCCGAGGGAGATCCCTACTATCCAGTGCCCCGGCCCGAAAATGCCGAACTCTACAAGCAGTACAAAGAACTGGCCGATGCCACGCCCCAGGTTCACTTTGTCGGGCGATTGGCTACCTATAAGTACTACAACATGGATCAGGTAGTGGCTCAAGCCCTGGCTATCTATGCCAAACTGGCCGAACGCAAAACCTGGCATCCGGAAGACCGGGTTGCCCCGTCTCAACCGAGCATGAAGCAGCGGCAGGAAGCCGATGTGCCGGTTATGCTACCCAATCTGGCCGGAACTACGGCAACCAACAACGGCAAAAATGGGTCAGTCGTCCGATCGTAGTTGCCCGATCGGAGTTACCCCTATCAGAGGTCGGGGTCGTTTCCTGAAACGACCCCCGGAAATATTACCACTTAACAAAACTATCCCATGGGTGCAGAGCGAGTGACTCCTTCCCCTCTCGAAGTCTGGGCTGGAGTGGAATGTACGATTAACCGGGTCGGCGATCGCTACTTCAACCAGCTGGAACGCAATGGCCATGCTACCCGGCTCAGTGACCTGGATTTGTTTGCCTCCCTGGGGATTAGCGCCATTCGTTATCCCGTCCTGTGGGAAGAAATTGCCCCCCGGGGCCTGGAGCAGGCCAATTGGGCTGCCACCGATGCCCGTTTAAACCGGTTGCGGGAGTTGAAGATTCGTCCGATCGCCGGACTGGTGCACCATGGCAGCGGCCCCAGCCATACCAGTCTGATTGACCCGGCCTTTCCAGATCAACTGGCAGAATATGCCCGGGCCGTGGCCCAACGCTATCCCTGGCTGACCGACTATACTCCCGTGAATGAGCCGCTGACAACAGCCCGATTTAGCGGTCTTTACGGACACTGGTATCCCCACGGAACCGACGATCGCACCTTCCTGCGGGCGCTAATCTATGAATGCCGCGCCGTCATTCTGGCCATGGCCGCCATTCGTCAGGTTAATCCGACGGCTCGTCTGATTCAGACAGAGGATTTAGGCACGGTTTTTAGCACCCCCCTGCTGGCTTACCAGGCCGAGTTTGAAAACCATCGCCGCTGGCTCAGCCTTGACCTGCTATGTGGCCGGGTCGATAGGCACCATCCCCTCTGGGGCTATATCCGGCAGGCCGGGATTGCAGAAGCGGAAGTCACCTGGTTTTTAGACCATCCCTGCCCTCCAGATATCGTCGGGATCAATCGTTACCTGACCAGCGATCGCTTTCTGGATGAACGCCTTGATCGCTATCCCGACCATACCCATGGTGGTAACGGTCGCCAGCGCTATGCCGATGTGGAGGCAGTTCGGGTCTGTCAGGACGGGATTGTGGATGCCCCAGTGTTGTTGCGCCAGGTGTGGGAACGCTACCAGCTCCCAATCGCTGTCACCGAAGTTCATCTGGGCTGTACCCGGGAAGAACAACTGCGCTGGCTGCAAGAGCTCTGGCAGGCGGGGCAGGAGTTACAAGCGACCGGAGTCGAGATTCGAGCTATTACGGCCTGGTCCCTGCTGGGAGCCTACGACTGGAATAGCCTGCTGACCAGAAGCGACGACCATTACGAACCGGGGGTATTTGATATCCGATCGCCCTTTCCCAGGTCTACGGCCCTGGCTCAAATGGTGCAACATCTGGCCCAGGGCCAGACCTATCAGCACCCCCTGCTGCAGGTTCCCGGATGGTGGCGACGCGCCGATCGGTTAATTTATCCTCCTGTGCAGTGTGGCAGTATACCCCGAGCAACCTCTGGCTCCAGTCAGCCAACTCCTGCCCCCCTGCTGATTACCGGCGCGACCGGCACCCTCGGGCGGGCCTTCGCCCGTCTCTGTGAACTGCGGGGCATTCCCTATCGGCTCCTGCACCGCCAGGAAATGGATATTACCAGGCCCGAATCCGTAGCAGAGGCCCTGAATGAGCTGCGCCCCTGGGCGGTGATTAACACCGCAGGTTATGTCCGGGTCGATGAGGCCGAACGCGAACCCCAACTCTGCCGCCAGATTAATACAGAGGGAGCAGCGATTCTAGCGGCAGCCTGTGTAGAGCGCCAGTTGGGATTGGTGACCTTTTCTTCTGACCTGGTGTTTGATGGCAGGGGCCTGGAACCCTACGTTGAGAGCAGCGATATTTCTCCTTTGAACGTTTATGGCCATAGCAAAGCGAGCGCCGAACGCTGGGTGCTGCAAATCCATCCCTGCGCCCTAGTCATTCGCACCAGCGCTTTTTTCGGCCCCTGGGATGATTACAACTTCCTATCTATTGTGCTGAAGACGCTGACCGCCGGGAGAACCTTTTCCGCCGCCGCCGATGCCATTGTTTCTCCGACCTATGTGCCTGACCTGGTAAATGCCACTCTCGATTTACTGATTGATGGCGAATGCGGTATCTGGCATCTGGCCAACCAGGGAGCGATTGCCTGGGCTGACCTGGCCCGTTCCGTCGCCCATCTGGCCAGATTAGACCCGGCCCAGATAGAAGCCCGACCAACCCTTGAATTTGGCTGGTTGGCTACCCGACCCAGTTATAGTGTCTTAAGCAGTGAACGGGGAATTTTGCTGCCTCCCCTGGAGCAGGCGATCGACCGGTACTTGCGGGAACGAAGCTAATGCAGTTTAAAGGCCAATAAGCCCCGAAGTTTAGTTAATTTGAGATCTTAACCAGGACTCTGACGCTGGGCGGCAATATCCCAGGCCCGATCGAAATCATGCTTTAGTTCCTGCTCATCGGACTGTAATAACTGCTCCAGATCTTGAGCTAATTGCCGCGATCGGGCCGCGATCACCGTGTCATCTCCCTCCGTAGCAGCAATCTCCTGCAGGGCCTCTTCATCATGCTGTCGGAAAGTTTGAGCTGCCCGGTGCGCTTTGTAGGAACGGACTCCCAGTAGCTTTAAGGCTTCTACCCCCAGATCCAGGGCCGAGTCAAAGGTTTCCCGGCGAATCACATCCACCCCCCGCCGAATCAACTCGTAGGCATGGCGGCGATCGATGGCTCTGGCCAAAATTTTGAGATGGGGAAAATGTTTTTGGGCTAGGTCTACAATTTCCAGAATGGAGGCCCGTTCATCGATCGCAATGACCAGCAATCTGGCCTGGGCTGCTCCGGCAGCATAGAGTAAATCGAGACGGGCCGCGTCACCATAAAATACCTTCCAACCAAACCGGCGCAGCAATTCGATCTGAGCTGGACTATGGTCTAAAACCGTAATCTTACAACCATTGGCCAGTAACAGTCGCCCAACAATCTGGCCAAATCGACCAAACCCGGCCACAATCACTGAGTTTTCGTTGTCATCAATGTCATCGGCAGCGCGATCGACGGTGGGGTTGGTCAGGCGAGGTTGAACAAACTTCTCATTAATAATCATCAGTAAGGGCGTTAACACCATCGAGAGCGCCACCACTGCCACCAGGGGTGCGACTACCGTAGAGGTCAAGACCTGGGTCTGGGTGGCAAAGGAAAATAATACAAAGGCAAATTCTCCTCCCTGGGCCAGGGCAAAGGCCACCATTAACCCCTGGCCGGTTTCGAGTTTGAAGAACCGGCTCAGGCCGACCAGAACGGCAAACTTGACCAGAGCCAGAGCCACCACCAGCGATAAAATCAGCACCGGTTGCTGTATCAACAAATTAAAGTCAATACTGGCCCCCACGGAAATAAAGAATAGCCCCAACAACAATCCTTTAAATGGATCAATATCGCTCTCTAACTCATGGCGATATTCGTTATCCGCCAGTACGACCCCCGCCACGAAGGTTCCCAGGGCCGGAGATAACCCGACGGCCTGCATCGCCAGGGCAATCCCAATTACCAGTAACAGGGCCGTAGCCGTAAAAATTTCCCGCAACCGGGTAGTGGCAATAAACCGAAACACCGGACGCATCAGAAACCGTCCGGCCACAATAATCCCTCCAACGACTCCCATCACCAGGAGAGCCTGTTGCCAGGGGGGCAGGGAAGCTGCTGACTCGGTTGTTTGCTCTGCCGCCACCAACAAAACCTGGTTGCCCACCTGAGTCGCTGTGGTACCCACTTTCATGGCCAGCAACGGCAAAAAGGCCAGAATCGGAATCACTGCAATATCTTGAAACAACAGAACAGAAAATGCTGCCTGCCCTCCTTCGGTTTTGCTCAGTCCTTTTTCGTTGAGAGTTTGCAGCACGATCGCCGTAGAAGACATGGAGAGAATCAGACCCACAGCCAGGGCCATCTGCCAGGAAAGCCCGGCCAGCATCCCCAGGCCGGTAATCACCAGAGTTGTTGCAGCAACCTGTAAGCCTCCCAAACCTAAAATCGGCACTCGCAAGCGCCATAGCAAAGACGGTTGCAGTTCTAACCCCACCAAAAACAGCATCATCACGACACCAAATTCGGCGAAGTGCATCACATCTGCTCCTTCCCGTCCAACCAGGCGCAAACCAAACGGGCCGATCACCACGCCAGCAATCAGATATCCCAATACCGATCCCAATCCCAGACGATTAGCGATCGGTACCGACAACACCGCCGCCGCCAGATAAATAAATGCCTGGAAAAATAAACTTTCATGATGCATGGAAAGGAATCTCCTCTGGCTTGATGACCTGATGCAGGGCATCATTCAAATGTTTGAATTGTTGTAACTGTTCCCAATCAACCCGATCGTCCCGGAGAGCCAGCATGATTTGACGATAGTGATCGATATGGTGGGCCATATCAGACAATTGGCGCAGCTGGTGCGTACCGTGAATCACAAACGGAGGTAAATAGTCCATGCCACACAGGTGGGCGGTTTGCTGAAAGGGAGTTAACAGCTCTCGCACAGTGAAGTAGTTATGCCCCTGACGACAGTAAGCTTCCTGGCTCCCTCCGGTGGTGATGGCAGAGAGGAATTTTTTACCTTTCAGAGCCGACCCGCCATCACCATAGGCAAAGCCGTATTCCAGCACCAGATCCTGCCACTCTTTGAGAATGGCAGGACTGCTGTACCAGTAGAAGGGATGCTGAAACACAATAATGTCATGGGAAAGTAACAAGCCTTGTTCAAATTTCACATTGATGTGAAAGTGAGGATACTGCTCATAGAGATCATGAATCGTGATGGCATCCAGCCCTGTTAGCGATCTCAACAGTTGCCGATTGACTCGAGATTTTTCTAAGGCCGGGTGAGCAAACAAAATTAGAATGCGGTTTGGGTTACCCATTAGGAAATGCCGGAATGAGGTTAGCGGGAGACTGACAACTCACACTTCAACATGCTATTACCTGAAAGGCCTTTGCCCAGAAGGTTTTTGAGCTATTACAAAAGAATCGCAGGCCGGGTTGAAAGCAGTATATCTTGATCAAGCTGGAATTCTTTAAAATTCCCCAATTTAGAATCCAGGGCTTCCGCCCCGGGAGATGGGAAGACGCATTTAGCCCAGCACTGAAGTTGCGAACCCAATGAACTATCAATAAAAACCCGTCTCAGGTAACAAAAACTATCTTAAAATTCGTCAGATTGGTGAGCCCGCCACTCTCCACAAAAATCGCGATCGTAGAGTAACCTGAGCCAGATTGTGGAAGCAAATTCACCCAAACCGTCCGATTGGTTTGTAGTATCCAGTCACCAGAGATAGCAGCTTAATCCCTGTAAACGGAAATAGCAGGAGCCTGAAGCAGTTAATCAGAAACTTCAACCTTATCCTCTTTAGGTTAGAGCGCGGGTAATTTAGGAAACATCTGGGAACCATAATGATTGGATGGACTCAGCCATTATGCGGATAGGCAGCTTTCGATGGGTGAAGTGGCTCAGGTTTAACCGGTTTTCAAATTACGTTGAAATTCTGAAGCAATTTGGCAAGTCAGGACTAAAATAAAAAAATCAACTGCTTAAGGGGGAAAATATAATGGTTCAATCAACAACGAAGCGACCCAGGGTGACATTGGTCAAGCCCGATGCTGTTCAGCAAGCTCAATCTTTCCTGGAATCTTTACCAGAACGCGCCAAAGAAGAAGTATCGGTACGAGAAGCGGTAGACAAACTCCTTTCACCGTTACAGGCCGCTCTGGCACGGGGTTATAGTTACGAAGACCTGTCCAAGATTTTGACTGACAACGGCATTCCCATCTCGACCGCAACCCTGAAAAACTATGCTCCCTCGGGCAGGCGGCAAGCCAACAAAGGCAAAGCAACCAAGACACCCCGACGCAAGACAACAGCGCCAGAAACGCCCACTGTTTCTGAACCAGCGGTAGAAACCAACGGGAAGGAAGCAGCCGTCGAGACTCCGGTTGCCCCAACTCCATCAGCGGCCAAACCCGCCCGCCGGAAGAAGGAAACAACCAGCACTGCCACCGCCGACCCCACCCCCGCCAGCAGCAACGGTGCGGCCCCCGCTGAGGCAACCCCTCCCGCGACTCCTAAAGCGCCCCGTAAACGCACTACCACCGCTGCCAAGGCCAAACCTGCTACAACTCGTCGTTCTACTCCCAAGAAAGCCGCAACAGCAACAACGGATTCTCCTAAGGGACGACGGAAAAAAACCAGCTAGCTTGACTGTGGCGATCGTACCTATCATCGCCCATCGGATGACAACGCCCCGTGAAAGACGGCTCTGCTTTCATGGGGTGTTGTTTTTGGGTGAAGGGAGGCATCCATCAATAGCCTGCCCCCGGTTACTTACCTGGCCCGCATCTTTTTCCGATCAATCCCTTGCAGAGAACTCAGACAGACGGTAAGTTTGGGTTGGGAACGCGTCAGTGGCTCTGTTTTCCCAATGCAAACAGAGCCACGTCACCTTTTCCTTCCTAGCGAGCCGTAGGACGGCGGCCCTGGCCAAACAGAATAGCCCGGGACTCTTCTGTCACCGTCGCCTGGGAACTGACGGTATCTGCCAGAGCATAGGCCCTCTGAACCGCAGGACGGCCTTTAATCGCCTCAAACCAGCGTTTGATATGGGGAAAGTGGTTTAGATCCTGGCCCTGGCGTTCGTAGGGCACAATCCAGGGATAGGCTGCCATATCGGCAATAGAATAGCTGCCAGCGATAAATTCCCGATCGGTCAGTTGCTCATCCAGAACGCCATACAGTCTTTCCGTTTCTTTCCGGTAGCGGTCGATCGCGTAGGGAATTTTTTCTGGAGCGTACTGGGTAAAGTGGTGGTTCTGACCCAGCATTGGCCCCAGCCCGCCCATCTGCCAGAACAACCATTGCATCACCTCTACCCGACCCCGTGGATCGACGGGCAAGAACTTGCCAGTTTTTTCCGCCAGGTACTGCAAAATTGCTCCCGACTCAAACACGCTGATCGGTTCTCCCCCATCTCGAGGAGACTGATCAACAATTGCCGGAATTCGGTTGTTGGGCGAGATTTTGAGAAAGGCCGGATCAAATTGATCTCCTTTACTAATATTGATCGGTTTGACCGTGTAAGCAATCTCCGCCTCTTCCAGAAAAATGGTGATTTTGTGACCATTGGGAGTCGTCCAGTAGTAGAGATCAATCATAGGCACCTGCTGGTATTCAAAGTAGGGCTTTGGCTTATCTCTCCAGGTTAGCGAACCCCTTTACAGTGTGGGAAAGTTGAGCTTTCTGTCATCAGGCAACCCGATCTGGTTTGATGGCCAGCTCTCTGTCGGGGTAGTTCGTGCCTCGCCAAGAGTCTACAGGCAAGCTTTTGCCGCTCTGCCCCAGCTATGGAAAAGCCACTGGCAAACCTATTAGCCGTCTCTGTATAGACAAATTCCGGGCACAAATCATGGCCGATTGAATGTTAAGGATTTCAAAACTTAAAGAAATACTCTTTCAAACGTCTCCGTATCCCGACAAAATCGAGTAAAAGGAAAGGAAATAGCAAAGACTCTATGATTCAAATTACCTCGTTTCCAGCCCAGGTCAGGGTAGAAGATTTTTTGACCGTCAGTGGCAATGCTCAGGGCTATGCCGGTAGACCTCTGACCGTTACCTTTGACGATCGCTTCCAGAATGGTGCTGGAAACGTCGCTGCAGATGGCACCTGGAATGTCCGCTTCCGGTTTACCCAAACCGGTAGTCGTAAACTGGTGTTCTCCCTGGATGATGGGCGTGGCAATATCATTCGCAGTCAGCCAATCACCATCAGTGTAATTGCAGCCCCACCCAAAACCATTCAGATTACGGCCTTTCCGGCAGAAGTCAAAACCAGAGAAAGCTTCACTATCCAGGGAGTTTCTACGGGTGCCGCAGGTAGACCGGTAATTTTGACGATCGATAACCAGGTTCGTTCCAACGCTGGCACCATTGCAGCGGATGGCACCTGGCAAACCCAATTTCAATTTCTACAAGCGGGGTCACGCCGGATCACAGCGGCCATTGTGGAAAGTGGCTCAGACGATCTGGTTCTGAGTAACACGGTGACAATTCGGGTAGTGGCGGCTTCTCCCCGAATCACGATCACCCCTCCCACCCGTCCGATTAAAGCCAAGGAAGCCTTTGAGCTAGAAGGGCAGGCCAATGGCCTGGAGGATGGGCAACAGTTGGTGGTAAGGGCCGATCGCCAGTATGTGCTGGCCCGACCCACCGTCCAGAATCAACGCTGGCAGGCTACCCTGTTCTTTCACCAGGGCGGCGATCGGGCCATTGAGGTTCTCGTCTCCGATCAGGAAAAAGTTCAAATTACCCTGAAAGTGCAGGAGGAGGTACAGCCCACCCTGCAGGTCTTTCCCTATACGGTCTGGACGAATCAACCAACCCCTGATTCTATCGGTGATCTGGTCAATCCCAAACGGATTACCCTGCATCACACTGTCATCACCGCCTTACCCGCCAATGCCACCCAGGCCACCGAGATTCAGCGGATGCGCCGAATATTGGATATTCACTTAAATAGTAGTGGCTATTCCGATATTGGCTACCACTACATCATTATGACCAGTGGCCGGGTTTATGAAGGCCGTTCCAGTCGCAAAGTCGGAGCCCATGATGAAATCAACGATGGTTATGGAGTTGCCGTAGATGCCGATCTTCAAGGTTCTCTCAACATCAACCCGAATCAGTTTGATACGATCGTTGCCCTCTGTACCATGCTCTGTAAGCGGATGGGAATCACCGATCCGGTGACCCCGGTCAACACCCAGGTGAGAACTTCTGGCTCCCAGATTGAAGTCAAATCCCTACCCCGGATCATTGGCCACCGCGATCGTTCTCAAACCGCCTGCCCCGGTAATCTCTATAGACGATTGGATGAAATTCGTCAGGCCGTTCGTCGTCAACTCCAGTGAACTTCTAACGAGAGTTAAATCTGGGCCCAGCATTCTGCAGAATGCTGGGCCCAGGCTCAGCCCCAGGGCTGCCCCAGACCATCAGGCCGCCATATCAAACAGCAGCACTTCGCTATCGTCGGCCAGTCCCTCAAGGGTAATCTGATCGACTTCGGCGATCGCCGCCCCATCCCCGGCGGCCAGAGGTTGCTGATTCAACTGCACCGAGCCCCGAGCCACCTGCACCCAGGCTACCCGCCCCGAGGCTAAACGGTAGCTAACGGCCTCTCCCAGGGGCAGAATCGTGGCATAGAGATTGAGATCTTGATGGATCGTAACCGAACCTTCCCGACCATCTTGAGAGCCGACTAACCGCAGCACACCACGCTTTGACTCAGGGGCAAAGTTTTTTTGTTCATAACCGGGTTCAATGCCCCGTTGTTCGGGCAAAACCCAGATTTGCAGAAAATGCACAGGACTGGTCGCTGAGGAATTGTACTCACTATGCAAAATTCCGGTTCCGGCAGACATACGTTGTACATCGCCGGGACTGATCACAGACCCGTTCCCGATGTTGTCTTGATGCTCTAACGCACCATCTAAAACGTAGGAAATAATTTCCATATCTCGATGCCCGTGGGTACCAAACCCTTTACCGGGAGCAACCTTGTCTTCATTAATCACCCGCAGGCTGGCAAATCCCATGTGCCTGGGATCGTAGTATTCACCAAAGGAAAAGGTATGCCGACTGTCGAGCCAACCAAAATTAGCAATACCACGGGCATTAGCAGGACGAACAGTAATCATAGGTAAACCCTCCTGAGAAATCACGGAAATGCAAAGGCTGAACAGGCTGGGCTGCGATCGCAAAACCCGATGGGCCGTAACCTCAGGACTGAAGTAGCGAGAGCGAAACCGAGGTAATTGTTAGTTCGCTTTCCTCTGGTTAAACGGCATAGTCTTAGTATGAATTGAATCCTAAAAAAAGACAATCCATTATCTTATAGACAGATTGTCAAATATATTGCGACAATACTGCCATGGATAACCGCAGCCCGCCTTCGGCCTGCAGGGGTTGGTAAATTCGTAATTGAGTAGTTTCCCAGGGCAATCCAATTATTTGTAAACCTTCGTGTTCGGTGTGTTTCATACAACAGGTAACTGTAAACACTAAGGAGGGAATTACACCCAAATTATTCTTTTTACGATTTATGTACCAGTTCTATTCTGATTACTTTTCAACTTCGCCTTTTTTAAATTGCGAATATCCTAACAATTACCTTCTAGAGCACGATCGCCAGCGGCTATTGCAGGAAAATGAACTGCTCAGAGCCCAGATTTTTCAGCTCGAACAAGACAAGCAAAATTTGCAACAGAGGGCGGCCCAATCACTGTCCCAGGGAACCAATCAGGCTAAAGCTAAAGCCCCAGAAACAAGCCAACAGGAGATTCAAAAGCACCTGGCCCTGTTTATCGAGCATACTCCGGTAGCAGTAGCGGTATTCGATCGACAAATGCGCTACATCGCCTTCAGTCGCCGTTGGGTTAGCGATTATCACTTGGAAGGGGTCCCGCTGCCAGGCACCTCCTATGACCAGATTTTTCCCCATACACCAGCAGAGTGGCGAGCCAGATTCCTCCGCTGTCTGGCCGGTAGCGTCGAACAGGGAGAAGAAACCGTGGCCTGGTTACCCCATGGCCGACCAGAGTGGTTGAAGTGGGAAGTCCGCCCCTGGTACTCCCAGGGTCAGGAAATTGGTGGCCTGGTTTTATATAGCGAAGTCATCACAGAACGGAAACAGGCGGAACTTGCCCTGCGCCAGAGTGAAGAACGGTTCCGGGCAATTTTTGAACAGGCAGGCATTGGCATTGACCAGACCAGCATGGATGGCAGGCTACTTAAGGTGAACCAGCGCCTCTGTGAAATCGTCGGCTATACCGAAACAGAACTATTACAGATGACCTGTAAAGATCTGACCTACGCCGATGATGCAGAGTACGAAACCCGCATGATTCAACAGTTGCTCTCTGGAGAGAGTAAATCCTGCACCTACGAAAAACGTCTGCGCCGTAAGGACGGTAGCCCAGTCTGGGTCAATCTTTCTCTCACCCCCCTATGGTCAGAAGGACAACCCATAGGGCTGATTGCGGGAGTCCAGGATCTCAGTGAGCGCAAGCGCGTCGAAGACGAACGCAAACAGGCAGAGGCTGAGTTACAACAGGCCAACCAGCGGCTAGAACTGGTGAACCGGGAGTTAGAGCGAGCCACACGCCTGAAAGACGAGTTTTTAGCCAATATGAGCCATGAACTCAGGACACCTCTGAATGCCATACTGGGGCTGTCTGAAAGTTTACAGGCCAGTCTCTTCGGCCCCCTCAATGACAAACAACAAACCATCATTGCGACGGTTGAACAGAGCGGCAGACACCTCCTGGAGTTGATTAACGACATTCTCGATCTGGCAAAGATTGAGGCTGGCAAGCTAGACCTGGAAATTCAGCCCCTATCTGTTCCTAGCTTCTGTGAACACAGCCTGACCTTTATCCGCCAACTGGCTTTAGAGAAAAACCTGCGCCTCACCAGTCAGATTGCTCCAGACATCAACCTGATCCAGGCCGATGAACGGCGTTTGCGGCAGGCTGTAATTAACTTGCTCAGTAACGCCATCAAATTCACTCCTGAAGGGGGCACAATTTCCCTGGAGGTCAGCCGCCAGGTAACAACTCAGACCGACGAAGCCAGAGCAACCCAGGTCTGGATCCAGTTTTCGGTAATTGATACGGGTATTGGCATCACCCCTTCTGACCAGAACAAACTGTTTGAACCTTTTGTTCAGATTGATAGCAACTTAAATCGTCAATATAGCGGTACGGGGTTGGGGTTAGCCCTGGTTCGACAAATTACCGAACTGCACCAGGGCCATGTCATGCTCACCAGCGAGGTTGGTAAAGGGAGCTGTTTCACTATCCGTATCCCCGACTTACCCATCCCGATCGCCAGCAGTGCAATCCCTACCTCACCCTCCAAGGGCACAACCCATCCCACCTTCTCCCAAACCCTGGTTGGGCGATCGCCACTAATTTTACTGGCAGAAGATAACCCAGCCAACGTGCAGACCATCAGCAATTACCTGCAAGCCAACAACTATCATTTGCTCCTAGCCAGTAACGGACAGGAGGCCATTGAGCAGGCTAAAACTCATCGGCCCGATCTGATCATCATGGATATCCAGATGCCTGTGATGGATGGCTTAGAAGCGATGCAGCGAATTCGGGCCGATCGCGCTATCTCCCAGGTGCCGATTATTGCCCTGACCGCTCTGGCTATGCGTGGCGATCGAGAAAAATGCCTGGAAGCAGGCGCAACGGAATATATCCCTAAACCAGTCTCCTTAGAACAACTGGCACAGCAAATTCAGCAGCTGCTGGCCTACCGCTACAGCCCCCTCCCGGCAAAGTAGAAGCCCTCCGAAGACCCGCGTTCCCGCCTCTTTAGCGATCGCAAGAAGAGCTAATTCCGAGATGTTGCTTCGACTGCTTGAGGGTTTCCCAGAGTTGCTCGATCTGCCGGTACGCCACATCGGGAGTCAGTTTGCCAGCAGTTTCCAGGTTGGCGATATACCCTACCTTATGGGCAAATTCTTGCAAGTTAGCATTGAAAACGAGGTTCTCTGGCTTAACCTGACCATGGTAACGGCTACGAGGGTAGAAGAAGTCAGCCCGATTCATCGTAAACCTCCAAAAAATTAGGTCAATAAAGCAAAGGTCCTATCCTTGGGCAACCCCAATTGAACCCGTTGACGGCTTAAAGCTTCATGCCATTCGGGCATTGACCAGAACGATCGCCACCTGGATCTGGTGTCGCTGATTCCCAGGATTGGATAGTCTTGACAATTGCACCAACCCCTCTGCTTCCAGTTGCTCCAGGGTGGCAGGCAAATGGGGATGAAACTGAAATTCGTGGGACGGAATGGCAAAGATCAACGTTGAGAGCCGTAATTCCTCCAGCCACATCCATCCCCCCAGTTGCTGCAACTGCTGCAACACAAACTGGCGCAGATCGGTAATGGGATATTGACTCAAAGCCGGATAGTCAAGATTGGGACAGTCAACCCATCCTTCTGTATATAGACGAGAGACAACCCGACGGGTAGGAGGATTAAGAACGGAACGCTGTAGCATGGGACTAACGTAGTAAAGCAGTTTCTTATGTAAGATCAATTTATAGGTTATCCGGAGCAAAATTGCCACTTTTTACATAAGAATCAATGTCTCAAGAAAATGGCGAAAGATCTATCATCCCCCGGAAAGAACTACAAGAGCGTATTCTCGAATACGATTTAGCTGAGTTAGAACTCCTGCTTGTCTGGCTGAAAACAACGGTCAAAGAACGCAAGCAGGCAGTCTCCCAGGTTCCAATTCCTCTCAAGAAAGGCCGGGAAGTCGTTAAAACCCTTGAGTCTGACAAGACCACCTACCGTTTAGAAATGGTCAAGTGTGGGAAGAAAAAGTGCAAATGTACAAAAGGTAAGCTGCATGGGCCTTACTGGTATGCCTACCACTGGAATGGCAAGAAGCTGATTAGCACCTACATTGGTAAAACCCTTCCCGAACCAGACGAGATCGCCCTGAACAGTACCGAGTCCCAATCAACCCAACCCAACCCTGACCCCCATCCCATAGCCGATCCGTAAAGAGTTGATGAAGAGCGGAACCATTCAAATTTTGGCTGGCAGCAGGGCATACTGAGACTGGGAACAGCCCACACCACTCAGGAGAGAAACCATGGCCTTAAATCGTTGGGGGTTTGAAGCTGTAGCATGGCAAACAGCTAAAGAAGAAGGTAAACGGCTGTTAGCCAGTTACGCCCGACGACGGCGGACAATTCCCTACTCCGAATTCGTCAGAAAAATCGGAGCGATTCACTTAGAACCCAACGACCCGCGCCTGCACCACTTTTTAGATGAGATATCAACCGAAGAACATAGCGAAAATCGTGGCTTACTGAGTGCCCTGGTGGTTCATAAACTGGGCGATGCCCAACCCGGCCCCGGTTTTTTTGAACTGGCTCGTCAGCTTGGCTATCAGTTTGAAAATATCGAACAATTCTGGATTCAAGAAGTCAAACATGTATTTGAAGTCTGGTCAGCATCAACCCGTTGACGGCGGAGCCTTTCTCCAGGTGGAAATAGAGCGATCTGGCGTAGAGACAGTCACAAAATCCCAGAGTAAAATTTTCTTATGAAGGGTTAGGCTACTCAGTAGTCTTGGCTTGATTCCTCCCCAGGTTTAGAGTACTTCCAATTGATTTTTTTAATCCTGTTGGCATAGCTCCTATTTACATCACTACTGAATGCCCCCTCTTGAGCATTTCAGGACTGTAGCAAACAGACCTTCTGCTTCCCCAGTTCTGTTTCAGGAGAAGGGTTGCCTCCCTTCAGGTAGTCATGTCTAAGATTGGCCGATCGGGTTTTCGTCAAATCTGTTTCCATCAGATCTGTTTTCACTTCAGGGTCAGGCGGTTTCCGTCCCGATTGTTCGTAAGTCTAGTTACGGAACCTGGCCCCAATTCTGGCTAGGGTATAACAACCAACCACAAAATTTGTCATCAACCTGATCCTGAACCAATCAGTTTTTCCATCGAGTCGCCAGTCGCCTGAGCCAAGTGTAATGTCTCATTTCCCAACTCCTACAGAATCATTACCAGGCCAAGCACCGGGTTCACCCTCATCCCTCTTTCAGCTGACCCAGGCCATCCTGACTACGGTCTTCCGTGCTTTCCCTGATCCAGTTCTGATTACAACCGCAACAGGGCACATCCTGGAAGCCAATCCCCCTTTTCTTCAGATGTTAGGGTGTAAAGCAACGGAAGTAGTGGGCCAGTCTCTGACGCGATTAAAAATTTCATCGTCCCAGCCCGATCGCCAACCCCTGGAACAACTCCTGCAACAAACCCCCTGCCTGCACAACCAGGAAGTGCAGATTCCTGGGGCTCTGCCAGCACCGATCACGGCCCATCTGACATCAAGTTCCTGCCACCTGGCCGGGGAAGACTGCTTACTTTTAGTGTTTCGCCCCTCCATTCCCCGATCGCCCGATCCCTCCTCTCCAGAAGCCACAACCCTCCAGAGTGAAGCCTGTAACCGGGCGATTCTGGCAGCGATTCCTGACCTGATGATTCGGGTCAATCGGGCCGGATATTACCAGGGCTATATTCGCACCAATCACTTAATTGACCTGATTGAACCGGATGCCGATCCAGCGGGCCTCTCTATTGCCGATGTATTGCCCCCCGCAGCAGCGGCACGGCAACTAGAGGCCATTCAGCAAGCCCTGGCCAGCGGCCAGGTTCAGGTATTTGAACAGGAGATCGAGACGAAGCAGGGAATTCGCTACGAAGAAGTGCGGGCAGTGACCTGTGCCCCCGAAGAAGTTCTCCTGATGATACGGGATATCACCGAAAGAAAACGCCTCGAAGCCGAACACAAACTGGCAGAAGCATCCCACTGGGAAAGTGAAAGCCGGTTTCAGGCAATTTTTGACCAGGCGGCGGTTGGGATTAATCAGGCCGATGCAACGGGCAAGTTTTTGCGGGTGAATCGCTGGTTTTGCGAATTACTCGGGTATACCGAAGCCGAATTACTCCAACTCACATTTTACGATGTGACCCATCCAGAAGATCTGGAGGTGCAAAAGCACTACCTGGAACAACTATTTCAGGGTGAGATCAATGCCTTTGCCATGGAGAAGCGATATATCGCCAAAACAGGGGAAGACATCTGGGTTCATATCACCTCTTCCCTGCTGCGGGATAGTGCCGGGAAGGCGATCTCAGACCTGGCAATTATCGAAGATATTCGAGAACGCAAGCGCTCAGAAGCGGCCTTACGCCAGAGTCAGGCCAGCCAGGGAGCCCTGCTGCAGGCCTTACCAGACCTGATCATGCGGATCAATCGGGAAGGGGTCTACCTGGACTTCATTTCTACCAACACGTTTCGCGTGATTGGGCAGGCTGACGATTTTATCGGTCGTCAGGTTCAACAGACCCTTCCACCTCAACTGGCAAAGCGGCGGATGGCGGCGATCGAGGCGGCGATCGACAGCGGCAGTATTCAAATTTATGAACAGGTTTTGCAGGTCGATAACCAACTGCAAATAGAAGAAGTTCGGGTTGTAGCCTGCGGCGACAATGAAGCCCTGGTAGTTGTGCGAGACATCAGCGAAAGGGCCAGGTTAGAAGCTGAACGGCAGCGGACAGAGTTGTGTCTCCGTCGCAGTGAAGCAACCCTGGCCCAGGCCCAACGAATTGCCCGGATTGGTAACTGGGAATTTGATGTATCATCCCAACAAATTACCTGGTCCGAAGAGCTATTTCGCATCTATGGTCTAGATCCGACCCTCCCAGAACCAACTCTAGAAGAATACCTGAGTATGATTCAGCCCGACGATCGAGGGCGATTCCAGAGCACCTTAGAGCAGGCTTTATTGACCGGGGAATCTTACATCATCGAATTTCAGGCCTGTCGTCCCGATGGCACTCTGTGTTTCATCGAAACCCGGGGTGAAGCGGTGGTAGATAGTGGCGGTAGAGTAGTGCGGCTGTTTGGCACAGCCATGGACATCACCAATCGCAAACAGACGGAGCAGGAGCTACAGCAAGCCAAGGAAGCCGCCGAAGCGGCCAATCGTGCCAAAAGTACCTTTCTGGCCAATATGAGTCATGAACTGCGAACCCCAATGAATGCAATTTTGGGCTTTACCCAACTACTGCGCCGGGATCTGTCCCTCAACCCCAAACATCAGAACCATCTAGATATCATCCTTAGAAGCGGCGAACATCTGCTCAATCTGATCAACGACATTCTGGATATGTCTAAGATCGATGCCGGTCAGATGTTTCTGGATGTGCGGAGTTGTAATCTCTATGACCTGCTCAACCAGACCCTCGAAATGCTCCGACAAAGAGCTGAAACCAAGGGGTTGCAACTGATCTTTGACTGTGCCCCCGATGTTCCCCGATTTGTCAAAACCGACGAGGGCAAACTCCGACAAATCTTGATTAATCTGTTAGGCAATGGGATCAAATTTACCAGCACTGGCCATGTAGCCCTGCGGGTCAGGTGGCAACCGATCGCCAGAGAGCAACCAACCACCAACCAGCATTCCCCAGGGATGGGCCACCTGCAGTTTGAGATCGCCGATACCGGTGTGGGGATTGCAGCCGCAGAACTTCCCCTGCTATTTGATGCCTTTGTCCAGGCGCGGGCAGGCCGGCGATCGCACCAGGGTACCGGTCTGGGCTTAACGATCAGTCGTCAGTTTAGCCAGCTTCTGGGGGGAAACATTAGCGTCCAGAGTACCCCTGGCCAGGGCTCTACCTTTCAGTTTTACATCCAGGTAGAACCCACCACCCAGACCAGCCAGGAACCAGCCCAGACCGATAGCCGTCAGGTGCTTGGTCTGGCTCCCGGCCAGCCCAGTTACCGAATTCTGGTGGTCGAAGATGTGCTACCCAGCCGAACCCTGGTGACAGAGTTTTTGTCCCAGGCCGGGTTTGAGGTACAGGAAGCCAGCAATGGAGAAGAGGCTCTGGCCATCTGGGCCACCTGGGTACCCGATTTGATTTTAATGGACATGCAAATGCCCAGTCTGGATGGGTACGAAGCGACAAAACAGATTAGGCAGATCGAAGCGACCCGCCACCCAGATCTGCAAAACCCTGCAGAATCCCAGCCAGCTACCCCAACCAAAATTATTGCGCTTACCGCCAGCGCCTTTGAAGAGCAACGATCGCAGATTCTGGCCCTGGGCTGTGATGACTATATTCACAAGCCCTTCAAGGTTGACGCGTTATTTATGGCGATCGGAAAACTCCTGCCAGTTCAGTATCTCTACCGGGAACCAGATGTACCTTCTGGCAACCCAGGTGCTACCCTACAGAAACCTTATGTTCTAACCCCAGACAGTTTGTCCCAGATGCCTGAGGCATGGAAAGCCGCCTTCTGTCTGGCAGTGCGGCGACTCAGCCCCAGTGCCTGTATGAAACTGATTCAAGAACTCCCACCGGAACAAAACCTGTTAATTACGGCTCTGACAGAGTTGATTCAAGATTATCAATTTGACCCACTTTTCACCCTGGTTCAGGAGATGGAAATGACCAATTAAAATTAATTTAGTACGTAGAAATCTCGTTGACAAACTCTGGGGAAATTTAATAATTTTGTTCTCAATATATTAACTTTAGAAAAAATATTTTGAACAGGAATATTTTGGCCGTAATAACTGCCAGTCTGCTATGAGCCAGCCTTCTACCCCTTCTGTAACTCCATCTACCAACCCGGTACAGATGTCGGCTTCCATGGAGTTGACCCGGGAGACGATTTTGCTGGTAGATGATACCCCAGAAAACCTCCGGGTATTGGCCTCTGCCTTAGAACAAAAGGGTTATGAAATTTGCGTTGCTACCAGCGGTAGAATGGCCCTCAACAGCATCGAAACAATTTTGCCCGACTTAATTTTGCTAGACATCCGGATGCCAGATATAGATGGCTATGAAGTCTGCCAACAACTCAAAAACAACTATCTAACCCAACATATTCCAGTCATTTTTATCAGCGCCATCGGCGAAGAACTGGATCGGGTAAAAGCTTTCAGTACGGGTGCTGCAGATTACATTGTCAAACCTTTTCACTTAGAAGAAACCCTGGCCCGCATTGCCTGTCAGTTAAAAATTCGCCAGTTACAACGCCGCCTGGAAGAACGAAATATTCAATTACAACAGGAAGTCCAGGAACGCAAACAGGCCGAGTTAGAACTGGCAAAGCTCAATACCGAGTTAGAACTTCAGGTGCAGGCCCGTACCGCCAAACTGCAAATTGCCTACGACTTTGAAGCAACCCTCAAACGCATCACTGATCGGGTTCGAGATAGCCTGGATGAACATCAGATTTTACAATCTGCCATGCAGGAACTGGCCCAGGTAATTGGAGCCGATGGTTGCAATGCCGCCCTGTATAACCTGAGTGAGAAACACTCGACGGTACGGTACGAATATACCAACTCGCCGTTTCAACTGCGGGGTCGAGTGCTGCAAATGAACACGTCCCAGGAAATTTACAATCAACTTTTACAGGGCCAATCCTTTCAGTTTTGTTCCCTCCTGCCCAATCCTGAGCGGGGCTCGGTCAGCCTCCTGGTCTGCCCAATTCTAGAAGAACAGCGGGTCCTGGGCGATTTATGGCTGATTAAGCAGAGCGAGCACATCTTTACCCAGGAAGAGATCTCTCTGGTACAGCAGGTGAGCAATCAATGCGCTATTGCCCTGCGACAGGCCCGTCTATATCAAGAATCCCAGGCCCATGTCCAAGAACTAGAACGGCTGAACCGGCTCAAAGATGACTTTCTCAACACTATCTCCCATGAGCTACGAACCCCCATGGCCAATATTAAGATGGCCGTTCAACTGCTAGAAATTAGTTTGAGTTCTGCCACCTTTCCCAACAGCAGTCATAATCCATCTATTTATCTCAAAATTCTGCAAACCGCCTGTGAGAAAGAGATCAAACTGATTACAGACTTGCTCTACGTGTCTCGTTTAGATGACTTTGGCCCCCTGGAACTGACCGGCGTTAATGTCGAAGCCCTGATCTCTCAGATTGTTGAACCCTATCGAGAAAAAATCCGAGACCAGCAACAATCTTTAGAAATTGCCATTGCCAAGCCTTTACCGACCTTGATCACCAATCCGGCGCTGATTCAACGAATTATTAACGAGCTGGTAGACAATGCCTGTAAATATACTCCTCCCCATGAGCATCTGCTGATTTCTGCCCGGGTAGACAACAATGATTTCCTGGAAATTAGCATCAAGAACTCTGGGGTGACCGTGGCTACGGAGGAATTGACCCGGATGTTCGATCGCTTCTACCGCATTCCCAATAACGATCCCTGGAAATACTCAGGCACTGGCCTGGGGCTGGCACTGATTAAGAAACAGGTAGAACAATTAAAAGGCACCATCACTGCCAGCAATCAGGAAGGGTGGATGGTATTTACAGTGCAGTTTCCCCTGGGCCAGTAAAAAAGTACTGTTTCAGTGAGTTCCTTGAATTTTGTGTAGAATCACCTATTAATTAAAACCAAATTTTTAATGTTTGGCAGGGTGGTGGAGCTACGCTGTCAAACATTAAGTTACGGGTTTTATGAAATTCCCAATGCTTAGGGAATTCCCTGACTGGCATGGGAATCTATTAGAACTAGTTGCACTTTCTCTGCAAAATGCAGAACATCCATGAGTAAGCGGCATGATTTAGCCCTGATCCTGACATTTCTGATCACCGCCGGGATCAGTGTAGGAGGGGTGTGGTTAATCAGAAAAGTCGAACCCGGTTTACTGCCCAAACTACCCGGTACGTCGATTGGTCTGACCAATCCCCAAACGGCCAAACAGGTCACCCTGCTGGGAGATACCTTTAGCGGGTACAGTACCTTTCGGAACCAGGCTTTTCAAAGTGCCCTGGAAGAAACCGGAATTGGTCTGCGCTACGAAGATGAATTTGACCAGGCCAGGCGAGCCGATCGCCTGAATCAGGGGGAAGCCGATCTGATTGTCACCACCCTGGATCAATTCTTGCAACAAAAACCCCAGGGGCAGATTGTCGGCTTAATCGATCGCACCGTTGGAGCCGATGCCGTCGTCTTAAACACCAAAAAGTATCCCCAACTCAAGTCTCTGCTGGATTTGAATCAGTTAGTCGGGCAACATCAACAGCGGGGCCAGCAACTCAGTATCGCCTTTGCCGGGGATACCCCCAGCGAATATCTAGCCCTGGTTCTCGACACCCGGTTTGAAGCCTTTAAACTATCTAATTTTGAAACAATCCGGGTAGGGGATGCCTCGGAAGCCTGGAAGTTACTGCAAGACCCCAGCAAAAATGTAGCAATCGCCGTGATCTGGGAACCTTACGTAACCCAGGCCAGACAGAAGGGCTATACGGTAGTGCTGTCCAGCGCCGATGCCCCCGGGGCGATCGTGGATGTCATTGTAGCCTCCGACCGGCTGATCCAGTCTCAACCCGCGGTGATCTCCGAGTTTTTAGAGGCCTACTATCGGCGGATTGATACCAACGTCCGGGATGCGTCCCAACTCCAGGCTCAAATCGCTGAAGACGGCAATCTATCTAAGCAAGATGCCAGCACAATTTTACAGGGCATCGACTTTTTCACCGCCGCCGAAGCCAGGGCCTGGTTGACAAATTCTACCTTAGACAAACGGATCGGTTCGACCGCCGCCGTTCTAACCCTGGCCGGACGACTGGATAAAGTTCCCACCCAGTTTAATCAGCTCTACACAGCAAAGTTTTTGACCAAAGCCGCCAACAATACTCAAGTTTTGATTGACCTGATTCGGGCCGATAATCCGGAGTTAGCCGATCGGTTGGCCGGTAAAGGCCACAACTCTTCACCGACCCGGGCCGTCAAGGCCAGCCAGATTAAAGCGGCTCCCGATATTGGCAACCTGCGGGTGCGGGGGGTGGTCAGCTTCCAGGTTGGTTCAGCGGATTTGACGGGTCAGAGTCAGCGCACCCTGCAGCAGTTAGCCCGGGAAATTGCCGAATTCAGTCCCCAGACCGTTGGGGTGAGGGTGATCGGCCATACCTCCCGGACTGGTTCGGCCAGTTTGAACCAGGCCTTGAGTGAGGAACGGGCTCAGGTGGTGGTAGATTACCTGCGTAGCCAGGGAGTGAGCAACAATATTGTGGCCGAAGGGAAGGGATTCAGCCAGCCCCTCCCGGGCATCGTCTTTACGGACTCCCGTAACCAGCGCACCGAAATCCGCCTGGTGCGGCTGAATTAACCCACCCCCTGCATTCCAGCTCTTACCACCTATGGCAATTCCGGCAATTGACTTCACCCAGCGTCAACTTCTGGCCGAAGCGTTACAACTCTCCCGCTGGTTAACCCAGGGCAAGCTTGCGGCAGATCAGGTGCAGACCTATCAGGCCCGCTTATGTCAGATTCGGGAAGCCCTGAAAAGCTTTGTCCACCCCCTGCAGCGCGATCGGCTGTCGGCTCAGGCCATTCCCCTGGAAATCAGGCAGACTTTTGTCCGGGCAGTATTACTCGTCACCCGCTACCGTCAGGTCGGGGCAGACCGCTGGCAGGGCAGTCTGGCCTCTCCGACCCTGGAGCAATACCAGACCGACCCCATACCGGCCCAGCTCTTGAGGTCAGAAGCGATCGCCCGCCTGAGTCAAATTTTTGCCCTGCCACCGGAGGCGGAGACGGAGTTAGCGGCCGCTCTGGCTGCTACCGATCGGCGAATTGCCAACCAGACTCGTATTCTTACAGCAGTTTTAAAATTTTTGCGGCAGGGAGAGGCTGACGAGGCTCGCCTCTCCCTGTTTCACAATCTGTTTGGCCCTATTCCCATCCCGGGTCAGGCGATTGACTACCTCTATACCCCAATGCAGCTTTATTTCTGCCTGGATTACCGGGATGGCAAACTTAATCCTCCTGAACTCTGGCAGGAGTTAACCCCCCAGGCCCAGACCGAGGTGCAGGGCTTTTTACAATCCCTCAATCAGTTTAGCTTTGAGCAGTTTCACCGGTTTCCCATTTTTGGCCCCTGCGACCCGCGCCATCTCAATCTGGCCTGGTGCGAACAAATTGCGGCCCAGGCAGCAGTGCCGACCTCAGAAGTGATCACGGTTCTCAGTCGATCGGTGAGTATCATTGCTACCCAGAAGGCGGAAGCCTTTCTCCTCCATGACATCTGGGGCCATCACTGGCAGGCGATGCTGACGGAATTTGAAAGTGATTACGAAACCCTGCGCTATTGTGGCGAGTCGCTCCGAGCGGCGGAAACCGCCTATACCACCGAAGGACCTCTGAGCTGCCGCGAAATCTTTGAGCAGGATGGCCTGCAGGTCTGGGTGAATGGGGATCGGGCCAGGGCCTTTTTTCGAGCCGAAGCCCAACAGCGGTTAGGGCTGATGTTTACCCACCTGATCGGCGAACTCCTGGCGGATGTGGCCGAGTTCAAGTTTATCTGGACGGCCCCCCGCTGCGCCGACCAGTTACTCAGCTCCTCTTTATTTAAAAGCCAGCCGACCAAACTGGATCTGAGTCTGGCCGACCTGGACTTTCTGTTTTTACGGGTTCTGCGATCGCTCCTGGAAGTTCAGATCTCGGTATTTGAGTCTTCGGATCTGGAGCGGGATCTGCTGGCAGAATGGCGAACAACCGGAGCCAGGGTCGATTCCCTGGAACTGCAAACTAATCTAAAACAGGCGATCGCTCATCTGTACCAGATTTTCCTGGAAGAATACAACACCGGCTATCTACCAACCATGGCCGGGGAAACGGGCATTTTTGCCCAAATTGCCAGCAACCTGTTACATCTGCAAAATGCCATCGACAGCCTTTATACCGATGGCATCGCCAACCAGAGCCTGCTGCCCTTTCAAGATCTATTGCTGGTCTTTATTGGCGCTTACTGTGCCAGGGACAGTTACAACGAGTTCTGGGCGATCGATGATATTCTGGCAGCTTACTTTCTCCCCTGCTGGTTACTGTTAGCCAGTCTGGAACCGGCCGCTAAGAGTTGATCTCATCCCGGGCCACTTCTGGGGCCGCCGACTGCTTTTGGGCGTCCCGCACCCATCTCAGAACCGTTGTATGGTGGACGTTTGTGATGCGTTCAATATTTCGCAGGCCCATGCCATAGAGATGCATCCGAATGCAGCGTTCTCGCATTTTGTGGGAATAGCTCCAGGGACGATAGGTTTCTAAAAATTGGCGACCGCATTGTTTGCATTTATAGCACTGTCGCTCTTTTCGGTGCCCGTTTTTGAGTACCTGTGTAGATGCACAACTTGGACATTTCATGTCTCTTTACTCCTGAAACATCATTACATTTTCAGCAACGATCAATTAAACAGGTGATGAATTTGCCAATGAAAGATCGTTGAAAACCGCTACTAACGTCTTATTTGGGTTGCATTCTTTTCTTTACCCGGAATAATGTTTCCCAAAAGGTTGCGGTATCAGTATTATAAAGCCGTATCGACCCAACACACCAGTGATATTGAGGTGATTATGAATTTGAGAAAGGATCAATTTAGCAGTGAATTGCAACTCTTAAGTGACGTTGAACTTCTACTGAGAAAGGATCAAATTGAAGTTGAACTGAAGCATCGTTCTAATCAGCGGATTGAGCGGTTGTTTCAATCTTTCTCTCACTTAAGCCGCCAGGAACTGGCCAGCCTGAAGGAGAAAATTGCTGACCATTTGGAACAGCCCCGGACTATTCGGAATCAACCTCCGGTGAAGGTTCAAAAGGCGATCGCCACGGCTATGCCCGACGCAATCGCCACGCCCCTTCCCGATGAGGTAGAGGTAGCCGAAACTGAGAGTCCAGAGGTAACGCTGGCTCTGGTACCACCGCAGCCCGTGGCTTTGGAACCAGAAGTAGAAGCCAGCAGCGAGGCAGAGCCGGGAGAACCCAGCTTTGATCCAGCAGACCTGGATTCTCTGTTTTCTCAGCAGATACCTCCAGCCATGGAAGAAATCGCAGCGGTGATGGAAGAACCCATGCCCCTGATGCCGGAAGCCAGTTAACTGACTGGTATTACTGAGCCTTGTAGAAGCAGCACTGACCTTCAGTGTTGCTTTTTTCTGTTGATCTGTCATGGCGAGAGGTGACCTCCTGGAATGCAGGGACGTTATCAGTAACATCCCTGCTAACAGCAAACTCCATATCCCGAACCCGACTCATCATCAGCAATTAGAGTGAGAGGTAATTCCCTTGATTGAAGAGAACTACCTCTGGTTGAATGACCTGGCAATTAGTAACAGCTTTTCAGTGTCCCCTGGTGCCGCGGATTGTCAAAATGCTGATGAAGGTACCAGGTTTGCCCCCGGGTTGCAGTTTGCTCCATTCGATCGCTTCCGCATAACCGAGATGATGCAACGCTTTGATATTGTCCATAATTGCCTGCCGGGAACCAATGGCAATCATCCGAAAGGGCAGAGTTGTGACAGAGTTAATGTCGGTTACTTTAGCGTTCGATTTCCGCCGACTAGCGGGGCTGGTAACCAGGGCCAGCCGACCAGAACCCCGTTCATCATCTTCTAACCGTTCTGCTTCCCGTGCCCCAGTCCAGTAGGAGAGAGCCTGTTCTTTAGCCGTGCGCCCCTGGAACCAGCTGGCCCGGGTGCGCTTGGGTTGCAGTTCAACCAGCCGGGTCATGAAGCAAGCGAGATTCCAGCTGGAGTTTTTCTCAGGGAAATAGGTGCGCTGAAAAGCCTCATCGGGCTGAGCCGTTTCCCGGCTAGAGCGGGGCTTGTGGCTGAGTAAGGCTTTGTAAAAGTTGAAGGGAACAACCGGCAGTTGAGCGATCGAGTAGCGTAAAGTTTCGACGGAAAGAGTAGCAGATGCCATAATTGTTGTTAGCTCCATAATCGAGTTAAGCGTTGGCCGCTTCTGGTTCCCTGCCCTAGTACGTTGGGGAACCGGGGCGGTCAACCTTTTTGTTGATACGATAATTCTACGCGACGCGTCGAGAGAAGTCAACATGATGCGAATATTTTTCGTCTTCTCGCGTAGAACGTCCGACTTTAGAAGATGAATAGTATCCTTTATAGGATGAGTTGTTTCCGACAAACGTGATCCGCTGGAAGCTCAATGAAGTCATGGCTAGAAAACGCATCCGCAACAAGGACCTGGCGGATGCGCTGGATATCACGGAAAATTCTGTGTACCGGCTCCGGAAGACCGACGAAATGCCGCGGCTGACACCAGAACGGTTAAATGGTATCTGTGCAGCCCTGAAATGCCAGCCTGGGGATTTACTGGAGTGGGCCCCCGAAGGCAGTGAGCTTCTGGAGCGGATTGCCAAACCAGAATCGGCACCAGAGCTGGTAGAAACCCTGACGATTCAACCGGTTTCCCGGCAGGTGTTAAGTAACCTGAGTCGGTTTTATAACCAGATCGTGGCTCTTTCCCGGGAGGGCTACAGTATCTACGGCCCCGGGGCGGTGGTTTATACCGAAAAGATTACAGGCCCCGAAATTGCCTACATCGAACGGCACCGGTTGTCAGATCCAAACTGCCACCGGGCGATCGATAGTAGCCAACCAGGCATCTCGGTCGTAGTGATTTACTACCCGACCGAGAACTATGACACCAATAACTACATCATCTTCACTTTAACTGGCCCCAACTCGCCCCCAGACTTTTTCGCTCCAGCCTTAAATTGAGCAGGCTGCGATCGAGGAGTGGCCAGCGGACCAAAGAGGCAATTGCACAAGCAGCAGGTAGGACGACAACATTTTAGCGATCGCGATTAAATTTCTGAAGTCCATCTTTCTGAAATTCATTAGAGCAGGGTAGATTGATTAACCATAATTACCAACAACAATCTGAGTAAACTACCCCTACAATTTCATCATAAAAATGATTCATTTAAGACCGACAGATATATAGTATAGGTGTCTTTAGCCAAACATGGGGAAGATGCGAAAAAAGCCAGTTGAAACGATTGCTGACTTACTGGAGTATTACAGTTTTGACCTGGAAAAACAGGCGATTTCCCAGGTGGTTGAAGATCTGGTAGAAAACTATCCGACTAAATGGGTCATTGCAGCCATCATCGAATCAATTCATCAGGGCCGATACAAGATTGTCTCGGTCAACAATATTCTATTGAAGTGGCAACTCAATGGTCGGCCCCAGCACCATTTTGATGTTGAGTTTGCAGATCTAATTTGCAGTAATTTACTCAAAAGTTCAGCCAGTCAGCCAGAGCTGGTATTGATGGCTTCAAGGGCGTTACAGACTTCTGTAAGCGAGCCCTTACTGCCAGAATCGGAGGCTGCGATCGAGGTTGATTCGGCAACGGCCATCGCCGAAAAAGTTATGCCAGGAATTCAGCTTGGGGTAGCAGGAATGGTACCTAATCACGGAATTGCCAACTGGCTGAAGTTAAGCAGAAAACTCTAAATAAAACTCTCAATTAGTAGAACCAGAAGCCATAATTTTAGGGATGTTCCATAAAACATCCCCGACAGTTTGATAAATTATTTTTGAGCTTAATCTGGCAACTTTAACATCCCAGCCTCGATCGTCTGCCAGACTTGAGGCGACACCCGAACTGCAGCTTTTCTACACCGAATTAAAAGCATATTGGCATAGAAATAATCATTCATTTGGGAGGCTGGATGGGAGGACAGGTTTTGAAAAATATCTGATGGCAAACCCAGGCTACTCAAAAAAGTTTGACTCAAGGTTTGTAAGGTATTGCCATCCAGGTCTGAGGTTTCTACCTGCTGGTCATATTTAATTTGCAGGGCCTTGAGTTTGGCAAATAACAGGTTAAACCTGATATCTCTAAATATCTTTTTATGAGAAATTTCAACCAGGGCACCAATCAGGCTCCCGAGATTCGTCGAGTGGCCTAAGACAATGTCGAGCAAATAGTCGATCGCCAGGGAAGGGTCCACTTCGTAGGTTAAATCCCAGACATAGTTGCTGCCCGTCGTCAGAGATTGCAGGGCCAGGTGATTACCTGACAGAGCCCGACCAAAACTCAGCACTAAAAACAGAGCAACGGCCCGTTTGGCTACCGGATGGTAGGGGCTCTTAGAACCCAGGGTGGCCTGCTCTGCCCAGCCCAGCAATCGCTGTAGGTTGGGTAGATCGGTATAGCGCTGAATCTGATAAGCAATCGCTGTCAGCAAGCTGTCAGACTGCTTCAACCCGGCCAGCAAAATAAAAATTTCCTGCCACCTGCGATCACAGAGAGATTCACCGATCGTCTGCTCGACTAACCGTGGGTCATCCGCGATATACTGAGCCGCCAGAAACTCTTGCAAACTGAGATGGGAAAAGGAATAAACCCCCTCTGCCCTTTCCACCAGCAACCCATGCTGCACCTCGATCGACTTCAAAACCATCAGGCCATCGATCGGGCTGGCTTCAGGTAACATCTCCCGCAAAATTAACTCAATGTCGCTGGCCAACTCCCGCCGCTGGAAGAAGAAGTGGTTTTCCCGGAAAGCATGGTAAGCAATATCAGACAGCAGAATCTCTTTGCGTTTTGTGTCCAGACCCCGGTAGATCGCCTCCTGGTAAATCCCCTTTTCCCCGGCCCACTCTTCTAGAAGCACCCGCAGCGCCTTTTCGTAAAGGGTCGCCCGGTTGGCAGGAAATTGTCCAGCCCGTTGGTAAAGCAGACAAATCAGCGTCAACAACAACGGTGTGTGGGTGAGTTCTTTAGCCGCTGCATAGTGATGGCTGACTAACTTTTGCCAGCATTCCTCCGCTTTGTTATGGTCCTGGGCAAACCAGTTAGTGATGAAGTTTTGAATTTGATGATCACTGAAGTCAGCAACGGTGACATCCGTGAAGCGGCGCAGGTTATAGCGATATACCGCCAACCGACAGGAGATAATAAACCGGTTTTTACCATACAGATCCACAAAGTCTTGAATTCGGGCAATCACTTCTGATTGATAGATTGCCGGCACTTCATCCAGCCCATCCAGCAAAATCAACAGCTTGCCTTTTTCTAAAGCACTCTGGGTAAACCGCTGGGGGTCGGGAAAACCCTGAAATCGGAAACCATCGGAGATCGTTTCCTCCAGGCTGAAATTGTCTGGTCGCAGGCTTTTCAACTCAATAAATACTGGAATACAGTCATGCTGAAACCCGGTTTCAGTTTTCCCCTTGAGCGCCTCCAGCCCCATTTTTTTCAAAAACGTCGTTTTTCCGGCCCCAGGTGCCCCTAAAACCATCAAAAACTGTTTCTGATTCGCCACATCAATTCCGGCAACCCGGGGATAGCTGTCCCGGTAAAAACCCCGTTGTTGGGCATGGTGATAAACCTCCTCTAGGGTTTCCACCGATTCGTAGTTGAGCTTGGCCTTAATGTCGAGAAACTGCACCGCAATATAGACTGCCTCTAAGGGAATTGGCTCTCGCATTCCCAGGACTTTCAGGATGCCGTGGCGTTCGATGTAATTCTGGCTGTACTCCCTGGACGCGAGATACAACTTTTGCTTAACGGCATCACTGACCTGAGTAAAGGCTTTACCGCTGCCTTCCAGCAGGGATACAAAAATTTGGACGGCCAGATTACGAACGATCGTTTCGCCAGGATCGACTCTTAACATGAATTCTTCCCTTCCCCTGATCACAACTTCAGTGCAGGCAGAATGCCAGTCTGGGCCTTGGCCCTGCGTCTTATTTAATTGCCTGCAGGCTGGTTTTGCACGAAAACCAATGCACCTCAGGCAAAATTCAGCGATCGGGGGAACAGTCAGAGGTTTAACCAATTGCCTCCAACCTTCGATTATTGCTGGGATTGTTTCGTTCGAGCGGGATCTGGTTTAGTCGAGGCACAGGTTTGCGAACCTGCTGCATCCGCAAGGCTGGTCTGCTCTAGCTGGGCTGCTTTTTCAGCTTCCTGCTGCACATAGGTGAGCCGTTCGGTGTATTCCCGGGCCTTTTGTTGAGCCAGTTCATAGCGAGCATGACTGCGGGGTACGGCATTCATCAGGCGAATTGCTTCTAGCCAGCGATCGGCAATGGCATTCCAGGCTTCCTCGGTTTTTGCGGTTTTCGCCATTTCAACCGCCTGGGTCGCCGTATTGACCGCATCCCGAAACAGGTTGGGAGAAGGGCTGGGAGGGGTTTGCGCCTGAAAGGGTTGAATCGCTACCTGGCTCTGGCTGGCCAGGGAATTGGAGCTGGCTATCGGGGTGCGATCGCCCAGGGCAGTCTGGCTGACCCCAGGACTCTGGTTAGAGGGCACCGTCAGCGGTAAGGCCAGATTCCACTGACACTGGCCGGTGGTCTGACAACTGCGAATATATCGATAGACCAGGAGAGTCACGCCAGAAATCAACACGGTAAACAGCAAAAGCTTGATTATTCCCGCCGATCGCTGGCTGCTGCGTCTGGCAGGGGCGGCTACGGCCCGTCGGGGTTGATTTCTGTTCTGGGCCTCTTCAATGAACTGGCGGAGTTTCTGTAATTCTTCCTGGGAGGTACGAAATCTGGCCGGAGAAGCGGGTAGCTGAGGCTCCTGAACGTAATCCTGATTAGCCTGAAAATCATCCAGAGCCGGTGCCGGATGGCCCGGATATAGATTACTGACAAATTTTTCCTTAGGGTTTGCCATGGGCTCCCCGATCGACGGTTCCCGGTCAGAAACAAACGCTTCCAGATACGCATCAATGTCGCGTTGACGATTAGCCTGCTGAGAACCCGTAGAGTTAGTCATAGTAATAGTTTTCTCCTTACACCCAGATGCACAACCTGAACCCAGAACAAATCCGTTTTTTCCACTTAAGCTGCCAGGGGAGCCTCATGGGACTGCAACCCACCCCGGTTGTCTGCCCGCAGGCGATCTTGATATCTGGCCCGCATCGGAACCTCTTTGCGGTTAACTTTCTCCAGTACCACTGAGGGAAGGGGAGCCGATTGAAACAACCCGGCAGACACCACCTCAATGAACTCATAGTCAAAGTGATGCTTGGGTTGGCCCTTCAAACGCCAGAGAAACAAAATTCTATCTACTGAAGATGCTTTATATCGGCCCTGATATAAAGCCTCAAACACGGCGGCAATCACCCACTTAGCTGGATATTTACCCAACCAGACCTCAAGTAATTGATTTAAGCCGTAACCCTGTAAATCGAAGCTGTAGTGAGTGAGTAAAGCAGATGTAGAAGTAACCAGGCTTCGCGACATTTCATCCTCCACTGTAGATGCACCATTTGAACCAGAAGATTTTCCTGAGAAGAGTTTGAATCTAAATTCCGTCGCTCTTTCTTTGGAAAATCGTTGAGTTAATAGACTTTTAGAATCGCTAATTCAAAAAGGGATGTAGGGCATCACCCCCTGGGGGATAATCCCCATTTTAAAGAAGCATCGCTATCTCTTTTTGCAAAGGTATAAAAACTCGACTTGAATCATTAGGATTGCACCAGAAAGGCGGATTTAGCAGCATCAGAAATCTTACGTCTGATATTTTTGTGGTTGTGGCCGAGGTTTTTTTAGACCCTGAGATTCTCGCATCAAGAGGGGGATGAAGGGCTTCACCCCCTGGGGGATAATCCCCTAATTGGTCACCTGAAAACCATTTTTTTGAGAGCAGGCAGGAAAGTTGTTGAATCATTTGAGTTGCACCAGAAAAAAGTTTCAAACTAATAAAAAAGCAAAATTATTAGATTTTTTGTTGACTTTATAGCGGGTTTTATAGGATTTTAGAGAGCTGTATTTTTTTGTCGGCTAAACACGGTAGTAATCAAACAACTCCCTGTAGAATTCTGGGGTGTCATTGATGGCTTTAGCCGCTCTATCCACAAACACTAATCTGGTAAGTTGTCGGAGTTAAGGAATGCCTTCCCAATCGTTAGCGACCCTCATTCACCTGCAGTGCGATGCCAATCTCAAGCGCATATTCAGGCTGGCAGTGAATCAACACTTTTATGAGTTTGTTACCTTTCAGGTACAGCTATCTCGCCTGGATGGCGGCATCGAACAATATACCCGGAACGTTAGAAAGCACTATCCCGCCGGTAGCGATCGGGCCCGGTTGTTAAGCGATTTATCCGATAGCCGCCTGATCATTCACCGCTATATGAATCAGGTAGAGCGGTTGTTGCAGGCAACCACAGGCCAGTCGCTCTCCGCTTAATTAGACGGCCCTGGGCCTGCTACTTGAGCAGTAGCAGGCCCTCAGGAACTAGGCAGCCTGATCTACAGGACTGGATACCGATGACAGAGGTACCGGTTCGGCCATTGCCGTGGAGAACAGGATATCGTTGGCTCGGGCAAAGATATTGTCAATGGCATCCTTATCATCAACGGAATAGTCTTCTCGAATTAAGGACGCAACCCTTTCTGCCAAAATTTTGATGCGCCGATGCTTGCGGCCTTCTAGTTCCCGCTCGGCATGCACCAGTAAAGCTTTAAGCTGGTCATCCGTGAGTTTATCGAAATCCATACTTACCTCGTTGACATGAATGATTTGTGGACTTGGGAGTTGGGAGTTTTCCTGTCTATTGAGAAGACAGGTGAGGGTCAGGGTTGAGCCTGTTCAGACAGCACCACGTTCCGCCGAGATGCCTCAATCACGGCGTTCTGCTGCCGGGTCAGAATCGCACTTTGAGTTGGATCAAAGGTCTGGTAAAAGCTCAGTTGGGCCCGTAAATACTGGTCACGGGCAGCCTCAACGGAAGTTTTTAACTCCTGTAACTTGCTGATATTACCCAGCCAGTTCTGCACCAGCCGATTCAGAGAAGTGGCCATGATCAGAATCAGAACCAGATTGACAACAAGTTTGGTAGACACCTCGATCGCCATCCATTGCTGGGTTCTGCGCCGTCCAGGAGGGCACCTGCGCCGAATTGGGTAGGTTTTCCGGACGGCATATAGAGGTGGATTATCTAGAGCTTGCATAGGCTAAATCATCCTGGTAAAGCCCTGAGTAGCTGGAACAATGAATTTGGGAATTGCAACCACCAACCGTCAGGGAGGGGGAATACCTGCTTTGACCAGCTACCTGGGAAAGCTGCTCTAAATTTTGCCGTGGGATGGACAATTACAAGGGTTTTACTGGATTAAAAGCCTTAATTCACCAGCTCCCTCAAATCCAGCCTTAACGACAGAACCCTTGCCAACAAAGGATTTCACACCAGACCAGGCAACCGATTTATAGCGCCCAGTCCCGGAATATTTCGCTGCAATGGTAATGTCTAGAAGGATCAAAAACAGCAGCAACAATATTTTGTTAGTAAAACTTTTTCAATCTCCGTAAGTGTACGGAAGCAATTCAAACATCGATCAGCAAAGTAAGAACTATGGCATTGGTCAACCCTTACTTGTGCAGCAGGTGTTCCTTGGAATTCTCATTGCTTCAGGAAAAAATTAACACTTCTTTTTTCGCCTGGACTAAAAAATTGCCTGTCTGGGTTGACACAGCTTTTGAAACAATCTATAGAAACTTTTTCTTCTCAAGTGCTACATCTTTAACGGTAGAGTACCTGAAACTTAACCAATACAGATCTGTCGTAGCAGTGGTGGTGGCTTTGATGCTGCTGGTAGCGTGGTTGCACTTAATATCTGAGATTGTTGTCCTGCCAGTTTTATTTCTTGGCAGTGTCCTCCTGGTTGGGCGTAGTGCAACGGCAAAAAATAGGCAACAGTCCCTGCTCCGAACCGACCTCCAGCAGGCAGCAATTGATCTGCAGCGTCAGACTGAGCGGGAACGCCTGGTGATTTTAATTACTCAACGACTACGTCGATCGCTGGATCTGGAAGAGATTCTGACTACAACAGCGACGGAAGTACGGGATTTTTTGCAGGCCGATCGGGTAGTTGTGTACCAATTTCGCCCTGATTGGACGGGTGCTGTTTTAGTAGAGTCAACCCTGGCTCCTTACCGCTCAATTGTTGGGGCAACGGTTGGCGATCCTTATTTTGGTGAGCAGTTTGCCCAGTTTTATCAGCAGGGTGGCATTACGGCGATCGACGATGTCAGGGCAGCCGGCTTAGATCCCCATTATCTAGAAGTTTTGACCCAATTAGAGGTGAAATCTGTTTTAATCTTGCCGATCTCTCAAAGCCACGCCCTCTGGGGGTTGCTGGTAGTCCATCAATGTAGCTATTACCGCCATTGGGAACCCTCTGACACGAACCTGCTGCGAAAGCTGGCCAACCAATTGGCGGTTGCTGTCCATCAATCAGAACTCCATCAGCAAGTGCAACAACTCAATAACACTCTGGAAAAACAAGTTCAAGAACGCACCCTGCAACTTCAGCAGGCCCTTAACTTTGAAGCCGTTTTAAAACGAATTACCGATCGGGTACGAGACAGTCTGGATGAAGCTCAGATTTTACAAGCGGCGGTGCAGGAACTGGCTCTGGCCCTGGAACTGGATACCTGTAATGCCGCCCTCTACGACCTGAAGCAGCGGACAGCCACGATTCGGTACGAATATATCACTGACGATCGAGCCAAAAAGGGGCAGGTGTTGCCCATGGATGAGTTTCCTGAGGTCTATCAACCCCTGCTTGCCGGACACCAGTTAGAATATTGCCTGCTGTCAGAAGAAGAAACAAAGGCTCCGGTGGCCAAACTGGTCTGCCCAATTTTTGCCCGAGCGACGGCGCTGCAGGCCCGGGAAGAAATCATTGGAGATCTGTGGCTGACCCGCTCCAGGGAGTTGGCGTTTAATCCTCAGGAAACCCGACTGGTAGAGCAGGTGGCAACCCAATGTGCGATCGCCCTGCGGCAGGCCCGCCTGTATCAGGCCTCCCAGGCTCAGGTGGAAGAATTAGAGCGTCTAAATCGACTGAAAGACGACTTTCTAAGCACAGTCTCCCACGAGTTGCGAACTCCCATGGCCAGCATCAAAATCGCCCTGCAAATGCTGGAACTCTCCCTCAAACCATCCGGAGTTCTGGAGTCTGGGAATCGCCCCAAGCGATATTTGCAGATTTTAAAGTATGAGTCAGAACGGGAAATTCAACTGATTAATGACCTGCTCGACCTGTCTCGCTTAGACAGGGATAGTGACCCGCTGCAGATCACAACGGTGGTTCCGGCGGAGCTATTACCCCAAATTCTCGCGCCCTTCGCCGAACGGACTCAGCAACAAAGGCAACAGTTACAACTCCATCTGGCTCCCGACTTACCAGCAATCAGTACCGATCTCGGGTGCTTAGAACGACTGCTGACCGAATTATTGCAAAATGCCTGTAAATACACCCTGGCCGACGAAACGATCGCCCTGGGAGCTACCCCGGTGACTGACGGCATCCAGTTCTGGGTGACCAACTCTGGTAGCGAAATTGCCCTGGCAGAGCGCGATCGAATTTTTGAAAAGTTTTACCGGATTCCCAACAACGACCCCTGGAAACATGGGGGTACGGGTCTAGGGTTGGCTCTGGTCAAGCAACTGGTAACGCGCTTAGGGGGCAGTATCGACCTCAAAAGTGACTCAGCCCAAACCAGCTTTATCGTGTATCTACCTCTGGTATTAAAATCTGGGGAAGACCAGCCCTAGAATGGCAAATTGGTTAAACCCAAATTTTTAACTTTTGAAAGCGCGGCGGGGTAGCGCTTTCAAAAGTTCAGTTTCAGGTTTTATGGAATTCCCAAGCCCCAGTAGAAAATTTTGTATATGTCATTACCCTTTGGATTAATCAAAGAGCTATGCCTTAGAGAGACGTTACTGGCAATAGAGTTACTTACTGTTCTAAAGAAGGTAGGAAGAGTTTTCTCACCTGCTCCAGCTTTTGGCAATTTGATACATCGATCGCCAATTAAAACTCATCTTAAGGAATTCCATGAAATATCTCAGTGTGTCAAAAACTATTTGGGCAGGGGCTTGTGCCATCAGTCTGGCGACTCTGCCTTTAGGCCTATCTGCTACGGCACAAACGGGAGGAACGGGTAGCGGCACGACAACCGCCCCGAGTGGCACCGACACTACGGGGGGCACTAGCGGCACCGATACTACCGGCGGCGCTACCGGTACCGATACTACCGGGGGCACCACGGGCGGTACCACTGGGGGCACTACAGGCGGCACCACGGGCACCGATACCACGGGGGGTACCACCACCGCCCCCGGCACTGGTAGCACCACCACCGCCCCCGGCACCGGCACCACGACCTCTCCCTACGGCACGGGCACCGGCACCACCACCGCTCCTGATACGACGGGCACCGGCACCACCACCGCTCCTGGCACCACCACCGCTCCTGGTACCACTACTACCACGACAACCCCCACCACCACCGATACCAGGGGCGATCGGGGCTTTAACTGGGGCTGGTTAGGCTTATTGGGTCTGCTGGGCCTGGGCGGCCTGGCTCGCAAGGGAGATTCTGAACCAACGGCCTATCGCGATCCGAATGTGACCACCCGCACAGGTTCTCGTTAGGGTTCTGCTTGATTGCTGAAAAAGCATTGCTTTACAGGAAGATCGTAGATTGAATCAAACCCGCAACTTAATTTTTACCAGCGCGGTTGAGCCGCCTTGGCAAAAATTAAAAATTTGGTTTTAGTGAAAAAGGGGTTCCCCATGGGGAACCCCTTTTTCATGACATCAGCAAACCCTACCCTCAGAACCAGTGATTCAACCAGGCTACGCTGTTAGACAATACCTGCCATAACCCGATAAAGGCCAGAACCTTCGTCACAAAGGGTAACCACTCTTTGACCAGGGATGCCTCAGACCCAGAAGCCTTGGATTTCATAGGAAAACTCCCGGTTACCACTTTTTATAGGGTAAAAACTTCCCATTCATCGTCACCTTTACCCGATCGCCCTTGGGGTCTTCTACCTTTTCAATGTCGAGGGTGAAGTCGATCGCACTCATGATGCCATCCCCAAACTTCTCTTGAATCACATCTTTCATGGGCATGCCATAGACCTGCATGATCTCGTAAAACCGATAGATCAGCGGATCGGTGGGCACGATCGGCCCTAAGCCTTTAACTGGATAGGCGGTCAGTTCTGCCGCTAACTCCTGGGGTAGCTCCAGGGCATGGAGGAGTTTGCTGGCCTGCTCGGCGGAAGCAGTAGCCTGCCGGTAGAACAGGGAGGCAATCCAGACTTCATCCTGACCCAAAATCTGTTCTAAATCGGCAAAGGTGATACCTTTGGCTTTCTTGGCCGCTAACAGCTTCTCAGTAATTGCGGGAATCTCAGTGTTCGACATAGTAACTTCTCCAAACAAAAGGGAAAAATTGTTGTTACAGCTCAGACGATCGCCCGTTGCACCCGAGACTCTTCCACCGCCCGAGTTTCCTGGGACAGATGGTGTTCCATGGTGGCCTTAAGGGCATGGTATTCCGGGTATTGGTCCAGGGCTTCCCGGGTGCGGGGCCGGGGAAACGGCACATCTAAAACCTGGGCTATGCGAGCGGCGGGGCCGCGGGTCATCATGACGATTTTGTCGGATAGCAACAGCGCCTCTTCAATACTATGGGTGACCAGCACGACGGTCTTCCGTTCCTGCTCCCAGATGCGTTCAACTTCATCCTGCAAGAAGCCCCGGGTCAGGGCATCCAGGGCCCCAAAGGGTTCATCCATCAGGAGAATCTGAGGATTGATCGCCAGGGCTCGGGCGATCCCGACCCGTTGTTTCATCCCCCCCGACAGTTCGTGGGGATGTTTTCGTTCGGCCCCCCGCAACCCCACCAGGCCAATATACTCCTGCACAATTTGCCGTTGCTCGGCCAGGGGCATTTGGGGATAGACCGTCTCCAGGGCAAAGCGGATATTTTCGGCTACGGTCATCCAGGGCATGAGGGCGTAGTTTTGAAACACCACCCCCCGATCGGGGCCAGGGCCGGTAATCGGTCGATCTCCCAAAATAATCGTCCCGGTGCTGGGTTTGAGTAACCCAGCAATGATGTTCAGCAGCGTTGATTTACCGCAACCAGAAGGGCCGATGATGCTGACAAAGGTATTGGGGGCAATATCCAGGTCAATATTGGCCAGGGCGACAAAATCCTGGGAAGTCTGGCGCAGGACTTTATCAGCCAGGGTTTGTCTGCCCCGATAAACCTTTGAAACCGATTGAATTGAGAGATTAATTGCCGTTTCCACAGGTTTTGCGAGAGTGTTGGAGTTGGTAGACATGGCTAAGACCTCTGACCAAACGATACCCAGCGTTGCAGAAGCTCAAACAGGCGGTCTAAGACCAACCCCACCAGGCCAATAACCAGAATGGCGGTGATGATACTGGTGATCTTCAGGTTGTTCCACTCATTCCAGACAAAGTAGCCAACCCCGCCACTCAGAAGAATTTCTGCCGCCACAATCACCAGCCAGGCAATGCCAAAGCTGATCCGCAGACCCGCCACTATATTAGGAGCGGCAGCGGGCAGGATGACCTTGCGAATCGTGCGCCAGCGGGAAGCCCCCAGGGTACGGGCCACATTCAGATAGGCCGGATCGACATTACTCACCCCAAACTTGGTATTGGCCAGAGTCGGCCAGATGCTGGTAATGGCAATCACAAATAGGGCAGTGCGTTCTGAATCTCGCATCAGGGCCAGGCCCAGGGGCAACCAGGCCAGGGGAGAAACGGGCCGGAGAATTTGAATAAACGGATCGACGGCTCTGGCCACGATCGGCGATAGACCGGTGATGATGCCCAGGGGAATGGCGATCGCCGATCCAATCAAAAAGCCCATCACAACCCGCCTCAGACTGGTCAGCAGGAGCAGACCAAGGCCCTTGTCATTGGGGCCATAATCAAAGAACGGGTTGGTAATCCAGAACCAGGAATCTTTAATGGTCTGACTGGCAGAAGGCATGATCGGCAGAAAGATTTTCATCGCCACTCCTGCTTCCCAGAGCAGCAACAAAACTGCCAGCAAAACCAGAAACAGCAAAAAGGCTTTCTGATTCGTATTCAGTCTGGGCGGGCGGGCCGGCGGCGCTATCTCGGTCTGGAAGGTGTTACCTGTCATGATTTCAACCCTTAGACTTTAAACTTCTGCACCTGATCTTCGATGTAGGCCGTGGGGTTAGCCGGGTCAAAGCTGTCGTACTTCAGTTTTTCCGTCCGTTCCACTTCACTGGGCGGATTTTGCCCCAACTCCTTCTGCAAGTCGGCTGCCACATTGGTCAGAAAGATCTCATTGGCAATTTTGTTGTAGTCAGCTTTTTCTTTAGGCATCAAGTCCCAGCGCACCAACTGAGAAGAGATCCACTTGGCAAAGCTCTTCCAGGGGTAGGGGTCAAAGCCAATCCGATCGGGCACCTCCAGGGTATTGCCCTGACCATCTTCAAACTTGCCGGTCAGCACTGCCTGCACCACGGGCAGGGGTTGGTTCAGATACTTCCGCTCGATCAGGGCCGCCGCCACCTTCTCACGATTGGCCGGGTTGTTGGCGTAGTTACAGGCATCGACGATCGCCTTATTGACGGCATTAAAGGTCTTGGGGTTAGCATCGATCCATTGTTGGCTGGCGGCAAAAGCACAGCAGGGATGGCCATTCCACAGGTCTTTGCTGAGCATGTGAATATAGCCAATTTTTTCAAACACGGCCCGCTGATTAAACGGCTCGGGCATCAACATGGCATCAATTTCACCGGCAGACATTTTAGCCACGCTATCGGGCGGCGGCACGGGAGAAATCTGCACATCTTTGTCGGGGTCTAACCCACCGGCGGCCAGATAGTAGCGAATCAGCAGATTGTGCATCGAGAAGGGGAAGGGCACACCAATTTTGAACCCCTTAAAGTCCTTCGCTTCTTTCACCTTGCCCTGGTGCTTGGCGGCAATCGTAATTGCCTGACCGTTGATGTTCTCAATACTGGCCAGTTTGATCGGAAACGCCGCCGACCCCAGACCGAGGGTAATGGAAATCGGCATGGGAGAAAGCATGTGGTAAGCATCTAACTCACCGGCGATCGCCGAATCTCGCACGGCGGCCCAGTTGGGCATTTTCTTGACCGTGACATTTAAGCCATACTTCTGATAAAAGCCCAGGGGATCGGACATGACAATGGGAGTAGCGCAGGTGATCGGAATAAAGCCGATCGTCAGGTCTTTTTTCTCGACATCCGTAGGCGAACTGGCGGTGGTAGCCTGCTGCTGGGGAGCTTCACCAGACGGTTGTTGACCACAACTGGCCATGGCAATTAAGGCTCCGGCCACAGCCACCCGTTTGAGAAACTCCCGGCGGCTAAAATCACTCTGGCGAATAGCACTGCTAAAAAACTCTGCCGAATGCACCCCAAAGGCCGCAGTGAATACCTGGTCTAAGCCACCGGCGGCCTGAATCAACTCGCGGCAAAAGCGTTCGCGCTCAGGGTTACCACCGCCAATCTGCCGCAGCAGCAGCGCTTCTTTCATCTCTACGGCGGTCAGGGTCTGGGCCAGTTCCAGCACCTCTGGTTTGTACAATCCCATCTTGGTCAGGTCGGCGATCAACTCCGTGGGTTCCTGGGGCATACTTTCCAGAAAACTCCAATGGTCTTGCGGGGCATGGTTTCCCCCACAGGTACAGCGGGCCGTATCGAGTTGAGACAAAGCAGACATTCTTACTGTCATAGGGCAAGCTCCGGGTCAGGCTGACCAACTGGTATACAGGTTTGAAATGCTGTGTGTAACCCTATCAAGCCTGACCAGAGACTACATTGGAGCTTTTTTAGCAAAAACAGGATTTTTTATCGATCTTGCCAATGCCTAACCGGCCTGGGCGCTGAGCAGGGGATTGTTTTCCAGGGGGGTAGGGGTATTCCGCCAGACCTGGGGGGACACGCCATGGAGCTGGCGAAACAGCCGAATGAAGTAACTGACATCCGGATAGCCGCTGGCCGGAGCGATTTCGGAGATCGATCTCGAGGTTTCCAGCAGCAACCGGCGGGCCTCCGCCATACGGCGTTCGGTGATCCATTGCTTGACGGTGCGACCGGTTTGATTTTGCACCAGATTCGTCAGGTAGGCGGGGGCATAGCCCACGGCCCGGGCCACATCCCCCAGGGTAATGGCCTGATCGTAGTGGGTTTCGATGAACCGAAAGGTCTGCTGCAGTTTGGGGCAATCGGGAAAAATTGAGGCGGGGGCCGGGGTCACCAGGCTCGATCGGGGTGGCCCGGCATACTGCTGTTTCAGCACCTCCTGCCGTTGTAAGCGAGTCACAATCGCAGCCAGAAACTGCTCTACCGTACAGGGTTTTGTGAGGTAATCATCGGCTCCCAGTTCCATGCCCCGGCGCAGTTCCAGCATCGTCACCTTTGCGGTCAAAAAAATCAGGGGAATCGCTCGGGTCTGGGGCAACCGCCGCAACGCTGCCAGAACACTGTAACCATCCATATCGGGCATCATGATGTCGCAGACAATTAAGTCAGGCAGATGGGTTTGGGCCAGCTCAACTCCCTTCGTGCCATTTTCGGCTTCGATCGCCCAGAACCCTTCAAAATCAAGACATTTCATAAAAATGTCCCGGGTCTGAGCCTCGTCTTCAATCACCAAAATCTTGTTCATAGCTACCGGATGTACAGGATCGGCGAAATGGTGTAGTGTGCTCCTTAACGTTTGTTTCTAATGGTTACTGGCACCCCCGGTAGTGTAATTGAATACAGACTGTCCTCTGCCCCCCTTTTTGTCAGCAATTCCAGATACAGCGTTTCTCACGCTAGTGAGATACAGGGGGGTATGGGGGCTGCGCCCCCAGCCAGGGGTTCCACCCCTGCACCCCGTTTCCCGTACCTTATTTACATGGGAAAAGCTATATATGCGGCAATACTTTTGGCTGGCCTCTCCCCTACCTAAGGCGAGCGAGCCTGTTTCTGCCCCATCCAACCCCCTGCCCGACCAGAACCTGGAAACCCTGCGTCGCCAGCATGAACTGATCTTGAACTCGGTGGGCGAAGGGGTGTATGGCCTGGATCTGCAGGGCCGCGTCACCTTCGTCAATCCTGCCGCTGCCAAAATGGTGGGTTGGCAGGTTTCAGAGTTGCTGGGGCGATCTATGCACGATGTGCTGCACCACTCCCGCCCCGATGGCAGCCCTTACCCGGCCCATGCCTGCCCGATCTACGAAGCCTTTCGAGATGGCCGGATTCATCGGGCCAATACGGAGGTGTTCTGGCGCAAGGATGGCAGCAGCTTTCCGGTGGAATATATCAGTACCCCGATGCAGGATGAACTGGGTAACCTGGTGGGGACGGTGGTGGCGTTTCAGGACATCACCCAGCGTAAGTGGGCAGAAGCGATTTTGCAGCGCACCAACGAAGAACTGGAACTGAAAGTTCAGGAACGTACCCGGGAATTACAACAGGCCAACGCCCGGTTGCAGGAGTTGAGCGAACTGAAATCGCGGTTCGTGGCCATGGTCTGTCATGAGTTTCGCAATCCCCTCAACAACATTCTGCTGACGGCTTCTTCCTTAGAGCGATATGATGGGCAGCTATCTGGGGAGCAACGGCGAGAATACCTGAGTGGGGTCAAGACTAACGTAGAGCGTATGACCCAGATGATTGATGACATTCTGGTGATTGGCCGGATTGAAGCCCGCAAACTGGCGCTGCGTCCCGTGGCGATCGACCTGGTGCCCTTTTGCCGGGAACTGGTGCGAGAAATTCACCAGACATCTGGCTGTCCCTCCCTGGGGTTTAGCAGTCGTCAGCGATCGGTGGTCGCAGAGCTGGATGAACAGTTATTCCGCTCGATCGTGGTCAATATTCTGACCAACTCGATTCGCTATTCTGCCGAACTCAGCCCCATTCACCTGCACCTGTCCCAGCGTCAGCAGCGGGTAATTCTGCGCTTCAGCGACCAGGGAATTGGCATTCCCCCCGAAGATCTGCCCTACCTGTTTGAACCCTTCCAGCGGGGTAAAAATGTCAGCAACATTCCCGGCACGGGGTTGGGTCTCAACATCGTCAAACGCTTTGTTGATCTGCACCAGGGAGAGATTAAGGTGAGCAGCAAGGTTGGCGTGGGCACGACCTTCACGGTTCAGTTGCCCCTCCGGCAGACGAACCAGCCCCGCTCAGACAACCTCTAAAGACGGACGCTGGAATTGTCTATTTTTGTAACCCTAGAGAAACTGTCATGCAGGCCATGTCTGGCCGAAAGTTCTAGGAGAAATGAGCAACAACTGGTGGCGGAAGCGGCAATTTTGGTTACTGTTGGCAGGAGGAATTGCCATCGCCGTGGCAGGGAGTAACCTGCCCCTGGCGGATTGGTTTACCAGCCTGCAAGATTGGCTGGCGACCCTGGGAATGTGGGCCATGCCCGCCTTTATTGCCCTCTATCTACTGGCAACCATTTTGGGCTTGCCGAATGTGCTGCTAATGCTGGTATCGGGCAGTCTGTTTGGCCTGGTTCAGGGAATTTTACTGGTTTCCCTGGCCGATACCCTGGGGGCGATCGCCTGTTTTTTGATTGGTCGCACCATCGCCCGAAAACCAATTAAACGATGGATCAACCGTCACCCCAACTTTGCCCAACTGGATCAGGCCGTAGGCCAGAAGGGCTGGAAAATTTTGCTGCTGACCCGGCTCTCACCCCTGATGCCGTCTAATCTGCTGAATTACGGATTTAGCTGTACCAGGGTCAATTTCTGGCAATATTGCCTGTTCTCCTGGATTGGCATGTTACCGATCATCGCCCTCTACGTCTACCTCGGTTCCTTTGGCGTGCGATTATTACAGGAAGGCTTGACCCCGGGCAAAATTGCCCTGCAGTCTTTTGGGGCTGTACTGGCGATCGGAGCGGCCCTGTACACTACCCGGTTGGCCCGCAAAGCCTTGACCCCGGTCTGTGACACCCCGATACCGCAACCAGAGGTGGTCGGCCAGCCGAAATAGCTGGGGTTCAACGCTGCAGTAACTTGTTTCGGACTTTTTGCGTCCAGCGTTGGCTTCGCAGATACCAGATACGGGCAGCCGTCAGGTCGGGGATAGCCTGGGAGTAGGTTGGGCGGTGGTCAAAAAACTGATTCAGCGATTCTAAAATCGTCGTCAGACGGGGCAGGATGGTTGCCTGCCGGTATTCTGCCAACCACTGCTCAGAAACGGGAGCGGGGGGGGGTGCCTGGATCGCCTTGAGGATGCGATCGACATCGTAACCCCGGGCATAACCGGCAATCTTTTCACAGTTAAACCCCGGATCGAGGTAGTCCGACAGGCCATGATTGACACTGGAAAACACTCGACAGCCACAGGCGATCGCCTCTAGAGGTTGCAGGCCAAATCCTTCGGTCACTCCCTGTAAAGCCCAGTATTCGGCGGAGTCATAGAGATAGACCCGGGTTCGGTTAAACAACTCGGCCAGATCTTTCACGTAGGAATCCACTACATAGACCTGGCAGTGGCGCTGCAGAGTCGGCACCAGGTCTTGCAGTAGATAACGGGAAGATTTACGGGCCTGCACCACGATATCAATATCCCGTTCCTGCTGCAGATTACGAAACTCTTGAGAGATCTGGTTAGGCAGATAGTAAATCAGAGCATGGGGCGATCGTTGCCCCCAATAACCCATGGTATTGCGGCTGACCGCCAGGATCGGCACCTGACTGGGCAGGTTAAACCCGTAGGCCGCACTGTGGGCATGGTAAATCAGGTTAAACCCTTTCAGTCTGGCCGCCAACCGGGGTACATCAAACCCCCAACTCAGGACAAAAATTTTATCGTCCTGGGGCTGGCCCCGCAGCAGGTCATCGAGGAATAGCCTGTCCGGTTCGCGCTGCCGATAGGTCACCACTTCTGCCGCACAAATCTGCTGGGCCAGATCCACGGTTTTTAGCTCGGCCCACAACCCCCCACAGGCAAACCGGCCATCTGTACCAGGCAGCAGAAAATAAAGTTTTCGCACCAAGTCACCCTCACACCGCGATCGCCCGTTCTTTAGTTTAGAAGCACAGATTAATTAAAACCAAATCTTTAATTTTTGAAAGCGTGGCGAAGCCAGGGTTTCAAAAATTAAATTTCGGGTTTTATTAAATTCACCATCCTTAGAGGAGCCGTACCCCCGCCGCAATTTTTGGCCACCAGCGAATCTGCTTCATCGGGTAGGTACGCCAGTAAAGAGCAGCCGCTATATTGTTTAAGCCAGAGCCAGAGAAATAATCGGGGCCTAACAGGAACAGGAGGTAACAAGCTGTGAGCGATCGTGTGCTGGTGGTAGGAGCCACAGGCGGAGTCGGACAGTTAGTGGTGGCCAGACTGCTAGAACGGAAAGTGCCGGTACGGGTACTCAGCCGCCGCCCAGAAAAGGCCACCCAGATGTTTGAATCACGGGTTGAAGTGGCCCTGGGGGATATCCGGCAACCAGAAACCCTGCCCCCGGCCATGGCCGATATCGGCTATATCATCTGTGCCACGGGTACCACCGCCTTTCCCTCGGCCCGCTGGGAATTTGACCTGCCCTCTCACCAGAACCCCCTGGAGCAGGTGCAGACCTGGGGCAAAATTTATCTGGATGCAGAGTACCGTAAGGCCCATGCCCGCAACACTCCCGAGAAGGTGGATGGGGCAGGAGTGGCCCATCTGGTACAGGCTGCACCGGCAAATCTGCAACGGTTTGTCTTTATTTCCTCCTGCGGCATTGAGCGCAAAGATAAACCGCCCTTTAGCCTGCTGAATGCTTTTGGCGTGCTGGATGCCAAACAACAGGGCGAAACCGCCATCCGACAATCAGGCTTACCCTACACGATCGTCCGTCCGGGACGGTTGATCGATGGCCCCTATACCTCCTACGACCTGAACACCCTGCTGCGGGCCACCACCGGCGGCAAACAGGGGGTCACCCTGGGCCAGGGCGACCAGCTCAATGGCCAGACCAGCCGAATTGATGTAGCCGCCGCCTGTGTTGCCTGCCTGAATAGTCCAACAACTGTTGGAAAAATCTTTGAAATCGTCAACCAGGGCTCCCGGCCAACGTCGATCGACTGGGAAACCCTGTTTGCCCAACTGGTTTAAGGATGGCGAATTTAATAAAATCCGGGGCTTAGTTTTTGTTAGCGCAGCGAGCGGCATTAACAAAAATTGAAAGTTGGTTTTATGAGGATGTCTGAAAAGTAACTATTGTACTTTCAGTCAAAGATTCGATCCCCCTAAATTCCCATAAAAAGGGGGACTTCCAATCCAGTCCTCCCGTTTTTTAAGGGGGGTTAGGGGGGATCTCAAGACTTCTAAGACATCCTCTTAATTAATTTGTGAGCCTGCGTCGGGTTTCCTAACCGCATCTGCCGGTCCAAGTTGAGACTCCAGGCGTAAATAGGCCTCGGCAAACCGCTGGCCGATCGCCTGGTAGCTGGCCGTCGTAAAGTGGACAAAATCCTGTAAAGCCAAATCCTCCGTAGTAATCATAGCTGTCAGGGGCAAGCGTACCTGCCGCTGTTGGGCCTGCACCGTTGCCCAGTTTTTGAAGATTTCTGGTTCTGTATTGCTGCCAATCTGGGCAAACACAACCGGCAGGCGGGGCGAGTTCAGATCCCGTCGCCAATCCTGCACCATGGTTGTGAACTGGGTTGCCCACTGGTCGGGCAGCAGGATGCGATTGGGGCGGGCCGTTGGGGCGATCGCATCTACCTCACCCTGAAAGAACAGGAACCCGGCCACCCGGCCCATGCCAGAAGCCGCCCGCACCCGTTTCAGGCAGGAACCATACAGAGTGGTATCACTCCAATTCCGTTGCCACTCATGAATGGCAGAGTCTCCCCGGGCGCAGGGAATCAGACCGATCACCCGGCCAGGATCTTGCTCTAGCAATGTCCGGGCAAAAGTCATGCCTGGGCTCACTCCTACGGGCCTGTCTTCAGAGACGGGGTCTACCTGATTCGCCGAGTCATCTACGGGTTCCCTGGCCAGTTTCCAGCGGTAATCATTGCCAAACAGGTAAATTCTGGAATTCACCTCTGCACCCGAAGCCGGTACTGTCCCCCGACCCGACATATTAGATTGACCGGCCAGAATAAATAACTGCAGCCTGCCCTGGTGAGCTTCAGGAATTACCAGACTGTCGCTGCCAGGAATTTCAGCCTGAGAACCCGGCTGTAACCCAACCAGGTTTAAGAGGGTGCCACCTCCCTCACGGGTTCTCAACAACAGCCCGCTCCCCAGACCGATCGCAAAGGCAAGGGCAATGATCAGGACAGACCTGTTTTGAAGTTGCATCTGACCTCCATCTGAGTTTCACGGCCCTCCCGGCAGACCACCGGATTGGCATGGTTTCTACTTCAGGTCGCAACCCTGATCGCCTGCTGCTTGACCTGAGCCAACCAGTTCTGGCGCTGGCGGGAAGAAGCCTGACGGACGGAACCAAAGGCGGTAATCTTGACGGGTTGAATGCCGCAAAATTCCAGAATCGTGCGCTTCATTTGCTCATGCCCTGGTTGCTTGAAGATCCAACGATAGTATAGCGGCGGCGTATCCATGGTGACGAACAGGTGGGCCGTCCGACCAGCCAACAACCGATCCCAGAAGGGTGAATTGGAACGATATTTGAACGCGAAACCGGGCAAAAACACCCGATCGATAAACCCCTTCAACAGGGCTGGTAAGCCGCCCCACCAGTTGGGATAGACAAACACCAGATGTTCGGCCCAGGCGATCGCTGCCTGGGCAGCCACCAGGTCGGGTTCCAGGGGCTGAAGCTGGCGATAGCCCTGCCACAAAATCGGATCAAACTGAAGTTCGGCCAGGTTAATTTGGCGGACTGTCGCTCCTGCCGTTTGGGCAGAGTCGGCGTAGGTGCGGGCGATCGCCCCACAGAAGCTATCAACCTGGGTATGGCCCAAAATGACCAGCACTCGCTTCCTGGAGGTTTGCTTGCCACCTCCACCTGAAGTATTACCTGATTGCAATGTACCGGATTGTTCTACAGCGATCGGTTCCATCGGTCCCTCCCCGGGAAATAGATAAAGCCAGGGCAGCCTCAAACCTGATAAGTAGGTAGCTCTAATTTAATCGTGGACAGGAAGTTTGGGGGTTGCGCCCCAGAATCACCTTTGCAATTACACCTATCTACTTATGCATTTTTGATATGCAACTTTTTGCATTGCCTGATGCTATTATTTATGCAACTAGTTTTATATGTCAAGGGATAATATGCAAAAAGGTGAATATGCAGCGATTAAATCTCTGTGGTCATCCCCGGAGGAGGCGTAATGGCGCTTTCCCATGCCATTCTGGCCCTATTGGTGCTCCGCCCCATGAGCGGCTATGACCTGGCCAAAGCCTTTGAAGCATCGGTAGGCTGCTTCTGGAAAGCGACCCACCAGCAGATCTACCGGGAACTGGGCAAGCTGGAAGAGCAGGGCTGGATTGAAGCCGAAGCGATCGCCCAGACAGGGCGACCTGACAAAAAGCTGTACCGGCTGACCGGGCTGGGCCTGACCCATCTGACAACCTGGGTGGCCGAACCCTGCGAAGTCATGCCGATCAAAGAAGAACTACTGATTAAGGTATTTGTCGGTGGTCTGGTTCCCCGACCCGTCATCAGGCAACAGATCGAGCAACACCGCCACCAGCACCAGCAGACCCTCGATCGTTACCAGCGCTTGGAAGCGGCAGACTTTAGCGACCCCAGAGCCCTGACACCCGGGGCAAAATTTGGCTACCTGACCCTGCGGCGAGGGATTCGCTACGAAATAGACTGTATCGCCTGGTGTAATGAAGTGTTACAGACGATCGAGGAGATGCCCGAAGATTAAGCCGTTCTGATACTTGCAGTCAGCTTCTCTAATCCAGGGACTATTGTTCTCCCCGGTTATAATTTGATTCAAGACTGCTGTTGTAAGTAGCCGGGTGCAATTCAACCTCAAGATGATTTTGGGGGTAGAGGGATAAAACTTCCAGTCCCCCTTTTAACAAAAATTAAGTCTGCCTACTGAAGGTAAAAAACGGTCAATTAATTATCGTCATCCATGAGAATTTTGCTGGTAGAAGATGATGAAAGTGTGGTAGAAGTCGTCACCGAACTTCTCCAGAAGAACTACGTTGTCGATCTGGCCAGGGATGGCGAAATTGGCTGGGAACTCTTTAACCGCCTGCCCTACGATCTGGTGCTGTTAGATGTCAAGCTACCCAAACTGGACGGCCTGAGTTTTTGTCGTCGCTTGCGCCAGCAAAACAACCCTGTTCCCGTGATTTTGTTGACAGCTCAAGATACCACCACCGATAAGTTGATCGGCTTAGACAGCGGAGCCGATGATTACATCATCAAACCCTTCAATATTCAGGAGTTAGCAGCCAGAATTCGAGCCTTACTGCGACGAGGTAGCACGGCCATTACCCAAACTCTGAGCTGCGGCGATCTCAGTCTCAATCCCCAAACCCATCAGGTGACCTTTCGCGATCAACCCCTGCAATTTAGTCGCAAAGAGTACCTGCTGCTGGAGTTATTCCTGCGGAATCAACAACGGATTTATAGCTGCCGCGAGATTGTTAACCATCTCTGGTCTTTAGAGGTTGATTCGCCCAATGACACAACAATTCGCTCCCATATCAAAAACATTCGTCGGCAATTAAAAGCCGTGGGAGCCGGAGATCTGTTTGAAACCCTTTACGGTCAGGGTTACCGAATCAACCCCGCCTTCCTCGCCAGTTCTCAGGCTGCCCCTTCTACAACCGCAAAAACTGAAAGATTGAATTGTTCCGTCAAAGAGATCTGGGACCGCACCCGAGACAACAGCTTTGAACGCCTGGTTTTTCTGGAACAGGTGCTACGAACCTTAAAATCTGGTCTGCTCGATCCGCCGTTACAACAACAGGCCCTGCAAACCGCCCATAAATTGGTGGGTTCTTTGGGCATGTTCGGTTCCGATCGAGGGACCGGGTTAGCCCGCCAGATCGAACACCTGCTGCAAATTAATAGCCTGTCAGAGAATGAAATCGACCTGATCACCCAGAGCTTGTTAGCCCAGAGGTTAGAGCCCCTGATCGTAGCCTTACGCCAGGAAGTAGAAGGGTTTTCGGGGCATATAGAACCGATCGCCGCAAGCACAGCCGTTACCCCATTACCAGAGCGCCTGACCGCTAAAATTCTGGCAGTAGATGATGACCCCGAGATCCTGGCCACCTTAAAAAATGTGCTGGAGCCCCTGGGGGCACAACTGACCTGTTTAGAAAAATCTGATCAGTTCTGGCAAATTTTGACTTTGTTTGAACCAGATTTGCTGATTCTGGATATCAACATTCCTGGCAAATCCGGTATTCAACTGTGCCAGTTAATCCGCCAGAACCCTGCATGGAGCTGGTTGCCCATCCTGTTTTTGACGGCCTACTCAGAAACAGAAATGCAACAGCAGGCTTTTGTCGTGGGGGCAGACGATTATGTTAGTAAACCGATCATTCCAAGGGATCTGGTGATTCGTATCTGTAACCGGTTTCAACGCAGCCGGGTACTTTTAAGCCAATCCCATTCCAACTGATTGACGGTGATTTCACACCTGGTCAATAATGCAGCCTGCTGGCGAGGCCGACAAGATCAACCTGCGGTGGCGGAAAGCCAAATTTTCGCTCGTCGATCCCTGACTCTCCTCAAATTTTCCATATTCATCTTCTACAGTAACTCATGGATAGCCGCAGGCCTAACCGTCAGAGGGAGGGGTGCAACTCGACCTGATCTCAAGTCGTACTACTGGAGCTAGTTCCAATTTGTTAAAAGCACGGGATGCAGAGATGTGTTTGCTTAAGAGCAACTTCAACTGATGTAATGACCTTAAATAAACAGCGCTGTAATATTTCTGACCTGATCAACCAGGCCATTCAGGAATTACAGCCAATGGCGATAGAAGCCCAGGTTTCAGTTAACTTTGTTCCCTGTAACCTGCAAGTTTCCGTTGACGCACAACAAATTATTCAATTGTTAGCCCATCTACTTCACAATGCGATCAAAGTCTCCCCCCCGGGTAGCTCGATTGAGCTAACTGTAGAATTAAGTCAGCAAAACAGCGATACCTGCACTATCCCCAACCCCTACGTTATCGTCCGGGTACAGGATGCGGGGCCAGGCATTTCCTTTCAAGATCTCCAGAGAGTATTTGATCAAGAGGTATTTGATCAAAAGGTATTTGATCAAGATAATTCGATCGGGGCTGTCAAAGCCCAGCCAGCCAGCGGAAGCGGGCAGGGGTTGGCTATCAGTCGCCAGATTGCTCAACGCCATCAGGGGCAACTCTGGGTAGAAAGCAGCCTGAGCGCAGGGAGCAGTTTTTACCTGGCCCTCCCCCTCGAGTCAACAATGCCCTGACTTTTACCCTACAGATCCGTGGTTTCGTAACAAAGGCGATCGATGACTTCCAAACGTGTCCTGATTATTGATGATGAAGAAGATATCCGGGAGGTTGCCAAAGCCAGCCTTGAAATTATGGCTGGCTTTGAGGTGATTCTGGCGGAAACCAGTCAAGCAGGGCTAGAACAGGCTCGCATCTGGCAACCCGACATCATACTTTTAGATGTTATGCTGCCCGATAAAGATGGCATCGCTACTCTGCAAGAACTGCAAGCCGATCCATTAATTCAACATATTCCAGTGATTTTGTTGACTGCCAGGGTACGAGAACCGAACCTGGATTCTTTATTATCCTTAGGGGTGCAGGCAGTGATTACCAAGCCCTTCAAACCCATCCAACTGGCGCAACAAGTAATCGAAAAATTAAGGTAGGTGGTCATTCCCTGAAACAAAATTCGCTGCACTCAAGCCAACCTGTTCAGATCGCCATCCTGGGCCTAACGGCGAGACAGATCTTGATACTGAATTCGGGGTCTGCGAGAGCCATCTCTGGGAATTTGCCGGAGGGTAGGGGGAGCCATCGGAACAGGGCGGGCCGGGGAAATTTCTTCGGTAGAGAGATTAACCGGTTCCGTACTGGAGGTTATTTCTACTACCGGAGTATCTTCTCCAGAACTGATCGGAGCCCGGGGTTTTCTTTCCGCTGCCAGTTCCCGTTTCAACTGATATAGCAGACGTTGATGTTGCGTCCATTCATGGGTAAGCCACTCATTCAGAAAGTTTTTATTCATACCTGTAATCAAGAAAGTCGTTCTAGACTAACACAGCTTAAGAGTTAGGGGATAAGACCTGTGGCGGAAGTCAGAAAAGGAACAGACTGGCTGCAGGGAAAGTGGTGGGCAATCGGGGAAATTGGATGGGGAAGAACACCCCACGGCTCAAAACCGTAATGGCTTGTTCTGTTTCTTCCAAAGGAGAGAAAAACTCGATCGCGCCATACTGCCAGGCTCTATCAGTACCAACCCTTTCAGGAGTGGCCCCCATCGGGGACGATAGAACTGGGTTTCATCAACTATTACCATCTCTAGCAAGATAGTGAATTTAATACACCCTGAAGCTTACTGTTGAAAAGCAGGGCAGAACTGCGCTTTCCAATAGTAAAAATTTGGTTTTAATTAATTTGTAATTTTAAAACATAGAGAAGGGCTGCCGGAAGACAGCCCTTTTATAACGGTACTACCAAGGGTGGGATAGGGTGGCAGGGGTAGTTCTCCTGAGGGGAGCTTTGCCCCCACTTTCCCGGGTTACAAAATTTATGATTTGCAACATGACCCTGCTAGCTTTTCTATTTTGAGCGCCGCTGATCAGGGTTCTCAACCACAACCTGTCCCTGGTTATGCATATCCAGTTCTTCCCGGCGGATCTCATCTTCGGAAGTCACCGTATCCTGATCCACCTGCTTCCGAATATTCACCTGTTCCCGGACGAAAGCTTCCTTCTGGATGTCAGGAACTTCTTCGTAAACTTCCACTCTGGCCACTTCACCCTGGTCAAAGGTAGCTTCTCCGGGAGTTACGGGTCTACCAGCATCGGCGGGAGTTGTCCGTTCCACAATCACTCGCTCCTTCTCAACAGGAACAGACACCTGGGCCTGCTTGGTGACCACGCGTTTACCAACGGCAACTTCTCCCACCTTTTCCCGGTGCTTATTGGCAATCAGTCGCTCTTCATACAACCGGAGATTCTGGTGGTCGCGATCGTTGAGATCGTAAAGATCCGCATCATGGTCGTACTGATAACTGTTGCGATCGTAGGCACCGGTAGCAGCAGTCCGCGTCATACCCCGCTCCATTGCCATCGGGCGGTAAGCCCCCCTGACCTGCTCTTCATGGTCGTAGTCGATCGCGCTTTCTTGAGAGAATTCGGGTAAAGCTTCGACCTGCTGTTTGGTCAGACCATCAACAAATACCCGCTGGGCGTTGTAGTCAATCCGAGACTGCCCGATCGGCAACAGCACTTTCTTGCCAAAGATCCAGGCACCAGTATTGATCAGCAGATAGCGAAACCTGCCTTCTTCATCTACCAGCAAATCATCAACGGAACCGATTTTTTCGTCACCACTGTAGAGACTGTAACCAATGATATCTTGCTGATCAAAATGGTTACGGTAGTCAGGATCAAAATCTTTAATGCGATAAATTGCCATGCTAAAAACCTCGTAAAATCAATCAAATCACAAATTGGTGTGGAATAAATTACCAACAAGAATCCACGAAGCCAGAATTGAATTAATCCAATCAAAATCAAGTAGCAGTATTAAGCTAAATCATTTCAAAAGTCAGGCTTGAAGACTGCGAACCACGCCTGTTCACCTGGCTCAACGACTCAAGGTGAATCTATAAATTAAGCTTATAACCTTCCAGATTTTCTCCCTCTATCCTCTGAGGGAACCCGTCCATTGTCTGGCTATGCCTTTTTTCTACTTCCTGCCATTCTGTTCCCCTGCCCCAGGTATAGCCACCATCGCCGATTAATTTGTACAGGTCATTCACTGGGATGATGAATATTGTTGGGTTCCCTTTTAAGCTTTGTTATCTGCTATACGAAAACTCCTTTTATTATCGGCAGAGTTTTTAATCAATCATTCACTGAAATTAAAGGAAATCCCACTATGAGTTTAGAAGAAAGAGCCAAAGCCGCAGCCAAAAACCTTGAAGGAAAGCTGCAAGAAACCGTTGGAGAGGTCACGGGCGATCGCCGACAACAGACCGCCGGTCAGGCCAAACAGGCCGAAGCAGATCTGCGTAACGCCAAAGAAGATGCCAAAGATGCTCTCAAGCGCAACCTCGATCGCATCTAGCGGTTAAAAAACCTAAATTTTGCTAAATTTCGCACCCCAGGGGTTGAGTTCGCCCCCAACCCCTATCACACCACTACCCAATAGTCTCAGGAGGTATTTGTGAGGTTAATACAGCAGCTCCGGCATTTTTTGATCGCAGCTTCCCTGGTTCTGGTATTGATTACCACTTCCGCTTGCGGTTCTGCCACCCAGGCAAGAGAAACGGTTTCCCTACCTGGAGCTAACCCGACGATCGGATACGGTCAGGTAGAACGAGGCAACACCCAGGCCGGTCAGGAGTTTGGCAACTGGGTCGTCAAGACCAGCAAAGGGTTGATTCAGGACGCCTATGTGCGGGGTGAAGACAAGTTAGGGGCGGTGATCTCCCCTCAGGTACGCCCGGATGAAGTCAGACCCCTGGCTAAATCTCTGGTACAGGGCTTCCACCGCAATGCTCCTAACCGGGATTTGACCGTTCTTATGTATGCTCCCGACAAAAAGCTAATCTTGACAGCCAAATACGACCAGAAAACAAAGCAAATTCAATATCAGTAAGGAGCATGAATTTAATTAGAACCAAATTTCTAATTTTTGAAAGTACAATTCCGCCGCACTTTCAAAAATTAAGTTCCGGGTTTTATTAAATTCACATCCTGAGCATCGATTGTAGTCACGAAGAAAGATGCTTCACCATTTAAGGAGAAATTACCATGAGTAGCAGTGATCAGTACAGACGGGAGATCATGAATGATCTGGCCCGGGGCAATTCTGACTCTATAGACGATTTCCCGGCAGCCGATAACTACGAAAATTTTGATGATTTTGCCCAGCGATCGACCCGCGACGAACGCCGCCAGTTATTTGGTCGGTCTTTCCATCCCGATCGAATTCCTTCCAGCCAGATGGAACCAGAACTGCAAAAGGCGATCGCCCAGATCAAACCGAACGAACGGGATGATGTCGCCAAAGAGTTTATCAAGCATTTCAAACAACGGGGCATGAGCGATCGGGATCTGGAACGGCAGTTAGGGCTATCTACCCACCACAGTAGCCGTATGTCTGCGGATGATGTCAGCAAACTGGCCGGTTACGCTTATCACAATCATCCCGATATTTTTCAGGATGTGCTGGCAGACCAGCCTGGCATCGTCAAACTTTTAAGCAATCCTTTAGTAGGAGCAGCTTTAGGCGCGATCGCGGCAAAATGGATGGGGCACCGCCGCTAGGGATGACCAATTAACTAAAAGCAAATTTTTAGTTTTGAGCAGCGCGGCAAAGCCGCGCTGCTCAAAACTAAGTTCCGGGTTTTATTAAATTCACGCTCTTACTTCAAGAATGGATTGATACATTCAAGGTTATTGCAACCATATACATTGGTCATCATCTTGGACAATTGCGAACAGGCTGGAGTATTCAAATGAAACTCCTGGGCCAGGATATTTTCATCGAACTTGCCCTGGGCCATTAAGGTTGCCAATTGCTGGAATTGGTTCCAGGTGAGATTACTATCGATAAAAGCCTGGGCCAGAACAATCACCAATTCTTCGTAGTCATTGTCTTCTAGCCTGGTCATCATACGATGTTCAATCTTCAATGAATCATCAAAACAATAGTACCAGCCATGGGGTTGACCCTGGATCACCGCTTTAAAGTAGTCTTGCTGCCGGGTTCGGCTGACCGCCTGATCGGCTTCACTACAGACCATTAACAGGGGAGCGGAAGGCTGAGATTGGGCCTGACGCAAAATCTGTTGCCCCAATTCTAAAAAGATCCGCAGGGCCGGTACCGGAAACCCCTGGTAGCCAAAGTTGCCGGGAGCATTTTTGTTGAACCACTCAAAATAAATTGGCATCAGTTTGATAAACCAATCTTCTAAGGGCGATTTGCTGGCCAGGTAGGGAGTAAACAGGAGGGTGCGATCGATGACAGCCGCGTATTCCAGAGCCAACCAGGCCGCCAGGGTACCCCCGGTTGAAAGCCCACCAATTACCAGGTTCTCGCCAGCGGCCTGAGCAATTTCTAACCACTCCAGGGCAAATTTCTGGTAGGCCTGAATCTCTAAGGGCAGCGGTGGCGGGTTCCGCCGATTCCAGTTTCCGGCTCTGCCATGGCCCGGTTGCAACGGTACCAGGACGTTATACCCGGCCCGAAACAGGGCTTCTCCCAGAGGCTCAAATTGATAGGGGGCAGCCGTAAAGCCGTGGAAAAATAAACAGACTTTAGAAGTGGGCTGAGAATGGAGAAAGAACCTGGAACGACAGGCAGGATGCTTCAGGGGCAATGCCGCTTCTGTCTGCTGCATCTGTTGAATCAGCTCTGCCACCGCCTGAAAACCCAAAACCATTGCCTGCGATCGTGTAATTACGGTTATTGACTATTTTCCCGACTCAGCGTTTTGCTCCAGATCTCACTTCTGATATAGATTTTAACCCCTCTATCTTTTAGCCCCTATCTTTTAGAAGGATAGCACCTATGCCAAAGCCCGACAGGTTCGCTAAATTCTGGCCCCTTGGGTTACTGGGCCTGGCCCTGACCCTGACTCTGGGAGGTTGTGAAACCCTGCAACAGTTACCGATTCCAGCCTGGCTTCAGCCCCCGGCCCAGTCCCCAGCCCAGCCTGCAGCAAAGCCTACACCCCAATCTACTTCCCTGGCCAAAATGGAGGCAGAAGTCTATCAGGGAATTAATCAAATTCGCCAGAAAAATCGATTGCCCCAATTTCGGCAAAATGAAAAGCTGGCCGCTGTGGCACGCAACTATAGTCGGCGGATGGCAGAACAGCGTTTTTTTGCCCATACCAGCCCCCAGGGCGACACCATGGTTGAACGGGTGCGATCGGCGGGAATTTTTTACTTTATGTTGGGGGAAAATTTGTTTACCAGTACCAACATTCCCCAACCCGCAAAGGCCGCCATAACTGGCTGGATGAACAGCCCCGGCCATCGAGACAATATTTTGAATCCGGTCTACCGGGAAATGGGAATTGGCGTATGGAAGCGCGGCAATACTTACTACTTCACCCAATTATTTATGCGGGCACTCTAAACCCGGAAGCAGATTTTACCAGCCATCCGTATCAGTTTCCTGCCAGACCTCTAGATTCAACTCCTGCAAATAGGCACAGGCATCGGCCACCTGAGTCTCTGGCCCCCGTAACTCTAAATCAAACCACCCATCTCCGTTGGCATTCGCTCCCAGAATTGCCGCCTGAATATTTACGGTTAGTTGGTAGTGGGAGATCAGATAAGAAATCACGGGCTCCTGATGATACTGCTTGGGAATTCGCAGACGGATCCGTTTTTGGGTGGTTCTGGTGGGATCGATTTTGTTGCTCATAGGAACTCTCCGATTACTTTTTGCCGAAATGCAGAAAAGGGTTTGGCCTGGCCAAACCCTTTTCCAGGGCCGATCGCTTAACGGTTCAGCTTGGTCCGAATCTCATCGAAGACACCCCCATCTTCAAAGAATTTCTTCTGAGCCGCTTCCCAACCACCGAACTCTTCGACATTCCCCAGGGTCTTGACTGCCGGGAACTTGGTAGTATTTTCTTTCTGCTTGGCAGCAGCCTCATCCAGGGGTCGATAGCCTGCTTTGACAAATTCAGCCTGGGCTTCTGGGGTAAAGAGGAATTGCACAAAGGCTTCTGCTACTTCCCGGGTACCATGCTTGTCTACATTCTGATCGATCACGGCAACCGGGGTATCGATCGAGAAGTTAACTTCGGGCACCACATAATCCAGCTTTTCACCCTTTTCCTTAGCCAGAATCACTTCGTTCTCGTAGTTCAACAGAGCATCCCCCTGGCCCTGCTTGGCAAAGGCATCGGTCGATTCCCGGGCATCCCGGGCCAGAACTACTACATTTTGATAAGCCCTGGTAACAAAATCCTTCGCCTTTGCTTCGTCACCACCGGATTTAACGGCATGATCCCACAGAGCCAGGAAGTTCCAGCGAGCCCCACCGGAGGTTTTAGGGTCGGGGGTCACCCACTTCACATCGTCTCTGACCAGATCGGCAAAGGTCTTGATATTTTTGGGATTGCCTTCCCGGGTAATGACGGCAACGACGGTTTCAGCCACCGTTCCGTTATTGGGTACCCGCTTCTGCCAGTCATCCTTGACAAAGCCGGCTGCAACTAACTTGTTAACATCCACCCCAACCGCCAGATGGGCCACATCGGCTTCCAGACCATCGATAATCGCCCTGGTTTGAGAACCAGACCCACCGTAACTCTGCTTGAAAGTCACGTTCTGCCCCTTCTCTTGCCGCCACTTTTCAACAAATTTAGGAATAATGGCATCATGGGCCGCTTTAGGAATTGCATAACCAACCAGGGTCAGTTCTATATCTTGTTTGGCCGCCACCGGGCTGGCAGTTCCCCCAGAGGATTCAGAAGTTGCGGTTTGACTTCCGGGAGAGCAGGCAGCTACCGCCAGACTCAGGGTTGCTCCGACCAGAAATAGAGAAATAAACCCTCGCAACGAATTTAACCTGAGGCGATGGGAGGTGACCTGAGCTGAATTCTCCAACCAACTCAGAGATTGCTTCCAAATATTCATTGTATGCTCTCCTTCAAGCAAACCACGGTTCTCCAATAGGAATGCTGTATTTAACAACCTCGATAGTACTGGTAAGCGAGGGAAATAGCAAGATAATTTCCCTTAACTCGACCGGAAAACGAGGAAATAATTTTCCGAAGTCCCAGTTTGCCTGAAGTCTTTGATCGAGAGCACCTGCTGCCAGTGCCACGGCAGTTCAAAGGTTACAAGGAACCGTTATTTACCGGCCTCGATCGGCTCTGAGACCGGTAAAGAGATGACAAATTCAGTCCATTCTCCCGGGCTGGAGTGGTAAGTCAGGCCACCGTGGTGCATATCTTCCACAATCCGGCGACTGGCCGCCAACCCTAAACCTACCCCGTGACCGGCGGACTTGGTGGTAAAAAACGGCTCAAAAATTTGGTTTTGAGCGGCAAGCGAAATCCCGGAACCGTTATCTCGAATTCTAATCACGGCTCGATTGTCAGCAAAACTGGTATGGATCAAGATTTGTGGCTGGCCCGTTTGATAACCCCCTGACTGATGCTTCTCATCGATCGCATCGATCGCGTTACAGAGCAAATTAAAGATCACCTGATTGAACTGATCGGCGTAACAGGTGATTAAGGGCAGATCTCCATACTCCCGCAACACCTGAATCAGGCCGCGATCGTAACTAGCCGTGAGACGGTTTTGCAGCAGGGACAGAGTATTGTCAATGTTTTCATGCAAATTAATTTGTTTAATTCCCGACTCATCCAGCCGGGTAAAAATGCGTAACGCCAGGATGACACTGCGAATTCGTTCGGCTCCATTTCCCATCGAGTCAAGGATTTTCAGCAAATCCGTAGCTAAAAACTCCAGGTCAATTTCCTCCCGCAGAGCCTTAACCTCCGGGTCGGCAGTCCCACTCTTCTGGTCGTACAAACTAATTAAATTTAAGAGCTGTTGAATGTAATCCTGCGCCGGTTTGATGTTGCAGGCGATAAAACTGAGGGGATTATTAATTTCATGGGCCACCCCAGCTACAACCTTTTTCAGGGTTGCCATTTTCTCCTGTTGTACCAGATTGGCCTGGGCTGTTTTGAGTTCTCCCAGGGTTCGTTTTAGCTGTTCATTTTGTTGTTTAAGCTCTTTTTGTAAGGTTTGAATGGTTAATTGAGTTTGAATTCTGAGCAGTACTTCTTGCAGATGAAATGGCTTGGTAATATAGTCTGCCGCTCCCTGCTCAAAGGCTTTCACCTTGTCGTTCGCCTCACTACCGGCACTCAAAAAAATGATTGGAATCGAGGCAGTTTTCGGGTTTTCTTTAAGCCGGTGGCAGACTTCGTAGCCACTCAACTCAGGCATGTTTACATCCAGCAAAATCAGGTCTGGTATTAAGGCATCGACTGCCACCAGAGCCATCTGACCATTAATTGCCTTACGAACGGTATAACCCTGCTCCAACAAAAAACTTGAAAGAAACCGAATATTATCTGGAATATCATCGACGATTAGAATATCCGCTGGAGGGGTGCTGTTTTGAGTGACGGTCATGATACTCCAACAACATGAAATTTATTGATATAAACCTTTCCCATGTAAATAGACCCGGGAAATGGGGTGCAGGAGTGGAGCCCCTGGCCGGAGGCACACCCCCCGTATCCCCCTTGTATCTCACTGGCGTGAGAGAAGAATTCAGATAACTATCTCTACTATTTAGGGCATTCTTACGCAGCTACCCAGACCCTTGAAGATAAAAGCAGATTAAAACTGGCATGGGATTCATTCTCATTCTTTAGAAGATAAGTTTGTTAAAAGAGCTTGCGTGACGGAGGTAATTTGATCAAATTGAAAGTTTTCAGCCAAGTTTATCAGTACCTCAGCCAGAGCGCGATCGTCTCCAGACATTTCCTCGGTTAACTTGATCACCTGACTATCGTTGCCCTGGGCCGCCGCCTGGTGCAATTTCTCAACCCAGGGGAGGGGCATTTGAGCCAGAACACCCGAATCTAATCGAATCGGAGTCGAGGTTGCTTCTGAAGCCGACCCTGCAAGGTCTGGAAGGCTCTCTTCATAGAGATAATTCACCCCAAGATGGAAGGCAATCTTCTCAAAAATCTCCTGCACTTTAAATGGCTTGCGAACAAAATCATTGCAGCCAGCCAGAAAAATATCCCGGCGTTGCTCTTCAAAGGCACTCGCCGTCAGGGCAATAATTTTGGTGACTCGACCCTCCTCTCCCCTGGCTTTTTCCTGCTCCCGAATCCGCCGGGTGGTTTCGTAACCATTGATCAGGGGCATCTGAACATCCATAAAAATCAGATCGGGTTGCCAGGACTGCCACAGATCGATCGCCTCCTGCCCATTTTCAGCGACCTGCAATTCAAACCCCACCGTATCCAGCAAGCGGGTCATCAGCAGTCGGTTGGCCGGATGGTCTTCTACAATCAAAATTCGGTAGCCAGGTTGCCCCGGGGCCAGGCCGATCACTTTACCATTCCGGGCAGCAATTGGCTCCAGGTCAGAAGCCGTCACTTCCAGGGGCGTTACCCTGATCTCAAAGGAAAACACCGTCCCTTCACCTAACTGGCTCTGAACCGTAATTTCTCCTCCCATCATCTGCACATATTTCTGGCTGATGCTCAGACCCAGGCCCGTCCCCTCCGTGGTTTTGAGCCCGGATTGGGTCTGCTGGAAGGGGCGAAACAGTTGTTGCAGTTCCTCCGGGGCAATCCCATAGCCCGTATCTTCTACCGCAAACCTTAACGTTACCGGGTGAAATGGCACCGGTTCTTCACTGCAGACCGAAACTCTCAACATCACCTTACCCTGACGGGTAAATTTGATGCCATTTCCCAGCAAATTGATCAAAACCTGACGCAGCTTACTCTCGTCGGTTTCAATCACCGCCGGTAGCAGCGGGTCGTACTCACACAACAACTCCAGCCCCTTAGAGACCGCCTTAAACTGGAGCATATCCTGCAAGCTCTCTAATAGGTGCAGCAGGTTGCAGGGTGCGGCGTGAAAGCTGGCCCGTCCGGCCTCGATCTTAGACATTTCTAAAACATCATTGATCAACCCCAGCAGATGCTCACCACTGTTGCCGATCGTCTCTAAATAGCGCTGCTGGTCGGGCGACAGGCTGCTATCCCGGTGCAACAGTTGGGTTAACCCCAGAATCACATTCAGCGGAGTCCGGAGTTCGTGACTCATGTTGGCTAAAAATTCGCTCTTGGCCCGATTGGCTGCATCAGCCTGTTCCTTAGCCTGCCGAAGTTCTACGGCCTGTTGCTGGGTCTGGGCAAATAGCTCAGCCTGTTGCACCGCCACCCCCAACTGGCTACTGATCTGCGAGGCAATCCGAATCTCGTTCTCCTGCCACTGGTGCGGGCCCGCGTTGTGGTAAGCCGCCAGCAAGCCCCAGAGTCGATCACCATGGAAAATTGGGGTCACAATATAAGCCCGGGCCTGGAATTGCTCCAGCAACTCGACATAGCAGGGAGCAAAGCCAGCCTGGTAGATATCATTCACACAGCTAAACTTTCTGCCCTGCTGATAGGCTCCTCCCCCCGTTTCTTGCAGGTAGGTATCCTGAATCGGCAGTTCGTTGTCATCCCAGGTTTTAACGGTGCAGCGATCGTTTTCCAGGGCCCGATAACCGGAGGTTGCCCCCTCGGCCAGGGAAGGAATCAAGGCCCGCCAACCACTGGCTACGGCCTCGGCTACAAATTCACCGCTCCAATCGAGATTAAATCGGTAGATACTGACCCGATCGCAGGTCAAAGCCTGCCGCAGCTCTTGCGTGGTGGTGCTAAAAATTTGTTCTAGATCCAGGGTGCGGCGCATCCGCTGCAGGGTGCGGGATAGGGTGCGTTCCCGGTCGGCAGTCTCCTGTACCAGTTTCTCCGCCTGTTTTTGTTGCGTAATGTCGCTGAAGGTGACAATCACCCGTTCCAGTTGCCCCTCTTCAGAAACATAGGGATCGGCACTGACCAGAAACCAGGAGGTAGACTTGCTTTCCATCCGTCTCAGGCCAATCACCTGATTCTGCACCGATCGTTGCTGCACGATCGCCTGAGTCACTGGCAATTCACTCACCTGCAACACCGTTCCATCCTGGCCCATAAATTGCCAGGAACTCTCCAGGTATTGATTCAGGCTGAGCAATTCATCGGGCAGTTCCATCAAATCTCGGGCGAAGGCATTCGAGAGCAGCAGGTTGCCCTGCCCATCCAACAGCATCACCCCCACCTGCATATCTTGAATCAGCGATCGAAAGCGATTTTCACTGGTCTGTAAGGCTTCTTCTCGCAGGCGTTGGGCGGCCAGACGGCGATCGAAGAGGGAAGCCAGCAGGGTCAGACTGAGCAGCCCCAGGGTACCCAGCCCAACGGCGATGGCCAACCAGGAGGAAGGTAGCAGCGAAGCCTGAGTCACCGTCAGGGCAGAATTGGCAGTGAATCGGGTAGCCGCCATGCCGGTATAGTGCATACCACTGATGGCCACTCCCATAATCACAGAACTCCCCAACTTTTGCCAGATCACCTGCTCCGGGGGCATGTCCTGTAACCGCAGAGCCAGACCAAAGGCGGCCAGGGAAGCGGCGATCGCAATGGCAACGGAAAGAGCAACCAGCCGGGGTTCGTAGGTGATGGTAGCCGACAGTTCCATAGCGGCCATACCGGTGTAGTGCATACCGGCAATGGCAGACCCCATACAAATGCTGCCGCCTAACAGTAATAGGGCGTTAACCCTGGTTTGCTTAAACAGCCAGAGGGCAATGCCTGAGGCGACCACCGCATATAACAGAGATACCAGGGTGGTGAGCAGGTTGTAGTCCACCGGAACCGGCAGATGAAAGGCCAGCATGGCAATAAAATGCATCGACCAGATGCCGGTTCCCATGGCGATCGCGCCCCCTGCCAACCAGAGTGGCTGGAACTTCGCGGCAGCAGCCCGCACCCGACCGGCCAGATCAAGGGCGACATAGGCAGCCACTACCGCAATCACAAAGGACAGAATAATTAATTGAACTGTATAGGAACCGGGAAGTTCTTGATGCATTGGCAGAGACAACGAAACTATTAAATAAAGAGCCTTTTGATAGACCAGCCTGGTCTAACATAAAAAAACCAGAGAAGGCATTATTCTCCAGATAGATTTTTATTGAAAGCCTGGAGCCAATACCTGCTATTTCCCAGTCTGCCCAGTTCCAGGGAAAATGCGCTGGCAGAGCCAACCCCTTGAACAAACTTAGAATTGTGAATTGCATTAAACCCGAGGTTTAATGTTTGAAAGTACTTTCAAAAATTAAACCTCGGGTTGTAATTAACCTGGGGATCTTTAAGAGCGCAGGCGCGACCAGCGGGAAGGTTCTAGGCGATTGACATACTCCATGTAGCGGGCCAGGGGCGCGTCAATTTTGAGCAGCAGATCTGGACTGAAGCGAATATTGTCATAGATCAGGCCATCTTCATCCCGCAGCATATAGTAGGCCAGGCGGGTACAGAATAGCAAAAAGCGGCTAACGACCCAGCCGATCGGCCCAGGTCGGCGAGCGGTCACATAGATCGGTTGAATTCGAGTTCTACCAGGGGCGATCGGGGTATAGGCAAAGATCATGTGCAGGGGGGGAAACAGCCGCACCTGTTTCATCATGGTCAGTAGCCCCAGGCAGCCATCGGCATAGCGCATGGAGTATTCGTAGGTAGACCCCAAAAATCGCTGCCCCAGCCGTTCCCGCCAGGTGCTCTGGGGAAAGGTACCCTGCATCGTGAAGTCGATCTGGGTACCCCGTTGGTGCTGCTGTAACGACAACTCCATCTGAATATCGAGATGGTGGATGGTTTTCAGGTGCTGGGCATCGATGCCATTCATCATACAGACATGGTGATGGCACCCCCGTTCAAAGGCGGTATCGGTCTGAACCACCAGGGTTTTCCCCCGCAGTTCATCAAACTCGACCAGGGCGATCGGGGCTTCTGCCTCGGGATAGACCCAGACAAAGCCATACTTTTCGGTTGTAGCGTAGGACTGCACCCGGGCCCTGGAGGGAATTTCGGCCTGACAGGGAATATCTCGACAGATTCCCCCGGCATCAAAGGCCCAGTGGTGAAAGACACAACGCAGCAGGTCCCCCTCTACCCGTCCAATGCCCAGGTCGGTACCCAGGTGGGGGCAGTAAGCCTCCAGGGCATGAACGCTACCCTTCTCAGTTCGGTAGACGACTATTTTCTGACCACAGACTTCGATCGACTGAGCCTTGCCGGCGGGCAAGCTGGCACTGGGGCAGGCAATATACCAGCCCTTCGCGACGATGTTCCAGTTGTTAAAGATCGGTTGCATCGCTGGCTGTTCCGGTTGATTGATCAAATTTTCGGCTTGATTGATAGTTGTGTAACAGTTCCCGCCGCTGGCGAATATCTGCCCCATACTGGCCCTGCAGTACCCGCAGCAGCAACCGACCCAAGCAGAAAGAAGCCCGCCAGGAAAAAATCGCATCCTGGCGATCGATATGGCTGGGTTCAAACAGCAGATGGCCGGTTAGGCCGATCAGTTGGGTCAGGGGCAGCCCCAGCAACAGCCAGGGATTGCGACAAATCCAGGCGGTCAGCAGCAGACCGTAGAAGAAGCCAATGCCAAGTAAATGGAGGGCAATATTGAGCGGATGCTGGTGTTTCAGAATGAAAATATCCCAGTAGTCGGTAAAGGGATGGTCGAGAATCTGCTGATTAATTCGATACCGTAACTGCTGCCCTGACGGCATGGCCTGACTCCCAGGAATTGACTATCGCAACAAAACCCGACCTAACCGATCGCGGCCCAAACAATCCATCACTTCCCCTTGATCAATCACCTTTACCCCTCGAATATAAACCGCCCGCACAATTTCTTCTGACCCCCGCTTGACCATGCGGGGTTCCCCATCGAGTACCGGATCCGCAATTTCAATGGGAGAAACCAGGGGTTGATCCAGGGCTTCCGGCTGTAACAGAACCAGATCCGCCTGGGCCCCAACCTTCACCATCCCGGTGTCGAGACCAAACCACTCCGCCGGTTCCGCCGTGACCCGGCGGATCGCCGCCTGGGGCGAAAGAAACCCGGTGGCAACGGCCTGCTTCAGCAACGACAAGGCCCCATCGTAGTAACCCAGATTTCGCACATGGGCCCCGGCATCGGTAAACCCCGGCAAAATATAAGGATGGGCCATCAGTTGCAGGCGGGGTTGCAGGCGATCGTTGGCTCCCGTGGCCACCCAGCGCAAATCCGTATCGTAGAGGTGCAGGGCCTGCATGAAAAATTCGATCGGTTCCTGGTGGTGTTGCTGGGCGATAGCCGCAAAACTCTGACCCTGCCAACCCGGATCCGGAGACTGGACAATCTCCATTAACTCCAGCTGGCGATGAAAAGACTTGCGCCAGCCATTTTCCCACTGCTGACGAAACTGCTGGCGAAATCCGGCAGACTCCCAGAGGCGCTGGCGTTCCTGGCGAGAGCTACAGCTATTTAACTGAATCCCGGCAGCAAACTCCTCAAACAGGGGAGTCACCGGGCCATTGGAGTAAATTGTGAAGGGTTCGGTCAGGGTTTGAAACCGGACATTTCCCCTTAAAACCCAGTTCCAGAAGTAGAGCAGGGGTGAAAAAATCCGCCAGAGCCGCCGATCATGGACGGCATCCAGGGCAGACAGCACCGTCAGCCGCAGGGGACGGCGACCCAAACCCAGACCCAGGCGCAGGATATCTAGAAAGGAAGCCATCCGTTGCAGATTAGGAGTCACCTGAAACACCCGATCGCGCTGGCGGCAGAGTTCTGCCAGCATTTTGTACTCACCAAACCGGGCGTGCTGGGAAGGAATCGTACAACCGCTCCATTCTCCACTCATCAGGTGCCAGGGAAACATATCAATGGAAATGCCAGTAAACCCGGCTTCCAGGGCTTCCCTGGCAAGGAACTCCATAGCTTTCAGGTCGGGGCGAGTGGGGGCTACGGTGAGGCTCCGTTCCAGGCCCATGACCTCGGCCCGCAGGGCACTGTGACCCAGCAGGGGAGACACATTCGGCCCCAGGGGTAAGGCCTGGAGATGGCCCAGATACTCCGCCGGAGTCTGCCAGTCTACAGCGGTCTGCAACCATTTCTGAATCAGCCGATGGGAGAGGGTTTCGACCCGCTGAAACATATCCGCCAGTACCTGGGGGGCTCCCACCGCTACAGAAAGACTGCAATTGCCAATCACCACACTGGTCACCCCATGGCGTACCGATTCACTCAGGGCGGGAGCAATCTCCAGTTCCAGGTCATAGTGGGTATGGATATCGATAAACCCGGGAGTCACCCAGCAGCCCCGGGCATCTACAATCTCCCTGGCCTGGAGTGCCAGCGTTGGGCCGATCGCCACAATCTGGCCAGCCGCCACCCCGACATCGGCCCGTATCGGAGGTGAGCCGGAGCCATCGAAGAGCAGGCCGTTTTGAATCAGCAGATCTAGCATGGGATCAGAGATTAATTAAAACTAAATTTTTAATTTTTGAAAGCGCGGCGGCGCCGCGCTTTCAAAAATTAAGTTCCGGGTTTTATTACAGCGTTTCTCACGCTAGTGAGATACAGGGGGGTATGGGGGCTGCGCCCCCAGCCAGGGGTTCCACCCCTGCACCCCGTTTCCCGTACCTTATTTACATGGGAAAAGCTATAAATTCACGATTCATGGGCCTCGAAGTTAGCCGGTACGACCGTGGTGTTCAGTTTTGATCCACTCTAGCTGCTGGGGTTGAATACAGAGACGCAGGGTGGTCACAATCATGACTGGAATCCAATGCAGCATATACACAGACCCCTGGATCGTGGCCCAGAACAACGGCCAACCCCGCAATCCCTGGTACTGATGCAGACCGACCACCAGGGCAATGGTCAGAATCATCCCCAGTAGGGTCTGTAACGGCAACAACACGGGATGGTGGCTATGTACAAGCGTCCAGAACAGGTCGGGGAGCAGGCCGATCGGCAGCAAAAATTGCAGCAAAAAGAACAGCAACAGGTCAATTTCCTTGGCCCACTCCAGGGTCAAAATCTGGGGAAAGTAGTCGAGGTAACGCTGGTATCCCCCCGTAGCCCAGCGACTCCGCTGGTGCCACAAGCGCTTCCAGGTAGTCACCCCTTCTTCCTGAATCGCCGGGGTCGTGACAAAGGCAATTTCGGCCCCTTGCAGGTAGAGCCGGAAGGTCAGATCCAGGTCATCGGTGACCGTGTCTTCATTCCAGCCCTGGCAGCGTTCTAGCAAATCCCGTCGCACCAGCATGCCGTTTCCCCGCAGTTCTGACATGCCGCCCGCCGCAATCCGGTGAATCTGCAGAAAACTGTCACAACTCATTTCCATCTGCTGGCAGCGCGTCCAGAAATTGCTTCTGGCATTGACGATCGTCTTACGCACCTGAACCGCACCGATCGACCCCTGGTGCACCAGAGGAACGGTCTGGCGCAAAAAATTGGCCGGGAGTTGGGCATCGGCATCGCAAACCAGAATCACGTCTCCCCCGGTCAGGGGAAACACGGCATTCAACGCCCCAGATTTGCCGCCCTGGGACTCCCGGCGAAACACCTGGAGTTGGGGAAACTGGGTCTGGAGTTGCTGCAACACCTGGGGCGTGGTATCGGTGCTGCCATCGTCCACAATCCAGATTTCCAGATGGGTTCGGGGGTAGTCCAGGGAGGCCAAACTATCAACCAGATCGGGCAGGACGGCACTCTCGTTTTTGGCAGGGACTAAAACCGCGACTCGAGGCAGGTTTTCCCCCGTCACCAGGGGCGGTGGCAGAGGTCGGGTTAGTAACATCCGGAAGGTTTGAGCCCCTAAAATTGCCGTCAGACCTACCATCAACCATTGCAATTCGGGTAGCCAGTGGAGCAGCGTCACCATCAGCCAGACCCCTAAAACTACCAGAGTTGCCTTGATCTGTCGCTCCCGGTGGAGGCTGGTAGTTTTATCTGGATAAGACAGAGTTCTACTCACAGGCGTTGCTACACCCTCTCCGCAGAGCGTTGCGCCTGGCGTTGCCAGAGAGCGACGGCGATCGCCCCCAGCAGCAGACCGCCCACCCCGGCCGCAATCGCCATTATCTGCCCCTGACGCTGAGCCGCCCCTAACACCGGGTTATCTAATAAGTTGGATGAAAAATGCAGGGATTGCAGCAACCACTTATCCTGACGCTTCTGGAGTACCGCCGTCCAGCGCATGGGCATGGTGGCCTCATTGCCATCGGTGAAGTAGAAGCGAGAAAGTGCCTCCCCATAAGCGATTTCGATTTCTGGAGAGAGAAATACCCGCACCGGATCAACCTTGACATCCATGGAGATATTTTTGATTGGCCCGGTTAGCTGATCCTTCCAGTACTGCTCAAACTCACTGACCTTGTGAAATACCCGATTATCTACCGTAGTAATCGTAAAACTGGGGTGGAGATAGGGTTCAATCTTGGAGAAATCGCGGCTATTGATCGCCTGCACTGCCATTTCCCGGGTCTGGGCAATCGCCGCCTGATCCTGGGGGCTGACCTGCCCCAACGCCCTCCCTGGCACCATCAAACCTGCCAGAAGCAAGCCGACCCCCAGCAGTCTGGGCCCATATCCTAACTGTGTCAGTTGTATCATTGCCGCTACATCTCTGATTGGGAGCAGAATTTGGATCATGACCAGAAGAGACTCAGATCTGCGATCGGGGTTTCTCAGGTTTCCCGCTAGCCATTCTAAAGGAATGGGTGGGTTAGTGGACTGATCGCAGTACAACTTGAGATGAAGGCAGGGTCAGGGGAATCTCCCGACCCTGACGCTAAGGCGGAGGACAGTAAAGGATACCGGTTCATTTTCTCAGCCTCCGACCCCGGGTAAACCTTTTGCAAATCTGCACATCACGTTACACTTACTGATGGTTTGTAAAAAAAAGATACTTAAACCCAGATGGATTTTCCTCTGCTATCCAATCAGCTCCTGCTGCAACTGCTCCTCGGTTTACTCTCCGTGGTTTTTGCCGAGGTAATCAGGGATTGCTATCATCTGGCCGGTCATTACTGGCAACCAATCCAAAAGTTTCACAACCTGCATCATAAGGCTTATCGTCGGGATCTGACGATGACCAGCCTGGAAGCTTACAAAAAAGCCCAGTGGTACAACGATGTGCCGGAAGCCTTGGTGATGGTAGGAGCAACAGCATTGGTAGCAGGGTTAACTCAGAGTTATGGCTTCTGGCTCGGCTGTCTTTACTCTCTGGGCTTTTTAATTCCGGCGGCGGCCCGTTCCCGGGGTCTGCTGCTGCAAACCGATCTGACCCACAAGCCCGGTGATCTGGTTGAGATCCCTTCTCAGTGGACGGTCAACCGTACCTACCACTGGCGGCATCACTTTGACCATGGCAATGCTTACTACTGCGGCTACCTGACCCTGGTAGACAAACTCCTGGGCACCTGCCTTTCTCTCAAAGGCAAGGTGGTGGCGGTGACGGGAGCCTCCGGCGCGATGGGGCAGGCTTTGATTAAGCAGTTGAGTCGCCAGGGAGCCCGGGTTGTCGCCCTGACCAGTAGCCAAACCACCGATTTTCCGCCAGGAGTCGAGGTTTTATCCTGGCAGTTGGGGGCAGAAGCCGCCCTGGCGGAGCGGTTGCAAAAGGTAGATATTTTGATCTTGAACCATGGCATCAATGTCTATGGCGATCGCTCGCCGGCGGCGATTCACAAGTCCTACGAGATCAATACTTTTTCTACCCTGCGGCTGGCAGAGCTATTCCTGGCTACGGTCACCGAGTCTGACCATAAGGCGATTAAAGAACTCTGGATCAACACTTCAGAAGCAGAAGTAAATCCGGCCCTCAGCCCCCTCTACGAACTGTCCAAGCGCACCCTGGGCGACCTGATCAGCCTGCGCCGATTGGATGCCCCCTGTGTAATTCGCAAGCTGGTTTTGGGGCCCTTTAAGAGCCAGCTCAATCCCTACGGGGTAATGTCGGCAGATTGGGTAGCCGGGGCGATCGTGGCCCTGGCCAAACGAGATTTTCGGGATATCATCGTGACGATCAATCCAATTACCTATCTGGCCTTCCCAATTAAGGAATTCTGTCAGTCGCTCTATTTCCGCTGGTTCAGTTCTGGCAAACAGGTTTGAGGCTGGAGCCCCAGATGGTCTAGGGTTGCTGAATCGTTCCCCGAATGGCGACCTGGCGAATCTGGTCTAACAGTTCAGGGTCGATCGCCGTTCCCTGCAAAAGCCCATACTTAATCCCGCCCCAGACCCTGCCCCTGGAGGTTCTGGCCATCGCCAGCAGTTCGGGCATCTGGTTGGCCACCAGAACGATCGGGGGGGCCAGCTGGCCCAGCATTCTGGCCCGCCGGTAGTGATAGGACTCTGATAGGCCTTGCTCTAAGGCAACGGCGATCGCTCCCGGAGACTTGGCCCGATCCAGTAGCAACCCATAGTGGGGAGGATGGGCAATTGGAACCAGGCTTTTGAAGCTGGCCTGACCCAGGGGCAGAGTTTGCAATACCTGGCGGACAAAATCTGGGTGCAGTTTTTCGCCTACCAGGTCACTTTCCCCCTGGCCCCGGCCACAAAACTCCAGGCAGGGAGTCTGGCGATACCAGTGGGTGACCCGCACCTGATCGCCCAGACGATAGCGGTACAACCCCCCTTTTTGGGAAAGAATCAGGTTGTAACTGTCACCTGAGCGGAGGTCTTCTAAGCGGTGCAGGTGGCCTGACCCATCTTCAAACTCCAGAAACACCTGATCTAAAACGGGCACATAGCCCCCTGCCGCAATCAAGGGAATCGTAATCGGTGCCTCCGTCGCCAGCAACCCCTTCCCCTGAACCAGCACCGCCGGAAACTGCAACCGTAGACTGGCTGCCTGGTCGGCAGCATGGACACTATCCCAGCAGGAAATCAGCTTCAGGTGGGGCCAGAGTTGAGTCCAGGGAATGGCCGGTTGGCTCAACAGTTGGCGGCGATCGGCCCTGAGGTTTAACGCCTGAATTAACTCTTGTTGATGGGCCTGAATATAGGCGAGCTGGACCTGAAGAAAACTCGGGCTCCAGACCGAAATGGTTTCCAGGCGTTCTGCCTGCACCAGGGCCAGGGCCAGCCGATACTTAAACTCGTCAGGGTGGGAGACTTGCTTCAGACCAGAGGGCATGACCAGAAAGGGCCGCAGGAGCCAGCGCAACCAGCGATCGAGATACTCGCTGTCATCCTGGAGAGTCGCCGGGCCTGCTTGGGAGCTGGTCAGACCGAGATTGGGAGAAATACAGGCGTAGAGCTGGCCCGTCTCAAAAGCAGGTCCATTCTGGATCAGATCCTGGGCCCAGACACAAAACATCTGATTAAACGATCGGCGCAGGGAACGGGTATAGGGAATGCGTTTCACCGCCCCAGCACTGCCGGAGGTTTTTTCGTAAAACAGAATGGGTTCGGGAGTCAAACCCGCCCGCTCAATCCAGGGCTCCAGGTCTTCGTAGGTGACCACGGGCAGGCGCTGCCAATCGGCGATCGAGCGAATTCCCAGGGATTGACCATAGTCACTGGCCACCAGCCGATCGCAGATCGCCTGTTGCACCCGTTGTTGCGCCCGTTGGGGCTGTTCCAGGGCGGCATGGAAGCGGCGGGCCGTGGGTTGCAGGAGTTGGCCAAATAGCTGAATGAACCGTCGCATTATGATCGCTGATTTGGATGAATGTTGGTCATGATGGGTAAATAGGTACGATCGCCAATCACCGCCCCCGGCCCCAAGTTAGAGCCCGCCCCGACAAACACATCGCTGCCAATTTTGACGGTTTTGACATAGAGCATCAAATCCTGTTTGCGCGGTTTGATCACATGGGGATAGATGCCAACCCGATGGCCGATTACTACCCGATCGCCAATTTCTAACAGGCCGCGATCGGCGATTTCCAGGCCCGGTGTCCAGTAAACCTGACGGCCAATCTTGGCTCCCCAGAGCCGCAACCAGCAGGAAAAAGCTCCCGGAATCAGGCGCAGAACGGCTTCCAGGGCCGGAATCGCAATGTAGATAGCCTGAATTTGATGGCTGCCCCACCAGGGACTATAAGCTTTGCCCTGCAGATAGCTAATCCCTTCGGATAGCGGATAACACCACTGATGCAAGCGATAAACCAACAGAGGAAACCCATACATTGAAAACAAGACAGCCAGCCCACTGACAACACCAGGAGCATACACAAGATAGAGCAAAGAAGCGGCAATTAATGTCAGTACCAGGGCCGGAAAAAACAGCAGAATCTTACTTAGCAGCGTCATGGAAAGGGAAAGAACAGTTTTTGCAACAGGGTTAAAGAAGTAGAAAGGCCGATCGGAGAAGGGAGCTGCTCTGCCGGACAATAGGTGCCATGGATGCGATCCCAGAGTTTGAGATTGGCTCCATAATTGCAGGCAGGGGTTGCCCGTGAGTGGTGGACGGTATGATCTTGAGGCAAAATCAACCAGCCAGCCAGCCAGGGGTAGGCCCAGTGGGACGGAGGCAGCAGAAACCGGCTGTGCCGCCAGAGATCCAGGGCAGCGGTCAGACTAACGCCTAACAGGTACCCTCCCGGGTTTGACAACAGGTAAATGAATAGGGGGTGTATCCATAAGTAAATGATCAATAGACTGGCCCAGAGAGTATTTCGCGAAGTTCCCAGCCCATCCATCTGAGTCACGGTATGATGAACCCGATGAATCCGCCAGCATAAACCACGATGTAACAGGCGGTGATTCCAGTAATAGAGATAATCAACCAGGACAAAACTGATTATAAAACCGGTTATGGCAGGGAAAGTAAGGGTTTCCGATCGACCTGGTAACAACCTTTGATACAGCCAGTAAACCAGACTGACCTGCAACAACGGAATCACCATCCCCTGAATGGTTAGCCCCAGACCATCTAATAGCCACTCTTGCTGTGTCTTTTTGCGGAGTTGCGATCGTCCCTGGGAATTAACAACATTGGCCACCATCAATCCCACAAAGGTGACAAAAACTGGCAATTGAGCCAAATCCTGTGGTGTCATCGTCATACCCAGAACTTAACCGTTACCGATTGATCGGGGAGTTGCCGTGGATCTTTTCCTGCCGCGATCGCCCCCCGAATCGACTCGACAAACCCATGGATCGTATCGGCGGGGGTATGGGCAAACTGGGTGCCGTAGCGGGCGATCGTCTCTCCCTGAATCTGCAAAATTCGGATGTCCTGGCGAATGATATATTGGGCAGTCCACCAGACCAGGGGTCGGGCCAGGGTATTCCAGAGGCCATAGTTGTAGGTGACATCGGTGTAAACCAGGGTAGAGTTTTCCGTTTCGGGAACGGCCTGACTGGTGATCAGTAGATGGCGATGGGGTCCCAGAATATATTCGACGCAGGTGACATTGGGCATATAAAACCGATCGCTATGTTTGATGGCTTGCCCCCGCCGATTCAAAAAGCGGCTGAACCAGCCCAGGTTGGTAGTTTCGTTGCGGTACTCGACCAGGACGGAGCCCCGCCAACGTTCTACGGTCATTTCCAGGGGTTGCTGACGGGCCTTGCGAAACACTCCGGGATGGACAGAGGCCGTGTGGGGAATATCAATAAAGTTTTCGACACAGTTGGTGACATTATTTGGAAACCGATTGATCACCCGTACCGAGGTCCATCCGGGTTGGCCATAGAAGGGCATGGCAAAGGGAGCCAGGTCTTCGGCAGGATGCTCTGACAGACACACATAGACATAGCCATCCTGTTCCCTGGTCAAGTAGTTTCTCGCCTTACGAGTCTGGGTTGGCCTGAAGTCTGGGCCTTCCGCCGGAACCGCCACCACCCTTCCTGCTTGATCGTAGACCCAGCCATGGTAAGGACAGTGCAGCTGGCCCTGACAGACTTTTCCCGGAGACAGCCGACTGTTGCGGTGCAGGCAGCGATCGCGCAGGGCCACCGCTTCCCCCCCGGCTCCCCGAAACACAACCAGCCATTCTCCCAGCACCGATCGGGCCAGGACTGTATCGGCCCTGAGGTCACGGCTGCGGGCCACAATGTACCAGAAATCTGCAAAGTTCATAGCTGTCAGGAATTAAGGCGGTGCTGGCCAGGGATAAATTGCAATATCGCCGGTCAGATCGATCTGGCAGGCAAGACGGGCCCCGGGAGAGTCAGGGGCCAGGGTATCTAAAATCTCCTGCTCCTCGGGCTGGGGGGGCGGCAGGTCGCCGGAAACCAGCACCAGGCAGGTGCCGCAGATGCCGGTTCGGCAACCGAACAACACGGGGGAATTCTGGATCGTCAGGTGCTCGGCCAGGGGTTGATGGGGGGCGAGGGTCAGGGGCGCGTAGGCGGTAGAGGGGAAGGAGATGGTCAGCCGGGAAGTCATAGAAAGGGAAAGGTTGTCAGCAGCAGGGAACGGGGCCAATGGTTGTGGTACAGATTCCTTATTCGCTGGTTTGCAGTTGTCGCTCAAATCGCTGAAAGGCCCTCTTCTGAACCGCCAGATAGTTCTTGATCGAATTGGTTGCCATCAGGCTCATCTCTCGATTGCTGTTCCAGAGATACCCCAGCTTCTCGACATAAACCCGGTAAGACTGCAACGCCTCCTGATGGGTTTGAAAACTGCGATGTAACCCTGCCGACTCTTCGGTAAAGCACGATCGCATCATCGTTTTCGCCGCCGGTTCATCCAGGGCAAAGATAGGCGATCGCAACACCTGGTAAATCTTGCGATAAAGCGCCGGGTCGTACCAGAAGATGCCGTTCATCGCCGCAGAAAAGTGGTAGTGATCCCGCTGACAACCCCGCAACCCTAAATTGGCCACTGCCGCTTCAAAGACCGTCGGTGGGGGCAGACAGGTGAGAATATCCTGAGACAAAATCGTGGAACTGTTGAAATGAAAACTCTCATCCCGAAAGTGATAGTAGGAAATACGGGAGGGGAGGGGAGCCTGCTCAGGCGTGGGATGGTTCTGGTAGTACTGACTCAACTTATGTTGCACCAGCTTGCCATTTAGGGTACGAACTCCCCGCACCGTAAAATATTGACAGGCCAGAAAAGCATTGTTGGCAGAAATCAACCCAAAGTACTGCAGTTGCAGTTTTTTCCACCAGGTTTTGAGGGCATTCGTATCGGCATAGACCATCGTCTCGGTGAAAGGCCCCCGCATTTCATAGGTGAAAATTGGTTGCTCAAACAACACCTGTTCTACCTGGGTAGACACGCGGCGAAAGGCATGAATATGGGCCCGTTCCTGGCTCGACTCTAAATCTAACGTGTCACAGACCAGACGAAAGTCTTCCAGGGCATAGAGACCGGTAGCACTGGTCTGGTTGAAAAAAATTGTGGCAATCTCGGCGGAAACAATCTGGGAGTAATAGGCCACCCAGTAAAGCTGGTTCAAGACTACCCGTTGTGCCTGACTGGCCTGCTCCCACAGGGGAGTTCCGTAGAGCAGGGAAAACTCCTCCGGGTTCCAGTATTCGTCTCGACAGTCGGCGTAGCAAAACTGCTCTGCGGCTTCATCCATCAGGGCCGTATGGTCTTGCTGCCGATTACGCCGATAATTGATCTGGAGTTTACGATAGGTTGTCGAATCTTGAGAAAGTTGGTTGATGGCGTAATTCATAAGTGATGCTCAAACGCATTGCTCTGCAGGTAAGGGCTGAAACATCCCCCGGTCTTCCAGAGCCTGGACGATCGCCCCGGCCGTCTCTCCCCGCATCAGCGATCGCAACAGGTGTAACCGGCTGCCACTATGGGTCAGGGTGTCGAGTTCGGTGAGAATCTGAATTTTCTGCCCGCGGGAGAGATGCCCCCTGACCTGTTCGATCTCCGCCAGGAGTCGTTGCGGCCCCACCTGGACCATCTTCAAGAAGGTGGCCAGGACTTCTACGATCGCGGCCCGGTTGGCAGGGGTGACAGCCCGCTGGTTAAACAGGGTAGCCCCCGTTCCATGGTGGCGGGCTTCCGCCTGCACAAAGCTGGTCAACAGCGCCGCCAGACCGGGGTGCTGGCAGCCCCGGGCCAGATGGCGATAATGGCTCAGTCCCCAGCCCTCTAACACCACCTGAATCACAAATAACAAAACGGTTTTATCGGCGGTTTCTACCACCTCCGCCAGCAGCCCGAGAAACGGGTCAGCCACAGCGGGTGCTGGCTCTGGCAAAAAGGGAGTCAGCAGATTGAGATGAATGGTTTCATCGGCGGTAAACAAGCCGTAGAGCGATCGTTCTTCCAGGCAATCGGCCAGTAACACCATCTTCGCCATGTACCCGACCCCGGCCTGTTCAATCGCATAGGCTTCTGTGAGCAGTCCCCGGTTGGCCAACTGCAGGATCGCCGCCTGTTCCACTGGGGGAGCCGATTGAAACAGGGGCACCTGGAATAGCTGAAAAAAATCGGCATCCCAATAATTGCCAGGGGCGACAGGGCCGCGTCGTTCTGGAAGAGCGGCCGTTAAAATTCGCTGCAGCGGGTCATCGGAACTGGCATGGGGCAGATTAAACCCGGCAATGGAATGGGTCATAGCAACTCTCCCAGGGCGATCGGGGCCGCTACCCCAGGCTCAGAAGCTGCTTCTACTGGCTCCCAGGTTTCCCAGACCAGGGCGGGCTGTTGATTCACCTGCTGAATAAATTGCAAAATCGCTTGATCCGCTTTTGTGGGAGTTTTCAGGTCAAATCGAATCGTCTGAAACACCTGGGTATCTCCTTTAGCAAAGTAGTTTCCAACCTGCTGAGTTAACCACAACAGCCCCCGATTGACGGCCCAGCCCAGGCAACCTGATCGCTTTGGGGTAAGCAAAATCGTCTGCCCCTCCGTTTTGCCCCCCTCGGTCAATCGCAGGGCAAACAGAATATAGAAGTGCAAAAAATCGGGACCCAGGGTGACTGTCCCGGTGCTGCCATACCAGTAGGACATACTGTAGGTGACGGCCTCGCGGTACAGGGGGCGGATCAACCGGATTAACCAGGAGTCATCGCCGCCCCGGGTTGTGTTACTGAACGTAACCGCACTTTCGTTCAAATCCCGGCGTTGAAAGACAATTTCTAAGGGCAAATTATGTACTGTATTAAAGTGATGGGCATCGATCGCATTAATCAACAAAACGTTTGGATGACAATTTTTAACAAATCGGCTGCCTAACTGGTAATCACAGTCTACCTGTTCCAGTTCTGGGACGTGGGGCAGAGTTTTAGGGGCTTCTGCTCCCACCCAGATCCAGATCAGACCGTACTTTTCTGCCGTCTGCCAGGTTTTGATACAGACTGGCAAGGCTGTATTAAGCGCGGGCACCTCCACACAATGCCCCTGGATGTCGTACTTCCAGTTGTGGAAGAAGCAGCGCAAGCCCTCCCCCTCTACTTTTCCTTCGGCCAGATGGGCTCCCATGTGAGGGCAGTAGGCATCTACCGCGACAACCTGGCCCTGAGAGCTGCGATAGACGGCCAGATCTCTCCCCAGCAGAACGATCGGTTTTACCTGACCGATCGCCAGTTCCCGGGTTGGCAAAGCCCAGTACCAGCCCTGGGCAAACTGCGTCGGATGATTAAACAGGGAAACGGTACGAGAAAAACTCATGGAACTACACACCAACGGGGGTTTGGAGGGCTTCTAAGGAAGATTCTGCCTGCCACATCCGCTGACCTGCCGGAGTCAGGTTGTCGTAACGAATTTCGGTGAGACAGACCAACTCATCTCCCTGGTCATACCCGGGGTTTTGCCTGGTAAAAAACTCAACATGGGGGTTACTCTGCCGTCCGGCGGGAATTTCTACCAGACCCTGACGCAAAATTTGGGGCTGGGCAAACCGCACAATTCCTTCCGTCGCCCGGTAACTATCGCCGTAATATTCGGTGGCCAGGTGGTTGATTAACTCCGCCGTGGCTCCAGGAGTAACGGCATCAGGACGGGGGTAAAACTGTTTCCAGAAGATGGGTAAAAAGCGATAGGTGCGAAACCCGGAACAAATCAGTAACCAGTAAAGCGGCTGTTGGGGATGAAGCTGGCGTAAGTAGTTGATCGCAGCAATCCAATCCCGGGGCAGGGCCGCACTCGACCAGGCACTGGGATCGACAATGGTATCCCCGGAATAAACCACACTGATCGGCTGACCGGCCGCGATCGTCTGATGCCAGAAGAGGGTAGAAAAGCCTTTTAAGTTGCTGGTCAATTCTTCCCGAAAGCGCAAGACCCAGTTTTTGCGGTTCAGATCGGTTTGAAACCCTTCCCAGGTAACTCCGACAAAATGGCTGGCCAGCAAACCATACATTTCTTTGCGATCGTCTAAATTCAACGTTTCAATTGGAACAAGTTGGCTCTTCATTGCTGATTGTTAATTTTGGCGTGATCACAACATTTCATAATCGATGATTTTCTAATCATTCACACCACTGGTTCGATTTATAGAGATATTTTCCAGAGTATTTTCTGGCTTTAATTTTCGTCTCTGTACGATGCCAGCCCTATGTCTAAGATATCCTCCATCCCCTTGGTTTAGCAGGCATCCTGTAATTCTTTTCAGAATCGTCACTGAATTAGCAGGTCAATTGTTACTTTTCTCCAAATCTGGAAACCAGCGATCGGCTTCTGAAGTCAATTCTGCTTTAGAAAAGAATAGGCGAATGCCCCGCAACCCTTACCCATGGTGCAGAGATCATGAAATTGCATCGGTTTAAATTCAGTCTAGTTTCGGCCTTGATGCTGAGCCTGGCAGGGTGCCAGTTCCCTGAGTTAATTTCATTTAATCGTCAAATAGAGCAGAATTCTGCTGCAGTGGTCAGTTCTGACACTGCGCTACCCGCCGCGCCAGATACCTCCAGTCAGCCTTCCCCGCAATCTTCCGCAACCCCAGCCATCGCCACTGCCCCAACCTATCCCCGACGACCCTTCAAGTTGACGGATCAGGTTCCCAAAAACAGTTCGTTCTTCAAGTTTCGTCAGCGTCTGCAGCAGGCTATCCGGGAGCGGGATGCAGCATTTATCCGGGCGATCGCCGATCCACAAATCAAGCTGACCTTTGGGCCGGCCATGACCTTACAGGATCTGGCAATTGACGATCCCAACTCCCTGTTCTGGCAGCGCCTGGATCGAATTCTTTCCGCGGGCTGTGCCGCTTACGAAGCCCCGGCAGATAGCCCGATCGAGGCATGGCAATGTCCCCATGTTTCCCAGGCCTCCCTCGGTGACCCTTTCAGCGATGTTTATATTGTGGGGGAAGGGGTGAATGTGCGAGAAAATCCACGAACCAACAGTCGGGTTGTGGCGGTGGTATCGCATGAAGTGGTGAAATCTGACCCTTCTGGCTACGATCGCCTGTCGGAGCAGCAACGCCAGGAACTCCAGACCGATCGAGGATGGCAACCGATAATCACTCCAGCAGGTAAACGAGGCTATGTGGCCAGTGGTTATGCCTACACACCAGCGGGCTATCGGGCCAGGTTTGAAAATCAAACTGGTCAGTGGAAAATGACGATCTTTATTACGGGCGATTAAGGATGACAAATTAATTAAAACCAAATTTTTAATTTTTGAAAGCGCGGCGGAACCGCGCTTTCAAAAATTAAGTTCCGGGTTTTGTTAAATTCATGATCCTGACCTCTTCTGGATTCAGGTTAATTCGCCAGTAACCGGCCAGAGCCCGGGTCGCAGGAGTTCCCCAGTTGTCACCGTTGTCAGAACCCAGGCCCACACTGAAGGAACGCCCCAGGGCCAGATAACCCGGCCGCCCATAAGCCTCAATACCCGTCAGGTCGGTCAACACCCTTTGATGCAAAGTCACCCTGACTTTCTCGCCGCCCGCAAAATAAATCCAGGCCTGCCCCCCATCAAACTCGATCTGTGCCTCATAGAGCCCTCCAGTTTGATAGGAGTAAACGGTTCCAGTAAACTTTTGGCCGTCGATCACTTGCCCCTGATATTCGACAGCCAGGGCGGGAAAAGCCAATCCAAATAGGGCGATCAGGGTTAAGCCAATCGTTTTCATGGGTGCAATCGGGAAACTGAGCAGGCAGTTTTTCTCACTTCTTCCACGATAGGAGAAACTACCAGATTTGGGTGAAGCCAGAACAAACCAAAGCACAGAAAATTGGCAGGTAAAACTTTTTTTTCAAAAAGTGAACTATTTTGCACGAATTTCAGTCTCACTAACTGAAGTTAAACCGGCCAGTAGAAATACTGACCTGATTTAATCCATTAATTCAGTAGTCAGCATCTCCATCATGAACTCGGGTACTATGACAGTCTCAAAACAAACAAAAAGATTTAAGTTGGGCGATCGCGTCCGGTTAGCCTGCGGTCTTTTAAGAGGGCAGACCGGCAGGATTTCGGCGGTCAATGAAGACGGCACCTATCATCTGATTGGAGACTGGGTACAGCAAACAGGGTTTACCCGGGTCAGCTATGGGCCGCTAGAACCGGGTTGGCTGGAGAAAGAAGCAGGCAATTGTTACGATCCTTCTCCCTGCCTGTTTTAAAGCAGGGATATAGCCTGACACCCATCAGGTCAGACTCAGGACGGGGCGGGGGGCGCAGTTCTCCCACCCCGTTCTAACGTTTGTCAGTACCGCTATAAAACGCTTTCAGGTCTTTCATTGGGGAGATGAAGGGCCTTCCAGGCAATGTCTAAGCTGAACAGGCAACGGCAGGAACGAATTGTGATTAGCGATAATCACTGGAGGCTCTATGGCATTTCTCAGACTTGAAGATTTTGATCCCAACTATCGCCATCGCCTGGGGGGCGATATCCAGAGTTTTACCGTCTACACCGACTCTAATCAAAAAATTGGCCAAGTTGTAGATGCCTGGGTCGATGAAATCGGCAATATCCAAAACCTGACTGTAGAGGTTGGTTCTCACCCTTCAGGGAAACAGGTGATGATGCCCTTTGACCAGGCCCGGGTCGATCGCCAGAATCAGCGTATTTATATGCAGGGGTTACCCCAGGCACAAGTAGACAGCTACCTGGCCGCCAACCGGGCTATTGAAACCCACCCGCCCCAGGAGCGACCCTCTCCAGCAGTACCACGTTCTCTCCACCAACCGATGGCGGCCCTGGAAGATTCTGCTCCCCTAGAAGCTCCCCGGGTTCGTGGGGTTGCGGCTTCCCCGCCGCCGGCCCAACCCTCCGTCTCGCCACACCGACAGGAGTTAGAGCCCCCTGCCCCCCTAGAACAGTTCGATCGGCCGTCGGAACAACCCAGGGTGATTGCCGAAGAAATTATTCCATTAAAGGAAGAACGTCTGGTGGTAGACAAACACAAACAAAAAACTGGAGAAGTGATCATTCGTAAAGAAATCGCAACAGAAATGATTCAGGTTCCAGTTCAGCGTGAAAAATTGATTGTTGAACAGGCGGGTAACAATCCCAAACAACTGGCAGAAATTGATCTCCAGGATGGACAACAATTATAGACCCTGTTCTAAAGGTATAGAATTTGTTCTAAAGATTTGTTCACTTCTGTCAAAAAAAACAAAGGATTCCAGAACAAGCAAGAAGATCTTCTGGTAAATTGTCTGGAATCCTTTGAGGACAGTTAAACGCTAACTTGAAATTAACTGATCCCCATTTTGCCGAAGTCTGTCTAAAGGCAGAGGTGACAGTAGCAAGTCTTGGTGAGCAGCCGGTAGCGGCGATAACAGGCTTTACAGATCAAGGCTGCCCCAATGCCTTTGTCTGTTAATAGCATCTATAGAGAAATAGCTATATCTATGACTCTTGCTCCGTTCGATCGTCGCCTGACAACGTCCTTTCAGACCGCATCCCGGGTCAGCAGTCTGATAACGCTGCTGATTGGAGTTTTAGTGCTGCTCGGTTGGCTCCTCGATATCCAATTATTAAAAAGTGTTACTCCTGGTTGGGTGAGTATGAAGCCCAACGCTGCCTTAGGCTTTGTCTTTTCGGGGCTGGCTTTGTATCTCCTGCAATCTAGCTACCGTTTTAAACAACCAACCATCCGGCTCTGTGCCCTGGTAGTTGGGTTTCTGGGAACCATTACCCTGGCTCAATATCTGTTCCACTGGAATCTGGGCCTTGATCAATGGCTATTTCGAGATAGTACAACCTCGATCTCCACCTCCAATCCCGGACGCATGTCCCCCGTCAGCGCCCTGAACTTTGGATTCATTGGTGTAGCCCTCTGGGTTTCGCTTCCGGGTCAGGCCCACTATCATCTGATGCAACTGCTGGCCCTGGGCACAGCCTTAACCTCCCTTCAGGTTTTGATCGGCTATCTCTATGATGTGCAACCCCTGTTTGGGTTAGCCTCATTCACCTACACGGCGGCCCATACGGCCCTGACTTTTTTAATTGTCTCGATCGGTCTGCTGTTTGCCCATCCAACCCGGGGCTGGTTCCAACTGGTCAGCCGAAATACCGCCGGGGGCCTGACCGCCAGAATTTTGCTACCAGCGGCGATCGCAGTTCCCCTGGGCCTGGGCTGGTGGCGTGTCTGGGGAGAGAAAGCAGGGTGGTTTGATAATGCGTTTGGCCTCTCTTTCCATGTCATCGGCAATATCCTGGCCTTTCTCGGGCTGATCTGGTATAACGCCCGTTTGCTGAATCATTTAGACAATCGACGGCAGCAGGCAGAAGCCAGCCTGAGAACGACCTACGATGAAATGGAACAACGGGTCGTAGAGCGAACGGCCGAACTGGTCAAGGCAAATTTTACCCTGGCCAGGGAGATTGAGGAACGGAGCCGGGTAGAAATGGCCTTACGCCAGAGTGAAGAGCGCTTCCGCCGGGCTATTTTAGATGCCCCTTTACCCACCATTTTGCATGCTGCGGGTGGCGAAATTCTCCAGGTGAACCATGCCTGGACCGAATTGACGGGCTACAGCCAGCCTGATATCCCCACTATCACCGACTGGACAGCTAAAGCCTATGGCGATCGACAACAGGACATGCAGTCTCGAATTGACCAGCTGTACCACCTGAACCAGCGCCTTGCCCTGGGAGAGCATGAAATTATCACCCGCAGTGGTAAAACCCGCATCTGGGACTACTACTCGGCTCCCCTGGGCAAACTACCCGATGGGCGCAGCCTGGTGATTACCATGACGATCGATGTGACCGAGCGCAAACAGGCGGAGGCCGAGCGGGATCAGTTCTTTACGGTATCCCTCGATATGTTGAGCATCGCCGGAGTCGATGGCTACTTCAAACAGCTCAACCCGGCCTGGGAAAAAACCCTGGGCTATACAGCAGCAGAGCTGATGGCCGAACCCTTTATCAACTTTGTCCACCCCGAAGACCAGGCAAAAACCAGTGCCGAAGCCGCAGAACATGCGGCGGGGGATCCTTCCCCCCGCTTTGAAAACCGTTACCGCTGCAAAGATGGTTCCTATAAATGGCTCTCCTGGGTATCGGTTGCCAACCCCGAAAAAGGGCTGCTCTACGCTGCAGCCCGGGATATTACCGCTCGTAAACAGACGGAACACCAGCTGGAACAGCAGGCCGAATTACTCCAACAGCAGGCGCACCTGCTGGAATTAACCTCGGAAGCAATCATTGTCAGAAACGAAAGAGGAGCGATCACCTACTGGAACCGGGGAGCCGAACTGATGTACGGCTGGCAGCGGGAAGCCGCTCTAGGGCAAGTGACTCATACCTTCCTGCAGACTCAAACTCCTATCCCAGGAATTGACCTGGATCAGGTGGTACTCGACCAGGAGAACTGGCATGGCGAATTAACCCATCGTCGCCAGGATAACCAGGAGATTATTGTCGAGAGCCGTCAGGTCGTGATTCGCAACCCCCAGGGCAAGCCGATCGGCTTTTTGGAGGTGAACCGCGACATCTCCGATCGCAAACGAATTGAGCAAGAACAGCAAATGCTGGCGGCCTTTGTGGAAAACAGTCCCGACTTTATCGGGACGGCCAATACCAATGGCCGCATCCTTTATATCAACCCGGCGGGCCGGAAACTGCTGGGGCTGGAACCCGAAGCGACCATCAACCAGCTGCAAGTGCAGGATATTCACCCGGCCAGTTCCTACAACTTTGTTGTGCGCCAGGTTCTTCCCGCAATGCTGGCTACCGGTATCTGGGAAGGAGAAAACTGGTTACGTCACTGCTCTACAGGGGAGGCCATCCCCGTCCACCAAATTGGGTTTGTCAACCGCGATCCTAAAACGGGGGCTCCCCTGAGTTTAGCCACCGTAATTCGCGATATGCGGGAACGCCAGCGAGCAGAAGCCGCCCTGAGAGAAAGTGAAGAACGCTTCCGGTCTACCTTCAATCAGGCCGCCGTAGGCATCGCCCATGTGGCTCTAGATGGCCGCTGGCTAAGGGTCAACCAGAAACTCTGTGCCATCGTTGGTTATTCCTACGACGAGCTGTTACAAAAAACCTTTCAGGACATTACCTACAGAGACGATCTGGAAAGGGATTTAACCCAGGTTGAACGCCTGCTCCGTAGCGAAATCCAGTATTACACAATGGATAAGCGCTATCTTCGCAAAGATGGTTCCCTGGTCTGGATCAATTTAACCGGATCCCTGGTACGTCATCCCGATGGCACCCCTGATTATTTCATCAGCGTGATTCAGGATATTAGCGAACGGGTGCAGCTTGAAGCTGAACGTCAGGCGGCGGCGGCGGAAATTCGTCAACTGAATGAAACCTTAGAACAACGAGTGGATGAGCGAACCGCCCAACTGGCGGAGGTGAATCAGGAATTAAAACGGTTTGCCTACAGCGTCTCCCATGACCTGCGATCGCCCCTGAGAGCAATGCGCGGGTTAATTGCGGCTTTGGTAGAAGATTATGGCGATTGCCTGGATGCCCTGGGCCAGGAGTATGCCCACCACATCGCCGATTCGGCCCGCCGCATGGATACCCTGATTCAGGATTTACTCACCTATAGTCGTCTCAGTCAGTCAGAAATTCAGCTGCAGACCGTTGATCTAAATACCGTCGTGGCTGATGTGGTGCCCCAACTGCGAACCGAACAGGAAGCGAAACAGGCCACTATCACCATTGAGTTTCCCTTACCAGTGGTGGTGGGCCAGACGACAATTGTGCATCAGGTTTTGCTAAATTTGCTGGGGAATGCCTTGAAATATACTGATCCAGAGGTGCCACCGGAGGTGAGAGTCTGGGCAGAAACGAGGCGAACCTGGGCCAGGCTGTGGGTTACGGACAACGGTATCGGAATTGCACCCGAAGATCAGGGACAAATTTTTGGTGTGTTTGAACGGCTCTACAGTGCCGGTAATTATCCCGGTACGGGCATTGGGTTGGCGATCGTGCAACGGGGTATCGAACGTCTGGGTGGTCGAGTCGGAGTTGAGTCTGCAGGAGCAGGGCAGGGCAGTCGCTTCTGGATTGAGTTACCCTTGCTGTCAGATAACTCTAACGTTGAAGCGGCGATCGACTGATCGCAAAGTGCCAGAGATTCTGACAGAAAAATACCTGCCCTGAAGTGCAAAATCATTCTATCGCCGGATAAATATGATTCCTAACATTCCCCGAACGGTTTTATACGTAGAAGATGATGCCTCTTACGTTCTGTTAATTCAGCGGGCTTTACGACGTTCAAAACTCACCGATCTACCTAACTTACAGGTAGTGACAGCGGCAGAAGAAGCCTTTCAATACCTGCTCAGGCATCCTCCCTACACCGATCGTCTGGCCCATCCCTTACCCAACCTGGTTCTGACCGATCTCCGGCTTCCCGGTAAGTCGGGCCTGCAACTGGTTAAATGGCTGCGGGAACAACCCCAATTTGCCGAGTTGCCGATCGTCATGTTAACCGGCTCTGCCCTGGATGAAGACATTGAGGCCGCCTACGAACTGGGAGTTAATTTCTGTTTGATTAAACCGGCAGAGGTAGATGCGTTGGTCAGTATTATTCAGGCTCTCAGTGTCTACTGGATTCCGCCATCAACTAAAGCCACTTCCTAAAACCCAGGTTCCGGCTGTTATTAAGGAAATAGGTTCTATCTCCTGCCAGCAGCAATTTCGCCTAATAGACAAAACATTACAAATCCACCAGATTTAACGGCTAAACGGTGTCATCAAAATTTTGCGATTAATGCTTTAACTCTTCCTGCCATCTGGGTTTCAGGCAACTACCGGCAACCAATGGAAGTCACAGATTTCAATAAAAACGGACAAATGCAGCAATTCACCCTATTCTTACTTGTAGCGATGCATTTTATGCACTAAATGGCTACTTTCCCCTCTGAGCTGATGTCAGCCGAGGGGATTTTCTTTTCTGGTGATTGGTTGGAGTGTGTATAGATGGCACCCTGGAACCCACAACGGCTCCGCAAAGAACGGCGCTTAAGTCTTTCACAGGATGAGCGCCAACAGATTTTAAGTAAGTTACCCATAGCAGAGGATGGATGGCGCTATGCCGATGCTGTTTTTGAAGGCGGAGGCATCAGGGGCCTGGCATTTTTGGGCGCATTACGTTGTTTTAGCGATCTGGGAATTCGCTGGAAAAACCTGGCCGGCAGCTCGGCCGGAGCCCTTACCGCTGCCTTTGTAGCCGCCGGGTTTTCTGTGGATGAACTGGAGCAGGCTCTGGGAGAGTTGAACTTCATGGATTTTTTGCGGGAGAAATCCAGTCCTTTAATTTTAAATAACGATCCGGCCGATGACTTAAATAATCCCATCTGGATGATCAGTAATTTGCAATTATTGGGGCAGTTGGGGCAGTATTCATCGGCCCCCCTAAAGCAATGGCTGCAGACCTTCCTGGGTAAACGGGTCAAAACTTTTGCCGATATTCAGGCACGGGGACGCAGACTGAAAGTGATTGTTTCCGATGTCAGCCGTGGCCAAATGCTGGTGTTACCAGATGATTTAAAACCCTTCGCCTTAGACCAAAATTTGCATCCCAGGCAGATTCTACAAGAACTGGAGATTCAGCTTCCCCCGGACTTCTCGATCGCCAGACCCGATAAAACCCTATTCTTTAACCAGGCGGTGCAACATTTTAGTGTGGCCGAGGCCATCCGCCTGTCGATCAGTATTCCGTTCTTCTTTCAGCCCGGAAAACTGCTAAACAGCACAATTGTTGACGGAGGTATTCTGAGTAACTTTCCTCTATGGATCTATGATGTAGAACCCCAAATTGGCCAGCCGATCGCCCTTCCCCGCCATCCTACTTTTGGATTTCGCCTGCTGGACACTGACGCAGAAGCAATCTCAGAATCAACAACTTCATCTACACCTAACACAGCAGTTGATCTATTCATCGCCATCATGAAGGCAATGCATTCTGCCCGGGATGATTACCATCTTCGTAATAACGATCAGGGTCGGGTCATCAACATCAAAATCAATAACATTTCAGCAACCCAATTTACCCTCAGTAATCATGATAAAGATGAACTTTACGCAACTGGCTATGAAAGTGCCAAAACCTTTTTACTGGAGGAGTGGGATTGGCAAAAGCATTTGGCGATTCGGGGCTTTCACCCCTATGTTGATCGCTATGCCAGCCGCCAATCCACTCCCATCCAAAGTCTCTATCGTTAGGAGCGTGGATTTAATAAAACCCGGAACTTAATTTTTGCGGGCATGGCTCCACCGCGCCTGCAAAATTAACAATTTGGTTTTAATTAATTTGGCAACCTAAGGAGGGGTACAACCCGTGGGAGTCGCCGCCTCAAAGGTGGCTGGAGGGATATTGATTGGTGTACCAGTCAACTGGGTCACAGATATATTGTTATTGTCTGCCCCTAAACTGGCCAGATTGACTACCTGCAAAACCCCAGTTCCCCCCTGACGCAGATCAATTCCACTACCCAGCGATCCGAGATTACTGACCGCATTCAAACAGAGACGGGCGCTACCTCCCACAATCGGAATAAAGTTAGCTACCGGGAACTGAGAGTTAAGCTGGGAAAAGGTGTTGCCTGTGACCGTCGCAAATAGATTAGAAGTACCGGCCGCGGCCAAACGCAGGTTGGTTCCCGTACTGGTCGGGGTAGAAGTAATAGTGTTGTTCGTGACCGATATTTGTAACAAAGCATTATTGGTAGTATCAATTTCTACCCCTCGATCGCTGACGTTTAAGATCTGATTATTGGCGATCGTGACTACCGTTTTTGTCGGATTAGTTGCAGTCGTGGTGAACTCTAGATCGATACCATCGTTATTACCACCAACCGTATCTATTGTATTGTCACGAATCGTCAACGCCACACTGCCGGCAGTATTGCTCTCAGCCCTAATGGCATCATCATTTAAGATATTGCGAATCTGGTTGTTGGCAATAGTCATGTTCATTACAGGAGCCGCAATAGGGGCAGCACTGCTGGCAATGTCCACAGAGATTCCGGCACCCGAAATACTTTCAACCTGATTGCCCTGCACCGTGGCAACCAGGTTTCCACCATCTCCCAAATTGAAGTCGATCCCATCACTACCATCGGTGCCCGTACCAATACTACGAATCTGGTTATTGGCAACATTCACCGTCATACTGGCAGGAGCCGTACAGGTCGCAAAGGCATTATCACTGAAGCGATCGACGGGGTCAAAACTATCACCCCGACAGAGATTCACCTCAATCCCATCTACCCGATTTGCCGATTGCAGATAACTCTCCGTAATGTTGTTAGAGATTGTGATATTGGCATTACCGGTATTATTACGAATAAAGATTCCGGCTTCCAGGTTGGTGTCCGTAGCGGTTTGGGTGACATTCCGAACGATGTTTCTGTCAATCACAACCGTCCCCAGGGCATTATCCAGCCCAATACCCTCACCAACCGCTCCATCCACCACATTTTGTACAAGCTGAGCATTGGTGGTCTGGGTCAGGCTGATGCCACGATTTGCCGCATTGAGAACGGTGTTATTCGACAAAATTGGATTCGTCACATTTTGCAGCAAAATTCCTGTAGAAGCACCACTGATCCTGTTGTTTTGGAGATTGGCATTACTGATGTTGGTTCCCTGAATTCCAATGGCTCCTGCCGGTTGAATATTCAAACCGTTGACTACGTTATTGTTCGCCAGGATGACTGTCCCCTGAAGCGTGGGAGCTGTTGTCGAAGGGGTGAGAGCTGGTACGGAAACTAACCCAAACCCCGTATTCACCTGTTGCAGGACGGTACTGGAAAGCAGTTGAGTACCATTGGTTAAAACGACGTTACCGGTACTGGCAGCATTAGTATTGGCAGCCCCAGTCACCGGATCAATAATCCCAACCAGAACAATATCGCCCTCGGCCAGTTGGACAGAACTTAAATCTGAAAAGCTACCGGCTCCGGTATCCACAAAGATGAAGCGGTAGGGTTGCCCGGTCAGGGGGTTAATTGCCACTTCCTGTTTGACCACCGTTTGCTCGGTCACCACAACCGATACCAGCCGTTCGATCGGTTCGGCAATCCGGGCCGCCAGATTCACCGTATTGTTGGCCTGTCGGGTCGCAGGCTGGGCCGGGTAGGTCAGCCCTAACCCAACCCAGGCCCGTGTCCCAAACTCAGAGTCCGATTGCACCGTTAAATTGACTTCTACATTCTCCTGGGGCCGCGCTACCAGACGACCCCGGGCTCCAGCAAATCCGGGAAAATCATCTCCCCGGTAGTAATAGGCACCCACATAGCCCCAGACAAACCCACTACCCAGAGGCAACAAAGGCACACCAGCTTCCAGATCAACGCCTCGCAGGGCTACCTGAAAATCTTGTCGTCGATCGAAAACCAGGTTATTCCCCACAAACTGAGCTGCCGCCGAGGAACGGCTGGCAACGAGGGATCGGGTTTCACCTACGGGGAAATACGCATTTAAGCGCAGATCTAAATTTGCTGTCAGTCGCTCTAAACCAAAACCAATCTGGTTGAACTTAGCATCTCCAGTATTACGGCGATCGTAGGCCAGATAGCCACCCAATACCTGGTTGTTGTTGCTAAAAAACCGATGGGCCAGAAGAACATTGCCACTGAGCGTGCCATTATCGGGAGCCAGTAATAAACGACCATCTAAAAAGGTCAAATTTTTTCCGGGTTGTTGGGTCAGGGGCAAAAACCCTTCAAAATGAACGTAGGAGTCAAACCCGGCACCATTGGAGTTATAGCGTAAAGAACCGCGCGGTGTGACTTTTAACAACTGAGCCGCAGACTGTTCCTGGGCCAATAGGGGGTAGGCCGAACCCGCCACCAGGGTACTGGTAACCAAAGACAAAAAAAGTACTGAAAATTGCTTCATTCGGTCAGTCCTCACACAACAAAAAGCAACAAAATCGCAAGCAAATTCCCACAATGCAAAGAACTGTGTGACCCTTTTTACCGGCGTAGCAATCTAAGTTTACTTGATCAGAAAGAATTCATAGTTTTATCGCAACCCTGAGAGCTAAACTCTTTGCCTAAACCCCAGATGCTGAGGTTGCTCCAAAAATGAATGGGAGGGCGGGTTTTCAGACATTCGCGCGGGTGTCGATCGCTGGGTGAACCAGCCCCTACAACGAATACAGACGAGAAACCCATGATCACATCTGCAAAATGTCGGCTCTACACGCCCTCCCTGGCAAAATGCCTGGTTAGCCAACAAAAAATCAAGCCCCAGGATTTCTCCTGGGGCTTGGGCTTTTAAAGTGCTGGCTTAAAGAAAAGCCAACGTTTTTATATCAGTTTTAATCATGCTTTGATTATCTATCAACCGCTTTTTCAAAACCAGGGTTAATCTACCCATATAATTTCAACCACCCTGGGTAACGCCTTTATTATCTTTAAAGATTTTCAAAATTGTGTTTTTTAGAACACAAAATCTTCTGCCTGTTTGAATTCAATCAGGAAACAGACAGAAGACCAATTACATCAAAATTAGATCAGAATCAATTCTGCTACCTGGGAAATTAATACCAGGCAGCAGAATTGATTAAACTGAACCCTGCCGACGCAAACGACGGGCACCAAATAACCCAGCTCCAGCCAGAGCCAGACCGGCCATAGTCATTGGTTCGGGCACAGCCTCAGCAGTTACGACAAAGTCGTTATAGTCCATGCCACCACCATCTTCAAAGCTGATCAAGACACCCCCTGGTGCAAAGGGATCACTACCACTAAACAGAGCATTAGTGTTAGAGGAAACAACACCATTAGGGCCACTGTTGAGAAGTAAGCTGTAGACAACGTTGGCTTTGAACAGGAAAGAAACTCCGATGTTGCCATCGTCGGAAGTCACGGCATTACCGAAGGTGCCGATGAAGTCATCGGTATCATCAACGTCGAAAGGCTTCACTTCTCTAAACAGAAGTTTGTCACCGATTGAGAGATCAGACTGGAATGCCCCTTGAGAAGATACAAAGGTAAAAGTGACCGGGGTATCCTCGTCAAAGCTCAGGCCAGCATTACCAAAAGATAGGACAGCAGCCTGACTGGGAGCTGCGACACCAAAAACTACGGCAGAGGTTGCGGCAGTTGCTAAGCCCAACAAGATTTTTGAATTCATAAGTACGCCAAATGGATAAGGTTGACAAAAACAAGATTTATCAGTTATCCAAAAACCTCCATTAATTTTTGGATTGTTCAACGTCAGAAGAATACGACTCCAAAAGCATGGCTTATCAACAGGGCAATAAGGTACTGGCTGTTTAAGGAACTTGTAACATACCAGTCCATAAATGCAAGAGCAGCCTGACTGTTATAACCACTTCAGTTATTTATACTAATTTTTCGCTGGACAAGGCTTATTCCTAATAAGAGAATTTACTTAATTTTCATAAATCTTTTTTGGGGAAACGCCGTTCAATTCCCCATCTCTACGGAGGAATTAAAGGACTGGCAAAACTTTAAATACCTGACTACTTAGGTGAGTACTGAGATGAAATGCTATGAATTTATACTTTGTTTACAATACTCAGTAAATCTTGCCTTGAGCAGGGCCTTTTAGAGTGTTTAAAGTCCGCAATTAAGGTGTCATTTTTTACTGGTTTTATTTGCTGTTCTAGCAGTATCAAAATTACTTGCAGAACGTTTCGCAACTCAAGCAATCATGGATGGCCCCAGAGGTTTATAGACCCTGTTTTTAGGGCTGTTTTTTCTCTGGCCTGCCAGACACCTTACTCCTCGATCGCCCTGACCCAGCAAGGGCGATCGACCGGTTCACGCGTGAATGGTGCCATCGGGCATCACAGCATTTTGCAAATCTGCTTCAGCTAAAATCGCTCCAGTCAGATCCGCATCTTTCAAATTGGCACGACGTAAAATTGCTCCACTCAGGTCGGCATAACTCAAATCGGCTCCCTGCAAGTTAGCCTCCGTCAAATCAGTCGGAGCGAATTCTGGTTGGTGACCTCGACCTAAATGGGCCCGACAGAGCCTTGCCCCATCTAATTTAGTCCGGTAGAGTAACGCTCCACTTAAATTGGCATAACACAGATCGGCATTGGTCAACACGGCGTAACCCAGATCCGTCACCTGATCGGAAGTAGGGCGAAGATCCGCTTCAAATAACCGGGCCCGAAATAACCGGGCATAGGTCAAATTAGTGCCCGACAGCGTCGCTTTGCTTAAGTCTGCCCATTCCAGATTGGCGTAGGTCAGCCTCGCTCCGCTTAAATCTGCCTCTCGCAACATCGCCCGGTACAGGTCAGCCTCACTCAAATCCGAACCCCATAGCAGGGCTTCGCTCAGATCCGCCTCTCGAAAACTGGCGCGACTAAAATTTGTTTTACCCAGACGGGTCTGGCGCAAATCAGCCTGATTGAAATTTATGCCATGGAGATAGGCACTTAAAATGTCTACCTCCTTCAGGCAGACATTTTGAAAGCTTCTATTACCTTCAGCGTATTGCTTTAAGATATCGCCAACTATCATGGAACCGCTCTTTTAGCGCAACTATTAGGAGAGTGCTCTAATTGACTTTAAGCATCACAAATTGATTAAAACCAAACCTTCAGTCTTTGACAGAGCGGCGAAGCCAGACTTTCAAAAACCAGGTTCCGGGTTTTATTAAATTTACGATGCTAAGGCACAGGTTACTTCTATCAAATTTGCTGGCTGAATCCGTCATTCATCTGGATAGATTTAACAAGTGGAGACACCACAGCCCGGGGCGTTACGCTCTGTAACGCAAAACGCTAGAGACTTTAGACTGTAGGAGTGCAGGATTCAACCAGAAGAATAGCCTCAATGGTGAGGATGGCTCAGCTCAGACTGACAGCCCCATATTTCAACCTGAACCCGGTCATCCTCTGGTTCTTCTATAACGCCGCCGCTCCTACAGGTCTTTTGGCACGCCCATGGCAAAGAGAATTTAGAGTTTTTTGCTCCCAGCTACAAAACCGTACCCCGCTGAGCTTCGGCATCGATCGGCTTGAGCAGGTAGAGCCGCAGCAGATGCCCCACGATTCCGAGTTGTAACGGAAGTTTACGTAGTCGCTTCAGCCATCTGGGCTGGGAACCGCGATCGATGGCAGACATCCGTTGATTCAGGTCAGAACAGGCCTGCAGGCGTGGGAAAAACTCTGGATGCTGAGTATTCAAAATCGATGGGAATGCTCGCGCCGCGGTTTCATTGGTTTCCTGAATCACTCTGCGGTCAAACTCCGTTGCATCTAACCCAAGCAGATCGTAGAATCCGGTGCGCTCATGCACAGTCAACGTATGGGTGGCAAACACCGATAGCAAAAAGAACCGGCTCCACAGGCGAGATTTCCAGGTCTTCCAGAGTTGGGGCTGGGAACGAATCAGAGCCTTGAAAATATCTCCGTGGCGGTTCTCATCCTGACACCAGCTCTCAAAATAACGAAACAGGGGATAGAACTGGTTCTCGGGGTGCTTTTCCAGATGGCGGAAAATAATGATGTAGCGCCAGTAGCCAATTTTTTCAGACAGGTAGACCGTATAGAGCACCCATTCGATCGGGAAGAAGGTATAAACGCGATTTTTGGTGAGATAGCCCAGATCCATGGTGCAGCCAAAGTCTGCCATGGCCTTGTTCAAGAATCCGGCATGGCGGGCTTCGTCCCGGGCCATTAAGTTAAACATCTCTGACAGCAGCGGGCTACGCTGCTTCAGTTTACGAGATAGCTCCTTAAACAGGAGAAAGCCAGAAAACTCAGAGACACAGGAACGCTCAAGATAATCAATAAACGCCTGCCGGGCATCGCCGGTCAGGTGATCCCAGGACTGGTTGAACGTCTCATCTCGGACAAAGTGGTGACGATTATAATCGGCCCGCATCTCAGCCAGCATTGCTTCTAACTCAGTGGCCTGGGCCGACAGATCCAGACTGGCAGCGGTTTCAAAATCGGTTGTATAAAACCGGGGGGTAAGAATGGTTTCTCGCAGGGCCTTTCTGGAAGTCAAACTTTCTAAATCTGGCTTTGGTGGAGAATTCACCATAGGTCTAACCATCGCTATAAACTTAATAACTATCAAGTTATAACACTTACGGCTATTTGACCAGACCTTTAAGAAATTGAGCTATATGCAAAGATTAGCTCGACCTTTATTAAGTTCTGAAAACTTTCAAACAATACATAACCACACAGCTATAAAGTAATCAACTAGACCAACGACGTAAAAAACTGCCTGCTGTTGAAGTGTGCTGCCGATATTCAGAGCAGGCAGGAATTCATTTGATAATTTTCAAGGACTTTTGCTATGAGCCAGGATTTAGCTCTGAGTTTACGAGAAGGCACGAAACAGTCCCATACCGCCGCAGAAAATACCGCCTTTATGAAATGCTTTCTCAAAGGCATCGTCGAGCGCGAACCATTCCGCAAGCTATTAGCCAATCTCTACCTGGTCTACAAGACCCTGGAAACTGAGTTCCAGCGCCACTCCGAGCATCCGATCGTAGGCCGTCTGTACTTTCCCGAACTCAACCGGGCGGCAAACTTAGAAGCAGATCTGGCTTTTTATTACGGTGACAACTGGCGTGACCTGATTACCCCCCTGCCCGCGGGACAGGTCTATGTCGATCGCCTGCAAACGATCAGCAATACGGACCCGGTGCTGTTGATCTCCCATGCCTACACCCGCTATATGGGCGATCTGTCAGGAGGGCAGGCGCTGAAAAATATTGTTCGATCGGCCTTAAACCTGCCTGCTAACCAGGGAACGGCTCTCTACGAATTTGCCCAGATCCCCACAATTGAAGAGAAACGAGCCTTTAAAGAAAAATATCGGGATGCTTTGAATGCCCTCCCCCTGGATGACGCGACGATCGCGCGGATTGTCGAGGAGGCCAACTATGCCTTCACCCTCAACCGGGATGTGGTACATGACCTGGAACCCGATGTCAAAGCGGCGATCGGAGAGCATGTCTTTGATCTCCTGACCCGGCAGGATCGCCCCGGCAGCACAGAGCGAGTCCATCCCCATGCAGCCCGAGGAGCAACTCTGGAATACAGCATTTAATCTTTAATTCCCTGGATTGAGCGACTGATTTCCCTATCCCAACCCGGGATGTTTCAGAAAGTGACTTTTCCCGGGGATGTTCCTTAAAACATCCCTGGACAAGACATCCGTTTGACCCCTTACCTTTGCCATCGATTTATTTAGAGGAAACCCCAGACCCATGAACCTTTCCCAGCCTGTGGTGCAATTTGACTCCAAGCTGCTACAGAAATACGATCAACCGTTACCCCGCTATACCAGCTACCCACCGGCTACCGAGTTAAAGCCAGAGTTTGAAGAAATTGATTTTAGAGCCGCCATCGCCGTTGGCAATTATAAAAAAACCCCCTTATCCCTCTACTGTCATATTCCCTTTTGTGACACCGCCTGCTATTTCTGTGGCTGCAACACTGTCATCACCCAGCGCCGAGAAATGGCGGAGCCCTACCTCGACTACACCCTGCGCCATATTCGCCAGGTCGCAGAATTAATCGATCCACAGCGGACGGTGCAGCAAATGCACTGGGGTGGAGGCACTCCTAACTACCTGTCCCTGCAACAGATCGACACCCTCTGGACTGCGATTAATCAACAGTTCAATTTTGATCCCGCTGCAGAAGTTTCGATCGAGGTCAATCCCCGATCACTGGATAGAAACTACATTCTGGCTTTAAGAAACCTGGGCTTTAACCGAATTAGCTTTGGCATTCAAGACTTCAATCCTCAAGTACAGGCTGCGATCAATCGGGTACAACCCGAATCGATGCTATTTCAAGTGATGGACTGGATGCGAGAAGCGGAGTTTGAAAGCGTTAATGTCGATCTGATCTATGGCCTGCCCTTTCAAACCCTGGAAACGTTTCGAGACACCGTTGCTAAAACGATCCGGCTCAACCCCGATCGGATTGCAGTGTTTAATTTTGCCTATGTTCCCTGGCTGAAACCCGTCCAGCGCCGAATTTCTCAGGAGACGTTACCCCAGGCGTTAGAGAAATTAGATATCCTGCGGATGACGATCGAAGAGCTGAGTCAAAATGGCTATCAGTTCATTGGCATGGATCACTTTGCCAAACCCAATGATGAGTTGTCCGTTGCCCAGCGCCAGGGGCAGCTGCATCGCAACTTCCAGGGCTACACCACCAAGCCAGAATCTGACCTGTTCGGGTTTGGCGTGACTTCTATCAGCATGTTGCACGATGTCTATGTCCAGAACCACAAGCGGCTGAAGGATTTCTATCAGGCGATCGACCTGGGCTCTCTACCGATTGAACGGGGAGTCAAACTGACCCAGGAAGATGTAGTCCGCCGGACGGTCATCATGGAATTAATGTGTCAGTTCGAGTTATCTAAAGATGAACTGGAAGCCAAGTACCATCTCAGTTTTGACCAGGAATTTGACGACTACTTCTTTGCCGAGCGATCGGAGCTGAAAAAACTGGAAGCTGATGGCCTGATCCATATCTGGAACCATCGCATTCAAGTAACCCCGATCGGGCGTTTGTTGATCCGCAACATCGCCTCTGTGTTTGATGCCTACCTGCGCCAGAAGATCACAGCCAATTTCTCGAAAGCGATTTAGGATAGTAAATTAAGCTATCTGAACCTTGTTGGAGCAGGTTTAGCGATCCTTTCAGGCCACCTTAGGCGCTAATCCTGCTTCAAATTTGAGTTGACTCTCAGGTCGTCTTTGCCCTACCCGGGGCAAAGGCTTTATTGCATCATTGAATCATTTTTTCCAGGCTGACCCGAAGTTCCTGGGTCAGGTCTGCCACCGCTTTTCTGGCAGATTTTCGATCGACCTGATAGAGTGACCAGCGATCGGACACAGAAACCGGCTCTCCCACGGTAATCGTCGTTTTGCGCCAGCCCAGGCGCGGACGACGGGGCATTTTTTGTCCTTTAATTTTGGCGATCGTATCAAACAGGAGCAGGGTAGTCTCAGCAAATCGTTCAAAGCTTGGTTTTTCCCAAACATAACGGCCAGTTACCGCCACGAAACTTTCTACCAGACGCATGTGCCGAACCCTGATTGGGGCTTCTTCGGCTACCCAGTTTCCCAAACCCAGATTCACCGGCGATACTGCCTGCAGATCGGTAATATCATCTCGATAGACATAGGTCCAACCGGCTTCTTCAATCCGCCGACAGCGTTCTGCCAGAGTGCCCTGGGGTTGAATATTAAAGTAGGTTTCTGCCACCTGCAGGGCAATATTCAGTAAGCGCTGGAGCCTCTGGGCAAGTAAGGTATGACGGTCTACAGCCTCCTGGGCTTCCGGGTCGGGGAGAGATGGAAAATCCTGATGATAAAATCGCCGGTAAAAATTTTCCAGGTCTGTTAAAACCTGCTCACCCAGATGAAACAGGCGCTGATAATAAAAATCGGTCAGGTCTGCCAAATCTCCTGTAGCTTGCTGCGGTGCTATCCCTGCATCGACTTCCAGTTGACTCAAGAGACGATCCAGCTTTTTCCAATCGGGATTAACATACCGATACTGAATGCCGATCGGCACAATTATCACCTCTTCCTGGCGGTTGGCTTTGACCAGATCTTCGACACACCAGAACCCTAGCTGGGCAGCCCCAGACTCCAGGGGGCTAAGAATTTCACTATGACCATTGGTACCGCCTTCTGGAGCGATCGCCAGGGGAAATTTACCACTGATCAATACTTCCCGGGCAGTTCGCAGAGCGGGGCGATCGGCGGGGCGCTTGCCACGATGAATCGGAATACCACCTAATCCAGCAAAGAACCAGCCCAACCAGGAACCGGCCCAGAAAGGCATGCCGCGATCGTAGAGAAAATGGCTGTGCAGCGGTAGTTTAAGGGCTATTTTCTGGTCACGGGCAACTTTGGGTACAATCCGGGACAGAAAAAACAGCATAGAGAGAGGGTCATCCACTTCGGGATGACGGCAGGCCATCAAAAGGCGAATTTTCCCGGCCTGAAATTGCTGGTAAAGCTCGGCCAACACTTTAACGTTGGTTGCCTCGATCGCTGCAATCCCGGCAGGCAACCAGGGTTTTACCCTGAATTTGAGCATGATGGGCAGTACTGCATGGGTGAGGCGCAGTACCAGAGGATTAAAGGCCGGAGGAATGAACTCTAACCGGGGATGCAGATGGGGCATAGGGTATCGGAAATAAATACAGGGTCACAGCAGTCTCGCTCAAGCTGACTTTACAACTTTCTGCCAGCTTGCATGGACTACAGCGGCTTGCCAATCATCAACCTTACCAAGGGAAAAGCAACCCCGCTCAGGGAAGCCACAAAACGCAATTAACCCCACAGCAGCACTGGAGTAGCATTTAGTTTAAATACAAGACCCATCGCTATAAAGTGTAATTTTAGTGTAATTAAACAAAGAAAATCTGCCTACAAATCGACCCTGACAAACCCGACCGAGTATCGGGCATCAGGCAATGCAGCATCGAGCGCTCAATAGATTACACTGCCACTAACAGTACGTTGCATTAATCCTACAACCAGGTAGAAATATCTAAATTAGGCTTTGCATGTCAGATTCATACCTTAAGTAATCTTTCCAACCTAGTTCTTGGATAACAGCATGCGCCAAATTTTTATTTGCATTCAGATTCAAAGAGAACTTACTACCCCACGAATTCTCTAATTTAGCAAAGCAATCAATCAAAGACTGTTTATATTTAAAGTTGCCCTCCTCATAATGCATTGATTGGTTTCGAGCCTGCCAAATCACATTCTTAAGTTTTTCTGCGTCTGTTCCTGTTCCTATACTTCTTCCATCAGGGCATCCACTTAAACCACCATGTACAATGGATATTCCCTGTTTGGCAATCTGAAGAATAGCACCACACAAAGCATCAATAGAAACACTTTTTGCATCAATTGAATTTTGCAACGCTACAATCTGATTTTGCAAATCAGCCAACTCTTCTTGAGTTTTATACAAAGTTATAGCCATAGCTTGTTCTCGTAAATGAACTATATCCTCGTCAAATGGTGCATTTAAAAGCGACTGTTTAAGATACCTTTTTTTGCTACTAAGCCCCTCATATTGGCTCTGAAGTTGAGCAAGTTGCATCTCCTCAACAGTGATTAACTCAATTAGTCCACGAACTGCATATTCTGTATCCGTTATGTATTGGTGCATTCGCTATTCTGCCGTTCTAACGAAATGTCAAATTTCTCAACTGTCAGACGCAGTTACGCTTCAGCAAAAATACCGAAATCTGTAACAAGACTAACTAGCTGATTAGATGCATCGTAACCCCAAAAGGAAGGATAGCCGCCATCTCCCCATCCTGATGTGAAGGCAATGAGATTTGCCTTTGTAGGGTTGTTAATATCAACATCCGACCAGTCCACATCAGGGTAATACTCATGAACAAGGTTATTCACAAACTCTTCAATCTGTAAGATTGCCCACCTTGTATTCGGATAATCTGCATAAATACAATTTTGGAGTAATTCATTGCTCATAGTTGCATTAAACTCTTCCCGTCCAATAGTCTTTGTAGATATTGCCTGGATAGCTTGAGCCGCATCTACATCCATGAAGCAACCAGTAGCACTATCAACACCGTAGTAACACATCTGATTGTCCTTTAGCGGTGGTGTGTCATGCCAGATGGCATGTTCCCATCTCACAGGGCTACTTTCACTGATGCGTAACATAGTACAAGCCAACCTTTTGTCTTGGCGAGGCATAAAGGTTGCAACGCTCACAATTACTGGGTACCGACCTGGTTCCACCGTTTGGACAAAGTATCTACGCGGTTCTACATCCATTAGAGGGTCACAGGCAGTAACCTTTCCCGAAGTCAGAACCAATTCACCCAGGGTATGAACTGAGATAGTTACATTTTGAAGCCCTTCATAGGGTATGTCGTATTGAAAGGTGTAACCCTCTTGAAAAACTGTAGAAAAATCTGTGTATGGTTGCATTATTAGCTGTTGCAATAAGTAATCTTTTATCTAACTTCCAACTAAACAGTACTGATTGAATCAGCCTCAAAATCCATTTGTAACCAGTGACACGATCACATCTTAGTCTGACAGATTTTAATTCAAACCAGAGGCAACCGCATCAAAAACCCCTCTCCATTCTGGAAGAGGGGCTCAAGATAGGGACAAATTTCATCTTTTTCAACTTCTGGGTTGATAATAGTTAGTCCTATTAACTGGTAACGATCGCCTCTAGCTGATCAAGTAATTCTTCTAGCCTTTGAGTTTTGTGAGAATTAGCCCACAGGGTTTTGCTCTTTTTCGCCAATTGAGCGGCCTGGGTTAATCGTCGCAGCAAGCGAACTGACTCCTGGGATGGTTCTTTTTTGGTATTGTCGCTTAAAGCTTTGATTCGTTGCTTAATTTCAGAGGTACTCAGCGATTCATTAATCGCTCCTTCCAGCAACTCCTGCCTGGCATCACTATCTTTCACGCTGGCAATCAAAATACCTTTTGTATAATGAACTTTGCCCTGGCGGATCGCCGACAAAATCTCTACCGGTTTCTTTAATAAAGGTAAGCGGGTAGCTACAAAGGATTGCCAGGTAATTTTACCAAAGGTATCGAAGATCTGCTTGACCATTTCGGCCTCTTCGCTAACCAAAACGCTTTGGTTAGTGGTTCCTTTAGTGGCATTGTTCATCCGGTAAAGCAAACTCACTACTTCATCGGTATCATACTGTAACTGAATTTCCAGCAACCTCAAGGTGTTGTCTAACTCCTCTAAAGCGCTAAAATCCCGTCGATTTGCGTTTTCTGAGATAGCAGCCTGAAAAGCAGTGCGATCGTCCCAATCAAACACCTTTACTGGCAGGGTTTCTAAAGCAAGAATAGCGGCTGCTTTTAAGCGTCTTAATCCTGCCACCAATTCATACTTTTCTGGCTGAATCGGGTGGGGACGAACCCAGAGGGGGGCCCGAATACCGTTTGGCTTGATATCATTCAAAGCCCACTGGTTCAGTTCTTCGGGGTCATAGTAGTGACGAACAGGCTTACCATCGGGAATAAAAGAGAATGAGCAGATCACATCCGCTGCTGGAACCGTTTGTTCCGTCGTAACTTCAGCGGTTTGAGCGATTTTTTGAACCGATGCCTGACCAAATACAAAACTCAACTCTTCACTATTGGCAATTGCATCACTTAGCTTTCGTCGCACCATAGAAACCTCTCAGATCACAATAATCTTCACTTCTCAAGCAAACACCCTAAAACTTTTCTGCAAACAACTGCAATGCTTCTATTAAAAGGCTTGAATAGAGATTCGCAGCAGATTTGGCCGCCTGACCTTTCATCCGAAAAATCGTACTCCCCTGGCCAGGAGCATCCTTGATACACTGGCGATCGGGCAGAGTTGTCCCCAAAAGGGGCAAAATACCGCTCTGCAGGACCTCTTTTGCTTCTCGAACCAGGATTGTATTATCCTTCACCGCATTGAGATAGAGCGCAGCAACAGGCAAACCATCTCGAATTTCCCTCGCCTGACGAACAAACTGAACAATTTTGCCGGTACTTGACAGGTCAATCATGGAATCTCGACAAGGAATTAAGACCAGATCAGATCGGATCAGTAGGGCTTTAGTCACTTCACTGGCATTACCCGGCCCATCAACAATCACAACATCGAAGGACTCTGTTAACTTTGGCAACTCATCAAACAAGACTTCCGGATCGCTGATCACTCTATAGGGAAGTTGCAATTCTTTTAGCCAACCCGAAGAACTTTGCTGTCCATCAGCATCTACTAAAATTGGAGATACGCCCTGACGAACAAACCAGTCAACAGCATGAACCGCTCCAGTTGATTTTCCTGAACCACCTTTCTGATTCGCAAACGCCAAAATCTTTGGAAGCTTTTTCAATTCAAACGAAGACTTCTTTGGCATAGGTTAATTAACCAATTTATATGGTTTAATGGTAGCACTAGTACAGAGGTTTGAATAAAAAATCTAACTAAAACGTTTTGGTTAAATCGTTGTAATCCCCCCTTAAGGGAATGATGTAAGAAACCTCCAAATTCAGGGTAAATTTCTGCCAGACCTCGATTAAAAGCCGGTTCCAAAGCTGCCTGTATAGAGCAATTGTTTATAAAACTATGGATTATTCCTCAGCAATCACTACGTTGCAGCAGGCCGATCCCATCCTGTCAGGGGTAATACAACAGGTAGGAGAATGTCAGTTAGCTCAAGCCCAGCAGACTGGAGATGTTTTAGCCTGTATTTGCCGATCGATTATTTACCAACAACTATCAGGTAAGGCAGCAGCAGCAATATACCAGCGCTTTATAGGGCTCTATTCCAGCAAGGCCCTGCCTTCAGCCCAGGAGATTTTAGATACTCCTGATGAACTCCTGCGTAGTGCCGGAATTTCCCGGCCTAAAATCCTTTACTTAAAAGATTTGGCTCAAAAAGTTTTAGCCGGTCTACCAGAGATTGAAGAGTTAGACCAGATGGATGACGAAGGCATTATTCAGACATTAACTCCCATCAAAGGAGTGGGACGGTGGACCGTAGAAATGCTGCTAATTTTTCGCCTGCATCGCTGGGATGTTTTACCGATTGATGATTTAGGGGTCAGAGCCGGGATTCGTCGTGTTTATGGATTACCAGATTTACCAGATAAACAGACAGTACGAAGCCTGGGAGAACAATGGCGACCTTACAGAACAATAGCGACCTGGTATCTGTGGCGCAGCCTGGAACTGGGATAACCGGTGGGACAAAATAATTTCTTAGGCAGCAAAACATAAAGATTTATCTAAATAGTCGCAAAACCCTTGCCTGTATAGCGATTTAACAGTGTAATGCCCATAAACCCGGGGCAGACTAAACTAAGATGCTCTGCAATGAGAGAATAACCTATGAAACGTCTGGTAGTATGTTGCGATGGAACCTGGAACAAATTAGACGCACCCTGCCCAACCAATGTGGTCAGGATTGCCCAGGCCACCAAACCAGTTGCCAGTAATGGTATTCATCAAGTTCTTTTTTATGAAGAGGGGCTGGGCACTGCCTGGTACGACAGGATTCCAGGGGGTGCCTTCGGCTGGGGAATTGACACTAACATTCAAAACGCCTACCGATTTCTGAGTCTTAACTACGAGCCGGGAGACGAAATTTATCTGTTTGGATTCAGCCGGGGTGCCTACACCGTTCGGAGCCTCGCAGGGTTAATTCACTGCTCTGGGCTACTCTCCCGTCAGCATATTTATAAGGCTCCAGAAGCCTACCAGTTATATCGCGATCGGGCTATCAAACCCAGTAATTCGATCGCTGAAGAGTTTCGGGCAACCTATGGTAAGCGGGTGCCAATCACAGTTTTGGGCTGCTGGGATACCGTTGGATCTCTGGGCGTTCCCAATATTGCCCAACTACTTCCATTTGAACAATTACTCAACTCTAAATATCGTTTTCATGATACAGAACTGAGTTCCAGTATTCAGAATGCGCTTCATGCAGTCGCGATCGATGAACTTAGAAAAGTCTTTAATGTCACACCCATGCAGAAAAGCAGCAAGTTAGAGTCTCAACAAGTACGACAAGTCTGGTTTCCGGGCGGCCATGGCTGTGTTGGTGGCGGAACGGAAGGAACTCGGGGACTGTCAGACGGAGCTTTGGCCTGGATGATGAGCGAAATTCATCAACTGGGTCTAAACCTGGAATTCGATCCAAGTCGTATCCAAAATGGACTGATTCCCAATCCTAACCTGGACTTCAATAATAATCCTGGGTTCTATCGCCTTTCCGGCACAATTCATCGACAGGTAGATAACTTTGCCAACCTGGATAGCAGTGTGAAAAAACGGTGGTGTAGCCGCCCAGACTATCGCCCAGTCAATCTGCAGGGCTTTGCTCAAGAGTTGAACAATAGCTGTCAATAGAATTGATTACACTAAAATTACACTTTACATACAACCACTTTTCTTGCTCCATTCAGCCCGAGGGAGGGCAGGCTTTTGAAAGTCTGGCCGCCCTCGGGTTTTATCTAAACCTGTTCTGCATCAGAGTTTGATGGTTATTGGGAACCCGCTTTAAAAAGAGTTACATCGTCCAATCGGGTGAGTCTATAGGGTGAAGCAGTCTTCTAAAGATGAACTTATACTTGGGGCGATGTGGATGATGGCCCCAGGCTCCACTTCCTATGGAAGCTAACGCTAGTGTTGCAAACATCAAATTTTGCAACAGGGGGAGTTGGGGGCTTCGTCCCCAAGAAGCGGTTCTACCCCTTCACCCCTTACAAAACTTTCGTTTTGCTGTACTGGTCCTCAGATATCAGCTCTCTCGGAAACAGCATCTCCCAATTAACGACTTTGCTAAGGCAATTTTTAATTCATGAAAGCTGAAGGCACAAATCCAGAGCGGGATACCCAGGCCTCATTTGATGGTAAGGTCACGCCAGATAGCAAGGTTGATGCTCTCTCCACTTCAACCGATTTGTCTGAATCTCCTGCCCCTCAAGGGTGGCGGAGGTTCCTGGTTCCCGGCATTGTTGGTCTGCTGCTCCTGAGTGGCATCGGGTGGATCGTTTTGAATCGGGTGATTCTGCCCATGATGTTTGTAGGACAGGGGCAGTTTGGGCCAATGCCCGTAGGGCTGGCCAATCCTAAAGCGGCCACGATCGCCGACAGCTCAGATTACGCTGCATCTTTAGATTCACGCCAATCTGTCACCCTGCAGCCCCGGGTTTCTGGACAAATTGCAGCCATTTATGTCAGACCGGGGGAACGGGTTGAAGCCGGAACTCCTCTATTACAGATTGATGCAGCCGAACAGCGGGCTCAGGTTGCCAGCCGTGCTGCCGCCGCCGAATCCGCAGTGGCAGATATTGAATCAGCCCAGGCCGATGTGGCCAATGCCAGAGATACGCTGCGGTCATTGCAGGCTCGGCGGGCTTCCAGTCTGGCAGACCTGCAACTAAACCAGAGTGAATACGAACGCTATCAGGCGCTTTACCGTGAAGGAGCCAGCAGTCAGCAGGTTTTAGACCAGAGGTTGAACGCTTTACGCACCGCTCAGGCTAATTTGAGCCAGGTAGATGCCGAGATTCGGGCACAACAGTCAGTGATTACCCGCTCTCAGGCAACGGTGGCCCGAAATCAGCGATCGCTGCAACAGGCTCAGGCCAACGTAGCCGCTGACGCAGCCCAGCTCCGGTATTACAGTATTACGGCTCCATTTACGGGCATAGTCGGAGATATTCCGGTTAAGGTAGGGGATTTTGTCAGTACGACTACGCCTCTACTCGGGGTGACTCAAAATCAGCAGTTAGAAGTACAAATTGGGATTCCCCTGGAACGCTCGGGTGACCTGCAACCGGGGCAAACGGTTCAACTGCTGAATGAGCGCAATCAAGTTTTACAGAGCGGTAGAATTTCCTTCATCGCCCCAAACGTGGATCCGACCACCCAGTCCGTTCAGGTAAAAGCCGTCTTCGATAACCCGGGTGGCAAACTACGAACGGCTCAGTTCGTCCGTGCCCGGGTGATCTGGAATCAAAACAAGGGGGTATTAATTCCGACCACGGCTATCTCCCGTCTGGCCGGGAAAGATTTCGTGTTTGTCGCTACTCCTTTGCAAAATTCCAAATGTCAGGCCAGTGCTCAGCAAGCCGGAGCTGCTCCAGGGGGGGGAGGCCCCAACAAAATGCCTCCCGATCAGTTAGTGGCCGACCAGCGACAGGTGACGTTAGGCAAAATTATTGGCAACGACCAGGAAGTTCAGGAAGGATTAACCGCCAGCGATCGCATTGTCGTATCTGGCATTTTAAACCTGCAAAATTGTATGCCAATTATGGATAGTGCCACCCTGCCTAAATCTTAACCTGCGCTAATTTTGGCGCTAACTTCTAGCGTGGCTCCAAGCTATGAGTACAGGAGATCCATCAGCTCCTGAGATTGCTGTTTCCCCACCCTGCACCCCCGGCCTACTGTATGGTCTTCTCCATCTCTACCTTTTTTATCAAGCGGCCCATCTTCGCTACGGTCTGCTCACTGATCGTTACCCTGCTTGGCATCGCTTGCATTCCGACCCTACCGATCGCCCAGTATCCAGACATCGCTCCCCCCCAGGTGACAGTCACCTCTAATTACATTGGGGCCAGTGCAGAAACCGTAGAAACGACCGTAACTAATATTCTGGAACGGGAGCTAAACGGCATCAATGGGTTGAGGTACATCAAATCAACCAGTGCTAACGACGGTACCAGCAATATTAATCTCACTTTTGAGTTAAGCCGCAACCAGGATCTGGCAGCCGTAGATGTTCAAAATAAGGTATCTACGGTGCAATCCCGCTTACCGGGGCCGGTAACCCAGACAGGCGTGCAGGTAACGAAGACCAATAACAACTTTTTGCTGGCGATCGGGCTGTATGCCGAGCGGGATGAGAAAACCGGCAAGGATGTTTACGACGATACCTACCTGAGTAACTACGCCGATCTCTATATTGCTGATGCCTTGAAACGGATTAAAGGGGTTGGTGGAGTCCAGATTTTTGGTGAACGCAAGTATGCCATGCGCCTCTGGTTAGACCCAGAGCGATTGGCCAGCCGTAATCTCACCCCCCAGGATGTGGTAACGGCTCTGCAACAGCAAAACCTGCAGGTGGGAGCTGGCCAGATTGGCCAACCTCCGAGTCCAGAGGGGCAGCAGTACCAGTATGCCGTCACGGCCCAGGGGCGCTTAAAGAATCAAGAAGAGTTTAATGACCTGGTGCTCAAAACCACTGAAACTGGCACCCTGGTGAAATTGCGGGATGTGGGACGGGCCGAAATGGGGGCTGAAAACTACGGCTCTGTGCTGCGGTTTACCCCAGACGATCGGATTACCCACCAGGGGGTAGGGCTGGGGATTAACCAGCAATTTGGCAGTAATGCCCTGGACACCGCCCATGCCGTTAAGGAAGAAATGAAACGGCTCTCGGCCAACTTCCCCCCTGGAATGCGCTACGCCGTTGCTTTTGACACCACCACCTTTATTGAAGCCGGAGCCGAAGAAGTTGTCGTCTCCCTGCTGCTGGCGATCGCGCTGGTGGTATTGATCATCTACCTGTTTTTGCAGAACTGGCGCTCTGCCCTGATTGCAGCGATCGCTATCCCGGTAGCGTTGGTTGGCACCTTTGTCTTTGTCAAGTTGCTCGGCTTTTCGATCAATACGCTGACCCTGTTTGGTCTGACCCTGGCCACCGGCTTAGTGGTAGATGACGCGATCGTCATCGTAGAAGATGTGACCCGACGCATTCAGGACGAAGGAATGCGCCCCCTAGAGGCCGCTATTTCTTCCATGAATTCTCTGTCTGGTGCGGTCATTGCCACCTCGATCGTTCTGGTGACAGTATTTGTGCCCGTTGCCTTTTTTCCGGGTACCACGGGCCAGTTATACAAACAATTCGCCCTGACGATCGCCTTTTCTATCACGGTTTCTACCTTTAATGCACTGACGCTTACTCCCACCCTCTCAGCCCTCTGGTTACGCCAGGGGCAGATGCCCAACAACTGGTTTTTCAACCGACTCAATCGGGTCATCGATCGGACTCGTCAGAGCTATGGCCGTAATTTGCGAGGCTTAACCCAGCGTAAGGGCCTGATTCTGGCTCTGTTTTCTGGAGCCCTGGTTTTGACCTACTGGGTCTACACGATCGTGCCGGGGGCCTTTTTACCCGATGAGGATCAGGGTTATTTCATTACCATTGTCCAGGGGCCAGAAGGGGTATCTCTCAACTACACCCAGAATGTGTTGCAGCAGGCGGAGGAAATTCTCAAGCAGCAACCAGAAATTCAAAACATTTTTGCCGTTGGTGGTTTCAGCTTCAGTGGAGCCACTCCCAACAACGGGCTGATCTTTGCTACCCTGAAACCCTGGAAAGAACGGACAGGGGCGGGGCAGTCGGTACAGGCAATTATTGGCGGCATGTTCCCTCAACCATCGGGACTTTTCCCTAAGATGCTGGGAATTCAGCAGGCTACCGTCATCCCCGTATCTCCTCCCGCCCTGCAGGGAGTTGGCAACTTTGGCGGCTTTGAGTTTCATCTACAAGACCAGACAGGCCTGGGATTCATTACCCTGGGTGAAACGCTAGATAAGTTTTTGGGGCGAGCCGCCACCTATCCCTCTCCTCAAAACCCCCAACTGACAGGGTTACGGCCGACCTTCAACGCCAACACTCCCCAAATTTCCGTAGAGGTCGATCGCACCCGGGCCAATCAACTGCAGGTTTCATTACAGGATATTTTCAATACCCTCCAGATTTTCCTGGGTTCTGCCTACATCAATGACTTTAACCAGTTTGAGCGCACCTACCGGGTCTATGTCCAGGCAGATCAGCAGTTTCGCTCTAATCCAGAGGATATTAAACGGCTGTATGTGCGATCGCAAACGGGCAAAATGATCCCGATGGGCAACCTGGTGACCGTCACCCAAACCGTAGGGCCATCCATTATCACCCACTACAACCTCTACCGCTCCGTTGAAATTGCTGGGGCGGGGGCACCGGGAGTCAGTTCTGGTCAGGCTCTCCGGGCGATGGAAACCGTCGCGAAGGAAACCTTACCAAAAGGGTTTGGCTATGAGTGGTCGGGTCTATCCCTGGAAGAACTGGAGGCAGGCGGCAGTGCCATCTTTATTTTTGCTCTGGGCATTGTCTTCGTCTATCTCACCCTGGCCGCTCAGTATGAAAGCTACATCGATCCCTTTATCATCCTGTTAACGGTACCACTGGCCATTTTGGGGGCGCTGTTTGCCATTTTGTTACGGGGAACATCTAACGATGTGTATACCCAGATTGGCTTTGTGATGCTGATTGGGATGGCCAGTAAAAACGGAATTTTGATCGTAGAATTTGCCAACCAGTTGTACGAAGAGGGCCTGAGTATTACCAGAGCTGCCCTGGAAGCCGCCCAGGAACGACTACGGCCAATTCTGATGACGGCGATCTCAACCATCATCGGCGCTTTTCCCTTGTTTATTGCCACTGGAGCCGGAGCGGCAGCCCGTCAGTCTCTAGGAACTGCCATCATTGGTGGGATGGGCATTGCTACCATTCTCAGTTTGTTTATTGTGCCGGTGCTTTATATTGTGATTAAAACGGCGGAAGTACGCTTCCAGAAGCGCCGACGTAAACCAGTCCTGGCCGGAATTAATGACTCTGGAAATGGCTCCATCGAAGATGGGCACAAAGTGATTTCCAGCCATCGCAACCAGGATTAATCAATTTTTTAGAGGATTTTTTAGACCTAATCGCCCGCAACAGTGGAGGCTGTAACCGTAGGGACGTTTCCAGGGGAGCGTCCCTACAAACATTTGGCCCTCTGCCGATCGGAGCTCAGTCAGGCCAAATCTTTCGGGAAGTTACCGGTTTGTGACTAGAATTGATCACTCCATGCCCCAGGTTTCATCTCCATTGCCCGTGAATCTTTCTGTCAGCAAATTTCTGTTTACCCCGGTTGAACGATCGGCCCCTCAGACCCGCTTCTGGTTTTGTCTCAGTCTCACCTTTGCCGCAATCTACGGAATTCTGGTCTGGCAACAAGCCTTTGCCAGCGAGTATGTAGTCCAGGATGATACTCGCCAGCATGTTTTCTGGATGCAGCGCTTTGTCAACCCGCAGATCTTTCCCCAGGATTGGATTGCCGACTATTACCAATCCCTGGCCCCGATCGGCTATACGACCCTGTACAGGACAATGGCGGCGATCGGCATTGAACCCCTGCTGTTGAGCAAGCTCCTGCCTCCCCTGCTGGGATTGGTTATGACGGGCTATGGTTTTGGCTTAGCCATGGAACTGCTACCGGTGCCCTTCGCGGGATTTGCCACCTGCCTGTTGCTCAATCAGTCTGTCTGGCTGCGGGATGACCTGGCTTCGGCCACACCGAGAGCCTTTTTATATCCCCTGTTCTTTGCCTTCCTCTATTACCTGCTGCGGCGACATCGGGGGCGATCGCTGCTGCAGAGTAGCCTCTTTCCCTATCTTCTCGCCCTCTCCCTGCTGGCCCTATTTTTTCCGATTTATGTGCTGGTTGCCGCAGGGGTGATCGCCCTGATACCAATTCAGTGGCAGAACGGCAAATTACAGTGGTCCGGTGATCGCCGCGATTACTGGTTCTGTCTGAGCGGTCTGGGGGCCAGTTTTTTGGGGGTGCTGCTCTATCTGGTCACCTCTTCCAGCGACTTTGGGCCAGTCGTCAGTGCCAGTCAGGCCAGGGAAATGGCAGAATTTTTGCCTGGAGGTCAGCAGGCTTTTTTTCGCAATGGCAACCTGCAGCAATACTGGTTATTTGGTAGAGGCAGTGGTTTTTTCCCGCGCTTTCTGTTCACTCCGGTCACTCTCCTGCTGGGCTTATTGCTCCCTGTGTTGTGCAGGTTTCCCCATCAGTTTCCCCTGGGGCGATCGGTCAAAAACCTGATTCTATTTCCCAGATTATTGACCGTTGGTATTGCTTTTTTCCTGGCAGCCCACGCCCTGTTGTTCCAGCTCTATTTTCCTAACCGCTACAGCAGTCATATTTTATCCATCGTGATTTGGTTTGCCACGGGAATCAGTCTCACCCTGATTCTGGATGCCCTCTATCGATCGGTGAAGCAGGCCGGGCGATTCCGCCTCCAATCTCTGCTGGCGCTGGGAACAGCCCTGGCCCTGGGAATACTGCTGATTTTTTACCCAGCTTTTGTCAGTCGTTTTCCTGCAGCCGGATATGTCCAAGGTTCTCAACCTGGGCTTTATCGATTTTTTGCCCAACAGCCAGCAGACAGTTTAATTGCGTCCCTATCAGAAGAAGCCAGTAACCTGCCCAGTTTTACTCAGCGATCGGTGCTGGTAGCGCGGGAATATGCCATCCCCTTTCACCTGGGTTATTACCGTCAGATTCGCCAACGATTAAGCGATTTGATTCAGGCCCAGTACAGCCCAGATCAGGCTGTGGTCAAACAATTTATTCAACGGTATGGCATAACATTCTGGATGGTAGATAAACAGGCTTTCCTACCAGAATATTTAACCGACAATAAATGGCGTAACCAGTACCAACCAGAGGTAACAACAACAGCCAACAACCTGCGCCAGGGAGTAATTCCGGCCCTGCAAAGGGCAATGGCCCCATGTAAGGTGTTTGAAACCCCTGGTATCGTTGTGTTAGAAGCAAGATGTCTGGTTAATTTCAATTGAATGCTGGCCCGGGATCTGTTTAGGAAGGGTGAGAGCTAACCAGTCGTCCCGGAGCATTACACTCCCATTTTCCTTTGAAATTGCATCTTTCAAAGCCAGTGACTTACACTACACTAGCTACATAGAGTCAGCAATTTGTTGCCATCATGCCTCGGCGGATCAATAAAAAATGTCTGCACTGTGCAACCCTCCCGATCGAAGAAGCGATCGAATTGCATGGGGAAACCGGGGACAACTGCTGGAACCCTAAAATTTGCCATCGTCGGCGCTCCCATTACCGTCATCGGGAGGATATTAACGGCATCCGCCGCCGCCTACGCAAAGCCAGTCCTACCGTGAGTATGGCCGGGACTATAATAGCTGCCCCAGAGGATTACATTGAACTTGCCCCCCCGCCTCCACCCATCGCCTTAGCCGCCGTTCTGGTTTTATACCGGCAGCATAGTGAGGCACCGGTACATGCGGTCACTGCCGAAATCTGGCAGGGCGATCAGAAAATAGCCGGGATGAAGCCGGTGCATTGCATGGGTATGAGGGGCGATCGGGTGACCGCCTATATTAAAGAGTTACTGTTATCGTTGAATCAGCAATTTGGAGTGTCCCGATTTGAGGATGTGGTGAAAGAACTCCCCGTGGAAGCCTGCCCCATCGAAAATTGTCCCCTGAAAGGTTGAGGGTACTAAAGATGTCACGGCAAGAGCTCACAGCGACTTTGATGACAGCCATTCAAACGGCCCTGGCTGATCCGATTACAGCAGATTTACATCAACTCTTGCAGGAGTTTGAACAAGTATTAGGAACCCTGCCCCAGACCACTCAGTTGCAGGTTGCTGGCGAGATTTTCGCCCAACTGGCCGAACTCTGTGCTGCCCGCGCCACCCACCTTCTAGAAGCCTGGGAAGCCCGCCATAACCCAGATCAGAGTGAACCGGTACTGACCGCCGCCATGCTACAGGAAGTACTGCGGCAGAGTATGAGCCTCAACTTAACTGGCCTGCTGGAAGATCCCGATCGCCAGCGCTGCTCGATTCAAACCCTGGTGCCGATCGAGTCTAAGGTCGGGGAAGTAGAAAAAGCTGAATTACTCGATTTTTTAGATGCGGTAGAAGCCGCCGAAGCCAAGGCTGAGGCCCTGCATGTGGCCCACGATGAAGATGTTTCGCTATGGGCGGCAACTATCTCTCAGTGGTTGGCAACCCATACCGGCCAGACCATTTCCCTGCTGGAGTTGCAGCGCGCCCTCCAAATGCCCCTGGTGACGGTCTGGTTAACCCTGCTCCTGGGTGGTTATGGCATCGAACAACGGGGCGAATTTTATCAGACCGAAACCGTCTGGGTGCAGGCCAACCGTTAAGGTCTACACCGTCAACTGCAGCGGTGCAACTCCCTGACGTAACTGGCGTTGTCTCCGCACCCAGGACTGGCGAATAGGAAACCCCAGCAGGGGGGCAAACTGGCTGACAACCCAGGGCAACACCTGACTCTTAGCCAGCAACTCTGCCTGAGCCGCCTCTGCTGCCTGCAACCGCTGCATCCGCAGGATCTCCGGTTGCCGCACCGCCTGGATCGCAGGCAGCACAGCATCGATCGCCGCCACCGATGCCTTTGCCTGCAACAGGGGTACCAGATGGTTCGCTGCTACAATCCCATCCCGCAGGGCCATGTTTATTCCCTGGGCCCGAATGGGTGACATGGGATGGGCAGCATCCCCCAGCAGCAAAAGACCGGGAACCGACCATTGGGGGCAGCACCCCACCACTACCGATAGCAATACAGGCCGTTCCAGGGTATGGGCCTGGGCCCGAATATGCTCTGCTAACCAGGTAGGGGAGGATTCTGCCAGGGTTTTAGCCCAATCTACCTGCTTCCAGTCTGGCGATCGTTCCGGGTGCCAGGCCCAACCCAGCTGGAGATGACCTTCTGCACTGCGAAACACCCCAAAGGACTGCTGACCCTGGACGATCGAGTAAAAAACATTATCCGCCGCCATCTGCGGACGATCGGCCAGTTTGAACCAGAGGATATCGAACGGGGCAGAAGATTGCTGCAGGGAAAGATTAGCTCGCTGACGCACACTCGAATGACGGCCATCGGCGGCAATTACCAGGTCAGAGTAGACCTCCCGACCCTCTCCCAAACGCACTCCGACCACCCGCTGATCTTGCCACAGCAAGTCTTGTACCGCCATCGGGGCCAGCAGTTCAAACTGTGGATAGGCAGAAGCGGCGGCGATCAAAGCTTCTAACAGAGCCGGTTGGGACACCAGGGTACAGGGTTGGCCACCCGGCTCGATCGGCTCTTCGACACGAAACAATAAGCGCCGATTGATCACCACTTCCCAGGCCGTTAAAGCCCGGTGGGGTATCTGTTCTACCAGGGTCGCCAATCCCATCTGGGTCAGGGCATCCAGGCCACTGGGCATTAACCCCTCTCCCCGAAATATTCGCTGAAAGGAGCGAGAGGCTTCAATCAAACAAACGGAAATGCCCCGCTGTACAAGCAATAGCGCCAGGGCAGCGCCGGTTGGGCCAGCGCCCACAATGGTAACCTGAGCCATGGAAGGTTTACGTACAAAATCGGAAGCTACAGTTCTTGCCAAGAATTTGAATCTATCTTTAGATAGAAAGTGTAGCTAGCTCATCATAAACTTAGCCCCAGGATTATTGTCGGTGAACACAATCTGCTACAGGCGAGGTGCCCCCTCCGAGTCAGATCAAGACAAATTGGAGCAAGAATCGGAGAGCAGTACATGAATGAAGCGTTGGATTTTATGCCTGTCCAACGACCCTGGAATCGGTCAGAAGGCAAAGGGCCGCAGCCAACCGTTTTAATTCTTGAGAATAACCTGGATGAGCAGGGTCTTTATACCAGTTACCTGCACCAGGAAGGGAGGCAGACTTACCACACACTTACGGCCCGATCGGGGGCAGAAGGGCTGATTCAGTGTCAGCAGCACTCTCCAGACATTATCTTGCTAAATTATCGGCTACCTGACCTGAATGGGTTGGAGTTCTTGAAGCGCCTGCGCCAGGAGCAGGTTGCCATTCCGGTGGTGATCGTGCTAGCAGACGAGAGACAGGAAACCGTGGCAGCAGAGATCCTGCGGGCCGGAGCTGCCGATTACCTGATCAAAGAACAACTAACCGCGACGACCCTGCGATTTGCTATCAATACGGCCCTGGACAGGGCTCAGCTTTACGCGCAGTGGCAACAGGCAGAACGGGAAAAGCTGCAAGCAGAAGCCAAATTACAGGCCAGTGAACAACAGTTGCGGGCATTTTTTGATAGAGCCCTGGATGCCATGCTGATCGCCGATGATAGTGGTCAGTATGTAGATGCCAACCCGGCCGCCTGTGAATTGTTTGGGGTTCCCCGATCGGAACTGCTCAACAGCCGAATTTCTGACTTTGCTGAACCAGGGTTTGATTTTGCCCAGGCATGGAATTATTTTCAAACCGTGGGGTATATGACCGGAGAGTTTCGACTGGTGCGCCGAGATGGCAGCTTGCGGGACGTAGAGTTTGCAGCCACCGCCAATTTTGTTCCCCACCGCCACCTTTCAGTCCTGCGAGATGTCAGCGATCGCAAGCAAACGGAACAATCGCTGCGGGCTAGCGAAGAACTCAAGCAACGCATTTTAGAGAGCAGCAACGACTGCATTAAAGTCCTCAGCCTGGAAGGCAAAATTGTGTATATCAATACCGGGGGGCTATGCCTGATGGAAATTGACGATCTTGCCCCTTTACTGGGAAAAGATTGGGTCAGCTTCTGGACAGGTAATGAAGCACTGGTCAGGGATACGATCACCCAGGCCCAGGCCGGGGGGGTGGGTAAGTTTCGGGGATACTGCCCTACCGCCCGAGGGACTCCCAAGTGGTGGGATGTGGTCATCACTCCCATCCGCAACGGCAAGGGAGAGGTTGCTCAATTACTGGCAGTTTCCCGGGATATCACAGCGGAAACTCAGATTGCCGCAGAACGGGAACAGTTATTTCGGCGCGAACAATTGGCCAGGGAACAGGCCGAACAGGCAAACCAGATTAAAGACCAGTTTTTGGCCGTACTTTCCCACGAGCTGAGAACCCCCCTGAACCCAATTCTGGGCTGGGCCAAATTGCTCCAAACCCATCAGCTAGACGAAGAGAAAACTCGTCAGGGACTGGCGGCGATCGAACGTAATGCCAGGGTTCAGGTACAACTGATTGACGACCTGCTTGATGTGTCGCGGATCATGCGGGGCAAGTTATCGTTGACCAGAGTTCCTATATCCTTAGCAGATACGATCGCCGCCGCCGTAGAAACCGTCCGTCTGACTGCTGCAGAAAAAGCCATCCAGATCGAAACCCAGATTGATCCGGCCGTGGGATGGGTGCTGGGAGATGCAGCCCGGTTGCAGCAAGTGATCTGGAATTTACTCTCTAACGCCATCAAATTTACCCCGGCCCAGGGCAGGGTTGGCGTTACCCTATCCCTGGGAGAAGGGGCTTTATCATCCCAGTCAGAGCGATCGACCTCCATCTCCAGCTTTCCCCAGATTCACCATGCTCAACTGCAAGTCTGGGATACGGGCAAAGGAATTAAACCTGAGTTTTTACCCTACCTGTTTGAGTTATTTCGCCAGGAAGACAGCTCTACCACCCGCCAGTTTGGCGGATTAGGCCTGGGTTTGGCGATCTCTCGCCAGCTGGTTGAAGTGCATGGAGGCCTGATCAGTGCCAGCAGCACCGGAGAAGGGCAAGGAGCTACCTTTACTGTGCGGCTCCCCCTGTTGCCAGGAATGCCAGACCCCAATCCAACCTTGCCCACTCTACCCCAGTCAGATTTACAGGGCACCCGAATTCTGGTGGTAGAAGATGAAGTAGACTCTTTGAACCTGATCGGCCTGTTACTACAACAGGAAGGGGCAACCGTCACCCTGCTGACTTCTGCCACCACGGTTCTGGAAATTCTGCAAGAGAGCCCTATAGATATTTTGATCAGCGACGTTGGGATGCCCGACATGGACGGATACCAGCTGATCCAGCAGGTGCGGACTCAACTCCCAGAATCAATTCGCCAGATTCCGGCTATTGCCCTGACCGCTTATACCGGAGAAGGCGATCGAGAACAGACTTTAGCGGCTGGCTACGATCGCCATCTGGCTAAACCGTTTGAACCAGTTCGGCTAATAGAAACCATTGTCAGCCTGTCTAACCGGGCTTGAACCTACTCCTCTTCCAGGGCCGCGATCGCCAATTCGACGATCTCCACACCCTGGGATTTGTCCTGCTGCAGGCAGAGTTCCTTGGCCTGCTCCATCTGGTCAATTGCTGGTTCTAGTTGCCCCTGCTTACTGAGGGCCACTCCCAGGTTGTAGTGGGTTTCTGCCGATTCAGGCGCATAGTCCAGGGTGGTTTGAAATTCGCTGATGGCTCCTTCTAAGTCGCCCTGCTGACCCAGGGCCACCCCAATCTGGTAATGGGTTTTGGCCAGAACTTCCGCTTCAACCGGATCGTTGTCAGCAGCAGACACCAGTTCCCTGGCTTCTGCACCACGGTCGATCGCCATTACCTTCTCTGCGCCATTCTCTGTTAAAGCCATTTCCGCTGGTTCTGCTTCAGCAGCATGGCTACCCACTTCATGGCTAATGGCCATGCCTGCTACGCCACCCACTACCGCCCCGATCGTCGCTCCGGTTCGACCTGCCACCATCTGACCGATCGCTGCTCCGGCCAGACCACCGCCCGCAACAGCGGCCAGGGTCGTACCATCCAGGGGAATGGGTGATTCAGGGGAGTGATTAATCTCTGGTGAAGAGTGGCTTGCTTGTTTTGTTATGGAATCTTGATAATCATCAAACGTTGATTCTGGATTGGTCGTCGGATCTGTCATCGGTGTTACCTCCAACCTGTAATTATTTTTTGTTTATTAAAGATTGATTTTTTGTCACTCTCAGTTTAAAAGCCATTGGTTCCACAAACCTCAGACAGAGGGAAGAGGCAGCGTTTCGTCTGGGTCAGCCAGGAGTGGGAAATCTCAGAACTGATTTTGGTCAACCCACAGCAGATCTATCAATTTCCTTAAGACCGGCGGACTCGCCACGTTCTCGTTAGACAATCCAGACTAGCTAGAAAATCCCTCGGGTTTTCTAGATGCTTTTTCGTTGCCCATGCAGCTATTCCCATGACCAGCCACTACCTACCACCGAAACAGGGGCTTTACGATCCGCAGTTCGAGCATGATGCCTGCGGTGTCGGATTTATTGTCCACATGAAGGGTAAGCCATCCCATGAGATAGTTGAAAATGCCCTGACGATTCTGGTCAATCTGGATCACCGGGGAGCTTGCGGGGCCGAACCCAACACGGGAGATGGGGCCGGAATTTTAATGCAGATTCCCCATCGCTTCTTTCAGAAGGTGACCGCAGCGGAGTTTTCCCTGCCCGAGGCGGGTCAGTATGGGGTAGGCATGATCTACACCTCCCCGGATCAAGCCGTCTGGCAGCAGAGTCGGCAACAGTTTGAGCAGGTGGTGGCAGAAACCGGCTTAACGGTTCTGGGCTGGCGGATTGTCCCGACGGATAATTCTTCTCTGGGAGAAACGGCCAAGGCCAGTGAACCCCTGGTGCAGCAGGTATTTATTCAACGATCGCCGGATCTGGTCGAAGACCTGGCCTTTGAGCGCAAGCTGTACGTGATTCGGAAACGCTCCCATAACCTGATTCGGACAGAAATCGATCCCTACTGGTATCCCTCCAGCCTCTCCAGTCGGACGATCGTCTACAAAGGGATGCTGATGCCGGTGCAGGTTGGGCTCTACTACCCCGATCTGCGGGACCCTGACCTGGAAAGCGCCCTGGGATTGGTGCATTCTCGCTTCAGTACCAATACCTTCCCCAGTTGGGAGCGTTCCCACCCCTATCGCTACATTGCTCATAACGGCGAGATCAATACCCTGCGGGGCAACATCAACTGGATGCATGCTCGTCAATCGCTGTTTGAGTCGGAGTTGTTTGGCGATGACCTGAAAAAAATTCATCCCGTCATCAACATCGATGGCAGTGACTCTCTGATCTTTGATAATGCCCTGGAGCTACTAACCCTGGCCGGTCGATCGCTGCCCCATGCGGTGATGATGATGATTCCAGAACCCTGGACAGCCCATGAAACTATGGGGCCAGAGAAAAAGGCATTTTACAAATACCATGCCTGCCTGATGGAACCCTGGGATGGGCCCGCCTCGATCGCCTTTACCGATGGCACGATGATGGGAGCGGTTTTAGACCGGAATGGCCTGCGCCCCTCCCGTTACTATGTCACCAAGGATGACCTGGTGATCATGGCTTCGGAGGCCGGGGTGTTGCCCATCCCGCCGGAGCAGGTGGCCCTGAAAGGACGGCTGCAACCGGGGCGGATGTTTCTGGTGGATATGGCCGCCGGACGGATTGTGGCCGACGAAGAAATCAAGCAGGCGATCGCCACGGCCCACCCTTATCAGGAATGGCTGGATGAATACCTGGTGGAACTGGGCCAGCTGCCCGAAGCAGCGCCAGTCGGCGGAGGCGGGGATGAGCCCAACTCCCAGGATGGCTGGGATTCTTTGATCCAGCAGCAGTTGGCCTTTGGTTACACCTTTGAGGAACTGCGCCTGCTCCTGACTCCGATGGCCCGGGATGGGGTAGAAGCCGTCGGTTCCATGGGGTCTGATACGCCCCTGGCGGTTTTATCCGATCGCCCCAAGCTGCTCTACGATTACTTCCAGCAGTTGTTTGCCCAGGTGACCAACCCGCCGATCGACTCGATTCGGGAAGAAATTATCACCTCTGCCGCCACCACGATCGGCTCCGAACGCAACCTGCTCAAGCCAGAACCGGCCAGTTGTCGCCTGATCGAGCTAAAAACGCCAATCTTGACCAATGCTGACCTGGCAAAGTTGAAGTGTATTAAGGAACCGGGGTTTGAGTCCGTCACCCTGCCCATCCTGTTTGATCCGACCAGCGGAGCCGAAGGCTTAGCTGCCAGATTGCAGGCAATTTTTAGCGAGGCCGATGAGGCGATTTCCCGGGGCGTTAACCTGCTGATCCTCAGCGATCGGGGAGTCAGCGCTACCCAGGCGGCGATCCCGGCTCTGCTGGCGGTTTCCGGGCTACACCACCACCTGATTCGCAATGGCTCTCGCACCCGGGTCGGCCTCGTCCTGGAATCTGGCGAACCACGGGAAGTCCACCACTACGCCCTGTTGTTGGGTTACGGCTGCGGGGCCATCAATCCTTACCTGGCCTTTGCCACGATCGACCAGATGATTGAGCAGGGCTTACTGGTAAATGTAGACAGCCAGACCGCCCACAAAAACTACATTAAAGCCGCCACCAAAGGGGTGGTGAAGGTGGCTTCTAAGATTGGGATTTCGACCCTGCAAAGCTATCGGGGTGCCCAGATTTTTGAGGCGATCGGCCTGGATACCTCGGTCATCGATCGCTACTTTAGCTGGACGGCCTCCCGGATTGGTGGGGTAGATCTGCCAATTTTGGCTAAGGAAGCCCTGCTGCGCCATCGCCATGCCTTTCCTGATCGGGCCGTGAATGGCCACACCCTGGATGTGGGCGGCGAATATCAGTGGCGCAGCGACGGAGAAGCCCACCTGTTCAGCCCCCAGACCATTCATACCCTGCAACGGGCAGTGCGGGAAGGCAACTACGACCTCTACAAGCAGTACGCCAGCCTGGTCAACGAGCAGAGCCAGAAGCACTTTACCCTGCGCGGGCTGCTGGCCTTTAAGGATCGGACTCCTGTTCCCATTGAAGAGGTAGAACCGGTGGAGTCAATCATGCAACGGTTCAAAACCGGTGCCATGAGCTATGGCTCCATATCTAAGGAGGCCCACGAAGCCCTGGCGATCGCCATGAACCGAATCGGCGGCAAGTCGAACACCGGTGAAGGGGGCGAAGACCCGGAACGCTACACCTGGACCAATGAGCGGGGCGATTCGAAAAACAGTGCGATCAAACAGGTGGCCTCGGGCCGGTTTGGGGTTACCAGTCTCTACCTTTCCCAGGCTCGGGAACTCCAGATCAAGATGGCCCAGGGAGCCAAGCCGGGAGAAGGGGGACAACTCCCCGGTGGTAAGGTCTATCCCTGGGTGGCCAAGGTGCGCCACTCTACTCCCGGAGTCGGCCTGATCTCACCGCCGCCCCACCATGACATCTACTCGATCGAAGACCTGGCCGAGCTGATCCATGACCTGAAGAACGCCAACCGGGAAGCCCGAATCAGCGTCAAGCTGGTGTCGGAGGTAGGAGTCGGAACGATCGCCGCCGGGGTGGCCAAAGCCCACGCCGATGTGGTACTGATTTCCGGTTTTGACGGCGGTACCGGAGCCTCCCCCCAGACCTCAATCAAACATGCCGGGTTGCCCTGGGAGTTGGGGCTGGCCGAAACCCATCAGACCCTGGTACTGAACAACCTGCGATCGCGGATTGTGGTCGAAACCGATGGTCAGATGAAAACAGGCCGGGATGTGGTGGTTGCTGCTCTGTTAGGGGCAGAAGAATTTGGCTTCGCCACCGCCCCCCTGGTCACCCTGGGCTGCATTATGATGCGGGTCTGCCACCTGAACACCTGCCCCGCCGGCATTGCCACCCAGAACCCGCAACTGCGGGAGAAGTTTGCTGGCGACCCGGAATACACCGTCAACTTCATGCGCTTTATCGCCGAAGAGACGCGAGAATGGATGGCCCGCCTCGGCTTCCGGAGCCTGAACGAAATGGTAGGCCGGACGGATGTACTGGAAGCCAAGTCTGCCGTAGACCACTGGAAAGCCAGGGGCATCGACCTCTCGAAGATTCTCTACCAGCCGGAAGTCGGCCCGGAGGTCGGGCGCTACTGCCAGATTCCTCAAGATCACGGGCTGGAAAAATCCCTCGACCTGACGGTGCTGCTGGATCTGTGCAAACCGGCGATCGAGGAAGGTAAACCCGTCAGGGCCACCCTGCCAATTCACAACACCAACCGCGTCGTTGGCACCATTCTGGGCAACGAAATCACCAAACGTCACTGGGAAGGGTTACCGGAAGATACGGTGCATCTCCACTTCCAGGGCAGCGCTGGTCAGAGTTTCGCAGCCTTTGTGCCACCCGGAGTCACCCTGGAGCTAGAAGGCGATGCCAACGATTACCTGGGTAAGGGCCTGAGTGGCGGCAAAATTATTCTCTACCCGCACCGAGATTCTACCTTTGTCGCCGAAGAAAATATCATTGCCGGTAACGTCGCCTTCTACGGAGCCACCAAAGGCGAAGCTTACATCCGGGGTATCGCCGGAGAACGGTTCTGCGTTCGCAACTCGGGAGTTCATGCCGTGGTGGAAGGGGTCGGCGACCATGGCTGTGAATATATGACCGGAGGTTCCGTCGTGATTCTCGGTAGCACTGGCCGCAACTTTGCCGCCGGGATGAGCGGTGGCGTTGCCTATGTATTGGATGAAGCCGGGGACTTTGCTACCCGCTGCAACACCCAGATGGCAGGGCTGGAAAGCCTGGAAGACCCGGAAGAAATTGCCGACCTGCAGCAACGCCTGCAACGCCACCTGCAGTTGACCCAGAGTACCAAAGCTGCCTACGTCCTGGAGCACTGGCAGGAACTCCTGCCTAAATTTGTCAAAGTCATGCCGCGGGACTACAAACGGGTGTTGCAGGCCCTGAAAGAAGCCCTGGCCCAGGGTCTATCTGGCGACGATGCCCTGACCGCTGCCTTTGAGCAAAATACCAGAGACACGGCCCGAATCGGCGGCGGCTGATCCTGATCTGCCCACTTTTTTCTCCCCTGTTCCCCTTGCACCATCACCATTTGCATCATCATGGGTAAACCAACTGGCTTTCTCGAATTCCTGCGCGAACTTCCGGCCGAACTGACTCCCAGCGAGCGGATTCAGAACTGGGATGAATTTCACCTGCCCATGGCCGAAACCGACCTCCGCACCCAGGGAGCCCGCTGCATGGACTGCGGCATTCCCTTCTGCCACACCGGCACCCTGATCAGTGGCATGGCCAGTGGTTGCCCGATCCATAATCTGATCCCGGAATGGAATGATCTGGTCTATCGCGGCCTCTGGAAAGATGCCCTCGATCGCCTGCACAAGACGAACAACTTCCCGGAGTTTACCGGTCGGGTTTGCCCCGCTCCCTGCGAAGGCTCCTGCGTCTTAGGGATCAACAATCCCCCGGTGACGATCAAAAACATTGAATATTCCATCGCCGAAAAGGGCTGGGAGTCGGGGTGGGTAGTGCCCCATGCCCCCAACCAACGCACCGGAAAAACCGTGGCCGTGGTTGGTTCTGGCCCCGCCGGGTTAGCAGCTGCCGCCCAGCTAAATACCGCCGGTCATACGGTGACGGTGTTTGAACGGGCCGATCGGCCCGGGGGGTTGCTGATGTACGGCATTCCCAACATGAAGCTGGACAAGCAGGAGGTGGTGATGCGTCGCCTGCAAATTTTAGAAGCAGAAGGGGTCAAGTTCCTCTGCAATACGGAGGTCGGCAAGGATTTTCCGGTGGAAACCCTGCTGTCTGAGTTTGATGCCATCATCCTGGCGACGGGAGCTACCAAACCGAGGGATTTACCAATTCCCGGTCGCGAGTTCCAGGGAATTCATTTCGCCATGGACTTTCTCACTGCCAACACCAAAGCCCTGCTGGATGGCACCCAACCGCCCCTGTCTGCCGCCGGTAAAGATGTGGTGATTATCGGTGGAGGGGATACGGGTACCGACTGTGTGGGGACTTCGATTCGCCATGGTTGCCGCAGTCTGGTGCAACTGGAAATTTTGCCCCAGCCCCCGGCAGAACGGGCTGCCAACAACCCCTGGCCCGAATATCCCAAGGTTTACAAGCTGGACTATGGCCAGGAAGAAGCCGCAGCCCTGTATGGCAATGACCCCCGCCGCTACCTGACCACGGCTACCCACTTTGAAGCGGATGCAGCGGGACAGGTGCAGGCGGTTCATACGGTGCAGGTGGAATGGACAAAGAATGACAAAGGCCAGTTCATTCCCCAGCCGATTCCGGGAACCGAGCAACGCCTGCCAGCCCAGCTTGTTCTCTTAGCCATGGGCTTCCTGGGGCCGGAACAGCCTCTACTGGATGCTCTGGGAGTTGATCGGGATGCCCGATCGAACATCAAAGCAACAGAAACCACCTGTCAAACCTCGATTCCCAAAGTCTTTGCGGCGGGAGATTGCCGCCGAGGCCAGAGCCTGGTGGTCTGGGCGATTCAGGAAGGGAGAAATGCTGCCAGGGAATGCGACAGGATGTTGATGGGAAGCACCGATTTGCCCTAATTTTTGCTCTGGAGAAGAGACGATGATTATTTCTCCCCAAACGGTTTATGACAACCTGCGGCTGCTGGATCACGGCCATCCGGCAGTCAGCGCTTTCTATCGCCAACTGGCCCAGGAGATTTTGGCGGATCCCAATGTCAGTCTGGACTGGCGACAGGCGATCGCCGATCGGTTAAATCTGGCCAATCACCTCCTGGGCATGGGCACCACTACGGGCAACGATAGCTACTAGCGATCGCAAATCTAATAGAACCCGGAACTTAATGTTTGAAGGTACGGCAGAGCTGTACCTTCAAACATTAAAAATTTGGCTTTAATTAATTTGTGTTCCTGGCGATCGCGGATCAGTCTACACTCAGCTGCACCTTGCCTGTACCGGGCTGTTTGGGAAAAGCAAAATTGCCGACAATTTCTCCCCGAGGACCGGAGGGTTGGTAGGCCGGGGTCAGATTATTCTGTTCCAGGGGCAGGCGGGGAAACAGGAGTTCTGCCACCCGAAAGGCTTCTTCCAGGTGGGGATAGCCGGAGAGGATAAAGGTATCAATTCCCAATTGCTGATATTCCAGTAGGCGGGCCGCCACCGTATCCGGATCGCCCACCAGGGCGGTACCGGCCCCACTCCTGACCAGGCCCACCCCGGCCCAAAGATTGGGGCTGATTTCCAGGGCATTGCGATCGCCCTGGTGCAGGGCTACCATCCGTTGTTGCCCCACCGAATCATTTTTAGCCAGGGCCGTCTGAGCCGTCGCGATCGCCTCTTCATCGACATAGCGAATCAGCTGGTTGGCTGCATCCCAGGCTTCTTGCTCCGTTTCTCGCACAATCACATGCAAGCGCAGGCCAAACCTGAGGGTACGGCCCTCTGCGGCGGCCAGGGTTCGCACGGCGGCAATTTTTTCTGCCACCAGGGCGGGCGGTTCCCCCCAGGAAAGATAGGTATCGACATGCTTAGCGGCAATCTGCTGGGCGATCGGCGAAGACCCGCCAAACCACAGGGGTGGGTAGGGAGTTTGCCGGGGGGGAAACATCAATTTGCCATCTTGAATATCCAGATAGTCGCCCTTGAAGCAGGTAGCTGTACCAGTAATCACCTGCCGCCACACCGTTAAAAATTCGTCGGTCAACCGATAGCGATCGTCGTGGTTCAGGTGCAAGCCATCTCCGGCCAGTTCGATCGGATCACCTCCCGTCACCACATTCAGCATGAGCCGCCCACCGGACAGGCGATCGAAGGTTGCCGCCATACGAGCCGCCACTCCAGGAGACATTAGACCGGGTCGCAATGCTACCAGAAACCGCATTTGCCGCGTCAGGGAAATCAGGGTTGATGCTACGACCCAGGGATCTTCGCAGTAGCGTCCTACGGGCAGGAGTGCCCCAGTAAATCCCAGATGGTCAACCGCCTTAGCAATCTGTTCTAAGTAGGAAAAATCTGTAGTACGCCCGCCAATTCCCGTCGCCAGATAACGCCCATCCCCACCAGTTGGAATAAACCAGAGTAGTTGCATAGCCACCTCGTTGTTGATTGTGAATGTAATGCCAATGGGATGGCAAAGATCATCAGGCCGCGATCGCCATGGATTGGGCGTACTTGTTGATGTAATCAACAAACCGTTGCCGTAACTGAGGATGAACCATTGTGCAGTCAATGTAGTGAAACCCCAGACTACGCGCCTTTTCTATGGTTTGTTCAGGGGTTAAACCCTGATTTAATGCAGCCTTTAAAAGAGCAATCGCCGTTGATCTCATACCCGCCGCACAGTGGATCAGTACAGGCTTGGGTAAGTGATCCAGACGGCCCAAAATCTCAGTCACCGTGACCTCATCCAGCAACTCCAGTTTGAGCGGCAGATTCAAGTACTGCAGCCCCAACCGCTCTGCAACCTGCCCTTCATCCTGCCAGAAGCCCAACTCATCCGGCGATCGCAGGTTCAAAACAGACCGAAACCCGACCTCTGCTGCCTGGTGCAGTTGCTCAACTCGCACCTGACCAATCACCGTTAAATCTTCCGTAATTTGTACTGCGTAATTCACGCCATCTCCTTTGAGCCACTCTAATTTCCTGGAGCAAAAGCAGCAAAAACTTATCTTCCAACCGCTTCAACGGGATAAATCAAGCTCCCTGCTGAATTCAGAAGATTTCGCCAAATTTTGGCTGGTTTTGCTTTTCTAAAACCTGTTAATCTAAAATGCCATATTAACTACGGTTTGTCGATAGTATTACCGTAAATTAATGAAAGCTGCTTACCTGCAGCAGTTAGCCTGTTCCTTCTTTTAGGCCCAATCAACTAAAGGCAACTGGCTTAAGGTTCAGGGAAGTTCCTGAGATTTACTGGTTGTAACTCTGGTTACTTGACAGAAAGAAAACCCTCACCCTATAAATAATCTACTGTTTTACAATCGGTTTACCGTATTTTAGGAGTTCTATGACACTTGCGATCGAGACTCCCAGGGCAGCTCAGGCTGAGGGTTTCAGGCAAAACCTGCCCTTCTGGTGGATCAGAGCATGGCTGTATCGGGGATGGTGGCACACAAAAGCCTACGCAACGATTTTTGGTATTTCAGTTCTGGGTGGACTGAGCCTGATGGTGCTTTACGGACATTACTGGTTGAACCGCAAAGATATTTCTTCTCTTCCTTAATTCGACAGAAGAGCGTTCTGAACTACGCCGTCCTTGGCGAGCGCAGTGGTTCTGGCCGTGGTTGAGGGCCGGAACCTTTCCCATTTCACGTCAACGAATCAGGCTAACCTCAGGGAACCCATTGGCAACCAGAGAATTTTTACATACAGGAATCTGTAATGGATGAGTTACTGAACGATAAAGAATTTACGCTGGATCTGGTGTTGACCCGTAATCTGATCGATTGTGTTTCTTATTCTATTCAGGATGTTATTGATTCTTGTAGGGTGAGTTTGTTACGGTTTCCCTCGGGCAATGCCTTATTCATCACCTGGTGCAGTGATGATCCAATCAGTCCACGGTTATTTCACCGTCTGGTTGAAATCGCCAGATTTGTGCAGCAGGAGCATGGTAGAACCCAAATTTACCTGCGCCATTACCGGAAGCAAACAATTTTGAGTTGGAAAAGCACCGACTTAGTTAACCATTTTCGACCCAGGTAATCAACGGGATCTTCGTTACACCCAATGACTGCTGCAGGGGCGGAACGTTGATTATATCCGTCTCCAGCGATCGCATTGACAACCTACTCCCTGCAAACGAGTTAACAGACCACCAGGGAGATGGCAACTATAAAACAATTTGCCGAGAAAAAAGTTTCCGTTGAACTTGATTTTCTTCCGGCAATCATGGGAGGATAGCCGATACGAAATACGGAATCTCAATCGACAAACCGTGTTTTGTGTTGTTCAACTCTAACCTTAATCGCCACCAGCATTTGGCGAACTAACAATCTAGTTGGTGTGAAGGAATACCACTATGGCTTCTCTATTTCGGCTTTTTACCTGGACATTGCCAGTTCTGGCAGGAACCCATGCCCTGCTGATTTCAGCTGCCAATGGGGCAGAACCAGCAACCGGTGCTGCAACGCCTTCCCCTTCCAGGGATGCAACGATTTTAAATGACCTGAAAACCTACATTAAAGGCAATGATCCCCTGATGGATCAGACCTCTTCCGTATCCCAGCTATCGGATGTAAGGCCAACGGATTGGGCTTTTCAAGCCTTGCAATCTCTCGTAGAACGGTATGGCTGTATTGTGGGCTATCCCGACAAAACCTATCGCGGTAACCGAGCCCTGACCCGTTACGAGTTTGCCGCCGGACTGAATGCCTGTATCGATCGGGTGAATGAGTTGATTGCCGCCGGTACAGCAGATTTGGCCAGGAAAGAAGACCTGGAAGCCCTGCAACGACTGCAAGAAGAGTTTGCGGCAGAATTAGCCGGTATTCGCGGGCGTTTAGATGCCCTGGAAACCCGCGCTGCCACCCTGGAAAAGCAACAATTTTCAACCACAACCAAGCTTCAGGGAGAAGTGATTCTCGGCCTGGCCACTGCCTTTGGCGATGAAAAAGCCCTGACTTCTGATAACTGGAGAACGATCGAAACCACCCCTCTGGCCACTCGTGGCAATGTGGAAGAATCCCTTCTGACCGGTCGCAGTTTTGTCTTTCCCGATGGCCGAGTGGGGGCTGCTACAACCCTTCCCCTGGGTACGGCGGGTACGGGAGCGAATGCCGGAGCAACGGTCAGAGCTACCCGTTCCCGGGATATCAATGACAATCCGATCTTTGCCGATCGGATTCGAGTTAACTTAATCACCAGCTTCACCGGCAAAGACCGTTTATTGACCCGGTTAGAAGCCAACAATACCACTGCCTTTAATGCGGCTGTTACTGGCACCAATCAGACTCGTCTGGGTTGGGATACAACAACCAACGTAGATAACAGTGTTCAACTGGGCAAGGCAAACTACACTTTCCCGGTGGGAGACAACCTGACCGTTATCATCGATGCGATCGGGGGCGAATTTTTCACTAACTTCAATACCTTTAACCCCTACTTTGAAAACCCGGCAACCGGTGCGGTTTCTCGCTTTGGCCGTTTTTCGCCAATCTATCGCACCAGTAACACTGGTTCGGGTAATAACACCGGTTCCGGTGCCAGCATCAACTGGAAACTGAGTAAGGAGTTGACATTTTCGGCAGGATATCTGGCCCGCAGAGCCAATGATCCCCTGGACACCCGGGGCTTATTCGATGGCACCCAGGCCAGCCTGGTTCAACTGGCTTACCAGCCCACCCGAGACTTTAGCCTGGGTCTGACCTATTCCCGGGCTTACTACAGTGGTTTCAGTGGAGATGTCACCGTTTCTGGGGCCTACGGCACGACCTTTGCCAATACGCCCTTTGGTGGAGCCGTGGCAACCTCCAGTAACAACTTTGGCGTTCAGGGCAGCTTCCGCCTCTCCCCTGGTTTAGCCATCTCTGGTTGGGGGCTTTACACCCAGGCGATCGCCGAAAATGGCAAAGGCAATGCGGCCGTAAACACCGGCGACAAAGCCAAGATCTGGAGTTGGGCCGTGGGTCTGGCCTTCCCCGATCTGTTCAAGAAAGGGAACCTGGGCGGTCTGATCTTTGGTCAAACTCCCCGAGTTACCAGCAGTGACTTTGGCCCACCGGTCTTAACTGCGGCAACAGCCCGCCGGGAAGACGAGGACACATCCTACCATCTGGAGGCTCTGTACCGTTTCCAGGTGAGCAATAACATTTCGATTACCCCCGGTTTCTTTGTCATCTTCAATCCTGAAGGAAATAGCAACAATGACACAGCCTATGTAGGAGTGGTACGCACCACCTTCCGCTTCTAACTGCTTCGGGTCGAGCCTTCTAATTACACCGAGTCTAGTCCGAGAAAATCCTCCGCCTCCAGCCATAAGATTATGGCTGGTTTTTTATGGCTGCTTTCCCATAAACCAGGAGCAGGTGGTAGTTGAAAAAATCAGGCTCTCAGGTAGGAGGACAGACTCAGATGTAGCCAGGGTCGCCGGAAATTACAGGAGCTGCCATGCCATTGATCACCTGAGGAAAGGGGCAAGTCGGCGATCGCTCCCAGGACCATTGGAGCCCATAAAAAATCCCTTCTCCAGACCTTTTGTCTCCCGGATTGAGTAAAAGGAACTGGTACAAGGGATTGAGAGAAGCAATCAAGAAAAACTGCTGCTGCCTGAAATCATTAACAGAGGGCAAAAATTGCTTCAGGCAGGGCTTCCCGGTACTTAGCCGAGGCAGTCCTGCCTGAAGAGAGTTGTTAAGGTTAGCTCATCGTGAGTATCAACCTATTCGACTGCTAACGACACCCGATCGCCCCCCACCTGCTGTACTGCGCTAAACACCTGCACTACTTTTTCGTAGGTGAGTTGTTTGTCAGCTCGTAAAACTACGGCTCCTTTAGGATTTTTTTGTAGATAGGCGACAACTTGCTGAGATAACTGATCCTGATTAATTGGTTGATTGCGTAAAGATAGTTGTCCCTGTTTATTCATTGCCACAACAAGGGGGTCAGGCAGCTTCTCTTTGCTGGCTTTATCGGTGTTGGGCAATGGCACACTCACCGATTGAAAATCACTCAAAGACATTGACACAATGATAAAGAAGGTCAGGATTGTCATAATCACATCCATCATTGGCACCAGATTGACTTCTGGCATTTGACCATCTTGTTGTTCAGATTTGAATTGCATTTGAAAAGCCAGAAATAATCAGGAAATTTTCAGGTTAACCCCGGTCAACTACCTGCCCACGATCGCCGGGGGTCTATCTTCAGTCAGGGGGCGATCGGACTCTTGAGACGGTTCGTACCAGAGATGGCGATAGATTAACTCCAACTTGCCACCAATTTTAGAAAAGTATTCCACCTGTCTGGCCCGCAAAGTCACACAAACTCGAAAAATTACCAGGGCAATAATCGCCACAATCATGCCTCCGGCAGTGGTAATCAGGGCTTCAGCAATCCCCGCTGCGGCCTTAGAAGTATCTATCGAGGAGCCGGTTCCACCAATTTTCAGGTTCATAAAGGTAATGATTAACCCGGTTACGGTTCCCAGCAAACCTAACAGGGGAGCAACCCCCACCACTGTCTCCAGCAACTTATCGCCTCGACGCATCTGGGCAAACTCTTCATCTCCCGCGGTTTCTAAGGCCAGTCGGAAGGTTTCAGGAGAGGGGCCGTTTAACTTCAGAGCAGCCTGCAAAAAGCGGGCAATCGGTTGATCCTGGGCCCGTTCCGCGATCGCAGAAGCAGTATCCAGACTGTAATGGGCTGCTTCTAAAATGTCGCTGGCAATCTGGTCTTCTTTGCGTAGCAGATTCACCCAGAATGCCGTCCGCTCAATTCCTGAAGCGATCGTTAAAACCGATAGCCCAACCATGGGAACCATGACGGGGCCCCCTTTAATCAGCAGATCAAGCATCGTGGACATGGCAGTAGTAGGCTGTAAGTGAATAGGGTGAAAAATTGTTAGCGATCGGCAGATAGTTGCAGCAACCGCTGCTTATTTCGGGGCATCTTTCCACACCACCACCAGAGTTCCGGCATTGTCTCGGGTCGGTACCAGGTTCAGGTAAATTGTTTGATTTCCTTTAATAATCTGGTAAACCTTACCGCCACCAAAGTCTTGGGCTGAATCAACCACCTCGTAGTCATTTAGCTGCAAGTTGGAGCGGAAAAATTCATCCATCATCGTGTCGTAGGAGAACCCCTGAACCAGGCTGATATTCCGGATACCAGATTTGGGAACCAGGGCTCCTGCACCCAGACCTTTTTCGTTAGACCGGGTATAAAACAGGTCAGGCTGGGCAAAGTTACTCTGGTCTGCATTCTGGGCATCCAGATTACTCAAAATCGTTGCTACTTCTGGCGGTACTTCCACCGCTTTTTTCAAATCTTCCAGGGAGCGGGGTGCGTCAGACAAAACGATCACCTGTCCCTTTTCGGTCTGCAGAATACTCAAAAACTGAGATTGACCATTGCGCGATACCTGAAACACCTGGCGATCGGCCTCTTTCAGGGTTGGCTTGAGTTCATACTTTTTGGCAGGCAACTCTTTACTGTAGTAATCTGCCACCTGGCTCAAGCTATCGGAGGTTTGAAGACAGGAAGCCAGACCGAAACATCCGAGTGCTGTACCCGGGTAGATCGGAAAATCATCCCAGCTACTGGTACTGGCGGTATCCTGAGTTGCCTGAGTTGCCGGGGGTTTGGTTGGGGGAGGCGGAGGGGTGACTGGGGGAGTTGGTCGTTGCCGGACGATCGGTTTGACCGCTGGCTTAACCACTTTCTTAGGCAGATTTACCGTCTTGACCAGCTTGGGTAACTGGGTAATCCGCACCTGCTTGGCCGGATCCTTAGGCGGCGTTGGTGGCGGAGGTTCTCCGCCCGTTGGCAGGAGAATCAGGCCCACATGCAGTCCCACAGACACCAGCAGCCCAACCCATAGCAACTTCGATGCTCTGGTGTGCTTGGGGGTATGGAATAAGGGCGGAAGTGAGTCCTCCGATGGCAACCGATTTTCTTCTACTGCAGGCAAAGCACTGGCAGGCAGGGTTGCCGTCGAGGCAGAACTGGCCTTCAGAACAGAAGGCTCAACCGCCCGGGAATGAGTTAGGTCAGGTTCTTGTGCAGCCAAGGTTAGGGTATGGAGAGAGGGGTTAGAAAGGGGGCGAAGGGCCCCCGGTGTGAGAAAGACGGAACAAACAGGATTCTCAGATCTCCGATCGCTTAACGCTGGGCGGTGTAGATCTGGTCAAAAACTGCGCCATCACCAAAGAACTTGGCCTGTACAGAATCCCAGCCACCAAAGTTCTTCACCGTATACAGGCTTTTGATCGGAGCAAACTTGCGGGCAAACTCCTGCCGCACCGTCAGGTCTACCGGGCGAAACCCGACTTTGGCGAATTCCCGCTGGGCTTCCGGGGTAAACAAGAATTTGGCAAAGGCTTCTGCCACTTCACGGGTGCCGCGCTTATCGACGTATTTATCGACTACGGCAACCGGGCTATCGATCGACACATTATTTTGTGGGATGATCGTGAAAAAGCCGGTTTCTCCTTTTTGGGAGGCCAGAATCATTTCATTTTCGTAGTTCAGCAGGACATCGCCCTGACCTTTCTTAAAGAAGATGTCCGTAGCTTCCCGAGCATCCCGGGTCAACACAGGAGTATTGCGGTAAACCTGCCCCACATACTCCCGGGCCTTAGCTTCACTGCCGCCGGTTTGAATCACCGACCCCCAGAGGCCCAAAAAATTCCAGCGGGCCACTCCAGAGGTTTTCGGGTTGGCATTAATCACGCTGATATCAGGCTTGGTTAAATCGGCCCAGCCTTTGATCCCTTTGGGGTTGCCGGGACGGGTGACAAACGCAATCACCGATCGAGTCACGATAGATTCATTGGGTAATTCTTTCTCCCAACCCGAATCAATCAGCCCCGCTTTCTGGAGTCTGCCGGTATCTAGAGCGAGGGCCAGCATGGTGACATCCGCCTCCAGACCATCAATCACGGCCCGAGTCTGGGAGCCAGAACCACCGTAGCTCTCATTGAACTTCACTTCCTGGCCTTTTTCCCGCTTCCATTTCTCTTGAAACAGGGGAATGATTTTTGAGAACGCTTCTTTTGTCACAGCGTAGGAAACCAGGGTCAGCTCCACGGTCTTTTTCTGACTGACCCACTGCGGCTGCGGTTGGGTCGGACGCTGCTGCACCGATGCCGCCGCAAATCCATAGACCGGAACCACTGCACCCAAACCAAAACCAGCCGCCAGAACAGCCACCTGAGAGCGGCGGGAAACCTGCTTCAGGCATTGCACCAATCGATCGACTGCACTTAAGGTCGGGGCTGGTTTCTGGAGTTGACAATCTGCCAGTGGACGCTTGTCCATACGATCAAAGCTCCTCAGTAATCTACGGTAAATCTATAGGAAATAAGTAATTTCTACAGAGAACTATCGCACAGGGTTACGACGCAAAGCAATAGGCAGGTCAGAATTTTCTGCCACTGCTCGATTAATCAAATCGCTCTTCCAGATCTTTCTGGGTTTCGCTGGAGAGGTTAGTTCTGGCCGGGGAAGCCGTCGTTGCAGGGGTGGCATTGCTGTCGGAGTCACCGCCGGTCGTTTGATTGCCGGGTTCCTTAGAGGCCACGGGTTTGTCTGAAACCACCGAAACAACCTGCTGCCAGTTGACATTGTTGTCAGGGTCGATCGTCACCAGAATGACTTCAGGCGGATTGCCAGGTTTCACCGACTGAGAGTTAGTCGCTTCTGGTTCAGGTTTGCCTGTCGCTTTGGCAGTCTGGGTAGCGGTTTTAACGGATTTTGCAACCGGAGATTTGAGCTGACATTCAAAACTCTCCCCTGGCTTCACGGCCTTGTAGCCAATGCCGCAATCGATCGTGAAGGACTTTCCTTCCTTCGTTTTGAGGGTGTCCTGAAACAGGGTTTCCAGCTTGACCAGATTCAGCAACCCCTTGGTATTGGGGACATCCCACTCAAACTTGCCGGGTTGCTCTGCCTGCTTTGTCGGAATTGCAAACAGCTCTCCCGTCTCCAGTTCTCCCACACATTCAAAGGATTCTCCGGCAGATACCGGGAGATTGGGAGGGCAGATCACCGTTTTGAGAGAAAGCCCTCCCTGTTTGATGATAGTGTCGCGAATTTCCGTTTCTAAGGAACTGGTATCCAGGGTTTGAGTGCAGGCTGTCAGCAGGGCCAATGCCCCTGCCAGAAGGCAACAACGCCCGGTAGACCAGCGACCAATCCCAGAATTTTCAGCCATATTCAATTAACCAAGTAACAGTATTTTGCTGCGATTTTTTTCTGCGATAGAGAGATGATGGATATAATCTACTGTATCTTGATCAACTTTTAGTAATTTTAAGCACCAACTCTTACTGAAGACAAAATTCACCGCCTGTTGCCTCAGAGAAAGGCGATCGCTATCAGCAGACAGAAGCCCGCAAAGCAAGCCAGGGTAAGAATTAGCAGCGGTGACTCTTTTCTGGTCATCGAGGTCCCTTGCGGTTTCAACAAATCTATGCGAAGGTAGGGAAGTTAATACGGTAAACCTATCGAGTTAAAGTAGTTTTGTCAAGAAAGCAGGTCACCGAGCATCCCGTTTTAAGCCTGGTTAGTCCTGCTCCGAGTGTTCCTCGCTGATAGACTCTCCTCCTCTTCTGTCCCGCTAGTTCTTCCAAGGATTCCGATGAGCATCAAGGTTCAAAATGTCTCCAAACGCTTTGGTTCTTTTGTTGCAGTAGATGATGTCACCCTGGAAATCGCTCCCGGCTCTCTAACAGCTCTTCTAGGGCCTTCTGGTTCAGGTAAGTCAACCTTACTGAGAATGATCGCAGGCCTGGAGCAACCCGACCACGGCGAGATTCTGCTCCTGGGGCAGGATGCCACCTACCGCTCGGTGCAGGAACGGGGCATTGGCTTTGTCTTTCAGCACTACGCGTTGTTCAAGCACCTGACCGTGCGGGAAAACATCGGATTTCCCCTGTCGATTCGGAAGGTAGCTAAACACAAAATCAAAACCCGCGCAGAGGAACTGTTGAACCTCGTGCAAATGCAGGGTCTGGGCGATCGCTATCCGTCTCAGTTATCGGGTGGTCAGCGGCAACGGGTAGCTCTGGCCCGGGCTCTGGCCGTGCAGCCCAAGGTGTTGCTCTTAGATGAACCCTTCGGCGCCCTGGATGCCAAGGTCCGCAAGGAGTTACGGGCCTGGCTGCGGAACCTGCATCAGGAAGTGAATGTGACGACCGTGTTTGTCACCCATGACCAGGAAGAAGCGATGGAAGTGGCCGACCAACTGGTGGTGATGAACCAGGGACGGGTCGAACAGGTGGGCACTGCCACCGATTTATACGACCATCCGGCCACCCCCTTTGTGATGAGCTTTATTGGCCCCGTGAATGTGTTGCCTGCCAGCGCGGCGGTGTTGTTTAAGCAGAATAAAGCGATCGAAGGCGATCGGGCCTTTTTGCGTCCCCATGATCTGGAAATCCACGAACAGCCTGCCGAAGATACAGTATTTGCCACCGTCGATCGGGTGATTCACCTGGGTTGGGAAATTCAGGTAGAACTGGTGCTGGAGTCAGGACAAACCCTGACCGCCCACCTGACCCGGGAAGAATTCCAGCGTCTGCCCCTGCATCGACAGCAACCCGTTTATGTCGGTTCTAAAAATATCAAAACCTTTCCCAACAGTTACGCAGTGCTTTAGTGATTTTCACCATGACTCTTCTCTTTCCTCCCAAACCTGTGACCACCCGCCAGAAATTTGCGTTTCGGGCTGTTTTGCCGGTGCGCCAAACCAGCTTCTGGAAAATTGAAACTGGGATAGTCCGCACCCTCACCTGGCAAGAGGACGGCACTGTGGTAGCGTTGGGTATCTGGGGAGCGGGAGCCCTGGTAGGTGGCCCCCTCGTGAAGACGGACCCCTACCAGATTGAATGTTTGACCCCGGTGGAAGCCGTAGATCTTCAGGTAACGGATTGGAGCCAGTTTACGGATACGTTGTTGCAACAATGGCACTGTTCTGAAGAACTGATGGTGATTCGCAGTTATCGGAAAACGGATCTGATGCTGATTAAGCTGTTAGGCTGGCTGGCGGGGCGCTTTGGTTCTGCCGTAGACCAGGGACAGTTGATCGATCTGCGTCTGACCCACCAGGATCTGGCGGAGTTGCTGAGTACCACTCGCGTCACCATCACCCGTACCCTCAGCCAGTTAGAGCAGCAGGGATTTATCTACCGCCGCTCCCTGGGGCGAATAGTTCTGCGAGAAGAAGAGTTCTGGCACTACGAAATTTAATCAATTAAAAATAAAATATTCAACACAGAATTGACCAGCTTTCACCACGGGATCTAATATTTAGCCATCACAGACGATCGAGGGTGGCCCAGTGGCGGTTAAATGGGGCGATCGTATGGGCAGCAATCATCCCGCTGGCGGCAACCGCCGGTAAGCCAATACCGGGGAAGGTCGAATCACCACAGCAGAGTAACCCCTTCAGGGGAGTATTACCCGCCGGAAACAACCCCGTCCCGGCCGAAATTGCTGGGCCATAGGACCCACGATCGCGACGGAGAAATCGTTCGTGGGTCAGGGGAGTACCCACCAGACAGACTTCACACCGCGATCGAATATCGGGAATCACCCGCTCCAAGGCCTGCCACATCACCTCCGCCCGTTTTTGCTTTTGCTCCTGGTAGGCAGCGCTGTTGCGCTCCAGACCCTGCCACAGAGCGTAGGGTTCATTCCCCGGGGTATAGACATGGATAGTCTGTTTGCCGAGTGGGGCAAGGCCAGGATCGAGCAGGGAAGGCATGGAAATTAGCACCACATTTTGCGGGGCGCTCACCCCAGCGGCCCAATCATTCACGACGATGTGATGGCAGGGTAAGTCTGCCGGAATATCCCTGCCATCGATGCCCAGGTGGAGATGGAGAAAACTATCACAGGCAGGAGTTGCCTGCCGCTGGCGGCAAAAATCTGCGGGCAGGGCATTCTCCGGCAGTAACTTGAGGGTATCCCAGATCGACGCATTAGAAACCACATGGTTCGATCGCAGCACCGTTCCATCCCCCAGGCGCACCCCGATCGCCCGCTGCCCTGCAACTAAAATTTCTGCTACAGGGGCATTCAGCCAGACTTCTCCACCTCGCCGTTCGATGCCCCGCCGCAAAGCCTGGACGATCGCTCCACTGCCTCCCTGCGGGTAGTCCAGTTTTACCCCCGGTCGATACCAATCGGCAAACATAAAGGCCATTTCGGCCGCACTGGTACCGCTGGCGGGCAACCCGGACAGTAAAAAACAGAGCAAATTCAACCAGTTTTTTAAGAAGGGATCGGTAATTGACCCGGCCATCACCCGCTCAAAACTACCGGTCAGTTTGGCCATCTGGGGAGCAAACCGGAGCAGCGCCGGAGCAAACCGCCCCAGCGTCAGCATGGCTCCCAGATCTAGACGCAGGGCTGCCGGGGGCAGGGCGATCGCCGCCTGGGAAAGGGGCTCCATGAGCTGCTGAAACCGCTGCCACTCAGCCACGGCCGCCGCTCCCCGCAGGGATTGCAACACCTGAGAAAACTGATCCGCCCCTACCGCCGTGGCAAAATTCCCTTCGGGCAACCAGCAACCCCAGGTATCGTAGGTCAACCAGGGCAGATCTTCCCCAATGAGATCTAATACCTGCCGTAGAGGATTGGGGGAAGGACTGGAGGACATCCCAGAATAGAGGGAGGGGCCAGAATCAAACCGAAAGCCCTGACGTTCAAAGCTATGGGCCGCCCCACCGGGAATACTATGGCTTTCACAGACAATCACCCGCAACCCGTAGTGAGCCAGCAGTGCTGCACAGCTTAAGCCCCCAATGCCGCTGCCAATTACTACTACATCGGTTGTGCGATCGCTACGAGTTGCGGGCATGACACCATTATCGAAAATACTGACCTTAGAATCCCATACTAATTAAAATCAAATTTTTAATTTTTGAAAGCGCAACTCTGCCGCACTTTCAAAAATTAAGTTCTGGGTTTTATGAAATTCCCAATCCTTCAAGCAGAATACAGGAACAACCCATCATCCGAGTTTTTGAAAAAATCTACCTCTGCAGGATAATAAAATGGGCCAATCCGCTTACAATTAGTCCGCTTTCATCCTAAAGTCCGTAGCGACGTTGAATGACCTTCAGTCTTGAGAGAAGATGTAATGCTGAAACAGATTCATAATCGGCTTGGTATAACCGCCCTGGTAACGGCGATCGGTTTGACCCTTCCCCTGCAGGGCCAGGCCCAAATTAATGAACAAGAATTTCAGATGGGACGGGCCAGAGAAACCTGTAGCAATCAGGCCAAACAACAACTGCTCAACGTCCGACGCATTGTTTCGACCACTCCTGTTTCCAGTGGTAGCGGGCAGATGATCGGCTCTGAGGTCATTCTTACTGTCAGTCGCCAGGGGGCCACCTATAATGTCCGCTGCCTGTACGACAATATTTCGAGAGCGGCGATCATCTCTAACGTACCGGATTCTAACGGCACACCTCCGGGCAATTCTGGCTTTCCCCCGACGGAAGGCACGTTTGCAGGCCGGGGAACCGCCAGTGGTTCTGTGTTTACGGCCGGACGCCAAGCCGAAGCGACGCTCAATTTTAACCAGACCCGATTTAGCCTCTTCCTGGCCGTGCCCCCCGGTACTGGTACCCAGGTCAACTATAACGGCACCATCACCAGATTACGGGGAACCAGCCCGACCAACCCAAATACCTTCGTGATCGATGCCCGGGTGCAAACCTTTGCCTCTTCTGCCACCAACCTGCGAGTGATCAATACCAGCGGCATCTGCCGGATTGAAGTGTTTGATGCCCGGGTCACTTCCACTTCCTGCAATACTTCCGTACGCAATAGTTCCAGCCGCTTCCAGGGAATGCAGCAGTTTTAGATCAAAAAGCCCCCGCATTTTGGCAATGCGGGGGCTGTCAGGATGACAAATCAACTAAAGCCACCGTTTTAATGTTTGAAAGTGCGGCAAGCCACGCTTTCAACCGTTAAGTTTCGGGTTTGATTAGCTCACTTAGCGGAGACAGATACCTTACTGAGGCAGGCTGAGACTGTTGTTCAGGGTCAGGGTCAGGTCAGAATTAGGATTCACTTCGATGACATTACTGCCACTGGTGCGATCGATGGCTCCTCCCACCGCCGCACCGGCAGCAGCACCGGTAAACACTTCCTTCGGAGTAATTTGCCGATCGCCGGTCACCCCAGTCACACCCGCTGCAATGGCCGCTCCGATCGCGGCATCGCGAATAGCCGAACCGACGTTACGGCCCTGGTTAGCAGCTACGGCAGCGGCCACACTGCTACCCAGGAAGACATTTTGAGCCGTAATCTGGCGATCGCCGGTAACTCCCGTAATAATCGCCGAAGCTCCTGCGCCCAGAGCCGCTCCACCCAGAATTCTGGCGAAGTTAGGATCACGGACGTTGCGAGTGGTGCTGATCACATTGGAAGAAGCATTCAGGCTGTACTGTTGCCCATTCATCACCAGACTCCGGGCGACGAACTGAGAACCACCATTCACGGGTTGCAACTGACCGACAACCTGACTACCCGCCGGAATTGCCACCACTCCCTGGGAGTTGCGGATGTCTTGAGCCACGATCAGGGTCAGGTCAGCGGTTTCTGTGGGAGAGATCAAAATTCGTTCGGCAGCGGTATAGCGTACCGGAATTTGCGCTCCGGCGGGAATCTGGGCCCGCTGGCCGGTAGCAGCTCCAGCTCCAGCAATATACTGACCAGGAATCACAGAGGCAATCTGACCGGTACCGGCCAGGGCCTGACACAGGAAGGCGGAGACTTCTGCCCGACTGGCCAGTTGATTGGGGTTGAGATACTGCACATCCGGGTAGTTCACAACCAGCCGTCGTTCAGTCGCAGCGGCAATACCCGGTTCGGCATAGGTGGGAACCGAAGCAGCATCGGCAAAGCTGGCCAGGGTAGCAGTGACGGGTTGAGAAGGAGAATAGCCCAGACCGCTGGTGAGGGAGACTAATACCTGGGCCCGTGGGATACTCTGGGCCGGATTGAAGATACCACCGGGATAACCAGATAGGAACCCAGTTTGAGAGGCATAACTGATGGCGTTATAGGCCCAGAAATTAGAGGAGACATCAACAAATTGAGCCGCCCCCCGCACCCTGGGAGCAGAGGGAAACGCCTTACCTACCATCGATGCAAATTCAGCACGGGTCACCGGGGCATTGGGGCGAAAACTGCCATCTGGGTAACCACTAATAATGCCTCTTTGAGATAATTCTGAAATACAACCTTGAGCCCAGCTACCTTGCACATCCGTGAAGGATTGAGCCATCACAGGAGCGGGTGTCAATAGCGGTGCCAAGCCAGAGGTAACCAGTCCTAACGTAGCGAGGAGAGCGGCAGCGGAGCGCTGTTTTAACACTGTAGACATTGGACATTTCTCACATACAACTACCTATAATTGATGTCGATTTTTCTTAAGAGTTCCTGACAAAATCGGCGTAAAGTGAATCTCCTCCTTTCGTAAGGGAGAATTAAAATTCCATCCCTCCAGGGAACTATTTCTAATAGCTCTTCGTGAGAAGGTAGCGGTTTATTTATCGGCAAACGTAGAAAAAATCGGGTTGAATTCAGTAGTTTCCTTTACTGATTCAATTGGCAAACCGATCGGTGGCTTCCAGTAGAGCCGTCTGAATTCCCGGTTCACTCATGGAATGACCGGCATCGGGCACGACAATAAAATCTGCTTCCGGCCAGGTGCGATGGAGTTCCCAGGCGGTGGTCATAGGACAAACAACATCGTAACGGCCCTGAACAATCACCGCTGGCAGATGGCGAATTCGATCGACCCCCCGCAGCAATTGGTCTTCGCTTTCCAGAAAACCCTTATTGACAAAGTAATGGCATTCAATCCGGGCAAAGGCATCGGCAAATTCATCGGTGCCAAATTTTGCCATCAGGGTCGGGTCTTGCACCAGACGACTGGTAGAAGCTTCCCAGACTGACCAGGCCCGGGCTGCGGTCTGACGAACGGCTCGATCGGGGCTGGTCAGACGCTGATAGTAGGCGGTGATTAAATCCTGCCGTTCCTCCGGGGGAATCGGTCGCAGGTACTCTTCCCAGGCATCGGGAAAGATATAACTGGCCCCCTCCTGGTAAAACCAGTGCAGTTCCTTTTGCCGCAGCATGAAAATACCCCGCAGAATCAGCCCCAAACAGCGCTCGGGGTGGGTCTGACTGTAGGCCAGGGCCAGGGTACTGCCCCAACTGCCACCAAACACAACCCATTGCTCAATTTTCAGCAGTACTCGCAACCGTTCGATATCGGCCACCAGATCCCAGGTGGTGTTTTCGGCCAGTTCGGCATTGGGCAAACTGTGACCACAACCCCGCTGGTCAAACATGACAATTCGCCAGCGATCGGGATGGAAAAACTGCCGGTAAAAGGGTTGGCTACCACCGCCGGGGCCACCATGCAACACGACAACCGGCTTTCCCTCAGGATTACCAGACACTTCATAGTAAATCTGATGCCGCTCTGAGACAGGTAACAGGCCGGTTTGATAGGGGGAGATCGGGGAATATAAGTCTCGCATGGAATGGTCGTTGCAGCGTTGGTGACAAATAATCGCAGTATATCCTGTGATACCGGTGGCAGACTGCCCTGGAAGGAAGGGCTTGAACTACCAGGTTTGGTAGATTTCAGGCCAGGGCTGGATTCACCAGGGATTGAGCCAGAACAGATACCCGAATAAATCCACCCTGAACCCCAATAAAATTACAACTTTTTTAGATTCTTTAAACATTCTTTCATCACCATTTAGAAACACGGGAAATTAAATTATCAACTAATAACAGCAAAACCTCTTGAGAAAGACTCTAAATAAGCTGAATGATTACGGCCTGTAAATAGTGAGGATATTTACAGAAACTTCTGGGATTTCAAGAGTTCAATAAAGCAACAGCAAGTAGAGGCAAGAAATGAATGCAAATTCTAAGCATGAACAAATTTGATCAGTGTGTCTTAACCATGGCACTGATTAATATTTGTAACCAGGAAGGTTATGTTGGTGAAGAACTACGAAGAAACTATAACCTATGGAAATCAGAGACGGGGGAAGCCGTTGCTAATCCCTGGTTAGAGTCCCACTGGTTTACCATTTACATCCCCCACCCCGACCAGGAATATGAGCAGCTCAGCCAGGAAGCAGGGCTGAGTCGGGGATACAACATTGAGGTCAAACCCCTTCTCGATCGCAGCCTTGTGCCCTATAAAATTCCGCCAGGCGGGCATTTTGTGATTGTCCTGAAACAGAAAGGGTTGCAAGATCAGTTTGAGGTGGCAGCTACCGGGGTTTTTGTCCGACCCCTGGGCGTTTTGAGTCTGGATGTCATCACTGATTGGGAGCAGGCAGAATATCAATCTTTGTTGATCAAGCATCCAATTATTCGAGATTATCCGGCTCATTGGGAGCAAAAGCTGCGCCAATTCATGGCTCAGGAAATTCGCAGTGAAGAGTTGCCCCAACTGGTAGGGTACGTTGACCAGGCGATCAACCATGACTATCGATCGCCGTCCTGGGATGAAGTCTATCTGGCTGCCTACGGTTTTTCTGGAGTTTAAGGAGTCATTACTATGAGTCATCCGCCTGTTTCCGATGAAGTGGCGTTGCGAATTGCCTTAGCGGCCAGGGCTTTACCTGGAGTCACCATTCCCGATCTGGTTGAAGCGCTACAAAATAATTTGGGGGAGACGATCGATGAAGCGGCGTTAAGTCGCATTACCGTAACGAACCTGAAAACGGCAGTTGGTCAAACCTACGACTTAGATGGGGAAGAAGATGGGGAAGATAACCGCTTTTCCCTGGCGGCTTTAAAGGAAGCAGTGCGAATTCTCTGGGGGGAAAGTGAGGCCAACAGCCCCATCCTGGGAATTGAACCCTACCAGGAAGGGAGCATGCCCAACTCGATTCGGGTAGCGGTGGCCTCCAATCAGGGAGAACTGCTGGATGGCCATTTTGGTTCCTGCCTGCGGTACCTGATCTATCAACTTTCACCGACGGAAATGCAATTGATCGATGTGCGATCGGCGGCAGAGGCAGAAGCGTCTGGCGATAAGAATGGATTTCGGGTGAATCTGCTTCAGGATTGTTCTGTGCTTTACATAGTATCTGTCGGGGGGCCGGCGGCGGCAAAGGTGATCCGGGCCGGGATTTACCCGATGAAGGTGCCGGAAGGGGGAGAGGCCAGGGCAGTTTTGAGGGAGTTGCAGCGGGTGATGGTGACCTCGCCGCCGCCCTGGTTGGCGAAGATTTTAGGTGTGGCGGCGGGAGATCGGGTGAAAAATTATAAGGCGGTGGAGGTGGGTTGAGGGTTCTCGCCGGGGTGGAAGTGGGGGAAGATTAACTGAAATGGCAAAACCTGGAACTGGGGGGCTTCCCCCCAGGCCCCCGCATAAGAGGATGGGGGCAGTGGTGGGAGAGTAACTGTGGGGTGTCCTGCGGTGGGCGATCGGGATCGATCGCGGGCTTTAAGCGGGATCGGGTGCAGGATTGAATTGGGGTATACAAAAACCCTTCCAGAAAAAACAACCCTAAATCTAGCTGAAGGAATACAACGAACTCCTTTTGAGCTCGTTAATCTGGGAAGGTTGTAGGAACTATTTGAGGCACCTTGCGATGACCGCTACACTTTCCGCACCTCAAGCGATCGCATCCTGGCTGGGCGATGAAGCTGAAGATTTACTGACCTACAAAGCCAAAGTATCCAAAGACCTGCTGCATCTACCGGGTCCTGACTTCATTGATCGCACCTTTGTACATAGCGATCGCAATCCCCAGGTACTTCGCAACCTGCAACAACTCTATTCTGCTGGCCGACTGGGCAATACTGGTTATCTCTCGATTTTGCCAGTAGACCAGGGTATCGAACATTCCGCCGCTGCCTCCTTTGCCCCTAACCCTATCTACTTTGACAGCGAGAATATTATCAAACTGGCGATCGAAGCGGGTTGTAATGCCGTCGCCACCACCCTGGGAGTATTGGGTAGTGTGTCCCGCAAGTATGCCCACAAGATTCCGTTTATCGTTAAGCTCAACCATAACGAGCTGCTCACCTACCCTAACCAGTTTGACCAGATTTTATTTGGCACCGTAGAGCAGGCCTGGAATCTGGGAGCCGCCGCTATTGGTGCGACGATTTACTTTGGCTCCGACCAATCGACCCGGCAGATTCAGGAAATCAGTCAGGCCTTTGCCCTGGCCCATGAGTATGGTCTGGTGACCATCCTCTGGTGTTACCTGCGTAACCCCGCCTTTAAGCAGGACAAAGATTACCACCTGGCCGCCGACCTGACCGGGCAGGCTAACCATCTGGGGGTGACCATCGAGGCAGATATCATCAAACAAAAGTTACCCGAATGCAACAATGGCTATGGTGCCGTTGCCCAGGCCACTGGAGAAAGCTACGGGAAGACCGACAAACGGGTCTACAGCGACCTGACCAGCGACCACCCGATCGACCTGACCCGCTATCAGTTACTCAACTGCTACTGTGGCCGGGCCGGACTGATCAACTCAGGGGGTGCTTCCGGTAAAAATGACTTTGCTGAAGCCATCCGTACCGCTGTGATTAATAAGAGAGCCGGAGGTTCCGGTTTAATTTCTGGACGCAAAACCTTCCAGCGTCCGTTTGAGGAAGGGGTAAAGTTGTTCCATGCCATCCAGGATGTCTATCTGTCATCGGAAGTGACGATCGCCTGATCCTGGCCGCTACGACCTGGCCCCTACGGTGTGAGTAGTCGAATTAATGTTGAATCCACAATTTACCCAAGACCTGACCATTCTGGGTGGGTTTATTTTGCTCCTGTGGCTACTGGAGGCGATCGACCAGTTCTTCCTCCATAGTCGGCTTGACCAGATTGGGATTCGCCCCCGCCGAATCCGGGGGTTGCGGGGCATTTTATTTGCGCCCCTGTTGCATGGTTCCTGGCAACATGTGGGCACCAATACCCTGCCCCTGCTGGTGCTGGGAAGTCTCACCCTTTGGCGGGGCCTGGAGGAATTCTGGATTGTCACCGCTGTCACCTGGGTGGTCAGTGGGGCCGGAGTCTGGCTCCTGGGAGGAAAAAATACGGTGCATGTTGGGGCCAGTGGGCTAATTTTTGGCTATTTCGGCTTCCTGCTGGCCCGTAGCTACTTTGAACAGGATCCCCTATCCGCTGTCTTCTCCCTGGTCGTAGCGTTGCTCTACGGCCCGATTATGTGGGGAGTGTTGCCCCTGCGGCGGGGAATCTCCTGGCAGGGCCATTTGTTTGGCCTGATCGGAGGTGTTTTGGCAGCCCGTCATTTGATCTGGTTGAAAACCTGGGTCGATCTGTTTTAAGACAGATTGATTTGAGGCAGATTGATTTACAGCCGGCTGGGATTCTAACCACTGCAACCACCAGACCAGCTCCAGGTCATCCAATTTAACCTGGTGAGCATGGCCAAACAGCTGGCCCAGGGCCTGCCCTAACTGGCTCTCTGACCAGCCTAAGCGTTGCTTCTGCACCTCCAGTTTGACCAGAATCAGGGACAGGTCCGCCGGGTCAGGGGGGGCCAGATCGGGAGGTAGGAGATTGGGGCTAACCACTGGGAAGGATTCGATCGCCAGGCAGGAACCGGACAAACTCTCTGAACCTACCGCAGGCTGCGATTCTTCCAGGGTTTCAGGGGAAATCTGCAACTCTGGGGGAATCTGTAAACAATCGGGGTGCGATCGAGCCCAGGTGAGTGCCTCATTAATCAAAATCGGGTCCCCAGACTCAAGATACCGTTGCATTCGTTCAGTAGTAGCCCGCTGACGTTGCTGAACTCTGGTATCGACAGGTTTGTTACAGCCAGTTAGCTCAACCGCAGCTACCTCAACTGGCTGAAAAGGCCGATCAATCAAGGTGTTACCACCGTTATCGGGGAATAAGCTTTTAGAACTCTGATCGGAGGATGCGCCCCCAGCGCAATCCTCCTGATCAGGGTTCAGATCAACGGTCACCTCCGGCGGGTTTTTCCACAGGTGAGCCGGATGCCAGAGATCTTTATGCTTGTAAAGAGAACTCCCCCCGATACCGTAGGTCGTCAAAACCGTAAACCTTGCCCGAATCCGGGAAGGCAGACACCCTTTTTCCAATAGATCGGCAATCGCAGTACGAATTCGTTCCCTGGCAGCTTCTGCCTGTTGCTGGTTCCAGAGTCGGCGGCGATCGCTCTGTTGCTTGGGATGGCCAGAATGCAGGGAAGCCTTGCTACCAGACCCAAAATGGAAATAATGGCTGTTTTCCACACAGGCGGCCCATTCCGCTGCCCGCTTTTCCAGTTCATGCTGGTGGCGACACCAATCTCGATAACCAGGAAGGGATTGGGCGACCCGCACGATATCCCTCACCAGATCCTGGCCTTCTAAAGGCTCACAGCCGCCAATCAGATGGCCAAAGATATAGCTCCGCATGGCAATTCGGCCCAGGAGATAGTTAGTCTGCCCCTGGCCCGTCCAACCGGGTTCAATTTCTGTATTCAGATCATGGAAAAACTTGTCAGCCCTGCCAGAAAGCTGATAGCGCTGTCGCCGATCGAGCCTGATAATCCGCCGCAACACTTTAGCTTCAAGCTGATTGCGTTTTTGGGCAAAGCGCCAGCGCTGCACAAAGGTATGACGGTTGCTACAAGTCAACTCCCAATCGGCACTGAGAATATAGGAACCGGCCTGCATGGGTAACCGATGGGCAGCATAGAGACTGGGGTTACTATCCGACAAGTGCAACCGGACATTGGGAAAAAGTTCCAGTTGACCCAGGGCAGGCTTAAACCCGGCATTTTCCAGAACGATCTGAAGGGCCAGGGCTAGTTCCCAGGTCTTCTGGGTTTGAGTAAAAGGAAAGTAAAGATGAATCCCACCGCTATAGCTGGAAGTACAGGCAATGCAAGTAGTCAGCCCCAGGGATTCGAGAGCTTCCAGGACACGGGAAATGGCAAAGGGATCTCGTTTAGGGTGGTAAATGCTGGCAGCATCGATATCCAGCAAGCAGTAGTCCGTTTCAGGCCCAAACCGCACGCCATACAGGTGGTTACCCTGCTGAATCATCCGATCGGTGAGGGGATGGCGGCTTTCGGTCTGCCACTCAGCCCGTTCTCCCGGATGGGGGTGCGTGGCCCAGATATAGTCGTAGCGATGGGGAAACAGGCCCAGGAACTCTTCCGCCGTTTCCTGGACATATTCAAACTGAAACCTGACAGGTGTGCTGACGATAGGACATCTCCGGTCGAACCGCCATTACACTAACAGCTGGGTATTTTTGTACTAAAGTACTGAAGCTGGATCAATGTGATCAATATAATCAAACTGATCAGATTAGTAGTATTGGCTAAAATTCTTACCCCACAGGCATTTCAAACTACTAACGTCACAGCTTTGGGAGATAACGTCATAACTTTCGGGTAGTAGCGTCACAGCTGCGGGAGATACTGTCACAGTTAACGGTCAAACTGTCACTCGATCTGGGAGGTTTTCAGTAGTTCTAGTAGTCCTTAAACCGATCGATCCCAGATACGTCACTCCCTGCGGGGGATAACGTCACAGAATCCGGCAAAATTTAGTAGTTTTAGTAGGGAAGAGATTGAAGAATGGGGCAAAGATTGCCAAATTTAAACCACCGGTGGCAACCGGCGCACCTGAAAACCAGTTAGAACCGTCACAGCTTCCGGCAATTTGCGTCACAGTTGACGGGGAATATCTAGTAGTTTTAGTAGCTTAACCGATCGTGGAATTTGCCTCTTTGCAGCCAAAAATTGATCGAAACAACTACTAAAAAACCTATAATTAACAAGCCTCTAAACCCTTTAAACCCCGATCAGACAAGAGATCCGATCCCGGCAAACGTCACAGGCTGCGGGAATACTGTCACAAGATACGGGTAATAAGTAGTAGTTTTAGTAGTACCACTACCAAGTCAGTTCCAAGATTCCAGTTCTGAGTACTAGGCTGTGGATCAACCAATTGAAAAACCAGCTACAGATCCCAACCGGACCCTACCATTCTCACCAGTGTGACCTGTCATCACAATACTTCCACCCTAGTACTCCTGGGAGGGTTTCTAACCAATTGCCTCACCGCAGACCAGGAAGATGCCACGCCTGGACCGTTATAGGACTTAAAAGGGTTGATTCAATCGTCACAACCCGCGGGTAGTAGTGTCACTTTTTTCGGGAGTTAATTAGTAGTTTTAGTAGCCTCCCACCTGTACCCCCAACAACTGGCGTAACGTATCCGCATATTCCAGTGGGACGGGTCGATCGCCAAATTTATTCTCCAGATCCCTCACCCAACTCTGGCTCTTACCCACGGCCTGGGCCAGTTCGGTCTGGCTGATGTTCAAACTCTTGCGGAGTTTGCGTACCGTCAGTCCGGTAAACTCCTCCGGGCGAATCACGGGTTGGTTGGTGGGAACGGAAGTCACTACTACCGGCACGTCGATCGCCGGAGATAACCGTTTGGCCGGAGAATCCCCCATCCGTTTGCCGGTTAAACGTCCTTTTTTGGCCTTGCGGGCTTCCAGATCCGCCAGAACCGCCTCGATATCCGGGGGAGCCGTAATGCTGATAATGCCATCTAACCAGATGTCGAAATAGCCGCTGGGTAGGGGAGTTTTGGCCGGAGCGATTTCCGTTGGATCGATGCCATCAATCTCATCGGGAATATTGGCCCAATCGGGGCGCAGAGCATCGGGGAAGGAATCATCAAACCGAATCTCAAACCCAATTTCCGTCAGTAACTCCAACGCATCATAAAACCGCTGGACGAACCGCGATCGATACTGACGTACCTGCCGTACTGATTCAATCTCTTGGGGGGCGATTACCGCTTCTAACAGGGTGCGAATCCGGTATTTACAACTGGCATGGGCCCGACGATTTTGGGTCAGGTAGAGGGTGAGAACGGCGGCTAACTCCTGACGGTTGGGGTTGATTTCAAATACCCCCCGATGAATATAGCCGAACTGATAGAGGGCTTTGTTTTGCTGTTCTCCTTCCCGGTTGAGAAACTTCTCAGCCCAGGCTCCGGGCTGGGCCCGAATCACGACTTCACAGAGTTCGTCTTCGTTTTCTTCCTGAGCCAGTTGGGGCTGAAAATATTCTTCAACGTACTGGATAATCCAGACCGGGCTTTTACGGGTGACACAGAGATCCAGTTCGCCTTCCCGCCAGTGCACCACCGCCCCCAGGGTGCCAACTACCCAGGCCAGATCGGCGATCGCCCGCAACTTCTGGGACTTGGTCATGTCCTTGCGGCGGTCTAACCCGAGGTATTTGATCAGATCACTGCCCCGCAGACAGAAGGGTTCTTCCCAGGGGCGGTTTTGCCTTGTCGCGTAGGTGGCAAAGATAGCATGCAGGCGGGCTGCCATCACCCCATAGCGTTCCTGTACCTCGTGTTCTGCCTGGGTGGTAATAAATTCTGGCTGCTGCTCCTGCTGGTTCATGATGTAGAACTCAACATAGCGGCCTTTGCCAAACCGGCGCTGAAAGTAGAGCTTGCCGGGGCTGTACTCTTCCCACTCGGGCCGCTTGTAGTAAGCCTGGGTGGCACTGATTACCGGTGCCCCAGTGGCGGTCATCTCGATCGTTTGGGTCGAAAACAAGGGAGGCTCAGTCCGGGGTAACTTACGCGGTTTACGAATTCGTTTCAGCCCTACCTTAGAAGCGGTAACTTCGGCTTCCTCCAGGGATGGCACAACGGTGGACTGGGAACTGATTTGATTCATAGTAACAGTTCGCCCAAGGGCAGTAACGGCATAAAAATAACAAAACCGATCGATGCCACCTTGCGAATCAGGAGTGATTTGCTACTATGAACATACATAGTGGCAACACTAACCTCTCCTGACCTGAGGGCGGCAGAACTTCTGACTGTAGGGCCTTCGGAAATAATCGCAAAAACGCCAGAGCTTTGCCCGCCAAGACTGAGTTCTGGTGTTTTTGTTTGGTAAACGCTAAGTCATCGATCGCACTCCTCTAAAACCCACTCTCGCAATCACTCAAGACCTTAAGCAGAACGAACCGTAGAAATCGGAATGATGCCTCTGGCGATCTGCTCAATCAGCTCCGATCGAGACAGGGAAAACTCCGCGGCCAGAGCTTCCAGCTTTTCTGCGCCGGTTGGGGTGAGCGAGATCATAGTTGGTTTTTTGTGCTCTCCGTACAGGGTTTCTCGACTCTTCCGTTTAGCGTCAATTCCGGTGGCAGAATTGAGCCGATGGTCTGAATGGAGTGTGGTTTCGGACTGCATGAGTAACCTGTGTTCTTATATATATATAAGAGATGACATACGTTACCACAGTTTTTTAAATCAGAACACTTTTTTTGCCAAAAACTTTTGGTAGCAAGTCTGACCCCTGCCGTACTGGCCTCTGAGGGGTTTAAGGGGACACAAGGTTGTCGGGGTGTTGTCTAGAACTAGAACACTCCTGAAGGGAAAGGATGGCAACCCCACTTCTGGTTCGATCGTCTCAGGGCAACAGGAGGTCTGCCAGTTAGGAGGGCAGACAGGGCGACGGCATGGGGGGAGCCTGGAGCAACTGATCGAAGGTGAGAAAAAAGATGGGGGGGTCTGTCTCACCGCTAATAATTAAAGACTGAGTGCAACGCATTGTGCTTTCGGTCTGGTAAGTGGCCGATAGGGCCGAAAAAGCAGAATTGGGCACCCGCTGTAACCGGGGTTGGGTTTCTAAGGGAAAACCCAATAGTTCTCCCTGGGAGTTCTGAACGATCACCAGGTAGGTCAGGGGTTCCTCGGCCAGGGGATGGCCAAAAATCCGTTGATAGATATCCAGGACGGGAATTTCCTGCTGGTGGTACAGCACCAACCCGATCGCCGAAGCCGAGCCAACCCGGTGCAGCGTCTCTATCGGGATGACTTTAGAGATCACCTGGATCGGTAGGGCAAACCAGACCTGTCGCAGGCAAAAGACCAGAACCTGCTGGGTGGGTACAACTTTGCGGGAAGCAAAACGACGCGATCGAAAGGAAGGAGAAGAAACCATAGGGCAAATCGGGCGAAAAGGAATGAAGGCTTCCAGAACAGGCAGCGGCGGTGAATCATCTCATTGAGAGCCTTAGAGGCAGGCAACCGGGCTGGCGGAGTGGATCAAATGATCCAGGGTATGGAGCAGTTCTTGTTCGTTATAAGGTTTCGAGAAGTAGCCCGCCGCTCCCAGGCTGACGGCTAACTGGCGGTGTTTGGCTCCACTGCGGGAAGTCAGCATGGCGATCGGTAACTGTTGCAAACTGGGATCTGATTTGACCCTGGCCAGGAACCCATAGCCATCCAGGCGGGGCATTTCGATGTCGCAGATCACGGCCTGCACGGTCAACCCCCGCTGTAATTTTTCCAGGGCATCCTGACCATCCTTGGCCTGTTCTACCTGAAATCCGGCCCGTTCTAAGGTGAGGGCCAGGAACCGGCGGACATTAATCGAATCATCCACGATCAGAATGGTGGCTTTCTGGGAAGGCAGCAGGTTGGTCAGGGGAGCCGGAGTCTCGGTACTGGTGGCCGGAGTGGGGTTGTTACTGTTGAGAGAATTGCCACTCATCCAGTCGAGTAATTCGGTCACATTCACCAGGGGAACTACCCGGCCATCTCCAATGATGGCGCAACCGGCAAAACCTTTGGGCAGGGGCAGGTTGCCTTCTACCCGGCGAACGGCCAGTTCTTGCTCACTCCAGCAGCGATCGACCTGTAGGCCCACCAGCTGACTGCCCTGGTTGATCATCAGCACCGTCGGAGCGTCGATCGTGGCGGCGGTTTCCACCAGGTGAGGAATCCGGGGGCAGTTGAATTGCAGCCAGTTGCCTAAACGAAACAGTTGCACCATGGTGTCATCCCAGTTCAAGACTTCGCTGCCAGCACTGACCAGAATGGTCTGAGATTCGAGTAACAGCATTTCTTCGACGACATCGGTGGGAATGGCCAGCAGCATGCCATTGCTTTCCACCAGCAGAGCCTGTACCACCGAGAGGGTAAAGGGCACCGAGAGGGTAAAGGTAGTGCCGACTCCGGGCTGGGTGCTGACGGTAATATCTCCCCGGATCTGACGAATACTGTCCCGTACCACATCCATGCCCACACCCCGGCCAGAGAGCGCGGTGACCTGGTCGCTGGTGCTGAATCCCGGCTCAAAGATCAAAGCCAGAATCTCTTCATCGCTGGCGGTTTCCATCAGGCTGGAGTCCAGACCCATCTGGTTGGCCCGCTGCCGAATTTTTTCTAGAGGAATACCGCCGCCATCATCGCTGATACTGATCAGGGTGCGGTTGCCACGATGGTTGGCCCGAATCTGGATGGTTCCGGTTTCTGGTTTGCCCTTAGCCCGTCGCACTTCCGGCGGCTCAATCCCATGGTCAAAGGCATTGCGTAACAGATGCATCAGGGGGTCACTCAGGGCTTCCAGAATGCTGCGATCGACCAGGGTGTTGCCGCCAGAGATCTGGAGTTTGGCCTGCTTGCCGTACTGTAAACACAGCTCCCGCAGAGCCCGGGGAAAGCGATCCACAATGTCAGACATCGGCCGCATCCGGATCTGGGTGAGGCCGGTTTGCAGTTGCTTGGAAGTTTTGCCCAGATCCCGGGCGGTCTGGATGGCATCCTCCAGGTTGATGTCTAAATCGCTGGTAACTTCCTGAATCTGGACAACGGTTTCCATCACCTGTTGCGACAACAGGTGGATATCGCTGTACTGGTCCATCTCCAGGATGTCAAAGTGACTCCGGAACTCTGCCAGGGGTGGGGAAAAACTGGCAGCTGCGCTGGCAAACACTGGAATGGCCGGGATTGCCTGGGGAGCGATGCGATCGTAGGTCATTCGCATCTGGGAGTTAGATTGTTCCAGGGCTTTAACCCGGAACTGCAGGGAGCGGGTCAGATCCCGGAGTCGTTTCAGGTAGAGGTCTAAGCCGTTCCGTTCGATCGTCAGTTCACCAAACAGGTCATTTAACTGGTTTAGCTGTCGGACGGAAATTCGCACCGTCGTTGTCTGGTCGATCGCGGGGAGCGAGGTTTTGCCATCCGTTTTCATCTCCAGGATCTTGAAGTTGCGGGTACGGGCGTCTTTGGGGTTAATTTCCCTGGCTGCAACTGCTGGGGTTGGGAGAGCCTCATCGGCTGCGATCGGGGATTCCCAGGAAGGAAGAGCCTCTGGAACCTGGGGGGAAGAGGTCTGCGGCAGTTGGTCTGCCACCACGCCAGGCACAGGGTCGGGAAGTACCTGAATCAATTCCTCCAGTTCCCGGAACAGGGCTTCGTCGTCGGATGCAAGCAGGGTTGGAGGGATGGCCTCTGGACTGGGAGAGCTATCCTCTGGAGGGCAGATACAATCGCTATCCAGTTGCCCTATCTCCGTCGTTGCGGATTGCTCAGGAGAGGATGTCCCATGGATTGCTTCGTCCTGGGCTGCCAGTTCATCCCAGGAGGGCAGGTCGGCTGAATCTGCTGCCAGTTCATCCCAGGAGGGTAGTTCTGTTGCTTCGGGTGGTGCTAATTCCTCCCAGGGGACAGTTGAAATGGCTGGCTCCCAGATGTCGGAACTGTCCGTCAGGGGAGCTGGCTCCAGGTCATCCCAGGTGTTTGTGGTGGCCAGCACTTCCTCGATTTCTGCGATGTCTGGGGCTACCTCACTCCAGGTTAGATCCAGGCTGGAGGGTGGAGTGGCCCCGTTGTCTGATTCGGAAGGGCCGGGTTGGGCCGGGTTGGGGGAGGGAGCCCAGGTTTGTTGCAGGGCTGCCAGAATGTCTGGTAACTGATCCAGGTGGCCGCTTAAGACGGCGGTCTGGGCCTGTCGCCATGCCTCCAACGATCGCTGGGCGATCGCTGGGACATTGGCCTGGGCCTGCTCCAGGGCATCAATCACCACCCCGCAGAGTTGACAGAAAACTTCCAGTTCCAGCATTTCCCCTAGCCCTCCCAGTTCCTGGGCTAAAATCAGCACTTCTTCTCGCAGGCAGGGTTTTTCGGGATGTTGAAAGACGGCTTCTAACCGTTGCAAACAACCCTCTACCTCGGTTTCAAACAACAGACGTAAAACATCCTGCCCCTCTTCCGGGGCCAGAACGGAGCTGGCATCCTCTGCCTGGGGATCGCCTAACCGCTGGTGCAGGGCTTGCAGGGTGGGTTCCACCTCCGCTTCGATCCAGGCCGGGTCGATCGCCTGGTCTGAGTCAATTTGCTGGGAAAGGGCCTGACGATATTCCTGGGCCAGGATTCGCAAACAGGCAACGGCGGTCAATAGTAAGTTTTCTAAGGGGCGATCGATCTCGAGGGACTGCTTCTGAATCTTTAGCACCTTAAAGGAATCTTCCAGGCGATGGGCCAGGTGGCTGAGCCAGGGAAACCCCATCATGCTGGCCCCTCCTTTAACGGAGTGGGCAGCCCGCATGGCCGCATTAATTTTTTGGATATCGACCCGTTGTTGGGAAAGATCCATTACAGCGTCGTCCAGGGTATCCAGGTATTCTGCGGTTTCATCGAGAAACTGCAGCCGGATCTCAAGTTCCTTGTCGTAGGCCATGGGTTTGGCGGGGTAATTGGGTGGTAGGGGCAGGCGAAACAGGCGGGAAAACTGGTTGGATGGAAACTATCCCATCCAACCAGTGGGTTTAGCCAACTTTGAACATACCGACGGACTCTTGCAGGTCTTGGGCAATCTCGACGGTCTGACGCAGGGATTGGGAGATCTGGCGTGAGGAACTGGAGGTGCGTCCTGCTACCTGGGCGACGGCTTCCATCAGGCTGGAAATTTTTTCGGAGGTCTGCACCTGGGAGACGGTGGCTTTTGAGACAGACTGCACCAGCCCATCGATTTCCCGGGATACGGCCACGATTTTTTCCAGACTTTGCTTGGCATTGCCCACCAGTTGAGTTCCTTCTACCACCTGGGCAGTGCCCTGTTCCATGGCGGCGACGACTTCACTGGTTTCCCGCTGAATCGCTTCCACAATATGTTCGATTTCCTGGGTTGCAGCGGCCGATCGGGCTGCCAGTTCCCCGACTTCTTCGGCTACAACCGCAAAGCCCTGACCTTCTTCTCCGGCGCGGGCTGCCTCGATCCCGGCATTGATGGCCAGCAGGTTGGTCTGCAGGGCGATCTGGTTGATCAGCGATACCACCTTAGAGATTTGTTGGGAAGATTCCCCCAGGCGTTTGACTTTCTTGGCAGTTTCGCCGATCGTTTCTCGCAGACTGAGAATATTGCGAACTGTCAGATCCATCGCCGTTCCGCCAGCTTCGGCGGTAGTAGAAGCGGTTCTGGCCACTTCGGCGGCCTGGTTGGCACTGTCTGCCGCCTGCTGAATCGATTGTTTCATTTGGGCCACAGATTGCAGGGTCAGGGTGGTGCCTTCCGCCTGTTGCAGGGCTTCTTCTGCCAGTTGCCGAATCGCCTTTTCGTTATCGCCCAGGGATGAGTTGACCTGCAGGGCCGATTGTTTTACCTGGGTGACGATCAGGCGCAGACTTTCTACGATCGAGTTAAAGAAGTCGGCCACTGTACCAATTTCACCGGCAGTGACATCGGCCCGCACGGTCAAATCTCCAGAAGCGGCTCCTTCAATTTCGCTCAACAGACCAACCAGTTGTTGTTGCAGGGTTTCCGTTTGTTGCCGTTGCTCGGCGGACAGGGCTTCTGCCTGCAGGCGGGCCTGTTCCCGCTGGCTAAACAGGTTGGCCTGTTCGACGGCAAACCCCAGTTGAATCGCGACCTGCCGTAGAAAGCTGATCTCACTCTCCCGCCATTTGCGGGGGCCAGAACATTGATGCACAACCAGCAGGCCCAGGAGCTGGCTATTGACCAGAATCGGTGCGACCAGATTGGCCTGCACTTTGAAGGGTTCCAGTTGCCCCAGGTAGCAGGGATCCAGCCCCGCTTCATAGATATTTGAGAGGGCCTGCACCCGGCCCCGCCTGTACTTTTCGACATAGGCTTCGGCAAAGCAGGGATCGGCAATATTGGCTCCCAGGGCCGCCGGGTATTCCCGGGAAACAGACTCGGCAACGACGGTTCCCTGCCATTTGGCATCGAACAGGTAGACGATCGCCCGATCGGTGTTGATGGCTTCCCGGCTGCCCTGAACGACAATGTTAAAAATTTGCTGGCGATCGAGGGACTCTCGCATCCGGGAGGTGATGGTGTTCAGTTGTTGGGCCCGATTCGCCATTTCCTGCTGTTGTTTCAGTAGCATCGCCTGGTCAATGGCAAAGCCCAGTTGCAGGGCAACCTGGCGCAAAAAGCTGATTTCCGTTTCCTGCCAGACCCTTGGCCCAGAGCATTGATGCACGACCAGCAGACCCAGCAAGCGGTTGCTGGCTAAAATGGGGGCGACAATATTGGCTTTTACCTCAAAGGGTTCAAGCTGGCCCAGGTAGCATTTGTCGAGGTTGGCTTCATAGATGTTAGACAGGGCCTGCACCCGACCCCGCTTGTATTTCTCGACATAGGAAGCCGCAAAGCAGGGGTCAGCGATATTGGCTCCCAGGGCGGCCGGATAGGTGGGTAAGACAGATTCCGCAATAACTCTGCCCTGCCACTTGTCATCAAACAGATAGACGACGGCCCGATCGGCGGCCATCATTTCCCGCAAGTCCTGCACCGTCGTGGTAAAGATCTGCTGTTGTTCCAGGGACTCGCGCATGCGAGAGGTCAGCTCATTCAGCTGGCGGGCCCGGGTAGTGGCTTCCTGCTGCTGTTTCAGCAGAGCGGCCTGATCCATGGCAAACCCAATCTGGGCGGCCAGCTGGCTGAACAGTTCAATATCTGCCTCTTCCCAGATGCGGGGGCGACTGCACTGGTGCCCGCAGATCAGACCATAGAGTTTGCCGTTGGTCATAATCGGGGCAACAATATTGGCCTGCACCTGGAGGCGTTCCAGCAGGGCACAGTGGCAACTACTGAGATTGGCAGTCTGGATATCATCCATTGTCCAAACCTGGCCATTGCTATACCGTTCGATCGCCCCTTCTTGCAGGGGATCTTCGATCGTCTGACCCATGGCCCGTCGCCAGTTGCCCCCGACAGACTCAGCAATCACCACGCCATCTTTCCAGCCCGGATTGAACCGATAGATGACAATTCGATCGGTCTTGATTGCCCGACGCACCTCTTCGACGGAGAGCGTCAGGATCTTATCCAGTTCTAGAGATTGGCGAATCCGCAGGGTAATATCCTTCAATACCTGGGCCCGTTCTGCTTCGGCAGCTTTTTGTTCGGCCAGGGAGAGGTTGGTGAGGGAAAGCCCGACCTGGGCTCCTAACTCTCGCAGGAAGGTGATTTCTTCCGGTTGCCATTCCCGCGTGCTGGAACACTGGTGGGCTACCATGATACCCAGCAGGCGATCGGTGGTGACGATGGGAACGACCAGATTGGCCCGCACCCGCAGTCTCTCCAGTAATTGTTTATGGGCAGCGGAGTAATTGGTGGCCCAGACATCGCTGGTGGGCACGATCCGGCCCTTGCGGTATTCTTCCAGCAAACTACGCGGAATACAGGGGTCAGAAATCTTGTCATTCAGGGCTCTTGGCCAGTTAGGATCCACCGCTTCTGCGACAATTTCACCACCCCAATCGGCGTTAAAGCGATAGACAACCACCCGTTCTGCCTGCATGTGTTGCTTGGCCAGATTGACCGCCAGGTTAAATACGGTCTGGTTGTCGCCCCGACTGGCGGCCTGGGCCAGGTCAACATAGAACTGGGCCTGCTTCAAAGCCTCTGCCTGATTGCTCAGCATGGTTTTGGCCTTGCTGGTAAATTGCTTAAAGTTCTCTGCTAACTTCTGGACATCTTCTGAGCCCTGGGGGCTAACTTCCACATCCCAGTTCCCGGCGGCGGCCTGTTCTAAGGCATAGTTGAGTTCCGTCAGAGAATGTTTCATTTGCTTCGACGATCGGGTCAGTCCGGCGGTAAAGATTCCTCCCAGGGCGACAAAAATTCCAGCAAACGCCAGCTGCCACTGTTTATTACCCATATCTGCCTGGGTCAGGGATGCGACGGCCACCCAGGGGCTACCCGGAACCGTCGCCAGAGTGTAGTGACGGCCCTGATCGACCAGGGTTTGGAGCAGGCTCTGGGCACCATTGCTGTACTGAACGGGTTGGGCTGTCCGCTGACTGGCCGGAATCCCCCATTGCTGCAGCAAGTCGATCGCCGTCTGGGCAATTCTGGCTCCACCGATGATTGTTTGGGTCGGTTGGAAGCCCTTGGGCGTCAACACCCCCAGAGAAGTGACCCGGTTGTAATCGGATACCGCCAGAATTTGCACCCGTTGGGATCCGCTCAGGCGGGAATGGGGCAGGGTTTGTAAGGCGGCTTCAGCGGTTGCGATCGCTCCGCTGGTGAGGGGTTGACTGAACTCAATGGTGGTTTCCGGGATCACCACCGCCTGCACTGCAGGGCTGACATCGGGCTCTTGCTCAGACTGCTGCTTGCTGGTTTCCGGGTCGGATAGGGCCTGAGTTGGTTGATGGTCTGCCGCTACAAGACTGCCCCAACCCAGGAGTGCGGCGGTGCCTAAGGGGGCCAGCATCCAGGGTTTCAACTGAGACAGGCAGAGGGGTTGAGATAGCTTGGGATTTGATTCGGCAGCATCAGGACGCTTCATGAACGGCTCCATTGAGTTCAGGGGATTAGGTGGGAAGAAGTGAATTAAAGGGAGTCAGGAATAGCAGACTGGGCGATCGCGGCTCCATCCAGCACCAGCAGCAAATCTTGCTTTTCCAGCACACAACCGCGCAGGTAGGCCACCATAGCCGGAGTGACATTGGTCGGGGCTGACTGGGTGCGATCGGGACTGAGCCAAACAATCCCTTCTATCTGTTGAACAGCCAGACCCAGGGTAATATCAGCGACTCGTAACAAAACCAGACTGTGCTGCCGACGGTTGCTGTCGAGATTTGGTAAGTTCAGCATTTGAGGTAGATCGATCACCCAGATCACTCGGCTGCGGCGATTCATTAAACCCAGAATATGGGGCGGCATGTTGGGCAGGGGAGTTAACCGCTGCAGGGGCAGAAGCAAGACTTCCTGCACCTGCTTCATGTCTAAAAGGGCCGAATTGCCGGGGGCCAGTTGAAACTTCAGGTAGGCATCTCCCTGAATTCTGCGAGCCCGACGGGAAGGTTGAGTCAGAATGGCGGCTTTCATCACGGCCCCTGGTATGAGTAGTGGGAGAAACGGGAGCGATCGAAGTTAACGAGAGACTGATTTGACAGCCCGCAGAAGCTGTTCGCGGGTATAGGGTTTGGTTAAGTAGGCATCCGCCCCCTGTTTCATGGCCCACAGACGGTCAATTTCTTGAGATTTAGAAGTACAGATAATAATCGGAACATTCTCAGTTCCCGGTTGTTTCTTCAGGTTGCGGCATAGCTCAAAACCGCTCATTCCGGGCATGACAACATCGGTAATGATGATGTCTGGTTTACGCTCCATGACCTGAGTCATGGCTGCTTTAGCGGTGACAGCCGTGATCACGCTATAGCCGCCTTCCTGAAGATAATGGCTCATTAGTTCCATTTCCGACGGTGTGTCTTCAACGATTAGAATGGTTCCCATCATTGTGATACTCATAATTCTCGTCCTTCAAAATCTATGTAAGTAGTAACCGTTGATCCCATCGTTGAAAGATGATCTTGGTTATCTTCTGTGCAACTGTTTAGACCGTGAAATCGTTTAGCAGTGAGGTTATTTAAGCAGTGAGATTGTTGCTTTAAGCAAGATGCTTAAATACCATCTTGAGTAGATCAACTTTTGTAAACGGTTTGGTCAAGTAGCCGGAAGCTCCTACCAGCTTTGCTTTTGCTCGATCGATGAAGCCCGTATTCCCAGTCACCATAATAATTGGGGTGGTTTTGAAATTAGAATGTCGCCGCATCAGAGAACAGAGCTCGTATCCGTCCAGATTGGGCATTCCCACATCCAGCAGTACCAAATCTGGCTTTGTCCGAATGACCTGCATCAGTGCTTTGAGTGGGTCATTAATCATCACAACAGAACAATTGGCTTCTGATAAGAATGAATTAATCGTTTGCAGCATGGTTGGGCTATCGTCGATGCAGGCGATCGTGTGGGTTGTGCTGGCTGCTGCTCCGGTGGGAGGAGAACTGGTTGAATTGGGTTGAGCAGGTTGGGGTGGAGCCTGTTTCAACTCCTGTGCGGGAGGAGTTAGGGGGCCAGAAGTTGGGGTGGCGGTTTTCCGTCGTAATTGCCCTTCGCAATGGGCCACGATATAGCGCAGATCAAGCTGGCATAGATTTGGAAAGCCCTCAATCTCTGCTTTATCCATCACTACATAGCTACCCTCTGTGACTCGCAGTAAAGACTCGATCGCTTCCTTCGCCAGCGCTTCAACTACGGCCGTAGCCTGGGCTCGATTCAGGTATCGCTGTTCCACCAACCAGTGCAATACTTTATAGGCAGAACCGGGAGCCGAGTCATTGGTGATGGCACTTTCATAGATCTGACGCATCGGTTCTTTCAGGTGACGAACCAGGCCAGAGGGTATTTTGCCCGCCAGTTGTTCCAGGTGGTAAGTGATGCGATCGAAATTAATCCGAGAATTGGTAGCAAAGGCCAGTTGCCCCTGTTCCAGATAAACAAACCAGGACATCGGGCCACTGGTGACCTGTAATCGTCCACTGGTGCGATTTCCGGCCAGATTGACAAACAGGCTGATCGGACGGAGTCTTTGTGGGGAGTTGGAACTAACCGGTGAAGCAGAATTCATCGGGGTTGCTTTACGCAGTAAAGAGGTCATGTTTAGAAGGGGCAAGTGGTTCAACAGGTGAAATTGGACTGCTCTGCCATGCAATAGAATTTGCAATGGTATTGCAATCACCAGACCATTGGAGAATGGCCTGAAGAGCCCTTTGCCCGGTAATTAGCAAATTACACAGGGCTTTGCTCAACGGCTTGAGTCACAAAGCTTGGTCGCAGGTTAGCTATAGCCTTTCCCATGTAAATAAGGTGCGGGAAATGGGGCGCAGCCCCCGTACTCCCTATATCTCACTGGGGTGAGAAACGCTGTAGCAGTTAAAAGATTGGTAGATCGGCGAATCAATCATTGGTGATCTGGTAATGGCAGCTATGAGCACCCAAATTCGCCTGTTAAGAAAACACCCGCATCGAAACAGCGGTAGTGCACTATTCCTTCCCAAAAGTTACCCTGCTTTTCAGGGGGATTACCTCCGTAATTCCCCTGCTTGTCCCCCAGGAATTACTTAGGTACAAATACGGTGTACACAAATAGATACTTCCTGTAACAGATATTCACAGGCTTCTGGCAAATGGCTATAACTTCCCTGGAAAAAGGGTTTTTGTCTGGGGTGTTGGCCGTTATGGTTGGGCGAAAAATATTGTTTGAGTATAGAAAGGTGTCTGAAAGATCGGTTCCTTGTGCGATCGACTACCTGGGCTGGAGAGCGAAGAGGTGGGGGCAGGGCGGTTGAGCAGATTCTTATTCAGGAGGTTCTTAGGGAAAGAATCGCGAGTATTTGCCCTAAAGTATTCCCTAAGGAGCTCGATCGGACTGCTTCCCGGCTGACCTCAGCCTGCCCGAGAAAGGAAGCCGGGTAGGTATTACTTAGGGAATATAGAAGCAGTATTGACGCATAAATATTCCCTAAGTAGATCCCATCCATCCTTTGCAGTATTCATTTGTCGGTTCAATTCTGGGAGTTGGTACAGTGGAGATTTTTTACTTAGGGAATAGTTTTACCCTTAAAGCGCTTAAATGCTCCCTAAGTAAACAAATTTCAGGCGCAGGTTTACCAATCAAATCCAGGTCCCCGCCGATCGCGCCCAGTCCTGTCCCGGCCCATCGCACCATCCCTGATACGTTCAGAACCTCCGGGATGCCTTACCAGACCAGGAAAAACTCATCCGATCGGGTGTAGACATTAGAGTGGCTCTGGTTAACTTTTACGACCAAAGTCGATTCTAATTATCAGTTCTCCAATGTTAGTGAAGCTATTGAGATTACTGTGATCCAGATCTATTTCCCCTGTGATCGTAAGTTCTAGCTGAAATAGTCTATATCACTTCAAATCTACAAATAAATCACGTTGAAACTGGATTGTGATCACGTTAGATAGCTTTGAGAAAGCCCATGATTGTTCTTGTAAGTTCTCAGAACAAAGCCACTCCAGCTTTTATCCAGAACAACGGGTGGTATTTAATTTGCCCAAGGCCACTCCAACACAATCACTTTTTGTTATTAAACAGGTCACCCCTTTCCATGATTCATCACATTTCCATTGCCGCTGAAAACCCCCTTCGCGTGGCTCAAGTCCTGGCAGAAATCTTTCAAGGTCAGGTCGCTCCCTTTCCACCCCATCCGGGCAGTTACATGGTGCTGGCCCTCGATGAACAGGGAACGATGATTGAGGTTTACCCCGATCAAACAGAGTTATTGCCGGGGTCGGGCCAGGATGGGCTCGAGTTTTCTCAGAACTTGTTTGCGCCTTCGTATAGTGCCACCCATGCGGCGATTTCTGTCCCGACCGAGCAAGCCGAGATTGAGCAGATTGCTGAGCGGGAAGGTTGGCGGGCAGTCCGGTGCAGCCGTGAGGATTTGTTTGAAGTCATCGAGTTCTGGGTTGAAAACAGGTTGCTGCTAGAGTTCCTGACCCCGTCCATGGCGCCCCGCTATATTGCCTTCATGAATCCAGTCAGTTTCCAGCAAAATCTGCAGGAGTTGCTGGCCAACCTCGCCCTTGAAGAATCGGCCCCCCTGGCTAAGGTGTAATTTCCCCAGGAGGGAGGCGGCGATCGCCGCCTCCCTCCCTTCTGCTTGCAGTGAAGGTGATCGCTAAAGTTAGGGTCTACAATTTCCGGCCCACAAATAAAAACGTTGAGTCAGGCCAGTTCTTTATTAAAATTAACAATTGGTCTTTGGGTCTTCAGCCGCAGGCTCCAGGAAGAGTTTTTATTTGACTGCAGGTGCTTGAGCCTTCCTGGCTCTCCCCATTGGCATCGGAGGAGGGGAATCTAAAGAAAATATTAAAAAACCTGGAAGCCCTAGGTAATTATGCCATTGTAACTGCAGTTACAAAAGAGCTAGCCCATATAAAAGCTCTTCCAATAAACCTCTGTGAATACTTTGTAGGGCACCAACCTCAGAAATAGGGGTTGGTGCTTTGCCATGAGGGGCTGTTTTGCGATCGTCTTAGGCCGTCTTTACGTTAAGATATCTTGCAGTCGGCACCATTGCTGTAAACCATAGAGGGGGTTCAAGTCTTCAGGTCATGTTTCGAGTGATTGGCATGCCGCCTGCCGGTTGTGCAGGTATCACCAAGTCCCTTAGTAGCACCTCAAGGTTGTCCGCCAACGGTTTGTAACGCTTAACTCAATAGAGCAGAAATGAAAGACCTCACTCGTTATCGAAATATCGGCATCTTCGCTCACGTCGATGCAGGAAAGACAACCACAACCGAAAGAATCCTGAAACTTACCGGTAAGATTCACAAAATTGGTGAGGTGCATGAAGGTGCGGCAACAACGGACTTCATGGAACAGGAGCAAGAGCGCGGCATCACGATTCAGTCGGCTGCCACCAGTTGCTTCTGGAAAGACCACCAATTAAACATTATCGATACCCCTGGCCACGTTGACTTCACGATCGAAGTGTATCGTTCCCTCAAGGTACTGGATGGTGGGATCGGTGTTTTCTGTGGTTCCGGTGGTGTTGAACCCCAATCTGAAACCAACTGGCGCTATGCCAACGAGTCCAAAGTGGCTCGGGTGATCTATATCAACAAGCTAGATCGTACCGGGGCTGACTTCTTCCGGGTGGTTGCCCAGGTAGAGAAAGTGCTGGCTGCCAAGCCTCTGGTGATGGTGCTGCCCATCGGGCGGGAAGAAGAGTTTGTTGGTATGGTCGATCTTCTTACCCGCAAAGCCTGGATCTGGGATGATTCCAGTGATCCCCTGAACTATGAGATCAAAGATGTTCCTGCCGATATGGCGGACGATGTTGAACTCTATCGGGAGAAATTGATCGAAACAGCCGTCGAGCAAGATGACGAGCTGATGGAGAAGTATCTGGAAGGGGAAGAGCTGTCGATCGATGAGATCAAGCGCTGTATTCGTAAGGGCACCCGCGATATGTCCTTCTTCCCCACCTACTGTGGTTCTTCCTTCAAAAACAAAGGAGTGCAGTTGGTGCTGGATGCGGTCGTTGACTACCTGCCCAACCCCATGGAAGTCAATCCTCAGCCCGAGATCGACCTGGAAGGTAACGAAACCGGTACCTTTGCCATCGTTGACCCTGAGAAGCCGTTGCGGGCTCTGGCTTTCAAGATCATGGACGATCGCTACGGTGCCCTCACCTTTACTCGCCTTTACTCCGGTAAGTTGTCTAAGGGTGACACCGTGTTGAATACCGCTACGGGCAAAACCGAGCGGATCAGCCGTCTGGTAGAAATGCACGCCAACTCCCGGGAAGAGATCGAATCGGCCCAGGCTGGTGACATTATCGCCATCGTCGGTATGAAGAACGTTCAGACGGGCCATACCCTCTGCGATCCCAAGTTTCCGGCTACTCTGGAACCCATGGTCTTCCCCGATCCGGTGATCTCCATTGCCGTCAAACCCAAGACCAAGGGTGGGGACGAGAAAATGGGTATTGCTCTGAACAAAATGGTTCAGGAAGATCCCTCCTTCCATGTCATGACCGATGAAGAGAGTGGCGAAACTATCCTGAAGGGGATGGGTGAACTCCACCTCGACATCAAGATTGACATTCTGAAGCGGACCCATGGAGTAGAGGTCGAAGTCGGTAAGCCCCAGGTGGCCTACCGGGAATCGATTACTCGGGTCTGTGAAGACAGCTACACCCATAAGAAACAGTCGGGTGGTTCTGGTCAGTACGCTAAAATCGACTACATCGTCGAACCCGGTGAGCCCGGTAGTGGCTTCCAGTTCGAGTCTAAGGTGGTTGGTGGTACTGTTCCTCGGGAATACTGGCCGGCGGTGGAAAAAGGCTTTGAGGCCAGCATTGTCAAGGGTGTGCTGGCAGGTTTCCCCTGCGTTGACCTGAAGTTTACCCTGACGGCAGGTAACTTCCACCCGGTAGACTCTTCGGCGATCGCCTTCGAGATTGCTGCCAGAGCCGCTTACCGTCAGTCTATTCCCAAGGCTGGCCCTCAGTTGCTAGAACCGATCATGAACGTTGATGTGTTCACCCCCGATGATTACATGGGCGATGTAATCGGTGACCTGAACCGTCGTCGCGGCATGATCAAGTCCCAGGAAACTGGGGCGATCGGTGCCCGAATCAAGGCCGATGTGCCTCTGAGTGAGATGTTCGGTTACATTGGCGACCTGCGTACCATGACTTCGGGTCGGGGCCAGTTTTCCATGTCCTTCTCCCACTATTCTCCCTGCCCCAACAACGTGGCAGAAGAGGTGATTCGGGAAGCGAAAGAGCGTCAGGCTGCAGCTGCATCCTGATCTGTCCTGGCTGATGCTTAAACTCTAGGGATCGGGGGATGGTAGATAGGCTGCCATCCCCCGATTTTTGTTATGGTCGCAGTAATTTTCAGCCTGCCCCTACCATCTCAGTCTTTAGATAGAATCGTGGCGTAAAACGGCGATCGCTCCCCCTTGCAGCGTAGATTGAAGATAGGGGACTATTGATCAGTTTCTCTTAGACTTAGAACTTAAAGCTCTTAAAATTTAACTCATGCCCAAAGGATCAGTTTCAAAACACAGCCAGCCATCTGTTCAGAACCAGCCAAAACAACAAAAAATGCCCTTGCTACCGCCACCTGTTGGTTTTGAGTATGAGGCATTTGGTTTTTTAGCGGGGCAACTGGTTGCATCCGGTGGTGAATATTCTCTAGTGGTCGATGATCAGACCCTGGTTGTCAAAGGGGTTAGCCCACGGGTACAGCGCTGGCTAAGCGGTCAGGAGTTACCTGTTTCAGGGATTTTCGGTCTGTATCCCAAGTCTACTCGGAGTGGAACTACGGTCTGGCTCAAAACCTATGAAGAAGGGGAGCCAGAGCTAGAACCCGGCACTTTTACGATTCATGGTCAACTCGTTGCAACCAAGGGAGAACAACAGTTGATTCGGATTCACCGCAATCAACCGACGGAAACAGATGTACCTTTTTTCATTAAAGTAAATGGGTTTCTCCCCAATCCGAAAACTGGCCAATTCTGGCAACTGGAATGCCTGTGGGAAAATGGCAAGTTTTCGTTGCTGGATGGACAAATATTTCGGGCCGGTGCCCGATAGATTATTGTCTGACACAGAAAAGCGGGGAAAAGCAAAATGCGTTCTGCTTTTCCCCGCTTTTCCCTGGCATTCCAAAGGTTGCCGACTAGGGAACCGATCCTATTAAAGACCTACCAGGCATTGGAAATCATATCAACTATCACGGAACGGGTTTGATCGATCAGGAGGAGATTGGAGCCGACAACGGCTAAATCATATTGGTTCGGCAGGTTAACATACTGGTTTACCTGCTTGGGCAGAGGAATTAATTTCTTGGCCAGGCCGGGAGGTAGCCCTTTACCCCGCAGTAATTGCTTTTGAATCCCGGGGGGCAGCGATCGCCGCTGGCTAACAATCTGTCGCCGGATGGGACTGCCTAAAAGATAGTTACAGCTACAGTCACCCTGGAGTAGATCGACCAGAACGGTTCGCTGACTGGTGGTAAAGCTAGAAATCTGAGTGTACTGAGCGGTGCGAACTGGCCCATTGTAGGCTACAACGACGCGGGAAGTATTTTTATAAACTGTAACAACGCTCTCCGTGGTGTAGGTTGTTAGGCCCGGTCTACCCCCACGAAAGGTAAAAGTCCAGGAATCACCATTGTCAACGTAGGGGCACTCACTGGCAGGCCCAAACATGGAGGCTTCTGCCCGGTAAACACGAATGCCTCCATTGGCTTCTTCGGCTGCCTGACGAGCCAGGTTTTTGGCCCGGTTCAAGTCAACCCGACGGACTACCCGGCCTTTTTTATCATCATCGTCATCATCGTCGTCGTCATCTTTATTCTTGTCTGCGAGCAACCAGCCCTGACCTGCGCCACCGGTCAGGCCACTCACTGCTGGATGGGTCGCAGCGTTAGTCGTCTGTTCTGTCAGGGGTTGGGAGTGAGGGACTAATGTTAACGCCTGGGCGGCTGGCAATTCGGCCAGGAGAACAAAACCCATTAACGCCAGGGTACTTTTACTAAGAACTGTAAGCACGGGTGAATGAGGCACAGAGATTTCTCCTTAAACTTCTATAGCGTTTGCTGAGTTCGAGCTGATACCTGTATCAAAGGAGTTTGATCACCGCTATAGTGTTCCCACAGCTGCCCAACTTATTCATTTCTTTACAGAAATTGGAACCCTGGCAGGGGATGGCTTTTGCTATGGCAGTACAACCTCCAGCTCAAGGGGGGCGGTATTAAATAGCAAGGGACGCTCCCGCGAGCGTCCCTGTTATCAGTGATGGCAATACATCCGTCTTAACCGTGAAGATCGTGAATTAAATAAAGCCTGGAACCCAATCTGGTTTTATTTAATTTGTGATCCTAAGATTGGTTAGCCGGTGGCATGACGATTCTACGGGCCAAGCCTAATTGTTTGAGCAGGGAGATAGCCCACCAGGTCATGTCAATTTCCCACCATTGCCATCCGGCCTTTGCCACATTGGGATGGGCGTGATGGTTATTGTGCCAGCCCTCGCCGTAGGTAAGAATAGCGGCCCACCAGAGATTGCGTGAGTTGTCGTTAGACTCGTGGGTTCGATAACCGGTCATGTGGGTGGCAGAATTAATCAACCAGGTGCTATGCCAGAGCAAAACGATTCTGAGAAATAGCCCGTAGATGACAAAGGACCAGCCACCCATCAAGTACAGGGCGATACCCAGAGGAATTTGCAATAGCAAGAAGTAGCGATCGAGCCAGCGGTAAAAGCCATCCCGATCCAGGTCGGGGGCATACTGGCGGTACAGGTTGTGGTCAAACACTTCGGGGCATTTATAGACCATCCAGAGCATGTGGCTCCACCAGAACCCGCGGCGGGCAGAGTAGGGGTCTTTATCAAAATCTTCGGTATAAAGATGATGGCGACGATGGCCAGCAACCCAGAAAATTGGTCCTCCCTGGAGAGCTAAAGCACCAATGACGGCGATCGCGTATTCCAGCGGCTTGGGTACCTGAAAACTACGGTGAGTTAGCATCCTGTGGTATCCCAGGCAGATGCCAATACTGCCAAATAGCCAGTGTAAAAAGATAGTGATGCCCAGGGCCGGCCAGGAGAAAAACCAGGGAGCTAAGAGAGCCAGGGCATGAACTGCTCCAAAGAATATTATGTTCGGCCAATTTAAAGCGAAGGACTGACTGTTTTGAGAGCCAGTTGCAACCATATTCGTAGTCATGAAAATCCTTCAAAGATGTCAGCGTGAAACCAGCTCTCAAACAGAGTTGCTGGCAGACTTCCTCCTGCTATAAATCGGCTATACAGCTAGGCCGCCATTCATTTCGAGTCAAGGGATGCCGCAATTAGTGATCAATTGGTGGTCGCTTGCGAAAGAAGTCCGTTACAGTAGGGGAGGATGCAAGTGTTACTTACAACTTTAGCCTAACAACTCTCCCCTGTTTCTGCAAGTGCCACTTGCATTTTTTCCATGCCTTCTCTCCAAAGTCCAACCCGACACCGGTTGATCCTTACAGCACTTGAGTTATTTGCCTCCCAGGGAGTCACTGCAACGACAACAAAACAGATCTCAGAAGCAGCCGGAGTCAACGAAGTTACGTTGTTTCGCCATTTTGGTAGTAAGCATGGACTGTTACTGGCTGTGATCGAAGAAGCGGCAGTCTTCAACCAGTTAGGGCAAACTCTGGTTCAGCAGGCCAATCAAACTGGCAATATTTACCAGGCCCTGAAAGATTATGCCTCTGCCTGTTTACAGGCCCTCGATCGAGTGCCGGAGGTGGTGCGATCGGTGGTTGGGGAAGCGGGCAATTTTCCGGCAGAGAACCGGGCAGCTCTGGGCCGGGGGTTTACCCAGGCCAATCACTATGTGGCGGAATATTTTGAAACGGTAATCAGTCGAGGGCAGTTGCATACCCATCTCCCTGCTGACAAACTGGCGAGTTTGCTGAATGGCATGCTGCTGGGCTATGCGGTAATCGAGTTTACCAGTGAACTGCATAATCTCTGGCAAGATCGGAGTGATTTCCTGGAAAATTTGGTCACCCTGTTTCTTTATGGCGCCGTTTCCTTATCACCAGAACTGGCAATCTTCAGTGGGGAGCCATCAATCGTTATGCAATCTCTGGCCACTACTCTAGTAGGGGAGGCGAAAACCACCAGGGTCACCGACTTGCCGGCGAACTTAGTCCATCTCATTTTACAAAAGACTAAAAAGCTGGGACTGCGGGACTATGCCCTGGCCTATGTTTTGTTTGGGGCCGGATTGAGTCCGGCAGAACTGGTGAGTCTGGAGCGATCGCACTATATTTCTGAACCCGAGCAACAGTTTTTTCAGGTTTCCCACGGGCGCGATCGGCAGATTCCGTTGAATCAATGGATTCTGGGTAAGCGCTATGGTTCCTGTAGCCGGAATCCGCTCACCCAATGGTTAAAAAGTCGTAAAGATAAGAGTACGGCCCTGTTTTTAAGCCTGGCTGGAGAAAGGCTGTCGGAAGCCGAACTGCGAATGCAATGGCATACCTGGACAGAGGGATTGACTACCCCTGATGGGCATGCCCTGGCCATAGAACAAACCCAACAAACCTGGTGTGTGGAGATGTTGATGCGGGGGATGAGTCCAGAAAATCTGTTGATTTTGTTGGGATGGGAGGGCGTGATGCTAACGCCCTACATAGAACGGGCCCGGGAAAAAAATGCCCTGGAAGAAGCGAAACGCCTGGATCAGAAGGTTTAAGGGTGAATCCTCAAGTTGGATGACATCAAGTATGGGTTTTGACAAGCCGACTGGTTGAAGGAGAGCTCCCCTGCTTGAGCGAAGCGGAGCCAGGGGGAGTCGGGGGGAGGGGGAGAGAGGAAGAAATCGTGGCTTCAGAAGGACTAGGGGCCGGCGGATTTCGGGTTGGCTGGAGGATTGTCAATTGAGCTGAGGGCCAGGGTGAAATAAAAGGTGGTGCCGACGTTTAGCTCAGACTCAACCCAGATTTGCCCCCGGTGGTTTTCCACTACTTTTTTACAGGTGGCCAGCCCGATGCCGGTGCCGGGATAACGCTGGGCTGAGTGAACACGATGAAAGGCTTCAAAGATGCGATCGAGATTTTGTTGATCGATGCCAATGCCATTGTCGTGAATACCAAAACGGTAGTGCTGCTGTTGTTCGGCCACGGAGATGCGAACATGGGGAGGAATGTCGGGATTGGTAAACTTAATGGCATTGCTGAGCAAATTTTGAAACAACTGAATCAACTGGATCTCGTTGCCCAAAACGGTTGGCAATGAATCGTAGGATAGGGTGACGTTTTTCTCTGCGATCGGCGATCGCAAATTTTCAACCACCTGCTCGATCACCTGCTGGCAATTGACGGGCTCAAAACTGGGGTTGGGCTTGCCAACCTGGGCATAACCCAGCAAGTCTTGAATCAGTCGTTGCATGCGGCCACCCGAATCGACCATGCGGTTCAGGTAGTCATGGGCCGTTGGATCAAGCTGGTTCTGGTACTTGAGAATTAATAGTTTGGCAAACCCAGTAATGCTTTGCAGGGGTTGTTGCAGGTCGTGGGATACGACATAGGCAAATTGCTCCAGCTCTCGATTAGAACGGGCCAGTTCTTCATTCTGGGCAATTAATTGTTTTTGTAGTCTCTGAATCTGTAACTGGTTTTCGATGCGGGCTAAGACTTCTGCTTCTTGAAAGGGTTTGGTGACATAGTCGATACCACCGGAGGCAAAGGCTCTGACTTTGTCCATCACATCATCCAGGGCACTGATAAAAATCACCGGGACATCCCGGGTTTTAGTATCTGCCTTCAAGTGCTGGCAAACTTCGTATCCTTCCATTTCTGGCATTTTGATATCTAGCAAAATCAGATCCGGTGCATCTGCCTGAGCCGAGGCGATCGCCGCCCAACCATTTAATGCCTTGCGAACTTCAAACCCCTGCTTGGTTAGCATGGCAGAGAGGAGGCGCAAATTATCAGGGGTATCATCGACAATCAGAATATCCCCCTTAGATTGGTTGTCTGCTGAGCTACGGTTCATGATGGGACCTGCTGAACGAGATTGAGGATGTTATTGAACTGAAAGTTATCGACCCAGACTCTCAGGGCAATGGCTAAGGGGTGACAGGCTTCTGGGATGTCTTCGATTAATTGCAGAATTTGTTCATCATAGCCTTTAAGAGCGGCCTGATGTAACTGTTCTACCCAGGCTGCGGGCATTTCAGACAAGAGCAACTGCAGGTCTGCAAGACTGGGCAAATCAACGGGTTCGATCGCCTCCGACAGGGGCTCAGCCCCCAGAGTTTCAGATAATTCAGTGGGTTGAGAATTGAGTCTGGCAACTTTAATGATGTGATTGATTAAAGTCAGTAATTGTTCTCCACTCTGACGAATTTTCGCGATCGCCTCCTGCTGTTCCTGGGCCAGGGGATGATAATGATCCATCACCTGAGAAAATCCCAGAATGATATTGAGGGGAGTTCGCAGTTCATGGCTGACATTTTCGAGAAACTTACTTTTTGCCAGACTGGCAGCCTCGGCCTCAGCCTTGGCCTGAGCTAGTTCGGCGGTTCTCTTTTGTACCAGACTCTCCATCTCGGTAAATAGTTGGTGGAGTTGACCAGCCATTTGATTAAAAGACTGAGATAAGATTTCTAGTTCTGTTATTTTAGTCTCACTAATCGATTGATTAAGCTTCCCCTCGGCAATGGCCTGACTTGCCTGATTCATTTGATAAATCGGATAGGTAATCCAGCGAGCTGTAATTAATCCAAATAAAATAGCTACCGCTAATGCCAGCAAACATAATAAAGCTGTAGTTCGGGTATTGTCGTTGATCTGTCCCATGAAACTGGATTCTGGAACTACCACCACAATCAACCAATCCAGGCCATAGGTATCTTGCCAGGGAGTTACCTGAACAAAGTATCTTTGATCATCAAGAAAAGTAATTTGTTGGTTTTCAGTAATTTGTTGTAGCCCCCCCAGGGATTGAATCAACTGTTGAGTGGCGGTTCGAATCTGAGTATCGCTACTATCTTTGGCCCGTAGGCGGTGGGCTTGTTTTTGCTTGATTTCAAAGGGTTGACCACTTGAACTGGCCACTAGTAAGCCATTTCGCTCGACGATAAAGACTTTTCCGGCCGTGCTTACCTGCATCTTTCGCAGATATTCACTAATTTGAGATAGGGTGTGATCAATACTCAACACCCCAATCAGTTGCTTCTTTTCAAAAACCGGAGTATTGGCAGAAATAGATAATATTTCTGGTTTATCTTCCCATTGATAAATCGAACTCCAGATGGGTTTCCCTGCTTTTACCGTTTCTCCGTACCAGGCCTCTTTACGAGGCTCCCAGGGTTTGACATCCAGTTGTCTGCTGCGTAGGCCGGTTGGATCGGTACTGTATATGTATAAAGTTCCTAGTTTTGTGGCTTCCCGAACTTCATTGACCAGAAGCTCACCGGTATCCAGTCGTTCGATTCCAATAAATTCTCCTTTGGGGTTACCAAAGGAAATGTAACTCACATTAAAAGATTGCATTTCTGTCCAGAAGTAGGTTTCCATCTTCTGAAAATCTCTGGGATTTAGTATTCCCTTTTGAATCGCAACCAGGTTAATCTGATTGAGTTGGGGAGGGACTGCCAGGTAGTTACTGAGATGTAACGAAACTCTTTCACTCACTTCGTAGAGTAGCTGTTTGGCAAGACTGCCGACTGCCTTTTGACCATTTTGCAGGGAAACCCAACCCGTTAACCCAACAGCTGCAGAAACCTGTACAACGAACGGTATAACAAGAATGAATCGCAGGGAAACCTTTTTGAAAAGTGTGCCAGCTAATTGAGATAAATAGTGAGGGCGTTCCACAACGTTAGGGGATGAGTAAAATAGTCACTGCTACATAATTTTGATGACTAAAAAGTATGAATAAAATATCAAATCTCGATTCTAAATATAGCAATTTATGAGGTGGGAAAACATTAATCCTGATTGGATTTTGATTTAAGCAAGTTAAGATTATTGTAGAACGAATTGACGAAGTTAAGCTACTTCTGAATAGGTGTGTTTTCAGTTAAGATACTGCTTGTAAGCAGGGCTTGATTCGTTGCACATCCTCTGTTGTGAGGTAAAGAGCAATCTACTGGTAGTTGTTGTGGCTCCAGGTTCCCTGTTGAAGTAGTGTGGATTTGCAATGCTGCTAAAAGGTCTTGAGATGGATGGAAGCAGGTCAGAACAACCCAGATGGGGCCTGGGTTGTTTCTCAAACAGGGTTGCGTAGACTGATGCCAGTTGTCAGGGGCAGGCTAAGTTATACCTGAAAGGCTGAACCGTCAGGTATCTGGGGCAGGGTTACAGTAAATGTAGTCCAGTTATGGGCACTGGTGACAACGATCGTGCCATTGAGTTTTTTGACGCGCTTCTGCACCAGGGTTAGGCCCAGACCCGTACCTCCATGTTTCCAGGGGTCAGAACTGGGAATACGGTAGAACTTATCAAAAATTTTGGTAAACTCGCTGGCGGGAATTTCTACCCCCGAGTTGCTGACACTGATTTCGATCAGAGGGCTTTCCGCAGAGTCTCTATTTCTTGGTTTCGCTGAGATCGCGATCGTTGCTCCTTCGGGTGAAAACTTGCAGGCGTTTTGCAGCAGCTCTGTCACGATCGGTTCAAGATAGTCAAGATCCGTAGGAAAGGGAAGGAGGTCACTGGCCAGCCTGAACTGTAACGATTGGTTTTGATTCTTAATCGTGGTTTCAAAGGTCTCAACCGCATGGGGTAGCCAATCCCGTAGGTTGAGCACCGTCAACAGTAAAGGTTCTTCATCTGCATCTAACTGAACAGCTTCCAGCAAGTCATTGACCAGTTTGATCTCTCGCTGGCATTCTCTATTGAGAAGTCCTAGATAGTGAGCTACTCCTTTGTCTTTTTCTAAAATATTCAGCTTACGCATTTTCATCTCCAGCACATCGGTTCCCAGAAGAATGTTAAACAGAGGAGTCCGTAGTTCATGGGAAATGGTACTGAGGAAGTCTTCTTTCAGATAGTTGAGCTTTGCCAGTTCATGGCTTGGCTCAGAACTTGCCTGAGCCTGGGGGGCTGGCTCCAGGGGATTTACCTGCTGCGGCAGATCACACTTTTCCAGCTGTTTCTGGGCTCTGCGTATTCTCATGTGAGACTCAACCCTGGCCAGGGTTTCTCTCAATTGAAAGGGTTTGGTAATGTAATCTACTCCGCCAGCTTCAAACGCCTTTACCTTATCATCAGTACTCTGAATAGCGCTGATAAAAATCACGGGAATGTCGCAGGTGCGGGGGTTTTGTTTGAGTCGATCGCAGACTTCGTAGCCATCTAACCCCGGCATCCGAATATCCAGCAGAATCAGGTCGGGCATAATCTGCTCAATCTGGCTCAGAGCAATATTGCCATCCCTGGCCGTACTGACCTGAAACCCTTTCCGTGTCAGCATTGCTTCCAGCACGTACAAATTATCGGGGGTATCGTCAACCACCAGAATGGTTTCCGGTGCTGCCTCCTCTAAGGTTGGCTGGAAAGACTGAGCGATGGAACTGGTAAAACTAGACATAATTCCCAACGATCGCAGGAGAGAGTGAAGGAGTAAAGCTGGATGACTAAAATTAAGGGAGGCTATCGATGTCGTTGGGCTAGGCGACTTTTGGCATTGCAGCGGTGGCAATCAGATGGCTGGCAGTCTGATGATCGACGGGCTTGGAGAAAAAGTAGCCCTGCATTTGCTTGCACCCCAATGCCCTGAGGGAAACCAGTTCTTCCGGAGTTTCTACTCCTTCGGCGATGACATCTAACCCCAGTTTGTTGGCCAGCATTAAGATGGTTTCGCTGATATCCCACTTTTTGCCGCTTACGAAGGAGCGATCGATCTTCAAAGCATCGATCGGCAGGTCTTTTAACCGTCCCAGGGCCGAGTAACCGGTGCCAAAGTCATCAATATAAAACTGAACTCCTAAAGCTTTCAGCTCCGAGAGAATGGCGATCGCCTGCTCAGGGTTTTCGATCAGTGCACTTTCAGTAATTTCTAAGCGTAGGGTATGGGGAGCAATATCGATTTTATTTAAAATATTCTGAAGTTGATCAACCAAATTAGGCTGAAGCAGTTGTATCGTCGAGAGATTGACACTCATCGTCAGAGCTGGTTCGGAGGGAAACTGCTGTTGCCACTGGTACAACTGCTGGCAGGCCTGCTCAATGCTCCAGAGTCCCAGCTGGTGAATTAACCCGGTCTGTTCGGCCAGGGGAATGAAGATGGCTGGAGAGATCAGCCCTTTATGGGGGTGATGCCAGCGGGACAGGGCTTCAAATCCCAGAATCCGGTTGGTTTCTACCGAAACGATGGGTTGATAAACCAGTTGCAGTTCCTCATGGGTAAAAGCCGAGTGAAAGTCGTTTTCTAGCTGTAACCGTTCGATTTCGGCATCGGACAGAAGGGTCATGGAAACCGCCGGTTCGTGGTCGATCGCATCGGCCAGGCGGCTTAAGCGATTGGCGTTATGGATCGCAATATCGAGCAAGCGTTGCCCGTCTTCCGAGAGGGAGCCGAAGTATCCCTTATGCAGCAGACCTAAAACCCCCTGAATTGAGGTGAGAGGGGTGCGTAACTCATGGCTAACCAGGGAGGTTAAATCGGTCAAGCGTTCAGTAATCATCGCATCCGACAGGTATTCTGGTTGCAGGCTAACTGGAGGATTCTCGCTGGTTTTGCTCATGGGTTAAGGGTCCTTGGTGGCAACAATATTTGCACAGCTGATAATGGGTACGATGGATCAATGCTGGTTGAAATTCAGTGAATCAGGGTGCAGGGTAGGTCTGATTGTCACGATTTGAATACGGAAGGGCAGGGATTGTTGAATTTAGGAAAGCTGAGTATCATCCCCTCGGGGTTTTCTGGTTGAGACTGCAGGTCTGAATTAGATGGGAACTTGGTATGGCGATGCATCAAAGGCTGCAATTTCTTTTGTCAGTCGTAGGTAGGCGATCTCAACTTTAGCCAGACCCGGTAATGGTATTTGGAGACGGTAATGCACACCTCTAAGCCCAGGGCTGCCTGTTTGTTGGCTGTGACATAGGCTGCTGTGCGATCGTTCAGGGGATAGGTCTGCAACAGACTGTATAGTTCCTGGCTGTGTCGCATCCCTTCCTGAATCCCCTGCTGCCAGTACTTAAATAGACAAACTAAACTTTCGTCTATCACCAGGGGCAGGGAAAAATGAGTGGATGGCTGCACCGGGGGCGGGGAGCCATGGATGTCTAACTGAGCCAGCATAGGCTTAAATTCCTGTTAGAGACTCAATCGAGTGAGCTGCGGATTGCACCTTCTCTGGTTATAGTAAATTTCAAATGTGACAACTGTGTGGCGTGCCCCGTTTCACAGGCTTGTCACATTTTTTTCCTAGATTAGGGAGGAAATTATCATTCGGAACTCAAGGACTAACCATGAGCCGGAAGCCGAACTCCCATAGAACGGGTCTTTTTTCCCAATTACTGGCAGGTTTTACGATTGCCCTGACGACGGTAGGGCTGATCACTCTCTGGATTAACTACCGCCAGGTCGAGGGAAATTTGATTGAAAACCTGCAGGAAGAAGCGGAGACGATCGCCCGTTCTCTGGAGGTGGCGAGTCAGGGAGTAACCGATAAAGAGAGCAACGGTAAACTGCAGCAGATTGTCCAGGGGTATGCGGTTTTGCCTGATGTTGTCGAGGTTCTGGTGATTGATGCCAATGGTAATACCCTGGCCCACACCGATACGGCGGAAGAACACCAGGACTACGATGTGCTGCATCCAGAACTGGTGATTGCCATGCAACAGGCTTCCTATGCTGGTAAGACCGTACCCTACCGAACCCAGATGCATGGCAAACCGGTGATTGTGTACTTACTGCCATTCCGGCAACAGACATCTAGAGACCTGAATCGTCATGGTCTGGTGATTGCGGCCCTCGATCTGCATGCGACTCAAGAGAAGGCGTTACAGGTCTTCCGTAGCTCTACTATCTCCATGGGCTCGGGCATTCTGTTGCTTCTGGTTGTCGTCGGATTTCTGATTCGCCGGGTGGTACTCCTGCCCCTGGCCCAGCTCAACCAGGCCATTCTAGACAGTGAGAGCAGCGGCAAGTTTGTCTTACCCCTGCATCAATCCGACAATGAAATCTGGTTTCTGGCCAAAACCTTTGACGTCATCTTTAAACAGCGGCAGCAATCGGAACTGGCCTTACACAAGCGGGCCGATCAGCTTCGTAGCCAGAACTTAGTGCTGAGTGCCCTGGCTAAGGATCGCACCATTACCCGGGGTAATTTGCAGGAGGCGGCCCGCAGCATTACCGAGGTGGCCGCTTCGCTGCTGAAGGTGGAGCGAGCCAGTGTCTGGCTGTACGACAGCGATCGCACCCACCTCCTCTGTCTCGATCTGTTTGAAGCCGAACCGTTTCAGCACAGCGAAGGGTTGGGCCTGCAGGTGGCTGATTATCCGGCCTACTTCAATGCGATCGATACCGAAGAAAATTTGTTATCGATTCAGGATGCCTACCAAGATCCGAGGACGGCTGAGTTTTCTGTCGCTTACCTCACACCTTACAACATCCATTCTATGCTGCATGCCCCAATTCGCCTGGAAGGCAAAACCGTTGGGGTACTCTGCATTGAGCAGGTGGCTATCTGTCGGCGCTGGGCACCCGAGGACGAAAGTTTTACTCGCTCGGTGGCCGATCTGATGGCTCTGGCGATCGAAGCCCGCGATCGCAAACTGGTAGAACAGGCCCTGAAAGCCAGTGAGTTGCGAAATCAGGCTTTGATCAATACTCAACCCGATCTATTGATTCGGATGCGGGGGGATGGCACCTATATTGATGTGGTGAGTGGTGGTAACGTCAAGTTGTTCCGCCCCGATCGGATGCGGGAAGGGGTATCGGTCTACGATATGTTGCCTGAAGACAAGGCAAAAGAACGCATGCACTATATCAAAAGGGCGCTGCTTACTCGCAGGGTGCAGATTTACGAATATCCCTTTGAAATTAGTGGTGAAATTCGCTTTGAAGAAGCCCGAATCATTGCCTGTGCTGATGATGAAGTGCTGGTGATTATTCGGGATGTAACGGAGCGCAAGCAGGCAGAAGAGTTGCTGCGACAGCAGGCTACGGAGCTGGAAAATGCCTTGCAGGAGTTGAAGCGGACTCAGGCTCAGATGATTCAGAGTGAAAAAATGTCTAGCCTGGGGTTGATGGTTGCCGGGGTTGCCCATGAAATCAATAACCCGGTGAATTTCATCTATGGCAACATCGGCCATGCCAATGAGTATGTTCAGGATTTACTCAAGCTGCTCGCCCTGTACGAACGGGTCTACCCCCAACCCTCTGAGCAAATCCTGGCCAGTCGGGAGCAAATTGATCTGGAGTTTGTGGCGAAGGATCTGCCGAAACTCTTAAATTCTATGAAGGTCGGAGCCGATCGAATTCGGGAAATTGTCCGATCGCTGCGATCGTTCTCCCGCTTAGATGAAGCGGAGTATAAGGTAGCAAACCTGCATGAAGGAATTGATAGCACCTTAATGCTGCTGCAGCATCGGCTGAAACCCAGGGCCGATCGACCGGAGGTCATGATTGTCAAGCAGTACGATGACCTGCCCCAGATTGATTGTTACCCTGGACAACTGAACCAGGTGTTTATGAATATTCTCAGTAATGCGATCGATGCATTAGAGCAGCACTACTACAACTTAAAAGCGGAGTCCCAGGAAGACGCTGCGGTTCCCTTCGTGCCAACGATTCAAATTGAGACTGAACGGTTTAATCTCGATTGGGTCAGAATTCGGATTCAGGATAATGGGCCAGGCATCAGTCAGACTGACCAATCGAAGCTATTTGATCCCTTCTTTACCACCAAGCCCGTGGGCAAAGGGACGGGACTGGGTCTGTCGATCAGCTATCAAATTATTGTTGAACGCCACAATGGCAAGCTCAGTTGCAACTCAGTCATCGGGCAGGGAACCGAATTTATCATCGAGCTGCCGGCCTGCCAGGAGGCCTGGGTTGCTGCCTAGTTTTTCTGTTGTCACAAGTTTTTCACTTCCTCTCCTCTATTGTAAAAGGTGAACTTCGGATGGAAGTGAAGGTGCGCTGCCTCTCTGCCCCGGTCTGTTGCCAGTTGTTTTGACTTCCATCTCTTTATTCCCTTCTGATTAAGTGAATCGTGGCCATGAATACAGAGATCACAGTGATTACCAAAGTTGCCCATGACTTGCTCAAGCTTCAGCAACAGCAGGCAACGGGCAAATTAGTTATTGCCCAGGGTAATCACTCGGAAGTTCAGTGGCAGCTCTACTTTTACCTCGGCAGGTTAGTCTTTGCCACGGGAGGGGCGCACTCTGTCAGACGCTGGTATCGGGCTTTCCGTCAGCATTGCCCGGAATGCTACCAATCAGGATGGTTGACCACGGTGCAGCCTCACGGCAATCTCTGGGAAGCAGATGTTTTGAATCAGGCGATTCAGCAGGGTCAGATTACGGCATTGCAGGCCAAGGCCGTGGTGCAAAGCATGATTCATGAGATCGTGTTTGAGTTCGTCGAGCAAAAGACCTTAGAAACGAGCTGGCATCCCGGTCAGCCGATCGCCCAGCAGACGGTATTTCTCTCCGTAGAACAGGTGATTCAGGCGGCTCAAAAACTGCGGGAAGAATGGCGATCGGCTGGCTTAGGAAATCTGCAAATGTTAATGCCGCAGTTTTCGCCCAATCTCGCTCCGGTGATCAAAAATCCTGGCCTGCTGGCAGCCCAAACTTCCCCTACGGTCAGTGCCAGTCTCTCCAAACTGATGCAGGGGCACAAGACCCTGTGGGATGTCGCCATTAAAATGAAACGGCCGCTCTCGATGGTGATTCGCAGTCTGTTACCCCTGATTCGGCAGGGAGTGATCGCCTTGGAGGAAGTAGCCGACTTTCCCTCTCCCTATCCTGTCTTTGCTGTGCCAGAAGTCAAGTTTCCTCAGTCCAGGGGCTTAATTGCCTGCATTGACGATAGTCCCGTGATTGGTCAGACCTTAGAACAGATTCTCAAGCCTCTGGGCTACGATGTCCTGACCATTCTCAACCCCTTGCAGGGAATTACTACCCTGTTAGAACGCAAGCCCGATCTGATCTTTCTGGATCTGGTGATGCCCAATACGAATGGCTACGAGCTCTGCACCTTTCTGCGGAAGACCTCTGCCTTTCAACAAACTCCCATCGTTATTCTGACTGGCCATGATGGAGTCATCGATCGAGTCCGGGCCAAAATGGTGGGTTCTTCTGAGTTTCTGGCAAAACCCCCGGAACGATCGCGGGTTTTGCAGGTTGTCCAAAAGTTTCTGGGTGAGCCAGACTTCCAGCCTGATTTCTCGGCAGCCAGTGCTGTGTTTTCTTCCAGCCTTGCCTAGACGGGTTCTGGCTGGCAACAATGACCAATCAATTTCAACGATGTTTCCAAGTTTCATAAGGAGAGTTAGTAATGGCGACAATTCTGGTGGTTGAAGATACCCTGACGGAAGCTGAAATTATTACCGGTACCCTGCGTAAAGCTGGTTTTACTGCCCTGGCCGCAGGCAGTAGCGAAGAGGCCAGAACCAAGATTGGTCAACAAAAACCTGATGCGATCGTGCTGGATGTAGTGCTGCCCGGGATTAGTGGGTTTGAGTTTTGTCGAGAGCTGAAGGATGATCCGGCTACGGCTGCGATTCCGGTGGTTTTATGTACGACGAAGAATACTGAGATGGATCGTTTCTGGGGCCTAAAGCAGGGGGCAGCTTCCTTTGTGGCTAAACCGATCAACGAAGCAGAACTCTTAAAAGCGGTAAAGTCTGTCATCTAATGGTATTGGAACTGGCGGTGTTTTGAGTTTGCTGAAACATCGCTATTCACCCTCCAAACTCCTCCGGCGGTTTCATCCTGAGGTAAGTTGGCAGGGGCATTGATGGGGTGAAGTGGCTTGGATCTTCTATTTTCATCGATAGATTCTTACCTGTTGCTAAGGATTTCAGCCAGTGATGTCTTCTACAGTTTCAACTCAACAATTTCTTAGTTTTCACCTGAACTCTGAGATACAGGCAATGTTGCCTACCCAGCAACTCGCTGAAATTCTCAACTTGTCAGTCAGTCAGGTTGTGCCGATTCCCGATGTACCGCCCCAGGTTGTTGGTGTGTGTAACTGGCGGGGAGAGGTGCTGTGGTTAGCTGACCTGGGTTATTTGTTGAATCTGCAACCAATTTTGCATTCAGAGTATAAGCAGTCTAGCTATAGCGTGATTATTCTGCAGCATAAAGGCAATTCCCTCGGGCTCCTGGTCGATCGGGTGGATGGCATGGTTTTATGTCATCGCAATCATATTCAGCCGCTTCCGGCTACTCAACCATCTCTGCATTCCTCTCCTTATCTTCAGGGCTGTTGGTTAAATGCTGCCGGAAAGACAGTTTTGGCATTAGATCCAGTCGCGATCGTCAGTGCTTTGTCTGTTCAATCCTAATTTTAAATATCCTTGATTTCTGTTTTTCCAGAATGATTAGTAGCCCTCAGGGGTACTTAGCTTTGGCTCACAAATTAATTAAAACCAAATTTTTAATTTTTGAAAATGCAGTGGAGCGGCGCTTTCAAAAATTAAGTTCCGGGTTTATTAAATTCACGATCCTTAGCATTTCTAAAATTTATTAGATTTTTTGGGAGAAGGCTGGAATTAGCCTTCTCATCTATCTATGTTTCAGCCTACAAGGACACCTACCATGTTGTCAGAGACTCAGTCATCCAGCTTAGAAATTTCCCAACCCCAGGCTTCTCCTCCCAGGTTGCCCAGGCTGGCTGTTCCTAGTTTTAAGCGCCTCAGTTTGCGAACTAAGGCTACAATCCTTGCGATCGCCCTCAGTACCGTACCCGTACTGGCGATTGGTAGTGTGGCTTACCTGTTTTCCAACAAAACCCTGACCGAGCAGAGCATTGAAGCTGAACAGGCTCAGGCCCTGGGCCTGGTAGACAAGGCAAACCGCTTTATGTTTGAGCGCTACGGCGATATTCAAGCCCTGGCTAACCTGCCCAGCCTACGCAATCTTCAGGTGCAGAAGGCCCTCTCACCCCAGGAACGTTCCCAGATTTTGACCAGTTATGCCACCTACTACGGGGTCTATGACAGCATCGCCGCCTTTGACCTGGCCGGTAACGTGGTGGTGCAGTCCGCCGGTAAGCCCCTGGAAAACCACCGCGATCGTCAATACTTTCAGGAAGTATTGAAAACTGGCAAGCCCGTAATCTCCCAGCCCGGTCAGTCTCAATCTACTGGCGAGTTTGTGATTCATATTGCCGCTCCCCTTCGAGACAGTAGGACAAACCAGATGGTGGGAGTGGTGCGGACCCGGATGCCCCTGAAATACCTGGATGAAGTGATTCGTAACTTTGCTAGAGACGGCTTCGAATATCACCTGGTCGATGCCACGGGCAAGTTTTTCCTGGCCGCTGAAAAAAATCAGATCGGCCGGGCTCTGGTAACCGACTTCCCCGGAATTGAAGACATCCTGGCTACGGGCAAACCGGGAACCAGGATCTTGGTTGACCAGATTGACCAGGCTGAACAACTGGTGGCCTATGCTCCGTTTCAGCCTTTAGGCAAGGATCTACCCAGCCTCAAGTGGAGTGGTGTCATGGCTGCCGATACCCGCACAGCCTTTGCCCTGCAACGGGATCTGCTGCGGGCAATTACCCTTGGTACTGCCCTGGCGGCGGCGGTGGCCAGTGCCCTGGCAGTGTTTCTGGCTAACCGGGCAATTCGGCCGATTCAGCAGGCGGCCCAGGCGGTGGAAAAGATTGGTCGAGGGGAGCTGAATACTCGTTTAGCAGTGCAGGGAGAAGATGAACTTGCCTTGCTGGGTAGCAATATCAACCTGATGGCAACCCAGATTGCAACCCTGGTCGAAGAGCAAAAGGCGGAAGCAGAACGGATTGAACTGGCCCGTCAGGAGGCCCGCCAGGAAGCCGATGCCCGGGCAGAAGAACAAAAGCAGGCCAAGGAATTTCTGCAAAGGCGGGCTCTGGATCTGCTGATTGAGGTAGATCCGGTAAGTAAGGGAGATCTGACGATTCGGGCAACGGTCACCCCCGATGAAGTAGGTACGATCGCCGACTCCTACAATGCAATTATCCGTTCTCTGCGCCAGATCGTAGAACAGGTGAAGGGGGCTTCCAGCTCTGTAGCAGAAACCGCATCGGGAAATGAAGCGGCAGTCAGTAGCCTCTCCGTCGATGCAAGACAGCAGATGCAGGCGATCACCAGTGCCCTGGGACAAATTCAGATGGTGGTAGAGTCAATTCAGGGGGTGGCGGAACGGGCCCAAAAAGCCGAACAGGGCGTGCAACTGGCGGCGCAAACCATCAACGCTGGAGACGAAGCGATGGATCGGACCGTATCTGGAATCTCCGAGATTCGGGAGACGGTGTCAGAAACGGCGAGAAAGGTCAAACGGTTAGGGGAAGCTTCCCAGAAGATTTCTAAGGTGGTTAACCTGATTGGCAACTTTGCGGCGCAAACCAACCTGCTGGCTTTGAACGCGGCGATTGAAGCAGCCCGGGCCGGGGAAGAGGGGCGAGGTTTTGCCGTGGTTGCAGAAGAGGTGCGATCGCTGGCTCAACAGTCTGCGGCGGCTACGGCTGAGATTGAACAACTGGTAGAAGAGATTCAGAGTCAGACCAGCGACGTGGTACTGGCGATGGAAGCGGGTACGGAGCAGGTGGTCACCGGGACAAAATTAGTGGAAGAGTCCCGTCAGCAACTCAGTCAGATTACCGTTGTGAGTCAACAGATCAGCGATCTGGTACGGGAGATCTCCCAGGCTACGACGACTCAGACCCAGGCTTCTAAGATGGTCAGTCAGACGATGCAAAAGGTAGCGGCGATCGCCAATGATACCTCTAAGCAGTCTGAAACCGTGGCCAGTTCCTTCGCTAACCTGGTGCAGGTGGCAAAAGACTTACAGGTCAGTATCGCTCAGTTCAAAATCTAGTCCATTAAGACGAAAGTTTTGCCAGGGGTTGGGGGAAAACCCCCCACGCTCCCCCAGGGCAAGTATGATTTGCGACCCTGGCGCTTCAACTGGTAACTGCCCTATCTACCTCCGTTTCTGCCATGTTGTCTTCTGACTCCAAAATTCATGATCAGGCCTACAAGTTCTTTACCCAGGAAGCGCTGGAGTTTTTGCAAACCCTGGAAGAAGGGCTGTTAACCCTGCGGCAGGACCGCAGTACTCCTAAGGTACATGCCTTAATGCGGGCTGCCCATTCGATTAAAGGGGGAGCGGCCAGTGTCGGCTTACCAGCGATTCAAACCCTGGCCCACCAGCTAGAAGATGTCCTGCGGGCCCTCTATCGGGAAGAGGTGACGATCGATCTGACCCTGGAAGAAACCCTGTTGCAGGCCTACGACTGTCTCCGGTCACCGCTGGTAGAGCAAATTCAGACGGGGTTCCATAACGAGAGAGAGGCCCTGGCCCGCTCCGAGGCGGTGTTTGCCCATCTGGCTGAGCAACTGGGGGATGCTCTGCAGCAGGGAGAGACGGCTCTGCCAACGGCAGCGGAATTGGGGGTTGATGTGGTTCAGGTGATCTTTGCCGGAGATGTGGAGAATGGCCTGAAGCGATTGCAGTCGGTTCTAGAAAACCCGGCGGCCTACGAAGTGGCGGGAGAAATCCGGGCCCAGGCAGAAGTATTCGCTGGGGTGGGGGAACTGGTCAACTTACCAGGGTTTACTGCCATTGCCAGGGCCACCCTCGCTGCCCTGGAAAATTATCCCGATCGAATGGAGGCCATTGGTCAGCGGGCTCTGGCTGACTTTCAGGCAGCGCAGGCAACGGTGTTGGCGGGCGATCGCATCCGGGGAGGGGTGGTGAGCCCTGCGTTGCAGCAGTTGGCCCAGCCTTTAGAGCCCCTATCCCCTAAAGTGGTGGATTTAGTATCAGCAGATCGTTTAATTCAACCAAATTTTTCAGACTTAGAAGATTTTGATGCTTTATTTACAGATATTCAGGTAAATAATCCAGATCATGATGATCTGTTTAGTGAATTATTATCAGATACGACGTTTGATTCTCAACTCGATGCTATTGAATTAGAGATTTCATCGGAGTCGATCGATCCGTCTGTTCCGTTGATTTCTCCCAATTTCTCCGAAGAAAATACTCCAGGCCCTTTAGCCTCTGGTTCTGAAGGGGCAACCAGCATCCCTGATCATTCTTTTCAACCCGCCCCCGATCTGGTTAAGACGGTGCGGGTAGACCTGGAGCGTCTGGAGCGTCTCAACAACCTGGTCGGGGAGTTGATGACGCAAGAAAACAGTACTCTCCTGCAACAGCGGCAGTTACAGGAGGTTGTCGGCCGGGTTTCCCAGCGGTTCACCAGATTTGAAGCCATTTCCCGAGAATTAGAAACCTGGAGCGATCGTAGCCAGAATCGCCATGCTCGCCTGCCCCAGGCGGCCTCCCAGGCCCAAAACTCTCAGCTGAAGCGGGCGATCGTCAGCTTGCCGGCTCTCTCAGACACCGAATTTGACCCGCTCCAGATGGAGTCCTACAGCGATCTTTACACTCTGGTTCAAGAAACCCTGGAGGAGATTGCCCAGGTGGGGGAAGCCATGGGAGATATGGTGTTGTTGACCCAGCAGTCCCAGCAACTCCAGCGGCAAAAACAACAAACCCTGAAACACATCCGGAATGACCTGCTCTGGGCCAGAATGCTGCCCCTGGGCGATATATTAAACCGATTCCCCCGGATGGTGCGTGACCTATCGGCCCGCTATGGCAAGCAGGTGACCCTGAAGTTGGTGGGGGCTGCGACCCTGGTCGATAAAGCCATGCTGGAAAAACTCTATGATCCCCTGGTACATTTAGTTCGCAATGCCTTTGACCATGGGATTGAATCCTCTGGGTTGCGCCAGGCCCAGCAGAAGCCAGCCGAGGCGACGATCGAGATTCGGGCCTGCCATCGGGGGAATCAGACCTATATCGAAATTCAGGATGATGGCCAGGGAATTGATCTGGCTGCAGTCCGCACCCGGGCGATCGAGCTGAAACTGGTGTCTCCCCAGGAGGCCCGGGCTTTGAGTGATGACCAACTCTATGAGTTTTTGTTTGCCCCCGGTTTTTCGACGGCAGCCCAGATTACCCAGCTGTCTGGGCGGGGGATGGGGTTAGATACGGTGCTTTCCCAGGTCAAAAGTCTTAAGGGAACCATTCTGGTGCGGTCCCAACCCGGTCAGGGAACAACGTTTATTCTGCGATTACCTCTGACCCTAACGATCGCCAAACTGCTGGTCTTCAGTTGCAATTCCCACCTGATGGCAATTCCGATCGACTCCCTGGCCGAAATTGTGGTTGCCGCCCCAGAGCAAATCCATGCTGTGCAGGGAGAGCGGTTCCTGCGCTGGCAGGAGCAACTGGTGCCGATCTATTCATCCTCCGTTTTCTGCCACCACTATCTGTTGCTCAAACCAACCAGTGAGCAAATTCAGGCGATGCCAATGCCTCAAGGCGGGCGGGTACCGTTACTGCTCATTGCCGGAGAATCACAAATTGTGGCTTTACAGGTCGATCAGATTTTGCAAGAGCAGGAACTGGCGATTAAACCTTTTGGGCGGGCCGTTGTACCCCCTGCCTACCTCTACGGCTGTACGATCTTGGGAGATGGTTCTCTGGTACCGGTGATTGATGGGGCGATGTTGATTGAGCAAAAACAGGCAGATCCTCTGGCGGAAGCAGTGGCCCCTGGACAGTCTCAGGTTTCTCAGGCCAGCGCTCCAGAAGCCTCTCCATCCCTGGTTGCAAAGACCGGGGTAGGGGCTAAAAAGCAGGGGGCCAATCCTCCAGGCACCGTTCTGGTAGCCGATGACTCCCTGACAACCCGGCAAACTCTCACCCTGACCTTAAAGAAAGCTGGTTATCGCGTCATCCAGGCCCGGGATGGCCGGGAAGCCCTGGAGCATTTACAGCATAATGCGGCGATCGATGCCGTCTTTTGTGATGTTGAAATGCCTCGCATGAACGGCTTTGAGTTTTTACACCATTGTCGTCAGCGGTTTTCGCCAGCGGTGTTACCGGTGATTATGTTGTCTTCTCGCAGCAGCAACAAGCATCGTCAGATCGCCCATTACCTGGGAGCTTCCAATTATTTGACCAAGCCCTACTTAGAACCAGAACTACTCCACCTGTTGAGGACGGTGCTGGCAGAAGTGGCTCCCGTTAGTTAATTCCCTATTTTAGCCCGATCAGTTTTCCCATGTTTTTCACCAAACGCAAGCAGCCTGGCTCTCAGGCGAAGCAGTTAGTCAAGGTTCTGGTCATTCCCTGCCAGAAGTTACTCCTGGCTGTGCCGATTACCGAAGCGGTTAAAGTTGTACGGATACCAGAAATTTACCGGAGTGGTCAAAGGGCTCTGGGATTGGCAAATTTTGACGATAAGGAAGTGATTGTGATTGATTTACATCAAAAAATCTACAACCTTCCTAATCCAGAAGTAGAACAATACTTAATTGTGATTCAACCTAACAAAGGTTGTTTATTTGGGATACCTTCTTCGAGCCTGCCGACCCTGGCCAATCTGCCTGAACAGGAGATGAAAGAATTGCCCAGGGACTACCGCGATCGAGATGCGTTAGGAATTGCCAGCCATATTGTTACCCTGAGTCAATCAGAACAGTCACAAACTATTTTGTTATTAGATATCCTGCGGATTTTTGAAACATTTCAGCCCCAGGCTAATTAGTAAATTAGAAACAAGTAAATTAGAAACAGTCAGGCTCACGAATTTAATAAAACCCGGAACTTAAAGTTTGAAGGTATGGCCTGGCAACGCTTTTAGACTTTAAAAATTTGCTTTTAATTAATCTGTAATCCTGAGTTTAAAGTTAGTAAATGAAAGGAATTGGAGATTAAAATAGCAGACCGATTCTGGGAAATCGGTCTGCTATTTTAATCTCTAAGATTGATTTACAGACGGAGTTATATCGATAAATTAGTGACTGTCCATCCCAGGGCCGATTCAATTTGTTCGGCCAATACTCCCGGATCAAAGGGTTTGGTCATGACGGCCTGGGCTCCAAGCTGGGCATACTGTTGCCGGGTTGCTACCTTGACGGTGGCGGTCAGCAAAATGACTGGAATAGGCTGAGTGCTAGAGTTTTCCTTGAGCGTCTGGAGGGTTTTGAGGCCATCCATCTCAGGCATGACCACATCCAGCAGGATGACATCGGGCTGTTTCTTACCGGCAAGCTCTACTCCTTCCTGGCCCGTCGCGGCAGTGACAACGTCCCAACCCCGCGTTAATTGCAAGCTAACTTTAGCAATTTCCCGAATATCAGCCTCATCATCAATGACCAAAACGCACCTGGCAACCATAAACACCCGTTATTAAACTTGCTGATGAACTATTAAAACTGTACTGAAGGGCTACAACCCGGCAAACTATTCAGGAAACCTGTAGGGAAACTGCCTGGGGCAAGTTTCTCATAATTCAAACAGAATTTCTATAGCTATTAAAAGAATTCCCATTCCCTGGAAAATCTCTCAGCAATTTGTTTCATATTGTTTCTGAACTCTGGCTACTCGGTTGACGGAGCAACCGGTTGCGCTCTAATCGATTAAAAATCCGGGTGATGACTGCCGATTCTGTAAAGGGTTTGGGGATGTAGTCGTCTGCCCCGGCACTATAAAGGTGATGGATGGTTTCCCCATCCTGACGGGCCGAGAGAAACAGGATCGGCAGGCCATCCAGGCCGCGATCGCGACGCACCAGTTGACATAATTCAATGCCATTAATGTGAGGCATTTCGACATCCAAAATCAGCAGGTCGGGCCTGGTTTTTGTCAGCATCTGGAGGGTTTGTCGGGGATCGCTCAGGGTCGTCAGGTTAATTCCCCAGCGGGGCAAAAACTGCTGTAGTATCGACAGCGCTGTGGGATCGTCATCTACCGCCAGAATAGAAATTTTAGTGGGTAGTACTCTAGATAACTCTTCGTTGTTGGTGATCCAGATGGGTAGAGAGGGGGGTTGCTTTTCCTCCGTATCGGTTTCTGACAGACAAGATAGCCATTCCAGATCATCGCTGCTACTGGGCGGACCTTCCATCACCTCATGCAACTGGTTGACCAGAGTCTCCAGGGTAGTAAATTCGGTCTTGGGGTCAGCGGTCTGTAGCCAGCCTTCGATCTCCCGTCCCAGATTCGATCCCTCTGGGAAACCAAACATTCCCAGGGAACCTGCAAGTTTATGGGCTGCATGTTCTGCCGCCGCTCTGATCTCCTCTGACCAGGATCCGTCCCGCAGGGCCAGAACTGCCTGATCAATGACGCTCAGTCTTTCCATGCAGGGTTGCTGGAACTGTTGCCAGAGGTCGATCGCCGCCTGTCTTGCCTGGTCTGCGGCTGTGGCCTGGGAGGCCGGTGGCGGCTCCGGCACCGCAGTTTCGGAGTCAAGGCAGGGAGTTGGTTCTATCAGTGGTTTGAGTCGATATCCCATGCCATAAACCGTATCGATCGTTTCCTCGGCTCCGGCAGCCTTGAGTTTCCGGCGCAGGCGCTTAATGTGAGTCCGCACCGTTTCTTCTCCCGGGGCATTTTCAAAACTCCAGAGATGCTCCAAAATCAGGCTGCTACTAAACACCCGCTGGGGCTGCCGCAAAAATAGTTCTAACAGGCTGTATTCCTTGGCTGAAAGGACTACCTCCCGATCCCGGAAGGTTACTTTACAGGTGCCGGGGTTCAGGCATAGTTCTCCCCAGTTCAGGGTTGGGGCCGTCGCTGTCTCCGGACGGCGCAGCAAGGCCCGAATCCGGGCACTGAGTTCTTCAACTGTGCAGGGTTTCACCACGTAATCATCTGCCCCCGAATCTAAACCCATGACTTTGTCGGCGCTATCTCCTTTGGCGGTCAATAGCAAAATCGGCTTTTTGTAACCGTTCTGGCGCAGCCGCTGGCAGAGCCGAATCCCATCCAGTTTAGGCAGATTCACATCCAGCACAATCAGGTCATAGTCAGCTGCTTGAGCGTAATCCCACCCCGATTCTCCATCCATGGCAGTATCGATCGCGTAGTGTTGGGCTGCAAGGTTACTGACAAGAACCTGGGCCAGTAGTTCATCATCATCCACTAAAAGAATTCTCATTGCCTGTTACTGAGAGGTGTTACAAATGCTGCCCATACCGTGCCTGTCGAGATAGCACTGTTCTACTAGGGTTGCAAATTATAAATTTTGCAACCTGGGGGAATGGGGGCTTCACCCCCTCTACCCCCTTCCAAAACGAAAGTTTTGGTGTACTAGAACCTATCATGCCCTGTTTCTGCCTGAGAAGCGTCAGGGATTACTCAGGCCAGGGGGTAGACTACCTTCGAGTCCCTGGCCTGAAGTCTCTGGGAAACAGCTTTTGAACCTGGTTGCTGCCCAGAGCCCGGGGGCTGTAATTCTGCGCTCACAGATTCAGCCTCTTCCGTCAGATCTATTCTCGGTAGTGACGATACGCCAGTCAATTGGCTGGGTCGGATGAGGGCTGTTCACAGAGTTGACACAAAGATTTCCTATGCTGGTCTTGTAGTGATTGTCATCCCAGAAAAGGCGGAACGATGCACCCTATCAGGAGTTAAGTTTTAATTCAAAGGTTGCTGGGTCTGAGTTCAGGATTTTGTACTTCCGGGTGTCTGTCTTAGGGTAACTATGGGATTCTGGGTATACTACGATTTAATCATTCCCTGATCAGGGAAGGAGGTTCGATCCGCCGCTATGGCTTCACTTTCTCTGTTTGCTGTGGTTCCCCGACCTAAGTTGCCGCTTCGACTGGTATTGATTGTGCCGTTCGTAGTGCAGATTATGGCAGCGGTAGGGCTTACCGGGTATCTGGCATGGCGCAACGGAGACAGAGCCGTAATCACTCTGGCTGATCAGTTAATGAATCAGACTGCGGCCCGGATCAGCGATCGCCTGGATATTTTGCTTCAGATTCCCCATCAGGTTGTGCAATTAAATCAATTGGCGATTCAGCAGGGCACCCTCGACCTGAATAACCCTGTTGCGTTAGAACATCATTTTTTACAACAGGTCAGGGCTTTCCCGACTCTGACGACGATCGGGTGGGCAAATGAGCAGGGGATGGGGCCGGGGGTGGGTCGCGATCGCTCCGGAATTCTGGGATCTCCTGGTGCGTTATTTGTTTCAGAAGAATTGGCCACCCCCGGAGTGCGCTACCTGTATCTGGTCAACCCCCAGGGTAAACGGCTGAAACTCCTGCACAAGACTCCTGACTACAATGGGCTGACGCGCCCCTGGTATCAGTTTGCGGTCAAGGCTGGTAACCAGACCTGGACACCCATCTATGCCTACGACAGAATTCCCGTTGCAGGCATCAATACCTCCGTACCTGTGTATCAAAATGGCAAATTGAGAGGAGTTCTGACCTCGGGGGTGCTGCTTTCTGATGTCAGTCAGTTTCTCCGCTCCCTCAACTTTTCCCCCGCAGGTCAGGCTTTTATTATGGAGCGATCGGGCCATCTGGTGGCCACTTCTACCCAGGAGCAAGCCTTTGAACTGACGGGCAAAAACGTACTGGGTCGTCTGCGGGCTACGGGCAGCCAGGATCCAACCACCCGGGCCGTCGCCCAACACCTGTTCAATCAGTTGCAGGATCTGGGGCAACTCCAGACCGATCACCATTTCTACCTAGCTATCAACGGCCAGCAACACTTTGCCCAGGTCACGGCTTACCAGGATGGCCATGGTCTGGATTGGCTAATTGTCACCGTTATTCCCCGGTCAGACTTTGCGGCCCAAATTCAGGAGAACACCCAAACGACAATTTTGCTCTGTGTTGCTGCCATGCTGGGAGCGATCGCCCTTGGGTTTCTGACTTCTGGGTATATTACCCGCCCGATTCAAGCTTTGGGGCGAGCCAGCCGATCGCTGGCGGCCGGAAACTGGCAAATTTTGCCCCCCGACAGTGGAATTGCCGAACTGCAAGACCTGAATCAAACCTTCAATCAAACGGCCCAACAACTTCAGGAATTGTTTGAGAGCCGTCTGGCAGCGGAGGCTACGCGTCTGACCGAAGCCAGATTTCACCAACTGTCTGAAGCGGTACCGGGGATGATCTACATCTATGCTCGGTACCCCGATGGCTCCCAGGGGTTTGAGTATGTCAGTTCGGGCTGTCAAGAAATTCTGGAACTGGAACCGGCAGAATTGCTGGCCGAGGTAGATCGCGGTCTGTCCCAAATTCATCCCGAGGATCGCTCAGCCTACGATCAGGCCGTCGCCCATAGTGCTGTGACTCTTGAGCCCTTCAGGATGACCTTTCGGATCATCTCTTCCTCGGGGCAATTGAAGTGGTTGGAAGCCAGTTCTCGCCCTGTTTCCCAGGGCAATCGGGGGATTCTCTGGTATGGGATCTTGCAGGATGTGACGGAACGGGCCCGATTAGAAGTCGAACGCCAGCGATCGGAGCAAAAGCTGCAAGAGAGCAAGCATTTTATTGAACAGATCGCTAACAATTCTCCCCAGTTGCTCTACATTTTTGATCCGGTGAGCGGCAGTAATTTTTATGTCAATGGCCAGTCCCGGGAAATTTTGGGCTATACTCCCGAAGAAATTCAGCAGCAGGGGGCCCAGTTTTTTGTGGAAGCCCTGCACCCGGAAGACCTCCCGTTATTACAACGCAACTTTGAACACTGGCAAAGGGCGACAGATCAGGAAATCTTAACCAGGGAAGTGCGGTTTCGCCATCGCGATGGCTCCTGGCGCTGGTTGTTGTCCCGGGAAGTCGTGTTTGCCAGGGATGAAAACCAGCAGGTGACTAAGGTTCTGGGAACTGCCCAGGATATTACCAATCTGAAGCAGGCAGAAGCGGCATTACGAGAAAGCGAACAGCGCTTCCGCAACCTGTTTGAGCATTCTCCGGTGGCCTACCAATCTCTGGATGAAACAGGTCGCTTCATTGATGTGAATGATGAACTTTGTGATCTGCTCGGCTATACCCGCCAGGAACTTTTGGGCAGGGGGTTTGGTGAACTCTGGGCACCTGAAATTCGCGATCTTTTTCCCCGGAAGTTTGCCTGCTTCAAAATGGATGGTATCACGCGCAGCGAGTTATACCTGTGTACCAAACAGGGCCCGGTGATTACGGTCTTATTAGAAGGGCGGGTGCAGCGAGAACCCAATGGCAAATTTGTCAAAACCCATTGTGTGCTCTACAACATCAGCGATCGTCGGCAAATGGAGGAAGCCCTGCGCCAGAGCGAAGAGCGGTTGCGCTTTGCCCTTAACGCCGCCCGCATGGGTAGCTGGGACTGGGACATTCAGTCTAATCAGATCATCTGGTCTGAAAGTTTAGAGCAGATGATGGGTTTACAGGCTGGCCAGTTTGATGGTCGCTTTGAAACGGTTGTATCGATGATCTATCCTGAGGATCGCCCCCGGGTGAGTCAGGCCATTACCCGCAGTTTAGAGCAGGGGGCTGATTACGACATTGAGTTTCGCTTTCTCCGGCCCGACGGCAGTTTGCGCTGGGCAGCCAGTAAGGGAAATGTGTTGCGGAATCAGGCGGGTCAACCCGTTCGTATGGCCGGGGTTGATGTCGATATTACCGATCGTAAACAGGTGGAATTTACCCTGCGGGAAAATGAAGCGAGGCTACGACTGGCTTTAGATTTATCCAGGGCGATCGCCTGGGAGCATGATCTCCAGACAGATGTTATCTTTTTCCCGGCCAATAGCCTGTCAGACCAGACCCAAACCCTGCCTTTCCAGGCCGCGATAGAAATGATCCATCCCGATGATCGGCCTCGGGTGTTGCAGGCTACCCGCCAGGCGATCGCCGGGGCTGGCTCCATTCAACTGGAATATCAGTCAGTAGCGGCCCTGGGTGAAGAAACTGGCTACCGCTGGTTTCAGGTGCATGCCAGGGTTCAGACCGATGCGTTGGGTTTTCCCACCCGAATAATTGGTATGTCGATCGACATTACAGAACGCAAACAGGCGGAACTGGATTTACAAAAAGCGGCGGAGGCAGCGGAAGCGGCGAGTCAGGCGAAGAGTACCTTTTTGGCGAACATGAGCCACGAGTTGCGAACGCCGTTGAACGCGATTTTAGGGTTCAGCCAGTTGTTAGTGCAGCATCCAGCGATTCCGGCGGCACAGCGGGAGCAGGTGGGGATTATCAACCGGAGTGGGAACCATTTGCTGAACCTGATCAACGACATTTTAGAGATGTCGAAGATCGAAGCGGGGCGAACCACGTTTAACCCGGTGGGGTTTGACCTGGAAGAGTTTTTAGCGACGTTAGAGCAGATGTTTCAGTTGCGGTTAGAGCGCAAGGGGTTGAGTTGGGGTGTAGAGCGGTCTGCGCGATTGCCGCGATACATCGAGACAGATGAAGGGAAACTGCGGCAGATCTTGATTAACCTGCTGGGGAATGCGGTGAAGTTTACGCAGGTTGGGGGCGTGACGCTGCGGGTTTGGCTGGAAGGGAGAGGGGGTGAGCAGGGAGGCGAGCAGTTGTGGTTTGAGGTACGAGATACGGGGCCAGGGATTGACCCGGAGGAAGTAGAGAGTTTATTTGAGCCGTTTGTGCAGTCACGGAACCCAACGGTGAACCAGGAAGGGACGGGATTGGGGTTGCCGATTAGCCGGCAATTTGTGCGGTTATTGGGTGGGGAGATGAGTGTACGGAGTGCATTAGGGGAGGGAGCGAGCTTTCGGTTTGGGATTCCGGTGGTGCGAGTAGAGGGGCGAGAGATCGGGAAGCGTGGCGAGAAGCGGCGAGTGGTGGCGATCGCGCCGGGTCAGGGGGAGTACCGGATATTGGTTGTGGAGGACAACTGGGCGAGTCGGCAGTTGTTAGTGGATTTGTTAGAGCCGTTAGGGTTTGGGGTACGGACCGCAGGGAACGGGGAAGAAGGGATAGGGGTTTGGCGAGAGTGGGAGCCGGATTTAGTCTGGATGGATATGCGGATGCCGGTGGTGGAGGGGAGTGAAGCGACGTGGCGGATTCGGGAGATGGAAGGGGAATTGGGTCGGCGACGGACGACGATTATTGCGTTAACGGCCGGGGTGTTTGAGGTAGACCGGGACCGGGTGTTGGCGGCGGGGTGTGATGACTTTGTGGCGAAGCCGTTAGAAGAGGGAGCGATTTTAGGGAAATTGCGGGAGCATTTGGGGGTGGAGTTTGTGTATGAGGGGGTTGAGGGGTTTGAGAGTGAGGGGGTGAGAGAGGAGGTAGGAGTTGAGGGGTTAGAGGGATTGCCGGGGGAGTGGTTAGAGGCGTTTTATCAGGCGGTGACGCGGTTGAACCCGAAGGCGATGTTGCAGTTAGTGGAGCAGTTGTCAGGGGAGCATGGAGGAATCGCGGCGGGGTTGCGGGAGAAGATCAACAACTTTGACTTTGAGCAACTGCTGCTTCTGGTCAATCAGGCTATTGAGAATCAAACGAAGCAAGAGAATGTTGACTTGATCCGGTAATTTTGATGAACTTCTGACTCTGGCCAGAAAACGCTCACAACTATTTCACATTCTTATTAGAAAATAATGCCATCCCACTTTCTGTAGCAAAACATAACAGGGCGATTGTTTCTATTCCCTGATGGTTCAGGAGGCTTATCGTTGGTTCTGACCTGACGAATGATGTTAGACTACCCTTCCCTGATTCTATTTATTGGTTCTCCTGACCAGGGAGATGTATGCCGTCGCTATTTGCAACAAAAGACGGATTGGACTCTGGTGGAGACAGATAGGGTTCAGGCGGTTAATGCAGACCAGAAGCTCATACCTGATGCTATTCTGCTGGAGACTGGCAACGACCTGGTTAGTCTGGAAGCTACCTTTCAGGAGTTGAGGCAGCTATTTCAGCCCTACTACCTCCCGATCGTGGTTCTGGTAGACCAGGAGGAGACGGGTGAGCAATCGATCGCCCAGGGAGCCAACAATTACCTCATAGCCGATAGTCTCAGTGCCAGCCTGCTCTGGCGGGTCCTGCGCTGTGCGATTCAACAGGGGCGGTTACAGCGACAGATTGCTCACCAGCAGGCTGAAATCGCTACTTTGAGAGCCCCTCGGGAGTTATCCCTTGCTGCTGGCTCTGGCATACAAAATTCACGGCAGCTGCAGCGAACCCTGCAGCAGGAAGAACGGTTACTCCTGAGTCTCGAATTTGCTCAGATCGGTGCCTGGAGTTGGGAACCTGAAACCGGTCACTACACCTGGAATGAATCCATGGCCCGGTTGCTGGAGTTACCCAGGGGGCTGGACAATATGTACCAGCTCTGGAGAGAGCGTATTCATAGCGACGATGTACAACGGGTGACCCAGACATTAACCCGGGCCCTTCAAACCCGGACAGACTTTGAGCTGGAGTATCGATACTGGCTGCTCAATGGCCAACTGGTCTGGCATCTGGTGAAAGGTCGGGGGGTGTATAACGCTTCAGGTCAGGTGCAGCAGGTGTTGGGGGTAGTCCTTGACATCACCGATCGCAAACGTACCGAGGAAGCCAGCGTTCAAAGTGAGGCTCTGTTTCGCGCGATTTATGAACAGGCGGCCGTAGGGATTGCCCAGGCCACGATCGGCGGTCACTACGTCCGGAGTAATCAACGGTTTTCCAGCTTTTTAGGGTACACTCCAGCCCAACTCCTGGGTCAAACCTTTGCCAGTTTTAGCCACCCGGAGGATCTGGTCACCGATCTGGAGAACGTGCAGCGTCTCCTGCAGGGCGAAATCGAAGCTTTTTCCATGGAAAAGCGATTTTTGCGGCAAGACGGCCAGGTTACCTGGGGCAATCTAACCGTATCCCTGATGCGAGATCAGGGTGGTAAGCCAGAGTATTTGATTGGCATTGTGGAAGATATCAATGCCCGCAAGAACTTAGAGATTCAACGCCAGCAGACGGCCGAAAAGCTCAAAACTCAACAGCAGATTTTGCGGGCCTTTTTAGACAATCTACCCCATATCGCCTGGTTGAAAGATCGTCAGGGCCGGTTTATCAGTGCTAACCAACCCTTCAGTGATAGCTGTGGCATTCCCCTGGCAGAACTGCTGGGTAAAACCGATCTGGATGTCTGGCCCCTGGAGATTGCTCAGGCTTACCGTCAGGATGACCTGGCTGTGATGCAGACCCGTGATCAGAGGCGGGTTGAAGAACGCCTGGTAAATGCGGAGGGGCAGGAACGCTGGATCGATACTTGCAAAAAACCCATCTACAACGATGATGGCAGTGTGATTGGCACCGTTGGAATTGCGATCGACATTACTGAGCGGAAACAGGCAGAAGATGACTTAAATCGGGCGCTGCAACAACTCACCTTTCATATCGAAAATACCCCCCTGGCAACCATTGTCTGGGATGCAGACTTTCGAGTACAGCGCTGGTCTAAGCAGGCAGAAGCGATGTTTGGCTGGCAGGAAAGCGAAGTTCTGGGCAAGACCATGCATGAATGGCGCTTCATCTTTGATGAGGATCTGGCCCATGTCAATCGCGAGGCCAGAAAGTTACTGCTTGTTGATGAAAGAAGTCGCTGCTATAACCGTAACTATTGCAAAGATGGCTCGGTTATCGACTGCGAATGGTTTAATTCAACCTTAACAGATGATTCGGGCCAGCTAGTATCGATTCTTTCCCTGGCTCAAGACATCAGCCGCCGCAAGCAGGCAGAACTGGCCCTGCGAGAAAGTGAACAACGGTTTGCTACCCTGGCCGAAAGTTCCCCCGTTGGGATCTATCGCACTGACCTGCGGGGGTACTGTACTTACGTCAATCCTCGCTGGTTAGAGCTGACCGGGTTGAGCCTGACAGAAGCCCTTGGGCCGGGTTGGGTCAAGGCTTTACACCCGGACGATCGCGATCGCATCGCCGCCGAGTGGTATGCCACAACTCAGTTGGGAAAACCCTTCAAAACCGAATGTCGGTTCCAGACTTCCCAGGGCAAACTCCTCTGGATTGTCTCCCAGGCCGTGGTAGAAACTGCTGCGGATGGCACGATCACGGGTTACATTGGCACGATTGTTGACATCACAGCCCGCAAGTCTCTGGAAGAAGAACTTCAGGAACGGGAAGCTCGACTCAATGCTTTTTTCAGTTCGGCTCCGGTTGGCATGGCCATTGTCGATCCTCAGATGCGCTTCGTTCAGGTGAATCAATACCTGGCCACGATCAATGGAATGACGGTGGCAGCCCATCTTGGACGCAGTTTGCGAGAGATGTTGCCAGAAATGGCCGGGGTGCTGGAACCCCTGTATCAGAGTGTGTTAGACACGGGTAAACCGGTACTGAATCTGGAAATCACTGGGGAAATTCATACCCAGCCAGGGCTTGAGCGCAGTTGGATTGTTTCCTATTTTCCGATCGGCAATGCCGGAGGCCGTCCTTCCAGTGTTGGGGGGGTGGTTTTAGAGATTACCGATCGTAAGCAGACTGAGAAAGCCCTGAGCCAGAGTGAGGCGCAGCAACGGGCCTTGCTCAAGGCTTTACCCGATTTGATTATGCGGATCAATGATCAGGGGGTCTACCTTGATTTCATTTCCACTGGGACATTCTCAGTGATTGGAGAAACGGGGGACTTTATCGGTACCCATGTCGCCGATAGCCTACCCCCAGAACTGGCAGAACAGCGAATGGCGGCGATCAAGATGGCGCTCCAGACGGGTGCCATTCAAATCTATGAACAAAATATTGAAGTAAAAGGCAAGCTGCAAACTGAAGAAATTCGGGTGGTGGCCTATGGGCAATCCGAAGCTCTGCTGGTGGTGAGGGATATTAGTGAACGTAAACAGGCAGAGGAAAAAATTCTGCGGAGTGAAATGGCGCTGGCAGAAGCGCAACGGGTAGCCCATATTGGCAATTGGGAGTTTGACCTGACCGCTCAAAAAAATGTCTGGTCAGAGGAGTTATTTCGTATCTATGGCCTTGATTCAAGCCAACCTGAACCCGATTTCCTCAAACATGTTCAGCTCATTCACCCGGACGATCGGGATAATTTCGTTCAGACGGTGCAACGCGCTCTGATAACCGGTGAACCTTACCTGATGGAGTTTAGAGCCTTTAAGCCCGATGGTTCTGTCTGTTTTGTAGAGGGGCGGGGTGAAGCGGTTCTCAATGACGAAGGTCAGGTAATTCGGCTGTTTGGCACCGCCATGGATATCACCGAACGCAAACAGGCCGAACTGGCGCTGCAAAGCCTGGTTGAGGGGACGGCTGCGGTGACGGGGGAAGCCTTTTTCCCGGTACTGGTTGAACAAATCGCGATCGCCCTGGATGTAGCCCATGTTTTTGTTTCCAGACAGGTAGGAACCCAACTCAAAACTCTGGCCGTTTACTCTGATCACGAGTTGCAAGCCAATGGGTCTTATGACCTGGTGCATTCTCCCTGTGAGATGACCCTACGCAATGGTCAATATTACTGTCAGAGCGGAGTACAGCAGCAGTTTCCCCTGGATCTTGATCTGCTGCCCTTGCAGGCTGAAAGCTATTTGGGAAGAGCCTTATACTCCAGCTCTAACCAGGTGATTGGGGTACTCTGTGTCCTGGATCGCAAACCTATTGCCCATAGCAAGCGGGCCGAAACCCTGTTGCAAATCTTTGCCAGTCGGGCTGCCGCCGAGCTGGAGCGGCAACAGGCGACGGAAGCCATGCTGCAATTGAATCGGCAATTAGAGATGACGGTTGAACTGCGAACGGCGGCTTTACGGCAGAGTGAAGCAGAACTACGGTCAATTTTTAGTCTGGCAGCGATCGGCATCGTTCAAGTGGATGCAGCCAATCATCAATTTCTCAAGATTAATCAACGCTTTTGCACCATGCTGGGTTATACCCAGGAAGAATTAACTTCAGGGATCTTTGCAGATATTACCCATCCTGAAGACCTGGCCGAGGATCTACGTTATCTACACCAACTGCATACCGGCACCATCAGAGAATTTACCATTGAGAAACGCTATCTCCATAAAGACAAAACTCTGATCTGGGCCAGTACAACGCTTTCCCTGGTGCGTAAACCCGATGGTACTCCTGATTATTACATTGCCATCATTCAAGATATTCGCGATCGCAAACAGGCGGAGGCGGCCCTATGGGAGGCAAATCTTGAGCTAGAGAGCCGGGTGCAGCAACGCACCAGGGAACTGCAAAAAGCAGCGGAGGCAGCGGAAGCGGCGAGTCAGGCGAAGAGTACCTTTTTGGCGAACATGAGCCACGAGTTGCGAACGCCGTTGAACGCGATTTTAGGGTTCAGCCAGTTGTTAGTGCAGCATCCAGCGATTCCGGCGGCACAGCGGGAGCAGGTGGGGATTATCAACCGGAGTGGGAACCATTTGCTGAACCTGATCAACGACATTTTAGAGATGTCGAAGATCGAAGCGGGGCGAACCACGTTTAACCCGGTGGGGTTTGACCTGGAAGAGTTTTTAGCGACGTTAGAGCAGATGTTTCAGTTGCGGTTAGAGCGCAAGGGGTTGAGTTGGGGTGTAGAGCGGTCTGCGCGATTGCCGCGATACATCGAGACAGATGAAGGGAAACTGCGGCAGATCTTGATTAACCTGCTGGGGAATGCGGTGAAGTTTACGCAGGTTGGGGGCGTGACGCTGCGGGTTTGGCTGGAAGGGAGAGGGGGTGAGCAGGGAGGCGAGCAGTTGTGGTTTGAGGTACGAGATACGGGGCCAGGGATTGACCCGGAGGAAGTAGAGAGTTTATTTGAGCCGTTTGTGCAGTCACGGAACCCAACGGTGAACCAGGAAGGGACGGGATTGGGGTTGCCGATTAGCCGGCAATTTGTGCGGTTATTGGGTGGGGAGATGAGTGTACGGAGTGCATTAGGGGAGGGAGCGAGCTTTCGGTTTGGGATTCCGGTGGTGCGAGTAGAGGGGCGAGAGATCGGGAAGCGTGGCGAGAAGCGGCGAGTGGTGGCGATCGCGCCGGGTCAGGGGGAGTACCGGATATTGGTTGTGGAGGACAACTGGGCGAGTCGGCAGTTGTTAGTGGATTTGTTAGAGCCGTTAGGGTTTGGGGTACGGACCGCAGGGAACGGGGAAGAAGGGATAGGGGTTTGGCGAGAGTGGGAGCCGGATTTAGTCTGGATGGATATGCGGATGCCGGTGGTGGAGGGGAGTGAAGCGACGTGGCGGATTCGGGAGATGGAAGGGGAATTGGGTCGGCGACGGACGACGATTATTGCGTTAACGGCCGGGGTGTTTGAGGTAGACCGGGACCGGGTGTTGGCGGCGGGGTGTGATGACTTTGTGGCGAAGCCGTTAGAAGAGGGAGCGATTTTAGGGAAATTGCGGGAGCATTTGGGGGTGGAGTTTGTGTATGAGGGGGTTGAGGGGTTTGAGAGTGAGGGGGTGAGAGAGGAGGTAGGAGTTGAGGGGTTAGAGGGATTGCCGGGGGAGTGGTTAGAGGCGTTTTATCAGGCGGTGACGCGGTTGAACCCGAAGGCGATGTTGCAGTTAGTGGAGCAGTTGTCAGGGGAGCATGGAGGAATCGCGGCGGGGTTGCGGGAGAAGATCAACAACTTTGACTTTGAGCAACTGCTGCTTCTGGTCAATCAGGCAACCAAACAGCCTGAGCAAGCCGAACTATCTGAACTGTCTGAATTAATAGAACGAACATCCAATCAATAACTTTATGGCTGCACATCTGAAAGCTGTGAGTACTCGTTGTTAGCAAATCGCAGATCCTTAAGAAGAGATGATCACAAATGAGTGCAACTCAAGTTTCACTAAATAGCAAAATTCTAGTTGTTGACGATGTTCCTGCGAACTCCCAACTGTTGTCTAGAGTTTTATCTAAACAAGGGTATGCCATCTACACAGCTGGAGATGGTGCTGAGGCTCTAGAGAAAGCCTACACCCTGATTCCTGACTTAATTCTGCTGGATATTATGATGCCCGGTATGAATGGGTACCAGGTATGTCAGGCGCTTAAGCTGAATACCCAGACCCAGGATATTCCAGTGATTTTTGTCAGTGCTTCAGAGGCGGTAACAGATAAAGTGGCTGCTTTCAATGCTGGAGCCTCAGACTTTATCACCAAACCCTTTGAATCAAGGGAACTGCTGGCCCGGGTTGAACATCACCTACAAATTGCAAAATTACAAAAAGAGCTGAATCACCAGAAAGAGCAATTGATTCAGCAAAATCGCCTTCTCCAGCAAGAAGTACGCGATCGCAAACGAATTGAAAAAGAACTGCTCAAGACTACTTCTCGTCTGGCCACCCTGATCGAAAATTTGCAGGCAGGTATCTTAGTTGAAGATGAAACTCGGCAAATTGTTCTGGTCAATCAGACCTTTTGTGACCAGTTTCAGGTGCCTATTCCGCCTCAATCTCTCATCGGTACCAGTTGTACTGAAATCGCTGAACAGAGCAAAGACCTGTTCGCAGCCCCGGAGCAATTCAGTTCTCGTATTGAGCAAGTTCTGCAGGAAAAAAAAGTGGTGGTCAGCGAAAATATCATGCTGGCCGACGGGCGAATTTTTGAACGAGACTATATCCCGATTTTCGCTGGAGACGATTATCAGGGCCACCTGTGGCAATACCACGATGTTACAGTTCGCAAGGCTGAAGAATTACAGCTATTAAAGCAATCCCAGGCTTTAACCTGTTTCAGCAATAGCTTACAACAGTTGCATCGCCTCAATATGACTGACTTTAGCAGCATAGATGCTCTGTTTGCAGATTACATCCAAACTGGATGTAAGGTTCTAGATTTTACGGCAGGCGCGATCGGTCAGGTAGAGAATGATGTCTATACCTTTTTAGCCGTTCAGTCTGATAACCCAGAGATCGGGCCTAATCAAACCATTAATCTGCCCGATACCTACTGCTGTCGAGTGCTGGAGCAACGAACCACCTTCTTCTGTCACCACGCTGGTGCGGTAGAAAGCCTGTGCAAGTCTCCTCTCTATCAACGGTTCAAGATCGAGTCGTACATTGGTACTCCCATTTTCGTCAATGGAGAACCCTATGGTACCTTATGCTTCTTTTCTACCCAGGTGAGAACGGCTGGTTTTGAAAATCACGAAAAGGAAATTATTGAGCTAATGGCTCAAAGCATTGGTAAGTATATCAGTGCCCGCCAGACCGAAACCGAGCTGCATATTCTGTTTGAGGCCATGACCGATGTTGTGATTGTCAGAGATGCGGAGGGGCGTTGTTTGAAAGTGGCTTCTGCCAGCCCTAACCTGTATAAACCGGCCTCTGAAATGATAGGCAAAACTCTGCATGAAACTCTGCCCCAACCGGTTGCCGATCTCTTGCTAAGTGGAATTCATGCCAGTTTGACAAATCAACAATCTGTGGACCTGGAATATAACCTGACCATTCAACAAAAGAATGTCTGGTTCTCCGCCCGGATTTCTCCTCTGTCTGAAGAATCCGCAATTCTTGTAGCCCGGGATATTACTGTCCGTAAACAGATCGAAGAGGCTTTACGTCAGAGTGAAGCTCATAACCGGGCGCTTTTAGAAGCTATTCCCGATTTATTGATTCGGGTTGATGGCAATGGTTACTACCTGGGGTATGTGGCTCCCAAGGAGTTTGAAGAAGTATTTGACCATAACTTAGTCGGAAAACACATTACCGAAGTACTACCGCCAGTCATGCGTCAGCGGCAATTGCTGTACATTCGGGAAGCTCTGGCAACGGGTAAAACCCAGGTTTTTGAACAACAGTTTGAAGCGAAGGGTAAAAACTTCTGTGAAGAAGTGAGAATTTCGGTGGCAGGGCCGAACGAAGTTTTGTTGATCGTGCGGGATGTCAGCGATCGCAAACGGGTTGAAAATGAGCGAAAACGCACGCAAGCAGCCCTGCAACATGCCAAGGAAGCAGCAGAAGCCGCTAACCGTACTAAAAGCGAGTTTCTGGCCAACATGAGCCACGAACTCCGTACTCCTTTGAATGCCATTCTTGGATTCACCCAATTGATGCAGCAAAGTAGTTATCTGGAGAACCCAGAGAATGAATATTTGCAAATTATCAATCGAAGTGGTGAACACTTGCTGAACCTGATTAATGATGTTCTGGAAATGTCAAAAATCGAGGCCGGTAGAACATCTCTCAATGTAACAGACTTTGATTTATATTATCTGCTGCATAGCCTGGAAGATATGCTGCGGCTGAAGGCTCAATCTAAAGGGCTACAACTCCTATTTGATCTGGCCCCCGATGTTCCCCAATATATTCAAACCGATGAAGGCAAGCTCAGGCAGGTTTTAATCAATCTGTTAGGGAATGCCATTAAGTTTACAGCCGCAGGAGTAGTGAGGCTGCGGGTAACAGCGAAACCCGGTTCAGATAATTTGACTTTATGCTTTCTGGTAGAAGACACTGGCCCCGGTATTGATCCCGATGAAGTTGAACTCTTGTTTGAACCTTTTGTGCAAAAACGCAGTACCCCAGGAACCCACGAGGGAACCGGTCTGGGCTTACCGATCAGTCGCAAATTTGTGCAGCTGATGGGAGGAGATATCAGTGTGAAGAGCCTGCCAGACCAGGGAACTCTGGTTCGGTTTGAGATCCAGGTAGGTCTGGCTCTCGCCCCCATTTCTGATTCTCCAACCTTAGCTGGCCAAGAGAAAATTGTCGGACTGGTTCCCAAACAACCCAGTTATCGGTTTCTGGTGGTAGAAGACAATTTAGAAAATCGCCATTTACTGGTCAAGTTGCTGCGGGTCTTTAACTTTGATGTTCAGGAAGCCAGCAATGGGCAAGAGGCCGTTACGCTGTGGCAGTCCTGGTTTCCCGATCTGATCTGGATGGATATGCGGATGCCGGTCATGGATGGCTATGAGGCGACTCGCCAGATTCGGATGGCAGAGAGACAAAGGATGCCCTCCTCAACGGCTTCACCCACTAAAATTATTGCGCTGACGGCCAGTGCCTTTCAAGAAGATCGCCTGCGGGTTTTAGAAGCAGGTTGTGATGATTTTGTTAGTAAGCCCTATCGTCAGGAGGTGATTCTTCAGAAAATATCAGACCACCTAGGCATTCAATATGTTTATACCAGGGAGCTAAAACAACCGGTTTCCGAAGGGAGTGAGGGCCGAGCTTCGCCCATACTGCCTCCGGAGTTGCCCCTGGCTGAGTTACCAGAAGGCTGGTTAGAGCAAATGCAAAGGGCTGCTATCAAAGGGTCAGATCAACAGCTTTTGCAACTGATTCAGCAGATTCCACCAACCTATATTTGCCTGATTCAAATGCTCACTGATTGGGTTAATGACTTTCAATTTACTCAGTTACTCAACTTTATTCAGAATCAGAAAAACAACGTCAGCTAAGATTTTGTAATTCTTCCCTGATAGTCGCACTAACCTATTTCAATAGGTTTTCCAATGATCTACCGAGTAACTCTACTACTTCAGTCCACACAGCTCTATGGAACCCAATCAATCTGTCCCTTCCCGAGGAGAAATCCTCATTGTTGATGACTCTCCTGATAATCTTCGGGTTCTTTCTACAACCTTGAATAACTGTGGCTACGATGTACGTTGCGTCAAAAGTGGGGCCATGGCGTTGATTGGTGTCCAGATCTCTCCGCCTGATTTAATTTTGCTGGATATTCGTATGCCGGGTATGGATGGCTATGAAACCTGCCAGCGGATTAAGCAAGATCCCCGCACCAGCCAGATTCCGATCATTTTTCTCAGCGCTCTAGATGAGGTGCTGGATAAGGTGAAGGCGTTTGAGGTGGGTGGGGCAGACTATGTCACTAAACCCTTTCATGTGAAGGAGGTGTTAGCGCGAGTTGAGCATCAATTGACAATCCGCAGGCTGCAAAAGGAACTGATGCAGAAGAATGAGTGCTTGCAACAGGAAATTTATCAGCATCAACAGACAGAGGCCGCCCTCCGGATTGCTAAGGAGGCGGCAGAGGCTGCAAACTCCGCTAAAAGTGAGTTCCTAGCTAAAATGAGCCACGAACTACGAACTCCCCTGAATGCCATTCTTGGGTTTAGTGGGCTGATGCAAGATAGCCCTTCCCTCTCGGTCGAACATCAAGAGTATCTGGAGACGATTCATCGTAGTGGTCGTCACCTGTTGAAACTGATTAACAATATTTTGATATTAACTCAGGTTGAAAATGGGCATATTTCTTTAGAGAAGCGAGATTTTAATTTAGATCAGTTACTCACCACGATCGCAAATACCTGGAAACTGAGAGCAGAATGTAAAAATATTGAATTTATTATTGCAATCGAATCTGATATACCCAAGTTTATCTATTCTGATGAGAATAAACTTTACCAAATATTGAATAATCTGCTGGAGATCATCTTTAATCTTGTTGTTGAAGGATCTGTTCAACTTAAGATTAGTAGGGTTAGTCAGGCCATGACCGGAAGTAATCACAAGCAAGCATTAGAATTACCAGGCCAGGTGTACAGACCCATCACCCTCTGTTTTGAAATTGAAGCGGCCGATCGGGAAATTAATACCAGGGATCTGAGCTGGTTGGTCGAGGGTGCGGCTCTATCAGGTATCGAATCCCAGCCAGAGCAGGCTCCTGCTCTCAGCCTGCCCGTAACGAGACAACTGGTACAGCGTCTCGGTGGCGATATCTTCATCAGTAATAAGCTGGCCGATCGCACCAGTGTTGGTTTTTCTATGCAGGTAGAAGTGAGTGAAAGCACCTCTAACATGCCTCGGTCATCTCTGTCATCAAAGCCTGCGGAGGAAGAACCGGTAGCCTCTCTGGCCCAGTCAGCGGAGCCAGAGTTAACCCTGCTGGGCAACATCTTGCAGACCTTGATGCCAGCCCAATGGATAGTAGCCCTGCATCAGGCAGCGGTTAAAGGCTTCGATCGCCAGATTTTGCAATTACTCCAGGAAATTCCTCCCTCCCATCATCAGGTGGCAATGTTGCTCAAAAGCTGGGCAGACAACTTTCGCTTCGATCGGATTATCCGCTTAACCAGTCCTCACACCGATTTCCCAGAGTCACTGGATTAGTGTTATGTCTTCTTTATCCCTTGAATCAGTGATTGATCGTTCTCCCTTAGTGATTGCTTCGACGGCATCCCTGCGGCAGGCGATCGAGCTGTTATCTCAAAATCCGGCTACCTGTCTGCTGGTGATAGATGCAACCGTGGCAGAACCGCGCCAATTAATCGGCATCCTGGATCAACGCAGCCTGCTTCAACCCGTTCTGGCGGGTACCGACCTGGCAGCCCAATCTGTGCAGTCACTCATGGCCACCGACTTTACCGTTCTGCCCGAGGCTGATTTACCCGACTGGCCTGCGCTGGTTGCCTTACTCAAACAACAACGGTTAGCTTTTCTACCGATCGTAGATGCTCGGGGGCAACTGTCTGGTTTAATTACCTCCGATCGACTGTTAACTCTTGTACCCCAGGTGGTCACAGAAGCAGGCAATCAGGCCCGGGAACTGAGCCGCCTGCAAACTCACTACCAGCGGACAGAAATGGTATTGAAGCAGCAGGTCAAGCGGGCCTTGCAATTGCAACAGATCACCCAGGCAATTCATACTCAGTTTGACCTGTCCCAGGCATTGCAGGCTACAGCCAGTCTGATAGGGCAGTTTTTACGGGTCGATCGCTGTATTTTGCAAACCTACCAACCTCAGCTGCCCGGGTTGATCTCCGAGTTCACCCTGCCTGCCTGTGTTCCGGCGGCGGCCAGTCTACAAGCGGCGGAATTTAGGGCGTTCGTTAAACAGGTAATTACTCAACCGCAGGCGATTGCTTTTCCGAATGTTTATGCTGCCGCTCAGTTGAGTGAGTTACAGCCCCTATGTCATCGGCTTGGTTTGAAATCAATGCTGGCGGTACCCATCGCGTTTCAGGGACAACCCAATGGGTTGCTGTCAGTCCATCAGTGCGATCGCTTCCGGGCCTGGACTGAAACCGAGATTAAATTTCTGGAGGCGATTGCCGCCCAGGTCGGAATTGCCATCTCCCAGGCCCAATTTTTAGAGCAGGAACAGGCTCAAAAAGAGGCTTTAAACCAGCGAAATCAGCGGTTGCAACAAGAGATTGCCGAACGTAAGCAACTGGAACTGGCGCTGCAAGCCTCTGAGGCAAAGTTAAACGATATTGTCAACAGTGCGACGGCGGCCATTGCCCGGGGCAGGGTCTTTTTGGATCGAACCTGGCAGGTAGATTATCGCTCCACCGGTTATGAGTGTGTCTTTGGCTATACACCCGATGAAATGGGGGTAGACAGTAGTCTCTGGTTGTCCCAGGTATTTCCAGAAGATCGAGAAGCCTACCTGACCCAACTGCTGGAAGATGTCATAGCCGAACGCAATGGGGTGATCGAATACCGCTTCCGGCACCGGCAGGGCCACTGGTGCTGGATCTCGGAGAGCTATAGTGTGCGCTGGGATGAGGCGCAAAATTGCTGGATTTTGACCACCGTTGATATTGATGTCAGCGATCGCAAGCGAGCCGAAGCCGAACATCAACGGGCAGAAGCGGCCTTGCGGCAAAGTGAAGAACGGAACCGGGCGATCTTAAGGGCTATTCCCGATCTGATTACTACCGTCAGTGCTGATGGGGTTTATCTCAGCTTTTCCCACAGCAACTTTCAGGGCGATCTGATCGCAGCCGATATAAACCCCGTGGGGCTGCGGTTGGTTGACCTGTTGCCCTCAGACCTGGCCCAGAAGAAGTTAGAGGCGATCCGCCATACCCTGGCAACGGGTGAAATGCAAATTTACGAACAACGAATTTGCCGCTCAGATCAGATCCAGTACGAAGAGGTGCGGGTTGTTCCCTGTGGGAAAACGGCAGCGGTTTGTATCATTCGGGATGTGAGTGATCGTAAACAGGCGGAAGAAGAACTGAGAAGACAGCGGCAGTTTTTGCGTAACGTGATTGACACTGCCCCCAACTTGATTTTTGCCAAAGACTGGAATTCTAGATTTGTTCTGGCTAACCAGGCGGTAGCCGAATTGTATGGCACCAGCGTGGCGGATCTGATTGGCAAAAATGACGCGGATTTTAACCCTAACCCGGTGGAGATCGAACACTTTTTACAGGACGATCGGGAGGTAATCGCCACCCGCAAAGCCAAACTCATCGAAGAACAGGTGACCTCTGCCAGCGGTGAGAGCCACTACTTTCAAACCATTAAAAAACCGATTTTGTCGATTGACGATGAGACGGTTTTAGTTCTCGGGGTGGCCACCGATATCACCGATCGCAAACGGACAGAAGCCGTCCTGGCAAAACGAGAGCGATACCTGGCAATTCTGGTTGACATTCAGCGCCATCTCCTGGCTTCCAAGCAGGCAGAAACCTACTATCCCGAAATGTTGCAACAACTGGGAATTGCAGCCGGGGCTTCCCGGGTCTACCTGTTTGAAAATCATCGGGATGAGGTGGGTAATCTTTTGACCAGTCAGCGAGTTGAGTGGTGTGCCGAGGGAATCAGTTCTGTCATGGGTAGCTCCCTGGCTCAAAATGTTTCCTACAGTGACTCTCTGCCCCGCTGGTTATCACTGTTGTCGGCGGGTAAAATCATCAATACGATCGTGGCCAGTTGTCCCGAATCCGAGCGACTGCTTTTTGAACCCCAGGGGATTCTGTCGATTCTGATTCTTCCCCTGATTGTGAACCATGAATTGTGGGGGTTTATTGGTTTTGACAATTGCCTGGAAGCCCGTCTCTGGGATTCTTCAGAAGTCAGTTTCTTAGGAGCGGTGGCCTCGGCGGTGGCCTTGCAGCAGGAGCGGCAACAGGCAGAACAGGCCTTGCGGTTAATCGTGGAAGGAACCGCGGCTAAAACTGGGAATGAATTCTTCCAATCCCTGGTTCGCCACCTGGCCGAAGTGTTGCAGGTGCGTTACGCCTTCGTTACCCAGTTAATCGAACCAGATCTGAAAAGAGCCCGTACCCTGGCTTTCTGGAAAGGCAGCGAGTTTGGCGAAAATTTTGAGTATGAGCTGGCGGGTACTCCCTGCGAACATATTTTTGCCGGTCAAATTATCTACTATCCCGAGGCTATCCAGGCTCAATTTCCGGCCCATCAACACCTGGCAGACCTGGGAGCCGAGAGCTATCTGGGGGTGCCGTTAAATGACTCGAAGGGTAAAATTATCGGCCATTTGAAAGTTCTCGACACACAACCGCTGCTCTGGGAACCAACCTCCGAGCAAATTTTGCGGATCTTCGCAGCCCGGGCCGGGGCCGAATTAGAGCGCATAGAAATTGCAGCTCAGCAGGCAGAAATGCTGGCCCAGACGCAACAGCAGTCGATCGAATTAGAACGGGCCAAGGAAGCGGCGGAGGCGGCGAATCGGGCCAAGAGTGAGTTTTTGGCGAATATGAGTCACGAGTTGCGAACACCATTGAACGCGATTTTAGGGTTTACGCAGGTCATGAGTCACGACACCTTTTTGAAACCCGAGCATCGAGAATACATCACGATTATCAATCGGAGTGGGCAATACCTTTTAGAGCTGATCAACGATGTGTTAGAGATGTCGAAGATCGAAGCGGGGCGGAGCAGCTTCAACCCGACGAACTTTGACCTGTACCAGTTGTTAGACAACTTGCAGGGGATGTTTCAATTGAAAGCGCGGGCGAAGCAGCTAGAGTTGCGGTTTGAGTTGGGTAGGGATGTGCCGCGGTACATTTACACGGACGAGAGTAAATTACGACAGGTGTTGGTGAACCTGTTGGGGAATGCGATTAAGTTTACGACCCAGGGGTGGGTCGTGTTACGCGTGGGGTATGGGGGAGAACGGGAGGATGGGGAAGGTGTGGGCATCTGGTTTGAGGTAGAAGATACGGGGCCTGGGATCGGAGTGAAGGAGATGCCATTTTTATTCAAGCCCTTTGTGCAGACGCAGGCGGGGAAGAAGTCATCGGAGGGGACTGGATTAGGGTTAGCGCTGAGTGGGCAGTATGTGCAGATGATGAGAGGGGAGATCGGGGTTAAGAGCGAAGTAGGGAAAGGGAGCTTATTTCGGTTCGATATTGGGGTGGAGGAAGTAGAGGCGACGCATTTGCCAGTGCTGGGGTCGCAGCAATGGGTCGTGGGACTGCGGGGAGGGCAGGGGCCGTATCGGTTGCTGATTGTAGAAGACCAGTGGGAGAACAGCCAGGTATTGATGCGGTTGTTAGAGCCGATCGGGTTTGAGATGCGGGTGGCACGGAATGGGGTGGAAGGGATTGAGTTGTGGCGGGAGTGGGAACCGCAGTTGATTTGGATGGATATGCGGATGCCAGTGATGAATGGGTATGAGGCGACGCGGCAGATCAAGGAGACGGCGAAGGGGCGGGAGACGGTGATTATTGCGGTGACTGGGAGTGCGTTTGAGGAAGACCGGTCGAAGATATTGGCGGTGGGGTGTGACGACTTTATTCGCAAGCCGTTTCAGGCGGAGGTGATATTTGCCAAGTTAGCGGAGCATTTGGGAGTGGAGTATGTCTATGAGAGCAGTCCAGTGGAGGCGCAGGAAGGGGTGAGGGGCCAGAAGTTGAGTCGAGAACACCTGGCGGTGATGCCACGGGAGTGGTTGGTGCGGATGCATCAGGCGGCGGTGGAGGGGCGAGATCTGGTATTGCTGGAGTTAATTGACCAGATTCCCGAGGCTCATGGAGAGTTAGCTTATAGTTTGAAGACTCTGGTCGAGCAGTTCAATTTTCAAGCCATTATCACCCTTTCCGAATCAATCCAGGTTTAAATAGACTCATGCATCACAATCTACCCAAGCTGCCCCAGATCCTGCGTCATCCCCGATCGCCCCTGGTATTCAAAGTTGTCACCCTGACGGTGCTGTCTCTCTCTGTTCCGCTGTTGCTGTATCGTCAGGGGGTGGCCCAGCAGTCTCTGCCGCTGCGAATCGAACGCTGGCTGATGCTACGTCAACTAACTGGCCAGGTGATGTATCAGCACCGCGATCAGTCCCGTCCTGCCCAATCCGGCGATCGTCTGCGCCAGGTGGGGGATGGAGTTACCACAGGGCCTCGTTCTACTGCCACGATTGAAGTAGATACGGGAATTGGATTTTTGCGCGTTGCAGAGAAAACCCAGGTGACGGTACGGCAATTAATGATCGCCGGAGATAATGGCCGAATTACCCAGTTGAATGTTCCCTGGGGGCAGGTAAGGCTGCAACTGCGACGATTTACCCATCGGGGGTCTTCCCTGCAAATTCATACCCCGGCGGGGGTGAGTGCGGTCAGGGGCACCGAGTTTGGGGTGAATGTTCAGCCCAGTGGCAAAATGGGGGTGGCTACCCTGACTGGTAAAGTGGTGACCCAGTCTAAAGGGCGTACAGTAGCCGTGCCCGCCGGATTTCAGAATTTGACAATTCCGGGGGAAGCTCCCTCCGCCCCGGTTCCCTTAAAAGACAGCACAGAGTTACGCTATAGCCTGCAACGACAGATTCAAGGCAAACTGCGGCAGGTTCGGTTTATCGGCCAGATAGACCCGGTCAATACGGTTTATTTTCGTAATACCCCCTTAAACAGCGATCGCAGAGGGCAATTCAGTCTACTGTTGCCACCGATTTCAACTCAGGACTTAGAGTTCACCGTGATAACTCCCCTGGGGCGGCAACAAGTTCACAAAATAAAAATCTCGTTATGAAACGACTGACCCAAGGGTATAAATGGCGGTTGCTCCCAGGTCTTTTAACCGTGACCGCAGTGGTTTTTTTTCTATGGGTAGGAATAATTCAGTTTCTGGAGCAACCAACCTATCGGGCGCTGTTTCGCCTGCGGGGAGAAATTCCCTGGGACGAACGAGTTGTTTTAATCACCATTGACGATGCCAGTTTGCGGGAAATTGGCCGGTTTCCCTGGCCCCGACAGCAGTATGTCAAGTTAATCCATCAACTTCAACCGGCTGATTCCAGCGTTGTTCTGGTGGATTTAATCTGGTCCGAATCAAGCCCGGTAGATGCTCAATTGGCTCAGGTTATGGAAAACCATGGACGGATCATTTTGGCCCAGGCCTGGGATCCGACAGGGCTACCCCTGGAGCCAGTCACCCAATTGAGAGATGTCGCCCTGGCGACAGGCCATGTAGTAAAACTGGAAGACTCCGACGGGCTGGTACGACGACTCAAGTTGCAGGTGCAAGACCATCCGGCCCTGGGTGTGGTGGCGATCGAAGCCTACGGATTGGTTCAGCAAGCGATACCCTTACCACCACTAGACCAGCCCATCTGGATCAACTGGATTGCCTCCGAAAAGAAAATTCAACGGTATTCGTTTGTCGATGTAGTCAACGGTAGAGTTCCCCTGCAGGCTTTTCAAAATAAAATTATTCTGGTAGGCGTGACGGCTACCGGGTTAGATTCCCTCACGACTCCCTTCGATCAAAATCCGCCTACGGGGACGGTGTTGCTTCATGCCACCCTGGTGCATAACTTACTACAACACAATTATTTAAAGCCCCTCAATCAGGGTTGGGTATTATTCATTTTATTAATTGGTGGGCCGGGATTAAGTTGGGTTGTGACTGGTTTGAATACTCGTCAACAACTGGTCTTAATCAGTGGCCTATCCTTTGGTTGGGTATGCTTAGGGGTCTTGTTACTTCGTCTAAATATTCTATTGCCGATCGCCTTACCTATTTCTTTATTTCTTTCCACTACAACGGTGGCAGCGTTGACTGAGCGACTGCGGGAAAATTACCTTTTGCGTCAACAAGTCGGTAAACTCTGGCAGCGTTACCGCCAGGATCTGGTACTTTCTATTGACAACCCGGTGCATCCCCTCCTGCCGGTACAAACCCAGGATTTGCCCCAACCCAGGGAATCTGCCCTGCGGGTTGCCCAACTGGTGGCTCTGGCAGAGCAATTTGGTCGTTCCCAGGCCGCCCAGGCTGCCATTACCCGCAGTTTATCCATTGGGTTACTGGCTGCCAACGCTAGAGGAATTGTCTGGTTCTGTAATCCCAGGGCTGCAGAGTGGTTACAGGTTGAAGTTGGCAGTCCTCTGAAGGAAAAACTGGTTCCCTTCTGGCTGGGAGAAACCGAATGGCAGGAAAGCCTAGAACGATTGCAGCAACGAGATTTAATTGTTCATAAAGATTTGCAACGACATGACCACTGGTTTGACATTGTTTTAGAACCGCTGATCTATCGTCAATCAAGCCAGATAGATATTGTGGATGGGTTTCTGGTGGTTTTAGAAGATATCAGCGATCGCAAACAGTTTGAATTAGAGCTGCAAAAGGCCAAGGAAGCGGCGGAGGCGGCGAATCGGGCCAAGAGTGAGTTTTTGGCGAATATGAGTCACGAGTTGCGAACACCATTGAACGCGATTTTAGGGTTTACGCAGGTCATGAGTCACGACACCTTTTTGAAACCCGAGCATCGAGAATACATCACGATTATCAATCGGAGTGGGCAATACCTTTTAGAGCTGATCAACGATGTGTTAGAGATGTCGAAGATCGAAGCGGGGCGGAGCAGCTTCAACCCGACGAACTTTGACCTGTACCAGTTGTTAGACAACTTGCAGGGGATGTTTCAATTGAAAGCGCGGGCGAAGCAGCTAGAGTTGCGGTTTGAGTTGGGTAGGGATGTGCCGCGGTACATTTACACGGACGAGAGTAAATTACGACAGGTGTTGGTGAACCTGTTGGGGAATGCGATTAAGTTTACGACCCAGGGGTGGGTCGTGTTACGCGTGGGGTATGGGGGAGAACGGGAGGATGGGGAAGGTGTGGGCATCTGGTTTGAGGTAGAAGATACGGGGCCTGGGATCGGAGTGAAGGAGATGCCATTTTTATTCAAGCCCTTTGTGCAGACGCAGGCGGGGAAGAAGTCATCGGAGGGGACTGGATTAGGGTTAGCGCTGAGTGGGCAGTATGTGCAGATGATGAGAGGGGAGATCGGGGTTAAGAGCGAAGTAGGGAAAGGGAGCTTATTTCGGTTCGATATTGGGGTGGAGGAAGTAGAGGCGACGCATTTGCCAGTGCTGGGGTCGCAGCAATGGGTCGTGGGACTGCGGGGAGGGCAGGGGCCGTATCGGTTGCTGATTGTAGAAGACCAGTGGGAGAACAGCCAGGTATTGATGCGGTTGTTAGAGCCGATCGGGTTTGAGATGCGGGTGGCACGGAATGGGGTGGAAGGGATTGAGTTGTGGCGGGAGTGGGAACCGCAGTTGATTTGGATGGATATGCGGATGCCAGTGATGAATGGGTATGAGGCGACGCGGCAGATCAAGGAGACGGCGAAGGGGCGGGAGACGGTGATTATTGCGGTGACTGGGAGTGCGTTTGAGGAAGACCGGTCGAAGATATTGGCGGTGGGGTGTGACGACTTTATTCGCAAGCCGTTTCAGGCGGAGGTGATATTTGCCAAGTTAGCGGAGCATTTGGGAGTGGAGTATGTCTATGAGAGCAGTCCAGTGGAGGCGCAGGAAGGGGTGAGGGGCCAGAAGTTGAGTCGAGAACACCTGGCGGTGATGCCACGGGAGTGGTTGGTGCGGATGCATCAGGCGGCGGTGGAGGGGCGAGATCTGGTATTGCTGGAGTTAATTGACCAGATTCCCGAGGCTCATGGAGAGTTAGCTTATAGTTTGAAGGCTCTGGTCGAGCAGTTCGACTTTCAGGAAGTGATTAACCTGACCCAGACTACTGCCACCTGTTCAGAAAATTAAACGGCCGACAATCCCCCTGACCGGTTTAATGCTCGATCTCCCAGCGCAGGTACGGGAGATTGCCTCTGATTCCCTGACTGAGAATATTAGAGGAAGTGCTGAGGTTTTTAGCACAGTTGCTCTTAGCTTGCTAAGAAATATAAAGCCTCGTCGCCATCTATTTTTCTCCGCCTGAAGACGGGAACCTTGGAACAGGTGGAAGCATTATGACCATTTGTGCATCTAATCGGGGCTAAGCCTGATGTTTTTTCCTTCCTCGCCATCCTTATTCGTACAGCTGGGTGTTGCTGTTGGATGGATTCTGGCGGTATCTACTCCCGGCCTGGCTCAACTGACTCCCGACGCCACTCTCGGAGCGGCATCTTCTACCGTTAACTCCCAGGGTTCCCTGGATCGGGTCGAGGGCGGGGCCAGGGCTGGGGCTAATCTGTTTCATAGCTTTCGTGAATTGAATGTTGCACCGGGTCGATCGCTGTACTTCCATGACCCTGGGGTGAGTAATATTCTCACCCGGGTAACCGGGCCTAACCCCTCAACGATCGAGGGCCGTTTAGGGGTAGAGGGGGGTGCCAACCTGTTTTTGCTGAATCCCAACGGCATTCTTTTTGGGCCGGGGGCCAGTCTCGATGTGCGGGGGTCGTTCCTGGCCACCACTGCGACCGGCATTAAATTCGCCGATGGCAGTCAGTTCAGTGCTACTCCTGAGCCGTCTGCCCCCCTGCTGACGGTTTCCCTGCCGATCGGGTTGCAGTGGGGAACCCAGCCTACCTCTGCCCGAATTGTCAATCGCGGCCATCTGCAGGTCGGGCAAAACCTTAGTTTGAGCAGTACCTACCTCGATCTCCAGGGAGGGTTACAGGCGGCGGGAAATCTCACCCTGCTGGCGACGGAGCAGGTGCAGATCCGGGATAGACCAGGGGTTCCTTTTCTGGCCCAGGCCGGGGGTGATCTAAAAATCCGGGGCGATCGGGGAATTGATATTCTGGCCCTCTCCCATCCCTCAGGGAGTTTGCAAGCGGGGGGCGATCTCAATCTGGTGAGTGATGGCCCGATTTCCGGCGATACCCATTTCACCAGTGGCAGCAATCTTTCCTTGCTGACCACCGCAGGAGAACCTGGCACCTTGGTCAGCCAGTTTGACCCAATCCTGAGGGCCAATGGCGATGTCACCTTTGGAGACTACACCGGTGTTGCCCTGAAAGTAGAAGCCACCGGCAATATCACAGCGGGCAATATCCAGATTACCGGCCCCGATGCCAGCATTCCCCTTTCCGATCCAGATGCTTTCCTGCTCACCACCACCCCGGCCCTGATTCTCCGAGCCGGAGTCGCACCCTTATCAGCCAGGGGCGGCAATCTGACCGTTGCTAATATAGACACCTCTAGCTCGATCGAAAGCGGTGGGCCGATTATTTTAGAAGCGTTGAATGGCTCCATTCAAACAGGAAACCTCAACTCCTCCAGTACCCTGGTCGGCCTGACCAGTTCCTCCAACGGTGGAGATATTCGCCTGCTGGCGGGGAGTGGCATTCAAACGGGGACGGTCAGGGCCACCAGTAGCGCCTCAACCAATACTGGCCGAGGTGGAGATATCAGCTTCACTACCCAGGTCGGCTCGATTCAGACCGGCGACCTGACAACCTCCACTGCTACCGTTTCTGGGGTGGCTGGCCGGAGTGGCAATGTGATTCTGCAAACTGGCAGTGGCAATCTTCAAACCCGGCAGATTGTCACCAGAACCGAGCGGGGTAGTGGGGCGGGGGCGATTACCCTGACCACCGGGCAGGGCAATATTCAGACCGCAAATCTGATATCTCAAGCGGGGCTGTTTATCAATGGCAGGGCTGGCTCCGCCGGAGATATTACCCTGACCACCAGCCAAGGCAATATCAGAGTGACTCCTGACGAATTTACCCTGGTCAATGGGATACCCCAACCGGGGGTGACCACGGCGATCGTGGCCAGTTCCACTGCCTTCCGGGGGATCGCTGGAAATGGGGGAAACGTCCGGTTAACAGCAAGCGATGGCACTATTCAGGTCGATGCCGGGATCGAAACCCAGTCTTACTCGTTCAATGGTGGCAATGCCGGGAACAGTGGTGAGATTTCCCTGGTTGCCAGCGGTAACATTCAGACCGTTAAACTCGTATCCGAAGCCATGACCAATGGTAGGGGTGCGATCGCCGGAAATGGTGGCCCAATCAGTCTGGTTAGCCAGCAGGGTTCGATTCAAACCGATACGATCACTAGCAGCACTTCTGCTGCCTCGGGTCGCAGTGGTCGGGCCGGTGACATTACCCTGTCAGCTCTGGCCGGAGATATTCACACCCAGGCTTTACTGGCCTTAGCCAGAGGGGGGGCAGAGGGCGGCATGATTCGGGCGATCGCCGCCGGAGACATCCGGACTGCCAGCCTGGTGACTGCGGCGACGGCCCCTCCCCTGGCCGGTGGGAATGGCAACAGTGGTAGCATCAGTCTCACCTCCAGGGGCGGCAGCCTGAAGACGGATGTGATTAATGCTTCGTTTCTCTCCCTCGACAATATTCCTGCCCGCATGGGGCGGGGTGGAGATGTGCAACTGATGGCTCCTGGGTCGATTACGGCAGAACTGGGAATCTATGCTACGGGGGGAGCCGGGGGTAATATTGCCATTACCAGTCAATCTGCGTTTGTGGCAGATCAACTGGTGATTACCAGTGATAGCTTTGGCCTGGGTCGGGGTGGTGACATTCGCATTACAGCGCCCTCGATCAGCTTGCTCAACGGGGGGCAGATCTCGACCTCTACTCACCACACCGGCTCGGGCGGTAATATTCGCTTGCAGGTCACAGAACGGCTAGAAATTGCTGGAGCGGCCACGCAGACCCCACCGATTCTGACAACCTCTTTACTGCAAACCTCCGGGGGCTTTGCCGGGTTGCCCCTGGGCACCTACCTGGGGGGCTATATTCCTACGGGAAATATTCGCAGTTTTGAATTACAAACTGCGGGTACCTTTCCCAGTGGGGTGTTTACCCAGGTTACCAGTCAGGCTACGGGCCATGCCGGTCAGGTAGAGATTGAGGCTGGCGAGCTGATAGTGCGCGATCTCGGGACGATCGCCGCTACCACCTTTGGGGCGGGAAATGGGGCTAACATTAGGATTCGGGCCGACTCGATTCTGGCCCAGAACGGTACGATTTCCGGTGGAGTAGCGGCAGGTGCCACGGGTAACAGTGGCCTGGTAGATGTGACGACCCGTACTCTGACTTTGACCCAGGGAGGGCGGATTCAGTCCCGTACCCTGGGCCCGGGTCGGGCGGGAGACATTCAAATCCAGGCCGGCGATGCGGTGGTCAGGGGAAATTCCAGTGGGGTGATTTCGGGCAGCGGTATTCCTACCCAGCCCGGCGGCAGAGTGGGGGATGGTGGCAATATTAGCCTCTCCGCTGATAATCTGACCGTAACAGATGGCGGGATTTTGAGTGCCTCTACTTTTACTTCTGGCCGTAGTGGCAATATTTCCCTCGTGAGTAACGTCCTGAAAGTCACAAATCGCGGCCAATTAGCCGCAACCACCGAAAACCAGGGAGCCGCTGGCAATATTTCGATTCTGGCCCGCGATCGGGTGACGATTAGTGGTGCCCCCAGTGGCCTATTTGCCAATACAGGCCGCTCATCATCTGGAACGGGTGGCAGTATTTTTCTGACGACCGACCATCTGCTGCTACAAGACCGGGGCCGAATTTCCGTAGCCAGCCAGGGCAGCGGTCGGGGTGGCGATATTCAACTGGCGGCCAATCGTATTGAGTTGCAGCAGGGCACCATTTTTGCCGAGACCGCCAGCACCCAGGGGGGCAACATTCAAATTCAAGCCAGGGATCTGTTGCTGCTACGTCGTAACAGTCTGATCTCCGCCAGTGCGGGTACGGCCCGGGCCGGGGGCAATGGTGGCAATATTGTGATCGAGGCTGGCTTTGTGGTCGGCGTATCCCAGGAAAATAGTGATATCCGGGCCAATGCTTTTACCGGCAACGGTGGTCGCGTCTCGATCACCACCCAGGGGTTATTTGGGCTGCAGTTTCGGCCCCAGCTCACCCCCTTAAGCGATATCACGGCCAGTTCTCAATTTGGCTCCAGTGGTACCGTCACCCTGAATACTCCCAACGTTGACCCCAACCGGGGTTTGGGCAATTTACCCACTGAACTGGCCGATTCCAGCCAGCAAATTGCCCAGACCTGTTCTGCCCGTCAGCGTCAAAACAGTTTCGTGGTCACCGGCCGGGGTGGGCTTTCCCCCGATCCAACGGAAGCCCTGAATCAAACTGCCCCCTGGACTGCTGACAACGGAATCTCAGGCCATTCCCCTGCCCCCCCCGGGCTGCGAACGATGCCCAATTCTGTAGTAGAAATATCGGGCTGGGTCCAGACGGCGGATGGTGCCATCGTCCTGGTGGCAGAGGAGGATTTCCCTGCTCCATCGATCGCCCTGGCCCGCTGTCAACCAGAGCCAGTTCAGGAGGGTCGCTAATGCCTCGCTACTGGGTTCATAAACGCCCCTGGGGCTATCGCCTGCTCTGCGGTTTGCTGGGATTCGGGTTGGCCTGGGGGCTGGCGATCGTGCCTCTGCTGGCCCAACCAACCGGCCCGTTGGAGGCAGCCCAAACCCTGACCCGGCAGGGACAGCAGCAATTGCAACGGGGCAATCCCGAGACGGCGCTGGAGTCCTGGCAGGCAGCGGAACGCCTGTATCGGCAGGCCGGAAACCAGACCGGTATCATTGGCACGCAACTGAATCAGGCCAAGGCGTTGCAGGCGTTGGGTTTTTACCGTCGGGCTAAAACCTTACTGGAACAGGTGGTGGCTCTACAGCAGGCCCAACCGGCTTCTGCCCTGCAGGTCAACAGTCTGTTAGATTTGGGCAATTTGCTCCGCCTGATTGGCGAATACCCGGCGGCTCAGGTGGTTTTAGAACGGGCTTCTGGGGTAGCGCAACAGCTCAACTCTCCCCCAGCCTTACAGACGGCTTTCCTGTACCTGGGCAATACCTTTCTGGCTCAGCAACAATTGCAGCAGGCCCTTGACTATTTTGACCGGGCCGCCGCGATCGCTGCCCCCCTGCAACTGACGGCCCAACTGCGTCAGTTACGCCTGCTCTACCAGTTGCAACGGCAACCTGAGGCAGAGCGATTACTGACACAGCTGCAAACCCACTGGCAAACCCTGCCCCTCGACCAGCAAAGTATCTACGGACGGATCGAACTGGCGGCTCTGTTGCCTCCCACCCGGGAGCGGCAGGCGGCGCAACTTCTGGCCATGGCGGTTACTGTGGCCCATACCCTGGGCGATCGCCGGGCCGAATCCTACGCGATCGGGCGGTTGGGGCAACTCTACGAACAAACCCGCCAGTTTGCGATGGCCCGTTCCCTCACCCGGCAGGCTTTAAATTTGGCCAGAAGCATCCATGTGCCAGAGATCAGCTACCAGTGGGAATGGCAACTGGGGCGAATTTTACAGGCCGAAGGCGATCGCCCCGGGGCCAGGGTGGCTTATAGCGCCGCCGTTGATACCCTGCAAACCCTGCGCCGTGACCTGATGGCCCTGGGTCAGGATGTGCAATTTTCCTTTCGGGAGCAGGTCGAACCGGTGTATCGGGGCCTGGTAGACCTGCTGTTACAAACCGATGCCTCCGATCTCGATCTGAAAAAGGCCCGTCAGGTGATTGAGTCTCTCCAACTGGCAGAACTCAATAACTTCTTTCGAGAAGCCTGTCTGGAGGTAGAAGCCCGCCCGATTGATGACCTGGATCCGACCGCTGCGGTGCTCTACCCGGTGATTTTGCCCGATCGCCTGGAGGTGATTCTCTCCCTGCCCGGTCAACCCCTGCGGCACTATGCTACCCATCAGCCCCAATCTGTCATCGAAGCCGGAATTCAGCAGATGCAAATCTCCCTGCGGCCGACTTCCTTTACCCAGGAGCGACTGATTGCAGCCCAGCAACTCTACCGCTGGCTCCTGCAACCGGTGGCGGCGGAACTGGCCCAGAGGCAGGTGAAAACCCTGGTGTTTGTGCTTGATGGGTCGTTGCGGGGAGTTCCCATGGCGGCTTTACATGATGGGGAGCGGTACCTGATCGAGCAATATCAGATCGCCCTAACTCCCAGCCTGCAACTCTTCAGTCCCCGGAAGGTGCAAAATATTGAGATGCGGGCCCTGGTGGGAGGCTTGAGCGCAGGGACAGCGGAAGTCACTCCATTACCGGGGGTGCAGCAGGAAGTAGAAGAGATTCAGCGCCAGATGGTCAGTCAGGTATTGCTTGATCAGGGTTTTACGACCACTGCCTTCAAACAACAGGTGCGGTCTGCCCCGTTTACGGTGGTGCATCTGGCTACCCATGGGCAGTTTAGTTCGGAGGCGAAGGATACCTATGTCCAGACCTGGGATGGGCGGTTGACCGTAGAAACGTTGCAGGCTCTGTTGGACCAACGCCGATTGTCAGACTCCAGGGCGATCGAACTGCTGGTTTTAAGCGCCTGCGAAACCGCCGAAGGTGACAAACGGGCGGCCCTGGGTATGGCCGGCATGGCAGTACGATCGGGGGCACGCAGTACCCTGGCCACCCTCTGGGCGGTGAATGATACTTCCACTGCTACCTTTATCACCCAATTCTATCAAGCCCTGACTATGGCCAAACTGGGTAAAGCCGAGGCAGTGCGAGTTGCCCAACTGAGTCTATTACAGTCCCGGGAGTTCAAACACCCGTTTTATTGGGCACCCTTTGTCTTAGTTGGTAACTGGTTGTAAGTCTGGCAAGGCGCAGGAGGCCCCTACCATCGTGCCCAGGCCGTGAATTGCATAAACCCCGGAACTTAATTGTTGAAACCACGGCGCAGCCGCACTTTCACCCATGAAAGATTTGGTTTTCCTGAATTGGTGATCCTAAGATGGGGAAGATTGGAGTAAACAGGCGATTGACTCAGGTAAGCAAGGTAAGCCCTATGAAAACAGGTTACTGGCACTATCAAACGACTATGGCTGGTCTAGGTTTGCTCCTGACCCTGGGCTTCCAGGTGGTACTGGCACCTGCCAGCCTGGCTCAATTTGCTTCTCCTCCCGGGCAGGGTCGGCCAAAAGGTACGGCGGGAGGTGGTTCTCGTCCTATCCATCCTTTCTGTCTGGCTGCTCCCAACCAGCAGGAAGTTCCGATCGCCCTGGCACCTGACCAATCCGTTGCCCTTACCTCCCAGGCGCGACCTACGGTCTGGGTTTATCTGCCCAAGACAAAGGCCACGATGCTAGAATTTAGCCTATTTACTCAGGATCAGGAGGGGGTATATCAGACCAATCTACCGATCAGGGGAACGGGTCTGGTAAAAATTACCCTGCCCCCCACGGTGGCGGCTCTGCAGGCGGGGCAGTCCCATTACTGGGTGGCTTCCCTGGTCTGTGATCCGAAACGGCGAACCCGAGATTGGACCATCGGCGGTTGGATTCAGTACCAACCCCTGCCCCCAGCTCTGCAACGACAACTTCAGGCTTCGACGGATAGTCAGCAGGTGAAGCAGTATGTTCAGTCCAACTTCTGGTACGATGCCCTGACTCGCTATCTAGAATTACGGCAGCAACAGCCAGCCCATTCTGAATTAAGTCAACTCTGGGCAGACCTGGTGACGGTGGGTAAGCTCAATTCCCCTGAACTGCCCCATCCCTTACCCATGGCGGCTTCTCCGTTGACCCCCTGAGGTTGGCAGTATGGCGCGATCGCACCACTGGTGGAATCTCCCAGGGATAGCAAGTGGCGTGGCGGCAGGGGTGCTGGTTTTGCAGGTTTCCGGTGCCCTGCAACTGTTGGAGTGGGCCATGCTGAATCAGTGGTTCCGCCTGCGTCCCCCCGAATCCCGAACTCTGCCGATTGTCCTGGTCACCATTAGCGAAGCTGACATCCGGGAGTTGGGCCACTGGCCCCTATCCGATGCTCAGTTAGCTGCGTTGTTGCTCCGCCTCAAGGGCGCTCGTCCTGCGGCGATTGGTTTAGACCTGTATCGAGATCTGCCGGTCGAACCGGGCCATAGTGATCTATTGAAGGTCTATGATTCTACTCCCAATTTGATTGGTATCAGCAAAGCCGTTGGAGACACCGAACTTCCGGCGGTGCCTCCGCCCCCGATTCTGCATCAGCGCCATCAGGTTGGGGTGAATGACCTGGTGCTGGATGGAGATGGTATTGTCCGGCGCAATTTGCTGGGGATCGGGCAGAGCGGCAACGCCACTCCCACCCTGGGGGCCAAACTGGCGCTGCTATACCTGGAAAGGCAGGGCATCAGGCCCAGAAGTGATGCCAGTAACACCTGTACCAGCCTTGGTAAAGCCCGGTTTTGCCGGTTACAACCCAATACCGGGGGCTATGTTCGGGCTGATACGGGGGGGTATCAAACCCTGGCCAATTTTCTCCGACTATCGGCGGGCATGACGACGGTTTCCCTGATGGATGTCCTCCGCGATCGAGTACCGACTGCGTTGCTCCAGAATAAAATCGTTTTGATTGGCACTAAAGCTGAGAGTGTCTGGGGCGATCGCTTCTATACGCCTTACACCACAGATAGCTCAACCACCTGGGCCGGGGTAGAAATTCATGCCAATGTAACCGCCCAAATCCTCACTGCTGCCCTGGAGGGTCGGCCTCTGTTGCAGGGTATCCCAGAACTCTGGGAAGGGCTTTGGGTATCGTTCTGGGCCGGAATTGGTACCCTGTTGGGCTGGTCCCTACGATCGCCCCGTCTGGCTTGTCTGCTGTTTCCCCTGGTAGTCAGTAGCTTGCTGGCGATCGCCTATATCCTGTTTCTGTTGGGCTGGTGGGTCATTACAGTTGCGCCCGCCCTGGCGTTGCTGGCCGCCGGACTGATCAGTCGGGGTTACTGGAACTGGCACACCCTGAAACAGGCCCACCAGTTTTTAGAACAGGAAGTGCAAAAGCGGACTCAAGAACTGTTGGAAAAAAACACGGCCCTGGAACAGGCCCGTCAGGCTGCCGAGACAGCTAACCAGACCCTGGAACGGTTGGTTCGTACCGATGAATTGACCCAGGTTGCCAATCGGCGCTTTTTCAATGAGTATTTGCACCAGGAATGGCAGCGGATGATGCAGGCTCAGTTGCCCCTGGCTTTGATCTTGATTGACATTGATTTTTTTAAGCTCTACAACGACACTTACGGCCATCCGGCAGGAGATGCCTGTCTGACTCAGGTGGCGGAGGTTCTGCGATCGACGGTAAATCGTCCCTCTGACCTGGTGGCTCGCTATGGTGGGGAGGAGTTTGCCATTATTTTGCCCAATACCTCCCTCGACGGTGCAGAAAAAATAACCCGGGCTCTGCGGGTCGAAATGGCCCAGCTCCAAATTCCCCATAGCAAGTCTCAAATTTCTTCCCATATCACCCTCAGTATGGGGGCTACCTGCACTATTCCGCAGCCGCAAATTTGTTTGAGCCAACTGATTCGTAAAGCCGATGAATTGCTCTATCGAGCCAAGCAAGCAGGCCGCGATCGATCTCTGGTGGCTGCTTTTACCCTGGATGATCACACTAACTAAGCAAATATCCTGATTGACAAACCTTTACCGCAACAGATTTGTTTTAACTAAGTAGGCAGGCGTAATTGTTTGTTGAAAGGCTGGAGTGGGGGTGTTACCCCCCTCCACCCCCAAAATCATCTTTAGTTTAATCGCACCCACCTACTTACTGTGAATGGTTGTTAATCTTACAGTGGTGATTGCATTACGGAACTTATCTCCAACGTAAGAAATGTTTCGACATTATAAATTCGTTATTTTTTCTCGATAAACCAGAATGAGAACTGTAACAGGATTGTTGTGAAAGCCAGTATCAACTCCCGTTCACCAGGGATGACCAGGTTTCCAGGAAAAGCTTGATGCTTCTCTGCTCAAGTCATGACTGCAGCGGATTTTGTAGAGGTGGTTCTGGCTTGTCAGCATCCAGTTGTCTGGTTCCAGCGTTTAAATATCTGGTTTCCGATTAAAGGGTAAAAAATATGACAATTTGTCCCTGTTGTTCCAATAAAATGCTCCGCCATATCCGCCATGGTCATCTTTACTGGTTTTGTCGAGACTGCTGGCTGGAATTACCTTTGATGCTAAAGGGTTGGCCTGAGGGCACCTATTCCTCCCCCGCCCCCCTGACGGTCTGGAACCCTGGCGTTGAATGGGTTGGTGTGCCTTAACGTTCTGTCCTTTGCCCAGGAACCAATGTCCGATAGCACTTTCTTGATCCATAACATGGTAGTTCAGTCGGGGTTTGTCCCCAACCCCAATTTCTTATCTCATTTCAATCCTGAAAATGTTGCTGAATTAAATAATTTCGGAGGTCAGGTAACAGCCTTTTTCCCTTCAGAGTCACCGATCTTGAAAATTCTGGAAAAGATGGGTGACGCTGGCAGACCTGTTGCTTCATGAAAGTTTTCTACACGCTATTTCTGCGGTATCTAAGTATCTTTCTCCACCCTTTGTTTCTAAATTTTTGAGCAGGTGCTTTTGGGTACCTGTGTTCTGTTGTTTTCGTAAGTTGTATTGCCTGATCAGCCAACGATCGAGGTTTAGTAGCCATTTTCGGGCCTTCCTGAAACCTGTTTTTGTTTGAAGAACCCTAATATGTCTGAGCTGATTGAGGCTAAATCTGCCACTCCATTAACAACCTCCCTGTACTCGCTCTCCCGGTACCTGGCAGGGGGAATTGTTCTGCTGGGGGCGATCGAGTTCCTCTTCTGTATGGCCCAGGCCGCAGGACTTTTCAGGCTTCCGGCAGACCTGTGGCTGACGAAGGGATCGGCAGCTCCCGGTCTGGTATGTTCGGGCGTTGCTTTAATTCTCTGGCATCAAGGCCGGGAGCAACGGCCTACCACAGCTGGCAGGCGGAGGCTGGCGGGGTCTGCCCTGGCCTGTCTGACCATTCTGACGGCTATCGTGACCCTGGTTGGGCCCAGGCTGCCGCTCAATCTGCCACCCCTGTTTCTCCGACAATTGCCTCAACTGGGTTGTCTGTCTGGCTTCGATCAGATGCCGCTGGATACGGCACTGGCCTTTTTGCTGACCGGAACAACTCTTCTGCTGTTGCACAGGGCCGTGATCCCGGTGGTGCCACTACAGCTCAGTGCCATTGTCCTGGGAGTTATAAGTAGTTTGAGTCTGTTTGGCCATGTCTATGGCAGTATTCACACCAATCGGCCGTTTTTTTATGCTGGGATGGCGATCCCGGAAGCGATCGGATTTCAGTTACTGGGGCTGGGGCTGTTCTGTACCTATCCCGAACGGGGGCTGATGCGGTTAGTAACTGGGTCTGGAGCGGGTAGCGTCATGGCCCGACGCTTGCTGCCCGTTGTTCTGGTGATGCCGCCGTTGTTGGGAGCACTGTCTGTCCTGGGATACCACCTGTCGCTCTATAGCGAAGAAATTGGTCTTGCCCTGGCCAGTATTTTAAATGTGCTTTTACTGGGGGTCGTTGTGGGTTGGGCTGCGGCCAGACTGAACGACTTTGACCGGCGCTGGCGACAGGCTGAGCAGGAGCTAAAGCAAGCCAACAGTGACCTGGAAGCCCGCATTCGAGACCGTACTCAAGAATTGCAGCAGGCCACGGCTGCCTTAGAAGCGCAGATGACGGAACGGACAGCGGAATTGGAAGCGGTTAACGATCGCTGGCAGTTGGAGTTTTTGTTGCGGGAACGAACAACCCGTGCCGTCCAGGAAGCCGAACGGCGGTTTCAGGCAATTTTCAATACTACCTTTCAGTTTGTCGGGTTATTGACGACCGAGGGCATTGTTTTAGAGGCCAACCAGACGGCTCTCGACTTTGGCGGGTTAGAGCTGGCGGATGTGGTTGGTCGCCCCTTCTGGCAACTCCACTGGTGGACGCTTTCGGCGGAAACCCAGGCCCAACTGCAAGCGGCGATCGCCCGGGCCGCGGCAGGGGAGTTTGTCCGCTACGAAGTAGAGGTGCGGGGAGTTGGAGACACCACCACGATCATCGACTTCTCTCTCAAACCCTTGCTAGATGCGGCTGGTAACGTCAAGTTGTTGATCCCGGAAGGGCGGGATATTGGCGATCGCAAACGGGTAGAGCAGGAGCGCAACCGGATGCTGGCTGCTTTGCGAGAAAGTCAGAACAAGTACCAGACCCTGTTTAACGTATCGCCGATCGGGATCTCTATCACCGATTCAGAGGGCCGGATCATTGAGGTCAACCCAGCTTCGGAAGCGATTCTGGGCCTGTCCTGGGGAGAGCATACCCAACGTACCTACGATGCCCTGGACTGGCAGATTATTCGTCCCGATGGCACCCTGATGCCCCCAGAAGAGTATGCCAGTGTGCGGGCGTTGCAGGAAAATCGCTATATCTACAACATTGAAAAGGGAGTAATCTGCCCAGATCAGACCCTGCGCTGGCTCAGTGTCAGTGCGGCTCCCATTCCCTTAGAGAATTATGGCGTTCTGATTGCCTATGTCGATATTACCGATCGCAAATTGGCGGAACAGGCTCTACGGGCCAGTGAAGAACGCTACCGGGCAATTATTGAAGATCAGACCGAACTGATCTGTCGGTTTTTGCCCGATGGTACGATTTGCTTTGTCAATGATGCCTACTGCCGTTACTTTGGAGTGCAGCGAGAGGAGGTGATTGGCCAGACCTACCGGCCCGTGATCTATGAGGCTGACCAGGAACTGGTGACCCGCCTGGTGCAGTCTATGACCCAGGAACAGCCGACGGTGAGCATTGAAAACCGGGTGGTGGTGAATGGAGAAGTGCGCTGGACGCAGTGGAGCAATCGTCGGATCAGTGACTCTCAGGGGCAGGTGATCGAATTTCAATCGGTAGGACGAGATATCACCGATCGCAAACGGGTGGAACTTGAGCTGCAGCGGGCGAAGGAAGCAGCAGAAGCGGCAAATCAGGCCAAAAGTATGTTTCTGGCCAATATGAGTCATGAGTTGAGAACTCCCCTGAATGTGATTTTAGGGTTCACCCAGGTGCTTTACCGGGATGTTGCCCTGCTGCCAGAACAGCAAGAAACTATTCAGATCATTCATCGCAGTGGCGAGCATCTCCTGCGGTTAATCAACGATATCCTGGATCTTTCTAAGATTGAAGCTGGTCGCATGACCCTGGAAACCCAGGGCGTTGATCTACTGGCGCTGCTAAATTCCCTGGAAAATATGTTGAGCTACCGGGCGGCGGCAAAAGGGTTACAGTTTAACGTTGAAATTGCAGCGGATGTGCCTCAATACGTCATGACGGACGCTCAAAAGCTGCGACAAATTTTAATTAACCTGCTCAGTAATGCCATCAAGTTTACCGATGAGGGGCTGGTGACCCTCCAGGTTGGGGTTATTAGCAGAGAGGTAACCGTCGAGGAACCGGGGATGGCTCCCTGCTTCCTCCTGGTTCGGGTAGAGGATACGGGAATTGGGATTGCTACGGAAGATCTCAACTCGATCTTTGAAGCTTTTGTCCAGAGTCATTCTACGGCCCGAATGCCAGAGGGGACTGGCCTGGGGCTGACTATCACCCTGCGCTTTATAGAGTTGATGGGAGGTAGTTTGACGGTTAGCAGTACCTTAGGCCAGGGTAGTTGTTTCCAGGTTCAGATTCCGCTGCATCTGGTAGACGCGGCCCAGACGGTAAATATCCCGGTGCCACGACGGGTGCTCAGTCTGGCACCGGGACAACCCTGCTATCGAATTCTGGTCGTCGATGATCAACCCGACAATCGCCTGCTGTTGGTGCGGTTGATGACTCAATTGGGTTTTCAGGTCAGAGAAGCCGTAGATGGTCAGGAAGCGGTTCAGCTCTGGCGACAATGGCACCCCCATTTGATCTGGATGGATCTTCGCATGCCGATGCTGAATGGTCAGGAAGCCATCCGCCAGATTCGATCGGAACAGACGACGATCGCCGACCAGAGGAGTTTGGAGGGCTCGCCCGGCTCTTCTCCTGAAGCAGAACCACCCATTCCGAAAATTATCGCCCTGACCGCCTATGCCTCCCAGGCCGATCGCAGTTTAGCTCTGGCGGCTGGCTGTGACGATTACATCACCAAGCCTTTCAATCAGGAGGAATTGCTGGATAAAATGGCAGCCTGCCTGGGGGTGCGCTACGAATATGCCGACGATACGGACTGCTTCTCCAATGGCCCCAACCATCCCACAAGGGTGGCCCAACTGAGCGACGATAGTTTGCGGGTCATGGCGATCGATTGGGTAATGGCCTTACATCGAGCCACCTTAAATTGTGACGACGAGGAAGTAGCTCTGCTGATTGCCCAGATTCCCCCGGCCCACGAATCCCTGCGACTTGCCCTGACCCAACTCCTGCGAGACTACCAATTTCCTCAAATCTTGCAACTGACCCAGGCCTGTTTAACTCCTCCCAGTTCCTAATTTGTCCTGCCCCATGGTTCCTAATTCTGCCAGCCAATCGGAAACCACCGTTGCCAATATCAAAGCAAACATTTTGATTGTGGATGATCAACCCGATAATCTGCGAACGTTGTCTGCAATCTTAAATCATCAGGGATTTAAGGTACGTAAAGCCATTAGCGGGATGATGGCCCTTGAGACGGTGCGCTCTGATTTTCCCGACCTGATTCTCTTAGACATTCGAATGCCTCAGATGGATGGCTACGAAGTCTGTGCTCTGCTAAAAGCCGATCCCGAGATGCAACGGATCCCTGTGATTTTTCTCAGCGCTTTGAGTGATACCGCCGATAAAGTTAAGGCTTTTAGCATGGGAGGGGCTGATTATATTACTAAACCCTTTCAGTCCGAAGAAGTGCTGGCCCGAATTCAACATCAATTGGTGATTCAGTTTCAGCAACGCTGCCTGCAGCAATTGAATGCCACCCTGGAACAACAGGTCGAGGAACGGACTGCTCAACTGAGGCAGGCTCTAGAATTTGAAGCATTGTTGAAACGAATTACCGATAAGGTTCGGGACAGTCTGGATGAAGAAACAATTTTACAGACAGCGGTGAAAGAACTGGCTCTCGGACTGGGTATTGAGCGGTGTGAGACGGGGGTGTTTAATGCTGAATTAAATGTTTTTAATAGCCAGAATGAGGAACGTTGTCCTTTTTCTATTCTCAGTTCTGTAGATTCCATCAACAATCAAGGATTGTTTAATCAGTTGTTGCAAAAGCAAGAGACTCAGTATTGTGAAAACCATCTTGAATCAGATCAGAACCCTACTCAAAAACAAACTATTTTGATGTGTCCGATCTTTGATGATCATGGCATGCTGGGCAATTTGCAGTTATTTAAATCGCCCGGATTGGTTTTTGAAGATTTAGAAATTCGCCTGGTTAAGCAGGTGGCGAACCAATGCGCGATCGCAATTCGCCAATCTCGTCTCTACCAGGAGGCTCAGAAGCAGGTTAAAGAGCTGCAGCGACTAAATCAGTTAAAAGATGATTTTTTGAGTACGATTTCCCATGAACTGCGCTCTCCGATCGCAAACATTAAAATGGTGACTCGCCTGTTGATGGCCATTACTAACCAGGGGCAAACCTTTATCACCGGAGTGGCCAACGCCAAAAATCAGGATAGTAAAATTCCCCTCTACTTTCAGGTTTTGCAGGACGAGTGTGAACGGGAGTTACATCTGATTCAAGATTTACTTGATTTGCAACACCTGAATGCGGGGGTGTATCCTCTGGAGCGAGTAACGATCAACCTTTACCACTGGCTGTCTCATGTTCTGGAGCCTTTTCAACTCCTGGTTCAAACCCACCAATTGCTTCTAGAAATTGATCTGGTTCCCGACTTACCCGCGTTAATTACCGATGCCTCCTGTCTGAAACGGATTCTCACCGAACTGTTAAACAATGCCTGCAAATACACCCCCTCAGGGGGGAAAATTATTGTTTCAGCCCGCATTATCCTGACAGAGGCGAAAGTCCAGGAAGACGGCAGTCGCTTCAGTCACTACTCCTCTTTACCCTCCACTTCCTTTCCAGTGGCCTTGTCCTCTCCCCACCTCCTGCTCAGCGTAACCAATACCGGGATTGAGATCCCGGCAACTGAGTACGCTTATATCTTTGACAAGTTCTACCGAATTCCCAGTCACGATCCCTGGAAACACGGAGGCACGGGCCTCGGGCTGGCCTTGATCAAGCGGATTACCGAGTATATGGCGGGGTCAATTCGGGTATTCAGTCAGGCCGGACAGACCTGTTTTACGGTAGAGCTCCCGATCGAACCGGTTCCCGAGCCACCGGCTTAGGTGGCCTTCGCAATCATTGTGGTTGACTTTGAAGTTTGTGATTTTGCTTGTCCCTCAAGCTTTCTTTGCCCCCTGCTATGGTAAAACTTCCTCTGCGTCTGCTGTTGACCGTTCCATTCATGGTGCTGCTACTGGGTACCGTGGGTGTGACTGGCTATCTTGCTCACCGCAATAGTCAGCAGACGGTCAACCATTTAGCAGCAACCTTACAGGATGAAATCAACGATCGGGTGGTGCAGTATCTCGATCACTATCTGCAAGCTCCCGTTCTGATCAATCAAATCAATCTGGATGCCTTCAAACTGGGTCAGCTTAGTTTAGACAACAAACTCCAATTAGAATCCTACCTGTTGCAACAGCTGCATCAGTTTAAAGCCGTGAGCTACATCACGATTAGTGACAGCCAGGGCAAATTTCTCAGTGCCAATCGCTATCCCCAACTGAGTTTGCTGGTATCTGACCCGATCATGGCGGGGCAGGTGCAGTACTATGAGGTTGATGCCCAGGGCCGTAAAACCCGGTTGATTACCTCCTTTCCGTTGGCCAGGGTGCAGCAGCGCCCCTGGTATCGGGCTGCAACCCTGGCAGGGCGAATGGTGCGGGTGCCAATTTTTCAATTAGGAGATGGTTCCGATTTTTCGATCAATGTCAGCAGCCCGATCGTCGATGCCAAAACCGGCCAGTTCCGTGGGGTGATTTCCGCCGCATCGGATCTGGGATTTTTTCGCCAGTTTCTCACGACCGTAGAGGTGGGGCAGACGGGCCGCCTGTTTATCGTCGAGCGGAATGGCTTACTGGTTGGCGCTTCAACCCGAGAACCGGTGTTTACGGTGGATCAGCAGAAGGGGCCAGCCCAACTCAAGCGCCGACTGGCCCAAGATAGCCGGGATAGCCTGATTCAGGCAACCAGCCAGGAATTACTGCGTCAATTTGGCAGCTGGCAGGCGATTACCTCAAATCAGCGATTGGTTGTGGCTCTGCCCGACGATCGACTACTGGTGCAGGTGACTCCTTACCAGGATGGCCTGGGTTTAGACTGGTTGCTGGTCACTGTGGTGCCTGAGTCCGACTTTATGGCAGAGATTTATGCCAGTACCTATAAGACTCTGGTGCTCTGTCTGGTGGCTCTTGGTTGCTCGGTGATTTTGGGCTGGCTCATGACCAACGCGATTCATCGTCGGGCCGAACTGGCGTTGCAAGACAGTAAAACCCGGTTTCAGGAAATTACCAGAACCGTCAGCCAATTATTTTTCATCCAGTCGGCTAAAACCGGAGAACTGCTCTACATCAGTCCGGCCTACGAAAAGATCTGGGGGCGTACCTGTGAAAGCCTCTATCAAAGCCCGGAGTCGTGGCTGGAGGCAATTCACCCCGACGATCGGCAGCTGGTAATCGATTCCCTGGAGCAGCAATTTCAGGGTAATTTAGTTCGGCGAGAATACCGGATTCTGCGGCCCGATGGCGAGGTGCGTTGGATCGCTGCCGATGTTTCTCTGGTATACGATGAGCAGGGTGCCCCCCTGCGGTTTGTTGGCATTGCCGAAGATATCACTGAGCGCAAGCAGGCCGAAATTCAACTGCAACAGGCGAAGGAAGCGGCGGAAGCAGCCAATCAGGCCAAAAGCCTGTTTCTGGCCAATATGAGTCATGAGTTGCGGACTCCCCTGAATGTGATCTTGGGGTTGGCCCAATTCATGCAGCGGGATGAGGTGTTAACTCCAGAACAGCAAGAAAATCTGCAGATCATTCATCGCAGTGGTGATCACCTGCTGCACTTGATTAACGATGTTTTAGATGTCTCCAAAATTGAAGTAGGACAGATGTCACTGGTGCCAACCAATTTCAATTTTTTGGAGTTACTATCGACGCTGCAAGAAATGTTTTACGAACGGGCGATCGCCAAAGGGCTGGAGTTTCGCCTCCAGCTTGCTGCCGATCTGCCCCGCTACATTGTGGCCGATAACCATAAACTGCGGCAGATTTTGATCAATCTGCTGGACAATGCGGTTAAATTTACCCTTCAGGGTTCTATCAGCTTAACGGTTAACCTGGTTCAGGGGGCCGATGCTTCCCACCCGGCCACAGCTCCGATGTCTGCTAACCAGCCTGTCAGCCTGTTGTTTGCCGTCAAAGATACGGGGATTGGGATAGCACCGGAAGAACTCCCCACTATTTTTGATGCGTTTACCCAGGCGCAGGCAGGTAAGATTTCCCTGGAAGGAACGGGCCTGGGTCTGACCATCAGCCGCCAACTGGTGCGTCTGATGCAGGGAGATCTGACGGTTGAGAGCGTTCTGGGTCAGGGCAGCCAGTTTACCTTTCAGATTCCGGTGGTCCTTGCAGAAGCGATCGATCCTGCTGTTAACCTGACCGCCCGTCCGGTCATTGGGTTACTGCTGGGGCAACCCTCCTACCGAATTTTGATTGTGGATGACCAGACGGATAATCGGCGGTTGATGGTCAAACTTTTGACTCAGATTGGCTTAGAGGTCAGGGAAGCGAGCAATGGCACCCAGGCCATTACCGTCTGGCAGAACTGGCACCCCCATCTGATCTGGCTGGATATGCGTATGCCTGAGATGGATGGTTGGAAGACAGTACGACAAATTCGGGCGGTGGAACAGGCCCGTAGTTCTACCGCTGCCCCGGCCCAACCCACCAAAATCCTTGCCCTGACCGCTCAGGTGTTTCAGAACGATCGTACCGCGGCCCTGGCCGCTGGCTGTGATGATTTTGTCAGTAAACCAGTGCAGGAAACCGTCATCTTTAACAAGATGGCAGAACATTTAGGGCTGCGTTACCGCTATGCTGAGGAACCGAGCAGTTCTGGGTTACCGCCTGGCCATCAGCCCTTGCTAAAATCAGGGGCGATCGCGTCGGGTTCGGTTCCCCTGGCCGGTAAGTTTTCCCCTGGCCTGGAGCCGACCTGCCTCCAGGGGCTTCCCGGGGAGTGGCTGGAGGCCTTACTCCGGGCTGCCCGCAACTGTGATGACGAAGAAGTTTACAACCTGATTCAGCAACTTACCCCAGAGCAGCAGTCGGTGAAAGAGGCCCTGCACCAGTTCACCCAAAACTATCGCTTTGAGAAGATTGTTCAGTTAATTCAGTCTTACTGGCAGAGCCAGCCAGAGCAGTAGATTTAAGCAGATTTAATTTGTTCTGCTGCTGCAGGCATATTGTCGAAAGATCTCTAACACGGCGTTTAAGGCGGCCAGAGATTTTGGCATGAGCCGTTCTCGATAAATGGCTGCCAATCCTACCTGACGGGCTGGTTCATTGCAGCAGAGGGGAAGAAATCGAGGGTTTTCGGGATGACCGAAGCTGACGACCGGATCCGCATGGTGTAGCCTCAAACCCAGTTGTTCGTGACTTACCAGCAGAAACCCGATGGAATTGGCCGTATTCAGACTGAAAATCTCTCGAATCGTAATGTCATCCAGGTATTCGGCCCGGCTCACAATCACAAGGGGCCGGTAAAAAAAAGACTTGATTTTGCGGCAGATGGCTCGCAATTGGGTCAGATTGTGGCTTTCCATGGCCAGCTCCAGTTCCATCCGAAAACCATGACTGGCGGCCGAATCAACCACTATACTGTGGGCGATCGCGGCTCCAATGGCCAGCAGAAAGTCTGTGACACTATAACCAGGGCTGGCTTCAACCTGCATCCAGGTAAATTCCTGGTCGTTCAGGGCAACGGCCAGGGGTGGGAAAAACCCCTCGCTATCAGCAATTTGCAGAAGGGCTAATCTACCCTGTTGGGCGACTTCCAGTAAGGTGTGATAGAGGCTGAGAACCTCGAAAATTGGGACAACTTCGTGCTGATAAACCGTGCGACTCATGCTATCCCGGGGGTGTGACCGCTTGACCCCGGTAAGTTCGGTGGGGCATCCAGTGTACTGCTGCATCTATTCAGTTTACCGATAGACCGGCGATCGGAGCCTCAAATCTGCTGAGAGGAGGCTGGATCTGGCTCCCAAGGTCAACTCCTGGAAGCCATGGAATACTATCTCTGGGGGTTGACCTTGTAGGAGAAATTTGGCCTAGCGTAACGTAACATACTGACCAAACACCCACCCCTCTTTTGGTGGGTACTGCGAAGAGCGGGCTTTGACCTTATACCAGAGGCCGGTGGACACCTGCTGCTGCCCCAAAACCGTAAAACTCATCCCTCGGGGAGCCTGGTAAAGGACGGGACCGTTCATAGCGGGCACCAGGCGCACATTTAAGGAGTTGACATTCACAATCGCTGTCTGAGAACCGGAGGGTGCCGTACCCAAAATCGTTGCGGCTCTGGAAGAATTGTCGTAAGAGCAACGGACATTGTAGGTTGAACCGTTGCGGGTGACATTTATCGTCACATCTGACCCGATCGTCCGTCCGCCACTGCCATTAACCGGAATCGTTGAGACAACCCGATTAACGCGTAGGCCCTGTTGTCGGGCTTTTGAAGTACAGGCTTCCCTGGCTCGACCCATCTGAAATTCTGTATCGTTCATCTGGGCCTGTACGGGCAAAAAGGTAGTGGTAGCAACGACGGTAAGGGTGGTCAGGCCAACTAGCGAGGGTTGGTTAAAGTGAAGAAACCAGGACATTTTGAGTGCTTCCTGTTATTTTGTGATCGCCAAAAAATATTGTAAGGAATTTTTTGGCGATCACAACTACCCGAAGTTGGGACTAGTTCTTTTTTAAGGATCGTGAATTTAATAAAACCCGGAACTTATTTTTGAAAGCACGGCAGAGCGGCGCTTTCAAAAATTAACAATTCGGTTTTAATTAATTTTTCCTCCTCAGTATTCGTTGTGTTGAGAGATTGGTGTGACAAGATGACTTTTTGCATCAAGATAACCCTTCTCCGTTGAGTAGGAGATATGATTTTGGCTAAACCTGCTTTGATAGTGATGGGTTGATGCAGTAAAGTTGTCTACTGCTGCCAGATCTTTTTCAATAGCAATGTTCCAGCCCAAAAGTTAAGTTGTCCCAGGAACGTTCGCAGGTTTGGCCGTAAACCTTGTAAGCAGTCTGACCTGGAGTTTGGAATCGATGACCGATGATACCAATGTTGAGAAACTGGCCAGTGTCCTGAATAATACCGGTCAACAGGGTAAAAATGACTTTGTCAGAATGCTCTGGAAAAACCAACCCATAGAGGTTCAGACCCAGCTTCTACCACTTTTGAGTGCTGCGGCCCGCCAGATCATCGAGACAACGCCAGAGTAAATTTATTGAGTGCCGGGTTGTTGTTCAAACACCTGTTTGAGTAAAGTCAGACCCGTTTCGATTTGTAAGACCTGTTCGTTGCTCAGGGTGCCCAAGAGAGCGGTAATATACTCACGAGTTTGTTCTCGATTGGTTTGTAGATGGGCTTTGCCCGCCTCGGTCAGGTTTAAGACGACACGCCGTCGTTCTTCGGGATGGTCACAGCGATCGACAAATTGCCGTTGTACCAGACGTTCTGTGTTGGCTGAAGCGGTCGATCGCGTCACCCCCAGATGGTCGGCCAGTTCTGATAAGGAAGCTCCAGGGTTACGATCCAGGAATGCCAGGGTGCGAAACTGCGGCACAGATAGTTCTTCGTAGGAACCCCTGGCCCGCATATCAGCTCGGATAAAGCGCATCACCATAGGAACAGTTTCCATAATTTTAGTCGCACAACTCTGTGAAACCTGCTGCCGAGAAGTGTTTCGCAAACCCATGTGCCAATTACAATTCCATCAATGATAAAGGGAACAGCTCAACCGTTGATCTCGTGGATTGCTCCGGGCCTCAACCTCGAAGATCGGGCTTGACGCAATCCCCGGCCAGGGATTCTACCCCTGCACCCGTCCTAATCTTAAGTCGTACTGCTATAACGGTCACAAATTGTTTGCAAACCGGGGCAGTGGAGAATTAGCCCAACCGCTAACTGGTTTGCTGATTGATGGGTAATAAGGCGCGAGAATTTAATAAACCCCGGAACTTAATCTTTAAAGGTGCAGCTCAATCGCACTTTTAAAAATTAAAAATTTAGTTGTAATTAATTTGTGATCTCTAAGCGCGTTTTTGCAGAATGCAGAAGAGAGCCTGGGGCGGCGGGTTGAGAGTTCCCTGGTAAATTGTCAGTTCGGAGGAAGTCACTTGAAAAGAGTCAGCAAATGTCTGCTGAACTGTTTCCGGGGTAAAGCGGTAGGGCGCATAATCCCTGGTTTCCTGGGTACTAAAACATTTCAGCAACAGATAGCGCCCGGGCTTGAGCAGGTTGGCCACGGTACGGACATAGGTGCTTCTATGATTGGGGGGCAAAACATGAAAGCAACCCCGATCTAAAATCAGGTCAAAGGAGCGATCGAGGTGGCTGTTTAGAATATCATCCTGCCGGAAGGACACCGCTACTCCCTCTGTGGCGGCTCTGGCTGTAGCCTGTTGCACCGCTGTGGCAGACAGGTCGGTGGCCGTCACCTGAAAGCCAAGTTTGGCCAGGGCGATCGCCTGGGTACCCGGGCCTGTTCCCAGATCGAGCAGTGCCCCACCCGGCAAATTGAGAATGAGCAAGGCCTGTTCTACATCCGGATCCAGGTCTGGGCTGAACCAGGGCATTGTTTCTACAGGATTTTCCTGATAAAGCTGCTCCCAGTTGGGAAACTGGCCGGTAGTCATGGGTTAGCCCCTGCTTAATGGTGTCATGCTTGAAGTGGGAACCCCAGGGTTTCGGCGGGTGTCGTTGCAGGTAGGGGAAACGCTGGCTGCCTGGGAGCCAACTTGACCGATCGACCCCTGGTTGCAAAATTACGCCGCTGATTTTCGGATATCTGCTTGCGGATTGAGAAGAGTAGTAACGTCACAGCCAGATAGGCGAAGAAAAAATACTCAACATAGGTGGCAGCCGTTGTTAAAGTCTCTTGTAATGCGTCCATTAGCCAGCATCTCCAGGCGTATGGTTAGCCATTATGCCCGTTTCGGCGATCGCTGTCTACGGTTTGCTACAAGCTGTAATGTCGGCTGGTTGGGGCTTGAACCCGGGCCTTTAAAGAGTTCGCCTACCGTATATAGCAATCCTGTTTGGATTGTGAGAAATTTTCCGCAGGAAAAGCCTCTCACAACTTCATCCCAATCTCACACCTGATTTAGGACTGCTATAGAACCTTTTTGTCAGTTAGACCGTCTATTTATACGTACCCTAAGTGTGTGTGAATGCTAACTTTTCCATTAACCCTTCCTGGGCTGGGTAAAAGCCAGGATCAGCGAGCAGCTACCGGTGCATCTTCTCAAGTCAGGGCCAAAACGGCGGCGATCGCCACCCGTGGGGTGGGCATGACCCTCCAGAGTGGGAGTGAACCCCTCCAGGTATTGACCGAGATTGACCTGATGGTGCAGCAGGGAGACATGCAGTTGCTCATGGGGCCTTCTGGTTCTGGCAAAACAACGCTTCTCTCCATTCTGGCGGGTCTATTAACGCCTACGGTCGGACGGGTACACCTGTTAGGTCAGGAGATTACCGGTCTATCGAAAGCTCAGCTTTCCCGGTTTCGTCGGGAAAACATTGGATTCATTTTTCAGGAGTTCAACTTATTTCCGGCTCTGACAGCGGTGGAAAATATTGAAGTAGCCCTTAACGTTAAAGGAATTCGGGGCAGCAAGGCCAGACAACAGGCCCTATCCTTGCTGCACCAGGTGGGTCTGTCAGACAAGGCCGATCAGAGGCCCCGCAACCTGTCTGGCGGGCAAAAACAACGGGTTGCGATCGCCCGTTCTTTGGCCGGAGATCCCAAACTGATCATGGCCGATGAACCAACCGCAGCTCTAGATTCTAAAAATGGGCATACGGTGATCGAACTCCTGCGGCGGTTGGCCAAAGAGCAGAATCGTACTGTTTTGATGGTGACCCACGATCCACGCATTGTTGATATTGCCGATCGGGTGATTTATTTGAGTGATGGCAAGATCAGTTAAACCATTCATCTAACCCTGAGCCTTCCCGCTTGCCTGAGCAATTAACGCAGGGTCGTCGCGGTTCAAGCAAGTTTGTGGCCGGTTGCTACAATCAATTGTTTGAAGGTTTCTTCGGAAGCTTTAGCTTCGATCGTGACGGTTTTGCTTTCTACGTCGATCTCGACTCTGGCATCGGGTTCGGAGGTTAAAATCGTCTCCTCGATTTCTTTGGCCGCCTCTGGGCTGGTCAGGGTTGGAACATTTAATTTAAGTGCCATCAGGAATAACCGAGAATGAATGATGGCTCATATTTTCGTGATAACGCGGGAAAATTGCATTCCTCCAGAGGTAGATTCCCTGGTGAGCCATAGGATAGCGGCAAGAACGGGCAGGTTCCCGGCTATATGATTAGGGCGGGAGGTACGGAGAAGGGTAGTATGTTGCAATACTTGGTTCTGCAGCCAGAAGATGCTGAGGCTGTTTGAATTGATTATTGTTGTGGTGTTAGATCGCTATGGTTGAGAGAACGATTTTTGATAAAGATAACAAACCTTATACTCTTAATGTCTTAGATGACAGCTCTTCAATTGTAATTAAAGTCTATCGATTTAATACGTTGATTGGTGAAGTGAAATGCTTTAAAGAATCTCTAGAGACTCTTTATCTGCGAGATATCGCGATCGCCAACGATGCCATTCCAAACTTTAAAAATATCTGGGTTACACCCCAGAAAAAAATTATCAGAGAGCAGCTAGAACCGATTAACTACCGGGGCCGGGGCCTCGGTTCTGCCCTGATGAGCTTTCTTATCTGCTACGCCGCTGCCCATGGGTTTCAGGCTCTCTACGGCAATGTTTATCAACAGGATCTAGAAAACAATCCAAAACTGTTGCAATGGTATCAGAGGCATGGGTTTCAACTGCGACCAGTCACTCCCGATGCCGAACCGGATATTGTTTCTGTGGTGCATTTGACAATTCACTCAGCTCCCGATCGATAGCAAGTCTCTCATCACTAAAAGCCAGGACAAAATTGAGGTTAAGGTTGGCTGGATTTTCTGAAGTTGCGCCTAGACTGGAAAGGTTTCTCTAGACAGCTACCTCGTTGATGTTTCTTCTCACCCATTTCAAGTTTGGCTTTGCTTTGTCTCTGGCCCTGCTGGTGTCGGGGGTTGCTCCTGGTGGTTTCCTGGTTGTTTCGGCTCCAGCGATCGGCCAAACTCGCAGCGATCGGCAGGCCGAAGCCGATAAACTTCTGACCCGGGCCGCCTGGCTGTATAGCGTCGAACTGCCAGAGGCCAGTCTGGGGCTGTATGAGCAGGTGCTCCAAATTTTGCAGGAGCTGGGTAAGGCTGACCAGGTGGCGGAAGTTTTGACCGGGATAGCCAGCTCGTTCCAATCGAATGGCTATCTGGAGCAGGCATTACTCTACTACCAGCGGGCTTTGACGATTTACCAGGGCCCGATGCTGTCTCCCGTTGATCGGTTTAAACAGTTCTACAGTACCAGCCAGACAGCCCATAAAATGGGCGCGATTTACCAGGCTCTGGGGCAACTAGACAGGGCGATCGCTGTTTATGAGCAGGCGTTGGTCAGCGATCGCAAGGTCACCCCCGACTCCTGGATGGAAGCTCTGACTCTGACTAAACTGGGAACCGTTCATCGTCAGGCCGGTCGGCTTGATCAGGCTCTGGCGGCTTACCAGCAGGCCGAGGCAATCTACCAGAAGACGGGAGGCAATCCCTACGAAGAACCCAGATTGCTGAACCGCCTGGGGCAGTTATATCAGGCTCAGGGCCAGGTCGAACTGGCGACTGCGGCCTATCAGCGGGGGTTAGCTGCCGTGAAAGAAACCCTGATGGATGCCGATGTGGTCGATCGGCTATTGCTGTTAGAAAATTTGCGGGATCTGTCTCAGGCCCAGGGGCAGACAAAGCTGACGGCTGACTATGGGCAACAGGCCAGGATTATCCTGGAGCGCGCAGGGCAGACCGCCAGAAGTGAGTCGCAGCAGGCCAGTATTCTGGAGAAGATCGGCAAATTTTACCTGTCCGATGGCCAACTGGAGCGGGCTGAAACCTATTACCAGCGTGCCCTGGCGGTGGTTGCTAAGTTCTCGAATACCTATACCGAAAGCAATCTGCTGGGTAGTATCGCTCTGGATTATCGGCAATTGGGTTACCTGGAGCGAACTTTACCCTACCAGCGCCGCAATGCGGAAGTGTTTCAGGCGATGAACATACCCGAAAATACAGCCACCTCCCTGCGTTTGCTGGGCCAGACTTACCAGCGGTTGGAGCAGTTTGAATCCGCTCTGGCCGCTTACCAGAAGTCCCTTGCTCTGTTCCAGCAAATGCAGCAGGAATACGGCCATAATGAGTCTGACATCGCTCTGGTACTCCTGCATCAGGGTTCCGTTCATCAGGCCCAGGGCCGCATGGAGCAGGCGTTGGCCCTCTATCAACAAGCCCTGGCTCTGTTTCAAGAGTCTTCCTCTGATTTAGGGCAGGCCCAGGCTTTGCAGCATTTAGCCAGCTTCTACGCAACCAGGGGGCAGGCAGAGCAGGCAAAGCAGTACTCCCAACAAGCAGAGTCTTTGCTCAGGCAACTTCCCTGAGGGGTGCCCTTACCAGGGGCTTCCAATCATCGTAAAAGCTGCCCAGTAGTAGGGATGCGAGAAGTCGCGGGTGCCGGTTTGGGTTAATTCGGGCGGTAAAGATAGCCTGCCCCCCGACCAGAGCAACTCACCCTGCTGCAGTTGTACTTTGCCTCGGAGCATGGCAATCTGGGTTTGCTGCAGGGCATCGGCCTTAATTTTCGATCGCCGCAACTGCTGATAAAACTCGATCATCAGGCCCGCTGTACCTTCATCACTGATATTCCATAAACTGGCAAGAGCCGATTTTGCCCCGGTTTTGACGGCAAATCCGGCGAATCCCAGTTCGGTATCGGCATCGCCTAAGGCCATCTGACAGGCGCTGAGAGTGATCAGTTCCAGGGGCGCTTGCTGCCTGCCCAGTTGCTCCCACTGGTTCAGGTTTAAGCGACCGTCCCAGAACTGGATGTAAGACTGGCTGCTGTCTCCGGGCAAAAACCTGCCATGGGTGGCCAGATGCACCATGCTGAAGGGAAATCTCTGGCGCTGGGTTTTCAGGTTTTGCAGGGTAAAGGTCTGGTTCAGCAGCGATCGCCCCGGCCAGATCTGTTGCGTCAGGGTATTGATCTCCAGGGGAACAGCGGGTAGGGGGTTTTCTGCCGCGGCAAACTGGGCTGCTCCCGCCGCCAGGAGTTGGGCTTTCTGGAGACTGCCATAACGGGTATCGGTCAGGCTGAAGCTGGGCATTAGCCCCAGGCTGTACTGCTCAATCAAAAAACGATCGCCACTGTGCAGGGCCGCGATCGGGATAAACCGCAGCCCGTCATCCAGAATCAGGGCCAGGTTGCGGATGCCCTGATTCTTTAACTCTGCCTCGATCGGCGTGATGATCCAGTCGTAGAGTTGTCTGGCGCTGGGCAGGTAACTGCGGGTCAAGGTTTTGCTCGGGTCTGCGACTTCCTGGCGAAAGGTTGCTGCCATCTGAACTACGGCGGCTCTGGAAGCCCCCGGAATGCGTTTATAAACCGGTGTCCCATTGCCCGTCACCAGGAGCAGTTCTAAAGTATTTTCGTTTTGAGAAGAGGCTGTCGCGTTGTTGGGCGATCGCTCCAGGTCACCGGCAGACCGGAAACTAACATAGAGCAGGGCCGATGGTACCCCGGTCTGGCTGGCAATGGTGTTCAGAGTGGCCTGGGTTTCTGTCAGGGTGGGCAGGGATGGTGGGACTGACAACTCCAGGTAGGCGACAAATTTTTGAGTCAGAGCATCTTCCATCAACGTAAACAACTGGTCGATCGAGAGGGCCGGCAGAAACGGCGTTACCGATAGCAAGGGGAGAGGGGTTGCTTCCTGAATACTGTTGATGCTGCTGCTATTGAAGCCCGTCAAAATCTGGATATCTCCCTGCAAGTAAGATGCTAAAAAACTGCGATTGGGGGTGATGGTATTACCATTACCGGTCGTGATGGCGGCGGCGGTGCCATTGGTTGTGGCGTTGCCTACCTCGAAGAAGGTACCCAAGGGGCCACCCCCATGGCGAAGCGTGATTGTTCCTCCGGCCTGGCCACCCCTGGTCGAAAGGCTGGCACTGATTCCATTCTGATCAGTAAAACTGTCTACGGCGCGAAAGAACCGGCCCGCCGTAATGTCGATCGTGCCACCTCTGCCGGTGGCTCCCCCCTGGGCGTTGATATAACCGACCTGAACATCACCGATCGGGTCAATCAAGACATTCCCCCCATTTCCGGAGCGTCCACTGCTATCGATCCTGCCGGTGGTAATTGCGGTGGGTGAGATCAGGGTAATAGCGCCCCCTGCTACTCCAGAACTGGTCACGTCCCCCGTCACCAGGTCGCCCTGGCTGGCGATCAGGGAAATTGCCCCGCCGTTCCCTGGGGTTGAGCCAGAATTGAGGGTGATGCCCCTGGTGTTGATGGTGGGTGCCCTGAGGCTGATGCTACCGCCATTGGTCGCGATCGAGGTAGACAGGGTGAGAGGATTTGGGCTGGTCAGGTTAAAGTTGCCCTGAATGTTCAGAGGAGTATTTAAATTGAACTCATTTTGAATTGCCAGGTTAAGGGAGCCCCCGTTGACATTCAATACCTCCGATGAGGCCAGATTAACTCTGTCAGCATTGATTTGAATATTGCCGCCATTGGAATTGAGCGTGTCTGCGATATTGATACCAAAGCTTTGATTGCTCTGGCCTGTCAGGGTAATATTGCCGCCATTGGAATTGAGTGTGTCTGCGATATTGATACCAAAGCTTTGATTACTCTGGCCTGTCAGGGTAATACTGCCCCCATTGGAGTCGATCGGGTTAGCTATACTCAGGCCAGATTCCTGGTTGCTCTGACCAATCAAAGTAATATCTCCACCGTCGGAGCCTATGTTGGCGTTTTCCAGTCTCAGACCTTCCCTGATCCCATTACTAGTTCCCCTCAGCGTCAGGTTGCCTGTACCGGAGTTGAGACTGGGGGGCCCGCCATTAGGGGCATCAAAGATCAGAATGCCATAGAAGTTATCAGCCTGCCCATTAAAGCTAATATTTCCGCCTTCTGATTTGATTTCAATCCCTTGAAAAACGATGATGCCACTGTCACTATTAACCGTGTTACCGTTGACGCTAATCGTGCCGCCCTGGGAATTGATAGAGCCAGAGATACTGATCCCATAAGAGTTTGTACTATCTCCATTGAGGGAGATTGCTCCACCACCGGAGTTAATCTGGTTGCCATTAATGGCGATTCCTCTGGATTGGTTGGCTAAAAGAGGATCTGGATTCTCACTGGTAGAGATTCCATTAAAAGTAATGGTTCCACCCCTGGTGTCAATCAGACTACTGGAGACTGAAATTCCTGAGGTGTCCTCTCTGGCTGTAGTTCCCTTTGCTGTGATATTGCCACCGTTAGTCAAAAGATCTCTTTGAATGATGATTGCACCCTCGCCACTATTATCACTATCGGCATTCAAAGTCAGATTGAGTCTGCCACTGCTAGATGTAATATTTCCAGCAACGTTAACAGTATTGATCGCATTGAGCGTTAATGTCGCATCTCCTCCTGCTGTTTTATTAATCGCATCTGCTACGGTAATATTTCCCTCCGCTGTTCCCGTCGCGGCGGTGGCGATCGTCACATCCGTACCCAGGTTGAGGGCGTTTTGAATGCTGGCCGTGCTAACAATGGCATTGTCCCCCGTGGTCGAAAAGATCGGGCCTGGGGTCACATTGCTGTCTGGGCCAGTTGCTTGAATTCGAATATTATTGGGGTCTAACAGCCAGGAACCCGCTACCCCGTTGGGGGCACTGGCATCCACCTGCCCCAGGATGCTCAGGTTTTCCCTGGAAGAGGTTTCGACGAAGCCACCATTGCCCCCCGAACTGCCTCCCCGCACAGCGATCGTGCCATTCATCCAGGTAACTTCCTCTGACCAGACAATCACCCGGCCTCCCTGACCCGTTTCCAGGGCACTGGCCTGAATCGTGGAGTCTTCACTGATGTAGGTCTGGGCCGCCTGGGGGAGAGCCGCCTGCCCCTGATAATCGCCGCCCAGCCGCACCTGACCTCCACCATTCTGCCCGGAAGCCTCCAGGCTGGCCGACTGTATTGCCACCCGATCGCCGATCACCGTCAAATTTCCCCCGGTTTTTCCGCTCCCATCCATCCGGCCCGCCACGATCGCCGTTCCCGTTGTAGTCGGAATCGAGGTTTGCGAACCGGTGAGCAAAATGCTGCCGTCGGGCTGGACGATCGCCGTGGTAGCGTTGCCAAACTCGCCTCCCGTGAGGAGTTGGGGCAGGCTGAGAGGCGTGAAGGGAGGCGGAGCCGGTAAGGATGCCGATGTTAACGGTAAAAACTCCAGACTGAGCAGGGAACCGGGCTGGTTCAGGCGTACCAGGGTTTCTCCGGGCACCGCTGCGATCGTCACTGTGCCCTCGGGGGCCGTCAGGCTTCCCAGGTTCAGAACTGTTCCACCCAGCAGGCTGAGATCTTGCCCAATCGCCACCCTGAGATTACCAAAGTTGACAATACTACCGGGCTGGCTGGAGCTAAAGGCAAAACCGGTAGGGCTGCCTTCCAGTTCCGGGTAAAGATTGTTGCCCAGAGCCTGGAACCAATTCCCAGCAAACCCGATGCCGCTGGCGGTTGTGGCGGAGAAGGAGGCCGGGACATTCAGGCTGGCATTTGGCCCAAACACGATGCCTGCCGGGTTAACCAGAAACAGGTTAGAGTTACCGCCCGTGACCTGAATCAGCCCGTTAATGCTGGAAGGTTCACCACCTACAACCCGGCCCAGAATGTTTTGAATTTGGGGATGAGAGAGAAACTGAGCGATCTGGTTTGAGGTCAGACCAAACTGCTGAAAGCTATGGAACAGGTTGGTTCCATCCCGGGAACGCTGGCCTCCCGTAATCTCGTAGCGATCGCCCTGGGGCAGAACGATCGTGCCTGTACCATCCAATGCCGGAGAGATAGTCTGAGCGGTAGCAACTGCCACTTCCAGCAAGCATAGAACTGACAGGCTGAGAGTTGAAGGTAGCAGCCGTTGCCAGCGATTGAAGGCCATCCATTGCATCAACCAGGCGTTGATTAAACTGGCAGATTGAGTCATGGAGTTTCATTCCAACCAGATAGAAGGTATAGAATCGGTGATCTAAAAGCTGATGATCATGGTGCTGATAAGGCGTTCTTAATTTAGTTCGCAAGCAAGCGTAGAATGCGTTCGTGAAAGTATATCCTGCTAATTCCCAGGATGTTAAAAGCAGGTTAATTTTCCTGTTTTATGGATTGTGCTTGCTCCTGCTAGATAACCAGTGGACAGGCTGCTGACTCAATTCTGTTGGAGCCCCGATCGCCCTGAGCAATTCGGCCCAATTAGCTGCCAATTCATCGCCTGCTGCCACCTGAGACAGACTGGCCAGGGCTGTCAGGGTATTTTCCCAGAGCCCTGCCCTGCTATACAGGTCTACCCGATCGAAGCCCGATGAACCGCTGACCTGGCGTTGCAACGAGCGGTGTAACTCTACTCTCTGGACAGATAGGTTGACAAATTTATTACTGGAAGCATCTTCAGGGTCGCACAACACGACAAAAGTCCAGTCGGCGGTGTCTCCGACCTCCAGGGAGGGTTCCGTCTCTGGTACCTGGATACCGATGATTCCGGCCCTCACCCCGGTCAGGCGCAGAACTGTTCGCTGAGTGACATAGCGGCTGCCCTGGGATGGTTGTTCCAGACGCAATTCTGCCGGGCGATCGCTAGTCAGGTCGTAGGGCAGGTAAAACCAGAGGTTAGGGTGGGGATCGACGGTTTGTTGCAGCCCGATCATGGCTCCGCCAGGCAGGGTATAGGTAGGTACCAGGGCCGTCAGCGGTGTAGCGACCGCAGGACAACTGCCACTGCGGGTAGCAGCTCCCCGGGTAACCCTGGCTCTGCCGGTTTTTGGCGGTGGCGGTGGGGTAAAGGTCAGCCGTCGAACGGGTCGAACCGGAGCTCGCTGCGGCGGTTTAGGTGAAGCCACTGGCCGGTATAACGGTTTGGGTTTGCCAGGGGTGATTGGGGGGCGAGGAACCTGGGCCAATCCGGGCAGGGAAAATGCTACTCCTGTCAGCCCGATCGTCCCAATCCAGATTAATCTATGGCATAGCCGGTACCAGGGTTGCTGGGGCATCATGGGATGTCTCAAGTTAATTCTCTGGTCGATCGATTTTAGAGCTGAAGAATTCGCGGCTAGCCAAGATAGTAACAATGGTTAGCCCTATTGTCATGACCGGAGGAATCAGCGGCACCCAAATTCCCCCCAATAAGAATCCAAAACAGAGCCCCGATAATAGCATAACCAGCAGGATGGCCAGGGCTACTACACCCAGGTAAGACAGGCGCAAACGCCATACCAGCAGCCCACTGGCCAGGGCCCAGGCCATAACCCAGAGGCTTTCCAGCCAGACGGGCCAGACCCGCAAAACGCTGCGCCGATCCAGTACTGCACTGATAATCTGACTGACTCCCTGGGCTTGCAAGACCACCCCTGCAATGTTTTTGTCTGGGGGAGTGAGGAACCGATCCACATCCTCCCGATCGACTCCGACCAGGATGATTCTGTTTTTAATCGCCTGGGGCCGAATTTTTCCCGTCAGCACATCCCTGACCGTCACCTGTTCTGCCACAACTGGGGTGGCACGGTAGTTGAGCAAAATCTGAAAGCCCCCATCGTCGATCTGCTGATACCCTCCTGCCGGAGCCTGCAACCGCTGGAACACTACTTCCCCCAGTTGCAACCGGGAGTCATCCAAAAATTTCCCTTGAATTCCATGAATTTTCCCGAGATAGCGCAGAGCCAGCTGCAAGCTAAAGCCGTAGTGGGTGGTGCAGGGGGCAGCGGCGGGTGGGTTGAGCTGGAGATAATGCCGTCGGACATACTGATCGGGGTCTATCAGACTGTTACTGAATCCCAAAACATCATCCTGGCTGGCTACTCCTGCCACCATGCCGGGGGCGGGGGCGATGCCCGAGGTGTCCTGCTCATCGGCAACTTTACAGACTCCGATCAGTCGATCGCTCTGCTGAAAATAGTTATTTAACTGTTGCAACCCGTTACCGATCGGAATATCGCGATAGAGATCAAGGCCAATCACCGCCGGTTGGTGTTTTTCTAAGGCCTGCAGCAGCGTTACCAGCGTGCCATCGGTCAGCATGGGCTGACCTAAAGCCTGGACATCGGCTTCAGTAAAGGTGACCACCAGAATTCGATCGTCGCCGGGTTCGCTGGGGCGTAGCTGCATCAGAGTATCGTAGGCTTTTAGTTCAAGCAATTGCAGGCCGCCCAGCCCCCGTAGCAGCATCACCCCGATCGTCAGGAACAGACTGGAAAACAAGACTCTGACCAGGGGCTTTCTGGCGGCCCGACCCTCCGTAGGCTGGGGGCTATCCCCTGTTGGATCAGCAACCGGTAAGCGGTCTGGCTGGAGCCGGTTTACCGTTTCGCTGGCTTTGTCGGGCAGGGCGACCGGCCCCCGGACAGACTTACTCCCATACACCAGTTCAAAGATCGGAACCTGGCCAATTCCCTTCAGATCACGGTTGCCTCTGAGAACAACGGCAAAGCCTGTGATCTGGGCACTGCGTACCAGAACTGCGGTTACTTCCGACAGTAAAATTTCGCCGCCCCGGGCAAGAGCGGCCACGCGGGCAGCATAGTCTACTTCATGACCAATAAAGTCATCGCCATCCAGCAGGGGACTGCCGGTATGCATGCCAATCTTGACCTGCAATGCCCCTAAAGGGGTGGAAATGGGGTGTTGTAAATGACTTTTCTGGATTGCCACTGCCCAGCGAACCGCTTTGGCGGCATTGTTAAATACCAGAAAGTAGGCATCTCCTTCCGTCTTCACCACCCGCCCCCCGTAGCTGGCCAGATCGGCTTCTACCCGTTGTCGGTGGGGTTGGAGAATGGTGTCAAAGTACTGGCGATTTCGTTCAGAGACATCATCTCCCGCCAGGTGCTTTTTAACGGCTGTAGAGCTAACTAAATCTGTAAATACCAGTGTCACCATGCTTTCAGCGAGAGCCATAGTGACCTCTCCTAGGTTTTAGCTGCAAAAGTTACCATCACATTAGCTTGCTTTCAGTGATCTGGATCGGTTTATTGATTGCCGGGAATCACAAAATTTTTCCTGTTTGATCACGCGCTGATTAAGAACGATTCGCCATTATAGGAGGGAGCAATCTAGCAGTGATTAGGGTTTAAGCTATGCAAGCTGTGGGAAATCCTTCTGACCCCATGACATCTCTTCTCTGTCGGCAGGGTTGCTTTACTCGACGGGAATGGATTGACGGTAAGTTGTCTTGTGTGTGGATTAAGTCATTGAACCTTAATCTTCATACTGCCAGAGAATTTTCCGTTCTTCCCTGACCAGGGAGTTTAGTACCTTACGCGCCTGCTATTAAAAACCAATTTGATTCCTGTTCCTGTTTCCAATAGTTGAATCAAATTTCACTTCCAGTCTTTCCCTGCATTCAGGTTTCAATTGACGATCGATTGTCCTCATCTCAAGAGCTTTATTATGAACTTCAAAACCTTTGCCAGTGTGACAGCGGTTTTAGCAACGACCATTGCTGTTTCTGGGGTTAATTCTGCGGCTCAGGCGGCTACTATTTTCAGCAACAGTGGAATTCAGTTTGATACAGATACCCTGGTTAATTTTTCCTTTCTGTCTTCCCAGGGAGCCTATACTTCTAGCCTGAAAATTTTTCAGACCCAGAACCTGTCCCAGGCGGTGGCTACCCTGTTCTCTGAGGTCAAGCCCTCGGACAACGGTGCGGCTAACGACTGGCGGGGAACCTTTGGGAATGCGGTGACCTCTGCTACCGGTTCTAACCCCGTTGCCTTTTTGTTCAAGGCCGGGACTTCCTATACCCTGGGTCTAGACAGCGGAGTGAATGGTCTGGTTTACTCCACCAATAATCTGAACAGTTCTGCAACCCAGCAGGCTGCTTTCTCCGGCAATCTGTTTGCCGGTGGTTCAACCATCTGGTTTGACGATCGGGGGGCTGGCAATGACAAAGATTTCAATGACTTTGGAGTTACGGCCCAGGCAGTTCCAGAGCCGCTGACCATGGGTGGGCTGGCCCTGGCTGGAGCCGGTCTGGCCTACGCCAGAAGACGGCGGCAGCAGGCAATGTAACTAACTCTGTAGTAACTCTGTAGGCCAGTCCTTGCAGAATAGCTTCAGGTTTGCTGAATCCAGGCGTTGATCCCCTACCTATCGAGTACGGGGTCAGCGCCTGAACCTGTTTGATTGATTGCTTCGATCGCTTGACCTGGAGCTGTTGAGGAGCATCAATTAGTTAAAACCAAATTTTTAATGGTTGGAAGCATGGCTCTGCTGTGCTTTCAACCATTACGTTCCAGGGGCGATTAAATTCACAATGCTAGGGCTTTGCCATCCCAGCTTATCGTTGTCAGCAGCAATAAATCTTGCCTAAATCTGGTCTACCAGGGAATACTGATGGGTATTAACCGTCTGCTCATTTCGTCAGTCATCAGCCCTGGTACCTCAAATGCGTTATGGCACACTCTCCTCTCCTAAGCAAATTCCATGCTGCAACTGGTCAAAAGTCTCCTGTCGCCGAGTCAATACATGCCCCATGGGCACTGCTATCTCTGGCAAACTCCCCTGGTCTGGCTGCATGTTGTCAGTGATGCCTTAGTTGCAGTTGCCTACTTTTCGATCCCAGCCATGCTGGTCTATTTTGTTCGCAAGCGGGGAGATATCCCTTTTTCAAGAGTATTTATTTTGTTTGGGGCGTTTATCGTCCTCTGTGGTACCGGTCATCTCCTCGATATCTGGACTCTCTGGTTTCCGGCCTACTGGCTATCAGGCGTGGAACGGGCTTTGACTGCCCTGGTATCTTGCTACACCGCGCTGCAACTGGTAGAGTTACTGCCCAAGTTTTTGGCCCTGCGTACTCCCGACCAGTTAGAGACGTTGAACCAGGAGCTGAAAAAGCAGGTAGAGGAGCGGCAGCGGGCAGAAGAGACGCTGCGAATGATTGTAACGGGCACCGCTTCTGTCACTGGTAAAGACTTTTTTCCGGTGCTGGCCAAGAACCTGGCGGCGGCTCTCAAGGTGCCCTATGTCATGATTTCCGAACGGGTTGGTCATTCCGCGGAATCATTGCAGACGTTAGCGATCTGGTCGATCGATCAGTTTAGTGAAAACTTTCAATTTCCAGTCGCCGGAACTGCCTGCGGAAAAGTTTTGCAGACGGGCAAGCTGTACGCCATTGAGCAGGGGTTGCAACAGGTGTTTCCAGAGGCCCAATTCCTGCAAAAACGGGGATTGCAGAGCTATGCCGGAGTTCCCCTCTGGGGCATGAATCAGGAAGTGATTGGAACCCTCTGCATTCTCGACCAGGTTCCCCGGACAATGGATTCCTATACCGAAGCGTTATTAAGCGTGTTTTCTGCCCGGGCCGCTACAGAACTGCAACGGCAATGGGCTGAAGATGAAAAACGTCTGGCCTACGAAGAACTGGAGTTTCGCGTCGAAGAGCGGACGGCGGCCCTGGTGGCCACCAATGCAGCCCTGGAGTCAGAAATTCGGGAACGGATCCTGGCCGAAAAAGCTCTGCAGCAGAGCCAGGAGCAGTTTTCTAAAGCGTTTCACTCTAACCCCATTGCCTGTTGCATCTCGACCCTGCAAGATGGGCGATTTCTGGATGTCAATAGCAGTTTTCTCAAGTTGTTTGGTTACTGTCGGGAGGAAGTGATTGGTCATACCTCGGCGGAGTTAAATATCTGGGCCGACCCGGCCGATCGCGATCGACTGATTCAAGCCCTGAAGCAACAACAATCGGTACAGCAGGATGCGCCTTTTCGGGGCAGATCGGGGCAGGTGCGGGAAGGCATGGCTTCCTTTGAGAAGATTGAGCTCCAGGGTGAAATCTGCCTGCTCAGCATGATCTACGACTTCACCGATCGCAAACAGGCAGAAGCCGAACAATTGCAGCAGATGAAGCTGGCTGCTCTGCGGGCAGAAGTAGGCATGGCCCTGACCGAAGGCGAATCTTTGCAGGAGGTGTTAGACCGTTGTGCGATCGCCCTGTATCAACATCTGGATGCCGCTTTTGCCCGGATCTGGACCTTTGACCCCTCGGAACAGGTATTGCTTTTGAAGGCCAGTGCCGGGCTCTATACCCACCTGAATGGGGGGCACAGCCGCATTCCCCTGGGTCAGTTCAAGATTGGTCGCATTGCCCAGCAACAACAACCCTATTTAACGAATCAGGTTGTCGATGATCCCCATATCGATCAGGCGTGGGCCCGGCGAGAAGGGATGGTCGCCTTTGCGGGCTATCCCCTGGCGATCAAAAATCGCTTGTTAGGAGTCATAGCGATCTTTGCCTGTCACCCCCTGGCAGAGCGCACCCTGAAGGAGATGGCCGCTGTGGCCAGCACGATCGCCGTTGGAATTGACCGCAAACTGGCAGAGGAAGCCCTGCGCCAGATGTTTGAGCGGGAGCGGACGGTGGCCAGAGTCCTGCAACGGATGCGGGACACCCTGGAGTTGACCACCATTTTTCGGACGACTACCACCGAACTGCGGCGGGCGATTGCCTGCGATCGCACCCTGATCTACCGGTTTAATGCTGACTGGAGCGGTCAGGTGATTGCTGAGTCGGTGGCGGCTGGCTGGAATACGATCGTGCCGGTGCAGCCAGAGGTGGCTGACCTGACCCTGGTGACCCTCGATCAGGGTGATTGTATTGTCAAACAGCTAGATGGTTCGGAGGTATTAATTCGTGACACCTACCTGCAAGCAACTGCTGGGGGGCGTTACCAGCAGTTGAATTGCTGTTGCGTGCGAGATGTCTATCAGCAGGGCTTTGATCCCTGTTACCTGGAACTGCTGGAGTATTTGCAGGCGCGGGCTTATCTGATTGTGCCGATCTTTTGTGGTAGCTACCTCTGGGGTTTGCTGGCTACCTATCAAAATACTGCACCCCGGGAGTGGCAACCCGGCGAAATTCAAATGGTGTCAAAAATTGGCAGTCAGTTGGGGGTGGCCGTGCAGCAGGCGGAGTTGTTTATGCAGACCCAGCAGCAGGCTGAAGAACTCCGGCAGGCAAAAGAAGCCGCCGACCTGGCCAATCGCACCAAGACCGAATTTCTGGCCAACATGAGCCATGAACTCCGGACTCCGTTGAATGTGATTTTGGGGCTGACTCAGTTAATGGGCCGCGATCGCGCCCTGACCGCCGAATACCAGCAATACCTGGAGACGATCGGCAATAGTGGGGAACATCTGCTGGAACTGATTAACGATGTACTGGAAATGTCTAAGGTGGAGGCAGGGGCATTGACCTTTAATCAGACTGCTTTTAACCTGCATCAGCTGCTCAATACTCTGAAAGATATGATGCATTTTAGAGCCATTGCCAAAGGGCTGCGACTCAGGTTTGAGTACAATTCTGATCTGCCCCAATTTATTAAGACTGACGAAGGCAAGTTACGCCAGATCATCATCAACCTGCTGGGAAATGCGATTAAGTTTACTACCCAGGGTGGGATCACCCTAAGAGCCAGACCAGTCTCAGCAATAGAAGCTCAGAAGGTGCGCTGCCACCCTGAGGTCAATGGTTTTTCCTCTGAGGACGAAAATACCTGTGCGATTCTATTTGAGGTAGAAGACACGGGGCCAGGAATAGCTGCCGAAGATTTGAAGCGGCTGTTCAAACCGTTTCAACAAACCGGTGCCGGCCTCTCTGCCTCAGAAGGCACGGGCCTGGGTCTGGCTATCAGTCAGAAGTATGCTCAAATTTTGGGCGGTGAAATCATCGCTCAGAGTCAGCCCGGTCAGGGGAGCTGTTTTACCTTCTGTATTTGTGCCACGCTAACCAGTTCCGTTGAATTAAAGACCGCATCTCCGGCCCTGACGGGTAGAGTTGTGGGGTTGGCCCCCGAGCAGCCCTCCTACCGAATTTTGATTGCCGAAGATAACCCGACCAATCGGTTATTGCTGACAAAACTCCTCTCCAGTGTTGGGTTTGAGTTAAAAGAGGCGATCAATGGCCAGGAAGCCGTCGAACTCTGGCAGAGCTGGCAACCCGATTTAATTTTCATGGATATGCGAATGCCGTTACTGACCGGCCAGGAAGCAACTCAGCAGATTCGAGTCCTGGAAAACCAGCGGGCCGATCGCACCATTACTGGGACAAAAATATTGGCCCTGACGGCCAGTGCTTTTCTGGAGCAACGGGATGAAATGTTAGCGGCCGGGTGTGATGACTTTATCTGTAAGCCCTTCAAAGCTCAGGATATTTTTGAAAAAATTGCCTACCACCTGGACGTTAAGTATCTCTATGAGGCTTTGCCAGAATCCACTTCTCCCTCCTCCAGGCCACAATTGGCAGCAACTTCAGGGTTTGATTGGTTAAAACAGATGCCGGGTTCCTGGCTCGATCGCCTTTATCAGGCAGCCAGCCGGGGAAGTGACCTGGAGGTTTTGAACCTGATGCAGGAAGTTCCGGTAGAACTCACCCCCTACACAACAGGGGTGAAGGCCCTGGCGGAAAACTTCCAATTTGAGAAAATCATAGAAGCCCTGGCTCCGCTACAACCGGCTCCGGATCTGCTCTAGTAGAAGACTTTTCCCGCCGTTTAACGATTGCTAACTTCCATCCAATCAAAAATTTGCTCCAGTTGCTCCAGGGAAACCAGGCCGTACTGCCAGAGCACCATGGGCAAAAGATTTAAGGGTTCGTCCTGGCGCAATGCCACGGAAATTGACTCTTCTGGAATGGCTAGTTCGTTTTGCAAAAACTGGATCAGGGGCTGTTCGATCGTGGGGTTGGGCATGGGCAAACTAAATCAATTGAAAGAACGCTTTGATTAAAGCGGGACAATTGTAGGCCAACCTCACACTTATAGCTCACCTAATTGGATGAAATTTTTGCCATGGGGTTGATAGACAGGTTATCAATTCTGGGGTGAGGGGTTTTACCCCTCATTATCCCTAGTTTTCCAGGGAATTCATCTTTGAGATGCAGCTTGTTGACAGGGTATTATGGCAAAAACAAAGATTGATTCAGGGAATCTGCGATCGCGACTAAACCTTGTGGGGCTGTTCTATTAGTGAGTCAAATCAAACAGTTACAGTTGCGTCCATTGCCCCTCTCAACGCTTGTTGAGTCCTGTAAAGCTCGGCTGTCTCGACGAATTGCCCTTGCGGTTTTTTCCAGTTTCATCCTGATTGAGGGGATCGTGTTTATCCCTTCGGTTTTACAGCAAGGTGAAAAACTCCAGAGCCAGCTCAGGGCTGTGACCGCTGCCAAGGTCGAGTGGATTGTTGAAACCTACCCGCAGGCTTCGCCCGCAGAAATGCTGCAGTATGCCCAGGCTTTGCAGAAGAAGCCAATGCTGAGTAATCTGCGGGGAGGGGTATTGTACCGCGCCTCCGATGGTCAGGAGCTAGGTCGGTTTGGGGAACAACCAGAGTTGTCGGTGAATTCGCTGCTGCAGCGGCAGGTGAGCCAGCAATGGTTTGGTTGGTCTAACCGCTTTGATGCTGTCTGGTTTCCTGAAGACTTAGGAAACGACTATATTCTGGTACTGCGTCATGATGCCCGTTCGCTTCAGCACCAATTCTACGATTATATGGTGCGGATAACGGGAATTGTTTTATTGATTGCGATCGTGATTACGGGGGGCACCATGGTGGTGGTGCAATCCCTGGTGATTGTGCCTATCCTGAAACTGCGAGACAGTTTAATGGTCGCTTCAGCAGCCCTGCAACGGGACGAGATTGATCCAGAGTCTCATTTGATTGCGGTCGATCGACAGGATGAATTGGGGGAAGTCATGACAGCCTTTAATCAGTCATTCCTCCGCAACTATGAAGAGATCAGTCGGCGCAAACAGGCTGAAATGGAAGCCCAGACCGAGCGAGAAAAGGCCGAACACTTACTGTTAAATATATTGCCCGAGTCGATCGCAGAAGAATTGAAGCAGGGCCGCCGAAGTATCTGTGATGGCTTTCCTGAGGTCACGGTTTTATTTGCGGATATCGTCGGATTTACTACCCTTTCAACCCAGATCTCTCCCGATCGCCTGGTTTCGTTGTTAAATTATATTTTTTCGACCTTCGACCACCTCAGCGATCGCTACGGACTAGAGAAAATTAAAACCATTGGCGACAACTACATGGTGGCAGGGGGGCTACCAATTCCCCGCGCCGACCATGCCGAGGCGATCGCCGATATGGCCCTTGCCATGCAGGAGGCTATTACCGGCCCAGAATTCCAGCTTGAAGATCTGCCTCCCCTCTCCCTGCGAATCGGGATCAATACCGGCCCGGTGATTGCCGGGGTGATTGGCAAGAAAAAGTTTATCTACGATTTGTGGGGAGATGCGGTCAATACGGCCAGTCGCATGGAGTCCCACAGTTTGCCGGGTCGGATTCAGGTGACGGAAGCGACCTATCAGCGATTGCAGCCCAACTATCTACTAGAGAAGCGGGGCAGCTTTCCGGTCAAAGGCAAAGGGGAGATGGTCACCTACTGGTTAATTGGCCGTAATCCGGAAGGGAAGGGGGCCTCTGAGGGCTAGGGGCGGGTTCGCCAGTCTTTAAATTGTAGAACCCAGCACTTAACTCGCCCCGATCACCTAAGTCTCCGCCTGACCCAGGAGGCTGCGAACAGCAGTTGTTACCTCCGGTGCGGCCAGGGCCAGGGAGGCAAAAGAACAGAGAGTTGCCACCTGGCAATACTCACAAAAGGCTTTATTCTCACTCCATTCTTCCCTGGCCAGTTCCGCTGCGGCGATCGCATCGATCAAAATTTTGGCTCCCATGGCGATGGGAATCAAAGGATTTTCCTTGGCCCGGTTTTCTCCTCCCGTTGTCGCTAACCAGGCGGTAATGCCATAGTTAATCATCATCAAGGGACCATCGGGGGTGTTTAACCGGCTGTAGGCGTAGGGAGAGGCATCTACCCGATCGGAATCAACGTAGGGAATCGGCAGATCCGGCAGTTCCTTCAAAACCCCAGATTGATACAGGGTGACGATCTGGGCCATGGTGCCACCTAACATCGAGAGGCCGACAATCCAGCGGCGGCGCTCCAGATCAGGGCTATGACCTTCCCGGAGTTCGCGGCTCAGTTGTTGTGGTTCCATAATCAGAGTTCTCCAAATACAGGTTGACTGGGTAATCAGGGACAGATTTTGGTTGCGGATCAGGACGGGTCTGGCTCCAGGCTGCACCCGCCCCGACAACTGGTGAGTTCAACTCCAGAAGTTGAAGCCACGGACGGCTAAAATCCCGGCGATGGCAGCGCTGGCGACGGAGGTAAGGGCTGTGCCAAACAGCCACCAGGCCGCCGTCGCAACCACCTTTTGGGTTTCTTGTAGTTGTTCTTTAGCCTGGTGTTTGAGGGCCTGAATGCGTTTTTCGGCTTCTGCCTGTAAGCGTTCTGCCCGGTGCAACACGCTATCGCGGGCGGCCTCGATCTGATCGACAATCTGGTTGGCCTGCTGCTCAGAAATATCCCGGCGGGAACTGAGCAGGGCCACCAGGGTTTCCCGATCGAACTGGCCCAGGCGCTCCTGCAGGGCCTCAAATCCGGCTTCCGGGTCGTCAAACAACCGCCGCAGATCCCGCTGAATTCCTTCGTAATTGAGTTCGGGCTGTTCTAAGGAATTGAGGTAGGTGCGTAATCGCTCGAAGCTACTGTCTACCAGAGATTGCACCTGGCTTTGAGCTTTCTGCACCGGTTGCAGTACCTGGTCGCGTACGGCTTCAATCTGATCGATAATCTGGCTGGCTTCGGTTTCCGTCATGTCTTGCCGCTGGCTCAGCAGGGCCACCAGGCTTTCCCGATCGATCTGAGAAAACCGCTCTTTCAGTTGCTCAAATCCGGCTCCCGGTTGTTTCAGCAACAGTTGCAGATCCCGCTTGATCCCTTCCGGGTTGAGTTCTTCCCGCTGGGTATGGCGCAGGTAATCCGCCAGTTCCTGGGGCAAATCTCGTAGCCGATCGCGGCTGCGGCTGGCCAACCGTTGGGGGGCCCGCACCAGATTCCGCAGGGTAGACTGCACCTGATCAATAATCTGATTGAGTTGCTGTTCGCTCAGATCGCCCCGTTGGCTGAGCAACGTCACCAGGGTGTCGCGATCGACCTGACTGAGGCGGCGGCGCAGCGCTACGGTGCCAGCCTGGGGGTCAGCCAGCAGGGTTTGTAGATCTCGCTGGATGCCTTCAGGATTTAGCTCCGTCAGATTGGTCTGCCGCAGATAATCAGCAATTTGGCCCAGCAGGCGATCGTACTGTTCCCGGGCCTGGCCTGCCAGTTCCTGGGGCGCATGGACTAAAGTGTGCCGCACTGTTTCAAACTGGTCAATCAAACGGTTCACCTGTTCCGGGTTCAAGTCCTGCCGCTGGGTCAGTAGTTCCTGCAACCGCTGCCGGTTGAACTGCCCTAAACCCGTCCGCACAGCCAGCAGCCCGGCTTCTGGGGCTTCCACCAGGGCCTGCAGGCTCTGCTGAATTCCCGTTGCGGTTAACTCGCTGGCCTGGGTGTCTCGCAGGTAAGACTCTACCCGTTGCTGAAACTCGCTGGCCTGGCTTTGCAACTGGTTCCAGGTTTCCTGGGACTGGTTCAAAAAGCGATCGCGCACCTGAATCAATTGGGTGAGAATTTGCTCCGCTTCTTCCTGGCTCAAGTCCTGTCGTCCGGCCAGGAGCAGTTGCAACAGGGTATCCCGGTCAAATTGCAGCAACCGGTTGCCCAGGGTTTCGTAGCTGGCTTCCGGGTCGGCCAGGAGGGCAGCAAAATCCGTCTGAATTTGTTCCGCCGTGAGGGCTTCCTTGGGGGCTGATTTCAGGTAGGTTTCTACCTGGTGGCGCAGTTCCTGGGTGCGTTCCTGTTCTTCGGCGCTGTGTACCCTATCCAGCACTTCCTGGCGGATCAGTTCCAGTTCATCGGCAATGTCATTCACCTGCTCCGGGGTAATGCCCGGGCGACGAGTCAGAATGTCAACAAAACTCTGGCGGTTGAATTGCTCTAACTGTTGCCGTACCAGCCCCGGATCGGCACTGGGGTCAAACAGCACTTCGCGAAACCCCCGATCCAACCCCTCCGGTCGCAAATACCAGAAGGGGGAGTTGAGGATGTAGTTTTCAATGTCACTGCGAATCGGGGAGAATTTTGGCAACTGGCCGATCGCATCTACGGCCTGGTTAGCCTGCTGGGCCAGTTGTTGACGAAAGGAATTGAGCTGCCCTGTAACAGCTTCCAGATCCAGATCGGAAAGATCGGCTCGCTTGCTCAGGGTAGCCAGGAGAGAATCAAAGCCATACTGCAGGGCCCGATCGCGCAGACTGGCAGACTCTTTACCCTGGTTGTTAACGGTTCCAAGCAGTTGAGTTAACTGTTTTCCTAACTGTCCTGATCTTAGTTCTTCCGGGGTTGCTGACTTGATGAAATTCAGCAGATCCGATGGGTTGCTGGAGGTCAAAGAATTGGTTTGATTCAGCAATTGTAAGATCTGACCGGAGATATCTTTGAGATCTCCCTGGGGCAGTTGAATCTTTTTAACATAGTTTTCCAGATTCTCCCGCACCTGTTCCGAAGACAACCCGGCTTTCAGTTGTTTTGTCACCGCTTCTACCGAGGCTTCTACCGTGTTGACAATCTGGCTACTGGCGGCCCGTCCGCTCAGGGCTGTGGCGATCGTTGCCATCACTCCCTGCACACCAGAAGTCGCTGTACTACCCACTGCGCCGACCAGGGAGCCAACGGCCCGGGAACCAGACCAGAGCAGCAGGAGAAAATAGGCTGACCAGATCACAATGCCGACGATCGCCCCCAGGCTGCTCTCCTGAATGAAGGTCAGCTTCACGGCCAGAAAGCAGGCCAGAAACAGAGCAATATTGACAATAAAAATTGTTCCTGCTCCTACCCGGGCTTCGATCGTCCGGATCTGCTTACCGAGACTTTTGGAGTCAGTCTCAAACGGGTTAGTACCGGCGGAAATATCGGTAGCCACCAGAAAATTGGTCAGAACCACCTGAAAGGCGAAGGCCATCACCACCCCGGCAATCAGGGCAATGAAGAATTGCGGACCTGACAGAAAGAAAAGGGTATACTCCTGGGCCGGGATTGCCGCCTGAGCTACCCAAAGTTGCTGCATCATAAAGTTTTATTGTTGAAGAGTATTGAATTTGCTGGATTGAATCCTGCAGGGCTGATAACGATCGGGGATTTAGTAAAGCCCGGAACTTAGCTGGGGAAAGCGCGGTGCCATTGTGCTTTCCCCAATTAAAAAGTTGGGTTTAATCAATGGGGAATCCTAAGCTGCCGGATAAACCCCCCAGTCCTGAATGCCACAATCTTGAAAAACGGCCTGACTACCCTGGATCTCGGCTTCACTCCCTTCTAAAATCACCAGATCCTGGCCCTGCAGCAGCCGATCGCTGTAGGTTTCTGCTGCAGTCTGGGGAATGCCCAAATCTTTCAGGGTATGGGTTAAGTTATTGGCTGCAACGGCTCCGGCACCCATCCCGGCTACACTGGCCACCAGGGCTGCTCCCACACTTCCCGCTGCCAGCACCACCCCGACTCCGGGCAGAGCCAGACTGGTTAAACCCACTAAAATGGTGCCCCAGGTGGCATGGGCAAAGGTATCTTGAACGACGGTCATGGGAGTATTGACATTCTGCTCGCCCACCCGGTTGCTCAATTCCACCCCACTGATCTCGTCCTTGGACTCACCACCCCGGGCGACTACAGACACCTGCCCCATGGGAAAGCCAGACTCCTGTAACTTTTGCAAAGCCTGCTCTGTATTCTCTCGATTGGAAAAAACACCAATTGCTCGTTTCTGGTGGGTTGTTGGGTGACTGGCAACCATAACTCTTACCTTTGCTCTCGCTTACATCCCTCTGGTTTAACGATTACCCCATTGAATAACGTCCGACTTGTGGGGGAAACCCACAGGACAGGACGCAAAAGGCAAAGATTATGCAAGAACCGATCGAGTGACGATCGCTACAAAAAGAAACCCCATCCTCTTCTTGGGGAAAAGGGATGGGGAATTTCAGAACAGCAGGAATTTTTCGTCCCTCCCAGGGACCTCTAATTACATAGAGCCAGCCATTTCCTGTTGAATTCTGCTTTTTGCGGCTTTAAATTCCGTCGCCAGTTGTTCTTTCTGTTGATCGCTACAGTTTTTGTCGATCGCCGCAAACAGGGTGCTTTCCTCCTGCCGAATATGGTCGCCCACGACATCCATCAGTTGTTTGATCTGAGAGCGAAATTCGTCGGCATTGCTGAGGCTGATGGCTTTAATCTGATCCAGCCTGCGCTTCATGTCGGCCTGCTCGCTGTAAAGCTCCTGGGTATTGTCTTCACCGTAGAAAGACCGCACCTGGGGATAGACAACCTCTTCCTCGGCCTGGGCATGGACCAGCAGATCCTTGTAGAGCTGGCCAAAGTACTCCTGGAGTTTGGCCGGATCTTTGGTGGCACCCACTTCTGTGAAAATGGTGTTCACTTTATTGTGATCTAACCGGATCAAGGTCTGGATATTCATATCCGCTTTGTCCGTATTGTGGGTGATGACGCTACCGGCCACGCCAGAGAAGGCAGCGATCGCATCCTGTACCCTGGCCCAGAGGCCCTGATCCGCATCCTTGCCGGTCATTTCGCGCACACCGACCTGTTCCAGCATGCCTTTGAGTTGTTCCTGGTGGGCCCGGTTCTCAAAGTTGACCGTATTCAGGGGGGCGATCGCCACTTCAATGTCAGCCCCGACAACCTGGGCTGCTTTATGGATCATGATGCCGCTCATGGCCTGACCATGCTTGAGCAATTCGTGCTGCATCAGCTTCTGGTAGAAAGACAGCCCACCACCCGACATCATTTCTTCAAACTGGCCCAAAAACTTTTTGGTGGCTTCGTTGGACTCAGCCTGAATCCCATACTGCACAATCACCGTTTCCACAATGCCCAGGTTCTTCTGGTCGCTCTCCAGCATGCTCTGGAGCCGCTCGCGCACGTCATTGTGGGTGCATTCGCTCAATAGTTTTTGTTCGTTGGAGATGATTAGATTTTGGAACGCTCTTAAGTCGGCCAATCGTTCTCCGATCGCTAACCGTTTTGTATCATCCAGGGTTGTAACCATGATTATTTATCCTTGATCAAAAAGATGGGACAGGAGTCAGATAGTTGACTCCCTACTATTGAAAGTGTGGCGCTGACTGGGGAGGGTTCCACCTAGCCTGAGTCAGAGATGAATCTGTTGCGATCGGGGCTATTTCTCAACCGGGCTAATCCGTGAACCCCCAATTTTCTTGAGTTAAGGAATACTGCTAAGATGCTTGAATGTCTATTAGCTCTACATCTGCGTCTAAATCGGGCTGGTCACTCGATCAGAGAAATCCCACAACTATTCAGGCTTTGATGCCGCTGTGGGGATGGCTGTATCACCACTATTTTCGGGTTCAGACCAGTGGCTGGCAGCATATCCCAACCGGAGAGCCAGTGTTGTTTGTCGGTTCCCATAACGGGGGGATTGCCGCCCCCGATATGTTTATGGTGATGTACGACTGGTTTCGTCGGTTTGGGGTACAGCGTCCTGTCTATGGGTTGATGCATCCCCATGTCTGGAAGGCCTGCCCTCCCCTGGCTGACCTGGCGGTGCAGGCCGGTGCAATCGTGGCCCATCCCCGCACGGCGATCGCGGCCCTGCGGCGGGGTGCCAGTGTCCTGGTTTATCCCGGTGGGGCGCGGGATGTGTTTCGGCCTCACGCCCTGCGGCATCAGATTTTTTTTGACGACAATCAGGCCTTTGTCAAGCTGGCCCTGCGGGAACGGGTGCCGATTATTCCGGTGATCTCCTGTGGTGCCCATGACACCTTAATTGTCCTGGCTGACCTCTACGACCAGGTGCGGCAACTCCATGCGTGGGGCATGCCCTGGCTATTGGGGTTAGATCCGGAGGTGTTTCCGGTTTACCTGGGTTGGCCCTGGGGGCTGGCTGTGGGGCCCCTGCCGAATATTCCGTTTCCGGTGCAGATTCATACCCGGGTCTGTGAGGTGATTAAGTTTGACCAGTATGGCCGGGATGCGGCCAACGACCCGGACTATGTCAACTCCTGCTACGAACTGGTGAGGGGCCGGATGCAACAAGACCTCGATCGTCTGGTCAAGACAGCGGAGGGGCTCTGAGATCTAACCCCTCAGGTCAGGCGGAACCGGGGGCACAACCGCGATTAAACAAAAATTCTCCAGACAATCACAAACAGCGCCAGAACATATCCGGCATAGGCCGTTGTGCGTAGCCAACCCACCCCCGCGATATAGGCCAGTCCATGCAAAATCCGCAGGCTGACCACCCCGATCGCCGCGATCGCACTCACCTCATCGGTCTGTCCGGCCACCTGAGCCGTTAAAATCACCGCGGCGATCAGGGCCAGATTATCATGGTGATTGCGCTGGGCTCGATCGGCCCTACCCACCCAGGCCGGTACTTCTGGCGTGGTTTCCCGGTTGCTCAGACCCCACTTCACCCCGGCTCGACTGACGCGGGCAACCGCAGGAATATGGTTCAGGGGCAGAGTCCAGAGGGCCAGAATTAACAAACAAACGAGATCGGTGGTCATTACAACGTAAGGTGATGGAACTAGTCTTGATTATTTCCTGGTTGTGGGTTTAAGTCAAAACCGCTCTATCAGGGTGCGATAATCAGGAAAGTGCAGAAATCTATCAAGCTGAAGTTGTTTGACCCAACCCATGAACCAATTGCAAGGCAAGGTCGCCGTCGTTACGGGAGCTACCCGGGGGATTGGCAAAGGGATTGCGATCGGCCTCGGCGAAGCGGGGGCCACGGTCTATATTACGGGCCGTCAACTGGAACCTAAAGAGCCTGCTGATGGGATTTCGGGCAGCTTGCAGCAGACCTGTGCGGCGGTAGAGCAGGCCGGTGGTCACTGTATTCCCATTCAGGTAGACCACAGTCAGGATGACCAGGTAAAAGCCCTCTTCGATCGCATCGCATCGGAGCAACAGGGGCAGCTGGATCTGCTGGTGAATAATGCCTACGCTGGCGTGCAGGCCCTGCGGGATGCCAAAGGCCAACCTTTCTGGAGCCAGTCCCCTGACCTCTGGGATGCCTGCAATAACGTCGGTTTACGCAGTCACTATATTGCCAGTGTCTATGCGGCTCAGATCATGACCCAGCGGCAGCAGGGGCTGATTTGTACCATCTCTTCCTGGGGCGGGTTATCTTACATTTTTGGAGCAGCTTACGGGGCTGGTAAGGCGGCCTGTGACCGCTTGGCGGCGGATATGGCGATCGAGTTAAAGGCCTCCAATGTGGCTTCCCTGGCTCTCTGGCCAGGTATCGTGGGTACAGAACATATTTCCAGCCTGGCCAGCGAAATCGCAGAGCAGGAGCCCGATGATAGCCGCAGTGCAATCTTCCGCGATCGCTACAACTGGGAAACCCCCCTGCTGACGGGACGGGTTCTGGCCCGATTGCTGGTTGACCCCACCCTGATGCAGCGTACCGGACGGGTACAGGTGGTGGCCGAACTGGCTCAAGAATATGGCCTGGTGGATGAAACCGGCGATCGGCCCGTCTCCCTGCGTTCCCTGCGGTTTCTGCTGCCCTCGGCCTTACCGGCCCTGCGCTCCTATGCCCATCTGGTGCCCGATATCCGGGTGCCCTGGTTGCTGCTTCTCTGGCGGGCGCTCCAATCCCCTAAAATTTGACTGTTGCCGTTTTCGGTGGTTTGCATGACTCAATTAGACAAGGCCGTGGTATTGATTACGGGAGCTTCCGGCGGCTTTGGCCAGGAATTAACCCGGCAATTACTCCAGGCCGGGAGCTATCTGATCCTGACGGATCTGGATGAGACGAAGCTGCAACACCAGGTAGGGGCGATTCAGCAGACCGTCAAAACTGGTAAGGTGCTGGCCTGTATCCAGGCCGATCTGGCCGATCGATCTGGTTGTGAAGCCCTCTATGAACGGGTCAAGTCCTGCGGGCCGATCGATATTCTGATTAACAATGCCGGGATTGCCCTTTATGGCCGGATGGATGAAATTCCTGCCGCCAAATGGGAACAGTTGATGCAGATTAACCTGCTGGCTCCCATGCGGTTGAGCGCTCTGTTTGCCGCCGATATGATTGCCCGCCGCCGGGGCCATATTGTCAATATTTCTTCCCTGGCGGGCTGGATTGGCACCGCTGGCATGGCCCACTACAATGCCAGTAAGTTTGGTCTGCGGGGGTTCAGTGAAGGCTTGTACGAAGAGGTGAAAGCCTATAATGTCCGGGTGACGGCGGTTTATCCCTTTTTTAGCCGCACCCCCATTCTGCAGGCCGAACGGTTTGGTGCCCTGGCCAGAGAATATCGGGGCCTGCCGGAAAACTGGGTGACCGACCCGGCGGCGGTGATGCGGGCGACTCTGGCGGCGATCAAGCAAAACCAGTTGCATGTCTTTCCTGATTCCACGGCCCGCCTGCTGCACCAGATCAAACGGTACGCCCCCAGGTTATTAGACTGGATAGGTGCAGCCTTTAGCCGGAGAACCCAAGGTGACCGACATCAGTTCTGATCTTGCCCCTGGGGCGATCGATACCCGCGATAAATATCTGATTATTGGAGCCGGATTTGTCGGCCTGGGCATGGCTCAGGCCCTGCAGGCGGCTAACATTGCCTATGACCAGGTGGATGCCAGCGATGATATTGGGGGCAACTGGCATCATGGGGTGTATCAGACGGCCCATATCATTTCTTCCCGCCAGATCACCCAGTTTCGCCAGTTTCCCATGCCAGCAGAGTATCCCGACTTTCCCAGTGCCCAGCAGATGCGGGACTACTTACGGGCTTTTGCCGACCACTTTAACCTGCGTCCCCGGGTGCGGCTCAACTGTATGGTGCAGTATGTTCGTCCGGTGGCCGACGATCGCTGGGAAGTCACCTTTACCGGAGGGGAACAACGGCTCTATAAAGGGGTATTGCTCTGTAATGGCCACCACTGGAGCAAACGATTTCCCAAATTTTCGGGTCATTTCAATGGCGAGATCATCCACTCCAAAGATTACAAACACCCCGATCAGTTGCGCGGGAAGCGAGTCCTGGTAATTGGTGGCGGCAACTCGGCCTGCGACATTGCCGCCGAAGCCGGTCGCGTCGGGGCCCAAAGTATCCTGAGCCTGCGGGAATCGGTCTGGTTCATTCCCAAATCCTTTGCCGGAATACCCACCTCCGACCTGATCCGGGGGTGGATGCCGGAATGGTTGCAACGCTGGGTGACCTATGGCATTATTCGCCTCACCTTTGGCAACCATGAGCAGTACGGCCTGACTAGGCCCAGCTATCCGGTGTTTCGCAAGCACCCCACCTTAAACAATGAGGTGCCCTACTACATCAAACATGGCCGGATTCTGCCCCGACCGACGGTCAAACAGCTGGATGGCTGGGAGGTCGAGTTTGTCGATGGTCAGCGGGATACCGTTGATCTGATTGTCTGTGCCACCGGTTTCGATGTGGCCTATCCGTTTTTGCCAGCGGAACTGCAACGGGTCAAAGGCCCGATCGTCCAGTGTTATGGTGGAGCCTTTCTGGAGGACTACAAGGGCCTGTATTTCATCGGCTGGGGCCAGGCCCGGGGCGGCACTGGTTCCCTGATGTCAGCCTACGGCCCTGTGTTTGTCCGGTTTTTGCAACTTCAGGAGCAGATTCAGGTGCCCCTCGGTCTGGTCTTGAAGGAAATCGGGCAGCGGCTCCCCGATACTCACCTGTCTGACCCCCATCGCATCTTTCGTCAGTTGCGCCTGGTCAACTGGGCATTTCCCTGGTTAGAGTATAAAGCCCGGCAGGTCGATCACAAGTATCCCGGGTTTACCAACCGGCCGTTGCCGCCGTTGCAGACCCCGACGGAACTGGCGGTTTTTTAGCAAAGGTAGACACCCATGCAAACCAGCGGAATTCACCATGTGGCGATCATCTGCTCTGATTACGAGCGATCGAAACAGTTTTACACCGCGATTCTGGGGTTTCCGATCATTGCCGAAACCTATCGGGCGGCCCGTCATTCCTACAAGCTTGATTTGCAGGTAGGTGTCCAAGATCGCCTGGAACTCTTTTCTTTCCCGGATCCACCAGCCCGCCCCAGTCGTCCCGAATCCTGTGGTTTGAGACATCTGGCTTTCGTGGTAAAAGATCTGGAAGCTACTGTGGCAGCGTTGCAGGCTGAGGGGGTTGCGGTGGAACCGATTCGCCTGGATGAACTGACGGGTCAGCGGTTTACCTTTTTTCAAGATCCGGATGGTCTGCCCCTGGAACTGTATGAGGCTGAGGATGGTATGGGAGTTCAATGAGATTGAAACGCTGGTTGGTTCGCTGTATTTTTTTGCTGTCCGGCCTGGGCCTGGGCTCCTGTCAGGCGATCGGTGATTTTTTTACCCTGCCCCCTACCGAACCCTGGCTCACCCCCAGCGAACTGGCGGTGATTGTGAATGAGGCCGATCCCCTGAGTGTGCAGATTGGCGAATACTACCAGCAACAGCGGCGGATTCCTGCCCGTAACCTGATACGGGTGAGATTTAACCCCGAGCAGACCGTACTCTCTCCGGAAGAATTTGAACAGGTATTTGCCCTGGTAAATGCCAAAATTCCTCCTTATACCCAGGCTTTTGCTCTTACCTGGGCTGTTCCCTACCGGGTCGGCTGTATGTCGATCACCAGCGCCTTCGCCTTTGGGTTTGACTCCCGCTATTGTGCCGAAGGTTGCCAGCCTACCAAACCCAGCCCTTACTACAAAAGCAACAGTATTCAACCCCATAGCGACCTGAAAGTTCGCCCCGCAATGGCGATCGCCGCTACCAGTTTTGAGCAGGCTAAAGCTCTGATCGATCGGGGTATTGCCGCCGACTATTCAGCTCCCAAAGGGACTGCTTACCTGGTCAGCACCAGCGATGCCAGTCGCAATGTACGGGCCAATCTTTACGCCCCAGTCAGCCAGTATCTGGGAGGGCGATTTGCGATTCAACAGGTAAAAGCAGACAGCCTGACCAATAAACCCGATGTCATGTTTTACTTTACGGGGTTAGCTCAGGTGCGCCAGTTGGACAGTAATCGGTTTTTGCCGGGGGCGATCGCCGACCATTTGACTTCCGCCGGGGGCATGCTGACTGACAGTGGCCAGATGAGTAGCCTGCGCTGGCTGGAGGCCGGAGCTACCGGAAGTTATGGGGCGGTGGTAGAACCCTGTAACTTTGTTCAAAAATTTCCCCAACCGGGGATTGTCATATACTACTACCTGCAGGGGGAGACTCTGCTGGAAGCCTACTGGAAAAGTGTGGCCTGGCCCGGTCAGGGAATTTTTATCGGTGAACCCCTGGCCAGGCCCTTTGGCAACCCCAACCGTCATGGTTCCAGCTGAACAAGATAGATAGATATAGAACGCCGGTTGCAGGGGCAGATTTACAGACATTTCTACTGGTTGCTGATCGCATTTGTGAACCTGCCCCTACTTCTTGTTAAAGCTTAAAATTTTACTTTTTGCTGGCTACCTGAATGTTAGTTAACCAGTAATGATTGAGCGTTACTCTAAAGATGAATAGGCTATCTCTAGGGTGACACCTTCAGCAATGAAACTTTGATTGACAAAAGGCAATATTAGATCTGATATTCTAATCAGACTTCTGGTTCATGGAGATGTTAAAGACATCTCCATGAACCGCAATATTCAGCCTAAATTGGATTTGAACTAGAAGTTATTAAGTTGTTGGTATGAGATTTTGTCGTTTCAAACCAGCAATTAATGGGTGTAGCCAATCAGGTGCAACACATCACGCACGACACTGAAACCTGCCAGATCCCAGACCAGATAGGCCAGAAAGCCAATCATGGCCAGACGACCATTCCACAATTCGGCCTGGGGAGTCCAGCCAAACAGAAAAGCGTTGCGATCGACTCCGTTATATTCTTGAGCAACAGGAGGCAGATTGGTGCTGGAACGGGTTTCTTGAGATTGCATGGGAGCAGTCCTTAACGAGTTGTTACATTTCTTATAGTAGACAGGCCTGCGGATGTTGCAGTCTGCCTATAGTTCCAACTCGTTACCCTACTAAAGAGCGAGCCTGGGTTGCTGCTATAAGTTCTTCCTATACAGCGTCACGCCAGTTCCCCTGGGGTTTTTGCTCCAGAAGCCGGGTCGAACGGTTACTTTTTCGGACGGGGTCGGTTCAATTCCCTGCCCTTTGCCAGGGCGGCCTCCTGGGCGGCCAGATATTCCTTGCCCCCCAGCATCACATCTCCGTAGTACTCGTAGGGCTGAGAACCATAGATGGGCAGGGGGCTGTCTTCCGGGTAGTCTTCCTGGGCTTCTTCGATCGCCGCCTTCAGTTTCTTGACGCTTAACCGTTGAGCCGGAAAATAGTAGAGGTCAGCCGCCGCCGTACCGAGGTAGGGCAGGTTAGGGTCGATCAGTCGCTCTTCGGCCTCAATCCAGGCATGTTCCAGGGGTTGGGGAGGATAGCCCGCCCGCACCAGAAATCCCTGGACATAGGTTGCTCCTGCGGTGGCCAGAGCGGCCTTGTAGGCATTTTCAAAGGGAAACTTGGCTTTGCTACCAATCTGCTCCGCCGTAGCGCGGGAGAGGGTTTCATCGAGGGGTGGGGTGGAAGCGTCCATAACAGCAAATGAAGACCGCGATCGGCGGAAATAACTACCCTAAAAATAACCGATAGGCTGGATTCTGGCTCTCATCCCAGTAGCGATAACCCAGGGTATCGAGAAACGCCTGCCATTCCGCCATTTCGGCTGGCGGCACCTGCATCCCGACAACGATCCGGCCATAGTCGGCCCCATTATTGCGGTAGTGGAACAGGCTGATGTTCCAGTTAGGGCTCATGCAACTGACAAATTTCATTAAGGCTCCGGGCCGTTCGGGAAACTCAAACCGGTAGAGCAGTTCGTGATCCGCCAGGGACGATCGCCCCCCTACCATGTGGCGCAGGTGCAGCTTGGTCAGTTCGTCATCACTCAGGTCGATCGTCTTCAAGCCCTGGGCCTCAAAGGCCGCGGCCATTCGGGTGGCATCGGCCCGATTTTCAACCTGTAACCCGACAAAAATATGGGCCACCTTTGCATCGGCGATCCGGTAGTTAAACTCCGTCAGGCTGCGATTGCCGATGCATTCGCAAAACTTTCGCAGGCTACCGGGTTCTTCTGGGATCGTGACGGCAAAAATGGCTTCCCGCCGTTCCCCAAATTCGGCCCGTTCGGCAACAAACCGCAGGCGGTCGAAGTTCATGTTCGCACCACAGGCCACCGCCACCAGGGTTTGACCGCTAATCTGTTCTCGTTCTACGTAGGCTTTGGCGGCGGCGATGGCCAGGGCTCCGGCCGGTTCCAGAATCGAGCGAGTATCTTCAAACACATCTTTGATCGCTGCACAGGTGTCATCCGTGTCTACCAGCATCACCTCATCCACATACTGCTGACAGAGGCGGAAGGTTTCTTCCCCGACTTCCCGCACCGCCACCCCATCGGCAAATAAACCGACCTGGGGCAGGCGTACCCGCTTCCCGGCCTGCAACGATTGGGCCATGGCATCCGCATCTACCGGCTCCACTCCAATAATCTTAATTTCCGGCCGGATGCGCTTGACGTAGGCTGCAATCCCGGAGATCAGCCCACCTCCACCGATCGCCACAAATATCGCATGGATGGGCTGCTGGTACTGGCGCAAAATTTCCATGCCGATCGTGCCCTGACCGGCAATCACCGAGGGATCATCAAACGGGTGAATAAAGGTCAGCCCCTTCTCGGCCTCCAACTGGCGGGCGTAGGCGTAGGCATCATCGTAGGTATTGCCCTGTAAAACCACCTCACCACCCCTGGCCCGGACCGCATCGATTTTCACCTGGGGGGTAGTGACGGGCATGACGATAATCGCTCTGGTGCCTAACCGGCTGGCACTCAGGGCCACTCCCTGGGCATGGTTGCCGGCGGATGCCGCAATCACTCCCTGGGCCAGCAGGTCGGGGGGCAACTGCACCATTTTGTTGTAGGCTCCCCGCAACTTGAAGGAGAAGACTGACTGCATATCTTCCCGCTTTAACAGGAGCTTGTTACCCAGACGGGCAGACAGGTTAGGAGCCGGATCCAGAGGAGTCTCCTGGGCGACATCGTAGACACGGGCGGTCAGAATCAGTTGCAGGTAGTCACAGAACATGGCAGGTAGGCAGAAATGCCGTGGGAGATAATCCTACGCTACCTGGTAGGTGCCTCCAACGCAACGGTCAGTTGCCGGGTCTGGGTGGCGCGGGGCGGCAGGTGGGCGATAGTTCCCTGCTGGCTGGCAATTTCCAGGTCGAAGGGCATGGTGGTAGCGGGTTCCATCACCAGCATGTAATGGTCTTTCCAGCCGCCGTAACTCTGAAACACCCAGACATAGGGAAAGTCGGCCCGGTCAAACTGAAACCGTAAGCTGGAGCCATCCTGACGGCGAATGCCGCACTCTCCCCGGGCTAACTCAGAACAGTAGTAGAACTCCTGCAGACCGGAGGAGCGATCGGGCACATAGCGCAGGTCTACGTTGCTACCATCGGCGGCCACAGCCTGGGGAAAGGGAAATTTTCCGGCCTGCCCGATCAGCTTACTGAATTCCAGAAACGCGGCCTCGACCAGACAATCGGGCAGCAAAATTTCATCCCCTGGGGCGATCGCCAGGGCTGCATGCTGTTTGAACAAGAACGGAATGGTGTCGTCGGACTGGTTCTGGAAGCGGTACTGAATCATGGCGGTCTGATCCGCATTCAGATGAATGGTTTTCTCGACGGCCACGGGTACCCGCTGACACTGATAGGTCAGGCTCACGCTATGACTGGAATGTTCTACCACCTGCCAGGGCTGGGACCAGAATTCTCCATGATCTACCAGGTCATAGCCTCGAAAATTACCCGCCGCATCGTTGGGAAACATTTCATCCCAGCCCCCCGACCACTGATCGTCAAAGCTGGCTCCCAGGGGTAGCGATCGGGTCTGGGTCGGATCGTAACCCGGGGGATGCCAGAGCCAGTCCTGGCCGGTTCGCAGGTCGGTGAGCTGGTCAATCCGGCCGCCCAGATCGGGACGCAGGAGCAAACGCAGGGCGGAGTTTTCCAGGGTGAGGATCTGGGCCTGGGCAGTTAGGGGGGTCGATACCATAGAAGATGCTGGTTTCACTTGCCCAAAGAATACCGGGCGATCGGCGGATTCTGAATATTCCCCTGGTGGGATTTCTCGGGCATTCTGGCCGCGGAGCGCCGGGTGATCGAAATACTAAAACATCCCCCATTCGGGTTCCTCTATTGGGAGGATGCTCCCTGCTTCCAGGAAGGTTACATTAAAAGCATGAAATCGTTCATCTCTGCTCCCTCTAAGATTGAAGACAAGAGACAGAGACGGAAGTAGGGGACAAACCCCTGAAGGAACGCGCCTCTCACCGTTACAAATTTTGAGGCGACTATGAAACTCACCTATCGCGGTACAGACTACAACTACAACCCGGCTGTTACGAATCTGGCCGATCGGACAACTCAACTGCGGCAGCACCAGACTGTAGAACGCAAAGCCCTGGGTACGGTCCTGCGTTATCGCGGAACTACCTATCAGGTGCAACCGACCACCGCAACGGCACCTGCAACCGTTCCGGCTAATGTCAAACTGCTCTACCGGGGAGTGGCCTATAACAACCAGCCCATGGCTCAACCCCTGACTGCTCCCCAGGTCAATCAACCAACTCCTTCGATCGATGCCCAGGCTCGTGCTTTGACCGCTAACCATCACCGGCAAATCAAGCAACGGGAACAGGCAATGCTCAGCCGTCTCGCTACCTGGGCCGGGTTGTCAGCTAACCAGCCCCTGTTCTGGAACCATATTGGGGGTGGGAGCCATCCCAGCTTTCGGGCCACCTACGATCGCCAGGGCGCAACCCTGAGCTAGTCTGCCAGTCGTTTTTCTATCCTGTTCCCCAATTGTCTGGCGGGGGTAGAACCCCTGTACCTCCTATCTCAGCCTGGATGGCTTTTTGTAAGGCTAAAGTGAAGTAACCAGGTGACACCTGACTATATGATGGTCAGGTGTTTTTGTTGGCAAAACTGTCATGGAATGGTTCGTCAGGGCTTTGGTTACTGGTGTTACCTGCTTTGCTGCCACCAATGTTGATGACATCATCCTGTTAATGATGTTTTTTTCCCAGGTCAATTCTGGCTTTCGTCCGCGACATATTATCCTAGGTCAATATCTGGGGTTTCTGCTGCTGCTCCTGGCCTGTGTACCCGGCTTTCTGGGAGGAATGGTGTTACCCAAAAGCTGGATCGGCTTACTGGGATTGGTGCCAATTTTGATTGGTATGAAACAATTGCTGACCGCCGAACCCGCTGAACCAGAAGTGCAGGCTGTTGCTACCTCCGACCATGGTTTGTCTCAGGTGCCCCTGGTTAACTGGCTGCATCCCAGAACCTATCAGGTGGCAGCGGTTACCGTAGCCAATGGAGGAGACAATATTGGCATTTATATTCCGGTCTTTGCCAGTAGTAGCCTGCTCACCCTGGCCGTCATTGTCGCTACCTTTCTGGTTCTGGTTGCCGTCTGGTGTTATGGAGCCTGGTTTCTCGCCAGTCACCCGACGATCGCGCCCCTCCTAAGTCGGTATGCCGATCGGGCCGTGCCGTTTGTCCTGATTGGGTTAGGAATTTACATCCTGATCGAAAATGGTTCTTACCGATTACTGCCAGTTATTTCCCTTGTATCTTTTCTCCAGTAATCTAAAGATCACAATCTTCGTCACACAGAGATTATTAGAGCATTTCTCATTACAGAATTGGGTATTTGCCCCCTCTCCCAATTCACTGGCTAAGCCGCCGTTCTTTTCAGGCCAGCAGCCCGGTTCCCTGAAAGCCATGGTGTACGGTGAGCCAGGTTGGTGAGGGGTGAGAATTCGTAATGTTTTTTTAATGAAAAAAATACTATTATCTTACAGTCTAGCTCTGAGCAATTTGAACTGTTAGATCGAGTGAATTAAAAGATGAGCAATCTAATTCATTAAAAGTTTCATGACATTACGACTTTAATATGTCTGTTAATCGATGGTCAAATCCTGTTATTACATCTGAGACAGTTCTAGACAAAATTTCTACGATTACTCTTTCAATTCACCAGTTGCTTGATCTGAAAGAGGTTTTTAGCCTTGCGGTGCAGGCTGTTCAGGAACTTTTACAAACAAATTATGTCCTGATCTATCGGGCAACTGATTTAGAGAAGCTGACAGTCCAGGCCGTAGCCAGAGAGGGTGAGAATGGAAGACCACTGCTGCGGCAGATGGCCACCTGGTTACAGATAACTGGCCTGGCACGCTACGGTCAGGGAGAGATCATCGAGATTGCCGATTGTCAGGCGAGTCAACTGGAACTCTGGGAACAGAAGCTCCTGGCCGATGCTCAGGTGCAGGCTGTCCTGGGAGTGCCGATTTTTGCCCAGGCAGATTTGTGGGGGGTGATCCTGGCCTGTCACTGTTTTGAGCCAAGGAGCTGGCAATCCCTGGAGTGCAAATTTTTGCAGCAGGTGGCGGTACAGTTAGGCATCGGGATTCAGCAGACGGCCTTACGGCAACAGAGTGAAGAACGGTTGCGGCAGTCGCAGCAGAAGTATCAAACCCTGGTCAATTCGGTTCAGGGCATTGTCTGGGAAGCCGATCCTCAGACCTTTCAATTTACCTTCGTCAGTGCCCAGGCCGAAGTAATTCTGGGTTATGCGCCAGAACGCTGGCTGGAGCCCAATTTTTGGCTGGAGCATTTGCATCCCGACGATCGCCTCTGGGCTCCCGAATTTTGCAGTACTGCGACCGAGGCCCAGCAGGATCACGACCTGGAATACCGTATGATTGCTGCCGATGGGCGCGTTGTATGGCTCTACGATAAGGTCTATGTTGTGGTTGAAGCCGGTCAGGTGGTCAGGCTGATTGGTTTGATGATTGAAACCACCGAGCAGAAACAGGCCAAGCTCCTGTTGCAGGAACGGGAACAGGTTTATCGGGCTCTGGTAGAAAATTCGCCGGATATCATTGAACGGTTTGATACCCAGTTGCGCCATCTCTATGTCAGTCCAGTGTTGACGCAGATCACCGGAATTCCGGCGGAGGTATTTCTGGGCAAAACCTGCCGGGATCTGGGGATGGCAGAACCTATGTTGAACGCCTGGGAAGAGGCGGCTGGTCGGCTATTGGCCACCGGCGAAAAACAACTGATCGAATTTGAAACTCCGACTTTGCAGGGTTTGCGCTGTTTTGAAATGGCGATCGCTCCAGAGTTAACCCATGACCAGATGATTGAGTCGATCCTCTGTGTCTCCAGGGATGTCACCGAGCGGAAACTGGCGGAAACGAACCTGCGACATTACGAACGGATTGTTTCGGCTACTCCTGACTGTGTGGCTCTGATCGATCGCAACTATCGTTATCAGGCGATTAATCAAACCTATGTCATCTGGAATGGCAAACCAGCCAGTGCAATTATTGGCCATTCTGTCGAAGAACTGCTGGGAGAAGAACTGTTCCAGGCGGTTAAACCCCTTCTCGATCGCTGTCTGGCCGGAGCTACGGAAAACTGGGATGGCTGGTTCACCTATCCTGGAGTGGGGTTGAAGTTTGTGCGAGCTGTCTATGTTCCCTGTACAGAACCAGACGGGGCGATTTCCGGTGTCTTGATTAACGTCCATGATGTGACGGATCTAAAACAGGTAGAAGAGGCGTTATTGCAGAGTGAAGAGCGCTTCCGGCAGATGGCCAATAGCATCCATGAAGTGTTCTGGATGGCTGATTATGATATGACCCAGATTCTCTATGTCAGTCCTGCCTACGAGGAAATCTGGGGACGCAGTTGTGCCAGCCTCTACGAAAATCCGGCTTCCTTTCTTGACCCGGTACATCCCGACGATCGCAACCAGGTGTTGCACACTCTAAAACACCAGCGGCAGCAAGGCTTCAGCCATGAATATCGGTTAATCCATCCCGATGGCTCAACCCGCTGGATCTGGGAACGGGCCTCCCTGGTGCAAACTCCGGCAGGGCAACCCTACCGTCTCGTGGGGATTTCCCAGGATATCACGGCTCGCAAGGCCGTGGAGGATGCTTTGCGGGTGAGTGAAGAACAGCGCCGCCTGGCTCTGGAACTAACTCAGGTCGGGAGCTGGGACTGGCAACTTCGCACCGGAGAACTGGTCTGGAGTGAGCAAACCTATAGCCTGATGGGGTTTGTTCCCGGCGATCCGGAGTACGTCAACTGGCGTGAGCGCCTGTGGCCAGAAGACCTGGGCTTGCTGGAAGCAGCCATTGCCGAATCTCAGGTCAAAAAGACCTATTTCAATTGTGAATACCGGGTGGTTCGCCCCGATGGGAGTGTGCGCTGGATTTTGACCCGGGGGCAGACTCTTTATAATCCGGGGGGAGAACCTGTTCGGATGATTGGTATCGTGATGGATATCAGCGATCGCAAGCAGGCCGAACTGTCGTTGCAGCACCAATCTCAGCGAGAACAAAGCCTGAACCGGGTATTTCAGGCAATTCGAGATTCCCTCGATCTAGACCAAATTTTTGCCACAGCCACGATGGAAACGGCGACTTTAATTCAGGTGGAACGGGTTCAGATTGCCCTGCACCTCCCTGACCTGGATTGCTGGCGCATTACTGCTTCCTACCAACCTCCCGGTTTCCCGGATACTGTCGGGGTTGAAATACCGGTAACGGCCAACCCAATTTCCCAGCAACTAAAACTGGGAGAGACGGTTCTGGTGCAGGATACCAATCAACTGTCTGATGTAGCCAATCAGAAGATTGCCCAAGTAATGCCGGGAGCCTGGTTGCTGGCTCCGATCAAAATTCAAGAGGTGGTCTGGGGCTGTCTGGTAGCCAACTGTGTCCAACATACTTTTACCTGGAGCCACGAGCAGATTACCCTGGTGCAGGCCGTTGCCGATCAACTGGCGATCGCGATTCAGCAGGCCAATCTGTATATGCAGACCCAGCAAGAACTGATCGAACGACAACGGGCAGAAGTGGCCCTGCAAAAGCTGAATCAAGATCTGGAACAACGGGTTCAGCAACGCACCCAGGCCCTGCAACAGCAGGCAGAACAGGAGCGACTGCTGAGATTAGTCACCCAGCGAATTCACCAATCCTTTGATCTGGAAGAAATTCTCGCTACGGCTCTGATGGCGGCTCGTCAAACAATTCAGGCCGATCGGGTGGCCATTTACCGGTTTAACCCAGACTGGAGTGGCAACTTTATTGCCGAGTCTGTCAGTGCAGACTGGATACCCCTGGTAGGTAGCGATATTCAAAAGGTCTGGGAAGATACCTATCTTCAAGAAACCCGGGGCGGCCGTTATCGCCATAATCAAACCTATGCTGTCCATGACATTTACAGCGCCGGGCATCGGCAATGCCATATCGACCTGTTAGAGCAGTTTCAGGCCAGGGCCTATGCCATTGCTCCGATTTTTGTCCATGACAGCCTCTGGGGGTTACTGGCGGCTTACCAGAACTCTGCTCCCCGGCAGTGGCGGCGGCAGGAAGTAGACCTGTTGAAGCAGATCGGAATTCAGATGGCGATCGCCATTCAACAGTCTCAGCTTTATCAAACCGCCCAAAATCAGGTGCGAGAGTTAGAGCGGTTGAATCAGATCAAAGACGATTTTCTCAGTACGGTTTCCCACGAACTGCGATCGCCGATGACTAACATCAAAATGGCAACCCAGATGTTAGAAATTCAGTTGTCACGGGCCGGAGTGTTAGATTCCCTGAACAACACACCGATCAACCGTTACTTTGAGATCTTAAAAGAACAGAGCCTGCGCGAAATTCAACTGATCAATGATCTGCTAGATCTGGCCCGGTTGGATGCCAGCAGTGACCCCCTGGTGCTCACCCGGATTCCTCTGGCCAGTTGGATTGACCAGCTGGCCCAGGCATTTTTAGAACGAATTCGGTTGCAGCAACAGCAGTTGCAGCTTCACATTGCCCCGGGTTTAGAACTGGAAACGGATGTGTCTTCCCTGGAGCGAATTTTAACGGAGTTGTTGCATAATGCCTGCAAGTATACGCCTGCCGGTGAAACCATCCAGATAGCGGCCCACCAGATGGACGAGACATCCCCTGGTTCAACTTTTCTCCTGGCGGGGGAGACAATTCGACCCAGGCTCCAGATTTCTGTGAGTAATTCTGGCATCGAAATTCCGCCGGAGGAATGCGATCGAATTTTTGATAAGTTCTACCGTATTCCCAAGCACGACCCCTGGAAACATGGGGGGACGGGGCTGGGGCTGGCCCTGGTCAAAAAACTGGCAGAACGACTGGGCGGTAGTATTCGGGTAGAAAGCTATCATCGGCTGACCAGCTTTATTTTGGAGTTGTAATTGCTTCTGATGGGGTAAACCCGCCCTGCACCCAGGGGCATTCCCTACCTGAGCTGAGGTTTCTTTCGGTCAGAGCAAACCACAATAGAAGGTAGAAGCTTGCGGAGAACCGACTGTGGCTTTGACTCCAGTAATTGATTCAACTCCCTCCCATCCTGCTACTTCCCGACCCCGCCTCTGGTTACCCGATCGGGTTTTGGTGACCCCCGCTGCCTTAAAAGAACCCTGGGGCCAGCAGATTTTAGAGCGGGTGCGGGCTTTTCAGCTGCCGATCACGGAGCTTTCCCAGAATCGGCTCACCGGGTTGCGGAGAGAGAGTGATCGGGAAACCTACGATAGCTCTAAACGGACTCTGGCCGTGGTTACGGCTCCCAACGGGCACTTCAAACTCAGCCCCATTCCGCCATCGGCCGACTGGCAGTTTCACCTGGCCGAAGGCTGTCCGGCCCATTGCCAGTATTGTTACCTGGCCGGTAGTTTGCAGGGGCCACCGGTGATTCGGGTGTTTGCCAACCTGCCCCAGATCCTGGCCAATCTGGAGAATTATGAGAAGCCTGGCACTTCTACCTCCTTTGAAGTCAGTTGCTACACCGATCCCCTGGGAATCGAGCATCTGACCGGTAGTCTGGCCGAATCGATTCGGTACTTTGGCACCCGTGAGGGGGGGCGGTTGCGCTGGGTGTCTAAGTTCGATCGGGTAGAGCCGCTGCTGGATCTACCCCACCAGGGCCATACCCGCTGCCGGGTCAGTGTCAATGCTGCCCCCGTCTCTACCCGAATGGAAGGCGGTACGGCCCCCGTTGCGGCTCGCTTAGCCGCCCTGCGGCAACTGGCTCTGCCCCACTCCCGGGGGGGCGGTGGCTACCCGATCGGCCTGGTGATTGCCCCAATTATGCCGATCGAAGATTGGCCGGATCACTATACTCAGCTGTTTGAACAGATCGAGGCTGCCCTGGATTTTGACTGCGATCTGACCTTTGAGTTGATCTCCCACCGCTTTACCCCCGGTTCCAAGCAGGTGTTGCAGTCCTGGTATCCCCATAGCAAGCTGGATCTGGATGAAGCCGGACGGGTGATCAAACGCAATAAGTTTGGGGGCATCAAGTATGTCTATGATCAAAACACCATGGGTACCCTGCGTGCTTTCTTTGAACAGCAGATTAACCGACGGTTTCCCCGGGCCAGGGTACTCTATTGGACCTGAGCGGCTACCGTTCTTTTACGGTCTTGCCCCCCGCGCTCTGGCATACTGATTTTAGGGATTGGAAATTGCGTCAAACCAGAGATGTTGCACCTTTGGAAAAAGTTACGGGGCGGGGCAATGGTGGGGATGGGCTATATGTTGTCTCCCCTTTCCTGGTGGAATGATTTATTTTTTAACCTGCCGATCGCCCTGGTCTTTGGTTATGCCGTCCGCTGGTTCAACCCGGACTGGTTTTTACCGGGGACGATTGGCGGCTACTGGCTATCTAATGTGCTGGGCATTGTGATGATGCAGTTTGGCGCAATGGATATGTTTTTGACGGATGAGAAGCGCAATCTCAAGCGAGATTTGTTGCTGGGCTTGGGAGGGTCTACCCTCTATACCCTGATTGTCGCAGCCCTGGTCTATTTTCAGGTATTAGCAGTACCCGATTTTTTGGTTGCCAGACCCTGACGGGTGGGCCGAAGCCTATCCCGCATCCTAAACCCAATCTGGCCCAGGGCTTCGCCATAGCGCCCGAGAAACTTCTGAACTAAGGCCGACTGACTCATTCCGATCGCGGTGGTATCGGCTTCTACCTGATTCAGCCTGCGCCAGATCAGGGGGAGAATTTGCTGATTGGTGGCTGCCAGTTCGGCGGCGACTTCCTGAAAATGGGCTTTCAGCCAGACCTCATCGAAGTTGGGATGGTGATCTTCATCGGCCATCACAGATGATTATACTATATAGCTATATAGAGATTGTTTTCTGGCAATAAAGTTGGGTCAATCCTTTTGTTAAGGAATGCCTGCAAACCGCGGGTGGCCGGGTTGGGATGGGTATTATCAGGATCATCCTGTCTTGCTATGTTGTTTTATTTGGGGATGACGGGTTTAATGAACACCGGTGTGCTGCCCGCCGCTTTCCAGGGGCAACCTGGAGACACCAACCTCGCTCAACCGCTGCCGATCGGAAACCCGGAGAGGGCGACTGTGGTCCCCCGGGAGGTTGAATCCTGCCGGGGTTGGTTGGCTGCTCAGGCTATCTGGGGGCAACTCTCAGACCCGGTGTTAACGGCTCTGGCCCAGGCTTTTTCTGGTTTTTGGGTAGAACCTGAAACCCTGATCTATCAGGAAGGCCAGACTCCGATCGGGCTCTATTTACTCCGCAGTGGCACCCTGGCCCTGGGGCGACAAACCCCGATGGGTCAATCCCTCATCCGCTATCGGCAGCCGGGAGATTTGTTTGGCTACACCCTGGTGGCCCGGGCCATGGATGGGTGTTACCAGACCCGGGCGATCGCCCTGACCGGCAGTGAAATTTTGTTTCTTTCCCAGGCGGCCTTTCAAACCCTGACAGCCACCTATCCAGAGTTGCAAGAGCTGATCCATGCCCTGGTGTCTCAAGACTTAAACGACTACGCCGCCCGAATTGCCTGGGAAGAGTTGCGGCTTCAGGGCTTGCAGGCTTACATTCAACCGCTGCCGATCGGGGCAAAAATTTTAGGCAACAGTCGGGCCTCGGAAAAACTGAAGGAACAGGTAGAACAGGCCGCCAGGGAGTTGAAGCCGGTGGTCTTCCAGGCCCAGGCTGGTACGGGTAAAACTTTTGTCGCCGGGTTGATCCATAGTCGTTCGGCCCTGGCCACCCAGCCTTTTGCCGAACTCGATTGTGCCGAGTTACCCCGCACCGCCGAGGGCCGACTGGATACGGATGCTCTGTTTGGTCGGGTGGGGCAGCGGCCGGGAGTGCTGCAACTGTTAGAACGGGGCACCCTGCTGCTGGACAATGTGCAGGTTTTGGGGGAGGGAGAACGGGCTCGCCTGATCCACTACCTGAAAACGGGTTTTTTGCTGCCCAACCAGGACCCGGGGAAGACGATCGATCTGGCAACGGAACCACCGCAGCCGGTGCAATCCTGGGTACGGTTGATTCTGGCTGCACCCACTAGCTTGGAATTGCCGGGAGTGGAGGTATTTGCTATCCGGCTGTTTCCCCTGCCCCAGCGCAAATCAGATATTCCAGAGTTTGCCAGCTACTTTCTGAACCAGTTTTGCCGGGAGCAGAACCGTCCCCTGTTGCACCTGGATCAGTCCGATTTACGACGCCTGATCAGTTACGACTATCCCGGCAATCTGGCGGAACTGGCAGAAATTTTGCACCGGGCCGTGATCATGACCCCGGGGGGGCAGGCGGTGATTCCGGAGCAGGCGTTGTGGTCGGTGCAGTCCAGCAAAAATGCCTTTCGGCTGGACTTGCTGACCCATGTGCCCTGGTTGCGCCGGTGGTTACTCAGTTCCTGGTATCCCGAAGGCCTCTGGGTCATCATGATGGCCATCTTTGTACCCGTTACGGTGTTGGGGTTCACGGGGCCCCAGAGCCGGGACAGTAGCCTCACTCTGAATTTATTTTGGGCCTGGTGGTGGCCCGGTTACCTGTTTCTATTTGCCTTTGTGGGTCGGCTCTGGTGTGCGGTTTGCCCCTTTATGATCACCGCCGAAGGGCTACGTCGGATCTCCCTCTGGCTGTTTCCCCGTCAGCAGTTGCCCTGGCCTACCCCCTGGTTAAATCGCTGGGGAGCCTGGGTCTTATTTACCGGTTTTGTCGCTATTTACCTCTGGGAACAACTCTGGGACCTGCCCCACCATGCCTACCTGTCGGCCTGGTTACTGGTAACGATCGCCGCCGGAGCGGTGGTTTTTAGCCTGCTCTACGAACGCCGTCTGTGGTGTCGGTATCTTTGCCCAATCGGCGGGATGAATGGCCTGTTTGCCAAATTAGCGCTGGTTGAGCTGCGATCGACCCAGCAGGTCTGTGGCAGTCAGTGCAGTACCTTTGGCTGTTATCGGGGCAGTCAGGGCACCCCCGTCAATTTTGCCAATCCCCTGCCAACGGAAGGGCAGGCCTCCGCGGGTTGTCCGCTCTACTCCCATCCGGCGCAGTTGCAGGACAACCGGGATTGTATGCTCTGTATGACCTGCCTCAAAACCTGCCCCAATCGATCGGCCCAACTAAATCTGCGCTTTCCGGCTTCTGACCTGCTAGATAATCACCGGGGCTTCTGGGCCGAAGCGGCCCTGTTGCTACTGTTGTTGGGTGGGGTGTTCATGCACCATGGAGACACGATTCTGGCCTGGGTAGGGTGGTCTGCCCCGATCGATGCGGCCCACTGGTCTACCAGTCTTCCGATCGCCCTGCTGCTGCTCAGTATCCCGGCGGCTTTGACTGCTGTCACCCATGCGATCGCCCGCTGGCTGGACCCAGAACAACCCGATTATTTGACCGTTGTTTACGCCTACCTGCCCTTTGCTCTGGCGGCCAATCTGGCCCACTACCTGCCCGCTGCCATGACCGAAGCGGGGCAGATTTTGCCGGTACTGGCCCGTACCCTGGGTTTGAACGGGGCTACCCTGCCCACCCTGACCTGGAGCCTGGAGGTGGCGCAATTTTTACAGGGGGTGACTCTGTTCTCGGCTATGGTCTTCAGCCCCTACCCGCTGTTACGGATTACTCGCCGATCGCTGGTGAGCAACCTGCCCCATCTGTTTCTGATGCTGGGTTTGACGATTGTTCTCCTGCGGTTGATCTAGCCTCTCAGGAGGAACAATGGCCATTTCTGGCAGGTAATTGCAGGGTGAAGGTAGAACCCCGGGGGTTGTTGTTATCGACGCTAATATTGCCTCCATGGGCCTCGATCGCCATTTTGACAAAGGCTAACCCTAACCCGGTTTGAGAGACTCCGCTCATCAGCGTGCCAATTTCATACTTGTCAAAGATGTGTTTCTTCAGTTCTTCACTCACCCCCGGGCCGCTATCGGTGACGTAAATAACCGCCCCGCCATTTTCCAGGTATTTGGCTCCTAAGACAATGTTGCTGTGGGAGGTCGAGAACTTAATGGCATTAGATAACAGGTTATCTAGAGTACGACGAAAGATATTGCTATCTACATGAATGCTGCCCCCCGCTTCGGGCAGGTGCCTCACGACGGTTAGGTGTTTTTGATTGGCGATCGCCTCTAAGTCGTTGATGGCAGAGGTACAGATCGCACTGAGATCGATTTCGCTCAGATTTAAAACCATCTTGCCCGATTCCAGTTTTGCCATGAGTAACAGGCTGTCAATCTGGAGTTGCAGTTGTTGGGTGGAGATGGCAATGCGATCGATTTTATCCTGGCCTTTTTCGCTGACAGCCTGGGTCATACGCAGTAACTCAATCGAGATAATGATGCTAGAAAGCGGGTTCCGCAGGTCATGCACCACCATTCCCACCATGTCTTCCCGAATTTCTAAAAGCTTCTGTAACTCATCATGCTGCTGTTTGATTCTGAGCATCGAGCGAACCCGGGCACAGAGTTCGATACTGCTCACCGGTTTACTCAGAAAATCATTGGCTCCGGCATTTAAGCAGCGGGCCAGATCTTCTTTGGTGTATAGCGAAGTCACCATGACGATCGGGATATGGCACCAATTGCGGTTGGCTTTAATCTGGCGACAGAGTTCAATTCCATCAATTCCCGGCATCATCACATCCATCAAGATGGCATCCGGCGGATGGGTTGCCAGAAAGGTGAGGGCCTGGGTGCTATTGGCGGCATAATGAAGCTGATAGCCGTCAGACATTAACATGGCTTCCAGGACATCAAAATTGCCCAGTTCATCGTCCACGATGAGTATCGAGGGAATAGTATCCATCTTTCAGATACTCCTTAGAGCTGTAGTAATTGTGAAATTCGATCCACCAGATGCCTGAGACGAACGGGCTTGGCCAGGTACTCATTCATGCCTGCTTCAAAACATTTTTCCCGATCTCCCGGCATTGCTAACGCTGTCAGGGCAACAATGGGTGTGGTTTCTAAACCGGTTAACTGGCGAATTCTTCGAGTGGCTTCCAGGCCATCCATTTCGGGCATTTGAATATCCATCAGAATCAGGTTGGGTTGGTGTTCCTGGGCCAGGGCAATTGCTTCCAGGCCATTGGTTGCGACCACTAACCGATAGCCATAGTTGATCAGATAGTTGGAATAGGTTTCAATATTGGCCTGGTTGTCTTCTACCAGGAGGATCAGAGAAGGCCGCCCCGGGGGAGAACTGGCCTGCTCGCAAAGGTGGAGAGAAGTGGGTAACTTTGCAGTCGAGGTTTCCTGGCCATGCCCTGCACCGATCGGTTTCGCCTGGGACGGTAAAATCACCGTAAATCGGCTCCCTTTGCCCAACTGGCTCTCAACCTGCACCCAACCTCCATGCAGTTCGGTGATCTGCTTTACCAGAGCCAATCCCAACCCTGTGCCACTATACTGACGGCTGAGTCTGCTATCGATTTGCACAAAGGATTGAAATAGATTGGGTATATCGTTTGAGGCAATCCCAATCCCCGTATCGACGATCGAGAAGTAAACGAGCTGGGCCGGAATGGATGGGGCTGCAGGGGGATTCGCTGCCGGGTCAGAAGCGGCCAGGGGCTGGCTCCAGACTTCCAGGTTGACCGAACCTCCTTCGGGGGTAAATTTAAGCGCATTACTCAGGAGATTGACTAAAACCTGGCGCATCCGCCGATCGTCTATCTCGATCGCATCAAATTGTGGTGCGATGGTGGTACTGAGCTGGATATTTTTCTGAAACCCGATCTGCCTGACCAGACTGAGACTGGTGGTACAGAGGGCCTGAATCGAGCAGGGGGTGAGGCACAACTCCAGCTTGCCAGCCTCGATTTTGGCCAGATCCAGAATGTCATTGATCAAATCCAGCAGATGTTTGCCACTGTATTCGATCGCCTTGACGGCTTTGAGTTGTGGCTCTGTCAATTCACCAAACACCTGTTCCTGCAAGGCTTCAGACATACCTAAAATGGCATTTAGGGGAGTTCTCAGCTCATGGCTCATGTTGGCCAGAAATTCATCTTTCAGCCGGGTGGCCCGGGCCAGATCCCGGTTGGCGACCTGGAGTTGTTCGTTGGTTGTCTGGAGAATGGCTTCAGCCCGCTGGCGCTCGGCGAGTTCGGCCTGTACCTGCCGGTAAAGGTTAACCTGTTGAATGGCGATCGCCAGTTGTCCGGCTAATTGCCTGAACAGGCCAATTTCCCAATCCTGCCACTGTCGGGGGGAGGCGCATTGATGGGCGACAATCAAACCCCAGAGCAGTTTGTGATCTTGCTGCACGATGGGGACGACTAATTTGGCCCGAATTTGAAACTCTTGCATAAACTGACGGGCACAATCTGCCAGTTCCAGGCGGGTCGAGTCATCAACGGCATAGATCTCTCCCTGGAGATAGCGGCACAGACGTTCTGGGGGAAGTGCTTCTGAGGGAAAGGTTCGGTTTAGCATGGAAGCACAGTCAGGGTTATGGGCTTCAGCCACGACCTCTCCGGATCTGTCGGGGTGGAGTTGATAAATCAGAATACGGCTGGCCTGGATCACCTGGCGCACTTCCTGCACCGTAATGGTGAGCATGGCCTCCAGGTCGAGGGAGTCTCGAATCCGGCTGAGTACCGAGACGAGCAACCGTTCTTTTTCCAGTTGTTGATGCAGCAACAGTTCAATGTTTTTGCGATCGGTGATATCCAGGGCGGTGCCCAACAGCTTGATTACCTGACCCTGGGAATTCCGTACCGCTTCTCCCCGGCCTTCGTGGTAACGGATCGAGCCATCGGGCAAAACTGCCTGATAGTCGATCATGTAAGGGGTGCCCTCGGCGATCGCTCGTTGCACTGCCTGACTCAGACTGGCCCGGTCCTGGGGATGAATTTTGCTCAGATACTCTTCGTAAGGGGGCTCTGGCTGGCTGGGATCGAGCCCAAACATTCTGTAAAGTTCTTCTGACCAGGTAATGATCTGGGTTCGCAGGTCAAAAGCCCAATTACCGATATGGGCTACCCGCTGGGCTTCAGACAGGGAAGACTCACTCTGGCGGAGTTTTTCTTCCGCCTGCCGCCGAGCGGTAATATCCTGTACGAGGGCGACGAAGTAATCAACGGCACCGTTTTCCTGGCGCAGGCAGCGCACGGAAATGCTGGTCTGAATCACCGCACCATCTTTGCGGATAAACCGTTTGTCGAGGGAGTAGCCATCGATTTCTCCCAGGAGGACTTGATGAAAACAGGCCAGATCGGCAGCTAAATCATCGGCGTGGGTAATCTCGGGCCAGGTCAGGTGAGTTAACTCTTCCCTTGAGTAACCCAAAATAGCGCACAGCTTATCATTCACCTCTACCCAGGTCTGAGCGGGGGAAGTAATCGCTATGCCAATCAACGACTGCTCAAAGTAATTGCGAAATCGGGCTTCGCTTTTCCGCAGGGCTAACTCTGCTTCTTTCAGTTCGCTGATATCAGCGAAATAGCCCACAATCTCCAGGGGGGTGCCCTGAGTCGGGTCACTGACCAGGCGTAGTTCATCCCGTACCCAGATATAGTGACCGGCCCGGTGCAAAAAACGATATTCATGGCTATGGTGCCTGCGCTCAAACAGTTGGGGCAGATTGGCTAACACCTGGAGGGCATCCTCAGGAAAAATCCGCTCGATCCAGAAGTCAGGCCTGGCCAGAAATTCAGAGGCGGTGTAACCTGTGAGATTGTAGATGTTGTCGCTCACAAAGGTTGTCTCATAGTTGCCGTCGGCTTTACAGGTAAAGATCACCGCCGGGCTCATGGAGAGGACAAATTGCAGGCGTTCTCGCAGGCGTTGATTTTCTAGCTCTACCTGTTTGCGCTCTGAGATATCACGAAAAATTCCCAGCACGACCCGGCTATTTCCCACTTCAATCACGCTGGCCGTAATATCAACAGGAATCGTCCTGCCATCTTTGCAGAGCAGGGTTGCATCTGGAATTTGTCCGGAACCGGTTTCAACAATCTGGGAAAAAGCGATCGCATACCTTTCCAGGTCTTCGGGAAGATGGATTTGAGTTATGTTGAGACGGCTGAATTCTTCTCTGGTATAGCCCAGCAGTTCTTCTGCTTTCCGATTACCGGTCATCCCCAAACCTTGGGTATCTGCGATCAAAATGGCATCGTGGGCTCCTTCCATCAGGGCCCGGTAGCGTTGTTCACTTTCCCGGATCACCGCTTCGGCCCGTTTGCGCTCAGTGATATCGCGCATGATTCCGGCGATCGCCAGCAGTTCTCCGGTTGCTGGATGGGCGATCGCAAAGGCACTATGCATCATTGGGATCGTTGCCTGGGTCTGGAAGTGGCGCAACCGAACTTCTCCCTGCCATCCATCCCCCCGGAGCAGGGCTTGCGTGACATTTCCCTGGATGGTGGGCCAGTCTTCGGGAAACAGAAAATCGGAGATGCGATAGGCTGTAATTTCAGTCAGTTCATCTAATCCCACCAGTTGCCGTCCGGCCCGGTTCAAATAGGTCATGGCTCCTGCGGGGGTGGCAATGGCGATGAAGTCCCGGCTATTTTCAACCAGGGCGACCAGTTTTTGCTGTTCGGCCATGGCCAGCTGTAACTGTTGATTGCTCCGTTGCAGTTCGGCGGTGCGGCGAGCAACTTTGGCCTCCAACTCCTGGTTGAGGTGTTGCAGGGCTGCTTCTGCCTGCTTGCGGGCGCTAATATCTTCAATCACGGTAATGAAGTAATCGGGTTTACCGGAGGTCTGCCGGGCCAGGGAGACGGTCAGATTAACCCAGACGATGCTGCGATCTTGCCGAATGTAGCGTTTTTCCAGAGTGTAGGTAGAAATTTTGCCTTGCAGGAGTTTCTGTACCAGTTGTAAGTCGGCCGGCAGGTCATCGGGATAGGTAATCTCCTGAAAGGTCAGGCCTTGAAGTTTGTCTTCGGAGTAGCCGGTAATTTGACAAAATTGCTGGTTGACGCGAACGAAATGCCCCTCTAAATCAACATGGCAGAGGCCTACTGCCGCCTGCTCAAAGGTAGCCCGAAATCGGGTTTCACTCTGAACCAGGGCCAGTTCGGTTTGTTTTCGCTCGATCGCCAGCATGGCCAGGTAAACGGCTCCATTCACCAACTTCCAATCTTCTACAGTGGGAGTATAGGGGGCATGGTGGTAGAGGGCAAAGGTGCCCAGCACATCCCCTGCCCGGGAAAAGATGGGTACAGACCAGCAGGCCCGCAAGCCATGCCACAAAGCCTGAGCTCGATAATTTTGCCACAGGGGATCGGTGGCAATATCGCTCACAATCACCGGTTCTTTGACATAGGCGGCGGTGCCGCAGGAACCGGCCTGGGGGCCGATGGTGATTCCATTGATTGCCTCAATGTAGGCTTCTGGCAGGTTGGGGGCTGCACCATGCCAGAGGTGGTTGCCCCTCAGGAGCAGAATTGATCCGGTATGACCCTGGGCCTGTTCCTCGATGATCTGCACCAGGCAGGTTAAAACTTGTAGCAGGGGAGTGCCCTGGGCCAGGAGTTCTAAAACCTGGCGGTGGCCTTCTAGCAAACGCTCCTGGCGGTTACGTTCGGCTTCACTGCGGCGGCGATCGCAAATATCGCTACTGACCATGATGTAACCGATCAGTTCCCCGGTCTGGTTCCCTATCAGGTTGTCTATCATCTGAATTGGCAGGATAGTACCATCCTTACGATAGACCTCTAACTCGCCTTCCCAGTGGTTCTGACTGTTCCATTGTTTCAATAGCCTGAAGCCGTCGGGGTAGGATTTGACGATTTTTAACACCTCGGTCAGATTACGCCCCACTACTTCCTCGGCCCGCCACTGGAACAGGGTTTCGGCATGCTGGTTCCAGTAGGTGATCCCGCCTTCCAGGTCGGTAGCAACCACTGCATTGTGCACCTGATTCAGTAACGATGCCTGAAACGCAATCTGCTCAGAGTATTGTTTGTGCTGGGTGATTTCTGTCCCAACTCCCAGAACCACGATCTCCGATTGATCCGGTAGTTGAATCGGAATTTTATGCCATTCATACCAGCGTTCCTGTCCGCTTACATCGGGCACCTTTTCTTCTGTGATAAATAGTTCCTGTCCGGTGTTGATTACTGTCTGGTTTTCCTGTCTGAACCGTTCTAAAACTGAATTCTTTAAGTGACATGCCAGGGGCTGATTGGCCAGTAAGGTTTCTACGGAAACACCATAAAATTTAGCCAGTTCCCGGTTTGCCAGGAGGTAATGTCCTGCGCTGTCCTTCACAAAGATTTTGGCCGGTACAGCATCCAGCACTATACGCAGAAATTCTTTCCTGGTCTGGTGCTGTCTGGTCAGGGTGGCCAGGTGTTTTTGGGTCTGGGTCGTCTCAATCGCCTTTTTTACGGTCAGGGGTAACAATTTGAGATACCGACCCTGTGGATCCTGCATCAGGTAGTCGGTTGCTCCCCGCTCCATCCAGATGATTACCTGATCTTCCTGTCCCGCTCTGGCTAAGGCAATTAGAGGCACTGCCTGGTGGGCCAGATCGCTCACCAGGGCCGAAATTGCATCGGAATCTGGGGCAATATCAGTAACGGCAACCACGCAATCAAACGATTGCTCAAGGAGCTTTATTCTGGCCGTGGCAAGAGAATCCGTAGGTTCAAAATGGCAGCTCGGTTGAGTCTGATCAAGCTGCGGTCTGACTGCCAGTTGATCAGCTATATCGCCCTCAATCAGGAGAATTCGAGGCAAAGACATAACCGAGACAGGATGAAGAAAATGGTTAAACCAGTCAATCGGCGATCAAGGCAAATTGCAGTTCAGCCTCTTTAACTCTTTCTTTAAAACCTGGCAATTACTGGATCACTACCAACTAATTAGTGTATCGCGCATCGTAAAATCTAAATTTATATCCTTAATCATAAGTTATGGCTCAAAGAGTTCCTGGAAGGAACATTATTCTTTAATCTGAGAAATAAAATTTCTTTAAGTAAATTCCCTCTCCTCGGGGTTTCAGGTAGATTTCAGGGAAATTTTGTTACGTAAAGTTGTAGTCGCAAGAGTAGCTAGCCGACCCGGCTTGACATTCTTTAACGCTTCATGGATTCCTGGCGGCTGGTAAAAACTTTTGTTGACGGGGCTGTTCTTCTCTCCGGCAGTGCTTTTACACTACAATCACCACCGACTGCATCAAGTCCATGTCTGATACTCCATCCTCCCGGCAGGTGATTGCGATCGCGCCCGACTTTTTCTGTGATGGCCCTTATTACCTTCTCACTTCTGCCAGCCTGGGGGGCAGTGGGCTAACTCCAGAACAGATGGCTGATCAGATTGGTCGCTCAGAGCGGGCAGATATTGAACAACTGTTGTGGGATGGGGTTTGCATTCCTCTATTTTTTAATGGAGATTGCGCCCTGGATAGTAAAACTCTTTTTGTTCTGGGGGAGCTGACCGAGCAGGAAGAACGGGACTGGATTGCCCGCCTTGCCTGGAAGCTCAAGATTCCCTGTGGCAAGTTTGTCCTCCATTGTGGTGGTGGTGATGCCGATGAACTGGCCCATGCTATCTCGGGACGGCCCCCAGATCCCCATTACCAAATCTTTCAGACGATCGAGGTGCCACCGGCAGAGTATCTGGTAGAAATCTTTGCTTATTTCTCCAGTATGACGGTTCAGCAGTCATTGTACGAATACGATGCCCGTTGGAACTTAAAGGAAGATGAAGTGAGAAGGCAATGGTACGAATGTAACCGGCCTGGTTGTGATGATGTTGGTTACATCATTAGATTAACTCCCCTCAAAACCGAACCTGCTTTTCCTAAACTGGTGTCTGAGATTGGTTGGTGTGGAGAGTTTGAGTTTCGTCCTGTGGAAGTTTGAAGGGCTGTGGCGAGGGCAAATTCATTAAAACCAAATTTTTAATTGTTGAAAGGACGGTAGAGCCACGCTTTTAACAATTAAGTTCGGGTTTTATGAAATTCCCGATACTAACGGCTGAATTAACCTCAATTCCACTCCTGAATTTCCCTGAATTTTTTCTGGGGTGGTTCTTTGCATAATAGTTACAACAGGTTGACAACTACTGCCGCCTTCCAGGGCAACCACCTGGATGCAGTCTTCTTCTTTCAGTTGTTAGAGAGAGTTGGCCTGGTCTGGAATGGAATCATTCCGATGACTCAGACGATTGAGTCTAAAAAAGCCGGTATTCCTGTTCTCGATGATTGATTAACTGATTGATTTGTGAATCTACAATTGTCTATTCGTCTTAGTTAATTTTGAAATGATTGTTATTTCTGGTTGTTTTGAGGTAGACCATGCAAGCTAAGATTTCTGCTTTGACTCAGGCTACTCAGCTGTCTCCTACGGCGGAGGTGATTCAGGGCTGGATTGTTGATTATGTGGCTCAGGTTTTAGAAATTGAACCGGCTCAGGTTGATATCACAGCTGCTTTTGACCAGTATGGCTTAGATGCGGCTACGGTCATCGGCCTGATCTGCCATCTGGAAGGGCGGTTAGGCTATGAACTGAATCCCACTCTGTTATACAACCTGCGATCGATCTCAGGGTTCTCTCAGCGGCTGGCGGCCAGTTCTACCCCGGCGATCGACCTCCATTTCTTTTAACCGCAGTCACCCCCAATCAGAGGTCAAACAGCCATGTCCGATCTGGAACCGTTCTCCCAGCCAGAATTTCAGCCTGTGGACGAACTCTATGTATTTGGTGACAGCCTGTCTGATATTGGTAACCTGTTTCAAGTCAATGGGCGTACCTATCCGGCGGATCCTCCCTATTTTCAGGGGCGGTATGCCAATGGCCGGGTCTGGGTAGAGTACCTGGCAAGACAATTGGGAGTGTTTCCCAAATACATCACTAATTACGCCCGGGGTGGAGCTACCGCCAGCCGCAGCAACACCCTCGCCCCCAACCTGCTGACCCAGGTTCAGGCTTTTCTGCAATCCCATGCCCAGGTGAATCCTACGGCCCTGTATGTTCTCTGGATTGGGGCGAACGACTATTTTCAGGGCGAAAGAAATCCCGTCACGACGGTGGAGGCGATCACCTGGGCGATCGCTGAATTGGGGAATTTAGGAGCCCAACGAATTCTGGTGGCCAATCTGCCGGATCTGGGCCAGCTACCCGCTACCCGCCACAGCCCCAACGCCCTCAGTCTCAGTACCCTGACCCAGCGGCATAACCTGCAGTTGCAGCTTGCCCTGGAGTGGTTGGAGCGGGAACTGGCTCCCACCCAGATTGCCTTTCTCGATGCTTACCAGCTTTATCAGGCAGTAATGGCTTCTCCCGGGCAATTTGGCTTCGTTAACATCGACCATGCCTATTTAAGTGGGTTGTTCAATCATCAGTCCCCAGACCAGTTTTTATTCTGGGATGGGATTCATATCACGACTGCCGCCCATCGAATTCTGGCGGAGGCCGCCGGACGGAGTCTGACTGAACTCAGCTTCAGTTCTGGGCGAGAACGGATGGTGAGTAGTTGTTAATCAGGCTCAAGCAGGACAGTTCCTTAGTAAGAATTGTGAAGTTAATACAACCCACAACTTAATTTTTGAAAGCACAGCTCTGCCGCGCTTTCAAAAATTAAGTTGTGGTTTTAATTAATTTTTAATCCCAGCGAGGCAGGGTTAAAGCAATCTGTGCCATGGGCTTTCTTCTTCCCTGGGAGAGATGTTTTATCTCAAGGAAGACAACTATTTTTAATAGTTAGACGTTAAAGCTATCTCTGTATGGTCTGAAAAACCACCAGGGATATTTTCAGCCAAATCTCAAAGACTGGTCAGGCATATAAGTAAACGTAAGATATGAAGCGACAACGTTCTTTAAGACAAAAACTTTAGACAATTCTCAGCGATCAGAACCAGGCATAAATATTTTGCGTTTCGTTTAATTATTCGCTTAGCCAAATCTTTGAATTCATCGAATCTCTTGAGGAAGTAGACTGTCTTGCTCCTCTTGTTTCTGTTGCTAAAAGCCTTGTTTTTCTAAAATCTTGTCCTGGTTTCACAGTGTAAAACAAGACAGGTTTTCGAAATGGTTTGAGCTGTCAAAAAATACTTGAAAGCATGTTTGAAGTTTGAATAAAACACTAAAATAATTGCTTCAAATATTTTTTCGATGGCCCTTCAGCTAGCTATTCTTCTATAGCCATCTCCGTTGAAGTGTAGACGGGATGCAAGAAGTGAAAGTTCCTCGCTTCCTGTTTGCCAGCAATTTGTGGTCGCTATACAGCGTATCTCTGGGTGGGAAATACCCCTGTACCCCATTTTCCGTACCTGACTGACATGGAAAAGGCTAGATAACCGAATAGCTGACTAAAACCAGAGGTCAATATCAACTGTTTAGTCGTTTTTGGTGATTTGCGGTGACTTTGAAAATGCATAGAACCTTGAAAAAAATCTTTCCCTCGGCTCCGATCGTGGGCCTGCTATTACTGGCTGCCTGTAACAACAACCCCGGTAATAATCAGACTACGGGCAACAATCAGGCCAGTCCGTCGGGTAATGCCACCAGCCCGGTAGCCAGCACCTACACGGCGGCAAAAGGCTGCAAAAATGTGGCGGTGCTATTGCCAGAATCCGATTCTTCGGCCCGTTACGAAGCCTACGATCGCCCCCTGTTAGAGCAGGAGATCAAACGGGCGGTTCCGGGAGTCACCATTCAGTATGCCAATGCCAACAACAACGCCGAAACCCAGCAAAATCAGGCAGAAGCAGTCCTGACCAAGGGAGCCTGTATTCTGGTGGTCGATCCCCAGGATGCCGACCAGGCGGCGGTGATTGTCCAGAAAGCCAGGGCCAGTCAGGTGCCGGTGATCTCCTACGATCGGCTGATTCAAGATCCCGATCTGGCCTACTATGTCTCCTTCGATAACCTCAAAGTCGGGGAGTTGCAGGGGCAATATCTGGCAGACCTTTACCAGAAAGGAACTAATGACCTGAAGAAAGGGGCCAAGCTGGTGGTGCTGGCGGGGGCTCAGACCGACAACAACGCTCTGCTGTTTCGTCAGGGAGCCTTAAACAAGCTGCAACCCCTGGTAGACAACAAGGACCTCGATCTGGTGTTTGACCAGTACACTCCCAACTGGGACCCGACCCGGGCCCAAAACCTGATGGAAGGGGCTCTGACCAAGCAGGGAAATGATATACAACTGGTCTACGCCGCGAACGATACCCTGGCGAATGCGGCCATTGCCGCCCTGCGAACCCAGAAATTGAACGGCAAAGTTCCGGTGACGGGGCAGGATGCTACTCCCACCGGGATTCAAAATATCCTGGCCGGAGATCAGGTGATGACGGTTTACAAACCGATCGCCAAAGAGGCCCAGGCTACGGCTCAATTGGTCGCGGCCCTGAGCAATGGTACTGACCCCGGCACTCTGGTGAATGGCCAGACCCAACTGAAGGATGGGGCTCAGGTGGCTTCTGTGCTGCTGGCTCCCATTGCCGTTGACAAAAATAATGTTGCCCAGACGGTGTTTGCCGATGGGTTTGTCAAGAAAGACCAGGTTTGCCAGGGGGCAGCCGCTCAAGCCGATGCCTGTAAATAAGTCCAACGGAGAGGAAGGGAGCTATGACAGAAGGAGCTATATCCGCTGCCCCGCAAGAGGCCAGCTTGCAGACTACCCCGCGCTTACAATTGCGGGGGATTAACAAATCCTTCGGGGGAGTGCGGGCCTTAAAAGGGGTTGATTTTGAGGTCTACGCCGGAGAAGTGGTGGGTTTAGTGGGGGACAATGGAGCCGGTAAATCGACTCTGATTAAAACCATGTCGGGGGCCTATGTGCCCGATGAAGGGGAGATCTTGATCGATGGGCAGCCCGTCACCATTGCCAGTCCTCAAGACTCCACTCGCCTGGGAATCGAGACGGTGTATCAAGACCTGGCCCTGTGCGACAACCTGGATGTGGTGGCCAATCTCTGGCTGGGTCGGGAAGCTTACCGGGAGGTGATTCCGGGAGTGTTGCGGGTGCTGGATGAAACCGAAATGGAACGCCGCACCAGTGAGGTCTTAAAAACTCTGGATGTGCGAATTCCTTCCATGCGATCGCCGGTTGCCACGCTTTCCGGCGGGCAGCGCCAGTGTATCGCCGTAGCCAAAACCATTCTGCGCCAACCCAAAGTTGTTCTGTTAGATGAGCCAACCGCCGCCCTTGGGGTGGTTCAGACGCGCCAGGTGCTGAATCTGATCCAGCGCTTGAAACAGCAGGGATTGGCTGTCGTGGTGATTTCCCACAATTTGCATGATGTGTTTGAAGTGGCCGATCGGGTAATCGTCATGCGTCTGGGCCAGCGGGCTGCCACCTTTGAGATTCGCAATACCACTCCAGAACAGATTGTGGCAGCGATTACGGGAGCCGAGTCCAAAGATACCCCAGCCACGGAAACCGACATTTAGGGAAGGTGCAACTATGAGTGACTCTAATCGTGGGGTTTCCCAGCAGGGAAGCCAGACTACTTTCGCCGAACCGGCCCCAAGTGGGGTTGGAGAAATTCCCACACCCCGTCAGCGGTTTAGCCTGCAATCTTTAATGCGGGGGGATCTGGGGTTTATCCCCGTCCTCTTTACCCTGGCGCTGATTACCCTCTATTTCCAGGTGACGACCACCGGGGTATTTCTGCAAGCCCGTAATCTGACCAATCTGACCCAGCAAATTGTGGTGATCAGTATTCTCAGTACCGCTGCGGTGCTGGTGCTGCTGTTGGGGGAAATCGACCTGAGTCTGGCCGCCGTGGCCCAGACCTGTGCAGCGATCATGGCGGTGCTGTCGGTCTACCAGAATTGGAACCCCTGGCTGGCAATTCTGGCGGGTCTGCTGGTCGGCATGGTGATCGGATTGATCAATGGTTTTTTCATTGCTGTCTTACGGGTGCCATCGTTTATCGTCACCCTGGCCGGGTCGATCGGCTATGCCGGTTTACTGCTCCTGGTGCTGGGGCGGCAAACCACTCTGGTCGTCAGGGATCCAACGATTCGTTCCCTGGCTCCCACCTACCTGAATCCGGTGCTGGGTTGGGGCATTCCCCTGCTGGTAGTGGCCCTTTATGCTGTCAGTATTTGGTTTGAGCAACGCCGCCGATCGCAGGTGGGTTTGCCCGTCAAATCTCCCACCCAACTGGCGATTCAAATTGGTCTGGCCTTTGTCGTAACCTGCGTCATTATCTTTTTGTTCCAGTCCTACCAGGGGGTACCCCAGGCAGTCGTGATTTCCCTGGGAGTGGTGGTGGTTTTCTGGCTGCTGTTGAAAAAGACTCCCTTTGGCCGTCACCTCTACGCCGTTGGCGGGAATGCCGAGGCCGCCCGTCGTGCCGGAATTAACGTTGTTGGCATGAAGCTGGCGGTGTTTGCCCTGGCTTCTACCCTGGCCGCCCTGGCCGGGATCATGCTGACCTCCCGCAGTACGGCGGTGGCCACCCAGATCAGTTCTACCCTGCTGCTCAATGCGATCGCCGCGGCGGTGATCGGAGGAGTCAGTCTGTTTGGTGGTCGGGGTTCTGTCTGGGCCGTCGTGCTGGGAGCTTTGATCATTGGCAGTCTGGACAACGGCTTAGACCTGTTGAACCAGGATCAGAGCGTCAAGGCGATCGTTCAGGGGGCAGTGCTGTTGCTGGCCGTCACCGTCGATGCGGTCGTCCGGCGATCGAGTCCGGTACGCGGTAAATAAACCCAGGCCGGGAAGTTCCGGCAACTTCCCGGCCTGTTCAACTGGTTTCTATCAGGTTTCTGGAGGGGAGCTGGCGTTGTCAGCTCCCCTTGTTTTACAGGGAAACCAACAAGTCGGATAACTCTGCATGCATCAGGGCAATGGTCGGATCTCGCTGAATTGCCCGAAAATAGTTTTGTTCCAGGAGGGTGCCAGCTTCAGCCGGATGCAGGAGCGATCGGGTCTGTTTTAACAGGGCGTGGGCAGCACTAAAGGTCGGGGTTTCCTTCGAGCTGAGTAGCTCGTCAATTTGCACAATAAATTGGGAAATCGGCCGCAACCAGCTAAACCACTCATGGTCAATCACCAGTCGAAAAAACTCGCCACTGGACTGAATGCGCCCGTGAATTTGTTCGTAGGCAATGCGCTCTGACTCTAGCAGAGCCTTGTGTAATCGAAGCAGCAGAGATCGAACATTGCGTAACCGTTGCAGAATAAAATCAAGGGTGAGGTTGTCGGCAGACATCACATGTAGCGCTAGAGATTTGTTCTCATCTTAACGCCCCGCTTCCTCCTAAAGATTGCGACTGGCAAAGGTATTGCATTGATCCAGGTTTCCGGTTTCAAAACCCCGCTTAAACCAGCGAGCCCGTTGCTCAGAGCTACCGTGGGTAAAAGATTCGGGTACGGCATAGCCGCGAGCCTGCTCTTGCAGTCGATCGTCCCCAATACTGCTGGCGGCATTCAGGGCTTCTTCCAGGTCCCCCTGTTCTAAAATCTGACGGCTGCGTTGAGCCCGATTGGCCCAGATTCCGGCGAAACAATCGGCCTGCAACTCCAATCTGACAGAAAGCTGGTTGGCTTCTGTGCGACTACTACGGGCCTGCAACGACTGCACCTTACTGGAAATTCCTAAAAGGTTCTGGACATGGTGCCCAACTTCATGGGCAATCACGTAAGCCTGGGCAAAATCTCCCGGGGCGTTAAAGCGATTACGTAAATCTCGATAAAAGCTGAGGTCGATATAAACCTTCTGATCCCGGGGGCAATAAAACGGCCCGACCGCCGATCGAGCATTACCACAGGCAGACTGTACCGCACCGGAAAACAGAACCAACTTGGGTTCGACGTAGGTGGCTCCATTCTGGCGAAACACCTCACTCCAGGTATCTTCCGTATCCGCCAGCACCGCCGAGACAAACTCCTTCATCTCATCCTGGCCAGGCGCCTGACCCGAACGGGGAGCCTGGGCCGCAGGGCGATCGACGGGGGCAGGCCCCTGTTGAAACAGAATACTCGGATCGCCTCCCAACAGGGTGACCACCACTGCCAGTAAAATCGTGCCAATTCCCCCACCGATGACGGGGCCAGACACGGGTATGCCCCGTTGGTCCTCTACGTTTGAGCTTCTACGACCTAATTGCCAGCGCATAGCAGAATTTTTCCAGAATTCTTCCAGAACGTTTTGATTTTAGAGTTGTTTTTGGGAAAAGCTCCTCTATCAAAGGTATAAGTTACGCTCAGATAAAAATCCTCGGAGTTAGGGCTTACGGGTTGGCATGGAGCAGGCTGGCAACGGTAGATTGCTCTCGCCAGTAGTCAAACTTGGTAATGTCTAAATGCTCGACAATGCCGCCCAACTGGCGCACCTGCTGCACCATATCGGCGGTTCCACCGGGGCCATCTCCTCCCTGGCCGTTCCAGAGGGCAATCAGGCGGACACTGCGAATGTCATGGGCCAGGGTCGAGTAAAGAGCCCAGCGGTTATTGCGACCGTAGGCATTGTCGCCTTCCGGGATGGCCCCCAGTCGTTCGGGTTGCAGGTGCAGGGTGATATTCGGGTGGTTGAGAATGGCGTAAAATCGTTCGACCCAATGATCTCCGGCAAAGTTAACCGAGTCTTGAATAAATTCCGATGGTTCAAAGGGCAGATAAATATCGATCTGAATACCCCGTTGCAGGCAGGCTTCGGCAAACAGGATATCGCCCCCGCAGGCCAGGCCGGGCAAAATGGCGATGCAGTTAGAATGGGCATCCAGTTTGTCCAGGGTTTGCTCCAGGCGATGCACAACTTCCGGTTCCATCGCCACCGGAAAGCGGGGTTTTGCCCGATGGGGGCCGTCTACCATGTGGCCTGTAAACAGAAACACCTGGACGGGTTTGGTCTGTTCCTCGTCTTCTTCGCCCCGGGCAAATAGACGCTCCTGTTGCTCGATCCGCTCGAGTTCGGTCTGTAACACCTGAATTCCGGCCTCTACATGCTCGGGGCGAAACTGGAGAGCCTGCATCAGTATCAGATGTTCCAGAGTGGCCTGAAGGCCGTATTTATTGTTCCAGAGGATTGCCAGGGCTTTGCGGTAGGCTGTCGCCACCTGGTAAGGAGATTCGGCTACACAGACCGCCAGATCGCCCAGGGACAGGGCGGCCCATTGATCGTTGGGAGATTTATGTAAATTACTTTCCAGGCAAAACTGCACCGAGCCTTTCAGGGCCGCCAACCGGCTGCGGTAGAGGGCTTCATCGGCATCGCCACTTTCAGTTTCGGCCAGGCTGGCCAGGTGATCGAGCAGCGCCGTCAGGGTGAGGGCATTGATTGCCGGGTAGTACTGGTTCTGATCCAGCCGGTAGCCCCGCAGGTAATTTTCGATCGCCCGCTGCAGCAAAAAGGAGGATTCGTAGGCCACCCGCAGACGGTCTTTGTCATCGTTAATCTTGCTCCAGTTTTGTTTCCACAAATCTTTGTAAATGCGGGCCAGGTAGGTGGTGGCATCGACGCAGTCGGGTACATCCTGGAGCAGGTGTTCCAATTTGACGATCGCCTCGTCCGATTGCCCTAACCGGCTCAGGTGATAGGCTTCTTCACAGCGAAAAGTGACATTCTCAGGGTTGATCTTCAGCCCCTGGCGGTATTGTTTCAGGGCCAGGGCCGAATTACCCATGCTCTTTAAAGCTTTGCCAGCTTCCGCCAGAATATCTTCCTTAATCAGGGGGTTACTGACTTCCTCCGTCAGCAGTACCACATCTCCAATTCGCTTCTGCCGCTGGGCGATGGCAATCCGTGATTGCAACACCGTATATTCCTGCCAGTAGCCCATGGCCAGGGGAGTCCGGAGGCTCTTGCGGGGAGGCTCGGCCAGACCGGTGAGCAGATTGAAAATGGGGCTGTGTACCCGATTGCGCTCAGAAGTCCAGGTGGCCTGGATCATTTTGACCAGGGCTTGCTTGTCTTTCTCCAAAAAGTCATGGTCAGGGCAACCCGTTTCATCGCAGTGGTAGGGCAGGGTGCGGACATTAAAAATATCGAAGGGCATATAGGCCCGTCCGGCCTGAATATGCACCACTCCCCGGCGCCGGAAGGCATGGCGAATCCCCAGTTCATAAAAGACATTGGCATTATCGATACTCAGATCGGCAATCACCAGATCCGCCAGCAGCAGTTCTTGAAACATATCGGTCAAGATATCTCCACTGGAAGCCTCTTCGTCGGCTCGAAAGGGTTCAAACCCGGCATTTTCCAGGGCTGGTTTAATCAGAGTCTGGTAGATACTGTTGAAGTCAATCCAGCGGCCATCGGGTCCCTGCTTGCGCCCGAAGGGCATGACCACAAAGGCGTGGGGTCGGCCCCGTTTGGCCGCTGGGGGAGCGGGGGGCAGGGTCTGGACGGGGGTTGCCGCTGGCAGAGCCACCTGGGCAGTTTTGCCGTTGCCAGAGGTGGCTATGACCTCGGCCTCGATCGCCGCTTCAGCAACAACGGCAGGGGTGGGATGGGTCTCGGTTTCCGGGACGGTTTCGTCAACCTCCTGAACCGGCAGGGGCGGAATTTGCCGGAGAGCCTGTTCCAGGGTTGCCGGAACCGGTTCCAGCAACAATTTTTGGGGCAGGTCGGGTTCCGGTTGGCGTACCAATCCGAGGGACTCTCGCACCTGGTCGCCGACTTGTCGATAGGGGCTTTCAATCAAATTTTCGGCTGCAATCACCAGACGAAAGAAGGTCTGTCCGCCACAGTCGGCTTCGCCCAGACTCTGCCAGTAGTCGCGTAACAGCTTCAACCCCAGACTGAGCTGGTTCTGGTCGGCGATTTGTGGATCGATCGCCAGGGTTTGTCGCCAGAGTAACAGGGCCAGACCCAGATTCAGGGCCAGGAGGCTCCAGGCATTCCCTAAGCCATTGAAAACCGGTACCAGCACCACGGAACCAATACTGATCAGGGTTGCCCCCTGGAGCAGAGAGCGCTGTTTTACCAGGGTTGCCAGGGTTTGCTCAGCCTGATGCAGTTGCCCCATTAATCGCTGCTCTAAATAGCCCTCCGCCAGCAAATTCATGGTTTCTGACGGGTCTTCTGGGAGAATTAGCTCAACGGGCTGCAACACCCAGCTCTGGCTTAACCGCTCCTGCACTTGTTGCTGGATCTGAGCTACCTGCTGGTTCAGCCACCGATCTCGATCGGGAACCACCTGCAACAGGGTGCGATAGAAGTAAATGGCCCGCTCCATTGCCGCTACCCCCGCCTTAAGCGTGAGCCAGATCTGGTGGCTTTGTCGCCGGTCTGACAGACTGACTACCGTTGTAAACACCAGACCTACCAGAACCAGCCCCACCTGGGAGAGTTGCAACACTCCTTCTGGCACCAGGCTGACCCCGGCGGTACAGGGTAAAACTGCCAGCACCGTTGCCAGCATTGCGAGAGTTCCGATCCCCACCTGCCACCAGAAGTCCTGTTGCTGGGCTTGAGCCGCATTGGTAGTCAACTGCTGATGAAACTCGCGGGCGGCTTTAATCGCGCTGGGAGGTGTTACAAACAAAGGACTCTGACTCATGGTGGGGGTAGATGGAACAATAAGACGGCGTTGAAGAAATTCTTCCCAATTTTTGCACGTTGTCATCCGGCCTCGACCAGTCCTCGGTTTTAGTTCACAGTTTGGACGTTCCCCGCTGGCCTTCTGGCAACCGAACCGGGAGGGCTTGGGTTAGAAAGTGATGGAGAATTCCAGACATTTGATTGGTCAGCCCAGAGCGATCGCCTAACATAAACTATGTATCAAATGTCTCTGTAGACTGAGAAAGGAGCCGGGTTTGGGCGATCGCGTTATTCAAGACCAGGCATGGGAAGCCCTCGAAAAAACCATCATTTACTACCAGGAACGTCCTGTTGGCACGATTGCCGCCTCTGATCCAGAAATTGATGCCCTGAATTACGACCAGTGCTTTGTCCGGGACTTTATTTCTTCAGCCCTGTTGTTTTTGATCAAAGGCCGTCCCGAAATTGTTCGCAACTTTCTGGTCGTGACCCTGAAGTTGCAACCCAAAACCGGTCAGCTAGACTGCTCTAAACCCAGTCGGGGTTTAATGCCTGCCAGTTTCAAGATTGTTACGATCAATGGTCAGGAATACCTCAAGGCCGATTTTGGCGATCACGCCATTGGTCGGGTTGCCCCGGCGGACGCCTGCCTCTGGTGGATTTTACTCCTGCGGGCCTACGTCATTGCCACGCAAGATCTGGAGTTAGCTCAGCGAGCCGATTTCCAGGAAGGGATCCGGCTGATTCTGGAACTCTGCCTGGTCACCCGCTTCGATATGTATCCCATGGTGCTGGTGCCCGATGCCGCCAGTATGATTGATCGCCGCCTGGGGCTGTACGGCCATCCTTTAGATATTCAGTCCCTATTCTACGGAGCCTTACTGGCCAGTCTGGAGCTGTTAACCCCCGAACCCGAGAATGACTATATTATTCAGGCCGTAAAAAATCGACTGCCCCCCCTGCTCAAGCAACTGCGGGAAAATTACTGGCTCGATCCCGATCGGTTGAATGTAATCTATCGGTTTCGGGTAGAAGAGTACGGTGAAGAAGCGCTCAACCAGTTCAATATCTACTCAGACTCCATTCCGTTTTACCGGTTGGCCAAGTGGCTTCCCGAAGCCGGGGGCTATCTGGCCGGCAATCTGGGGCCTTCCCAGCTAGACTGCCGTTTTTTTGCGATCGGCAACTTAATGGCCATTCTGACTTCCCTGGCCGACGAGTATCAGTCCCACCGCATCCTGAATCTGATCGAACTGCGCTGGACAGATTTAATTGGCAATATGCCGATGAAGCTCTGTTACCCGGCCTTAGAAAATACCGACTGGCAGATTGTTACTGGAGCCGATCCGAAAAACCGCCCCTGGTCTTATCACAACGGCGGCAGCTGGCCCGTTTTGCTCTGGATATTGACCGCCGCTGCCCGCAAAATGAATCGGGCCGAACTGGCCTACCATGCCCTGGCGATCGCCGAACGCCGTCTGCTGCAAGACCAGTGGCCAGAATACTACGATGGCCCCGATGGCCGGTTGATCGGCAAGGAAGCCCGCCGCTATCAGACCTGGACGATCGCCGGCTATTTACTGGCTAAGGAACTGCTGACCAACCCTCAACATCTAAAATTAATCACCTTTGACCTGGCAGAAGAATTCTGTTAAACAGCGTAAAACCCGGTAAGGGTGCCCCGGTAGAGAAACCTGCCCGGAGGAATCGGTGTCTAATTGGATAACGGCGGAGAAGGGTATAAACTGTTACGCTCCCCTGAGGCCACCATCTCTTAATAATCTCTTAAATAATTAGTTAGATAGATGTTTGCCGTTTTCCAAACCGTTAGGTTAGGTTGGGGGGAGTGTATTTCGCTGTCCGTAGGATTACGCTCTCAGTGGGCTTCTGATTCAGATTTTTTAATTCCCTATGGAGATAGGAGGGCTATTTGTAATTGCTGTAATGAACGATACAAAAAGGTACATGAATAGTAATGCTTCTATTAATGTAAGATTATTTTTCAATTAAGCTACCTGGGTTTCAAGAGCCAGAAATCGAGTAAATTTTGATTTAACAGATAGGCTTAAACTGCTCTAATTACAGATCCGATTCTGCTAAGTTTAGTAATTCATTATTCTCCCGTCGTCTAGTATTTCAAATACAAAAGGCATCCCTGGCCAGAATGTTCTATACAGCATGCCCGCTGGCTCGCAGGATAGAGTTAAATCGATAGCTCTACCCAGCAATTTGACCCTCAGGCCTGCATTCATAAATCATGCCAGACTGGGTTAATTAATTCTGGCTATCCTTTAAGATCGCAGGGGCAATCTCACTTTAAACCCCGGGCTAACCCTTTGCGAATTTCCAGATTCAGCAATTATTTCAACCATGAGAGATGGGGGCGTTTAGAGGTTCAAACCCTGTTACAGAAAATCCTTTTCCATGTCTGTTTGTTTACAACTTATTTATGAACCCTATCGTTTCATAGTGAAAAGGTACAGGGTTAAAGATCTTTACTAAAAAATTGCTACTAATGACCAGGGGGTTTGTACCCTATTCCGTATAATTCCATAGCAGGCTAATATTTAGTTTTAGGTTCTCCGTAAAAATACGCGTCAGGCTGTTGCTCCTACCACCCGTTATGCATTTTAGATTCCTGTCGATCGCGCTACTGCTAACTACAGCTATTTCCTCATTCACCTATTACGAGGCAGGAAGAGAAGGGCTTCCGGGTCGCCGCACGGGGGGTGGTACTCGCTGGGTTCAAGAACCCCAGACTTCCATGCGATTTTTACCCGAGACTCTATCGCCGGTCATACCGGCAACCCAATCTGAAATCTAGAAAAAACAAGCCCGACCCCAGGTCAGGCTTGTATAGAAGTTTTCATCAAAAAGCATGAAGTTGTCGTAAAGGCTTAATAAAGCTACGGTAAATCTTTCTAGTACAGCAAAAAATAAGTTTTGAAAAGGGTGAAGGGGTTCCACCCCTTCTTGGGGGCGAAGCCCCCAACCCCCCTTATGTTGCAGAACTTTGTGTTTGCAACACTAGTATCCTGATTCCTGATCCGCTGGGTCACCGTAGGGGTCTTCACTGGCCGGACGAACATTACCAAATCGATCGCGGTTGCCCATATACTGATCCGCCGGGTCGCCGTAGGGGTCTTCACTGGCCGGACGAACATTACCAAACTGTCCTTCATCGATCCCGCCGTACATCTGATCTGCCGGGTCGCCGTAGGGGTCTTTGCTGGCAGGGCGAGGCCGATCGTAGTTCTGATCGCCATTATCGCCATTTAACAGGGCATCCTGTACTCGTCTTAAAATGTCGTCAATCATGGTAAATCTCCGATTTAATACAGTGTCAACTCAGGGAAGAGGCGATCAATAGGTCGCGCCCTGAGCTTCCGGCAGAGATGTCAGATCTCGTCCGGTGGGGCGGTTGTCATACCCCTGAAACTCGCGGTAGCGTCTGGCTTCCTCTGCGGGTACCTGAATTCCGTTGGGCGGTGGGGTTACCCAATGCACCCGCCGCTGGGCATCCCGATAATAGACCCGGCCATTTTTGGACAGGTAGTACTGTCCATTGGGGCCAGCCTGACCGGCAGCATTTTTGCGCTGGTTATAGAGGTAGTAGAGAGCCGCAGCTCCGGCCAGGGTAATTACCGCCTTTTGACGGTTGCTCAGCCCTTCTCGCCGGGGTTGCCCATTTGGAGAGGTGTTGTAAGGGCTGCCAGCCCGGGTGTCATCGATCGGGGGAGCCGCTGCGTTGTTTTGATCTCCACAGCTGGCCAATAGGGGAAACGTTAACAGGGTCGAAAGCAGCAAAGAGGTTGTGCGTATACCCCGTTTGGAATGATGAGTAAATAGAGTAGCCATCCGCTGACCTTGAAGCCTCCTCAACTGAGACGATGGAATACTGAGTACTATCGTCTGGTAAAGCAGTGGACGGAACGTCAGGCCAGGGAAGGAGCCTGGGTCTACTTCTCAAGAGGGAACAGCAACTCGCGATCGCTGCCATCATCATCAAACCGTTGTTCTCCCAGACCCACGACTTCAACCACCACCTGGCGGGCTACCGGTACCCAGTCGCCCTGGCGGGCCTGCACCGTCACCCGGAGTTGGTCGTGGTCGGGATGCACCCGATAACGGGTAGTAGACCACTGGCCCTGGCGGTAGTCAAAGCTGTCCCCATCATCTTCGTAGAGGGTGTATTCCCCAATGCCGGGCCAGATGCGGAGACGCAGCTCCGTCAGGGGGTGTTGATCGACGTACTGCATCACCGGTTGCAGCGGAATCACCGACCCGGCCCTGACGTAGAGGGGCATCCGTTCCAGGGGGGCCGCCGCCAGAATATGGGTGGGGCCGTTGTAGGAGGTGCCAGTCCACCAGTCGTACCAGGTGCCTTCTGGCAGGTAAACGGCCCGTTGTTCGACCCCGGGGCGGTAGACGGGCGCGGCCATCAGGCAGGCCCCTAGCAATACCTGGTCATAGAGGTGATAGGTGGTGCGATCGTTGGGGTAGTGGTAAAGCAGGGGCCGCAGGATTGGGGCACCGGTGGTGGCGGCTTCCCAGAACAGGGTATAGAGGTAAGGCAGCAGACGATAGCGGAGTTCGATATATTCCCGACAGATTTTTTCTGTCTGCTCGCCAAACACCCAGGGTTCATGCTGTTCGGTTTTCATGGAAGAATGGGCCCGCATCAGGGGATACAGCAGACCTACCTGCATCCAGCGGGCAAACAGTTCGGCGGTGGCATTGCCAGCAAACCCGCCAATATCACAGCCAACAAAGGGAACCCCAGACAACCCCATGTTGCAGAGCATGGGCAGGGATTGTTCCAGATGTTCCCACCAGGACTGGTTATCTCCCATCCAGACCGAAGAATAGCGCTGCACTCCGGCAAACCCCGATCGGGTCAGCACAAACGATCGCTGCTGGGGGCGCAACCGCTCTAGCCCATCTGCTGCGGCCTGGGCCATGTGCAACCCATAGAGATTATGGGCTTCGGCATGGGTGGTGCGTTCTGAGGTCGGGCCCTGGGGAGCATCCAGGGGAAACCAGATATGGCCACCATTGTCGCCAAAGGGCCGTTCGCTGATCGCCGGTTCATTCATGTCATTCCAGATTCCGGCTACCCCTGCCTCCGTCAGGGCACGATGGCAGTCTCCCCACCACTGGCGCACTTCCGGTTTGAGAAAATCGGGAAAAACCGCTTTGTCGGGCCAGACATAGCCATGGAAGATTTCTCCGGTGGCATCCCGGACAAAATAATCTTCGGCCATGCCCTGCTCAAAAATCTCGTAGTCGGCCTCCGGTTCGTACTTTACCCCCGGGTCTACGATCGTCACGGTCTTAAAGCCGTTCTGTTTCAGCTCATCCAGTAGCTTCTTGGGTTCGGGAAAGCGCTTAGGGCTCCAGGTAAACACCCGGTACCCGCGCATATAGTCGATGTCGAGATGGATCACATCACAGGGAATCTGCCGATCGCGAAACTCCCGGGTGAGTTCTCGCACCACGGTTTCTGAATCGTAACTCCAGCGGCACTGGTGGTAGCCCAGAGCCCACTTGGGCGGCAGGGGCATTCTGCCGGTCAATTCGCCGTAGGTCGCGAGAATTTCCGCTGGAGTGGGCCCATAGATCAGGTAATAGTCCAGTTCGCCACTGTGGGTTTGCATCTGCCAGACTCCCGGCTGGCTGGCTCCCATATCAAACTGGCTCCAGAAGGTCGAGTTGAGCAAAATGCCGTAGGCCAGATTCGGGCGCAGGGCCAGGAAAAACGGGATGGCCTGGTACATTTCATCGGTCAGGGTGGTGTAGTCGAGGGAGTCAACGGTCCAGTTGGTCTTTTTTTCGGAGCGTTTGTCTAACAGGCCGGTGCGTTCGCCAAACCCGTAAAAATGTTCCTCCGGCGCAATTTTTTTCCAGCCCGAAACGGTATTTTCGGCCCAGCCCAACCCGGGTTCGGCATCTTCGGCAAAGGCCGTTCCCAGCTGGTCAAAGCACACAATCCGGCAGGGATCCCGCTGAATTTGAATTAAAAACCGGTCGGTATTGATGGCGATCGCCGTCTCGGTTTCCTTCATACCCAGGAGGGCGGGGGGCCATTCTTCGTCCGCCCGGGTTACCGCCCAGGAGCGGCGGGGCAATAGACTGCCCGTGGGAGACAGTCGGACTCGAATTAAGTTCTGAGTCAAAACCGTCACTACCAGTAAGGCATTGCCACAATCGCAGCGGACTTCCCGATCGCTCAGTTCCACGGACTGAATCGCTCCTGGGGTTGTCCAGGATTGGGCGATCGTGGGCAGAATTCCAAAAACTTGTGGCATGGCAAACCCCTTGATGTAAAGGCAACTGGAGCAACGGCAGATCAGTATGCCTGATGCCTGATGGGTCTGCATCTAACGTCAGTCAGAGGCCGCTACTCTGAGACTGGTTGGAAAGTAAATCTGCTTTAAGGTAGAAAGCAAATCTGACTAAATTCAGTAAATTTGTCTAAGTTATTAGCTTTACCAGGTTCAAATGTTACTGCATCGATTCATGCAGGCTGAGCAAGCAGATAGTTATTTGGAGGCCATCAATCTTATTGTTGCTGGTCAGTTAGGCTATCTGGCTTCAGACGCGGAAGAGGCGACGGAGCCGATCGGTTACTCTGACTCTGCTCAATTTTGGGAGTTGGGGTGGCAGGAGGAAGGTACGGTTTCCCAGCCTTCCAGTGGCCTGTGAGTTTGTAGCAGGCGAGTTGCCATCCTACTCAGTTCTGTCGTATCTACTGGCTTGGCCAGGTGTTGCTGAAACCCCGCTGCCAGCGCCCGTTGCCGGTCTTCTTCCCGGACATAGGCAGTCAGGGCGATCGCTGGAATTTGGCTATCCCGTTTATCGGGTAGCGATCGCACCTGACGAATCAATTCGTACCCATCGGCTTCTGGCATTCCGATATCGCTGATTAATAAATCGGGCCGGGATTGGGTCATTTGCTCTAAGGCTGCGGCGGCGCTGCGGGCGATCAGGACGGTTGAACCCTGCTGGGTCAAAATTGTCCTGACCACCTCCAGGTTATCCACTTCATCATCCACTACCAGGATGGTATAACCCGCCAGGGGAAAGGCCGTTGAGGTGTTTCCGGTGGGTGGCTCGCTGGCCTCCTCCCCGGTTGAAACTGTCTCCAGCAGTGGTAGACGAATAGTAAAGGTAGAACCCTGGTCTTCACCGGCGCTATCTGCTGCGATCGACCCCTGGTGTAACTCCAGCAACTGTCGCACGATCGCCAACCCCAGACCCAGGCCGCCATTGCTGCGAGTGATAGAACTATCGGCCTGTCGGAAGCGCTCAAAGATATAGGGTAAAAATTCTGGGCTAATTCCCCTGCCCGTATCCTGAATCTGAATTTGAACATACCCCCCTGGCTGCTCGTCACTTCCCGCAGATGCCGGAGCAGACGCTACTACGGAGAGGATGATTTCTACCCAACCGCCCGGCGGTGTGAACTTGATTGCATTTGATAGCAGGTTCCAGATCACCTGCTGTAGTCGTTCCAGATCCCCCAACACCATGACATTATCGGACGGAATATGACTGTAGATTTGAAGCTGTTTGGCTTCTGCCGTAGGCCGCATCGTACTGACCGAAGCTTCTAGCAGACTGGCCAGATTCAGCGGGCTGAGATGCAGGCGAATTTTACCCCGGAGTAGACTGGCAATATCCAGCAGGTCGTTGATTAACTGGGTTTGAGCCCGGGCATTGCGTTCGATGATCTCTAACGCCTGGGTGACTTTTTCTGCCTCAAACTGACGCGATCGCAGCAGGGTGGCCCAACCCAGGATGGAATTCAGGGGAGTTCGCAGTTCGTGGGAAACGATCGTTAAAAAATCCTCTTTCAGTCTATTGGCCTGCGTCAGGGTTTCAATCTGCTGGCGCAGAGAGATTTCTGCCTGTTTGCGCTCTGTTATGTCCTGGGCCAGGGTCAGAATCAGGGGACGGTGATCGATCAACTCCCCAAGGGGCGCCGAACTGAACTCCCAGATGCGTCGTTCTCCAGTCTTTGTGCGAATAGAATATTCCCCACCTGGAATGGCTCTTGAGTCTGGGACAGACTGCCTCTGGCCGCTGGTTTGCTTGAGCCAGTGATCGATGGTTGGAATATCTGACGGGCCATAGCCACTCAACCTGACCCAGGACTGGCTGACGGCCAGAACCTCACCGCCGGTAGTGTGAACCATGATGGGGCAGGGAGCGGCGGTTACCAGTTCGGTCAGCAGGGTTGCTGGTAGGTGCGATCGTTTTACCTCTACCTCTAACGCTGGTCGTTGCTGAGTTCTGAAGTTTAACTGGACTAACCCTGTTACGGCCACAAAGGTCATGACCAGAGCGTAGATCAGCAGCCAGTTCCAGCCAGAACCAGAGCCTACGACTAGCAGTATGAGCAGGGTGAACCCCAATCCCAGCTTCATCTTATGTGCTAGTGGCTGCTTCATGCCTGTTAATTTAATAGATGTAGAGAGAGTTGCGTCAGTGATGGAACCTGACTCTGGTTATATCTAAATTTTAATCGGGAAAAAATAATAATGAGTATTTATAAGCAAATAGACCTGCAAACCAGACATTGGTTACAAGGCTCGGTAGGGAGCGATACAAGTAACTAAAACATTAAATGCGGTTAATCACTGACTTAACAATAGATCTGGAAATTGGTAAGCAAAACTAACAAAGTCTTTGCAAAATGACCTCTTACATTTTGGGAGGGTTTGTACCTCTCCTCGTCCGTAAATCTACTTTAAATAGCTTTTATATTATAAAGATTATTTAACTTTGAAGGTGAAAAAACTGCTGTCAATCGTTGTTTCGAGGGCAGTCTATGCGGGGCAGGAAAGCTATTACCAGCCTCCCTGCCCAAAAATTACTGCCAGCCCAGGGGTGGTTCAACCACTACTTCGGAGGCTTTACCGGCCCGTACTCCGGGTTTATCGACGATCTGAACCGTAGTTGCCTGGAGGCCCTGATCGCCGTCGATCGCCTCAAATCGTACTCCGGTGCCAACCTCCAGGCGATCAAAGTCTCCGTGAATTACACTGTTGCGATGGAAGTAAATATCTTCCCCGTCCAGGGCTTTAAGAAACCCATAATCCTGCTCTGGAAAAAGTTTTGTCACCAGCGCCGTAGTGTCTTGCGGAGAAGTATTGAGTTTCGATTTTTCACTCTCCCGTTGTTTGCTGGTGAGTTCTTTTAACTGTCGTTCGATTTTGCTAAAAGCATCTCGAACAACGGTATCGAGTTCGACATACTGAACCTCTGTAGAGGGGTGGCTGTCAGCCACTAACTCATGGCTGGGTGGTACTGTCAGGTCAATCCGAACCCGGTAAGGCGAACCAGATTTGGGGCGATCGTTAATCTTTTCGACGGCAATCTGACAACTGCTGATGTAATCACACAGGCGTTCTAGCTTGGCAACTTTTTCATGAATTAAAGACTCGATCGCAGCTGATTTCTCAACATCCCGGTAAGTGATTTCTAATGCTACTTTCATAAACCGTTCCAGCGATACTAATAGGACTCAAATGCCTTAGACTGATCAGAATAAGCGGATTGAATGATTCACTCCTCTAACCGATGGAAGGTTCAGAACCGAACTAAGTAGCTGGGTGTAATTAAACTAAAGATGATTTTGGGGGTGGAGGGGGTGAAACCCCCTGCCTGGGGGCAACGCCCCCACTCCCCCCTTTCAACAAACAATTACGCCTGGGTACTTAAATTGAAATTAAATCAATCCTTGTTACCTGTGTAACTCACCATTAACTCACCTGCGATCGCCCTAGCAAACGGAGCAAAATTTGTGACAGCCCTCTGGGTCAGAGCCTTTCTCACCTTGTTTGTGGTAATTGATCCGATTGGTCTGGCTCCCATTTTTATTTCCCTGGCCAATCAGCGACCGATCGAAGAACAGGCTCAGATCGCCCGACGGGCGGTGCTGGTGGCTGCTGCAATTCTGTTTGTGTTTACGTTGGTGGGTAGTTTTTTGCTGCGTTACCTGGGTATCAGCATTGAAGCTTTTCAGGTGGCGGCGGGCATTCTGCTGTTTAAGATTGCCCTGGATATGGTATTTGTCCAACTAGAGCGAGAAACCCCAGAAGAAGCCCAGGAAGCCCAGCAGCGCGAAGATATTAGCGTTTTCCCTTTAGCCATTCCCCTGATCGCTGGCCCCGGGACCCTGGCCAGCATTTTGATTCTGGTGAATGAAGCCGATGACCATAACTGGGGCCTGTTTATCGTTCTGACCATTGCGCTACTTGTGCTGGCGATCGCCTACCTGGTGCTGCGCTTTTCTAGCTATCTGGCCAAAGTTTTGGGCCAGACCGGGATCAATGTAGTCACCCGGGTATTTGGCGTACTGTTGTGCGCTCTGGCGGTGCAATACATTGCCGATGGCTCGGTCGCAATTATCCAGGTGGCTCTGAAACCCTAGGCTTTGCAGCCCCGCGGGTTTAATTAAGTATTAACTATTACCCTCTTGCCTATCCTGCTTTGGTTAGATGGGCTCCTGATCTTCCGATAGAGGCTTCGCCAGCAATTAGACGGTAGTCTGCTACCTATAGGAATTTCCATGAGTCAATGAATTTTCTGAGCCCGTGGCAAACTCCCAAGGGTAGTGACGCTCAGAAATTTTAGCTGCTTCGTACCAACAGAGAGAATTGAACTGTGTCTGGTAACTCAATGGCGCGAGCCCCTGTATTTAGAGAAAAATTGCCGGAACGGGTCGCGGTTTTACGGGCCGTTGGGGGATTAGGAGATTTTCTCTGTGTTGTTCCCGCCCTGCGATCGCTGCGGGCTGCCCTGCCCCAGGCCACCCTTACCCTGATCGGGCTGCCTGCGGTTAAACCCCTGGTGCAACGGTTCAGTCATTACATCGATGAACTGGTAGAGTTTCCCGGTTTCCCCGGTTTGCCGGAGCAATCTTCCCAATTAGAAGAGTTTCCAGCTTTTTTAGAGGCGATGCACCAGCGTCAGTTTGATCTGGCGATTCAGATGCATGGTAGTGGAATTATTACCAATCCCCTGACAATGCTGTTAAATGCCTCCGTCACTGCCGGGTTTTACCTGCCCAACCAGTACTGCCCCGATCGTCAGACCTTTTTGCCCTACCAGCCCGAGGAATCGGAGGTGCGACGTTACCTGCGATTGCTGGAGTTTTTAGGATTTCCCACCCGGGGAGAAGCCCTGGAGTTTACGGTGCAGGCAGAAGACTGGCAGGCCCTACGCCAGATTCCCGGGGTTCAGAGCCTGTTTCAACGGGATTTTGTGTGTCTGCATCCGGGGGCCAGTCTGGCGACAAAACGCTGGTCAGTGCAGCAGTTTGCCCAGGTAGGAGATAGTCTGGCGGGTTGGGGGTTGCCGGTGGTACTGACAGGGAATGCGGCGGAACGGGAGTTGACCCAGGCCGTTGCTATAGCCATGCAGGCTCCCAGCTATAATCTGGCCGGTTGCACCAGTCTGCCCACCCTGGCTGCCCTCCTGCTGCGGAGTCGCCTGCTGGTCTGTAATGACACCGGAGTTTCTCACCTGGCCGCCGCCCTGCAGGTGCCGAGTGTCGTGCTGTTCAGCAATTCTGACCCCCAGCGCTGGGCTCCCCTGGACCGGCAGCGCCACCGTGTCGTTGAGACGGCTAATTCCACTCTGGTTACGGTGCTGACCCAGGCTTCAGAACTGTTGCAGCGGGGAGGGGTCTATGCTGCATCCTGACTGGCGATCGCTGCGTCGGCTGCTGGTGATGCGGCTGGATAACATTGGCGATATGGTGATGTTGACTCCTGCCCTGCGGGCCCTGCGTCAGGCCTTGCCAGAGGTAGACCTGACCCTGCTGGCCTCCCCCGCCGGACACCAACTGGCTCCCCTGTTGCCCTGGGTGAATCAGGTGATGCCCCTGCGTTCCCTCTGGCAGGACGCTTCCGGTGCCCTGGCCTTTGACCCGGAACGGGAGCAGGAATTGATCAAAAAGTTACGCCAGGACAGGTTTGATGCCACGCTGATTTTTACCAGTTTTTCCCAATCGCCTTACCCACCGGCCTACGTGGCTTACCTGGCCGGGATTCCCCTGCGCCTGGGGCAGTCGAAGGAATTTGGCGGGCGGGTGTTGTCTGACTGGGTGAAGCCTCCCCCGGACGATAGCCACCAGGTAGACCGCAATCTCCACCTGCTGCAGGCGATCGGCATTGCTCCCCTGGGCCGCCATCTGGAACTGGCAATTCCTGCGGTGATTCAAACGGCCGCCGATCGCTGCCTGCACCAGGCCGGGGTATCGTCCCATCAGCCGTTTATTTTGCTGGCTCCGGGAGCCAGTTGTGCCGCCCGATGTTATGACCCAGAGCGCTACAGGGAAGTGGCGCGGTTGCTGGCCACCCACACCAATCTGCCGATCGTGGTGGTGGGCAGTGAGCGGGAAGGGGAACTGGTCGCGCCGATTCTGGCCTTGCAGCAGGAAGGTTACCCGATCGCCTCCCTGGTCGGGCAGACCTCGGTGCCAGAACTGGCCGCTGTGATTCGCCGAGCCAGCCTGGTGATTGGTAATAATTCTGGCCCCATGCACCTGGCGGATGCCTTCCGACGACCCCTGGTAATCTTGTTTTCTGGCACCGATCGGGTATCCCAGTGGCGACCCCGCAATGCCCCGACAATTTTGCTCCAGCGATCGGTAAGTTGTTCTCCCTGTTATGGGTTTCGCTGCCCCTACAACCTGGAATGTCTGGATATCGCCCCGGCCGAAGTTGTGCAGGGGTGCCTCGATTTATTGCAGACAACCCTGGGGGCCAGACCCGCTGTTCAACTGACCATTTGAGCCAAGGAGTATGCCGTGACTGAACAATTCAGACAGGTTTTTGAAGAGGTGGTCAAGCGGTTGTCTGAGTTGCTGTGCGGGCAGGTTGCCGTTCTCAATAGCCGGGGCATCGTGATCACCAGTAATGCCCCGGGCTGCAATGGTGTTCCCTTTGAGCAGGTTTACGGCCTGTTTGGGGAGACTTTTTTACGGGTACCGATTTATCTCAATGGCCAGGCCGGTGAGATCCTGGTGGCCGAATCGGAAAAGAGCGAAAAGATTTCTCCCCGATTGGTTCAGGGGTTAGTCGAACTGGTCATCAGTCAGGCCACCACGGGCAGGCAATTACTGAATCAACATGAACTGAAGAATAAATTCATCTACGATTTGCTGCGTGGTTCCAGTTTGAATGAAATTGACATTCTGCGGGATGCTCAAATTTTAAGTATGGATTTGACCCGGCCCCGGGCTGTGATTTTGATTGATGCGGCAGACTATATCCTCAAACCCTTTGATCACAAGCCCTTTAAGGCGACGGAATCTCAGATCTGGCAGCGGGTGGAAGCGATTATCAAAAGTATTGTGAGTTTCTTCCATCTGCCCAACGATACGATTTGTGCCTACATTGGGGATGGGGAAATTGCCGTATTAAAAGCGATCAGTAGTCAAGATCTGGCCGCCTGGACGGGGCAGGATGATCCGGCTCAGGGCAATGGTTCCTGGGCCAATCTGGTGGCCCTGAAGCGGGCCGGGACGGGGTTGCTTTCCCGCCTGCGCCATGACACCCAGACCTGTATGAGTATCAGCATTGGCCGTTATCATCCCACCCTGCGCGGGTTGGCCCAGTCTTACCAGGATGCCCGGGTGGCCCTTTCTCTGGGCAAGCGATTTCATGGTCATAACCAGGTGCATTGCCTCGATCGCCTGGGAATTGCCGCTTTTATTGGCACCTTTGATGAGACGACTAAAATTGAACTGGCCCGGCATTTACTCAGCCCCCTGCAGCAGGAACCAGAATTACAGGAAACCCTGGAAGTCTTTTTTCAGACCAACTGTTACCCTTCCGCTACGGCCCGCCAGCTCTCTATCCATCGCAATACTCTGAGTTATCGCTTAGATAAAATCGCCTCCCTCACCGGCTTAGATCCGCGCCAGTTTGATGATGCCCTGCAGATTCGACTGGCCTTGATTCTGCGATCGCTGCGAGAAGACCTGCCCCGCTCAACCTCTCCGGCCCTGGCTCCGCTCAATCCTTTGGCCGCGGCACCCACCATCGCGGAGCCGGGGGCCTTGCCCGCACCTGCCGCCAGAGGTGTTCGTAACTGGCAGTCATCTGTTCAACTGTAAACTGGGCCACGGCCAGGGCTCGTCCCTGCTGTCCCAGGAAGCTGCGTAACTTGGGGTCATCTCGTAACCGGCGAAGCGCTGCTGCCAGTTCCTCGACATGATTTTTCTCAACGAGGATGCCGGTTTTGCCATCTATCACCGCTTCCGCCACACTGCCCACCGGAGTCGCAATCACTGGACGGGCCGCCAGCATCGCTTCCACGATCGCCAGGGGAAATCCCTCGGAGCGGGAGGGTTGGACAATGGCATCAAACTCCCCCAGGTAATCCTGGGGCTGCGCTACCCACCCCCGCAGTTCGATGCGATCGGTAATTCCCAGGCTGGTGGCTAACTGTTCCAGATGGTAGCGCTCTCCCCCTTCCCCTAAAATCACAGCCTTCACCCCCTCCACCTGGGCGATGGCCCGCAACAAAATCTCATGGGCTTTCATCGGATCCAGGCGGCCAATGCTGCCTACGATTAACTCTCCCGGGGGGCGATCGGCCAGGGGGGCAGGTTCTCCCCGATCGGGGACCCCATTGGGAATTGAAACCACACTATGGCGGCCGAGGGCGTAAAAGTCTTCCACCCGCCGGGCACTGGCTTCACCCACCGCCACATTGGCATCTACCCGCAGGGCCAACCAGCGAGTCCGCCAGAGTTGCAGGGCAGCCGTGGTTCGCAGGGGCAGTTGATCGACCCGAACCACCCGGGTCTGGGGCAGGGTGAGAGCCGTGACCAGCCCGATCGCAGCGGCCCAGGGAGTACAGAGATTGACATGGATAATATCTGGTCGGAGGCGGTGCCAGGTGAGGCAATGGGCCAGGATGGAAGCCAGCCCCCTGGCCGGTAAAACAATCTGGGGAGTTTGGGGACGGCCTGTGGTAATTCGCTCAAGCACTGCGGCAGAAACCCCGATCGCCGTGATCTGAGTTGCCGGGTCAGCGGTGGCCACCAGATGCCCCAGGCTAATTTCGGCCCCGCCAATGGTCGTCGAATCGGTATAGACTGCAACCCGCAGGGGGCGATCGGTGTTCATAAACCTGGCTCTGAACCACTTCTGAATTCTAGAGTTCTCTGAATTGTTTGCCATTGGGCAAAATGACAATTTTGGAGAGTTGATTGAACGTCAATCTGCAATGGGATAGTTGTTCTGTAATTATCCACTGAACAGACTTAAAGGTTGTGTATAGAAAATTTTATAGATGAGTAAAGTCTTTCCTTCTGACTGGAGCAAAATCTTGTTGCCAGATACCCCGTTGCTGGAGATTGTTGTCCGGGGTTCCCTGATGTATATCGCATTGTTCTTGATGTTACGCTTTATCCTGAAGCGTCAGGCAGGTACGGTCGGAATTACTGACCTTCTGGTAATAACCCTGATTGCCGATGCGGCTCAAAATGGAATGGCAAATGATTATTCATCTATCGCCGATGGTATTTTGCTGGTCGGTGTGATTATTGGTTGGAGTTATTTAATTGACTGGTTGGGCTATCGATTTCCCCGCTTTCAAAGAATTGTTCATCCCGGCCCTTTGCCTTTAATCAAAGATGGTCGAATGTTACGCCGAAATATGCGTCAGGAGCTGATTACCGAAGGGGAGCTAATGACTCAACTGCGGGAACAGGGAATTGAAAACATTCACAGTGTCCGATCGGCCTTTATGGAAGGAGATGGTCGGATTAGCGTGATTAGTTATGATTCTTGAACATTCAAGTGGTCGGCGAACAAGTTGATCTGGGAAATTGTGCAAATGCCCAATCTCATCCTCTGATAAAACAGATCATCTTAGGCAAACGTCTGATGTAATTTAAGTGTTTGCCAATCACCATAGATGGAAGTAGTTAGGCAGGATGTCACCCATTCATGCGGCCCTTACGTATTCTCACATGGCATATTCATGGCAGTTATCTTTACTATTTGACCCAGGCTCCCCATGAGTTTTACCTGCCAGTTAAACCGGGGCGGCCAGAAGGGTATGGCGGACGGTTGCGGGGGATTCCCTGGGCAGATAATGTGCATGATGTGGAAGCAGAATCGGTGTCTCAGCTAGACTTTGACTGTATTCTGTTTCAGTCTCGTAGAAATTATGAGATTGATCAGTACGAAATCCTGTCGGAACAGCAACGATCGCTGCCCCGGATCTATTTAGAGCATGACCCGCCCCGGGAACATCCCACCGACACCCGGCATCCGGTAAATGACCCGAATGTGCTGCTGGTGCATGTTACCCACTTTAATGACCTGATGTGGAACAGCGGTGCCAGTCCTACCCGGGTGATTGAGCATGGGGTGATGGTGCCCGAATCCGTCCGTTATACCGGAGAACTCGATCGGGGCCTGGTAGTCGTCAATGGGCTGAAGGCCCGGGGGCGGCGGTTGGGAGCCGATGTGTTTGATCGGGTGAGTGGTCAGGTGCCCCTGGATCTGGTCGGCATGGGAGCGGAGCAAATGGGTGGGCTGGGAGAAGTTTTACATCAAGATTTACCAGCCTTTCAATCGAGGTATCGATTCTTTTTCAATCCAATTCGCTACACCAGTTTTGGCCTGGCCGTCTGTGAGGCGATGATGGTGGGCATGCCCGTGATTGGTCTGGCCACCACTGAGATGGTAACTGTGGTTGAGAATGATGTCTCGGGTTATGTCGATACCAATATCAATCGCCTGGTTGAACGAATGCAAATGCTACTGCAACATCCTCAGGAGGCGATGCGACTGAGTGCTGCTGCCCGCCGCACAGCCCAGGAGCGCTTTTCGATGCAACGCTTTATTCACGATTGGCACAATGCCTTTAACTCTGTTACCGGTGGGGTTCAGAAGCTATCTCCGGTAGTCCCTCGATCGGTCACAGGAGGTCTGGTATGAAACGAACCATCGCCCTGATCAGTGAACATGCCTCTCCCTTTGCCATGCTGGGCGGAGTCGATAGCGGTGGGCAAAATGTCTATGTCGGACAGATTGCCAAACATCTGGCCAGCATGGGCTACGAAGTCGATGTGTTTACCCGGCGGGATAGCGATCGCCTGCCAGAAGTGGCGGAGTGGGTGGAGGGAGTGCGTCTGATCCATGTTCCGGCGGGGCCAGCGGCACCAGTCCGCAAGGAAGAATTGCTGCCCTATATGGCAGAGTTCACAGACTATATTCTCCGTTTCTGTCGTAGTCAATGTTTGACCTACGACCTGATCCATGCCAACTTCTGGATGTCAGGGCTGGTGGCGCTAGAACTGAAGCGGTTGCTGGGGATTCCGTTTGTGATTACCTTCCATGCCCTGGGCCGGGTGCGGCGGCAGTTTCAGGGACAGGCGGATGAGTTTCCCGATGAGCGGTTTGCGATCGAAGATCAGGTGATTGCCGCCGCCGACCATATTATTGCCGAATGCCCCCAGGATGAACTGGATCTGACCCATCTCTATGCCGCTAACCCGGCCAGAATTACGATTATTCCCTGTGGCTTTGACCCAACGGAGTTTTCTCCCCTGAGTAAACCCCTGGCCCGAGTGGCCCTGGGTTTGCCGGCAGAGGAACGGGTGATGCTGCAACTGGGCCGCATGGTGCCCCGCAAGGGGGTGGATACGGTGGTGCAGAGTCTGGCCCATTTACAGAATCGGGGCGTGACGGCCCGCTTACTGGTGGTGGGAGGAGAATCGGACACCCCCGATCCTGCAATCACCACTGAGATTGGCCGGCTTCAGGCGATCGCCAGGGCTGCTGGAGTGGCCGACCAGGTGACCTTTGTTGGTCGGCGGGGGCGAGAGGTTTTGAAGTATTACTACAGCGCCGCTGATCTGTTCATTACCACCCCCTGGTACGAGCCCTTTGGGATTACTCCCCTGGAAGCCATGGCCTGCGGTACGCCGGTGATTGGCTCGAAGGTGGGCGGCATCAAATTCACGGTGCAGGACGGGGAGACGGGATACCTGGTAGCCCCCAATGATCCGATCGCCATCGCCGATCGAGTGGCTCACCTTTATCAATATCCCCAGATCCTCAAAACCTTTCAGCGTCAGGCGATCCAGCGGGCTAATGAGTTGTTTACCTGGCAGAAGGTGACCCGCACCCTGGCCGATCTGTATGAAGAGGTGATTGCGGCTAGCCAGCCGGAAACCCGCTATCAAACCAAAGCGATCTCGATTTTAGAGCGGGGCTTTGATCGGGTGTTAGAAGCCCTGCAATCTTCCCGGTTTCGCCTGCGCCATGGCATCTTACAGGTGGCAGAAGTGTTGTACGACTGCTTTGCCCGGGGCGGCAAACTCCTGATCTGTGGCAACGGTGGGAGTGCCGCCGATGCCCAGCATTTTGCGGCGGAGTTTGTCGGTCGGTTCAAGCATCCCTGTCGTGCCGGGTTGCCCGCCCTGGCCCTGACGGCAGACACGGCCATTTTGACCGCCTGGGCGAATGATGTTGCCTACGAGCAGGTCTTTGCCCGTCAGGTAGAAGCTTTTGGCCGTCCTGGGGATGTGTTGCTGGTGATCAGTACCAGTGGTCGATCGGCGAACCTGGTTCAGGCGTTGCAGGTGGCCCGCAGTCAGGGATTGGATTGTATTGGTCTGGTGGGTGGAGATGGCGGTGCAGTGCGATCGCTGGCGGATCTGTCGATTCTGGTGCCCTCGGCTGACCCCCAGCATATTCAAGAAGTCCAGATTGTGGTGATCCATCTGTTGTGTGAGCTGGTAGAAGAGCGCTGGCTGGATCGGATCGAAGGCGAAAAACAGCGATCGGGAGTTTTAGAACAACCGGTGGTGGTGCCCCATGGCATTGAAGTCGATCGGCCAGATGTGAATCTGGTGACTGTAGAAACCCAACCGCGAGTCAAGGTTTCTACGGTGAGTCAACTCTAAATCAACAATCTTGCAATTCAAACGTAACTGCTCAGGAGGAACTTAAATGACGCAGGAGTTAACCGGTAAAGTCGCCCTGGTAACCGGGGGAGGACGGGGTTTAGGCGAAGCCATCTGTCATACTCTGGGGCAGGCCGGAGTGGTGACGATCGTCGCCGATATTCGAGAAGACCTGGCCGAAAAGGTCGCCCTGGAGATTCAATCGGAAGGGGGTAAAGCGGCCCCCCTGCGCCTGGATGTCTGTGATGAACAGCAGGCCGAGGCCGCGATTCAGCAGGTGACCCAGGAGTACGGAGGCATTGATTTTTTGATCAACAATGCCGGTACCGATGTCACCCTATCCGTAGAAGAACTGGCCATTTCCGACTGGGATCGGGTACTGGCCGTCAACCTGCGGGCTCCCTTTATCCTTTCCAAATTTGTCTTTCCGAGTATGCGGCAACGGGGCAGCGGCCATATCGTGAATGTCGCCTCCACGGCTTCTAAACGCACCTGGCCCAATGCCTCCGCCTACCATGCCAGTAAGTGGGGCTTGCTGGGTCTGAGCCATGCCCTGCATGTGGAAGCTCGCCCCCACGGAATTAAGGTGACGGCGGTGGTGGCCGGTGGGATGCAGACTCCGTTTATTCTCGATCGCTTCCCGGATACGCCTCTAGAGAAATTGCAAGATCCCAAAAATGTGGCGGCCACCATTCGGTTCATTCTCACCCAGCCCCCAGAAACGGTGATCCCGGAAGTGATGGTGATTCCCATGCAAGAAAGTTCCTGGCCCTAACGCTGATGAAAGCAGTATTCCTCGACAAAGACGGCACCTTAATTGAAGATGTCCCCTACAACGTCAACCCGGCTCTGATCCGCCTGACTCCGGGGGCTGAAATGGGTTTACGTCTGCTGCACCAGGCTGGTTACCAGCTGATCGTGATTTCCAATCAATCGGGGGTGGCACGGGGCTACTTTCCAGAAGCGGCCCTGACCGGGGTCGAAGCCCGGTTGCAGCAGCTATTAGGCGATTTTGGCGTGCCCCTGACTGGGTTTTACTACTGCCCCCACCATCCCCAGGGCCAGGTCGCTGCCTACGCGATCGACTGTACCTGTCGCAAGCCCGAACCCGGTCTGATCCTGCAGGCAGCCCAAGAGCATGGTATTGAGCTGTCCCAATCCTGGTTTATTGGCGACATTCTCAATGACATGGAAGCCGGGATGCGGGCCGGTTGTCGCACCATTCTGCTTGATAACGGCAATGAAACCGAGTGGATTCTGTCTCCTCCCCGGTTACCTCACTATGTGGTGGCTGACCTGGCGGAAGCGGCGGCGGTGATCAAAGCTGCTCCCCCCCTGGCGGTCCCTCCTTCTCCCCTGTCTCTGTCCCCTTCCTCCCTGCTGCCCCATGTTCCTCGATCTCTCTGACCTGTTGCAATCCTTCAGCCAGAGCAAGATTCTGGTGCTGGGGGAAGCGATGCTGGACTGCTACCTGGAGGGAAGCAGCGATCGCCTCTGCCAGGAAGCTCCGGTGCCGGTGGTGACCCTCCACGATCGGCAAAACTTTGCCGGGGGGGCGGGCAATGCGGCGGTCAATCTCCAGAGTCTGGGTGGGCAGGTGCAGTTTCTGTCGGTGATAGGAGCCGACCAGGAAGGGGAACTGCTGGGCCAGGTGTTAGAGCACCAGGGCGTAACAACGGAGCAATTGCTGGTGCAGCCCAGCCGGCGCACCCTGGCCAAGCATCGGGTACTGGCGGGGGCTCAGATGTTGCTGCGGTTTGACCAGGGGACGACGACAGCCCTTGATCCAGATATGGAACAGCGACTTATCGATCGGTTGATCCATCTGTTCCCGACCTGTGATGCGGTCCTGGTGTCAGACTATGGCTATGGGATTTTGACCCCCCGGGTGATTCAAACCCTGGCCAACCTGCAGGCGCTTTCTCCCCGGATTCTGGTGGTCGATTCGCGCCAGCTGGCCGCTTACCGGGATGTTGGGGTGACTGCCGTCAAGCCCAATTACGCTGAAGCGATTCAGCTCCTGGGGTTGCCCCGACTGGAGGATAGACAGCGGTTAGACCAGATTGCCGCCCAGGGAGAAAGGCTGCTGCAATTGACCGGGGCCGAAATCGTCGCGGCCACCCTGGACCAGGAGGGGGCTTTAATTTTTGAGCGAGATCGGCCCCTGCCTTACCGCACTACCGCCCGGCCCACCACCCCGACTCAGACCACGGGAGCGGGGGATACCTACATCAGTGTCCTGACCTTAGGACTGGCCCTGGCCGCCCCCCTGCCGATCGTGGCCGAACTGGCGGCGACGGCAGCGGCGATCGGAATTGCCAAAGAGGGAACCGCTACCTGTTCAAGGCAAGAACTCATAGAACAAGGGAGAACCACCGATGACCTGCGCCTGGGACAACGCCAAAAATTTGCTGTGTATTAGGCTGGATGCGATCGGGGATGTGTTGATGACCACCCCGGCGATTCGGGCTTTAAAGACTGCCCGCCCCGATCGCCACATCACCCTCCTGACTTCTCCGGCGGGGGTGGGCATTGCGGCCCTGGTACCCGAGATCGATGATGTCCTGGTCTACGATGCCCCCTGGATGAAGGCCACGGCTCCCCGGCAAAATAGCCAACCCGAACTGGCCATGGTAGACCGCCTGAAACAGGGGGAATTTGATGGGGCAGTGATCTTTACCGTCTATAGTCAAAATCCCCTGCCAGCGGCTCTGCTCTGCTACCTGGCCGATATTCCCCTGCGGCTGGCCCACTGCCATGAGAACCCTTACCAGCTACTAACAGATTGGGTCTTAGACCCGGAACCGGGGCGGGGGATTCGCCATGAAGTGCAGCGCCAGCTAGACCTGGTGGGGACGGTGGGTTGTCGTGCCGGAGATGAGCGCCTGTCTCTCCAGGTGCGGGACGCCGATCGAGAATTTGTCTCAAACTTGCTGGCCGGTCTGGGGATCGATCATTCCCGGCCCTGGACAGTGATCCATCCCGGTTCTACCGCCCCCTCCCGCTGCTACAACCCGGCCAGTTTTGCGGAGGTGGCCCGTCGCCTGACCGTAGACCGCAACTGCCAGGTGTTATTTACCGGCGTAGAAGCGGAACGGGCCTTAATCGAAGGAATTCAGAAACAGATGGGGGTGTCCTCCCGCAGCCTGATCAACACCCTCAACCTGGGGCAAATGGCCGCCTTGCTGGCGATCGCCCCTCTGCTGATCTCAAATAACACGGGGCCGGTGCATATGGCGGCGGCTCTGGGCACGCCGGTGGTCGATCTCTATGCCCTGACCAATCCCCAGCACACACCCTGGATGGTACGCCAGCGAGTACTTTACCAGGATGTGCCCTGCAAGTTTTGCTACAAGAGCCTCTGCCCGGAAGGGCACCATGACTGCCTGGAACGGGTGACCCCCGACCAGGTGGTGCGGGCGGCCTGGGAGTTATTGCAGGCGGGTCGGGGCTGGCAACCCGAGGCGAGAAGCCCGCTGTTTTATACCTTTACCTTTCCGGCGGCCAGTCCGGCCCTGGCCACGGTGGCAACTCAATCTGCACAAGACATCTGGCGATGACTGCGATCGTTGATATTTTAATTCCTACCTATTGCCGTCCGACGGCTCTGGCGGTCACCCTGACCAGCCTTTGTGCCCAGACCTGGCGAGAATTTCGGGTGGTGATTTCTGACCAGACCGAAGCATTTAATCCCTTAGAAACGGGGGAAGTCCAGGCGGTTTTGCGGCTGCTGCGGCTGCATGGAAATCCGGTGGATCTGCATAAGCATCTGCCCCGACGGGGACTGGCAGAGCAGCGACAATTTTTGCTGGATCAGGCATCCGCTCCCTATGTCCTGTTTCTGGATGATGATTTGATCCTGGAGCCCTACGTGGTAGAACGCCTGGTGACGGCGATTCAGGAGGAACAGTGTGGCTTCGTGGGCAGTGCCCTGAGTGGCTTGAGTTTTCTGGAAGATGTCCGGCCCCAGGAGCAGGCGATCGAATTCTGGGACAGGGTGCAACCCGAGGTGGTAAAACCCGGAACTTCTGGCTGGGAACGCTGGCGCTTGCATAATGCAGCCAATATCTATCATCTGCAGGAACGTCTGGGCTTAACACCGCAGACCCAACGCAAATATAAGGTGGCCTGGGTTGGGGGCTGCGTTCTCTACGACACAGAGAAACTGCGGAGTGTGGGTGGGTTTTCCTTCTGGCAGGACTTACCGGAAAACCACTGCGGCGAGGATGTGCTGACCCAACAGCGGGTGATGGCGGCCTATGGCGGCTGTGGAATTATTCCCTCCGGGGCCTACCACCAGGAGTTGCCAACCACGGTGGTCGATCGCAGTGTGAATGCGCCGGTGTTTTTGGCGGAGACGCAGCAGGGTTAAGGGTTATGGCGGTGCTACCTGACATTCAAAAAATCGCCGTTTTACGGGCCAACGCCTTAGGCGACCTGATCTTTGCCCTGCCCGCCCTAACTGCCCTGCGGCAAACCTACCCCGAGGCCGAGATTGTGCTGCTGGCGCGGCAGTGGCACCGGGATTTTTTGTCTCAACGGCCTGCCCCCGTCGATCGGGTGATTGTGATTCCTCAGGGGGGGATTGGTTCAGAGTCGGCCGTGGGACAAGATCCCGAGGAACTGGCCAATTTCTTTCGGGCCATGGTGGCAGAACGGTTTGACCTGGCAATTCAATTACATGGTGGAGGCCGCAACTCCAATCCGTTTTGCCAGAATCTGGGGGCCAGAACGACGATCGGCCTGCGTACCCCCGATGCCCTCCCCTTAGATCGCTGGGTGCCCTACGTCTACTACCAGTCCGAGATTTTACGCTACCTGGAAGTGGTGGCCCTGGTCGGGGCTAAAACAACTGAGGTACAACCCAAAATTACGGTGACCGAGGTCGATCGGGCAGAGGCCCGCCAGGTGTTAGCGGAGGTGCCAGCTCCCGTTTCCGCTCAACCCCTGATTGCCCTGCATCCGGGTGCTACCGACAGCCGCCGCCGCTGGTCAACTACCAAGTTTGCCGCTCTGGGAGATTTTCTGGTAGAGCAGGGGAGCCGAGTGGTGGTGACCGGAACTGCCCCGGAGCGACCTCTGGTAGAAGCGGTGGTCAGGCAGATGCGATCGCCGGCTCTAGATCTGGCAGGCAAGCTCTCCCTGGGTGGGCTAACGGGGCTGTTGTCTGGCTGTCAACTGGTGATTTCAAACGATTCCGGGCCGCTCCATCTGGCTGCAGCCGTGGGTACCGCCACGATCGGCATTTACTGGTGTGGCAACCTGATTACCGCCGGGTTACCCCTGCGCAGCCAGCACCGGCCCTTGATTTCCTGGCGGTTAGATTGTCCGGTCTGTGGCTTAGATTGTACGAAACATCATTGTGAGCATCGAGATTCCTTTGTGGATGATGTGTCGGTGGAAGAAGTAGAGACGATGGCCCTGGAATTGCTGCCGTAGTGAAGGGCGCTGGTTGAGTGGATGTCTGGTCACCGTGGCAGGGGAAACTCTGCAAATTTTAAAAAACGCTGGCAACGATATATCATGGCTAAACCTTGTGATGTTTTCCGGTTTGGGCATCCCTTCAGTCATACCTATGTGGATTAAGGTTTAGAGGCTGGCCCCTGGCTACCCTGAATTGAGCAAGACTATGATGAAGTGTGACTTGATTACAATCGGCTGAGGAGGTTGAGATGCAGTTGCCAGAACCCCAAACCAAGACATTTCCCAGCTTGGTAGGTGCAATCGAGCAAGGGCAAATTAAGATTCCCCAGTTTCAAAGAGACTTTGTGTGGACGATGCAGAAGTCGGCAGGTCTTATAGACAGCATAATCAAAGGTTACCCAATTGGTACTTTCATTTTTTGGCGTACCAAAGAGCGTCTTCGCTCGGTTAAAGATATTGGTAAGCTGGTTCTACCGGAGCCAGGGCAAGGTGAGTTCGTTGATTATGTTTTAGACGGGCAGCAAAGACTAACAAGCCTTTTCGCAAGCCTCAAGGGTGTTTCTCTGGTCAGAGAAAATGGTCGAGAGGATGATTTCTCTAAGATATTTATTGATTTAGAGTCTGGAGAGTCCGATCAAATTGTTATCACTGATATTGATGGCAAGAATGCAGAAAGCCTAATCAGTATCCTTGCTTTGCTAACAGGCGACTTCATGGTGTTAGCAGCATATCCTCAAAGATACCATGAGAAGCTTAGAACCTATAAAAACAGAATTGAGAGTTATCAGTACTCAATAATTCAAGTTAAAGATGCTCCTATAGAAATAGCTACAGAAATTTTTACGCGAATCAATGTTGGGGGCAAACCATTATCGCTTTTTCAAATAATGGCAGCTAAAACATTTGACCATGAAAGGCAGTTTGACTTGTCAGAAAAAGTCAAAGAGCTACTAGATAATCTAAAACCTTTTGATTATGAAACAATTTCAGATGCCACCGTCTTACAAATTGTTTCAATCATTTTATCAAAAGAGTGCAAGAGGCAGGTTATTCTCAGTCTTGACAAAAACGATTTCATAAACGTTTGGGACAGAGCAAAAGATGCGATAGAACGGACTGTAGAATATTTTAGAAATTATTATAGAATTCCAGTTTCTCAGCTCCTTCCTTACAATGCTTTGATTGCTCCTTTTTCATATTTCTTTTTTCATCATCCTGACAGACCCACTGGGGATAAACAGAAATTTTTGGAAGATTTTTTCTGGAGATGTTCTTTGTCTGGTCGTTATTCATCTGCTGTAGAAAGCAAACTGGCGCGGGATGTGAAAAGGATAGACCAAATTCTTGTAGGTGAATTACCTGGTTATGATTGGTCAATTGATACTTCAGATGAATTTATTAAGAATAATGGCTGGTTTAGCGCAGCCAGAAGCTATATAAAAGCGATCTTATGCATATATGCTTATCTGCAACCAAAGTCTTTTAACGACAACTCTATAGTTAATATCAGCAACTACTGGCTGAAACAAGCAAACAGCAAGAACTATCATCATTTCTTCCCAAAAGCACATTTAAGGAGTCAAAATTATGGGGAATTTCGCATTAACCATATACTGAACATTACAATAGTCGATGACTTTCTCAACAAGAGAGAGATTAGAGCGAAGGCACCATCAAGATATATGGCTAAATTTCGAGATGTAAATCCAAATCTAGAAGCTACTATGAAAACTCATCTGGTAGAGGATTTAGATGCTTTTGGTATTTGGAATGATGACTACAATAAATTTTTTGATGAGCGAGCAAAAGTTGTTAGTTGTGAACTCTCTAAAAGAATAATTAAACAGGATATTGATAAGCAAGGACAGTCAAATATAGTTGACGACTTTGAAGAGGAACTAACAACTGCTGAATAACTAAATCAAGTTCATTAATCCAATTCTGGTTGAATCACCAATGAGAAAATTTGTTCAGTCAAACCTGCTTGAAAATCAACCTAATTAAACTAATACTCTTCTAAAAGCTATGTCTCTTACTGAATTATTTCCGGTAGTCAGTCAGCTTTCACATCAGGATAAGCTACGCCTTATTCATTTCCTCTTGCTTGCAGTTGCTAAAGAGGAAGGCTATGAATTACAAACAACTGAGACTCAGACTCAAGAAAACTTATTATTGCAACAGTTAGAAGCTACTGAGGCGGTAGTATGGTCGCCCTATGATGCTCATGGAGCCGCTCAAACTCTTTCAGAACTTTTAGTGGCGGCAAGGCAAGAGGGCGATGCTTAACGGTCAGCGATTTCCTTTCCTTGAGCGCACCAACAGCGCAGGGTTGTCCAGCGTGATGCCTTATTTACCAATAACACTGAACTACTGGGATCGCTCTGTAGAGATGATGGCTTTGCTGGACAGTGGTGCAAGCGTCAATGTACTGCCTTATGAAGTTGGCTTGCAGTTAGGAGCAGTTTGGGAAAATCAAACAGTACCAATCCAGTTAAGCGGTAACCTGGCTCAGATGGAAGCACGAGGGCTGGTGCTGTCAGCAACCGTTGCTGATTTTCCCTCAGTTTTGCTTGCATTTGCCTGGTCACAATCTAGAGAAGCGCCGCTAATCTTGGGGCATATGAACTTCTTTGCGGAGTTTGATGTGTGTTTCTACCGTGCCGACCTCGCCTTCGAGTTGCATCCAAGAGCAAAATAGCGGTATCCATTCAGCTAGCCGTTCAATACTGCGTTGGTGCAGGCGGGATAGAGGTTATCGGTGAGAGTTTGACTTTGTCTGTCGCTATACAACTTCATCGTTATGTTCCCCGGAGGGAAGCCCTGGTGACTCAGCTCAAAATCCAGCGTCGATCGCTCACCTTTGCCGATCAGCACCTGTCTTACCTGGAGTGGCATCAGGGCCAGGAACCCCTGCTCTTACTCCATGGCATGGCCGATCATAGTCTGGTCTGGGCCGACCTGGGCAACTTTTTGCAAGAGCGCTACCACATTCTGGCCCCCGACCTGCGGGGGCATGGCAACAGCAGCAAACCGGCCCGGGGCTATCGCTGTCGCGATATCATTGCCGATCTGGAAGCCCTCATGGCCGCCCAGGGCTGGAGTTCTGCCCATGTGGTGGGCCATTCCTGGTCAGCCAAGGTTGCAGCTTTCTGGGCCAGACAAAACCCCCAGGCCATTCGCAGTCTGGTGCTGGTGGATCCGTTTTTTATCAATACCCTGCCCCGCTGGTTTAAGCTCACCTTCCCTCTGCTGTACCGCACCCTGCCCTTCCTCAAGCTCCTCGGCCCGTTTGAGACTTATGAACAGGCAGAACAACAGGCGCGGGAATTGAAACAATATCGCGGTTGGAGTGCATGGCAGCAGGCAGTGTTTGCCGAGGGCATGGAGCAGAAATCCGATGGTCGCTGGGGCTCTAAGTTTGTGATTCAGGCCCGGGATGAAATCTTTGCCGATGTCATGGAGGTGGCTGGTTTAACCACCCCGATCGCCATTCCCACCCTATTTATCCAGCCAGAGCAGGGCCTGAACCGCATGGCATGGCAACTCCAACCCTACAAAACCTACCTGCAAAATTTAGAGATTGTTCAGGTCCCCGGCCATCACTGGTGTTTTCTGGTGGAGCCGGTTGCCTTTAACCTGGCCGTAGCAACCTTCTTAGATCGTCTGGGAAGACCCTGACGGGACAGCATCCCGCAACTTTTGCATCAACGGAATTTGAATCACAAACTCCGTTCCCTGGCCCGGGGTAGAAAAACACTCCAGCTTACCACCATGTTTCTCTGCCACGATCTGATAGCTGATCGGCATGCCCATGCCGGTTCCCTTGCCGATGGTTTTGGTTGTAAAGAAGGGATCAAAAATCCGTTTTTGAACCGATTCAGTCATTCCAATACCGTTGTCTGAAATAGAGATCTTGACCCAATCCCTATCTACGACAGTCGTGCGGATGACAATTTGACCGAGTGGTGCTTCAGCCTTCTGATCAACTTCTTCCAGGGCATCAATGGCATTGGCCAGAATATTCATAAACGCCTGGTTCAGTTGCCCCGGGTAGCACTCGACCGGGGGCAGATTCCCATACTCCCGCACAACCTGAATGCCCTGTCGATCGGGGCGATCGCGCAAACGATGCTGCAAGATCAGCAAGGTGCTGTCAATTCCTTCGTGAATATCAACCGCTTTAAAGCCTGCCTGATCGGTGCGGGAGAAGTTGCGTAGGGACAGGACAATTTGCCGAATCCGCTCCGTGCCAATCTTCATGGATTCCAGCATTTTAGGCAGGTCGGTCTGGATAAACTCCAGATCCAGTTCTTCCGCCTCGGCCTGAATTTCTGCTGCCGGACTGGGATAGTGCTTCTGGTAGAGCTGAACAAAGTCGAGCAGGTTACGGGCGTATTCCTGTACATGGGCCAGATTGCCATGGATAAAATTAACCGGGTTGTTAATTTCGTGGGCTACCCCGGCCACCATCTGTCCCAGAGCAGACATCTTTTCATTCTGAACCATCTGCACCTGGGTTCGTTGCAGTTCTTCTAAAAGTTGTTGCAACTGGTTATTTTTCTCATTCAGTTCTTGAGTTCTTTCGGCAACTCTAGACTCTAGAGTTTGGTTGTAGGTTTCCAGTTGTTCGTTAGCAATTTTTTGTTGGTGAAGCAGCTGTTTGACGGAGTGAATCAGTTGGTTAAAGGCATGGGCCAGAGTCCCAATTTCATCATTTTGTTCTACGGTTGCCTGTAAATCAAAATTAGATTCTTCCGTAGATTGGCGAGCTACCCTGGTAAGCGTCTGAATCGGTCGAGCGATCGCCCGACTGGTCAAAAGGGCCAGCAAAATAGCAATGGCAACGGATAACCCAATCCCTGAGATGACGATCGTCTGGGCCACCTGATTGGCCTGTTGCTGGTCGATTTCTGCGGCTTCCAGTTCTTCGTAGGCATGGTCAATCAACTCGACCAGATCATCTGATATCCCATCAAATTCCAGGGCCAGCTGACTGTTGGTAAATTCCAGCATCAGCGATCGGACCTGGGCCCGATCCGCCGGTAAGCTCAGGTTTAACCGACGAATTTGTTCGACCCGTGCTGCTAATTCTTGGGAATAGCGCTGTGGTACTTGATCGTAGGTGCGTAAAAAAGATGGAATCGTTAATTGGTGGACATGGTCCTGGGTCCCCGGGGACCGGTTGATAAATAGCTTCAGTTCGGCCCAGATTTGTTGGGCTTCGGCTTTGTGCTGCAGTAAGTGACTATACTCATCCCAAAATTTTTCTGGATTTTGGGAGAGGGGAATCAGTTGTTGCTGATGGGTTCGGGTTTGCAACACCCGCGTTTGCAGGCGATGCAACAGTTCTACTTCGTTACGGGCGTGTTCTTCATAATCTTCTGCCTGTTGCTGGTAATAATTGCCAATACCAAACCCGGCAATCGAGCCAGAAACTGCTACGCCCAGAGCCAGACCATAGCCCAAACCAATTTTCTGTCCAACTTTAAGGCTGGAGAGCCACCGCTTTAATTGCATTACCATACAACCTGCCCTTGCCCTACAGGAGCCTGTATAGATTTAAAGTTCCCAGCTTTCTAGCATGCTAACGGCAGAAAGCACTACTCCACCCTGTCCTTTCACCATACTCTGGCAACAGCGGTTGTCGCAAAAAAGCTGACTAACCGTTCTCTTCCCGATCGGCCCCGGAATCTGGCCTGAGTTTTGTCTCGGACATACTCCTGCGCTCAGGAAAGAGCCGGACTGGACTGACAAAGAATTTCAGGTAATTCTTCGATCACCCGCTGAAATGGTGCCGGATCATTCAATCCCTGGGCGACGATCAGGGCCCCCTGAATGGCTATGACGGCATCCGTAGCCCGATCCTGGGCCTGGGGTGGGGCCAGGCCCGTTTCCGTTAAGACGGCTGCGATCGCGCTAATCCAGACCTGATAAAGGGTTTGCACCCGCTGATGAAACAGATCCCGGGCCGAACCCATCAGGACAATGGCCGACAGACAGGGTTGCCTGCCTCCTTCATAGACATCCTTCAGCCGATCGCCCATCGATCGCAACCGCACCACTGGGTCACCGGGGCTTTGTAACGGTTGCACAATATTTTGCTCCATCCAGCTGGCCAGATAATCGAGCACCGTCTCTACCATCTCATCCTTACCACCCGGGAAGTGATGATACAGACTGGCTTTGCCTAACCCGGTGGCCTCGGAAATTTTAGCCAGAGTGGCTCCATCATAGCCATGCTGGCGAAACAGGCGTAACAGGTGGGGAATGTAGGTTTCTTTCGGCATGGGGCTGAGGGAGCAAGGGAAGAGGAGTTGTTGACATTATACCAACCATTCGGTACAGTCAAATTATACCGAACGAACGGTACAGTTTTGTCGGAACCAACAGGAGCACCAATCATGATTCAGCTTTACGGTCACGAACTGTCGGGTAATAGCTACAAAGCTAAATTGCTGCTGGCTTTGCTGGGGCTAGAGTATGAGTGGGTGAAGGTCGATTTGCTCAAAGGCGCTCACAAACAACCGGAGTTTCTCGCCCTGAATCCCTTTGGGCAGGTGCCGGTTCTGACCGATGGCGCGGTGGTGCTGGCCGATGCCCAGGCGATTCTGGTCTACCTGGCCCGACAGTACGGCGGTGACTCCTGGTTGCCCCTGGAACCCGAAGCCATGGCCCGAGTCATCCGCTGGCTCTCAACCACCGCCGGAGAGGTGCGTCAGGGGCCGGAATCCGCCCGTTTATATCACCGGTTTAGGGCCACCAACATTAACCTGGAACGGGCTATGCAGCGGTCAGAATTTATTTTGACCCAGTTGAACAATCACCTGGCAGAGCGGCAATGGTTAGAGTTGGGCCATCCTACCATTGCCGATGTGGCCGTATTTCCCTACGTGGCTTTGGCCCCCGATGGCCAGATTGACCTCGGCCCTTATCCCCAGGTGTTGGCCTGGATCGATCGGGTCAAACACCTGCCCGGTTTTGTCGGCATGGCCGGGATTTCGCAGCCCGTGACTGCTTAGAACCTAGCGGAGTGGAAGGGTAAAATCCTCCAGGCTGTAGTCCTGTCCACTCCATCACTGCAACCCAGGAGAATACGATGCCACGCAAATTTGGCGATATTGCCTTTACCCCAGAAGTGAAAGCGGCCCAGGCAGAACGGGGCTCGCGGCAGACCTACGAGCATTACATTGCCCATGGGCCGGCCAATGATACGATTACTCCAAAAATTGCGGAATTGATTGGCAAACTGGAAGGATTTTATTTGGGTACGGTCGGTTCTAATGGGTATCCTTATATTCAATTTCGGGGTGGGCCTGCGGGGTTTTTAAAGGTTTTAGATGAAACGACCCTGGGCTTTGCTGACTTTTCTGGCAATGTGCAATATATCACCGTTGGTAATCTATCGGCCAATGACAAAGCGTTTCTTTTCTTGATGGATTATCGTCATCGCAGGCGGATCAAAGTCTGGGGAAGGGCCGAAGTTATCGAAGGTGAGTCGGAATGGACGGAACGATTGCGGGTTCCCGACTATCCTGCGGCGATCGAACGGGCGGTGCTGTTTCATGTCGAAGCAACGAGTGAAAACTGTCCCCAACATATTCCAGTTCGCTATTCAGAAACGGAAGTCGAAGAGATGCTGGCTCCCCTGCACGATCGGATTGCTCAACTGGAACAACAACTCCTGCAACTTCAGGGCGATCGTCCCTGATTGGGCCGCCGTGCTCCCAGGAAAACCCCAGGGCAGTCCGGGAAGGGAGGGTTTTTTCTCTCCAATTTAGAAAACTCTATTCAATAATTACAATTTGTTGATAGGTAAATCGTATTTTTGTGTTGCAACCCCTTGCTTCTAACTATTTTCTTATGGCACTCTGCATAAAGTAAATCAAATACGGTTTGTACTGCGATTTGCCGTAGTATAACCTGTAGCACTTATTAGGAGAATATTCATGGGGCTAAACTCCCTGGGGGCAAGCTTGAGAAAGCCTAAAGTTTTTGCCCTGCTGGCGGCTCTGATCGCCGGTTTACTAGTAATTCCTGGGTTGCCTGGCTCACTTCAGGCAGCTACGACCAAAGCAACCATTCAATTTGTTTCCCCGGACTGGGTTGCAACCCATGCCAAGGATCCAGCTTTACGGGTATTAGATGTCCGAACCGCTCCCTTAGACTACATTGCCGGTCATCTGCCCGGGGCCGTGAATATTGCTGATAGCAATTTCCGTGGCCCCAATGGGGTTTTACCCGTGCAGTACTGGGATAACGCCAAACTGGCGGATACTTTTTCCAAGTCTGGGGTTTCTAACAATAGCAAAGTCCTGGTCTACTCCAATGGCAATGATGTTCTGGGGGCGACCATGGTGGCTTACCTGCTAGAGCGCTCTGGCGTGAAAAATATTGCGGTTCTGGATGGCGGCTATGCCGGTTATAAAGGGGCGAGCCAACCCGTCACCAAGGAGTTTCCCCGGTATTCTGCTGGTAAATTTACCCTGCGGGATGATGCCTCAATTCGGGTCAGCCTAGATCAGGTGAAAAATTTGATTGGCAAACCCGGAGTTGTGTTTATTGATCCCCGCCCCCCCGAACTGTTCCGGGGTGAGAAGGATATCTGGATTCGCAACGGTCATATTCCTGGTGCTAAAAACATTCCCTGGCCGACCTTTACCGAAGCTAACAATGCCCAGGAGAGTCTGAAAAACCCCCACAAGCTCAAATCCCTCAGCGAAATTCGGGCTTTGCTGGCAGAACGGGGGATTAAACCCAGTGATGATATCATCGTGACTTGCAGTACCGGTCGGGAAGCGACGCTGCAATACATTGTGTTAAAGCATTTGCTGGGCTATCCCAAGGTGCGAGTTTATGAAGGTTCCTGGACGGAGTACAGCACTACCAATCTACCGGTGGCTACTGGCCCAGAAAAGACCTTGGGCGCCCAGGTGAATTAAACCCAGATGTTTAACGTTTGAAAGCTCGGCTCCATCGAGCTTTCAAACATTAAGTTGTAAGTTTTCTGAGTTGCCCCACCGACAGCATGGACTGTAACAGGGGGACGATCGCCGGATTGTGGTAGTCCCCTGGCGGTAGGTGATCTCTATGACTTCGGTTAGTTGTTGCATCGGGGCATCTTTTAGACCCAGGCCCTTTGCCCCAGTCCCAAGCAGTTCTGGCCGCAGGGGGTACTGTATAGGTGGAATGCACCCACCCATGATGGCCCTGGCATTGGAGCAGAGGAACTGCACCAGTTTCAGGGCGCTTTGAGATTTATCAATCATCGCCGTAATCGCCGTGACCAGCACTCCACTGGGTTGGTAGGTCTGAATCTGCACCGCCAGTTCCCGGTCTTCCAGGTGATTACCCATGGCATCAATGAAGCGCACCTGGGTAAAGCCTGCGGTCTTTAACAGATGTTTTAGCACTCTGTTGTTATTTGGCGATGAAATCCATAGATGTTCTTATAACTTAACGAGACGGGCTCTCCCCTGGGAAGGCCCGTCTCTTGGGATGCCGTTGAGATGGCGATAGAAAAAGCAATACCAGTTAAAAATTCTCCATAAAAAACGATGGCTTCTCCCTTGACTCTCCAGTCCTCTGGAGCCTTCAAGATGGAATTAAGCAATTTGAGGATTGAATCAATGACCCTACAACTTAAAGTTCCGAACATGGCTTGCTCTGCTTGCAGTGACACGATCACCAAAGCCGTTCAGGCGATCGACCCGGGGGCAACGGTGCAGGCTGACACGAAAACCAAGCTGGTAGAGATCGATACCCAGGCTCCAGAGACGGCCATTCGGGAAGCGATCGTCACCGCAGGTTATACCATTGCCGATTGAAAGGAGGCCAACTAATGGAAACCACCTTAAAACTGAGGGGGATGAGTTGTGCCTCCTGTGCCCGTAATATCGAGGAAGCGATTCGATCGGTGCCAGGGGTGCAAGCCTGTAGCGTTAACTTTGGAGCCGAGCAGGCAGCGGTCAGCTACGACCCAAAACAAACTGACCTGGAGGCGATTCAACAGGCCGTGGATGAAGCCGGGTATGGGGCTACCGTCCTGGACCAGGACCCTCTGGCCGCAGAGGACGACGCAGAAAAAGTCACCCGTCAGGCGGAACACCAGGATTTGACCCGGAAGGTCTGGGTTGGAGGGATAATCAGCCTGATCCTGGTGGTGGGTTCCCTGCCCGCCATGCTGGGGTTGCCGATTCCCTGGATTCCGGCCTGGCTGCATGACTTCTGGCTCCAGGCGGTGCTGACGGCCCCGGTGCAATTCTGGTGCGGTAAGACCTTCTATCTCAATGCCTGGAAAGCCCTGAAGCGCCATGCGGCGACCATGGATACCCTGATTGCCCTGGGCACGCTGGCAGCCTACTCCTACTCCCTGTTTGTCACGATCGACCCCGGCTTTTTGCTCGCTCAGGGCATTATGCCGGGGGTCTACTACGAAGTCTCGGCGATTGTAGTCACCCTGATCCTGCTGGGCCGTTTGTTTGAGAACCGGGCCAGGGGTCAGACTTCGGAGGCCATTCGCAAGCTGATCGGGTTGCAGGCCAAGACCGCCCGGGTTCTACGCCAGGGCCAGGAAGTCGATATTCCGATCGCCGAAGTGGCCCTGGGGGATGTGGTACTGGTGCGTCCCGGGGAAAAGGTGCCCGTAGATGGCGAAATCATCGCTGGCTCTTCCACGGTGGATGAATCGATGGTGACCGGGGAAAGCCTGCCCGCTCAAAAGCAGGTGGGGGATGAAGTAATTGGGGCGACGATCAACAAGACGGGGAGCTTTCAGTTTCGGGCCACCCGCATTGGCAAAGATACGTTTCTGGCCCAAATTGTCAAACTGGTGCAGCAGGCCCAGGGGTCTAAGGCACCGATTCAACGGCTGGCTGACCAGGTGACGGGCTGGTTTGTCCCGGCGGTGATTGCCATTGCCCTTGCCACCTTTATCCTCTGGTACAACCTGATGGGTAACGTCACCCTGGCCCTGATTACTACCGTGGGTGTGCTGATCATTGCCTGTCCCTGTGCCCTGGGGCTGGCGACTCCTACCTCGATCATGGTTGGTACGGGCAAAGGGGCTGAGCATGGCATCCTGATCAAAGGGGCGGAAAGTCTGGAACTGGCCCACCAGATTCGGACGATCGTCCTGGATAAGACCGGCACCCTGACCGAGGGTAAACCCACCGTTACCGACTTTGTGACGCTGCATGGTACGGCCAATCGCAATGAATTAAAGTTGCTGGGGCTGGCCGCTGCGGTAGAACGGAATTCGGAACATCCCCTGGCGGAGGCCGTGGTGCAGTATGCCCGATCGCAGGAAGTAGCGCTAGAGGGGCAGAAGGATGCAGCTTTCCCGGCGGTGAACGATTTCCTGGCGATCGCTGGCAGTGGGGTGCAGGGTCGGGTATCAGACCGCCTGGTGCAGATTGGTACCCGGCGCTGGATGCAGGAGTTGAGCATTGATACCACGACCCTAGAGCAACCCTGGGAACGGCTGGAATACCTGGGCAAAACCGTAGTCTGGATCGCGGTAGATGGCACGATCGAAGGCATTTTGGGGATTGCCGATGCCCTCAAACCCTCGTCGGTCAGTGCGGTGCGGGCCCTGCAACGGCTCGGCCTGGAAGTGGTAATGCTGACGGGAGACAACCGCCGTACCGCTGAGGTGATTGGCCGGGAGGCTGGCATCCAGCGAATTTTTGCAGAAGTTCGTCCCGACCAGAAGGCGGCTAAAGTCTCGGAGTTGCAACGGGAAGGTAAGGTGGTGGCGATGGTGGGAGATGGCATCAATGATGCCCCGGCCCTGGCCCAGGCGGATGTCGGTATCGCCATCGGTACGGGAACGGATGTGGCGATCGCCGCCAGTGACATCACCCTGATTTCTGGGAATTTGCAGGGAATTGTGACTGCGATTGAACTGTCCCACGCCACTATCCGCAATATTCGCCAGAACCTGTTCTTTGCCTTTATCTACAATGTCGCCGGGATTCCGATTGCCGCCGGGATTCTCTTCCCCGTTTTTGGTTGGTTGTTGAACCCGATTATTGCCGGTGGGGCGATGGCGTTCAGTTCTGTTTCTGTGGTCACCAATGCCCTGCGGCTACGCAATTTTCAGCCCAAAACCTTCAGTTAACGGGCACCCCGAGGAGATTACCATGATCAAGCAAGCAACATTTTTCGCTACCCTGGCAGGTCTGGGATTTTTACTGGGAGCGATCTCCGGGGCGATCGCTGCTGAGTCGATGCCCGAAATGCAGAACCATACAGTTCCCCAGGCCCAACAATTTCAACCCATTGACCAACCTCTGGCCCATAAGATTGTTGTCACTACTGCCGGCTTAGGGTTGATTGGTCTGGAACTCTGGTGGTTTTTGCTGAGTAAACCCAAATCTCGTCAGGCCACTACCACCGCCGGAATCCAGGAGGTGACGGTGACGGTTGATGGTGGCTACGAACCGAGCCAGATTGTAGTGCAGGCAGGCCAGCCCGTGCGCTTAAACTTCGATCGCAAGGACCCCAGCAGTTGTCTGGAAGAAATCCGCTTACCCGACTTTCAGATCGCCCGGGAACTGCCCCTGAACCAGACAACGGCGATCGAATTTACGCCAGATAAACCGGGGCGCTATGAGTTTACCTGCGGCATGAATATGTTTCGCGGTGTGATTGAAGCCCGGCTAGGAGGTGGGGCCTAGTCTGTCAGGGCCGGAGTTTCTGCGGGAAAGCTCGACCTGATCCGCCGGGTCTTTGCCCGATCGCCGTCAGGTGCGGGGGCTAAAGTCAGTCGAGTAGTGCTGGTAGTTGTTTCGCCCAGATTTTTTGGCCTGGTATAGGGCTATATCGGCGTTCTGCAGCAGGGTGCGGTTGTCTGTGCCAGCATCAGGATAAAGGGCAATCCCGATGCTGGCTGTGACCCTGAGGCGATGGCCCTGAATCGAAAACTCTGGTTGTAAAGCCGCAATCAATCTGGCCGCAATTTCACTGGCATCGTCTCGGCTGCGAATTTGAGGCAATAGCAGGACAAATTCATCCCCACCCCAGCGGGCGATCGTATCTACTTCCCGCAGACAGAAGAGCAGGCGTTTTACAACATGTTGTAATAAGTCATCTCCGATGGCGTGTCCCAGAGTGTCATTCACTTCCTTGAATCGGTCTAAATCCAGAAACATCACAGCCAGAAAATTTGAGGTACTGTCTGTAGCTTTCAGGGTAGTAGAAAGTCTTTGATCAAACAGCAGGCGGTTTGGCAGATTTGTCAGGGGATCATGCAGTGCCCGATGCTGCATGATCTCTTCGGTTTGCTTGGCCTGGGTCACATCTCGAAAACTCACAACTCCGCCAACACTCTGGCCTGCTAATTGATAGGGCTTGAGAAAATACTCAAAAATATCGCCGTTTTTTAATCTCAGGTAGCCATTTTTGTCGCTGCTGGCTTCTGCAAAAATAGTTTGAAATTCGCCGCGATCGGACTCTATTAACTGATTTAAGACCGCATTAATTAAATATTCCCCATCTTTCATGGGATTGAGTTGGGCCAGTTGCCACATCTTCAGCAACTTCTGGTTAAAGCTGACAATGGTTCCGGCATTGTCTAAGACCAGAATACCGTCAGCCGTGGCTTCTAAGGTCGCTAACAAGAGTGATAAAGAACTTTCCAGGCGGGCGTTCACTGCCCGCAGGATTTCATTTTGTTCAATTAGTTGCTTCTCCTGCTGAAACCGCCGCAGGGCTTCGGTAGTAGTGAGAATCAGGTCGGTTTCATCCCAGGGTTTCCGAATGTAGCGGTACAGCGCCGCCTGGTTCACCACATTCCCTACGGAGTCAGCATCGGCCTGTCCGGTCAGCATGATCTTGAGGGTTTTGGGATACAGCCAGTGCAGTTGAATCAGCAGGGCATCGCCATTCATACCGGCCATTTGCTGGTCAGAAATAATCAGGGCAATGGTTCTGCCTTCCGCCCTCAGCTCAGCACAAAGTGCCAGAGCTTCTTCTCCGCTACTGGCCAGTTCAATATCATACTCTTTACCGAAGTTCCGCTTTAACTGGCTGCCCAGGCTCTTAAGAATTGTCCACTCATCATCAACACAGACAATCGTCGATCGCCCCATTTGTCTCATGCCTCAACCCGGGTGAGATTTCAATCAGCTCAAGGCTGTACTGATGATCTGGGCCAACTCCTCCTCGGACCAGGGTTTGTGGATGCAGGCGTAGAGGTTAGCTTCCAGACGGGCCCGCTCGATCGCCGCCGCATCGGCCTGTCCAGTCAGCATAACCGTAACAATTTCGGGAAACCGCTGATGAACTCTGGCCAAAAACTCGTCACCCCGCACATTGGGCATTAACCAATCGGAGACGATGATTAGAATTTTGATGCCTTCCTGTTCAAACTCGTCAATCACTTCCCAGGCTTCTGCGGCACTCTGGGCAACTTCGTAAACATACTGATTACCAAAGCGGCGTTTCAGTTGTTCTTTCAATGCCTTGAGAATCGGCGCTTCATCATCAACACAGAGAATGGCAGAGTCAGCCATGGTTCAATTTTCTCCCTCGCTATCAACAGGTATGACAGGTAACCACACACTAAACTGAGTATGTCCCGACCGGCTTTCTACCGTCATGCGGGCCTCGTGCTTATCCAGAATCTTCTGGCTAATATAAAGGCCCAATCCACTTCCTTCGCCTGCCGGTTTAGTTGTGAAAAAGGCATCAAAAATCTTCTGTTGGGTGTCTTCGGGTATACCAGACCCCGTATCGCTAATTCTCACCTCAATTTCATTGTTATGTTGGCGGGTGGCCATGGTCAAGGTGCCTCCTTGAGCCATGGCCTGAATGGCATTGTGAATCAGATTGGTCCAGACCTGGATCAGTTCATCGGGGTAGCCCCAGATGTCGGGCACAGGCTGATAGTCTCGTACAACCTGAATGTCGCGCTTGAGCTGATTGTGGTAAAGTTCGAGGACGGTTTCCAGACTGTTAGATAGGGTGACCCGCTGTTTCTGGCCGGTCTGGTCAAAGCGGGCGTAGTTTTTCAGGGCGAAAACGATTTTGGCAGAGCGATCGACGGCCCGTAAAATCATCTGGTTATTACTGAAAGAACAGGTCAGATTGTAGGCAAACTGAATTGCCCATTCACAATGCTGACTAGACAGTAGTGGGGTCAGGGGTTCAATGTCCTCAGAAATTCCCATGTCCAGCAAAAGGTCGGCCGTATAGCGGGCATCTTCCAGGTCATACTGGCGCAGTTGAGCCGCAATTTTGCGTTTCAAGGCCCGACTTTCTTGAGAGTCCATCAGGGGTTGGTGGGCGATCGCCCGTTGCACCAATTGAAAAAAGCTGGCCTGTTCGCTCATGCTCAACCGCTGGTGCAGCAGGGGCAGGTCTTCCAGGGCTTCTAACAATGCCTTGTGGGTATTACTGGCGGAGGCTTTAATGGCCCCCAGGGGGTTATTGATCTCATGGGCAACTCCGGCAATCAGTTGCCCCAGGGCCGCCATCTTTTCCTGCTGGATCAACTGATTCTGGGTCTGCTGCAGATTGTCCAGGGCTCCCTCTAAGTCCTGGTTTTTTTGCCACAACCGGCGGTTGAACTGGCGAGCCAGGATACCAATAGTGACGGCGGATAGGAGTAACGCAGCAGTGGTCCCGAGGTTGGCCAGATTCTGGCTTTGCTGCTTTTCCTCGATATAGAACGCTTCCAGGGTGGTGATCTGATCGTAAAGATCATCATAAACCTGGTCGATCAAGTCCGCATCCATGGCCTTTGCTTCCTTGACTTTTCCCTGGCCTACCAGTGCAAGGGCTTTGTCAATTTTCGTTTTGTAATCGCCGTAGAGCAAAAAGATTTTGTCTAGAGTGCCATTGTTATTCTGGTTATCAATCTCTTGCAATTTGTCCAGAATAGCTCTGGTGCTTTGCTGGTTTTCTGCCAGCTCTTCGGTCAGATCTTGATCAATCTCGCCCTTAGAAAAGCCTTCCCACTCTAAAGCATTAAGTCTACTCACCTGTTCTTTCGTCTGAGTCAGGAGTAACCGGGTGTTATTGCTCTGTTCTGCCATCTGATTTAACTGAAATATCGATCCGGCACAGGCGGCTGCGATTCCCAGGGAAATCAGTAACGTAGACCAGTTTCGCCATTTCAGGTTCAGTTTGGTTGGAGACTTACTGAACTCAGCCTGAAAGGGCAGATTGAGACGATAAAGCATAGGGCTTAAAGGTTGCTACAGAGAGATGACTCAAAACGCTAAGGCTTGGGCTACTGCTGAAGAGCTAAGAATCGTGAATTTAGTAAAACTCGAAACTTAATTTTTGCCAGGGCAACTCAGTCACACTTTCAAAAATTAAAAATCTGGTTTTAATGAATTTGTGATCTTACGGGGAAGGATGGCTGTTTATCTACTCTGAGCAGATAAACAGGGTTTGACTTATAGGTATCCTAATCGGGAAATGTGGCATTTCTGTGAACAGAGTTTTTTGTAGATTCTGCAACACCAGAAAGGAGAATTTTGGTAGTTTGTATTTGAACCAGCCGCAAATCTTGAAAAATCCTCACAACTTCTTCACTTCTTCCTGGCATAGTTTGAAAATATAGATTTTCTGGTCTTACGAGAGCTGATGCTGATGTGAAGATTTTGCTGGTTGAAGATGACGCAGCGACCCGTACTCTGATTGCTCAGGCCCTGGCGGCCTCCCATACCGTTGAACTGGCAAACGATGGGCAGGCGGCCCTGGCTCTGGTTGATCAGGGGGAGTACGATCTGTTGCTGCTGGATATTGGTATTCCCAGGTTAGATGGGATCAGTATTTGTAGACAGGTGCGCGATCGCGGTTTATCGGTGCCGATCTTGCTACTGACCGCCCGGGGTGCGACGGGCGATCGGGTTCTGGGGCTGGATGCGGGAGCCGATGACTATATGACCAAGCCGTTCCATCTACCGGAATTGCTGGCCAGGGTTCGAGCGTTGTTGCGACGGGGAAAAAATCCGGCCCCGACTCTGGTCTGCTGGGAAAACTTGCGGCTTGACTGCCAGACCCAGGAAATTCGCTATAGTGACCAGTTGTTGCGGTTAACTCCCAAGGAGTACGGTATTTTAGAACTGCTGCTACTCAACCCGGAACGTATCTTCAGTCGATCGATAATTCTAGATCGGCTCTGGGAACTGGAGGAGCCTCCCACCGAAAGCGCGATCAGTAGCCATGTCAAAGCGATCCGCCAAAAGTTAAAAGCCGCCGGAGCGCAGCAGGACTTGATTGAAACCGTCTATGGGTTTGGTTACCGGTTGCGCCCCTTAGAACCGGCAGGAAGGGCTGCTCCACCAGGCAAGGGTGTTATTCAGGATGACCCCACCGATCGACCCCGGGGGGGCCAGTCGGAGGAGGCTGCCGCTGTCATGGCCGAACTCTGGGAGCGATTTAAAGACTCCTTCAGTAGTCAGCTCGATTTGCTGGAGCAGGGGGCGGTTGTCCTGCAACAGGGTGGCCTGACCACAGAACAGTGGCAGGAAGCGAAACAAACGGCCCATAAACTGGTCGGCTCCTTGGGGGTATATGGCTTTCCCCGGGGCTCAGAAATTGCCAGACAGATCGAAAATCTGCTTGCCACCGATCGCCCCTTACAGGCTGAAGCGGCCCAACCCCTGCTGGCCTGGATCTCAGATCTGCGGCAGGAATTGGCGCAAAAACCGATCCCTCCTTCCCAGTCCCCGGTGGCTACTCCTGCAGTTCCTCTGGTGCTACTGGTAGATGACGATGAGGCACTCACGGCACGATTACAGGCTGAAGCTCCGGCCCACTCCCTGTGCCTGCTCCCTGCCCCTGACCCTGGAGCCGCCGAAGCGTTGTTGAATCAGACTCAACCTGCGGTGATTTTGCTGGATCTGACCTTTTCCGGCGCTCAAGAGGATGGCTTGACCTGGCTGGAACGTCTGAAGCAAAACTATCCCCAGATTCCGGTGCTGGTCTTTACGGGTCGAGATAGCCTCGCCGATCGACTGGCCGCCGTCCGGCTGGGAGCGGCTCAGTTTTTGCACAAACCCGCCACAACGGAGCAAATTTTCCAGGCGATCGCCGCCGCCCTGCCCCAACCTGTAGCCTCGGAGTTCCGAATTTTAATGGTGGATGATGATCCGGCAGTGCTGGCCCTATTGACCCAACTGCTTTCTCCCTGGGGGCTTAAAGTCGTCGGTTTGAGCCAGCCCCAGCGATTTTGGGAAGTGCTGGTAGCGACGGCTCCCCATCTGATTCTGCTGGATCTGGAAATGCCCCAGATCAATGGATTGGAGCTATGTCAGGTGGTACGCCAGGATGCCGAGTGGGGCAATTTACCTATTCTGGTGGTGACGGCCCATACCGATGCCGATTCCCTGCAACGGGCCTTTGCGGCTGGGGCCGATGACTTTATCAGTAAACCAGTGCTGGGGCCAGAACTGGTTTCCCGGGTGCTTTGCCGTCTGGAATCGCACCGCTGGTTTCCGGGTGGGGAGACGATGGAACGCCAGATCAGGGGAGTAGGCTATGAATTGTAATGGGCGGCTATTTCCCTGGGGGGTGGCGATCGCCGCCCCTACCCTTGCCCTCGGGTTGACCCACTGGTTAGAACCGTGGATAGCTCAGGAAGTGGGCGCATTTTTCCTCCTTGCTGTGATTCTCTCTACCTGGGCTGGGGGCATTGCTCCCGGGGGGCTGTCAGTATTGCTGTCTGTCCTGGCGATCGACTACTTTTTGATTCCTCCCAAATATGCTGTCTGGATTACCACCCTGGAGGATCTGCTGGGACTGGGAGTATTTACCTGTGTGGCAGTGGCGATCAACTTTCTGGGGGCCAACTTACAGGCCAGCAAGCAACGAGTTGAGCAACTGCACCAAACTCTGCAAATAGCCAGTGCCGATCGTCTGCATCAGGCGCTTGAGGCCGCCGAAACCAGCAGAGCCCTGCTAGAACAGCGAATTGTCGAGCGTACCGCCGACTTAACCGAGCTAAACCAACGGCTGTTAGCGGCCCTGGTAGAGCAGCAACAGGCCCAACAGGAAGTTGAGGATCTGTATAACAATGCTCCCTGTGGGTATCACTCCCTGAATGCTGACGGCCTATTTGTGCGGATTAACGATACCGAACTGAACTGGCTGGGCTACCGTCGTGAGCAAGTTCTCTACAAGAAAACCCTGTTTGATCTGCTGGCCTCCAATCGGGAAGAGATCGTGGCCCAATTTAACCGGTTAAAGCAGCAGGGCTGGATCAACAATGTAGAACTGGAACTGCTGAGAAAAGATGGTTCTACCTGCTGGTTTAGCCTCCATGCCACCGTCATTCGGGATGGGGCGGGTAACTTTGTCAAAACCCGCTCCACCCTGTTTGATATCAGCGATCGCAAGCGCATGGAAACCGAACGCCAGCAGGCGGAAGTGGCCCTGCGAGAAAGTGAAGAAAAGTTTCGCCAGCTGGCGGAAAATATCGAAGCGGTGTTCTGGATGCGGGATGGCCAGAAGCACCGGGTAATCTATGTCAGTCCGGCCTACGAAAAGATCTGGCAGCAGAGCTGTGAGAGTTTGTACCAGAACTTTTCTAACTGGATCGACAGCATTTATAGCGACGATCGGCCCAGGGTGAAATCTTCGGCCCTGGATTTGGCAACCGTTGGCCACTACGACCAGGAATACCGAATTCTGCGACCCGATGGGTCAACCCGCTGGATTCGCGATCGGGCTTTTTCGATTCGGGATGACCAGGGAAATTTGTTGCGGATTGCCGGTCTGGCGGAAGATATTACCGATCGTAAACTGACGGAAATTGCTTTACAGCAGCAAACCGGCAAAGAGGCCCTGCGCTGGAAGATCACCCAGGCGATTCGCCAGTCCCTTGATTTGAATGCGATTCTCAGTACTACGGTGGATCAGGTACGGCAAACTCTTCAGGTCGATCGGGTGGCCGTTTACCGATTTTTACCCGACTGGAGCGGCCATTTTATTGCTGAGTCCGTTGGCCCAGAGTGGGTCAAGCTGGTAGAACCCGAGGTCGAAAAAGTCTGGGAAGACACCTACCTGCAGGAGACGGCCGGGGGGCGCTTTCAAAACCACGAATGGTTTGTCATTTCAGATATCCATGGGGCGGATCTGCAACCCTGCCATATTGAGTTGTTAGAGCAATTCCAGGCCAGGGCCTATGCCGTTGTCCCGATTTTTTCCGGGACTACCCTCTGGGGCTTGCTGGCCATCTATCAAAATACGGCTCCCCGCTCCTGGCAGACCTGGGAATTGGAACTGGTAGAACAGATCGCCAGTCAGGTGGCGATCGCCCTGCAACAGGCAGACCTGTACCGTCAGCTTCAGGTAGAGCTGCAGGAGCGGCAGCAGGCCAGTGCCACCATACGGGAAGCCGAACGGCGCTGGCGATCGCTGTTAACGAATGTGCAATTGCTGGTGGTAGGCCTCGATCAAACCGGGCGAATTAACTACGTCAATCCCTTTTTCTTGACCCTGACGGGCTACAGCGAAACTGAGGTATTAGGCAAAGACTGGTTTACCACCTTTGTACCGCCTGCCCGTCAGCAACCCATGCAATCCCTGTTTTCGGAGGTAATCGAGCAAAATGCCCATCCCTACTATCAAAACTTTATTCTGACCAGAACCGGGGAAGAACGGTTTATCGCCTGGAATAATACCCGCCTGCAAGATTCCCAGGGCAATGTCACGGGCACGATTAGCATTGGGGAAGATATTACTGCTCGCCAGAAAGTTGAAAAACTGAAGAATGAATTTATCTCGATCGTCAGCCATGAGTTGCGTACTCCCCTGACTTCCATTCGCGGCTCCCTGGGGCTGCTGGCCACGGGAGTGATGGATGATGAGCCGACGGAGATGAAGCGCATGATCGAGATTGCGGCGATCGACACCGAACGGCTGGTGCGTCTGGTCAACGATGTCCTGGATCTGGAAAAACTGGAAAGCGGTAAAATTTCTCTGATGCGAAAATACTGCGATGCCGCCGAGCTGATGCAACGATCCCTGGAAGTGATGCAGGCCAGTGCCCAGGAAGCCGGGATTCAGTTAGTTTTGCATCCCTTATCGGTGCCGATCTGGGTAGAAGCCGATCGGATTATCCAGACCCTGACCAACCTGTTAAGTAATGCCATCCGGTTTTCCCCGGCCGGTAGTACCGTGACCTTAACGGCGGCAGTTCCACCCGCCTCCCCGGCCTACCTGCTGTTTTCGGTTCAAGATCAGGGGCGGGGCATTCCTGCCGATAAGCTAGAAAGTATTTTTGGCCGGTTTCAACAGGTCGATGCTTCCGATTCCCGTGACAAAAATGGGACGGGGTTGGGTCTGGCCATCTGTAAATCGATCGTTGAGCAGCATGGCGGTGAAATCTGGACAGAAAGCCACTGGGGAGAGGGGAGTACATTTTTCTTCACGTTACCTCTAATGGCAACTTGAAATAAGTAGTTGGGTGTAATTAAAACCAACTCTTTGATTTTTGCCAGTGCGGCTCCGCTGCGCTGGCAAAAATTAAATTCCGGGTTTCATTAAATTCACGATCGTCAGTAGCTGATTTGGGTATTCTGGGTGGGCAGGGAAGGGAATAACCTGATGAGTTGCAAACGGATTTTGATTGTGGATGATGAACCCCGCATTCGGGAAGTCGTACAGACCTGTCTGATCAGGTTGGCGAAGTGGGAAGCCACAACGGCAGCATCCGGGTCTGAAGCGATTCAAACGGCGGTCCTGGAGCAACCCGACGCAATTTTGCTGGATGTTTCCATGCCAGAAATGGATGGTATCGAAACCTTTCAACAACTCCAGGCCAATCCTCAAACCAGTGCTATTCCTGTGATTTTTCTGACGGCCAAGGTACAACCCTCAGAACAATTACAGTACAAGCAGTTGGGCGTTGCCGGGTTGATCGTTAAGCCCTTTGACCCGGTACGAATTTCCCAAGAAATCAGCCAGATTTTGGCCTGGGGCTAAGGCCCGGGAATTTAGTAAACCCCGGAACTGAATGGTTGAAAGACGGCTCCACTGCACGTTCAACCATTAAAAATCTGGTTTTAATTTATTTGTGCTTCTGGGCGGTAATATTTCTTCGTCAAATTTGGGGCGTTCTCCAAACTTTCTCCACTTTTGTTGCCTAATCTAAAACTGTAATGAAGTTCCCACCGGAACGATCGCAGGTGAACGAGCAATGCCCATTACAATCCAAAAGAAACCAACTGCCAAGTTGGCAAGGGCTGAGATGATTGTCCGACGAATTTTAGTTGTAGATGCCGAAGCCCCAATTCGAGAAGTGGTGGTGGCCTGCCTGAAACGACTGGGGGGCTGGGAAGTACTGACTGCCACCACTGGCCAGGAAGCTCTCCAAAAATCCCGCAGTGAACAGCCCGATGTGATTGTGGTGGATGGGATGATGCCCGAAATGAATGATTTTACTTTCTTGAAACGGTTGCGGGCGGATGCAGCGACCCAGAAGATTCCCGTTGTTCTGTTGACTCCCAATCGCTACCTGTCCGGTTCGCAGTTGTTCTCCCACCTGGGGATTGTCCTGACGATTCCCAAACCATTTCAATCCGTAGATTTGGTGCAAAAAATTGCTCAGGTAATGGGTTGGTAGTCCCTGGAGTAGTTTTTTTACTGTGACGATTGGTTTGAGGGATTCTTACGTTTTTCTGTAGAAGTATTCAATTCAGTAACAATCTCCAGGTTTTTTCCAAAAATTTCCACTAATGTCGAGGCAGAGTACTTCAAAATCGCTTCAGTGTTTTTGCTTTATTTCTCTTCTCCAGAATGCTTTAGTTATTTGGGGGTGTTTATGATGACGATCTGTCCCTGCTGTTCCGCTGCAATGCTGCGCCACATTCGCCACCATCAGGTTTACTGGTTCTGTCGAAATTGCTGGCAGGAGATGCCTTTGCTCGATCATCCTGTTGCTAAGATTCAGTCTTCCTGCTTAAAATCTCAATTTACTTTCTATACTTCCTGCAAAGCTGCCGAATTCAGTTGTTCAGCGACCCGCTAATCTGAAGAGGGGCATCATTTTTGTTGGAAGGAGTGGAGGTATTGCCCCCTCCACCCCGAAAATCATCTTGAGTTAAATTGCCCCCGGCTACTGATCAACTCCTCATCTTTTAAGTTCCTATCCCTATGTCTGCGATCGCCCCCCCAACCAAACAAGCCTTAATCAAACAGGAGCTACTACCTGTTTAGGAAGTGAATACCTGTGAGATACCCGCGTCAATATAGCTATCAGTGGTTCCACGGCCTGCAACGGCGAGGGCAACAGTACTGGATATCACTACTGGTTGGCATCCTTGCCAGCCTCGTAATTTTGGGACTGTGGCAACAGTTGCTGGTGCAGGAGCAACTGCATCTTCAGCAGTTAGTGCAACAGGAAACGGAGACGATCGAGGCTGAATTAGGTCAGGAGCTATCTACCCGGATTCGAGCCCTCGAACGCATGGCCGATCGCTGGCAAACTTCTGGAGGCATTTCCCAGGAAGTTTGGCAAGCGGATGCTGCTAACCAGATCGAAGATTTTTATGGCTATCAGGCGATCGAATGGGTCGATCCTTCTTTTCATGTGCGCTGGGTTGTCCCCCTGGAGGGCAATGAAGTGGCTCAAAATCTGGATCTAAATCAGGAACCCCGGCGACAGACTACCCTGAGAATTGCCCGCGACCTGCAACAAACCATTCTTACCCGCAGCATTACTCTGGCTCAGGGGGGCAAAGGGTTGTTAGTCACGGTTCCCCTATTTGTCAACCGGGAGAACCAGGGTTCTGCCAATGTCCGGTTTGACGGGTTCCTTCTGGGAGTTTTTCGCTTCCAGGAGTTGTTTGACAGCATCTTAAAGATCTCACCCCGCTACCAGGTACAGATTTTTGACTACGGTGACCTGATCTACAGCCAGGGTAAGACCTTAACCACCCGGACCAATCTGCAGATGGGGGTGGTTCGGGCCTACGGAGCCGACTGGCAGGTCCAGGTTTTGCCGACCCCGGCGTTACTGGCTGAAGGGCGATCGACTCTGCCTGCCGTGGTTCTATGGGGTGGGTTGATCATGGCCTGGAGTCTTGCCCTGGTAGTTTATCAGCGGCAACGATTTGCCAGACAGGCTCAGCGCACTCAAGAAGTGAATCAGCGACTTCAGGCAGAAATTGTCTACCGCCAGCAGGTTGAGGCCAGTTTGCAGGCCAGTGAAGAGCGCTGGAAACTGGCAATTCATGGCAATAACGATGGCATCTGGGACTGGAATGTGCTGACCAATGAGGTGTTCTTTTCCAGCCAGTGGAAAAAGATGCTGGGGTTTGGGGAAGAGGAAATCTCCCCTGCTTTAAAAGAATGGTCACAGCGGGTGCATCCCGAAGATATGGAACGGGTTGTGCAGGCTATTCAGGATCACTTTGCCGATAAAGCCCCCTTCTACATGAGTGAACATCGGGTGCAGTGCAAAGACGGCTCCTATAAGTGGATTCTCGATCGCGGGCGGGCTATCCGGGATGTCACCGGTCAGGTGGTGCGGATGGTCGGTTCCCATGCCGATATTACAGAACGCAAGCAAGCAGAAATCGCCTTACAGGCAAGCGAAGCCAGGTATCGCAATCTGGTAGAACATCTGAATGCCGGGTTTATAGTGCATGGCACCGATACCCGAATCCTGCATTGCAATACAACGGCCTGCAACCTGTTAGGGTTATCAATGGAACAGATGCTGGGGCAGGAGGCGATCGATCCGCTATGGCATCTGATCCGGGAGGATGGCACCCCTCTGGTGCTGGAAGAACATCCGGTGAACCGGGTGCTGGCGACTCAGAAATCGCTAGACAATTACGTTGTAGGAATGAGCCGGGGGGACCAATCCAATGTCTGGTCACTGGTTACGGCCTTTCCTGAATTTGACGAGAGCAACCACCTGAAACAGGTGATAGTCACCTTTATTGATATCACTCAGTTAAAGCAGGCGGAGACAACCCTGCGAGAACTGGCGGGGGTGATGGAAAATGTCGTGTCGGGTATTTCCAGGCTAGATCTCGAAGGGCATTACCTCTATGTCAACAAAGCCTATGCCGAGAGCATGGGCTACCAGCCGGAAGAAATGCTGGGAAAGGTCTGGCAGCAGACCGTAGAGCCAGATGACCTGGAGATTGTCCAGCAGGCTTACCAGCAAATGATCCAGAGGGGGAAGGTGGAACTGGAAGCCAGGGGCAGACGTAAGGATGGCTCTATCTTTTACAAGCAGTTAGTCATGATCGCCACCTACGATCAACAACAGCAATTCAGTGGCCATTACTGTTTCATGAAAGATATCAGTGAGAAGGCCCGTCTGGAGGCAGAACGCCAGCAGGCAGAGGCGGCTCTGGCGAAGGAACTGTTGCGGAGTAAAACTCTTCTGAATACTTCCCTCGATGGAATTGTCATCCTCGATCGCGAGGGTAATGTGGTGCAAACCAATGAGAGTTTTGCTCGCATGATTGGTTATACCGTTGCCGAAACTGCCTCCCTCAATGTGGCAGATTGGGATGCCCGTTTTACCCACGAAAAGTTGCAACAGATCCTTGAAGGTAATGCTTTACCTCCTCTGTTTGAAACCTGCCACCGCCGACAGGACGGATCTGTCTACGATGTCGAAATTAGTTACACCCAGGTGGAATTAGATGGCGAAAGGGTACATTTTTGTATCTGTCGAGATATTACCGATCGCAAACAGGCTGCTCTGGCACTAGAAAATTCCCAGGCCCGCTTTGCAGGAATTTTAGAGATTGCCAGGGATGCGATTATTTCAGTCAATGCCGATCAGCAAATCACCCTGTTTAATCAGGGGGCCGAAGCCATCTTTGGGTACCGGGCCGAAGAAATTTTAGGGCAGCCCCTGACCCGATTGCTTCCCGATCGGGTGGCCCAGTTGCACAATCAGTACGTCAGTCAATATGCTCAGAGTACAACGAATACCAGGGCAATGGCCGAACGGGGAACAGTCCTGGGGCGGCGCAAAGATGGCACAGAGTTTCCGGCAGAAGCGTCCATTTCTAAGCTTTGCATCAATGGTGAGACTATTTTTACTACCTTTCTGCGAGACATTAGCGAAAGACAACGGGCTGAAGCGGCCATGGCGCGGCTTGCTGCTATTGTTGAATCTTCAGAAGATGCAATTATCAGTAAGTCTTTAGAAGGAATGATTACAAGCTGGAATGCCGGGGCCGAAAAGATCTTTGGTTATACTGCCAGTGAAATTGTCGGCCAGCCTATCACTCTTCTCATGCCCATCGATGGCAGTACTGAAGAAGAACAGATTTTAGAACGCATCTGGCGGGGTGAAACCATTAAGCATTACGATACCCAAGGCCGCAGAAAAGATGGTTCATTAATTGATCTTTCTATCAGTATTTCACCAATTAAAGATGGAAATGGCAATATTATTGGGGCTTCCAAAATAGCCCGCGACATCAGTGAAAGAGCCCGATTTGAAATGGAACGACAACGCTCAGAACAGGCTCTAAGAGAGAGTGAGTCACGGTTCCAGACATTCATGAACCACAGTCCGGCCGCTGCCTGGATTACCGATAGCGATGGGGTAATTCTCTATCTCAGTCAGACCTATCTTCGGGTATTTCAAGTTCCTGACGAAAAATCTGTCGGTCAATCGATCTTTGACCTGTTTGGTTCAGAGATTGCTCAACCTCTATTAGAAAACATTCAAACCGTTGCCCGGACTCAGGAAGTGCTGGAAGCGATCGAAAGGGTTCCCCGCATTGATGGCACCATGGGCAGTTTTCTGGTCTATAAATTCCCGCTTCCCGATTCCTCTGGTCATTCTTTAGTGGGTGGAGTGGCGATCGATATTACCCATCAGCAACATACAGAGGCTGCTCTGCGTCAGAGTGAAACTACCAAGCAGGCGATTATTCAGGCTATCCCGGATCTGTTGATTCGGATGCAGGCGAATGGACAATATATTGAATTCATTTCAAATAGTCACTTCAACATCTTTAAACCAACCCTGCCTCGTCACTCCGTCAATTTGTACGAGATCCTGCCTGCCGATTTAGCCGATTTGCGTATGGCCCATACGCGGAAAGCTTTAGAAACAGGGCTGCCCCAGGTCTATGACCAGGCCATTGTGATTGAAGGCAAAAAATGCTACGAGGAAGTGCGAATCGTACCACTTCTGGCTGAAGAAGTGCTGGTCATGGTGCGGGATATCACCGATCGCAAGCAGGTTGAAGAAGATCTGCGTCACCAGAAGGAGATGTTTCAGGCGATCGTCGATCACATCCCTGTGATGATTGCTTTGTTTAACTCTGACGGCATCATTGAATTTATCAATCCAGAGCTGGAACGGGTTCTGGGTTGGTCCCTGGCTGAGTGGCAGCAACGTAACATTCTGTCAGACTGTTATCCCGATCCAGTGGCCTGCCAGAGCGTCCTGGAACACATGCTGGCTGCAACGGGCAATTGGCAGGATATGACAACGGTCAACGCCAGTGGGCAGGTATTAGAAACTTCCTGGGCCAATGTACGGTTGTCCCAGGGACGATTTCTGGGGATTGGTCAGGACATTAGCGAGAGGGCGCAGCGAGACGCTGAACGCAAGCAGCGGGAACTGGCTTTGCGACAGGCCATGGAAGCCGCAGAAACGGCAAACCTGGCAAAAAGTATGTTTCTGGCTAACATGAGCCATGAACTTCGGACTCCCTTAAATGTGATTCTGGGATTTGCTCAGGTGATGGCCCATGATCCATCCCTCACTTCAACCCAACTGGAGGATCTGCAAACGATTCGGCGCAGCGGGGATCACCTGTTAAGCCTGATCAACGATGTTCTGGATCTATCTAAAATCGAAGCGGGCCATTGCCTTCTGGAAGAGGCAAGTTTTGATTTAATCTCGTTGCTGCATGAGTTGCGTACCATGATGACAGAACGGGCTCAGGCCAAACACCTGCAACTGTTTTTCGAGATTGCGGCGGATGTGCCCCAGTTTGTAGTGGTCGATGAACAAAAACTACGGCAAATTCTTCTGAATCTACTCAGTAACGCGATTAAATTTACCCCGCAGGGTGGGGTAACCCTGAGCGTCAGGGTCGTCGAGGATAAAAGGACAGAGGTGGTAACAACTTCCCCTACTCCTGCAGCCATTTCTAGCGTTCTCCTGCAATTTGAGGTGATTGATACCGGAGTCGGTATTGCCCCGGAAGAGCAAGCCGTGATCTTTGATGCTTTTGTTCAAGCCGAGGCCGGTAAAAAGTTGGTCAGTGGTACCGGATTGGGGTTAACGATTAGCCGCAAACTGCTGGAACTGATGCATGGCAGCATTTCGGTTAGCAGCATTCCCAACCAGGGCAGCACTTTCACCTTTACGGTACCGGTGCATCCGATTAGTGGCATTGATATTCAACCAGAACATTACAATTGCGCTATCACCGGGCTGGCTCCAGGGCAACCACAACGGCGAATTTTGGTTGTTGACGATCAACTGGAAAATCGCCTGCTGATGGTGCGGTTGTTGTCCCAGCTGGGGCTGGAAGTTCGAGAAGCCTGTAATGGGCAGGAAGCGCTTCACCTCTGGCAGGAATGGCAACCAGATTTGACCTGGATGGATATTCGTATGCCTATATTAGATGGCTATGAAGCGACCAAGTGGATCAGGCGGACTGAGAGCAATGGGGATGTGGCGCAACCCTGTCAACCCTCTATCATCATTGCCCTGACGGCCCAGGCTTCCCAGAGCGATCGCTCCCTGGCTCTGGCAGCGGGCTGTAATGACTACATCAGTAAACCCTTCCGGCAAGAAACGGTTTATCTCAAGCTGTCAGAGTACCTGGGTTTAAAGTATCTGTACGCCGAGCCCCCAACCAGCTTTGATGCCCTATCCCTGTCTGCCTCGATCGTCGATCGTCCCGTTCCCAGGGGGTTGGTTTCAACGCCAACCGCTACCCTGCCACCCGACTGGTTAAGTGCTGTAGAAGAGGCCGCCACCTGTGGGGATGACCGGGCGGTTAAAGCGTTGGCAGCACAGCTGGCTCCAGAGTTTGCGCCCTTGTGCCAGTACTTGATTAATCTAACGGATAATTTTGAGTTTGAGCAAATTCTCAGTTGGGTGCAGGCTTATTCCGTCGGAGGTGCAAATGGAAACCCTACTTAAACCGGCTGCCGAAACGAATATTCTGGTGGTAGATGATACTCCAGATAATTTGCGACTGTTAACCAAAATGCTGGAGTCACAACATTACCTGGTGCGTAAATCTCTCAATGGCCGGATGGCTCTGAAAGTGGCCCATCACAATCCCCCGGATCTGATTCTGCTAGATATTCGGATGCCCGAAATGGATGGCTATGAAGTTTGTCAGCAGTTAAAAGCCTCGGCAGTCACAGCCCATATTCCAGTGATTTTCATCAGTGCCCTGGATCAGATTGACCAGAAAGTTCGAGGTTTTGAGGTGGGTGGTCAAGATTACATTACCAAGCCCTTTCAGGAACTGGAGGTATTTGCCCGCGTTAAAAATCAACTGCTAATTCAACAGCAAAAACAATCCCTGCAACAGGAAATAGAACGTCGCCTCCAGGCAGAATTAGAAGTTCGCAAACTGAACGCCAATTTAGAACGCCAGGTGCAACTCCGAACCCTGGAACTGCAGCAGGCTTTGAGTTTTGAGCTGGCACTGAAGCAAATTTCTGATCAGGTGCGCGACTCCTTAGATCCCCACCAGATTCTTCAGATCGCTGTCTCAACCCTGGCTCAGGCCCTAGAAGCCCAGGCCTGTCATACCACGTTATATTCTCCAGAGCCTTCGATTCCTGCCCTTTGCCTCCAGTGGAGCCAGCCCGGTTTGCAGCTCAGGCCGGGGCTCCTGCCCGATCGCCTTAACTTTCCTGAGTTATACGAGCAGTTGCAAAACCGCAGTTACGTTGCGTTTTGTCAAATCCCAGCCAGGGCTCCCGCCGATCAGGGGGCTATCCTGGCCTGTCCGATTTTTGAAGGGCAGCAGACCCAGACCGGAATTTTGGGTGATCTGTGGTTGGTCAGGGCCAGCCATTCTAGCTTTAGTCAGATGGAAATCCATCTAGTGCAGCAGGTGTCGAACCAATGTGCCATCGCCCTGCGGCAGGCCCGGTTGTATGCGGCAGCTCAAGCCCAGGTGCAAGAACTGGAACGCCTCAACCAGCTGAAAGACGATTTTCTCAGCACGATTTCCCATGAATTGCGTACACCGATCGCCAGTATGAAGATGGTATTGAGGTTGCTGTCAGCCGTGACAGACCAGGGACAGAGTTTGGTGGCTCAACTGTCTCAGGCTTCCCCAAACCATAAAGTGGTGCAATACCTGGATCTGTTACAGGAAGAGTGCGATCGGGAACTCGCCCTGGTAGAAGATCTCTTGAGCTTACAGCAGATCGAAGCTGGCACCTATATTGCCCAACCGACTCCGGTACATTTGCAGGATCTGATTTTTAACCTGGTTGAGGTGTTTGAATCGCGCCTTAGCACCCAGCAGCAAACCCTGCAGACCCATCTCGCGACCGACTTACCCCTGCTGCAACTGGATGTCAGGAGCATCAACCGGATCATCAGCGAACTGCTCAACAATGCCTGTAAATATACCCCTGCCGGTGAAACGATTGCCATTGCAGCCACCGTGACTCCGGGCCCGACTCCCACTCATCCAGTCCCCGCCCTCCAGCTAACCGTGGCCAACACGGGAGTCGAAATCCCGCCAGAGGAAATACCACGAATTTTTGACAAATTTTACCGCATTCCTAACAATGACCCCTGGAAGTATGGAGGGACCGGTCTGGGACTGGCCCTGGTCAAAAAACTGGTAGAAAAACTGGGTGGGTCGATCGCCGTAGAGAGTGCCGATCTCCAGACTCGCTTTACCGTTGAGTTGGCCCTGGCTGGTTGAGCAGTGTGGCTCAGAGATGCATTCTGCCCCTGGTTGAACCGGTTCCCCGTTCTCCCCTGGGCTTTTGGGGGGCGCGATCGGGGCTGGTTGAAATAGCTGTAAATATTGGTGAAGATCCGATAAATGTTTTTCCCTGGATGTAGATATTTATCCCTGGCTCCTCTATTCTGGGGAAAATCCAGTTAAGTTGGGCAAAATCGGGCCACTTATTGCCGGAAGTGCAGTGGTTTTAGAGGGTAGGACATTCCTTAGATTTTGCGCTGGCCCGCAGCATCCGGCAGTTGGTAGCAATGGACAAACCTCAGCTTTTAGTTCGTTCTTTCCCAGATCCTATCCCTCAGGAGTCCAGTTCTTCCTGGAGGGGGAGGTGGCGGCGCTTACGGCCTACCGCTCCTCCCCTTTTCCGGTGGGTCGGCCCCGCCTCTGCTCTGGGAGCTACCCTGATCGGATTAACCCTTGGCCTGTCCGCCTGCTCTTCCCGATCGCTCCCCTCCGCTTCCACCCCGGTTCGCTCAGGTGCTCTGCCGACGTTACGCATTGCTGTTCTGCCTGCCTATGCCAGAGCCGAGCAAGAACGCATAATCGCTCCCCTGGATGCCCATCTAGAAAAGGTGCTGGGGCAACAGGTCGATTTTCTCTTTGCCGAAAACTACGAAGATAACGTCAAAATGCTGCTGGATGGGCGGGCCAATGCCGCCTACACCGGCCCTGCCATCTATCTGGAAGCCCGGGATCGGGGAGCCAGAATCCAACCCCTGGCGGCTCCTATTGACGAGAGGACCAAACGGCCCTGGTACCGTGCCGCTATTATTGTGGCAAGCAATGGTCCGATCCAAACCCTAGCCGACCTGAAAGGGAAACGCATTGCTTTCGTGGCACCTACTTCCACCTCGGGTTATCTCGTTCCCCTGGCGGCTTTAACCCAAGTTGGGTTAAAGCCGACCCGGGACTTTGCGGCGGTGGTTTTTGGTGGCAACCACACTAAAACTGTTGCCCTGTTAGAAACCGGGAAGGTTGATGCCTGTGCCACCAGTCTTGACTCCTACCGAAAACAACAAGCCTCAGATCAACCCACTGTGGCTCAATCCCGTGTGCTGTGGCAGTCGGATCCGATTCCCCATTCTCCGTTTGTGATTTCTGAAGATTTGCCCCCGGAACTGGTCGAGAAACTGAAAGAAGCTCTGCTCACTGTTCCCCCCAATCTACAAGATATCCTTGGCACGCCACTCCTGGGTTATACCCTGGTGACCGCTACAGATTATGAACCGATTCAACAACTACGAGTTCAACTTCGGATGGCAAAGGACAGCCCGAAATGAAGATCTCAACTAAATTTCTCATGGTTTCGGCGGTTTTAGTCGGGGCGATTGCCCTGATTTCTGGGAGCAGCAACTTCTGGCGCAGCCAGACGAAGCAGGCGGCTCTGAAGCGCTATGCCGAGGCAAAACAGCGGATTGAACTGGCCATGCAGATGCAAAATCTGGTACAGCAGGAAATCGATCACAGTAAGGATCTGATTTTGCTACAGAATTTTGAAGCTGAAGAACACAAGTTAGATCAAGCCGTTGATGAATTGCTAGACAGGTTACAGGCACTTAAGCCCACTCTAGAGATTAACTATATCCGTCAGCGGCGAGAACTGTTTGAGGATATGGAAACCGAGCTACATCAGACCACTCAGTACGATTCTCTACTGCTCTCGCTGGTTCATCAGCAAACTCGAGATATCAGCAGCGTGCAGCGGGCGATCGCTGACCAGCAGCAAGATTTTCGTGTTATCAATAGCTTTGGCCGAGATATCCATTTCTTTCTTGACAAACTGGTGCAACAGTCCCGCCGGGATGCCGAACTGGCGGAACAGGAGGTGATGCATATCGGCGTAATCGTTAATACCATCTCTTACTCGATCGTGGTGCTACTGATTGTGATTGTGATCGGTGAGTTCTGGTTGATTTTACGCCCGATCGTCCAATCCCTCAAACAGTTGCAGGCAGGAGCCACAACCCTGGGGGCGGGCAACCTTTCCCACCGCCTGAATATTTCTACTCAAGACGAAATTGAGGAAGTAGCCGGGGCTTTTAACCAGATGGCCGAAAAACTGATGCTCTCTCAGGCGGTTTTAGAGCAAAAGTTGACCGAGTTGAACCTGGCTAAGGAAGCGGCCGAAGTAGCCAACCGCAGCAAGAGTACCTTCCTGGCTAACATGAACCACGAATTGCGTACTCCCCTGAATGGCATCCTGGGCTATGCCCAAATTCTGCAACGGGATCCCTCGGTTACGGCCAAACAACTGAAGGGGCTGGGCGTGATCCATCAGTGTGGTTCCCATCTGCTGACGCTGATTAACGATATCCTTGACCTGTCCAAGCTGGAAGTTCAAAAGATGGAGCTATATCCCCAGGATTTCCATCTGGCTAACTTTCTGGCATCCACGGTCGATATTTGTCGGGTTAAGGCAGAACAGAAGGGTATTGAGTTCCAGTACCAGCCTGCCAGTAACCTGCCCACTGCCGTCTATGCCGATGACAAGCGATTGCGCCAGGTACTACTGAATCTGCTCAGTAATGCCATTAAGTTTACCGATGTGGGTACCGTTAGCTTACGGGTCGAACCCGTTGGAGAGCAGGCCGCACCCGGTCAGACCCAGCGTCTCCGGTTTCAGGTAAAAGATACAGGCATTGGCATTGTGCCAGAAAAACTGGCCTCGATTTTTTTGCCGTTTGAGCAGGCTGGCAAACGGGAACGCAACAGTGAGGGGACGGGTTTGGGCCTGGCCATCAGTCAACAAATTATTCAGAAGATGGGCAGTGCGATCGCTGTTGAGAGCGTCCCGGGCCAGGGCAGTTGTTTCTGGTTTGAGGTAGAGCTACAAGCCGCCTCAGAATGGGCCATTCATAACGAGAGCGCCAACCAGAAAGTTTTGGGCTATCAGGGGAAACGGCGCAAAATTCTTGTGATTGATGACTATAAAGAAAACCGCCTGGTTGCGATCAATATGCTGGAACCTTTGGGTTTTCAGGTAGCAGAGGCCAGCGATGGCCAGATCGGTTTAGAGATTGCCATTCAGATGCGCCCCGACCTGATCATTACCGATATTCACATGTCTCAGATGGATGGCTTAGAAATGACCCGTCGCCTGCGTCAACTGCCTGACTTTGCCACAGTTCCAATTATTGCTTCTCCGGCCACCCTGTCTCAGGTCGATGTGCAGGATAGCCTGGATGCCGGATGTAATAGTTTCTTTCCGAAACCCCTCGACTTTTCCGGCCTGCTGGCCGAGCTCCAACGGCATCTAGAGTTGCAGTGGATTTACGAAACCCCCTCCGAGTCTGCCCAGGTTACTACTATCCCAGAAGACGCTGATTTGATTTTACCGCCCGCCACAGAGCTTCAGGCTCTCTATGCAGCGGCTCAGGGTGGTTTTCTCAGTGATATTCAGCAGGAAGCGAACCGGATCAAGCAACTGGCTCCAGAGTATATCGCTTTTGCCAATCGGGTCATGGAACTCAGTCAACAGTTTGATGATGAGGGAATTCTGCGATTGTGCGAGCCAAAGGCTTAACTGCCCCAAGTTTTTCACAATTTTTCAGTAATTTTAAGGAAGATTATAGATTTTTCACTTAAGGGTCATTGTTTTAAGCGGCTGGTATCGGGTTAAAAAACGTCATCAGAACTCTCACTATGTCAGTTGATTGTATTGCTGAGGAAAACACGATTCTTGTTGTAGACGATACACCTACTAACCTGCAGGTGTTGTTTGATGTTTTGAGTGAACGTAACTATCGAGTGGCGATCGCTAAAAACGGGGAAACCGCTCTGCAACGCCTGCAATCTTTCCAGCCCAATCTGATTTTGCTGGATGTGATGATGCCAGGAATCGATGGATTTGAAACCTGCCAGCAGATCAAAGCCAATCCCGCCACTCAAAATATTCCAGTCATTTTTATGACCGCCCTTTCTGATTCGGTGGATCAGGTCAGGGGTTTGAATCTGGGGGCGGTCGATTACATTACCAAGCCAATTCAGCATGAAGAGGTGCTGGCCCGTATCCAGGTGCACCTGCAACTGCGCCAAACCACCCGCCTGATGGAACAACGCACTCAGGAGCTAAATCAAGCCCTGGAGAGACTGAAGCAGACCCAACTGCATCTGGTGCAGAGTGAAAAAATGTCTGCCCTTGGCCTGCTGGTGGCGGGAGTGGCCCATGAAATCAACAATCCGGTCAATTTTATCCATGGCAATCTGAGCCATGTCAAGGAATACACCAGAGACTTAGTAGAGTTTGTCAAACTGTATCAGAAGCACTATCCTACCCCGGTGCCAGAGATCCAGGCCAGAGCTGAAGAACTGGATGTAGAGTTTTTGCAGACTGACCTGAGCAAGATGTTGAATTCTATGGAACTGGGCAGCGATCGCATTCGCCAACTGGTGCTGTCGCTGCGTAATTTTTCCCGCCTGGATGAAGCCAGCCTGAAGGTTGCCAATGTTCATGAAGGAATTGAAAGTACCCTGCTGATATTGCAACATCGTCTCAAGGTAAAGCCTGACTTTCCGGCAGTTCAGGTCATCAAAGACTATGGGCAACTCCCAGAAATTGAATGTTACCCAAGTCAGCTGAATCAGGTATTTATGAATATCTTGAGTAATGCGATCGATGCTTTAGAAGAGGCGGCGATCGTATCTCCCTGCATCACGATTCGTACTACCAGTATTGATCACAACTGGATTGCTATTAGCATCACTGATAATGCGACTGGTATACCTGAATCAATTCGTTCTAAACTGTTTGATCCATTTTTCACAACTAAACCAATTGGTAAAGGAACTGGTTTAGGGTTATCAATTAGCCACCAAGTCATCACCGAAAAACATGGAGGTAAGATCGAGTGTTACTCGACCCTGGGCCAGGGTACCGAATTCGTGCTGAAAATTCCTGTGCAGCAGGTACAGCCTGCGATTTGCTAAAACACCTGCTGCTGAGAACAGTTACAGTTGCTTGCGCTGATCCTGGGGCAAATTTCCAGGCTGCCTTACAGGAACCGCTTCCACGGCTGGTACGCCGGTTGATTGAGCCAATTGCTGCAACCGGTTAAGAGCCTTTTCACTGGCTGCCAACCCCCGTAGCGACCAGACATTGGCGGGGTAGATTTCTAAATCTTCCCGAAACAGTTGGGCGGCTTCTGCAGGCCGGTTTTGGTTTAATAAAAAATCGCCGAGAGACTGCCGCACTGGAGCAGGCCAGGGAGCTGGTTCATCGTAGGTGAGGTGATCTTCCCGGTCGATCGCCCTGCTAAACCCCTGAATGGCCTGGTCAATCTGGCCCTGACGGGCGGACAGTTCTGCCCCTAAGACCTCTGCCCCAATCTGGAGCAGATCCGCCGTTGAGTTGACATCCCACAGGGTGACCCCGTCGAGGCCGGGACTGGTTGCGATCGCCCGCAGGTGTGCCAGTTCTGTTGCAGCCCGATCGCTATCTCCCTGATGTACCCAGGCCATACCCCTGGCATAGTGCCAGACTCCCCGGGGGTAAATTAGATCGGCGGCGGGAGCGGGCTCGTGCAAAATTTTATCCCACAACTCAAACTTGACCCAGGCATAGAGGGGAAGCGACAGATAATGTTGCAGGGTGCCGTAGCCCGGTTGCCGCAGGAGTTGGGGGTCTACCAGCTGCGCGGTTTCCGTTGCTGCTTGCAGGGCGATCTGCTGCTGACCTGCCAGGGTGGCTGCATACCAGAGAAAATGCTGGTTGTGGGGAATATAGGCGTAGCGGTAAATGCCATCCTCCCCTAAAGTTTGCCGATCTACTGCGATCGCCCGCCGATTACTGCTTACTGCATCCCGATAACGACCTACCCGCAGATAAATATGGGAAGGCATATGGACTAAATGTCCGATCGGAAGATGCAAATCTCGCAGACGATCGGCCACCGCCATGGCCAGCTCCGGATGTTTCTCTTCTACCGCATGAATATAGAAGTGAAGGGCTCCAATATGCTCTGGGGCTTGCTGCAGGACGGCATTGAGGAGGGTGATGATGCGTTGCCCCGTCGGGTTAGGCTGGCCATTCTCCTGCCAGTACTTCCAGGGAGTCGTATCCATCAGGGCTTCGGCATACAGGGTGACGGCATCCAGGTCGTCGGGATAGCGCTGCACCACCTGGCCCATGGCCTCTGAGTAGGCAAGATTTAATGCCGAGCGATCGGCGACGGGCGTTGGCCTGTAACGGGTTGCCAGGGCTTGAATATAAGCCTGCTCTGGGGCAGAGGCATGATCTTGCAGGGCCAGAGCTTGTTGAATTGCCTCCCAGGCGCGAGGGACGGTATCCGCGGACATTTCTGTATTAATATTTGGCCCCAGAACGTAGGCCATCCCCCAGTAGCAGAGGGCACAGTTGGGGTCAAATTTAGTCGCCGTTTGAAAAGAACGCAGGGCTGCAGCGTGGTTAAACCCGTAGGCCTGCAGTAGACCGCGATCGAAGTAGTATTGGGTCAGGGCCGAAGTCGTAGAAATCGAGTGGTGCCAGCCCGGGAAGACCGCCGGAACTGGCAGCAGATTTACCATCATGACCAGCAGGGCAACCCAGGCTGTAATCATCGGCCCAGAAGTAAGGGGACACTATCAGTTAGAGAGACCAAACCACGATCGAACTTTCACCCCCAGGCCGGTTCCCACCAGGGCAAAGCCAATCCACAACCAGCCATGGAGACTCGTAGAGGCAATCCCGGCAAAATAAGCGCCAACATTGCAACCAAAGGCCAACCGGGCACCATAGCCCATCATCAGCCCGCCCAGCAGGGCCGCAACCACCGCCAGTTTAGACTGGGGCGGCTTGAATGCCATCCGACCGGCCAGGGTGGCCGCCAGGGCTGCTCCCAGGATTACGCCAAAATTCATCACCGAAGTCACATCGGCAAACACGCTGTTGCCCAGGGCTTCTGCCCCAAATCCCTGACTCCAGAATGGACTGGTTGCTGGGTTCCAACCCAGGAGCTGAGCGATCTTGGCCGTCCACAGGGTAAAGCCCCAGGTAACTCCCCAGGGTCGTCCGGCAATCAACAGGGTTAACCAGTTGAGTACCGCCAGGGCGATCGCGCCCCACACCAGGGACCAGGGGCCGTAGAGCAGAGAGTAAGCAGGCGAGGCAGGCTGGGCAATCGAGGTAGCCTTACGCCCCTGCCAGAGGCCAAAAGCGATCAGGCCCAGCACGGCCAGTTGAATGGCTGCCCCCGCCCAACCCCAGAGGCCAACGAAGGTAATCGGGTAGAGTTTGGGTAGAGTAGCCCACAGACCTCCGGTGAGACTGGCCCAGAAAGAGCCAATCCCAAAGGTGACCAGGGTCAGCACCATACCGCTACTGCCACCCCCGATCGTGTAGAGGGTGCCGCAGGCACAACCACTGCCTAACTGCATGCCAATGCCAAACAGAAAGGCTCCGATCGCCGCCTGAAGGGCTACCGGGGCAACGGCTCCTTCAAGCGGTTGGCCGAGAAACGAACCGCTGATCAGAAAGGGGACAAACAGCAGGGTGGCGACGGCCAGCATTAACACCTGGGCCAACACTCCATTCACATCCCGGTAGACAAACAATCTGCGATAGGCCGAGGCGAAGCCAAAACTGGCCTGGTACAGGCTGATGCCAAACAACCCTCCAATCAAAAACAAAACACTTTGTCGCCAGCCAAACATCGTCAACCCGAGGGTCATGGCAACGGCGATCGCGACAATCAGCAGTAACCCTAACCGCTGGGGTCGGGGTTGGGAAGAACGGGAAAGGGAAATTTCAACGCCACTCATAGGTCAGTAGATTGAGCTAGACGAGTTGCAACTTGGGTTTGGGGGAGGGTTTGGGTTTGGGGCTGGGAGAAGGGCTGGGAACCGGCTCCGTGGGATAGCAACGGGCGAGCTGGTAGCGGGCCAGGGTGCCTGAGTTGATAAAATGAATTGGTTGTTTCAGGGCCGTAGCCGCCGGAAACTGCCCCAGGGAAATTCCGGGCAGGAAGAGAAACAGGGCGATCGCTACGGATGCCAGAATACTCAGGGCTTTTGCGAGCCGATCACTAACTTGCATGGCTTATACCTCCTGGGTTAATAAGATTGCAACGAAGCATAAAAAGTATATTCTCACGCTGCTCCCCGACAAACAAGGGTGAAGTCCTAAAAAGCCATGGACAAACCGGGGTATCTATCAGCCCGGTTGACGCTTCTAGTCGCTCTCAGCAGGGGCGGGCGGGCAGAATTGGGCTAAATCGTCGAAATTCTGCCAGGTATTGCTCTAGCACGACAAATTGGGGCAGGTTGAGGCTGTAGTAAATCCAGCGCCCTGCCTGCCGCGACTGAACTAGTCGGGCTTCCTTTAAAGCCTTGAGGTGAAAAGACAGTTTAGATTGACTGACCTCCAGGGCTTCACACAGGTCACAGACGCAAAGTTCTTGATGGCGTAGCAGATCTAGCACCTTGACCCGCAACGGATCAGAAAGGGCGTGAAAGCCAGCGACAACTAAAGTTGATGGGATAGCACTTGTTTCGGTCATTCCACAAGTCGCCTGATTTCCTGGGTTGAATCATGACTATCTTAGACCCTGGAATCAGGGGATGTCAGGTCGGCCCCCACCTCAGAACTGCTACTGACGATTTTTGACATACCAGTCACCCCAATGGCAAAGATCCCGGTACCGGCGGCAAACCCTTCGCCATCATAAACCGCTCCGTTCCCGGAGGTCGGGTAAATTTTGCCCCAGAGTGCAGGATCAGATCGGTAAGGGGCTCTGGCTCAGCCTCAAGGCTATCGGATGGGACACTGTCTGGTTTCCTGGGAATACTGGTGGGGTTAAATGTTGGCCAGGGCCAGGTGAAGTAACTCATGTCGCAGCAGTTTAAGCTCAGCTATAAGTTGCTGGCATTTTATGCAATGCCGGTGTTTTTATCGAGTGTATCGGCGATCGCCGTTTATACAACCGTTGGGCAGGTAACTCGCTTATCCACTGCTACAACATTGGAACTGGAGACGATTCAGACGATGAACGAAATGGTCTACGGTCTTTCCAGAATGGTCAGAAATGTCCGGGGGCAGGCCCTCTTTCCCCGGGATTCCAGCTACCTCGAATCTTATAACCAGGGGGTTGCTGTGTTTCAGGCCAAAGCAAATTCCCTGCAGGCTACGGTACAGGAACCCCAACAACGGCAGCGGTTGCTCAACATTATTGCTGAGGGGGAACGGCATCAGCAGGTGGCCCAGAGATTTTTTAACGCATTGCGGCAACAACAAGCCACGGTAGCGAACCATCAGGTTCCCCTGATTCGAATGGGGGAGGTAGACCGCAACTATAACGACTTTCGCCGCGGTCAGGAGCAGATCCTGGCTGCCCATGCTCAAGAACTCAAGACTTCCTTGTTTAACCTGAAGCTGTTGGTGCTGGCCAGCACTTTACTGGGGGGGATTTTGGCCGGTGCGATCGGCTTTCTTATCACCAAACGCTTTAAGCAAGCCCAACGGATCGCCTATCAATCCCAGGAACTGACTGAAACAAATCAACAGCTGCAGGAGGCTCAAGCAGAATTGCTGCAGAGTTTCAGGCAGCTAGAAAAGGCTCAGTCTCAGCTGGTTCAGGCAGAAAAGATGTCCAGCCTGGGACAACTGGTGGCCGGAGTTGCCCATGAGATTAATAATCCGGTCAACTTTATTCATGGCAACTTGATCTATGTCCAGGAATATACGCACAACCTGATGCAGCTGGTGCAATGTTACCAGGCGGTCTGTGCCGATCCTCCCCCGGAAGTTCAGAGGGTTGCAGAAGAAATGGAGTTGGACTTTTTACAGGAAGATCTGCCCAAAATGCTGGACTCCATGAAAGTGGGCACCGATCGCATCCGTCAGATTGTGTTATCTCTCCGCAATTTTTCCCGTATGGATGAAGCCGAAATCAAACCGGTCAACATCCATGAGGGCATTGATAGTACGCTGATGATTCTGCAACATCGACTGAAATCTCGCTCCGATCGACCTGCCATTGAAGTTGTAAAAAACTATGCTGCCTTACCCCTGGTTGAGTGCTATGCCGGACAACTGAACCAGGTATTTATGAATATTTTGACCAATGCGATCGATGCCCTGGAGGAGCATAATGTCAATTCAAGAGTACAGAAAGTTTTGCCAGATTTCAAACAAATTACCATTCGTACCAGGGTCGTTGATTCTGAATGGGTAGAAATTGCGATCGCAGATAATGGCCCCGGTATTCCCATGAAAGTACAGCATCGAATATTTGAACCTTTTTTTACAACAAAACCTGTTGGTAAAGGAACTGGGATGGGAATGTCTATTAGTTACCAGATTATTACAGAGAAACACCATGGCAAAATGAACTGTGTTTCGACTCCAGAAACGGGAACAACGTTTGTTATCCAGATTCCCAAACAGCAGCAGGTAATACTTTCTAAAGAAAAAACAAAAGCTTAATAGCCTTAGATTGGCCGGGTTTCTTACTTGTATCTGATTTTAAAAGATTTGTGTACTTGAGGATGTTTGAGGGAAACCTAGCTAATAACCCCTCAAATTACTTCTAGAGTTACGACCCCCACTATGAAGAGGCTATTCTCCAATCAGGCTAAAGCATTCCCCCTCCAACTATTTCTGATTGTGCCGTTTGTGCTGCAAATTTTTGGAGCCGTGGGTTTAGTGGGCTATCTCTCATTCAAGAATGGCCAAAAAGCCGTGGGAGATCTGGCAGATCAGTTAATGGATCGAACCCGGGATACGGTAGAGCAGCATCTCAATACCTATCTAGCGATTCCCCAAAGACTGAGCCAGATTAATGCCGATGCGATTCAGATGGGTTTACTCAATGTCCGCGATCGCAAAGTCGTGGGGCGCTACTTCTGGCATCAAATGCAGGCCTATGACGTGAGTTACATCGGCATCGGATTGACGACGGGAGAAGGGGTTGGCGCTGCCCGTTACGATGGTAAAACGATCACGATGGATGATTGGAGTGCCAAACCTGCAAAAAACTGGTACAGCTACGAACTCGACTCCCAAGGCAATCGTACCCGGGTACTGGAAGTTCTGGATTGGAATAACTTTGAACAACCCTGGTATACCGAACCGATCAAAGCAGGCAAACCAACCTGGTCGCCAATTTATACCGTTAATTACCCCAACCAGCTATACATGGCTACCTCTGCAGGTCGCCCTATTTATGACGGGCAAAAGCGGTTGCTGGGAATGGTCAGTATTGACATTAGTCTGGCAAAGTTGAGTAGGTTTCTCCAGAATTTAGAGGTCAGTAAAGCCGGGCAGATATTTATTCTGGAGCGGGATGGTAGTTTAATCGCCAGTTCTGGCACCGAAAAAATTTATCACCAGGTAGGTGACAAAATCCAGCGCCTGCGAGCGATCGACAGTAGAGATCCGGCAATGCAGCGAATTGCCAGACAAATCCAACAAAAATTCAATGGGTTTGAGGCCATTACAAAGGTTGAAGAAATCCGGCTAGAGGGGCAGGGTGACAGTCATTTTGTCCATGTCACTCCCTGGCGCGACCAGTACGGCTTAGATTGGCTGGTGGTGGTGAGTGTGCCGGAACAGGCATTTATGGGGCAGATCAATGCCAACAATCGAACCACCATTGTTCTTTGTATTGCAGCTCTGGTGATCGCAACCCTAATGGGTATTTTCACATCTCGCTGGATCGGCCGCTCCATTTTTCGTCTAAATCAGGCCAGTCAGGCCATGGCGGCCGGCAATTTAGATCAGACCGTAGAAACCAGTAGTATTCAGGAGTTAAATGTCCTGGCCAGTTCGTTCAATCACATGGCAGGACAACTCCAGGAACTGGTGACCGAGTTAGAAAAAAGCAATGTCGAATTAGAAGATCGAGTAGAGCAGCGCACAGCTCAGCTCAAGTCCACCCTCAATGAATTGCAGCGCACTCAGGCCCAGGTGATTCAGAGTGAGAAAATGTCCAGCCTGGGACAACTGGTGGCCGGAGTGGCCCATGAAATCAACAACCCGGTTAATTTCATTCATGGCAACCTCTCCCATGCCCAGGCCTATGCCAGTGACCTGTTAAACTTTATCCAGCTTTATCAACAACATTACCCCAATCCAGTTTCCGCAATTCAGGCCGAAGCCGAGGCGATCGACCTGGAGTTTTTGCAGGAAGACTTACCCAAGATGCTGTCTTCCATGAAGGTGGGTACCGATCGCATCCGTCAGATTGTGTTATCTCTTCGCAACTTCTCGCGGATGGATGAGGCCGAGATCAAACCAGTTAGCCTGCATGAAGGCATCGATAGTACGCTGATGATTCTGCAACATCGGCTGAAAGCTCGCCCCGATCGACCCGCGATCGATGTGATTAAAGATTACGCCAGGTTGCCGATGGTCGAGTGTTACGCCGGTCAACTGAACCAGGTGTTTATGAATATTTTGACCAATGCGATCGATGCTCTGGAAGAAAATAATACAAACTGTACCTTTCAAGATATTCAGGCTAATCCAAACCAGATTACAATCCGCACCTCCGTTTTAGATACTGGATGGGTACAAATTGCGATCGCTGACAACGGGCCAGGAATTCCTGAATCTCTGCAACAACGAATCTTTGATCCGTTCTTTACTACCAAACCCATTGGTAAAGGAACAGGAATGGGTATGTCTATCAGTTATCAAATTATTACTGAGAAACATGGCGGCAGTCTCAAGTGTTACTCAGAGCCCAACCAGGGCACAGAGTTTGTGATCCAGATTCCCGTGCAACAGACGGCCCAAGTTTTGTAACGTCGTCTACCGACCTGTTCTACTGTTTCCAGTGAGCGGAGGGATGTTATTTTACATCTCTTCGCCACACAGTCATAGAACAGTAACTTTACAGAAGATTCTATCAACAATCTCCGTAATTTCCCGTCACTCTTGGGCAATATTAGTGTTTTTACGGAGTTAAATCTTTTAACAGAGAAATTTATATTTATTAATGGTTAATCTGGTATTCTGGCAAAAATAGGGGAATCTTAAAACTAAATCCCCTAGCGGAGTTTGTGATAGTCTCTACATTCCAATGGCAATCAAAAAACAGGTGTTATTGGTGGTTTTCAATAAACACCAAACTAACTTGAAGATGTGAAATTGCCTAACCAGTTGTAGTCAAGTCCCTCGCCTGAAATCGAGTGTTTTGGGTGAATCTACTTTAACGGAAATATGAAGAAACAAAAGAAGCGGAGCTATTCAGCTACGGCATTTTGTGATGCCAGACAACTTGTAGCTCAGTATCGTCATCTGCTCCTGGCGACGGCTTTGCTCGCTGGTGGAATCTTACAATTAATGCCCCAGGTTTTAGCCCAGGTTGCAACTGGCGGTACGGCAGCCGGAACCTCAATTAGCAATACCGCAACCGCAACCTATCAGGATCCTAACAACCCGGGCACGACTTTAAATGCCACCTCAAACACTGTAACGGTGCAGGTGGCCGAAGTTGCGGGCGTTAGCCTGACCGCCAATGGCATCGTAGAAGCACCCAACACTGTTACCAATCCCGGCACCAGTCAGGGAGATGGGGTGATTAATACAGGAGATGTGGTCTACTTCAGCTATACCATTACCAACGTTGGTAATGACCCAACCCAGTTCTTTATTCCCGGTGCTCCTTCCCTGGTGGCGGGAGCGACCTTCGATGCTACCAATTTCACGACTGGGGCTGGCCCAATTCAGATTACTGCCGTAAATGGTACGGCCTTAGGTGCTCCCATTGATGTGGGAGCTACGGGAGGAACCACCGGTACTCTACTGGGTGTCAATGGCTCGATCGCTCCGGGGGGAACGGTTACCATTCGGGTTCCCGTGCGGGTTACGGCCAATACCTCCGGGGCCCCCATTCGCGTCGTTCTGGGAGACACCGGCGCCAATGATAACAGTGCCGCTACTCAGAACCAGGCTTATACCGCTAATGCCAGTAATCTCGACCTTTATACCCAGGACAACAACGATGGCGCGGTGCTAAACGAAGTTGCAGGAACTCCGGTGAATGGAGATGTGACTAACCGTCGCCAGGAAGCCAGTGCTTCCCAGCTCACGTTTCTGGCTTCAACTACAAAAGCCTTTGCGACTGTTCTTAAGGCCAGTGGTGGTTTCACGGCTGGCACCGATGGCACCACTGCTCCTAACGGTACCCTTACCTACAATTTAGGGTTGAATGTAGAGGCTAACTCTCCAGATATTTCCTTTATCGCCTCAGATTTGCAAGGAACGGCCCTGAATGTTACGGGACTGGCCACGGCGACAGGAAACCTGGTGCTGGTTTCCGATGTGATTCCCCCCAATACCACCCTGGTGACGACGGGGGTAAATGCACCGGTAGCAGCGAATGCGAATTGGACGATCGTCTATAGTACCGATGACCCGGCTGTCACCGGCAACACAGCCCTGCAGGCGGCCTGGTCAACGACTCCTACGGGTACCATCCGGCGAATTGGCTATGTCTACGATGCCACGACGAATGGAGCGTTACCGCGGGGTACTACCCTGACCGGCTTCCGCTTCAGTGTGGCCACGGCAGTATCGGGCAGTGGCACGATCGCCAACATTGCTCAGGTGTTTGGTCAAACAACCTCTGGAACTGGCCAACCCCTGGTATATGACGAATCCGGGGACCAGCAGCCCAACAACTATAATGCCGACAACACAGCGGGGCCGTTTTCTAACGTCACGCCTACCGAATTTAACGGAGGTCTTCCGGGGACGGGGCAAACGGTCAGTGACCCCAACCAGTATCGGGGTATCGCGACCCCTGCCACCCAGGGCGTGGATAATAGCAATACCAACACGGGGACTGGCCCCAGTGGGGAAGTCAACGTCTATGCTGTGCAGCCGACGGGTAGTGTGATTTTGAATGGCCCCAATGGGCAACCGGGAGCGGTGGGGCCAACCAGTAATAATGACGACTTCACCAATCAATCTACTCCAGTACCGGCCAATGCTCCGGCGGATGCGACGACTCCCTTTGTCCTGGATCCGGCTCCGATTTCCTTTATCAACACGGTCAATAATTCCGGGTTAATCACGCTCACTAATGTCCTGCTGCGGCCCGTGGCACCGGCTACAGCCACCGATTTGCCCAATGGTACGGTGGTCACCATCAGCCTGGGGCCCAATACCGGAGTCTATACCTACAATAGTGCCACGGGCTTTACCCTGACCTCCGGCACTCCCATTTCCATTCCTTCCCTGGCCGCAGGGGTTTCTCTGAATTACACCACGGTGGTGGATTTGCCTGTTGATACCCGACTATCTACCGATACGGCAGTGAATCGGGGATTTCCGGTACCGGTGGTTGCCTTTACCGATAACAATGCCAACGGTCAATTTGACCCGGCAACGGACACTGGCAACATTACTATCGATCGGGTCTACACCGGCTATTTGAAACTGACAAAAGCGGCCCGGGTACTCGATGCCAGTGGGGCTCAGGTGGCTCCGGCAACGGGTTATACCAGTGATGTGACGCAGTTAAATGCATCAATTCGTCCCGGTTTCACGATCGAGTACCAGATTCAGTACAAAAACATCTCAGAAGTGTCTAACGGAACCGGAAACGTGGTTCTAAACGCTGGCAATGTGGTGATTACAGAAGATGGCGGCACCGCTCCGAATAACTGGTTTGCTGCCACCAACAGCCCCACCAGAGATTCGATTTTCCCGGCGAATCCGAATGGTTCTGCCAATGCTTCTGCGGGTACCGTCACGGTGACTGTGCAGAACAGCGATATTCGGATCTATGTCAACAATGTCGGAACTGTGGTGCCTTCAGGCTCTCTGGGAGCCGCCAATGGTACCTTTACTTTCCAGCGCCGGATCAACTAACTCGTCAGTCCACCCAGCATTATTCAGAAGTAGAGAAACCCATGACTGTGAAACCAGGTTTTTATCTTGTTGGCTTAGGAGCGATCGCTGCGATCGCCCTGGCCCCTGTGCAGGGAACCCCCCTGATCGCCCACCTGTTAGATGCAGGTAAAACCGTAGCCGGAGATGTGGCTCAACAACCGAAAGTGCAGTTGCAGTTGACGGCAGAAAAGCAACTGGTGCAACAAGATAGCACAGGCAAAGAAAAGATCAGCTGGCAACTGCTCAAGGACGGAGCCAGCGTCCAACCGGGCGATCGTCTGCGGTATACAGTACAGAGCATTAACCAGGGCAATCTGGCGGCAGATAAACTGGCCGTAACCCAACCGATTCCGGCGGGCATGGTATTTGTTTTGAATTCCACCAGCAGTAATGGTACGACGGCTACCTATAGCATTGACAATGGCAAAACCTTTGTCGCCCAGCCAACGGTTCAAGTCAGGCTGGCTAACGGTAAGCTGGAAACTCGGCCTGCCCCGGCAGAAGCCTACACCCATGTTCGCTGGAATCTGGTGAAGCCCCTGGTTCCCCAGACTGTAACCAAAATGGATTATCAGGTGAAAGTTCGTTGATAAACCAGTGGAAGATGAGTTACTCAACTCTGACTTGAGAGTTTCTGAGTTTCTACTTTTAGTTTGTTTTTGTCTTACCTGTAATCAGTTACGCCAGCAGCATAGCGTAGATCTGCTGGTTTAGGGTTGGTATGTCCTTATTTCAATTTCCAGGGAGTTCTACTTCAGCATCTGAACTGGCAACCAGGCATCCAGCCCGCTGGTTGCAGGTTGTCAGTCTGGCTCAGCCAGCCCTGGCTGGGTTCAGTTTGTTGAGTAGTCTGCTAACCATGGTCTTACCTGCCCAGGCTCAACCGACCACGGTGACGCTGTTCAATCAAGCTACTTACAGCTATACCAATCCAACTACTTCAGAGACTTTCACTAACCTGACGAATTCCTTAAGCAATCAGTCTTCTCTGATTGATCCCTTAGGTCGCATAACTGGTTGTACTGGAGAGCTGTTGCCCAATTATCAGGGATTTTCGGTCAGCGTTTATGAACCCAGTAGCTCTGACCCGACGGGCACGGAAATTGGACGATTGGTAGCCCTTACCCCCACGGCTCTGCCCCAATCTGGGAACTTGCCCCCGGGGTTACAGCCTAATACCCAGAACAGCAACCCGTTTTTCCTCAGCAGTGGTAATCCTGGTACCTACAACTTTCAGCTGGATCCTGGTCGAGGGCAACTGGATCCAGGCCGCAGCTACATTCTGGTCATTAATCCCCCCCCAGGGTCTATTTATAGCCAGCGGCGAGTTCGGTTAACGATTCAGTCCCGTCAGGGCAATACGGTAACCTATATAGCCAGGGCCGTAGACGGCGGGCCGATCGAAGCCACCAGCGGCCAGACAGCGGTAGAGGGCACGCTGTTTGTGACTGATGCTGCTCAAGTAGGTTTGGTGTTGGCCAGCCTCAACCTGAGGACAAGTATCTGTCAGGCTCAGGCTGTACAAATTATCAAAACCGGCGATCGCAGTGCGGCAGAACCGGGTGATACGGTGATTTACCGGCTGTCAATTAAAAACCTGGCCTCTGCTGCGATCGCAAATGTCACCATCACCGATGTTTTGCCCCTGGGCTTTAAGTTTCTGCCAGCCTCAGTCCGGGCAGAACTGGCCGGAAACCCTGTGCCGATCACCACGACCCAGAGCGGTTCCGTTCTGACCTTCGCGGCTCCCAATGTGGAGTTGCCCCGGAATGGGAATGGTTCCCGACCGGTTCCATTGAATATTGCCTACGCGGCTCAGTTAACTCCCGATGCTCTGCGGGGATCGGGGGAAAACAGTGCCATTGTCCAGGGTCAGCGCTCAGACAACTTGCAGTCAGTCAAGGATGGGCCAGCCATCCACCGGTTACGGGTGCGTAATGGCATTTTGTCGGACTGCGGCACGATTATCGGGCGGGTGTTTGACGACAAGAACTTTGACGGAGAACAGCAACCGGGGGAACCGGGAATGCCGAATGCCGTGATCTTTCTGGATGATGGTACACGTATTACTACAGATGCCAACGGCTTGTTTTCGATCGCCAACGTGTTGTCGGGCTATCGCTCTGGCGTGCTGGATTTAAGTTCCCTGCCCGGTTATACCCTGGCTCCCAACCTTTATTTCAGTGAACGGAATAGCCAGTCCCGGCTGGTGCGTTTAGAGCCAGGAGGCATGGTGCGGATGAATTTTGGGGTGACTCCGGCCGCGCGGGAGGGGAATCAGCCATGAAGCCAGACCATTCCGCCCTCAATCCCTATGTCCTCTGGCTGCAGTTGACTGCCAGTCTGGCTGTGCTGATGGCTGCCGCTCCCGTCGGAGCTGTGGTTGTGACAGGGGCAGATCCAGACTTGACGGAGGCCGGCTTGCTGGCTTCCCAGGTTCCGGCCACTCCTCCTACGACGGTTTCTGGTTCAGAACCAGAGATCACTCCAGTTGTTCCCCCTGGTTCGGTCAGTCCAGAGTCAGGTAGCAATAATGCGCTTCCGGTTATCAAGGCTCCTGTCCTGCCTCCGCCCAGTCCGATCGCCGATCGCCCTGTGCAAATCCTCAGTCCGGTGGCCGAGACGGTGCTGGATGTTCCGGCGGCGACGGTGGTGGTGCAATTTGCCCTGGGGGAGCAGCTTGAATTGCAGGTGAATGGAGAACGGGTGAATCCCAGTCTGGTGGGTCAGACCGAAGTAAACAACGCCACTCAGACCGTGACCCAGACCTGGTACGGGGTTTCCCTGAAAGCCGGGGAAAATAGCCTGACCGCCACCGCCTCAAAAGGGGGGAGGACTTCGGTGGCTACGGTCAAGCTCCAGGTGCGGGGCACCCCCAAACAACTCCAGGTGACCACGATCGAATCCCGCATTCCAGCGGATGGCCGTTCTACCGCCACCGTCCAGGGGCAATTACTGGATGGCCAGGGCCACCGCTCTGGTCAGGACGGGGTGGTGACTCTGACCGCCAGTGCGGGAGAATTTGCCGGAAAAGACTCGGACCCCGATCGCCCCGGGTTTCAGGTGGAGGCCAAACAGGGCCAGTTTACCGCTAGTTTGAAAGCCGGTCTGGAAGCCAGAACAGTACGCATTCGAGCGGTTGCAGACACGTTAGAAGCCTTTACCCAACTGGAGTTTGAACCGAACCTGCGGCCCTCGATCGCCACCGGAGTAATTGATATCCGCCTGGGTCGGCGGGGCACCGATTTTTATCGCAGTTTCCGCGACTTTCTACCCCCGGATCAGGACAATGGCTTACAACTGGATGTGCGTTCTGCAGCCTTTGCCACCGGTCGGATTGGGGAATGGTTGTTTACCACTGCCTTTAATAGCGATCGGCCCCTGAATCAGACCTGCGACAATACCACGCGCCTGTTTCGGAGTAATCAGGTATGTGAGCAAAACTACCCGGTTTATGGGGATAATTCTACTTCCCAGGTGATTACCCCCTCTCAAGATCATGTCTATGCCCGTATCGAGCGGACTTCTCCAGTCCCCGGGGCCGGGATTGACTACTTCATGTGGGGAGACTACAACACCGAGGAGTTTGCCCGTCGCTCCCAGCTTTATACCGCCATGACTCGGCAACTTCACGGGTTTAAGGGCAACTTCAACCTGGGCAACCTGCAAATTACCGGCCTTTACGGCGATAACGTCCAGGGGTTCCAGCGGGATACGATCGCCCCCGATGGCACCAGTGGTTACTACTTTCTGTCTCGCCGTCTGCTGATATCGGGCAGTGAAACGGTTTTTGTGGAGTTAGAAGAGCTGACTCGCCCCGGTACCGTATTGCAACGGAAACAACTGAGTCGGGGAACGGACTACGAAATTGACTACGATCGGGGCACTCTGTTATTTCGCCGGCCAGTTCTGCGGACGGATATCAACAACGATGGCCAGATTCTGGTGCGGCGGATTGTGGCGACCTACCAGTTTGAAGATCGGGACAGTAAAACCAGTCTCTATGGCGGACGACTACAGTACAATTTCTCCCGGGGGTTAGATCAGGAAAGCTGGTTGGGCGCGACCTATATCCGGGAAAATCAGGGAGTTCGCAAATTTGAGCTGTACGGAGCCGATGCTCTGATTACTCTGGGGGCCAGAGCCCGTCTGATTGCCGAATATGCCCACTCAACAAATACCTCCGACACGATGGGAGAGGTGAGTGGTTCGGCCTATCGCTTAGAGTTAGAAGCCGAACTGGCCCGGGGCATTCTGGCCCAGGCTTACTGGCGGGAAACCGATGCCGGGTTTGCCAACAATGCCACGGTTAGTTTTGTGCCGGGGCAGCGGCGCTACGGGGCGAATCTGACCGCAGCCCTATCGACGGCTACGGCCCTGCGGTTGCAGTATGACCATGAAGACAACTACGGGATTGCGCCCCAACCCCGCACGACCCTGGAAGATCTGTTCCGTCCTGGTCTGGAAGCCACCCCTGGAACGCGGGTTGATAACTCCCTCACCACCATTTCTGCCGGGGTGCAACAGCAGCTTGGCAGTGCCAACCTCCAGGTCGATTGGCTACATCGGCAGCGCACCGATCGCCTGGATTCTCGCCTCGATTCTAATTCTGACCAGCTGCGATCGCGCCTCAGCCTGCCAGTAGCTCCCAAACTGACCTTTTTTGCCCAGAATGAGCTGACCCTTTCCTCCAGCACCGATGCCTTCTATCCCGATCGCACCCTGGTGGGGCTCAACTGGGAAATGTCTCCCGGGGTAAATCTCCGTCTGGCTCAACAGTTTTACTCCCGGGGCCAGTTTGCCGGGCGCTCGATCACCAGCCTGGATATGACCACAGATTACAAGCTGGGGCCTGATACCACCCTGACCAGCCGCTATTCTGTTCTGGCCGGTGTCGATGGCTTGACGAGCCAGAGTGCGATCGGTCTGAACCACCGCTGGACTGTTACACCGGGCTTAAATCTGGATCTGTCCTACGAACGCATTTCCGGTAAGCTGTTTGGTGAAACGGGGGCCGGTGTCCAGTTTGCCCAACCCTTTGCCGTAGGTCAGAGTGCTTCCTCCCTGGGGGTGCAGGATGGGGAGAGTTATAGCGTCGGCCTGGAATATACGGCTAACCCCGATTTCAGGGCCAATGCCCGCTATGAGCATCGGTCTTCCGCCAGTGGTAGTAACACCGTGATTTCAGCGGCAGCGGTAGGCAAACTATCCCCCTCCCTGACGGCCCTGGCCCGCTACCAGCAGGCTAACTTTGCCAATCAAAAAATCAGTGGTCTAGGCGACACGATCGACCTGAAGCTGGGATTGGCCTACCGTAACCCCCAGGACGATCGGTTCAATGCCCTGTTGCGCTACGAGTACCGCAAAAACCCCTCCACCATCCCCGATACGCTCCTCTTTGGTAGTGGTACTGGCTCCCGAGATCACGTTTTTGCCGTAGAAGCCATCTATGCCCCTAACTGGCGCTGGGAATTTTATGGCAAGTATGCCCTGCGTAACAGTACCACCTACCTGGCCCGGGATTTCTCAGCCAGCAGTACGGTGTCTCTGGCCCAATTACGGGCTACTTACCGCCTGGGTTACCGCTGGGATCTGGTGAGTGAAGTGCGCTGGATCAACCAGTCTTCTGCCAACTACCGGGAAATGGGGGCGATCATTGAAACCGGCTACTACCTGACTCCCAATCTCCGCCTGGCGGCAGGTTATGCCTTTGGTAATGTCAGCGATCGCGACTTTGATGGTTCTCGATCGGCGGGTGGGCCCTACCTGGGTATCACGATCAAACTGAACGAACTCTGGGGCGGGTTTGGCCAACAACGCATTCCTCCACCGGCCAATCCTCCCAGTCAGCCGGTGGCTGACGCTCCCGTAGTAGCCCCGCCCGCCCTTGCCACGGTGGCACAACCGGCTGTCTTACCCGAATCCCCGGGGCCAGGTTCCTCGCCCCTGGTGCCTGTTGTAGACTCTGTAGTCGTGCCCCAGACCTCCAGTACCCGTGCTTCTGATCTTCACAGTGTCAACATTGTGATTCCCCCTGCTATTTTCGTTGCCCCCCCGACTCAGCCATGAAACGTCGTCGCTCCAATCCCTTGCAACACAATTGGTTTCGCCTCCGGTCTAAGTTTGGGAAGAAGCGAAAACTCTACTCACCCCTACTGAGCCGCAGACAGGTACAGCGTCTGGGGCGGTTCTGGGCCGTGGCCTGCCTCACCTGTTTGTTTGTCCTCAACTTCAGTGGCATTCCCTTCTGGCTGGAACCACCGGCGATCGCCCAGACCACTAACCTTTACATCGAACCATTGACCTGGGATTTTGTTGGCCTGGACAGCAACAATGTCAATGTTGGCCCTAATAGCTACCTGAATGGAGCCAGGGTCTGTAACGTCGGTTCCTCAGTTGCCACCAACGTGAATGTCCAGTTTGTTCGGGAGGGGGCAACCAACCCCTACATTACGGTGCGGGCTCTGGCGGAAGGTCGTTCTGATACCGTGGTAATTCCCCAACTTCAACCGGGAAGTACTCCACCTAACCACCATCAGGTGGCTGCCACTCCGGCCAACTGCTTTGATGCCTACTTTAATGTGGTGGTGGCTCGTAACTCTGCAGCCTACAACACAGTGCAGAAGTATCACATTCAGGCCAGCGCCAGTAATGCTGGGGCGGTGAGAACTCCGATTAATCGACAGCTCTATATTGAAAAAATTCTCTCCCAGGCCCGCAACGCAGTGATTGGGTTCTCTGGCCCTACCAATGTTTTTGTGGGTGACACAGTTACCTATACGCTGACCTCCAGCACAGCAACCGCCTATCCCCAGCTGACAATCAGCTCAGACTTTCCCAATGCGGTCTTTCAGTTTCTCAATATCAGTACCAGCTACTCTAATCCCGGCGGTACCAACAGTAGTATCTATGCCGATGCCTGTGGTTGGATTGCCGACTATACAACGCCTGGCTACCATGAAAGCTCCAGTGTCTGTGCTGGCCCAGTGCCCGATCAATATACTGGGGGCAAAGTTGGAAATACCGTTGTCACCCAGTACACCATTAAAATTCTTTCGACTGGCAATGGCAGCGCCAGCAATAGCTTTAATATCAACCACCTGATTCTGGATTTCTCTGGCGGCAGTTACCACTACAACTCCGACTATGGTACCGGTCTGGGGGTTGCCGTGATTACCGTTAGCGATCGCCAATCTGATCTGAGCATCGATAAGAGTCATACAGGCAACTTTTCGACGGGCAACAACACCTACAATCTGGCTGTCAGCAATAGTGGCCCCAATGCCGCTAAAGGCCCCCTGACTGTAACAGATACCTTGCCCGATGGATTTAGCTTCGTCTCGGCAACAGGTACGGGTTGGACTTGCTCTGCTAATGGCCAGACGGTTAATTGCAGTAATCCCAATGATCTGGCCAGTGGAGCTACATCCAACATTCAGCTGCAGGTGAATGTCAGTACCAGTGCTGCGACGAATACGGTGAATACGGCGACGGTACAGGGAAGTAATACTGATCCCAACCCCAACAACAATACCGACAGTGATCCAACTACCGTTGTCAAGGGGGTCAATATTAGTTTGAGTAAAGATGACAACCAGAATGACCCGACGGAAGAAACCTTCGTTGCCGGAACCACCGCAACCTATCGTCTGTCGGTCAGTAATAGCAGTGGGTTTGATGCTGCTGGCCCCTTAACGATCGTTGATACGCTGCCCACCGGTCTAACCTACAGTTCGGTCACGGGTACGGGCTGGACCTGTTCTGCGACGGGGCAAAATGTTGTCTGTAGTAATCCGGCTGGTTTAACTAATGGTAGTAGTTCCAGTCTGAATCTCATTGTCAATGTGCAATCTAATGTGGCTAACTCGGTCACCAACACCGCTACGGTGACCAGTGGCAGTCTGGATACCAATCCGGCAGACAACACAGCCACCCAGACTAATTCAGTCACCAGGCCGGGACCAGATCTGACCATCAGTAAAACCGATAACAATATCATCTTTACCCAGGGCCAGCCGGGTAACTATATCATTACAGTGACCAATGGGGGAACCGCAGCCACCACGGGAACGATTACAGTAACAGACACCCTGCCGGCCTCCTTTACCTATGGATCTGCTGCTTCTGCTGCCAATAGTTCTGGTTGGGTTTGCAGCTTCTCCAGTCCAACGGTTACCTGTACCAATAGTGAACCTCTGGCTGCCGGTCAGACCAGCTCTATTCTGTTAGCTGTCACTCCGACGACGACTACCGGGTCACCATTTACAAATAATGTGGCGGTGTCAACCCCGGGAGACACAAATACAACGAACAATACGGGCAGTGATACGACAACAGTCAATACTGCGGGGGGTATTGACTTGAAAGTTGTGAAGAAATTGACCCAGATTAACGGGGCGGCTCCTAATCCGGCCTGCACAACGGTGGGAACGGTGGATACCTGCACCGCAGCGGTGAATCCCGGCAATACAATTCAGTACCAGATCAGTGTGACCAACAATTCAGGTGGTAACGGTCAGGACGCTAACATTAGCCTCACGGATGCAGTCCCGACTGGCCTCACCAATGTCACCTGGAATTGTAGTTTTGCTGGAACTGGCCCAACTGCCCTGGGTAACGGCTCCAACGCGAATACCGGCGGCAGCTACAACTCCTGTACAGGAGCGACCTCTGAAGGCACTTCTCCGTTTAGTGCCCACCTCCTGAGTGGTACCGGAAATTCCATCAGTATTGGCACCATTAGTTTGCGTAAGCAGGGAGGACAGGTGGTGGTTACCGTGAATGGAACGATCGCCGCCTCCGGTTTCGCTGGCCAACTCTCAAATACGGCGATCACCTCCCCCAGCACCGCCTCTGGAGCTGATGCAATTCCCAGCGATAACATTTACACGGTCAATACCACGGTTCCCGGCCCTGACCTGAGTCTGACCAAGACTAATTTTTCCGGGTTGGTGCAGGGGATTGATAGCATCTACCGGTTGACCGTGACCAATACCAGTACGACCCGATCGACGGCGGGGCTGATTACCGTCACCGATACCCTGCCTGCCCAGCTAGACTATGTCATCGCGAATTCCGCCGCAGGCAGTTCGGGTTGGAGTTGTAGTTACAGTGCCACAACCCGTAAAGTCACCTGTACCAACAGTAATGTTTTAGCTCCGTTGGCCACCAGTGCGATCGACATTACGGTTAAAACCCAGGCCACGGCTACGGGTTCCGTCACTAATAATGCGATCGTTTCTGCCCCGGGGGACACCAACACCAGCAATAACACTGCCAGTGTCAGTACGAACATTGCCGTTGCCAACCCGGATGTACGGATTAGCAAGAGTGCAGGAACCCTGGCTCTGGGGCAGACTGGCATCTATAGCCTGACCGTAGACAACATCGGCTCCACGGTGGCTGTGGCTCCAATTACTGTAAAAGACACCTTACCCGTCGGGTTGACCTTTCTCTCAGGCACCGGCACCGGCTGGAGTTGTTCGGCCAGTGGCCAACTGGTGACCTGTACCTACTACAGCAACCTGGCCGCTGCCGCTACGGCCCCTACCCTGAGCCTGAATGTGCTGGTAGGCAGCCAGACCGCCGCCAGTATTACCAATAATGCCAGCGTCGATCCGGTGCCGGGGGAAACGGTGGCCAACCAGACGAACAATGCTACCAGTCTGATCAGTCCGGTGGGTCAGAGTGCGGATCTGGTGATTACCAAGACCCTGGTGGGTAATCTGGTGGCGGGGCAAAATGCCACCTATCAACTGCAGGTGGTGAACAATGGCCCTTCCAATATTCCTGGTACAGTCACCATTACTGATACCCTGCCCTCGGGATTGAGTTTTGTTTCGGGTACGGGGGCTGGGTTTACCTGTTCTGCCTCCGGGCAAACAGTGACCTGCACCCGACCTACGGGGTTGACCACCGGCAGTACGGCGATCGTTCCCCTGACGGTAGCGGTGGCCAGTGGAGCGACGGGTTCGATTAGCAACACGGCGAGTGTCTCCAGTAGCCTGAACGATCCCAATCCAGGGAATAACACCTCTACTACGGCAGCCATTCCGGTCAGTCCCCGACAAGCAGACCTGGGGTTAACTAAAACTCATGCTGGTAACTTTACCCTGGGGGGACAGGGCACCTTTACCCTGGAGGTCAGAAACTACGGTCCGGCCACGGTGACCGGCGCAATTACCCTGACCGATACCCTACCCTCGGCCCTCACCCTGGCTTCCTTTGTTGGGCAAGACTGGAACTGTAGTGGGATTAATACCGCTACGGCCTCCTGCACCTACAGTAACCCCAATGGTCTGGCTCCCAATGCTACGGTGGCAATTGATTTGATCGTCGATGTAGGGGCAGCTACCCCGATCGCCAGCAGAACCAACACTGCCACCGTCTCCAGCACCTTCCCGGAACCTGCTCCCGATCCCCATAGCAATACGGCTACGGACAGTGTGACTGTGCAGGCCGGGGCAGACCTGGCGGTGACCAAAACCAGCAGTAGTACTTTTGTAGTGGGCAGTACGGCCACCTACAGCCTGCGCTTGACTAACAACGGCTCTGGTAGTGCCGCTGCCCCCATTACCCTGACCGATCAATTACCCCCGGGGTTAACCTATGCCGGAGCCAGTAGCACTGACTCCAACTGGGTCTGTCCGGCGACTTCCACCAGCTTAGATATCACCTGTACCTACAATAGCTCCCTGGCCAGTGGAGCCAGTAGCGGTGACCTGCTGTTGAGTGTGAATGTGGCTAACCTTGGGGCCAGTACCCCGGCCAATTACACCAACTTTGTCACGGTCTATAGCAGTACCCAGGATCCCAATACGACCAATAACACTACCAGTCTGACCAATCCCCGCTCTACCGGAGCCGCCAACCGTGACTATGGCGATGCCCCAGATACCTATGGTACCGATGCCCTGGCTGGTAACAGCAGTAGCGGCACTGACCCGATCGGTGCCAGTCATACCCTGAGTACCACGGTGTTTATGGGCAGTACGGCCACCGATGCTGATACCGATGCCCAGGCACCCCTGAATGGTACGGGGGATGATGGTAGCGGCAGTGATGATGAGGATGGAGTGGCCAGTTTCCCTGCCTTAACTACCAGTACCACCAGCTACAGTATCAGTGTCACGGTGACCAATACCTCCGGGAGTAGCGCTGCCCTGCTGGGCTGGATTGATTTCAACCGGGATGGTAGTTTCCAGGCCAGTGAAGGGGTGAGTGTGGCCGTGGCGACGGGCACTACCGCGGCTCCGACGGCCCTCACCTGGAGTAACCTGGGTTCTGCCGGCATGACTCCTGGGAGCACCTATGTCCGGTTGCGGTTGACCACTGATGCTACCGTCACTACCAGTACCCCGGGGAGCCAGGCTGGCCCTGGAGAGGTAGAAGATTATCAATTGACGATCGCCACGGCGGCGGGCAGTCCCAACGTTCTGCTGGTAAAACGGATCACGGCGATTCGCTCTGGGGGAACCACCACCAATTTCACCACCGTCTTCGATCCCTCTTCTACCCTGAGCGATACGAATGACGAGCATCCCAACTGGCCTGCAGGTTTTCTTCAGGGGGGCGGAGTCACCGATGCCAACCCCAGTCCGGCCGATCCTGTGCGGGCCTTTAAGCTCAAACCGGGGGATGAAATTGAGTACACCGTCTATTTTCTCAATGCTGGCACCGGAAATGCACAAAATCTCGTGCTGTGCGATCGGGTGCCCGCGAACCAGACCTTTGTGGCGGGTAGTTTCAGTGGTCAAACTCCGAATGATGGCGGCATCGCCCCAGATCAGCAGGGAATTGCCCTGGCGATCGGGCCGACGGCTCCGGCCTTTGCAGACAACCTCACCTACCTGACAAATGTGCCCGATGCCCCCGATCGGGGAGAGTTCTTTGCGGCTCCCCTGCTCCCCAGCCCAAATCGCTGTAATGTCGCCAGCAACCCGAATGGTCTGGTTGTGGTGTCTGCGACCCGGGCTTCTGGGCCGACGCTGATTCCCTTTGCGACGGGGGCTGGCACTCCGGCTAACTCCTATGGCTTCCTGCGCTTCCGGGCCAGGGTAAACTAAGCGCCATTTTTCAGCCAGGATATGCGGCATCATTGAGATCTGTCCTTTCACAGTGTCAATGGTGATGCAGCCAGCTCAGGTAAATACTCCATCCAGCGTCGGACCCAAGCAGCCGGGCTGGCAATTCTGGATCGATCGAGGAGGAACCTTTACCGACATTGTGGCTCAGCGTCCCGATCGAACCATTGTGGTTCACAAACTCCTCTCTGAAAACCCGGAACGCTATCCGGATGCGGCGATTCAAGGAATTCGAGACTTGTTGGGTCTGGCCGCCGATGCCCCGATCCCAACAGAACAGATTACCGCCGTCAAAATGGGGACTACGGTGGCCACTAATGCTCTGTTAGAGCGCAAGGGCGATCGCACCCTGTTATTGATTACTAAAGGTTTTCGGGATGCCCTGCGGATTGGCTATCAAAACCGGCCTGATATTTTTGCCCGCCACATCGTTCTGCCCGAGATGCTCTACGAACGGGTGCTAGAGGTAGAAGAACGTTATACTGCCGAAGGCGAAGAGTTAACTCCTGTGCAGATTGATCCGCCTCTGGTGCAGGCTCTAAAAGCCGCCTACGAGGATGGGATCCGGGCCTGTGCCATCGTGTTTTTGCATGGCTATCGCTATCCTGACCATGAAAAACAGGTGGCCGCCCTGGTTCGCGAGATTGGGTTTACCCAGGTTTCCGTTTCCCATCAGGTCAGTCCCCTGATGAAACTGGTCAGTCGGGGGGATACCACCGTCGTTGATGCTTACCTCTCGCCGATTTTACGTCGCTATGTCGAACAGGTAGCTACAGCTCTGGGCAAAAATCAGACCCAGGGTGAATCTGCGGCCCTGCGTTTGATGTTCATGCAGTCTAATGGTGGGCTGATCGATGCCGATCGATTTCAGGGCAAAGACAGTATTCTCTCTGGCCCTGCCGGGGGGATTGTGGGAGCCGTCAAGACCAGTGTGATGGCCGGTTTTGACCAGATTATTGGGTTTGATATGGGGGGCACCTCTACGGATGTATCCCACTACAACGGAGAGTACGAGCGCACCTTTGAAACGGAGGTGGCGGGAGTCCGGCTACGGGCTCCCATGATGGCGATTCACACCGTTGCGGCCGGGGGTGGGTCCATTCTCACCTTTGACGGGGCCCGCTACCGGGTGGGGCCAGAGTCGGCAGGGGCCGATCCGGGGCCAGCCTGCTACCGGCGGGGAGGCCCCCTGACCGTAACCGACTGCAATGTCATGGTCGGTAAGCTGCAGGCGGCCTTTTTCCCGGCAGTGTTTGGCCCCGAGGGCAACCTGCCCCTGGATGGAGACATGGTACGGCAGCAGTTTGCCGAGTTAGCCCTGGAAATTGCTCAAAAAACCGGCCAGCGATCGACCCCAGAGCAGGTGGCAGCCGGATTTTTAGCCATCGCGATCGACAAAATGGCCAACGCCATTAAGAAAATTTCCGTGCAGCGGGGCTACGATGTCACAGGTTACACCCTCTGCTGTTTTGGGGGAGCTGGAGGCCAGCACGCCTGTCTGATCGCCGAGGCTCTGGGCATGGCGCGAATTTTCCTTCATCCCTACGCGGGGGTACTTTCGGCCTACGGAATTGGCCTGGCGGATGTGCGATCGCTCAAAGAGCAGGCGGTAGAACTGCCCTTAACGCCGGAGACGCTAACCTCCCTCGATCAGCGGTTTCAGGCCCTGGCCCGGGAAGGGCAGGCAGATATGCAGGAGCAGGGGTTTGAACCCGCCCAAATTTCCCTGCTGTTCAAGGCCCATCTCCGTTATGCTGGCACCGATTCAGCGATCGTCGTAGACTATGCTACTCCTAGGGCAACGGTCAATCGGGCCGGGTTACTGCGGCAACGGTTTGAGCAGGCTTACCAGCAACGCTATGGCTTTACCATGCCCGATCGGGATCTGATGGTAGAAGCCCTGTCTCTGGAGGTTGTGGGTGCAAGCTCTGATCAAACAGAACCAGCCCCAATCTCTGATAGAACCATGCCCCTGGAGCCGATCGCTCTGGTGCAGATTTACACCAAAGGCCAGTGGCACGATACTCCGGTGTATCATCGAACCGATCTGCGACCCGGCGATCGAATTGCTGGTGCCGCCCTGATTCTGGAAGCGACGGGAACCAATGTGATTGAGCCAGGATGGCTGGCCCAGGTAACGGAGCGGAACGATCTGATTCTGAGCCGGGATGAAAACCAGGTTTCTGTCTTTCCATCGGAGAATCACCAGACAAGCCCTCAAACTGCTGGAGTGGAGGCCGCTCCTGACCCGGTACTGCTGGAAATCTTTAACAACCTGGTGCGGGCGATCGCCGAAGAGATGGGAATTACCCTGCAAAACACCAGTTATTCCGTCAACATTAAAGAACGGCTCGACTTTTCCTGCGCGATTTTCGACCAGCAGGGCCAACTGGTAGCCAACGCACCCCACATTCCTGTGCATCTGGGGTCGATGAGTGAGAATGTCGTAAGTCTGATTCGAGCCAAAGCTGGCCAGCTGCAACCGGGAGATGTCTATGTCTCTAACAATCCCTACAACGGCGGTACCCATCTCCCAGATATCACCGTGATTACCCCGGTTTTTCTGGCTGACTCCGCCACTCCTGAGTTTTACCTGGCAGCCCGGGGTCACCATGCCGATATTGGCGGTATTACTCCCGGTTCCATGCCGCCCCACAGTACCACGATCGACCAGGAAGGAATCTTACTGGATAACCTGCTGATCGTTGAGCAGGGGCAGTTTCAAGAAGACCGGTTATTGCAGATTTTGGCCAGGGGCAGCTATCCAGCACGTAACTCCCGGCAGAATTTAGCGGATCTGCAGGCCCAAATTGCTGCGAATGAACGGGGAGTGCAGGAGATCCATCGTATGGTTTCTCACTATGGGCTGAAAACCGTTCAAGCTTATATGAAACATGTTCAGGATAATGCGGAAGAATCTGTGCGGCGGGTGATAGATGTATTGAAAGATGGTGAATTTCGCTATGTTATGGATGATGATAGCGAGATCGATGTAAAAATTACGATTGATCATCGTAACCGTTCAGCCTGTATCGATTTTACCGGTACTTCATCTCAACAAAAAACAAACTTAAATGCCCCCCTTGCTATTTGTAAGGCTGTGGTATTGTATGTCTTTCGGACATTGGTTGAAGATGATATTCCATTGAATGCTGGCTGTCTTAAACCTTTGCAAATTATTGTTCCAGAAGGTTGTTTATTGAATCCTCGCTATCCAGCAGCGGTTGTTGCCGGTAATGTCGAAACCTCCCAGGCGATCGCCAATGCCCTCTACGGAGCTCTGGGTATGATGGCTGCTTCCCAGGGCACCATGAATAACTTCACCTTTGGCAATCAGCAGCAGCAATACTACGAAACGATCTGTGGCGGATCGGGGGCCGGCCCCGGCTTTCATGGTACTGATGCGGTGCAGACCCACATGACTAACTCTCGTCTGACTGATCCAGAAGTCCTGGAGTGGCGGTTTCCTATCCTTGTCCGAGAATTTGCGATTCGATCGGGTAGTGGTGGTCAGGGAAAATACCATGGTGGCAATGGGGTAATTCGCCGGATACAATTTCGTCAGGAGATGACTGCGGCCATTCTTTCTGGTCATCGGGTGATTCCGCCCTTTGGGCTGGCAGGCGGACAACCGGCGGCCCTGGGGCAGAATTGGATCCTGCGGCGAAATGGTCAAATAGAATCCCTGGGCAGCAAAGCAGAAGTCGCCATGCAGCCCGGTGATATATTCGTAATTGAAACTCCTGGCGGCGGAGGGTTTGGGTCTGCTACCGAGAAGAATCCGTAAAACCTTACGTTTTAGGTGTTAATCGTTACTATTGGTTGACTCCGGGGAACCTTAGCAATGAGCCATCAGCAGCCTCGGCTCGTTTGCATTTCTGGTGAAACGGCAAAGGTGATTATCTACTTCTTTCCCAAACCTATCTACTGCTCTCCAAGGATCAGGGTTTTAAAGCATCCCAGGGCTGCTCACTGCACCAACCTGAAAGGCTGGATTCAAACCAATTGATCTTAAGAGTTCCGTCATGATTGAGGCCCCGTTACCTATTAACGAATCTGAGAGACTGGCCTGTCTGTATCAATGCAATGTGTTAGATACAGACCCAGACTCCAGGTTTGATAATATTGTGCAGTTGGCAGCCTATATCTGCCAGGTGCCGATCGCCCTGGTCAGTCTGGTTGATAAAAATCGTCAATGGTTTAAAGCCAAAACGGGTTTAGAAGCCTCTGAAACTCCCCGTTCTATGGCCTTCTGTGCCCATGCCATTCTGCAATCAGAAATTTTGATTGTGCCTGATACCCTGCAGGATGACCGATTTCGTGATAATCCCCTGGTAACGGGTAGTCCTCATATCCGGTTTTACGCCGGGGTTCCCCTGATTACCGTCGATCGATTGGCCCTCGGAACCCTCTGTGTAATTGATTATGTTCCCAGGCAGTTGACCGCGGAACAATTGCAGGCTCTCACGGTTCTGGCCCGTCAGGTGGTAGAACAACTGGAATTATGCCGTAGCCTGGTGCAATTGAATCGGCAGGTGTTGAGGCGAACTCCTGCGCTCCGGTCGTCTGCGGGTTTCCGGCGAAAAGTTACCCTGGCGTTGGGGATGGCAATGTTGGTTCTGGCTGGGTTTGGCACCATGACCTACCAGGTTTCCAGCGACATGCTGCAGACGGCTCACCTGATCAGGGCCTTGCCCAGGCAGGCGGATCCGGCCCTGGAACGAAGGCTGGTAGACCAGGAAGAATCCCTCTATCGCTTAGTCGTTGTGGCTTCCCTGGGTGCTACCACTACGTTTCTGGCAATTGCCCTGATTGTTGGTCTGAGCTACCGGGAAGCCCTGCGTCGCCATCAGAGTGAGCGATCGCTGGAGCAGGAGCAAGACTTTACCGCTGCCATCCTGGAAACCTCCGGGGCCCTGGTGATGGTGCTGGATCAGCAGGGGCGAATTGTCCGATTTAATCGAGCCTGTGAACAAACGACAGGATATCAGTTTGTAGAAGTGCAGGGTCGCTCGATCTGGGAGTTGTTTCTGCCTGAAGCAGAACGTCCCCTGGTGCGAAATGCTTTTAATCAGTTATGGCAGGAGCGTTCGGCTAATGCCTATGAGTGTCATTGGATTTTGCGGAATCAAGAATTAAGGCTGATTGCCTGGTCAAATACCACCCTGCGAGACCAGATGGGCAGGGTCGAGTATGTGGTCAGTACGGGAGTGGATATCACCGATCGCCAGCAGATAGAAGAGGCTCTCCTCCGCAGTGAAGAACGCTATCGATCAGTAATCGATAACGTCAAAGAAGTGATTTTTCAAACCGATGCCCAGGGGCTATGGAGGTTTCTCAACCCGGCCTGGGAAGAAATTACCGGGTTTAAAGTGGCGGATACCCTCGGTGCCAGTTTTTTGGATTATATTCATCCCGACGATCGACAACATAACCTGGAGTTATTTGCCCCACTGATTCAGCGGCAGAAGGAATACTGTCAGCATGAAGTGCGGTATCTCACCCGGGCCGGTGGCTTCCGTTGGGTTGAGGTGTTTGCCAGGTTGACCCTGGATAGCCAGGGAACAATTCAGGGAACCTCCGGTACCCTGAATGATATTACGGCCCGTAAGCAGGCGGAACAACGGCAAACGGCTCAGTACACTATCAGTCAAATCCTGGTAGAATCTGCAACCCTCGACGAAGCGACTCCGCGAATTCTCCAGGCCCTCTGCGAAAGTCTGGATTGGGATGTTGCTCAGATCTGGCAGGTCGATGAGCAGATCCAACGGCTGAAATTTGTCGAAACCTGGCATCGGCCCCAACTGTCAGAGCACCTGATCCCTTTTGAGGCATCGGCCCGTCCTCTCACCTTTGTTTCGGGTCAGGGATTGGCTGGCAGAGTCTGGCAGGAAAAAGGGTTTATCTGGATGGATGGGATTGCTGACGATCCGAACTTTATTAACCCGGAAGCTGCCCGCAAGGCTGGCCTTGTTCAGGGAGTTGGGTTTCCCATTCTGGGTGCCCAGGATGTGCTGGGAGTGGTCACCTTCTTCCGCTGTCGCCTGGAACCTCCCGGAGCTGAGTTAAACGATATGATCCTGGCGATCGGCCAACAGATTGGTCTGTTTATCGAACGCAAACGGGCGGAAACAGCCCTGTGGCGACAGAATGCCCGGACTCAATTGCTAGCGGCTATCACCCAGCGGATTCGCCAATCCTTAGAACTGGACAATATTCTGAATACGGCAGTGTCTGAGGTGAGAGCCTTCTTAAAGGCCGATCGGGTGGTGATCCTGCAATTTGATAGTAACTGGGATGGTACGGTTGCCGTCGAAGCGGTGGAAGTTCCCTGGAAGTCATCCCTGGGAACCAATATCAATGATTCCTGCTTCCGCAACGGTCGCTGGCTCGACTATCAGGAAGGCCGAGTCCAGGTGATTGACAATGTTGACCAGGCTAATCTGACTCCCTGTCACAAGCAACTGCTGGCTCTGTTTCAGGTGCAGGCCAATCTGGTAGTGCCGATCGTAGCCAATGCCCACCTCTGGGGGCTATTAATTGCCCATCAATGTCAGGGGCCCAGACACTGGCGATCGTTTGAAATCGATTGTCTGAATCAGTTGGCCAACCAGATTGGGGTGGCCATTGCCCAGGCCCGGTTATTGACTCAGGAAGTCCAGCAACGTCGCAAGTTGAGTCAACAGAACCTGGCTTTGAGAGAAGCCCGCAAAGCTGCCGAGAAAGCCCGTAAAGCTGCTGAGAAAGCAACTCAGACAAAAAGTGCGTTTTTGGCCACCATGAGCCATGAGATCCGTACCCCAATGAATGCCGTCATTGGTATGACCGGGTTGCTGTTAGATACGAACTTAGACCCCCAGCAACGGGACTTTGCCGAAACGATTCGCAACAGTGGCGACCATCTCCTGACCTTAATCAACGACATTCTAGACTTCTCCAAACTAGAAGCAGGGGAGATGGAACTGGAGGTGCTGGACTTTGATCTGGCCGTTTGTACCGAAGAAGTCGTAGAGCTGCTGGCTATTTCGGCCCAGGCCAAAGGCCTGGAAATTGCCACATTAATTGACTCTGATCTGCCAACCCGTCTGCGGGGAGATGTCAGTCGGTTGCGGCAAATTCTCACCAATCTGGTCGGCAATGCGATTAAGTTCACGACGCTGGGCGAGGTGGTGATCCGGGTTGAACGGCAGGCAGAAACCGACGACATGGTAACGGTTCGCTTTTCGGTTCAGGATACGGGAGTGGGGATTGCTCCGGCAGCTCAAGAGAAACTGTTTCAACCTTTTTCTCAGGTCGATGCCTCCACTACCCGTAAGTATGGTGGTACAGGCTTAGGTCTGGCTATCTGTAAGCAACTGGTCGAGATGATGGGAGGATCGATCGGAGTCATCAGCCAGGACGGCCAGGGTTCCCAATTCTGGTTTGTCGTACCGCTCCATAAACAACCCTCTACCCTGGACATAGAAGCTGCTGTTCCTCTGGCTCTGGCAGGGCTACGCCTGCTGGTTGTGGATGATAATGCTACTAACCGAAAAATTTTGCGCTGTCAGGCAAATGCCTGGGGCATAGATGTGACCGAAGCGGATGGGGCGGAAGCGGCCCTACACCTGCTACAGCAGAGTCTAACCTTTAACCTTCCCTACGACCTGGCAATTCTTGACATGCAAATGCCGGGGATTGATGGTGCAATGCTGGGGCAAAAAATTAAGGCCATTCCCGAACTGGCGGCCCTGCCTCTGGTGATGATGACTTCCCTGGCCCAACAGGGAATGACTCGGCAGTTGTTAGAAATTGGCTTTGCCGCCTGTCTGATCAAACCGGTGCGGCAACAACGCTTATACAGTTGCCTGGTGAATGTGTTGCAGGCGACCTACCCTTTGGCGATCGCCCCAGAGTTACCTTCTCAGACAGGATCACCCGATTCCCACCTCATTTCTGGTACTAATAAACTGAAAATTTTATTGGCTGAAGACTGTCAAACCAATCAAAAAGTCGCCCTGCATCAACTCCATTGCCTGGGCTATAACGCCGATGTGGCTGCTAACGGCCAGGAAGCTTTAGAACTATTAGCCAGAATTCCCTACGATCTGGTACTGATGGACTGCTATATGCCGGTTCTAGATGGTTACGACACAACCCGGCAGATTCGCAGGCAGGAAGAAATCACGAAACAACATATTTGTATTATTGCGATGACTGCTAATGCCATGCAAGACGACCACTCTAAATGTCTCAAAGTTGGAATGGATGATTATTTGAGTAAACCTGTGCGGAAAGAGGACCTGGCTGCCAAATTGGCTTACTGGAGCCAACATATCTTTGCTTCGGGTGGTTCCAAACCTCAGCCTGTTCTCGAGAGTAGGCAACCGCTTGATCTATCAGACCAAAGGTCGGTTGATTTGACTGTTCTGGAAGATCTCAAAGAAATGATGGATGGAAATATGGCGGATTTCCGGGAGTTATTGAACTGTTATGCCACCGATTGTCCCATGTATCTGCAACAGATGCAGGCTGCTATTCTGCACCAGGATCGAAAAACCTTAGAGCGACTTGCCCACACTTTAAGATCTAGCAGTGCTTCCCTGGGAGCTGTTCAGCTTGCCCGACTCTGTCAGGAAATAGAAAAAACAGCAAATACTGCAAACATGGTAGAGATTACCAATAAACTTGCTCTGGTTGAAGCCGAGTATCAAGAAGCAATCAATATTCTGCAAAATCTGTCAATGGTTTAGCCAATATGCCTAACTACTCTAATTTTACGGCTGCACTACTGGAATCAACAAACTTTTACACAGCTAAAAAGCCGCTGGTTTTGATTGTTGATGATGATAAATTCATGCGTCTACAGATTCGTCAATGCTTAAAGCAGGATGATTATCAAATCGTCGAAGCGGTAACTGGTAAAGAAGCGCTGCTTGCCTACCAGCAGACCCAACCCAACCTGATCTTGATGGATGCCAGGATGCCCGAAATGGATGGCTTTACCTGTTGTTCAGAGTTGCAAAGCTTACCTAATAGTGAATATACTCCTGTCCTGATGATTACTTCCCTTGAGGATCAGTCATCCGTAGATCGGGCGTTTGCCGCAGGAGCCGTTGATTTTGTCACAAAACCGATCCATTGGGCTGTGTTACGCCAGCGGGTCAAACGGTTACTCCATCAAACCTTTCTGCTAAAACAGTTAGAGGCTGCAAATCAAAAACTGTCTCAGATGGCAACCGTTGATGGGTTGACCCAAATTCCCAATCGTCGGTGTTTTGATGAAACGCTGGAAGTCGAATGGCGGCGGCAGATGCGGGAACACCAATGGCTCTCTCTGATCTTGTGCGATGTTGACTACTTCAAACCGTTTAATGACACTTATGGGCACCAAGCTGGAGATGCGTGCCTGCAACAGGTTGCCCAGGTGTTGCAGCAGACCTTAAAGCGGCCTTCCGATCTGGTAGCCCGCTATGGGGGAGAAGAATTTGCTGTGATTTTGCCCGCAACAGACCTGGTAGGCGCAACCCAACTGGCAGAACAGCTACGCTGGGCGGTACAGGCGTTAAATATTCCCCACCAGGTCGCCCCCGTGGGACAGGTTGTTACCCTCAGCCTGGGAGTTGCAGCCTTGATTCCGGGTGACAATACATCCCTGAACTCTCTGATTACAGCAGCAGATCAGGCTCTTTACAAAGCTAAGGCCAGAGGGCGGAATTGCGTGGTTGGTGATAAGTAGTATCAGAGGGAAGAGAGGCCGAATCGTCGCTCATCCCTTCCTGATATCGATTAATATCCTCGCCGATCGCGGTTTCCACCAGGCGATCGATTAAAGCCTGACCAAACTGCTGGGCCGCCTCGCTACTGGGAAATTTGCGATCGCTCTCCTCTGTAAAAATATCTCTTCCTGCAGGATTACGAATGTAAATAGAATACCCCGCAGAACAGATCACCGGGCAGAGGAAGTAACCCCGGTAGCGAATTGCATCTGCCCATAGGCAGAGATTGTAGTTGTAGTATGTTCCGAATTTTAGAATCATGTTGGTTGGCTAATAATTGTTCCCAATCTCATTGAATTAGGTTTACAAACGCTTTCCCCTAAAGGTCTTCTACTATATATGAAAATTAACTTTTTAAGTCTTCCTGGGTTGCCAGAAATAAATTAGGCACTGGCTCCTTTGTGGCTAATTTTCAATCTGTCAGATCGGCTTGCCGAGCTTCTAGAAGTAAGAGCTGGCTGATTTAATCCCATTTCAAAGAGATCCCCGGGGGTTTCTCTTACAGATAGAACTTTGACTACTCAGATACTAACTACCTGCATAGAAATATAGCAATCCTGGTTGGATTGTGAGAGATTTTCTGCTCTATAGAAATATTGGTGTCTTTGCATAGGGACGGTATTAAAAATAGCTGGCAATCTGTTCTGCTCTATTCTTGAAGTTCTGGAAAACAAGGCGAGAGAGTCTGTCACAACTCTGCACGATAGAATATTTACTGAAGTCTCTGGTTCTTTTTATAACCAGGCTGACTGTCTGATAAGCTCACTCCAGCTGGGTTAATGCCATAATTGAAGTATGAGTAGCGTTCAGACCAATGCCTGCAGGGGCAATATCCTAATCATTGATGATACTCCTGTCAATCTTCAATTGCTTTCCCAAATGTTGGAAGAGTTGGGCTATGAGGTTCGCTGCGCCAAAAGTGGAGCATTAGCATTAGTGGCTGTTGAGACGGAGCACCCAGATCTGATTCTGCTCGATATTGGGATGCCGGATATGAATGGCTACGAGGTCTGTGAAGCGCTAAAGGCCGATCCGCGCACCCGGGAGATCCCAATTGTTTTTCTCAGTGCCCTGAATCAGACCATTGATAAGGTGAAAGCATTTCGCCTGGGCGGGGTTGACTACATTACCAAGCCGTTTCAACTCGAAGAGGTGATGGCTCGAATTGAGAATCAATTGCAACTGAGGCGGTTGCAGATCGAACTGCAGGATGCTCGTCTTGAAGCTTTGAAAGCCCTGGCTCAGGAGCAGGAACTAAACCGGTTGCGCTCTGAGTTTGTATCCATGGTTTCCCATGATTTTCGGACTCCGCTAACGACTATTCAGGGATTTGTTGAGTTGCTGCGCTGCAGTGGCCAGGTGCCTTCTCTAGAAGTCGTCAATCGCTATGTAGATAAGATCAATCGGGCGATCGATCATTTGTTGCATCTGTTAGACGATATTCTGGTCGTAGGCAGTATCGATGCCAGTATTAGCTGTCAGGTGGCAACCATTGACCTGGCCAGGTTCTGTAGGGATCTGGTTGATACTTTACAGGCAAGCGTGGGCAGCCAGCATCGCATTCAATTTCTTTGCCCTGTTGATGCTTTAGAAACCGAAGTAGATACTACTCTATTTCAACAAATTTTGACTAACTTGCTGTCTAACGCCATTAAGTACTCCTATCCCGATTCTCAGATAGATGTAGCGTTAGATTGTCAGAACGAATGGGTGATCCTGCAAGTCAGGGATCAGGGGATTGGGATTCCGCCCGAAAGTCAACCCCACCTGTTCGAGACATTTTATCGTAGCAAGAATGTGGGGGAAATCAAGGGTAACGGATTGGGCCTGGCAGTGGTCAAGCGTTGTGTAGAGCTGCACCGGGGGACGATCGCCCTGGAAAGCGAGGAGGGCAGAGGGACAACGGTAACAGTAAAATTACCACGGCAGTTTCAGGACTTACAGCTGGATTTGGCCTGAATCAAGGTTCTACAGTGCGATCGGTGGTTCTGTACCAATCTAGCCAGGCGAACAGGCGTTCCAGTTGGGACAGGTTGACCAGGCGTTGTTGCCAGAGAACTACAGGTAGACGATCGAGTCTGGAACCGCACTGTTCCAGTACACCTGGAATGATTTCAACCGGGATCGATAGCTCTGCCTGTAAAAAGTTAATCAGTAGATGAGGAAGACCCATAGGATAAGGTGATAGAAACTCGATGTGCCTACTATGCCTGAGGATTGCCCTTTCGTAAATATATATTAAGGATGAAATCGATTTCTCTCTGTTCAAAGGCTGACTTCCTGGCCCGCCGAAAGCAAGGGGATCAAAAGATGGATAGGATTGTCTGGCTCAGGCTACACTTCTAAATAGTTGCAACCCTGGAAAATATAACGAATGCTTGTATACTCGGCCACAGAAGCGGGCAGGCCTGGGGCTTTTGGCCCGGAAGGAATACTTCTAAGTGGTGAACCAGAACCTGTTGTCTATTCAAATCTGACCCTGGCAGAAACCTGACGGCTCAACGGTTCAACCTGGACGATCGCCCTGTGGTTGTTAACCCTCCTCGGGCTATACAGCCGTCCTACATCAACTGTGAGATTGGGATGAAGTTGTGAGAGATTTTCTGCAAGAAAATCTCTCACAACTTCAAATAGGATGGCTGCAGGAGGTTGTCAGCATAAAGCCGGGGCAGGTTAATAAACCCACCCCGGATAGGAAATCATTACAATTTCAAAATGTTAAAAGATGGTTTTTAACCAATCGGGTGATCAGCTACCAAACGCATCTTTAATGTTGTCAACGATACCTTTCACTCCATTCATTGAGTCGTCAACGGCTTTCTCAGTACGAGAGGCATCTTCTTCAGCCCGTCGCTGAATTCTTGCCCGATCGCGCTGGGCTTTGCGCTCAACAAAACTACCTTCGTCATCTGCCCGGTCTACTTTCGTTGCATTGCGATCGGCGGTTTTCTGCACGTTGCTTTTCGTATCCCGAATCAGTTCCTTGGAGCGGGCTCGCACTTCATCCGCAGCACCCTTCACCTGATTGCCTGCATCACTTGCGACCAGAGGAGGTGGAGCTGCCAGAGCAGAGATTGAAACCGGTAGGGCACTCTGCCAGAACAGGACGATCGCGACGAGTGCAACCAGTGCTTTAGCAACCCAATTGCCGATCAGAGAAAATCCATTGGACAAATTATTTAGCTTCATAGAATACAATCTCAATAAGATTTAGTATTCTGTTTTACGGTATTGGGAACATTCACCAAATCACGCTCCAGGTAGAAGTTAGTTTGTCAAAAGAGAGGTTCATGCTCCTCTTCATCTCTCTGGATGGCGGCAAGACATCCTAAAGCTGCTTGCCAACTTACAGCAGCCCCCGGTATCGAATAAAAATCAACACCGCTGCCCAGGAACCCAGGGCAACTTTGACAGCAACCAGAATATTTAAAATCGGCAGGAATCCACCACTAAATAATGCTCCCAGGTCTCCATGGGGTAGCTCAAAGCCCGATAAAAGCAGCCCAGACAGAAGAATGAACACCAGTACGGAAACTTTTTCCCAGGTGGCGGCATGCCAGCGTTGATAAATGGTCTGCATCCATTCTGGAGAAGCGGTGATCGCTATCAGCCCGATCGCTGTTCCGCCCGCTACTCCGGCGGCAAATCCTCCTCCGGGACTGAGATGGCCCCGAATTGCCAGTTCAATTCCCACCAGGGCTGAGATGGTTGCGCCAAAGCGGGCCAGTACCACCGATGCCTGATCCGTAAATTGATAAATGGCACAGGAAGGCTGTTCGTTGGCCAGCAGAAACTTACATCCCAGGATGGCGATGGTAAACACTACAACCTCGAAAATCGTGTCATAGAGCCGATTTCTGAAGATAATTCCGGAAACTGCATTGGGTACGCCACTATCTCGTACCACCGCATCCACGATCGACTTTGCCAGTTCCGGTGCAGGATTGGGGAGCAGAAGCATTTTGCCGAACAGAGCGATCCCGGCCAGGATGTAGATCCATGTCATCAATGATTTGTTCATGGCTGGGATTCCTCCAGTTGGGGGGGGGTGCTATTCATCCCGACCAGGCTCAGGGGGTTGTCTTGCGTAGAACTGACATAGCTGAGGCGGGTGATGGTTTTTGGGAGTTCGGCCTGCAGAATTTCGTAAAGTCTGGGGACTCGCAGGATGGTGTGATAGGGATGGGCCGCAGCATCGGCAGCCATTAACTCTCTGGATGGCTGGTGACAAAGGGCGTGAATTTCTCGATCGGTCAGAGCCCGTTCTAACGACTGCAAATTGCTATAGGGTACCAGCTCCAGACGAAGATGATATTTCCGCAGGATAGGACGGAATTCTTCTGCCAACCCGGTCAGGGCTGGTGGAACCTCTGAGTCTGGAGCCAGAAAGCCCAGGCGCATCACCAGGGAAGAACGAACGGCGATGGCGTACAGGGTAATTGCCAGCATCGTCCCTACCAGGGCTTCGGTCAGGGCCACATCTGCTGCTCCCAGAACGGCGTAGCTCATAGCCGCGATCGCCCCCAAAATCCCTCGAATGACCAGGGCATGATAGGGGTCTTTTTGCAGTACGACCATCGTTGCGGCTAAGGGGAGTAGAGCCAGGATGATGTAGAGGTAACTATCGGTCATTGCCGTCTCCCTGATTAGAACAGTAGGCCAATACATAGCCCAGCATTGTATTCCAGATGGCCAGGGAAATAATCGCCAGAACCAGCCAGGGCCATGCATCGGGAATTTTTAGTAACAACCCGAAAATAATCAGGATTGCGCCCAGAGTATCTGCCACAGAGAGGCTATGCAGCTTGTACAACACCGATCGCCCACCCAGGAGGTAGGAGGTGCCCCAGAATAGGAACACCAGCCCAACTCCAAAGCTGATATAGCTCAGAAGATCAATCATCTTTGCCTCACTCGTTGGAGTAATTCATACGTTTCAGGATATGGGCCAGCAACATCAGTCCGGCATTGCCCAGACTCAAAATAATCACCCCGGTAGCTGCCACCATTAGATCGTTCCGCAGCACCGACACTACCAGAATGATCAGGGAGGTTTTGGTGGCAATGCTGGTCAGGGCCAGCATCGTCTGCCAGATATCTTCGTTGCGCCATGCTTCATACAGAGGAATCAGCAGAGCCAGTATCAGGGCAAACAGGACAATAGTGAGAATCATCTGCCTTGCCTCCGACGAGTCACCTGATGTACTTCGTACCAGCCTGCTTCGTGGTGTTTCAGAACAATGGTTTTAGGGGTAAAGGTAATCAGGAAAACATCCAGAAAGATCAGCCCCGCCGATCGCCGGGGGGCCACTCGCTCCTGCACAATTTCTTCCCCCCGGTGGGGCCGCAGGATTAACTCTACCGCTTCACAGTAAGCCTGGGGAATTGCTTTCAACACTTTTGCCAGCATCCGTAACCATTCCCTGATAGACCCCTGGGAGCCAGAAAGACCCGGTAAAACCAGGGCAATGCAGACCCCAATCAAAATATTGGCCGGACTAAAATTAGCCGTCAGTAAAAACCAGAGGGTAAGTCGCAGAATCAGTTGACCTATCATGGAGTAAACACCGCCCAAAATAGAAAGACCAAAACCAGGCTCATCATCCCCATCAGTTGCTCAAACTGCTCGAAAAAACGGGGCAGTTTGACCGATAGACGGCGAAAAACCAGCCAGTATAGGAGCCAGCCCAGGGCGATCGTCACCAGGGGTTTGACTGTGTTTTCCAGGGTGTAAGCGTCGATATAGACAAGGTTGGCTGCCAGGAGCCCGGTAATTAAGAAAGTCACGGCAATCCAGAATCCACGGTTGACCTGGCCCGGCTTCTCCGGCTTGTTGACACCCTGATGGGGCAAAAAAATAAACTTGGCAAAGGACACCGCAGTTCCCAGAGCCGCCAGGTTCATGCCAATCACCTGCCAGGGCAGCAGGTTTTTCATGGTCAAAATCTTGGCTCCAAAGCCAGACAGCATCGGGAAGCCTGAGATCGAGAAACTGGCGGCGACCAGGGCTATCCACAGGGGGGTGGAGATTGGCTGCTGATGCAATTCTTTGAAACTGCGACTGGGAAGGGCTCCAGCAATTAAAAATAGGGACGACTTGACCAGGCCATGGGTCAGGGCGTAAAACCCTCCCACCTCTGGGGCGGCCAGAATGAAACCTAACTGAGAAACGGTATGAAATGCCAGCATCCGTTTGGTGTCCTTTTCAAACATTGCATAGGACACCCCCAATAAGGCTGTTCCTACGCCAAAGGCTCGAATGATGGGATCAAGCTCTCCAACCAGCAGGGCACAACGGACCAGGGGCAGCACCCCGGCCTTCACGACGAACCCCGACATCAGAGCGGATGCCGGACTTTCTGATTCGGAGTGGGTGAGGGGCAACCACAAACCGGAAACAAAAATGCCCCCCTTGACCAGTAACCCGAGGAAGATCAGCGCACAGGCTTCTGGGGGAGCTTCCCGGAGGCCAGCAAAGTTGAAGGAATGGCTTGCCTGATAAACCAGTACTGCACCTATCAGGTAAAACAGCATGGCCACATTGCTAATGAACAGATAGCGTAGCCCTACCCAGAGGGAGCGATCGCTGCGGGGATAGGCAATCAGGAGAAAGGCCGCAATACTTAATACTTCTAGGGCAACGTACAAACTGATGAAATCAGTAGCAGCAAAGGCCGCATTCACACTGCCATGCAAGATTATGGCCTGACCATAGAAAAAAGCGGTTTTACCTGTTTGCCAGCAGTAAATAATGACGCCGACGGTGACCAGGGCATTGGTTAAGACGAAGAAGCCAGTTAAGGAATCTACCAGCAGCGTGACCCCAAAGTTGTCTAGCAGTTTTAGGGGATGAGGGGTAGGACTGAACAGCAGCAGGGTAGCGTAACCCGTTGAGGCCAGGGCAGTTCCTAAAGCCAGATGCCGATCTAGTCTGGGAACCAGGTAGATGAGAAAGCCCACAAAGAAGGGGAGAGTAATCCAGGCAAGGGTCAGGGTATTCATGGCGTATTGCTTTTTTCAATTACGTCACTTTCCAGAGTTGGGTTGTCTCGTGATAGTTTCATCGCCCCAACCAACATCAATGCCTGAATTGAAAAGCCAATTACGATCGCGGTTAAAATCACAGCCTGGGGAACTGGATCGGCATAGGTAACCTGACCATCAATGGCGATCGGTGTCAAGACTCCTGTGCGAGATGCGATCAGTACGTAATAGGCGATCACCCCCGTACTCATAACATCCATGGAGACAATCTTCATCACCAGGTTTTTCTTCAAAAGAATGCCGAAGAACCCGCATAATACGGTTGCAAAGACACAGGTTTCTAACACGGGAGCAAACTTCCGGGTAGGGTAAAGTGGATAATTAAAACTACGTAGATGAGGGAGAATGCCCTCCTCTGGGACGAATCTGTTTGTAAAACAGTAAAACTCTTTTAAAGAGTATTAAAGGAGCCCCAGGTTAATACATTAGCTGCTGATAACACCAATAAACTTATGATATCTATAGAGAAAAAGTAATGTTTTTCTACGATTGGATTGCAATTTTATAATACGAAATTCCGCTGATTTTGTGAGACTTTGCACCATAGAGATTCCTGTGGATACATTGTCTAAAATTTTCTATTGTTCAGTAATTGCCCGGTGCGGGATAGTCTGGGCGAAACTCAAATCCTGCAAACGGCGGTGGAGGCGTTAGCCCTGGGCCTGGATGTAACGGGTTGCAATACAGGATTGTATGACCTGGAACAGTGCGTTCCATCGCCCTGGGGCTGAAGCTGGCGATTTGGATGCTGGAGCTGACCCTACCTTTACGGTGATTATTCCCAATCAAATAGTTGGGGATCCAGAGTTGAATGTTTCCCCTACCCTCCCCCAACCCGTGGGCCATCGCCCTGAATGAAGGGAGCAAACTGTGCCATACTTCTAGACCGCTTCCTGGTGGGATAGTAACCAGTAGGTAGGCATGCGGCCTTTTCCCTTCACCGGAATTGTGCCCCGGGCGGCAAACTGGTAACGATGCTGTAATCGTTGATAAACGGCCTGGGTGACCTGGATCCGTCCCGGTTCTCCCAAACTTTCCATACGGCTGGCAACGTTGACCGCATCCCCCCAGAGATCGTAAATGAACTTTTTGTGACCAATCACCCCGGCTACTACAGGGCCCACATTGATCCCCATCCTCAGGGAAATGGTCTGCCCTGCCTGCAAGCTAAAGTCAGACACGGCCTGTTGCATATCCAGAGCCATGGCTGCGATCGCCGCTAAATGGTCAGGGTGGGGGTTGGGCAAACCTCCTACCACCATGTAAGCATCCCCAATGGTTTTAATTTTTTCCAACCCGTACCGTTCTGATAGTTGATCAAACAGAGAAAAAATGTCGTTGAGCAACTCTACCAGGGTATGGGGCGATCGGGTGCCTGACAGTTCTGTAAACCCGACAATATCAGCAAACAAAATCGAGGCATCCTCAAACCCATCGGCAATGGCCTGGGGGGATTGTTTCAGGCGATCGGCAATGGACTGGGGCAAAATATTTAGCAGCAACCGTTCGGATTTTTCCTGTTCTGAGCGCAGGGCTGCTTCCGCCCGTTTGCGTTCGCTGATGTCTCGCACCATCAGTAATACTTCGTCTTCTCCGCAAACGACGATCCGCACCTCTTCCTGGCATAATTCACCGTTTATTTCTAATTCCTGCTCGTAAACCTGCAATTCTCCGGTTTCCAGAGCTACTTTTGCCTGGGCCATGCGATGATTGGCAATCTCTGGGGGAAGAGATTCGTATACCGTAGCGTAACGGTAGTCTAATTCAGGGCGAAACACCTTGATCTCACTCCCGGTGTAGAAGGCTCGATAGCTTCCCTGCCCCGTCATCCGAATCAACAGGTCTGGAATCGCGTTAATAATTGCTCGTTGGGTTGCTTCACTTTCCCGCAGGGCCAGTTCTGCCTGTTTTCGCTGGGTAATGTTTTCAGAAATACAGAGGAGGTGGGTAACCCTTTCTTGCTCATCCAGCAGGGGCACCTTCAGGGTACGGAGAAAAATGGGGCCGCCGGGAGTATTGCAAATTTCCTCTGGAATCTCGATGAGTTGTTGGGTTTGTACCGCTTCTTGATCTTTACTATGGAAAAAGTCGGCCTGTTCCCGGGGAATCTCCATATCATAAACATTCCAGCCGATCGCCTGCTGTCGGGGTACCCCGGACATTTGTTCCGAAGCCCGGTTCCAGAGTACGAACCGGAAGTCGTTAGCAACATCTTTGATGTAGATTGACAGGGGAATGTTGTCGATCACGCTGTTGAGAAACTGTTGGGACTGGCGTAATTGCTCTTCCAGTTGTTTGCGATCGGTGATATCGACAATTACCCCATCCAGGTAGGGAGGACTGGGTTCACTGCCAGAGGTGTCTGTATGAACCCGCATAGAACACATGCCCCAGCGAATTTCGCCATTGCGGCGACGGTACTGGATTTCAAAATTACTCACCTCTTTTCGGTCTTCTAACAGAGACACCAATTCGCGGCGATCGTTGGGGTTGACATACAGATCAGCCGCAAACAATTGGCCGACCAGTTGTGTTGCACTCTCATAACCCGCCATTTCGGTGTAGCGTTGGTTCGCTTCTAAAATCAATCCATCTGCCATGCGGGTGCGAAAGATACCAACCTGGGAGTTTTCAAAAATGTTGCGAAACTTCAGTTCTCGCTGGCGCAGTTCCTGGTGCGCGGTCTGGAGTTCCTGGTTTTTTTGATGTAACTCGGCCAGGGCCAACTGTAAATTGTGCTGGGCCGTGATATCTTTTACGACCAGGCTACACCCAGAAAAGCCCTGTACCGGCAGGTAGATGGGGGTTAACTCCAGTTGCAGAATGAAATTGAGATGGGCTATCTCCTGGCTAAACTTGAGCTTTTTTCGGGTTTTGGCCTGGATAAATGCCTCTTCTACGGCTCGAAACTTCTCAACGGGCAACAGCTCAAACAAAAATTTGTTGAGAATTGCATCTTCGTTGAGCAGTACACCATGGGGAGAACGGAACTGCATCAGTTCTAAAAACTTACTGTTAAACTCCACCAGGCAACCCATTGTGTCGAGCATGGCAATGCCTTCAGAAGAATTGCGGACAATACTTGTCCAGCGTTCTCGACCTAAATGAAATTGGCGAAATAAATCATCATTTTCTGCCAGGATATCTTCAAAAATCGCTACCCAGAGGGACTGTTGCCGAATCAGGCGGAGACGCGTAATGTACTCTACCTCGTTCAGCAAAAGAATCACGACGACATCCAGAAACCCTTTCTCGTAGCGGCTCAGCTTGTTATGGAAATTCAGGGTACCTCGCCGGTCCTTGGGGCTGAACAGATTTTCTAACATCTGCCCTACCATCTCCTGCGGTTGGCAGCCAAACATGCGACAGAATTCTACAGTCACATAGGCAATCTGGAAGGAGTTATCCAGAATTACCGTGCCACCCGGATAGGCGAAGGCGCGTTGCAAATCATCAGGGGAGGTCATCGCAGCCATGGATCAGATTTCTACCTCACAACACTCCGGGTCGGTCAGGGGAGGCCCGGCCCCCTCTGGTTACCGGGGGTTAGCTTACAGGACTTCTACCATAAACTGACAGGTCTCATGGTGAGTGCAGATACAAGCAGTTTCATCGGTATGGTAGATGCCCAATCGTTCTTCAACGGTGCCTTCTCCATGCAGCATTTCCATCATGCCGGTGGCTAAACCCGCCAGCATATAACACTGGGGGTGAGGGCTATAACCGCGATAGCCAAGATAGCCCAGGGCCTCGTAACTCCGCAGAGATTTCATTTCCAGCCGCTCGGGTGGATCATAGTGCTGGATATACCATTCGCTCCAGGCCAGACCATTGGTGACTGCAACCAGACCATGCAGGCGATCGCTCTCTACCTTCACCATGGGTTCTACCAGTTGTTCCCACTCGGGAGAATGGAGAATGCCGCGCAGGGTATTCAGGGCACAAATCTCGCCAGCATAAAATAACAACTTTTTGGCGGTGCTGAGCAAGTTTTGTTTCTGCATGGCCTCGATGAAGCGGATACAAACGAGGTTGTAGAAGTCGGCGGGAATATTGGCCAGATAGACATTAAAGGCTGGCATCAATCCCTCATGGTTGCCTTCAAAGGGCATGTCTACCAGGGTATTGATGATCTTCTGGGAGTCAATGTTGGGAGAAGTGAGGATGGTTTCCGGGGAATGGGGGAGAAAGGTCAGGGGAGCCTTAGGGGTGCGGGAAAAGGACTGGTTGCGATCGCCCAGCACCAGAAACCGACATTCGGGCGCACCTTCCATGCGGCAGCACTCCTCTCGCACATCGACCACCTGCCCTGTCAAACCATGGATTACTCCCTGGAGATAGCCTTCGGTAAAGGTACAGATGGGGCGTTGAATTGCAGGAAAACCGGCCTGCCAGCCTTCAACAAAGTGGGAATGGCTGGCGGTGATGACCGGGCGATCGCAGTCGTCTAACCGATCGATGCGGGAAAAGTCTACCTGAGAAAAGTCGAGACTACCATAGCCCAGATGGGCATACAGGTCTGCTGCCAGTTGTCCCTGCTCTAAGCTCGTGAGGTTTTGAAAGGCAGAGTTGGCGGTAAGAATAGTCTGGATATAGTGGGAAAAAACTTCTTCCGCTGCCGACAGAATAATTTCCTTGCCATTAATTTGTCTGGTACTTTCAACGATACTTTGTAATCTGGCATTGTAATGATGGCAATGAATCACTACTTCAACACCGGCAATGGTGCGGCGGTAATGGTGCTGATCAAAATCAAAGGGAAATTTGTACTTGCGCTGCTGATAGACCATAAATATTAGACAGCCTGACATCGACCCAGCAATTCTGACCCGAATGCCAGACCTTCACCAGATCACAACCTTATTTATTTCTATTTCTCTAAGAGTTTAACCGGTTAATAACGATTCGCCTAGCTAAAATTTTCTACTCCGTCACATAATTAAATCGTCTTCGCAAAAAAAGATTGGGACGATTTTATCGATCGTCCCAACCGTCAGCCCCAGGCAAATTAAACCTTTCAATTAACCCAGGCAGGCCGCCAGATCCTGGGCCGGAGTGGTGATCAGCTTAAGATTAAACGTCTCTGACAGTAGCTTCAACACATTGGGCGACAGGAACGCCGGCAGGGTGGGGCCAATTCGAATGTTCTGGATCCCCAGATGGAGCAGGGTCAGTAACACGGCAACCGCCTTCTGCTCGTACCAGGACAGAATCATTGAGAGGGGAAGCTGGTTCACATCCACCTCAAAGGCTCCGGCCAGGGCTACCGCAATTTGGATGGCCGAATAGGCATCGTTGCACTGTCCCACATCCAGCAGGCGGGGAATGCCTCCAATGGTGCCAAGATCCTGGTCAAAGAAGCGGAACTTGCCACAGCCGAGAGTCAACACAACGCAGTCTTCTGGCAGGGTTTCGACCAGTTCGGTGTAGTAGTTGCGGCCTGATTTGGCCCCATCACAACCGCCCACTAAAAAGAAGTGACGAATCTGTCCCTGCTTGACGGCCTCAATTACCTTGTCCGCTACTCCCATCACGGCGTTATGGGCAAAGCCGGTCAGAACGGTGCCGCGATCGCAGTCTTGACTGAAACCGGGTAGGGCCAGGGCTTTTTCGATGATTGGGCTAATGTCGTGAATATTGGCCTGTTGCAGGTCAGGGTAGCCCACGGGCCCCAGGGTAAACACCCGATCTTTGTAAGATTCACTGGGGGGCATGAGGCAGTTGGTCGTCATCACGATCGGGCCGGGAAACTCAGCAAATTCGTGGGTCTGGTTTTGCCAGGCCGTACCATAGTGGCCATACAGGTGAGGATAGGTTTGCTTCAGTTTGGGATAGCCATGGGCTGGCAGTAATTCGCCATGGGTATAGACCTGAATGCCCGTGTTGGCGGTTTGCCTTAAAATGCTTTCCAGATGCAGCAGGTCATGCCCGGATACCAGAATCGCCTTACCGGCTTTCTGCCCCAGGAGTACCGGGCTGGGGATGGGATGGCCAAACCGACCGGTGTTACCTGTATCCAGCAGTTCCATCGCTTTCAGGTTCATCTCACCGACCCGGAGCGCTAACTGCACCCATTCCTCCAGGGTTTTGTCCTGGGCATCCAGGTCGGCCAGCACTTGATGGAAAAAGGTATAGAGCCGGTCATCATGCTGGCCCAGTTCTAAGGCATGGAAGGCGTAGGCCGCCACCCCCTTGAGGCCATACAAAACTGTTAATTTGAGGGAGAAAACATCTACATTCGTCGCCGATTGGCTGATGAATTGATACTCCAGATCCCGCCCCTGCTGGATCCGATCGAGTTTGTCAGCCGCCGGTTGAAAGTTGGCAATTTCAGACCAGTCAGGAGCCTTTCCGGTGGCATAAACCTGTAGTTTCAGGCTATCTCGCAGGGCGATCGCCCGGTTGACGAAGCGGATAAAGTCATCGGGGTTAAAGTTGACATTCGTCAGGGTAGAAAACAGCATCTCACAGGTAAATTCATCGCTATCCTGGCAGGCAATACCCAGCGATCGGGCCTGCAAAGCGACCTGGGAAAGCCCCCGCAAACAGTGAACCAGTAAGTCTTGTAAGGCATCTACCTCGGGGCTTTTACCACAAGCGCCCCACTGATGGCAGACATCACCACGGGTTGTTTGTTCACACTGATTGCAATACATACGCGCTCCTTCCGGTGTCGATACTTTTAGAGTAAGCAACGCCCGCGAGAAACACCTTGACTTAAGTCAAAACCAGAATCTTTTCAGTACTGCTACCCCTCTGGGGAAGACAGGGTTCCAGAAACAGGGCACAACAGAATAGAGTAATCTCTGGGCCAAACCACCGGTTAAAACCTATGACGACCAGCGATCGCATTGCAGAAGTCAAATTATTTCTGGCTACGACCCCCATTTTTCAGAATCTATCGGCAGAGCAGTTAGAGGCGTTGGCCAATATTGCGATTCCGCAACACTATAAAAAGGGCGAAACCCTGTTTCTGGAAGGCGATGCAGGCACCGGCTTTTTTGTGGTCAAAACGGGCCGGGTGAAAGTGTTTAAGCTGGCTCCCGGTGGTAAAGAACAAATTTTGCACCTGTTTGGACCAGAGGAGCATTTTGCCGAAGTCCCGGCCTTTGATGGGGGGAATTTTCCGGCTTCAGCGGCGGCGATCGAGAAAACGGAGGTGGTGTTTATCCCGAGACAGGCGTTTCTGGCGGTGCTGCAACAGCATCCTGCCCTGGCCATCGCAATTCTGAGTACTTTTGCCCGTCACCTGCGGCGTTTGGCCCACCTGGTAGATACCCTGTCCTTCAAAGAAGTCCCAGAACGGCTGGCCAGCTACCTGCTCAGTCTCAGCGATCGGGCGGCTGGCTCCGACTGGATCGAACTCGATCTCTCGAAGGGGCAACTCGCGGCCCTCCTGGGAACCATCCCCGAAACCCTGTCCCGGGCGTTTTACAAACTCAGCCAGGAGGGGTTAATTGAGAGTAACGGTAGCCAGATCCGGATCTGCGATCGGGGTCAACTGGCAAACCTCGGTCAAAAATCGCTCTAGGCAGGGCAGCCCATCGATCTACTATGATGCTGGTAGGTAGGGGGCTGTTGGTTTGCCAGATGGTAAGCACCTCCAGCGCCGGAGATTTCATTGAAGCCAGGAGCTTACTATGATTGACTTTCAGGAAAGTACTTTATTTAAGCTAGAACCCGTTCCCCTCAATCAAATGCAGGAAACCATCAGCCGGTTTCTGATTGAAGGAGAAACGGTATTTTCAGTATTTAAAACCGTGCGAGATCAGCTGGTTTTTACCAGCAAGCGGATTATTGCTGCCAATGTGCAGGGGTTGACGGGCAAAAAAGTTGATTACACATCCATTCCTTACAGCAAAATCCAAACTTTTTCGATCGAAACTTCCGGTACCCTCGATCGCGATTGTGAATTAGAAATCTACATCAGTTCAATTGGTAAAATTAGCTTTGAAATTCGGGGTAATTTCGATATTGTTGCTTTCAATAAAATGATTAGCAAGTATGTTTTGGACTGAACCCTATTCTCGTAACCACTAACCAACTTTGGTGCAATGGGCAACCCCCCCCGTCAACCCCTGCCAAGATCAGGCCGATCCACAGCGGCGGTGGCCCGGCGTCACCGGCAGCGATCGCGGGTCGTAGATCAATGGAGCCGAGTTGGCTCGATTTTGTTGTTACTCAGTTGTGCCATCATTATTGTGCAGCCCAAATGGTCGTTTCCCCGCTCAGAAGCCGGGGGGGCTGGGGCTCAACCGGTGGAACTGGTTGGTACCGCTGATGAGATTAGCTACTTTTTGGAGATCGCTCTGGGTAGCGAATTTGGACCAGACAGTGCCATTAACAGTGCAGTGATTCGCAAGTGGCAGTCTCCCGTGATAATTCGGGTGCAGGGGGCTCCGACCGCTGAAGATTTAGAGACTCTGGGGGCTGTGATTGCCGAAATCAACGCTGAGTTGGCAGCAATTCCGGGGTTAACTCCAGAGATGGTGAGCCTGATCTGGGACGATAACCATCCCAGCCCAAATCTCAGTATTTCCTTTTTACCGGAGGCCGAATTTAGTCAGGTAGAACCCAACTATCGCCCCGGCAATCTCGGGTTTTTCTGGACCTATCCCAATGCCCAGGGAGTGATTCAGCGGGCAACGGTATTGATCTCAACCAGCGGTGTGACCCAGCAAGAACGCAGCCATCTGATTCGGGAAGAACTGACCCAGAGTCTTGGGTTAATGAATGATTCCTGGCGAGACCAGGCCAGTATCTTTTATCAGGGTTGGACTGATTCAACCACCTACACCGAGTTAGACCGGAAGTTAATTCGCTGGTTGTATAGCCCCCGCCTGCAACCGGGAATGGGAATGGCAACAGTTCGCCAGGTGCTGCCCCAGCACCCCCACGGTAACGGTAGCTAAACCAGTCGCTTTATTTATTTTGTTGTTGGGTAAATCTAAATCGATCGCCGCTTCGTACTCTGAGTGAAGTTCAATATTTGGTGAGTTTCCATGAATAGATTGGGGCGATCGGGGTTCAAGGGTTGCTGGAGAATGGTGACCTGGAGTTTGGTTGCAGGTCTGTTCACTCCAGTACCGGCGAGGCAATACGACCCCCTGAGCCTGACGTAGTATACTGACGTAGACCATGGGTCTAAAACCATTCAGCCCGTACGGTATGCCTTCTGAGCCCTCTGGTAAGCCCACCGTTTTGCAAGACCAGACCGATGCAGAATTAATTGTTGCCTTGAGGAATGGCCAGAAGGCTGCCCTGCGAATTCTGTACGATCGCCATGTTGGGCTGGTTTATGGATTGGCCATGAAGATGCTGGGCAACCCCCAGGAAGCCGAAGATTTGACCCAGGATGTTTTCTTAACCCTGGTCAGGGGAAGTTCCTACGATCCCAGGCGCGGAAGCCTGAGAACTTTTCTGGCAGTTTTAACCCGATCTCGGGCCACGGATCGCCTGCGATCGCGAAGCAGCCTGCGGCAAATGCTCTCTCGCTGGCAACAGAGAGAACCCACGACCACAACGCCCAACCTTCCCTTAGAGCAGGTTTTTCAACAGGAGCAGTCTCAGGAAGTGCGTCTGGCCCTGACTCAATTGTCTGAGGAGGAGCAGAAAATTTTGCAGCTGGCTTATTACGATGGTTTGAGTCAATCAGAAATTGCCCAACAGTTAGAGTTACCCCTGGGAACTGTAAAAACCAGAGCCAGAAGGGGCCTGCTCAAATTGCGTCAAACTCTTATACGTTTTACGGAATAAGCTACGGTCATGGCTATGTCGATGCCTGCGGAACAGTTACAACTATTAATTGCTGGCTATGTCCTGGGGGATCTGAGTGCCGAGGAAGCAGCGGAGTTTGAGCAACTACTGGCCCAAAATCCCGCGATCGCCACCGAGGTTGCTCAGATGCAGACAGCCCTGGAAACAGCCTATGCTCCTGCCGAAGTGGCCCCTCCCGCTGCCCTGCGATCGCAAATTTTAGCCGCCGCCGGGGCCGAGGAGGCGACCGGCCAGCCTTTGAGTCTGCATCGCTCCCGTCCCGGGGGGAACTGGCGAATTCTGTTAGAAGTTGCAGCGGCAGCTTTGATTGTTGCTTTAGGAATTAACAATTATCGATTATCCCAGGCGCTCCAGAGCAGCCGGGCCGAAACCGAAAAATATGCTGCCCTGACGTTGCAGTTACGGGCGACCCAGGCAAACAGCTCGGCAACGGCCCAGGTTGTGGTTGATCCTCGCAGCTTAAAAGGCACCATCACGGTGCAAAACCTGCCGCCTCTGCCTGCCGGCAAAGTCTATGTGTTGTGGACTGTGTTAGAACCCGCTGCCCCGTTTACGACGGATGATAAAGATGCCATTTTGACCCAGGCGTTTGAAGTGGACGATCGGGGCTCCTCTGTCCAGGCCATTGTGGTTCCTCCGGCCTTTCGCACCCGGGAATGGGTGTCTAAAGTCGCCGTCACCATGGAAGATGCCAGGGCTCCGCAAAAGCATGTTGGTAAGCCGATTGTGCTGACGAATTTGTAGAAACGGCAGGCTGCCCCGGCGTTGGCCCTGGCTACCATGGCAGCTTCCTATTGAATTGGTAAGCGGATCACAAAGGTGGTACCCTGATTGATTTGAGAGTGACAGATTAGTTGTCCTCCATGCTTTTCCAGAATTTGATAGCTAATAAACAGCCCCAATCCAGTTCCCTTACCGACAGGTTTGGTGGTAAAGAAGGGATCAAATAACCGGGCCTGCACCTCTTCTGGGATACCCCGACCATTGTCTTCAATCGAAACTTCTACCCAATCTGCATCTACACAGGTCGTAGAAATCGTAATGATTTTGGGTAGATTTTTGTCCTGGGTTGCTATATCTAATTCATCGATCGCATTCCCAATCAGGTTCATAAATACCTGGTTTAGTTGACCGGCATGGCAGCGTACCGGGGGCAATTCCTGGTAACACCGTTTAATTTCAATTGGTTTGCCAGAGACTGATTTCAGCCGGTGTTGCAAAATCAGGAGGGTACTTTCCAGCCCTTCGTGCAAATCTACCGGTTTGACATCGGCTTCATCCACCCGCGAGAAGTTGCGTAACGATTGGACGATTTCCCGGATGCGTTCTGTCCCCATCTTCATGGAGGCACAGAGTTTGGGAAAGTCTTCTTCCAGATAGGCGAAGTCGCTGTCTTCTAAGAGTTGGAGTAACTCAGGGGTAGGGGCTGGTACCTGCTGCTGATAAGCCTGAATCACCTTAAATAGGGTCTGAGTGTATTCCTGAATATGGGTCAGATTGCCACTGATAAAGTTGACTGGATTGTTGACTTCATGGGCAATGCCGGCAACCAACTGACCCAGACTCGACATTTTTTCACTATGAAATAACTGCACCTGGGTTTGCTTCAAATCATTCAGGGTTTGGGTCAGTTTCTCCGCCTGATTTCGGGTTTGAGCCAGTAATTCGGCATGGTGCAGAGCGACTCCTAACTGCACCGCAATGTGATTGACAAATTCGGCTTCCGACGGCTTCCATTCCCGTACAGATGAGTGTTGATAAATGCTCAATAACCCCCATAACTCCTGGCCGACAAAAATTGGCACGATTATGAAGGCTTTGATATGAAACTGCTCCAGAATTTCTAGATGACAGGGAGCATAGTTCTGTGCGTAAATATCATTCACGATCGAGCGATCGCCACCCTGGTATCGTCCACCCTGGGTTTCCTGTAAATAGGTATCATTCCAAACCGTATTCACGCCCAAAGGCCCCAAACTCTGCCACTCGGGCAAAACAACCTCATAGCTGCTGACAAACTCTCCACCCCAATCTGGATTAAAGCGATAGATCGTCACCCGTTCGGTTTGTAAAAGTTTGCTCAGTTCCTGGGTGGCCGTCTGGAAAATGGTATCGATATCCAGAGACTCCCGAATTTTGGCCACGATGTTAGATAGTGTTGCCTGACGTTTGACAACCCACTCTAATTCCTGGTTAGACTGTTGCAATTGCTGCGATCTCTGTTTCAGAGCGTTGGTGCGTTCTTCTACCTGTCGTCCTAAACTCGAATTGAGGGTCTGCACCTGCTGGTACAGACGGTATTGTTTCACGGTCGCGGCAAACCGTTCTCCCAGGGCCTGAGCATACTTTACTTCTTCTTCAGTCCAGTGCTGGGCCTGGCCTTTTTTGAGTTGTCGCCAGACCTCAAAGGACTGTCGGGGCATCAATTGGCGACGATCCGGGTGATGGTAGCCCGCCCACTCAATTTCAGTTTCGATCTCACTGCGAAAGAAGGTTAAGCAACCGATAATCTGATTGCCATGCTTGAGTGGAATAATCAGGGCACTGCGAATTTTCGTACCATCAAAGAAGGGGGTCAGGGTGCGAAATAGGGGTTCCTGGTAAATATCGTTGATCGCCCAGGAGGAAGAGACAGACTTAAAGTTGTAAGTCGGTTCGATCAGGTCGTAAACCGCTCGCATCCACTCGATCGACCAGGGTTTATGTCCGGTTTCATCTACGCTGGAACCCAGAACTGAATAGAGATATTGCTGCCATAAGAGATTTTCTTCCACAGGTCGATCCTGAATGGCATCAATCAGGGCCGGTTGTTCCCCACAGGTGTAAATTTCTCGGGATGCATAGTTGTCTGAAAACAGATACAATCTGCCATCGGCATCCAGCGTATGGGAAGCCAGTTCCAGGGCATCCTGCCAGTTGACCGTGGGAGAGGTTTGCAGGTGAGCTGTGACCTGATTGATGTTGGCTTCCTGGTGGGCCTGCGATCGCACCTGTTCTAACAGGATAGATTGGGCGATCGCGACGGCAACCTGGTCTACCACCGCTTGAATAAACTGTAATTCCTCTTCTGCCACGGTGCGAGGCTGGGCATGGTGGGAAACCAGCAGTCCCCAGAGTTTATTCGAGGTGGCCAGGGAGGGAGGATGGTAGGTACCCGTTGCCTCCCCCTCCAGGACAATTGGCACCACCACCGAAGATTGCACCCCCATCGCTGTCAGGTATTCTCGATGGCAGGGGTCAACCGGTCGATAGCGAATGTCGCTGGTAGTCACGGCCTCTCCCGTATCCGAATGGTTCAGGGGACTGATACCGATCGCGTGGTTGGCCATATCAACAATAGACCGTTGACGGGCCCGGACAAATAATTCCCGGGCATAGCGGGGAATATCATCCGCCGGAAAATGTAGCCCCAAAAGGGATGGCAGACGATCTCCTTCGAGGGATTCAGCGACTACAATGCCATGGCCATCGGGGCAAAACTGGTAAATCTTCACCCGATCGGTACCCAGGTAGGCTCGCACCTCTGCTGCCGTCGTACTGAGGATGGTGGCCAGTTCCAGGGATTGACGAATCCGGTTGGCGATTCGGTGGAGCAAAGCCTCTTGGGTTAACGCTGGAACCGTCTCTTGTGATGGCAGCATGGAAAGCTTTTCCCGGAGAAATTAAAGTTTTCCTGTTTAAAGTGCCCGGAAGCTTTTAGAATCGCTCAAGAGTTTGAATTTTGAGTTCATTTAAGTCGGTATATAATTTTAATTTTTTGAGAGTTTAAATTGGCAGGCTGGAGAGCTACAAAATGAGCTACTGAATCAATGAATTTATGGTGAAAATGAGTTTATCTTTCAGTCTCGTTAATTTAAGCGGCCTAAGGATCTATCTTTAGATAGATAAATCACGACGATAGTTTTCACGTATGTTGTAATTTATACCAGGGTTTCCCTGTCCGAGGTGGCCTTGCAGATTGTTGCGGTCTGCACCTGGGTCGCCTGGTGTAAGTCATACCTCTGGAAACGGCCTGTTTCTTCGGCTTTTGCTGAGTAAATATATTTCTCTCTCCGATCGTTACCCTGGAAAGCTCGGGCGACCTGCGTCCTGCAATGTAACCTGAAACTGTGATGGCTGGCAGGGGTAAAATCTCCCGGGATATTACGGAATCGGCCCTTGCGCCGGGGTTGTTAATACTACAGCAAGTCTAGATAGAGGGAGGCAATCATGCTCAGGCTGGTTTTTGCTTTCTACCTGGTGATGCTCGTCATGCTGGGGCTGCGGCCTCAATTACCTCAACCCCTGGAAACCCGTACCCTGGTAATGGCAGGTGGTACCGCTATGACGTTAGTCTGGCTTCTGAAGGCTTCTGGATGAAACGGGTCTGGAGCAGCTTCCCGATCGCCCTGATTGTTGCCAAATCATTACAGGATAGCCAGACTGGGGGGCTCTCAGGCCCAGTTGTCCACCTATACTAATAAAGATGGAGGTATCTGTCTCAACGAAATCTTAGGGGCTAAAAAGCGAATGGTCAATCCGGTGTACGACGTTGTAATTATTGGTGGTGGAGTGGCAGGGACAGCCCTCCTTTATACACTGGCAACCTTTACGGACTTAAAGCGGATTGCCCTGATCGAAAAATACCCTGGGCTGGCAGCGGTCAACTCGAAAGCGACGAACAACAGCCAGACCATCCACTGCGGCGATATCGAAACCAACTACAGTCTGGAGAAGGCGTTAAAGGTGCGCCGATCGGCGGCCATGCTGGTTCGCTATGCCGAACAACTGCCCCCCAGCCAGCGAGATCGGGTGATCTACAAATTTTCCAAGATGGTCCTGGGGGTAGGCCCGCAGGAGTGTGAGTTTCTGCGCCAGCGGTACGAGGTGTTTCGGCCCCACTTTACTGGCATGGAGTTGCTGGAAAAAGCGGCCCTGGCCGAAGTTGAACCCAATGTAGTAAAAATCGATGGGCGGGATCGGCCGGAAGAGGTGGTGGCGATCGCCATTGCCGAAGAGTATACCGCGATTAACTATGGTGAGTTGGCCCGGTCCTTTGTTGACCAGGCCCAGGCCGTGGCCGATAAGACCATTGATCTGCGGTTAGGGCAACCCGTTCAGGCGATCAAGCCACAGGGAGAAAATTATCAGATCACCACTGCCGAGGGCAGCATTACGGCCCGCTTCGTGGTCGTCTCCGCCGGGGGCCATAGCCTGTTGTTTGCCCACCGCATGGGGATTGGCCTCAACTATTCCTGTCTGCCGGTGGCGGGCAATTTTTATTTCACACCGCAACGGTTGAATGGCAAGGTCTACACCGTACAAAACGATAAGTTGCCCTTCGCCGCCATTCATGGTGATCCGGATGTCACCATTCCTGGCAAAACCCGATTTGGCCCAACGGCTCTACCCCTGCCCCTGTTAGAGCGGCACAATCCCCGCACGATCATCGACTACCTGGAAGTGCTGAAGCTGGATACGACCGTGGCCGGAGTCCTCTGGGATCTGTTCAAGGTGCGCGACATCCGCAACTATATTTTCAAAAATATGGCCTTTGAAACCCCTCTGATCAACCGTCGCCTGTTTTTGCAGGATGCCCGTAAGATTGTGCCCTCCCTGCAACTGGAAGAACTGGAATTTGCCCATGGGATTGGCGGCATCAGACCTCAACTGATCGATCGGGAAAACCGTCAGTTGATCCTGGGACAGGCTGAAATCGATCCGGGCAATGGGCTGCGGTTTAACATTACTCCTTCACCGGGAGCGACTACCTGTCTTGGCAATGCCGAGCAGGATGCTCTACGAATTCAGGCCCATCTTGGCTGTGAATTCGATCGCTCCTGGTTTGGCACAGAAGCAGTGCCGGCCTAGGCACATAAACTTATTAAAACCAAATTTTTAATTATTGAAAATGCAGCTCAGTCGCACTTTCAATAATTAAGTTGCGGGGTTGATTAAGTTCATCTTCCTGCGTCCAGGCAACTTTTGCGACGGCCCATCGTCACATAAGTTAAGAAATGGATTTTCAAACTATCCTGATCCAGGGGAATAGATTGGGAACTCGCTAGGAAGATATCTAGCGAGAGATTTTGCTGATGATAGAGCTGACTTTCGTGGCCTCCGATGCCGCCTCTACACCTGCGACCACTCCCAGTCCAGTTCCTCTGGTTCAAGCTGAAACGGCGACTGAGCAAGCCTCCCCAACGGATCCTCCCGCTGCGATCGCCCCCCCCGAAAGCATCTCCACGGCCAGCCTCGCTAACCCTGCGCCTGTCGATCCGCCCGCTCCACCAGTACCTTTAGGGGCTGAAGTTGCCAGGGAGAATGCCGAACCGCAACCGCTCCTATCCCAGGCGAATCCTTTGCCGGTCAACCCGCCGCCCCAGGCACCCCTGACCGCCGCCCCGGAAGTTGTGACCTCCCAGGCTTTATCTTCTGGCTCCAGTCCTTCTAGAGACGCGATCGCTGCTCGCCAGCAGGTTTTAGAAAGCCGGTTGCGCTCTATTGTGCAGCAACATCATCAGAAACAGGCGGCTCTGACTCCCCAGGAACCTCCGGTTGTGGCCAACCCAACGCCACCTACCCGAACGGCCCTGAATCCGCAGGTCACGCAGCGATCACAGACGACGATCAACACCCTGGCAGAACTGCCCTACGAGGTGGAAGTACTGGCAATCATGCGAGCCATTGTCTTTAAGGAGAGCAGTGGTAACCCCAGGGCGGTCAACCCCCATTCCGGAGCCCTGGGTTACGGGCAAATTATGCCCAGTAACCTGCCGCGCTGGAGCCAGGATGCCCTGGGTCGGAGGGTGTCTCGCCGAGAGTTTTTGAATAATCCGGCGCTGCAACTACAGATTATTGGCCATCGCCTGAATCAGTATTGGCGAAGCAGTCTGGCCTCCAGTAATGGAGATGAGTCGATCGCGGTGCGAAAAGTGGCGAGTCTCTGGTATAGCGGCAGTGCCAAACTGTTTAATTCCTACGCCAGTCAGTACTACGGGGGCCATCGCTACCCCTCGATCGCTGAATATACCCTGACTGTTCTGCGGCGCTACCAGCAGGAGAAACAGTCTTTAATTACCAGCATCGCCAGTAATAGTCGATTCCTGCGGGCCCTGTAGCAACTTTAATTCAGGGCTGCTGGCTGGCTCCGATCAGGGTGAAAGCAGCCCAGTCCCGGGGGTTAGGGTATTGCCCCAGGGTGGTTAGCATGGCCTGCCGCAGGGCCTTAGCCCGGTCTGGTTGTTGCTGCAGTTGGCGGTAAAATTCTGTCATCAAGACGGCGGTTGGTGCATCGGGAACGGCCCAGAGGGAGACAACCAGGCTGGAAACTCCCGCCGACAGGAACGATCGGGACAGGCCAATCACCCCATCTCCGGTAATTCTGCCACGACCGGTATCACAGGCACTCAACACTACCAGTTCGGCCTGGAGTTGCAGGTTCAAGATCTCATCGGCGGTGAGCAGGCCGCTGTCACTGCCCGAGGGGGCCAGGGCGATCGCTCCCGGTACTCCCAACCCCTTCAGGTCGTCAATTAGACCGTGGGTGGCCAGATGTATCACTCCGGCGGTGGGCATTTGCTGCAAAATTCTCGCCTTGGTGGCCTGGTTGCCGGTAATCGCCTGGGTTTGCAGGAGTTGGGCGATGGCTCTGGCTTCCTGCTCGGCTCCGGGCAGGGGGGCCAGTTGCTCCGGGGGTTCTCCGGCGGCCAGGGCCACCCGAGGCATGGTAGGGTTACCCACCACCAGGGCATTAGTTGCCGTCTGCCGCGGTCGCTGGGCCTGACGCTGGGTCAAATCTAAGACTTGAATCGAAGGGGCAGAAAGAATGGTGTGGGATTCAATCAGGTATTTGCCCGACCGATCCTGCAGGGCGGCAAAGGGCACGAAAAATAGTTCTCTCTGAGGGAGAAAGATCACCCTGTCGTCGGGATTGCTGGGCAACAGATCGGCGATCGGTTGAATCAGCAGTTGATGTAACCGCTGGAGTTGCTGGTTCACCGTCGGGGAGGAAGGGGTTTCTGGAGCTCGGGCCAGGTTCGTACTGACCAGGCCAAGGCCCCGCAGGCCAAGAGCCTGCCGCACCTCTACCAGTAAGTCTTCTAAGGAACGGTTCTCGGCCTGGAGAAAGCTCAGATCAACCTGGCGCAGGGTCACCTGGCCGCTGGGAGCAATCACCCAGATCAGCAGTGTGGAGGGTTGGGGCTGATGGGGCTGAAACGGCAGCAGGTCATTCTCCAGAATTGCATACTCGACCAGGGTGGCGTTTTGGGTTTGGGCGATACGGCGAATTTGCTCAATGTTGGGGGCCGCGATCGAGGCCTGGGGTGTGGCCGTTAACCGTCCGGCCAGGAGTTCCACAAAGGCTCTGGCTCTGCCCCGTTCTGCTGTTTCCAGGGCCACCTCCGGTCGATTTTGGGCCAGTTGGGCCAGTTGCAGCAGGCGGTAAGCCCGCTCCTGCTGATCAAACAGGGAAATTTTATTCGCATCGTTGGTTCCCAGGTCAGCCCGGATGGTTTCCCAGGTCTGAATTCCCTTCTGTAGGCTGGTTTCCGCTGCCTTTGGTTGGTTGGCCGCCAGCTGCACCTTTCCCAGCAACAGATGAATAAACCCGGCACTCCGCCGATCGCCCAGGGGTTGAATCAGACCCAGGGCCTGTTGCAGTTGGCTCTCAGCCCTGAGGTAATCTTTGCGAGCGTAGGCAATCTGTCCGAGACGGGCCAGGGCCAGGGCTTCCTGGGCTCGATCGCCCACTTCCTGGGTTAACTTCAGGCTGCGGCTAAAAGCTTGCTCGGCCTGACTGTAGTTGCCTGAGGTCGCGTACTCCAGACCTAAATTGCCAAGGATACTGGCCTGCCGCAGGGGATCTCCGACTTGCTCTACGAGGGCCAGGGCCTGCTGATAATAGGCAATGGCCCGGGGGCTATCCCTGTCGGAATAAACCCAGCCAAGGTTAGTCAGAGTGGCGGCCTGTTCTGCCCGATCGCCAATGGTTTCTAACTGGTCTAGGGCCTGCTCAAAATATTTCAGAGATTTCTGGCGCTGACCCAGATAGCCATACACCGTCCCCAGATTATTTAGAGTGACCGCCTCGTCAAAGGGTTGTTTCAGGGCGCGGAACAGGGGTAAAGCCTGCTCAAACTGGTCGATCGCCCGCTGATAGGCTCCCAGGCTGGTGTAGATCAAACCGATATTGTTCAGGGTTTTGCCCACTTTGCCGCGATCGTTAGCGGCCTGGGCTAAGGCCAGGGATTGGTTCAGGTAATCAATTCCCTGGCGATAATCCCCCAGGTCAAGGTAAACCATCCCGATATTGTTCAGGATGGTACTTTCGCTAACTTTATCCCCCAGGGGGCGTTGCAGCTTTAAGGCTTTAGCGTAAAAGTCGAGGGCAAGTTGTTTTTCTCCCAGGTCAGAGTGATCCTTGCCCAAGGCCAGGAGAGTAGCCACCTCCAGTAAGGGATTGGGGCTACCGGTGCCGGGCAAAATTTGTAAAATCTGCCGGGAGTAGGCGATCGCCTGCCGCTTCTGACCGAGTTGGGAATAGGTGCTGGCCAGACCCAGGAGAGCCAGAGACTCCAGCATTCCTGCCTGGGACTGCTGGGCCAGGGTTTGGGCCTGTTTGTAGAGTTGGGCGGCGGCTTCCAGGGCGGGTTTGTTTCCCCGATCGCTCTCCTGCTCGGCCTGTTTCAGGAGTTGCATAATTTGCGTCTGTCGATCGGGGGGCGAGTCTGGGGTTGCCTGGGCCAGAGCTTCCTGTTGCTGGCGATACTTCTGCATCCCGGCGCTATCCCCCGTTGTTTCGTAAACCAGGATCAAACCTTCCAGAGCCTTTTGAGTACGATCGCGATCGCCGATCGCTCTGGCCGCCTCTAACCCTTGCTGGTAAAATCCAACGGCTCTGACGAATTCCCCCGTGTTCGTCGTTAACCGGCCCAGGCCAATCAGAGAATCGGCTAACTTGCCGCGATCGCCCAGAGCCTGGGCCAGAGACAAACTTTGCTGGAAAAACTCCTGACCTTTAGCAAAATTACGCACACTGGAGTTGATCGTACCCAGAAAATACAGGGCAAACCACTCCCCGGCTCTATCCTTCTCTTCCCGGTAGATGGCCAGAGCTTGCAAGAGTGAATCTTCGGCAGCTTTAATCTGGTTAGCGGAGTACTGCTCTACTCCCCGCTGCAATAACTTTTGGGCGGCTTCCAAGCGAGGGTTAGTAGTCTGGGCCTGGGCCATGGGCATTCCAGGCGCCCCGACCGTTACCAGACTAGGGGTCAGGGTGAGGGTGGCCAGCAGCAGCGATCGCAGCAGAAATTGCATTCGGAACTTTTACCTGCAAAAACTTAAGGCTGAGGGGAGGGCGTTGATGGATCCAGACCATCTACCCGATCGCGCAATCCGCGCAGTTGTTGATTCAGGTCTTGTTGCCGCCGGATCAGCACCTCCAGATCGGCCCTGGTGGCCAGCCCCGCGCCGGGAATGCCCTGTCTCACCTCCTGTAAACACTGATTCAGGCCAGCGGCAAACTCATACCGGGTGATCGGTCGATCTGCCTGACCCGGTGCGACAGGATAGGGTGCCAGACAGTTAAGTTGGGGAGAAGTTTTGGCCGGTGCAGGCTGGGCCGTCGTCTCAGCAGAATGAGTGAAACTCGACAGCACTATTGTGGCACTGACCATAAAATAGAACGGCTTCATAGAGCGTTGCAGGTAAACAGGCTGTAACTTCCAGGTTAACCGATCGCCCCGGGTGAATTGCAGGCACCAGCATATTTGCAATTTCCTCGATTCTTTCTTGAGACAGTAGCATAATGTCCCATTTGATAGACCTGGGCACCTAAAAGTGTCACTAAGATAAATTCAACCCTGATGAAAAAACATCGATTTTGTTGCTTGAAATTGATTGTTGATTTGATGCCAAATTTAGTAAGCGAGGAAATTTAAGATGTCTCACTTTAGTACCTTACGTAGCAAACTTACGGATATTGAACTGCTCAAGGCTTCCCTGCGGGATCTGGGATTTACAGTGGAAACCAACGCTCAGGTTCAGGGTATCGGTTGTCAGCAAGTTCGTGCCGAAGTGGTCGCCGTGTTAGAAGATGGCTATGGTCTGGGCTGGTCTAAGAATGCTGATGGTTCCCTCGATTTGATTGCTGATCTCTGGGCTGTTGCTAAAACCCATAATTTGCCTCAATTGGTTTCGTTAATCAACCAGAAATATGCTGTCAATCAAACTCTGGCAGCCTTACAACAGAACGGATTACAAACTGCCAATGTCCAGGTGATTCTACAGTCGTAGTCTGGTTTGACCTAGTCACCTAATCAGGAACAATACAATGGACTATCACAGCATTGCCCGATCTGTTTTACAATCTTTGCCACCTATTCGTAAACTTACAGAATCTTCCCTTAAGGCCAGACACAGTCACAAAATCAGTGATGATGAGATGATTGCTCAAATTGTCTGGAGTCAAATGCAGCGAAAAATGGTTTTAGATCAAAATTCTTTCGGAAAATTAATCAACTCTCAACCTCGCTAGCCGTTGCGAGAGAGCTTGGAAAAAGTAGAAAAACTTTGGGGCGTGCAATTGTCCACCTGAAAGTCTCAGGGGAGTTGCAGGTGTTTGCAGGGGGCCGATTCTGTCTCCGAGTGGGGAGACTTTAAACGTCAAAAGCTTGCTTTTGCATAGCTGGAGGGAGGTCAAGTATGGATAGAGAAGAGTTGCTGCAGCGTTACATGGCGGGCGATCGCGACTTTAGTGCGGCAGATTTGCGGGAAGCTGTGCTGGAGGGAGTAGACTTGAGCGGTGCCATTTTGACGGGTGCTTCTCTGGATGGGGTGAATTTACGCCGGGCCAATCTTAACCGGGCTGATTTGAGTGGGGCCGATCTGAATGGGGCTGACTTGACTCAGGCTGATCTGACCGGGGCTAACCTGCGGGATGCCGTTCTGGATGGAGCCGTTCTGGAAGGGGCGATTCTAGAAGGGGCCAACCTGAGTCAGGCTGATTTGAAAGTGGCCAATCTGGTTCAGGCCAGTTTGGGGGATGCCGAATTGCACCAGGCCGACCTGACCGGAGCTAATCTGGAATCCGCTGACCTGAGCGGGGCTGACCTGGCGATCGCAGATTTACAGTCCGCCAATTTAACCGATGCAGCCCTGGAAACGACTAATCTGAGTGGTGCCCGTTTAGAAAACGCAGATTTAAAGGGAACCATTCTGGAAGGGGGCGACAGCAATCTGGCTACCTGAACCGGGGTTAGCTGGAAGGCGGCATCACAACCTTTTTGGCCAATCCCAGCGATCGTAGAATCCAGATCGCCCACCAGGTCATATCGATTTCCCACCAGCGCCAGCCAGCCTTGGCCACGTTAGGGTAGGCATGGTGGTTGTTGTGCCAGCCTTCGCCGTAGGTGAGAATGGCGGCCCACCAGAGATTGCGAGAGTTGTCATCACTGTCAAAGCTGCGGTATCCCCACATATGGGTAACGGAGTTGATCAGCCAGGTGCTATGCCACAGCAGAACGGCTCTGAGAAATACGCCATACACGACAAACGACCAGCCTCCCAGAAAGTAGAGCCCGATTCCTAAAGGCACCTGGAGTAATAAGTGATAGCGATCGAGCCAGCGGTAGAAGCCATCCCGAGCCAGGTCGGGAGCAAACCGTTTATATTCTTCATAGTTAAAAAACTGCTCATGGGGATAAAACAGCCAGAGCATGTGGCTCCACCAGAACCCGCGGCGGGCCGAATAGGGGTCTTTGTCGGTATCTTCCGTGTAGGCATGGTGTAGCCGGTGGCCGGCCGTCCAGAAGATTGGCCCCCCCTGCAGGGCCAGAACCCCCAACAGGGCGATCGCGTACTCTAACCAGCGGGGTACCTGTAAACTGCGATGGCTCAGCAGTCGGTGGTAACCGAGACAGATACCGATGCTGCCAAATAACCAGTGCATCATCAGGGTAAGGCCTAAAGCCGCCCAGGAGAAATACCAGAACGACAGGCAGGCCAGCAAATGGATAATGGCAAAAAATGTCACCGTAGGCCAGTTCAGACCACCCTGGGGTAACAATTGAAATCGAGTTTTTGATGTCATAGACACTCCACAACCAAACAAAGCAATCCAGCAGTCCTAGAAATTCTTAGAACTACTAGATTCAGATAAAAACCTTTCAAGAGTATATAGCTAAATAGCTATAAAGCAAGAAACTCTGTTGGGTTATTGATCTGGCCCCTGACTTCAGATTTCCTTTCTATCTTTACGTCGTGGAGGAAATTGAGTTTTTTGAAGAATTGGCAAGACTGCTGCCTTTCTACCTCTACCCCTGGGGAGAATAGGAATTGTATAGGAAGTTACATTTTGCTCCGTCGATCGATTAAATAGACGGCTGGGTTAACTTCCGGCCCCCAGTGGATGAGTAAGAATATGGTTCAGAGCATCAATCGAACGGATTTCAGTCCAGCAGAGTTAGATCAATTGGCCGCCGACCTGAATCGCGATGGAATTTGTATTTTGCGCGGATTGTTCGATCGCAGCTTGATCGAAACCTGGAAAGCGAGCTTTGATGCTCTGTTTCAAGAACGCCAACGGCAACCGGGGGGTGTCGCTCCCCGGGGTAAGGCGCGGGGCTATGTTACCCTGCCCTGGGTCGAACCCTTTGCCGATCCGCTGGTATTCGCCAACCCAACGATTCTGGCGCTGCTCGATCGGATTTTCTACCAGGAATACAAACTGGTTCAACTGGCGGCGGATATTCCGATGCAGGGGTCTGAATACCAGGAGATCCATCGAGACTTTCGGCCTTTGTTTTCTGACCAGATTGTCACTCCCCTGTACGCTGTAGCTGTTAATTTCCCGCTGGTGGAAGTGACGGCTGACAATGGCCCGTTTGAGATGGCTCGGGGTACCCATGTTATGCCGAAGGAGGAGGGCCTGGTCAAAGTTCGGGCCGGAGAAATTGCCATGGAGCAGTTTTACCTGCAACCGGGAGATGTAATGATTCGATCGCCCCTGGCGCTGCACCGGGGGACTCCCAACCTCACCCCAGAACCACGACCCATGATAGTCATGGGCTATGTTATGCACTGGCTTCACACCCACAAGGTAGATTTAACCCTGCCTCAAGATTTTTACAATAGTTTGTCGCCTCAACTGCAGGAGTTGTTGCGCTGTCAAATCATTGACCAACTGCCAGAGCAGGCGACGGAAACCTACGTCAATTTTCAGTACTAGATGACAGCCCAAACCTATACCAATCCGGTGTACCCGGAGTATTTTGCCGATCCCTTTGTCTGGCAATATGAGGGGATCTACTATGCGATCGGAACGGGGCCAGCGGAGGCCGCCGGGGAAATTGCTCAGAGTCACAAACAGCGGGTGTTTCCCCTGCTGCGATCGACGGATCTGGTGACCTGGGAATTTGCCGGCAATGCCCTGGTGCGTCCCGATGCTGCCCTGGGAGATAACTTTTGGGCCCCCGAGGTGGCTTACCACGCCGGGACTTTTTACCTCTACTACTCCGTCGGCCATGGGGATAAACACCACCAGTTACGGGTGGCTACCAGTGCCCATCCCCTCGGTCCTTATCAAGACTGGGGCGAACCTCTAGTCGATCCCCAGGGCTGTGCCTTTGCCATCGATCCCAGTCCTTTTCAGGATGAGGATGGCCAGTGGTATCTCTTTTACGCCCAGGACTTTTTAGATAGCGAAAACGGAGTTCGGGCCGGGACTGCCCTGGTGGTCGATCGACTGCTGACTATGACCCAGTTAGCGGGCCAACCCCAGGTCGTGCTGCGGGCCCGTCACGACTGGCAGCGGTTTCTGGCCGATCGCCCGATGTATGACAGCACCTACGATTGGCATACCTTAGAAGGGCCCTGTGTCCGGAAGCAGGGGCAGCGCTACTACTGTTTTTATAGTGGGGGCCGCTGGGAAACCGACAGCTACGGTGTAGATTATGGCGTGGCGGAGACGGTCATGGGGCCTTACTCCGATGCAGGTAATGAGGCCGGGCCAAGGGTGCTGCGCTCCCAGCCCGGTTATGTACTGGGGCCGGGGCATAACTCGATCGCCCTCAGTCCCCAGGGGCAGACAGACTATCTGGTGTACCACGCCTGGGATGCGGCTATAGAGGCCCGTCGCCTGTGCATTGATCCCCTGGTCTGGACGGCGGAGGGGCCGCGCTGTTCAGGGCCAACCTGGACTCCTCAACGGATGATGCCTTAAACAAGCACCCTTCCCGATCGGGTAGTCACCACGCTTAAGCGGGGGCAACCAAAGAGCTTTGGTTAAAATTGCCGCGATCGCAGTCTGAGGGGCAGGAATGGGTCTGGAATTGGCTCAACTCGGTTGTCTTTACTTCTGGGTGAGGGCTTCGTTAGGCCCATAGGCCATTTGTAGGGTAACCGGAATACCACTACTGCGGTGGTAACGATCGGCCCAGTTACGAATGGTCATATCCAGGTCAGCCATCGCCTGACTGTATTCGCTGGGATCAATGTCTAATTCTTCGATCACCCTCATACACTGGGGATCCTGATCTACCCAGCGCTGCAACAGGTGGAAATAATGGGCGGTATCCTCCAGCATGGTACGGGTACGGGCTTCTGTACCAACCGGAGAGTAGGAAGTCCGGGCCAGGGCATAGATCGGAATTCCTCGGGTCGTTTCGATCTTCAACACGGTACCCGAATGCAGCAGGCGGCGTTCTACATGCTCTGCCATCGCTTCACTCAGAGGCCCCTGGCGATCGCTGGGAGATTCTTCCTGAGTTCGGTTATAGAGTTGTTCTATCAGCTCGCGTAGCTGAAACTGGTTAATCAGTTGGGCATCGGGCAGGGAGGGGGGCAGGTTTTCGGTGATCTGCTGACGTTCCTGTTCGCTCAGGTTATGGCCCAGGATGCGAACGGTTCCGGGTTCGTAAGGATAGCGCTCTAACCAGATATAGGGAAATTGAATCAGGTACCGGGGTTCCTGGGAGCCTAACATTTTGAGTAATTTGCCCTTGGTGAGGGCCTGCTCCATTTCCTGAACAATTTCTTTGACCCGTTTGGGCTCAATGTGGTGAAGTTGTCCGGTCACCCGCAAATTCTTATTTTGCTCGACGTAGGTCTGGTAAATTACGCACTTGGCAGCAGTCGCCGCCGCATCCAGAAAAGCACCATGGCGATAACCCTTTCGCATAGCATTGAATGCTAAGTACAGCAAAATCCGATCCATAGCATTAAGCTTAAGGGTTTTAACTAATGCGAAAGTATTCATAGGTGCAGAGCCTGATAGCAACAAAAAGAGCAGATGACTGAAAGAGCTAGAAATAACCTTCGACCAAAACTGCCGATTAACAGAAGGATTGCTCAGGTAACTACACCAAAAGTTGACCTTGATGTTCTGCGACTTGGGCTAGATGCAGAAGAGCAACCTACAAGGGAGGATCATAAAAATGATTTACCAACTGCAAACTTGTGCAGGTTGCCCAAACAAAAACTAACGAACTGGCAAAAAGGAACGCTTATTTTAGTCTCACCACCTTTTAATCTCGGCATTATCCCGAATTAGTATAACTTTCTCTAAGGGAAGTTAAAATTTTTTAACCTTCCAGCTTCAATCCATCCAAACTGGAGGTTGCGCTCAGAGCATAAACTTGCTGCGTCAATCCCGCTTTCTGAGCCCATTGGCCTGAGGAAACCCAAGGACCCAGCTCATTTTTCTCTCTAAAACTAATAAATGATAATACTTTTTGGTGTATCCGATGCAACATTCGAGTAATCAATTCTAGGGCTTTCTGAGGGGTAGTAGGTGTTTTTTTATACAGGCTACTCTTTGCGGTCATAGCGATCCGGGAAGGTTGGGAGAAGGGCCAGATAGCTCGATCGGTTGGGGGTAGTATTCTGGTACTCTAAGGCACCCCTGCCAGGGTTGAGTTGATTTGTCCCAGGGCGATTCTCTGAAACCATGGCTGTCAGGCAATTTAACATCCATTCAAGCTACAGGATGAATGTGACAAACTCGTGAAGAGATGAAGCTGAGGTTGAGGTGCTTCAGGGACAGGAAGTCTGTGGATTGAAACGGCTGTCCCCCATCCTTGCTTAAAATAAACCAGGGTTGCCTGCTTACCTTCATAATGATGAGCTTTCCTATGGATGAACCAATTGCCCAGCGCGTTATTTTAGTAGTGCAATCTAACCCTGAGCATATTGCTCGAATTCGGGCAGTGTTTGCCGAGAGTGACCTATCGCATCACCTGGTAGTAATTTCTGATGGAAAGCAGGCTCTAGAGTTTTTACATCAACGGGGAGACTATCAAACTGCCCCCCGCCCCGATCTGATTTTGCTGGAGTTAGACCTGTCAGGTACCGATGGTCGAGAGATTTTGGCGGAAGTAAAAACGGCTCCCAAATTGCGCCGCATTCCGATCGTCGTTCTGGCGCTGTCCGATCGGGATGAGGATATTTTCAAGATTTACTCTCTTCAAGGAAATTGCTATGTGGTCAAATCAGCGGATCTTACCCAATTAAGCCAGACGATTAAGCGGATTGAAGAGTTTTGGCTGGGGATTGTTACCTTACCAGTAGAGTGATCAGTGCCGTGATCAATAACTTTCTTGAAGAAAGGTGTGGATTTTTCAAAAAGAAATAATTAGTTCGATTGAATTGGTAATTGTAAAGCTATTGCCAGTGAATTGATAGCAGATTTATTTAAGCTTTTCATCCAGTCGATTAGATTGGAATCTGGGTTATCCTGGCGAATGGAGAAGAGTTGTATTCTGCTTCTAAGACGAAGCGGTAAAACCAGCAGTAAAACGCCCGATCTCTGATTCATTAATCTCTACATCAGCCACTTCCGTGCCGGTTCAGACTAAAGGCGCGTTGTTTTCAATTTGCGGAGGAATATATGGCAGGCGCGAATTTGGATATTCAAGATATTAATTTGACCAGTTTGAAGCAACCATCCATTCACATCCTGACTCAGATCCAGCCCCATGGGGTGCTGCTGGTGTTGCAGGAGCCTGACCTGACGGTGTTGCAGGCCAGTCGCAATACTTCCATGGAACTAGGAGTTGCGGTAGAACAGATTTTGGGTCGTGGGCTGGATGAGATCTTAGATTCCTATCAGGTCGATCGCCTGCGGGTTGGGTTGTTGCAAAATAATCTCGACCTGATCAATCCAACCAAGGTCTGGGTGCGCCGTAAAGGAGATGAATACAGCGTCTATGATGCCGTTTTTCACCGGAGCCCCGATGGTTTGCTGGTTCTAGAGCTGGAGCCAGCGTTGACCCAGGAAAATATTCCTTTTTTGAGCTTTTATCACCTGGCCCGGGCTTCTATTAACCAGTTAGAGAGTACGGCCAGATTGCAGGATTTTTGCCAGATTATTGTGCAGGAAGTTCGCAATGTCACCGGCTTCGATCGGGTGATGCTCTATCGGTTTGATGAAGATGGCCATGGCGAAGTCGTGGCCGAAGAAAAGCTGGAAAGTATGGAATCTTACATGGGATTGCATTTCCCAGAATCCGACATTCCCCAGCCCGCCCGTAAGATGTTTCTCTCCAACTGGATTCGGGTGATTCCCAATGCCCATGCCGAACCGGTGGATCTTTATCCCGCCGGTAACCCCCTGACCAACCAGCCCGTCGATCTGACCCTCTCGATTCTCCGCAGCCCCTTTTCCTGCCATTTAGAGTACCTGCACAACATGGGGGTAGAGGCTTCCCTGACCATTTCTCTGATGAAAGATCAGAAACTCTGGGGCCTGATTGCCTGTCACCATCTGACTCCCAAGTATGTGCCCTACGAACTGCGGAAGGCCTGCGAATTTTTGGGCCGGGTGATCTTCGCTGAAATTTCGACCCGGGAAGAAGCCGCCGATTATCACTACCGGATGAAGCTGACAGCGGTGCAATCGGCTCTGATCGAGTCGATGGCCCAGGATGATAACTTCATTGATGGCCTGACCCAGCATGAACCGAATCTGCTGGATCTGGTCGATGCTCAGGGGGCGGCCATCTGTCTGAATGGCCACTGGACAACGATCGGACGGGCTTTGCCAGAAAAGGAACTGAACTATCTGGTGCAATGGCTGGCCAAAACCGTCGATGAAGACATTTTCGCCACCGACTCCCTGCCCCTGGAATACACTGACGCCGAGCGGTTCAAAGACATTGCCAGTGGGCTGCTGGCGATTCCCATCTCAAAACGCAGTTATGTTCTATGGTTCCGCCCGGAAGTGATTCAAACCGTGAACTGGGGCGGCGATCCAAACAATGCCTACGAACTGAAGCGGTCAGAAACCGACCTGCGCCTCTGCCCCCGCAAGTCCTTTGCCCTCTGGAAGGAAACGGTACGGCTGAAGTCCCTGCCCTGGAAGGGAGTGGAAGTAGCCGCCGCCCTGGAATTGCGGAAGGCGATCGTCAATATTGTGCTACGCCAGGCCGAAGAATTGGCCTTATTGGCCCAGGACTTAGAGCGATCGAACGCCGAGCTGAAGAAGTTTGCCTATGTCGCTTCCCATGATCTGCAGGAACCGCTGAACCAGGTGGCCAACTATGTGCAACTGCTGGAGATGCGTTACAACGAAGAACTGGATCAGGATGCCAAAGAATTTATTGGGTTTGCCGTGGATGGGGTGAGTCTGATGCAAACCCTGATCGATGATGTTCTGGCCTACTCTAAGGTCGATCTGAAGGGCATTGACTGGGATCTGACGGAGGTAGACACGGCTCTGGAACGGGCCCTGGCTAACCTGCGGGGCCGAATTACAGCCACCGATGCGATCATCACCTACGATGAAATGCCCACCATCGTGGCCGATGGCACCCAGTTAATGCAGTTGTTCCAGAACTTGCTCGGGAATGCGATTAAGTTCAAACAAAAGCAGGTGGCTCCCCAGATTCATATTGGTGTACAGCGGCAGGATGATGCCTGGTTGTTCTCGGTCCAAGATAACGGAATTGGCATTGATCCCCAGTTTGCTGATCGGATTTTTGTTATCTTCCAGCGTCTCCATACCCGGGATGAATACCCCGGTTCTGGCATGGGGTTGGCAATTTGTAAGAAGATTGTCGAATGCCACCGGGGGCAGATCTGGGTTGAATCAGAACTGGGCAAAGGAGCCACATTCTACTTCACCATTCCCGTAGGGGGGCGCGATCGTAACCATGCTAACGGACGCAAGAAAAACTATCTTTTTAATCGAAGATAATCGGGGTGATATTCGCCTGATCCAGGAAGCTCTCAAAAGCACAGCGGCCCAATGCGCGATCGTGGTAGCCCGCGATGGCATGGAGGCGATGGCCTATCTCCGGCAGGATGGGGACTACAGGGGCGCTGTGCGGCCCGACCTGATCCTGCTGGATCTCAACCTGCCCAAAAAAGATGGACGGGAAGTGCTGGCGGAGATCAAAGCCGATCCAGACCTGCGGCACATTCCCGTCGTTGTTTTGACGACTTCTCGCAACGAGGAGGATATCTGCAAGAGCTACGATCTGCATGTCAACTGTTACATCTCAAAATCACGTAACTTATCTCAGTTGTTCAAAATTGTTCGGGGGATTGAGACATTTTGGTTAGAAACGGCGACCCTCCCGACGCAGACCGGGATATGCGATCGTCTGTGAAAATTTTGCTGGTTGAAGATAGTCTGGCCGATGCCCGCTTACTTCAGGAAATTCTGAAAGGCTCGATTCTGGGTCGGTTCCATCTGCTCCATGCCCAACGGTTAAGTGAAGCGGTGAAGTTACTCCAGGAAGCCACTGCCCTGGCCCAGCCGTTTCAAATTATTCTGCTCGACCTTACCCTGCCCGATAGTAGCGGCCTTGATTCCCTGGATGCCCTGATCCATCAGGCCCCCAGTTTGCCGATCGTCGTTCTGACCAATACCAACGACAATGATCTGGCCGTAGAAGCGGTGCGGCGGGGAGCGCAGGACTACCTGGTCAAACGTCAGATCAACCAGGACAGCCTGGTGCGGGGGTTGCGCTACGCGATCGAACGCAAGCAGGCCGCCGAAGCTCTCAGGGAAGCCAACGAGATTTTGGAACTGCGGGTGCGGGAACGAACCGCCGAACTGGAAACGGCCAACCAGCTCCTTCAGCAAGAGGTCGAGTCCCGGCAGCAGGTTCAGCAACGCCTGGAATTGGCCCAACAGGCTGGCAGAATTGGTACCTTTGAATGGCATGTTCGCTCCTGTCGGGTGACCTGGACTGCCGAACTGGAAGCGCTCTATGGTCTGTCTCCGGGCAGTTTTGGCGGCAGCTACGATGCCTGGTTGGCGGTTTTGCATCCCGCCGATCGGCCACGGGTCGAGCAGGAACTCTGGCAATCCCTGAATGGGGGACAGGCTCTAGAAACCGAATTTCGGATTGTCGCTCCTGACCAGGAAATCCGCTGGATCGCCGTCAAGAGTGGCGTGTTTCACACCCAGGCCGGAGACTCCCCTCGCCTGATTGGGATTCACATGGATATCACAGAAAAGAAACAACTGGAAGCCCAATTTCTCCGGGCCCAACGGCTAGAAAGCCTGGGTACCCTGGCCAGTGGCATTGCCCATGACCTGAATAACATTCTCACTCCCATTCTGGCCGGCTCCCAACTGCTGCCTCTCAAGTTTCCCAATCTGGATGATCATACCCGCGTCATGCTCAAAACCCTGGAAAACAGTGCCCGCCGGGGAGCAGAGCTGGTCAAGCAAATTCTGTCCTTTGCCAGGGGTGTGGAAGGGCGACGGGTCACCCTGCAAATCAGCCATCTGCTCACCGAGATTCAGCAGATCATTCAACCCACCCTGCCCAAATCTATTCAGCTGGAAACCTTACTTCCACCCACCCTATGGACGGTTTCCGGTGATCCAACCCAACTGCATCAGGTATTCATGAATCTCTGTGTGAATGCCCGGGATGCCATGCCCGATGGTGGAAATTTACAGGTGAGAGCCGAAAATTTGACGATCGATGAACAGTATGCCCGTCGCCACTTAGATGCCCGGATGGGAGCCTACGTCATGATTACGGTTGCCGATACCGGGATGGGCATTGCGCCAGAAATCTTACATCGGATTTTTGATCCCTTTTTCACGACTAAAGAAATCGGAAAAGGAACAGGGTTGGGGCTTTCTGCGGTTCTCGGAATTGTCAAAAGCCATGGAGGTTTCATTGATGTTGAGACTGTCATTGGTCGGGGTAGCGCATTTAAGATTTATTTGCCGACCAGTCAGGCTGGGGTTGATTTACTGGATAGCAAACCGGAAGTGCCCGTAGGTGACCAGGAATTAATTTTGGTGGTAGATGACGAGGTAGTGATTTGTGAAACTACACGGATTTTATTAGAGACTTACAACTACCGGGTGCTGGTAGCCAACAATGGGATGGAAGCGATCGCCCTATTTTCCCAGTATCAGAACGAGATTGCTGCCGTTTTAATGGATATCATGATGCCAAATATGGATGGCTTATCCACCATTCCCTTGATGCGGCAATACAATCCCCATCTCTATGCCATTGCCATGAGTGGCCTGAATTCGACGGAAGCGGTCACCAGGGCTCAGGATATGGGGTTCAGTGAGTTTTTACCGAAACCCTTTGCCAGTGAAGAACTGCTGCAACTGCTGCAGCAAATTAGAACCGGCAACCCTGTGTTATTAAAATCCTGACCTCCGTTCCAGCCGTACCTCCATGACCTCAGCCCCCTATATCCTGGCCTTTGACCAGGGCACCACCAGTTCCCGGGCGATCGTCTTTGACCGGCAGGGTAATATGCTCTCCCTGGCCCAGAAGGAGTTTACCCAGATCTTCCCGCAATCGGGTTGGGTCGAGCATGATGCTGATGAGATCTGGTCATCCCAGATCGGTGTGGCCAACGAAGCCCTGGCCCGAATTGGCCTGACTGCCAGGGATATTGCCGCGATCGGCATCACCAACCAGCGGGAAACGACAATCGTCTGGGAGCGCAAAACGGGCCGCCCGATTTATCCCGCGATCGTCTGGCAAGATCGCCGCACCGCCGGTCTGGCCGACGACTTGAAAGCGGCAGGTCATGCCCCTCTGTTTCAAGCAAAGACGGGCCTGGTGATTGATGCCTACTTTAGTGGCACCAAGCTGAAATGGTTATTAGACCATGTGCCGGGGGCAAGACAACAGGCCGATCGGGGGGAACTGGCCTTTGGCACCGTCGATAGCTGGTTAATCTGGAAGTTAACCGATGGCGCTTTGCACCTGACCGATGGCTCCAATGCCTGTCGTACCCTGTTTTACAACATCCACACCGGTGATTGGGATGACGACCTGCTGACCCTGCTGGATATTCCCCGCAGTTTGTTGCCCCAGATCCGTAGTTCCTCGGAAGTCTACGGTGAGACGGCGGCCGGTCTGTTTGGGGCCCAGATTCCGATCGCGGGTATTGCTGGCGATCAGCAGGCGGCTACCTTTGGCCAGGCGGCCCTGGCTCCCGGGATGGCAAAAAACACCTATGGAACGGGCTGCTTTCTGCTGCTAAATACAGGAGCTACGGCCATTCCTTCCACCCACCAGCTCCTGACCACCGTGGCCTGGCGTTTGGGCGATCGCACGACCTATGCCCTGGAAGGCAGTGTGTTTGTGGCGGGAGCCGTGGTGCAATGGCTGCGGGATGGGTTGGGGATGATTCAGCGTAGCGAAGAGGTAGAATCCCTGGCTGCCACTGTGCCAGACAATGGCGGAGTCTATTTTGTACCGGCCTTTGTTGGTCTGGGGGCTCCTTACTGGGATAGCTACGCCCGGGGCACGATCGTCGGGTTATCCCGGGGTTCCACCAAAGCCCATATTGCCCGGGCTGCTTTAGAAAGTATTGCCTACCAGACCGCTGATGTGATCGAGGCCATGGGCCAGGATGCCCAGCTCCAGCTGGCGGAATTGCGGGTAGATGGGGGAGCCAGTCGCAATAACCTGCTGATGCAGTTTCAGGCCGATATTCTGGGAGTGCCGGTGGTGCGCCCCCGGGTGACGGAAACCACTGCTCTGGGAGCCGCTTACCTGGCCGGGCTGGCGATCGGTTACTGGCACGAGGCAGAAATCGCTCAACTGTGGCAGATGGATCGACGGTTTGAGCCAGCAATCAGCCCCGCTCAGCGAGACAGTTTGCGGCAGGATTGGCGACAGGCGGTGGCCCAGGCTCGCCATCGATGAACTCAGGTTCCTGCCTTTTCTGGAACCGGGGTTAAACCAGAGTGGCCCATCCTTTTTTATTTCTGAAAAACTTATTAAGACTGGATGGTTTGTCTCAGGAGTTCCCTAAGTTTATTAGAAACACAAGTAGCTGGGTGCAATTAAACTAAAGATGATTTTGGGGGTGGAGGGGGTGAACCCCTCTGCCTGGGGCAACGCCCCCACTCCCCCCTTTCAACAAACAATTACGCCTGTCTAGTTAAGGGAATCAAGACTTCAGCTCACGCCATGAACTATAGCTCGTTACCGCATTACCTCGCCCCCACCCTTGTTCTGGTTGGGACTCTGGTGGGAAGTATTTTTAACCCGTCGATCGCCCCCGCCTCTGTTCCACCCACCCCTACTTTCAAAATGGCCCAATCTTCCTCGATCGCAGGTAGCTGGCGACTGGTAAATATGACCGTCGGTGATTCCCCCATGCCCATGGTGCCCAGTTCTACGGCAGGGCTGACCGCTGACTTCACTGGCGATCGGGTTGCCGGTTCCGGGGGTTGCAATCGGTTTAAAGGAGGATTTCAAGTAGCCGACAATCAATTGCAGATTGGGCCTCTGGCCTCAACCTTCAAAGCCTGTGCCGAACCAGTTATGAAGCAGGAGCGCCAGTATTTAACGGCTTTGCAGGGGGCTCAACGCTATGAGTTGACCCAGGATGGTCTGGAGATTTTCTACCAAACCGGGCAGGGCTCCGGGGTTTTACGGTTTGTGCCCCAGGGGGTAAGAGCCCTATGGTAGCTTCCTCGATCGCATGATCCGAAAGAACAGTATCACGGTGCCCTTTCTCACCCAGAATCAAGGGGTGAACCGGGTCTATACGGTTTATCCAGGTCTGAAGGAACAGGAGTAAGCTCCTGGTCTTCAAACCAGTGGGGCTGGAGCAAATTTTGCCCAGGATGTAGCCACCGCTGCGATTTATGACAGCGGTGGCTACAACTGTCCAGGGATGTACCGGAACCGATCTCCGTAGATTCCTGGGAACTGTCAGAAATGTAACGAAAAGTTGATGAATTCCGGTTCTGGGAGGAAAACCGGATGGTTTGTCTCAGTACCACCCCAGAGTTCTGGCTGAGATCGCAGGGAAATCTACGTAGAGGTTGCCTCCAAAGTCAGAGGGATTCTCGCGATGCCAAATGGTATTGAAATACAAATAATAAAGACATCACTGGCAACCACCCTAGCTATTGCCCGGAGAACTCCCAATGTACGGACTTGTCAATAAAGCAATTGAAGAAATGGTCTGCTTTCATTATGGTGAAGCCATTTGGGAAACCATCAGACAGAAAGCTGAGATTGAGGTTGATGCCTTTATCAGTATGGACTCCTATCCCGATGATCTGACCCACCGCTTAGTCAAAGCGGCCAGTGAAGTATTAGGTTTATCTTCCGCCGAGATTTTATCTGCCTTCGGGGAATACTGGGTTCTATATACGGCTACTGAAGGATACGGAGAGTTGATGGCCATGGCCGGAGATAATCTCCCGGCTTTTTTACAAAACTTAGATAATCTCCATGCTCGAGTCGGGCTGAGTTTTCCCCAACTCCAACCTCCGAGTTTTGCCTGTGAACACCAGCAGACCAATGAGTTGCGCCTCCACTATCACTCCAGTCGAGAAGGGTTGGCTCCTATGGTGATGGGGTTGATTAAAGGGTTAGGAACCCGGTTCCATCAGTCGGTAGAAGTGACTCAGGTTCAGGATCGTCAAGAGGGTGCAGACCACGACGAGTTTTCGATTCATTGTCCTACGAACCCTTAACTATGACCGACGCTGCCATCAGTCTTTCTCCCTCTCTCTTAGCAGATGTTTTTCCCTTTCATCTGGCCCTTAACCAGGCAGGAACAATTGTCCAGGTCGGCAGGGTTCTACAACGGATTTGCCCTGCTCTGGAGGTGGGTGGAAATTTTGAGCAGTATTTCCAGATTCAGCGTCCTGCGATTCCCCTGAATTTTCAAGCCATTCAGGCCCATACCGCGGCCCTGTTTATTTTAGAAGTTCGGTCGTCTTCCCTGCTGCTAAAAGGTCAGATGGTCTATATAGCAGAGCAAGAGACGCTGTTATTTCTGGGTTCCCCCTGGATCTCTGACCTGAGCGCCTTAGCGGGTTCTGGGTTAACCTTAACAGACTTTGCCATTCATGACCCGATCGCCGATTACCTGGTATTGCTCCAAACCCAGAAAACGGCTCTGGCTGATGCTCGTAAACTGGCAGAAAAACTGAAACAACAACGGACAGAAGTCTCTAAAGCATTAGAGCGGGAGAAAGAACTGAATGAGTTGAAATCTCGCTTTATCACCACGACTTCCCACGAGTTTCGGACACCCCTGGGGATTATTGCTTCTTCCACCGGCATTATGCAGGACTATGCTGACAAAATCGATGGCAGAATGCGACAAAAACACCTGTCTCGGATTCAGGCGGCAGTTAGCCGTATCACGGCCTTATTGGATGATGTCTTAACGATGAATCGGGTAGAGTCAGGCTTGATGGAAGCCAATCCCCAGGAATTTCAACTGGCTAACCTGTGCTACGAGGTTGTAGAGGGCTTGCGAACGAATACTACCCATCAATTCACGATCACCATTGCTCCTGATTTAAGCAATCGCTGGGTTGTTCTGGATCAGGCCCTGTGCCACCAACTGCTGACCAACCTGCTTTCTAATGCTGTCAAATATACCCCGGAGCCCGGTCAAATTGGACTGACGATGACCCGGCAGGACAATCAGATTCTTCTGGTCATTCAAGACTCTGGAATTGGCATTCCCGCCGCAGACCTGACCGCTGTTTTTCAGCCCTTTCATCGAGCTAGTAATGTGGGAACGATTGCCGGCACAGGTCTGGGATTAGCGATCGCCAAACATTGTGTTGATCTGCATCAAGGGGAGATCACAATTGCCAGTGAGGTTGGAGTCGGTACGGCGATTACGGTCACCTTACCGTTGCAGAGTTCATTTGATGGGGCCGAGGGGCATGGGGAGCCAGTTGGGTCTTAACAGGTCTTGCTCTTTAAAGCAAAAAAATGCTGCCCGGAGGCTCCACCAGAAAGTCCCATGGGCGATTTTGCTGACTGTGTCTGCCGCCTCCCTGCTGCTCTGGCAGATTCTGCGTGCCCATCAGGTAGAAAATATTCGGCTCCAGGTACAACAGGAAAAGGTCAACCTCAGCTATGCGATCGAGCAAGAGATGAAGGGGGCTATTTTTGCCCTGGAGCGCATGACCAATCGCTGGGAACAGTCTGGTAAACCTGAGCGGAGTCGTTGGGAATCCGATGCTGCTCTTTATGTCAAGCACTATGGCACTTTCCAGGCGATTGCCTGGGCCGATCCTGACTTTCGTATCCAGTGGGTAGTTCCCCTTCTGGGTAATGAGGCTTCCCAGGGATTCAATCTCCTCTCCGAAAGCCACCGACGGGCCACGATCGAAAAGGCGATCGCTCAACACCAAACAGCGGTCACTCCCACCATTCCCTTAATTCAGGGGGGTCAGGGTTTTCTGGTCTATATGCCGGTTTTTCACCAGAAGCGCTTTGCAGGGGTGATCATTGGGGCTTTTCGCATCCGTGCCCTGCTAGACAAAGTGGTCAAAGGGTTGGAGCAGCAGGGCAGTGGAGAATACGCGGTGCAACTCTACGATGGCCCCCACCAAATCTATTACTATCGTCAGCCTGCCCCGAAGCTCCACCCTTCCTGGAGTCAGGTTGGTCAGCTCAATGGAGGTGGAGTTTTCTGGCATCTGAAGGTTGCACCCAGTCAACAACTGCTGGCAGCAACCTACTCTCCGATCGCAGAATTCGTTTTAGGGGTAGGGTTAGTCCTGGGACTCCTATTGGCTATCATTGCTCATTTAGGCTTAATCACCTACGAGCAAAATCAAAAAACTGCCGCTGAAATAGCCCGCTCCTTAGCCGCAGAAAAGCAATTAAATGCTTTCAAATCCCAATTCATTACCTCTGCCTCCCATGAATTTAGAACGCCGCTGGCAATCATCTCATCTTCTACCGGTATTCTGGAGGACTATTACGATCGCTTAGAAACGGCAAAACGTCAGAAACATCTGCAACGGATTCAGCATTCTGTACGGCACCTGGAGCAGATCCTAGAGGATGTACTGATGATTGAGCAGATAGAAAAGGGAAAACTAAAGTTTACTCCCAGTCAGGTTGATCTAGAGCAGGTTTATCGATCGATCATTAAGGAGGTTGAACAGGATATTGCCCAATCTCTGATTGTGGTTACCTTATCTACTCATCCAGGAACAGATGGTTTTCCATCTCAAAGTTCTGTGGCCAGTTTCATCGCTTTAGATGAGCAATTGGTACGACAAATTTTAATCAATCTACTTTCCAATGCAGTGAAATATTCTTCTGCAGAGAACCCTGTATTTTTAAATATCTGCTATCAGCCCCAAACCCTTGTATTTGAAATTAAAGATCAGGGAATTGGTATTCCTGAAGAAGACCTGAAACAAATTTTTACCCCCTTTTATCGTGGCAGTAATGTGGGCAAAATACCCGGCACCGGGTTAGGTCTGACCCTTGTAAATCAGTGTGTAAAGCTCCATGGTGGCACTATTGCTGTCAATAGCCGACCCGGATCGGGCACCTGTGTTGCTGTTTGCATTCCCATCTATTGAGAGAGACTGGAAAATGACCAAGGTCCTTGTAATTGAAGATGACTTGAAGGTGCGGGACAACCTGATAGATATCCTGGAACTGGAGGGGTTTAAGACAATCAGTGCTGAGAATGGTCTGATGGGTGTGCTGTTAGCCAGGGCAGAACAACCAGATTTGATTATCTGTGATGTGATGATGCCCGAACTGGATGGCTATGGGGTGTTAGAACAACTCCGCCAGGATCAGACCACGGCCACAATTCCGTTTATTTTTCTGACCGCCAAGGCCGATCGCCCCGACTTCCGGCAGGGCATGGAACTGGGAGCAGATGACTATCTTACTAAACCCTTTACCCCCACCGAACTGAGGCAGGCGATCGCCACCCGTCTGGAAAAACAGGCGGTTGTGATGCAGCAGTACGAGCAGGAACGGGATCGGGCCAGACAGTATCAGCAAAAGGCCCAGGAACAGCAGGTGATCGCTGAAACCCAGGAAGAACTCCTGAAGAAATTGACCTCAGAGTTACGCAACCCGCTGTCTAACATCAATCTGGCGGTGCGAATGCTGGAGCAGGCGGCATCGCCCCAGGAGCGCGATCGCTATCTGACTGTGTTAAAGGAAGAATGCGCCCGAGAAATTGCCCTGCTTAACCAGATGACCCAGCTCCAGGACCTGATCATGCCAGGGAACATCAAGCTACTGCGGCAATTTCAGATTTTAAAGTAAGGTGTCTGGCCTTCTATCTCTGACGGTTTACGGATCATTTTCAATCCTTTCAACTATGACCAGAATTTTAGTTATCGAAGATGAGCAGCCAATTCGAGACACCTTGCAAGATATCCTGGAGCTGGAAGGGTTTGAAGTGTTGGGTGCTGAGAATGGCCGGGGAGGAATTCAATTAGCCAAAAAATTCATTCCTGACCTGATCATTTGTGATGTGATGATGCCCGAAGTGGATGGCTATGGGGTGTTGAAAGCCCTGCATCAGGATGCTGAAACCGCCACGATCCCATTTATCTTTTTGACGGCCAAAGCCGATCGCTCCAGCCTGCGTCTGGGAATGAATCTGGGAGCGGATGATTACCTGACCAAACCCTTTACGCCCCAGGAACTACTGGAGGTATTAACCAGCCGTCTCAGCAGAAAAGCGGCCCTGATTCGGCCCCTGGCCCATCAAATCAGCGATTTAACCGCAAAACTGAACTATCAAACCTACCATGACCCCCTGACCCATCTGCCCAATCGCCGCGCGTTACAGCAACCCTTTGAGGTATTGCAGGTTGTTGCCGATCGAGATGGTCAGCTCATTCCTTTACTACATCTTGCCCTGGATCAACTCCTGCGGATCAATACAGCCCTGGGGCCAGACTTGACCAATCAACTATTAGAACTGGTAAGCAACCGTCTGGCCTCCCTGCCCTGGGTTTCTGGTACTGCCTGTATCAGTACCCATCAATTTGCCCTGTTGCTCAACTCCTGCAGCACAGAAGAAGAGCTGGAGCAGGCTATTCAAGCGGTTTTAGGGTTATTCTCTCTACCCTTTTTACTGGCCCAACAGGAACTATTTTTAGCCCCCCGGATTGGGGTTGCCTGTTACCCCAAGGACGGAGAAGTTCTGGATATGCTGTTGTTTCACTCTGAGATTGCCATCAGCGGCCTGGGGGGCCAGAGTGGTAGGGATGTCGTTTTTTATTCTCCCGATCAAAAACTCCATGCGACGACGCGATTGGAAATTGAGTCAGAACTGCGCCATGCTCTAGAGCGCAACCAGTTCCAGGTTTATTACCAGCCTCAGATTGACCTGCAGACGGGCAAACTGTTGGGGGCAGAAGCTCTGATTCGCTGGTTCCATCCAGAGCAGGGCAACATTTCGCCAGCCACCTTTATCCCCATCGCTGAAGAGGTCGGACTGATTGTGCCGATCGGCGAGTGGGTACTGCACACAGCCTGTGCCCAAACTCGAATCTGGCAGCAGCAAAACCCGGATTTCCATATTTCGGTCAACCTGTCTCCCCGCCAATTTACCCAGCCCCTTCTGGTACAACGCATTCTCAAAATTTTGGCGGATACTGGCCTGTCTCCTGCCAGTTTGGAGCTAGAAATTACTGAAAGTATTTTGATGCAGGATGCTCAACTGGCTCTCAAGCTGCTGAATACCCTGAAACACCATGGGATTCAAATTGCGATCGATGATTTTGGGGTGGGTTATTCGTCCTTTAGCTATTTGCAACAGTTTCCCCTGGATACGATCAAGATCGATCGCTGCTTTGTGCGTAATCTTGGGCAAGATTCTAGAAATCAAAAAATTGTCTCTGCCATTATTCAAATGGGTCATGAAATGGATTTACAACTGGTTGCCGAAGGGATTGAGCGGGAAAGTGAATGCCTCTGTCTCCGTCAACTTCAGTGTGACATTGCCCAGGGTTACTGGTTTAGCGCTCCCTGTTCGAGCCAGGACTTCGAACAACGGTTTGTAGCATCAGCCTCGCAAGTTTTTCAGCTGTAAGGGTTCCGGTACTATTTTGAGGGTGATACCAATGAAAAAGATTTTAGTAATTGAAGATGATCCCTACGTTCGGGATAACATCCAGGATGTGTTGAGTTTAGAAGATTTTTGTACTATCACGGCAGCCAATGGGCGAGAAGGGCTATCCCTGGCCAGGGAAGAACATCCCGATGTCATCATTTGTGATGTGATGATGCCGGAAATGAATGGGTACGAGGTCTTGATGGCCCTGCGACAGGACCTGGAAACTGAAGCCATCCCGTTTATTTTTCTGACTGCTAAAGCCAATAAAGATGACCTGCGCCAGGGGATGACTCTCGGGGCCGATGACTACCTGACCAAGCCTTTTACACCGGCAGAGCTACGTCAGGCGATCATTACACGCTTACAAAAACAGGCCCATGTACAACAGCAGACCCAGCGGCAACTGGGAGAACTGCGGCAAAACATTGCCCATTCTCTGCCCCATGAATTGAATACCCCCCTGGTCGGGATTATTAACGGGGCCAAACTGTTGCGCTACTGCTACGACTCCAATGATCAGGCGGAAGCCCTGGAACTGCTGGATTGCATCGAACGTTCAGGTCGGCGGTTGCATGAATTAATTCAAAATTTCATTACCTACGCTGACCTGGAATTGCTGGCCAGTAAACCCCAGGAAGTGATCGCTTTGCAGGAAGAGGAGGCCCGCTGTTTTCCCATGGGCGTGATTAAAAAAGTGGCGACCCATACCGCCGAGCATTATCAACGGCAGGCCGACCTGAATCTGGATCTGCAGGATGCTCTGGTCAAAATTTCAGAAGCCCGATTCAAGAAAGCCATTGAAGAGATCATTGACAATGCCTTTAAGTTTTCGCCTGCCGGTTCTGGGGTTCGGATTACCAGTACGTTGAAAGAAGGGTTTTTTCACCTGTTTGTGATCGATAAAGGGCGGGGCCTGACCGCAGAGCAGATCGCCAAAGTGGGAGCTTACATGCAATTTCAGAGAAAGCTGTATGAGCAGCAGGGAGCTGGTTTGGGGCTGACCATTGCCAAACGAACGATCGAGTTATACGGTGGGGAACTGGCGATCGAGAGCTTTCCGGGGCGGCAAACCATCGTTAGAATGACGGTGCCCCTGGCCAGGCAATAATCCCTGAATAGCTACGCTTCCCATCCCTGACCTGGGATGGGTAAAGCTACGGAGGTTTGGTCAGTCCTGAAATCCTGTATTTCTGAGGACCACAAATTAATGAAAACCAGATTTTAATGTTTGAAAGTGCTGCTTCGTTGTGGTTGCAAACATTAAGTTTCGGGGTTTATTAAATTTACCCTCTTAAGCGTGTTGTAATACCTGACCCACCGGATTTGCCACAACTTCATCCAGGGTAATCGTAAAGACTGAGCCCCTGGGTAGGTTGTCTTCTACGCTAATTTTACCGCCATGGGCTTCTACCACGATTTTGCAAAAGGCTAACCCTAACCCGGTTTGGCTGGCTCCCTTGATCAGAGTGCCAATCTCATATTTTTCAAAGATACTTTGTCGCAACTCTTGACTCACCCCCGGTCCCAGATCCGCCACTTGAATTCGGATGCCTTCTTTCTCTGAGTGGTCTAGCAAGAGTGTAATCTGGCCATCCCGGGGGGAAAATTTAATGGCGTTCGATAGCAGGTTGTCGATCGTGCGGCGAAACAGAGCCGGATCGATGTTGACTACATGGACGGGAAGGGATGGTAGCTTTAAGACCAGGTGCAGGTTTTTCTGATTTGCGATTGTTTCTAACCCTGCGACCGCCGATCGACAGAGCTGATCCAGATCAACCTGGCTGCGGTTGAGGATTAATTTGCCGGACTCCAGTTTGGCCATCAACAACAGATCGTCTACCAGCGATCGCAGCTCCTGACCTCCCTGAATAATTTGTTCTAATTTTTTCTGTTGTTTTTCGGGTGCCAGTTCGGGATGCCGCAGAACTTCTGCCGCCAATAAAATGCTGGCGATCGGGTTACGCAGGTCATGCACCATCATGTTGACCATGTCTTCTCGCAGTCTCAGTAGCGTCTGGACGTTATCGTACTGCTGCTTAATGCGTAGCATCGATTGCAATCTGGCCCGCAGTTCTACACGATTGACCGGTTTACTGATAAAGTCATCGGCCCCTGCCGCGAGACAACGGCTCATGTCTTCTTTAGAAGTGAGGGAAGTGACCATGATGATCGGGACATGCCGCCACTTGGGATCAGCCTTGAGAATTTTGCTAAACTCAATGCCACTCATATTGGGCATCATCAAGTCGAGCAAGATTACTTCGGGTTTAAAGGTTTCTAAAAGGTCAAGGGCTTCCTGGCCGCCAGGAGCGTAGTTGAGCTGGTATTCTTCGCCTAGAAAGGTATCAATTACGTCGTAGTTATCTGGTTCATCGTCAATCACCAGAATGGAGGGTGGTAAATTCATCAGCATGATTATGGCTCTGATAAAAGGCGCTGAATTTCTTCCGCCAGCAGTTTTAATTTCACAGGTTTGGTCATGTATGAATTAGCACCTGCCTCTATACATTTTTCCCGATCCGTCGGCATGACTAACGCTGTTAAAGCAATGATTGGAATATGGGCGATCGCTGGGTTGATCCGAATTTGCCGAATTGCTGTGAGTCCGTCTACTTTGGGCATTTGAATGTCCATCAAAATCAGATCGGGCTGGTGGGTTTCTGCCATGGCAATGGCTTCTGCTCCATCCTGGGCCAGAATCAGCTGGAAGCCGCGATTTTTTAGATAGGCCGAGAAGGTGGCAACGTTGGCAGCGTTGTCTTCTGCCAGGAGAATCGAGGGCGGGTCAGGGGTAACCTGGGAAACCGAGGTTGGGGTCGGAACCGGTGGTGTGAACGGAATTTGCTGGTTGCTCAGGACGGATTGTAACTGGCTGCGGTTGATCGGTTTGACCAGATAGCCAGAAGCTCCCAGGGAGATTCCCCGCGATCGCTCATCCATCACGGACGCAATCACCACCGGAATCCGTTGGGTCTGAGGCTGGGATTTGAGTTGGGTCAGAACCTCCCAGCCTGAAACATCGGGTAACAGGATGTCAAGAATAATCAGAGCCGGTTGGGTTTCTCGGGCAGCAATCAGGGCCGCCTGGCCGGTGGTACACACTACCGTATGCAGCCCAACTTCCGTCAGATAGCGGGTCGTCTGCTCCGCCGCCGAGGGAACATCTTCAATCACCAAAACGGTTCTGCTGGAGCAGGGGGGCAGGGGTTCCTGATGTGGGGAAACGAAGCTGGTCTGGTGGTTGGAAGCGGCAAGATAGGGAATTTGTACGGTAAAGCAACTGCCCTGCCCAACCTGGCTGGTTACTGCCACTGTGCCGCCATGCAGTTGGGTGAGTTGTTGTACCAGCGATAGTCCCAGACCGGTGCCAGCATGTTGGCGGGTCAGACTACTATCGATTTGAACAAAGGGCTGAAATAACTTGCTCAGGTCTTCTGGAGCAATACCAATGCCACTATCCCTTACCTGAAACTGAATCAAAGAGGTGGTTTCCCGAACTTCCTGGCTGACGAGCAATTGAACGGAGCCACCCTCGGGGGTAAATTTAACCGCATTGTTTAACAAATTAATCAACACCTGACGGATTCGCAACTCATCCACACAAATATCTGGTAGGGTTGCTGGTATCTCTGAAGTCAACTGAATATTTTTCTTGATTGCCAGTTGGCGCACAAAGGTCAGGCTGGTTTCACACAAATATTTGATCGATACAGAACTCCGTTGCAGTTCAAGCTTGCCCGATTCAATTTTGGATAAATCTAGAATGTCGTTAATCAAATCTAGCAGGTGTCTGCCGCTGCGATCGATGGTGGTAATAGCCTGTTGTTGAGCATTGGTGATGTTACCAAATACCTGCTCCTGAAGCCCTTCGGCCATACCCAGAATGGCATTCAGAGGGGTACGTAGTTCGTGACTCATATTGGCCAGAAATTCATCTTTCAGGCGGGTTGCCCGGGCCAGTTCGGCGTTAGCCAGTAGTAACTGTTCGTTCGTCTGGCGGATTTTGGTTTCTGCCTGCTTTTGTTCTGTGATATCTCGACACACACAGATCAGAACTCCGCCCTCCGTCAGGGTGAGGGATAGACCTTCATTAAAGGTACTGCCATCTTGCCGGGTGGCGATCGCTTCCCCCTGCCAGAAATGCTGCTGTCCTAAAACCGGAAAGACTTCCTGTTGCAGTCGCTCGATTTCTGCAGGGGCATACAACGCAGTCCAGCTCTTACCCAGTAGTTCTTCCGGGTATTTATAGCCAAACATTGCGACATGGGCCTTGTTGAGGTAGGTATAGGTGCCATTTTCGAGAACAGCAATTCCATCGATCGCCGCCTCGATCGCCGCTAACTGGCGTTTGAGGGCTTCTTCAATCACCTTGCGATCGCTAATATCCTTCAGGAAGCAATAGTGCCCATTGAATTGCCCGTCTTTGTCAAGGGCCGTCACCATCGTCACCTGCTTATAAAACAGGGAGCCATCCTTGCGAATACCCCTGGCTTCTGCTTCTACCCGACCCTGGAGCAGCATGGTCTGGTAAGCGGCTTCTAACAGCGGAATATCCTCGGGATGGACAGTAATCTGCCAGGACAGGCCGATGAGTTCCTCTGGTTCGTAACCACAGGGTTTGGCGTAGGCCTGGTTTAAGGTCAGATAACGCCCCTGCCCGTCGAGGCGAGAGATCCCCTCCATGGCGTTTTGCAGAGACTGGGATAGTTCCTGTAGTTCCAGTTCTGCCTGCTTCAGGTCGGTGATATCGGCAAAGTAGCCGACCATCTCCCTCGGGGCTCCGGTAGCGTCATAGATCAGTCGCAACTCATCCCGCATCCAGCGGTAGGTGCCATCCCGGTGCAGAAACCGGTATTCATGGCAATAATGACCCTGGTCGAACAGGGCAGACATTTCAGCCAGGACTCTGGAGCGATCGCTGGGGTGCAGGTGATTGAGCCAGAATTTGGAGTCCTGCAAAAACTCATCGGGTTCGTACCCTAATAGGGCGGTGACGTTTTCGCTGATCGAGGTTGCCCCATAGTCCCCCGTTGGATTACAGGTATAGATCACAGCCGGACTGGAGGAGAGGAGAAATTGCAACCGTTTTTTGAGGGACTCGGCACGGAACTCCGCAGCTTTACGATCGGTAATATCCGTACAAATGGCCAGGTATTGCAGGGGTTGTCCCTGAGGATCTAGAAACGGCACAATCGTCATATCGACCCAGTAGTAAGTGCCATCTTTGGCCCGATTTTGAATTTCTCCCCGCCAGATTTTGGCCTGACTGATGGTTTGCCAGAGGACGGCAAAGAATTCTTGCGGATGGTACCCGGAATTGAGCATCCGGTGGCTCTGACCAATCACCTCTTCGCGGGAATATTTAGAGATCTGGCAGAAGCGATCGTTGACATAGGTAATGCGATCTCTGGCATCGGTAATGGCCACAATGGTGGCTTCATCCAGGGCATACTTAAAGTCTGACAGTTCTTTCAGCGTCCGGTGGAGTTCGGCTTCCGCCTGTTTCCGTTCGGCTTCCGCCCGTTTCCGTTCATCCACATTTTCCAGCAGGTGGATAACCGAGGAGGGGCGGCCAAACCCATTAAAAATTAGGGCGCTGGTGACATTCATCCAGATGGTTTCACCCCGGCCAGAGATTAACTGGGCTTCAAAGGTGATCAGGGGTAATGTCTGTTCCATTAATTGGTGCAACCATTCTTCTCCCTGCTGCTGACTCTGGGCAGACAGGAGATCTTGAATAGAGCGTTCCAGCAGTTCTGCTTTGCTGTAGCCCAGGATTTGTAACAGGCTAGAATTGATCCGGGTAAATTTTCCTGTCAGATCGGAGATGGCAATGCCCACCGGGCTCTGTTCAAAAATTTGGCGAAACCGTTCTTCACTCTGACGCAGTTCGGCGGTACGCTGGTTGATCCGGTCTTCCAGTTCCTCATTTAGATGCTTCAGGGCATCGATCGCCGTCTGCCGTTCCAGTTCTGAACTGACTCGTGCCGCAAACACCCGCAGCATTGAAATGGCTAACTCAGGTTGGGTGATGGGTTTGCTGTCAACAATATATAGGCAGCCAATGATTTCTCCCTGCATATCGTTGAGGGCGAGGCCAATGTAAGCCTCGGCCTCCAGGGCTTTGAGGGCCTGGTTGGTGGGAAACTGCTGCTGCACCCCACTCAGGCAAATGTATTCCCCCAGGTTTACGGCTAGGTTGCAGGGAGTATCGTCGATGCAGTAGGCAATATTGGGTTGAATTTGCCCATCCAGCCAGAACGCCGCCGACTCTAGACTGCTCCCTTGCTGGGTGGCAACCATGACATACCGGACATTTAAGACTTCGGCAATATACTGCACCAGTCTGGCAAAGAAGTTTTCGCCACCGATCGCCGCTACCCCCTCTACCAGGCTTTGAAAGGCGGCCTCCGCCTGTTTGCGATCGGTAATATCCCGGATGATCACGATCGCTTCATCGTTGGCCAGGGGCGCAACCCGGACTTCTTCCCAGCGGATTTGTTGGTTAACTTCGATCAGCTGCTCATAGCTCTGTCGGTGTCCACTGGTAATGGTCTGCTGAATAGCCTGCAATTGCTTTTTGGCCAGGGGCTCGGGCAGGACATCAAATACCGTTGGATGTGGCTTTTCTGGGTCGGGGGAAAGGACATGAACCTCCCCTCCACTTAAAAACTCCAGGCGTTCTCCCCGCAGATTGGTCCGAATTAGCAGGTCGGGAATTCCCCGGATAATCGCCTGGCGGGTTGCTTCACTGCGCCTGAGAGCAGCCTCCGCCTGCCGTCTTTCAGCAATTTCTCGCTGGCTTTTTTCGTAGGCCTGGGACTGTTGAATGGCGATCGCGACCTGCACAGTAATGCGCTCCAGAAGTTCCAGTTCGGTGGTTTCCCACACCCGTGTTGCACCACACTGCTGGCCAATCAACAAACCCCAGAGTTGTTCTTCTACCAGAATCGGCATGACCAGGTTGGCTTTCACCTGATACTGCTCTAACAACTGGATGTAGCAGGCCGGATAGCCCGCTTCATAAATGTTAGAAACGGCATGTTTCAACCCCTGAGCATAGAGTTGATCGGCCTTAGACTGAAAACAACTGTCAGTGATTATATTGTTGCAGGCCGGAATCCACTCTGGTAATACTGCCTCCGCCGTGACCATGCCACTCCAGTCCGGATTGAACCGGTAGACCAACACCCGATCGCACTGCAAAAATTGCCGAACTTCTGTAACGATGGCATCGAGGGTGCTTGGTAACTCCAGAGAAGCCCGGATGCGGGCAGCGATCGTACTCAGGAGTTGTTCTCGCTCGGTCTGTTTTTTTAACTCTGCAGTGCGTTGTTGCACCTGGCCTTCCAGGACAGTATTGCGGTTTTGCAACAGTTCCATTTTTTCGGCTTCTAAATTGCAAACCTTATTTTCTAGAACCTTCACCAATCGGTAAATTTCTATGGGGTTGAGAGCTTGCAGTAGCGTACTCTGGGTGACGATGCCAAGTAACTCTCGCCGCTCGCCTTCTACAATCAGCCGGCTCAGGCGTTTTTCCTGCATCCACTGCTGGGCTGTCCAGAGCGAGTCCTGTGGGCGAACGGCGAAGACGGGGGTACTCATGACCTGTTGGGCCTGAATTTGCTGAAAGGGCAAACTCAAAGCCTGAAATTGCACAATATCGCCTTCTGTGATAATCCCAATTGGCACCAGCACTGGCGCAGATTGACTGGGGGGTGGGGTGGGGGAGGGAAGGGTCTGAGGTTCTGCAATCACTACGGAACTGACGCGATGCTCGGCCATAAGCTGGGCAATGTGCAGAATCGAAGCGTCGGGGGTGGCATGGATCACCCCGGTAGTCATAGTTTCTGCTACTAGCTGCAGCCGCAACATATCGACAGGGCGCAGCAGTTGTCGCAGGGTTTCATGGGTCAACACCCCCACCACCTGTCCCTGCTCATCTACCACCGGCAAATGGCGGATATGATGGTGCTGAAGCAGATGGAGGGCCGTAAAAATATCGGTAAATTCTGACTGACGCAGGGTAATTACCCCGACGGTCATTACTTCTGATAGCCGACAATCGGCAAAGGAATGCCCTTCGGCGCTCAGGCGCACCACATCTCGTTCGGTCAATACCCCCACCAGATGGGTTCCCTGCAGGACCAGTAAACAACTGGCCCTGGCATCCTTTTGCAGAAAATTTTGCTCTCCCCCCGCCTCTTTCGAGAGTAGACAGTCAGCCCGGGCCGCACTCATACGGGCGATCGCTTCGGCAATGGAAATATCAGGAGAAGCAACCAGGGGATCGAAGATGATCGCCTGCTCCAGTACGATATCTGCCATAAGATTTGAGTGCATAGGAAAGCCAGTAACTTGCAGTCAAAAAGATTCTATAGTCTTAATATTCCCTGTAGACGTGAAAGATACTGGTATGAACAAGAAAATGTAAGAGATTTAAGTATCCCGAATTAACTTCTTAAAAACTTGATTTAAGCAGGAAGATCCTCGTACTGTCAGTAGTAGTCAGAGATCTTACCTATAAGCAAAAAGCCTGAACTGGGGCGATTTATGGGGGCCTGCATGGGATTTACTCTGAAGTCACCCCGATCGCAATGAGTGTTGGGAGGATACCATGCACCAGCTTTTAGAGTTCAAGGACGAAAACTTACTCCGTCGAGCCTTAACCCATCGATCGTACGTCAATGAAAACCCGCAAGAAACCGGACATAATGAACGGTTGGAGTTTCTCGGAGATGCCATTCTCAATTTCTTGAGTGGCGAGTATCTTTATCAATTGCGACCTGAAATGGCAGAGGACGAAATGACAAGGCGACGCTCGGCCCTGGTGGACGAAAAGCAACTGGCCCAATTTGCCCTGACCATTGGTTTAGATTTGCGGATGCGGCTTGGGCAGGGAGCCATCAAAGAGGGGGGATACCAGAACCCCAATTTACTCAGTAGTACCTTTGAAGCCGTCGTGGGGGCCTACTACCTCGATCTCAATCAAGATATCACCCTGCTCCGACCTCTGATTCGGGCACTATTTGACTCCGTACCCCAGGATGTTTTCCTGGTGCGTTCTGGGTTGGATGCCAAGAATAAGCTTCAAGAATTTGCTCAAACCCATGGGGCCACCGAACCGCCCCGCTACCTCACAGAAAGAATTGGGGGGACGGATCACGCGCCAGAATACCGATCGCGGGTTTATATCGGTGAAAAATTTTATGGTGAAGGAAAAGGTCGTAACAAAAAGAATGCGGAAAAGACAGCAGCAGAAGATGCTCTGGCCAACTTAGAGAAAGAGAATTTACTGAGATGATAGGGAAGAATCGAAATCTTCGATGATCCTTTAAAGGCTCACCTGCTGAGTAGAGTCTTAAACAATCAAAAATTTAAGATAGATTAAATCATAGTCTTGCTTAATTAAATATCACCCATAAAGCCATTCAGGTTGCCTCCAGGGAAGTAGATAGTCTAGAGAATTATTTTTTACCTTAAGTTGGAAAAAAACTCAGGTTGTAGACCAGTTAGAAACTCGAACCAACCAGGGATTGTTGTCTATAGTGAAGCAAAAGCGATTCCAGCTGATGAGATGGCAGCCAATCATACCAGGGATCAATACCTCATGTGTAAAGAAAAATGCGATTCCTCACCAACCCCTTCTGCAATCCGATGGAAACTCAGTAAAATCAAGACATCGTAAAGCAGGATAAGGGTGAGAAGATGCTGCTGCTCCTCTCCGGTGTTTGTTTTTGTGATAGTTCGCGCAATAGCCACTTCCCGGTGCTAAATGCTCAGCCCTAATTCCAGTCTGGTGGTTGCCGAGATTCAGTCTGCGATCGTTCGCAGTCCTCTCACGGTTTCGCTGGATACCCCGGTCACAACCGCGATCGCTTGCATGAATGGTGCCGATTCCCAGGGTTCTGCGCTACCAACCGCCGATCTTCAGGTGGCCCTGCACCGGGGCGTGCGTTCCAGTTGTGTGGTGGTATTAGCTGCCGATGGCAAGGTCGCCGGGATTTTGACGGAACGGGATGTGGTGCGCCTGTGTGCCCAACCTCAGACCCTGGAACTGTGGTGTGTCGGGCAGGTGATGACTCGTTCGGTGATCACCCTGAGAGAGTCCGAAGTGAGCGATGTTCTCACCCCGATGCGGTTGTTTCAGCAGTACCAGATACGCCATTTGCCCATCGTAGACCAGGCCGATCGACTGGTTGGGCTGATTACCTATGAAAGTTTGCACTGGGAGTCAATCCAGCGCACCCTGGAGCAGCAACGGGACTTTAATCACCTGATTGCCGAGATCAGCAGCCGCTTTGCTGACCTTGAACCCACCAACCTGAATCCTGAAATTGACCGCACCCTGCAACTCCTGGGAGAGGCAACTCAGGCTGATACCAGCTATCTGTTTCACTTTACTCCCGCTGCTGGTTCCCCCTCCAGTTTGGCCGATCGCACCATGAGCCTCACCTACGAGTGGTGCCAGCAGGGTTATCCTCGCCAGATGGCCCTGGTGCAAGGTATTCCCCTGACTGCGTTTCCCTGGGCTAACACCCGTCTGCTAGAGAAGGAAGTAGTGCATGTGCCCGATGTTGGGTTGGTGCCCCCGGAGGCGGCGATCGATCAGACTAGCTGGCAGCGGTTTAATCTGGTTTCGGTGTTAACGGTTCCCCTGATTCAGCAGTCTGTTGTGGTAGGCGGTATGGGATTTGCCTCCTTCAGTCGCCCCCTCACCTGGAGTGATGAGACGGTACGATTGTTGAAAATGGTGGCTCAAACGATCGCCAATGTTCAAACAAGAATTCAGGTAGAGCAGAATCTGGTCGTCAGTGAAGAGCGTCTGCGTCTGGCCCTGAGTGCGACCAACCAGGGTTTGTACGACCTGAATTTGCAAACCGGGGTAGCGGTGGTTAACCGGGAGTATGCCCTGATGCTGGGCTACGATCCTGCCACCTTTGAAGAAACCAATAGCCACTGGTTAAAACGATTACACCCCGATGACCAGGCTGGGGTCGCCCGTGCCTATGAAGCCTATGTCAAGGGAGAAATCTCAGAGTATCGCTTAGAATTTCGCCAGCGCACCCAGAACGGCGATTATAAGTGGATTCTCTCCCTGGGCAAAATTGTGGCCTGGGATGAAGCTGGCCAACCCCTGAGAATGCTGGGAACCCATACGGATATCAGCGATCGCAAACGGGTTGAAGAACAATCCCAGTATCGTCTGGATATTCTGGAGGCCGCCAGGGATATGATTGCCTCCGCCGATCGACAGGGCCATCTGACCTATCTGAATCAGGCAGGCCGAGCCATGCTGGCTATTGATCCCGGTGCAGATATTAGCCAGAGTCGGGTGGCCGACTATCATCCCCCGGAAATCGCCAGGTTGCTGCTCGAGAAAGCGATTCCCCATGCAGTGCAGCATGGATTCTGGCAGGGGGAAACCCTGTTTCGTCGCCGGGATGGCCAGGATTTTCCCGTCTGGCAGATTATTGTGGCCCATTATCTTCAAGATGGCCGGGTCAGCCAGTTTTCTACCATTGCTCGAGATATTACCGATCGCAAGCAAGTAGAGGCAGAGCGCTTGCAGGGAGAGCAAACCCGTCGAGAACTCAAACTGCTGGAGCAAATTTTTGAGATTGTTCTGGCTGGTTACTGGGATTGGGAGATTCCCTACCAGCAGGAATACCTCAGCCCCGGGTTTAAGCGGATGTTTGGCTACGAAGACGATGAATTGCCCAATACCCCAGAAACCTGGCAACGGTTAATTTTTCCAGAAGATTTACCCAGAGTGCTGGAAACCTACGATCGCCATGTCCAGAGTCGGGGGCAGGTGCCCTATTACAACGAGGTGCGCTACCGTCACAAGGATGGCTCTACGGTCTGGGTGATCTGCTCGGGCCAGGTGATTGAGTGGGACAGAGCCGGCCAACCCCTGCGGATGATTGGTTGCCATATTGATATCACCAAACTCAAACAGGTAGAGGCCCAACTTCAGGAAGCCAAGGAAGAACTGGAGCATTTCTTTACGGTGGCCCTGGATTTGCTCTGTATTGCCGATGTGGACGGTTATTTCCGTCGCCTGAATCTGGCCTGGGAAAACACTCTGGGGTATACCCTGGCCGACCTGGAAGGGCAACAATTTCTGGATTTTGTCCATCCAGACGATCGGGAGGCCACCCTGGCGGCGATCGCCTCACTTAACGAGCAGGTCGTTGTCTCCGCCTTTGTCAATCGTTACCGCTGCAAAGATGGCTCCTACCGCTATATCGAATGGTATTCTCGCCCCTACGGTAAGCTGATCTATGCTGCTGCCCGAGATATTACAGAGCGCAAACAAACGGAGCTGCATCTACGTAAAATTGCCACTCACCTGAGTACGGCTCAGCGCATTGGCAAACTGGGGAGTTGGGAATTTGATCTGGTCTCCGGAGCCGTGCAATGGTCTGACGAAGTGTTTCAGATTTTTGGTCGCGATTCTGGCCTGGGCCCGCCCAGTTTTGACGAACTCCAACAACTGTTGCACCCCGCCGATCGGGACTTGCACTACCAGACGATTCATACTGCGATCGCTCAGGCTCAACCCTATGACATCGAGTTTCGGGCCTTTTGCCCCGATGGGCGACTGGTCTATATCCAGGGCCGGGGAGAACCTATTCTAGATACCCGGGGGCAGGTGAGCCAGTTTGTCGGGACGGTGCTGGACATTACCGCTGCCAAACTGGCGGAAGCTAAAATTCAACGGTATGCCACCCAGTTAGAGGCCTCAAACCAGGAGCTGGAAGCCTTTGCTTACTCTGTATCCCACGATCTGCGGGCACCTTTGCGGGCGATCGATGGGTTCAGTCAGGCCCTACTTGAGGATTACAGTGACCTGTTTAATCAGGAGGCCAGAGACTACTTCGATCGCATTCGTAAAAATGTCACCCGTATGGGGCTGCTAATTGAGAATTTACTCAGCCTGTCCCGGGTTTCTCGAATTGAAATTCGTTATACTTCCATCAACCTCAGTAGTCTGGTACAGGAACTGGTGCATGATCTACAAGCCTCTGAACCGGGGCGATCGATTAAGTGGGTGATTGCTCCCGATGTGGTTGTTTCAACCGATGCCACCCTGATTCGGGTAGTGATGGTCAATCTTTTACAGAATGCCTGGAAATTTACCAGTCACCATACCACGGCTCGGATTGAATTTGGCGTGATGCACCAATCTGGTGAGCCTATTTATTTCGTGCGGGACGATGGTGCTGGTTTTGATATGGCATTTAGCAACCTGTTATTTGGTGTCTTTCAGCGATTACACAATGTCAATGAATTTCCGGGTACTGGCATTGGGTTAGCCTCTGTGCAGCGGGCAATTCACCGCCAGGGAGGGAGAATTTGGGCCGAGTCGGCAGTTGAGCAGGGAGCAACTTTTTATTTTACTCTCCCCGGTTTGATTTTTACCTCAGGAGTCTAGATGATGGCAGCTTCCCGCCCAATTCTTCTAGTCGAAGATAATCCAGATGATGAGCGTTTTACCCTGCGGGCTTTACGCCGCAGCCAGGTCACCAGTCCGATTCTGGTCGCTCATAATGGAGAAGAAGCTCTCTCTGTTCTGGCATCCATGCGTCCCCTGCCCAGTGTCGTGCTGCTAGACTTAAAATTACCCAAAATTGATGGGTTAGAAGTGCTTCGCCGAATTCGCAGCGATCGGCGAATTCAGCACCTACCGGTCGTGGTTCTGACCTCTTCCAACGAAGAACGGGATGTGGTGGCAAGCTATAACTTGGGTGTAAATAGCTATGTTTGCAAACCGATTGAGATCGAACAATTTACGGCGACCATTGGGCAGTTAGGATTGTACTGGGTACGGGTGAATCAGTCCTTGCCGGGAGATGACTGAGTATGGGCGACCGACTCAATCTACTGATTATTGAAGATTCGGAGGATGATACGCTGCTGCTGCTGCGAGAATTACGCCGGGGTGGCTTTGAACTAACCTGGGAACGGCTGCAAACCGCAGAGGCCCTGCGAACCAGGCTAACGGCCCAGGCCTGGAATGTGATCATCTCAGACTATAGCCTGCCCGGGTTTAATGCCCCAACCGCCCTTGAAATTGTCAAACAAAGCCAGCTCGACATTCCCTTCATAGTGGTTTCCGGCACCATCGGCGAAAGTACGGCGGTTGAGATGATGAAATCTGGAGCCCATGATTACCTGCTCAAAGGCCATCTTGCCCGTCTCTCCGAGGCAGTACGACGAGAAGTGAGAGATGCCCAGATGCGGAGCCAGCGCAAACAGGCGGAGATTGCCCTGGTTCAGAGTGAAGCCCGCAGTCGGGCCATCTTATCGGCCATTCCCGATTTAATGTTTCGTCTCGGGGCAGACGGAATTTACCGGGAACTGGTCACCCATAAACCGGAACTGGAACTGTTCTTTTGTGGTCGCAATCCCGTTGGGTTAACGATGGAACAGGTATTGCCCCCGGAAGTTGCCGCCCGCAAGCGCTACTACTTAGAGCAGGCCCTCGAAACCGGTGAGTTGCAGGTCTATGAACAAAAGCTGCAGGTTGGCGATCGGCTGCGAGATGAAGAAATTCGCGTGGTCAAAAGTGCGGAAGACGAAGTTTTGTTGATGGTACGCGACATCACTGACCGGAAACAGGCCGAACGGGATCTGGAAAGTCTCAATGCTGAGTTAGAGGAGCGAGTTGCCCAGCGTACCGCCGAACTACAGGAGCGAGAAGCCCGCTATCGGGCCTTAATGGAAGGAGCCAGTGATGCCATTCTGGTCGCAGACCTGCAGGGCAATCTGCTGGAAGTGAATCGCAAAACGGAGACCTTATTTGGCTATTCCCGGCAAGAATTGACCCAGATGCACCAATCTCAACTCCATCCCCCGGAAGATCTGGAACTGGTGCTGGCTGCGTTTCAGGAGGTGCTCCAGGGCCAACGGCGAGAACTTCTTAACACCAGAATTTTGCGTCGGGATGGCCGCCTGGTGCCGGTGGATATTTCGGCTACGATCGTCGATCTGGGAGACAGCCAGATCATCCAGGGGATTTTTCGTGACATCAGTGAACAGCAGTCAACTCTGCGGGAACGGAAGCGCGCTGAAGCAGAACTGCAAAACCTCTCAAAACGCCTCACCCTGGCCCTGAAGTCGGGGGCCTTTGGCTGTTGGGACTGGAATATTCAGCAGAATCGGGTGTTCTGGGATGAGCGGATGTATGAACTCTACGGTCTGCCCCCCTCCTCCGACCCCTGGGTCGCCTACGAGGTTTGGGCAAACAGCATCCACCCCGACGATCGTTCTCCAACAGAAACCTTAATTCGGCAGGCGGTATTGGGTCAGGCAGAATACGATACCGAATTTCGGGTGATTCATCCCGATGGCAGCATCCACTACATCAAAGCATTTGGCATGCTGGTGTGTGACGGACAGGGAAATCCAGAAAGCCTGATTGGGGTGAATTTTGATATCAGCGATCGTAAACTGGCCGAGCAAACCATCCGGATTACAAACCAGGAACTGCTCCGGGCTACCCGTCTAAAAGACGAATTTCTGGCCAATATGAGTCACGAACTGCGAACTCCGCTGAATGCCATTCTGGGCTTGACCGAGGTACTTCAGGAGCAGATCTTTGGCCCCCTGACCGAACGGCAATTAGATGCCTTACAGACCGTTGAACGGAGCAGTTGCCATCTCCTGGAATTAATTAATGACATTCTGGATGTGGCCAAAATTGAGTCCGGGCAACTGGAATTGAACTGTACCCCAACGGAGATCCTGCCCCTGTGCCAGTCCAGTCTTACCTTTGTCAAACAACAGGCTCTCAAAAAACGGATTCAGATCCAGACCCAAATCCCTCCTACCCTGCCCCAGTTACTCCTGGATGAGCGCCGGATGCGCCAGGTACTGATCAATCTGCTTAACAATGCCGTCAAATTTACGCCGGAAGGGGGCCAGGTGAACCTGGCAATTTCCCTTCTGTTTCCCACCCAGGTCAGGGAGGCACAATCCTATGTTCACATTGCCGTGACCGATACGGGCATCGGGATTGCTCCGGAAAATATCCCAAAACTGTTTCAGCCTTTCATTCAGATTGACACTGCCCTGAATCGTCAATACCAGGGTACGGGCCTCGGTTTGGCCCTGGTCAAACGGATTGTTGAACTCCATGGCGGCCAGGTGGGGGTCACCAGCCAGATTGGAGTTGGCAGTTGTTTTACGATCGACCTGCCCTATACCCCTGTGGTTGCTCCGGTTCGCAATACCCTGCCCGAACCTAAACCCGATCTGGAGGGAGAGCTGCTGCCAGACAGTTGCCCGCTCATTTTATTAGCTGAAGATAATGAAGCAAACATTGCGATGATCGCTGGCTACCTGACTGCCAAAAATTACCGTATGTTGCAGGCCAAAGATGGAGCGGAGGCGATCGCCCTGGCTCAGACCCATCATCCTGACTTAATCCTGATGGATATTCAAATGCCAGGAGTCGATGGTCTGGAGGCTATGCGGAGAATTCGCCGTGACCCCAAGCTAATCAATATTCCGATCATTGCTCTGACTGCTCTGGCCATGGAGGAAGACCACGATCGCTGTCTGGCCGCAGGAGCCAACTACTACCTCAGTAAACCCGTTAAATTGAAGCTGTTGCTTGCCACCATTCAACAATTGCTGGGTAGCTCAGACCCGCAGCACTGAGGTGGTCGGGTCTATCTATTACTGGTTTGCCACTAAAAAAGCCCCAGGCTATCAAGCCTGGAGCCTTCGGTCAGGTGGCTTTAGTTGGGCCAACCTGCCTGAAAAAATCCTGCTACTGGTTTAGTAGTTGCGCGAGAAATTATTGCGGGAGAAGCTATCCCGGCGCTGGCCACCGCCACCGCTGAAAGGCTTTTTGTCTTCCCGGGGGCGGGCTTTGTTGACCTTCAGATCACGGCCCATCCACTCGGCTCCATCCAGAGCATCAATGGCAGCCTGCTCTTCAGCATCGCTACCCATTTCAACAAACGCAAAACCGCGCATCCGACCGGTTTCCCGGTCTGTGGGAAGTTGAACCCGCTTGACCGTGCCATACTCTGCAAACACGGTGTTTACGTCATCTTCCGTAACCTGATAGGACAGGTTACCAACATAAATTGACATCAAGAATTCTCCAAAATCAGAGGATGTAAAGAGTGAGATTTCGGAGAGAAACTTGCCAGGAAAAAACGTGAAAAACTCGTCAACACTAGAAACAAATACTGCTACCGATTCTTTACTCAGACTCCATTCTATCAGCTCTATCAGAAAATGATCCTGCTTTTGGGGCAGACTGGCAAAATTTTATTCCTGGGAGATAGGGGCCTGGGGACTGGCGCGGGCGCTTTGAAGGCAGGGCGTTCGATCTAAAACTAGCTCCTCTGGCTTCCCAGGACATTGAATTGAGAGAAATTTAATTGGAAGAAATCAGGGTTTTGCCAGCCTGAGCTGTTAAATCAGACCTATTCAAGCTACCAGGCTTTGGGTTATGGCTGAGCAATCAGAAAGCAACTGGCAAATCCGCGATCGTTTCCTGGAACTGCGTTCTCGCTGGCTCACCCTGATTGGCGAACATCTGCAAGATCAGGAAGGTCAGATCCTGGAATACTGGCGGATCGAAAAGGCCGATTCGGTGGTGGTGGTGCCGCTTCAGGGCGATCGCATCCTGCTGGCCGTTCCCAGCTATCGTCCCGGAGTCGGACAGGTGACCTTAGATTTTCCGGGAGGGCGAGTCGCTCCCGGGCAAACCCCGCAACAGGCGGCACTCATTACCTTGGAGCGGGAGTTAGGAGTTGCGGCTTCTGAGATTTTGCAACTGTCACCCCTGAATTCCCGGGGCTGGGCGGTCAACAGTTCCTTCTCAAACCAGCAACTCTACGGGTTTGTTGCCGAGATTGACCCAGGGGCTGAAGTACTGGCGGAACTGGCCGCCTATCCTGGCACCTCCGAAGGGGTGCAGCACTTACTTCAGCAACTCACCTGTTTGCAATGCCGGGCCGTCCTTCTGGAATGGCAACGGAAAAAAATTAGCAAAGAAAAATGTTAGGAATTGCCGGTCAGTGGGTATTGCTAATGTATTAGTTTATACGAACGCTATCTTCGTCCTTTCTCTGGAGCCACTATGCAATTTCCTCGAACCTTACTTCTGGCAACGGTCATTGGAACGCTCAGTCTGGCAGCAAAAGTCAGCCCGGCAGCGGCAGAGCAGTGGTATTTCTGGGTGCAAAACAACTCTGAGGCGCAACTGCAGCGCCTTCTGGTTTCGCAGGATCGCAACTCCTGGAGCTACTTTGACATTGGTGAGGGCATTGCTCCCGGAGAATCGGCCAAACTGATCTGGGATGAGTCCACCAATAATCAAAATTGTAATCAATGGATTAAGGCCGAATTCAGCGATGGCGAGGAAAGCAAACCGGCCCGCTTCAACTTCTGTAAAGACCTGGATGAACCGATCGTGTTCAAGTAGGCGGGTCTGCTCAGGCCAATACGTCACTCAAGCAATTGACTAACTCCCTGGCCGTATAGGGTTTTGGCAAAAAGGCCTGGATCTCTGCCCCCACCACTGGGGGCAGTTGGCTGTTAGAGAGCAGACCACTGACGGCCACAATCTTCACCTGGGGGTTGATTTTCTTCAGCGTCCGAATCGTAGTCGGCCCATCCATTAAGGGCATCATCAGGTCTACCAGTACAACCTGAATTTCCTGTTTTTGCTGGGCATAAAGGGCGATCGCCTCAATGCCGTCACTGGCGGTTAACACTCGATAGTTATAGGCTTCCAGGGAAGCCTGATTACTCTCCCGGATCGCCGCTTCATCATCGACTACCAGAATTAGCTCACCCTGTCCGGTTCTCATGGTTTCTTCCGGGGGGGCCGGGGCTTCTCCGGCTTCTACGGCGGGCAGGTAAACCTTAAATTGAGTACCTTTTCCGATCGTGCTGCTGACTTCAATAAACCCACCATGGCTCTTGACGATCGCCATCACCGTAGACAGTCCTAATCCGGTGCCGTGACCCAGTTCTTTAGTGGTAAAGAATGGTTCAAAGATGCGGTCTAAAGCCTCCGGGGCAATGCCCATCCCCCTGTCAGCGACGGTCAGGACAATATAAGGCCCGACCCTGGCCTCCAGATTCATCCGGGCGTATTGTTCATCGATCTGCAAATTAGCTGCGGTCAGGCTGAGGGTTCCGCCATCGGGCATGGCATCGCGGGCATTGACACAGAGATTCATCAACACCTGGTGCAGCTGGGTGGCATCCCCTAACACCAGCCACAACTCAGAGGCCAGATCCAGTTCAATTTCGATCGATTTGGGAAAGGTTTCCTGGGCAATCTGGCGAATTTCGGTGATCAGATGTCGCACCTGAAGAATGATTCGCTTGCCCTCGACTCCCCGAGCAAAGGAAAGTACCTGCCGGATCAGGGCTCCTCCCCGTCGGGCACTGGTCTGAATAGTTTCCAGGAGTTGCTGTTGCTTCTGCTCGTCGGTAATCGTCCGCATCAGCAGGAGTTGGGCAGAAGAGAGAATTGGGGTCAGGATGTTATTCAGGTCATGGGCGATGCCCCCCGCCAGGGTGCCAATGCTTTCCATCCGCTGAGCCCGCAAGAACTGCGCTTCCAGGGCCTTCTTCTCGGTAATGTCATGGTTAATCTCCAGGACGGCGATCGGGATGCCTTCCTGATCCCGTTGTAGAGCCCAGTGACTGCTGACCGTGCGGACCTGCCCATCCTGGCGGATATGAATTAACTCCCCTTCCCAGTGATGGTGGGTTAGCAGTTCTGCCTGGATTTCTGAGAGGGGTTTGGGAAACTGGGTTTGCAGGAGGACGTGGATATTTTCTCCTAAAACCTGTTCCCTGGCCCAACCATAGGTTTTTTCGGCACTCTGGTTCCAGAAACTGATGCGGTCTTGAATATCTCGAACCATAATGGCATCGTGGGCCAGTTCCAGGAGTTGGGCCTGTTTTTGCAGAGCCTCTTCCCATCGCTTGCGTTCACTCACATCCGTTTGCAGACCGACGAAGTACTGCAAGTTCCCCTGCTCAGAAAATACGGGGGCAATTTTTAACTCATTCCAGAAGGGGTTGCCGTCTTTGCGATAATTTAACAGGGTAGTCGTCACTTCCTGCCGGTTCTGTATCGCCTGCCGGATCTGGGCGATGGCTCCAGGGTCAGTATCGGGCCCTTGCAGGATGCGACAATTTTGTCCCAGGATTTCTTCCAGGGTGTAACCGGTCATGCGGAGAAAGGCCGGGTTGGCATAGACGATCGGGTTGTTGGGTTGGTGCGGATCGGTGACCAGAATTCCTTCCGCAGCGGAGGCAACGGCGCGGCCCAGGTAGCGGTTGACTTCTCCTACCTGGCGTAAAGCCCTCTCATGGCGTTGACGTTCTGCCACTTCTGCCTGACAGGTAGCCCAGGATTGCCGCTCCTGCTGCACCCGTTGCCAGTAGTTGACAAAGAAGTCTGCCAGGTCAGGGGTGTCGCAGGTGAGGGCATGGAAATAGTTCTGTACCCTCAAATCCGCCTGATAAACTACATCCGGGTTGGCTTCCATCCAGGCGTGGCATGTCTTAACGTAGGCAATGAAACTGACTAGATGTTGGTAGTTACTTTCCCCTAAAGTCTGCTTCAAGACGGCCCGACAGGTATCTGCTCGATCGCTGTGTAAAGCCAGAAAAATCGCACAGCCCAGAATTCTATTGTCTAACTCTGGCTCCGTGGGCCAATCTGTAAAGCTCTCAGTTTGAGCTTGCAACCGCTCTAGGTGTTGTTCCACTTCCAGGTCGGAGGGGGGAGCTGCTTCCAGTAATTGCAGCACGGCCATGGCCTGCATTCCCAGGGCATAGAGGGAACAGCTGTGACAAATCATGCAGTAGGGGATGGCACAAAAGCGTGACAGATAAGCCGATAGTTTTTCCTTAAACAGGACCGGTAAGGGATTTTCTAGATAGGCCAGCCGGGTTTGCTGCCAGAGGTTTTTTAACACTGGCGGATTTTCCAGCGCCGCCATAAAGAAGGGGGGAATGAACCCGAGAGTCGCTTCAATCTCTGCCTGGATTGCCTGACTACAGGATTCAGCGGCCAGGGAGGCAAGCCTGGTAGCACTGGAGGAAACCGGTATGTCTTGATTCAAGATCACGTTTTAGGGAACACAAGGGTTAATTAAAGAATGGGAAGTTCGATCGATTAACTAACAGTAGAAATGTTTAATTTTAAATTTTTAACCAATTTGGCTTAAACAGCTTGAAGGGATTTAGCCGTAGAAAAATGAGCAGGACTGGAAAAAAGATGGGCCAGCCCTTAATACTTCTTGATCACATCAAACCTTTCCTGGGGAGGAGGTTTGGATTGATCTACTCTATCTATGGTAGTAGCTCTTAACGAAGGAAAAATAGATTTAATTCCGTTGTTAAAGCTATTTAATAGCAGTAATTTTTTGCCGATAAAAATATTTTTAATTCCTGGGCATTTACAGTTTGAGGATGATCGAGCCTGAGCCTGAAATTTACAAACCACCCCCCTGGAAGTGGTGATCAGGTGTTGCTGGCTTATGCAGTTTATCTCTCATTGATTAGTTGATGCATATTTTTTGAAGCGAGTTTGTATGTTACGCAACAAATTATGTCGATACCGATTATTCTGCAAGTAGGTCAGTTATTGTATAAGAGCAGATAGATTGCGGGAGGAAGTTGTGAGCCAAAGAGTCACTATTGCTGTTCCTGAGGCACTATTTGAGCGGCTTCAACCCGTCAAACATCACTTCAATATTTCTGCCGTTTGCCAGGAGGCATTAGAAATGGCTATTACCTGTGAAGAACTCAAAGTAAACCAGACTGATCTGGTAGAACGTTTACGGGTCGAGCGCAAGGTTTTGCTGAACAAGGTACACCAGGAAGGATTTGAACTGGGAATTCGGTCCAGCTCCCAGCTCTCCTACAAAGACTTCAACCATTTCGATCGGGTGCGGCCCCTGGCGGCTTCCCTGGATGAAGAGGTGCTGGACTACCTCTGGACCTTTCTCGACCTGAAAGCTTATCCAGAACAGGCCCGGCTGCAAGACCCTGACTTTACCCACCTGCTGGAAGTAGATCCCCAGAGCCGGATTGTGTTTGCCCAGGGGTGGTTAGATGGGGTGTTGTCGGTCTGGCAAACGATTAAGGGTGAGGTGGCGGCCGATCGCTGAGGATTGTGAACGTAATTAAGCCCAGAACTTAATCCTGGTTTTAATTGATATGTGATTCTTTGTAGCCTCGGCCTGCCAGGGATGAAGGCGTTTCTACCAGGGGCTACCAACCAGGGTAAAGGCAGCCCAGTAGGCCGGATGGCTCAGGGTCAGGGGTGCGGTCTGACTATCCCCCAGGCCGTCTGGCAGGGAGATGGCTAAGCCGGCTCCCTGACTGCGTAACTGTCCCTGCTCCAGCCGCAACTGACCCTGCAAGAGAGCGACCTGAGCCGCCTGGAGGGCCTGGGCTTTCAGGGGTTGCTGTTTCAGGTGGTGATAAAACTCTGCCATCAGGCCCAGGGTACCGACATCATCGCTATCCCACAGACTGGCCAGAACAGATTTTACCCCGGCCCGAAAGGCCAGACCGGCAAACCCCATTTCTGCTTCCTGATCGCCCTGGGCCGTTTCGCAGGCGCTCAAGACCAGCAGTTCTTTCTGGGGTTGACGCTGCCAGTTTAACTCCCGCAGTTGATCCAGGTACAGGCGATCGCCCCAGAGTTGAATGTAGGAGTTGCGGCCCCTGCCGCTGGCAAACCGGGCATGGGTGGCCAGGTGAATAATTTGAAAAACCGAGCGGCGGCTATATTCGGCCAGGTTATGGCGGGTCAGGTCTTGATTCAGAAAGCGTTGCCCTGCCCAGAGTTGCTGGGTAATCGTATCCAGCTCCAGGGGCACCGCTGGCAGTTGAGACTGGTTGGTACCGGGAAATTCGGACGCACCCATGGCCAGCACCTGGTTCTGCTGAATCCCGGTATAGCGAGTATCGGTCAGGGCAATGCTGGGAATCAGGCTGAAGTTGTACTTTTCGATCAGGTAGCGATCGCCATCGTAAAGAGCGGCCAGGGGCAGCGATCGCAGGTGGGAGTCGAGGGAAAACAACAGGGTAGTAACGCCAGCGGTTTGCAGGGCTGCCTCTAGAGGTTGCAGCAAAACCTCGTAGAGCTCCCGAGCAGATTTCTGATAAATTCTGGCCGGAGTTTGAGCATCTTTTACTTCCGTCCGAAAGTTTTTGATCAGGCGCAAAAAAGTGCTCTGGGCAATTGGATACCGATAAATCACCGGGTTTCCCTGGGGCAAAATTAGCACGATTTGTAACTCTTCCGGAGCCAGGGGATATTCAGCGAGTTTGGGATAGTACTTGTAATAGACGATCGCCGGTTTCAGGCGGGTTTGCTGGCTGACCTGACGCAGGGTTGCCTGCATACTGGCCACACTGGCGGGGGTGAGGTTGCTCTGATCGCCAAAGTAAAGCTGAAACTCCTCCAGCCGTTCCTGTTCGATTTGCAACACCTGTTCATTTACGCTAACCAGGCCGGTTCCCCGTTCAATTCGCAGAATATTGTCGGAGAATACAGCGCCGGTTTGCAGCCGATCGGCCTGGAGAAATACCTCGCCATCTTTCCCCGCAGTCAGGGAACTGGCATCGATCGTGTCGGTTTGTAGCTGTTGGTTGGCTTGCAGGGTGACATTTCCGGCATTTCCGGCGGCGGCGATCGTGCTGATATCGCCCAGATTTAGATTGCGGCCTGTAAAATTCACATCTCCTGCCTGACCGATGCCAACGGCGCTGGCAATGCCTCCCAGGGTGCCATCTCCCCCGATTTGCCCTGAGACACTGCCTCCCTCCCCAACAAAGGCCGGAGTGCCAATCCGGGGGTCATCCACACTGACGGGGGGAGTGGCTTCTGAGGTAAAGGTGGCGCGGTTACCAATGATCCGCACCTGCCCTGTGGAAAGAGACAACCGGTAGGAGCGGAGGGGCCAGGGCAGAGGAATGGTCAGGGATGCCTGGATTTGATTGCGGAGAATTTCACCGATCGGAACTAACACCACAGTCCCGTCTGGGGCGCAATTGATCACCCCCGTAGTGCCACAGGCCCGGGCCAGGTTTTCTTGGAGTCTGCCCGATCGCAGGGTTACCTGGTTGCCGGTAATCAGGGTGACCCTACCACCCTGGCCAACCCCTGCCGGAGCAAAGGCTTCGGTCAGGTCAATGTTCTTCCCGGCCTGGACAAAAATATCACCGGCCTTGCCAAACAGGCTACCGGAAAATAAGGTATTGGTCAGGGTAATGTTGCCAGTGGAGGCCATCAGGTTGATGCTCCCGCCATTGCCCTGTTCTGCTGTGGAGACGATCGCTCCGGTGGTGATATTGCCTCTGGCTGTGATGCTGACCGACCCACTATTACTGGGTCGCCCCAGATAGGAAAGAAAGAAGCCAAGGGGAGGAATAAAATTATTGTCACCGGGGCTGGAACGGGGATAAAGACTACCGACGACGACATCTCCCCCCGACCAGATGCGAATGGATCCGCCATTGCCCTGTTCGGCTCCAGTAAACAAATTAGCGGTTGTGACATTACCTCCGGCTGTGATGAATATGTTGCCCCCCTGGGAGTTACCTCGGGCTCGGATACGGTTAAGGGAGATATTGCCCAGGGCATTGAGGATGACATTACCCCCAGCTTGCAATGGTGATAAAGTATCGATGCTGAGCCATTCTCCGGTCAGGGTGAGATCCCGTTGGGCATAAATATTAACTGCTCCGGCGTTTCTGTTGGTAGGGGTGCTGGTATTCAGATAGCGACCCACTACATCGCCGGATTGAATTGGCAGTTGTGAGCCCGTTAATACCGGTTGGCCTGCGGCATTGATCGTGATCCCGGTGGCACTGCCAATGGCTGGATTGGTCAGAAGTTGGGGCAGGGTGGGAATCGCCCCATCCCAGAGGGTAGGAGCGGGCAGACTGGCCGTCGGAATTTCTACGCTCAGAATCCCTCCCGGCTGACTCAGGCGGACAAATTGGCCCCCGGCCACGGCGGCGATCGTGATCTGTCCTGCCGGAGCCACCAGGGCCCCCGGGCTAACCACCGTACCTCCCAGCAGGGTTAAGTCTCTCCCCGTTGTCACGGCCAGGGTTGCCCCATTCACAATGACACCGGGTTGGGGCATGGTAAAGGCAAAGCTCTGGGGATCTCCTACCAGGCTGCCAGAACTGCTTCCACTGGCATTGAACCAGCCATTGCCAAACCCGATGGCGCTGGCTGTAGTGGCCGTGAAGGAGGCGGGCAGATTGAGGCTGGCCCCACTACCAAAAATAATGCCGGCGGGGTTCATCAGGTAGAGGTTAGATACTCCACCGGTTACCTGTAACTGACCATTGATCAGGGAGGGCTGGCCCCCGGCCACCGTTGCCAGAATGTTGCGGATCACTGGTCGAGACTCAAAGACGGCTCGTGTTCCGGCTTGCAGCCCAAACTGGTCAAAGCTATGAAACAGGTTACTACCAACCTGGCTTCCCCCCTGAATCGTAAACTGGCCGGGAGTTGAGGTGACGCGAGTTCCGAAGCCATCTCCCGCCGGAGTGATCTGGGCCTGGGCGGGGGAAATGGTGAGAGCGATCGCCGTCACCACAAACAAGCAGCGAAGCTGGAAAGGTCCCATGGCAAGATACCTACCTGATTAAAAAGAACAGCAAGGCGGGAACACAGGACTGATAGGCGAAACAGGGGGAGTTGCAGGAACTCGACAGGAAAGCTGGAAAAGCAATTTTCCCTTTAAGGAAATTTAGTTCCTGGTTTTCAACTGTTGTAATTTCTCGGTCAGGTCACGGCTGCGGGCCTGATCCTGCAAGGTTTCTGTCTGTTGCAACGCCTGGTGTAAGGTGGCGATCGCGCCGTTCACATCTCCCATTTCTTCGTAGAGTTCTGCCAGTTGAATGCCAGCTACCACGGCTGTTTCCCGGTCTTGAGGAGTGCCCCGGGCGATCGCTTGCTGGTAGGTGGGTACCGCCAGAATTGCTAACTCAACCTGCCGGTAGAGTTCTGCCAGCAGGTGATAGACCGCCGTTGCAGCATTGCCCTGCGCTACCCGTTGTTCTAAGACGGCAATGGCATCGGCATAAAGTTCAAACTGGCGGTATACCGCAGCCAGGCCCAGAGCCAGACCATCAGCATCTAGCGGCAGGGCTTGCAGGGGTTGCAAAACCTGTTGCAGCCGTTGCTGGCTGGCCCGATCGAGGCGTTGAATCCCCAGATTAGAACTCTCTTCACTGCGAGAGAATTTGCCCGTGTCTGTCTCTACGCTCCAGAGGTAGTAGCTGCCCGGTTGTAGCGGTGCGCCATCGTAGGTGACCTCCGGGCTGGTGACGGTCGTTTGCCAGTCCGGGATATCTGCCCCCTGCAGGCGAACGGTGTAGGTAGTAGCTCCCGGCACCGGATGCCAGCGCAGGTGAGGCCGATCGCTAAAAATTGCAGTTTTTCGGGGGCTGATCAGGAAGGGAATATCGCTCAGGTTTTGGGCAATTCCTTCAATTCGCCGGGGGCAGCGCAGCACGCCGGGAGAACAGCGGGGTTTGGGTTTGCTGGCCAGACAACCCCCGACCGGCTGGGGGCGGCCAGAGAGGAGGGGCAAACTCAGGTCGGCACATTGCAGCCGCACCTGGCTACCCACCTGTATCTGGAGCCGATCGCCGGGGTAAAGTATCATACCGACTGTTACCGGTACCTCAAACCCCTGGTTTCGCAGGAGTTTAGCCTCACCCTGTACCTGGAGGATCTGGCCACTCGGCGGCGGCTGGGTGAGAGCCCGGGCTGCAGGCGGGTAAATGGCCTGGAACCCTGCAACCAGGGTCAGACCCAACAAACGGAAAGGGAGAGAATTGCTCATGGTACAGGGTGCGGTAGACGTTGACGGGCCAGGGAAAGACAATGATTTTGCTCGGGAACCGTTGCCAGACTATACTTCTGGACGATTTTCCAATACTCCAGGGCGGCGATCGCCTGGTGCTGCCGTTCTAAAATCTGGGCCATCAGACAGGCGGCATGGGGGTGCTGGGGATTTAATTGCAGGGCGGCCTGGAGGTCTTGCTTGGCCTCGGGCCAGCGTTTTTGCTGGAACCAGATCCAACCCCGGTTGGTCAGCAGGCTGGCTTTGACCGCCGGATACTGGGTATGTTTCAGGCCCTGCTCGATCGTTTTCAGGGCCAGACTCAGGTTACCCTCGGCAATCGTCAGGCGGGCAAACTCGGAGTTAGCTTCGGGTAGGCCTTTCATCAATGCGGCCTGATACTGTTGCAGGGCGCAGAGATAATCTCCCAGGTTGTCTTCACAGACGATGCCCTGGTTGTAGTGGGGCTGGGCAAAGGTCGGGTTGAGCCAGCTGGCCAGGGTAAACAACCTCTGAGCCATGGCCAGTTGATTGGCGGCATACTGCTGCTGGCCCCAGTCATTTACGGCGATCGCCAGCCGGGGAGATAGCAGGGGCATACTGACCAGACAACCCAGGCCCAGCAGAAGAGCCAGGCGGGGCCGCCGGGGGTGGCGTGACTTAACCGGAGCTTCGGGCACTGTAGCCTGACTATTTGCTGCCTCGGTCAGGCGATCGAGGCGCTGTAAAATGGCCTCTGCATTGGGGGGGCGTTGTTCTGGTTGGGCAGCCATCAACTCATCCAGCAAATCGGCCAGACCGGGGGGCAGGTCAGCTACCCGATCGCGCCAGCCGACCAGATTTCCCGCCTCGGTTTCCAGGTCTTCCGGGGCAAGGCCGGTGAGTAAGTAAACAAAGGTGCGTCCCAGGGCGAAAAAGTCAGACTGGGGGACGGCTCGTCCCAAAATTTGCTCGATCGGGGTATATCCCCCCGGCGAATAAATAGTGGTGGTTTCCCGGCCCTCTGCTAATTTGCTGGCGTAAGTGGCAGTCTGCTGCCGCACCGCCCCAAAGTCAATCAGGGCCAGATGACCATCCCGGCGGCGCAGGATGTTGCTGGGCTTGATATCCCGGTGAAAGAGTCGTTGTTGATGGACATAGGCTAAAATCTGCGCCAGTTCCCTCAACCAGAGAGCGGCCGTATCTGAAGCAATCGGCCCCTGCTGGGCTACCCATTGCTCCAGGCTGTCGCCTTCGATATGTTCCAGAACCAGACAGGGAAGAACCGGACTGCTGGCGCTGGCGGAAAAGGCAAAATCTAGTTCCAGGCGGGGAATGCCGGGATGCTGCAACTGGCGCAGTACCACTGCCTCCCGCTGAAATAACTTGAGCAGGGTCGGTTCTGGGGCCGTCAGTACCTTCAGCACTTTATTATTACCACCACAGTCGATCGCCCGCCAGACTTCGATTTGAGAGCCCCGGCTGGGGTTGTCCAGGCGTTGTACCAGGCGGTAACGCTCGTTGATCTGTAATGGTGTCTGGCAGACCTGGCAGTGTTCGATGGCATCAGGCATCGGGCTTTTGCAGTTCAGGCAATAGCTCATGGTCTAGCACCCCACGACGACGGAATTCGCGCAAAAGGTTGTCAATATTGTTACTTAGGTAACCGTAATTTGGGTATGGATTGGCGGAAATAGTCTGGCTAATTTCACGGATGAACCCAAATAGTCGAGTCTGATTTGCTACCTTGATGGAGCAGCGATCAACCACCTGGGACACCAGGGTTTCTGTAATCTCCAGGTCGTGGCTCTTGAGCAAAGACACCTGCTCTAGAACCGAATTTTGCTGGTAACTCACCAGTTCGGCCACCACCTGGCTGATAAATTGCTCCAGCACATACTGCTGTACCACCGGTTGCAGAGTAAAGCGAGTTTCTTCGGCTTCTGCCACCAGTTCCGTCAGCGATCGTCGCCCCAGGGAAGTCATGGTTTCTACCACAGTGGGCAGGGGCAAAGGCAGCCAGAGTTTTTTCTGCAGGGCCAGCAGCGATAGAGGTTGCTGGGTGATAGCCAGCCAGTATAAAAGTTCTTTTTCGGCGGCGGATAGGCGCTGAAACGGCTGATACAACAGGTCGGGAATATCGCCAAAAATGAGCATTCCCTGCTGCAAAAACTCGGCGATTTTGCCATTAAACACTTCCTCGATTGTCGTAGCAATCAGCTTCAGAGCCAGGGGATTGCCCCGATATAACCGGATCAGCAGAGTCCAGTCCGCCGGTTTACCCACCAGGGATTTAGTCTGCAACAGTTGTTTGGCTTCGGCATCCTGCAGGCCCTTCACCAGCAATTCCCGTACTGGTAGCAGGGTCTTGCCCGATAGGCGGGCAATTTCCCTGGGTTTTTCTAAACTGGTCAGCACCAGGCAACTCTGGTGAGATTCCTCTCCCAGGTGTTGGAGGAAGTCGCCGTAGGTTTCGTATCCTTCCCGGTAATGCCCTGCCAGTTCCCCACTCTGCAACAGGCTCTCAAGATTATCGAGGACAATCAGGCAGCGCTGCGATCGCACCAGGGCCATCAAACTGGCCAGGAGTTGTTGCGGTTCCGCCGTCCTATGGGGTTGACCCAGGGCCTGCAACAGATCGGTCAGCAGATCGGTGAGGGCCGGAGCCGTCCGCAGAGAACGCCAGATTACCCGTTGAAACTGGGGTTGTACCCGTTTGACTAATTCCACGGCCAGGGTGGTTTTACCAATGCCCTGTAACCCCAGCAGGGCAATCAGGCGGCATTCTTCCGTCAGGATCCACCGTTCCAGGGTTTGCAGTTCTTCCTGACGGCCGTAAAACAGGGAAGCATCGGGGGCATCGCTCCAGTCTAAGGTGGGCCGATCGCTGGCTTGGGGGAGAGAGTAGGGAGGAGTCGCTAAAAGTATGGTGGGTGGCTGATGGCGGGCCGCATAGCGTTCGGCTACTGCCCGAAAGTTACCTTTCCCGACTTCTTCCCCCAGAGCCACCGTCAACAGCTTCCAGAGTTTGGGCCCGACATCTCGCATCAGGTAATTCATGCGGTACTGGGAACGATCGGCCATCTGGTCGTAGGTCCAGCCCTGCCAGACCCCGCGCAGAATCGTCAGTTCTGGTTCAGTCAAATGGCGATCAGCGGTGGCAAACAGGGTTCCATCCACCAGTTCCAGCACCCGTTCTAAATGGCGATCGTGGCTTTCGTTCAAGTTGTTCTCCTCCTACTGTTGACAGCATACCATACAAAATTCTATGGTATGGTCAACCCTAAACATACTTAAGTATGTTGCTGATTCCACGGGAGTAACCCTATGACTGGTTCGTCTAAATCTCCTGGTTCGTCAACCTATAGCCCTGGGATACAACTGGCCTTCAGTTGGCTGCGCTGGTTTTTTCTATCCCTCCTGGGGTTTGTCATGGCCTGTATCGCTTCCGCCAGTCTGAAAGCGGTCTTGGTTGTAGAAACCTTACTGCAGGTCGGCATTCAGTGTTTTATTCCCCTGGTGGTTTTCACCTTCTGCCTGATCTCAGGCATGGTGGTGCTGGAATCTTTCAAGTAAGAAGTCTACAACGCCTACCCAGAGCCGGTTTATGGGATGCTTCCAGGCTGGAAAGGCAGGAAGACCTGAAACTAACCCCAGGTCTTCCCTAAAAGTATGCTAAAAGTATGTTGAGGTGGCTCAAGTCATCTCCCGCGCCACTGCGATCGCCCCCGGGGCAGCCCCTGACGGTCTTTATCCAAACTATTTACCCCCTTCGTGACTTAAAGGAAAGTAAGCCATGGTAGATTCTGCTGTCAATTTTTTCTCACCCCAAACCAACTCCCTGGGTAGTCCCGGTCTGTTGCCCCGCAATGAGCTGTTCCGCGAGCTTCAGAACGCGCCTTTAAGTGACCCCCTGAGTGGCGGGTTATGGTCAAACCGGGCCGCCGATTTAAGTCAGACCCTGCCCCTGAATCTGGTCAGTTCCCCTGCCCTGGCAACTCCTCTGCCGGCAGGGGTCTTTACGGTCGGCAGCAGTGGTCAGTTGAGCATTGACTATCTGGTGGATGGTGGGGCCTACACCGGTGAAGTGGGGATTTTTAGTATGGAAGGGTTGGAGGCTGCTTCTTTTAATACTCCAGAGTTTTTTCTGGAAGCGGCCCGCCGCAGTGCCAGTAACTCGGAACTGGGGTATATCGTAATTTCCGATGGCCGGGATGGAGCCCGATTCAATGGAGATTTTTTCACCGCCGATAACTTTAACAGTGGCTCCTACCGGGGTACCCAGACCTTCACCATGCGCCCCGGCGATCGATTTGGATTGATGCTGATTCCCCATGGAACGGTGCAAGATTTTCTGACCAATCCTGCTGGTGAGGCCTCTCTCCGACCCCTATTTTCCCTGGCAGAGGCTAACCCAAATCAGGCCGTTCACCTGGGCCAGATTGTTGATAATACGGGGAACAGCCGCATCCTGGCCTTTGAAGATATCCGCACCGATGGCAACTCCGATCGGGACTTTAACGACCTGGTGCTTCAGATGGGGGGGGCCACCGGCGGGGTACCCCTGCTGGATGACCTGATCGCTTCGACCCGGGACTGGCGCAATACTGAACTGGGCTTAAATCTACTGGAGCAGACCGGCCTCACCGCCAGCCAGACTGGCCAGCTAGAAACCCTGGTATTTGGTAGTCTGGCAGAAAATCTGATGCAGAGTCTGGCCACCGAACTGGAACAGGTGCAGCAACAGTTTCAGGCCGGGGTAGCGGCGGCCCAGGCAAACCCCCTGGCCAGTGATCCGACCCCTGATGCTACGGAACTGCAAACCCAGACCTTTTTCAGTCAGCTGGAAGCTAATTTTGCAGAGATGGTCAACCGCCTGCCGGGAGATCCAGTAGCGGCCCCAGAAACCGTAGCCAACCCCTTTCCCCGATCGCAGCAGCCCTTAATCGGGGTAATTGACACAGGGTTCAGCCCGCTCAATCCTGGGATTTCTCCGGGTCGGCTGTTGCTGGGCCGGGATTGGGTGGAAAACGATAATAATCCTTTGACAGGAGATGCCAGTCGGGAGCATGGCACCCAGGTGTTAAACGTGATTGCCGCCAGCCGCAGCGATGGGATTGGCATTGATGGGATCAACGATACGGCTCCCCTCTGGTTGGGCAGGGCGGTCGGTTCGGGCCAGTGGGCCGCTTCTCTGCGGGAGTTTGTCGATACTGCCAGAGCCTCAGGCCAGCCCAATGCCGTCGTGAACCTGAGCTTTGACCTGACACAGATTGCCGCCGATGGTAGCATCAGCACCCGCGATCGCCTCACCCGGGAAGAATGGGATGCCCTGGAATATGCTCGCCAGAATCAGGTCATGGTTGTGGTGGCCGCAGGCAATGAGGGGGGCGCTATGTCGGCCCTGGGCCAGGCATCCCAGGCCTTTGACAATGTGATCACCGTAGGGGCGGCAGAAAACTGGCAGCGGGCGGATTATTCCAGCTATGGAGCAGGTCTGGATCTGGTGGCCGATGGGGTGACTGCCGCCAGCGATGGAGCCGGAGATTTTCTGGCCAGCCTGAACCCCGCCGAGCGTGGGTCCTTTGAGCGGGGCTTAAAGATTGCCACAGACCTGAATCTGGACTCCCTGGACGAAGCCGGAGTGGCCCAGGTTTTGGGTCAGCAGGCAAACCTCCAGCCCAGCGAAACCGACCTGGGGAATCTGATTGGGGCGATCGGCAAAATTTTGCAGGCCTTAATCGCCAGCCTCCAGGGAGAAACTGCTACGGGAGTAGCCGAAGTGCTGGGCGAAGCCGTGGAGGGCATGGTGGGTACCTCCATCGCCGCCGCCCGGGTCACCGGAGCCGCTTCCCTGCTGTGGGCCATGAAACCGGAGTTGAGTTACCTGCAGATCAAGGAATTGCTGAAAAAGTCGGCGATCGACCTGGGAGCCCCAGGCCCGGATCTGGAAACCGGCACCGGGATGCTCAATCTGCCCGCCGCCCTGCAACTGGCCGGGATCACAGCCCCCCTGGCCACCGACCCGGCGGACTTAACCCCAGATGCAGCACTGTTCAGTTCTGAAGCTGCGGTTCCCGGAGAAAGTCCGGTGGGGTTTTTCCGGCGGTTGTTCAAGAAAGCGGGCAAGGTGATCCGTAAGGTCGGAGGCTGGTTATCGAAGGCGGGTAGCGTTTTCAAGAAAATTACCGAGTTCATTCCCAAGGTGATGAAGGTTTTCACCTGGCTGGGTTGTCGCTTTCCGGCTTTTTGTCGGGTGTTTGCTGGGGTCAATCGCTTCCTCGGAGGGTTGGGCCGGTTTACTGGCAAATTAGCGATCTGGCTACCCAAAATTGGTGGTTGGATTGGAACAGGGGTGGCCGTCATCAGCGGGGCAGTCAGGGTGGTACGCAGCGTGATTGATCTGTTCCGCCGTCGCCGTGCTACGCCAACTCCACCCCCTCCGCCCCCTGCCCCCGTGGTGCCACCGGGGGATCAGGCTCTATTAAACACCTGGAGCCAGTTGCCCGCCGACCTGCGCTATCGCTTCTGGCCATTCGTCAACCTGAACCAGGTGTCAGCGGCATTGCGATCGGCCTTTACCGCTGCCCCCCGCACTGCCCCTGCGGCTAATCCCCTGGAGCAGACCCAGGTAGGTGGCCGCACCGTAGAGCAATGGTTACAGGAGTGGAATAATGCTCCCACCCAACGCAACTGGGAGACGCACCCGCTCAATTCTCCCCTCTATGAAGCCTTCCATCCCCTGTTTATTGGCGTCCCGACCAGTATCCCGCCGGTGCCTCCCGATATCTGGGCGCTCTACTACCTGGCCTGGAGCCCCCTGTCGGCAACGGCCCGCCAGCAGGTGGGGAGACTGATTCAGGGGCAAATTCCGGCCCAGTTTCGGGCTTTGTTCACCTAGCATCGTGAATGTAATAAAACCCGAAACTTAATTTTTGAAAGCGCAGCTCTGCTGCGCTTTCAAAAATCGTTAGCGAACCCTCCAGCCATTGCAAAAAATAACTGACAGTCGATATTAATTTTTCCTGGATTCTCGTGGTTTTCTGAGAGTTTTGATTTACCTTCAAACTAGGTTCAGAACTGCTGGGAGATGTTTGTACGAAGCCCCAACAGTTCGATCGCCCAGGAGAATTAATCCAATGAAAGTCTCGTATCCTACGATGAAAGCCCTCAGCCGTGAGGAGCAAGCACACCTGGAAAGACTGAGAGTTGTAATTGAGAAATCAACCGCCGATGGAGTTCTGACTACCGTTGAACTGGAGCAGATCGCCATCGTGGTGAGGGAAGCCCACACCATTACGCCGCAAGAACTGGAATTGATTCATACCCTGATCCGAGAAAAAATCAATCGGGGGGAACTGGTAATTGACCAGAACTTTGATTCCTTTTAGCTCTGCTCGTTTTAGTTCGGGCCACAAAACTGACCTGGGTCAATTTATCTTTTTAGTGGCTACTCCTACAATTTGAGGGCTGACGATCGCCGGCAGGTTGGCCCGAAAATGTTCATAGTCAACCCGCTCAAATCCGGCCTGTTCCAGGGCAACCCAGGTTTCCCGATTGGGATGGCAACCATCTCCAAGAACTTTCCACAGGGGCTCCAGCCAGTTTTGCAGTCGTCGTAAGCGGCTGTCCTGGGGCGCGGCCACATGCTCCAGAAATAAAAAGCGCCCGCCCGGTTTCAAAACCCGGTTCACTTCCTGCAGAACGACGGATAAGTTTGCGACGGAGCATAACACCAGGGTACTGACTACCGCATCCACGCTGTTGTCTTCAACTTCCAGATGTTCGGCGGTCGCCAACCGGAGATCGATCGTCTGAAATCCCAGGCGATCGGCCTCTTTTCTCAGGTAAAAATGCATGTAGGGATTGGGTTCTACCCCAATCCACTGGATATCCCGGGGGTAGTAAGACAGATTAGGCCCGGTTCCCGGCCCAATTTCTAGTACCTTTCCTCGTAAATCTGCAAATAGAACTCGTTTGCGAGCCTGTATATCTATCTCATACTGCGTATTGCCGTGGGCCATTAACCAGGCAAACAGGCGCTGATAGAAACCGGGAGCTTTACGCTGTTGTTGGTTAGATAGGGGGAGTTGAGGGTTGCTGGCCATGAGATAAATCGTTAAGCTGAGGCAGCTTTACTGGGCAATATATCAAGTCGTTGTGTCTCCCTACCATACTATGAACCCATCGAACTATCCTCCAGAATTTGCTCGCATATTGTCGCAAGTTGCTGACCTCACTAGAAGGTACGAAGCAGGAGAGCGTAATTTTAGAGGCATTCAGCTGTATGGGATAAAAACACTTCAAAACATTAATCTGAGTGGCGCAGATCTGAGTCACGCCAATTTAAACTCTGTTGATTTAACAGCTGCAAATCTGAGTGGTGCAAACTTAGAAGGAGCTAATCTGTCTGGGGCAGAGCTGAGTCAGGCAAATCTGAGTGGAGCAAATCTGACAGGAGCTGTGTTGAGGTATGCAAGGTTAATTCAAGCTAATTTAGCCAATGCAACCCTCGAGAACGCAGATCTGGAAGATGCCAACCTGTCTGGTTGTATTATGCCTGACGGAAATTCAGATCCAGCCTATGCGCGAGTGATAGACGCTCTGGGGCATTTGAAACGATCCGCCTGGAAACCAATTGTCAGTCAAGGCGATGGTGATTTAAGACGTTCTAAATTTGGAGGTAAACCCTGGCTTAGTGCAAATGAACGTTGGCCAAGTTGTCCAAATTGTGGCAACCCAATGCGATTCTTTTTTCAACTCAACCTGCAAGAACTTCCGGCAGAGCTAGATGAAAAATTTGGTAGGGGAATTCTACAGCTTTTTTACTGTACAAACGAGGTTGAGATAGAACACGATCGTCCTACACCCTCGGCTATTAGGTTTGAGAACTATTTGGAAGGAACTGTTCGCTATGTCGAGTACAGAAGCTGTGAAGACGAGTGCTATGGTTGGGAGCCCTCATCATCCTGCCAGCTAGTAAGAATCGTCCAAGCTGATGGAGTACCTGCAGAGTGTGAGATTCCACAAACTGGAGAAAGTATGTCTAAACTGCGGGAAGGGGAATTTCCACCTAAATTGATTGTTGATTGGCAAAAGGTTGATGACTATCCTTATGGAGAAGAAAATCGAGGCATTGACATCGCTCCAAATGATCTTGATTTCTTTTATGACATTGGCATGTATCCTCAAGGGGACAAACTGGCGGGTTGGCCAGGTTGGGTACAAAATGAGCAATACCCCGACTGTCCAAGCTGCCGTCAGAAAATGGAACAGCTGATTTTTGAGCTGGAGTCTGATGACAATATTCCCTTCTTATGGGGAGATGTCGGAACTGGATACATCTTTCAATGCCCTGAGCATAAAGAGCAAGTCGCGTTTCTGTGGCAGTGTGGTTAGCTGCTAGAGTCTAACAAAACGGCCGGAGCCAGACTATCGAGAGACATTTCTGGAAGTGCAAAGGTTATTGCAGTCTCTCAGTTGACCCGTTAGCCATCAGTTTTCAATAGCTCTACTCCATAGGAATTATCAATGGCGCATAACCAATTGCCATCAGCCGTCTTTCGATAAACGTAAATGGCTTCCCGCTCGGTTGAAAACTCAGAATCTAACTTCTTAGGAGACTCGATGTAAGTCTTCGATAAAACTAAGGCTATATCTCCCGCCTCCAGGATCACCATATTGCCCTGGGATACTTTGAGACTATCTTTAAAGTAATCAGAAATCCTCTGGTGAGCAGCTTTGATAGACTCCCGTCCCTGGGCCAGGGTACCGGGCTTAACCACCAGTACGGCTTCTTCGGTGTAGCAGTTAGCTACGGTATCAAAATCCCGATCGTTAATCGCCCGATCGGCTCTGGCTATTTCTTGCTTTAAGGGGTGGTCGTCCATTGGGCCTCCTTCTGGCTTTCTGATTGCCTTCAATCATAAAGACTTTTAGCCCAATTCTATTGCAAACGCAAACAACATTCAGGAATGCATCCACCTTGTGCCCCTATTGGGTTTCCAGGGTAGGCAGTTGTTCCGGCTGAATCGTTAACGCGATCGCCCGTCCCTCTCGATTCAGATCGACCTGGAGTTTACCTCCTACTCCGGTGGCATCGAGTAATTGCTGCATGGTGATCGCTCTTGTTACGGGCTGTTGATTCACCCGATGAATCACATCCCCCGGCTTTAACCCAGCCTTAGCGGCGGGCGAACCCCGCCCCACCTGCACGACCAGAATGCCCTCGTCTTCCGCCACTTTCAGGTTACTGGCGGGGGCGGCATTAATCTGCTCCTGTACCTGGGAATTTAGAGTTACCATCTGGATGCCAATATAGGGATGATCCACACGCCCCCTGGCAATTAGCTGCTGGGCAACGTTGCGGGCCGTATTAATTGGAATCGCGAACCCCAGGCCCTGGGAACCCCGCAAAATCGCAGTATTGATCCCAATCACTGCGCCTCTAGCATTCAGGAGAGGGCCTCCCGAATTACCGGGATTAATCGCTGCATCGGTCTGAATGAAGCCTACCCGTTTGTCTGGAATCCCGATATCCACACTGGACCGCTCTGTTCCACTGATCACGCCTACGGTGACGGTTTCCTGCAACCCGAGAGGATTACCGATCGCGATCGCCCATTGTCCCTGCCGCACCTGATCGGAATCACCTAACTCAACGGTAGGCAAATCTTCGGCCTGTACCTGAATCACAGCTACATCTGTGACCGGATCTTTGCCCAACACCTTGCCCGGTAAAATCTGACCATTTTGAAAGGAGACAGTCACCGTATCGGCCTCGTTGACCACATGGGCATTGGTTAAAATCTGACCATTACTGCTGATCACAAACCCCGATCCTAAACCCCGGACTACCCGATTTGCCGGTGGGACGGTGCCAGGGCCGCCCAGGAAGGGTTTAAGACCACGCGGTAAGCCTCCGCCTAAATCTCGGGAAACATTCACCTGCACGACGGCAGCTTCAACTTTGTCGATCGCGGCCGTGACAAAGTTGGCATCTGGGTCACTACCAGAGGAAAGAGCTTCACCGATACTGGCCAATACCGGTGTGCCAGGGTGGGGAGAGGCCAGGGCTGCATCAATTCCGCTCGGAAGTTCCAGAAATAGCACCAGGGTCGCCAGGCAGAGCATCCCATAGTACGGGAACCATCGGACAAGGGGGAGCAGGGTTGTCGCTATCCAATTCATCACTGCTTCGCATCCTCTGGCAAAACTTAATCACGCATCAGGATAGGCAGATGTAAACCAATTTTCCTCTAACCCAGGAGGCGATCTTAAATACAGTAGACGTTTCTAAAGACAGAGAAAAAATCGGGGACAGAATCAGTTCTGGGAACCCCAACAATCCTCACTGTTATTACAGCCTGTCGTTATGCTTCGGGTTCTCGCCGAAAGACAAACAGATTGCCGGTGGCACCCCGGCCTACGCGCAGGTCTTCATCCAGATAGGAGGTAATCCACACCGCTTCATTTCTGAAAGCTTCCAGTACCGGGATTTTCAGTTCTGGCAATCTCCATTCTGGCTGGCCCAGAATATCGATCGCCTGAAATCCAAAGGCATCAAAGGCCACCTTCGCCGTGCGATCGTCGGTTTCTCCTACCCAGGTACCCGTCGCCGTCAGTTGCCAGGTGCCCAGGAGCGGTAGTTCTAAGATGGCTGCATTAACAGCCTGAATGGTGGCCTGGGGGCCGAGGTGCAATTGCTGCCAGATTCGCTGGATCTGGATGCTGGCCAGCATCCATGGGGGAACGGAGCTAACCTGGCGAGTCACAACGGTTCCCCGGGAGGCGTAGAGTAGAGCCCAGGTACCGACCAGGTTCTCCTGCTGGGACGCATGAAGAGGGGTAGCCAGGGGAGTCAGGGATTCTAACTGCTCGATCGTCCTGTCTATTTCTGGCGTACCCGTGGGAAACAACGCCTGCTGCCGATCAAGGCGATCGATCTGCCGAAGCAGTTCCGCTTTCAAAGTTGTTCGGTCTGCCGCAGTCCCATTCATTTTTCAGACTCATGGAGTTTGATCGTTTCTATTGTAGGGTACGACGTAAAAACTTATAAAATTTCTGGCCCATAGGGAAACAGGTTAATCAATAAGTTCTCACCGATGGTTTTCAAATTATTTTCTCATTGAAATTTTGTTTTCAAAAACATTCAAATTTTATTGATTAACCAACTGATTTAATATCGCTATGATTCCTACTAATTGATGATTTGCTCACAAGATCAAACATCCAACCTCAGGCCATTGGTTACAGTTATACCATCCTTGAGGCGATGGTATAGCCCGATCGTCAGCCTATTTATGCGGAATCATCGATCGCGGCTGGGTAGTTTAACCAATTCTGCCCTTTGCTCTTGTAAGTCCTACTGCTAGAGCAGTCCTGAATTCTTTGTGAGCGGTAAGGGTTATGTGACACAGGATCCCTTCGCAATGCTCTGTCACAATTCAGGTGGGATCGCTATATAACAGCATGGTAGCCTATGGAATGCCAAGAGCGATGTTAACTAAAGTACGGAGTTGCCCCGGGGCCATTCCTTTCTATCTTCCCTGGTCCGTGGCAACCCTGGCCCTGGGAATAATCAGTCTGGCCGGGTGCAAAACCCAGCCAACGGAGGCCCAACTGGACACCTGGCGGCAGGAGACGATCGCCCGCAACACTGCTGTGGTAGAGGCAAGAGCCAGCCAGACTAAAGAACGCCCCTGGAACCTGATCATTGAGGGCCAGACCCGTAACGGGCAACCACTCACCCTGGATTGGGGCAAGCTCCAATCTCTGGCTACGACACAGGTGTTGACCAAGGAACCCCATCACACCAAAGACCTGAATGCCGTACTCGACTTCCGGGGGGTGCTGGTTTCCCAACTCCTGAGTACGGTCGGGGTGTCGTCCCAGGTGGCAGAAGTCACCTTTGTGGCCTTTGATGGCTTCCGTTCTACCGTACCCCTGGTGGATCTGCAGCGTTACCCAATTATTCTGGCGATCGAGCGAGATCAACAACCCATCCCCCGCAGCGAGGGCGGGCCAATCTATCTGGTCTTTCCCTACACGCAATATCCCCAACTTCAACCGCCCCTGCGCCAGCTAGACTGGCTGTTTTACACGACTCACATGATTATTGGCACCGAACCCGTACAGGTGCGGGTAGGTCAGCGGGAGTTTAATCAGGCCAGCCTCGATCGCCTGCCCCAAACCACCCTGACCGAAACCGTCGGCTACAAACTGGGCTGGCCCAATAGTAAAGTTAAACTCCAGGGAGTCAGGCTGCGGGATGTCTTAGCTACCACCGGTATGCTGCGTTCACCCAGCGATCGAGTCGTGATTCGAGGTAAGGCGGCGATTCACCGCGATAGTGAAAAGCCAATCTACTTAACGGTCAAAGAGATTCAAAGCTGCGATATTCTACTGGCAACCCGCTGGGGCGAAAACCTCCAACCGATTCCGGCCCGACTGGGCGGGCCAGTCACCCTGGCCTTTCCGTCTGCCTGCCAGAGACAGATACCACCACGGTACTGGGTTACCTTTGTGGAAGAATTGCAAATCGTTACACCATGAGAAGCCCAGATTAATTCAAACCAAGTTTTTAATTTTTACAAGCGCCGCTCCGCCGCGCTTGTAAAAATTAAGTTCCGGGCTTGATTACATCCACGATCCTGAGTTAGGTCACCCTGTCATGAGTCTGTCCAACAAGACAATGCGCGATTTGTTTCTTCCCTGGCTCAACTTTCTCTCTCGCTCGATTCGCACACAAATTATGGCCACCACCACCCTGGTGATTGTCCTGATTATCAGTGCCGTGATCTGGCTCTGGGCGACCAACGAGAGCGATTTCTACATTCAGCAGAAACAGAATCAGGCAAAGTCGATCGTAGGGTTGCTGGCCGAATCCTGGTCGAATGAACTCTACGATCAAAATTGGAGTCAGATTCGATTTGGCATGGATCTGATTGTTCGGGGTAACGATGATTTCGTTTACATCCTGGTTTCTGACAGTCGGCGGGCCAATCAAATCGTGGGTTCAGCCCCTACGGATTTTCAAGAGCAATATATCCCTGACATTGTGCCGGCAGCAATCACCGATCGGGCGGTGGTTGTAGAACAGCAACCCCTGGCCGTAGAAACCTTTATTCTGCGAGATCTGCAGTTGCCCAATGGCCGCCTGCTGGCCCACCGGGGGGAGCGGGTGATCGAAGCGGCGGTCGGTATCTGGGATCAGGAGAAGAAGATAAAATACGGCACTTTTCGTGTGGGTCTGTCCCTGCGAGAACTGGATGAGGCTGTCGCCAATGCAGTCAGAAAAGCCCTGCTGGTCGGGATTGCGGGTTTGGGAGCCAGTTTTCTCAGCGCCTACCTGCTGGCCAGACATTTGAGTGATCCGGTGCATCGGTTGCAACGCAGTGCCGAGACGATCGCCGCAGGAGATTTACACCATCGGGCGATCGTCCGGCGGCAGGACGAAATCGGAGCCCTGGCCGTGGCATTTAACAAAATGTCTGCGGATCTTCAGTATTCTTTTAATCGTCTGCAACGAACCCTCGAATCCTTTGAGCGCTTTGTTCCAGAAAAGTTTCTGACGGCGATCGCCCCCGCCGGTATCGAAAATATTCAAGTCGGGGTGGCCTCAACTCGTACGGTCACCATCCTGTTCTGTGATATTCGGGGTTACACCTCCCTGTCTGAAGGGATGACTCCCCTGACCACCTTTGCTTTCTTAAATGACTACCTGGCTTATATGGGACAGGCGATCGACCAGTCGGGGGGATTCATCGACAAATACATCGGCGATGCAATTATGGCCCTGTTTGACGATGAGGCCAGCGATGGAGCCCTCTGGGCTGCGCTGGCGATGCAGCAAGTCCTGATCACGTTTAATTTAGAGCGGAGTCAGCAGGGATTGCCCGCCATTGATGTCGGGATTGGGATTCATCGCGGCGAAGTGATTATGGGTACGGTGGGTTTCACTTCCCGAATTGACTCTACGGTGATTGGCGATGCGGTCAATCTGGCTTCTCGTTTGGAAGGGCTGACTAAACACTATGGCTGTTCTACCCTGGTGAGTCAGTCTGTTGTCAAAGCCCTGAACCATCCAGCTCAGTTTTCCCTGCGTCTGGTAGATGAGTTTGTCAGGGTGAGAGGCCGAGATGAGCCGATCGCCGTCTATGAGCTGCAGGGGGCATCAAAGGGGTGATCCCTGGCTCAGATAAGCTGCTCGGAATATTTGAACCCGGAGAAGATCGGTCAATCTTTAAACTGCAACTAGCCTGGGGGAATACTTAAGCAGTAGGGTTTTAGTATCTGGGTCACCCTTGATTAGGGATTGACTCCGGAATACTGACTCTGGGTTAGCTCCTTTCTAAGGACTTTGGCTTTTTACAATTCTTTGATCACATTTTGTTAAACATACCTCCAACCCTATAAATAACGATGAATTTATATTTCTATGAGTCACTACCCTGAAGAGGCTGGTTTAAACCCTCTGCAAGTCCTGAACTTATTACAAAATCCGATCTGGATATTTGACATTAAGCGACTACAGATGCGCTGGGCCAACCGGGCCTCTCTGCACCTCTGGAATGCGACCAGCCTGGATGACCTGCTGAGTCGTAATTTTAAGGATGTGTCTGAGTCTACCCAGATCCGCTTACAAACTTATTTACGGCAGTTTGAGCAGGGGCAAACTCTGATTGAACAATGGACGTTTTATCCTGAAGGGCAACCCATTTCGATTCCCTGCCGTTGTTCGGGCATTGAAATTGAGCCGGGGCATCTGGCCATGCTGGTGGAAGGGTTGGTTGATTCCAGCCAACAGGTGGATCAAGATACCCTGAGATCGATCGAAGCCCTGCGCCACACCAGCGTGATGATTTCGCTTTACACCCTGGAAGGGGTAGCAGTGTTACGAAATCCTGCCGCCCTCCGATGTTATGGCGAGACAACCCGGGTGGATGGCACCCAAAAGAATGAATTTCTCAGCCGTTTTGTCGAACCGGAGGTGCGGCAACAGGCCGATCGGGCTCTTGACCAGGGCCAGGTCTTTAGCATTGAGACTCAGGTTCATACCCTGGCGGGCATTCGCTGGCATGGTCTGGACGCGCGATTGACCAACGACCCGGTTACGGGCAAAACCATGATCCTGGTGAATGAAAAAGATATTACGGTGCAGCAAATTGCCCTGACTACCTTAAAAGAGACAGAGATCCAGCTGCGTCAGACGAATGAAGAACTGGCCCAGGCCACTCGCTTGAAAGACGAGTTCCTGGCCAACATGAGCCATGAACTCCGCACTCCCCTGAATGCGATTTTAGGCATGGCAGAAGGTTTGCAAGAGCAGATCTTTGGTGAGATTAACCAGGAACAGATCCGAGCGTTACAAACCATTGAAAGTAGTGGTTCCCATTTGCTGGAACTGATCAACGATATTCTCGATGTGGCTAAAATTGAGTCGGGTCAGATTACCCTGGAACCTGCTGCGGTAGCTATTGCTCCTCTTTGCCAATCCAGCCTGGTGTTCCTCAAGCAACAGGCGCTCAAAAAACACATTCAACTGGAGATTCAACTCCCTCCTCCCTCGCTTGATCTACCCAATCTGTGGATCGATGAGCGGCGGATCCGGCAGGTGCTGATTAATCTGCTGAACAATGCCGTAAAATTTACCCCGCAGGGAGGCCGGGTCACCCTGTCCGTTGCTTTATTGCCTCAGTCAGACGACAAAACTTTCCTGCGGATTGCTGTGACAGATACAGGGATTGGCATCGCTCCAGAAAACTTGTCAAAACTGTTTAAACCCTTTATTCAAATTGATAGTGCCCTGAACCGCGAGTATGCCGGCACCGGCCTGGGTCTGGCCCTGGTAAAACGGATTGTAGAACTGCATGGAGGGCAGGTTGGGGTGACCAGTACCCTGGGGATAGGGAGCTGTTTTACGATCGACCTGCCCTGTCTAGCAGCCCACTGCTCCTACCCACCAACCCCTGGGTTGCCCGACCTGCAGGATTCTACCCAGATTGCGGTGGGGCGGCCTCCTCTGATCTTGCTGGCAGAAGATAATGAAGCCATTAGGAGTACGACTGCCAGTTACCTGAAGGCGAAAGGGTATCGAGTCCTCTTAGCCAGAAGTGGACAGGCGACGATCGACCTGGCCCAATCGCAACAACCTGACCTGATCTTGCTGGACATGCATCTGCCGGGGATGGATGGGTTAGAGGTGGTGAAACAAATCCGCCACGATCAAAGGTTGGCCGAGGTGCCGATCATCGCCACGAATGCCCTGGTAGTGCCCGGACAGGAATGTTGTCTGGCCACCGGAGCGAATGATTATCTGAAAAAACCATTTAAACTGAAACAATTGATGGGTTTAATGCAACCGCTTTTACCCTCTTAGGATCACAGATTAATTAAAACCAAATTTTGAAGTTCTGGCATTGATTAAATTCACGATCTGTAACTTCAAAGATTGGCCAGAACCGTTAGTCCTCTAAACAGTTTCCCATGAACCAGGCGACAGAGACGGAACAGACCATTTACCAGGGTCAGTTTGGTGATTTTACGATTACTTCCCGCGATCGGCAGGGGGTGATTCTCTACCGGGCAATGCTGGTCATTGCGGCCCTGAGTTTTGCCCTTGGCAGTGGGTTAATTCTCTGGCTGGGGCCTCAACCCTGGCTGGTCAGGCTGCTGACACCCCTGTATACCTGCTTTTCCCTCGCCCTGGGAGGTAGCCTGTTGCTGATCCATATCTATATGGTTGCCCTGCACCGGGCGCTCCAGGGTTTCTGGTTGATTGGCAGTCTGGCGGCGATCGGGGTGGCCCACTTCAGTCCGGCACCCTTTGGAGAAACGGTCTATCTCTATCCCATCAGCCTGCTCGGAGTCGGGTTTACCTTTGCTGCCCTGACAGGCATTTTCTTCAAAGAAGCCTTTTGTTTCAACCGCTTGGAGACAAAAGTCCTCACCCCTCTGGTGCCCTTACTGTTGCTGGGGCATTTAACCGGCTTGCTTCCTCTATCGGTAGAAAAAGTTTTGCTGGGGCTGTGGGCTGGCCTGTTTCTGGTTTTTGCAATGCGTAAGACGTTTCAGCCAATCCCGGCGGATATTGGGGATAAGAGTGTATTCGAGTATTTGAAGCGACGCGCGATCGAGCCTCAAGATGCCTGACCAGGATGGGCCTGACGGTAGGAGCGGGTTTAACCCAAACCCACTCCTCCGAACCTGCGAGGGGTTAACTTTCTGAGAGCAGAATCACTCGATCGTCAGGAGCAAATTTGATCAGGGCATCTTTTTTAGGATTCAGAACGATCCCGTAGGCTCTGCCTGCATTGCTGGCATCGGCTTTGTGGCGATAACCAATGGCTGATGCCCCCCGTTGTTTGACGGCTTCAACCACGGTATAGAAATTCACTGGCCGATCAATGGCCACATAGTCACCGATCGGTTTGAGGTAAATTTCAGAACCATCCGGGCTAAAGAGTTCGTTAAACACCGTATTCAGACTTTTTTGCTCGGCAACCTGGGCCACCATCCGACTGATTAACTGCTCACCAATGACAAAATCATCGGGGCGGGCAACCTGCGCCAGGGCTTGATTATTGACATCCAAAATTTCCGTCACAATCTGGCAGGAGTGCTGCTGGCGATCGGCGATGTCCCGCAGGTAGAGTAAGGTGACGAGGGTTTGAGCATCGGCCTGTTCTGGATCCAGGCTGCTGTCGCACAGAACCAGAATATGCTGATACTGGAGAATATTAAGGTTTTCTAAGACCTGGCGATCGGTAGTGGTACCTTGCCGGTATTTCACCGTCTGATGGCGCAATTGCAACGATTCGGCTGTGATGTTGACCTCAGCTTCAGGCAACTCTGCGACAACGGTTACGGCAGAGCCAGCAGCGACATACTGGTCGAGCTGGCGAATAATATCATTGATTCGATCGTTCCATCCCACAATCAGGGTATTCACGGCCCGGGCGGGTTCTTGCTGTTGGGATTGAATGGCAGCCCGATCGATGGGAGGAACTTGAGCCGAGAGGTGAATTGTATCATCGTCTTCACTGATCACAATTAACTGAGTACCTGCCCCGATCGAGGTCTGACTGGGAGGATTCAGGTGAATTTTTCCGTCTGCCTGCCTCAACCCAATCACGGCAGAATCGTTATAAGACAGCAAGGCATCGCCATAGGTTTTACCCTGTAACGGAGTTTCTTCTTTGAAGTAAATTTCGTTGCCACCAAAGTCGAGCAAATCCATATACACGGTAGATAAACCAGATTGTAAACAGGTTTGCACGACAATCCGTGAAATTAGATCATTGGTTAGCAGGACTTCAATGTCATTGCGTCCCACCAGTTGAACCGCATCTAGCTGCTGAGGATTATGTAACTGGGCAACAATGTGGTAGGGATGGGGCCGCGATCGCGGAATATTCGTAATGGCCAGCAGGGTCTTCACCACCTGAATATCTCCCAGTTCCCCCGGTAAATTCAAGATAATGACGGATCGGGCAGCCTGAATATTGACCATGCCCAGGTCTGCCATGTTGTTGGGGCTTCCAGTCCGGCATACCAGTCGAATCTTGGGAAGTTTACCCAGAGTACTTTGCAGGGTTTCTTCCATTTCCACTTTATCGATTTCGCTCAAAATCACGATACAGGTATTGGCCCGATTGGCATTGGCTAAGGCCAGTTCTGAGATTAAAACAAAGATCTGAAAAGACCAGCCCAGAATCACAATATGGTCGGTTTCGATCACGTGCGATCGTCCCTTCCGCAGGCTCTCTAACTTGGCATCGATACCACTACTTAACAAACCAATCAGGGTACTGACTAAAAAGATGCCGCCAAAGGTGACAAATAACATCGTCAGGCGAAAGATCCAGCCCGTATCACCGCCTACGGTGCCAGAATCCAGGGTTCGCATCAGCACCCCCCAAAGGGCCTCCGCCGGATTCAGGCGATCGCTCCCTTCTGGCGCAATGCCCAATACTGTAATCAGGACGCTCATGACAAAGATGAAGGCCAAAGATACCAGGGCCAGACCACCAATCAGGGCAATAGGGCCCTTTGCCATGAAGTTGTCGAACTGATAGCGCAAACGGTCAGAGGAGGGAATTTTTAGCATGGTGAATCGCGATCGGCGGTGAGCAAGGGGGCATAAAATTAACTGGATCAGTCGGTTTGCCCCAGTCAATGTAAAAATTATTCCCCCTCAATGGGCGATCGTGACAAACCAGGGGTGATTTTTGTACTACGTAATACTACAGAAGCCAGGTCAGCCTTAAACCATTTTGGCCTTGACCTTAGGCTGAGTTTTGCTGGCACTGGCGGGTTTAGACCGGCGCAGGCCTTCCAGTTGCTTGAGTTGCTGGGATTGTTCTTCCAGACGAAGGGCCAGACGATCTCCGACCAGTTCGCACAGATCAAAAATAAAGGGTTCGGCAATGGCGTAATAAACGCTCACTCCCTGGGGAGTGCGGGAGACAATGCCAGCTTGAGCCAAAATCTTTAAATGCTTGGAGACATTCGCCTGCCCTAGCCCTGTTTCGGCCATAATCTCCGTCACATTTTTGGAGCCCGACTTGAGGGAACACAACACCTGTAAGCGACTCAACTCGGACAGCACTTTGAAGTAATCGGCAACTTGAGCCAGGGCGGAGGGAGGAAGAGTCATAGGTGAATGGATAACTGTCGCTATTTTACTACGATTCTTAATACTTTATTGTATTACTATATGGCAATATAATAAGCCTAGTAAATATCAGGATTGCCTTGCCTCGGTGGATCTATGCATGACTGGAAAGTTATGAAGTGATAGAATCGCCTCACAATCATTACTAAAGCTCTTTTGCTTGAGGGGAACCTATGGCACTGGTAATTGTGGCTGATGTCTGTACGGGGTGTAAGAGTTGTGTTCCAGTGTGTTCAGAAAAGGCAATCTCCGTTGATGGGGAGACATTTTGCTTGGCCATTGACCCCCATCGCTGTACAGAATGTAAAGCGTGTCAGGCCGTTTGTCCGACTGGTTGTATTCAGGCTGGAGGGTAGCCTGCGATGGTGCCAGAGTTGGTAACAGAGAATCGGAACCGCCGATCGCGAGAGCCCCAAGGAGGCGACTTCCCCGGTTATGAGAAAAATAGCTGCAATGCCCCCTTCCGGTGAAGAAGACTGGGAAGGACAGCCCTGAAGTCAGGGTTTGGAGGGAGAGTGTCAGGGCCCTTATTCCAACTCAAGCAGTAAACCTGGCATCAGTCGTTCCAGGTTTTTCAAAGACTTTCCTTGCCAGAGGATGGCTTTGGAACCCTTGACTACCAGTTTCATTTGTTTTTGTTGCCGCACCTTAATCACGAATTTAGATAGGACGTTGATTCCAGAGCTATTGAGAAATTCTAGATTACGGAGATCCAGGGTCAGGGAGGGAGGTGCTTTATCCGTTGCTTCATTCAAAAGAGTGACGATCGGGGCATAATCATCGGTGCCACTCAGGCGTAAGGTGCCCTGAATACTGATCGTCTCAGAATTGGTGTCATAGGTGACAGAGTAGCTTTCAGATTTAATTTCCATCCATCCAACTCCCTGATTCGCGTTACTCTTTATAAATGAAGCATTGACTTTATAGCGGTGACATTTTCAGTTTCAAAGATTGCGTCATTGACTCTGCTGACCAGGGCCCTACACAATTAACTGCACCATTGTTTTGACGTAGGTCTGGTCACTGCGATCGGCGATCGGTACAAATTGCCAGCCTAACTTTGCTGAGTAATCATTAATCATGGTCAGCAGTCCCAGGCCCGAGCCGATCTCATCCTCGTTTTCAGCATTGCGCTCCAACTGAAGAATATATAGCTCGTTGGGGTCAGAGTTGAGTAATTCTTGAATGAAATTTTGAAACTTATCGGCAGTCACCTGGGTGATTACATTAATAGCTAAGAAAATGAGTCTGTCACGATACAAATAGAGACGAATACAGGTGTCTATGGAAGAAGACTGATCACTAAACTTCATTGCATTTTCGAGTAACTCGTTGGCAATGAAACTGACACCATTTTTCACTTCTTCTCGAACATTTCTCTCGCCATTCTCTTCATTCTGAAGGAAGAAGGTTGAGAAATAGTCAGCCATGAAATCTGCGGACAGTCCATTATTGCGCCAGCGCTGTTGTAGGGGCAGGGAACCGGGAGAAAAAGAAATAGTCAGATATTCTTCGGCCTTGGGGAGATTTTCAATAAACTCACCTAACCTTAGAACCGGCAAGGGTTTAGGCGAGGGTGCCACGGTGTCGGGAAGGGTCGCAGCGGATAAGTTTGCTCCTTCTAACCTGGCTCCGGCAAGGCAGGCCGTCGATAGGTTGGATTCGCTTAAATTAGCATTCTGTAGGTTGGCATTGGTCAAATTGGCCCCCTGTAAGTTGGCGTAGTATAAATCTGCTCCACTCAAGTTAGCTCCCTGCAAATTAGCATTGACCAGAGTTGCTCCACTCAGGTTTGCCCCCAGCAAATTGGCTCCAACCAGGGTCACTCGATTGAGTTCTGCGCCACTCAGGTTAGTGCTGAGTAGTTTGGCCTCTTGCAGGTTGGCACCATTTAAGTTTGCCCCAACCAATTTACTGCTACTGAGATTCGCTGCACTCAGATCGGCATTTTGTAAAACAGCACCACTCAGATCGATCGCAATTAAACTGGAACCGCTCAGGTTGCAGCCGCTTAAGTTGGCCTCTTCAAACTCCCGCTTACCTGTTCCATACAGGTTTAAAAGCTCCTCTGCCTGCATAGTCCTCTCTCTTTGACAGAAGGTTACAGTTAGCGCTCAATCTTTGGTGCTACAAGAACCGTTATTCCTGGGGTGACTCAATCAGTTATCTGGTCTTTTGCCGTAACAACGCCATCAATATTGAAAATATTGAACAGGAATTCAATTGTCAGGCTAAGGAACTTCTACCTAATAGTTGACTGATTGAAAATGTCGAGAAATAGCGTAAAGTGACGAAGCAAGATTGATTGCAATGTTTAAGATAGGTTGTCTTTTCAGAGAAAACTTCAGAAGAACTGCCCATCTTCATTGAAATGAAATTTTCTTTGTCCTTGAGGCTACGGAACCCATCCGGAATGGTAGTGGTTATAATTAATGGCGCTGTTTTAACACAGTGCCTTTCGTTTGAAAACTAAACAGGTTTTGAGATAACTCATTTTAGCTTATCTAATTTGAACATAAGTTTGCAATTGTCTATATTTTTAGGAGCTAAAGGTTCAAAAATTTGAACCTGGATTGAGTAACAATTTATCTCCTTAGCTACTTCCAATCAAAATCATTGGGATTAATAGTTGTATTCCCCGCATCCTCAGTTAGGTTATGAACATCAAAGCTGGAGATGATCCCAATCCGCCTGAAACTCTCAAGCCTTCCCTTCAATCAGGAGTGTTCAGCATGAAAACTCTGACTGCCCAAAGTCGATTACAACAGTTAACTAAGGAACCTACCCGAATCTCGATTCGGACGTTAATTATTGTTCCCTTTGTAATCCAGATTGTGGCCGCAGTTGGGTTAACGGGTTACTTGTCCTTCCGCAGTGGTCAAAGCAGTGTGAATGATGTAGCGAGCCAGCTACGGGAGGAAATTACGGCCAGAGTCAATCAAAATCTTCATAGCTATCTGGCTACCCCCCATCAAATTAATCAACTGAATCAGGAAGTGATTCGATCGGGTTGGTTGCAAGTCAGTTCCCAGGAAGGCTGGGTGCAGCATTTTGGCCAGCAGTTGCAAACCTTCCCAACGATCGGTTCGATTAATCTGGCCACGGAACAGGGGGAATTCATTGGTCTGGGACGGAATGAAAGTGGTTCCCTGGTGATGAATCTGGCCAATCAGGCCAATAACTTTGCCTATGAGCAGTACGCATTGAACGATCGCCTCGATCGCACCTCGTTGTTAAAAAGTACGGCCCGCTATGATGCCCGCACCCGTCCTCAGTACAAAGCCGCAGTAGTGGCGGGGAAGCCGACCTGGAGTGAGGTTTTTCCCCACATTACCGATCCGATGTTGATTATTTCGGCGGTCGAGCCGATTTATGACCAGCAACGCCAGCTTCAGGGGGTTTTGCAGACTCGCCTCAACCTATCCCTGGTGAGTCAGTTCTTAGGTCGGTTGGAGGTGGGTAAAACGGGCCGCACGTTTATTGTGGAGCGATCGGGCTTCCTGATTGCCAGTTCTGCCAAGGAGTTGCCCTTCCATCGCCATGGCAACCAGACAGAAAAGATCACGGCCAGGGAAAGCCAGGACTCGCTGATTCAGGCAACTGCTCACTACTTGAGTCAACAGTTTCCTGATCTGAACCAGATTACCCGGGAGCAACAACTTAGTTTTACCAATTGGGCTGGAGAACGCCAATTTGTCCAGATTTCGCCGTTCGCCGATGCTCAGGGGTTAAATTGGCTGGTTGTCGTCACCATCCCAGAATCAGACTTTATGACCCAGATCAACCAGAACAACCGCCGTACCCTGGTACTCTGTGGTCTGGCCCTGGTAGGCTCAATTCTGCTTGGCATCTTTGCCTCCCACTGGATTACCCGCCCAATTTTGCAACTGAAACAGGCTGCAACGGCCCTGGCCAGGGGAGATTTTGACCAGCATCTGAGCATCAATCGCCGGGATGAATTAGGAATTTTGGCCAGCGCCTTTAATAGTATGGTGTCCCAGCTACAGGATGCTTTTAAGGCTTTACAACAGACGAACGAAGACTTAGAAAAGCGGGTACAGGAACGCACCACAGCCCTGGAGACGGCCCATCAAAAAATTACTTTACTGAACGAGCAACTGCAGGAAGAAAACCTCCGGATGGGAGCAGAACTGGATATTGCCCGTACTTTACAGCAAATGATTTTGCCCAAAGAGCAGGAGTTGCAACAAATTCCGGGGCTGGATGTGGCCGGGTTTATGCAGGCAGCCAATGAGGTTGGAGGAGATTATTACGATGTACTGACGAGTCACAACGGGCTGGTTCGGATTGGCATTGGGGATGTGACCGGTCATGGTCTGGAAAGTGGGGTGCTCATGATTATGGTGCAAACGGCGGTGCGAACCTTACTCGCAGCCAATGAGCAAGATCCGGTCAAGGTGCTAAATACCTTAAACCAGGTGATTTATGAGAATGCCCAGCGCATGAATACAGATAAAAACCTCTCCTTGATGCTACTTGACTATAGCAATGGGCGAGTTTCCCTGAGTGGGCAGCATGAAGAGATGATTGTGGTGCGTCACGACGGGGAGGTAGAGCGCATTGACACGATCGATCTGGGGTTTCCGATTGGGTTGGTAGACGATATCACAGAGTTCGTTACTCAACGGCAAATTGATTTACAACCAGATGATGTGGCTGTGCTTTATACCGATGGCATCACGGAAGCGGAAAGCCCTGACCACAGGCTGTATGGCCTGGAACAATTGGTTTCCATAATCAAGCAAAATTACCATAGCTCTGCCTGCGGAATCCGACAATCGATTGTAGAAGATGTGCGATCGCACATCGGTGATCAGATCGTGCATGACGATATTACCCTGGTTGTTTTGAAGCAGAAGTAGACCCGTTGCTCTCAGGTGAGGAGAGAATTTCATCGATCCATGGGGCATCCCAGGTAGTAGTATGACAAACTCCCAGTTAGAACTAAATCAGTTGCGTCAGGAAATTGCTCAACTCCAGCAAGAAAAATCCGATCTGGAATGTTTACTGGAGACGGTGATTACCCATAGCGATACGATTGAGGGGCAACTCTATCAACTGAATCTGCACTTAGAGTCTGCCATTATCGATCGTCAGAAGGCCGAATCCGCCCTGCAGGAGTTATTGCAACTACTGCTGCAAGAAAAATCCGATCTAGAAATTCTGCTGGAAACCAGCAATATTCATGGAGATACGATCGAAGATATTTTGTACGAGAAGCTGACAACCGCGACCCAGCAGGCTACTACAGATGCCCTGACCGGACTGGCGAATCGCCGGTGTTTTGATGAATATCTAGACCAGGAATGGCAGGCCCTCGCCAGAACTAAGAAACCCCTCTCCTTGCTGCTCTGCGATATCGATTATTTCAAGAATTACAATGACACCTACGGGCATCAAGTCGGCGATCACTGCCTGCAGGAAGTAGCCAGGGCAATTCGTAGGACCGTTCATCGGCCCAGGGATCTGGTGTCTCGCTACGGCGGGGAAGAGTTTGCTCTGATATTACCGGAAACAAAATTGGAAGGGGCTTTACACGTCGGGCAGGCGATGTTGTTGGCTGTGCGTCAGTTAAAAATTGTCCATACTGCTTCTCAAATTGGTGACTATGTGACTTTGAGTATTGGTGTTACCTGCCAGATTCCGGTTGCGGGGGCCAATCCTGATTCGATTACCCTGATGGCCGATCGGGCGCTTTACCAGGCCAAACGGGAGGGACGCGATCGGGTCATTTCCCATCTATAACCTGGCTCAGGGATTTGCCTGATCTCCAGGTTTTACTGCTATACAATGGGGCATCCCATCCAGAATTAGCTGACCTGTTCTAGATGAAACTTCTCTTTTTTCCGGGGTTGAGGGTGAATGAAACCCGGTTGCACCGATGTCTGACCGGAAAAACCGTGCTGATTACGGGGGCCAGTTACGGGATTGGTGAGTCTCTGGCAAAGAGACTGGCAGAAACCCACTGCCATTTACTCCTGGTAGCCCGTACAGAAGCGAAACTGCTAGAAGTCAAACAGGAGATAGAGACTCGGGGAGGACGGGCCGATATCTTCCCCTGTGATCTGAGAAATGCGACTGAGGTTCAGGCCCTGCTCAATACCCTGCACCAGTTGCCTGAGGGGGTTGATATTGTGGTCAGCAATGCCGGGAAGTCCATCCGCCGATCGATCTTTGATGCCCTCGATCGCCCCCAGGATTTTACCCGCACCATGAACCTCAATTATTTTGCTCCAGTCCAACTGCTACTGGGGTTGATTCCTACCCTGGTGGCCCGACGGGGCCATGTGATTAACATCTCAGCGGTGAATGTGCTGCTGCTCCCGGCTCCCGGATGGGCCGCTTACCAGGCTTCCAAGACAGCCTTTGACCAGTGGTTCCGTTGTGTCGCCCCGGAATTGCAGGCCCGGGGGGTGAGTACCACCTCGATTTATCTGCCCCTGGTGCGAACCAGAATGATCGAGCCGACTCGAGCTTACCAAAATCTGCCTGCCCTGCAGCCGGAACAGGTGGCCCAACTGATCTGTCAGGCAATGCTTTCTCGCAAACGGACCTATGCACCCTGGTGGATGCTGGCAGGGCAGCTTGTCTCAGTGTTGGGGCGCTGGCTGGGGGAAGTTGGTATGGGTTATTACCTGACAAAACGCAAACTGTAGGAGGGGGAGGGCCATGCTGCTTGCCAAACTCTATCGCACCGGGTTACTCACGCCTTTGGGGTTGTTCTATCTGATGCGGGCGATCGGGACAACCGGGGTTAATCTGATGGCTTTGCTCCAGGTTGCCGCCCAACTCCATTCCCGGCGTGTGGCTGTCACCGACGATCGGGGACAGTGCACCTATCTGCAACTCTGGCAGCAGGCGGAGCAGTTAGCCCTGGCCCTGCAGGTAGACTACGGTATTCAACGTCAGCAAAAGGTGGCGATCGCTGGTCGTAACCATGCCGCCCTGATCAAAGCGATTTTTGCCCTATCCCGCCTGGGGGCCCATGTCTTCCTGCTTAACCCAGAAATGAGCGGGGATCAACTGCAGTCTCTGCTCAACCATCTGGCGATCGATTTTTACATTTACGACCCTGAGGCAGAAACTCCCCTGCCTCCCTGGCTAGAAGCCATGCACCAGAGCCGCAAAGCTCTCCCAACCTACCATGCTACGGCCCCTTCTATAGACCAGCTATCCTCCCAGGCGAGGGCCACAAGCCGACGCTTAAAGACCGTTAAAACCGGAACTATTGTAGTGATGACCGGTGGCACCACCGGTCATCCCAAGCCTGCCAGTCGTAAACCCTCGATTCTCAATTTTTTGCCACCATTTATTGCCCTGCTGCAACAGGTAGAGCTTGACCGCTATCGATCGCTCTATATTGCCACACCGATCTATCACGGTTTTGGTCTGGCGGCGTTGCTGATAGGAATTTTGCTGGGGGGTGAACTGTATATCGTCCCGCGTTTCCAGGTCGCCCAGGCCTTTGACCTGATTGCCCGGTATCGCATTGAAGTCGTAACCCTGGTGCCCTTAATGTTGCAACGACTGCTGAACCATGGCGCTGGTTCTCTGGAATCGCTCCAGCGGATTTTGTCTGGAGGGGCGGCCCTGCCTCCGACCCTGGTTCAGGCCACCCTGACCCAATTAGGGCCCATTCTTTTCAACCTCTATGGCACCTCCGAGGCCGGGTTCTGTATCCTGGCGACTCCGACTTTACTGCGTAGAAAACCCGCCTCGATCGGTCGGCCCCTGGGGGGAGTAGCGGCCCGAATCGTCACCGATCGAGATTCGGGAAGCAATAGTCAGATTGGGCACCTCTGTATTCGCAGTGCCTGGTCTACCTCACAAAACCGCTGGATTGAAACCGGAGATCTGGCCTACCGGGACCCGGAGGGTGATGTTTTTCTCTGTGGCCGCGTCGATGATATGGTCGTTTCTGGGGGCGAGAATGTTTACCCGGTTGACCTGGAAAATATTCTGATGAAGCATCCTGCCATTGATGCAGTGGTGGTTTTTGGGATTCCTGATGCAGAATTTGGTCAGCGCTTAAAAGCCGTGGTGGTCAAACACCCCCAGGCAGAACTGAGTGAGGCCGGGTTGCGAGACTGGTTAAAACCACAAATTGCCCGTTACCAGATGCCTGCGGTGATCGAGTTTCGTGACGAGTTACCCTACACGTCTCTGGGTAAGCTAGATAGGAAAGTATTGCGAGAATGAAGGGTGGGCAACGATCTTGTGTGGCAACCGCAGGTGGTGGTGTCAGACAGCATCAGAACCCATCTGGCCGGGGCATGACAACTTAAAATAGACAATGTTCTGATTGTGTTGTTAATCATGGTTCTCCAGAGTAAACCTGCCTGGGCAGGGGATGATCTACTCTCTCGCTGCGTTAATCTGCTGATTCAGACCAAACCGCTCTATGCCCTGATGAAACAGCAGGCGCGGCAGGTCTTGATTAAGACCGCTGAAAGCAATGGGGTGCCCTGGCGGCAACACTATGAAGAACTGGCAGCCTCGGGGATTCAGCAGCACCTCGCCGAGATGACAAATCAGGCGGTTCAGTATCCTGACTATTACCAGATGCCGTTCCATGCTTACGACCAGGGAAATCTCTGCTGGCAGGCGGCCTTTGAGGCAGAATCGGCCACCCATGCCATGGCTCTGCGGGTCTGGAAAGATGAACCCCTCACCTGGCAGGCGGCTCAAGACCGGTTGCGGGGCAGTTTTCATCAGGTATTGGGCCAGACCATCACCCAGCCTGTCCGTGACATTCTCGATATCGGTTGTTCTGTTGGCATCTCAACCCTGGCCCTGCATCGTTTTTACCAGAACCGTCAGAATATTCCTGTGCGTACTATCGGTCTGGATTTATCTCCCTATATGCTGACCGTGGCTCAGCATCGAGATCAGAAGCGGGAAATTGCCCAGTGGATGCATGGCAATGCGGAAGCGATCGAACTGCCCGATGGCTCGTTTGACCTGATTACCCTGCAGTTTGTCACCCATGAGTTGCCGGGTTATGCCACAACCGCAATTTTCCGGGAAGCCTTCCGTCTGCTGCGAACCGGTGGCCACCTGGCGATCGTAGACAACAATCCCCAGTCTCCCGTGATTCAGAACCTGCCCCCCGTCCTGTTTACGCTGATGAAGAGTACGGAACCCTGGTCCGATGATTACTACACCTTTAACATCGAAGCAGCCATGGAGGCGATCGGCTTTACCCAGGTGACGACCGTTCCCAGTGACCCCCGCCACCGGACGATTCTCGGTTGCAAGCAATGACCTGCCAGGAGTCAGGTTTCTACGCAGGTGAGCCCTCCGGTGGGTTTTGCCTGCCGCTGCCCCAGGCTGATATTCGGTTCTATCCGACTTTTCTCAACCCCCAGGAAGCAGATCGGTTGCTGGCTGATCTGACTCAAACCATCCCCTGGCGGCAGGACTGGATTACCATTTACGGCCGATCGCTGCCGCAGCCCCGACTGACGGCCTGGTATGGGGATGCGGGTAAATCCTACACCTATTCCGGGCTGACCATGGTTCCTTCTCCCTGGACGACCGCCCTGCAGGCCATCAAAGCCAGGGTAGAAGTCGTCTCAGAGGTGAGATTTAACAGTGTCCTGCTCAACCTGTATCGGGATGGCAACGACAGTATGGGCTGGCACAGCGATGATGAGCCTGAGTTAGGCCAGAACCCTGTGATTGCTTCCTTAAGCCTGGGAGGAACCCGCCGCTTTCAACTGCGCCAGCGCCAGGATAAAACCCTGAAGCACCAGCTGGAGTTAGGCTCAGGCAGTCTGTTGGTGATGGCAGGAACCACCCAGCATTTCTGGCAGCATCAAGTGCCAAAAACCAAACGATCGGTGCCGCCCCGGATTAACCTGACCTTTCGGGTGATTTATTAAGGCGGTTCAGGCAGTCTTCTTCAGGCCAGGATGCCGTAGGAAACCCCCAGCTGCTTGAGCCATTTGCGATAGGCCAGGGACCCTCGATCGCAGGGGACATGAAATTCGGCATTGGCTGCCAGGGGTAATTGTTTCGGGTTATGGGATTCTAAATTGGCCAGATCCTGGGCAAACACCTTGTCCTGAAAGGCGATCGCCGCCTCCTTTTGGCTGGCATCCATAAAGTTAACCGCCACCCACATCCAGCCAATACACTCTTCTGCACTCACCGGAGTGACACAGTAAAGAATTGACAAACATTCCCCGGCGGGACTGCCTTTACGCAGGTAGGCCGTCAGGGGCCGAAAGGTCGAATACTCGTAGGTGACCATGGCTCCCTGGCCCTGGCCGATCGGGTCGGGTTGCCAGACACAAATATCGGAGAAATGAACCCCGCGATCGTCGGTAGTGACGGTGTAATCGCCAACCTCAGGAAACTGCAGATCCCCCAGAATATCTGTATGAACATGGGCAAAATGGGCCACATCCAAAAAGTTTTCGATCGCCCGATAGCCCCCCGTACGGCAGAAATGGGGGCCAGACAACACCTTCAGGTAACTGGGGTCGTCCCACTCGGGAAATGGCGCGATCGGATTGGGGCGATCGCCTAAACAAACAAACACCAGCCCATACTGTTCCCGTACCTGATACTGCCGCACACAGGCCTGTTTGGGAGGCACGTAGGTGGGATGGGCCGGGACTTTAATACATTCTCCGGTGGTATTGTAAACCATGCCGTGGTAGGGGCAGACCAGGGTATTGTCAACGACCTTGCCACCAGAAAGCCGCACACTGCGATGGGGGCAGCGATCTTCCCATACCTGAATCGGGCTGTCTGTGCCCCGCCAGAGTACCAGGTCTTTGTCGAGTAACCGCAGGGGTTGTAAGCTGCCAGCGGGCAGGGCCTTGGCTAAGGCGACCACATGCCAATCATTAAAAATGACACAGTCCTTGAGATTCTCAGGCAAATAGCTGGACGATGGGGTAGATACAGACTCGATCATGCAAATTCTGGAGGTCGCACAGAAAGGCTTAATTATAGCGATAGCTGTCGCAGTTTTAGCTAGGCCGGAGACAGGGATTCTATCCCCATAACCCCTGGTCTAATAATTTGTTGGGGAAGCCTTAGGAACTCTGCGAGTATTTCACATTGTCCGGGTGGCGACTGTAACTTAGGAGACTGGAAATCCTCCCTTGCAGCTGTTTTATCTGAAGATCGAGCCAGACTTAGACTACCTGTGCTTCTGGCAACTTACGGTAACAGCGGGCCGTGATCAAATAGGGATGGAAAACTTCCAGGAAATGGGTTTGTAAGGTTTGAAAGAAGGCCGAGACCGTGCAGGGATCATCCAGGTGAAAGGGATACTCTTGTTTAAACCCTTTGAAGAAATACCAGTTCAGGATGATTTTGCCGGCAGGATTGAGGTGGTGATAGAAGTGAGAAAGCTGGGACTGAGGTTCGGGCAAATGCTCTAAGACATCAAAGCAAAGGACTGTATCAAAGGTTTCCTGCTCCTGTACCGCATCCCTGAAAACCATTTTTTCTGCCAGACCCAGTTGGGCGGCCCGGTAACGGGTAAACTCCAGGTTTACCGGATTCAGGTCAACACACACGACCTGGTCAACCCTGGGGCAACAGGCGGCCGCGATCGCATGGGTGCCAATTCCGCAGCCAAAGTCTAAAACCTTTCCCTCGGCATGATCTGCCACCAGGCGCAGGGTGTTACCAATGTAGTCGCGGCTTTCTAAATGCCAGGCCGAGAGGTCAAACAGATAAGCGGAACCCACCTGGTTGCGGTAAAAATCCGGTACGGTTGCCCAGTCAAAATGTTGTCCCAATTCTGTTACCAGGTGTCGCCGAGTTTCTAGTTGCTGGCTGAGAGTAGCCTGATCAAGGTTTAAAAAAAGTCGCAGGTGCGCCTCTAAGTCAAAGCAATTGTCCCAATAGTTTTCAAGACAGACCGGAGTAGAGCTGGTTAACACGCAGGAAGGGGTGGTTTCTAACGACACCTAAAATTTTACTTCGCCAAGGGGATGCAAAATTAACCATCAGTAAAACTTAATTTTTATACGGTAATAATTTATACATTGGCCACAGCCAGCTATCGCAGAGACTGCGATAGCCTTAAAGGGATACTGACCTGTCTGAACAGGTAAATTATGAAAACCAACCTGAATGGTGCTTCAATGATGGCCAAGCAAGAACCCTCCCTGACCGGAAAAGCGTTGATCAAAGAAGTCTGTCGCCGCATCCGAGTCGCCCGGAGTTACTGGGATGCTCACAACAATGCGGCTTGTCGGGGCGAACGGGAACGGGCCTTAGCGCTTTACAACACTCTGACTCCAGAGCAAAAAGAGCAAATTCCCCAGGTTCTGAGAGTATGGTTGCGCTATCGCAGTGAAAAGTACTTTGGGGCTCACCGCACTCCACCGCAATCGAATCGTCTCTCCGACTTGCTGTGAGGTAAAAAGCTCTGACTTCTCAGTAAAAATTGGGTATGAATATTCCATCAACAGCCAGATAATATTGCATATTTGTCTTAAGAGAAAAATATTCATGCGTCGAGCGATTTTACAATCAGGCTGGCTGTCTCCCTTCACGGTTAGTGTCAGCCTGGTGTTTGCTTTCACGGCCACCGCCGCCGAACTCCCCCTGGTTGAACAGCCAGGAGTAGAATTTCCTTTAAATTCCCAGTTAGCCCTCGATCGTTCTGATGCAGCGCTCGATCAGGTGACTTCCGTTTCCCAACTCTCCGATGTTCAACCTGGGGATTGGGCATTTCAGGCGTTACAAACCCTGGTGGAACGCTACGGCTGTATCGCAGGGTATCCCGATCGCACCTATCGGGGAAACCGGGCCGTGACTCGCTACGAATTTGCCGCTGGCTTAAATGCTTGTTTAGATAAAATTCAAGAAACCCTGCAGGCCACTGCCGGTACCTATGTCCGGCAGGAAGATTGGCAAATTCTCAAAGGATTGCAGGCAGAATTTGCCCCCGAACTGGCAACCCTGCAGGGTCGGATTTCTGGCCTGGAAGGGCGAATGGCCGTGCTAGAAAAACAGCAGTTTTCTGCAACTACTACCCTGCAGGGGGAAGTGGCTTTTGCGGTGACCAGTGCCTTTGGCGATCGCAAAGCAGATGGGAGCGGCGATCTGGAAAATCAGCCTGTATTTGATTACAGTGCCCGTCTTTTGTTTAATACCAGCTTTACCGGGAAAGATCAGTTGGCGGTCCGCCTGGATGCTTTGAATCGGCTTCCTTTTGGTTCCGGGGAAGAAGGGTTTCCCAATATTACCGGCACCGGCATGACGCGTCTCAGTCTGGATGAGGCCACCGGCGGGGCTGTGCAGCTTGGTAAATTGTCCTACCGGTTTGGCTTGGGTTACTCTGACTCTGAAGGTAAAACCGATGAGCCGGATGATGATAAATCATCCCAGGCCGATGATGATGACAATGGTGCCCGTATCACCTTTGTAATTGATGCGGTGGGTGGAGAATTCAATGAAAATATGCCTAACTTCAATGAGTATTTTGCCGAAGAGTTAACCGGTGCAATCTCTCGTTTTGGGCACTTTAACCCAATTTATTACCAGGGCCTGGAAGGTACGGGAGCCTCGGTTCACTATCAATTAAATGAGGTCCTTGCCTTATCCGCCGGTTATTTAGCCCCCGATGCCAGCGACCCCAACTCGAAAGCAGGATTGTTCAGGGGAGCTTTTGCCGCCCTGGCCCAGGTCAGTATTCAACCCACAGAGAGTCTTCAGGTTGGTTTAACTTACGTGCGCTCTTACTTCCCAGGGGGTGAGGTTGCGGTATCGGGGGAAACCGGCAGTGAACTGGCCAACGAACCCTTTGGAGAAGTAGCCACTGCCGCCGATAACTTTGGTTTGCAGACCAGTATTCGCCTCAGTCCCAAAGTCACCCTTTCTGGCTGGGCTGGCCTGTCTAGAGCCTATGCTAAGGGGGCCGATGCCGAGGTCAGAGTGGGGGATAGGGCGACAATTTTTAACTGGGCTGCAACGCTGGCCCTGCCTGACTTTGGTAAAAAGGGAAATTTACTGGGAGTGATTATCGGTCAACCGCCTAAGGTCACCCATAATGATGTGGCGGAGCGGGAAGATGGCCAGACAGCATTTCATCTAGAAACCCTGTATCGCTATCAGGTGACAGACCATATCTCAGTTACCCCGGGGTTTCTGGTCATCTTTAATCCTGACCATGATGGTAATAACGACACCATCTATGTTGGGACGCTCAAAACAGTCTTTCAGTTTTGAGAACGACACCAGCGCGATCGCGTTTTTAACTTTTGCACCTACGGTTGAGTTATGCTTGCAAAAATTAAGTTCGGGTTTGATTAAATTCACGATCCTGAAAGCCGTATATGCTTAAAAGGGTTTGACCGCTGAGTTCCTGACTAAACCCTGACCTGGCTTGCAAAAGGTCAGGGAAGAATAATCATCGTTGCCAGTGGTTAAGCCCTCTGGTCGATGGTATTTAGGATCTGCAGGATGATTCAACTGTCTTCTAAACGCCTACCTGGGGCCCGAGTTCGAGGCTGGAGTGGGTTTTGGGGGCTGGCCCTGACTATGCTCTGGCCCCTACCAATTCTGGCCCAGACGATGGTGCCCAGCGGCGGCGGGGATGGCACAGGAACCCTGGTTGTACCTGCGGGTGGGCAACTGGAAATTCGCGGGGGGCTGCGATCGCAGGATGGCAAAAATTTATTCCATAGCTTCCAGCAATTTGGCTTAAGTCAGGGACAGATCGCCAACTTTCTGGCCACCCCCGAGCTGAGTAACATTCTGACTCGGGTCGTTGGCGGCGATGCTTCAGTGATTGATGGCCTGCTGCGGGTTACCGGGGGACAGGCCAACCTGTACCTGCTCAACCCGGCAGGCATTGTTTTTGGTACCCAGGCTCGTCTGGATGTGCCTGCGGCTTTTACCGCCACTACTGCTGGTGGCCTTGGCTTCAGTCAGGGAGGCTGGTTGAATGCAATAGGACCAAATAATTACGCGGCCCTGGTAGGAACCCCCGATCGCCTGGCCTTTGCCACCACCCAGCCTGGAGCGATCGCAAATTTTGGCAACCTCAGCCTGCGATCGGGGCAAACCCTCAGCCTGCTCGGAGGGACGGTCCTCAACATCGGTACCCTCAGTGCGCCCGGTGGCCAGATTATTCTGGCGGCGGTGCCGGGGCAGACCCTGGTGCGCCTCAGTCAGCCTGACCACTTACTGAGCCTGGAGTTTCAACCTCTCCCGGCTTCGGTTTCTGCCGTTGCCTTGCCGTTTACCCCTCTCTCCCTGCCCCAACTGCTGACTGGGGGTGGATTGGGCCATGCCAGTGGAGTGAGTGTCTTTGCCGATGGCACGATTCAGTTGACGGGTTCGGAGGCAAGGATTGCCACGGCAGCGGGGACGGCGATCGTCCAGGGGCAACTAACGGTCAGCCCGCTCTCCCCCGATGCTCCGGCTTCTTCCGGTATCACTTTGTTGGGCACCCAGGTTGGTCTATTTGGAGCCAGGCTTGATGCCTCGGGCTGGCTGGGGGGCGGCACGATTCGGATCGGGGGGGAGGAGCGAGGCCAGGGAACCCTACCCCGGGCCTTTTCTACCTACATCGATCGCACCAGCCAAATTCGGGCTGATGGTCTGGGTTGGGGCAATGGTGGACGGGTGATTGTCTGGGCCGATGGTAGTACCCGGGTGCATGGCCGCATCAGTGCCCAGGGAGGCCCGCTGGGGGGAAATGGGGGCTTGATTGAAACGTCAGGTCAGCAGTATCTGGATGTGGCGGGTATCGAGATCGCTGCGGCCGCTCCCCAGGGCAAGGCCGGAGTCTGGTTGTTAGATCCAATTAATGTGACAATTCGTGACACCACGCTAGGAGGCAATTTTAGTGGGGGCAACCCCAAGGTGTTTGAACCTACCACAGAGAATGCGATCGTCAGTACTCAAGATATCGCTACGGCCCTGAACAATGGCGTGAGTGTGACCATCTCCACGGGAACCCGGGGCACCCAGGGGGGAGACATCGTGGTAGAAAGCCCTCTCTTGCTGGCGGCGATCGGCAATCCTACCCTACGCCTGGAAGCGGCCAATACCATTACGGTAAATCAGACCATTTCCAGTGCTGGTAGCCTCAATCTCGCGCTGTTCGCAGGCAACCATATTGCCCTGAATGCGCCAATCCGAACCGCTGGAGGCAACTTTACCAGCAGCAGTACTTCCCTCAGTGGCGCGAGTCAGATTAATCCTGCCGGAAATGGCCGGATTGGTAGCCTGATCATCAACAACCTGGCCAATTCTGGCAGTCAGGGGAGTGCTCAGCGGCAGATTGTCCAGGCAATTACTCAGGTTCCGGGGCCAGCCCGGGAAAACCGTCCTGGCGATCGGGCCGCTCCCCGCTCCCTGCCGGGGTTAGAGGCGAACCGTCCCGGTCAACCGATGGGACAACGTCCCCTGCAGTCTGGTGACCCTCAGCGGGCAGAACAGGCCCTCCGCAGTGAATTTAGGGGCCATCTCCGGTTGCCCGGGGTGCAGGCCACCAGTGTAGATAGTCAGTCTGCCCTGAGCCAGGTGCAACTGGCTACCGGAGTCAGGCCCGCTCTCGTCTATGTACGGTTTGCGCCATCGTTGGTGGCAACGGAAACGACCCCAGGCCAGGAAACTGCACAGGCGAAGGCCGTGTCAAATGGCCCCTCCTTAACTACCCCAGTGCCTCTCCCTGAAGCGTTACTGGCCCAGGATGGGACGGAGGGGCGATCGCATCCCGATGACCAGCTAGAGTTGATTCTGGTGACGGCGGACGGGGTTTCAATTGCTAAGCGGGTGGCCGGAGCCAGCCGCCAGAGGGTGCTGAATGTGGCCCGCTCTTTGATCACCGAAGTGAGTGATCAACGCAAAGTCGAAACCCGCTCCTACCTGGCTCCGGCCCAGCAACTGTATCGCTGGTTAATTGCTCCTCTAGAATCGGAATTACAGGCCAGGCAAATTAGTAATCTGGCGTTTATTTCCGTCACCGGGCTGCGGTTTGTTCCCCTGGCAGCCCTGCATGACGGGCAGCGGTTTTTGGTGCAGAAGTATAGTGTCGGACTGATGCCCAGTCTCAGCCTGACGGATACTCGTTATGTCAGCTTACAAAATGCCAGGGTTCTGGCAGCAGGAGCCTCTACCTTTACAGAGCAACCACCCCTGCCCGCTGTTCCTGCAGAGTTGGCGGTGATTACCCAACAGCTCTGGCAGGGGCGATCGCTGCTCAACAATGCCTTTACCTTAGAAAACTTGCAGGCAGAGCGCCGCCGCCAGTCCTTTCAAATTGTTCACCTGGCCACCCATGGCGAGTTTCAGGCCGGTGCCTTAAATAACTCCTACATTCAACTCTGGAACGGCAAACTCCAACTGGATCAACTACGGCAACTGGGCTGGAACGACCCCCCCGTAGAACTGTTGGTGTTGAGCGCCTGTCAGACGGCCCTGGGCAGTGATGAAGCGGAATTAGGCTTTGCCGGGTTTGCCCTGCAGGCCGGGGTAAAGTCGGCCCTGGCCAGTTTGTGGAATATCAGCGATGAGGGGACGCTGGCGTTTATGACTGAGTTTTATCAGCAGTTGCGAACCGCCCCGATCAAAGCGGAAGCCCTGCGGCGCACCCAGCTAGCTATGGTGCAGGGAGAGGTCAGCATCCAGGGGGGGCAACTGCGCAGCTCCAGGGGGGCAACTCTTGCTCTGCCCCCGGAACTGGAAGCCACCGGCGATCGTACCCTTTCCCATCCCTTTTACTGGGCTGCATTTACCCTGATTGGTAGTCCCTGGTAGTGCAGGGGTAGCGCCCTGAAGGTAAATCCCGTTAACTTTACTGAACTACTCCTGGAGACTGGAGCTGCCCACTGTAAAAATAGGGAAGCTTAATTTTTTGAGAAGTGCTTGTGGCCAACCGGACTATCCATTTTCTAGGTAAGGTACCGTTACGCTATGTTTTAGTTCTGGCTTTTGTCACTGAAATTGTTGGGGTGGTAGGAGTCGTCGGGTGGCTATCTTTCAGAAATGGGCAGTCTGCGGTATGGAACCTGGTTGAACAGTTACAGCAAAAGACAGCCCAACGGATTGAACAACAGCTCCAGACCTATCTCAATGCTTCTCAGACCCTGAACCGGGTGCATGTTGCCAATGTGGCAACCGGCAAATTAGACCCAGATAACTTTGAAGATTTACAATCCTATTTCTGGTATCAGCTCAAAGATCAGGATCAATCCAACTATTTTATCTATGCCAATCGGGCTGGCAATTCCCTGGGTCTGGAACGGCAGGATGACCAAAATTTTGTGGTCAAGCTGCGTAACTCTACAACCGCCGGTAACCGCATCACTTACCGGCTAAATCAGCGAGGGGAGCGGATCTTGCCCGCTGTCGAGCAGATTCCCTTTGAGCCGCGGCAACGGCCTTTTTTTCGGGCTGGTGTAGCGGCCGGAAAACCGGCCTGGAGCCCGATTTATGTTTCCTTTTCCCGCAAGGTCTTACGGATTGATGCGGTCACCCCCATCTATAGCAGTAGCGGGGAAGTGCGGGGGGTGTTCAGTACGGAGGTCACCCTGGGACAAATCAATTCGTTTCTCAACCATTTGAAGATCAGTCCCCTGGGGCAGGCGTTTATCGTAGAACGTTCCGGTGAGATTGTGGCCAGTTCCCTGTCAGAACAACCCTTCATCAAAACTCCAAATGGTGAGAAGCGACTCCTGGCCAGTCAGAGCCGGGAAGCGGTGATCCAAACGACCAGCCAAGAGATCTTGCGTCAGTTCAAGACGTTTCAGCAAATTCAGTCGCCGACCCAACTCATGGTAGAGCAGAATGGCCGACGGCAACTGGTGTACATTAGCCCGTTTCAGGATGGTCTGGGGTTAGATTGGCTGATTGTGACGATCGTCCCAGAATCTGACTTTATGGCTCAGATTGATGCCAATACCCGCATGACCCTGGGGTTATGCCTGGTAGCTCTGGGGGTGGCTGTGGCTACTGGAATATTGGCAGCCCGCTGGGTAGTTCTCCCGATTTTAAAGCTCAACCATGCGGCCCAGGCCCTGGCCCAGGGGCATTGGGAGCAACGATCGGCGATCTCCCGGGAAGATGAAGTAGGCCAGCTGGCCCAGGCATTTAACCAGATGGCCGCCCAATTACAGGAATCCTTCGAGGCCCTGGAGCAGGCTAACCAGGTGCTGGAACAACGGGTGACCGAACGCACGGCTTCCCTGGCTGCCAGTGAAGCGCTCAACCGCAGCCTGCTGGACGCAATTCCAGATATCATGGCCAGGGTAAATGAAGAGGGTATTTTTCTAGATTTCAAGCTCTCCAGAGAATTCGCCTCGGTGTTACCCCTGGGGGATGTGATTGGTAAAAGTGTCTTTGAGGTGTTGCCACCGGAGGTGGCGGCCCAGCGATTGGCTGCCGTGCGTAGAGCCCTGGAGACTGGTGAGGTGCAATTTCTGGAATACAAACTGGAAGTGCAGGGAGAAGTACATTACGAAGAATCACGAATTGTTGCCCTTGGCAATGGCGAAGCCCTGGTGATGGTACGGGATATCAGTCAGAGGGTTCGGTTAGAGATGGAACGCCAGCAGGCGGAAGCTGCTCTGCGCCTGGAAAAGGAAAAATCTGAGCAATTGTTGCTCAATATCTTGCCAGAACCGATTGCGGAACGGCTGAAGGAAGACAGTAGTGTCATCGCTGAAAGCTTTGAGGAGGTTAGTATTCTGTTTGCTGACCTGGTGGGGTTTACTGATTGGTCCGCTCGCCTGCCCCCGATTGACCTGGTGAATCTGCTGAATCAAATTTTTTCGAGTTTTGACCAGCTGGCGGAACAACTGAACCTGGAAAAAATTAAAACCATTGGGGATGCCTATATGGTGGCAGCGGGGTTACCCATTCCCCGCCCAGACCATGCCGAGGCGATCGCCGATATGGCCCTGGCCATGCAGAAGGTCATTCGCCAATTTCGCAATCAGAGTGGAGAACAGCTGCACATTCGGATTGGCATCAATACGGGCATTGTGGTGGCTGGTGTGATTGGCAAAAAGAAATTCATCTATGATCTCTGGGGCGATACGGTTAACACCGCCAGTCGCATGGAATCCCATGGAGAGCCGGATGAGATTCAGGTGACTGAGGTCACCTATCAGCACATCAAAGATACCTATGATCTGATTCAACGGGGCAGGGTAATGGTCAAGGGAAAGGGAGAAATGAATACCTACTGGCTGATCGGTAAAAAGGCCTCTCCGCTCCTGACCCAGACCTGCTGACCTGCCATTCCCGCAGCAAATTGGCAACCTTTCATAATTCTTTCATTTTCCTCCGGTTCCATGTATGATGGGAAAAATGAAAGAATTATGAAAACTGCATGGGAAGTGCTCTAATTCCAACTCATTTTTTTATCACGCTGACCCGGGGCAAAGGGCCGATCGCCGTCAGTCTGGTGGTGCTGCTTGGGCTGGTGGCCTGCAATCGTCCGCCGGGGCAAGACCTGTCCCCTTCTGGTACAGCAGAGCAACCCGGTTTGACTCAACCCACCAGACCTCAGGGCAAGAAGGTGGTGCTGACCAGTTTTACTGTCCTGGCGGATATGGCCCAGAATGTGGCCGGTGACAAACTGGTAGTCGAGTCGATTACCCGCCCGGGGTCTGAAATTCATGGTTATGAACCAACCCCCAGTGACCTGGCCCGGGCCCAAAATGCCGATCTGCTGCTGTTTAACGGCATGAATTTAGAGCGCTGGTTTGAGCAGTTTTTAGGGAACCTGAAAGATGTGCCTGCGGTGGTGCTGACCGAAGGTCTGGAACCCCTGCCCATTTCGGCCGGCCCCTACGCCAGCAAGCCCAATCCCCATGCCTGGATGTCTCCCCAAAATGCCCTGATCTATGTAGAAAATATCCGCAAGGCTTTTGTCAAACTCGATCCTGAGAATGCCGCCACCTACAATGCCAATGCCAAGTCTTATAGTCAAAAGATTCTGGCGATCGACCAGCAACTCCGGCAGAATCTGGCTCGCGTCCCCGCCAACCAGCGCTTTCTCGTCAGTTGTGAAGGGGCCTTCTCTTACCTGGCCCGGGACTACGGCCTGCAGGAAATTTACCTCTGGCCAATCAATGCGGAGCAGCAATTGACTCCCAAACAGGTTCAAACCGTAATCGAAAAAGTGAAGGCCAATAACGTACCGGCCATCTTCTGCGAAACAACCGTGAGTGACAGGGGCCAGCAGCAGGTTGCCAGAGCCAGCGGGGCCCGGTTTGGTGGCAATCTTTACGTTGATTCTTTGTCTGCTGCCGATGGGCCTGTGCCCACCTATCTGGCTCTACTAGAGTACGATGCTCGCACGATTGCTAACGGTTTGCTGACCGCTAGCACCAATGGCAACTAAAGGGGAGTTCACCATGCTTCAAGCCCTCGACATTACCATCAATAATCTCAGTGTCACCTACAACAACGCCCGTCTGGCCCTCTATAACACCACCTGCAGGGTAGAACCGGGCACGATCACCGGGTTGGTAGGCCCGAATGGCTCCGGTAAGTCTACCCTGTTTAAATCCATCATGGGGTTTTTGCAACCGGTGCAGGGCCAAATTCGCGTTGCTGGCTTACCGGTGCAGGCGGCTCAGAAGCGGCAACTGATGGCCTATGTCCCCCAATCCGATGAAGTCGATTGGCACTTTCCGGTGAATGTGTTTGATGTGGTAATGATGGGGCGCTACGGCTATATGAATCTGTTGCGGATTCCCCAGGCCAAGGATCGGCGACTGGTCATGGAAAGCCTGGAACAGGTGGGGCTGGCCGAATTGCGTCAGCGGCAGATTGGTGAACTGTCGGGAGGGCAACGGAAGCGAGCCTTTCTGGCCCGGGCCCTGGCCCAGGAAGGCAGGGTGATTTTGCTGGATGAGCCGTTTACCGGAGTAGATGTCAAAACAGGTAAACAAATCATTGATCTATTGATTCGTCTGCGGGCCCAGGGTTACACAATTTTGGTATCAACCCATGACCTGGCCTCTATTTCTACCTTTTGCGATCGGGTCATCTTGCTAAATCGAACGGTGCTGGCCATGGGAACGACCGCCGAAACCTTCACCGAAGAAAATCTGGTCATGACCTTCGGGGGCTTGCCTCTGAGTAGTTTGCCACTCCAGGCCCAACCTTCGGAGGTAGAGCAATGAATCCCGGGATGCTGCCAGTTCAGTTAGTGATGACGACAGAATTAGGTCTGCTGCCCCTATGGGACTGGCTGACGGAACCCCTGAAATACCCATTTTTGCTCCAGGCCATCTGGGTGAGTGCTTTTGTCGGGATTGTGTGTGCCGTATTGTCCTGCTATATCACCCTCAAGGGCTGGTCTTTAATGGGAGATGCAGTGTCCCATTCGGTGGTGCCGGGAGTGGTGGTGGCCTATGCCTTAGGCATTCCCTTTGCCGTGGGAGCGTTTGTATTTGGGTTTGGTTCCGTGGTGGCGATCGGATATATCAAATCTCAAACTCGTCTGAAGGAAGATGCCGTAATTGGAGTTGTATTCACCGGTCTGTTTGCCCTGGGATTGGTGTTGGTGACCAAGATACCCAGTAACATCGACCTGTTTCACATTCTATTTGGTAATGTTTTAGGGATTTCTGACTCTGACATTATCCAGACGCTGATTGCGGGCACTCTCACCCTGGTGGTGATTCTACTGCGCCGTAAAGATTTACTCCTGTTCTGCTTTGACCCAAACCATGCCAAGGCGATCGGCCTCAGTACCAAGTTTATGCACTATACGTTGCTGTCGGTGCTGGCCCTGACCATCGTTACGGCCCTGCAAACCGTGGGCGTGATCCTGGTAATTTCGATGCTGGTAACTCCCGGTGCCATTGCCTATTTACTCAGCGATCGATTTGATCACATGCTGATGATTGCCGCTACCAGTACGGTGGTTTCCTGTGTGCTGGGAACCTACATCAGCTACCACCTGGATGTTTCTACGGGAGGGGCCATTGTCGTGTTGCTGACGCTGGTGTTTCTTGGAACGATGGTCTTTGCTCCCCGGTACGGTATTCTGGCCCAGCAGGCCGGACGCTTCTCCCAGCCGAGTCTGGAAGATAACTCCCCGTAGCTTTACCAGGGGCAGGAAGGGCAAAAATTAAGTTCCGGTTGATCAAATTCACGATACCAGGGACATACACCAGGGTTACCCCATCAGGTTGTTACAATTAATTTCCTTGTTCTGATTATCAGTTTGATGAATTCCCTATCTTTCCTGTTTGGGGCCCAACCTCTATTTTTGGTTACTACCCCGGTCGAGCAGAATTTGAGTGATATAGCGCTCCAGATGTTTCTGAAGATTCTCTGGGCGATCGGGATTCTCATTCTCACCCGGTTTGGGATCAATCTCGTCAGCGGTACTGCCCGGCGATTGCTGATTCAGGTGGAACCCACTCTGCGGAAGTTCTTTGTCCAGACCGCAGAATTCCTGACCTTGATCGTTGGGATTGTTGCCGCCCTGAATGCCGTTGGGATTCAAACCACCACCCTGGTCACCGTATTAGGGGCCGCCGGGTTGGCGATCGGCCTGGCTTTGCAAAACACCCTGTCCCACTTTGCGGCGGGCATTATGCTGATTGCCTTTCGCCCCTTTGAAGCCGGAGATGTGATTGAAGGGGCCGGAGTGATGGGCATTGTCGATAGTGTGGGAATTTTTTCCACCACTATTTTGACCCCTGACAATGTGAGAATTGTCGTGCCCAACAACAACCTGTTCACCGGCACCCTGAAAAACCTGACCGCCATGGGCACCCGCCGGGTGGATCTGGAAGTCGATATTGGCGATCGCCCGATCGAGCCGACCATTACCCACCTGCTTTCCCTGGTGCAGCCCCATCCCCTGGTTCTGAATGACCCAAAACCGACCTGCAATGTGGCATCGATCAGCCCCGATCGGACGGTGTTGTACCTCCGGCCCTGGTGTGCCGCAGAAGCCTATGAGCAGACCAGGTCTGAAATTCAGCAGGTGGTTCGGGAAGCCCTCTACGAGCGGCAGGCCCAGGAAGAAGGGGTGGAAGATGGCAGGATGGGCTGATCGGGTCAGGCCCGTCGATCCCGCAAGCTGGAAGATTTGCGGAAACTTTAGCCTTCTGTCTGTGGTCACCGAAGCAGCAACCCTGAAAAGGTATGATGAAATCCAATAGTGTTCCGGTTATCGTCGGTCTGAGCTTATTGACCGTTAGTTTTTTGTCGTCCTGCTTCGGTGATTTGGCTTCTGCCGCCGAACCATCAACTACCCCGGTGCCCAACCCTACTTCCCGTCCAACATCCAGGGCAAACCTGCCCAAAAACTTCTTACCAGCTGCCAATGCTGCCCCCTTACCCCGCCTGACCAGCTCTGAGATTAAGAGGTTGCAGGCCGATCTGACCCAGGGGATCGATACCTGGTTTGGGCTGGCAGGGCTGGCTAAAGCGGTAGCCCCTCCTCCCCTCTCCCAGGCTCTGCAAAACTATCGAAAAGCCTGGGGACGAAACCATGCCCAACTTGTCACCTTTCTGGGAACCTGGCGCGACAGTGCAGATTACCCCTATTCCGTCAGCATTTTTCCCAGGAAAACCCCAGGCCAGGTCTGTGTGCTGGAATTTAAACCAGAATGGAGCCTCGACATTATCAATGAGACTACCGGCCAAACCAGCAAAGATGTGATCAGTCAACAAATCCTCTCGTTGTCGATCGCTAAAGTTCAGGGTGGACATTTGTGGAGTAGTCAGGTACGTTCCGTGGGGGCGGCCACGGCGGTGGCCCGATTTAGCGGGGTCAAGGCTTACTCTGTCTTATTTATGGGCCTGAAGGATGACAAGGGCTACTCCCATACGGTGGCTCTGGCCTCACCTCCCGCCTTACCACCGGAGTTGCCCCAGGAGCTAGTAGCGCCCCTGTCCCAGGCCCTGCTCGACTATGGTTGTAGAACCGAGTTGGTGCCCCAGAGAGGGTAAGCGCCCCTGGCGATCGAGGTTCTCAAAGGGTTATGGTCTATCTGGTGATAGGGATTGTCCTTTGTGGAACCCAGATTTTGCCTATGCAACCCGTAAGAAGGGCTGATTACGATCCTGAAAGCTACGAAATTCGTCCGGCCAGTCCAGAGCAATTTCTACCTGGATTTAGCCAACTGTCAGTTTGGAGTGGCCTGGTTTTGCTGCTGGTGTTTGGTGGCACAATTGCCTTGGCCGGTGTTTTGCCTTATAAGGTAACGGTCAAAGCAGTGGCGGCGATCCGACCAACCGGGGAATTACGCATTGTGCAATCGACCACTGAAGGCATGGTCAAACAGATTGCCGTTACCGAAAGCCAGTTGATTCGTCAGGGTGATCTGATCGCCGTGATTGATGACTCTCGGCTACAAACTAGAAAAATGCAATTGCAGAGTGATATCCGGCAAACTCAACACCAATTGCGGCAATCTAAAGCTCGTCTGGCAGCCCTGAACCGTCAGATTGCGGCAGAAGTTGAACAGGCCAGCCACTCCCTCGCGGCCACGGAAGCCGAGTTAGCCCTGTACCAGCGTACCCATCAAGATAGGCAAAGGATCTCCCAGGCAGAGGTGCGAGAGGCGGAGGCAACCGTAGAACTGGCCCGGGAAGAAGTCAATCGCTATCAACAACTGTCTGGTACCGGTGCCATTTCCCAGATGCAGGTGAAGGAAAAACAAGCCAGCCTGAAAACGGCCCAGGCCCGACTGGAGCGGGTGAAAGTGGGATTGCATCCGAGTCTGGCAGAAGTAGAAATGGTGCAACAAAAAACTGCTCAGGAGCGGGCAAAGGGCACTGCGGTGCTGGCCACTTTGCATAAAGAACGGGAACAGAGTTTACAGGAGCAGGGAGAGCTACGCTCGCAATTGGAGCATGCTCGTCAGGAATTGCAACAGGTCAAAACGGAGCTAAAAAATACGATCATCCGGGCCCCCGTGTCGGGAGTCATTCAAGAGTTAACCTTGCATAATCCCTCCCAGGTCGTGCGTTTGGGCGATAACATTGCCAGGATTCTTTCTGATACAGCCCCCCTGCGGATAAAAGCCAGGGTCGCTGCCCAGGATATTGGTAAGGTAAAAATTGGGCAAACGGCGTTTATGCGAGTTTCTGCCTGCCCCTATCCCGACTATGGCCCCCTGCAGGGGCAAGTTATCACCATCTCGCCAGATACGATCGGCTCTTCTAACCCGATCGAAGGTTCCAGGGTGACGCAACCTGGGGCGGGCCTGTATCAGGTGACAGTTCAACCTCAAACCTTGAGGTTACAGATGAAGGGGCGAGAATGTCCGATTCAGGCTGGTATGGAGGGCCGCCTTGAGATTGTTTCCCGGGAAGAAACAGTATTGCAGTTTTTCTTAAGCCATGCCAGGGTATTGATCAGTCGATGACTTTGCGTTAGAGACTGGAGTGATGTCAAAGTAGAATATGAATTCTATGTGAAGTTCAGAAACTTTCGGGTTAATCCCTTACAATTCATTCCCATCAGCTCATGATTTCTTCTGATAGACCGTTGTGTCGGTTTACACTTGTGTGTTTTGTCTGAGACTTCACGTTGTTACACTTAGGAAGAAACCATGGATATTTCCTATCTACCCGTAGTTCAATTCGACGATCACACGGCTGAGAAAGTTAGTGGTGGAGCTATTCTTGTATTTGCCGCACCGGGGATCGAACCGGATGGCAATCCCAGCACTCCCCCCGGAAATTCCGGTGTTATGGTTCCCGCCACGATAGGGGTATTTAACCCCCAGGGTAAGTTCAAAGGATTTGCTCAGAATCCTGCTCCCCTGGGAATTCAGAAAAACGGCAATGCGTTTCTCTTTGATCCTGTAACTGGCGTGTTCACGCCGGTTTGATTGTGTTTGATGGTGCAGGGAGATATCTCCCCATACCAATGCTCTCAGGATCAGCGGTAGAGCTGTTCAGGTGTATAGTTGTGCGCCTGTACGACAGTAAGCCCCATTTTTACTGGGTGCAATTCAGCTAAAGATGATTTTGGGGGTGGAGGGGGTGAAACTCCTTGACTGGGGTAACGCCCCCACTCCCCCCTTTTCACAAAGATGAAGCCTACCTACTTACTTGAAATACCCGATCGTTCTCCAACATAGCCAGGAAGACTGTGGGGCAGCCTGTCTTGCAACCATTGCCAGATACTATGGGCATCGCTTCTCTTTGACCCAGGTACGGGAAGCGGTGGGCACTGGGCCTCAAGGCACGACCTTGCTTGGCCTGCGGCGGGGAGCCGAAGCCCTCGGTTTCATTGCTAAACCTGTGCAGGGTACTTCTGAGCTATTTGATTATCTAGAAAAGTTACCTTTGCCTGCGATCATTCACTGGCAGGGGAACCACTGGGTCGTATTGTATGGCCAAAAAGGCAACCGTTATCTCATCGCAGATCCGGCGATCGGATTGCGGCGACTCTCAGGGGAAGACCTCAAAACAGCCTGGCCCAATGGTGTGATGTTGCTGCTGGAAGTAGATTCTCCCCGGTTTGAACACCAGCCCAGGGATGATTCCGGCGGGCTGAATCAATTTCTCGGGCGGGTGTGGCCCTACCGCTGGGTTTTGCTGGAGGCGATCGCCATCAACCTGGTGATTGGGGTGATGGCGATCGCCTTTCCACTCATGATGCAACTGCTGACCGATGATGTGCTGGTACGCGGTGACACGCAGTTATTAACGACCCTGGCAACGATCGTGATTGCCCTGACGCTGTTTCGCAGTGCGATTTCCTTTGTCCAGGCGATGCTGATTGGACAGTTGAGTCAGCGTCTGGAACTGGGGTTACTGCTAGATTATGGCTATAAGTTGCTGCGCTTGCCCCTCTCCTACTTTGATGCCCGCCGCAGTGGTGAAGTGGTAAGTCGTATCGGAGATGTGAGTCGGGTGAATGCCCTGGTGGCCCAAATTGTCCTGGGTTTACCCAGCCAGGGGTTTATTGCGTTTTTGTCGTTGCTGGTGATGCTGATCTACAGTTGGCAACTGACTCTGGTGGCTGTGCTGGTATTCACGGGGGTCACCCTGGTTAACGTGCTATTTCTACCGGCCCTACGCCAGAAAACCCAGCAACTCATTGTCGAAGGAACCGAAAACCAGGGGTTTTTAGTCGAAACCTTTCGCGGGGCGATCGTCCTTAAAACGACTTCGGCAACTTCCCAGGCCTGGAGAGAGTATCAAAATAATTTTGCCCGTCTGGCCAATCTGCATTGGAGTGTGCTCAACCTCAATCTAATTAGCCGTACCATCACAGGATTACTCTTTGATATAGCGAATGTAGGGCTGCTCTGGTTGGGTAGCTACTTTGTGATTAATGATGCTATCAGCATTGGCCAATTGATTGCTTTCAGTGGTATGAGTGGTAACTTCCTTGGCTTTCTGATGGCTGGATTGAGTATTGTTGATGAATTGATTGCTGCTCAGGTTGTGATTCAGCGACTCTCCGAAGTCTTAGATGCTACTGTGGAAGATGATGATGGTTTATCAAAACCCTGGGCCAAAATCCCTGACCATGCTGATATTGTTTGTTCCCGTCTGACCTTTCATCATGTCGGTCGGGCTGACCTTTTAGATGATTTTACCCTGACCATTTCTGGTGGTAGGGTGACGGCACTGATTGGTCAATCTGGTTGTGGTAAGAGTACCCTGGCAAAGCTCCTGGCCGGACTTTACGAACTGCAGGCAGGTAACATTCGCTACGGGAGCTATAACCAGGCCGATCTGGCCCGCCTTTGTTTGCGCCAGCAGGTAGTTCTGGTGCCCCAGGAACCGCATTTCTGGAGTCGCTCCATTCTAGAAAATTTCCGCTTCTCCTATCCCCGGGTTTCCTTTGAGCAAATTGTCGCAGTCTGTCAGATGACTGGAGCGGATGACTTTATTAGTGAACTGCCCAATAAATATCAGACGGTTCTGGGGGAATTTGGAGCGAATCTTTCGGGGGGCCAAAAACAACGATTGGCGATCGCCCGGGCCATGCTGACCAATCCTCCCGTTTTAATTTTGGATGAGTCTACCGCTTCTCTAGATCCGGTGGCAGAAACCCAATTACTCGATCGATTGCTGCAGGAACGACAGGGCAAGACAACGATTTTAATCAGTCATCGCCCTCGGGTCATTTTGCGATCGGATTGGGTTGTGTTTCTGGAGCGAGGCCAGTTAAAGTTGCAGGGTTCCCCTGGGGAGTTAAGCCAGATTTCCGGCGACCACCTGGCCTTTTTGTCTCCATGAGTAGCTGGGCCTAATTAAACTGAAGATGATTTTGGCGGGGTGCTGGCGGTAGAGCAGCAGTTTGGTGGTTATACCATTCCGACGGTGATTCGGGCTGGTACTTTGACAGAGATCGGTTGGAGGCGGAAGGGGAATTTTTTCGAGCCACCATTGACCAGGCCATGTATCGCTGATAGGTAAGGCGGTACGGAGGGCGATCGCTCCTGGGCCAGGCTAGATTTGAGAAAGATTTGGAGTGTTCTCCGATGAATATCCCATCTTCTGCTGCGATCGCTATCCTTCTGGTTACGGTTGGTTTTGCCCTCCCGGGGTGGGCCGGATGTGGCGATGATACTTCCTCTATTGCCACCGCCGATGGTCGTTGTATCGATCTGAGTAAGCTGCCAGAGCAGGCGGCCAGACAGGAACGAGAACTGGACAAATGGCGACAGGATAACCCAATTGTGGTAGAACATCTGGCCACTACGCCGGCTGCCACCAGGGAGTACGCCTATGTTCAGGGGAGCGTTCGCAACCAGTCTCGATCGGTGGTCTATGTGGCAGCCCTTACCCTGGAATTTAGTCGGGTGAGTCAGGGCCGGTCACGGGTGGTTGGGCCAACCACGATCGGGATATACAAAACTCTGCAACCGGGCCAGATCAGCTCTTTTCAGTACATTGTGAAGCAGACGCAAGACCCGTTGGATGGGGCAACGGGTAGAGTCCTGAAGGTGGAATTTGAGAAGAGGTAGTTTGATTCGCCAGATTGTTTGAGCCTGCTCTATCCCAATTGTTAGATTCCGTTATAGCTTTTCCCATGTAAATAAGGTACGGGAAACGGGGTGCAGGGGTGGAACCCCTGGCTGGGGGCGCAGCCCCCATACCCCCCTGTATCTCACTAGCGTGAGAAACGCTGTATCTGTTTGTCTAATTAACAAGTTCCTTCTGCCATTTACCGACATAACTATTTGTAGTCCATTCAACCATTACCACTTTATTGAATAGCAGGTTGTGTTTCATCTTAAATATTTCCTGTTGAGAACGTACGTCTAACCCTATAATTTCCTCTTTGGTCAATATGATGATGGTATTTTGGTTTGGAGAAACAAATAGATCAATAATAGTTGGGTAAATACTCTTGAATTTATCAAATTCAAAGGGTGGGTTGTCGTAGCTGACTAGCTTATTAAGGGCAAATCCCATATCCAGGGGCTGATGAAATGAGCGATGGGCGTTACCATCTGTCTGAATCATTCCTAAAACATGAGTTCTCCCTTTTGATCGTTCTAGAGTAAAGGTGGCGGTATCAACGATGTCATCTTCACTTCCACTCCACCTTCTTTGCTTCCGTCTACCAAAGGCTGTTTCGATTTGCTCAGGAGGGTACAAATCTTTGAGGTAAGATGTTGTTTTCCCATCTAGAAGGGGAACAAAGAAGTTTTTAGTATGGGCAGTAAACCAGGCTGCACCTCCAGTAATTTTAGAGCGAAATCCTTCAACAACATAAAAGCCTTCACTAATGAAACTAATCTTCTCGTAGTCTGTTATATCCTGGGATTCAACACCTGATTTTTCAAACTTGGAATCAATAATAGTTTTGATCTCGCTAGTTTTGCTTTCTCGAACTGCTTGAATTTTTGATTTAGAATTGGCAACCCAAATTCTTGAATAATCTGAACCAATAAGGCACTTGCTATAAGTACATTTAGGACAACCGCAGTATTCAACTCTAGGTTTTTCTAAATATCTAACCTGACCTGCATAGATAAAACCTTGGGGCTGGGGACTGGCAATATAATCAAGATTTGCGACCAGTTTAATTTGGTTATCTATTCTCGTCAGATAAAGAGTTTTATTTGTTGCAGACTTTGAGAAATCTGGCTTCTCAAAGTTATAAAACTGGGTGTAGCCCTTCGCGTTCTGGCTGGTATCAGTATCAAACCCTAACAGTAAGCCCGAATCTCCATCTTTGGGTTCTAACCCTTTAAAGACTTCTGCAAATTTACTCTTCTGTTGCTGAGGTCGAATGTTTTGCTGGAGTTTAAGGTCTTCATTGTCAATTGAGCTTGGTATTGCTGCACTGCAACCCTGGGTAATCAGAGCGACACCAATGAACATCATCAAAAGCTTTGACAACATAAGCTCCATCTTGAACCTGACTAACAACCAAGCTTACCCATCCAATCTCGATGACTAACGCCCGAATTGGCGATCTAACGCGAAATTCATCGAGTTCAGTCGTCTCCCAATTCCTGGACAATCTTACTCAATAGACCTCTGCAATGAGGAGTTAGATGGAACAAGGTAGCTCAAGGTAAACAAAAGATTTCCATTCATTTTCTTCTAATGCGAAGACAAAGCTGATCAAGCAACTTAACTGCTATTGGAATAGAAGCCGCAGCAACTGCAAGTATGAGACAAACATCAAATATTTGTAGCACACCACTGATAGTTGAACTAAAAACGAGTGCAAATGTCATGAGAGGAAGCGTAAATGCAAGCCAAGTCTGAAAGCCTGCTTCAACTAGGTTTCTGCTCCACTTCTCACATCCAAGACCGATAAGCACTCCAGTTATTGCTCCTCCTAAAGCATAGAAAAAGTACTCATGATTGGCTACCACTCCCATGAGTGGCTTAATGATTACTCCAGCGTTTCTTGTCATTTCTCCAAGGAAGTTGCTTATTGCTACCGCAAGTGTCATAGAAGCACCAGCAACAGTGATTTTATTGAGGAATCTAGGTTTGTAAGCTAGAAAGACCCAAATAAGAGTGAAAGCAATAGCTGTTGAAGAGGAGAATGATATTACTGAAGCTATTGGCAGACCAAAGTAAAAAACATCTACCCCACTAGCAATCCCAAATACCGGAGCAATAATTGAGGAAAATATAATCAGCCAGGGTATTCCTACAGGGGATGAACGTTTAATGGGCTTAGGCATATAAGAGCCTTTCTAGTAGTTCTCTAATACTACTTATGCGCCAGTTCACCATTATTTAAATCGATCCTGTTCCTTCCATGCCAGATAACCACCGGATTTTGGGTGATTGGGCCGATCGGGATTTAGATAGTGTCTGGAATCAGAAAGATAGGCAGAGATTGTGTCTTCATAACGACCTGATTTGGGATCTTATCCTGCTTTTGATCTGGATAATAGACTTGTCTAGGAGTGTTAGGTGACCAACTTTAACAAGTTTTTATCAGTAGAAAATGGGCCTTCTAGAGCAACCTACAGTTCTTGCAGCCAATAGCGATCGCGGCCCAGGTTCTTTGCTCGGTAAAGGGCAACATCAGCAGTGGCCACCAGAGTTTTTGGTGAGTGGCCTGAATTAGGAGTGGTATGAACCAGCCCTAAACTGAGGGTGACAAACTCGCTCACCATCGACTTCTGGTGGGGAATTTGTAACTCACGTACCTTGGCCTGAATGGTTTGAGCAACCTTGAGCAGGCCAGAGCTATCTGTATTGGGTAAAATTACCGCAAACTCTTCGCCACCGTAGCGGGCTACCAGATCCGTGGAGCGTTGTACCGACTGCAGCATGGCTCGACCAATTTCTTGCAAACATTTATCTCCTGCCTGATGCCCATACTCATCGTTGTAAAGCTTGAAATAATCGGCATCACAGAGAATTAAAGAAAGGGGGGTTTGTAACCGTAGCGATCGCTGCCATTCCAGTTGCAAGTACTCATCAAAATGGCGACGGTTGGCCAGTCGGGTTAAGCCATCCACTCTGGCCAGTTGCTCCAGTTCCATATTGGCCACTTTCAGGGCCACCTCTGCTTTCTCCCGTTCAGCAATTTCCTGTTGGAGGGCCAGGGTACGCTCCTGTACCTGCTGCTCCAGGGTAGCATTGTAGTCGGCCAGAAACCGCTCTGCCTGTTTGCGCTGGCTGATATCTTGAAAGGTAGATACGGCATAAAGGATCTCTCCCTGCTCCGTCAAGACCGGGGTTGAGCGCACCTCCAGATAAAGTGTCTCGTCTCCTCGCCGCAATTCCAGATCGTCTACCTGAATCGATTTGTGTTGCAGGGCCAGTAACAGAGGCAGTTCATCGCGAGGATAGAGATGATCGGTTCCCGCCTGGTAAATGTGGTAAACAGCCGCAACGGTATCAAAGTCAATATTGGGATCAATCCCACCACCAAAGAAAGTTTGGGCCGTCTGGTTCAGGTAGGTGCATTTGCCAGCCGCATCAACTACCAGCACTCCCAGGGGTAGGGCCTCCAAAATTTGGCTGAGCTGATACTCACTGGTAGCAAGAGCCTGGTTCAGGGCTGTTTGCTCGGCAAAGAGTTGCTGGAGTTGCTGAATCATCTGGTTAAAAGACTGCCCCAGTTCCCCGACTTCAGCAATCCGGCAGGCGGGCACCTGGCGATCGAAGTTGCCCTGCGCCAGATCCCTGGCGGCAGCATTCAATCCTAAGATCGGCCGAGTAATGCGTCGGGCCATAATGATTCCCATGCTAACGAAAATCAAAATTGCCGCACTACACAAACCAATAGTGTTGTAAGTGTTGTGGTAGATCTGTTCGGTAAAGTCTGCTTCGGGAATGATGGTGATGATTAACCAATCTAAACCAGGCCCATCCTGTAAGGGCTTGATTTCCAGATAGTAGGGTTCGTCTTGCAGGGTCAGTTTTAACTGTCGGCTGGTATTGAGTTGGCTGAGCATCTGGGGCGATTGCCGCAAATAGGTGGCAGTAGCCTGGGTCAGAGAATTGCTACTGGCGCTGGCAGGAAAGGATCGTCGGATGCCCCGTTGCTCCCGAAAGGGGAGTTCGGCAGTGGAAGTAGCCAGCAGCATGCCATTGCGCTCCATGATGAAGGCTTGCCCGGTTTTACCAATTCGCAGGTCATGCAAGAAACGACCAATGCGTTCTAACCGCAGGCCAACGATCAGAATACCCGCCTGGGTTTGATCCTGGACTGCTTCTCCGCCCCCGATAATCAGAGTCGGTTCCAGCATTGAGGTAAACACCGGTGTCCAGATGGGCTTCCTGGCCTGTACGATGCTCTGGTATTCTCGTCGTTGCCGTAACCGAAAGCTGGAAACCGTAGATTGTAGAGCCAGTCGATCGCCCGCAGGAGTGGCGGTATAAGACTGAAAACCTACCCGATCGCTGGCTACATTCACCCGCAACTCACCGGTATTGAGTTTTTCGCCCGAACGGTACTCCCCCCGATCGTTCCCCACGCCAATATAAACGATGTCGGGATGGTAAATTTCTGCCTGCCTGACCAGATAGCCTTCCCAGGCATCCAAATTCTGCAAGTTCAGGTGCTTCAGCTGCAGCGCATTGCGGTTTTGGGAATTAATCTGGTAAGGAATTTTTAGATAGTTACGCAGATTTTGTTCAATCCGATCGCTCACCTCATGGGTTAGTTGCCCCGCCAGATCATCGATCGCCTGCTGCCCATTGCGGAAGGAAAGGTAGCCTACCAGGCCGACGATACTAAACAACTGCACAACAAAGGGAATGGTCAGGACAAACCGCAGGGGAATCTTCTGGAAACCCCTGTTTTTCCCGAGTTTTGCCGCGATTTTGAACATGATGCACCTGCCCAATTCGAACCATGCTGATTGTCCGAAGCTGTCCGATGAGTGAAACCTCCGCAGAGGCATTAACAACCATGGCAGCATGCTTCTAGATAAGAATGCCCTCCTGGACACCCGGGATCTATTTCTGACGGTAAAGGATTTTAACTTTTGTAAGATTTCTGTTCTACTGTACTGCTTGGGGAATCAGTAGAGATAGGAAACACTAACCAGGTTTGGGGGAAAGCTGGATAGATAGAGCATGGACAAACTTGTGAATCGGGGGTAAGGCTGCTGCACCCCGTTCCCATCCCAGGGGAGATAGCGATAAGTAGGTAGTTGGTCAATTCTGAGGATAAAACGGGGTGACAAATTCTTTAGAGGAAACGATCGTTGCTGTCGATCGGGAGTCTGAGACAGGCGTACTGATAGTGGCCACTGCGGTTTTTTCGGATTCACCAACAAAATTCTCCAAGGACGAAATTAGAACCAGCCTGCGGGCTTCGACCCTGGATGGCATTTTTGCCACCATCTTTTGCAACATTACCGGGGGGGTACTCCTCAGCAATTTCTTTGTAGAATTGCAGGCCAGTCCTTTCCAGATTGGGATGCTGGCCTCGATTCCGATGCTGGCCAATCTCCTCCAACCCCTGGGGGCTTACTGGGCCGATCGAACCAGTAGCCGTCGGCTCTATGGGCTCTGGGTGTACGGAATCTCTCGTCTGCTCTGGCTACCGCTGGCCCTGGCCATTATTGGGTTGAGTGGGCATCTCGTAGCCCCCCAGGGAATGATTCTGGCCACTCTGGTGGTTATGGCGGCAACCCATTTTCTCGGGGCGATCGGAAGTGCTTCCTGGCTGTCCTGGTTGGCTATCCTGGTACCGCGGCAGCTACGGGGACGTTACTTTGGCTTCCGTAATAGTACCTTTAGCCTCACCAGTCTGGTGGCTCTGCCCTGTCTGGGGCTGATTGTCTCCCACTGGCCTGGGGGTAGCATTCAGGGGTTTGGGGTTCTGGTGGCGGTAGGAGTTGTAGCCGGGATAATCAGCCTGGGGTATCAGTCGCGCATGACCGATGTGAACCCGCGAACCTATCTGGCCAGGGCCTCAGCACCACCGCTAGAGCCTGTGATAGAGCTGGGTACAGACGGGCCAACCCCTCCGATCGCAGGCCCTCCCGAGTTACCGGAAACGGCTCACCGCAGCATCCTCAACAATTTTCCTTTCCTGCTATTTTTGCTCTACTTTGGTCTATGGTCCTTTGGAGTCAATCTCAGTAATCCTTTTTTCAATCTGTATCTGCTCGATAATCTCACCCTGGATCTGAGCTGGGTCACCCTCTACAACGGCCTGGGGGCCGGAGCAAATTTACTCATGCTGTTGATCTGGGGTAAACTGGCAGATCGCATCGGTAATCGTCCGATTTTACTGCTGGTGGGGGTACTGGTGGCCCTGATTCCCCTGTGCTGGCTGGGAACGGGGGCAACCTCCCTCTCCATCTGGCTCTGGTTTCCCCTGCTGCATCTCCTGGGAGGCGGGGCGGGAGCGGCGATCGATCTCTGCATTAATAATCTGCAACTGACCATTGCCCCCGTGCAGCACCATACCAAATACTTTGCCATGACAGCGGCGATCGGGGGGATCTCTGGAGCCCTGGGAGCTTTGCTCGGAGGCTGGTTAGCTCAACTGTCCGATACCGGCGGAATCGGCGGATTATTTGCCCTCTCCAGCATTTTGCGACTGGTGGCTTTACTCCCTCTGGTCTGGTTGCAAGAACCCCAGCGACGCTCTCTAAGACAGATATGGCAGCAACTCAAACCTATCCAGGTCTGGTGCAGGAAATCGGGGGTAGCAGGTTCTACGCAACCCTAGCCGGCAACGTTGGCAGCAGCTATGATTGAGGCAATTCTCTACAATCAACCCTGTAACCTGTGGCCCCTGCTCCCACCCAGGTAACGGTAGATTAAAAGATACAACGGCTGCCATGCTGTCCCCAGAACCGATCGATAGTTCCCAGTATTCGCGGATCGTCCTCTTAACTGGGGCTGGAGTCTCTGCCGCTTCCGGCCTGCCGACCTTTCGCGGCCCCTATGGGTTGTTGCAGGATGATGTAAAGTGGGTTTCCGATGCCGAGAATTTGCCAGCCTGCCTGCCGGGGTTGTGGCAACTCTATGGCGGATTGCGCCAGCAGGCTCTTCAGGCTCAACCGAATCTGGCCCATACAGCTATTGCAACCTGGCAGCAGCAGTGGGGAGATCGGTGTTCGATTACCCTGGTGACTCAAAATGTGGATGGCCTACACCAGCGGGCTGGTAGCCAGAATGTCATCGAACTGCATGGTTCTGTGCTGCGTTCTCGTTGCACCAATCCAGGCTGTTCCTCCAGACCTTTTGAAGATCGGCAGGTGCCCCAGGCCGAAGTTCCCTGCTGCCCGATTTGTCAGGCTGCCCTGCGGCCGGATATTGTGCTGTTCAACGAACCTTTGCCGGTAGAGGGACAATGGCAGGTGAAGCGATCGCTGCGGGATTGTGATTTATTTATTGCCATTGGGACCTCTGGGACGGTTTCCCCGGCGGCTAATTTTGTGCGGAGTGCCGAGTACGCTGGGGCCCGCACAATCTTATTGAACCTCACCCCCATGCAACCGCCAAATCCTTACTTTAAGGAGGAATATATTGGCAGGGCAGAGGAGTTATTGCCGATTTTGTTGGGTTGTCAGGGGTAAAAGCTTCAACCCGATCAGCCTCTCTGGTCAGTACAGCCCAGCCAGCAAATCCTGGAAATCAATAGGGGCACGCTCAGAGCCATTTCTATTAAACAAAGACTCTCTGCTGAAGCTAAAAAGTATTGCTATGAGTCATGAATTAATTAGCTAGATCTCTAGGACTACTGTGATGGTTCTGGTGATTATTGATACCTCGCCTGAGAATAAATTGTTCTTCTCAACTTTTTTCCGGAATTAGGTATTCCAGTCCAGTTGATACAATCAACAACTGACCTTAGTCGCTTGTAAAACGTTTTGTGCCAGAGTTAAACTGAACTCTCTCAGATGGTTGGCATCCTACCGCGATCGCCTACTTAGAAATTCTGAAGGTTCGACGTGTCATCTCCTCTTGCCTGGGCCGCATCGATTCTGACTGAGAACTGGTTGTAATCGGAGAACACCATGCAAAGTTGCGATCGTGCCATCACTCTTAGCTGGCTCTGGCTTCTGGCCTCCGTGGCTCTGGTCAGCTTACCCTCGGCAACCACCGCTCAGGTCGTCCCCGATGCCACCCTGGGCAATGGCAACAACTCGGTTACCTCCGTTACCGGCAACCGCACCGATATCCTGGGAGGTCTGCGGCGCAACTCTGCCCTGTTCCACAGCTTTCAGGAATTCAATGTTCTGACCAACCAGCAGGTCTACTTCGCTAACCCCACGGGAATCCGCAATATCTTCAGTCGGGTGACCGGTGGCAACCTGTCTAACATCGATGGGCTGTTGGGGGTGGCCGGAGGGGCCAATCTCTTCCTGATGAACCCGAGTGGTATTATTTTTGGCCCCAATGCCCGCCTGGATGTATCCGGCTCTTTTCTTGCCACCACCGCCAATGTCTTAGAGTTTGCCGATGGGCAAAAGTTCGCCGCTACCGGCGATCGCCAGGTGCCCCTGGTGGAGGTCAACATTCCGATCGGCCTGCAGATGGCGGCCGATGCTCCGGCCATGCTGCGGAACGAGGGAAATCTGGCCGTGGGTGCCGGACAAAACCTGTCTCTGATTGGCGGCACGACGACCAGCAGTGGTTCCCTGACGGCCTCCGGGGGAACGGTGCAGGTCTTGGGCAATCAGGTAGGCCTGGTAGATCAGGCCAGGATTGATGTTTCCAGCCCAACGGGGGGCGGCACCGTACTGGTCGGGGGCGATTACCTGGGTCAGGGGAGCTTGCTGAATGCCCAGCAGACCTTTGTCGGCTCGGGAGTCTCTATGAATGCCGATGCTACAACCCAGGGAAATGGCGGCAAGGTAATCGTCTGGGCCGATAATGCCACCCGATTTTACGGCAATATCAGTGCCCGGGGGGGAGTACTGGGGGGAAACGGTGGGTTTGTTGAGACTTCTGGTAGGCAGTACTTAGAAGCCCTGGGGAATGTTGATGCCGGTGCTTTTAATGGTGCAGCAGGCACCTGGTTGCTGGATCCAAACAATATCACCATTCAAGCAACGGGTACTAATACGAATGTAAGTGCTAGCCCTAATTTTAGCTCGACCAATGATAACGCCATTGTGACCACTGGAAGTATTGAGGCAGCCTTAAATGGTGGCACTAGCGTTACGATTACTACGGCAGCAGCAGGAACCAATGCCCAACTTGGCGATATTACCGTTGCCAGTGCTATCAGCAAAACGGCCGGAGGAGATGCAAGTTTAACTCTGAATGCTGTCCGTGACGTTGTCATCAATGCACCAATTGCCTCAACTTCAGCTGGTAATCAATTAAATGTAAACTTAAATGCAGGCAGGGACACAACTCTTAACTCAACGATTACTACCAATGGTGGCACTCTGACTGGCACAGCTTCTAACGTCAACGTCTTTCCAGGAGGACGCATTCAAAATGGAGTAGATGCCGCAGCTTCAGGTGCAACGGTCACTGTCAACACGGGCACTTACATAGAAAATGTCACCATTGGCAAAAACTTGAACGTAGCCTCGGCAGGAGGGGTAATCGATTTAACAGGAAGCTTGATTGTCAATAACCCGATCGGTATTTCCGGTAGCCTCAGAAGTACGGGTAGCCAGGCTTACAACAGTACGGTGACCCTAAATGGACCGACTTCCCTACAAACGACGACATCCACCCTGGCTCTGGGGCAAATAACTGGCAATGGGCAGGATCTCACCCTTACGGTTAATAATGCAGCAGCCAGTCCGTTTAATATTTCCCAGATCACCGGAGTCAGAAACTTTGCCACTTCTGGGAGTGGCACCACAACCCTCGGAGGTACCTTCAGTACTACAGGATCTCAAACCTATGGAACTCCCCTTAACCTCAATGCAGATACTACCTTTAATGCAGGTGGCAGCGTAGAATTTAACAGCTCCGTTAACGCAACTGCAGGCAATGTTACCGTTTCAGGGAACCAAATCACTGTTGCTGGTACTGCCTCCATCACAACTGATAACAATCGTACAATCAGCTTAACGGGACAAAGCGTTACCATCAGTGGTGGCCAATTAATTGCACCAGGACCAGGTGGTAACATTTCTATCGCTGCCAGCAATCGCACGATTTTGTCAGGCAATGGTCGCCTTGAAGCTAGCGGAGGTTCGATCGCAGAAAGTGCTATTCCCCTTGTAAGAGATTCTAATTTCTTTGTTTCCCCCTCGATTACGCTGCCGCCTAATACCGTAGTTGCCGGTGGGTTTAACTACTCGTTTGCAAACATCCGCATTTTTAATTTGGGTGAACAACCTGGGGGTTTGACTCAATTAACTTCAACACTGTTCTTTGAACCAACCCAGACTTTATGGGTTGCTGCCTCTGCTTTGACTGCAGTGCCACCGGCTCAACCCGTGAGTGTGAATGCAACCAACAACCTGACGATCGCCAGTACTAACCCTGTTGTGTTAAATTTCGCTCAGGGTAACGGCACTATCAATTTCGATGCTGGTAACTCATTTAGCATGAGATCCGTTGATAGGATTGTCACCAATGGTCGTAACATTAACATTGGTTCCACCGGGGTCGGTACACTTAACCCCACCAACACCATTAACATTGGTAATATTACACCCAATCCAGGTATCAATAATATAGATGCTTCTCTCCCCACCGGTACGGGTGGCATTGGTGGAGTGATTGTTCTGAATGCTATCGATAACATTAATCTCACAAACAGTAGAATTTCTTCAGATGCCAGTGGCACAGCTGACGGTGGGGGGATTTTCTTAAACGGTGGAGCAGGCACAATTACAGCAATTAATTCTTCGCTCAGTTCTACAACCTCCGGCTCGGGGCAGAGCGGACTTGTTAATCTGAATGCTAACAATATTGTTTTTAGGGATTCTTCCCGCATATCTACCTCGGTAACCGGAACCGCAACTGGCATCGGGGGAAATATAGTTGCCAGTGCTACATCGATTGAGCTATCTAATTCTTCCTTTGAGGCAGTCACGGCTTTCAATGGCCCTCTCACCAGCTCAAGCACTGGTAGGGGGGGGGATATCGATATCAATGCTGATATTTTAAATTTGAATAGCACGGGATCAGCCACCAGTGGCCTGTTTGCCACCACTAGTGGTACTGCTGATGCCGGAAGATTGCAGTTACAAGACCGAAATTCAGATAGTCTGACTGTCAACTTTACTGGCGGTGCTACGATTTCGGCTTCTACTTCAGGTTCGGGCACCGGAGGAAGCATTAGTATTCCGGTTCCCCAACGGGTTAGTTTGCTTGGTAATGGTAGCCTCAGGGCCGGAACATCGGGAAGCGGTAACGCGGGTGAAGTATCGATCTCAACAGCCATATTAGATGTGGATACGGCAACTCTATCCACTGACACCACTTCTATCATTGCTGGTGCTGGCCAGAGTGGAACTATTACCCTGCGCCCCAACACAGGTGGCTCTACTTTGCAGGTGAATCTGGCAAACGATGCTCAAATCACAGCCTCTACTTCTGGTGCCGGAGTCGGGGGAAACCTGGATCTCGCAGGTAGCCGCGTTACTATCAGCGGCAAAGGGGTTTTGCAAGCTGGAACTTCTGGTAATGGGGTTGCAGGTAGCATTGCTCTGCGAACTCCTATCCTGGATCTGTCGGGGGCAACCATCTCAACTGCTGCTGAGGCAGGGGCCACGGCTCTGGCCCCTAACCTCGACCCTGGTGGACGGATTACAATTCAGCCCCTGGATGCAACCCTCACACCTAATCTGGCTGTGAATTTGTCAGATAACGCTGTCATCACCGCTTCTACTGCTGGCCCCCGTCAGGGAGGAAGCATCAGTGTGACAGCCCCTCAGTCTATTACCCTGGCCGGAAATGGTAGTTTGAGGGCCGAAACCTCGGGCAGTGGAAACGCGGGTGAAGTTAGATTGACTACTCCCAATCTGACCATTCAAGATGGGGTCAGGGTGTCTACTTCTACAACCGCCGACGGACGGGGGGGAAGTATTCTGGCTGGGGCAGCTTCTTCTACCAGTCCCGATGGGTTGACCTTTGCTGATAGCGTCAGCCTGAGAAACAGTAGTCTGAATGCTCAAACGAGCGGGGTTGGACGGGGAGGTAGTATTGATGTCAGAGCCAGAGCCATTAGCTTAACGGAAGATTCGCTTCTGAATGCTGAGGTGAGGGCAGGGGGGGAAGGAGGTTCCATTAATCTATCAACCCAGTCAGGTTCCCTGTTCTTAGACAATAGCCAACTCAGTACCGCCGTTACCAGTGGCTCTGGGCAGGGCGGCGGTATTACGATCGCCACTGGTAGCCTTGACCTGGCCAATGGAGCCAGAGTCATATCTAATGCGATCGGCCCTGGTAACGCGGGTAACGTTCAAATCGACTTTGACAGCAGTTTTACCGCTGCCGGTCGCAATTCTTTAGGAGAATTCAGTGGGGTGTTGGCCTCTTCAGAAATCTCGACCAGTGGCAAAGGTGGAGATATCAAAATTAATGAGGGCAATCCCCAAGGGCAATTGACCTTATCAAACAATGCATTTTTAGCCGCCAATACTCGCAGTAGTAACGATGGTGGCAACATTGAAGTTAATGTTAATCGCCTGGAATTGCGCCAGGGAGGACAAATTTTGACCGCAGCTTTAGAAAGCAGTAGCGGTACCGCCGGTAACATTCGGATTAATGCTGGAGAAGTCTCGATCGCCGATCGGGTACAGGCCCCCCCCGATCCACCCTCTCCCTTTACGGGTTTGAATGTGATTCCTCTGGCGGCACTCAACAATCAAACTGCCCTATCCCCTGCTGGTGGCGGGTTTGCCTACTACTCGTTTAACATTGCTGATGCTGATAGTCAGGGTACCTTTAACATTGATGGTGGCTATAAGTCAGCAGGTGGGGCAGCATCGATCGACACCCAACTGTTTTTGTTTAATGGCGCAACGGGTCGATTGCTGGCAGAAAATGACGACACCAGTCCTGCTGCCGGAACCGATCCAGGGAGTGAGCGGCTGCTCTTCTTTCCTTCCCTCACCCGAGATTCCTTGATTAACTATACGTTTCCTCGAGCTGGGAATTATGTTATTGGGGTCGGTGCCTTTCCTGCGAGTGTATCAACAACGGCTCCGATTACTGGAACTGCCCCAACAGCAATTCAGACCTATACGCTGAATGTGGCTTTAGAGCGACCCGGAACTGCTACTGCTGTGATTGACCGCAACCCTAACATAATCAATGATGGATTTATTTCGAGCGGGCTTTATGCTTCTTCCAGTGGTTCAGGTGGAGCAGGTAGTATCACGGTAGATACTCCAACGCTAACCTTAAATAATCAGGGTACCATCTCAGCTTCTAACATTTCCTCGGCCAGTACTAGCAACAACATCACTTTACGGGGCTTGAATGATCTAACTGTTCTTGGTAATAGCGAAATCACAGCTTCTACCAGCATTGGAACTGCCGGTAACATTCGGATCAATGAGGGTACAAATCCTGCTGCCTCTGTTCAGGTACAAAATAGCCGAATTGCAGCGGAAGCAACTGGAATTGGAAATCATCCTAATTCCCGCGCTGGTAACGTCACAATTAATGCTCAAACCCTGTCTTTAAGTGATCAGGCCGAAATTGTTGCTCGAAATATTTCTTCGGCTACTCCGGAGAGTGATCGTGGCAATTTTGGCAATATTCAATTGAATGAATTAAATTCTCTTCAGGTGACGGGCAATAGTACGATTTCAACATCAACAGGTTCCGGTGTAGCTGGAAATGTTTCTATCACAGCTAATCAGGGTATGAATCCGATCGTCAATTTAGATAACTCGACGATCGAAGCTACCGCTGCCACCGATGGACGAGCCGGAGATATTGAAGTGAATACTCCAACCGTTGTAGTGAATAATGGAGCAAAAATTTCGGCTTCCAACATTAATAGCTCAATCGGTGGAAGTGTTACTTTCCAGAACCTGAATACCTTGCAAGTGTCAGGGGCCAACAGTACGATCGAATCGACTACCGACAACGGGGCGGCGGGTGACGTAAACGTTGCTGCTGCTACGGCCGTTCTCCTGTCAGATGGTGGTAGCCTCTCTGTCGAAGCGACGGGTGCTGGGAATGCTGGAATTGTCAACGTGACCACTCCCGTTCTGAGTTTGCTTAACGGTGGTACGATCAGGGCCACGACCAACTCTGGAGGTAGTACAGACACAGGCAACGTTATTCTCCGGGGGCTCAATACCCTGCAGGCCAACAACGGTACCATCTCTGCTTCAACAGTAACGGGTATAGCGGGTAACGTGCAGATCAATGCACCTGGCGGTACGGTTGATTTGAGTAACAATAGTCGCGTTGCCGTAGAAGCCACCGGTCAGGGAGGTACCGCTGGTAACGTTAACCTGACGACCCGTAACTTGCAGGTGAACCAATCAGAAATTACCGTCAGTAGCAGGCAGGGGCAGGCAGGGGCAATCAGCATTACTGCTAACCGCATCGATATGAAGCGGGGTAAGTTGCAGGCCCAAATTGGGGCCAATCCTGTAGCTGGCAGTCCCGCCGGTAGCATTACGCTGAATGTCAACTTCCGCATTACCCTGGAAGACGAAAGTGAAATTTCCACCCTGGGCACAAATGGGGCGAATGGTGGGAATATCTCCATTCTCAATGCCCGCTTTTTGCAGGGTATTCGTCCCACCGGGCCTAACGGTAGTGACATCATCGGTCGGGCCGATGGCGGCGGTCAGGGTGGACGAGTCATCCTCGATCGCACGCTTTTGACCCAGGGTTTTCGGTTCCGCCGCGCTACTCCCGGCAACCGGACTAACGATGTCGATACCAACGGTCAACTCGATAACTTTTCTACCGATGCCGGTCAGGGAATTCGCGGCCTCTCCACCCCGGTGGTCGTGTTCAATGATGTTTCCCAGTTAGTGACCAGCGCCTGCGAAGCCGTGGGAGCTAAGACTTCCACCAGCAGCGAACTGCGGATTGCCGGCCAGGGGGGTATTGCCGCCAGTCCGACCGCCCCCTTAGCAGCCCAGGCTTCTACCAATGATTGGGTTTCTCTGGAGTTAAGCCCCCAGGTTCCAGTGGGAGTTACCTTCTCCGACGGTACTACCGTCACCATGGAACCGGGAGAAACCTACGAAATTCAGGCTGCCTGCGTGAATGCCTGGAAAGCTCAACAGCGGCCTCTGTAGCCCGTAGCATTGCGAATTGAATAAACCCCGGAATTTAATGTTTGGTTTTAATTAATTTGTCATCCTTAAGCAATCGGGGCTCTAAAGGAATCTGCACCAGTGATAGAGCCCATAGCCTACCTACAAAGTCACTGTCATAAATCGATCGCGACCCTCATGTTTAGCGCGATAAAGGGCTTTATCGGCCTGTACCAGGAGGTGAATGCCTGACCAGTCTGAACGTTTGAGTAACGGATCATCAATCGCCACGTTGGCAACCCCACAACTGAGGGTGACGTAGGGTGCAGTAGTAGATGCCTGATGGGACAGTTGTAAAGCTCTTACCTGGTTGATAATCCGCTCGGCTATGATACTGGCCTCTGCCATCGTCGTATTTGGCAAAATTACGGCAAATTCTTCACCACCGTAACGGGCCAGGAAATCGGTGCGTCGGGTGGCAGACTTGAGGGTCTGGGCAACGGAGCGTAAACATTCATCTCCAGCCTGATGGCCATAGGTATCGTTGTAGAGTTTGAAATAATCTACATCGCAGAGAATCAGAGATAGATTGCCTTTGCGTTGAATATGCTCGGCCAGACAAAGGTCAAAGTAACGGCGGTTTGCTACCTGAGTGAGGCCATCAATATAAGCCAGACATTGTAATTTGTAACTGTAATAGGCAAAGCAGGAGATCGCCGCACCATTGAGAGCCAGGATAGAGGTAGCGACCGGTACCCACCAGCCCTGGAGAAAGAAGATATAACCAACTGCTACGACTCCAGCGTTAAATACAATAATGCTGAAAATGGCGACCACATAGGAAAGCTGCTTATTAATCCAGTTGGTTTGTAAAATTTGCCAGCTGATCACTACCCCCGCTGCCGCTCCAGTCAAAAACCAGATCCAGGTAAAAGCACCAGGAAATCCCTGCAACAATGGACGGCCATCCAGGGCAGCACTGAGAATCTGACTGGTGATGTTGGCATGGACTAAAAGGCCACTCATCCATTCAGCGTCATTTTTCTGGTTATCGCTGTAGGGTGTGAGAAATATATCTTTGACGCTCTCTGCGGTAGTGCCCAGCAAGACCACCCGATCGCGGACTAAATGCCCGGGAAAGCGGTTATGGAGCACATCCGTAAACGACATAGTCTGAAAAGCGGTAGCAGTCCCACGAAAGTTGAGCAATACCTGGTAGCCCCGATCGTCTATGCCTACATAGCCCCCATCATGGCCCTGCAACCGGTCAAACCGGGCTTTCCCTAACTGATAGGTTTCAGGGGAACCAGGCACGGCGATCGGGCGAAGGTTATCTTGTTCCAGATACTTCAGAGCCAGAACCAGACCCAGGCCAGCCACGGTTTGCTTACCATTGTCTCCGGTTAACATGGCCCGTCGTACCCGCTTATCGGGATCTTCAGGGATATTAGTATCGGCGACCTGTTTCAGCTTGGCCAGAACTGGTGGGGCAGGAACCCTGGGATGGTTCAGACCAAACTGTACCCCAATCAAGTTGGGCATTGTTTGGAAGACTCCTGTCAATTCTCGATGGCCCGGCTCAACGGGCAGATCTCGATATAAATCTAACCCAACCACTCTGGGTTTTTGGGCTTTCAGATTTAACAATACCCTGGCCAAATCCTGGTCTGGAATCGGCCAGGTGCCAACTCTGGTAATATCTTCGTCGTTGATCGTGACTACTACAATGCGGCGGTCGGGGGGTTCTAAGGGTCGCCAGCGAAAAAACCGATCGAGAATAAACCATTCCGAAGCTTGCAGCAGTCCCAGCCAGCTGATCAGGGCAACCGCTACCGTCGTGCTGGGAACAATGATAAATGCAACCCAATCCGGTGGAGGGTTCCAACCTATCTGTTGTATTTTCCGCCTGCCGGGTAATAACTGAATTTTCATGCGGCCGTGCTTGGTCAGATAAATGCCCCATCTCTGCGGATTTTGGCAGGTTCCAGCGGTTCTGGCGGTGATTTTTCGGGTGCTTCAGTAAGGTTGCCTGCTCAATGTAAAGGCTCGGAGGCGATTTCCGCAAAACCTGCCGTACTGAGGAATTTTTGCCATTCGGCGAAGCTCTTGGAATCTTGCTGTTTTTGTTGTCGAATATTTGCCAGGGCCGTTAACCGATCGTACCAGATGGCATTTGTCGCCGGGGTGTCCCGCTCCCTCAGTCTGGTTTTTCCTGCGTCATTGCTCGATGGTGCCACTCGTTGAATCCAACTGCTGATAAAAGGGCTATCGGGTCTGAGTTTACCAGTACAGAGCAGGGCCACCCCCCACTGATACCGTTTTCCAATCGTCAATGGTGGTGTAGAAGCTGGCAACTCAAAGCGCATAATACCGCCCCCTTTAGCGAGCGGGAGAATCGTCTGGTAATGAACCTGCCCCTGCTCATCCCGCAAGTTAAAAAACACTTTAGAAGCCGACGAAGGGGGAATGTAGGCAAACAGGGTAGGCCGTTCTGCCAGGGTCACTCCATCCCCGGCATTGGCGGGGGTGAGGGGGATGAACCGACGTGCAAACTCTGCTGGATTGTCAGAGCAGGTCGTATCTCCCCGGGAGGCTCCTCCTCGTCCCGTAGGCGCGCCGCCTCCAATCGACTTGAAAGGGACTTCTGCCTTTGCGGCCATCTCAGTCATCAAGAAACTTGCCGAGCCCAGAACGGTAGCGATCAGGACGGTAGAAAAGAACGGCTGGCAATTGCACCTCTTGGATTTTGACATTGAGCTGGCCTCCCTATTCGTTAAATAATCTGTTTAACTGGTTGTTGTTTCAACACAGACTACGGTTACAAAATAAGAATTTTAAAGTTGACTAGTCGCCAGGATTTAAGGTTGGCTTCTCTATTGCCTGAACAATATTGCCTGGGCAATAGTTTACATACTTCTAATCATCTGATTTTAGATGTAGTCTGACCTCCAGAAAATTGGAATTTCTGCCTATTCCATCACCGGAGAGTAGAGAGTAGTTCCCCTTCTAACGGATGGTGTTTATTACTATAAGGAAAAAATGTGAAAAACTTGGGGACAGTCAGCCGGTTTATGGGGGTGGCACCACAAGGTTGTTTATAACCAGTTACCAATCAAGACAAAGGGAGCCCAGTAGTAGGGATGCTGATAGCGGGAATGCTGCAGCAGTTCTAACTGACTGCGCCGCAGGGCTTCTGCTTTACTCAAATGCTGCTGGATGAGAAACCGGTAGAACTGCACCATGAGTTCTGTCGTAGACTGATCGTTGACGGCCCAGAGGCTGCCCAGGGTGCTGCGTGCCCCCGATCGCACGGCCATTCCGGCCAGCCCCAGGGTCGCCCGTTGATCTCCTTCTGCGGTCTGGCAGGCACTGAGAACCAGCAGATCGATCGGTCGGTTGCTGGCGGCCCGAGATAGCAGAAGTTCGCGCAGAGCATCGATCGAGAGTTGCTGATCCCAGGTCAAGATAAAGGTTTTGTCCAGATTAGAACTAAATTGGCCGTGGGTAGCCAGGTGGACAATCGACGATTCATCAACCTGTAAATCCTGGCGCAGATCTGTCTCAGTAAAATCTTGATTTAACAGCACCGTACTAACCATCTGCTGAGAGATAGTCTCGGTTTCAACGGTGACACCGGGTAAGGCCGGAAACCCATGGCGGGGTTCTGTCAGGGCTCCGATCAGGGCCCGAAAGTTTTGTTTGGGTAGGGTGGCCTGGGGCCCCAGCAATTGCAGGCTGGGAGTAATGGCGACTCCATATTTTTCCAGCAAATAGCTCTGACCATCGTGGAGAGCGGCGATCGGAATATTGCGTAGGGAACCATCCAGCACAAATACCAGGGTTTTGATCTGGTTAGCCGCCAGGAAGGGTTCCGCCGGACGGATCAACCAGTCATAGAGTTGCTGGGACAGGCCGAGCCGTTCCTGGTCAGATATCAGAGGATTGAGCGAACCCAGGAACTGCTCCAGGGTGGCTTCAATCTTTTGTCCTGGTTGCTGGATCGTATGAACATTCAGGGGTTGGCCCGGCAGGGCAAAAATCACGGTCAGCCGATCCAGCAAAATAATCGGGTAGAAAATCGCTGCACTGGGATCTACTTTGCCCACCTCATCCAGTTGCACTTCCAGGCAGGCCGATCGAATAAAATTCTCGATTTCTGCCTGCTGCAATCCTTCAATTGTCTGACGGGCCTGCTGCAGATCTTGCTGACTGAAGCTATCGGCCTGCACCAGCAGCGCCACCAGTTCGCGATAGACCGGCTCGACCGCGTCCTTAAACGAAACCTGCAGATCGGGGCTCATTGCCACCAACTCGCGCTGTAACCCTTTCAGCAGGCGGATGGCTTCGGTGTAAGCAGCGATCGCGGCTTTGCGATCGCCCTGATGGGCCTGAATCCGGCCCAATTGCCAGTGCCAGCGGTAAGCAATATCCCGCGCATCCACTTGTAGTGCCAGCCCCAGGGCCTTTTGGGTTAAATTCTCAGCCTCGCGCCACTGCTGCATCTGTTCGTAGAGCGCTCCTAAATGGCCCAAAGCCAGGGACTCAGCCCTGCTATCTTGAAGTTGCTGGGCCTGCCGCACAGCAATTGCCAGTTCGGCTCCGATCGTCTGGGGGGATAGGGTCTTCCAGGTGGGCCAGGTTCCCCGCCCCCGCATTGCCTGGATGGCCCAGTTGACCCGAATATAAATCCCACTTCTACTGATCGGAAGGGGGCTAAACTGGGTTTGCATCTGGCCCACGAGGGCCCGGGCCTCCTCCTCCTGTTCATTGTCAACCAGAAGACTGAGGTAGTTGACCTGGGCCTGGAGACGGGCGGTCAGGGTAGGGGCGCTCTCCGCAGCTTGGTGATACCGTTGGGCGGCGGTGCCGCTATCTTGCAGGGCCCGGGCACTGTTACCCAAATTTAACAGGGTGGCACTGACTTCCGCTGGCAGGTCAAGTTGATGGGCGATCGCCAGACTTTCCTGCAACACCGTCTGGGAATTTTCCAGATCGCCGGTGGCCTGCCAGACCGTACCAAGATTTTGCAATCCGGCCAGCTTCAAGGCCGAGGGCGGTTGGTCTTTTAACTGTTGCCTGACCTGTTCCAGGAGCCGTCTGGCCAAACGGTACTTCCCCAGACTTTGCAACGCCTGGGCCTGATTGATTCGACTGCCGATCTGACCCGGGATGTCTTTGGCCCGCTGGTAGAGCTGTTCCGCTGTTTTCCAGGTTTCCAGAGCTGTTTCCGGCTGTCCCAGGGCCAACTCCAGCCCCCCCTGAGTATTCAGGACTTGCGCTTCGACCAGGGTTTTGTCAGGTTCCTGGGCGCTGGTCTGACGGAGCAGCTTTAAACTACGGGCGATCGCCTGTTGGGCCTGGGGCCAGTCCCCCAATTCCTGGTAAGCCAGGGCCAGGTAACTTAAACTGAGAGCCTGCTGCAGGCCATCTCCCTGGCTCTGGTAAAGCTGGGCGGAGCGTTGCCAGAACTGGGCGGCTTCCCTGAATTGGCCTGCGTCGTAGCGTTGTTTTCCGGTCGTTACCAGGGAAACGGCTTCCGATCGAGGTTGGGAACCCGGTGTTACTTCCGTCGAGGTCAGGGGGAGGGAGGCTGGGGGCCGATCGCTGGCCAGAACCGGGTGGATCAAAACCGCCAGACAGCAACTTAAGAGCATCAACCCCAGGTTGAAGATGCTGCTCCACCGGATTTTTACAAACTTCAACCGCTTCATACCTTGGTTCCCAATCCCCGTCTTTCTTATATTTCCCTTGAAAAAAATAATCAAAACGACCGGCAGTCAGCCAGGGCCAATCCCAGGGCCGACGGAGTAGTTTGAGGGGGCTGGGCAATCAGAGCAATCCGGCCCTGAGCATCCTGCAACCATCCCTGGGCTTCTACAATCGGCGATCGGGGCAATGTCCTAGAGGTGATAGGGGTAGCCTGCAAGGAGGAACTGGAACTCCGGTTAGACTGCTGGGTTTCTACCCGGCGAAAGTCGTGCCAGATCGAACTGCTCCTGAGGAGTTGTCCTGAGTCCTGGGGTACTCCTCCCTGCCCGGAAACCACCAATCCCTGCCCCCGCGATCGCTCACAGGTAATCGCCATGGCGGTAGTCGGGTTGGCAAACTGGATCGGTAGGAAGACGCGGGCCTGGGACACATCTAATCCGGGAGGATTGCCGTTAAATCGGGCGGTGGCCAGGGCCAGGGAGTGGTCAAGGTTGGATTGGGTAGAGCCGGTCAGAGTTCGATCGGCCAACTCTACACCGCTGGTCTGGGGCAAACCGGTTTGTAACCCGATCGGGGTACTGACCCGCAATAGGGGAGCCAGGGACGGATTGACCGCACTGAACTCCCTGCCATCGGCCAGGAGAATGCTACTGGCCGTACTGGCGCTAAAGGAGCCGCCCAACTGCAGGGTGGAATTAGGCCCCACAATCACGCCACTGGGATTGAGCAGAATTAAATTGGCTGCACCATTGGCCCGTAACGAGCCATTAATCTGGGACGGGGCCCCTCCCGTAACTCTGGCAATGATACGGACAATCGACGGATCGGTATTGTTGAAAAAGACCTCGCTGCCGGCGGGGACAGAGAACTGGCTGAAGCTATGGAGCCACTGGCCGTTACTCACCGTACCCCCGCTAATAGTACAGCTCTCACAACCCTCCGGCACGCTGGAGTTGATTGGCAGGGTGTTATCGGGAACCACCTGAGCCAGGGCAGAGACGGGGCAACCAACGATGCTTCCCCCAAGGACCAGCAAAATTCCCAGGCTACCGACGGACGGTATTACCTTTGCTCTCTTTGTGTATTGACTACCTGGGGCCCGTTGCAGTGAACCCTGTCCCTGGTTTCCGTTGGGTTCAACTTGAGGGCTGATGCCGATCGGGGCTAAAACCTTGCAGCCAACCTGTGGCAATATCAGCACAGATTGTGACGAAAAGTGAGCAACGGAAACCATAGGTTTGATCACAAGTGGTAATGATTGCTGAACAGAGCAGCAATAGACCGCTGAGTAGTTAAGGGATTGAAAAACGCCGCACTCCCCCAAAGACTCTTTAAGAGTCTGGCATTGCCCGGGAAAGCTGCACTAAAGATTAGTTGGAAGAGTTGTTATATTTATCTCTTAAAACTAAATTCACCCGAATCAATGCTTTGACAGAAGGGTATAAACACGGATGCAGCAATTCACGAAATCTTCAAAGTACCAGAAGGTCAGGCATTTGAGGGTTTTGTGAAATTGCTGCATCTAAATATCAGCTGTTTAGCGGATATTTTTGCGACTTTATCAGACACCGTCCAATTTTATGGAGCAGGGAGTTCAACTGACGTAAAACCAGCCTTTGCAGGTTCTACCGCAGCCCTCCTCAAAGTCAGGATGGGATACAAAAGTTTTACTTCTGCACCCCGTTCTGCCAGAGTTTTACCTTACCTGGGTAAAGCTACCGGTCGGTCTAAGTTATTCTACTTAGGCTTCTCTGGTTTCCGGTTAAGCAGCCTACCCAGCTACTGGCAGTTTATTTTGTAGTTGGTTTGAATCTGGCGAAGAAAGCAGGCAGATAATCGTAGTAGCGATCGCCCGCCAGATACATTGCATCAACGGTGCAACTACCACAGCCCAGGGACGCTTCGTTCACCATGTCGGCCAGACGACTGGAGGAAATCCCAACCCAGGGCAAATGCCCGACGGGGGCCGTCGTCGTGTAATTCAGCTCCGTATCCAATCGCCAGGGGGTTTTCCCTAACCCCAGGCGATCGGGCCGGGGTTGGCCAGAGGGCTGGGTTCTGCGCCATTCTATAACCTGAGCAAATTGTTCGACCCGGGCTTTTGCGCCACTCCCCCGGTTTGTCGCCTGCTGCCAGATGCGCTGCTGGGCCGTAAACCCAAATCGTCCATTGCTGGCCTTTGACCAGAGGTTATCGAGGGTTTGTAAGTCCTGGAGCGGCATCCGGGCAAGCACCGCTTTACTGTTGAATAGTAAATCTCCCCGGGGGCCTGCTAACCGTTGCAGAATGGCTCTGGTTTCCAGATCCGCCCCCGACCAGTTCTTCGCTGCCAGCAGATTTTGGAGACGGCTGTAGTTAATCCGCCATTTGGAGGCCGCCTTTGGATCGGGAGTGACATCAAAGGTAAAGCTGGTGACAAACTCTTGAAACACCTTTCTAATTGCCGCCTTACTATCCATATAGCCGACGGCCAAACGAAACACAAACCGTCGATCGGGGCTGTCGATCAAGATATTGTCGGATTCATACAGGCCCGTAGAACTGTACGTAATCCCCTTGCGTCCGGCTACCGTGATCGGGCGATCGTCCTGACGGCTGAGTTCCCCTTTCCAGTGGGTCAGGGGTAAGCGCTTTGGGTTGTTGTACACCGTAATGCTGATGATCGGAGGAGCCTCCGGCAGGCTTGCCCGATTCAGAAAATCAGCCTGTTGCCAGATCTCCAGCACCTGCAGGGGAGGAGTGGGCTTTTGGGAAGGCTGGGTTTCTGAGGGGGTAATGACGTAGCCCTGGGGGGAAGTAAACCGAAAACCAAACAGATGGCTCAGGTAAAAGCTATCTCGCAGTTGGGTCGAGGCGGTTGGGCCTGGGGAAGCAGGACTGGCTGCCAGGGCCGGTTGGGTAGACTCGGGTGGAGACAGTTGCGCTACTTGAGCAATACTGGCAGCGGCAAAGCAGGACAGCAGGCCATACACAATGATCCGTTTCATAGGGCAAATCAATCTGGGGGCTAAGCATTGTGAATTGAATAAAACCCGGAACTTAATTTTTGAAAGCGTGGCTCCGCCGCAATTTCAAAAATTAAAATTTGGTTTTAATGAATTTGTGTTCCTGAGGGAACGAAACTTACATTAACGGCGCAGGCAGCGGTTTTCTCCGCTCATGTCACCCAGACAATTGCCATTCTGGTCAAGCACCACTACCGATCGCAGGGTAGAAAATTGCTTCAGCGTGGCATTGACAGAATTGAGCAGGCGGGCATCATCCCCCACTCCGGCAGAAACTACCTGGCGACAAAACTGCAGCCTCGCCACCCCCGCCGCGATCGCCAGGGTAAAGTCCTGGCCACAGGTAGAAGCCCCCCGTAATCGGATCGGCGGGATCAAACCCCGTTGCCGTTCCTGGGGGGTGGGGCCAGAGATCAACTGGGTGACGGCAAACTGGGCCAGACCGGCGGTTTGGGGCTGTCGCCAGACCGGCTCAACGTAGCCCAAATCCTGTTGTTGCTGGGGATTTTTTGGGAAAAAAACTTTAATCGGTTGGGGGCGAACCGCTGGGGATTTTGCAACGGGAAGCGAACTCGCCGGTGTAGCAAAAAGGTTCCCACTGGCGATCGCGGCTAACCCAGTCAGAACGATGGTAGAAGTGCGGGAAAATTTGAACATGGTAACTGATCCGAAATCTTTCAGTAGACAGCAATACATTCAATGGGCAACCAGAGGATTCCTTAGGCACCGAGGGAGTCAGGGATATCTCGGAATTTTCCTCTACAACGGCAACTCCACTGCGATCACAAACTAATTAAAACCAACCTTTTAATGTTTGAAAGCCTTGCTCTGTCATACGTTCAAACATTAAGTTCCGGGGTTTATTCAATTTGTGAGCCCAGGCCATGATCTTAGTTGCCTCTCCGTAGCTTGAGGGGGTAGGTTCCAAAATTTGAAACGGGTTGACAATAATTCCTGCCCTGTGGCCGCTGCGGGATTGGTTTACCAGGGTTATATGGGTCAGATCAGGCTTAAACACAGTCCTTTAGTGCCTGAATGTCAGCCCCGACAATAGATTTCAAATTTCTTGTAATCTTTTCGATATCCCAGTGCCACCAGGCAATTTCCAGTAACGCTTCGATCGTTTCATCGCCAAACCGTTGTCGAATCACCCTGGCCGGATTCCCTCCCACAATCGTGTAAGGCCGGACATGCTTTGTCACCACTGAGTTTGCTGCAACAATGGCCCCATCTCCAATGCTCACTCCGGGCATAATTACCGATTTATATCCAATCCAGACATCGTTTCCAACCACCGTATCCCCTTTAAAGGGATACTCTTCGGGCTGGGGCGTACTATGTTCCCAACCATTACCAAAGATCTCAAAAGGATAGGTTGAGAAACCAGACATTTTATGATTGGCACCATTCATGATGAAGGTGATGCCCCGTGATAAGGCACAGAATTTACCAATAATTAACCGATCGCCAATGAAAGGGAAATGATAAAGAACATTGCGCTCAAAATTTTCTGAGTCTTCCGGGTCGTCGTAATAGGTGTAGTCGCCAACAATAATATTCGGATTGGAGATCGTATTTTTAATGAAACAAACCTGGGGAAACCCCGGCATTGGGTGAGGGTTGTTGGGATTGGGGTACTGCATACAGATTTGGAGATGAATGGGTAAAAACTACCGGCTTGGTGGTTTGCTGTTCAAATCCAAGTTATATCACGCTATCACGAGTTTCATTTCTGATGATTTAAATAATAAATCCTGAATTAAGCTTAACCACCTTACTGAATTTTTCTGAGTTTTCTTTCGGTTGTTTATTCCATAATCTATCTATCTTCATAGATTACCTATGGAATGATGGTAAGGGATTTTTGGGGCCCGGGTTTCACCCATGGTTCAATGATTCTAATCGGGCCGCTTACGCCAATCTGATGGCGGCGCTGGAGTCTCTCTATCCATGGGTTAGTCTCCTGGCTGACTCAAACCTCTCCCCTGCCCACGGAATCGATCGTGATTCTGGAATCCTTGTCTGCTGAGCGGTAGCATTCCATAATTCAGGAGAGCCATTAAACAGACGAAAGGATCAGGAGCCAGCATGACCATTTACTTCTACGTTGAGCGAGAAAAGCCTTACGGTTGCTTCTCCAACTTCTCAGCCCATGGTTTTATGCTGGATGAGTTGTATTGGGCAACCAGTGAGCATTACTTCCAGGCTCAAAAGTTTATTGATACTTCCTACCTGGAACAGGTACGGCTGACCAAAACTCCTAAAGATGCCGCCACGATGGGTAGAAATCGTTCTCTCCCCCTGCGCTCAGATTGGGAACAGGTGAAAGATGATGTGATGCGGAAAGCCGTTCTGCAAAAATTTAGAACCCATACCGATATCCAGGAGATTTTACTGGCGACGGGGGATGAGTTACTGGTAGAAAACTCTCCGATCGATTACTACTGGGGTTGCGGTAAAGATGGCAGCGGCAAAAACAAATTAGGGCAAATTTTGATGGAGGTGCGTCAGGTTTTACGCCATGGGCCTGCCCAGACGCCATGACTTCATCTCCTGAACCCCTTCTTGCGAATGGTCTAATTGGGGGTTCCTGTCCCATTTATCACCTATCTAGAGGAGGGACGTAGGGTTTCCTTAAACTGTAACCTCCATCCTAAGAGAGATTTTTATTCCCGGGGAAGTTCGCTTGAATAGAAGAATCCGTTTGTGCATACGGGCGAAGGCTTCATGAAACGTGACGCTACCGGAAAATTTGTGACCAACTGGAAATTAGAGACAAAACAACGGGTAAGCGTATCTCTAACCAGAACAGCCTGGCGATCGCTGGATCAAGAAGCACAAAAACGGGGTATTTCTCGCTCTGAGGTGATTGAACAGTTTGCCCGCAGTTTGGAAGCTCAGCCTTCTACCCGGGAACCTGCTACCACCCAGGCTGTTGACCGTGTAGTAGCCACAATTTTAGAAAGTATCACCGATGCCTTTGTCGCCTTCGACCAGGACTGGCGTTACACCTATGTGAATCATGCTGCCGCTCAAATTTTACATAAAACCCCCGAGGAGTTGTTGGGCAGGCATGTCTGGGATGAGGTTTTTCCTGAATTGGTAGGTGGAGTGGCCTACCAGGCCATGCACCAGGCTATGGCAGAGCAGATCCCAGTTGCCTGGGAAGAATTTGGGGAATTGATTCAATGCTGGCTGGAAGTGAGTGCCTATCCTTCACCAGCCGGAATTGCCGTTTATTTTCGCAACGTAACGGAACGGAAGCAAGCGGAGGTAGAACGGGAACGCCTGCTGCAAATACTGGAAACAGAGCGGGCTCAATTTAAAGCGGTGTTACAGCAAATGCCAGCAGGGGTTTTGATTGCTGAAGCCGCGTCAGAAAAGCTGGTGCTGGCCAATGAACAGGCGAGAAAAATTGTGGGATACGACTTTGAAGAGTCCCACGAACTAAGAAACTATGCACCCATTACTCCATTTCAGGCCTTTCGCCCGGAGGGAAAAATTTATGCCCCTGATGAATATCCCCTGCCCCGATCGCTGAGAACGGGTGAAGTAGTCGCTAATGAGGAAATGGAGCTGCGTTATGAAAATGGCAATCGTACTGTAATTGCCGTGAGTTCCAGCCCGATTTTAGACAGGCAGGGAGAAATCCTGGCGGCGGTTGTCGTTTTTCAAGATATTACTGAGCGGAAGCAAACTGAAATTCTGCTGCAACAGCAAAGGGAAGCCTTAGAAAACCAGCAGAAATGGTTGGAAATGGTGCTGGATTTGATGCCCACACCTACGGTGTTTATTGAACCGGAAACGGCAAAAGTAATCTTCTCCAACCGGATTGCAAATGAACTGGCGGGGGGTGACTTACCTAAAAATAAAGCCCTGGATGAGTATGCCGATGCTTATTACTGCACCGATGGCAAGGGCGATCGCATCCCAACGGAACGCATGCCAGCGGTTCTGATCGCTCGGGGAGAGCGGTTGGAGGACTATGAGATGAACTGGTATACCCCCGGTGGGATCCGCTCAACGCTTTGCTGGGGAGAAACTCTGCCCGCCATGTATGGGCATCCTGCGATCGGCATTGGTATGTTTCAGGATGTGACTCGGTTGAAGCAGATTGAGGAAAACCTGCGGCAAACGGAGGAACGCTTACAACTGGCCCTCTCATCGGCTCAGATGTTTGCCTGGGATACGGATCTGAGAACTCTACAGGTGGTGTGTTCTCCCAATGCCGCAGAGATCTGGGGGTTTCATAGGGGGCCATCGGAAGCCTTTAATGCCCTGATTCACCCGGACGATCGCCAACCAGTTTTGCAAGCCGTGGAGCAGGTAATCGCCGGTAACTCCCCCTTTTCTTGCGAATACCGGGTGATCTGTCCAGATGGTCAGATTCGCTGGTTGAAGAGTCAGGGTCGGGCCTATCTGGACGAGGCTGGCCGTGCGATTCGGATGATTGGGGTCTCAGCAAACATTACTGAACTCAAGCAAATGGAAGCCGATCGCGATCGGCTGCTAAAACAGGAACAGGCGGCCCGGAGACTGGCCGAGGGTGAGCGCCGCCGCCTGAGGGATATCCTGATGCAGGTGCCCGCTATGTTTGCTGTGCTATCGGGCCCCGATCACGTCTTTGAACTGGCCAATCCCAAGTTCCTGGCAGTGTCTGGACGCTCTCAAGAGATTATTGGTAAGACCGCCCGGGAAGCCTTTCCAGAAATGGCCGGTCAGGGATATTTTGAGATTCATGACCATGTTTATCAAACTGGAGAAGTTGTTCGAGGTGATGAATACTTATCCCGTTGGGATTCTGATGGAGAGGGCAATTTAGTTGAAGGCTTTTTTAATCTTGTATTTTTGCCCCTACGGGATATTGATGGTTGTATTGACAGCGTTTTAATTCATGGCATTGAAATCACTGCCCAGGTTCAGTCCCGGCGACAGGTAGAAGCATTACTCCAGGAACTGCAACAAAAGGAAAAGCAACAACAGTTTTTGATCGAATTGAATGATGCCATTCGTGCCATTCAAGATTCAGAAGAAATTATGTGGCAGGTGGTCAGTGCTACAGGTCAACATTTCAATGTGACTCGCTGTACCTATGGTGAAATTGATGCTACCCAGGAATATGTGATTGTCGATCGAGATTACTGCAATGGTGTGACCAGTGTGGCGGGTAGCCATCACATGGCTTCTTTCGGTCCTGCCCTGATTGCAGAGTTGAAGCAGGGCAAAACCATTGTGGTCAATGATGTCGATCTCGATCCTCGCACGGCCGGAGGGGGAGCTGCTACCTTTACTGCAATTCAAACGAAGTCGCTGCTGTGCGTTCCTCTGGTCAAAGAAGGACGATTTGTTGCCTTGTTTGTATTGCATCATCGTGCGCCCCGTCAGTGGAGTGAGGAAGAGGTGGAATTGATGGAGCGGATCGCGACGAAAACCTGGCTGGCGGTGGAGCGGGCGCGGGCAGAGTCAGAATTACGGGAAAGCGAAGCCCGTCTGCAACTCGCACTGCAGGTTGGACGGATGGGAACCTGGGACTGGAGTATGCAGACGAACACCGTCAGTTGGTCTGATGGGCAGTTTGCCATTCTCGGTCTACAGGTCAACGAATATCCCCCCAGCTACGAACTCTGGGCCGGGAGCGTTCATCCTGAGGATTTAGCTGCCACAGAAGCCGCCCTGCAACAGGCCATGCAGGGGCGAACTGAGTTTCACCATGAATACCGTACCCTCTGGCCCGATGGTTCTCTGCACTGGACAGAAGCGAGAGGGCGATCGATCTATAATGCCGCTCAACAGCCAATTCGTATGATTGGGGTACTCATTGACATCACTGAGCGCAAGCAGGCAGAGCAAGAGCGGGAACAACTGCTAGAACGGGAACGCATTGCCCGATCGCAGGCAGAAGCTGCCCAACAGCAATTAGCAACCATTGTTGATACCTCCCCCATTGGGCTGGCGCTTTTAGATGCAGAGCAGCGATTTATCGCGCTCAACGATGCCCTGTCCGAAATTAATGGATTACCCCGGGAGTACCACTTGGGTAAGTCTGTTCCCGAGCTATTTAGTCAGGTTGATCCTGCAATCGTCGAAGTCATTCGTCAAATCTATACTACGGGTGAGCCTTTTATCTCACCGAACCTGCCTATTAATGCTCCTGGCCATGCCGATCACCGTCCTGGTTACTACAATGTTTACTACCTGCCAACGGTTGACTCAAATCGTCAGGTAAAAGGTCTTCTGGCCTATGTGGTCGATGTCACAGAGCGGGTCAAATTAGAGCAGGCTCAACAGTTTCTCTCCGAGGCCAGTGCCGTCCTGGCATCTTCCCTCGACTATCAAACGACTCTGGAACAGGTTGCCCAACTCACCGTACCGAAATTAGCCGATTGGTGTACGGTTCACATCGTTGAGGAAGATGGCAGCATTGACCAGATTGCGATCGCCCACATTGATCCGGCCAAATTGGCCTGGGCCTATGAGCTTCGAGAAAAGTATCCGTTAGACCCAAATGCTGTTCGTGGAGCCGGGTTTACCCTGCGAACCGGGCAGCCTGATTTCCTGCCAGAGATTCCCGATGAACTCCTGGTACAGGCGGCCTATGACCTGGAACATCTGGAGATTCTGCGGCAGGTTGGCTTTAGTTCTTTTATGTGTGTGCCGCTACGAACTCAAAACCGAATTACGGGAGTCATCTCCTTTATCTTTGCGGAGTCTGGACGACGATATACAGGGGCAGATCTGCAATTGGCGGAGGAATTAGCCCATCGGGCATCCCTGGCGATCGAGAACGCTCAACTGTATCAGACCGCTCAACAGGATCGGGCGGCCAGCGATGCGGCCCGCAGTGCAGCAGAATCCGCCAACCGGATCAAAGATGAGTTTTTAGCGGTTCTATCCCATGAACTGCGATCGCCCCTCAATCCAATTCTTGGCTGGACAAGGCTGTTGCGTAGTAAACAATTAGATGAAATTAAAGCTGAACAAGCCTTAGAAACCATCGAACGCAATGCCAGGTTACAGGCCCAACTAATTGAAGATCTGCTGGATGTTTCCCGAATTTTGCAGGGGAAAATGACTCTAAATATTGCACCGGTAGATTTAGCTACCACAATTAAGGCAGCGTTAGAAACGGTACACCTGGCAGCGGAAGCAAAACATATTCAGATTCAAACTATCCTGAATCCTATTTCTGGAAGTATTTTAGGAGATGGGAATCGCCTGCAGCAGGTGATCTGGAACTTACTTTTAAATGCCATAAAGTTTACTTCTGAGGGCGGACAGGTTGTAGTGAGATTAGAGCAATTTGGGATAGAGCCTGTTGATGTAGTCGATCGACCAGAGGCAGACACCGAATCAAGCCTGCAAAATCCCTCCAATGCTCAATTTGCTTCCTACGTTCAAGTTAGTGTCACGGACACGGGTAAAGGCATCAGCCCAGAGTTTTTACCCCATGTGTTTGATTACTTTCGTCAAGAGGATGGCACAACGACCCGCCGATTTGGTGGTCTGGGATTAGGGTTGGCGATCGTTCGTCAACTGATCGAATTGCATGGTGGAATCGTTTGGGCAGAGAGCCCGGGACTCGATTTAGGAGCGACCTTTACTCTGCGGCTTCCGTTGAACAGGGGCAAGCAGGAGTAATTTTCTAGCTTCCAGTCCGGAGAGTTAGAAAAATTGAGACAAACCGTGATCTACCGGTTTCCGCCAGGTTGCTGCAGAATCAGGGCAACGGAAACTCCCTTTCTGGCAAAACCATCAGCAATAATGGCATAGCATCGACGATCGCCAGACAGCAGAGATTGGTTTTCTTGAGGAATTTAAGGGTTGTTGTTTGTTGTTATACCCCCGTCGGAAGCGGGAAAACTATGGACAAACACTAATTAACCCTGTTGCTAAAGGTGACATTATGAACACTGAACTGCAAGCCAGGTTTCTATTCTATCTGTGCCGTCGGAACAAAAATCATGGTTTCACACTGGTGGAATTAATGGTTGTCATTATTATCATCGGAATTTTGTCTGCGCTTGCCCTGCCCTCCTTTTTGAATCAGGCCAATAAGGCTAAAGAGGCCGAAGCAAGGCAATATATTGGGGCAATGAATCGTAGCCAACAAGCTTACTTCCTGGAAAATGCTCAATTTGCTACGGATTTTGGCCCTTTAGGAGTTGGCATTAAAACTGATAGTACCAATTACACCTACGGGATCGATACAACGGCCGGTGGAACCACTAATATTATCCGGGATGTTGCTTACCCAAAAAATACTAATGCTCTCCGGGCCTATACAGGGGCTGTTGAGACTGATATTTCCAATAATCAATCAACGACTTTAGCCATTCTATGTCAATCTCAAAAACCTGCAGCCGGTAGCCCGACGGGGGTAAGTACGAATACAGCGATCAATGTGCTTTCTACCTGTGCCGCCGGTTGGGAAACTTTAAACTAATCTCGTTGTTGTTTCAACGTTGCTTGCTGCTGGTTAGTATAATGCTCGTTATCACCTGCAAAATGCATTTTTAGACATGCTTGTAGAAAACATCTCAATTAATCCAAGTAAGCGCTATGAAGCCTGTCGTTTTTCAATTAGAAGATCTTGAAAAGCTGCAAGAATTATTGGATTTTTTAGATGCCGATGCATTTCGTTCGATTGAAGATTTTTCTCGTCTCTGTAGACACAATACGATTCAACTTCAGGATGGAAGGGTAGCTGTTGTTTTTGTGACAGGAATAGTTGTTTACAATTCAAGAGCTGATTTGATAACAGCGATCGAAGATCAGTCTATTAATGATTTTCTATATCTTGATGCCACCAGATCTAAATCTGTAGATGAAAAACTAAATGACACAGACTTTAATCAATGGCTTTTAGATTCGATTCATTACTATCGAGAATTAGATTTTTTCAGTGAGTATAAAGATTATTCTGATTTAGAAATTATCCATGAGATTACCTGTCATCCATCAAGGGGTAATGCTCATTGGTTGTTCGATCGTAGTTTTGATTTGTCTCTTCATGAGGCAAATCTTTGTTTGCTGAGCTGGGATTTAAAGCGGGTTTGGTGGGATGACATGGAATGTAGTATTTGCTTTCAGAACAATGTCTATCCTTACCTGTTAAGTCAATGGAGTGGGATCTCAAGGGGTTGTTTCTTACCACAGGATATTAGAGAGATCTGGCAGACAGAGGTTGGCCCAATCCAAATTGAATTTAGCCTGGATGGTCAACAGTATTGTCTTGAAGTTGCCTACAAAAATGATTGGCTTGATTTGAATATTTTATCTGAAATTAATAGGCTAATTTCCTCAACAGGTTACAGGTTTGAATTTTGCCCTACCGAGTCCCAGAACTTATTTTCGGTGGTTTTAAAGCCTGATGAGAAAGAAAAGCTGCAAGATCAAGGTGTACGATTTTTAGCGTAATTTCCATCTGTCAGTTCAGGGCGATCGACTGATTTGTAGGATGGGTTGCAAGGTATTGGAAAAAGTTAAATTGATTCTCATCCTAAGTTTAACTCAGGTGTAAACTTCAACACTTAAACCGGTTGAGTATCCATGAAGAGTGGATAAACAGGGGATAGTAGTGCATCCTGCTTTAGAATCTCAGGTTGAATATTCTTTATTAGTACAAATGTAAAACGGCACCAGGTTGGTAGAAGTGTGCTAAATCTCCCCTGGTACTCTTGGTCATTTCTATATTGCTCCTGGAAACCCGTTTCAAAAACAAGAGCATAGTCCCCTGCTGGAATTAGAACTATTTCATATCGTTCAACTGGTAGTGTATTCGTGATGGCAATACCTTCTGAAGATGTAACAGAAAATGGAACTAGAATTGACCGAACTGTATCACTTTTAAGGTTAATTTCTTCTTTCAAAAAAATCTCTACTGCCGAACTGGTGCAACTATTCAACATATTAAACGAGACACTGCCGGATCTCCAGCTAAATCCCTGAGCATTATGTTGATCAGTCCACTTATTGAAGGGAATTTCAAGATCAAGGTTAAAGACATCGATCTTTCCATGAAAGATTCCTAAATCGAAAGATGACAGTAGCATAAATTAATTTCAGGAGTAACCATTGATATTTATGACAGTATGTATTTTGCAGATAAAAATATTTCTTATTATTTCGATCGATAATACAGGGTGTCAGATTAAATTCTGGCTATTACGCATGAATAGAGCCATCAGGCAGGATTACTTCGCTCAAGGTAACTTCTGCTCCTATTTGGATAGCTTCTATATTTGCCCCAAATAAGTTAGATAGAGAAAGATCAGCATAAAAAAAGTAAGTATTGGATAAATTTGCTCTTGAGAAGTTAACCCGTCGCATGTCTCCAGATAATTCTGAATTGACAAGATTCGCGTCAGATAAGTCAGCACCAAACAAGCAAATATCACCTCCCTGAATTTTGGTTAAATTTGCCCTTCTTAAGTTGCAAAAACTCATTCCGACCTCCAATAGATATGCTTCACTAAAATCAGCTTCTTCTAAATACGTACCCGAGAAATTGACCTCAATGATTTCTGAATGATGAAGGGTAGCGCGGCATAAATTAACATTACTCAGATCAGAATGCTCAATTCTTATTCCCGATAAGTTTGCCCCACTCAAATCTATACTCTCTTCAAAGAATACATCTTCTAGTAGTGTTCCTTGTAGATTAATTCCTCTAAAGTCTCGTTGCCCATTACGATATAACTGAAAAAAACCTTCTACTTTCATTCCGACGACCCTACTATGTGGTGAGAAACTCTAGCGTGTTTTTCTTTTCTCGCATAGTGAGAATGACCATCATTGTAGGCTAAATTCCCTTTGAAGCGCGAGGTTAACTTGGGGAACGACCTGGGATGCATTATTACAGCACTTCGCTTCTAACCGTTACTATTCATTCCTACTGAGGCAGAACATACTACAAGCTGATCAGAAGCTAACGAATTGGCTAGGATAGGAGAAATTTAACTTATAGAACCTTTCATGGCTAGGAAACGCTCGTGGGGGAAATTAATACTTAGCTGTAGTGCGTTGTTAGGGCTTTTTGTTGGGGGTTGTGATGTCAACGCGAATCTGTTTCCTCGGCAGCCAAAACCCCAATTTACAACCTTTTTTGAATGGTGTACCGAGAGATCAAACCTGGACCCTGCAAGAAGACGTACAGTTGAAGCTCTGTTAGAGATAGCAGAAACTTCTGACTGTAAGAAGGCACACCAGAATCTCAACAGCAGAGAGGGACTGGGGCTTAGTGGGGCTGGTATCACTAACCTGGAACCATTATCTTCACTCACTCACATGACATCTCTTGGACTACACCAGACTCATGTAAGCGATCTAAAGCCAATTTCTAGAATGACGAGTTTGACTGAATTGCAGATTACAGGGGCCGAAAAACTCAAGGATATCTCTCCTTTATTTTCTTTGGTTAAGTTGATAAGACTTGATATTGTAAATAGTCTAGTCGAGAACATTGCACCATTAGGAGAAATGCATGAGATGCAAGACTTAAACTTGTATGGAAATCAAATTAGTGATCTGGCTTCCTTATCCTCAATGAAGAAGTTGGCCAGACTTACAGTGAATGACAATAAAGTCAGCAATCTTACTCCCCTATCATCATTCACTAATTTGAGAGTCTTAAACCTGAGCTGCAACCAACTTCAAGATATTAGCCCTCTAGCAGCTTTAACCAAGTTAAACAGATTATCACTTAGTAGCAATCGAATCAATGATGTTAAGCCTCTCGCTAATTTGAAGTTTTTAAGTCGCCTTTCTCTTAATTACAATTATATCCGCGATATTGAACCGCTAAAAGCATTCCCCTATTTAACGATTAAAGATATAGAAATAAAAGGTAATCCAGTTGACGGTTCTTCTACAACTTCAGGGCGTGATTGTGGCTATTTTCCCTAAAGTAAAGTTTGGTTTCGCTACTTCTGTTCCTTCTTCCTGATGAAGAAATCATAAATTCCAGTCAGGATCAGGATTGCTAAAAGTATCAAAGTTATATATGAAAAAACCTCGTTTTTAGAGTGGTTATAGAGTACAACGGAAGCTAAAGCTACAAGCTGGAGAAAAAGAGTCAAATCTTTTCTAAATTCTTTCACGGTGTAATCAAGAATTGGGTAAGTTCGATTGAAAGGTGAGAGGCTCAGTAAAGGGAACTCAAACTATGGAAAATTGGACTATAGTTCGTCTTTCCAGTTCGGTAGTTCCAAATTAACGATCGTCCCCGGTTCCGATTGCGGATAAGTGATGTTAAGTTGCTCAAGCAGGTAGGAGTAATATTTCCGGGTAAATGGATCTAAGTTTGGAGACTCAGACATTTTTCTAATCTTTTGAGCAATTTCATCTGGTTCACAGCCTAAGAATTGACGAACGAAATCAGGCGGTCTTCCAACAAGAATAATATCCATTGTGTTTGCAAGAAGAATAAACCAATCTGGCTTTCCTGCGAAAAAAAACATACCAATGATAATAATTAACCCAAAACTCATTTACTCCTTCGAGTGTTGCAGGGATGATATATGCGGGAGGTATCAGTCCTGCTCTTGTGGTTTCGCTGAAGCACTGGCAGTTTTATAATTAAAGCATGCAAAAATTCACGATCACCCGACCTGACGATTGGCATCTCCATCTACGTGACGGCGCAGCACTGAAAGCGGTTTTGCCGCATACGGTGCGTCAGTTTGCCCGCGCTATTATTATGCCAAATTTAAAGCCTCCAGTACGCTCGGTAGCTGATGCTGCAGCTTACCGCGATCGCATCCTTGCAGCGCTTCCCGCTGGTCAACAGTTTGAGCCACTGATGACGCTCTACCTCACTGATAACACCAGTCCCGAAGAAATTATCGCAGCGAAGGCTTCTCAGTTTGTCAAAGCGGTCAAGTACTACCCGGCTGGGGCGACGACCAATTCAGATCTTGGGGTGACGGATCTTCGCAAGTGCGATCGCGTCTTTGAAGCAATGCAGCAGGTAGATCTGCCTTTACTCCTGCATGGGGAAGTGACGGATCATGAAGTTGATATGTTCGATCGGGAGAAGGTGTTTATCGATCGGCATTTGATCCCTCTCAAACAGCGATTTCCCGGTCTGCGCGTAGTTCTTGAACACATTACCACCTCCGATGCGGTGCAGTATGTTCTATCTGCCAACAACATCGCAGCAACGATCACGCCCCAACATTTGTTATTTAATCGCAATGTCTTATTTCAAGGCGGCATTCGCCCCCATTTTTATTGCCTGCCAGTTTTAAAGCGGGAGGAACATCGTTTAGCGCTATTGCAAGCAGCAACCTCTGGTAATCCTAAGTTTTTTCTGGGCACTGATAGCGCCCCCCATCCTCGGAATAGCAAAGAAAGTTCCTGTGGTTGTGCCGGTTGCTATTCAGCTCTGCACGCCATGGAGTTGTATGCAGAAGCGTTTGAGAGCGTCGATGCCCTTGATAAACTGGAAGCATTCTCCAGCTTCTATGGCCCCGATTTTTATCAACTTCCACGCAATACCGAACACATTACTTTGACCAGAACAACCTGGCGTGTTCCCGAGGAGGTTCCGTTTACAGAGTCTGGGCTTGTGCCGTTACGGGCAGGTCAGGAGATGGCCTGGCAAATGGCTTGACCTCAGCAGGAGCGCAGCCAATTGCTTGTCAAGAGGCATCATCTCGAATCAGGCGAACTTCAACTTCCTGCTCTACATACTCCCATTCTTTGCTTATTCGCATCCGCCGCAGTAATTCATCAAAGGCTTTTGTGTGTTCCGGTGCAAATTCAAACCAGGTGAGAAAATCAAAGGGCTCACCGAGATCGCGACAGTGAAGCAATCGACGAGCAATCCCCGGAAGGTATTCCATACCCATAGCCGTATGATGAGATGCTTCCTCAAAAATTTCTCGCCGTTCATCCTGGGCCATCTCCCACCACTGGGCCGATTTTTTAATCGGAATCAACACTGCAGCAATGGCTTCTGAACGATTCAGTGGAGGTTGTACTGCCCGAAGAGCGGTAACTTCATCACGCATGGAATAGCGAATATTACTGATACAACCTTGTAGAATCCACGAACTATCAAGTGGCAATTCTACACCACCACCATTCACTACATTCACTCTTTCGACCAGTTCTAAACTACATCCAGAAAATCCTCGCACATCTATTACTTTCCACATACCCTGCTTGCCACCAACAAACGAGTATTTATTATTCATGGCTTTCTCTCAGTTTTTAGAATCCTATCCTTCATACGCTAGATTTCCAGGCCAGGAATTGCTTATTAGTCAGGTTAAAACACAAAAATGAGTGGTGACTGAGAAAAAGCCAACTGCCTCCGAACCCGCACCACCTTCCAGCCTCGGAAAGATCTTCAGGTGCGGGAGCGGGCAAACTCTCCCGGTGTGACCGAGTTTAAGATGGTTTCTGGGGTAAAGTAACCCAGAGCCTGCAAAATGCGGGCCACACATCCCGTCCATCCGGTTTGATGGCTGGCTCCAATTCCCGCCCCATTGTCGCCGTGGAAATATTCGTAGAACAGAATTAGATCCCGCCAGTGGGGGTCAGTCTGAAATTTCTCAGAACCCCCATAGACCGGACGCTGACCGTTCTGATCCTTCAGAAAAATACTGACAATCCGTTCACTCACCTCTCGGGTGGCCTCAAACAGGTTGACAAACTGGCCCGACCCGACGGGACATTCTACCGTAAAGGAGTCGCCGTAGTAGCTGTAGTATTGCAGCATGGCCCGCAACAACAACAGATTCACCGGCATCCAGATCGGCCCCCGCCAGTTAGAATTGCCCCCAAACATGCCCGAGGTCGAGTCACCGGGAACATACTCGACTTTGTTTTCCTGCCCCGCATGGTAGAACGAGTAAGGGTGTTCATGGTGGTAGCGGGAGAGAGAACGAATCCCGTAGTCGCTGAGAAATTCTGACTCATCCAGCATTCGCAGCAAAATCCGGCGCAGCTTATCTTTGTTCAAAATAGCCAGCATCAAGCGCCCCTTTTCTCCCGGCTGGTCGGGGAGTTGCATGTTGTAGGTGAGTTCGGGATGCCGCATGATAAACTCTTTGGCCTCCCGCTGGAAGCGAGGCAGCTTCTCAAACACTTCCCCCGGAAATACGGCCACCGCCATCAGGGCTAACAGACCCACCAGCGATCGCACCTTCAGGCGGGTGGAGGTGCCATTGGGTAACCGCAGAACATCGTAGAAGAACCCATCGGTTTCGTCCCACAGTTCGTCTTGATGTTCGCCAATCCGATCCATCGCTCCGGCGATCCACAGGGTATGTTCAAAAAACTTGATCGCCAGGTCTTCGTAGAGCGAATCATGCAGGGCCAGTTCGATCGCAATCTGAAACATCTGCTGGCTGAAGAACACCATCCAGGCGGTACCATCGGCCTGTTCTAAGTAACCCCCGGTGGGCAGGGGGGCGCTCCGGTCAAATACCCCAATATTGTCGAGGCCAAGAAACCCACCCTGGAATAGATTGTTTCCCTCGGCATCCTTGCGGTTGACCCACCAGGTAAAGTTGATCAGCAGTTTGGAGAAGGCATATTTGAGGAAGTTGATATCTCCTACCCCATTATTGCGATCGCGATCGCGGGCGTAAATTTCCCAGGTGGCCCAGGCATGAACCGGCGGGTTGACATCGCCAAAGTTCCATTCGTAGGCGGGAATCTGCCCATTGGGGTGCAGGTAGTCTTCCCGCAGCATTAACATCAGCTGGTCTTTGGCAAAGTCGGGGTCAATCAGACTGATCGGAATCACATGAAAGGCCAGATCCCAGGCGGCATACCAGGGATATTCCCACTTGTCTGGCATCGAAACCACATCATCGTTATGCATGTGAAACCAATCGCTGTTACGCACATGCTTCCGTTGTTCGGGCTGGGTCCAGGGGGTAATGTTGCGTTCCCGCAGCCACAGATCCAGGTCGTAGTAAAAGTACTGTTTGGTCCACATCATGCCGGCCAGGGCCTGACGCAGCACATTGGCCCGATCGGGATCGGCCAGTACCGCCGGAGGAGTCACTGTGGCATAGTAGAATTCATCGGCTTCCTGCTGCCGCTGGCTAAAGGTTTCATCGAAATAGCTGCCAAAGGGATAGCCAATCTGCTCGGGCGGTTGGGGGGTCAGGCGCAGGTGGAGCACCCGGGTTTCTCCGGCGGCTACCATGAGTTCGTAGTGGGGAGAAACCTTCGTACCGACATGGCTCGGATTGATCGCCTCCCGTTGCCCCTGCACCAGATAATCGTTAATCCCATCTTTGACGTAGGAGCTGGCATTGGGGGTACCAAATAGCCGCTGGTGATTGGTTTCGTTCTCGGTAAATAACAACGGCACCACGCGATCACAATACAAGTAATAGTCTTTAATCAAATGCTCGAATAGCGTGTCGGCAATATGGGCATGAATCACACTATGCCCGGTGCCTTCCCGTTTGGTTAATACCGGTTTTGCCCCTGCCACGTTCCAGGACCAGGTATTGCGGAACCACAGGGTTGGCAATACATGAATGGGAGCCGCTTCTGGCCCCCGGTTGGCCACACTGATTTTAATTAAAATATCTTCAGCATCTGCTTTGGCGTATTCGACGAAGACATCAAAGTAGCGATCGTCGTCAAACACCCCCGTATCCAGTAACTCATACTCCAACTCATAGCGGCTGCGGTTACGATTGGTTATCACCAGATCATCGTAGGGAAACGCCACTTGAGGATATTTGTAGAGATACTTCATGTAGGAGTGCGTCGGTGTACTGTCAAGGTAGAAGTAGTATTCCTTCACATCCTCACCGTGATTGCCTTCGCTGTTGGTCAAACCAAACAATCGCTCTTTCAAAATTGGATCGTTGCCATTCCAGAGGGCCAGGGCAAAACAGAGTAAATTGTGGTCATCGGTGATGCCACCCAGGCCGTCTTCACCCCAACGGTAAGCCCGCGATCGAGCATGGTCATGGGGGAAATCATTCCAGGCATCACCATCGCTACTACAGTCTTCCCGCACCGTGCCCCATTGCCGTTCGCTCAAGTAGGGCCCCCACTTTTTCCAGGTAGTGGTGCCTTCCCGGTGATCTCGAAGCCGTTTATCTTCTGCGGTCATGGGTTCTCCTGGAATGTTGGATGGGTAGAACTCTCAACGTATTTTGCTACGCTCTATAAGTTGTAGATTCCAAAAGTGTTCTATTGGGTGTTCTCAGACAGATGATCACGTAAATTGAAAAACATTCAGATATTAGCTCAAGATATTTGTTCTTGACTGGTCACTTCCTGGAACTCAAATACTCTCAGGGTCAGGGTGAGCTTTTTGCCAATCCGGCGTTCCAGAAATCGTTCTAACTCCTGAACCTGTTTGGCGGTTAAGGGTTTTCCTGACTTATTGCTGACGGTTATAGACAACTTTTCTGGAGTGTTTTCCCAGGGAAAGTTGGGGCCAGTCAGGGAAAGGTTGAGCAGTTGAGTCTGTTGACCCACAGTAACCGTTTCCCGTTGCAGGACTTCTTTCACCAGGGCTTTCAGTTGTTCCTGCCGGATCAGGGTAAACAGACCAAAGGTGAGTGGGATCAGCAGGATCCCTGTCAGGGAGGCAAACCATAGCAGGGCCCGCTGCATGCGGCGTAGATCGAGGGTGTACCCGCCCCAGATGAAAGTAAGGATGCAGGCCAGGGTAATGCCCAGTAAGTTGGTGAGAAATAGTAAAAATGCTCCACCACTATAGGGAAGGGACTGCTGCGATAGGGAAATACCCACGACGCAGAGGGGAGGCATCAGGGCCACGGCGATCGCCGTTCCGGCCAGAACATCGCTGATCTTAGGGCGAATTTTAGCAAACCCACTGACTCCGCCAGCAGCCAGGGCCACTCCCAGATCCGCCAGGGTGGGTTGGGTGCGGGCCAGAATCTCGGAGCCAAAGGAGAGGGCCGGAATTTGAAACAGGCTGCCAATCAGACTTGAGGTGAGAATTGCTACCGCTATACCCATGCCCAGGGCGTTCAAACTTTGCCGTAACAGAACCCGATCAGCCAGCAATGCGCCCAGGGCCAGTCCCCGCAGGGGGTTCATTAAGGGGGCGACAATCATCGCACCAATAATCACTGCGGCACTGTTGGTCAACAACCCCAGGGTGGCAATGATGCAGGAGGTAACCACCAGGACGATGAAATTGAGATTCAGGCTGGAATCATCTAACAGTTCCTGGTGCAGCTTTTCTGGGGGTTCTCGTTCGGCGGGAGGTTGCATGGGCAGGTTACATAGGATTGTGAATTTATTAAAAACCGGGACCTGATTTTTGAAAGAACGGTGGAGTCGCACTTTCAAAAATTAAAAATTTGGTTTTAATTAATTGGTGCTGCTTAATTGAAGAAATCAATCACCAGTTCTCCCCGTTGTACCTTCTCCCGAATAAACTGACGCACCAGATCTAGCTCTTCGATCATGACTTTACCGTTAGCCGCGATTTGGACTTTGATGGCATCCAGTTCGGCACTGGTGATTACCCCATCGGCAACGGATTTTTTCAGCAGGTCTTCTAGTTTCTTTAAATGTTCCAGATCTGCTGCGGTTAAGGGTGGTTGATTGGGACGTTCAATTTCCATACTGAGACTCCTTGTGTTAACAAAATCTACCCCTGATCTTGATCCTGCTTTTGTTTGAGCTGGCGAATGGCCTCCTGGCTCAGACCAATCAATAAACCGGCGGCAGCTCCAGCGATGATATATCCCGGTTTTTGCTCTCGATAGAAACCACCGGTGTAGGGAGTGGGAGCGAGTTTTGTGGCAATCAGGCCCAGCCCAATCCCGATCGCCATGGTGATTCCTCCGGCAAAACCTAGCATTCTGTAATTCATCCTGGCTCCTGGGAATTACTCTTGTACAGGCTGACTAAGCGAGCGATCAAAATGGCAGGGTACATGACTCCGGCGATCGCTTCTAAATCTGCAGAAACCCTGGCCAGGGTTGTAACCGGCAGAATTTCGCCATAGCCAACGGTGGTTAAGGTGACAAAACTAAAATGCAGGAAATCGGCCTGGTATTGGGATGGAGAGATACCGCTAAAAGCGCTGGAAGTTACACCATACAGGGCATCGTAAAAGGTTGCCCAGGCCAACCCCAACAGGAGATAGATCGCAATTCCTCCTTTAATCGTATCAGCGGTCACCTTTTCGGTTAAAAATATTTCTTTTTGAATTAAGAATACTGGTAAGCCAATCACGATGAGCAGAACAAGTTTGAGCAACAATTGACCATAATTCAATGCATCGATCGTGAGCCATTGGAAGAACCAACCCGGTAACAGTAACAAACTACAGATAATTAACAGGGTATAGAATCGTTTTATCCATCGGACTGGCTTGATCTGACGGACGATAGATAGCATGGAAATTAAGAAGAAGCTAAATCCAGCCAGCTTCGCCAGGTGATAACGTTCTGGTACAACAATTGCCAACAGAAATAAAAAAATAACTGTCAGCAACCGGTTGTACTTATTTTCTGTCAGTTCTACAAAGTCCTCTGAGTCCATAGATCACCCCTGAGCCCGGTTGTCAGATCATTTCATTTCTGGCTGTTGAAATCTTGCTGAATTGGATCTAGGATGCCCGGTAATTCCTGGTTCAGGCGGCCCGATCGGACAAAATCGATATAGGTGGCCACTTCGATCGCAAACAAATCCCGTTGCAGTTGTTCTGCCCCAATTTCCAGTAAGTCGGGATCTTGCTGACACAGGCTGTTGCTTTCCTGGCGCAGATGGGCTAACTGTTGTTGCACGTCCGCCTGTTTGGCTGCATGGGTGGCTGGTTCAACTCCGGCCAGGGAGGCTGGTTGTTGCAGGTACTCTAAAACCCGACTGAGGGCGGCCTGGCGACAGATCAGTTCCAGGTAGCGATCGCGCAGGGGGCTGAGTTCAATTAACTTGAGAGCTTCCAGGACTGGTTTTGCCGTTGACCCCTGGAGCAGGGTTGTAAGAAAGACAACTCCAAACACGGCCACCAGAACGGCTCGCCGTTCCGGCAATTCTTCTGGTACGCTCAGGGCCAGGGCCAGGGCTACCCCACCCCGCAAACCGCTCCACCAGAGCATGGTCTGGGTTCGCAGGTCAATATCGGACTGAGTCAGCCAGTTGTTGCAGAAGGTGAGGCCATAAATCACCACCACCCTGGTCGCCAGAACCGTCGCAAAGGCAAGACCGACCAGGGCTAAATCAGCACTATCTGTACCCAGGCGAAACTGCGCCCCAATCAACAAAAACAGGATGGAATTGGCAAAGAAGGAGATAAATTCCCAGAACTCACTGACGGCGATGCGGGTGCGCGGGTTCATGCCAATGCGGGAACCAAAGTTGCCTAAAATCAACCCACTGGCGACCGTGGCAATTACCCCCGAACCCCCTAACTTCTCGGCAATCAGGTAGGCCGAGTAGGCGGCTACCAGGGTCAAAGATTGCTCGACCAGGGGCAGATCAAACCGCTGGGTCAGGTAGGAGATGCCAAACCCGAGGAACATCCCGACCAGCAGGCCCACCCCCACCACTGTGAGAAAGTTGACCAGCAGATTTTGTGGGTCAAAGCTCTCGCTGCCCAGGGCGATCCCCAGCATCAGGCTAAAGGCGACGACGGCGGTGCCATCGTTAAACATACTTTCTCCCTCGACCAGGGCTTTGAGCCGGGGAGGGGCCCCCAGTTCCTTGAGCAGGGCACTCACAGAAACGGGGTCGGTGGCCGCCAGACAGGACCCAATTAGCAGGGCAACGGGTAAACTGATGCCACTCCAGGAGGCCAGGGGCAGGGCAATCCCGACCATGGTAATGACAACCCCTACAGTGACATACAGACCGATCGGTAACAGATCTCGCTTCAGGTCTTTCCAGCTGAGATTCCAGGCGGCTTCAAACAGCAGGGGAGGCAGAAAGATCCACAGGATCAGTTCCGGTGAGGGGGTGAAAAAGTGTATATCCAGAATGGCCAGCCCCATGCCCGTGATCACCAGCATCAGGGTATAGGGTACCTGCCGCAACCAGGGCACAATTTGGGACAGGGTTGCCACCACCAGCGCCGCAGAAATGATCAGCAAAAACTGCTGCAGGCTTTCTTCGATCGCGATGGTTTCTGTGAGCGTACTCAAGAGCATGGTGGGTTTGAATAGGGAGCTTCAGTTTCAACGGGGGTACTGGTGGTCAGAGCCGGTTCTTCCGGGTTCGCCGGTTCTGGAGACGGGGGGGCCGGCTTTTCTGGCCCGGGGCGAGAGCCTCGATCGAGATACCGTTCGGCCAATCCTTTAATCAGGATGTAGAGAACCGGAACCACCAGTAAACTCAGAACCGTAGCCACCAGCAAGCCCCCAAACAGGGCGGTACCCAGAGACCAGCGGGCGGCAGCTCCGGCTCCGGTGGCAATCACCAGGGGGAAGAACCCTACCAGGGAAGAAGCCGCTGTCATGATGATTGGCCTAAATCGCTCTTTTGAGGCTTTCAGCGCGGCATCGGTCAGCTTCAGACCTTCGGCTCTGGCCTGGTTGGCAAATTCGACAATCAGGATGGCGTTTTTGCTGGCCAGGCCGATCAGCATCACCAGGGCGACGTTGCAGTAAACATCATTGGTCAGCCCCCGCAGGGCGATCGCTCCTAACGCCCCCAGCAGGGCCAGGGGCACCGTCAGCAGAATAATAATCGGGTCAATGTAGCTCTCATACTGGGCCGATAGGGTGAGAAACACCATGATAATCCCAAAGGCAAAGATCAAGGCCCCCAGACCCCCTGCCGCCAGTTGTTCCCTGGCGATTCCGATCCAGTCTCGTCCCACCCCCGATAGGGCGGTGGCGGCGTAGGCCGAGTCCATTGCCTCGATCGCCTGCCCACTGCTGTACCCGGCGACTTCTGATCCCTGGAGTTTGATCGCCCGATAGCCGTTGTAGCGCCCAATCACCTGGGGGCCAGTTGTGCGGGAAATCGTGGCAATTTCTGAGAGCGGCACCAGCGCCCCATCTCGGGAACGGACATAGAGCTTACCGATATCATCGGGCGAGTCGCGGTAGATGCCATCGGCCTGGACGAACACCCGGTAATTGCGGTTGCCGAGGGTAAAGTCATTCACAAATTGGGAACCCAGGGTGGCTCCGACGGTGTTAAGGGCCTGTTGAAAATCGATGTTAAGGGTTTCCACTTTATTGCGATCGATGTCCAGACGCAGGCGGGGAGTGCCGGTGGTAAAGGTGGTAGAAACGCTGCCGGCCGTGGCTGGCTGTTGATTGGCCTGGGCCACAATCTGTCGGGCATTCTGGGCAAAATCATCGATCGAGAGCTGCCCACCGCTGCGATCCTGTAACTGCATTTCCAGCCCACCCGTCGCACTGAAACCGGGAATTGGGGAGGGGTTGACCGCCACGACAATCGCATCGGTAATTGTCTGAAATTTAGCATTTAAGCGCCGCAGTACCCTGTCTACGGTCTGATCCGGGTTGCCCCGTTGACTCCAGGGTTTGAGGCGGGCAAAAAACAGACCCAGGTTAGGCCCGTTGCCATCAAACCCGGAGCCACTCACCGTAAAGGTAGACTCAATTTCTGGAATTTCCTGCATCCGTTGTTCGGCCTCGGCCAGCACCCGATCAGTGTAACTCAGGGAAACCCCATCCGGGCCCTGGACAATGCCCACAAAGGCTCCCTGGTCTTCATTCGGAACGAAGGCGGTGGGTACGGCGGTAAACATATACACCGTTGCCAGTAACCCCGCGACAAATAAGCCCAGGATGATGTACCGAAGGGCAATGAAGAACTTTACCAGGCGCAGAAACCGATCGCTGACCCAGGCAAACCCCCGGTTAAACCGCTCAAAGAACCAGCCCAGAGGCCCCCCCATTGGTTTAGGAGGGCCCAGCAAAATCGCCGCCATACTGGGGCTGAAACTGAGGGCATTGAAGGTAGAAACCACGATGGAAAAGGCAATGATCAGGGCAAACTGCTGATACAGTTGTCCCGTGGAACCGGGAAAAAAGGCCACCGGGATAAACACTGCCAGCAGTACCAGGGAGGTGGCGATCGTGGCGCCACTCAATTCTTCCATGGAGGCGAAGGCCGCCTGTTTTGCGGTCATCCCCTGCTGAATCTTTTCGCTACAGGATTCGACGATCACGATCGCGTCGTCACACACTAACCCCGTGGCCAGAATCAAACCAAACAGGGTAAGGTTGTTAATCGAAAACCCGAACAAAAAGGCAAAGGCCATTGCTCCAATCAGGGCCACCGGAATGGCAATTAGCGGGATCACCGTGGTGCGCCAGTCTTGCAGAAAGATAAAAATCACCAGCACCACCAGCAGAAAGGCCTGGAGCAGGGTGATGACGACTTCCCGGATCGAGACTTCGACAAATTCGGTGGTGTCAAAGACCAGTTTGGTTTTGATCCCCGGTGGAAAGCTGGCCTCAATCTGCTGCATCTCCATGGCAATCCGATCGGCAATATCCAGGGCGTTACTACCGGGAGCCTGGTAAATCGCTACCCCGACCCCAACCCTGCCATTCACCCTGGCGTTACTGACATAGCGTTCTGCCCCCAGTTCTGCCCGACCCACATCCCGCAACCGGATCAGGCTGCCATCCCGGCCCCGCTGTACCACCAGATTTTCAAACTCGCGGGTATTGGCAAACCGCCCCTGCACCTGTAGCGGCAGCTCAAAGTTCTGGCCTGCCGGAGCGGGTTCCTGGCCGACGCCACCGGCTCCCACGACGACGCTCTGCGATCGCAGAGCATTTACCACATCCAGGGCCGTCAGGTTACGGCTGGCCAGGGCATTGGGATCGAGCCAGAGGCGCATGGCGTTAGGTTTATCGCCAAAGGCCGTGACATCCCCCACTCCCGGCACCCGCCGCAGCACATCAATAATGTTTTGATCGACATAGTTACTAATAAAAATGTCGTCGTAGTCGTCGGTTTCACTGTAGATGCCATAAATCAGCAAAATACTGCTGGAGGCAGCTTTCGTCGTCACCCCCAACTGCTGTACTGCCGTGGGTAACTGGGCCGTTGCCTGGGCTACCCGGTTCTGGACATTCACCTGATTGGTGTTTTTGTCGGTACTGGAACCGAAGAAAACCGAGATCTGACTGTTGCCGGCGAAGGTGTTGGAGGTCATGTATTCCATGCCTTCGACCCCGTTGATCTGCCGCTCCAGGACGCTGGTCACCGTATCTTCGACGGTATTGACATCGGCCCCACTATAGAGGGCTGAAACCTTAATCTGAATCGGAGCAATGTCTGGCAGGTAATTAATCGGCAATAGGGGAATACAAACGGCCCCTAGCAGCAAAATAATCAAAGTGCAAACCGTGGTCAGCACCGGTCGCTTAATAAACGGTGTGGCGATCGAAAAAACCATGGCTCCCCCTTAAGACTCTGGCTGAATCGGGACCCCATCTCGCAGGCGCAAGATGCCCGACACGACCAGGCTTTCTCCTGCTTTGACGCCATCGATCACCTGGTACCCCTGGCTCTGGATGTCTCCCAGCTTTAAGGGGCGCATACGGGCCACCTGCCTTGCCTTGCCCTGGGAATTATCGGTCTCAGCCACGTAGGCAAAGCTCTTGCCACTGACCTGCAAGACCGCATTGGTCGGAATCAGAATTCCTTTACCCTGCTCCCAGATGATGCGGGCTTCGACATGCTGACCGTTGCGTAGATTGCCCTGGCGGTTGGGAAACCGGGCCTTCACCAGCACGACCTGGGCGCTGGAGTCTACGGAGGGTGAAATGAAGTTGACCTGACCGGTACTGATTTGCTTGCGGGTCGTAGGGTCAATTAACTCGACGGTCAACCCTTTGCGTAACTGGTTAAGGCGGTTGGCCGGAACAGACAGGCGTAAATCGAGGGCATCATTTTGCACAATCGTGGTAATGCTCTGCCCCGTGGAAACGATATCTCCCACTTTAAACAGCACCTCTCCTACCGTTCCGGCAATGGGAGCGACCACCTGACGCAACCCGACATTGACGGCGGCGGCGGCCACCTGGGATTGGGCTTGCTGCACCGTAGCCGTAGCCTGGCCGACGACGGCCCGGGCCTGATTGATTGCCACCTGGGCCTGGGCTACCTTTTCTTCGGCCACCTGAACCCGATTGCTGGAGATTTCCAGATCTGTCCTGGCCCGATCGTAGTCAAACCGTCCGATCGCCCCCTGGCTTAACAAAAAGCTGGCCCGCTCAAAATTGGTTTTAGAAAGATTGCGGCTGGCCTGGGCACTGGATAACTCTGTCCGGGCCACGGCTAAACTCTTCTCCGCTGTTCTCAACTGCTGCACCATGGCCATCTGGTTAGCCTGGGCCACCCCGACTCCGGCCTGGGCTCCTTCCAACTGAGGTAGGGTTTGCGCCGGTTCCAGGGTCAAAATAGTTTCCCCCGGGTTGACCCGATCGCCCGGTTGCACCAAAATTTCGGTAATGCGTCCCTGGGTTTCTGGTCGCAGATCGACTTGCCGGGCAGATTCCAGAGTGCCGACAAACTCAGAGCTGCGGGCAACGGTGCTGGTTTGTAACACCTGCAATTTCACTGGCACTGCCTGGGGTGCCGCTCCTCTAGGATTTCCACCGCAGGAGACCAGACTGGTAGAGAGGAGCAACCCCAGGAGGGGGAGGAAACGGGGAACCGTGAGGGAAATAGCCCTTGTCCCGATTCGGTCGAAGTGTTGCATAGGTCGCAAAAAGCTGAGATGATTCGTTTCCGCTTGAGGGAGGGACTTGGGGTAGTCAGGTTATCTGAAACCGGACCCACCGGGATAGCCCTCCACCCCTTTGGCCACGCAAGTAAACTGAAGTCACTGATTACAAAGAGATATATCGGAACAGTGCTGTCCCAACTTTTTCTGTCGGAAAATCTTAAGAATATCCATCCCTGGAGTTGTTGGTTCACCGGTATCTGCGGTTATCCCGACGAATTTCCCGGCGAATTTCCCGTCTTACTTCCCGGCGCATTTCGCGGATTTCCCGTCTTACTTCCCGGCGGCCTTCGCGAATTTCCCGACGAAATTCTGCCGGACTATCGGCATCCATAATTTCCCGAATCGCCCGCCGTCGCGCATCTCGCACTTCTCCCATCTCCTGCCGCCATTCCCGTTCTACGGCTCCGTACCCGGCCAGGGCCTGCAGGGGGGCACCCAGGGTGAGCAGGAGAGAAATAGCGGTGAGTTTAACGGTTACCCAGAGCATAGAGGGTTTCACGGTGACTCTCCTTTCAGGCTATTTTGTTTCATCGCATCCTGAAATTGCTGGATGTACTGGGAACACTTGCTGCGATCGATACTCCCCGTTGCCCCTGCACCATAGGCAGCTGCATAGAAAAAGGCCCGATCGGAGCCAAACAATCGATTGATCCCGGTAAACGTGGTCATCACTCTTTTTTCAATGGTCTGGGCCTGATTAGAAGAAGAACACTGAAAGGTAGCTCCAGAAACATAGCCAAATTGTTGCAGGGCATCATCAAATTTTTCTTCTTCATCAGGGGTTTGGGCGATCGCACTGGTAGCGGCCAGACCCAGTAGTAGTAGCGTCAGTCCTATAACAGTCTTCATGGTTGTTCTACTCGAATTACCTCAAGGTCAGTGTTGATGGCTGCTTAGAGTGAATTTAATCAACCCTGGAACTTAGTTTTGGGGTTTCATGAATTTGCGCTCCTTCGCACCGCTATCTGCTGACTGAACTAAAGTTGCTACTGAGCATAGGGAATAAAAGTGCAAACCAGGTGTAGTTCTCGAGTTCCTTTGGGGCTGGCTACCCAGGGGATTTCACGGTAAGCAAATTAACAGTGAGCCTTCATCAAATCTGATCTTCGGACATAGCTGCACTCGCACCCCAGGGCAGACAATCCGGCAAAACCGGCTCGATACCATAAAGGCAACAACAGAGCATTTGGAAGGATTGCCGATGAAAACTTCAACCATCAATAGGGCGCAGGTTCCAGTGGTTGCCCCAGCCTACAATGGGGCCGATCGCAATGCCTGGATTTTTGGCTGGAATCCTCAGCAGGAGCTATGGAATGGGCGACTGGCCATGCTGGGTTTTGTCGCCTATCTGCTCTGGGATCTGGCCGGTTACAGTGTTTTGCGGGATGTCCTGCATCTGGTTCGTTAATCGCAGAATTTGCCTCTGAACTATCCTGCTCCCGTCAGGATCGGGTTCAGCCCCTGGTCAACCTTTGAATACCTGAATACTGTTATGCAAGCATCCACAAAGTTATCTTCCTTTTCCTCCGCCCCTCGTTACGCGGCTTTGGGCCTGGGCCTGTTTTTCCTGTTGTTAGGTCTGGCGGGCTTTGTCCCCGCCTTCGTCGAGCCTCCCAATTTTGTTCCGGCTGCGGGGTTTGGCTATCTGTTTGGGTTGTTTCCCACCAATTACTTCCACAATGCGATCGGCATTTTAGTCGGTCTCTGGGGGATTGCCGCTTCTACCAGTTTAAGTGGAGCCATTGTGTTCAATCGGATTTTTGCCATCGTCTACGCCGCCGGTGCAATTTTAGGTCTGGTGCCTCTAACCAATACCCTATTTGGCATTACTCCCCTGCTGGGGCACAATATCTGGTTAAATCTGATTGCCGCTGCGATCGCCTTTTACTATGGATTCATCAAACCCGTGGATGTGAGCAGCATGGGTACTTCCACCGCCCAACCCGGGGTGTGAAGTTACTTCAACGCTTGCTCAATTGCCGCTAAGGCCAGGGGTGCCATCACTGCGTAACCCCTGGCATTGGGGTGCAGTCCATCCTCTGAAAGCTCGGCTCTAAGCATCTGCTGCGAATCGAGCATCGGGCTGTAGTAGTCGAGGTAGGTATGGCCCTGGGTCAGACAGTAGCGGTGTAACCAATCGTTTAAGGTCTGAATTTGAGTTGGGGGACGGCCCACCGATCGGCGGACAGTACCATAGTCATGAATCGGTAGAACGGAAGCAAAAATCACCCGAATGTGATGAACCCGGGCCAGTTCGGCCATGCTACTGAGGTTGTCGGTGATCATGGCCAGGGTCATGGCTCCGGTGTTGCCTGCCAGGTCATTGGTGCCCGCCAGGATCAGGATAACCTTGGGCTGTAAGGCAATCCCATCGGGGCGTAGACGAAGCAACAGTTGGGGGGTGGTTTGACCGGCAATACCGCGATTAACATAGGGCTGGTTGGGAAAGTAGGTGGCTAAATTCCAGAATTCGGTGATTGAGTCACCGAAGAACACCACCCGATTTTCTCCCTCGATCGGCGTTGCCAGTTGGGCATTGGCCTGCTGGTAGAAGCCCAACTGGGGCCAGTCCTGCAGGCGTTGTCTGAGTTGCTTGAGTTCCTGGGGCCACTTAAAAAACATGATTCAATGCTCTGGCAGAAGCTCGTTTGCGATCGGGGGCAGGGGCAACCGGACGGAGAAAACCGTACCGGAGTTGACCTGACTGCTCAGGGCGATCGCCCCCTGGCAGGCATCGACATAGCGTTTGACAATCGCCAGGCCCAGGCCCGTTCCCTCGATGCCCCGCACATTGCTGGCCCGATAAAAGGGTTCAAACAGGTGGATCTGGTCGCTTGCGGGAATCCCAATCCCCTGATCCTGAATGCGAAAAATCGTATGTTCGGCTTCCATCTCCAGGTCAAAGGTAACGGTTGTGCCCGCCGCAGAATATTTGACCGCATTAGAAAGTAAATTAACCAGAATTTGTCGCAGCACCTTTTCATCTACAGAGACAAGGGTAGGGCCAATGCCACTCGTGAATTGAATTACACATTTAGACTGGGTTGCCAGGTAAATCTCTTCAATCAGGGTTTGACAAAACTCAACTAACTCCAGGGGTGCGGGCTTCAAGTCGATTCGATCGGTCTCTACCTCCCCAATCGCTAAAATATCATTCAATAACTGGGTCATCTGCTTGACCGCCAGCCGAATCCGCCCCAGGTATTGCTCCCGTTTGTCTTCAGAAAGCTTTACCCTTTTGTGCTGCAGTAACTCTGCTGCCAGGGAAATCGTGGTCAGGGGCAGGCGCAAGTCGTGGGAAGCCATGGCCGTAATGTATTGTCGGAACTGGTTCAACTCCTGCTCCTTGGCCAGGCTTTCTCTAAGTTGGGTTTCAATGATTTCCCGCTCTAAAATCTCCGTTTGCAGCTTCTGGTTCGTCTGACTGAGTTCATCGGTGCGCCGTTCTACGGTCTGGTGCAAAAACTCCAGCAATTCATACATCTCTAGAGGGTCAAAGACCCGCAGCAAGTTGCCCTGGGTCACAATTCCCTTCAGTTCCCCCTGGTCGCCGGTCACCACCAGTCGGCGAATGCGATGCTGTTGCATTAATTCCTGGGCCTGCAGCAACGGATCGGACGGACGAATCTGGAACAGGGGTGTACTCATCACCGCCTCCGCAACCAGGGTGGACAAATCCAGTTCTAAAGCCTGGTATTGCACAATGTCCCGTTCCGTAATCAGACCCTGGGGATAGAGGGATGCAGAACCAGACTGGCTATCCCCTTGAGTTAACACAATAGAGCTGACTCGATGCTGAATCATCATCTGAGTCAAGGCCAGAATGGTCGTAGAAACGGGGGCAGAAACCACTTCCTGGGCCATGACATCCCGCACCTGTTTCCACTTCAGCATGTTCAGCGGTTGCAGGGCTTTGCGGATGCTACCGGAGCTAATTAGCCCTAAAATTTTCCCATCCTGAGACAAAACCGGGAGGTGACGAATATTATGCTCCCGAAAAATTGAGAGAGCGGTCAGCAAGCTCTGGTAAGGATCATGGGTCAGCGTGACGACGGGCTGGCTCATCACCTGCTCAATTTTGAAATCGCGCCACTGGATCTGGGCGGCGGTTAACTTGACCAGATCATGCTCGGTAAAGATACCCAATAACCGCGATCGCTCGACTACCAGCACCGCACTACTGGCCTGTAACAGAGTTGGGTCAAAGGTATCACTTGCTCCTGCGGACAATCCGCACTGCTGGTTGACCCGGCTCATCAAAGCAATCACCTGGATTAGCGGGGTACCAGGGGCGACCAGGGTGGGATTGGGGTCAATGGTTGTTTCCAGGGACGGGAGATAGGCAGATAAGCTGTCAAGCTGCATGGTCAGGGGGTGGGATAGGGAAACCGTCACTTTTCCAGGGGGAGGAGTACCTAATTTAGAATGCCTTACTCCCCTTTAAAAATGACACAGATGCCTGTAATGGCGTAATTCGTCTGTTTCTGGGCAGCTTGTTCTGTCGGAATGGTATTAATATCAGATCTGGTAATTAACTCTGATCACTAATTATTCGTCGCTCCTGGGAGGTTAGGCGCTGGCCTGCATAGGAAGTCATCCTTTGCCCAAACTTTGTATAGCAAGTCACTCAATCTCTCGTTTTTTTAGCAAGCATGATTAATGAGGATACTCCAGCATGAAAATTTTGCTGGTTGAGGATGATCCCCTGGCGGGAACCCTTCTTTCAACGATGCTTTCAGCCTGCCGTTATACGGTTGACCTGGCAACGGATGGCCAGCAGGGATTCGAACTGGCAGACCAGTTAGACTACGATCTGATCGTGCTGGATGTTCAGCTACCGAAGCTGAATGGGATTCAATTGTGCCAGCAGTTGCGGGCCCGGGGTTGTTCTACCCCAATTCTCATGCTGACGGCCTGTGATTCCAGCGAAGATGTGATCCAGGGATTGGACGCAGGGGCGGATGATTATGTAGTCAAGCCCTACGAACCCAAACAACTGGCAGCCAGAGTGCGATCGCTCCTGCGGCGACGAGAAAAGGTATTGTCTTCCCCGGTTTTGCAGTGGGGCGATCTGACTTTGAACCCTGTGTCCGTAGAGGTGACTTACCAGGGGAAGCCAGTTTCAATGCGGCCCAAAGAGTACAGCCTGTTAGAACTTTTCCTGCGTCACCCGCAGCGGGTGTTTAGCCGTAGTGCCATCCTCGATTTACTCTGGCAGGCAGACGATAGCCTGGTGGAAGGAACGGTGACCAATCTGATTAAAGATTTGCGACGCAGGCTGAGATCCGCTGGTATTAACCAGGAGGTGATTGAAACCCTCTATGGTCTGGGCTACCGGTTAAAAGCTCTGCCCACCGAAGGCCGCCCTGGCAGCGAAATGGCTGAAGCAGGGGCTCCAGCCAGGGGGCAAACGTTCCCTGCTACCGTCGGAGCTAACGACACCAGCGAAGGGCAGGAGGGCATTCAGAGCAGTATTGCAGAACGATTTCACAACTCCCTGGGGGGCCGGTTGGCCCTGTTGGATATGGCTCTGCAAGCCCTGCAAACCCAGACCCTGGCCCCGGCACAACAACAACAGGCCCGGGAAGAAGCCCATCGTCTGGCAGGTACCCTGGGCCTATTTGGCTATAGCCCTATCGCCGAGGTTGTGCGGCAGATCGAACAACTGCTGGAACTGCCAGATCCAGGGGGTGTTCCAGAGGCTACCCTTAGTCAATTGCGAACTGCTATCCAACAACTTCCTGCAGGCTCTGAAGCCGGTCTGTCAGAGGGGCTGGAGCCAGCGGAGGCAGAGGTGTCAACGCCAGGGATTCCGGGAGATTGGGCACCCCGATGGGGTAGCCTGGTGGAGGGCAAAGTGGCGGTTGTCGATGATGATCAGTTGGCCCTGGAGGCTCTCAAACAGGTGCTTCAACCCTGGGGCTTTCAGGTGATTGGGTTCACCGATTCCACCCTGTTCTGGCGGCAGTTTCCTGTACTTCAGCCTGATTTAGTCTTGCTCGATTTACAGATGCCTGAACTGGGAGGGATTGAACTGTGCCAGCGCATCCGGCAACATTCTACCCATGGCGATGTACCCATTTTGATGGTGACCGCCTATACCGATGAAACCTCGATTCAACAGCTTTTTGGGGCAGGGGCCGATGACTTTATCAGTAAGCCGGTGGTGGGCCCGGAGTTGGTGACCAGGGTATGCAGTCGATTGCAGCAGCGTACCGATCATCCGGGGGCGGCCTCGCTCCCCCGATCTCCGATCGACCCCACGCCGATTGATCCCCTGACCCAACTACCCAATCGTCCCAGCTTTGAAGAAAAACTCTGGCAAAATTGGCAAATTCTTCTGACAGCAGCCCTGCCCTGTGCCCTGATTTTAGCGAACCTGAACGATTTTCGGGGGTTTAATCGTCGTCACGGCTATCGGGCCGGAGATGCTTGCTTACAACAGGTGGCCCAGATTCTCCAGGCCACGATCGGCCCCTGGCCGCAGGAAGGCTATGCTCCGCCGCCCCACCTCGATAGCTCTCAAGCCGCCTGTTTTTCGCCCCTGCTGGCCCGCTATCGAGGGGATCAGTTCGTGCTCTGGTTGCCTGGTATTTCTCCCCATGCCACTATCCAGATGGCGGAAGGATTGCTTCAGGCGCTTACCCAGGCCCCGGTTTCCTACGGTAATGCTCTCTCCTCGATCTCGCTTTCCCTGGGAATTACGACGATGCAACCCCAGGCGAATTGTAGCCTGGATGATCTGCTGACTACGGCCGAACGCGCTTTACAACTGGCCAGGAATGGTGACAATCCCTATTGCTTGCTTCCCTGCAGGCAGATTGCTGGATGAGATAGGTAGTCCTCCGCTCCGCTTAACCCTACTTTCGTTTGGTTATCCCTTTTGCTCTGACCTCACCGTTGGTAAAACCATTAGGTAAAACCATTATTTACTGGCATGGTGATAACTCTAAGGCAGGAGTGAAGTAATTGGCGGTAGCAGGTTGTACTTTACCCTCTCGATCGTTAACGGTGCGATGACAGGATGATAAGATTAACTCTTTGTTCCTGATTTCGTTTATGACAAAACGTCTTCTCATCATTGATGATGATAGCTTTATTCGGGATGTGCTTCAGGCTACCCTGAGTCGGGTGGCCGGATGGTCAGTAATCACTGCTTCCTCAGGAGTTGAAGCTTTGATTCTGGTCAGGAGTGAAGGGGTAGATGGCATCCTGTTAGATATTTCCATGCCCGGTATGGATGGTTTCATGGTGTTTGAACAATTACAGGCTAATTCTTTGACTTGTAAGATTCCTGTGATTTTATTGACTGCAAAAGCGATGTCTCCAGACGCTACCCAGCTGGTAAAAATGGGATTTGCTGGAGTTATTGTCAAACCGTTTAATCCATCCATACTCTGCACTCAAATTTCTGATTTATTGGGTTGGCAAATTTAAATCATGAAGCTACTTGCGATCGCGGTAAGACCAGTCAATTTACCAATCCTGAACCCAATCTTTTTGGTGTCAGTCTGTAATACAGGTATAACATTTATAAAATAGGTGTCAGCAAGACCGGGAGAGCTAAAACCTCCGCCAGGTCTACCCTATTCCCATTTCAACTGAGATAACAATAGTTATTTTAATTCGGTGGTATGTTTCGTTGTTCCTGGAGTTAACAATTTCTGTGAAAGGCAAATATTAATGCTCAAACTCCATGCAGAAAACGGAGCAATTCTGACCTTTTCCGACTGCGATCGCAGCAGTTTAAAGATTTACTGCGATCGTGAAGTTCAGGTTACTCCAGCCCGCAAGATTGTTTACGGAGTTGAGGTTAAACAGCTCTTTTCGCTGGCTAAGGGCTTCTATTCTATAAGGCAGGCAAAGAATCATGAAAAAACCATCCAGTCAACGAAATTTTTCCAGAAGAAACCTCCTGCAGGCTGGAGCAGGGCTGGTGGGGACTGGTTCATTAACCGCCTGGTTAGGAACAGATGCTCTGGCGCGTACCCTGGAGCCGCAAGCTGCCCCTGCCGAACCAGATTTGCTCCAGCATTCGCCGCTTCTAGCCAGTGCTGGTAGTTCCCAGCCCAGTAGTCTGTCTCCCGACCAGGCCCTGGCCCAACTAATGGAAGGCAACCAGCGATTTGTCACCAGGAAGCGGCTCAACCCCCATCAGGGAGCTACTCGCCTGACGGAAGTGGCGACCGGCCAGGCTCCCTTTGCAGCTATCCTGAGTTGTGCCGACTCCCGGGTTGTGCCAGAAATAGTCTTCGATCAGGGGATTGGAGATCTGTTTGTGGTTCGGATTGCCGGTAATATCGCGATCACCGAAGATATTGCCAGTGAAGAGTATGCCATTGGTGTTTTGGGAGTGCCTCTGTTGATGGTGCTGGGGCATGAGCGGTGCGGAGCCGTAGCAGCCGCTTTAGAGGGCGGAGAACTGCCCGGAGTGATTGAATCCCTGGTGTTTGCCATCAAGCCAGCGGTGCTTGCCTCCGCCGCAAAACCCGGCGATCGCCTGACCAATGCCATCCAGGCCAACGTTCGGTTGCAGGTAGAGCGCCTGCAAACTTCTAACGTCATTGCCGCTGCCATAAAAGCAGGCAAACTCAAAGTTGTGGGTGCTTACTACGATTTAGACACGGGCAAAATCAGTTTAGTTAGTTAAGTGGCGTGAATTTAATAAAACCCGGAACTTAAGTTTTGAAAGCGTGGCTTCACTCCCCTTTCAAAACTTAGGAATCTGATTTTAATGAGTCTCTGCTCCTGAGTTTTCAACCTTGGCCCCTACGAGGGGCAATTGGGGCTCGGCCTGAGACTTGATCAGTGCTGCCAGCTGACGACGCATGATGATGCCGGGCTGATCGGAGGGGATATGCTGCTCGGCCATCACATCCAGAGGGGTGTCATAGTCGGTAGACTCTAAAACCACCCGGTCTTCATCAACCACCTGGCGATCGAAGGCAATGATATCCGCAGCCCTGGCATCGGTTTCCCGGTCGTTGCGAAGGCAAAACTGGACAATTTGCGATCGTCGATCGTCGATCGGAGTCGCTGCCGTAAAAATCAGATGCATCAACCCATTGGGGTAAGTGATTTTGAGAGTACGGCTGAACGGCGGGTACCAGGTAGATTCGACCTGGCGGACAGTCAGGCGATCGGGGATGTTGAGGTTGAGCTGCTGACTGGGGGGGTTAACCACGGGCACCGTTGCATACACCTTTAACCCCAATTCCAGGGGAACTAGCTCCGACCTGGCCGGTTGGGGCTGCTCAACGACACCAAAGGATGCTGCGTGGACAATACTAAAGTGGGCATTGTCAAAGGAATTTTCCATTACCCGCAGACCACTACAGTTCCAGGGTTCGTAGAACTGGGGAATGAGTCGATGGGCCGTTACATCGGCTTCAGGAATTTCGGGCAGGGGCAGGAGGGGCTCTGACGATAGGCAGACCCAGGCGTAACCATAGCGTTCCCGGCAGAGATAGGAGGGGACTCGATAGGTTTTGGGAAGAGCGGCCTCCGGGGCGAGTTGGGGGACTTTCGTACAGACTCCTGCGCTATTAAAGGACCAGCCATGATAAGGACAGCGCACACAACCTTGCTGCACAATCCCCATGGAGAGTCGGGCCGAACGGTGGCAGCAGCGATCGGCCAGGGCCGCCGGTTGGCCTGTTTCGCTTAACCAGAGAACGAGAGGCTGACCCAAGAGGGTGAAGGCCTGGGGGCCAGCGGTCAACTGGGCGATCGGCATCACAGGATACCAGAAGCGCCGCAGAACAGGTTCTTGAGTGACTAACATAGGAAATTGCTAAAGATTGGTAGTCCGAAAGTTGGAGTCAGGGCTACTGGGTCAGGCTGACTTCTGCTGGCTGAATGGGGATGACAGGCTGGACGGTAGATTCTCCAGACCGGGCCTCTGAGCGCCGTTGCTCGACCTCCCCATGGTCCCGCAGGAGTTTGGCCAGACGGTGCCGCATGATGATGCCCGGTCGATCGGAGGCCATGTGTTGCTCTTCCACCAAACTCAGGGGGGCATCGTAATCCGTTCCTTCTAAAATCACCCGGTCTTCAGAAGTCACCTGGCGATCGAAGGCAATGATATCCGCCGCTTTTGCCTGCTCCTCGGTGTCGTTCCGCAAACAGAACTGCACCACCTGGGAATGCTGGTCGTCGATCGGAGTGTAGGCCGTGAAGATCAGGTGTTCTAACCCATTCGGGTATTGAATTTTCAGGGTGCGGGCAAAGGGCATATACCAGGTGCGCTCGTTGGTACGAATCGTTTTTTCGCTGGTAATGCCGAGATTTTTCTTTTGCAGTTCCGGGTTCAAGACTTCCAGCCAGTGCTTCATCACAAAGCCCGAGTCGGTTTCGCTCACCTCGTCAAGCGGCGGCGGTTGAGGGTTAGACTGATCGCCCCAGGAACTGGCATGGACAAAGTGGCCGTGGGCACTGTCAAAGGAGTTTTCGATCGCCCGCAACCCCCCGACCTGCCAGGGTTCATAGAACTCATGGATAAACCGGAAGCTGGGATCGGAAAACTGAGGAATTTCTGGGATCGGGTGCAGGGGATTTTCATCCAGGCAAACCCAGATATACCCATAACGCTCAGTACATTGAAAAGCGGGAACCTGGTAGCTTTTCGGGATAGGGGCCCCGGCTTCCAACTGGGGAACTCTGGTACAGTTGCCCGCAGCGTTAAACTCCCAACCATGGTAGGGACAGCGGACACAACCGTCTTTCACAATGCCCTTCGAGAGTTGTGCCGAACGATGGCAGCAGCGATCGGCCAGAGCCGCCGGTTGGCCCTGGTCGGTCAGCCAGAGTACCAGGGGTTGGCCCAGCAGAGTGAAGGATTCGGGCCCGTGAATCAAGTGGTCGCGGGGGATGACGGGATACCAGAAGCGTCGCAGTACAGGCTGGCGAGTCGTAAGCATGGAAGATTCTCCAGGGGAAGATGGGCGGGCTCAAGGCAGGGGTAGAACTCCGGGTTCCGACATTTCAGGGTTAGCTGTAAGGGGCAAACTCGCAGGGATGTTTCCTGCATCGCTCTCCAGAGGATAGCTATGAGCGGAAGCACAACCATCCGGGAGTTCGTGTATGCTAAATATACAGGAGTAAATTCTTTATTGTATTCTCTCTTGTATACAAGAGAAGGTAGTGGCTTTACCAGGGGTATTTCTGTATCCTGTGCTACTATTTTCCGATTCTATTGAAAACTGGAGTCGTTCAGTGGCTAAAGCAGGCTCCCGGGCTTCCCGGGCAGAGCATAAAGCGGGTAGTACCGTCGATCGCATCTATGAGCAACTCAAGCAGATGGCGATGAACTATAAGTTTCGCCCCGGCGAGCCGCTCAATGAAGTGGAACTGGCAGCCTCCTTTGAGGTCAGCCGTACTCCCCTGCGGGAGGTGCTAAACCGTCTGGTGGCCGAGGGGTTGTTAGACTTTGTGCCCCGCAAAGGGTTTTCCTGCAAACCCTTAGATACCAAACGGGTGTTTGATCTCTACGAAGTGCGCTGTGGCCTGGAAATGATGAGTGCCCGACTGGCAACGGAGCGGGCCAGCGACGCAGAGTTGCAGACCTTGCTGCAGGTCTGGAAAGAGGCGGCCCAGTCTTTTTGTCATCTCACCCCCCTGGAATGCGCCCGTTGTGATGAGCGGTTTCACGAGCAACTGGCTCAGCTTTCCCGCAACAGTGAACTGCTACATTTGTTGCAAAACATCAATGCCCGGGCCCACTATTTGCGATTGATTTCCATGGAGCAGGAGCCTTTTCGCCGCAACACCTGTTCTGAACATCACCTGATCTTGCAAGCAATCTGCGATCGCAACCCGGAAGCGGCGGTCAAATGTATGGCAGCCCATGTCAGTCTGCGGCAGGAACAACTGGTGGAAGTGATTAAGGAGGGAGTCGCACGGCTCTACATGACCTGAAGCCCTGCTCTATTTCCATCAGCAAACCTTATGGAATGTAAAGCAATCTCCAATCGGAAAAGACTTGTGATTTTGTAAAATCACAGTTACATTTGTTTACATAAGCCTGGATTCGGTTGCAAAGGCTCTGCAACCCCCAGTATCAGGGCAATCAATTACTCGGCTTCTGCCAGTCTCTCAAAGCTCTATCCATCCATAATCGCAATTTTCCGGCCCGTAAGCAGCACTTACCTGCTCTGGTGGTTTCGCTTCTCCTCTCGTCAGTTAAAGAGATCGGGCTACCCGGTTCAACAGTTTTCCTAGTGTGGATTTCTCCAGACTCCTGATGATAAATTGGGAGTTTTTTATTGGGCATTCCAAGAGATAGCCTGACTGAAATAAACTGAAATTTTCCAGGTATGCCGGGGCATCAGCCTACCTGCAAGCTTCCCTATTCCTGAGTTTAACTAAATCCCTTCAGCAATCAAGACCAGATAATCCAGGTATAGAATTCATTTCAGTTCGCTTGCGCTTGAAGCAATGTTCTTTCATACCTGTTGAGACTAACTCCATGAATATGCAAGCTTTTCTGCCACCACTGGCTCAGACCTCTACTACGGCTCCCCTGGTCGCGATCGATCCCAGGGTCGATCGCTATCGGGAGTGGGCTTACAGTACTCTGGATGAAGCGATCGTCTTGATCTTAGAGCCTCACCAGGATGGAGTTGAACAGATTACCAGGGCCATGCAGCATCACCGGCAAGTCACTCATCTGCATATTATGGCTCCCACGGCCCCCGGTTGTCTCTACCTGGGCGATACCCAACTCAGTCGGAAAACCCTGGAGGTTTACGATCTGTACCTGATGAGTTGGTTTTTATCCCAGTCTTTCAATTCTGACTGCTATTTGACTCTTTATAGTTCTAACCTGGCGATCGGAACGGTGGGAACTGACTTGATTCAATCCTTGCACAAGCTAACGGGAGCAACGATCACCGTCTCGCCCCGATCGCTGGATAACACCTGGAATATTACAGAAATATAAGCAAAGCCCACCTCTTTCAAGGGTGGGATGTAGCGGGTTGGGGCTTTAGCCCCAGTTACCCTTTCCCCTGAGCTTCAATGTATTTTTGAATGTAGTGTTTGAGACATTGCCTGCGGTAGAGCAGAAATAGCTACGAGTCCACATTGAAGGCAGTTTCAGTAACTCGGTCAATTCCTGCCTCAGGTTTTTAGCAGTCGCCCCTTTGATTCGGTGCATAAGTTGAGCAGAAGAAATATCAGGGTGATCGTTAATAAATAGATGAATGTGTTCTGGCTCAATTGCAAGGCTAATCACCTCACAATCCAACTCTTTAACAATGTCGTGAATCAGAATTTCTAGGCGTTGTTTGACGCTACCAGTCAATAGAGTTGTCGGGAAATAAGAACGAAGTTAGCCAACATAAGCGTTTGAATTGTTCTTCCTATGCTGCAATCAAGTTAAGGCTCGCAGCAAGCGGTCTTGTTTCAGCACCCGGTCAATGTTCAGCATCTGCCCGACCCATTACTGCTCTCTATTCTCCCTTATTTCCCGACAAGTCTAATAAGTAGCTGGGCGCAATTAAACTGAAGATGATTTTGGGGCGTAGCCCCCAAACCCCCTTCTCACAGTTAATTAAAGCTACCTACTTACTTCTGGCTCACAGTTCATCGCTCACAGTTCATCGCTCACAGTTGCTGATTAATGCGCTCTTTTGCTAACACCCGATATTCCCAGAAATGCTCTCCCGCTGCACACAGCCCTAAGTACATATTGAGAGCCTGCGGTTTTTTGAATAACACAGTCCAGAGTTGATACCAGAACTGTCCTCGGATTTCCGATCGGCAGATTCCCTGATACCAGACCAGTTGAGCAATTAAGCGCAATCCCTTACCTAGCGGAAATTGCATTGTTTGCTGCTTCCGCTGCAAAGACTCTATTTTGAGGCATTGTTGAAAACAGCGTTTCAAATAATTTTGGGGTTCATACAGACTCCAAAACCCTTCAACATACTCTCTAGCAATCTCGGTAATCGGGCGAGTCGGAATAAAGTTCATCAGAGTATTTTGATCCCCCGTTGGATGACTATCGCTCGCAATTAAACGCTGCTCTTTTTTCAACCGCTCCCACAGGGCGGTGTTGGGTAACGCTTGCAGAATGCCTAACATGGGTTGAGGAATACTCGTCTGTTCAACAAAGGCTTGAATGCGATCGCCTGCGCCTGATTTCTCGCCATCAAACCCAAGAATAAATCCTGCATAGATTAACAGCCCTGCCTTATTAATCTTGTCACAGGCTTCTACCAGGGGATTGCGGGTATTTTGCAGTTTTCGAGTTACTTGTAAACTATCCTGATCCGGCGTTTCAATGCCCAGGAAAACGGCAAAAAAGCCTGCTTCACCCATAAGTTGCAGCAATTCATCATCTTCTGCCAGATTGACCGAGGCTTCCGTAATGAAGGTGAATGGATAATTGCGATGTTGCATCCAGGGAATCAGTTCTCTCAGAAAGTGTTTAACGTTCCGCTGATTCCCAATAAAGTTATCATCTACAACAAAAAGTGAACCGCGCCAACCTAAATCATACAGAGTTTGTAATTCAGCCAAAGCTTGACCTGGTTCTTTTGTGCGGGGTTTGCGACCATAGAGCGAAATAATGTCACAGAATTCACAGTTGAATGGACATCCCCGTGAAAACTGGATTGCCATCATCAAGTAAGCATCTCGTTGAAGCAAATCAAAGCGTGGCATGGGGCTTTGTGTCACGTCTGGCTTTTCAGAGGAACGGAAGATTCCCTGAGTCTCGTTCTGATTGATCGCCTCCAAAAATTGGGGAACGGTCATCTCCCCTTCGTCCAGAATGAGAAAATGGGCTCCCACCTCTAGAGCATCTTGGGGAACAGAGGTAGGATAAGGTCCACCAACCGCGACTTTTTTGCCTGATCGAACGGCTTTCTGGATCAGCGCCTGGAAATCTGACTTCTGAACGATCATGGCGGAAAGAATGACCAGATCGCACCACTCCCAATCTGCTTCATCTTCACAAGCAACATTGCGATCGTAAAATCGGATATCCCAAGTGGAAGGTAGCAGCGCCGCAACTGTAATAATTCCTAGAGGTGGAATCACTGCTTTCAGTCCTGCAATTTCCATAAAGCGATCGTATGACCAGAAGGATTGCGGAAATTGAGGATAGAGCAACAATGCTTTCATAAAGACCTGTGATTACTAAAGTTGGCTCTAAGGATCTTCAGAAAATTACACCGTTTAATTAAGCTCTGCATGATCTTCGTTGCCCTTTTCTAAGGGTGCCCGGGCATTGACTCATGGCAGGGACTACAGCGCCAATATAATCTTCTAATTAAAAAAAACCTTAGGTCAGCCGAATCTAAACTTCATAGATCTAAAGTAGGAAAAATTTGTAAAGTTGATTAGTTGTGGCTTCAACAGTATTTAAGACAACCAATTTAAGACAACCAATTTAAGACAACTAATTTTATTGTTGATGACTTGGTAAGAAGGCGTAATTTTTTGTTAAAAGGGGGAGTGGGAGCGTTGCCCCCAGGCAGCGGGTTTCACCCCCTCCACCCCTAAAATCATCTTTAGTTTAATTACACCCAGCTACTTACACAGTCAGCGGTGTCAACAATATCAGCTATGGATTTTACCTGGTATGGGTCATCCGCTACCGGTATCAGTACGACAAACCTATGATTGAATTTCTGTTTGAATGCTGCAATACCTCGGTTGTAAGTTGAATCAGGCAGTACATTTAATCAAACAAACCTTCTACAGATTGCCGGAAAGCAATTAAAGCGTGATTCGATTGAAGTGGCTTCAGGTCTTCAAATAGTTGATCGGATATTTCTGAAGCAACAATCGTTTTGATCTCAATATTGGTGTTATAACCAGCCATGTCACCCATCCGTCTGCCATGACTGCCTGCACCCTGCGCCGGAATGATTGTGTAACCCGATACCTTCAATTTTATTAGTAAGGTAATGAGCCGATCTTGCAATACTGCTTCACCAATGATGGTAACGAGAATACCGGATGCTAAGGAAGTAGACATAAAACCTCTGGAACTGTATTTGTATTGAAATTACTCAATGAATTAATTGCGCCCTACGGCGTTTCTCACACCAGTAAGGTACGGGGGGTGTGGAGTCTGCGTGCCCGGCCAGGGGTGAAACCCCGGCACCCCATTTCCCGTCTCTTATTTACATGAAAAAGGTTATAAGTAGGCAGGCGTAATTTTTTGTTGAAAGGGGGGGAGTGGGGGCGTTGCCCCCAGGCAGGGGGTTTCACCCCCTCCACCCCCAAAAATCATCTTCCATTTAATTACACCCAGCTACTTATCTCCTTAAGAGAGAAAGTGTGATTGGTCAGTATTACAGCGTTTTTATACCCGATCGATGCGAATTCTTTTATGAGTTGCTTCATACTGACTGGATGAGCGATCGCCCGGATGTTGAGCCCGAGACAAACCCAGGCCAAGACTGACAAAATGTAGGTAGGAGCGACGATCGCTCCAATGATGAACCAGGTAAGATCATGCAATAACAAAGCCAAAGCCAGAAAGCCTGCCGCAGATACTGGCCCATACACTTGTGCTGGGGGAAGTTGGACTATCAACTATTTTGGATTGCCAAATAGATCACTAATGGTTCCATCATGTCTTTTAGGATCTTTCTTCTGCTTTTTAGTTTCATTGGACTCTGCTTTCGGTTTTTTGACTTCTTTGTTCCCTTTTTTTTGTTTTGACATAACGCCTTTAATTTTAGTAAACATCAACCGACAGATAAATTTGCTATTAATTAACCTATCGTTAACCAGTAACAAAGTTTTATCAGGCATCTGGATAATTTGCAGATTCTAAGTAATCATTCTGTGTCTTGCATCTGGTATTTTGGCTCCCTCAAACTTGTGCCCTCAAACTGCTGCCAGTAAAGTAATGAGTGAAGTTAATTCGGTTAATAACGGGAATCTGGAGCAGGTTACTTCCCCTTCCACACTACGTTGAAGCATCGGACTGACATTGCTTCCAGAGTCAGACATGAACTACCCCATTGGGCATCTTTGCTCCGCTGAGTCTTGCCCTATCAATTTTGGCTCCCTCAAGATCTGCTCCCGTCAAGTCTGCCTGATCTAAATAGGCTCCATCTAAATCTGCATCACTGAGGTCAGCGTCTCTTAGATTCGCACCACATAAATCGGCTCCCCGCAGGTCAGCTCCACTCAAATCAGCTTGGCTGAGGGTGGCTTTTCTTAAATCGGCTCCCCCTAAATTGGCCTCACTTAAGTTAGCACCGCTCAGATCGGCATGAGTTAAATCTGCGCCACTCAGATAAGCACCCCTCAGATCAGCATGGGTTAGGCAAGCTTGAATCATTTCTGCACCGGCTAAATTCACTTGATTGAGCTTTGCTTGATTGAGGTGAGCTTCAGTTAAGTCTATCCCACGTAAATCGGCTCCAACCAATTCAGCACCAATTAACTTTGCACCAATTAACTTTGCGTTTATCAAGCAAGCCTGAACCAGACTGACATGGCTAAAATCCCGGTGGCCTGTTGCATAGAGTCTCAAAATTTCTTGAGCGTCCATATTGTGTCCTGAAAAATAGAGTAAGAAAATTTGGTGATATAGCATTTCTCACACCAGTGAGATACAGGGGGAACCCCTGCTCCCCATTTTTCGTACCTTACTTCCATGGAAAAATTCTTATAAGGTAGAAAAATTCTAAATGTTAATTAGACTGAATTACTTCTGAACAATAAGCTGTTCTATTGTTGCAGAACAGGAGAACAGTCAGATCAATGAAAAAATACTCGGGAATGATTTAATTGTCTGGTTCAGCTTGCAAGGCGTAAAAACCGTTGCCTGGGTTTAAAAGAACAATACGACTCAACCTGACCCACCCTGGGAATACCTAACTAACGAGAACAGAAGTCAGAATCAGCATGAGAACAAAGAAGAAAGCTGCTGCTCCTAAAATCTTATACTGCCACTGTTGTCGAGGTGAAGGATAATCGGACGGGTAGACATCTGGCTCAATTGCAAAGTTATTGATCAGCCCTTCATCATCAATCGTATAACCAACTGCAAAAGGAATACCAGTCGATTGATCCTTGTCATGACGGATATTGGCTTGAACTTCAGCCGGGATTAATTCAGTCCCATGGCTATACTGCTTTTCATCTTGCTTGAGAGCTTTCCCCTGGGTTTTGGTGTAGTTCACGGGATACCTCAGTGGACTTTATACCTATGATCATAACCTATTTAAAAATAATTGGCTGTTAAATGAAGTAGATATTACTAAAGCAGTCTGGCAATGACTCACAGCATTACATGGAGTGAATTGCTTCTATATATAACGGAGTTGATTGGAGATAAGTCTTATAAAAATTACGAATTGTCAGATTGATTGAGTAGTTTCTCTAACCTAAATATTTTTGAATCAGTCAATAGATGATCTTCCTTATAATCTGATACCGTTGTTGAGCCGGGGTATACTGAGAGATCTGTAAATTATGTTGATGTAGATGTCTGAATAGTAGGACTGATATAAAAATATGATCCAGGTAAAAAATAAAAAGCCTTAAACATTAACCGGAATTTCAACGGTGAAACAGGTTTGCCCATTTTCACACTCAACTTGAATCGTCCCTCCTAAATGCTCTGTTAGCTTTTTCACTAAGGTCAACCCTAACCCAGTTCCATCGTGCTTCCAGCGATCGCCATTAGTAAGGCGATAAAACCGATCAAAGATATGGGAATATTCACTCAATGGAATTTCTACTCCTGAGTTCTTTACTCTCAATTGCAGGGTATATAGAGCATCAGTAGAGGTCGGCTTTGAACCAAGCACGACTATAATTTCTCCCCCACTAGGAGTAAATTTGCAGGCATTGCAAAGTAGTTCGGCCAGTATTCGCTCCAGACTGGTCTGATCAATTTTCAGGATCGGTAAATTGTTGGTAATTTCTAGTTTCAGGGTTTGCTGCTGATTTACAGTACGCTTTGAAAATGGCTTGATAACTTGCGGAATCTTTTCCTGGAGATCAACTGTTGTTTGAGTTAAGCGATAGTTTCCAGCATCGAGTTGCTGTAGATCCAGAAAGTTATTCAGGAGATTCATTTCTCGATCGCACTCCTGCTCTAGAATTAGCAGGTAATGGGCAACTTTCGCCTGACGGTTTGTCTGTTCCTGTTTAGTCAGGCATCGAGCTTGACCATTGTCATTGGTCTTATCCTGTACAAGTAAAAGCTTCAACATTTGAGTTGCCATTTTGATATTGCTCATGGGCGATCGCAACTCATGAGATATAGTACTCAGAAAATCATCCTTGAGTTGATTGAGCACTTCTATTTCTGTGATTTCTTGGTTTGGTACTTCATCCATGGCAGGTGGAGCCGATCGAGAGCAATTGATTGATCCTTCAATGGGTCGTTCTTATCCCACTTCCTCACAGCAACAGGCTGTTTTACGCCTATCCAGGATTGTCAGGTCGTCATAAACAGTGAAAGGCAGGGTAATTTTTAACGGAAGGATGAACTTCCAGACTTCAGCAACGAATTGGTCGAGGTCAACTGGCTTGATTTGATAGACTTCAACCGTGGTCTTCAGGTGTTGGGTAAGATTCAGGACAGGACAGGTTGAAGTCACAAAAATGAGAATCAATTTGTGCCTATCTTGAGCGATAGATCTCACTTGCTGAATCAGGGGAACAACGCTTTCACCCAGGAACCTGGCTTCACAGACTAAAACGTCAGGCACGAATTGGTTTAGAAGACTTAAGGCTTCCTTAACTGACTCAGCAGTGATCACCGTTGCACTGTAGCTTTCAAACAAAGCCCTATACAGAGCTCCACTGTCACGGTCGTTGTCAACCGCAAGGATTCTTACATCTTTGAACAGGGATGACTTCAACAGATCACTTTGCTTTAGAGGCATAATTCAGTCCTTGGTGAGATAATTTTTCAACCGGAATGAACCACTATTGGAATAATGATGAAACTGCTGATGAATTGTTGATAATTTTCCTGCTCAAGACCTGTTTGCTTAGGTGACATCGGAGAAATCAACAATGGCTCAAATAATCTCTCCCTGACCACAGGCAACGGCATTGGCTCAGCATCCTCCATGACTGGCATCGCTTGATAGCAGTGACTACACCGCCAGTAGAGCTTGCCTGAAGAAATATGACGAAGTAGAAGGTTTGAGCAACATAGGCATGTATGTCGGCTGGCCATTGATAGAGAAATCTTGCTCGAACTAGAATTCCAACTCTTCTCTAGATCCAGCTGATTGCGTAATGTTGTTAAACAGGTTGCTAAAACAGGCATTTTTAACGCTCAGAGTAAATAGTTATTTCTGCTTACTATCACTCTGGGCGATCGCTGTTTGATTTACTGCATGAACGGATTGATTACGTCGCAAATATTTACAAAAAGTAATAAAATTCTTCGTAACTCAATATAAAACTCTATGTCGCTATTTAAGTAGCTGGGCGCAATTAAACTGAAAATGATTTTTGGGTGGAGGGGGTAAAGCTCCCTGCCTGGGAGCGTAGCCCCCAAACTCCCTTCTCACAGTCAATTAGAGCTGTTACTTATATTGTCAGAGTTAAAGGCAATAATCTTCAAAAACCTGGTTGATGCAACTGAACAACCAGGTAAAAAACAGCGTTAGCAGCTGATTTACTGAAGTGCGTTAATTAAATAGTCAAAATAAATACCGACCTCGGCTGCATCTTCTCCCGATATCATCGTGGTTGCTGTGCTCTTCATAGCACGAATGCCTTCAGCAACAGCATCAACGGGAGTGCCAAGAGAGTTATACATTTGACGGACTCCAACTACCCCGATTTCCTGAATGGGTGTTATTTCCCCTGCCGCTACGCTATAAGTGATCAGGCGCAGGTAGTAATCCATATCTCGCAGGCAGGTTGCGGTCATGTCCTCACCATAGGCATTGCCTCCAGGAGAAACCAGGTTAGGGCGACGTTGAAACAATTGACTTGTAGCTTGTTTTACAATCCGCTCCCGACTTTCGGTTAAGGCTTTAACTAGCCGCAAACGGCGATCGCTGCTCATCATAAACCCTTTAATCTGGTCCATCTCTCCTGGAGTAAGATAGCGAGATTCTGCATCGGCGTTTACAATTAATTTCTTGATAATACTCATGGGCGATTCCTTAAGGGTTTGAATGAAAGGTTGATGCAGTTGACTTATTAGAGATCAGCATCTTTACTTGACTCTAGCTAGCATTCTGCAGGTATTAACAACCATGGCAGACTGGCGTTTGATTTCATGAGTGAATTGATTAACTACTGCACTAACTTTTAGATCGCCTATTTTCTCATTTATCCGTTGTCAGTAGAATCTGTTGTAGGGATAGGATGTTTTTTGTTTTGCTGCTTCAAGTAGCCTTACTTTGTGATTGAACTTCCTTGGGTTAACACCTATAATCGGCTGGTATTCCTCATGCTCTCCCCTCGCCTTTTAAATAAATAATGCCCAACTCAGCTTCAGACTGTCTTCGTCAAAATGCTGACAAGATCATGCAAACCTGGGAGGTGCGAGCACGGAATGAAGTGAGTGCATCCCTGCATCAAGATTCTCTGGTCTTGCAAAACTCTCTACCTCTGTACTTAAATCAACTGGCTGATGAACTCTCAACCCAGATTGAACGGAAACCTGCCAAAATCACAGCGACTCATGTAGAAACCACTCGCATTGGCAAGCAACATGGACATGAACGCGCAGGCTATGCTGACTACTCGATGACTCAACTCATCTTCGAGTACCATATCCTGCGTCAGGTAGTCTTTCAGGTTTTAGAGGAAGATGCCCCTCTAGGTGTGAGAGAACGAGATATCATCATTGACTCGATCGAGCAAGCTGTGAATGATGCGGCGACTCAATTTTCCCAAACGCTGCAAGATATTCAAGAACTCTTTATGGTGACATTAACCCATGACCTGAGAGGTCCCATTAATGTTGTCAAAATGGGCACTCAAATCATTCTTCGTCGGTTGGAGCGAGGAGATGCTCATGTCAATGTGACAACCAGAATGATCAGCGCGATCGATCGCATGGATTCAATGATTCAAAACTTGCTCGATGCGACTCGAATCCGGGCAGGACAGAGCTTAAAGCTTGAATTTGAGGAATGTTATTTGGATCAGCTGCTTCAAGAAGTCGTGGAAGATTTAAACTTCACTTACGGAGGGCGTTTTGTGTTGCTTGCTGATTCAGCTATCAAAAGCAATTGCAGCCGTAAGCAGATTCGGCGGGTCATTGAAAATCTAGCCACCAATGCTGTGAAGTATGGTACTCCAAATACGCCAATCACCCTCACACTTCAGCGAACTGCAACGCAAATTGAGCTGACAATTCACAATGAAGGTAATCCGATCACTTTAGAAGCCCAATCTATCTTATTTCAGCAATTTCGTCGTACCATCTCTGCTGAAGAGCAAACGGGATGGGGATTAGGGCTATTTTTAGCAAAGAGTATTATTGAGATCCATCAAGGAACCATTGAAATTGAAAGTGCAGAGGGCAAGGGGACAAGCTTTATCGTTAAGTTGCCTAATTCGTCCTTCTAAATTATCAAGCTTCAATCCAGTAGCCCTTGCTAATGGTTGATTTGATACTTACAAACCTTCTGCTCATAGTTACAGTCCTGAGTACCGAGGAGCGTATCCCAAAAGGTGAAATATAGCCCGTAATGCACTGTGTAATTGAGGTGGTGAATAGAATGATGGGCAGAACCAATAAACCACTGGCCTAACCAATCATGAGGAAATTCAATCTCCTTGCCATTCCTGATCTTCCAGTTCCTGCTGAGGCAGTAGCAGCGTCGCTTCAATTTCTTGTCGAATGGCGGCTGTTACTTCGCAATTGCTATTTAAACAGTCGATCAGAAGCTGGTTGGCATCGTAGTAGCGTTGCAACACTTGCTGTTGCTCTGGTGAAAATCGCCAGGGGTGATGGATATTGCGGTAATGGGCGATCGTACCCCTGACCTGTTCTACCCAGGGATCATAATTTTGTTCCCACCAGTGTTGCAATCGTTCCCGATTTTGACTGGGAGGGGGCAATTGATCTTTCAATTGTTGCAGAGACTTATAAAATCCTGCATCCAGAACCATGACCAGGATGTTGTTGAGGGCTTCGCTACAGGCATTGACATAGGCAAAATCCTGACTGTGGTCGGTGGCAAACTCTAACAACAAGTTCTCTAAAGCCGCATCTAGCACAATCCCCTGATCCAGGGTGCTGGCTAAGGCGAAGGTCGCGGCGGTCGGGGAGGGTTGGGCAAGGGCCAGATAAAATGCTCGCGTTGTGGCTACTTTCGGCTGGGATGGAATGGTTTGAGATTTTTGGCTGGCCCATACCAGAAATTCCTGCAGATAGGAATCCTGAGCCACCAGGGCATCAATTTCCTGCTTCATCAACTGCACCAGGGAATCGGCACTGCGTAACATCGCAACGGTTAACAAAAAGACTTCTCGCCAGTGGGGATCGGTAATATGACTGACTAGCCCGCCCAGGGCCTGCTCTAAGGACCGCAGATTGTGGCTGGCGACAATCTTGCGAGCTGTAAAGTATTCCTGAAAGGCGAGATAGGAAAAGGAAAAAATTCCGCGGGCTCGTTCAATCAAGATGCCGTGTTGGGCCTCGATCGCTTTTAGCATCGCTTCAGTATCCAGCTGGAGTTCCTCGGGTTCCATCAGGGCTTCTGGCAACGTCCGCAAATACTCCTCAATATATTGTTCAATGATGCGTTGCTCAAAAAAATACTGTCCCTGTTCAAAGGTAACGGCGGCAAGCTGGCTCAGCAGCCTCAACTTCTGAGGCAATCTAAAATCTCGGTAGACATCATCGCGATCGACCCCTTTGGCTTCATCCCACTTACCCAGCAGCAAATCCAGCCCTTGTTTATAAAACTCCGATCGCTTTGCGGGAAATTTTTCCTGACCCTGAAACATCCAGCAAGCCAGATGCAGAAACAGGGGAGTCACCACCAGTTGGCGAAACTGCCAGTTTTCTGGCAAGTCCAACTTTTGTATAAATTGTCTGGATTGAGCCTGCCCAGTTTGAGGATTTCGCCTGGCAAGGGCGACAAACCACTTTTGGGCAAAAGTCGTGATTTGAGCCTGGGTAAACGGGGCAATTTCAACATCGGTAAATCCTGGCAGTTGAAGCTTTTGGGCTGCGGTGCGACAGGAGACAACGAACTGATTTTTGTGATACTTTTCTGAAAATTTACGAATTTCCCTCACAATACTGGTGCTATCCTGATTCAGCACTTCATCTAAGCCATCTAGCAACAGTAAAATGCGCCCCTTTTGCAGCAAGGTTTTTAGCACGGAGAGATCCGGCACTCCAGCAATCAGCCATGCCTGACAAATAAAGTCTAAAAGGCTAAACTTACCACTCTCTCTAAATTCTTCGGCAAAATCTCGTAACGTGATAAAAATGGGAACTTGCTGGGCGGCAAATTCACCTCGATTACACTGGATAGCGAGATGTTTCAGAAAGGTTGTTTTGCCTACCCCTGGTTTCCCTAAAACTCGTAGTTTTGCGTGGGTTTCAACGGCCTGCATTCCCGGTATTTGCGGTTGTTCAACCGCGCCCAAACCAGCCCGATCGAACTCTGCCAGGTTGAGATTTTGCAGATTGGCAATCTCCAACCACTGCTGGCTAACAATCTCTTCTAAAATATTGACATCGACATAAATATCATCAATCCTGATAGGACGATTGATATCGAGGAGTTGCACAATACCACACTGGTTTTGAATAGTACTTTGATATTGAGATCGCACCTGTTGCACCAGGCTGTCAATATCTGAAGAAGTACGATTTAAAGCGGCAGGTTCAACCCTTTCCCCCGGTTCAGGAAATTCAACGGGTGGATTTTCTGCAATATCTCGCCAATCTAAATCGAGAATTGAACAAATTGCTAAAAAAATTTGGCGATCGACGGGTTGACCTGTGAAAAACCGCCAGATTGGTTGACGGGTCTTTAAATTCACTTCCCCTGCTAAATTTTCCTGAGTCCACCCTTTCAGGGCAAAGGCTCGTTTCGCCCGTTGAACTCCAGCTGGAGATGCCTGGAGCGATCGCTTGACCATGAGATAACCCTCCTGGTCTGAAATGTCGAAATGTTAAGAATTCAAACCTGAGCTACTACGTTTTATTTTAGCTCCTTGCTAGCCAGTTGTTATGGGATAGGGAGTGGAATCACTCGCAGAAACTCACTCACCTGGGGAATTTGTTACTGAATGGCTAAGTACTTGGTGGTAAAACAATTCTGCGTGCTAAACCCAGTTGCCTTAAGCTCACAATGACCCACCAGGTCATATCAACTTCCCACCATTTCCAGCCTGCTTTTGCCACATTGGGATAAGCATGATGGTTGTTGTGCCAGCCTTCTCCATAGGTGAGAATGGCTGCCCACCAGAGGTTGCGAGAATTATCATCTGACTCATGACTGCGATAACCTGTGATGTGACTTGCAGAGTTAATCAACCAGGTACTGTGCCAGAGGAGAACGGCCCGGACAAATAGCCCATAGATTACAAATGACCAACCCCCAACCAGGTAGAGTCCAAGGCCACAGGGAATTTGCAGCAGTAAGTAATAGCGATCGAGCCAGCGGTAGAAGGCATCTTTGGCTAAATCAGGGGCAAATTTGCGATTCGACTCGTATTCAAAAAACTCTGGACGTTTGTAAAGCAGCCAACCCATGTGGCTCCACCAGAACCCGCGTTTTGCTGAATAGGGATCTTTGTTGACATCTTCGGTGTAAGCGTGGTGCCGTCGATGCCCCGCGACCCAAAAGATTGGACCACCTTGTAATGCGAGAGAACCAATCAGTGCGATCGCGTATTCCAGTCCCTTAGGAACCTGCAAACTGCGATGGGTCAGTAGCCGATGATAGCCTAAACAAATGCCGATACTGCCAAACAACCAGTGCAAAAAGATGGCAGTTCCCAGTGCCGACCAGGAGAAAAACCAGGGAGCTAATAACGCCAGCCCATGAACGGTTATGAAAAAAGAGATGCTTACCCAATTAAACTGAAACAACTGAATGTTTTTGGGGTTAGCGTCAACCAGATTAAAAGTCATGAAAATTTTATTGAAGATACTTTCACTTTAGTTGGGTATGGGGCTGTTAGTACCTGTCTACAGGTGTGGGTGTTTGTACTACCTTTTAGAGTCTGGCGCTAGTTCCCTCTTTTTATTCCTGCCGCCCGCTGCTGGTCACGGATGACACTGCCAGCGCCGAAATGGCTCTCCCAGGGGATCGGCCCTTCGGCCTCTGCTGCTTCCTGGATTGGCGCGAACACCTGCCTGCAAGGCAAATGGTTGCTTTCAAAGCTATCGGTTTTTACCTCACTTCAGCGGAATTTGTACAGTAAAGGTACTGCCGCTATTGAGCTGACTTTCGACTCGGATTGTGCCGCGATGAGCCTGGGCGATCGCCTGGGCAATGGCTAAACCCAACCCGGCTCCTCCGGTATGACGGGAGCGATCGCTGTGGACACGGTAGAAGCGATCGAAAATACAGGCCTGCTCGTTGGCCGGAATCCCGATTCCGCTATCTTGCACTTGAATCAGGGCATAGGGATCGTCCTGCTTCAGACGAACGGTCACCTTGCCACCCCTGGCGGTATATTGAATGGCATTCGTGATCAGATTTGCAACCAGGCGATAAAGTTGCTCCTCGCTGCCAAATACCGTAATCGGCGTGGATGTCTGCAGGTCGGCGGTGAGGGAGATATGGGAAGCCAGGGCGAGGGCTGAAAACTCTTCCACTAAATCATTCACCAGATCATTGAGATTACAGGCCTCCTGTTTTGCCGACAATCCCTGTAAATCCATCCGGGAGAGCAGCAGCAGATCATGAACCAGCCGGGATAGGCGATTGTTCTGGCGTTCCACGGTGCGTAGGGTATCCCAGGCATCGGCATTGCAGGCCTCTGGCGTGAGCGTCGATTCTAAGTTGGCCTGGATGGCCGCTAAGGGGGTCCGCAGTTCATGGGCCGCATCGGCAGTAAACTGCTGCATCTGGCGGTAAGACCGGTAGACCGGTTTCATTGCCTGTCCAGCAATCCACCAACTGGCAATTACCACGAGCAGCATCGCTGTGGGCAGGCCAATCAGCAGCATCACCTTGACCCACACCATGTGTTCATCAATCTCAGACAGCGATCGCCCGACCTGCATATAGCCCCAGGGAACATGATTGGCCGTTTTTAGCTTTAAAGAAAGCTGACGGTAACGGTTGCCATCGGACGCTGCCACGGTTTGCCAGGGTTCCGTTTCAATTTGAACAGGTAAATCATGGGGAACCTGCCCCCCATCGGCGATCAGTCCTCCAGACAGACTGATAAAGCGAATGTAATAGCCATTCTCTTGAAAAACACTCAAGTAGTGCAACGCGGTGGATTTGTAGACGCAGGGGGTGCCAACCACACACAGGGAGGGAATAAATTTTTTGACCACAGGTTCTAACTTGCCGGGTTCCTGCAGGGATGCTTCCAGGCCATCATGCAGGGTGCCCGCCACCGACTCAATTCGGTGGTTTAACTCAGAGATATGGCTATGGGCCATGGCTTCATAAAAGCCAATCGTGCATAGCGTGAGAATAAATCCCATCGTTCCGGCATACAGCCCGGCTAAGCGCAGTCGAGTCGTCTGAAAGATCTGGTTGTGCTTCATGGGCTATGTCTCGTGGGTGTTAAGTTTGTAACCCATCCCGTAGACCGTTTCAATCAGATGATCGTAGCCATATTCTGTCAGCTTGCGCCGCAGTAGACGCATTTGTGCTGCGACGACATTGCTGTTGAAATCTGCTTCCGTACGCCAGATGCGCCCAATGATTTGATCGCGGGAGAGAATCTGGTTGGGGTGCTGCATGAAGTATTCCAAAAGTTGAAACTCTTTGGCGGTGAGAGGAATATTCTGTAGCTCTCCTGGGCCTGTAGAAATTGCAACGGTGGAGGTGGCGTAGTCGAGCAGCAGGTTGCCAACCTGGAGTTGGGGTGGTTGAATCTGTAGCGATCGCCGCTGCAAGGCTCTGAGTCGGGCCAGCAGTTCTGCCATGCCAAAGGGTTTGATCAGGTAATCATCGGCACCGGCATCCAGGCCCTGCACCCGATCTTCCATGCGATCGCGGGCTGTCAGCATCAGAACCGGCAGGGGACTTTGTCTGGCCCGCAGGCGCTGGCAGAGTTCGATGCCAGACAATCCGGGGAGGAGCCAGTCAAAGATGGCAACGGTATACTGGCTCCAGCCGTTTTCCAGAAATTGCCAGGCTTCTGTGCCATCCTTCACCCAGTCCACAACATACTTTTCCCGCTTCAGCGATCGCTCCAGGGCCGCCCCCAGATCGGGTTCATCTTCAACCAGCAAAACCCTCATCCTGTTAAGCTACCTACCTGGTAAAACTGAAACGTCCATTCACTTTTTCACCGTTGATATCCGTTAAGATTACAACTTTGTATTCTCCAGATGCCGTTGCTGGCAACATCGCCATATAGTGTTTTCCCTCAGCATCATATTCAAAATTAACCTCTTGTTGAGAACCATCCGGTAGCTGGACCTGACCTTTAACCGTCGCCCCTACCACCGCTTCATGGGAATCTCCTGTTTGCAGAAACAGATCTAAATGAGTACCACTGGCTTCGGGTACAGCAACGAATTCTAGATGATAAGCCCCTGTTTCAACCACCTGCCCACCCCGGCTTGGGGCAGAGTGATCCGTTGCTTTAGGGGAAGCAGTGGGAGAACTGACGGCAGAAGGGCTTGCCGCAGGCTGTGAAGTTGTGGTTTTGTCGCCTCCACTGGTGCAGGCTCCTAATAACAGCCCCAGATTAACAGCGACTGTGAGCATGGATTGGTTGAATTTCATGGGTTGAACCTTATCTTTGTAAAACGAAGTTGAACTTAGGCAAGGGGAGCCTTTTCAGGAACGGATTCCTGAAATACATCCGTTTGAAAGGTTGTTTCTGCTGTTTTTGGAACCAGGTGTCGTCCAAACAGCGAGTAGAGTGCAGGTAACACCAGTAGGGTCAGAGCCGTAGATGTAAACAATCCGCCCAGCACCACGATCGCGAGGGGTTGTAAAATTTCCTTTCCGGCTCCAGTCCCAATAACCAGGGGAACCATGCCGAGTGCTGAGGTGAGGGCCGTCATCAAAATGGCGACGAGTCGTTCCATTGATCCTTCAACAATCACTTGCTTGAGCGGCATTCCTTGAGACAGTTTGGTATTGTAGTTGTCCACCAGCAGCAAGCCGTTACGAGTAGCAACACCAAACAGGGTGATGAAGCCGACTAACGAGGCGACGGAAACGATGCCACCACCCAGGGCGATCGAAAAGATTCCTCCTATCAGGGCAAGGGGCAGGTTGATCATAATCATCAACATCCCGGCAACGGATTTAACAGCGAAGTACATCAGGATAGAAATGACTGCGATCGCCAATCCTCCAAACACCAGTAAATTCTGGCTGGCCCGTTGCTCTGATTCAAACTGCCCTCCGTACTGAATAAAGTATCCCGAAGGTAGTTGCACAGATTTCCTGACTCTGGACTGGATTTCTTCCACAACTGACCCTAAATCTCGTCCCGCGACGTTTGCAGACACCACGATGAGTCGAGATACATTCTCCCGATTAATGGTATTAGGGCCGGTTCCGTAATCAATCTGGGCCACCTGGGCGAGCGGAATTTTTTGGCCGGTGGGGGTGTCAATGAGCAAGTTGCGAATGGTATCCAGGTTGTTTCGAGATCCGTCTTCCAGCCATACCAGCAGGTCAAAGAGCTGTTGTTGTTCTAGTACTTGAGAAACAACACGACCATTTAGGGCCGTTTCCACAATCTCAGAAATTTGCCCCACCGTCAGACCATAACGAGCCGCGGCGGAACGATCGAACTGGATCTGCACCTGCCGAATCGGAACTTGTGGTTCCAGTTGCAAATCAACCAGACCTTCTACCTCTCGAATCGCGGTTTCAACCTCGCTGCCGATGGAGCGGAGTTCATTCAGGTCGGGTCCAAAGATTTTAATCGCGATCGCACTCCGCACGCCCGATAACACCTCATCCATGCGGTGGGTGATAAACCCTCCCACACTCGGCGCAACACCGGGAATACGAGCAAATTCCTGACGAATTTTTTCCAGGGAAGCTTCGCGATCTTTTAAGCCCTCACGACTTAATTCCACATCCAGATGTCCCAGATTCACACCTCCTGCATCGGCATCACCCGGGGCACGTCCGGCGCGTAACTGCACACTGCTAAAGCGGGGATCGTCCTTAAGTGCTGCTTGCATCGCCAAGCCAGATTGATTGGTTGTCTCCAGAGAAACGCCGGGATACAGCAACAGGGTATTTACCAACGAAGGCTCTTGAAATTCTGGGAGAAAGACCCGACCCAGGCTGGAAAACACGAGCAGGGAGGCAATTAAGGAGGCTCCGGCGATCGCCAGCACCATCCTGGCGCGACGCATAGCAAAATTGAGGGCAGGACGATAGATCCGCTGAGAACATGCCGTCACCCAGGTTTCATCGCTGGGCAACGGACGATTGGTCAGGAGGATGGCACATAACGCGGGAGAGAGGGTCATTGCCACAAAGGTTGAAGCAAAGATAGACACCAGATACGCCACGCCCATCGGGGCAAAAATCCGTCCCTCTACCCCGGTCAGACTGAAAATGGGCGCGAACACAACGGCAATAATCACCGTGGAAAAGATAACGCTGACCCGCACTTCTACAGAGGTGTCATAAACCACCTTAAAGGGATGCTCTGGGGTTCCTGCTACCTGATTCTTTCGCAATCCCCGGTAAGCATTTTCCATATCCACGATCGAGTCATCGACCACTGACCCGATCGCCACGGCTAATCCCCCCAGGGTCATGGTATTGATGCCCTGCCCAAAGGCATTCAAAATCAGCATTCCCACCAAAATCGACAGGGGAATAGCACTGAGGGTAATCACTGCTGTGCGCCAATTCATCAGGAACAGCAGCAAAATAATCGACACAATAATGGTGCCGTCTCGCAGCGAACCAATGACGTTCTCAATAGAGGCTTCAATAAAATTTTCCTGTCGAAAGGTTTCTGTCACTGTTACATCTTCGGGCATTCCAGCTTTTACCTCGTTCATTGCCCGCTCGATCGCCCGGGTGACCGTAGGCGTATCATTCATGGGCTGCTTATTGACCACCACAATGACGGCGGGTTGACCATTAAAGCTGCCATCTCCTCGTTTGAGAGCGGCTCCTACCGTGACTTGTGCGACATTACGTAGTAACACTGGCTTGCCATCCCGAGCCGTAATCACCGATTCTCCCAGCTGGTCGATCGATTCCAGCCGTCCGATTCCTCGAATGATCAGTTCCTGATCAGGAGTGGTCAGAAATCCTCCAGCGGCATTAACATTGGCGGCGGCGGCGGCTTCTGTGACATCTTGGAGTGAGACATTGAACGCTGCCAGTTTCGCCGGATCAACTAAAACCTGGTATTGCCGCACATCTCCACCATAGGCAATCACCTGAGATACGCCTGGAACCGCCAGCAATCGATTCGTGACATCTCGATCGACCAGCCGTCGCACCTCCATTAAGGAGGTTTTTTCGGCAGTGAAGGCATACATGACAACCGTTCCAACGGGAGACGAAACGGGGGAAATTTGCGGTGTCCCGACTCCCTCTGGCAATTTTTCCTGTACTTGTTGGAGGCGTTCTGCTACGAGTTGTCTGGCGCGATAAACATCGGTACCCCAATTGAAAATGACTCGAACAACCGAAATACTAACGGCCGATGCCGATCTCACCGTTTCCACACCCGGTGTCCCATTCACCGCACTTTCGATTGGCAGGGTAATGAGAGATTCCACTTCCTCGGGCGCGAGCCCCGGGGCTTCTGTTTGAATCTCAACCTGGGGTGGCGCAAAGTCAGGAAACACATCCAGGGGCATTTGGGTAAGGTTATAGATGCCTGAAACCGTGACGATCACGGCTCCGATCACCACCAGCCATCGTTGGACAATTGACCACTTTAAAATCGCGTTAAGCATACCCAATGAATCTTTGATAGCTCCAGCAAGAATCATCCCAAGTCCAATTCAAACTCGATCTTTAGGCTAGGAAGTAGGCCCTGTTACTGAATGGGGCAGGGTTTACCCGTCAGAATTGGGTTGGTGATGATCTGCCGAAAGCAGGGCAGGCTCATGGCTCGCGTTACCCAAACCATGATGTTCCTTGTGCTGATCTTCGAAATGCTCGAATGGATGAATAGTTGCAGCTAGATGTTTGCGATTTCGTCGATTTGACCAGAAAGCTCCGGCTGCGAAGGTCCCGATCGCCAGTACTCCGCCCGCTGGCAGGACGAGCCACCAGGGTAAAGCGCTCCCTTCCACCCTGGCCGGGGAAGCCCCGGTCGTGGCAGCTTCAGGGGGGCTGCCACCCCGTAAGGATTGGGCATAGAGTTGATTGGCCCGTTGCGTCACGATGCGATCGCCTTCAAACAGGCCGCTCTTCACTTCAACCAGGTTCCCGGCCAGTCTACCCAGGGTTACTTCTACCGGTTGAAAGGAGTTGCCATTCTGAACGAAAACCAGTTGTTGACCGTTGGCTTCCACTAAAGCAGATTGAGGAATAGCCAGAACAGGTTTGGGGGTGCGATCGGTGAGGACTTCTAACTGGGCGAACATTCCCGGCTTCAGCTTCCCAGCGGCATTGTCTAACTCTGCTCTAACCGGGAGGACTCGATTTTCTCCCTCTACCACCGCACCAAGGGTGGTAATTCGTCCTGCAAAGATTTGCCTCGGAAGGCTCGATACCGTAACCCGCACGCGTTGACCCCGGGAAACCTGATTCAGATCTTTCTCGTAGATATTGGCGGTAGCCAGTACGGTACGGTTGTCTACGATCGTCATCAGGGGGGCCCCTGCGTCTTCTGCCGATTGCCCTAAGGTAACTTTGCGCTCGGCAATGGTGCCTGCGATCGGCGCTTTGATGGTAATTGTGCCATCCGGGTTGGCCTCTGCCCCCAGTTGTTGCAGACGAGTTCTGTAGGTGCTGGTACTGAGGCGAGCCCGCGATCGAGCCACCTGAACCGCCGTTTGAGCCCGCTCTAATTCGGTGCGAGCTTTCAATACCTCCAGACGGCTTTCGGCTTCCGTCAAGGCTTTTCTGGCCACCGCCAGGTGGGCCTCAGATTCCAAAAACTCCCGTCTGGGAATCGCCCCCTGGGCGGTTAGTTCTTTGTCCCGATCGTACTGTTCCTGGGCCACCCTCAATTCTGTTCTGGCCTGAGCAATGGTCGTCTGGGCGATTTGCTGCTGCCGATCGTAGCTTTGTTGGGCCAGCCGCAGGTTCGCTTCAGCCTGCTGCACATCTCCCTGGCGTTCTGCGGAATTTTCTAAGGCTGTAACACGCAGTTCTGCCAGTTCGCCGCTGGTGATCACGGCCAGGGGTTGGCCGACTTTGACGGTATCTCCCGGCTCGACCAGCAGCCGGACAACCGTTCCGCCCACGGGATTGGTCACCTCTACCCGGCGGCTGGGGGAAGCTTCAATTTGCCCCGTGGCCTGCACTCCAAAGGCCAGCGCTTGAAGCGTGACCGGTTCTATTTTCAGGCCGATCCGTTCTGCGGTGGTCTGATCGACATCGATCGCCCCGGTTGATTCAGTGGGTTGACTCTGGTGAAACTCATCTCCATGGCCAGCATGGGCCAACACTCGAGCGGAGGTGGTTAGCAACAGCAGAGTGAGACAGGTTCCAGCGACGCGATCCCTCGTTGGTAGATTAAAGCGTTTGACAGTAGAAGCCATCGATATTTTTGGGGCAGGGATATTAGTACAGGGCCAGGACTCAATAGAACCAAAGTTTGACAGATAAATATCAAATGAAGATGAAATTTTGGCACAAAATAGCCCTCTGCCGGGGATCGGGCGGGCCTTTGATTCCTGGTAGAGGGGCTAAATATATGGGCTTTTCTGGATGCTAGGAGCTGGCGATGGCGTTAGCTCGCTCAAGTTCCCGCCGAAACTTCTTCTCAGACGGTCTACCGTAGGAAAAAGGCTTGCCGTCAATCAAAATTCCTGGGGGAAACAGGACTCCTGCCTGGAGGGCAATCTCCTGGCCTGCGGGTGTGTTCAGGTCGATTACCGAGACTGAAAAGGGGTATTCAGAGGAAAGGCGATCGAGCATTTCTTTTGCCATGGCGCAGAAATGGCAATTTTCTTGGGTGAGTAGCAAAATCTTCATGGCTTTATTGGACGCGATTGAGTCCTTGCTGCATATCGGCAATCAAATTACGAGTGGGCACAAACATGGTGTAGTCGGGAGCCCCACCGTAATCGGCTCGCCAGAGAATCTGGCCGTCTGGCCCAACTAAGATAAAACTATGGCCGTTCATGTGGTCGCCCATCATGCCGTATTGATTGGTGGTGTAGGTATGGGATACAGCCAGGTTGGGGTCAGAAAGCAGGGGGGTTTGATAGTGATCGATCGCATCCTTCTGTTTCAAAACATCGAGGGAATCCGTTGAGATGCTGACCATTTGATCAATGCCAAGGGCCTGGAATTGGGCAAAATTAGCCTCAATATCGCGAATCTGATCCCAACAGGCAGGGCACATAATGCCCTCCTGAAAGAAGAGAAGTACCGTTTTCCCCCGCAGAGCCGCCAGATTAAACTCAGAGCCATCACTGGAGGCTAAACGGACATTGGGAGCCATGGTCCCAGGCCCCGGGGTGCCAACCTGGAAGCGGTATTGGCCTGCCAGGGGGGTGCCCGCTGTCTGGGTAGGCGGGGTTTGAGTACGCCGGATTGTATCGAGGGAATAAACGATGCCCAGGGTGGCTACAGCAATTCCTAAAACGGCTGCAGATTTAAGGGCTAACAAAACCCGGGCATTGATGGGAGAGAATTTGGCTTGATTGTGATTCATAATGGCTCACCTCTAACTAAGGAGGTGGTTTTAGATTTAATGTTTGGGATGGTGGTGGCAATCTTGATGATGATAAGTAGTGTCTTCATCGGGATAGTCTTGGTGAAGGGCAGTCACCTGGATAATGGCCAGCCACGCCAGCCCTAACAGAAGACTGAGTAAAATGACTGCCATTACCCCGTTCGGAATCCAGGCGAGGGCTTGAGTAATGCTTTGTCCTGTCTCCTGCAGTCGCAGAGTCATCCAGGCTTGCCAGCCACTTGCCGGAGCCATGGAGGTATAGGTCAGGCCGTACCAGACCGTGATCAGGCCCATCAGGGTCAACAGAGAGCCACCCGCGAGGTTGGTGAAGGGAATGGTGCGCTTAAAGCTTCCAAGCTTCCAGGTGAAGGGTTTGGGATGGAATAAACGGCTCGATCGCCAGTCATACTGTTCCCACAATAGCGAGATGATAAACAGGGGAGCCACCATGCCAAATACATAGGCAGTACCCAGGCCCAGGGCTAACCCAAAGGAAGAGGCAACGCCAGCCAGGGCAATTACCCCTGCCAAAACGGGGGCACAGCAAGAACTGGCCACTCCCGAGAAGATACCCAGGGAATAAACGCTCAATGCTCCTGCTTTACCGCCTGTTCGCCGCCCTGGCATGGGCAGGTGAACCTGTCCGCCCAGGAGGGTAAACAGGCCCAGGCTGAGCATAAACAGACCACCTACAACAAATATGAGCGTGTGTTGGGATAACAACAGATGCCGCAGGATTGAAACACCCATGACTAACGGCAAGATAACCGTTGCGATGCCTCCGGCAAACACAAACGTCATTGCAACTAAAACCGATCGATTCTGAAACGAAGTGGCGAAGTAGGCAGGCAACATGACTGAAATGCAACAGGGTGCAAACAGGGCAATCATGCCAGCGACAAAGGCGGCAATGACGGAGCCTCCAAAGAAAATACTACTGTCCATGAGTAAGGTTTCCTGCACTGATAGCGACCAAAATTGTTGGGAGCGATCGCTAAGGATATTTTTTACATCAACAATGTTGTGTGATTGATGTTTGATCTCTTCTTAAAGTACCCATCTACATCGGGTGTATAGCAGGCCTAAATCGGATGTGAGATTGGCATGAAGTTGGGAGAGGCTTTTCCGACGGAAAATCTCTCACAATCCCAATAGGATTGCTATTTTTCAACTAAAGAGGTAGCTCTAGTGTTGCAAACACAAAGTTCTGCAACATAAGGGGTGAAGGGGTGGAACCCCTTCACCCCTTTCAAAACTTATTTTTTGCTGTACTGGTTTCTCTTTTCTTTAAAAATCCTCCCCTCAGCCAAATAAAGGCTTGCTCAAATTGTATCTATTCAGTAGATGGGTCTGCAGCAAACCTTTATTTCCAATTTGGCCAGGAATTATCAAATCAAGATGAAATTAACAAAGCTTTGCGATTCAACGATAATGGTGCTACTACGGAATCACCTCTACCCAAAAATCAGTCGTAATGATTTCACTATTGCGAAGCGTGTTTCCGCACCTGCACTGGGAATACCTTCAACGGACAACTTCAGGACTGCTAACGCAATAATCAATGTGCTTTTCATGGTTTGAACTCCAGATGAATGATCGGTAAATAATTGGTATGAGATGCAGGGTGCTAGAAGAAATTTGTTTCTGTATTCAAACTACAGTTACTCTAGAGTCTCTATCCAACTGGAGAGTCAATAGTTAAAGAGAAACATTTTAATAGCTATTAGAGCTGCCATTTAAAATAAAAACACTACCAAAATAGGCAGTGTCAGGTAATCAGGTCTATGAAATCAGAAAGACGGCAAAAGAAACTGGTTACTCCTGTTGGATGATTGGACAAATGACCATATCCGACTTACCAGCAATGGTCGTCTCAGAGAGCAACCCCTGCAGTTCTAATTTGAGGATTCCTAGCTGGTAGATTTGCTGTTCAATCGCTTGTAGCTTATCTTCCAGCTTCACCATGATATGGTCGCAGGGCAAATCGCCCTGGTCATGGACATGCAAAAACTCCCTAATTTCCAGCAGAGTTAAACCCAGGCTTTGAGCCCGTTTGATAAACCGTAGCCGACTGAACACCTCTGAGCTAAATAGCCGATAATTACTTTCAGTGCGGCCCATGGTTTTTAGCAGACCTAACTCGTCATAGTAGCGAATGGTTTTGATCGGCAGCCCACTCTCTTTTGCCACTGAACCAATCCGGTGTAATGTCTCCTGAGCTAACATAGCAACCTCACTCATGGGATAGTTTTATCCTAAACTCTCCAGTTAACTAGAAAGTCAAGCCCTATTGGCGACACTGGCCTGAATTTCTAACAGTTTCATGGCACTTCTCCGATCGGGTTGACTGAATAGGGGGGGATGAACTGGAACTAATTGGAGGGGTGACGATCAAGTTGGGTCAGAGCGATCGCCACAATCAACAAAGCAATAGCAAAAATTCGGGAAAAATTGAGTGGATGAGTCGGAACACCAAACCAACCAAACTGATCAATTACCAGGGACATAATCATCTGGCTACAAACCACCGCTAAGGTTGCTGTCGTCAAACCCAACCTGGGCACCGTTAAGGTACTCAAACTGACAAACGTCGCGCCCAACAATCCACCTAAAAACGCCCACCAGGGAACAACAGTGAACTGGTGCAAAGGGGGAGCTTTGAATAGCCCTGCTGCAATCAACAGCCCTAAGATGCTGAACCCAACCAGGAAATTAATTGCGGCAGCGGCGATCGGAGAGCGTAGCGTCTGCTTTAAGCGGGCATTGGCCGCCGAACCGATCGCTAAAAAACTACCGGCGGAGCCCGCTCCAACAATTGCTAATAAAATATCCATAAGGCCTGAGGGATAAACTACCGGGTCAGAAAGAACAATGCCACTATAAACAGCCCAAGGGCAAAGCGGCGATGGCTGGTTAAACGATGGTGAGGCAGTCCCAGCCAACCAAAATGATCGGCAACGATACCGGCGATCGTCTGGCCAAAAACCACGAATCCCAGGGTTAAGGTGGCGCCTAAGGTCGAGATGAAATAAGCACTGGAGGCAATGTACCAGGCTCCAAAAATACCGCCTGTCAAACTCCAATGAGGTGCTTTTGCTAACGCTAACCAATCGGGATGAGCAAACCGTTGCGTCAGTAGCAAAACCGCTAAGGCTAAGAAGCCAACCAGGTAAGAAACATTCGCCGCCACAGGAGCAGAAGCCAGCGATCGAGCCAATTGAGCATTCATGCTGGCTTGAATCGGCAACAGAGCGCCACTCAGCAGCGACAACAACAGATAAAGGCAAACTTGACAGCGAAACCACAGGCTCCGCGATCGCAACAAAGGGAAGAAGCCCATAACTTAAAACCGGAGGTGAAAAAATTACAGCGAGGGAAATCTAGAAATCTGCAGCGGGAACGAGCGACAGATTTAGAGCCGAGATTTATCTTTATATCAAAATACTTGAGATAAAGATAAAAGTCAAGAATCTCGACATCAAGATATAATCGCTCCATGAACCACGATCGCATCGATAAAATTTTGGAACAGTGGCAACGGGAGGCTCCCCAGTTAGATGTCTCGGCCCTCAGGGTGACCGGGCGCGTCCTGCGGATTGCTCGCTTACTCGAAAAGCACCGAGAATCCGTCCTGGCAGAATTTGGGTTAAATGTCTGGTCCTTTGATATGCTGGCTACCCTGAGACGGCAGGGGCCCCCCTATCAACTCAAACCAACCGATCTCTACGAACTGTTAATGCTCTCCTCCGGGGCGATGACCAACCGGATCGATCGCCTGGAACAGGATGGGGTTGTGGTTCGTGTGCGCGATCCAGAAGATAGGCGCAGCGTCAGTGTGCAACTTACCCCTAAGGGGATTGAACTGACAAATACCGTCATGCCGGTTCTGTTTGAACGAGAGCAACAATTTCTGGAGCAATTCACGAAGGCGGAAACTCAAACCTTTACGAAATTACTGCGCCAGTTTTTGTTGATGCTTGACGCAAATAGCCGGTGACAAACAGGTCTCTCTAGTGTTGCAAACACAAAGTTCTGCAACATAAGGAGGGTTGGGGGCTTCGCCCCTTCACCCCTTTCAAAACTTATTTTTTGCTGTACTAGTTTGGCGCGTCAAAATTTTCATGGTAATTCTGGCGCTGCAAAGTGGATCAACTCTGGTGGGAAGCGTGGGTGGAAAAGTCATGGTGGAACTCTCTAAATTCACGATGACTCCAGGGTAGAGTGTCCAGGCTGCTGGAGTGTCAAGGTAAGTATCCGCCTGCCTGGTCTTGCAAGACGCCCTGGGCAGATGGCCAGCGATCGAGCGAGGAACAGGTCAGGGCTACCTGGGAAAGGAGCGATCTTGGCGATTCGCTGGCCTGGTTGTTGTCTCCACTACTCATACCGGATTAAGAGAATTTCTTTAAAAAGAACGGTAAATCTATCGGGTTGCAGTATATTGTTTGTTGGAGTGGTCAATCTAGCCTGGAACCCTTTGGGAGAGTTATCTGCACCCAAATACGCAAGCGGGGAAATTAAATGATGTTAAACGCCGACGGCAACCCTGGAACTTATTCATTCCTGGAGCTTTCTGCCAAAGTAGAATATGCTCTCCTGGCGCTCATGGAATTGGCGCATCATCCAGACTCCACCAGGCCTCTCACCCTGAATGAAATTGCCGAACAGCAAGCAATCCCTGAGCGCTATTTGGAGCATATTTTCACGATGCTGCGGAGGGGAGGGTTGGTGCAGAGCCAGCGGGGAGCTAAAGGGGGATATATTTTGACCCGCGACCCCTGGAAAATCACCCTTTTAGAAGTGTTGATTCTGGTGGCCGGGGGAGCGCGGGAAGGAAGTGTTCGCGGCCGTAAGGGGCAGGGTTCTGAGGCGAGCCTTTCCGTAGAGCGAGATCTGGTCAGGGAGGTCTGGCAACAGGCAGATACATCATCCCAGGAAGTGTTACGCAGATATACGCTGCAGGACCTCTGCCAGCGTCGCGACAATTGCAAGCAGAAAAACCCGATGTATTACATTTAGGATCGCGGACTGAAACAGCCTGCCCCGTCCCAGGCCATCTCTGCTACCGGCTTCCCCGGCTGTTGTTTCTTTAGAGCGATCGCACAGGCCGAATCGCTGGATACTCGATGATCACCGGGCCTTCTGGAATGAAGCGCGGGGGATAATTTGTTTTCTTATTTTTCCCTCGCAAATGGCCGATCTGAACCGGTTTCTTGAGCAGTTCTAGCTCCTGCATTTCCCAGAACACGGCCCAGGTTGGCGGATCGGTGAGGGCGGATTGAGGTCGGTAGATAGATTGCCCCGGATAGCGGCCCCGCCGCGAGCCCACATAACCCACGTAGGTACCACGCCAGGTTGCCTGGGGATTTAAGGGCTGGTCTCCCTTCGCTTCGGTGGCATAAATCATGACTTCAACGGCCTTGCCAGTTCTCAGCTTCTCGACTTCCCCGAATACCTCAAAGTCCATGCTACCCAGGGCAACTTTAGGTGATTGGTCCGGGGGTAGCTTGTCGGAATCAAGTTGAGCAGCGATTGCCTCTAACCCAGAGATCAGGTGTCTCTCTGGAACTGGGACAAGAAGTGCGAAGGCACGGGTTTTTTGCATGAATCGAACCGTTGAACAAAAAGTCAGCTTTTCTAGCCTACTAGTACTCGGCGGTTTAAGTTCGCCTATGTTGGGTAGGGTAGGGTGCATTGCACCTACCCTACCCAATATGAGGGTTTTTTCTCTACCAGGGATGAGGCACAAAACCCACCCCCCTGGAACTGGCGAGAAGTGACCCAGGGATGGATCTGGGCTAAAAAGTGGCCATTATCTAGCTCAAGTCCGTGACGGCTCCCAGGCTACTGGTAGAAACCAATTTTGCATACTTTGCCAGAACCCCGCTGGTGTACCGGGGGAGGGGTGGTTTCCAGGCAGTCCGACGTTTTTCCAGTTCTGCCTCTGACACCTGTAGATGCAGTGATCGGGCCGGGGCATCAATGGTAATTAAATCCCCTTCCTGCACCAGGGCAATGGTTCCCCCTACAAACGCCTCTGGGGCAACATGGCCGACCACCAGGCCATAGGTACCGCCTGAAAAGCGCCCGTCGGTGATCAAACCCACCGTATCCCCCAACCCAGCCCCAATAATCGCCGAGGTGGGGGCCAACATTTCTCGCATTCCCGGCCCCCCTTTGGGGCCTTCGTAGGAAATTACGATGATATCGCCGGCGTTGATTTTGCCTGTGAGAATTGCCTCTAAACAATCTTCTTCAGAGTTAAACACGCGGGCAGGCCCGGTCATCTGGGTCTGTTTTACCCCTGTGATCTTGGCCACGGCTCCTTCGGGGGCCAGATTCCCCTTGAGAATGGCCAGATGGCCCTGGGCATAGATCGGATTGTGCCAGGGACGAATCACATCCTGATTTTCAGGCGGTTCTGCCGGAATCTCTTTCAGCTGTTCTGCGATCGTCTCTCCCGTAATGGTTAAACAATCCCCATGAAGTAAACCCCGGGCTAACAGCATTTTCATTACCTGGGGAATGCCTCCGGCGGCATGGAGATCGGTTGCCACATACCGCCCTGATGGTTTGAGGTCGCACAGTACCGGTACTCGCTCCCGAATGGTTTCAAAATCCTCGATCGTCCAGGGCACTCCGGCGGCATGGGCAATGGCGAGGAAGTGCAGCACCGCATTGGTGGAGCCCCCCACGGCCATCACCACTGACACCGCGTTTTCGATCGAGCGGCGGGTGATAATGTCTCTGGGCAAAATCTGTTGGCGAATCGCTTCTACTAAAACCTTCCCCGCCAGGGCCGTATTTTCGGCTTTTTCTCGATCGATGGTAGCCATCGTAGAGGAATACATCAGGCTCATGCCCATGGCCTCAAAGGCCGCCGACATCGTATTCGCGGTAAACATACCACCGCAGGAACCCGCCCCCGGGCAGGCATTACGCTCTATGGCATAGAGCATGGCTTCGTCAATTCTGCCCGCACTGTACTGCCCCACGGCTTCAAAGGAACTGACTAGAGTTAAATCCTGGCCCTGCAGATGGCCTGGCTTGATCGTGCCGCCATAGACAAAGATCGCCGGAATGTTCATTCTGGCCATGGCAATCATGGCCCCGGGCATATTTTTGTCACAGCCCCCGATCGCCAGCACTCCATCCATACTCTGGGCGTTGCAGGCGGTTTCGATCGAATCTGCAATCACCTCCCGGGATACCAGGGAATATTTCATCCCTTCTGTGCCCATGGAAATACCGTCACTGACGGTGATAGTTCCGAAGGTTTGAGGCATACCACCCGCCGCCCGAATGCCTGCCTCGGCTTCGATGGCCAGGGGTGCAATGCCCATGTTGCAGGGCGTAATCGTACTGTGGGCACTGGCAATTCCGATAATCGGTTTGCTGAAATCTGTGTCCTGAAAGCCCACCGCCCGCAACAGGGCACGGTTGGGAGATCGCTGCAAACCCTGGGTAATTTTCTGGCTTCTAAGATTCTCCAGCATGGTGTTGTTTCCTCTGGTTGAAGACCTGGAATGGATGATTCCTGGAGTATAGGAAGGGTTTTTAGGTATGTCCAATATATGATTTGATGAATTTAAGACGATAAAAATATCAAAAAATGGAACTACGTCACCTGCGCTACTTTGTGGCAGTAGCCGAAGAACTCCACTTCAACCGGGCCGCCGAACGATTACATATCGCTCAACCGCCGCTCAGTCAGCAGATTAAGCAGCTAGAAGTAGAATTAGGAGTCGAACTGTTTCACCGCCGTACCAGGCGCCAGGTGCAGTTAACGGAAGCTGGGCAGGTTTTTTTGCAGGCGACCTACCGGATGCTGGCTCAACTGGAACAGGCGATCGATGATACGCAACGGGCCGGCAGAGGTGAAACCGGCAGCCTGATTGTGGGATTTACCAGTACGGTGGTGTACGATGTGCTGCCAGCAATTCTGTCGCAATACCGTCAGCAATTTCCCAATGTAAACCTTGTACTACAGGAATTAACTACAACTCAACAGGAAGAGTCATTGCAAAATCATCACATTGAGGTTGGATTTTGCCATCCACCCCTGAAGGATGACAGTCTGCAAGTAGAACCCATTTTGCAGGAATCTCTCGTGGTCGCCCTGCCTTCAACCCATCCCCTGGCCCGAAAAACCAGGGTTCCCATCCGGGCTCTGGCCGATGAATCTTTTGTGCTGTTTCCGCGGCATCTGGGGCCCGGTCTGTATGACCAGATTGTGAGTTGCTGTCAGCAGGCCAGCTTTAGCCCCAACGTGACCCAGGAGGCAGTGCAAATGCAGACTATTATTGGCTTGATCTCAGCCAACATGGGCGTTGCCCTGGTTCCGGCTTCCCTGCAAAATCTGCAACGGGCTGGAGTTGTCTACAAACCGCTCCAGGGTGTCACCCCCCATGTTGAAGTGGCGATCGCCTGGAGCGCCCGGACTGTTTCTCCCATCCTGCAGCAGTTTTTGGCGGTGGTCAGGCGGTACATTCAGGAGCGGGGCCGATAAACTGCTCCCACTCCCCTGGGTTGAGTTAGTTGCCGGGGGGCTGCTCAGGAACGGGGGGGATCTACCACAACGGTGACCGCCGCCGCGCTGGCGTTGGCCCGCTCCCTGGCCTGCTCGACAGTATCTCCCAGGGCCAGGGCCACCCCCATACGACGATTTTTATAGGCGCGGGGCTTGCCAAACAAGCGTAATTTGCTGGTCGGTACCTGCAGGGCTGTGCTAATCCCAGTAAATTGGGGATTGTCCCCCATCTCGGTGGCCAGAATTACCGCCGAGGCCCCCGGTTGGAGCAGGGTAATCTCACCGATCGGTAGCCCGGTGATGGCCCGTACATGCAACTCGAACTCAGACATATTCTGACTGATCAGGGTCACCATACCCGTATCGTGGGGTCGGGGGCTGACTTCGCTGAAGTACACGGTTTGGGCGGTGTCGCTGGCTCCCTGAATAAACAGTTCAACTCCAAACAGCCCCCACCCTCCCAGGGCTGTGGTAATCTTCTCGGCAATCTCCTGACATCGTTCTAAGGTCTGGGGGTGCAGGGGGCAGGGTTGCCAGGATTCTCGGTAGTCGCCACTCACCTGAATATGGCCGATCGGCGGGCAGAAGTGGGTTCCCGAGGCAGAACGTACCGTCAGTAAGGTAATCTCGGTGTCAAAGGGAACAAAGCCTTCGACAATCACCCGCCCTCCTTTGGTGCGACCCCCAGATTGGGCGTAATCCCAGGCCGGTTGTACCTCGGCCTCGCTGCCAACAGTACTCTGGCCCTTCCCAGAAGAACTCATGACCGGTTTGACCACACAGGGCAGGCCCAACTCGGCGATCGCCTGGCGGTATTCTGCTTCCGTTTCGGCAAAGCGATAGGGGGAGGTTTTCAGCCCCAGCTCCTCGGCGGCCAGACGGCGAATTCCTTCCCGGTTCATGGTGAGCTGGGTCGCTTTCGCAGTGGGAATGACTCGCCAGCCAGCCTGTTCCAGCTCCAGCAGGGTAGCGGTGGCGATCGCCTCGACTTCTGGCACGATCAGCGCCGGTTTTTCCTGCTCAACAATCTGCCGCACCTGGGTGCCATCCAGCATATTGATGCAATGGGCCCGATGGGCTACCTGCATAGCCGGGGCATTGGCATAGGCATCCACGGCAATCACTTCTAACCCCAGGCGCATGGCTTCGATCGCCACTTCTTTGCCCAGTTCGCCGGAACCAAGCAAAAGCAACCGTTGCGCCGTTGTTGTGAGGGGTGTACCCCAGGTAGACAGATGGGACATGGTGAAACACTGAAGACAAGAAGGTTTAGCCCTTCATTATCGACGAAGCGGAGCCTGAAAAGCCAGGAAACCTGTTGCGACCAGTGCTGCCTGATGCCAATCCTGCCGTAAAACCCTTCACGCCAACATCAATTGCTGGATGTGCTGGGGTTCCTGCCCCAGCCAATCGGGGTTTTGGGCCGTGCCATCAAAAATGGAAGAAGTTTTAAACGGTTCAAATTCACCACTGGCTCCGGCTGTTGCGGTTTTAGCCAGAAGAGTTTGCACCTGCTCTGAACTCATGGGTTGAAAGCTGCGTACTGCCTCGATCGCCTGGTCTAAAATTTCCAGGCTGTCAATGCCCGTAATTACCACAGAGGTCGGCAGATTCAGGGCATAGTGGAGGCATTCGATCGGGGTCACCGTATTGGAGCGCAGCAGAATTCCGTTGGCCATACTCTTCATTCCGAGAATGCCAATATTCCGCTTAACCAGTTCGGGCACCGCTAATTTAGCAAAGCTGCGGTAATGGGCATCCATCACATTCAGGGGCATCTGAACGGTGTCAAACTGAAACCCCTGGCGTTCTGCCACTTCTACCATGTGCAAATGGATCTGCGGGTCTTTATGGCCGGTAAAGCCGATATAGCGCAGTTTTCCGGCCTGTTTCGCAGCCACCAGGGCTGCATTAGCCCCTTCTTCCTCAAAGATCCGGTTCGGGTCTTCAAACCGCAAAATTTCGTGGTGCTGAACCAGATCGATGTGATCCACCTGGAGGCGTTTAAGCGACTCGTCCAGTTGGCGGGTCGCTTCCTGTTTAGAACGCCCGTCAATTTTGGTCATTAAAAACACCCGATCTCGATCGGCCTGCTTCAGGGCTTTACCCATCCGGATTTCGCTCTCACCCCCGAAGTAGTCCCAACTGTTGTCCATGAAGGTGATGCCGCGATCGATGGCAGCATGCACAATCCGCAGGGCCAGGGGTTCATCTACAGCCTTCAGGCTGAGATGCCATCCCCCCAGCCCGATCGCCGATACGCGTTCCCCCGTTTTGCCCAGTTCCCGGTAGAGCATTTCTGAATTGGATTGATTAGCTGTCATCTGGTTGTTCTCAGGTAGGGGACGGGGCAGGTATCAGGCCGTGGAGAAGGGCCCTGCCTTACTTGTGAGCTGAACCCGGTTCGGTCAGTTGGCGATGCTGTTCGGCCCTGACAGTATCCGGTAAAACCTTACTGACATTGCCCTGAAGTTTGGTCATCGGCGAACCGGCAATCACGGCATCCTTGCCTGCCATCAAGGCTTCAAACCCCTGTCTGGCCACTTCTGCCGGATCATCCTTGGGATTAGCCCCAACTCGGGTATCATCCATGCCGGCCCGATGGAAAAAGTTCGTATCCGTTGGCCCCGGCATCAGGGAAGTAACAGTCACCCCTGTATCCTTCAATTCATTGCGAATGGCTTCGGCAAAGGAATGGATAAAGGCTTTGGAAGCAGCGTAAACCGCCTCAAAAGGCCCCGGCATCAGGGCGGCGATGGAAGCGGTAAAAAGAACCCGGCCCTCACCCCGATCGACCATGTCTTTGACGATCCGTTTGGCCAGATGTACCGAGGACACGACATTCAGGTTAATCAGATTGAGTTCATCCTGCAGATCGGTTTCATGGGAAAATTCGCCCCCCACGCCCACACCGGCATTGATGGCGATCGCCGCGACGGGTTGTCCCGTCGCCCGGATCTGGTTGTACAGCCTCTCAACTCCATCGTAGGTAGCCAGATCTGCCTCTACCGTCTCTACCCTGGCCCCCCGTTCCCTGCAAGTCTGAGCCGCCTCTTCCAGCTTTGTTCCGGTAGCGGTTACCAGCAAGTCAAACCCATTCTGAGCAAATTGTTTAGCGAGTTCGTAGCCAATCCCGTCAGAGGCACCCGTCACTACCGCCAAGGGGCGTGTCGATGAATCCTGCATCCCATAACTCCTTTATTGCTTCACCCTACCTGGCAGAAAGATAAACCAGACAAATGTAAACTTTGGACGGTGAATTTTTTCGATCCTAAAAAGGCCGTTGGAGAATTGCGTCTTTCTAACGAGGGATCAGCCGGAGCGAAGTTTCTGGCGCTTGTAAAAACGCAGACCGGGGTTGATTAAATTCCCGATCCTGAGGGCTAGCCCCGGTAGCAGGCTGAAATCGCCGCACAGACTCGTTCCAGGTCTTCCAGGCTTAAGTTAGACCCCGAGGGTAAACATAGACCCCGCTCAAACAAGTCCTCCGAGATCGGGCCACCGATCACCGGACAACCGGCAAAGATGGGTTGCAGATGTAGCGGCTTCCAGACCGGCCGGGCTTCAATCTGGCGGGCGGCTAAAGCCAGGCGAATTTGCTCTCGATCGCAGCCAAATTTTTCAGCATCGATCGTCAAACAGGTGAGCCAGCGGGAGGCTCGACCGTAGGCCGCTTCGGGCATAAATTCTAAGCCTGGCAGGTGAGCCAGCTGGTGCTGATAAAACTCAAAATTGTGCCGTCGGGCCTCAACGCGCTGGCTTAAGACCCGCAACTGCCCCCGCCCAACCCCGGCCAGAATGTTGCTGAGCCGATAGTTGTAACCCAGCTCGGAATGCTGATAGTGGGGGGCCGGATCCCGGGCCTGGGTGGCCAGAAACCGGGCCTTTTCGGTCAATTCGGGATCGGCGGATACCAGCATGCCCCCGCCGGAGGTGGTGATAATCTTGTTGCCATTGAAGGAAAAAATGCCAATCTGGCCAAAGGTCCCCGGCGATCGGCCCTGGTAGGTGGCCCCGAGGGATTCTGCCGCATCCTCAATTAAGGGAATGGCGTACTCGTTGCAGGCCGCCAAAATCGGGGTAATATCGGCACTCTGGCCATAGAGATGTACCAGAACCACCGCCTTCGGCAATTTACCCAGACGGGCTCGCTGGGCCAGAGTGCGGTGCAGCAGGCCCGGGTCCATATTCCAGGACTGGCGATCGCTGTCAATAAACAGGGGCGTTGCACCGCAGTAACGAATTGGGTTGGCCGAGGCTGTAAAGGTGAGAGTCGAGCAGATAACTTCATCTCCGGGCTGTACTCCTACCAATTGCAAAGCCAGATGGAGCGCCGCCGTCCCCGAACTGACCGCCGCCCCGTGGGCAGCACCAATCGCCTGACAAAATTCCTGCTCAAAGGCTGCCAGATGGGGGCCAACCGGGGCGATCCAGTTGGTGTCAAAGGCTTCTTTGACAAACTCCAGTTCCAGGTCTCCCAGGTGGGGCGTAGACAATAAAATTTGCTTTTCCATCTCAGCCTAATACAGCAAAAAATAAGTTTTGAAAGGGGTGAAGGGGGGGAACCCCTTCTTGGGGGCGAAGCCCCCAACCCCCCTTATGTTGCAGAACTTTGTGTTTGCAACACTAGTCTTCCTCCTGATAGCCTACGACCCTGGCCGGACAACCATAGGCCAGACAGTTTGGCGGCAACGATCGGATTACGACAGATCCGGCTCCGCAGGTCGTTGCAGCTCCAATTTCCACCCCCGGACAGACACAACTCCCGACCCCCAGCAACACACCCGAGCCAATTTGGACCTGTCCACAGACCGAGCAACCGGGGGCAACATGGCAATAATCGCCCAGTACACAGTCGTGATCGATCGTGGCACCCGTGTTGACAATGCTGTGCTGTCCCACCCGGGTATCGGGATTGATCACCGCGTTGGCCATCACGACGCTGCCTGGCCCCAGGGTCACGCCCAGGCCAATCCGAGCAGCCGGATGAATCGCCGTAGTAAAGCGATAGCCCTGCCGGCTCAGGTTCATTGCAATCTTCTGGCGGATGCGATTATTGCCGATCGCCACAATCCATTCCCCCTGGCTAGGGGCGATCGCGGCCAGGGCCAGGGATGCCTGACGCACCGGCACGCCATAAATTTTGGGGCGATCGGGGCTGGGCTGGTCATCTAAAATAGCCTGCACCGGACGAGACTGCTGATGGAGAATATCCAGAATGACCTTACTGTGGCCACCGGCCCCATAGAGATAAATCAACCCTGCCTCCTGCCAGATTGCAGCACTCCCTGGAAGCGCTCTACGGTTGCCTGACCGGGATGGGAGGTGCCTTCCGAGGTCAGTACCTTGAGTACCGTCAACCCGAGGATTTTTAAATCCAGCCAGAGGTTCCAGTGATCGATGTACCAGAGATCCAGGGCAAATTTTTCTTCCCAGGCCAGGGCATTGCGGCCATTTACCTGGGCCCACCCCGTCATACCCGGTTTCATCGAGTGGCGACGGGCCTGTTCTGGCGTGTAGCAGTCGAGATATTCCACCAGCAGGGGCCGGGGCCCAACCAGGCTCATTTCCCCCCGCAGGACATTCCAGAGTTGGGGGAGTTCGTCCAGGCTGGTCTGGCGCAAAAATCGACCCAACCGGGTCAGCCGTTGGGCATCGGGGAGTAAATTGCCATCGCCATCGCAGGTTTGCGTCATGGTGCGAAATTTGTAGAACTGAAAAATCTCTCCCCCCTTGCCAGGTCGAGGTTGAACAAACAGAATGGGAGCCCCCAGACCCAGCCAAACGAGCAGCCCAATCCCCAGCAGTAAGGGAGCCGCCAGAATCAGTCCCAGGCCCGCTCCTGCCATATCCATCAGCCGTTTCAGGTCCATACTTGCTCCCTCCCCCGGGCGGTTTTAACAGCACAGGGATGCAGAATTTTACTGTAGATTTCTAGAACAGTCCGAGCTGTTTTTTTGCTATCAAACAGGGTCTGGGCCAGCTCCTGCCCTGCCCTGGCCCGAGCCTGGGCCTGACCAGGGTTGGCCAGAACTTCTAAGATGGCTGCGGCCAGTTGAGCCGGTTGTTTAGCGGGCACCAACCATCCCGTTTGCGGTGGTTTGATCAGATCGGGGAAACCGCCCAGGTTGGTGGCAATGGTAGGCTTGGCGAACAATAGAGATTCCACCGCTCCGCCCACGTTTTCAGAATGGGAAGGATGCACCACCAGATTAAAATCGGGATACAGGCTCAAAACATCGTCGCGGCTGCCCAAAAACACCACCCGATCGCCACATTTTTTCTGACCATAGGCCCGGACTTTCTGTTCGTACCAGTCGGCTTGATTCCAGGCTCCCCCGACAAACACCCCCCGCAGGTCAGGGTTATGTTGCAGACAGAGGGCCAGGGCATCTATCAAATCTTCATGCCCCTTCAGCCCCCGGGTCTGGCCCAATAAATACTTGGGGGGATACATAAAGGCCACCATGCCAATCAGGGGGGTAGAATCATCGACCTGAAGTTCCCGCCGCAGGCTGCCGGTCTGGCCAGGGAGAAATTTTTCCAGGTCGGTGCCATAGTAGGCCAGGAAAATCCGATCGGTGGAAATCCCCGCCTGGCGATAACGCTCACAGGTAAACTGGCAGGAACCAATCCAGAAGTCGGATTTTCCGGCGGTCCAGAGTTCGATGGAGCGAGTCAATCCCTGTTCCAGATGCAATGGCCCCGGCACCTGAAACACCCGGGGGATAGGATGGTTTCGCCCCAGGGCGAGGCGCATCGTCAAAGTTGTCCCGACAAAATGACTGTGAATGATATCGGGTTGAATCTCGGAAACCAGACGGCGCAATTGGCCCAAACGTGCCGGGAGCAGCCAGGGAGCTTTCACCGGAAAGTCGAGCTGTACCGGATGGACAGTAATACCGGCCGCTTTGTATTCAGCCACTAAAGGCCCGTCCCCGGGCATAGCCCCATGAACCGTAACGCCGGAGTCAACCAGTTCCCGCATCTGCCGTAAGGCCCAGGTGGCTCCCCTGGAGGTTTTCAGCAGATGGAGCACGCTTAAGGAACGAGATGTTGGGTTAGCCATAGGGTGGTTGCTTCCTGCACTTTGCCATAAAACTCCGTCCGTCGCTGCTTCAGGCAATCATCGTGATAGTCCCAGGCTTTTTTCAGATTGCGTCGGGAGCGATCGCGTAGTCGATCGGGATTACGGGCAAACTCCGCGATTTTTGCGGCTAAGGCGGCGGCATTTCCCACCGGAACCAGATCCTCGTCTGGTAACAGTTCTGGAATGCCACCGACTCTAGAGCCAATGCAGGGCAACCCCCGCGCCATGGCTTCGATCATGGCCCTGGGTAACCCTTCCTGCCTGGAAGGTAAAACAAACAGATCGGCCCGATCGAGGGAATCGCGAATCGCCTGACCGGCGGGTAATTGGCCATAAAACTGGACATAGTTCTGTAGCCCCAGAGCCTTAGCCCGGGCCTCTAAGGCCCTGCGATATTGGCCATCTCCTACCACCATCAGTTGCAGTTTTAGACCCTGTTGCCGCCCCAGGGCGACCGCATCAATCAGCACATCTGGGGCTTTGTATAACTGCGCCAGGGAACCTACGGTAATGAGCGTCAGGGGGTTTTGATTAAAGTGCTGGCGCGGGGCGGAGATAAAGGCACTGTCGGGCAGTTCAATACTGGAATAGTCGGTGGAAAAGACCTGGGGCTGGGAAGGATAGCGCCGCTGCAGGGCTGTCGCCGTTACGTAAGCGGTGGCACAACTGGTCTGGCACTGGTGCTTCAATCGTTGGGTAAACCACCAGCGAAAGAAAGGCCGCAGGAGATTTTTCGTCGCTCCCGGAGCAAACCCATCGTAGGGATCTCCAACGATTTCCAGACCAAAGGGATGCCGGGTTTGCCGTAAACTACTCTCTAAAACATTGGCCAGTTGGGAGGGCACACGCAGAATAATTGCTTCTGTGGCAGTCAGAGCCGATTGGAGAGCCTGATGAATTTGCTGCGATCGCCGAAAGTATTGCCAGGGCCCAACGTAGTAGGGAACCGGTACAAACGAAACCTGTGCCCCGTCGGCCCGGAGCCAGTTCCCTGCGATCGTCGTCACCGGCCGCACCCGGGCTACCACTCGCACCGAGTCAAATACCGTGAGATAGCGTTGCCAGAAGGCATAATCAAAGGCTACCTGAGTCCAGACTGAACCATCGGGAGCCTGATCAAAGCGGTGTTCTAGCGTAACAGTTAAATTCATAGGAGCTATTTACTATAAACAACTGCAATCAGTGACACTTTTGAGTCGTAGATTAATTGCAACTGGCATCATCAAAACTCAGGTGCTAACTCGGCTAGAACGCGGGTACCGTAAACTCAGAAAACTAACGATGCCAAAGGGCAGAGCTGCGTACCAAATTAACGGGCGAATCATGGCAGCAGACTCGCTGCGGGGGAAAAATAGAACAAACGAAAGGAAACTGGCTAAGGTTGCCATTTTTGCTGGTTCCCAGGGCTTGCCTCCCCATACAATGAACCGGACAAACAAAAAACCCATGATTCCCATCAGAATAGGGGAGCCCAGCCAACCAAAATTCAGATAAGCTTCAGCAATCATAGAAAATCCCAGAGAGCCTCCCAGTTTTGCCTGAGTTGGGTTAATTGTTTCAGTCAACCAGGTTGCAGCAAAGCCTCTAACCAGAGTTGGGTGAAGTTCTCCGCCAAAAATATTGGGTAAAGCAGTCAGTAAGGCGTAAAGATAGCTGGCACCGTTATCAAAGCTACGTTGAGCTGGTACCAGCTCAATCGTATAGGCGATCGTACTCATCGTTTCACCCAGTTCTGTCAGAATTGAGACAATGGGATTGTCGATCGAAAAAAATGATTCGACCAAAAACTCTAAGGAAATTCTCTCACTGCCACTGACTGCCCTGACAACCCGAATCAAGGGAAACACCAGAAACAGCATAAAAGATGCCGCACTAAATAGTAGCGTTTTAGGTAAGGGCCGAATGTACCAGTGCCATAACCAACAATAAGCAATCAGGGGCATCACCGCTTTCGATCGAGCACCTAAAAATAGCTGGATGGCAGTGTAACTCAAAATAATCAATAGCGACGATACAATATCTATTCTTTTTCGCTTACTGCTGGCAAGGAGAAAAAGTGCTGCTGGCACCAGGAAGGCCGCTAAAATTTGTGGTGTGGCATTCAGTCCAGTAGAGGCATCCTGCTGATATAAGGCAAAATAGCCTGCAGCGGCAACCGTATCGATCGCTGCTTTAAATACGTAAATGGCAGGGAAGCAAGAAATACCCAGTAAACCCCAGCCAACCCAACGGATTGCCTGACTATTAATTGTTTCGGAGGGGGTTTCTGGCGGATCACTTTTTCTGGTAGCCAAACTGAACAGGGCACCAAAATGAAAGGCTGATACAGATAATAAAATTAGAATCAGAGTTGATAATAATAGATCTGAGGTGAACTTATCTTTTAGCAGACCATCTTGATTCAGATGGAAAACTTCTAAGATAGTTTGGCCACTACTAAATAGAGCCAGGGCGATGAGAAATAGGATATATGGATCAAAAAAGCTTTTACTTAATAATCTCCAGGATAAAATCGACCAGATAAATAATACAAGGGTGGTCAGGCAGGCAAAACCAATCAGACTATCAGGTTGCGTTCCTGTTTGGAAATAGAACAATGTTGCTGCTACAATCAGCAGAAATAATATCGATTGGATTCCCAGTAGGGTCTTTATAGGAGTTTGAACCATATCATTGAGCCTGTTGATTGATGGTTGACAGGGCACTCTCGTAAGTGATTTTTAGTCGTTCAACACTGTGTTTAATATTAAATTGGCTATTCTCTACGTGTTTTGTCATCTCTGATCGAGACATTTTTAATTCTCTTGTCTTTAAAATTGCCTCGGCCCAAACTAATGCCGATTTTGACAATGAAAGCTGCTGCACAAAGGGCTGTTTAATAATATTGATCTCCGGAGTAATCTGACTTGACAGAATACAAGGTAATCCTGCTGCCTGTGCTTCGATCGCTGCTACAGGTAGGCCTTCATGGAAAGATGGCAGCAAAAATACATTGATCACATGCATCATCAATTGGGCTACATCTGGTCTTTCTCCAGTAAAGACAAACACTTTCTCCAGTCCTGCCTGAATAACTTGCTGTTCAATTGCTGGGCGTAGCTCGCCATCTCCAATTAACAGAAAGATAGTATTGGGCTCCCGGAGAATGATTTCTTGGGCGACAGTAATCAGGAAGCGATGGTTTTTCTGCTCAGAAAACCTGCCAACATGCCCGACGACGAGCGCCCCGGCATCAATGCCCAGCTGTTGTCGCGATACCTTGACTCCGGCAGCTTGAAAAGAAGATAAATCAACTCCACAGTAGAGAATCTGGCATTGTGCATCTTGTTTCCAGGCAGGGCCAAACAGGGCGAGGGCAGCAGGCATGGAACAGGCCAATTTGACAGTAGCGTAGTGTTTAATCCATAACCCCATTAACATCAAATAACACCGACGAACCAATCCAGCCCTTGCCTGTAAGACAGAGGTATCGTTGTGGCTGTGGGCAATCCGGACTGGAACCCCAGCCTGATAGGCCAGTTTCAGGATAAAGCCACTGTAGTGATGAACATGGCTATGGACAATGTCGTAAGGCCCATGCTGACCCAGTAGTTGGTTAAAGCGGTGAGCATAACTCCAGGGGCGATCGGGACGCGGGCAGGGGAGGATTTGACTACCCAGGGCTCGTACTTCCTCGTCGTAAGGACAGGGCTTCAGGGTATGTACCAGAAAATCCATCTGCAATTTGTCGCGATCGATGGTTCGCAAAACCTGCATGAGCCAGGTTTCTACTCCCCCCCGATTCATCCCTCCAACGATATGAAGGACACGAATTGATCTTTGTTGTGGGTTTCCCATGGTACTTTGGCCAGTTCTTCAGCGAGTTATCTATAACCCAACTTGCGGAACAATCGGTAGACATTGTAGGACAATGGATAGTTTAATAACTGAGCCCAGATTCCCTTACTGGCAAAGTTGTTATGGTAGGAAGCTGGTAAGGGCTTATCTTTCACTGCTCGAATATCCAGAACATAGGCAGGTTTATGCTTGAGATGCCAGTAACCGGGATGGGGATACAGATCTGCTAGGGGGAAAGATGGTAGACCCCATTGGGTCAGGATCAATTGGTTAGAGAAAGGTCGAAACAAATCCTGGAGGTACGGGATATTCCCCAGCAGGAAGGGTTTTGTGCCATGGAAATGAATCGGTACATTCAACAATATCTGTCCCCCTACCTGACATACACGGAAACACTGGTATAGACCCCACGCTAAAGAACAGCCATACTCTGCCCAGTGTTCCATGGTTTGATTACCAATAACCAGATCAAAGGATTCATCTGCAAAGGATAAATCTGCCAGATTTTCTAAGCGAGTTGCGATCGTTGGCTTACCAAAATACTCCCGCTGTACATCAATTCCTTCATAGGTTGCGCCTACGGTTTCACAATAGGCTTTGAGTAGATCCCACGAACCACAACCGATTTCCAAAACGGTCATACCGGGTTGAATGACTTGCAGATAGCTTTCAGCAATTGCAATCTCACAGGCCCCTAAAGGGGGAGGTGGTATCGCTCTCCCCAATATTTCCTGTGCCTTTAAATAGGCTGTACATTGGCCATCCTGCAATTTGTAGCAACTGGAACAGGCTCCCATATTCATTCCCTAATGCTTGCATCAAAGTCTTGTGAGCTAATGGTTTTAGGCTGTTTGGGCAACGCGCCGCCAGATCGTACAAAAATTAGCTCCGTCCTTGGGAAACCGTTGTCCTAAGTTATAGCAGGACTGCTGCCAGTGTTTGGGTAGACTACCTTCATAGAAAGCTCCCATAAAAGAGTAGGTTTTCAGCCAGACTAATTGCCAGTCGGCTGCAAAGTCGGTTTGCATTAACTCAATATCAAACCCACGACCACTGGTAGCTTCTTCCAGGGAATGGGCAACATGGAAATCCACCAACCGACCGATCGCCAGGGCTGAAGGCTTTTGCTTAAATAATCCTTTGCGAAAGGCCTCCTTGGCAGCCCGGTTGGCCGGATTACTTTCTAACCCAAAGGCTTGTCTTAATCGTTGTAAATAGCGCTCTGGGCTGAGGAATTTACGCCATTGCCGCTCTTGCAAAAAGAGATTGTACAGCTTCTGACATTCCTGATTTCTATAAAAACGACTGGAGGGTTCATGCCCTGCTAACCAGAAGGCTTCTTGATCTAAAAGAGAGGATAGACCATGAATGGTTGCTAAGGGATCAGGTAAATGATGCAGCAGGGAATTCGTGACTAGAAGGTTAAAAGGTTGTTCAGTTGGGATTGCCCTGAGATTGCTAGTAAAACGAGCGGTAGGGCACAGGGGTGCAATATTTGCCCGACATTGGGCCAGCATTTCTGGAGAGGCATCGTAGCAGATTAACTGCCCAATACTGCCCTGGGGTAAGTTACGAATTAATTGCTCTGCCTCAAATCCCGTACCACAACCAAAATCCAGAATGCGCCACTGTTCTGGTTGTCTGTTCAGGTGCGCCTGATCGATCATTTCCTGCCATAGAGGGGGTAACTGTTCTCGTACTTCTGGATGCCGCTGGTCATAGTCCCGCGCTTCAACGGCATGATAAAGCTGGTTAACTTCCAGTACCAACTCTTCCAATGGTAGTTGGGGCTGGAAGGGAGCTAAAATGCCCGTCATCAGGTTAGTATTGCCCATCGGTTGTAAGAACCCTAGAGTTTAGAAAGCAGGATATAAGCATAGGTCAGGACTGCCACCATAGAAGCCAGCACGACTGAGATCGCGGCCCCCAGCAACCCAAAATTTGGAATGAACCAGAAACAGGTGAGCAACGAAGTTAGGGATACAATTCCCAAAGCAATGGGTTGATAATGAATCCGGCGCATGGCAATTGCGGCGTAACCAGCGATCGAGGCCAGGTACCAAAAACCAGCGGATACCATGATCCAGACCAGCAGGGATGAGTAACTGGCGTATTCAGGCTGATAAATTAAACCCAAAAGGGTCTGGCCTGCAATCACTGCCACTCCAATCCCGGCAACCCCCAAACCCAAACTCAGCCCGACTAATTTCATTAGCAAGCGATAGAATTTTTCCTGTTCCTGGGATGCATAGTAGTAGGCTAATCGCGGGCTGGTCGATTGCCCCAGAGCTGACACAACTGTTGTACCACCAATTTGCAGATAGGCGATCGCGGAGAAGTATCCTAACTCCCGTTGTCCCAAATAATGCTCAATAAAGTATCGCGGAATATTGGAGTTGAGGGAAATTAGCATTGCTACAACTCCCAGGGGCAGGGAACCCTTAACCAGGCGGAGCATGGTCTGCCACTGCCAGCCAGAAAGGGGTTGGGGGTACAACGGTTGGGATGGTTGTTGCTGGGAATCTGACTTCACAGTCAACAGGGCGTATCCATTGGGCAGGTCATACCCAAGCAGGACGATCGCCCAAACTAGAATCAGACTGGACACCCCCCAGAGGATATTGCGGGTGAGGAAAATAGTTATCCCCAGCATCAGGAGAGACAGCACCCCCTTAATCATCATAGACGTGGCAATCCGATCCATCCGCTCGCGCTGTTGTAGCAAGCCGTATAAGAGATCACTGATAGATTCGATCGCCTTGGCAATCACCAGCAACACAATTACCCAACCACTACTGTTCTGATAGTTACCCCACCACACCATACCCAAAACCACCAGCAAAGCCAGACCTGTGGTTAGTAGTCGTAGATTCAGATAATCGCCAAAACGATACTCATTGGTTGCATCGGTGGCCTGAATTGCCCGCAATTGTAAATTGAATAGCAGAATGACTGGTGTTGTGATTGCCAGTCCCAGAGCGAACTGCCCCACCATTTCGGCCGATCCCAACTTTGCCAGAACAATTAACATACCCCACTGACAGGCCGTGTAGGTTGTATTGCCGACAAAGGTCCAGAGAACATTTTTTCGCAGGGTTAAGGGCCGAGAACTGTTCACAGGCGGTTACTCTGCTACGCTATACCAACTGAATGGGGAAAGTAGGCAAACCGGAAATCACTAACAAATCACAGGGTTTTGAGTAGGTTGTTTTAATTTATACCAGCAAGAAGCTATCCTGCTGCCATCGGCAATATAGTAGCTTCTTACCAAGAAGAGTATAAGAGCAATGATGCAAAATGAAAGGTTTCTTTCCCGGTTGCTGGGTGCGATACTATCTTTGATCTGTAAATCTCTTAAAACCCCCGATCACCACGATCGATCTGCCAGTTCGCAAAGAATGAAATTCTTACCAAACAGACCTGATAATGCAATAATGTAACGATATTTGTAGGATCTTGAAAAGATTGGTCATCTAATCAAATCGCAGGTAACATAAATTGTTCATTGCCATTCCAAAGTGTTATCACCTTTGCTGACCAGTATTTCTCTTTGCAAGTCGCCTCGATAGAGAGTCCATATCGGTTCAGATAGCCTTGAGGTAAGGTTGGTATAGCCCTGTTGATGTAGGCCAGAAAAGTCTCAGCTCGATTCGGATACATTAGAACTGAACCTGGAGAAATTGCTCTCTGGCCCAGAGTAGGTCGGTTGGGCTGACGTTCTTTCCGGTTTCGATGAACACGGTTCCTTTGGTGCTTTATGGATGCTTGTCGAGGTGTGGATGATAGCTGGCAATCAAAGGGTAGCCTGATTTTTGTTGATTGGGTGGTTGAGTTTTTTGCGCCTGTAAGGAGTCTGGGTTTAAGGAGTGGGTTAGGGTGTTGTTTAAAGGTTTTGATACCGTGAAGCAGGGTGGTAGCCGTGGGAGTCATTTGCTTCAATCTGGGCTGCTGGGGTTTGGTGTGGTGGTGCTACGTCGAATAGTTCTGGCTCCCCGGTGGATTCGTTATTTAATCTTGATTGCGATCGATTTAACTTTTTCTCTTGTTTCTATTTATACTGCGATTGGGCTGTATTTAAGTAGTTTAACTTCCGAGGTTCAACTTCCATTTGATCATCGCTTCATCTTCCTGATTGCCCTGATTAAAGTGATCGCCTTTTTGGTTTCCGGGCTTTACTTGCCCATGATCCGCTACTTTGGTCTGGAGTTGTTCCTTGGTTCTGCCAAAGCTGTGCTTTTCAGTAGTGGGCTGCTAATTGTTCTGGTTTCCTGGGATCACTGGTTCAAGCTGTTCGGCGATTTTCACGTTTCTAAAAGTGTTTTCATTGTTGATGCCCTTCTGACCCTGTTTCTGGTGATCAGCACCCGGTTAACCTTGCGCTGGCTGATTCAGGCTCTCTTTGGTGTCGATACCCTGGCTAAAAGAGCGATTCGAATTATTGTCTATGGAGCCGGAACGACAGGGGTTCAGCTAGTCCGGGCCTTAGCCAGCGATCGGGCTTACAAGCTGATCGCTTTCGTCGATGACAACCCGGCCTTACATCATCAACGGATTCAGGGTTTACCGGTTTTTGCGGCGGATGAGTTACCTAAACTGCGCCATCAGCGTCCTTTTGACCTGGTTTTACTGGCCATGCCCTCCGTCGATCGTGGGGTGATTCGGAAAATTTTAGAGCACCTGCAAACCCTACAACTGACGGTCAAGACCGTTCCCAACTTGAGTGAAATCCTATCTGGTCAGGTTCCGATTACGACGATCCGGAATATCGACATCGGCGATCTGCTGGGTCGGGAGGAAGTTCCCCCCGATCCCCAACTTCTGAGTCTTACGATTACGGGCAAAAGCATCCTGGTAACGGGGGCCGGAGGCTCGATCGGTTCCGAATTATGCCGTCAAATCGCCCAGCAGTCGCCCCGCTGTCTGGTGCTGTACGAGCAGAACGAATTTGCCCTCTACACGATCGATATGGAGTTGGCAGAAACCTACCCGGAACTGCATCGCATTGCCATTCTGGGTTCGGTCACCGACGAACATTTGCTCTCCCGTGTGATCGCCCGCTATGGCATCGAAACTCTTTACCATGCCGCCGCTTACAAGCATGTTCCCCTCGTAGAAGACAACCCGATTCAGGGGATCTTGAATAATGTTCTGGGCACCCTGGTCACGGCCCAATCTGCCATTCAGGGAGGCATTCGCCATTTTGTTCTGATTTCCACCGATAAAGCGGTGCATCCGACCAGTGTGATGGGAGCGAGTAAGCGGGTGGCCGAATTGATTGTCCAGGCTCTAGCGGCTCAAACTCCGGCTCTGACCTGCTTTGCCGTCGTGCGATTTGGCAATGTCATGGGCAGTAGTGGGTCTGTAGTGCCTCTGTTCCGGCAGCAGATAGCCCGGGGGGGGCCTGTTACGGTTACTCACCCTGAGATGACCCGTTACTTTATGTCTATTCCAGAGGCGGCCCGGTTAGTGATTCAGGCCGGAGCCCTGGCCAACGGGGGGGAAGTATTTTTGCTGGATATGGGAGAGCCGATTCGGATTTACGATCTGGCTCTGCAAATGGTGCAACTGAGCGGTCTGGTACCCCATCAGGATATTGCGATTCAGATTACCCGCCTGCGACCCGGGGAAAAGTTGCATGAAGAATTGCTGGTGGATAAAACCCAGGCCCGATCGACCCGTCATCCCAAAATCTTCTTCTCCCGCGAACCGATGATCCCCTGGGAGAGGTTGCGCTCATCCTTAGAGAGCCTTCTCTTGAAGGCGTTTTACCAGGATCACCAGGCTGTCATCCTGGAACTGCAACGGTTAGTTCCAGACTATCAATCGGGTACGGCAACCACGGTTGTGCCTTCCTCCCCTCCGATCGCCAACCCGACTCCACCCCCAGGATTGAAGATTCCTTCCGTTCTTGCCACTGCCTTGCAACAGACCCGGTTTTCCCTGGATCCCTTCCCAAAGATTGGTATTCAACCCTTGTCAGATCCAGAACCCTGACCAGGGTTTGCATAGCCGTTGCTGGTATTTACTAACCTTTTTTCTTCTCTTTTGCTATGAACATAGTGCCCAAGACAACGATACTCGAGCCATCAAACTCCCTGGATCTGCACCGTTACGGAGCCGTCTTGAAGCACCATTGGTTAGCGGCGATGCTGACCTGTAGCTCTGTTGTGATTCTGGCCGCCCTGATCACCTTTTCCCAGAAGCCAACCTACGAGGCAGAAGGGAAACTGCTGTTGAACAAGGTGAATCGGGTGTCTTCCCTGGCGGGAGTAGCCCAGGATGCAGAAGCCTTAGGGGGCATGACCCACTTGAGTAACCCCCTGGATACGGAAGCAGAGGTGATTCGATCTAATCCGATCGTTCAAAAAACGATCGTCCAGCTAAACCTTAAAACCAATAGTGGTCACCCCCTCAAACCAGCAGAATTCCTCAAGCGCTTTCAGGTGAAACCGGTGCGAGGCGCAGATGTACTTCGCATGACCTACCGTAGTAAGGATCCTGAGGAAGCGGCCAGGGTGGTCAATCTGATGATGCGCTTCTACATGGAGAACAACGTTGCGACAAACCGGGCTGAAGCGGTGGCTGCCCGGGAGTTTATTACCAAGCAATTGCCTAAAACCGAAACTACTGTGCTGCAGGCAGAAGCGGCCCTGCGCCGGTTTAAAGAAAAAAATAAGGTGGTAGACCTGACAGAGGAAGCGAAATCGGCGGTGGCGACCCTGTCCGAACTGGAAAATAAAGCAACCCAAACCCGATCGGCCCTGGTGGATGTTTCTTCCCGATCGCAAATGTTGCAGCAGCAGATTGGAGTCACTCCACAACAGGCGATTCAATTAACCTCCTTAAATCAATCCCCCGCAGTTCAGGAAGCCCTGGGGCAACTACGGAAAGTGCAGGCAGAACTTGCCGTAGAGCAGACCCGTTATCGCAGCAGCCATCCTAAAATTGTCAATCTGGAACGGAAACAGGCATCCCTGGAGCAACTGTTGCAGGAGCGGGTTCAGCCAATTCTGCGAACCCGGTTAACAACACCGACGAGTTTACAGTTTGGTGAGTTACAGCAAAAAATTACGGCGGATCTGGTGACCCTGGAAGCGGAACGCCTGGGCCTGGAGAACAACCTGGGGGTGATGCGAAATGCCTACAACGCCTATAGACAAAGGATTGCCCAGTTACCTCAACTGGAACAAACCCTGCGGGACCTGGAACGGCGGGCGGATATTGCCCAATCTACCTACGCCCTGCTGCTGAAAAAACTGCAGGAAGTTGAAGTCACAGAAAATCAAAATGTGGGTAATGCCCGGGTAATTTCTGCCGCCCTGGTGCCGACCGATCCGGTGACTCCCAAGATTATGCTGAATCTGGCCCTGGGCGGGGTGCTGGGAGTGCTGCTGGGGATGCTGGTCGCGTTGTTTCTGGAATCGCGGGATCGATCGATCAAAACCGTGGAAGCTGCCCGGGAGTTGTTTGAGTACACCCTGTTAGGAACTATTCCCTACTACGATCGCAAAGCAGCCACCCTGAATCAGGGGCGGAAACGCCTGCCTCCCCTGCTCCCCGTCCGCGATCAACCCCATTCCCTGGTCAGTTCGGCCTACGATATGTTGCTGGCCAATCTCAGCTTTTTAAGCTCAGATAATCCCCTAAAAATCATTACGATTACCAGTTCGGTGCCCATGGAAGGGAAATCTTCCGTATCGGCCAATCTGGCTGTAGCAGCCACTCAGACAGGACGGCGGGTATTGCTGGTGGATGGGGATCTGCGCCGTCCCTGCCAGCATGAGATCTGGCAATTGCCCAAACTGGTCGGTCTGACGGATGTTTTGGTGGGGCAGGCGACGATCGAGCAGGCATTGCAGACCGTTCTACCCAATCTGGACATTATGCTGGCCGGTACCTCCCCACCCAATCCGGTGGCCCTGCTGGATTCTCGCCATGCCGTGGAGTTATTTGAGCAGTTAGCCCACCGCTACGACCTGGTAATTATTGACACACCACCGGTGACCCTGGCCGCCGATGCCCGCCTGCTAGGGAAAGTAGCCGATGGGGTGATGATCGTGGCCCGTCCGGGGATTGTCAGTTCGGGCAGTGTGATGGCGGCCAAGAATTTATTGGATCAATCGGCCCAAAATATTTTGGGGCTGGTGATTAACGGTGTTCTGGCCGATCGGGAACCGGGAGGGTATTACTACGATCGCTACGCCCAGTCTTACTATGGCGATGATCGCGCCACCACAGGTACAGAATCTATTGTCTATCATCCCACGGGTCAGCAGGGCAATGGTAACAGTAGCAATTATGGAACCCATAGTAACAATGGTACCAATGGTCACCATAGTAACAACGGTAATCACGGAAATAATGGTTCCCATCCTCACAATTAACTCAAAGTATGTCTCTATCAATCTATTCAAATTGGCGATATATATTGGCCATCGCCAGTTTAATCAATTGCCTGTTGCCCCTCTCTACCCCGGCCCAAATGGGTTCCCCGGGTCAGGTTCCAGTTCGATCGCTACCCGTTGATGCGACGGTGCCAAAATCGCCCTCGGAACCCAACCTGAGTCGCGATCGCAGCAGTGACAGCTCTAATTACCTGCTGGGGGCCGGGGATCAGATCGAAATTACCGTCTATGAATATGAGGAATACACCGGCTCCCACATCATTTTGCCGGATGGTAGTATCGTGTTGCCCTTACTGGGGCGAGTACCCGCCGCCGATCGTACCGTAGATGCCCTGGGGCAGGAGTTAAGCCAGCGGTTGCAGACTTTGCTGGTCAATCCGGTGGTTACCGTTGGGTTAACCAAATTGCGGCCAATCCGGGTGAACGTGGCAGGGGAAGTCCGACGACCGGGGCCAATTCAGCTGCAGAGCTTGATTCCCACCATTACCACCGCCAGCAGCACTACGGGCAATACCACAAGCACCAGCAATCCGGTTCAGGCCCCTACCCTGAGTAGTGCCCTGTTAGCAGCAGGAGGAGTCACCCGGGAAGCGGATATTCGTCAGGTGCTCTTAAAACGACAACAGCCCCAGGGAGAGATGGTCACCACGATTAATCTCTGGGAGGCTCTCACCTCCGGCCAATCTCCCCAGGATCTGATCCTGCGGGACGGAGATTCCCTGTTCATTCCCAAGCTGGCTCCCGCAGATGTAGCCCAGCGTCAGTTAACGGCCCGATCGGCCTTTGCTCCTAAAACAATTCGGGTGCAGGTGGTGGGAGAAGTGAAAAAGCCTGGGGAAGTAGAAGTGGCCCCCCAGAGTTCTCTCTCGACGGCGGTGGCGATCGCCGGTGGCCCAACGGACAAAGCCAAACTGCGAGATGTTCTGTTTGTGCGCTTGAATGACGATGGCCGTGTAGAACGCAAACAGGTTGATCTGAGTAATCTGGCGGATAACCTGCAGGTTCAGGAGGGGGATGTGATTATGGTGCCCAAAAGCTCGCGGGCAACCTTTCTCGATACCGCATCTCAGATCATTACTCCCCTGGGAATCCTGCTGAATTTGTTTGGTTTGTAAGGTTGATGATTTTTTTACAACGAGTGGGGTGTCGTGGGAGTAACGACCTGTCGCGATCGAGGCTCGGACTGTTTCCAGGCAAAAGGGCTGCTCCGGGCAGGCTCAACCACGCTTGAGTAACCCCTGAAACAATGTTCCATTCGTTCCTAACCACGCTAACCAAAAAGCCAGATGTAGAACAACAATCATCCAGAAAACAGTCTGATACGAACTCTTGACGCTTTTATGGCGGAGTTGTTGCTGGGCGATAAATCCACCCAATCCAGGATTGTGGGTAAGGGCTTGCAATCCCCTTCTCCCGAAAGAAAAGGGGAGTTGCAAACCAGAATCTATCCACTTAGAGCGGTAAGGCCTTTTGCGTCACAGGTAGAAGTTGGAAAAAAGCCCTCACAGCTACTTAACTCACCGGTGTCCGCTCAGATTGTTGTCGGGCTCGATGGCGCTTAAAGGCGGCTCCCATCAGGGCTGCACCACCCATCAACAACATAGAACTGGGTTCAGGAACGGCAACCGTATCGGGATCTGACGGGTTTTCTCCACCAGGGCCAGATTCGGCTACCGTGGTCAGGTTAAATCGCGCAAAGGAGTTGCGATTGAAGAACAACCGCTGAACATTCACAAACAGTTCATTGCCATTAAAGGTGACCCGATCGGGAGTTAGACCCAGGTTTGTGCGTGGGTCAATCACGACGCTGGTAATTCGCAGGGCAAGGGGAGCGGTGAATGAGAATACATAGGTATTCTTAAATCCTGGCGCATAGGAACCAAATCCAGCATTGTCAAAATCAATCTCCAGGTAATCTGCACCGGCATCGATCGCGACATTGACCAGGGATCGGGCAAAGCCGGGGGGAACGCCAACCGTTGGGTCAAACAGACTTTCAACATTAGGAAATTCCACCGCCGATTCGCTCACCGTTGCAGAGGCAGGAAAGGAAGTCACAAATAATTGGCTGGTGGGAGTTAACTGGGCCTCGGTGCGAAGTTTGAGTTCTGAACCAACGAGGCTAAATCCCCAGGCAGAACCACCAGTGAAGGCGATCGCTGCGACAGAGGTCAATAGGGGAAGGATGTTCTTGATCATGCTATTTATCCTTAGGTTTCAAGCATTCCATTCAGCGAAAGCAGTCGATCGCCATCTCAAGGGAGATGACTACCACTACAATCCGTTGGCAAGACAGAGTTGGCTGGAAACTGGACTTTGGAGGTCGCAATTTACTATCGCCAAATCCTTCCGATCTATCCCTCTGCCTCTGGGGAACCTATGCAATTCTACTTTGGTGATGAAGGTTTCAACTGAGGGGCGCAAAAAAGTGCCGTGTTACATACGAAGTTTTTGGCCATCAAAGAGAAAATTTATAATGATATTTAATTTAAAGTATAGAATTAATTTAATTTGATGGTAAAAAAATGGCAAGAGATTCTAGCAAAACTAGATGTAATAGAAGGTGAACTTGATTTATGTGATGAAGAATGTTTTTCAGTATTCGAAGCTGAGAACGGATTTCTTTTACCAAGTGCATATAGAGAATTTTGCCAAATTTTAGGATCTGGCGTAGTAGGGGACTACGTACGAATATATTGTCCTAACACTAAATATTCAGATAAAAAGAAGGAATTTATTAGAGAGCAAATTGAGTTTCAAGAAAGTGAATTAAAGTCTCTAAGTCTTCAAATTAGATTTGAAGACTTAGAGATATTTAAGGAAATGATAAATTCTGCATTTATTTTTGGAGATACAATATTTGGTCAATACTTTTTATGGGATATGAGAACTTACAGTGTATTGGATAACTCTTGTGACATTTACTTTGTCGAATTAGATACTTTTTATACTTATAAAGTCGGCCGTAACTTTTTTGAATTTATTTGTGAGTTTTGTTTTGGTAACAGATTCCTTGAACTTCTTCCCGAGAATTCGCAGACGGACTTAAATAGTATTCACTGGACTTTTGATCCCATTTCAAATGGGTTATGGCTTGACGAAGAAATTTGGTATGAAAATCTTGAATCGGGTACTGTTTTAGGATTAGCGCAGAAGTATGAGCAGCAAGAGAAGCTGACAGAAGCTTTAGTCCTCTACATTAGATATAGACGCATTAGTTTTTATGGTGCATTAAATGAATACCATTTATGGAGAGCATACAGCCGTCTATACAAGGCTTTAGGCGAGCTTGAATTTCGTAAAATATGTCTAGCGGTGACTGGTAACACTGGAACTTATAGGGATATTCTTAAAGGGATCAGGAAAATTTCACATGGTTATGTTGTTGACAGACCAGGTGGCATGAAATATATGAATTTTGAAGCATATCGAAGTGATTTCTATTCCCTTCAAACCAGTCCGATTCGAATAAAATCGATTTCGAATAATATATCAGATGATCGACTTGAAACTATATTGATTGAGCAAATTCCTGAAGCAAGTTTAGAGTTTAAAGAGGCCTTTGAGAGATTTCTTAAACTTGTATATATAAGGCTAAAAGATATTATGGCAGATGATCTTGATTCTTTTTAAGAAAAATTTTGGTAGAGAATTTCATTTCTTGTACTGATTGTTCGCTTGATTCGGTGCTAGCGTAATAGGACTAAAAAGATGCAAATTGATTTAAGCCCCTAACCATTAAATGCGCTCCTTTGAAACTTGCGAAAATAAGCCCGACAAACCTATTCCTATTTCAAGAAGACAAATTTCCCCTTGTCTCCTGTAGCATCCATCTTAATCTGGGCCACATAAAACTGCTTCTGAATCACTTCCCCTTCAGGGGTAAACGAGATTTCTCCCAGGGGAGTGTCGTAAGTACCGGCGAGGATTTGCTGATTTAATTTGGCTCGTTGTTCTGCCAGGGAGTAGCGATTTAACTTCTCTGAGCGATCGAGGGTTCGCAGGGCTTCGACAAACACCTGCACTGCCGTAAATCCCTGGGCACTGAACTGGGGAGGTTCCTGCTTGTAGCGTTTTTTGTAAGCGTCCCGAAAGGCTTGATTGATCGGATTGGCATGTTCCGGGCTGTAAGCCTGAGCCACCAGTACGCCGTCGCACAGTTGTTTGCAGACCGGAAAGATGTTGGGGGTGTTAAAGCCATTGCCACCGACAATTAATCCGGCATAGCCCAGTTCCCGAATTTGCCGCACCAGGTTGCCACTGTCGGCGGCCAGCCCCGAAATCACAATCAGGTCTGGCTTGAGTTTAATCGCCGCCGTTGCCTGGGTCTGAAAGTCGGAATCGGTGGTCTGAAAGGTTTGAAGCGTGACGATCGGCAACTGCTGCCGTTTTAGAGCTTCTTGAAAGATAATCGTTTCCGATTGACTGAAGGCATCATTCTGAGCATAAAATACCGCCACCCGTTTGATGTTGGGATTCAACTTGAGGGCAGCCTGCAGGGAGTTGGGGGCCAGAACCGTCACCGGAGACGCAACCCGGGCGATAAAGGGGCCAATCTCTGGCACTCCCTTGGCCGTATTGGTTGGCCCAATCACCGGCACCCTGGCTCGATCGGCGATCGGATTGGCACTGAAAGCTTGCTGGGAAGACGAGGGCCCCACAATCCCCACCACCCTGGCCTGGGTGATCAGGGTTTGAAAGGCATTGATGGCGCTGGCCTCATCTCCGGCGGCATCCTGAAAAATCAGTTTGAGCCGGGTGCCATTGACGCCTCCGTTCTGATTGAAGTAATCCTCGGCGATTTTGGCCCCATTCACCGACTCCTGACCCAGCAGGGCCAGGTTACTGGTCTGGGCCAGGGCGATGCCCAGGGGAATGGCCGGGGGGGCAGCATTGGTTGCGGCAGGAGGGTTGTCTGCCCCGGGAGACTGGCAGGCAGCAAGGCTCAAAACCCATCCTGATAGGCCAAGCAGAATGCCTGAGAGGCGAGTGGCCTTACCCATGCTGCAGTTCTGCCAGAAATTCAATGTGGCTCAGGGGGTGGGAAAACATCGGATAGTTTTTCTCGATCGCCAGCCGTTGCTCTTCTTCGCTCAGGGCTGCCGTACAGTCTTTGAGGGTTACGACCTGGTAGCCCTTTTCGTAGCCCGAACGCATGGTTGACTCCACGCAACAGTTGGTTAAAAATCCGCCCAGGGCAATGGTGTTAATGCCCCGACTCCGCAGAATGAAGTCGAGATTGGTACTGGCAAACCCGCAGAGTCCCCGTTTACCTTCGACCACGATGTCCTGGGCTTGAGGCTTGAGGACATCGACAATCTCAGCTCCCCAGGTGTCTTTGCGGAAGGATTTGCTATCTACCACCCCTTTGAGAATGCCGTAGGGTTGGGCCGCTAGCTCATGGTAATCCTCAGTAAAGGTGATCGGGGCATGGACGATGGTAACGCCAAGTTGCCGTGCCTGCTGCACCGTCTCTACGGTGTTGCCCAGCATATTGGTACTTTCCATCACGGGCTTTACGGCCTGATGCAGGGTGCCACCCTCGGAAGTAAAGTCATTTTGGTACTCGATCAAAACCAGAGCAGTTTGTTTCGGATTCATGGCTAGAGTTCTTCAGCATCGTGAATTTAATAAAACCCGGAACTTAATTTTTGCAAGCTCAGCTTCGCTGAGCTTGCAAAAATTAAAAATTTGGTTCTATTAATTTGTGATCCTTACAGCGTTTCTCACGCGAGTGAGATACAGGGGGGTATGGGGGCTGCGTCCCCAGCCAGAGGTGAAACCCCTGCACCCCGTTTCCCGTACCTTATTTACATGGGAAAAGCTATAGCAGGAAGATGTCTATCATAAATCTTTCGCTCTGACCTGAGAATTTCTGTAAATTCTTGCAGTACTCTGGCCTGAGTTTAAGTATCCTGACAGCGTTGCAGCAATCGGTAGAGCAGGGCCATGCTAACGCCAATGGTTTTGTAGCCCACCTGGTCAAACAACACGACGACCTTATCCCCTTCGTACCGCATCACGGTTCCTTCGCCCCAGCTTTTATGGGTCACCCGACTGTTCAGGGGGTAGGGTTGCAACCCTGTTTCCGGTTCGCTGGTGGTACTAGTCTGGCAGTTATCGCAGTTGCCACAGGCACCATCGGCGGTTTCGCCAAAGTAATTTAGCAGGTACTGTCTGCGGCAGTTGCGAACTTCGGCATAACCCCGCATCATTTCCAGCCGCGATCGCTCATACTGCTGGTGTTGGGCCTGCACCTGTAAAACTTCATCCAGGGCTTCATCCAGGCCGGGGGCACTATCCGAGGCGACAATCTCGCCGGTCGCCAGGGTTTCTAACACCCCTGCTTCAACCAGACGATTGACGGCAGTCACCACTTTGGTTTGGGACAGGTTGGTGGCCTGTTGCAATTCTTTCACCGTCAGGGGGGCTTCTGCCCGATCGATGGTCACCGCTACCTGGGCCACCTGATCCTGATCTACCTGGCCACCACTGGCAAAAAACCGCCGCAGTTTCAGATCGTCGGGATTATAGAGCAGAAGAGCTTTTGCCGCTGCTCCATCCCGTCCAGCGCGACCAATTTCCTGATAGTAAGAGTCGATCGAGTCACTGATGTCGTAATGAAACACAAACCGGACATTGGGTTTATCAATCCCCATGCCAAAAGCAGTGGTGGCAACAATGACTTCTATTTCATCGTTCATGAAAGCCGTTTGGGTTTGTTGCCGCTCGGCCTGTTTCATCCCGGCGTGGTAAGCCGCTGCCCGCACCCCTCGATCGCCCAGGGCCAGAGCCAACTCCTCCACCCGTTTGCGGGTCGAGGCGTAGACAATTCCCGGCTTTTCACTTTTGCTCACCTGATTTAGCAGTACCTCGGTTTTTTCGCCATCCTCGGTAAACCGCTGCACTCCCAACCAGATATTCGGACGGTCAAATCCCTGGACCACAACATGGGCCTTTTCCATCCCCAGGCGATCGACGATTTCCTCCCGCACCGGGGGGGCGGCCGTGGCCGTCAGCGCCAGAACCGTAGGGTGCCCCAGGGCTGCAATAATCCCTCCCAGGCGCAGGTAATCGGGGCGAAAGTCATGCCCCCACTGGCTGATACAGTGGGCCTCATCTACCACAAACAGGGAAGGTTTGGCCAGTTTTAACTGTTCCAGGGTTTCCGGGTTATTAAATTGTTCGGGGGCCAGGAAGATAAATTCCAGGTTGCCCGCTTGCAGCTCGTCGAAGGCAGACTGACGTTCCTCTGGCCGCAGGGTCGAGTTTAAGTGGACAGCGCCACCCAGATCTTGACCGGCGATCGTATCCACCTGATCCTTCTGCAAGGCCAGCAGGGGAGAAATCACCACCGTTGCCCCCGCCAGTTGCACCGCCGCCAGTTGATAAATCGCAGATTTACCGGACCCCGTCGGCATTACGGCCAGGGTGTCATGGCCTGCCAGTACCGATTTCATCGCGGCTTCCTGCCCGGGTCGCAGTTCATCGTAGCCAAAATGCTCCTGCGCTAACTTCTGAATCTGCCTGGAACCCCGTCGCTGTCTGACCATGCTGGCTATCAATCCTGAGGCAGCCGTGGAATGAAGCGATCAAAGACTTCTGGCTGCCATGAAATCAGCTTAACCAGGGCCGGCCTCTGCCAGAATCCTCTCCTGGGTAGAACCTGACGGGAGTTAAAATTGCTGGCCGGAGGCTAAATCGGCCAGTAGCAAATTAATTCGTTCCGCTACATCGGCTTTCCCTTCCGGGTCGGCATCCCGCAGAAACACATCAATCACAAACCAGCGGCAGACGATCGGGTTGACGGCGACCAGGCGCAACAAAATATGATTCAAAATTTCTGTGACAAGAGAATCGGGCAACCGTCGCAGTTCGTCCCGAATTTGCAACGCCGCCTCTGGTACCTGGCTCTGGTAAGCATCGATCGCCGCCACAACTACGGCCTCTACCAGATGATTCAGGTCCGTTTGCAGCTGATCAACGCAGTCGCTTAAAGATAGGTCTGCCAAAAAATTTTCTCCTTATTAGGCTAATTAAAAGGGGTCTGAATTGACCTGACCTCTATCTTTAGAGGGGGCTAATTCTGAGAGTCTTACTCCTTTCGATAGAAGTCAGTGCTATCCACCTGCCGTCGATAATGGCAGGATGCCGTTCCTCCGTCTACTGGAGTATGGTGCCCTCTGTCTGCGTGCAGAATGCTACCACGGCAATTAGCTCTTCCCCTTCCCCTTTCCAGGATCGACTTCTATGGCCACTGCACCCGCTACCCGTGATTCTCAAAACCTTGACCCGGCTGAACTGTTAAGAGTTTTAAATGAGATCAAAAAGGGCAACTTTGATGTTCGTATGCCGATCGACCAGACGGGGATGGCGGGCAAAATTGCCGATACGCTGAATGACATTATTGAAATGAATCAGCGGTTGGCCGATGAACTGGAGCATATCAGTACCGCCGTTGGTAAAGAAGGAAAAATCAGCGAGCGGGCTTCCCTGGGCAATGTCAAAGGCTCCTGGCAGGGGTCGATCGATTCCGTCAACACCCTGATTACAGATCTGGTGCAACCCACCGCCGAAACGACCCGGGTGATCCGGGCGGTGGCCAACGGTGACCTGTCCCAGCGGATCGCGACCCAGATTGAGGGCCGACCTCTGCAGGGGGAATTTTTGCAGACTGCAGAAATTGTCAACACAATGGTAGACCAGCTCAACTCCTTTACCTCAGAAGTGACGCGGGTGGCCCGTCAGGTGGGAACGGAAGGCAAACTGGGGGTACAGGCGGATGTCAAGGGGGTGGCCGGTACCTGGAAAGACCTGACCGACTCCGTCAACCTGATGGCCGGTAACCTGACCGGTCAGGTGCGGAATATCGCGGAAGTGGCAACGGCGATCGCCAGTGGCGACCTGTCGAAGAAGATTACGGTGGATGTGAAGGGCGAGATTTTAGAGCTGAAAAACACGATCAATACCATGGTGGATCAGCTCAACTCCTTCGCTTCGGAAGTCACCCGGGTAGCACGGGAAGTGGGAACGGAAGGGAAACTCGGGGTGCAGGCGGATGTTCGGGGGGTGGCCGGTACCTGGAAAGACCTGACCGACTCGGTGAACCTGATGGCCGGTAACCTGACGGCTCAGGTGCGGAACATTGCGGAAGTGACGACGGCGGTGGCCAATGGCGACCTGTCGAAGAAGATTACGGTGGATGTCAAAGGCGAGATTTTAGAGCTGAAAAACACCGTCAACATCATGGTGGACCAGCTCAACTCCTTTGCTTCCGAAGTCACCCGGGTGGCCCGGGAAGTGGGAGCGGAAGGCAAACTGGGCGGGCAGGCCCAGGTGCCGGGGGTGGCGGGTACCTGGAAAGACCTGACCGACTCTGTGAACTTCATGGCCGGTAGTTTGACGGCCCAGGTGCGGAACATTGCGGAAGTGACGACGGCGGTGGCCAATGGCGACCTGTCGAAGAAAATTACGGTGGATGTGAAGGGCGAGATTTTAGAGCTGAAGAACACGATCAACACCATGGTGGATCAGCTCAACTCCTTTGCCTCGGAAGTCACCCGGGTGGCCCGGGAGGTGGGTACGGAAGGAAAACTCGGTGTACAGGCAGAAGTGCGGGGCGTGGCCGGTACCTGGAAAGACCTGACCGACTCGGTGAACCTGATGGCCGGTAACCTGACGGCTCAGGTGCGGAACATTGCGGAAGTGACGACGGCGGTGGCGAACGGCGACCTGTCGAAGAAGATCACGGTGGATGTGAAGGGCGAGATTCTCGACCTGAAAAACACGATTAACATCATGGTGGACCAGCTCAACTCCTTTGCCTCTGAGGTAACCCGGGTGGCCCGGGAAGTGGGAGCGGAAGGCAAACTGGGCGGGCAGGCCCAGGTGCCGGGGGTGGCGGGTACCTGGAAAGACCTGACCGACTCTGTGAACTTCATGGCCGGTAGTTTGACGGCCCAGGTGCGAAACATTGCGGAAGTGACGACGGCGGTGGCGAACGGCGATCTGTCGAAGAAGATCACGGTGGATGTGAAGGGCGAGATTTTAGAGCTGAAAAATACGATCAACATCATGGTGGATCAGCTCAACTCCTTTGCCTCGGAAGTCACCCGGGTGGCCCGGGAGGTAGGAACGGAAGGAAAACTCGGGGTGCAGGCAGAGGTGCGGGGTGTGGCCGGTACCTGGAAAGACCTGACCGACTCGGTAAACTCCATGGCGGGGAACCTGACGGCTCAGGTGCGGAACATCGCGGAAGTGACGACGGCGGTGGCGAACGGCGACCTGTCGAAGAAGATCACGGTGGATGTGAAGGGCGAGATTTTAGAGCTGAAAAACACGATCAACACGATGGTGGACCAGCTCAGTTCCTTTGCCTCAGAAGTCACCCGGGTGGCCCGGGAAGTGGGAACGGAAGGAAAACTCGGTGTGCAGGCAGAAGTGCGGGGTGTGGCCGGTACCTGGAAAGACCTGACGGACAATGTCAACTCCATGGCCGGTAACCTGACGGCCCAGGTGCGGAACATTGCTGAGGTGGCAACGGCGATCGCCAACGGTGACCTGTCGAAGAAGATTACGGTGCAGGTGAAGGGTGAGATTTTAGAGCTGAAAAACACCATCAACATCATGGTGGATCAACTCAGTGCCTTTGCCTCGGAGGTAACCCGGGTGGCGCGGGAGGTGGGAACGGAAGGAAAGCTCGGCGTACAGGCCGAAGTCCGGGGTGTGGCGGGTACCTGGAAAGACCTGACGGACTCCGTGAACTTCATGGCCGGTTCTCTGACGGCCCAGGTGCGGAACATCGCCGAAGTGACGACGGCGGTGGCCAACGGCGACCTGTCGAAGAAGATCACGGTGGATGTGAAGGGCGAGATTTTAGAGCTGAAAAACACCGTCAATACGATGGTGGACCAGCTCAACTCCTTTGCCTCGGAGGTAACCCGGGTGGCGCGGGAGGTGGGAACGGAAGGAAAGCTCGGCGTACAGGCCGAAGTCCGGGGTGTGGCGGGTACCTGGAAAGACCTGACGGACTCCGTGAACTTCATGGCCGGTTCTCTGACGGCCCAGGTGCGGAACATCGCCGAAGTGACGACGGCGGTGGCCAACGGCGATCTGTCGAAGAAGATCACGGTGGATGTGAAGGGCGAGATTTTAGAGCTGAAAAACACGATCAATACGATGGTGGACCAGCTCAGTTCCTTTGCTTCCGAAGTAACCCGGGTGGCCCGGGAAGTGGGTTCGGAAGGAAAACTGGGGGTGCAGGCCTATGTCCGGGGTGTGGCGGGCATCTGGAAAGACCTGACGGACAACGTGAATTTCATGGCCGGTAACCTGACCGCCCAGGTGCGGAACATCGCCGAAGTGACGAAGGCGGTGGCCAACGGCGACCTGTCGAAGAAGATCACGGTGGATGTGAAGGGCGAGATTTTAGAGCTGAAAAACACGATCAACACGATGGTGGATCAGCTCAACTCCTTTGCCTCCGAAGTAACCCGGGTGGCCAAAGAGGTAGGCACAGAGGGGATCCTGGGAGGGCAGGCCGAGGTGAAGGGTGTGGCGGGTACCTGGAAAGACCTGACCGACTCGGTAAACTCCATGGCGGGCAACCTGACCGCTCAGGTGCGAGGGATTGCCAAGGTGGTGACGGCGGTGGCCAACGGCGATCTGAAACGAAAACTGATGCTGGAGGCCAAGGGCGAAATTGAAACCCTGGCCGACACGATCAACGAGATGATCGACACCCTGGCGACCTTCGCTGACCAGGTCACGACCGTGGCCCGGGAAGTAGGGATTGAAGGAAAGCTGGGTGGTCAGGCCAAGGTACCGGGAGCCTCGGGCACCTGGCGGGATCTGACCGACAACGTGAACGAACTGGCCGCCAATCTGACCACCCAGATTCGCACCATCGCCGAGATTGCAACGGCGGTGACCAAGGGCGACCTGACCCGCTCGATCAGCGTCCAGGCCGAAGGGGAAGTGGCCATCCTGAAAGACAACATCAACCAGATGATTGCCAACCTGCGGGAAACCACCCAGAAGAACACCGAGCAGGACTGGTTAAAGACCAACCTGGCCAAGTTCACCCGCATGCTGCAGGGCCAGCGAGACTTAGAAACCGTCTCGAAGCTGATTCTCTCAGAACTGGCTCCCCTGGTGTCGGCCCAGCATGGGGTCTTCTACCTGATGGAGACGGGGGAAAACCATCCGCCCTACCTGAAACTGCTCAGTACCTACGCCTACCGGGAACGCAAGCACCTGGCCACCCGCTTCCACCTGGGCGAGGGGCTGGTAGGTCAGTGCGCCCTGGAAAAAGAACGGATTCTGCTGACGGAAGTGCCCCACGACTACATCAAGATCAGTTCCGGTCTGGGGGAAGCCACGCCTCTTAATGCTGTCGTTCTGCCGGTGTTATTTGAAGGGCAGGTGACCGCCGTGATCGAACTGGCCTCCTTCCGCCGCTTCAACGAGATTCATCTCACCTTCTTCGACCAGTTGACGGAAAGTATCGCCATCGTCTTGAATACGATCGCCGCCAGCATGCGTACCGAAGAATTGCTGAAACAATCTCAGTCCCTGGCCGAAGAACTGCAATCTCAGCAGAAGGAACTGACCGGTACCAACAAACGCCTGGAACAACAGGCCCAATCCCTGAAGGCCTCGGAAGAACTGCTGAAGCAACAGCAGGAACAGTTGCAACAGACCAACGAAGAACTGGAGGAAAAAGCCGAACTGCTGGCCCTGCAAAAACGGGAAGTAGAACGGAAAAACCAGGAAATCGAACAGGCCCGCCGATCGCTGGAAGAAAAGGCCGAACAACTGGCCCTCACCTCCAAGTACAAGTCTGAGTTCCTGGCCAATATGTCCCACGAACTACGGACTCCGTTGAACAGTCTGCTGATTCTGGCCCGTCTGCTGAGTGACAACAGCGACAATAACCTGACCGGTAAGCAAGTCGAATACGCCCGGACGATTTACTCTGCCGGAAATGATCTGCTCGGCCTGATCAACGATATCCTTGACCTGGCCAAGATTGAGTCGGGCACCATGTCCGTCGATCTCGATCAGACTCCCCTGGCAGATCTGCAAACCCACATGGAACGCACCTTCCGCCAGGTGGCTCAGGACAAGCATCTCGAATTTATCACCCGCCTCGACGAGCAGTTGCCCCGCACCATCTTTACCGATGCCAAACGGTTGAAGCAGATTCTCAAGAACCTGCTGGCCAATGCCTTCAAGTTTACCGACCAGGGTCAGGTGATTCTGGCGATGCAACTGGCCACCAATGGCTGGAGTCCCGAACGGGAAAGCCTGAATCGGGCCGAACAGGTGATTGCCTTTGCGGTCACCGATACAGGGATTGGCATTGCTCCCGAAAAACAACAGATTATTTTTGAAGCCTTCCAGCAGGCCGATGGCACCACCTCCCGCAAGTACGGGGGAACGGGGCTGGGGCTGTCGATCAGCCGGGAAATTGCCAACCTCCTGGGTGGCGAAATCCGTCTCCACAGCACCGTCGGTGGCGGGAGTACGTTTACCCTCTATCTGCCCCAGAGCTATCCCGGCCACCAGGCTTCTGGTCTTCCCAGCAGTGGTGAGCGCCGCCGCCTCACCCCGATGCCAGCGGCCCCTGCTCCCCGTTCCCGGGGATTCCATACGATCGGAGCTCAGTCTACGACCAATACGGCTCTCTTACTCGAACCGGAGATCAACGACGATCGCAATAATTTGCAAGCGGAAGACTTTACCCTGCTGATTATTGAAGATGACCTGCCCTTCGCTTCAATTCTGCTGGATCTGTCGCGGCAGCAGGGTTTCAAAGGCATCGTTGCCACCCGGGGCGATACCGGTCTGGCCATGGCCCGGGAATACCGCCCCACGGCCATCATGCTGGATATCCATCTGCCCGAACTGGATGGCTGGACGGTGCTGGATCGGCTGAAGCATGATCCGGCGACCCGCCATATTCCGGTTCATACCATGTCGGTGGATGAAGGCCAGCAGCGCAGTCTGCAACAGGGGGCGATCGCCTATCTGCAAAAACCGATTAGCAGTGAGGCCCTGGCTCAGGCGTTGACGACGATTCGCGGCTTCGTAGAACGGCCAGTCAAGAGTTTGTTAATCGTCGAAGATGACTCCCTGCAACGGCAGAGCATTGTCGAATTAATTGGCAACAGTGACGTGGCCAGTACGGCAGTGGCAACGGGAGCAGAAGCCTTAGAAGCTCTGCGAACCAATCGCTTCGACTGTATTGTGCTGGATCTGGGCTTACCCGACATGAGTGGTCTGGAGTTAATCGAGCAGATCAAACAGGAAAACAGCCTGGGCTACCTGCCGATCATTGTCTATACCGGCAAGGAGCTGACTCCCCAGGAAGAAACGGAGCTGCGCCGCCTGTCTGACACGATTATCGTCAAAGATGTGCGATCGCCAGAACGGCTGCTGGATGAGACGGCGCTTTTCCTGCATCGGGTGCAGGAGAACCTGCCCAACCGCCAGCGGGTGATTCTGGAGCAGGTACAGCAGCAAGATCCGGTACTCTCGGGTAAGAAAGTCCTGATCGTGGATGATGATATTCGTAATATCTTCGCCCTCACCAGTATGCTGGAACGCTATCAAATGGAGATTCTCTACGCTGAAAATGGCCGGGATGGGATTGAGTTACTCCAGTCCAACCCAGACATCGACATTGTGTTGATGGATGTGATGATGCCAGAAATGGATGGCTACGAAACCATGCAGACCATTCGTCAGATGGAAGCCTTTAATACCCTGCCAATGATTGCTCTCACGGCCAAAGCCATGAAGGGCGATCGGGAGAAATGTATTGAGGCCGGAGCCTCCGACTACATCACCAAACCGGTAGATGTCGAGCAACTGCTATCTCTGTTGCGGGTCTGGTTATACCAGTGAAGTCTGCAGAAACCATCTGAGGCGGGGCGGGTTGGATAGACCAACCCGCCCCGTCCGGTTTAAAACCGGCAAACCGTAGCGGCTACGGGGCATTGTTCCAGGGTTAAAGGGGTTTTACGCAGATCTAACCAATTCAGTTTGGTTAGCGATCGCAGGGGTTGGGGGTTACTCACCTGGGTGTTGTAGAGATCAAGATAGGCAAGATTGGTCAGGGTCTGAAGCGGCGTAATATCGGTCACAGCGGTATTAAATAGAGCCAGTTGCCGCAGGTTGGTGAGGGTTGCCAGGGGCAGAATATTCCTGATCGGGTTGTTACCCAGGATGAGTTCGTTCAGGTTGGTTAGAGAGGTCAGGGGTTGTAGATCAGAAATTTGATTCTGGAACAGGGTCAGGCTTTCTAAACCGGTCAGTGCCGCCAGGGGCCGCAGGTCGGTGATCTGGTTTTCAAACAACAGTAACCGGTTTAAGCGGGTTAATCCGGCCAGGGGCCGCAGGTCAGAAATCTGATTGCTATAGAGGGCCAAAAATCGCAAGTTCGTCAACCCGCTCAGAGGCCGCAGGTCAGAAATCTGGTTGCTGTAGAGGGACAGGGCCCGCAGGTTGACCAGCTTCTTCAGGGGGTGCAGATCGCTAATGCGATTGTCGTAGAGCAATAGGCTGGTGAGTTGGGTGAGCTGGGCGATCGGCCTGATATCCGAAATTTGATTACTGTCCAGCACCAGGGTGGTTAAACCTGTCAGGGTTGCCAGGGGCTGCAGATCGGTAATCTGGTTGGCATCCAGCACCAGAGTCGTCAACTGTTTGAGGGCCTGCAAAGGTCGCAGATCAGACACCTGATTGCCACTCAAAACCAGGGTCTTGAGGGCAGGCAGACCGGTCAGGGGTTGCAAATCGGAAATCTGGCTGTTGGGCAGGTGCAAAACCGTCCGACGGGAAAGGGTACGCTCTGCCTCCTGACAGTCTCTCGTTTCAGCTACCTCTAATAAGACAGTAATCGTGTGTTGGGTAGCTGGGGCCAGAGTGGTCTGGCGGTTACACCAGTCGGCGAACCGAGGGGGGGGTGGCAGTTCTGCCCGGGCGGCGATCGCAAACAACCAGCCCAGACCCAGACCGGTCAGGGTCTGTATCAGGCAAGATGCTGCAACCCTTGGGGCGCTTTGTCGTAATGGTAGTTTGATGAGCGGCCTGAAATTACCCATACCGATATTGATTGGTCAAATAGACAAAGGTTCTGGTGTATCTGGTTCTATCCTGCCTAATTTCACCAGGAAACAAGAATCGAGATTTTTGATACTAACAATTGGTCGGCAGCAGAAAATGCAACAGGTTGTTAACAGAAGAGCAGATTCCGGCTGCGATCGCTGGGTTTTGAGGGCTTCTTATCCAGGTCAATAGATCGGAGTCAATTACCTATCATTTCGTGGCCTATGATTTCCCAAATAGTTAAACAAACGCTTATACATAGCATTTAATATCTATTTAATAATTGCCTGCGTCACGGGTTGTTTTTAAAGGTGGTTAAGCTACACTAACTTCAACAGCAAATCGCTGTTTGCTGGTTTCTAACTAAATAGCTTTTTTCAAACTGAATAGCGGCATCTCGCGCTGAATCGTTCCCGAAGTAAGGGTTAGCCATGACTCAAACGTTGAGTAGAGGCGGTTTTTACTCCCGGTGATCAGGTTCAGCTGGGGTAGCTGTCAACCAGATTGATCTATCCACGTTGTTTACCTAATTGTTCTGTCTGGCGAGGAAGGTTTTATGTCGAATCTGCCTAAGTTTTCGCGTCGTCGTTTTATGGCTACCGCAGGTGCATCTGCAACGGCTGCGGTGTTTCTCAAGGGCTGTTTGGGCAATCCACCGGAAGCCGGTGCCCCCACCTCACCCGTGGCCAGCCCAGCGGCCAGTGTTGCTCCAGGAGAGGCCCCTGAAGTAACGACGGTTAAGCTCGGTTACATTCCCATCGTAGAAGCGGCTCCGTTAATCATTGCTAAAGAGAAAGGTTTCTTTGCCAAGTACGGAATGTCCAATGTAGACATCTCCAAGCAGGCCAACTGGGGTGCTGCTCGGGATAATGTCAAGATTGGTTCCGCCGGTGGTGGGATTGATGGTGGCCAGTGGCAAATGCCCATGCCCTATCTAATCAGTGAGGGGATCATCACCGATGGCACCAAGGTTCCCATGTATGTGGTGGCGCAACTCAATACCCAGGGTAACGGGATTGCGATCGCCGGTAAGCATGCGGGCAAAGGCATCACTCTGAAAATGAAGGATGATGGTGCAGCCCTATTTAACAACCTGAAAGCTTCCGGTGGCAGGTTTAAGGCGGCTTACACCTTTCCCAAGGCCAACCAGGAGTTCTGGATTCGTTACTGGGCGGCAGCCAACGGCATCAACCCCGATACCGATATCGAGTTGTTGACTGTGCCGGCTTCCCAGACCGTGGCTGACATGAAGCGGGGGGCGATGGATGCGTTCAGTACCGGCGACCCCTGGCCCTACCGGATTGTGGCTGACAAGATCGGCTTCCTGGCTGCTCTTACCAGTGAAATCTGGCAGGCTCATCCCGAAGAATATCTGGCCCTGCGAAAGGACTGGGTCGATAAGCATCCGAAAGCAACCAAAGCGCTTTTGAAAGCGGTAATGGAAGCGCAACAATGGTGCGATAACTTCGATAACCGCAAAGAAATGGCAACCATCTTAGCCCAGCGGGAATACTTCGGGCTCCCAGAAAATATTCTGCTTGAGCCTCTGATGGGCAAGTATGACATGGGGGATGGTCGCACGATCGATGACAAGTCCCAGGCGGTTCTTTACTGGAAAGACAGTAAAGGCAGTGTCTCTTACCCTTACAAGAGCCATGACCTCTGGTTCCTGACTGAAAGTGTGCGCTGGGGCTTCCTGCCACAAAACACCCTGGATAGTGCCAAAGCCCTGATCGACCAGGTCAACCGGGAAGACCTCTGGAAAGCCGCCGCCCAGGAGTTAGGAGTTGCTGCCGCTGACATTCCCACCAGCACTTCCCGGGGCGTGGAAGAGTTCTTTGATGGAGTCAAATTTGACCCGGAAAATCCCAAAGCCTACCTGGATAGTCTCAAAATCAAAAAGCTGGCCTAGTCATTTTTCAGGCACACAGATTTCTGTGAGACAGGGCCATCCGTTCGTTACCTGTAACGGGTTGGTGGAGCAATTCGGTTCAGGTCATGGCATCGACGAACGTATACCCTGATTATCTTCAGAGTTTTCTAAAAATTGTGAGCAACAGTTCTGAATTGATGATTCCATCTTGTTAATTCATCAATTGAGAATGTAATGATTACTGATTGGTATTCATTGGCCCTGATTGTGTAATGTCCATGATTATGACTTCATGGACAGTTCCATCCTCCGGCTTTGCGATCGCAATTCATTCATCCGCTACGTTAAGGAGAAAGACCGTGACTATTGCTCAACGTCGTCCTACTACTAATAGTTCGCTTCCTGGTTTCTTGCAAAACCCCAAGGTGCGAGAGCGTCTCGATGATATTCTTACTCCCCTGGGGGCTGCGCTAATTTTACTGGCAGTATGGCAACTATTTTCTTCCCTGCCCGGGGCTAACCTTCCCGGCCCAATCAAGGTCGTGCAGGAAACCTGGATATTAATCCTCTATCCCTTTTACGATAAGGGAGGCACCGATAAGGGGCTGTTCTGGCAGGTGTGGGCCAGTTTGCAACGGGTGGCCATTGGCTACTCTCTGGCGGCGGTGGTCGGCATCGGATTAGGAATTTTGGTTGGCCTGAATAAGCGAATCTCAAAGGGCCTGGATCCGATCTTCCAGATTTTGCGTACCGTTCCCCCCCTGGCCTGGGTGCCGATCGCCCTGGCAGCGTTGCAACAAAACCAGCCCGCCGCCCTGTTTGTCATTTTCATTACGGCGATCTGGCCAATTTTGATTAACACCGCCGTAGGGGTGAAGCAGATTCCCCAGGATTACAACAACGTGGCCCAGGTGTTGCGGTTGCCCCGCTCAGAGTACTTCTTCAAAATTCTATTTCCCGCAGCGCTGCCCTATATCTTTACCGGATTACGCATTGCGATCGGCCTGGCCTGGTTAGCCATTATTGCGGCAGAGATTGTCATGTCAGGGATTGTTGGAATTGGGTTCTTTATCTGGAATGCCTATCAGAACGGCTTCGTTAGTGAGATTATTCTGTCGCTGTTCTACATCGGGCTGGTTGGTTGGTTACTCGATAAGTTGATGGTGTATGTCCAGAATTTGATCTTGCCTCAAAGCCAGCGGCAAGGGTAAGGGGTGTTCGTTCAGGGACTGTCTTTCCTGAAACGTGAGTACCGCCCAGGGGTTGTCTTTCCTGGGTCGCTCCGCAGGTACCAGGGACTGTCTTTTCTGGTTCCTCTCCCCCTGTCCAGGTTTGCAGGTTTCCGCTCTGCGGTGCAAGCTCCGCGTAGCGGTCTGGTGCAGGGTGTTGATGACGGTCATTGTGTTCTCCAATCACAGAGTCCTCCGCACCCTTCACCTTTCCTGAGGATCACAAATTAATGAAAACCAAATTTTTAATTTTTGAAAGTGTGGTTCCATCGGGCTTTCAAAAATTAAGTTCCGGGTTTTATTAAATTCACGATCCCTATCTTGATTGTGATTGCCATCGGCAGGTTTTGCTAACTCTCTTCGTTGCTTTGAGAACCCCAGCCAGACCTGCTCCTACCCTTCATTCTTCAACCCGATCACGACCTATGACTGCTTTTGTCACCGTTGAAAACCTGGAAAAAACCTTTTCCCTCACCCAGGGGGGAAAGTACGTTGCCCTCAAGGGCATTGAACTGCAGATTCAACAGGGTGAATTTATCTCCCTGATTGGCCACTCCGGTTGTGGTAAGTCTACCCTGTTGAATATGGTGGCCGGTCTAGATTTGCCCACGGAAGGACTGGTAATGCTGCAGGGTGAAGAAATTCTCCGCCCCGGCCCCGATCGCATGGTGGTGTTTCAGAACTATTCTCTGTTGCCCTGGATGACGGTACGGCAGAATATTGCCCTGGCGGTGAACAATGTGCTGGGGCACCTGCCCGAAACTGAGCGGCAACAGATCATTGAACAGCATATCGATATGGTGGGCTTACGCCATGCTGCTGACAAACCACCGGATCAGCTTTCGGGGGGCATGAAGCAACGGGTGGCGATCGCCCGGGCCCTGGCCATTCGGCCCAAGTTGTTACTGCTGGATGAACCTTTTGGAGCCCTGGATGCCCTGACCCGGGGCAACCTGCAGGAGCAGTTGATGAAAATCTGCGAAGAAAACCAGGTCACGGCGATCATGGTGACCCACGATGTGGATGAAGCGATTCTGCTCTCCGATCGGGTGGTGATGCTGACCAACGGCCCCGAATCGAATATTGGGCAAATCTTAGAAGTCGATATTCCCCGGCCTCGCCGCCGCATGGAAGTGATCAACCATCCCAACTACTACAGCTACCGGAGTGAGATCATCTACTTCCTGAATCAGCAGAAGCAGATCAAAAAGTTGCGGGCCAGAAAGGTATCGGCGATCGCCCGCCATGGCCTGGAGAAGGTCAACCTGGAAATTGGCTTCGTTCCCCTGATTGCCTGCGCTCCGCTGGCGGTGGCTAAGGAAAAGGGCTTCTTCACCCACCATGGTTTAGATGAAGTCCATCTGGTGCGGGAATCCAGCTGGCGCGGGATTCAAGACGGTATTGCCGGTGGTTATTTAGATGCGGCCCAGATGCCCTCCGGGATGCCCGTCTGGTTGACCGTAGGTGGCATGAATGGCAAACCCCTGCCGATCGTTTCGGCCCTCACCCTGACCCGTAACGGCAATGCCATCACTCTGGAAAAAGGGTTTTACGACCAGGGCGTGCATACCCTGAACGATCTGAAGAAAATGCTGCTGGAAACCCCAGACAAGCGCCATACCTTCGGCGTGGTTCATCCGGCTTCCATGCATAATCTGCTGTTGCGCTACTGGCTGGCGGCCGGGGGCATTAACCCCAACCAGGATGTCTCGATTACGACCCTTCCCCCCGCCCAAATGCTGGCCAACCTGAAGGCCGGCAACATTGATGGTTACTGCATTGGCGAACCCTGGAACATCTGGGCCGCCTTAGAAGGAATTGGCTACACGATCGCCACCGACCTGGAAATCTGGGATGGCCATCCCGGCAAAGTTCTGGGGGTGCGGGAAGACTGGGCCTTAGCCTATCCCAACACCCATGTAGCGCTGGTCAAGGCCTTACTGGAAGCCTGCCGCTACTGTGCCGATGAAGCCAACCACGAAGAGGTGCGGGAGATTCTTTCCCGACCCGAGTACCTGGGAGTTGACCTCAACTACATCTACCTGGGCGACTCCAGCCATCAGACCTGTAACCTGCAGCCCTCCCCCAAGGAGTATGCCCACCATCAGTTCTTTGGCAGTGGGGTAAATCGACCCAGTCGCACCGAACACCTCTGGCTCATGACCCAGATGGCCCGCTGGGGGGATATTCCCTTTCCCCGCAACTGGGTAGAAGTTCTGGAACGGATCTGCAAGGTGAGTGCCTTCAGTATCGCTTCCCGGGAACTGGGTCTGGGCGACCTGTCCTACAGTCGGGGGCCGATCCATCTGTTTGATGGGGTCACCTTTACCGCCGACGACCCGATCGCTTACCTCAATGGTTTGTCCATTAAACACGATATCTATATGGCTGAGGTGCCTTTGGGTAACCCGATCGCCCGGGTCGCTTAGCACCCTGAACGGGCGGTGTTAACGGCCTGGGGGCAGCCATCCCAGGGTCAGACCCGCCCCTACATTCCCTGGAAACTCTCAATCAGCAAAATCTCCTTCCTATGCAAACCTTAACAACGACTGCCTCAAAAAACCGAGCTACGGTAGAAATCAGTCAGGCTCCATTCCTGTCGATTAAAAATGTTTCCAAGGTCTACAACCTGCCCAAAGGTAACACCTACACCGTCCTGGACGGGGTCAACCTGACCATCAATCAAGGGGAATTTATTTGCGTCATCGGCCATTCGGGCTGTGGCAAAACCACCCTACTGAATATGGTCAGTGGCTTTGCTCAACCCACCAACGGTGAAGTGTTGCTCCATGGCAGGCCGATCGCCGGCCCCGGCCCCGATCGTATGGTGGTGTTTCAGGGCTATGCCCTGCTGCCCTGGTTGACGGTATTTGAAAACGTCTACCTGGGGGTGAACGTGGTTTATCCAGAAAAATCTAAGGCCGAGAAAACTCTGATCGTCAAAGAACACCTGGCCATGGTGGGGTTAACCGATGCCGCAGAGAAAAAACCACCCCAGATTTCCGGTGGGATGAAGCAACGGGTGGCGATCGCCCGGGCCCTGGCGATTCGCCCAGAAGTGCTGGTGTTAGACGAACCCTTTGGAGCCCTGGATGCTATCACCAAAGAAGAACTCCAGGAAGAACTGCTCAAGATCTGGAACAACAACCGTTGTACCGTGTTGATGATCACCCATGACATCGATGAAGCGCTGTTTCTGGCAGACAAACTGGTGATGATGACCAATGGCCCCGCCGCCAAAATTGGTGAAATCCTGGAAATTCCCTTCAAGCGACCCCGCGATCGCAGCCGAATTATGGAATCTCCAGAGTATTACCAGTTACGCAACCATGCCCTCGACTTTCTCTATAATCGGTTTGCCCACGACGATGTCGCAGCAAGTCATTAATTTCCTCAGGGTCACAAATTAACTAAAACCCAATTTTTAACTGGTGAAAGCATGATTCCGTCAGGCTTTCACCAATTAAGTTCCGGAGTTGATTAAATTCCCGATTCCCAGGAAAACCTCAATCCGACGATCGAACGATCGCCCGTTTTTGGGCATTGGGAAAACGGAGCCGGGGTTGAGTTCCGGCCCCCGTCCTGACCTTTGTTCAGACTGCCATATTCTCTGGTTGTGATTTTGGGAAACTCGGACATAGATGGGAAATTGGCCATAGAATACGGAAGTATTATCAAACCTCTCTGAGTTTGAGAATTACTCCATGGCTCTCAACAAGGCTCAAGCTCTTTTCCAGCGTCGTCTCAGTAGGGTCGTTTTGTTTCCGATCCTGCTGCTTGCCGGATTATCTGGAGTATTTGTCTGGCAGATTAGCCGCCTGCTGGATGCCATGCAATGGGTAGAACACACGGATCAGGTAATTACCCGGGCAACCCAGGTACAGAAGCTTTTACTGGATATAGAAACCGGCGGTAGAGGGTATTTGCTCACCGGAGAACAGTTGTTTTTAGGGCCCTACGAGAAGGGCATGAATCAGATTGACCAGGCTTTTTCAGACCTTGAAGCCCTGGTCGTAGACAATTCAGAGCAGCAACAGCGGGTGGTGCAGTTACGCCAAAATCAGGCTCGCTGGAAGGCAGAGTTTTCCCAGATTCTCAGCAAGCAGTTGGCCGATCGAGCCACCCTGCGCGCCTTTTTAACGGCCCGTAAGCGGCAGATGGATAGGATGCGGCAGGATATTAGTAATTTTATTTCCACCGAAGAACAACTGCGTACCGCCCGTAGCCAGTCAGTACAAACCCTTACCCGTTGGGTGATTGGTACCACGATCAGTTCGGCCCTGCTACTGGGAAGCATCCTGGCGGTTCTGCTGCGATCGCAACTTCTAAAAATGACCCAGAGTTACCGGCAGGCCCTGGAAACCGCCCAGGCTCAAACCCTGACAGCCCAACAGTCGAATCAGCGCTTAATGACGCTGCATGAAATTGACCAGGCCATTTTAGGGGCAGACTCCCTGAATCACTTAAGCGAAATCGCCCTGGCCCGTCTGCAAGCCCTAATTTCCTACGACCAGGGAGCTGTGCTCCTGTTTCAGGCTGAGCCCCAATCGGCCCAGGTTCTGGCAACCAGGAGCCGGGAACAGGCGGAAGCTGCGGTGGTTGACCACTGGCAATCGTTGCCGCTGGAGATTTTGCAGTATCGAGAACCGGTCTGGGTGATTTCTGACCTGAAGGCCCTGGCCCAATCTTTGCCCTTTCTAGAAACTTTGCTGACCCAGGGTTACCGTAGCTGTCTGGCGGCTCCTTTACTGGCCGAAGCCCATCTGGTTGGTGCCCTGTTACTGGTTGCCACCCCGACGGCGGCTTTTTCCAGGGAGGCTCAAGAGGTCACGCGAGAAGTCGCTAATCAACTGGCCATCGCGATTCAGCAGACCCGGCTCCGCTCTCAATTGCAAGCCACTCTGACCGATCTGGAACAACGGGTGGCAGACCGGACGGCGGAACTGGCCCAGAGCAATGACCGGTTGGCCCAACTGGCGGCGATCGTCGAATCTTCCGATGATGCGATCGTGAGCATTACCCTAGAAGGCAACATTCTCAGCTGGAATAGCGGTGCCGAAATTCTTCTGGGCTATTCTGCCAGCGAGATCCTGGGTCAGTCGATCGACTGTTTGTTCCCCCAAACTCGCTCTGAACTGGAAACCCAGATGCTGAATCAAATCCGCCAGGGACGGCAGGTGAAGCATTACGAAGCGGTACAGCGACGGCAGGATGGTCAGGAGATTTATGTTTCCCTGGCGGTTTCGCCGATTAAAAACGCAGTTGGCGAAATTACCGGCATGTCTCTGATTTCCCGGGATATCACAGACCGCAAACAGGTACAGGAGCAGCTCCATCTGACCAGCGAACGGATCAGTCTGGCGAATGCCGAACTGGCCAGGGCGGCCCGCCTGAAGGATGAATTTCTGGCGGGAATGAGCCACGAACTGCGGACTCCCCTGAATGCCATCCTGGGGCTCTCGGAAGCCCTGCTGGAAGAAATTTTTGGAGAGCTGACCGACGCCCAGCAGGAACACCTGAGGACGATCGAGCAGAGTGGTCAACACTTACTCGATCTGATTAATGACATTCTCGACCTATCGAAGATTGAGTCGGGCAAGATGGAGCTGGAAATTTTGCCCGTCTCTATACAGGCTCTCTGCGACACCAGCCTCAGCTTTGTCAAACAGCAGGCCCACCATAAACGGTTGAAGCTCGACTGCCAGATTAGTACCAATGTGGATGAAATCGCTGTAGATGAGCGCCGACTGCGGCAGGCTCTGATCAATCTTTTGAGTAATGCCGTCAAATTTACCCCTGAAGGGGGAACGGTACAACTGCTGGTTAGTCCGAATAGCTTCCACTCTGGAATCAACTTTACCGTGACCGATACGGGGATTGGCATCGGGCCAGACAATCTGGATAAACTATTTCAACCCTTTGTCCAACTGGACAGTAGCCTGTCTCGCCGGTACGCCGGTACGGGACTGGGGCTGGCCCTGGTGCGCCGAATTGTAGAACTCCATGGCGGTAGCATTACTCTAGAAAGTGAGTTAGGACAGGGCAGTCGGTTTACAATCTCCCTTCCCTGGAGCCTGCCCTTTGCCGATCACCTGGCTCCTGTCCTGCCAGAACCCGACCCGATCGATCTGGCCCCTCTCCCCATCCAGCGGGCTCTGGTGATTGAAGACTCCAGTACTGCCGCCAGCCAGATTACCCGCTACCTGGCCGAATTAGGAACCCAGGCGATCATCCATCCGGTTGCCGGGGGAGCCGTGCAAAAGGCCCGGGAAGTTGCCCCCGATGTGATTATTCTGGATATTCTACTGCCCGATCGATCGGGGTGGGATGTTCTGACCGATCTGAAGGCCAACCCGGAGACTCGGACCATTCCGGTAATTGTCATATCGGTGGTAGATGAACGCCTGCAGGGCATGAGAATGGGTGCTTCTGCCTACCTGCTCAAACCGATCTCCCGCCAAAAACTGCAGCAGGTGCTCAGTCTTGAGTTGAAATCCCTCGATGCTATGCAGGAAGCCGGTTATCCGGCCACCTGCCCCCTGCCTCCCATGACTTCCCCCTTAATTCTTGTCGCAGAAGACAACGAAGCCAATATCATCACCTTAATGAGTTATTTACAGGCCCACAGATTTCAGGTGATATTAGCCCGTAATGGGTTAGAAGCGGTGCAAATGGCAAGGCAGAACCATCCGGATATAATTCTGATGGATGTCCAGATGCCTGAAATGGATGGTTTAGAAGCAACCCGTCGTCTCCGATTAGATACCGCCACCGCCAGCATTCCGATTATTGCTCTGACAGCCCTGGCCATGCCCGGCGATCGAGAGCGCTGTCTGGCGGCAGGAGCTATGGAATATCTGACAAAACCGGTGAGCTGGCAGCAGTTAATGCAGCTTCTAAAGCGACATATTCCGGCCTCACGCTTTCCAGACGAATCTCCTGTATGAGCCGTAAACCTCTGGTTCTAGTAGTGGATGACGAACCCAATGGGTTTAAAGTCATTGATGCTTTTCTCAAACGGGAAAATTACGAGTTGGTTTATCTGGCCAGTGGCAGCGAAGCGCTGGAGCGCATCGACCAGATCGAGCCAGATGTGGTGTTGCTGGATGTGATGATGCCGGTCATAGACGGGCTGGAAGTCTGTCGGCAGCTGAAGTCTAACCCTATTTGGGAGCATATTCCGATTATTATGGTAACGGCCCTCAGCTCTAAGGAAGACCTGGCCGCCTGTCTGGCGGCGGGAGCTGATGATTTTATTTCCAAGCCAGTCAATCGCGTTGAGCTGACCGCCAGGGTACGATCGATGCTGCGGATCAAACAACAGTGGGATAGTTTGAAAGCCACCATGCACCTGCGGGAAGAAATGTCGGGAATGATGGTGCATGACCTGAGAAACCCGGTGACCACGATTTTGTTGGGGAGCCAATTTCTCCTGATGAAAGACATCTTACAGGGCAACGATCTAGATAAAGTGCAACGGATCTACACGGCTGGTCAAAAACTTAACTCTATGATCAATGACCTGTTGTTAATGGCAAAAATGGAAGCAGGTCAACTGGCCCTTAACTACACCACAATTCCGATCAATGCCCTGGTAACGGCTGTCACGTCAGAAATTGCCGAAATTGCGGCTACCAGAAAACTACAACTGGAGATCGAGTTACCTGACCCAGACCTGGAGATTAGGGGAGATAGTAACCTGCTGCATCGTGCCCTCGACAATCTTCTGTCTAATGCCATCAAGTTTTCCCCCAAAGAGAGCCGGATCTGGCTATCGGTACAGCCTGTGCCCGTCCAGAGCCAGCCCGAGTGCGAAGCCAAACAGGTAATCATTCAGGTGGCCGATGAAGGCCCGGGGATCAAACCAGAATTACAGCAGCAAATTTTCAATAAATATGAAACCGGAGCCGCGATCGCCGGTGTCTCTCAGATTGGCCTGGGGTTAAGTTTCTGCAAAATGGTGGCAGAGGCCCATGGGGGAAGGATTTACGTTAAAAACAACTGTCCCCAAGGAGCCAGGTTTGTCCTGGAGCTTTAAGGACTGAATGTGAAAGGAGATCTTGATGATTCACTCCCCAGGCCCCGATGATCCGACCGATCCCCATGTCCTGAAGCGGTTTGTAGATGCCCAGCAGAAAGATTACGAGACTGCCCTGGCGGAAGTGCGACGGGGCAGGAAGCAAAGCCATTGGATGTGGTACATCTTTCCTCAGTTCGCCGGTCTGGGGTATAGCCAAACCTCTAAACTGTACGCCATCAAAAGCCTGAAGGAAGCCAGGGCTTACCTGAACCACCCTGTTCTCGGCCCACGCCTGATTGAATGTATGGAGGCTACCCTGGGAGTCAAGGGTCGATCGGCCTATGAGATTTTTGGTTCCCCCGACGATAGCAAGTTAAAGTCCTGCGCCACACTGTTTGCCTGTATTTCGCCCACAGGGTCGGTGTTTGAGCAGGTACTCGACCAGTTTTTTGAGGGCGATCGGGATGCCAGAACCTTGAGATTACTGGGACAGGCCAACTAGTGTTGCAAACACAAAGTTCTGCAACATAAGGGGGTTTGGGGGCTTCGCCCCCAAAAAGGGGTGGAACCTCTTCACCCCTTTCAAAACTTATTTTTTGCTGTACTAGAGATAACAGGCTGATTACGCGGCTACTGGCTAAACCCTATGAATTTAATAAACCCCGGAACTTAATTTTTGCCAGGGCGGCCAGGCCGCCCTGGCAAAAATTAAAAATTTAGTTTTAATTAATTTGCAATTCTAAGAATGGGTCAGAAAGGATGCAAATTCAGCCAAGCCCATCCTTTCTGTCCAGCAAGCACCATATCACTCCGCCAGGCTCCTCAACAGTAGACCAATCCCCCCAGGGTATGGCCCCCCTGAGGTTGAAACCCCCCATAATCGATCCCCCTGAGCCCTCTCACCCCCCAGGGGGCAAACCCGGGACTTTGAAGAGTTTCTAAGCCCTTGAGTCTGAGGTTCGGCGATCGCGGTTTCCCAGGAGAAAGGTCGCCGCTGCGATCGCCAGCAATCCTAAACTCAACCAGCACACCCCACTCCAACCCCAGGTACTCCAGCCGTAGGTGCCTAAGAAGGAACCCAACGCCCCCCCAACGAAGTAAAACATGATGTAGAGGGCATTCAACCGGCTGTGGATCGCTGTAGGTCCCCGATAAAGGTTAGCCTGGTTAGAAACCTGGGTGGTTTGTATGCCCAGGTCGAGCAAAATCGCACCGGCGATCAATCCCAGCATGTGACTGCCTGACAACCACAACCATACAAACGACACAACGGTGGTGAGAATTCCCAGGCCAATCGTGAGTTGGGGGCTATGGCGATCGGCCATCTTGCCGACGATGGGGGCGGCGGCAGCTCCTACCAGACCCACCAGTCCAAATAACCCTGCCACATCACTACCATAGTGGTAAGGGGGCTGTTCTAGCAGAAACGCCAGGGTGCTCCAGAAGGCACTGAACGTACCAAAGGACAGGGCTCCAATCAGTGAGGCTTGCTGCAGCCGGGGTTGCTCCTGCACCAACTGAATCAGCGATCGCATCAGGTGAGGATAGGACAGCTTGAGGGCTGGCTGGCTCTGGGGTAAGCCTCTGGCCAGAACAAAGGCCAGGCCAAGCATCAAACCGCTGGCTAACCAGTACACCGATCGCCAACCCCAGGCCATAGCCACAAATCCGCTCCCTGTGCGGGCCAGCAAAATGCCCAGAAGTAACCCACCCATCATGATGCCAACGACCTTGCCTCGGTTCGGAGGGTTGGTCAGTTGGGTGGCAAACGGCACAATGATCTGGGCGGCGATCGCCGTCACCCCAATCACAAAGCTGCTGCCCGTCAACCAGGCCAGGGAGGGCGATAGCGCCGCCAGAATCAACGCGATCGCCGTCAATAACACCATGACCACAATCAGGCGGCGACGCTCTACCAGATCTCCCAGGGGCACCAGGAGCAAAATTCCCAGGGCATACCCGACCTGGGTCAGGGTGGGTATGAAACTGACATCCTGGGCTGAAGCGTTAAAGTCTCTGGCTATCAGTGCCAGCAGGGGTTGATTGTAATACAGGTTGGCAACCGTCAATCCGCAGGCGATCGCCATGATCAAAAACAAAGAAGCACGCATGATGTCAGAGAGTTGATTGAAATGAGCCTTGATCAATCCCAGATTGCAACTACAATCGGGGATACTTTGACGCTGATGACTTCTGACCTTTTATTCCTTAGATTACGCTATTTATGGGCTGTGCCAGTGTCCGGAAGCCCCGGTTAATCAGGGAAACAGGGCGGTGGGTTGCCGCGGCAAGGGGTTGATCGAAGGGGTGAAACAGGTAATGAACAACATGCAATGGTACAATGAGCCGCCTGCATGGCAGATGCTGGCTGACGGGATGCGGCTCACTACAGGAGCGAAAACAGATTTCTGGCGCAAGACCCACTATGGCTTCATTCGAGATAACGGTCACTTTTACTACCAACCCGTGACCGGCGATTTTACCGCTCAAGTCAAAATTACCGGGCAATATCAAGTTCTCTACGACCAGGCCGGGTTAATGGTGCGGCAGGATGAAACAACCTGGCTGAAGACCGGAATTGAGTTTGTCGAAGCGGTGCAAAATCTCAGTGCCGTGGTGACGCGAGATTTTTCTGATTGGTCCGTCGTACCGCTCTGGCAACCTCCCGAATCCCTCTGGTTACGGGTACAACGGCGATCGGAGGCGATCGAAGTGTGGTATTCCCTGGATGGCGACCAGTACCAGATGTTGCGGTTAACCCATTTAAGCAATGCGGCCACCCTGGATGTGGGCTTAATGGCCGCCTCACCCCAGGGAGACGGATGTACCATTTTGTACGAAGAGTTTCAGCTAATAGCAGCCGGTCAACCGATCGAGGGGTAAGCCTGGCAGAGCGGGATTAATTTCTGGGAACTGCAGTTCCAGATCGGGAGCGCGGGGGAATCCTAAAACTGGGAATTTTGATCGCTCCCCTGGCAGCAAAACTTTTCGCACCCATGTACCCACCCATCGCCCCCTCAACGGTCAAGCGAGCCCGGTTTATCAGCCTGCGCCTCAAGTTATTGTTAGGCTTCACCGTTGTCTACAGCCTTGCTTTTGCCATCGCCTACGGCTGGTTTTACCGTTACTCAACCGATCGGGCCATGTACCGGGTACAACAGGATTTGCTGCACACCCTGGAGGGCACGATCGCCGGAATTGAAGCCACAGAATTTCAGCAACTGGCAACCGTAGAAGTGCCTGCCGGACAAATTTTGCCTCTCAATAATTCTCTATATCAAAAACATCAAGCGTGGCTGAAAGCTATCCACCAGATTGAACCACGGGCCAATGCCTATACCTTTATCCCAGGCCGTCGGCCCTACGAAGTCCTGTTTATTGGCGACTTCCTCCGGATTGCGAAACCCGAGTCTCCCACGCACTTTCGAGAGTCTTACCTTGCCGATCCTGCTAAGACTCGTCTCTACCAGGGTTTAACCCACCTGGCGGTCACCATGACACCCTATCAAGACCAGTGGGGTTTCTGGGTGTCGGCCTATGGCCCGATCAAGACCAGCCAGGGCAGGGTGGTCGGAGGAGTTGGAGTTGACTTTCGGGCAGATGATGTACTCGAGGTGCAACGGGGGATTCAGAACCATCTGACGATTGTTTTTGGAATCACCTATGTTTCTCTATTTGTCCTGGTTTATGTGGTTTCAGGGATTGTCGCCCGACCGATTGTTCGGCTTGTAGCAGCGACGGAACAACTGAGTCAAGGCGTATACCAGCAAACCCTCTCCCACTTCCATCAACGTCACTTTCAAGACGAAATCAGTATTCTGGCTGAAACCTTTGAACACATGGTAGAGAAAATTTGCAAACGGGAGGAAATGCTACAGGAAGCCAACCATTCGCTGGAAGCCAAGGTGGCGCAGCGCACAGAAGAACTTCAGGCCAAAAATACAGAACTGGCCCAGGCCAACGCAGAACTGGCCCGAGCCACTCGGTTAAAAGATGAGTTTTTGGCCAATATGAGTCACGAACTGCGGACACCGTTGAATGCCATTTTGGGCCTGAACGAGGGCCTGCAGGAGCAGGTGTTTGGTACGGTCAACGCCAGACAGATGAAAGCGCTCCAGACGGTTGAACGCAGTAGCCTGCATTTACTGGAATTGATCAATGACATTCTCGATATTGCCAAAATTGAATCCGGCCATCTAGAACTGCAGTGTAACGTCACCGCCATTGGGCCTCTATGTCAGTCCAGTCTGGCCTTTATTCAACAACAGGCCATCTCTAAACGGATTCATCTGGAGACAAAACTGGCCCCCCATCTGCCCGATCTTTGGGTAGATGAACGGCGTATCCGCCAGGTATTAATTAATCTACTCAGCAATGCTGTTAAATTTACCCCTGAAGGTGGAATAATCACCCTGGAAGTAGGCCCGGAGGAAGCAGTATCTACGCCACCCTGCCTGCGTATTGCTATCCAGGATACGGGAATTGGTATTGCCTCCAGCCATATCCCTCAACTGTTTCAGCCATTTATTCAGGTAGACAGTGCGCTCAACCGCAAGTATGAAGGCACCGGTCTGGGGCTGGCTCTGGTAAAACGTCTGGTCGAGTTGCATGGTGGCCAGGTGGGAGTGAGCAGCCAGCCGGGGGTAGGCAGTTGCTTCACGATCGACCTGCCCTGTGTTTCCAAAGCTTAATCTGTGGTCTTCAGAGGTTTTTGTTCTTAATACTGCTATAACCTGAAATTATTTTTGAACAGACCCATCGATAAGCTCGATCGAGGTTGCTAAAATGCCTAATTTCTATGGAAAGTTCTCCTGTCTGGAAACAGAATAACGGCTGTCAATAAATTACCTGGTCTTCAATCAGTATTTATCAGTATTTAATTTATTAATCTTCGATTATATTTAAATCAATACATGAAAGAGTATAATTCGCAAATACTATTACTTAACTTGCAGTTAAATAACATCTACTTAACGTGGTTTTACTCTGTCCTTAGGGCTTCTCCATTAAGCTAAACCCCGTGTTTATATTGAGTTTTTCCAATGAGTGTCTCACGACGGAAGTTTTTAACCCTGGCTGGTGCATCTGCTGCCAGTGTTTCCATGGTTGCCCCCCTGGAAGCTCTCTATGCCAGAGTCGCCCAGGGCAAAATTGTTAAAGGAATGGGTTATGGCCCTCTGGCCCCCAAACTGGCGACCAATGCCGATGAACTGCAGGGGGTTGTCTTAAGTGGGATTGATTTAAGCACGACACCCATTCTGCAACTGCCTCCGGGGTTTAACTATACGGCTATTTCGGTGCGGGGTCAGCGGATGAGTGATGGTGGAACGGTGCCGGGAGTTCACGATGGTATGGCTGCCTTCCCCGGCCCCAACAACACGACCATCCTGATCCGCAACCATGAAGTCAGGGCGCTGGCCTCTAACGCCGTCAATGTTCCGGCGGCCAAACTTTACGATCGACTGGGAGGCGGTACCACTACCCTGGTGATTGGGGCCAATCGGCGGGTGAAAGCTCACTGGGCCTCTCTGGGTGGAACCATTCGTAACTGTGCCGGTGGACCAACCCCCTGGGGCAGTTGGGTGACCTGCGAAGAAGATGTTTCCCTGCCCAACGGCACCTCGATCACCAAAAAGCATGGTTATAACTTTGAGGTGCCGGCCACGGCTGATATTCAGGTTGCTGAACCGACTCCCCTGGTAGCGATGGGGCGGTTCAATCACGAAGCGATCGCCGTCGATCCGGCTACGGGTTGGGTTTATCAAACGGAAGATGAAGGGAATAGTTGCTTCTACCGCTTCCGTCCCAATCAACCGGGTAAACTTCAGGCTGGAGGAGTGCTGGAAGCCCTGGTGATCAAAGGCAAACCGGTGGTTAACACGGGCCTGAGATTTACGGAGTTTCAAGGTCAACCCCTGCCCGTAGAGTGGGTCACGATCGAGAATGTTGATCCTGCCACCAATGCCTTTAACACCTCAGTCCGGGGGCAGGCCCAGGCCAAAGGAGCGGCAATTTTTGTTCGGGGCGAAGGAGCCTGGTACGGCAATGGGTTGATTTATTTTGTGGCTACCACCGGCGGCAATGCCAGAAAAGGACAGGTGTTCGCCTACAATCCCAAAAACGATACCCTGACTCTGGTGGTTGAATCCCCCGGTGCCGAACAACTGGATATGCCCGATAACATCACGGTGGCTCCCTTTGGAGATCTGATTCTCTGTGAAGATGGGGATGACGATAGCTATGTGGTTGGTGTGAACCGCAATGGCGAACTCTATCAGTTTGCCAAAAATAATATCAACGATAGCGAATACGCCGGAGCCTGCTTCTCCCCCGATGGCAAGACGCTGTTCGTGAACATTCAGTCTCCCGGGATTACCCTGGCAATCTGGGGGCCCTGGGCCAGCAAACGGGCCTAATATCCTGGTAGGGCCGGGTTTACAGATATTTGCGTGGGTTGCAGATAGCAGTTGTCAACCCGCCCCTACTGATTTTTGCTATAGTCTCCCGGCTTTTCGGGAAACCATCAAAATCCTTAGAAATGGTAAAAAAATGGAATGTTCTCTGACCCTGCCGGGATTGCTGATTGTAGCCACGGCAGTCCCCATGCAGTTTCAATCGGTTGACCCGGTTCAAGCCCAGCCTCGGGCCGTTCTGGCGGATGTCAGTGATTTTCCCTGCTATATGCAAACCAGTGATGGGCGAGTCATGAATCTGGGTAAACTTTGTGGTCATGGCAGTCAACCGATGGTTGCTCCTGATACGATCTCAACCGTAGATCAAAAATTTTTGCAACGGTATCGCAGCTTTTTAGAGAAACGAGCCCAGGGCTCTCCGGCAGTCCAGACTTTAATTGCCCAGGCTGTACAAAACCCCCAGGTCGTGGTTCAGCAGGCCAAAGCCGTCTGTACCGCCCTGAGGAGCGGTCAACCTCAGCTTGCTTCTGACCAGGTAGCCGACGATTTATTTCAGACAATGGCTCCCAAATACTATTGTCCCGACCTGGAGGATTAGGGCGGCTAACTGTGACAGGGCCTAAGGGGGCCTGCATAATAAAAACCCCCGATATTTATCGGGGGCAAGAAATTGGTGCTACCAAACAGTGTTGTTCAATACTAGAAAATTCTGGTTTTACCTCTATCTACCGGAGGAGTATTTTTCTATCTGTAATTGTAATTTTTCCCTGTAGCAATTAATACAGGAGATGACTATGCCCTGGGGGGGAAGGCTGTCTGATCTGATGCAACCAGAGGACTGCTCGCCTGCCCCAGGTTTTTCACAATTAAATAGTAATTTTTAGTTAGGTTGGTTGATCCTGGGTCCAGTCTGGCTATTGTTTGAAGAATTTGGTTCAGTCAGCTTCTTTAAAAGCACTGCCAGTTCTGGACTGTAACCCAGCAAGGTTATAGGAGTTCTGGATAAGTCACCTGAAACTCTGCTGCCCTGGTATCTATTCAGCCGCATTGGAGTCCAGCTCTTTGCCCTAACTATGACATTAGCAGTTTCTTCCCCGCGCCTATTTCCTGGCATTCCTGGCTACACTATCGTTGAGCAACTGTACCTGGGGTCTCGTACCGCCGTATATCGGGCCATTGAAATGGCTCACAACCGATCGGTGGTGATTAAAATACTGCGCCATGAGTATCCCAGTTTCGGTGAATTAGTTCAGTTTCGCAATCAATACGCGATCGCCAGCAGGTTACCCCTGGCGGGGATTGTCCAGCCCCTGAGGTTAGAGCCGCTGGGCAGTGGCTACGCCCTGGTGATGGAAGATTGGGGTGGGGTTTCTCTGAGCAAGTATCTGCAGCAGCAGTCTTTGACGTTAACGGATGTACTGACGATCGGCCTGCAAATTGCTGAGATTCTCCACGGGTTGGGGCAGCATCGAGTGGTGCATAAAGACATTAAACCGGCCAATATTCTGATCCGGCCAGAAACCAAACAGGTGAAACTGATCGACTTCAGTATTGCCACTCTATTGCCACGGGAAGCCCAGGAAATTCAAAGCCCGAACGTTTTAGAAGGCACCCTGTCCTACCTGGCTCCCGAACAGACGGGCCGGATGAATCGGGGGATTGATTATCGTACCGACTTCTATGCCCTGGGCATTACCCTGTACCAACTGCTCACGGGGATTCTGCCCTTCGTCTCCGAAGATCCCCTGGAGTTACTCCACTGTCATCTGGCCCGGCTGCCTGTTCCGGTGGAGCAGGTGAACCCCGAGGTGCCGCCGATGGTGGCGGCGATCGTGGGCAAACTGATGGCCAAAAACGCCGAAGATCGCTATCAAACGGCCTTAGGGCTGAAACAAGACCTGCAACGGTGTTTGACGGAATGGCAGGCCACCGGTGAAATCAAACCCTTTGACCTGGGTCAGCGGGATGTCAGCGATCGATTTTTGATTCCAGAGAAGCTCTATGGTCGGGCTACCGAGGTGCAATCACTGCTGGAAGCCTTTGATCGGGTGGCGGCGGGCTGTTCAGAACTGATGCTGGTGGCCGGGTTTTCGGGGGTGGGTAAAACCGCCGTGATCAACGAAGTGCATAAGCCGATCGTGCGGCAACGGGGCTACTTCATCAAAGGTAAATTTGATCAATTTAATCGCTCCATTCCCCTCTCGGCCTTTGTTCAGGCCCTGCGGGACTTAATGGGGCAGTTGCTGGCAGAACCCGATGCCCAACTGGCCCAATGGCAGCGCAAAATTCTGGCCGCCGTGGGAGAGAACGGGCGCGTGTTGATTGAGGTGATGCCGGAGCTGGAGCAGATCCTTGGCCCCCAACCGATCGCCCCCGAACTATCGGGCACCGCGGCGCAAAATCGCTTTAATCTGCTATTTCAGAAATTCATTCAAGTATTTACAACCGCAGAGCATCCCCTGGTGTTATTTCTGGATGACTTGCAGTGGGCTGACTCGGCTTCCCTGCAGTTGATTAAGTTGCTGCTGCAAAGCCCCTACCTGTTGATTCTGGGGGCCTATCGAGATAATGAAGTATCTCCGGTCCATCCCTTCATCCTGACCGTCGAAGACCTCAAAAAAGCCCGGGCGATCGTTCACACCCTCAGCCTCAAGCCCCTGGCCTTTGAAGATACCAATCAGTTAGTAGCAGATACATTAAATTGTTCCCTTTCCCTCGCCCAACCCCTGGCCGAACTGATTGCCCGGAAAACCCTGGGTAATCCTTTTTTCACGACCCAGTTTCTCAAGGCGTTGTATGAAAATGGCCAGATCCGCTTTGACCCGGAAAATCATCACTGGATCTGTGATATCGCCCAGGTGACGACCCTCTGCCTCACCGATGATGTGGTAGAGTTTATGGCCCAGCAATTACAGAAATTGCCAGCCCCCACCCAGCAGGTGCTAAAACTGGCCGCCTGTATCGGCAACCAGTTTGATCTGGCGACCCTGGCCATTGTCTCTGAGCGATCGTCAACGGAAACCGCCGCCGCTCTGTGGCAGGCCCTTGAGGAAGGGCTGATCCTGCCGACCAACCAGGTCTATAAGTTTTTTCAGTTAGAGATGGTCGGGCCAACTGGGGTAGAACCTGCCGTCAATCCCACCTACCGATTTTTACACGATCGAATTCAACAGGCGGCCTACTCCTTAATTCCTGCCGACCATAGAGCAACGCTCCATTACCAGATTGGGCAATTGCTGTTGCATCACTTTGCGCCATCAACCCAGGAAGAGCGAATTTTTGAAATTGTGGGGCATTTAAACCCCGGCAGTTCCTTAATTGTGCAGCCCGCTGAGCGGCTCAATTTAGTTCGACTGAATTTGATCGCAGGCCACAAGGCGATCGCTTCTACGGCCTATAGTGCCGCCCTGACCTACCTGAATCAGGGGATTAGCCTGTTACCGGAAGATTGCTGGGTGAATCACTACGATCTGACCTTAGAATTGCACCACCGGCGGCTGGATGTTGCCTACTTGACCAGTCAATTTGCAGACCTGGAGAACTGGGGAGAGCTGGTGTTGCGTCAGGCCACTTCGGTGCTTGATAGCATCAAGGTGTACGAAACTAGAATGATGGCCTTCCGCTCCCAGGGGCGGTTTCTGGAAGTGGTGGAGACGGGCCTGCAGGTGCTCAAACGGTTGGGGATCGAATTTCCAGAGCAGCCGACTCCCGGGGATATTGAGCAGGCCTACCACCATTCTTGCCAGGTCTGGCAGGGACGCACTCCCCGGAGTCTGCTGGATCTACCGGCAATGCAAGATCCCCGGCTTTTAGCCGCGATGCAAATCTTGACCAAGATTGTGCCCTCGGCCCATATTGCTGCACCCCCTCTCCTGCCCCTTCTCACCTTCAAACAGGTAGAACTCTCAATTCAGCATGGCAATTCTCCCATTTCGATTTTTTCCTATGCTGATTATGGGTTGATCTTGTCGGGAATTATTGGTGATATTCCGACGGGCTATGAGTTTGGTAAACTCTCCCTGGCGCTGTTAGAAAAGCTACAAATTTCTTCCTTCAAAAGCAGGGCTTACTTCATTGTCAATAGTTTTACTCGTCATTGGAAAGAACCATTACAGGAAGTTGTACCCTTTTTGCTGGAAGCTTACCGCAGTGGTTTAGACAGCGGTGATTGGGAATGTGTCGGGCTGAATCTGTTGACCTACAGCCATTACCAGTATTGGGCCGGCCAGGAACTGAAGGGCCTGGCGGAGGAGATGCTGATCTATCGCCAGGCGATTCAGCAGGTGAAACAGGAAGCCACCCTGAAATCCCATGAAGCTTACCTGCAGGCCGTCTCAAATTTGTTAGGTCAGACTGACCTGCCCTACCAGTTACAGGGAGAATTTTTTAACGCTGACCAGACCCTGCCCCAGCTTCAGGTGGCCAACGATCGGGTCGGTCTATTCCATGTCTATCTAAATCAGGCCTTACTCAACTATCTGTTTGAACAGAATCACCAGGCAGTTCAACTTTCTACCCTGCTTGAAGAATATAGCGATGCAGCCTGCGGCTTTTTCCTGATGCCGATCTGGTGCTTCTATGATGCTCTAATTCTGCTGCGGCACTATCCAGAGGTATCCCCTGAGCGGCAGGGACAACTTCTGAAACGGGTGGCTACCCACCAGGAAAAACTGCGGAATTGGGCCGGTCATGCCCCCTGCAACCATGAACATCGCTGGCAACTGGTGGCCGCAGAACAATGCCGGGTATTAAACCAGATCGCTGAGGCGATCGACCATTATGACTTGGCGATCGCCCAGGCCGAAGCCCATGGCTATCTGCAAGAAGCAGCCCTGGCCTGCGAATTGGCTGCCCGCTTTTATCTCGACTGGGGCAAGCCCAAACTGGCTCAAGATTATCTGACCAATGCCTACTATGGCTATGCCCGCTGGGGGGCAAAGGCCAAGGTGCAGGACTTAGAGCGCCGCTATCCCGGCCTGTTGATGCCGATCTTGCAGCAGCAGCAGGTTGCTCTATCGGCAACGGAAACGGTGTTTGCCACCGATCTCCCGGCGTTTCAACCGGCGGGCACCCAGTCTTCTACCTCCGGTAGCAGCAGCATCTCTGCCACCCTCGATCTGGCTACGGTTTTGAAAGCCTCCCAGACTCTTTCCCGGGAAATTCAGCTGGATCGACTGCTGGCAACCCTGTTGCATACGGTGTTAGAAAATGCCGGAGCCGACAAGGGAGCCCTGCTCATGCCCCGGCAGGACGAGTGGTTTGTCGAAGCGGTGGCAACGGTCGATCACCCGGCCCGGGTGCAATCGGTGGCCCTGGCCAGGAGCCAGGAAGTTTCTCAGGTTGTGATTAACCATGTCAGACGCAGCCTGCAACCGATCGTGATTGTCGATGCCAGGGTACATCCGATGCTATCGGTAGATGATTATATCGGGCAACAGCAACCCAGGAGCTTGCTCTGTACCCCGATCGTGCAGCAGGGTAAGCTGGTGGCCATGCTTTATCTGGAGAACCATGTGACCGCTGGAGCATTTACCAGCGATCGGGTAGAACTGTTGAACTTTCTCTGTGTCCAGGCTGCCATTTCCCTGGAAAACGCCCGTCTCTATCAGCAGGCGCAAATTTATACCCAACAACTGGAGCAGTCTCAACTGCAGATTGTGCAGAGCGAAAAAATGGCATCCCTGGGGAACCTGGTGGCCGGGGTGGCCCATGAAATCAATAATCCGATCGGGTTTCTGACCGGCAGCATTAACAACGCCCAGGAGTATGTTCAAGATCTGCTGGAACATCTCGCCCTTTACCAGCAACACCATCCCAACCCGGCGCTACCGGTTCAGGAGCATGGGGAAGACATAGATCTGGAATTTCTCAGAGAAGACCTGCCCAAGGTGTTGAGTGCGATGAAGGGAGCCACCGATCGGATCAAGTCGATCAGTACCAGTCTGCGTACCTTCTCCCGGGCCGATACGGAATACAAAGTCAGTGCCAATCTGCACGAAGGCCTGGATAGTACCCTGCTGATTTTGAAATACCGGCTCAAGGCGAATGAGCATCGTCCGGCGATCGAAATCCTGCAAAACTATGGCAATTTACCATCAGTTCAATGTTTCCCCGGGCAACTCAACCAGGTATTTATGAACCTTCTGGCCAACGCGATCGATGTTTTTGATGAAATGGCCCAGGGTCAGCCGTTTGAAGAAATCCAGAAAAACAAACAGCAAATTACGGTAACCACCGCTCTCTATGACAAGCAGGTAGAGATCAGAATTCGGGATAATGGCAAGGGCATGACCCCGGAAGTGCAGCAACGGGTTTTTGACCACCTGTTCACGACTAAAAGCGTGGGGCGGGGAACTGGCTTAGGGCTGGCGATCGCCCGTCAAATTGTCGTAGAGAAGCATGGGGGAAGTCTGGAGGTGCAATCGGAAGTCGGGGTGGGAACTGAGTTTTTGCTGCGAATTCCAATTCAGGGTTGAGGCAACCCGGGCCACCTTCCTTACACCAGGCTGGCAGGGCTGTCACACAATTGGAGATTGGCGATCGCGGCTAATTCCGTCTATTCAGGTCGAATAATGCGGCGATAGCGGGCCTCAATCAAGGAGTAAATGCTGTAAGCAATGAATCCGAGGGCGACAATCCCCAACAACCAGGAACCGAAGGGTTGCTGGGCCAGGGTTGCCAAAGCTCCCCCCAGGCCCCGGGCTTCCCTGGCATTAGCATGCAGGGAAGCCAGAACCAGAAATAAGCCAATCATGCCAAACACAACGCCCCGAGCGGCAATTCCAAATTGCCCCAGCCATTTGGCCCAGCGGCGTTCTGTCTGGCTCATTTGATGCTGTTTGAAATGCTGTTGAAACCTGGCTTGATAGGCTTGAAACAGATAGGATAGCCCAACCCCAATCACCACCAGACCGGCCAGGCCCACTAACCAGCGGCCAAAGGGTTGGGCCATAAATCGGGCTGTCCAATCTTGAGTCGCATTGCCCTCTCTGGTTTCTGTTCCCAGGATGAGTTTGATCGCGGTCAGGGCTAACCCACTGTAGGCGATCGCACTAAACCCATAACCAAGCCGTTGCACGATTCGCTTGGGGCTCCTCTCCTGACCGGCATGTTCCGGGTCAAACAGGGTTTGAACTGCCCGCCAGATTGCGTAGCCAATTAAACCGATCGTGACCAGAACCAGCAACAATATGCCAAAGGGTTGCTGGATGATGGTGGTTAAGGCCCCACTGGTATCAGTCGTTCTGCCCCCTGTAGTGAAGGCGGCCTGGGCTGCTAACAGTCCCACGACAAAATAGACTGTACCTTTAGCGGCATAACCAAACCGGGCCAGGGGGTCAATCCAGGGATGGGATGCAACCTGGCGGGCTGGCCGTTGGAGGTCGGAGAGGGAAGAGTTGCGACGGGTCATGGTAGTTGGGCTCCAGCAGAGGATCAACGCTATCAGGTGCGCGACAATGGCTCAGCGCCGTTCCATTCATTGACTATGGCCAGAATTCCCTAAAATTCCATCGGTTGCAGGAGGTAGATCCCGACCCCAAAATCGGTAAGTCAAGCTGTCTGGCCAACCCTACTGCTGCCCTGCCCTGCCATTTACTTAACCTGAAATGTTCTGAGTACAGGTAACTACAAAAATGCCGACCATACCTGCTCGGCCAGGGAAATTGTTAATGCCTAACCCGGCAACCCCGGCCCTGCAACGAAGAATCGGTTAAGCTATCCCGATTACTGGGCTCCCTTTATTCTGATTGGAAATGGGTTGTAGCAGGTATCACCTGATACCCCAAAATTATCTTGCGAAAAGCTCTGTTTATTGACGACCAGCTACTTATAAGGTATTTGTTTACCTTTGATAATTCTATGCTATGGTCTTAGATAAGGTTTATTTTCGGTTGTGTAATTCGTTCTAGAAGCGTTTCTCCGGATTTAATTCTCTACATTTACAGTTCGGAGAATTTTATGTCGATCTACGTTGGCAATCTGTCCTATAGTGTCACCCAGGACGATTTAAGCCAGGTTTTTGCAGAGTACGGTACCGTCAAGCGCGTACAGCTGCCTACCGATCGGGAGACAGGTCAAATGCGTGGGTTTGCGTTTGTCGAGATGCATACCGACGCTGAAGAAACCACGGCAATTGAAGCCCTTGATGGCGCTGAGTGGATGGGCCGTGATCTTAAAGTCAATAAGGCTAAACCCCGGGAAGAGAGAGGTTCTTCCGGTGGTGCCTGGGGCAAAGGTGGTTCTTCCCGGCGGTACTAATCTCAGAATTAGCAGTGATTACTCCTTGAATACTCAAGATTAAGGCTGGTAAGGTCGATTCGGTTGCCCGAGGGTGGCCTTGCCAGCTTTAGTCCATTTAATTTAGTCAGGAGATTAAATGACTCAAATTATTCCTGGTGAGAATGAGGGAATTGAATCCGTATTGCGCCGGTTTAAGCGTGAGGTTTCCAAAGCAGGCATCTTTCCAGACATGAGGAAACACCGCCATTTTGAAAATCCGATCGAAAAACGCAAGCGCAAAGAGATTGCTAAGCACCGGCAACGGCGGAGACGGCTCCCCTATTGATTGCAGGCACCTCTCTCTAAGGACGATCGAACCCATTCTGCGGAAGCACCTGAACCATGAATATTAAAGAGCTTTGTAGCCGCTATGCAGCAGGACAAAGGGATTTCAGAAACTTGAACCTGATGGCTGCGAATCTGAGAAACTTGAATCTAGTCGGAATCAATCTCAGTGGGGCCAATCTGACGAAGGCCAATTTGACTCGGACAAATTTGAGTCGGGCCAATCTCAGTGGGGCTATTTTGATTGGGGCCACTTTAACCGAGACAAATTTGACCAGGGCCAATCTGGTGGATGCCAACCTGAGTGACACCATTCTGGCTGATGTTAATCTGGGTCAGGCTTCCTTTAAGGAACCATTCTAACTGGCGTTTCAACCATTGATTTTGAATAAGGGGGGCAGGGGTTTAACCCCTGCCCCCCTTCCTTATTATTACCGCCCCAGGGAGACAACCTGCTAGGCTGAATGGAGCCGTCGAGGGCCTCTTTTTCCCGGTGAGCTAGGCTTTTGATGGCGGGAATGACCTGAGGGACTGCGCTGCCCTCCCTGGCCGCCAGCCCGATGTCTGCCTCTCTGAGAGAGTTCCGGTTGGGGTTGCAGTTCCTTTCCCGCCCGGGCAGAAAGGGTTGGTTCGTAACCCTCAACAACATCCCGGGTAATTTGTCGATTCAGTAGTTGTTCAATGCCTTTGAGCAGGGGGTCTTCATCTTTAGAAACCAGGGAAATTGCCTGCCCTTCGTTACCGGCGCGGCCAGTCCGGCCAATTCGATGCACGTAGTCTTCCGGGACATTGGGCAGTTCAAAGTTGACCACATGGGGAAGCTGGTCAATGTCTAAACCCCGGGAGGCAACATCCGTCGCTACCAGCACCCGCACTTTACCTTGCTTGAAGTCATTCAGGGCACGAATCCGGGCCGCCTGACTTTTATTGCCATGAATGGCGGCGGTTTTCAGGCCATCCTTGGCTAATTGTTCGGCCAGACGATTTGCCCCGTGCTTGGTGCGGGTAAAGACCAGCACCTGCTGCCAATTGTTAAACCCAATCAGGTAAGACAGGAGTTCCCGCTTGCGATCGCGATCAACGGGATAGACAATCTGTTCGACCTGTTCTGTGGCCGTGTTGCGGGGAGCTACCTCAATCTGAACCGGTGACTTGAGCAGGGTACCCGCTAATTTGCGGATGGGAGGTGAGAAGGTGGCAGAGAACATCAGGGTCTGCCGGGAGGCGGGCAGCTTGGCCAGAATTTTGCGAATATCATGGATGAACCCCATGTCTAACATGCGATCGCACTCATCCAATACCAGAATCTCGATTTGGGAGAGGTCAACGGTTTTTTGATCCCAGTGGTCAAGCAGCCGGCCGGGAGTGGCAACGACAATATCTACCCCTCGTTTCAGGGTTTGAATTTGTGGCCCAATACTGACCCCGCCATAGATGACAGCCGACTTAAGCGGCAGGTATTTGCCATAGGTACTGACACTGTCATCGACCTGAGCGGCCAGTTCGCGGGTAGGCACAAGAATTAAAGCCCGGGGAGTGCGATAGCCCCTGGGTTGCCGAGTAGCACTAAGCTGTTGCAGTAACGGCAGCGTGAACCCGGCGGTTTTACCGGTGCCCGTTTGAGCACTGGCAAACACATCCTGTCCCTGCAGAATTGCCGGAATCGCCTGCTGTTGAATCGGGGTTGGTGTGGTGTAACCCTGCTCCCCAACAGCACGCAACAGTTCGGTCATAAGACCGAGGGAATTAAATGTCATAAAGTTAAATTGCTCCTGGCGATGCTCTTACCCAAACACAAGTTTGGAACCAGTCTAAGAGCAGTAATCTTGTCGGTTTGTTGGATGGCTCGAACAAACAGGTTTCAATGCGCCAGCAACAGACCGGGATGAAGTGACGAGCATTAACCCTAACATACAGCCAGAAAAACTTCAATAAAATTGTGCCAGATCGGGCTGTAGCAACCGGGATTCTGGCCATCCTGGCCACTGAGCGGGCACTCCTGAGGCCCCAGCCAGAGTCGGGATGGTTGTGTTAGGGTTGATGGTATGGATATAACCGAACTCCAAATGCTACTTGCAGCAGGAGAACGAGATTTTCAAAGTATTGATCTCAGTTCAGCCAATCTTAGCTGTGTAGATTTGCGGGGAGCAAACCTCGGCAGAGCTAATCTGCGCCATGCCAACTTACGCTGGGCAGATTTGCGAGAGACTAACTTGCAATGGGCAGATTTGCGGGGAGCAGATCTGAGCTGGGCGAAGCTAGAGGGAGCCAATTTAGATTCGGCTAATTTAAAGGGCGCAAAAATGCCAGACGGTATGATTCATGGTTAAGTTCATGGAAAAAATTATGCCTATGGCTGCAACCTGCAAAATTTTAATAACAGTTTGGTTTTTCCTTTGCTACCCTGGTAGTCTTTGAAAGTAAAGCTCTTCTTATTTCTGAGGGAACTATTATCGCTACAAAACAATTAATCAATCGGCAAATCAAATCCGCTCAGGTTTTTTTAATTGACCATGAGAACCATAACCGTGGTTTGACCGATACCAGTGAAGCTTTAAAGCTGGCTGAAAGTGCAGACCTTGATCTGGTCGTTGTCTCCGAGAACAAGGAGGTCCCGGTCGCTAAAATTCTGGACTACGGTAAGCATCAGTACCAGCAGAAAAAACGGCAGCAACCGAGTGCTAAAACGACCGTTAAAGAGGTACGACTGCGTCCAAATATTGGCACCTCAGATTACACCCTGCGGGTGACTCAGGCTGTTGAGTGGCTGAAGAAAGGGGATATAGTCAAGTTTCAAGTGCGTTTACGGGGACGGGAGCATCAAAACCGTGATCGAGCCGTTGAGTTACTAGATCGGATCGCTGCAGATCTGGCACAGGCGGGCAAAATCCAATCCCTCGATAAGCGATCGTTAATTCTGCAAATGATTCCGGGCTAAGGTGGTCGCCTCAGGAGCATGAATTGTCCTGGGGCGGCCCTGGCTTTTTCCCTGCTGGGATTGAATTTTTTAAAATATATTCCTGTCGGGACGGGTTCGCCAACCCTGGGTGCGCTCCACGATCGCTGCGGCAGAATCGCCCCCATCAGGATGTCTGCAACCAGAGTTAACCTGTGCGATCGAGCGATCGGGTTTGCCTTGGTTTCCGACTGTTATTTCTATGGTCAGCTAAAATTCCGAGTTTTCGGGTTAATTTACCGTTTTAAAGTTCTAACGTCCCTTGTAGACGAATTGTCAGGGTGTCAAGATTGAGGCTCAGGATGATTAAATCTGTCTTGAGGCTACGGTTATTCTGAGTTTTGGGGCTGGCAATGGCCAGGATAGAACGTTTTAGAATCTGAGCTACAGCAACCTTGAGACAGGTTGTCGTTAGTATCTGGGATTTCTGGTGATTTACCCTGTTATGGCTGAGAAAATACCATGAGTTCAACCGTTCTTCAGCGCAATAATGTGACCCAGTTTGGACGAGGAAACCAGCCCATGCTCCTGGCCCATGGATTTGGCTGTGACCAGAATATGTGGCGATTTCTTACCCCCGCCTTTGAGAACGATTACAAAATCGTTTTATTTGATTATGTCGGTTCCGGAAAATCTGACCTGAATGCCTACAGTATTCAGCGGTATAGCAGTCTAAATGGCTATGTTGAAGATATTCTGGAGATTTGTGAAGTACTGGATCTCACGGATACTATTTTTATCGGACATTCGGTCAGCAGTATGATTGGCCTGCTGGCCTCGATTCGGGCTGCCGATCGATTTAGTCGGCTGGTTCTTGTCACTCCTTCTCCCTGCTATATCAATGAGCTACCCGGTTACTGGGGCGGGTTTGAGCGTTCAGACATCCAGGAATTACTCGATATCATGGGCAAAAATGACCTGGGCTGGACGAGCTTCCTTGCCCCTATGGTCATGAAAAATCAGGATCGCCCCGAGTTGACCCAGGAACTGGAGGCCAGCTTTTGTACCATGGACCCAGCGATCGCCCGTCGATTTGCCGAAGTCACCTTTCTCTCAGATAGTCGCTCCGATTTACCTCAGGTGACCGTCCCTTCCCTGATTCTGCAATGCTCCGACGACGCGATCGCTCCCATTGAAGTGGGTCATTACCTGCACCGTCATCTGGCCGGGAGTACGTTAAAAGTTATGAAAGCAACAGGGCATTGCCCGCACATGAGCCATCCTGAAGAAAGTATCCATTTAATTAGAGACTATCTGGCAACTGCTTATGCGACCTCTGGGAGCTAAGCCAGGGGACACTTACCACCTGGATGAAATCCTGAATACTGCGCCCTGTGGCTTTCTCTGCTTTGGCGATGATGGCAGGATCAAAGCGGTCAACGCAACACTACTGCAACTGCTGGGCTATGAACTGAGCGAATTGCAGGGTCAGCCGATCGAAGCAGTTTTACCCCTGGCCAGCCGGATCTTCTATCAAACCCAGATGGTTCCCTTGCTCAAGTTAAATGGCAAGGTAGAGGAGATTTACCTCTCAATCAAGGCTAAACAGGGAAACTCCTTACCCGTTCTGGTCAATGCCGTGCGTCAGCTGCGGCGGGGTGTACTGGTAAACGATTGGATTGTGGTTCTCATGCGGCAGCGTGTGCAGTACGAAGATCAGCTACTTCAGGCCAAGGAAGCAGCGGATGCCGCCAGTCGCGCCAAGAGTGAATTTTTGGCCAATATGAGCCACGAACTGAGAACCCCCCTCAATGCCATTCTCGGATTTGCCCAATTAATGCAGCGGGATCAGGCTCTAACAACCGAACACCAGCAAAATCTGGATATTATTAGCCGCAGCGGTGAACATTTGCTGGCGCTAATCAACGACATTTTAGAAATGGCCAAAATTGAAGCGGGGCGAGTTACCCTGGTTCCGAAAAAGTTTGATCTCCATGGATTGCTCGATAATTTACATCGAATGTTGCAACTGAGCGCCGACTCAAAGGGATTACAGTTGGTCTTCGATCGCCACCCTGCAGTGCCTGACCAGGTCATCACCGATGAGAGTAAGCTGCGCCAGGTTCTGATCAATCTGCTGGGCAATGCCATCAAGTTTACCCAGCAGGGCCAGGTCACCCTGTGGGTGCGGTTTACTCCAGAACCAGATTGCCACCCTCCCAGGCATGGGGCAGAAGGGGCGATCGAGTCGGGGCGGTTAGAGGTTGCTGTGGAAGATACCGGCCCAGGGATTGCACCGGAAGAAATGGGCAAGCTGTTTGGAGCCTTTGAGCAAACTCGCACCGGCTTGAATTCGGGTCAGGGAACAGGCCTGGGGTTGCCGATCAGTCGGAAGTTTGTGCAATTGATGGGGGGCGATATTCAGGTGAGTAGCCAGGTCGGGCAAGGTAGCCAGTTTTGCTTTTCAACCCTGGTCGGGATTGGCAAACCGGAACCCCAGGGCCCCGCGATCGGGAACCGGCAAAACGTGCTTAGACTGGCCCCCAATCAACCGACCTACCGCCTGTTAGTGGCAGACGATAGTAGTAGCAATCGACTGTTACTGGTCAAGTTTCTGACCTTCTTAGGGTTTGAAGTGCGAGAAGCCTGCAATGGACAAGAGGCGGTAACCCTGTGGGAAAGCTGGAATCCAGACCTGATCTGGCTGGATATGCGGATGCCCATCCTGAATGGTTACGAGGTGGCCCGTCACATTAGAGCCTCTGCCACAGGCCAGTCAACCATTATCATTGCCCTCACTGCCAGCGCCTTTGAAGAAGAACGGCAGAAAATGTTGATGGCTGGGTGTAACGATTTTGTTCGGAAACCCTTCCGTCAGGAAGCCCTGGCACAAATCCTGGCCCAGTATCTCAAGGTCGAGTATCTCTATGATGAGACAATCCCGGGGCCACCCGCTTCTTCCACCAGGGATGCTAAGAGCCCGATGGCAAAGGTTTTAGACCTGCTTACCAATCTGGCAGGGGTGATGCCACCTCCCTGGTTTGAACAATTGCACCATGCGGCTCTGCAGTGTAACGATCGGGTCGTGCTGGAGCTAATTCAGCAAATTCCAGCGGAGCAGGAGGCTGTGATCAGAGCCCTGACCCAGCAGGTTGATATTTTTCGGTTTGATCTGATTGCCGATTTAGCAGAGCTTGCCCTGTCTGAGGAATCTGCTCAATAGGTTTTATCAACCAGCAGGTTGCTCTGTAGCAGCCTCAGGGTAAGGGGTACGAGGATCTGGCCCGTACCCTGGCCTGTGCTAATTTGTTTGGTTATTCTTCATCCCAGGTTTCCTGGGTATAGCCAAGTTGCTCCAGTACTTTACGGCTCTGGCTATCCAGATCTTCCCAGTACATATCATCGGATTCTGGCGGATCGGTTTCTTCTTCCCAACTTGATTCATCCCATCCCAGTTTTCCCCACAGCTCTTGCTCTTCCTTACTCAAATCTGACCAGCTGAGATCATCCCAAATGCTGGGGTCTTCCTGGGCTTGCTGAAGGTTAGACATTGGCCAGTTTTTACCTCTTAAAAAGATAATTTAGTGTTCCCTGTTCCTGGGCCGAAAAAACATCCTGGTTTCTCCTATTTCTAGTGGAGCTACCGCCTCCACTTCGACCAGGTACCCCGACCCTGACTGCTTGCCCTGCAGATTTAACAGCAACTGAACCCAGCACCAGATCTATTGCTTTTGCTACAATACCGACCAACCTTTCCAGCAGGCTCTACTTGGGTTGTGAGCCGCAGGACTCGTAACAGTCAGGCCAGAATAAACCAACAACTCTAATGATTATCAGAAAAGAAACTCCATCGGATATTGAGGCAATCACTCAAGTCACGATCGCTGCTTTCAAGACCCTTCCCATTAGCAATCATACAGAGCAATTCATTATTCATGCCTTGCGTTCCGCCGGTGCCCTAAGATTATCGCTGGTAGCAGAGCTGGATAATCAGGTTGTTGGGCATGTTGCTTTTTCCCCTGTCACCATTTCTGACGGCTCAGAAGGATGGTATGGTCTTGGCCCCGTGTCAGTCCTACCCTTGCATCAGAAACAAGGGATTGGGACATCCTTGATCAAGAAGGGGTTGTCCTTGTTAAAAGAGATGGGTGGCCAGGGTTGTGCTCTTGTGGGGGACCCAAACTACTATCAACGCTTTGGTTTCCGCCATGTTCCCGAACTGATTTATCCAGGAATTCCCCAAGAGTTTTTTCTTGTTTTGCCGTTGACCGAGAAGATGCCCCAGGGAATCGTGGTGTTTCATCAGGGGTTTGGGGCGAAGGGTTAACAGTTCCTTCACCCGTCGCGCACAACCCTCTCTGCTTTGAACCTTAGTACCCAGCAGGGGTCTGCTCCTTGGGCCCTGGGAAATCTGTTCAGGGAAATTGGCTTAAAGCGAGATCATGTCGTTAATCTGGCGTTTTCTCCGGTGGCGCAGGTTGTGTTTGAGTGGATCGATCTGGTGTTTTTGATGGTGGTCTGTGAGTTCCTGGGTACGTTCTTTCAAAACTTTTTCGATCGCATTGGGGGCATTGACAAAAGCCCTGATGGCATTGAGCGAGATGGCCCACTTCTGGTCATGGAGGGGCTGGTTGTCGTTGTAAGCGATGATGGCATCGATCGCCCGATTAATTTCGCTCGTTGCCTGACCATAGCGGGAGGCCCGATCACGGCCTATCGGCTGCTCTTGCGTGGGAGGTTCTGGCTCTGGGGGAGCAGTGGGGGTCGATCGGTCTGGCGTTGGAACTTGGTAAAGTGCAGCAGATGTTTGGAGCATCCGCTGCATTTGTTCAATCAATCCTCGCAGCTCGTTCACCTCCTGCCGTAAGTCCTGAATTTCTTCAGAGGGTTGGGATGGCAAAGGGTCTGCCAGCGGAGGTGTGTTGACCTGGGCGATGAGGCGATCTGGTGCTGGTACTTCTTCCGGTGCCGTTGCTTTTTCTGGCCTGCTTGCCTCTTCTGCGCCGGCTTCTGCCTGTCCTTCCCTTGCGCTCGGTTGGGCCAGGTGGGCTTCAAGCCAATCGAGGAGGAGGGTGAGGCGATCGGCCTGTACCCGATCCTGGGGAATGGCCAGGTGTGTGAGGATGGTCTGGAGCCGATCACGGTCGTCCTTCCAGAGGCGGAGGGAGGTGCGCTCGCGTTTGCGATGGCGGGGGGCGGGGAGAGTGGATTCAACCGGAATGCTATCTTCCGGCGGAGGGGCAAACATTTGAATTGGTTCAATCCCTGCCTGCCCCAGTTTAATGCCTTTGCGTTTACCACCCTGGCGGGCAATCACGGCATCGGAGATCTCGTAGTCTGAGTAGTGGCGAGAAGCAGCCAGGGAACGACGGAGCTGGGGATTGGCCTCGTCTAGTACAGAAAAGTGGCCCTGAATCGCCGCCTTAAATTCCGTATCATTGACGGCGGGTGGACAGTACCAGAAGGTGGCGATCGTGGCGTAGATGGCGCGAAACAGGTGGGTGTAGAGGTTGTCTTTTCCCTCACGCTTGGGGACTAACTCAGCAAAGTGGTGGTCACAGGCGCGGGCCACGGGTTGACCATAGAGACGATTCACCTGAGCGGCGGTCAAGTTGGCGGCATCGGGAAGTTGCTGGCGGACATCGGCAAGGCCTGCAATCACCCGATCGGCGGTGGTCAGGGTGGGAATTTCAAAGGTCAGTTCGACCGCTTCTCCCCGCCGTTTGAGCGCTCCTGTAAACCAGACCGACCATTGGGAGGCTTTTTCGAAGACTGCCGTAGAGAGAATCTCACTGGAGCGCCGGCCTGTGAGAACGGAGAGCCCTGCGGCTTTGTCACTCCATTCGGCAGATTCTAGTAGTCTGACGGCCCTGGTGACAATCGCATCGGGGTTGTCGAGGAACTGCACCGCTTCATTGCGATCGGCTACCCGGCCCTGCTTCTGGTCGTTGATTTGGACGTACTCTTCCCGGCTGAACTTGATGAAGTCGAGGGCGAAATGGTCTGGGCCGAAGCGTTGCTTGAGCACCCGTCGCGTTTCATCCATCAGCCCTTGCTGCTGGGTTAAGGTTTTCAGCCCCCGATCAGCCCAGGACTGACGCAACTGCTGGCAAATTGCCTTAGCCTGGTTGTGGCCTCGGGCGGTATCAGAAAGTTGAGCAATCTTTGGAATATAGGTGTTGGCGAGTAAGTCGTCGAGCCACGCACGTTTGCCCATCGGGATGAGGATAATTTCAACTATCCATCATTATAGAGTTATCCATCACCGATGGAAACGGTTATCTATACTTGCTCAATAGCCAGAAATTGCGAGCAACCAGCGTAATTACCTGGTTTGAGAATCCAGATTTCATGAAGATTTTGGATATTTTCATACTGCTTAATAGCATCTTAGCTTTCCCTTAAACCCTGCATGGGAGCTTATGCCGCAGAATCCTTTAAGAGATTGGTTGATGCAGAACTAATCCTCAGCAATTCTACCTGGAAAGCTTATTTGCACAGTTAATGCCTTACTGTGCGATTTTTTCGTGGGAATTCTACCAGGACTCATCTTGCACCCTTAGGCTGGTCAATTCCATTCACTTTCTACTTCTGATATTTGCACTGAGAACTGGGAGATTTTGGTTATATGGCCCTCAATCGTGGTGATATCGCATTCGTTCAATACAATGCTGATGGCACTGATAACTTTGCATTCGTCACTCTTGTCGATATTCCGGCTGGCGAAGTCATTCTCTTTACTGATAACGGTTGGCTGAATACCAATGCTTTTCGAGCAGGGGAAGGAACCATCACCTGGACTGCTCCGGCTGGTGGTGTAGCGGCCGGAACGGTTATCACGATTTCTACCACTCCTGGCGCTTCCCTGGGAACGGTGACTGAATCTGGCGATCTCAACTTTTCAGCGGATGGTGACCAGATTATTGCTTATCAAAGCATGAGTGGTGTAATTACCCCGATCGCGGCGTTGAACAATGAAGGGGTGGCCGTTTTCCAGGCCGATGCCAGCAATTCTAATACGAGTGCGCTTCCCCAGGGCTTGGTTCTGGGTGAGAGTGCTGTTGCCCTGAATGAAGTGGATAACGCAGTATACACAGGGCCTACGAGTGGAGACAAAGCCAGCCTCCAGGCGGCCTTGAATAATCCTGCCAACTGGACTGGGAGTGATTCTGTCAATCAAACGTTTTCCGGTAGTTTTTCGCTCGGCGGCGGGGGAACAGTACCTACCGTCTCGATCGCCGCTACGGACGCGAATGCGGCCGAAGCCAGCACAACGGTAAACCCCGGTACGTTTACTATCAGTCGCACTGGCAGCACTGCGGCGGCCCTGACAGTGAACTACACCATTGGTGGTACAGCGACTAATGGGATTGATTACAACCGCCTGGCGGGATCGGCTGTGATTCCAGCAGGACAATCCTCGGTCACAATTAACCTGACTCCCGTAAACGATGCCACCAGCGAAGGGAACGAAACCATTCTTCTCACCTTGACCGATACGGCGGCCTACGATCTGGCTGGAACCGGTACCGCCACCGTCGCCCTTGCCGATAATACCAGTGGCAACCTGAAGAAAGTGGGAGGGGTGACCAGCGCCAATGGGGCAGAAATTCCGGCTTTTGATCCGATCAACGATCGCCTGTTTGTTGTAGCCGGTGCCACCGTGGATTTTTACACAGTCAGCAATACAGGCGCGTTAACTCTCGCAGGCGCACTGATTCCGGGGTTTGCAGCTCCCGCCGGAACCGAAATTCTGCCGAACAGCGTTGCCGTCAAAAATGGCATTGTTGCAGTGGCCTACGCGATTCGGGAAACCGCTTCAGGGACTCAGCAAACGGGCAAAGTTGCCTTTTTTAATGCCGCTGACAACAGCTTTATCAGGGCTGTAGATGTGGGAGCATTACCGGATATGCTGACGTTTACCCCCGATGGCACTAAGGTATTGGTGGCCAATGAGGGGGAACCCAACGAAGATTACTCCGTTGATCCAGAGGGTTCCATCAGCATTATCGATATCTCTGGTGGAGTGGCTAATCTGACCCAGAGTAATGTAACCACGGCAGATTTCTCCGCTTTCAACGCTCAAAAAGCAGAATTGATTGCTCAAGGGGTACGAATTGTTAAACCCGATGCCACCGTGGCTCAAGACTTTGAACCTGAATACATTACGGTATCCGGCGATGGGCTGACGGCGCGAATTACCTTACAGGAAAACAACGCGATCGCCGTACTGGATCTGCAAACGGGGCAAATCACCGAGATTCAACCCCTGGGCCTGAAAAATCACAACCTGCCGGGCAATGGTTTAGATACGGGCGATCGGGATGGCAGCGGAAACACGACGTTGCTCAACATCCGTAATCAGCCCGTCTTTGGGATGTATCAACCAGATGCGATCGCCAGCTATACGGTCAACGGCCAAACCTACTACATCACGGCCAACGAGGGCGACGCCAGGGTGCGCCCCACTGGGGACGGCATTATTTCTGGCGTGAATGAGGCTGGCATTTTCAACGAAGAGGTTCGCGTCGGCAGTAGTAGCTACGTTCTCGATCCAACGGTCTTTCCGAATGCTTCCACTCTCAAGACGAATGCCAATCTGGGACGGTTAACCGTCACTACAGCTTCCGGGGATACGGATGGAGATGGAGATTTCGATCAAATCCATGCCTTTGGGGCGCGCTCCTTCTCTATCTGGGATAGCAATGGCAACCAGGTGTTTGACAGCGGTGATCAGTTAGAACGAATTACGGCGACTCAAGTGCCCAGTTTGTTTAACTCCGATGGTAACTTCACCTCCCCCAACTTTGATACCCGCAGTGATAACAAGGGCCCAGAGCCAGAAGGAGTCGTGGTGGGGGTGGTCAACGGTCGCACCTATGCGTTTATTGGCTTAGAACGGGTAGGCGATGTGATTGTCTACGATGTCACTAATCCCACCAGACCAGAGTTCATCGAGTACATCAACACCCCTGAAGATATTGGCCCCGAAGGACTGACCTTTATTGCAGCGGCGGATAGTCCGACTGGTAAGCCCCTGCTGGTGACGGCCAACGAAATCAGCAAAACCGTTGCGGTCTTTGAATTTACCCCACCTCCGGCCATCTATGACATTCAGGGAGCCGGTCATACCTCGCCTTTTGTCGGGCAACGGGTCAGCGTCAAAGGAATTGTCACGGCCGTAGACTCGAACGGCTTCTACTTTCAGGATGCCGTTGGAGATGGCAACAGCGCGACCTCCGATGGTATTTTTGTCTTCACCAGCAGCCGTCCTACGGTGACCGTTGGGGATGAGGTACGGGTGACCGGGAGCGTCAGTGAATTCATTCCCGGTGGAGCCAGTACAGGGAACCTTTCCACCACTCAAATTGGAGGAAATCTGACCATCACCACCCTGTCTACCGGAAATACCCTGCCCACCGCTGTGGTGCTGGGTGTCGATCGCACACCGCCCACGGAAGTCATCGACAATGACCAGGCGACGAAGTACAACGTGCTGCAGGGGGGTGGCGTGTATGACCCGATCAACGATGGTCTGGACTTCTACGAGAGTCTGGAAGGGATGCGGGTGACGATTAACGATGCGCTCGCCGTCAGCGCCACGAACGAATTTGGCGAAATCTTTACGGTCGTTAATAGTGGCGTGGGGGCAACCGGACTGAGTGATCGGGGTACCATCAACATCGCTCCCAGGGACTTCAATCCTGAACGGATACAGGTGCAGTTTGACAGCGGTATCCTGCCCGGATTCAGCCAGAATGTCAATGTGGGTGCAATCCTGGGGGATGTGACGGGGGTGGTTGGTTATAACTTTGGCAACTTTGAAGTCAATGTGACAGAAGCGTTTACCCCCGTAGCTGCTTCGACTCTGACTCCCGAAGTGACCCAATTAGTCAGTACGGTCAACAATCTGACGATCGCCAGCTACAACGTTCTCAATCTCGACCCGAAGTTAGAAGATGTCAACAAGGTCAGCGGTAATACCCTATCCCAGCGCCAGAGCAATGTGGATGATGACACGGCCCGCTTTGCCGAAATCGCTCAGCAAATCGTCAATAATCTCAAGGGTCCAGATATTCTGGGCTTGCAGGAAGTGCAAGACAACACGGGAGCCGAGATCAACGATGGGGTTATCTCTGCCTCTGACACCCTGCAAAACTTGATTGATGCGATCGTCGCAGCGGGTGGCCCCAGCTACCAGTTCATCGATAACCCATTTATCACGGAAGGCGCCAGCGGTGGTCAACCCGGGGGCAATATTCGCACAGCCTTTCTATACAACCCCGATCGGGTCAGCCTGGTGGCGGGTTCTGTCCAGACGATCGGTAGTCAGGTAGCGGGGGGAGCCTTCGAGGGTGCCCGCCTGCCCCTGGTTGCCACCTTCACCTTCAATGGTCAAGATGTCACGGTCATCAACAACCATTTCTCCTCCAAGGGAGGAAGTAGCCCTCTGTTTGGCGCGAATCAATCGGCCACTGATTTGCAGGAAGATCCCGCCATCAACGGTAGTCTGGATCAGCGGCAGGCCCAGGCTGCAGCGGTGAAGGGCTACGTGGATAGCATTCTGGCAAATAATGCCGGTGCCAATGTGGTTGTGGTTGGCGATCTGAATGAATTTGAATTTATCTCGCCCTTGAATATTCTGGAGCAGTCCCTCACTAATCTGACAGAAACCCTGCCAGAGAACGAACGCTATAGCTACATCTTCGAGGGAAATTCTCAATCGCTGGATCACATCCTGATTAGCAGTAATCTATTCAACCAGCTGAATGGATTTGATATCGTTCACGCTAATTCTGAATTTGTCACTCAGGTCAGCGATCACGATCCCCTGCTTGCCCGTTTCCTGTTTAACAGTGCGCCAACGGCTCTAGCCTTAAGCCCAACCACCATTGATGAGAATGTTCCGGCAAATACAGTGATTGGCAGCTTTACGACAACCGATCCAGATCCTGGTAACACCTTTACCTATAGTCTGGTTTCTGGAGAAGGAAGCAACGATAACAGTGCCTTTCTGATTAATGGCAGCCAACTGCAAATCAATCTCTCACCAGACTTTGAAACCCAGTCCACTTATAGCATCCGGGTTCGTACCACCGATCAGGGAGGCTTGAGCTTAGACAAGGTATTGACGATCGCCATCAACGATGTCAATGAGATTTTTGGTGATGCTCGCAACAACACGATTCAGGGAACTGTTGGAGCCGACACCATCTATGGTCGGGCCGGAAATGACACAATCTTTGGTAATGGTGGTAACGACATGATCTTTGGTGAGGAAGGTAATGATCAACTGTATGGGGGGCCTGGTAACGATTATCTCGCTGGGGGTGCTGGCAATGACAAAATCTATGCCTACGGTGGAAACAACACCATCTATGGCGGGGCCGGTAACGACCGGATCGAGGCTGGCTATGGCATCAATTTCATAGATGGTGGAGCTGGCAACGATACTATTATCTTAGGCGGTTGTCACGCCACGATCGCCTTAGCCCGTGGGAATGGGATTGACACCATCTACAACTACTCGGCTGGCTCCACGCGCTTTAATTTGACCGGAGGTTTGATCTCCAGCGATCTTACGATCACAGAAGATGGCAATAACACGTTGATCCGTGCGGGTTCAGAAAAGCTGGCCACTCTGATCGGGGTTCAAGTGAATAGCCTTAACTTTGTGTAGTTGGTGCAAGGATTGAATCCGCTCGCTCCCTTTAGTTGAAGGGAGCGAGCGTTTTTTTTGAATTGAGCTGACGGGCAATTAAACTGAAGATGATTTTGGGGGGGAGGGGTTTCGCCTCAGTTAAACAAATTACAGTCCTGCTTAATCAACCTCATTCTTTTACTCAGTCATAGATTTGCTCCTGGGATAGAGATGGTAGTCAGCATCAGGGGCTACGCTACCAGAATCAATCCGTGTTAAAGTCGCTTGTTTTTAACTTACTCAAACCAATTTTATGAAACCAGTCATTATCGTTCATGGTGGAGCCAAAACTATTTCACAGGACAAAGTAGAGGCCAATCATGTTGGCTGTCGAGCTGCGGTGGAAGCGGGTTGGCAGGTGCTTTGCCAGGGAGGTAATGCCGCCACTGCAGTGGAAGCGGCCATTCGGGTTCTTGAAGCTGATCAGACCTTTAATGCCGGCTTTGGTTCTACCTTAAATAGTGAAGGAGAAGTGGAGGTCGATGCGGCAATGATGGATGGGGAAACCTTAGCCTGGGGGGCTGTGGCAGCTATCCAGGGTGTGCGCCATCCTATTTCTGTTGCTCGGCGAATTATGGATAAAAAGCCTCGGTTGCTGGTTGCCCGCAGCGGTGAACGGTTTGCCCTGGAACATGGCCTGGAGATGTGCGCCAAAAACGAGATGATCAGCGAAGAACAGTACGAGGAGTGGAAAGAGGAAGCGGAAGTTTTAGATCGTCCTAATACGGTTGGCTGTGTAGCCCTTGATGCTAATGGTAATCTGGTTGCTGGTACCTCCACGGGCGGAACTACCGGACAACCTCAGGGTCGAGTGGGGGATACCGCCTTGGTAGGCTGTGGTTTGTATGCGGATAATCAACTGGGAGCCTGCTCAACCACGGGAGATGGGGAATCGATTATTCCAGTTGTGCTGGCTAAGACCGCGATCGATGGGTTAGCAGGCGATCGCCACCCGGATGAGGCCGCACAACGGGCGATCGACACTTTAGTGCATCGGGTAGCAGGGGAAGCAGGTTGTATTTTGATCGATCGCCATGGGCGTGTGGGATGGGCCCATAATTCCCAGGACATGGCAATGGCTTATAGAACCGATGGGTTGTCTGAAACTGCTTTCTTTAGCCGTAAAGAAAGGTCATTTGTTGATGCTGTCTGAATCTATAGCTTTTCCCATGTAAATAAGGTACGGGAAACGGGGTGCAGGGGTGGAACCCCTGGCTGGGGGCGCAGCCCCCATACCCCCCTGTATCTCACTAGCGTGAGAAACGCTGTATCGGTAAGAGGCTGTTTTAAAAGCTGCTTGCCGGGTATCAAACCGAACCGTTCCCCCTTAAGTCTCCCTTGTTAAGGGGGACTTTGAACTGACTGCCCCTTTCTAGGGGGGCTGGGGAAGGTTTCTGGGTGTTCAATAGAACAGACCGCTCCCTCTTTAAACACCCTTTTAAGCAGAGAATTTATTTCTGGTGTTACTTAGTCTGCGAAGGTTTAAAAGCGATGAAAAGACATAATTTAACTAATTAGGTCCAAATATAAATTCTATATTGAAGTTGAAAATTATCAGTCTATTGCCTTCGGGCAGATGTATCAGGTTATCTCCAGGTTCCCTGTTATTCCATCTCTCTCCGGAGAAGGGTTTATGCAGCAAAAATATAGGACTATAGCAGGAGATTCGAGACATAACTAATTTGATAAACCTGTCTAGTTTAGTCCAGAAGTTTAGCTTCAAAGGCTTGAACCTGAAAACTAAAATCAGTAACTTGTGAATATAGCAACCAGGATATTAAAAGTCTGGTTGTGAAAGAATCAGAACTCCTGATTCACTGATTTGTAGAAACTAAGGTTTGTAGAAACTAAGGAGCGAGAGATGTCTGAGATCAAAATCAATGACCTGAACAATTTGCAACCTGCTGGCGCTGATTTCTTTGCTGATGATGAAGGTTATCTGGCAAATTTAAGCGAAGAAGAGATGAATGTCTGGGGTGGCGCAAACGTTGTCGTCTCAGTTGATAACAAGAACGGAAATGTTTCAATTTACGATATCGGCTTCATTTCCCTACTAGATTCCTCGATCTCCGTTAATCGGTAGTTCTTTCCCTGAAGGGAATTAAGGCTAGGTGCTCTACTGCATTTAGTTAGGAAACTAGCAATTTCAAGAAGTGATTAATTCGTTGGTTTGGCTGATTTGCAGCTGAAAACCAAGAAAACACAATTCAAGAAAATCAAGGAGAGCAAAAATGTCTGAGATCAAAATTAACGACCTGAACAATTTGCAACCTGCTGGCACCGAGTTCTTTGCTGATGATGAAGGTTATCTGGCAAATTTAAGTGAAGATGAAATGGATGTTTGGGGCGGCAGAACCAATGTTGTTGTCTCAATCGATAACAAAAATGGCAACATTTCTGTGTTCGATATTAGCTTTGTTTCCCTGGAAGATTCTTCCATCTCGACCAACCAGCGATAATCCTTTTGAGATGATCAGAGAACTAAACTTCATACTGTCTTTAGTTTAAGAGGTCAGGGTTTGTAGGAAGACTTAATTGCCTTCCTGCAAACCCGTTTTTCGTTCTTTAAAAACAAGTTTAATTATGACTTTCTGGTTAAACTCCCAAAACGTTTTCGATTATTTACATACTTGTGATCTCTATCCTGAGCCAGAACAGGGTCAGGTTGAACAGACGATCGCAAAAAACTTTAACCTGATCGTGAGTTTGTCAGACCAGCAAAAGCTGCTGGTGAAGCAGGAGCGGTATAGCCCCACAGGACAATCGACGGATGAATTTTTGAGTGAATGGCGGATTCAGGAGTTGCTGCGACGGTTTCCAGAATTGAATTATCTCCGCTCATTTCTGCCAGAGGTGATTCATTTTGATCCAGACAATTCGATCATTGTGTCTCGCTACCTAACGGACTACCGCGATTTAGCAGATTTCTACAAAACAGAAAATATTTTTCCGGTGGGTATTGCCTCGGCAATGGGGGAGGTTTTGGCAGAAATTCATCGTACAACCTGCGATCGCCAAGACTATCGAGACTTTTTTACTCAAGGGTTTGCTGGTATTCCTGCCGGTCATCCCCTCACCGTTATGCGACGGTTGGAACGCATCAGTCCGGAGGTATTTGGTGCAGTGCCCGCTGATGGGCTCAAATTTTTTGCCCTCTATCAACGATACGACAGTCTGCAGGGGGCGATCGCAACCCTGCTGGATGAGTATGAACCCTGCTGTTTAACCCACAACGACCTCAAGTTGAATAACATTTTGCTGCACCATGATTGGGAGCAAAGGGCAGGAGTGCGACTGATTGACTGGGAACGGTGCGCCTGGGGCGATCCGGCCTTTGATTTGGGGATGCTGATCGGTAGTTATTTATCACTTTGGCTAAACAGTCTGGTCGTGAGTAAAACCATCGCGATCGCAGAATCCCTCAGTATGGCAGTCACACCCCTGGAGCAACTGCAACCGTCGATGGCCGCCTTGGTGACCACCTACCTGGGGCGGTTCCCAGCAATCGTCGAACGTTGTCCCAGGTTTTTGCTCCGGTCAGTGCAGTTTGCCGGGGTGGCGTTAATTCTACAAATCCAGGCGACTCTCCAGCACGCCAAGATGTTTGGCAACACGGGGATCTGTAGCCTGCAAGTGGCGAAGGGGCTGCTCTGCCGTCCAGAGCAAGCGATCGCAACGGTATTTGGTGTGACTGGCGCTGACATAACCGGATTACAACCGGCTCTGACTTAACTCTCCATCCTGAAATTGATACTGTTATGCAACTGCTGTCCTCTCTACCCAATCAATTTGCAACGCCATCGAACCATCGCGTTCTGAATGTGCTGCATGACATTGCCAGTAATATTCAACTCCAATCCAACTTCTGGATTGGCCATCCGGCCTATAAACCGTTGGAGTTACCAGATGCTGCGGTTGTCTATTTTCAACGCCTGCCTGAGGAGCTACAGCACAGGTTTTGGCGATCGCGGTTACAGGGGTTTCTTTACGGCATTTATTACAACGGCTCGCTACGCAGTAAATTGGCGATCGACCCAAATTCGGTAGGGTTAGAGCCCCAGCAAAACCTGGAAAACAACAGCTTTCAGGGAGTAGATTTGCAATTTTACGATCGCCTGCACGAAAACAACTGGGGAGAAGGCCGGTTTGAATCGGGCTGGCAGGTGTTGCGCCAGGAGAGCAACGGCAGTTTAGCCGTCCTTCGGGATGGATTGACGCTGTATCTCGAACCAGAACGCCATCTCCCCCCAGACCAGCGATCGGTTTTAGTCGGCGATGTGGTTTCGATTCGCCTACCCAAAAATCGCGTGCAAAGTGGATTTTATTTGGCGATTGGCAATGCTACTTCTCCAGCGAGTGTAGACCCAAATTCTCAAACGGTACGCATCTACTTCAATATCAGTCCTGAGGGTGCCGTACTTTTAATGGGGGGCATCACGCAGCACCTGAATGCAGCGAAAATTTCTTTTCAGTTTAAGGCCCTTTACAATCCAGCGGATTACGATCGCTATGATGCAGCGGTCCTCTACATTCAGAAGCAAGACTACGAGACGGTGCGGCTCCTGCTGCAAAATCTTTACGCAGAAGCCCAGGCTCACTTTGGAGAAGAAACACCACTATTTACCAAATTCCTCGCACCCGGGTTAGGGCTGGCTGAAGAACCCAATCAGAAATTTGCTGCCCAGGAAAAGGAAAGCTTTGGCACCCATCGCTGCCGCATTGTCGCCAATGGTTTGCTGGAAGCATGGCAAACGGGTGAAGACTCTCCCGAACAACGAATGCAATCAATCCTAAACCACTTTTCCTATCTTGGGATTGATTTAAGTTATCCCTACTTGAATGCAAACTCAGAAGAGATATATACGCCTCTCACCCTATGCTGATCACAGATTTGGCACCAGAACGGGCGATCGCTCCCGCCCGAGTCCGAGAGCTGAATGCGCGGTTTCCCGACGCAGCCTTACCGTTCTATCGCAAACTGGGGCGGACAGACCTGGCCGTGAGTTGTCTGGGGTTAGGGGGGGGCAGTGGCATTTCCAGCGAAGACACGCTTTATGCCTTTGAGCAGGGCATCAATTATTTCTTTTTCTCCAGCGATCTGCACCACTTTCTCTACAGCCGTATGTCCGATGCCTTAAAGCAACTCTGTGGACGGGGTTCTGCGGTGCGAGACCAGGTGGTACTGGCAACGGTGACTTACAACAAAAGCCCAGAAATGGCTCTGGCCGCCCTGTACGACCAGTTTGCCGAGTTGGGAATTGATTATATTGATGTGTTTTTCTGGGGTTGGATTGGGGCCGATGATGGGCCTCGGTTTAATGATTGCCTGGAACTCTCCAATGATTTGAGAGGTGCCAATTCCGTTTATCAACGGGCGATCGAGCGATGGTTTGGGGTTTCCGAACGATTGAAAAAAATGGGCGCGGTGCGCTATGTGGGGGCCTCATTTCATGATTTCAATCTGGCCCATCAATGGTTGGATAGCCCCCTGTTAGATGTGGTCATGGTGCGTCACAATCCCGCCCATCGCACGGCCCAACAGCAAGTATTTTCTCATTTAGACCCGCATAATCCCCATCGTCCTGGCATTGTCACCTTTAAGTCTGCCGGGATGCAAACCTTTTTGGGGGATGGCCACCAGCGATTGCCCGCCAACTGCTGGCGACCCTCGGTGCCCGATCTCTATCGCTACGCCCTGAGTCAGAACTGCGTGGATGTGTGTTTGACGGGGCTGAGAGAGCGCCAGGAAGTGGATGCGGCGATCGCCGGTGCCCAGCAGGGGAAACTAACCCCAGAGGAATTGGCCTACCTGAGCCTCTATGGCGATTTACATCGCAACCGGATTCGCGTTGAAGACATGCCTCAGAATCGTTTGCTGTATCAAGGAGCATAGACCGATGCAAGAAGCGATCGCCCCGACGGAATTGGAATCCTTACAAACATCCGCCCTGCCCCAGCTTTCCCAGGCCACCGACGAAGATATTCTCGCTTACCTGCGGCATTCGGCCCAATTTGCGGATATTGCGGCGCTGGCGGAACGGGAGGCTCTGACTATGGCCCTGGCCGATCGGCTGAAGCTTACGGTGACGGATGACGAACTTCAGGCCGCCGGGAACGCGTTTCGCTTAAAGCATCAGTTAGTCGGAGCGCAGGAAACCTTTGCCTGGTTGCAACAGCAACGGATTACGGCAGAAGAATGGACGGCAGGAATTCGTATCAAGCTACTGGAGCGCAAGCTGAAGGATCTGCTGTTTGCTGGACAGGTTGATTCCCAATATCTGAACAACCGCAAGGACTTTAAGCGAGTTGCCCTATCCCAAATTCTGGTACGAGATCTGACGACTGGGCTGAAGCTTGTCCAGGCTTTGCAAGAAGAAAATGCTTCTTTCTGTGCGCTGGCGGTTGAATATGGGGTGGGTAAGCAGGCCAGGGAGCAAGGTGGCTTTCTGGGAGTCCACTTTTTGCCAAAGTTACTGCCCGAAATTGTTCAGGCGATTTCCTCTGCCAGGGCGGGAGAAGTGGTGGGGCCGATTCAAACCAAGTTTGGGTATCACATCTTGCGAGTTGAAAAATGGTACCCCCTGCAGCTAGATGAATCAGTCCGGGTGGAAGTGGTTGAGGCCCTGTTTCAGGGCTGGTTGCAGCAACATTAATAAAATCTCTAATGTAATTTTAGACAGCGTGGCGGAGTCGCGCTGTCTAAAATTACAAATTTGGTTTGAATTAATTTGTGATTCTTAGACACTGGTTGCCCGATCGCCCTCCAACATTTTCTCTGGAGACTGATCACTCGTTGATTGTGCTGGATCTTGAATCACCACATCAACCTGGTTTGCCTGTTGTCTTAACCATTGCAAAAATAAGTCTGAAAGGATCATCTGATAAAGGTCACGATCCAGCTTTGGTTGAATAATTTCATCCACCAGAATGAGGTGGGCTCCTTTCGCCGTCACGATGGGTTTCAGCAGTTGGGGTGGGGTTGACGCAAACACAGCGGCGGAAACTTCTGGCTTCAACTGTTTGCGAGACAAAATGCCTCGGTAGCCGCCCGATCGCCGCAATTCCGGTTCCTGAATGTATTGATGGGCCACCTCATAAAAGCTAAGCTCATTCTCCTGAATGGCATAGAAAAGCTCCATCGCCAAGTCTTCGTCATCCAGGGCTACTTCATACATCACGACCTGGGCGTAATCGAGTTGATGCTCGGCAAAAAAGGGTTCCACCTTTGCCGCAAACAGGTGTTGAGCCAGTTTAGACGAGAGGGCACTGACACGGACAATGTCTTCAAATTCATCGGTTGAAAGGTGGCGTTCCTGCAGCCAGGTCTGGGTCTGGTCCGCCCGCAACAGGTTATGACTGACCCGGAAGGCATCGGCGGCCTGTTGCAGTTCTGCGGGGCTCAGTTGAATGCCAGATTCTTCAGCCGCTGCCAGGACAATTTGCCGGTTGACAATCCCCTCGATCGTCGCTGGCATCTGGCAGGAAAGCTTGATCTGTTGCAGCAATTCTTCCATGGAAATATGAACGGTCGTTAGCATCGCATCACTCCTCTCGCAATGGGGCCTGTCGCAATGGGGCCAGGGTCTAAAGCTTGACTCCACCTGCCTGTAGCTTTTTGAATGGGTCAAGCAAAAAGTCAATAATCCGTCGTTGCCGCACAATCACTTCAGCGGTTGCGGTTTGACCGGGCGTTAGGGCAATTTGCTGCTTGCCGCTCTGCAGGTAAGGCTGGTTCAGGGTAATTTCTAACTCATAGGTTGGCACCTTGGCACCCTGGTCTGTTTCGATTAGTTTGGAGTTGGGCGAAATCCAGGAGACACGCCCTTCCACAATGCCGTAGTCCTGAAAAGGATAGGCATCAAACTTAATTTTGACGGGCATTCCCTGCCTTAAGAAGCCACTTTCCTGGCTGCTCATGTTGGCCCGTAATACCAGGGGTGCCTGTTCTGGGGCAATTTGAGCCAGCGGTTGACCGACTTGTACGACTGCTCCCGGTCGGTCAATTGGTAGTTGAAACAGAACACCTGCGATCGGCGATCGAATCTCCCGCTGTTGCAATTGAAATTTCAGAGCATCAATTTGTTTCTTCGTTTGATTAATCTCTCCCTGCAAGGCTGCGACTTGAGAGTCTACTTCTCGCGCCTGTCGGGTGGTCTCTAAAATAGACAATTCCTGATTGCGAGCATTGCCCTCGTACTGATTCTGTTGCGATTCAATTTGGGCTTCTGCCTGGCGCACTTCAGAATTTGCCAGGGTCAAATCTCGTCGGGCCTCATCGACGGCTCGCTTCACCGCAACCAACTGCACTTCTGAGACGACCCCTTCATCCACCAGGCTCTGATAGCGTTCCACCTCCTTGAGTTCTCTGGCAAGCCGCTCCTGGGCCAGCTTCTGCATGGTTTTGCCGTGGTTGAGCCGTTGTTGGATCTCTTCAATTTCTGCCCGTTGAGCCGATGCCTCAGCCGTACCCTGTTGCCGCTGGGTTTGGGTTGTCACCCCTTGCAGTTGGGTTCCCATAAATTCCAGTTGGGCGCGACGGTTCAGTTGCCCTTCCAGCTTTGCCTGGGCCTGCTGCATCTCCGCCATCGTCAGGTCAGACTCTAACTCGATTAATACCTGCCCCTTTTGCAGCGGTTGCCCCTCTTTGACCTTAATTTCAGCCACTTCTCCGGTCACGGGTGCATCCAGCTTGAAGGTTTTCCCCTGGGGTTCTAACTGGCCTCGGGCGGTGCCCACTTCATCCACCTTCGACAGCATGGCCCAGGGCAGCACGATCGCCGCAAAAATCGCTAAAAAATACAGCAGGCCCCTGGCCCACACCCGCGGCATGGTATCGATCGTTTCTCTGGTGAGCGCAGACCAGTCTTCCCTCGGTTCAGCGGCAGCCACCCTGGAACTATCCGCAGTACCCTCTAAAAGACCGGTGGAGGAACGATGGCCATCTGGTGAATGACCATTGGACGAAAACGGATTGTTGGGTAAATCTGGCATCGTGACCTCGTAAACGATAGAACGGCCTCAGGCAAGGACTAACCCACCGCCGTTAATTGCTGCTGATTGAGATAAAAGTAATGCCCCCGCTTTGCCATTAACTGGTCGTGGTTCCCCTGTTCGATCAGCACCCCCCGATCGAGCACCAGAATTACATCAGCGCTGCGAACCGTTGAAAGGCGATGGGCGATGATCAGGGTGGTGCGATTTCTGGCAATGGTGCCCATATTGGCCTGGATAATCCGCTCAGATTCCGCATCCAGGTTGCTGGTGGCTTCATCCAGAATCAGCAATCGGGGATTGCCCAGTAACGCCCGGGCGATCGCCAGTCGTTGGCGTTGCCCGCCTGACAATAGCCCCCCGGCCTCTCCAATCTGGGTTTCATAGCCCATGGGCAGGTCTTTAATAAATGAGTCGGCTCCAGCCTGGTGGGCCGCTTCGATCACCGTCTCTAACCGGGCAGTTGGGTGAGCAATGCTGATGTTTTCCCGAATCGTGCCGCCAAACAAAAAGGTATCCTGATCCACCACCCCAATCTGTTGCCTTAGAGATTGCAGGGAAACCCTGGTGATGTCATACCCATCGATCAAAATTGTGCCCTGGGTGGGAGGATAAAGCCCCAGCAGCAACTTGGCGAGAGTGGTTTTGCCCGACCCACTGCGACCGACCAGGGCGATCGTTTGTCCCGGTTGAACCACAAAACTGATGTTTTCCAGAGTGTTACTGTCGCTCTCGGGGTGATAGCGAAACGTGACCTGCTCAAACCGAATCTCTCCCTGAATGGGCGGTAACACCTGGCGGGAGTGCTGGTTAAAATCCTCCTCTGGCTCTGCCTCAATCACATCATCGATCCGTTCCACCGCAATAATCACCTCCTGCAACTGCGTCCACACTTCCGTCAGCCGTCGAAAGGGCTGAATCACATAGGCCAGCAGCATATTGAAGGCAACCAGTTGGCCAAGGGTGAGCTGGTTATGGATCACCTGCCACGCGCCAAACCATAACAGGGCCGCCGTGGCGATCGCTTCAACGGTGGAACTAAACACCAGCAACAGGGTACTGACGATCTGCCCGGAAAAGGTCATTCTCAGGGAGCGATTAAACAGTTCCTCCCAATGCCAGCGCACTGTCTGTTCTACGGCCATGGATTTAACCGTGCGAATGCCCGTAAACGACTCGATCAGGTAGCTGTTTTCGGCGGTATTGGCATTAAAAATCTTGCGGGAAATTCGTTGTAAGACCGGAGTTGCGGTCACGGCCAGCAGCATAAAAGGCGGCACAATCAGCAATACTAATAACGCCAGTTTCCAGCTATACCAGAACATCAAGCCCAGGTAGACAAAACTGGTGAGAAAATCGAGCACGATCGATAGAGATTGTCCTGCCAGAAATCGCTGAATCTTGTGGTTTTCCTCAACCCGCGACAGAATATCACCCACATAGCGAGACTCAAAAAAGCGCAGCGGCAGACGAAAGGCGTGGTTAATGAACCCGACAATCAGGGCTAAGTCAATTCGGTTGGCCGTGTGATATAGGAGATATTGCCGCAGTCCAGTCATGGCAACCCGGAAGAGGCCAAAAATCACCAGACCCAGGCCGATCGCCGTCAGGGTGATCTCACTGCGCTGTACCACGACTCGATCCAGCAATAACTGGGTCAGTAACGGAGTCACCAATCCGAAGATCTGGATCAACACCGAGGCCAGTAACACCTCAAACAGCACAACCCAGTGGGGTTTGACCAGTTCAAAGAAGCGCCAGAAATTAGAATCTGCTTCTTCTGCATCTTTCAGTAAGGCGTTGGGTTGTAAGAGAAGCGCGTAGCCCGTCCAACCGGCAGTAAACGTTGCATGGGATAGCGATCGCTGGCCAATCGCAGGATCGGCCACAACCACCCGATCGCGGGTCACCTGATACACCACGATGAAATGCTTACCTTCCCAATGGGCGATCGCGGGTAACTGCTGTTTTGCCAGACTCTTCAAGTCGGCCCTGATCGGATAGGTGGAAAATCCAATGCTTTCCGCCGCCGCCGCCAACCCCCGCAGAGAAGACCCATTGCGATCGACATTGGCCAGGTCCCGCAAGCGATTGACACTGAACCGTTTGCCCCAATACTGCCCAATCATCACCAGGCAGGCGGCACCGCAGTCGGAGGCACTTTGTTGCTGGTACGCCGGATAGCGATGGGTCATGTGTTGCCACCATTGACCCGCTTTGACTGCTGGACGGGGAAAGTAAATCGTTTGAGGCTTTTTCTTTTTTGGTGCCGCTGCGCTGGAAGGGGGAATGTCAGAGGCGCGATCCAGATCGGCCGCCCAGGCTTTTCTGGGTTTCGCGATCGCATCTTCTCGAATTCCTGTCCCATCGGCCGCCTTGACTTCGAACGGTGACATGATCCGTTCGTTCCAGGCAACGGCCTGCTGATAAAGATGCTCCCGAATTTGAGGATGTTGCCGCATCAACTCCTGCAAACAGTCGCCCGGAATAAACGCCAACCGTAATTGCAGCGAGGCCCGGGCCGCATAAGCTTGAAACAATGCCTCTGGAAATAGGGTCAATTCCCCAAAGGCCTGTCCCGCTTCCAGGGAGGTGACCAGCTGATCATCGTCCCGCAATAACCGAACTTTTCCCGCCAGCACCAGATAAATTCCCGGAGCCGCATTCAAGGATTGCCAGAAGAGTTTGCCCACCCCCGGTTCGATCGTCTCAACTTGTTGCAACCATTGGGAGGAGTCGCTGGTTGACAACGGTTGCCCCAGCACTTGCCCCAGCTGAGTCAGCGCTTGTTCAGAAAATACGGATGGGTATCGAGCCATAACAAATTAGGGATGAACCTCAATCGGATTAATCAGCAGCAAATCGGGAACGATCTCGGGTTGCAAATCCTGAATTGTAATTTCAACCGTTTTAGGTTCAACGGGCAGCAGGGCTTCCTGCGATGCGCCCGCTCGGGTTGAGAGCCCCATTTTCTTGAGTAATCGGTTAATGTGGCGATCGCTGATTTCGATGCCCAATTCCTCTGCTAGATGTTTGCTCAACCATCCGGCGGTCCAGCGCTTGAAGGGATACCCATAGTCCCGTGGACTGTGACTGGCTAGTTCTTTTAACCGATCTAAATACTGGTCATTGACCATTTGGGGATGGCCAACGGGACAGTCCTCAAATGAGTGAGCCTTGCCCTCTCGGGCGATCGTCATCCAGTGGCGGGCCGTCGCCTGAGAACAACCCAATTGGGCGCAGATCTCCGCCTGGGATTTACCTGCATCCGCTAACAGCATGATTTCAATCCGACGGCGATGAGCAGGTCTTGATTCTGTATTTAGCCGTTTCAGCAGCAGCTTGGATTGAAATGGTGTTAAGAGTTGACTTTGCTCCACAATCATCACTCCTCCTGGACGGCGACAGATGCTTCAGCCTGAGATGAAGTAGCTGTCACCATAAATCTGGTTCAGACCAATGGTTTACCTTCACGCTTAGCAGACGCTACGGAGACACCCCAAGACTTCTTTGGCTAAGGGCTCAATTCGGCGTAATGGCGGCTGGAAGTCTGGCCAAGATAAATTGTTGCCAAACTTCCCCCCGCTCAAATCCTGCTTGACGTTAAAGCCGCGTTTCATCCCGACGATCGATAATTGTCACGGTGGGATGGGAAGGCCCAGTCTGAGCATCCTCATCCTGATGGCGGTGGATCCGATCGCGGTCTGGAGCAGTATGGCGTTCCGAGGTTGCAGGGTTGGAAGGGGCAGTCCCCGGGGTGGCGACAACTCCCCGGGGAACTGCGGCACTCGACTCCTGCTGGACAACCATCGGATCGTATATCCGCCAATCTTGAATGTTGCGACGGTTGAGAATGGAGGCAACCCGGTTCAGTTCCTCTTCTGTACCCTGCACAATCACCATGGATTCGCCATGCTCCAGGCGATCGTGGTAAAAGCGCGCCTGTTCTGCAGGAATGCCTAAACGGGCCGATTCAAACCGATCGCGCAGCTCAACTCCAGTGAAAGCATCACGCCGTTGAAACTGATTGGCAACCAGGGTAATCTGGCTGAGGGGAAACCCAACACTTTTGAGATCGAGCATGCCATACTCCGCATCTCCTAAGTTGGAGAAAAAGCCAACGGCAAATTGTTTGCCTGGAGTTGTATGGGTTACAACCGTTGTTGGCTGAGGGGGTACGCTGGAGGTAGAAGTCATCGGAACGGCGGCAGAGGCAGCATGAATTGCGGGAGAGGTGGTCGAAGTATGGGGGATTGGGGCATCGTACACTTCGTAGTCTTCAATGCCCCGACGATGCAGAATGGTTTCGGCTCTGGCAATCTCGGTATCCGTCCCATCTATGATGACGAGATACCCTCCCCGAGAAATGCGATCGTGATACAGGCGAGCCCGTTCTTCGGGAATACCCAGCCCGACTAAGGCACCGAGTAACCCACCGGATACTGCACCGATCGCCCCACCCGCTAAGGTCGTTGCCAGGGCTGTTGCCGTTGCCCCCGCCAGCATAATTGGCCCCACCCCCGGAATGGCCAGAGTACCGAGACCCACCAGCAGGCCCGTAAGCCCCCCTAAAGCACCCCCAGAAACTGCACCGATCGCAGCTCCTTCATCGGCTTTATTTCCCACCCGATCGCGGATCTCAGTACCGGCAATCTGCTCATGCTGGTCAGCGTCACGGGTAACTACGGAAACTCGACCCATGGGAAATCCAGAATCCCTCAATTCATGGAGGGCCTGTTCTGCCACTGAGCGGTTTGGAAACACACCAATGGCGCGCCGGTGTTTTCCGGCGATCGGTCTACCAGCCATCATATATGCTTCCGATCGACGCAGTGAAGCATGGTCTTGCTCATTCATGGTGTAAAGGTCTGGATCGTGATCATAGCGGTAACTATGGCGATCGTAGGCAGGCCCAGTTCGGGCGCTACTCGCAGGACGATAGATACCCCGGACTCGTTCTTCGTAGTCATAATCCACCGTCCCATACTCAGGTAAATTCTTGACCTGGTCGCGAGTCAGCCCATCTACATAGACACGGTGATTTTTTTCATCAATCCGTGAGCGCCCAACGGGTAACAGCACTTTCTTACCCACAGACCAGGCTCCCGTATTCATCACGAAATAGCGGAATTGTCCCGCATCATCAACTAGCAGATCCGCCACAGAGCCAACTTTTTGACCGTTACTGTAGACATCAAAATTCAGAATATCGTAGTCCCCAAAATGCCGCCGATAATTGGGGTCAAAGTCTTTAATCTTATAAAGTGGCATTGAATTGCCTCCGTTTACAACAGACAAATCCAGGTCAAACCGTCCGGCTCGACTAAAGCAGGTAAATTCCTGGGTTGATCAATAGAAAAATTGAAATGATTCCTTGGGACAACTGAACCAGAGCGTTGGTTAAATAACCGTAATCGGCTAATCTGACCCAAGATTATCAACCGATGGCTCTACTCCCCTCTATCTGTCGTAATACCTCGCAAAGTGATTGAAATATTGTGCAAACCTATGCAAATTATTATTCGTGCTTGCAAACTATTCTTCGATGATTGCTGCCTAAACCCTATTCCGCCAGCTCTCGCGCAATATCCATTAATCGATCGATAATTCTTTGATTTTTGTCGTTCTGAGTTCCGTAGAGTCGGGCTGAGAACACAGTGATAATCTCTAAAATATCTTCAGCGATATCATCTTCAAAATCTTCCAGAGAGTTGATATTCATGATCACAACTTCAGTCTGAAAGTTTTCACACAATGCAAAGATCAGGTCCACACCAAATCTGAGCAGGCGATCGCGATTCGTCATCAATAATCGCTCCACATCCCCATCACAGATCCGCTGAATCAGCTTTCTCAAACCACTTTTACGATAGTTCACCCCAGAGCCCAAATCCTGAATCAGCTCAAACTCCCAATCGTACTTCATACATAAAGATTGAAGCTGATTAATTTGTTCCTTCAGTTCTTTTTTTTGGCTGGAATGGGAAACTCTAGCGTAAGCAATCGTGATGCGTTCTGAGGTGGTTTTGCGTGGCACGAGCCCCCGTAACTCTGCCAAATCATAGCGACGATGTCCCGAAGGGGTACGCTCTACGGTAATTTTTCCCGCAGCTTCCCAACGGCGTAAAGTGTCCCGCGAAACTCCTAATTCTGCTGCAGCCTGGCCAATTCCAACTTTCATACGGTGTATCTTAACAACCCGGAACATGCCGCAGACATCATCAAAATTGCATAGGATTGCACAGATTTTTAGTTCATCCGGAGAGTTACCTCCCGGGATGGATTTAAGTGAATTTGTTCATCTTAAACACCTTTTTTAAGCCAATTTTGGCTGATTGGTGGGGCAGTGGTCTAAAGCTCCAGGTTTCTCTACTTGTAAAAAAAAAGCAGGAGAGATCAAGCTAGCTCAGGGCTCAATTATTTGGAATTAACTTTATAAACAGTCATACTTCATGTAAATTCTTTAACTCTTATTTATTTCGGTCAGTGACCTGGTGAATACTACAGATATCCCTGACAGTGACCGTTTTGCTGCTATGTTGTTGCATCCTACCCAACTTTGCCTGGAACAAATTTTGAGACAAATTTATAATGTGTCTCAAGAGATTCAGTATGCTTCTACTTTGGAGGCTGCTTTAGCCGCTGCAACCATTGGTGCTAAAGGGATTTTAGGCAGCGATCGCACCATTATCTACCGCTTTTTACCCGGTGGAGATGGAGTTGTGCTCACGGAGTCCGTGGGGCTGGCATGGCAACCGATTCAGGGGCAACTCATCTATGATCCCTGCTTTGAGACGAAATGGCATTTACTTTACCAGCAAGGAAAAACTAGTGCGATCAACGATCGGGAAACAGCAAACTTGGCATCTTGCTATCTAGAATTGTTGACCCGTCTTCAGGTGCGGGCCAATCTGGTTGTACCGATTTTGCTACAGGCCGGGGATAAAAATCAATTACCAGAACTCTGGGGGTTATTTATTGCCCATCAATGCGGCAAGCCCCGGCAATGGCAACCGCTGGATGTTGAAATTTTGCGGCACCTTGCCATGCAACTGGGCGCAAAGATTCCAAGTCTGGGTTCTGATTCGCCCATCATTTTGTCCCATAAATACCCAGATTCCTCGATCGAACAAGGGGGCAGTCGCAGGGAAGTTGAAGCCGGAAGCGGCGGCCCGACCCACCGTCCGTCTGCTGAAGCGAGGGCTCAGGATTGTAGTGAAGTTGTCTCCCTGAAAGCGTTTGATTATTTACAAAACCCGGTCTGGGTGTTTGATATTGAACGGTTGCAGATGCGATGGGCTAACCTGGCATCCCTCCCCCTGTGGAATGCGATCAGTCGGGATGAGCTACTAAATCGAAATTTTAAGGATACCTCGGAGTCCACACAAATTCGCTTACAGAACTACCTGCGACAATTTGAACAGGGCAAAACGATCGTCGAGCAATGGACATTCTATCCGGGGGGGCAACCCGTTTCTGTACAATGCCGTTGCTCTGGCATCCCGATTGAGTCAGGTCGATTGGCGATGCTGGTGGAAGGTTCGGTAGAAATAGCCTACCTGATCGATCAAGACACCCTGCGATCGCTGGAAGCCCTGCGCCACACGAAGGTCATGATCTCGCTTTATACGCTGGATGGGGTGCCTTTACTACAAAACCCGGCAGCCTTGCAGTGCTATGGGGACACCTCCCATCCCAGCATAGGACAGGAAAATGTCTTCCTGCGCCATTTTGTCGATCCAGGGGTGGGAGAGCAGGCCATGGCTGCCCTGAAGACCGGAGAAGTGTTCAGCGTTGAAACCCAGGTATTCACATTGGCAGGCCTGCGCTGGCATGGCATAGATGCACGGCGGGTAAAGGATCCGGTAACGGGAAACTCGACAATTTTAGTCAATGAGAAAGACATCACCGTTCAACAAACTGCCCTGAACGATCGTCTGCGAGCAGAAGTGGCACTCCAGCAAAAGTCTGAACGGCTTGCCACGATCATTACGGTGCAGCAAGATATTGCCCTGAATCATCCCAATCTGGAAGCGGTCATGGCATTGATCGTGGAACATGCTCAGCAATTGACCCATGCAAGCGGGTCTGTGATTGAACTGTTAGAAGGAGATGAATTAGTTTACCGAGCAGTCAGTGGGGGGGCGGTACCCCATTTAGGGTTTCGTTTGAAAGCTGCCACAAGTTTATCGGGACAGTGCATGGCTGCAGGAGAGATCTTGCAATGTCATGATGTGGAAAATGACCCACGAGTTGATTTGGTAGCCTGTCGGCGGATTGGGGTGCGATCGATGGTTGTGGTTCCCCTGCGCGCTTCCGAGGGGTGTGCTGGTGTATTGAAGGTGTTTTCTCGGACGATCGCTGCCTTTACTGAGCAAGATATTCAAACCTTACAACTGATGGCAGGGTTCCTGACTGCCTCGCTGCAACTGGCGACCGAGTTTGAGTCTAAAAACACCCTGCTCCAGGCCTTGCAGGAGAGTGAAGAACGCTACCGCTCCGTTGTCACGGTGATGGCAGAAGGAATCGTGCTGCAGCAAGCGGATGGACAGATCACTGCCTGTAACAATAGCGCAGAACGAATTTTAGGTCTGACTCAAGATCAGATGATGGGGCGAACCTCGATTGATCCACGCTGGCAGGCAATTCATGAAGATGGCTCTCCTTTTCCGGGGGAAGTTCACCCGGCAATGGTGACCCTGCGAACGGGCGAACCGCAGTCAAATGTAATTATGGGCGTTCGTAAACCCGATGGCGATCTCACCTGGATTTCCATTAACTCTCAACCTCTGCTCCGTGCTGGTTCATCTCTTCCCTATGCAGTCGTCACTTCATTTATTGACATCACAGCCCAAAAACAGGCAGAAATGAATCTCCGTTACCAGACAGAACGGGAACGGATGATCACGGCAATTTCTCAGCACATTCGTGAATCGCTTGATTTAAATTCAATTCTAAATACCACAGTGACTGAGGTACGTCACTTCTTACAGTGCGATCGCGTCATCATCTACCGCTTTAACTCGGACTGGAGTGGTGTTGTCATGACCGAATCCGTGGCTCCCGGTTGGAACACTATCTTGAACATGGAGATTCGGGATACCTATTTTGTTGAAAATCGTGAAAAAGCCTATGTGAATCGAGGCAGTCAGGCCCGGGACAATATTTACACCGCTGGGTTGAGCCAATGCCACATTGAACTCCTTGAAGCACTGCAAGTCAAAGCCAAACTGGTCGTTCCCATCTGGCAGGGTGACACCCTTTGGGGGTTATTAGTTGCCCATCAATGCGGTCACTTCCGTCACTGGCAATCCTTAGAGCGTGACCTGCTCCTGCAATTGGCTACCCAGGTAGCGATCGCGATTCAACAGTCTGAGCTTTACCGTCAGGTACAGCATTGGAATACCCATCTAGAAATTCAGGTACAGGAGCGTACCGCTCAACTTCAGCAGGCCTTGGGGTTTGAAGCCTTATTGAAACGTATCACCGATAAGGTTCGCGATAGTCTGGATGAACAGGAAATTTTGCGATCGGCCGTACAGGAACTGGCCCTGGGGTTAGAAACCGTTTGCTGTGACACGGGCATCTACAATGCCGATCACACCACCTCTACCATCGTCTACGAATTCACACACCACCTGTCTGCAGCTCAGGGCAAAACCTTTGCCATCTCAAGTGCCCCCCACACCGAAATTTATCAGTTCTTGCTACAGGGGCAGGTTTGTCAATTTTGTGATGTCGCTCCAAGTCCCCTGCGTTCTGATCAACTATTGCTAGCAATTCTTGCCTGCCCCATCATGGATGACCAGGGAGTCCTGGGTGATCTCTGGTTATTCAAACCTTCGGAAGCGGGGTTTGATGATCAGGAAGTGCGATTGGTGCAACAGGTTGCCAATCAATGTGCTATCGCATTACGTCAATCTCGCTTGTATCACGCTGCTCAGGCGCAGGTAGAAGAATTAGCACGGCTCAATCAACTCAAAGATGATTTTCTCAGTACTGTCTCCCATGAGTTGAAAACACCGATGTCCAGCATGAAAACGGCAATTCAGATGTTGGAAATTTGTTTGCGCCCTCTGGGGGTCTTTGAGCCAGAAACCAGTCCCATTAACCGCTACTTCCAAATTCTGCAAACTGAATATCACCGGGAAATTGGACTGATTAATGACCTGTTAGATCTGGTTCAAATTGATTCTGGAACAGATCCTCTAAACCTCTCTCCGATTCATCTGCAATTCTGGATCGCCCATGTGTTAGAACCCTTTGTCGATCGCACCTGTGACCAGAATCAACATCTGGAGATCGTGATTCCAGAAGACTTGCCACCGCTGACAACGGATCTTGCCTATCTCAAACGGGCCCTCACAGAGTTGCTCCATAATGCCTTCAAATACACGCCCTCTGGAGAAAACATCACCGTTTCAGCCCGGTTATCATCCAGTCAGAGTAGAAACTTTATACAGATTGAAGTGAGCAATACCGGAGTAGAAATCCCTGCCTTAGAGCGCGATCGCATCTTTGATAAGTTCTACCGCATTCCCAACAATGACCCCTGGAAACACGGCGGTACAGGGTTGGGGCTATCGCTCGTCAAAAAGATCGTGCAACGGTTAGGTGGAGCGATTTGGGTGGAGAGTTGTCACTCCCTCACCCAGTTCATCCTCCAACTGCCAGTAGAGCGGCCTTCCCGGGAAATGAGTTGATGTTGAGCCTGCCCTTGTTCCTGGTGAGATCCGGGGAGGATGGGGGTTCACTCCATTTTTCTTATCTTTATCTACATGGAAAAGGTCGTACCAGCAAGTCAACCACCGGCCGGTAGGGGAAGGAATGCCCAGAAAGAGTCCCGCGCTCGTAAGGATGGTTCTCTAGCGCCGGGGAACCAGGGCGATCGTTTCCTGCCGACAAACTGCCAGTATCCGCTGATCATTAGAACTCACCTGCTGGAGCGGATACAAATTGGCTAACTGTGCCCTGACAGCCTGAGTTTCTGATTCCTCTGGCACCAGTGCCTCAACGTCTAATCGAGTCCCCTGGAGATCTCCAGTGAAGCAGGTGAACTCAGATTGGGGGGAATAAAAGGCACCGACCACCTTACCGTTACTGCGTTCAAAAACGACGTAGTTGCGAGTGAGTTGATTGGGCTGAGGGGAATCGCCGAAGAGGTAGACCCCGTCTACCAGGGGGGCAAATTGATTGTTAGAAGTTTGCTGAAGAGCCTGAGCCGTTTGCTCTCGACTGATACTGAATAGGGCGACTGGCAGTAGAGTTGCGATCGCGAGGAACGACCATTTGTGCCGATTCAAGGCAGGTGGAATCATTGCTGCTTCTCCTTGCATTACGGTTTAGTCAGATTAACCTCTCCTCACATCACCTCAAAAAGCAAAACTAATTAGAAACTATTCCATCAATCCCATTCTCCTGTCTGAATTAGCAGTCTGAAAAAAACTCCCAATCTGGCAGATGCAAGAGTTGGGATCTGGGTGATGGAATGAACAGTGAACTGTGAATAGGCTCTAGGCTACCGAGCTTATCTATTGAACTCCTCCTCCTTTCAGGCAGATTGGGTTTCAGCCCATGGGCAGATGAAGCCGGAATCTGAGCCAAATCCCTGGGTTCACTGCACTCGATTGGGGAGCGATCGCCCTGATTGATTGAAGGCAGCAAAGGACAGCAACAAGTATACTAAATCAGGTTTTCTGATCCATAGATGGCCCGATCGCGGCCCTGCTTCTTGGCTTCATAGAGGGCGCGATCGGCATGATTGATCAACCGGGAAGGCGAGGATTGATCGTCAGGAACGAGGGTTGCAATACCCAGGCTGAGACTGACCTGCCCCAGGGGAGACTGTTGATGGGTCAGGTTTAAGGCTTTAACGGCAGCACGAATGCGTTCTGCCACTTTGAGGGCACCTTCAGCTGTCGTGTTCGACAGGATGACGGCAAACTCTTCGCCACCATAGCGAGCCACCAGATCCTCCTCTCGGTTCGCAGTCTGCCGAATGGCGGTTGCAACCTGCCGCAAACATTCATCTCCGGCCGGATGACCATAGGTGTCGTTGTAGCGTTTGAAGAAGTCGATATCGCACAGAATTAAAGACAGTGGTGCAGCCATTTGACCCAGGCGCTTCCAGACCTGATCTAAATAATCATCAAAATGACGGCGATTGGATGTTTGAGTTAAGCCGTCAACCATGGCCAGTCGTTGGACTTGTTGATAAAGTTCAGACTGTTGGATGGCGATCGCAGCCTGGGTTGCCAGCTGGCTGAGTAAACTAATTTCCAGTTCTTTCCAGTGCCGCGGGCCATTACATTGGTGAGCAATCAGTAACCCCCACAGGTTATTGCCTTGCAGAATCGGAACGACCAGGTTGGCCCGAACATGGTGTTCTGCCAGCAAGTTGATGTGACATTCGTGCAGACCGGCCTTGTAAATATCTTCGATCGCCCGCACCCGTCCCTGCTGGTACTGTGGCACATAGGCATTGCGGAAACAGGCTTCATCGATCACGGTTCTTAAGATCTGGGGGTAGCCCGCTGCTACAGACTCCACGGTGACCACCCCACTCCAATCGGGCTTAAACCGGAAGATGATCACCCGATCGGTTTGAAGAAATTGGCGCACCTCCTGGACGGTTGTGTTCAAGATTTCGTCCAGGTCGAGGGATTGGCGAATGCGTTGGGCGATCGCCCCCACTAAGCGTTCCCGTTCGGCCTGTTGTTGTAGTAACTCAGCTGTGCGTTGACGCTCCAGAGTGCGGGAAATGCTGTGGGCCAGCGCCCCTAACTGGGTGATGATGGGTTGAGGTAGAGGCTGAGTCAGGAACAGGGATAGAACACCCACCGTCTCATGATCCAGTACCAGAGGATAGCCGGCAAAGGCAACCAGTCTTGCTTGAGAGGCAGGGATTTTCTCGTTCAACGAAAGTGCTTCAGATAACTGATTGGTGTGGAAGGGTTGTCCCTGTTGCAAAATCCATTCGGTTTTGAACAACCGGATCGAATCCAGGGGTAGGGTCTTGCCGGCACTCGCCTGTAGTTCCAGAGTATCCGTCGTGCCATGGCGCATCCATACCCCGACGAAGGCTCCACTCAGGTGCTCGGTCAGGGCCGTCGCACAGGCCTGGAGCACCGTAGCCACCGATTCATTACGATTCAAAATTTCTGCGATCGCCATGGTCAGTTGGGCTAACTGCATTGGGTCGATAAAGGACTGTTCAGCGCCTTGCTCGAATACTGGCTCTAATGGTGTATCCAGCCCCTGATACTCAGATAGTGGGGCCAGGCGTTGGGGCTCCTTGAGGGGAATTGCAATGGAGGTCGAAATGGGGTCAGACTGCAGGCCCGGGGGGGAAATTAATTTGCTCTGGAGGAACTGGGTTGCCCGATCTCTGGCCAGTGGCTTGCTAAACAAATAGCCCTGCACAGTATCACAGTGATTCTGCCGCAAGAATTCTAGCTGTTCTACGGTTTCAACGCCTTCGGCAACCAGTTTTAGGTGCAGTCCATGACCGAGGGCAATGACGGCCGAAATGATGGCTCGATTGCTGGTATGTTTATTCAGGCTTTGCACAAAGGATTGGTCAATTTTGAGGGTATTGACTGGTAAGTGCATCAATGCGCTGAGGGATGAGTAACCCGTTCCAAAATCATCCATCGCAATAGGAATGCCTAATCGCTGCAAGTCTCGTAAAATTGCCACCGCTCCATCCCTATCCTGCATGATCAAACTTTCAGTGACTTCCAGTTCTAAACAGTGAGGTTCTAATCCGGTTTCTTGCAGGATTTGGGCGATCGTTTTCACCAGATTGGGCTTTTGAAACTGTCGCGCAGATAGGTTTACTGAAATGCGAAGGGGGGCCAGACCGCTGTCTTGCCACAGGCGATGTTGGCTACAGGCGGTGCGAAGAACCCATTCGCCAATCTCACAAATCAAGCCATTTTCTTCCGCTAGGGGAATAAACTGAGCTGGAGGAATCATCCCCATCTCAGGATGCTGCCAGCGCACAAGGGCTTCCATTCCCACCACTTTCCCGGTTTTCAGGTCAATCTGGGGTTGGTAATGTAACAGCAATTCCTGGCGATTGAGGGCTTTATAGAGATGGTTACCCAGCAACAACCCTTCCAGCGATCGCTGATGCAAGCCTGGGGTATATACCAGGTAATTGTTTTTCCCCTGTTGTTTTGCCTGATTCAAGGTAGTGTCGGCACACTTAAGCAGCGTTGCAGCATCTTCTCCATCGTAGGGAGCCAGGGCAATCCCAATGGTGGCAGTGATATGGAGTTCATGGGCATCGATCTGGAAGGGCGCTTGAAGGGCCTGCAGAATTTGCCGGGCAAGCTGAGTCGCTTCTTCTGCAGAGCGAATTTGGGGCAACAGGACGGTAAATTCATCGTCTCCCCAGCGGGCGATCGCGTGGCTTTCCCGCAAACATCCCTGTAAACGTTGGGCCACTGCCTGCAAGAGGCGATCGCCGGTCAGGTGCCCTAAGGTATCGTTAATCAGCTTAAATCGATCGAGATCCAGCAGTAACACTGCCAGCATTCCACCTTGACCGTGAATATTGACCAGGGCCAGTCCCAGCAACTCATCAAACAGGAGCCGATTGGGCAATCCGGTGAGTAAATCGTGGGATGTGTGATGGTGTAATAAATCCTGCACCCGTTGTTGCAAAATTGCGATACATAACTGCAAACTACAGGCCTGGGCCAGTTTGATTTGAGCGGGTGTCCATGGCTCAATCTGTCCCGATTTAATTTCTCGCCAGGCGGCAAACGACTGACGCGGCCGCAAGTTTCGCTCATCCGGGTCAGCATGTCCTGCCCACAGACGCTCTGTTGTAATCTCAGCCCGAAATAGGGTGAGACAACCCACATACTGCTGATACTGCAGGGGAACAATTAAGAGCGAGCGAATTGGGGTTGCTTCAAAGGCCTCTACCAGCGATCGCAATCGAGCATCTCGATGCAGATCATTGAGTTGATAAGTATAGGCCGTTCCGCTATAGCCAGGTTTGCTGGCATTGCCCTGAGATGCCTGCCCCTCTGTTGCTTCAGCCCCGTGACTCCCTTCTCTGAACCGCCGATGGCTGGTTGCCAGCACCCCCTGCCAGTCAATCAGAATATTCCATAGAGGGTCAGTTTCTAACCAGGGATGGGTTGGTTGCACGCCCCAGGTATACAGCTTCATGGCCTGCCCCGTTGACCTGGCCGTGATGTAAAGCCTGCTGCCGGTGGCAGATAGACTTTGGCTAATTTGCTCCAGGGCAACTCGCCAGAGGGTTTCATCCTCTTGAGTCTGGTTCAGCAGGTGGTTGAGCTGGTTCAGGGTAGATTCCTGGAGGGCTTGCTGCTGAGCGTGGTGCATCAGATCGGCCTGAGCGATCCCAATCAATAACTGATCGACCAACAACTGTACCGTTTGCAGTTCTGATTCCGTGAATGCTCGCGGCTCACTATGATGAACCACCAACAGGCCCCAGAGTTGATTTTGGTGAAGAATTGGCAGAGAGATGGAGGCCGATACCCCCATAGCTGTTAGATATTGTAAATGGCAGGGGTCTGCAGCCGAATAGCGAATGTCTTCTACCAGGGGTTGATCCGGCGATCGCCCAAGCCTGTATTGACTCAGCATCTTTCGCTGAGAGGCAACATCCACAATCACCCGTTGTTTTGCTTTGACAAACAACTCCCGCGCCGGGGGAGGAATATCATCGGCTGGGAAATGCAGCCCTAACAGTGAGGGTAAGCGGTTTTGCTGAATCGCTTCTGCTACCACAACACCACTGCCATCTCCCTCAAACTGATAGACCTTGACGCGATCAACTCCTAAAAGCAACTGAACCTCTGAGACGGTCGTTTCTAAAACCTCCTGCAGACTGAGAAATTGCCCCATCCGAATGCTGATTTGATGAAGCAAGTATTCATTGTCAGAAGAGAGTCCCTGCAGCTTAGAATTTGTCATATCGTGACCGCCTTTAATATCGCAACACCCACAACGTGAGATGGTTGTGTTCTCACCTGCCTCGCTTTAACCCGTCAAGCAACCTGCCGCTAAAGATTCAGCCTTAGTATTCCCATTGCGTGTTTTCACGCACTGAAGAGATATTAAAGTTTACATTTAATTCAACCTTCAGGCGGAAGATCTCGCGCAAAAAACGATTGGACAGCACCCTGCTCTAGGCCAACGCTCCTTCATCCTGATTCCTCAGCCTCATAATATAGGCACTCTCGCCTTTCTCTCGCCGTTCCGTAGCGTAATACACAAACCCGACTTTCTCGTAACACCTGATAGCACGCTTATTTTCAGGATGGGGATCAACAATGATCTGCCCTGGCTGATGTCCTGGGATGATCATCTTTAGAAACAATTGGATGGCGGCTGTGCCAATTCCCTGGTTGATGCAATCTATTTCTCCAATAAATTGATCAATCCCAATCACCTCGTTGGACACAATATAGTACTGAAAATAACCGATCGGCCTTTCACCGGATGCTGTAGATTGAACCAAGATAAATCGAGCAACGTCAGCCTCTTCAGTACCATAATGCAGCGCCACTTTCTCTAATGTGTCGTCTCCATCATTCCACCACTGTTTAACATGCTTCCTGGAGAGCCAGGTTAGAAGTAGGGAAAAGTCATTTACTCTGAGGGGCCTGAAACTTAGCACGAGATATTCCGATCGTTGGGTACTTCCATGGATAAAGAGGTTAAATCGTTGACTTAACCCCACCACAAATGAAATCCCTGTTCTCTAAAAATCCATGTAGCTTTCGGAACAGGCATGCCTGGAATTGCAAAATATCTTTCACCTGAATTAATCTCATCTTCTGATACGGTTATAAAAAAACGAATGTCTCTTGTATGGTAGTCGCGGTGAAACCCCTTCACCCCCAAAATCATTTTCAGTTTAATTACGCCCTTCTACTTACTTTCGCCCCCAGGGATAAAAAGGGTACGAGTTCAGTGGGCCTGATTTGAGAGGTATGTCTTTCGGGGTGGGGTGTGATCTATATCACATTCTGGTTGCTTGATTTATGGATTGTCCCTGTTAGGGGTAAGGGGTCTGGCAATTCTATTTTGTCACAATTATTTCACAAGAATCCTTTACCCTTTAAGTAAGGGTTGGTAAAAAATGTAACTGCCCGATGTTTTTAATACGGAGGGCTGAAAACCCGGTTGGGGCCGAAAACTCATTGACAACATTGTTACATGGGTGCTATTTGCCATAGCTTAAATTTAATTGATTGAGAAAGTTCAAACCTGGTGGCGGTTGTCGGCAGTAGTAGCCCTATTGGCTGTTCTGCTATCCATTCGTTTGGGGTTTTTCGGTTTGTGTTGATGAATCTTTGTTTAAGTTGTGAATTTGATCGGATGCAGTGTTGAGAGGCTTGTTCTTTGGCTGAAAAGATGCGATCGATATTGGATAATTACCAGATGCTAGACCCATATAAGAGGAGAATGGGATGGTGTTGAATTTGTGTTCCTTAGAGTGACCTGTTGTGAGTTAAAGATTTTGCCCGTAGAAGGTGTTTGCATCTAACCCAAAGCGAGACAAGTATGATGAATTATGGAAACAGTATCTCTAAGGTGGTACAAGGTCTTTCTGCCAGCCAATTGACAACCCAATTTCAAATCGCTGCCAGATCTCACTTCAGCGGTAGGTTAGATTTTTCCACTACAGATGGAAGGCAGTGGAGCCTTTACTTTAGGCTGGGCCGTTTAATTTGGACGGCAGGGAGTGAACATCGCTTTCGCCGCTGGTATCGTTTGCTGAAACAATTCTGTCCGGCGATTCAGCCCGAATCCCTGCATCTTCGAGAAAAAGATTTCCCATTCTATTGGGAGTATCTGGTGCTGTCGGTTCTATTCAAACGTCAGCACATTCGTCGCGAGCAGGCGATCGCCCTGATTCAGGCAGTGGCCTGCGAAGTCTTGTTTGATTTGCTTTATGCCGGTGAGCAGGTGACTGAAAGTGGCTGTGTGTATCAGAAGCAGGAAGAGTTTAGTGACCCGATCGCGCCCTTCAATGCAGAACAGTTGCTTCTTCAGGTACAGCGAGACTTAAACGACTGGTATAACGCTGGCCTGGTTCACTATTCACCCAATGCGGCACCTGGAATTAAACGTCCCGAGGAACTGAAACAATCTGTCTCTGCCAGAACCTATCAAACCCTGGAAACGCTGATTAATGGCAATGCCACCCTGCGGGATTTGGCCAGGGCAACGGGGCAGGAATTGCTCAATCTGACTCGCGTTTTGGTTCCCCATTTTCAACGAGACTTGATCGGGCTGAACCAGATCCCCGATCTTCCCGGGCCCGGTAATCCGATCAACCAGGAAACCCCGAGCATTAGCCCCAATCCAGATGCCCCCCTGATTGTTTGTATCGATGATAGCCTCCAGGTTTGTCAGTCCATGGAGCAGATTATCCAGTCTGCTGGCTATCGTTATCTCAGCATTCAGGACTCGGTGCATGCTCTGCCCCTGCTGCTAGAAAAGAAGCCCAATTTGATTTTTCTGGATCTCGTCATGCCGATCGCCAGTGGCTATGAAATTTGTGCCCAGATTCGTCGGATTTCCCTATTCAAAACGATTCCAATTGTAATTCTGACCGGCAAAGACGGGATTATTGACCGGGTACGGGCCAGGGTCGTTGGGGCTTCTGACTTCCTGGCAAAACCGGTGGATGGGGCAAAAGTTTTAGACATCGTCCAGCAACACTTGCCCCATGCCCCGTCCGTTAGTGCTCCGCCGAATCGACATCCTGCTGGGAGTTCTCCTCACAACGATAGCTACACCATGGGTGAAACCACTGCGCTATTGATTCACCAGAGTATGCAGAACATTTCAGCATCTCTGTAGTTTGTTCTATTCAATGCCCCTAACACCTCATTCATGAGCATCTAACCCTATGAATACCGTTCTACTGATTGAAGATAGTTTGACAGAAACCGAAATGCTGACCCGCTATCTGCAGCAGGCTGGTCTGCTAGTTATCAGTGCCAAGAGTAGCGAGGAAGCACAAACCCATTTGAACGGACACATCCCCGATCTGATTGTGCTGGATGTGATTTTACCGGGACAGAGCGGCTTTGAACTTTGTCGGGAGTTGAAAACCAACCAGAACACCAAACAGATTCCGATCGTTATGTGTTCGACCAAAAATACCGACGTAGATAAGATGTGGGGCAATATGCTGGGAGCCGATGCCTACTTGCCCAAACCGGTGAATCAGACCGAGCTGTTGCAAACCGTCTGTCGTTTGATGGGGAAAGTGGCATGACCCCATCGCCCCTCTCTGACGATGGGAGCCAGAAGCATGCCCATCTCCTGCAATTAGCTTATCAGGGGGATGGAGCGGCGATCGCCACCTTAATGAATCGCCACCTGAACCGGCACCAGATCACAGCCAGCGTGACCTGGGAAGGCAACCGGCTCCATGTTTTGCTGGAGGCGGCCCGAATCCCAGATACCGAACCCCTCGTCTCTGTTATCTACCGAACTATCCTGAAACTGCAGGTTCCGACCCTCAAGGCCTTAAAGGTGAGTTGCCAGAAGCCGGGTAGCCTGGATATTGTCTGGAGCCATGAACAGTCAATCACCCCCAATCTGGCTGGCGATAGTGACCTGTTACAACCCCCCCCCGAATCTCCCCAACCGCCTGTCGTGGCCCCCATCTCCCTGGCAGACTGGCTGAGTCAGAAGGCCCAGACCTCCCTGGCAGAATTGATCCAACCGCTCTCAGATTTAAAGGAACCTGAGTCTGCGGAGCGGTTCCTGCGGTTTTCTTTCAGTCCCTCAGAAACAGCCCTGCTCGCCTTAGGCAGTATTCGGCAGGTGCTGCAGGTGCAGTCCCAGAGCCTGTTGAAAGTACCGGACATGCCCGGGTGTGTCGTCGGGATCTGTAACTTTCACGGCGAAATGCTCTGGATGGTCGATCTGGGCCTGCAACTTGGCTTCCAGGGAAGCACGATCGGTCAGGGAAACCGCCGATCGCAGGCCGGAATGGCGATCGTGATTCAATCCCAGGGTAAATCCCTGGGACTGATTGTGCCCCAGGTGATTGATATTGAAAGCCACGATCTGACCCAGCTCCAGCCCGCTACAGCAGACCTGTTTCCAGCAACCCTCCTGCCGTTTATCCAGGGTTACCTGGTGCGTTCCAGCAGTCCTGTTCTGGATGCCAGTACTCTGCTTGGCGATCGACGGTTACAGATTCATGCTGCCTGGCTTACCCCACGCTGACTGCTGCAACGATCGGTCATAACCGCCCCCTACCTAACCCGCTTAGCCCGATCCACCAAGCACCCCTGCCGTGGTTCAAACGGCGTGCAGTTTTATTCCATTCATCCCACCCCATAGTCCTTAGAGGTTAAAATCCGTGACCCATTCTCCCTCTCAAGATTTGTTTGCGTTTTTCGAGAATCCGTTAGAAGATCCCTCCCTGCTGGATAGTCGCTACGCTGCTACTGCCACGTTTCTCCCCCTGCAAACTCATGACCCCAAGGAGCCTGGAAGCCCGTATCGCAACCATCTTCCTTCGGGGAATGGCAATGGGGGCAATGGCAATGGTGCCATCTCCGCTGAAAATGGCCATCGCTTCAGCCAGAACGGCTCCAGGGATTTCAATCAGACTGAAAAAGCGGCCGTTCAAAAGGCAGTAGTAGCCATTCAAACGATCGGAAAAGAGGTGGAGAAGACCCAATCTGCGATTAAAACCGAGTTGACACAGCTGGGCACGGCCCAGAATTCGGTGATTGCCGAACACCTCAATAAACTCGATCAACTACCTTCCCTGCTGAACCGCTTGGAGCAGTTTGTGCAACAGCAGTTTCAGGGGCAATTGACACCAACCCTGCAGCAACAAATTGCCGCGAATCGCGAATGGCTAGGTGCGATCGCCCAGCAAATGCAGCAGGCAGAAACCCAGGATGGCCTGTTTACCATGATTGTCGGTGAAATTCGCAATCAGCTGCGGGTCGATCGGGTGGTTGTCTTTAACTTCGATACCGACAACCAGGGCACTGTCGTAGCAGAGTCGATCGCCTCGGGTTGGACTCCTATGCAGGGCGAAGCACTTCCCGCGATTTTGTTTGGGGCCGAAAATGCCCGGGAATACAAACGCCGGCAGATAGTTACCCTGTACAACCAGAACTCGGAGCGGGTTTTTGCCTACCAGCGTCAACTCCTCGATCGGTTTCAACTGGCCGCCAGTCTGGCCATTCCCCTGGTGCTGAACGAACAGATCCAGGGCCTGTTGATCGTCCAGCAATGCCAACAGCCCCGCCTCTGGCAGGAACCAGACATTTATCTGCTCACCGACATCGCCGCCAAACTCTCCCTGGCATTGCAATTCGTGCAATTTAAGGGCCAACTAAAACAGGTTGCAGCGCGGGAACAGGCGATCGGTAAAGTGATCCAAAAAATTCGCAGTACGGTGGATGTGGATGCCATCTTTAAAGTCACGACCCAGGAAGTCAGCCGCCTGCTGAATGTGGAACGGGTGACGATTTACAAGTTTCGTCCCGACTTTTTTGGCGACTTCATTGAAGAAACTATCTCTGGTAACTATCCCCGTCTGGTGGGTAGCGGTTGGGAAGACCCCTACCTGAGTGAGCATCGGGGCGGCCGCTTCCGCAATAACATGCCCCTGGTGGTGGAAGATGTGCGGGTGGGCGAGGTGCTGTGGGAAGGGGGACGGTTAAACCCCCAGGCTCCCCGCAAACCCATGACCGATTGTCACATTGAAGCCCTGGAATACTACCAGGTACGAGCCTGTGCCGTGGTGGCCATTTTCCAGGGGCAGGAGTTGTGGGGGTTGCTCTCGGCCTTCCAGAACACCGGAGCGCGGCAATGGGAAGAGGCCGATGTGCAACTGTTGATGCAAATCGCCAACCAGCTGGGCATCGCCCTGCAACAGGCGGAATTTGTGGCCCAGGTGAAAGCCAAGGAAACCCAACTGGAGAAATCCGTGGCCCGGGAAAAGGCCGTCGATCGGGTGATCCAGAAAATTCGCAGCACCTCCGATCTGCAATCGGTGTTTAAGCTGACGACCCAGGAAGTCAGCCGTCTGCTGAATGTGGAACGGGTGACGATTTACAAGTTTCGTCCCGACTTTTTTGGCGATTTCATTGAAGAAACTATCTCTGGCAACTATCCCCGCCTGGTGGGTAGCGGTTGGGAAGACCCTTACCTGAGTGAGCATCGGGGCGGCCGCTTTCGCAACAACGAACCCCTGGTCGTAGATGATGTTCATGCCGGTGAAACCTACTGGTCCGGGAGCCGGATGTATCCGGACATGCCCCGTAAACCCATGACCGATTGTCACATTGAAGCCCTGGAATACTATCAGGTAGAAGCCTGCGCCGTGGTGGCCATTTTCCAGGGAACCCAGCTCTGGGGCTTGCTTTCCGCCTTTCAGAACACTGGCCCCCGCCAGTGGGAAGAGGCAGAGGTGCAGGTGTTGATGCGAATTGCCAACCAGTTAGGCTTTGCCCTGCAGCAGGCAGAATCGGTGGATCAAGCCCAGACCAAGGCCCTGCAGCTCCAGAAAGGGATTGAACGGGAACAGGCCCTGGCCCGGGTGGTCAACCGGATTCGGAATACCCTGGACATTGACACCATCTTTAAGGCGGCAACCCAGGAAGTCCGCAGTCTGTTGAATGTGGAGCGGGTAACGATTTACAAATTCCGCCCCGATTTCTTTGGTGATTTTGTCGCCGAGTCGGTGACGGGCGGCTATCCCAGCCTGACGGGAAGTGGTTGGGAAGATCCCTACATCAGTGAGCATCAGGGGGGGAGATTCCGTCAAAATAATCCGCTGGTGGTGAATGACATCCATGCCGGGGAACTGCTCTGGGAAGGCGGACGGTTGCTCCAGGCTCCCCCAAAACCGATGACCGACTGCCATGTGGAAGCTCTGGAATACTACCAGGTAAAGGCCTGTGCCGTGGTGGCAATTTTCCAGGGCAGCAAACTCTGGGGCCTGCTCTCCGCCTTCCAAAACACAACCCCGCGAGTCTGGGAAGAGGCCGAGATCAACCTGCTGATGCAGGTGGCCACCCAGGTTGGGATTGGGATTCAGCAGGCAGAATACGCCCGTGAACTGCAGGAGCGATCACAGCAACTGACAGAAACCCTGGCCCGGGAGAAAGCCTCGAAGGAATTGCTGCAACAGCGGGCGGTGCAACTCCTGACAGCAGTACGTCCGGCCCTGGAAGGGGATTTGACCGTGCGGGCACCCCTGACGGAAGATGAAATGGGGACGATCGCCGATGCCTACAACAACACCCTGCAGGCCTTGCGAAAAATTGTCGTGCAGGTGCAGGATGCTGCTACCCGAGTCAGCGAAACCTCCCAAAATAACAGTAGTGAGATCGCCAAACTGCTTCAGGGTGCCGAAACCGAGACGCAGCAGATGACAGCCGCCCTGGCTCAGATTCGGGCCATGGTGGATGGAACCGAGGCCGTCGCCAGCAGTGCCCAACAGGTAGAACTGGCTGTGCAACAAGCCAACCAGACGGTGCAACAGGGAGATACTGCGATGAACCGTACCGTTGAAGGAATTCAGACGATTCGCCAAACCGTGTCGGAAACCAGCCGAAAAATTAAACAACTGAGCGAATCTTCCCAGAAGATTTCTAAGGTAGTGAACCTGATCTCTGGCTTTACCACCCAGACGCAACTGCTGGCCCTGAATGCGGCGATCGAAGCGACCCGGGCCGGTGAAGCAGGACGCGGCTTTGCCGTCGTAGCCGATGAGGTGCGTTCCCTGGCCCGCCAATCGGCAGAAGCTACAACCGAGATTGAAAAACTCGTTCAGGAAATTCAGGCAGAAACCAGCATGGTTTCCCAGGCCATGGATAGGGGAATTCAACAGGTGGTGAATGGTACCACCCTGGTCAATGAAACTCGCCAGAGTTTGACGGAAATCGTTGCTGCCACGGCCCAGATCAGTAACCTGGTGCAGCATATTACCCAGGCCACCCAGGTGCAAACCCAGGAGTCTCAACGGGTGACACAAACGATGGCGGCGGTGGTCGCGATCGCCGACGACACCTCAACGGCAACCCGGCAGATTGCCACCTCCTTTGACCAGCTGCTCAAAACTGCCAGCGAGCTGCAAGCTACCGTTGGCCGGTTCAAACTGTAATTGTTCACCCTGGAACGCCACCCCGGAACGCCTTATTATGCCCATCCCACCTACTGTTCAGCCGGAAGACTACGCCAACTTCCTGACTGAAGCCAGCGATCTGCTCCAGACGATCGAACAGGAATTGTTTCACTTAAAACAGGACCGTACTACGGTCCGGGTCCATAGCCTGATGCGAGCCGCCCATACCCTCAAAGGCTCGGCGGCCAGTATTCAGTTAGAAACGGTGAAATCGGTTGCCCATGTCCTGGAAGATGTGTTCAGGGTGCTGTATAACCCGGACATCGTAATTGATGCAACGGTTGAAGCGCTATTGTTCCAGGCCTACGAGTGTCTGCGATCGCCATTGCAGGCAGAATTCACCGGCGCAACCGTGGATGAAGTAGAAGTCCTGGAGCGTACCGCCACTGTTCTGTCCCAACTGCAAGATAAACTGGGCGATCTGTTTGACCAGGAGACTCCGATTCCGACCTCGACTGAATTGGGGTTTGACATGGTGCAGTCGATGTTTGAAACGGGAGTAGAGCAACGCCTGCAGGCCCTGGAGCAGGCCCTGGCCCTGGGGCAGGAGCACACCCTGGGCACCCAGCTACAAACCGAAGCAGAGGTGTTTCTGGGACTGGCAGAATCCCTGCAACTGGCGGGGTTTGGCGAGATCGCCCAGACCACCCTGACGGCCCTAGCGGCCCATCCCGAGCAAATCGCCCAGATTGCTTCCCTGGCGATTGCCGATTTTCGTCGCGGACAGGCGGCTGTTTTAGCGGGCGATCGCAGTCAGGGAGGGGCTCCCTCTACGGCTTTGCAACAGTTTGTCCAGCAGCAACAGCCGGGCCTGGGGCAACCGGAGGGGCCGCCGCAGCAAACTCAACCCTCTCCCGAAACCAAACCCAGGTCTTTGTTGCAACGCCTGAAGCAGTTGCTCTTGATAGAGCGATCTTCTCACCCCAAGCCTTCCGATGCCGCCCCCTCGCCCCTGCTCGATGACAACCTGGATGCCTTTTTCGAGCGGATTCAAACCGCCCCAACCCCGGTTCCTCCGGTTCCAACCCTCAAACTTGATTGGTGCGTCACCATGGAAGCCGACGAGCCCCCGCCCCCGTCAGACCTGCCCCCGCCCCCGTCAGACCTGCCCCCGCCCCCGATCGAGGGTTCCCTGGCTGAAGACCTGCCAGAGAGTCCCAACCTGCTTTCTGACCTCCTGCCTGCTTCCCGCGACTCGATCAACCCGACTCCAACCCCGACTGCTTCATCTCCTGCAACCGATCGGCCTCCGATGATCGACCCGGCTCCAACTCCGGTTGTCCGGGTTAACCTGGGGCAACTCGAACGGTTAGATTACCTGACCGGAGAGCTGCTGATCAAGCAAAACCAGCAGACCCTGCAGGATGACCAGTTGCGTCTGGGGGTGCAGGAACTGCTGATGCACTTGCAGAAGCACAAACGAACCCTGAGCAGTCTCCAGGGATGGTCTGATTGGACCCTGGCGATCAATAGTGCGGCCGCCCAACCCCTGCCGGAAGTCATGACAGGCTTTGATGCCCTGGAAATGGATCGGTACACGGATTTTCACAGGCTGGTGCAGTCTGCGATCAATGACCTGGTTCAGCTTGAGATGGTGGGAGAAAGCCTGGAAACCCAAATTCGCCAGGCCAGACAGGCGCGAGACACCCAGAAACGTCTCCTGACCAGCATTCAGGATGACCTGACGATCGCCCGTATGCAACCCCTGAGCGAAACCCTGAATCGCTTACCCCGAGTCTTACAACAGTTGGCAACGGCTCATTCCAAGCCCGTCACAATGGCGTTAAGCGGGATGGCGGTGTTAGTCGATAAGGCGATTGCAGAACGGCTCTACAGCCCGTTGCTCCATCTGGTGCGGAACGCCTTTGACCATGGGATTGAGTCGCCAGATCTGCGCCGGGCCACCGGCAAACCCGCCACGGGACAGATTCAAATCCATGCCTACCATCAGGGCAACCGCACTCTGATCGAAGTCCGCGATGATGGGCAGGGTATTGACTGGCAACGGGTCAGCAAAAAGGCGATCGCCCTGGGACTGGTGAGTGCCGAAACGGCCCGGAGTCTCTCCCAGGAGCAGTTAGCAGAATTTCTGTTTCGATCGGGGTTCTCGACTGCCACCCAGGTTAACGAACTATCCGGTCGGGGAGTGGGGTTGGATCTGGTACAGGCCGAAATACAGGCTCTCCAAGGTACGATTCGGGTCAGTTCGACTCCTGGCCAGGGAACGATCTTCACCCTGTCCCTGCCCCTATCTTTCTCCATCACCCGACTCCTGGTCTGTCAGGATCAGGGCATGTCCTATGCGTTGCCGATGAATACCATTCAGCAGGTAATTTTACCGCAACCGGATCAGTTCACCCAATCTGCGGGGCAGCAGAGGATTTTGCGCTGGCAAACGGAGCAGGGAGAACAGATGGTTTCCGTCCATTCCCTGGCTCGGCTCCTGAATGATTCCCTCGCTCCCACCCCTGCTGATCGATCCTCCCAACCCACTCCAATTATTTTGCTGCAAGCCGAAACAGGACTGTGGGGGTTGCTGGTAGATCAGGTCTTGGGAGAACAGGAACTGGTGATTCGTCCCCTGGGAACGGCGATCGCCCCTCCTGCCTATGTCTATGGCTGCAGTATTCTAAACGATCAGCAGATGGCCCTGGTGATTGATCCGGTGCTGCTGCAGCGATCGCGTAGGGCAGCGGTTGCCCCACCCCAACCGATCGGGGAAAGCGCAACATCCACTTCTCTACCCGTCGTTTCTTTACCCCTGACCCATATTCTGCTGATCGAAGACTCGCTGACGGTGCGCCATAGCCTTGCCAGAACTCTGCAGGAGCAGGGCTATCGGGTTTCCCAGGCAGGCGATGGTTTAGAAGCCTTTGCCTCTCTGCAGCGAGATCCCCAGGTTGATCTAATTATTTCTGACATTGAAATGCCGCGCATGAGTGGTTTTGAGTTTCTCAGCGAGTTGCGTAAAACACCGGCCTTACAGACCATTCCTGTCGTGATGTTGACCTCCCGCAGCGGTAGTAAATATCGCCAGTTTGCCGCCAATCTGGGAGCCAATGCCTTTGTCAACAAGCCCTCCTCGGCTCAAGAACTCCTGCCGCTTCTGGAGTCGTTGATTAACCCATCAACCCTGATCCAGACTGTGCCTTAATTGCTATCTAAGTAGGCAGGCGTAATTGATTGTTGAAAGGGAGAGTGGGGGCGTTGCCCCCAGGCAGGGGGTTTCACCCCCTCCACCCCCAAAATCATCTTTAGTTTAATTACACCCAGCTACTTATCCCAATCTGCCACCGGTTTATCCATGTCTACGCTGACCCCACCGCCCTCTCCCGAGCCCGTCGCCCCGGCGATCGCCTCGCCATCCTGCCCCGCGATCGTTTTTCAGATTGCCGGACAATGGCTGGCCCTTCCCTATGCTGCCCTGCTGCGGGTGGTTCACAGGTCTGCTGTGAATCAGCCTGATCCCTCTGGAACCCTCGCCTACCTGGGGAAGCACCCCGTTGGGATCCTGAATTTAGCTGCGTTTTTGACCAATGCTCCCCAGAGTGACTCGATCGCGGCAGCATCCAACCTACCCTTCCTTGTGGTTGCGGCGGTAGAAACAGCCATGGTTGGTATTCCCGTCAATCAACTGCCGATCCTGCTGGATCTACCCCTGGCCCAAACCCATGTCCTACCGCCCAACTACTACAAAGCAATTTACGGGATTGCCAGCCATGGGATCACCCTGCCCCAATTAGGGACTGTGCTCCTGCTGAATTTAGCCGCGGTGATGTCTGACCCGTTTTAGACTTCAACTCCAGGTTGCAGGAGAAATGACTCGGAAGTTTTGAAATTTATCCTCCGTTGTTTTCAGTCTCTTCTGCGGGAGTGCCGGGAGCGCGGTTCCTCAGGTAATGCGCTACGGAAGCCGGTAACTCTATATCAGGCCGGAGCTGCGGATCAGGAATCGGTTGTAGGGTCGTCTGGTGGAGGGGCAGTTCTCCGGCCCAAACGGGTAAGGCGTAATCGGCGTCATCATCTTTGGGTGGCCCGGTTCTCACCTTGGCTGAAGCTTCCTCCAGAGGCAGGGATAAAACAAGCGTTCCGGCCAGCTCTTGAGGATTCGGTGGCCGCACTTCTGCCCATCGTCCCGGCATCACATGGTCTGTAAAGGCTTTTAATGCCTCCAGTTTTTCGCTGGCCGCTTCAACCAGGGTTGCCTTGCCAAAAATCACCACGGAACGATAATTCATTGAGTGGTGAAAGGCCGATCGAGCCAGCACCAGACCATCCAGCAGCGTGACTGTAACACACACTTCCACACCAGCTTTCAGGGTTCGCAGCATTCGACTGGCAGGAGAGCCATGAATGTAAAGGTAATCTCCAACCCTCCCGTAGGCGGTGGGAATGACAAACGGCTGGCCATCGACCACAAACCCGACCTGGCAGATCAGGGCTTCATCCAAAATTTGGTGAATCAGGGCACGATCGTAATTGCCCCGTTGGGGAAGTCGTTTAATTTGAGTCCGTTGGGTGATGGTGAGTGGGTCGGATGATGCGGCTGTATTGATTGAGTTCATGATGGTTATTTTGAGTGAATAGCAGTTTAGAGGGATAGATTCTGTAAATCCAGGCGCATTAAGTTACTTTCGACAAACCCCAACCGAGCATAGATCGGCTTACCGGAGGGGGAAGCATTGAGCACGGCATGGGTACAACTAAGGGCTTTGAGGTGAGACATAACCTGCTGGATCAATTGAGTGGCAATTCCCTGATGACGATAGGCTGGTTCCACGTAAACGCCCCAGATGTAACCATCACAGCGATCGCTGGCTTTGATGATGTTGGGGTAAGGCCCGGCAAACCGCTGTCCCCCCGCAGAACCAACCACCTGCCCTGCCACCTCTGCGACAAAAGCCTGGTAACCCAGGGTTTCACGGGCCTGGTGAATAAACTGCCGGGTAATCTCTAACCAATCGGCGGACAGAGCGGTTTTTGCCACCTGATTGTCTAACCACATCTGATAAAAGTGTTGGGCAATAAGCGTATCTTCTGCTGGAGTTGCCCCTCTAACTTGAAACCGTTGTTCTTGAAACCGTTGTTGCGTCAGCATGGTGGTCTGGCTGAAATCTCATCACCCAGAGCCTAACCAACTCAAGTGGCCTTCTACAATAGCCAATTTTTTAATTTTGTACCAGTCCACTTGCCAATCAGCCCAACCCTGTAAGTACTTTGCCAGCAACAAACAACAGATAAACTTTACAACTCAACCAGTAATCTAGATTCCTTTCTGGTTCAGCACCACATTATGCTGTTGCTGACTAATCGACTAAGACTTTCATACTTTCATTTACCACAAGGATCTAAGCGACTGTCTTAACAAGTTAAAAATGCTATGGTGTCAAGAATTAAAGACCACCACCTTCACCATGGTTAAAGCAGCTACTCTTTTACTTATCTCGAACATTTTCATGACCTTCGCCTGGTATGGCCATCTGAAAGATTTAAAATCTGCTCCTGTATGGACTGCAATTATCTTAAGCTGGTTAATTGCCTTTTTTGAATACTGTTTCCAGGTACCGGCAAACCGCATAGGTTCTCAATATCTGAGTCTGCCTCAACTCAAGGTGTTACAGGAAATTATCACAATGCTTGTGTTTGCCGGATTCAGTACGGCTTACATGAAAGTACCTGTTACTCGTAACTACTTTTTTGCCGCTATGCTACTGGCAGGGGCCGCTTACCTGATCTTCAGCGATCGCAGCCAACTCCGAAACTAAAGCCAGCCCCATACCTGCATCCTGTCAAAGATTTTCTGCTAACTTAGCTTTAAACTTCAAGGGATCTGCTTCTAGCTTTGCTGGATAATTTGAGGCAGATGATTTGGACTGGAAGTATTATCCTCTTTTTTAAGTCTCCCCTATGGACTTAACCATTACCCTCGATCGCCATTCTTCCCTGTCACTGCATCAGCAGGTGTATGAAGAACTGCGACGGGCAATTTTAACTGGGCGGTTGCTTCCCGGTCAAAAAGTCCCCTCCACCCGTGCCCTGGCCGACAATTTACAGGTTTCTCGTACTACTATTACCCAGAGCTACGATCGCCTCCTGAGTGAAGGCTATCTCGAAACCCTGGTGGGTTCTGGTACCTATGTCTGTACTCAACTCCCCGATGACCTGTTGCACGCTGCCCCCGTCACCCCAGAATCAAACTGCAAATCCCTGCCCCTGCACCTGTCAGACTACGGCGATCGCCTGAGTCAAACTCCCTTTACCTTACAGGCCCCCCCCACCCAGCCCATCAGCTTCCGCTACGGACAACCTGCTCTCCAGCATTTTCCCATCGCCCTCTGGCGCAAATTGCTGTCGCGTTACTGTCTGGCCAGCACCGACTGGTTAGATTACGGCACCGACTTCCAGGGCTACCGACCCCTACGCCAGGCGATCGCAACCTATCTGGGGCGAGCAAGAGCCGTGCAGTGTGACCCAGACCAGTTGATTCTTACCAATGGCACCCAGCAAGCCCTGGATCTGGTGATGCGGCTGTTGATCAACCCCGGTGACCGCCTGGGCATAGAAGACCCCGGTTATTTGAGTGCCCGTCGCATCTTTGCGAGTCATGGGGCAGAACTGATCCCCATTCCAGTGGATGAATCAGGACTAATGGTGGAAAAACTCGCCCATTTCGAGTCCAATTCCCTGCGCTTGGTTTACGTCACCCCCTCCCATCAATTTCCCACCGGCTCTATTTTGTCCCTATCCCGTCGATTAGAGTTACTCGCCTGGGCCCAGCAGCATCCTTGCCTGATCCTGGAAGATGACTACGATAGTGAATATCGCTACCAGGATCGTCCGATTCCGGCCCTGCAGGGGTTAGACCAGAACCATTCTGTCATCTATATCGGCACCTTTTCAAAAGTCCTGTTTCCCTCGTTGCGACTGGGTTATTTAGTCGTTCCTCCCAACCTCGTATCCCTGTTTGCTCAGGCAAAATGGCTCAGCGATCGCCAGCTCCCTACCCTGGAACAACAGGTTCTCACAGAATTTATCGCAGCTGGACACCTGGAGAGTCACCTTCGTAAAATGCGATCGCATTACGATCAACTGCGCCAAACCTTAGTGCAGGCCTTGCAGCAACACCTGGGCGATCGGGTAATGATTTTTGGTGAAAAGGCAGGTATTCATGTCATGGTGAAGTTTCGCACTCACTGGAGTGATGCGGAAGTGATTGAACATGCTGCCCGGGCTGGAGTCGGCTTAATGTCGGCCCAACCCCACTACCTCCATCCCTACGATTGCGGAGAGTTTATCTTCGGTTACGGAGATCTGGATGAAGCGCAAATTGTAGAAGGGGTCGATCGACTGGCTCAGGTTCTAAAAAGTTAGGTAGCAAGTTACAATTAGTTCCAGATTGGCAATCTGTCGCAGGTGAACCGGAGCTGCGATCGCTACTTCGGTTCACCCTAAATTGCAATCATACAAATTACTCTAAGCAAATCCGAAAAACCTCGAGCCGGGTGTTTCCCTACTGTAGATTTTCATCAGTGGGGATTATTCCACAGTCTTCTAAAAAAGTATAACTACCAGAATCGAGATCATCTGCAAATTTTGTCATTAAAGCTTGGAAGCTATCAGCAATAACATTAACTGCTTCAGCCTCCTCAAGATCAACTTCATGATCAATAAATATAATTTGACCAGAATTTCTAATACCTACTGAACTAAGAGTTAAAGAATATTCATTTCCAGTCCCATCTGAAATTAAAGGAATCCATTTGGAATTCCAATAAATTTGATTTCTGTCTGACAAATCTTTCCAAACCTTCCAAACTCTAATGATTTCTTTTAAAGAAAGAAGTTGATGTCCAAGTACGAGATTATCTATGCTTTCATTTTGACCATTATGAATTCTATAAGATTCTTTTACATCCTTTGGAAATTGAATTCCTAGCGATTTCTCTGCTTGATAAATTTCCTGATCACTAGCACCTGGAAGTAGTTCATCAATCATCTCCGGAGCATTAGTAGAAAGCCAATTTTCGATACGAGCCCATATATTTCTCATAGTTCAAAGCCAGTTGGGGATATCAGACTGTTGGACAAGCTCTAATTTCTTCTGCCGGGGTAATTGTTTAATGCGATATTCGATCTGTAAGGCTTCTCGTTTCGTTTCAAACCTCCAGGCCGCAAGCAACTCTACAGGGCAATGGGCTTTAGTATATCGTCCACCCTTGCCCGCATTATGAGCAGCAATTCGCGCTTCGATATCCTTCGTATAACCGGTGTATAGAGAACCATCCACACAGCGAACAACATACACAAAATAACTGACTGTGGCACGATCGACCATTATCCCCTGAAACTCCTGGTCAAGATAACATCCCCAGATCCACCTGAATCTTTGTGTCCACCGGCCTCTGGGGATGGCCAATATCCAGCCGAGGGCCATATACCCAGGCCTGTTGCGGTGTGAAGTGATAAATTCGCCGGGGAGATTCGCCCCAGTAGTCTTCCACGGTTCGCTCCACCGGTTCCCTGCGGTTGACCAGCAAGACCATAGCCGGCTCGATCGCCGTCGGGTCCTCCAGCGCCCCAGCCACTCCATAGAGATAGAGGCCTTTCACACTGCTGTCAGGGTTCACTGAGAACAGAGACACGGATACCCTGCCCCCATTAGTCTCCAGGTTTTGGGAATGGCGCGCAACGATCGTGGAAGCCCAGTAGAGATGCCACCGGTCATCGTAGGCAAAGTATACGGGAGAACTCCAGGGATCTCCTGAAGCAGAGGCTGTAGAGAGGGTACAGTAGAAATTTTCCTGCAAAATGGATCTGGCTTTTTCGATGACTTCGGGGTTGCGGGAATCAAGGGTATTGACCCATTGATTAGCAGCAGTAGCAGGTTCCATCATAGAAAATGGCGGTTATGGCGATCGTAGATAGTCAGCCTACCAGTGGCTGGGCCAGTTTGTACAGGCAGCCCCTCCAAGGGGCAAAATCTCCTGGCCTGGAGGATATCTACTGTCCCATCGCTGCTACCCCTAATGAGCGAGAATTGGGTATTTAGCCATGGCTTCTCTCAGCAATTCAGGTGCTTCTAGCCAGTCAGCCCTATCGAGGCGGGTATACCAGGCAACCTGGGAAAGCTGATTGCTCTGAGAGGGTGGACAAAGTAATGCTACAAATGTAGTGTGTAGATGCCCGGGTTTGTAACACAAAGACAACGGTTTGCCATGATCCGCATTCGTCTCACCCCTTTAAGCTTCAGGTTTCGCTAGAGGTTGTCTTGATGCATCCGTCGCTATTGACCCTGACCCAAACAGCTACTCCAGAAGCAGCCGTTGCTCTGCAGCAAGAGTTACGGAGGTTGGTGGTGCTGGAGGATAATTTCGGTGCAGTGAAAACCGTTGCCGGAGTTGATGTCGGGTTTGAAGAGGAAGACCGCATCGCCTGTGCGGCGATCGCAGTCCTGCGATTTCCCGACCTGAAGCTGCAAGAATCTGTTGTGATTCGTCGTCCCACGACCTTTCCCTATGTTCCGGGTTTACTGGCCTTTCGGGAAGTTCCGGTGGTGATGGAGGCCCTGGCAGAGTTGCAGACCAAACCAGATCTGTTGCTGTGTGATGGCAATGGTTATATGCACCCGCGTCGCTGTGGCTTTGCCTGCCATCTCGGTATTGTCAGTGGTCTAGCGGCGATCGGGGTAGCAAAAACGCCTTACCTGGGAGAGCATGAACCCCTGGCAGCACATCGAGGGGCCTGGCAACCGATTCGAGATCAGGGGGAAGTGATTGGGGCGATCGTTCGCACCCAGCCCAATATCAAACCGATCTATGTCTCCGTTGGGCATTGCATCAGCCTGAACAGTGCGATCGACCTGGTTCTAAAGTGTGCCCCTAAGTACCGTCTACCTGAAACCACTCGTCAGGCTGACCAACTTTCTAAAGGACATACAAAACCAGTCTCTCCCACCTGAGACAAAGTCGTGAATACCTGGCTTATATGGAACTCCCTCTACTCCACTCCTCCGATCCAGTTTCTTACACGGCGCGAATTGTTGCCGCTAAACGGGCGATCGAACAACTCCGTGCTTCCCCTCTGTTTAGAGATCCCTATGCGGCGGTTCTGGCAGGAGATGAAGTCGATGCCTTATTGTCGCGGTGGCAACGGGTTGCTGAAACTCGGGCAGTTCCGTTGGAGCAGGTGATAACCAAACGAACCCGCTATATTGCGGTTCGCACAAAATTTATGGATGACCTGCTCAACTCGACCCTGACTGAGCCTGAGTACAGGCAGGTGGTTATTCTGGGAGCCGGACTGGACACAAGAGCCTATCGGTTGGCCTGGGCTTCGGGGACCACCCTGTACGAAGTAGATTGCCCGGAGGTGTTGCAGTACAAAGCCCAGGTTTTGCAGGATATTACTCCGACCTGTACCTATCGACCTGTAGCTGGTGATCTGGCTGCACCGGAGGCGAAATGGGCAACAGCCATCCTGGAGGCTGGCTACCAGACTACAGTACCGACAATTTGGCTGCTAGAAGGAGTTGTGATGTATTTGCCGGAGCAGGCAGTACACCTGTTACTTCAGACCCTCTGCCAATTAAGCGTTCCTGGTAGTGTTTTGGGGATGGATGGGGTGAAGGTCGGTTCAATTTTGGCCGGACAACGGGCAAGAAACGCCGATCGGGGAAGAGTCGTGCGGCACTGGCAGTTTGGTCACGATGCTCCGAAACAACTGCTGGCGAGCTATGGGTGGGTTGCAGCTGTGAGTGAGCCGCAGGATATTCAGGTCGGTGGCAGGTATCCCAGATCCCTACCGATCGGTACCGAAACCCCAGACCCGGATGATGGTCGGGGAGTATGGCTGGTCAATGCGACCTATCTACCTTGCTAGGGTTGCCCCGTTTTCCATCGGAAGGAAATCGAGGGCAATACAGGGTTCTTCACCGATGACCCAGGCACCATGAGCTGGGCCAACTTCAAAGGCATCTCCAGGCCCAACTCTCATTGCATTTCCGGCAGCGTCTTGAAACTCAATCTCGATGTCTAGCTTACAAACTTGTATTTAGCGCCCACATACGAATTTTGTTCTTATCTGCTGTGGCAAGAGTTTTACCTAGATCTCAATGGTTCGAACATTACCCATTGGCAAGATTGAGAAAATTTAGAACTTCAAACCATCGCGCTAACACTGCCACCAACGATTTGCCAGCCGCTTTTGCCTCTACGCCAAACTCTCATGTAGCGGTAATCACCTGCAAAGGCATTTCCTAAATACGTACCACTCAAGAAGATTTTAGCCGACGCAAGAGCAAAGTATTCGCTCCAAACACGTATTTCTAGCTCTTTAGGTACGAATTCGTGAAACTGGGTACCGCCAGTACGGTGCAAGTCTAAATCCATAGCTTTAGTTGCCAGTTCACCAGTTGGTCCAGCAAAAAGTAGATCATCGGCAATGAGTATATCTAATTCAGATACATCGGAGGTTGACATTGCGGCGTAAAGCCGCGCTTCACACTCGCGAATCTGGTTTTCAATTTCTGAATCCATATTTCCCACTACAGTTCTAACTACACTTATCTATGTTTCATCACTTATGCTTTATCACTAGTCGCTTCATCACCCTGCCTCAACTGATAATCAATCGTCCTATCTACAAATACAATTGCTAGGTACGAAGCCAGCTAACGATTGTGTTCAGCAGTTGAAAATAACTTTGAACTCACTGCCAGCAGATTATTCAATCCGTTGCAACAGCATTGTTATCTAGCAATTGAATCCACGGTTCTTCAAAAAAGTGACGTAAAAGATATCTGAGTACCTCCACTTCTACCACGACTCCTTTCTCCCAGGCCCTAAACTTAATAAAAACCAGAGGAATCTAGCGATCGAATAAGTGCAAGAGCTTTGTGAGAACCCAGCTAACTATTAGATAGTTGCATTTAGAAACGCAACCCATAAAATCGGAGATCGCACCACATAGGTGCAGTACATCCAAATTTCCAAACTTAATTTTGTGTTGTTGGTGAAATACTTGAAGCAGGGGACGTTTGTTCTTGTTGAAAACTTGTTAATCCAACATATCCCAGAAGGAGGATCACTCCAACCAGGGCAACGATCTGAAGAGTTTTTTCAACTGTAATAAAACCACGTAGAAACCTATCCATTGAACTTTGCCTAACTTCTAATAATGATCCTATGTTAGCTCAGCGATCCTCTACTAGATCCGCAGACCAACAAATAGATAAGCTTCAAGTATCTTCCCCGCCGATAACTCAGCAGTCTAACGACCCCAATCACCGGGCACAAACACCCTGTGCAACTCACCAACCACTTGACTTTGTTCCTTTAGCAAACATTTCTGGTGTTATCTCTGGACAATCTGATAAATCAATCGCTTCATCGCTCATCGTATCCAACCGTTGCCAATCAGTTTGAGAGTTGCTGGAAGTAGGTTCGTTGTTCATATTTCGTCGCTTTTCTTGCAGAAATAATACGGGTGCAATCCTCACGCCCTTGCAACAAACCGAATGTGACAAAATGCTGCTCTCCATAACCAATTTATCTCTATTAATAACTTCGTACATGGCTGATAAAATGCCTCGTCTTCAAGAGCCTTCAAAACTACTGTTGCATGGTTTGAAGATTGCAGTTGCATTTTTTCAATCCTGACTTCCCAATCACTACCACCAGCATTACAGGCTGTTTGAATAGCTGTAATTAACAAGAGCGCAAGGCCAAAAGCTTTGACTACTGGTTTCATAGTGGGTAAATAGGTAGAATAGTTCGGCATAAAATCTTAAACTTACTCCTGATGCAGGTGATTTCTGCACAGTACACTGCCTAAAACGAGCTGAGTTGGCCGACCAGTTCGATCTGATCGGAAGCATCTGGTCGCATAACAACGGCGCTTCCTGCTGGGGGAACAATATTGCTGATCGCCGTAATATTGACCTGATGGGTCACCATAATTGTCACCCCAGGATTGTTCCGGTTGGCCAGAATGAACCGCCGCAGTTGCTCTGTTTGAGCCGCCTCGGTACTGCGATCCTGAAAGAAGGAATTGAGCACGGGAAACGGTTTAACCGGGCCCAGCTGGAGCAGGCTTGCCGTTTCTAAGCAGCGGCACCACTGACTGGAAAGTACCTGAGCAACCACAATCTTTTGTTGCCTTACCACCTCACCAATCTGGCTGGCCTGTCTCCGGCCCGCCGAGGATAGGTTGCGCTGGGTTGAGCAATCTCCCAGGCGGAAGTTTGCCGGATCCCCGGTGCCCGGAGCCAGGGCATGGCGTAGCAAAATTACATAGCCTTTGCCCTGACGCAGGCGAGCCCAGATCCTGGCTTCCTGCGTTGGCAGGGCTTTCATCAGCTGGGGCGAGGAAGACTCTGAAGCTGGCACCCCGATCGCCGGAGTCGGGGCTGTAGATTCGGGTATAGCCGCAGAGGGGCCTTTGCAACCGGCTAGCAGAGCCACGATCACCAGCAGCGAACTCAGGGAGGCAAGCCTGATCATCACAGGAAAACCGGGGAAAGGGGTATCAGGCTGCAAGGATGCGACGCACCTGGTCGGCCAGGGTTTGTCCCGCTGAGTCTGCCGTAACAATCTCAATCTGCTCATGGCCAGCTGCCCCCAGGCCCAGGGCGATCGCCCGTTGAATTTGCTCTAACTGCCAGATAGAACCCTGGGAAACGTCAGCAGTGGTGCCCAGGGAACGCAAAATTGCGATCGCCACCACATCTACGGCCACCCGATCAGTTCCCGCTAAAATCACCCCCGGTTTGGCCACTTTGCCAGCCTCCGGGCCACCATTGACAAAGGCTTCTACCCCATCCAGCAGAACCAGAGCCGGCTTGTACACTTTGTTGATCTCGGCAATCATCAGGCGCTGATGGGGCGAAGAATGCAGTTCTCCCATGTAATTGTAAGCATCCCCCGGGACATACTTGGCCACCAACCCCACGGTGTTTTTCAGTGACAGGGTAAAGTGACCTCCAAAGCGATGGGTCTTGAGACAGCAGGTATTGACCAGTGCTCCAGCGTTGAGGGCCGGACGGGCAAAGGCAAACCCCTTCGACCAGTGGGTGCCCTCCGCCGGAAAATATTGCCAGTCTTCCCGACCCAGTTCATCTAAAACGATCGCCTTCAGCCCGTAACGCTCTGCCAGTTGAAACACGCCCTTTGTCTGCATGGCCTGTCGGGTATCGGCCATCCCCGAGCGATCGCCGATCGTGATCGGGCCAGCGGCGGCATTCTGTAACTCCTGCACCAGGGCTTCCAGCAGGGCGGTATCCGTGGCTGCTGGAGCCGGGTCAGCGGTATTGTAATTGGGTTTGAGAAATACGGTCTGGCCCTTGATTCCCTCTGGTTGAAGTAACTCGATCGCCTTGCGGGTGCCTGCCACCCGGTCTTGACTGCGTACCAGAACCACCCGACTTTTGCCCGTCATCCCCGTTGGAGCTGCAGGAGAAGCGGCCGGATTTGCCCCAGGAAGGGCCGCAGCCCCCTCTCCAGTAGCCGTCGTCGAACCGTTACAGGCTATGGAAAACGCAGTACTGCCTGCGGCCAGACCGGCCATGCGTAGAATTTTGCGGCGGGTGTAGGCGGAATGGGAGTTGGATGGGGACATGGCCAAATTCTCTGATACCGTTAGACCAGGATTTTTCGTATTCTAGCGATTGCCTCAGAACTTGGGATGCTAACCCTGACCAGTCTGATGCCAGATAAATTTTTTTTCATCATTTGTTTAATTCGCTTTTACCTGGCTATTTGACACTGATGGTTGTATCCAGCGTTTCTCACGCTAGTGAGATACAGGGGGGTATGGGGGCTGCGCCCCCAGCCAGGGGTTCCACCCCTGCACCCCGTTTCCCGTACCTTATTTACATGGGAAAAGCTATCAGTAACGATGTTTGGGTAGAAATAGAGGCCCTTCAGCCATGGTGATAAGAGGTTGGCAGCGGACGATTTTCAGCGTCCGTACTCGGCTGCTGGTCTGGTATTTTCTGCTGACCACTGGCACTGTTTTTATCTCGATTCAGACAACCTACAGTATTTTTTGCGATCGCATTAAAGTTCAGGCAGAAGACTCAGCCCTGCAACAGGCCAACCAGTTCAATCTTCTGGTCGAAAAGCACCGCCAGAAAGGCAAACAGGGGCCTGGCAACATAGAAACCCTGTTCGATCGTCTGCTCTCCAGCTATGTGCCAACCCGCAGTGAATACGTGATTACCCTGGTGGGCAACCGGCTCCATACCACCAAACCAGAGTTGCCCCAGGGTTTCCTGCAGCAGCATCCCGAATTACTCACGGCCTGGGCCAGGGGCAGCAACGACCAACAGCAACACCTGGCAACCTGGGAGCGACGGCTTTACTACGTGGTCAAACCCGTGGTCTGGCAGGCCACGCAACAGAGCGGGACGATCGTGGTGCTGCAGGACAGTAGCCCCGAATATCAGACGGCCAGAAGCGCGATCGGCCTTGTCATGCAGGTCACCTTTGGCCTGCTTCTGGTTTTCTTTTTACTGGCCTGGGTCACCGCAGGACGGGTATTATATCCCCTGCGTCTGTTAACCCAGATGGCTCACTCGATTACCGAATCCGACATGACGCGGCGGATTCCTGTCCGGGGTCAGGATGAGATTGCAGAACTGGCAACAACGGTGAACGAGATGCTCGATCGCCTGCAGGCCGCCTTTGATAGCCAGAAAGAATTTTTGAAGGATGCCAGCCACGAGTTACGGACCCCAATTACGATCATTCAGGGTCATCTGGAGATGCTGAAGTATCAGCCCCAGAAAGAAGACACCATTGCTCTGGTGATGGATGAACTGGAGCGGATGAGTCGCCTGGTCAACGACCTGCTTTTGCTGGTGAAGGCCGAGCGATCGGACTTTTTGCGCCTGAAACCAGAAGAACTGGACTGGCTGACAGAGGAACTGTATCTGAAAGCTCGCAGCCTGGCCGATCGGGACTGGCGACTGGAATCTAAAGGACTCAGCCCGATTACCCTGGATCGGCAACGCCTGACCCAGGCGGTGATGAATCTGGTGCAGAATGCCATTGGTCATACTCAGGTGGGTGATACGATCGCCCTCGGCTCTGCAGTGCAGGGCAATTTTGCTTATTTCTGGGTGCGCGATAGTGGCAGCGGGATTGCCAGCGACGATCAGAAACGGATCTTTGAACGATTTGTGCGGGCCACGGGAGACTATCACACGGAGGGCCATGGGTTGGGGTTATCGATTGTAGCCGCGATCGTCCAGGCCCATGGCGGTCGGGTGGAACTGGTCAGCCAGGTGGGTCAGGGTTCTACCTTTACGATCGTGCTGCCCCTCACCCAGGAGGCCCTTAATTCGGCTCCTGGTCATGGTCGCCATGCCCTGGGCCCCTCCTCTATCTGACCCGTTATTCAGTTCTTACAAAACCTTTGAAAGCCTGGTTCAAAGCGGTCAATCTGCTTCTCTAGAGAGACGCTGCTGAGAAAACTACGCAGTTTCCCAATGGCTACTCAATTGGGTTAGATAGACAACAAACCTAAAAGAAATATAAAAATTTTTTAACAAAGCCTTTACCGCGGATTTATCCCCTGGCTTAACACTTGAACCTATATAGCGGTCACCCGTAGGTTAGAAACCCCTGCACCGGGATTCCGGCTCAATTCAGCCCGCTATCAATTTCCTTTTTTCTCTGCTCCAGTCCTTACAATTCCTGTGAACTATGAGCAACGTTGACTCTTCGGTTCCCCCTTCAGAACAGTTGCCCCCTGCCCCTGAACTCCCGGCCTCTGAACCCCCTGCCCCCGAAGGGACGGTGTCTGGCCCGTTGTTCAAGAAACCCTGGCTCTGGGGAACGCTGGCTCTGGTCCTGGCAACGGGTGGATTTGCCACCTGGCGATCGCTGTCTCTGGCTCAACCTTCAAACCCTGGCGCAGCCCAGCAAGGCCCACCGCCGCGAGCCGTAGAAACCACTGCCCTGAGTCGGGGGACGGCGGTTCGACCGGTACAACTTCTGGGCCAGGTAGAAGCCTCGGAGCGGGCTACGGTGCGGGCTCAGACCAGTGGCGTGATCCAGGAATTGCTGGTGCAACCCGGCGATCGGGTCGAGCCGGGAACAACGATCGCGGTGTTAGATGGGGCGGATCAGCAACTGGCCCTCTCCCAGGCCGAGGCCCGTCTGGCCCAACAACGCAGTAATCTGGCCCGCCTCACCGTAGGAACCCGGCCAGAAATCATTGCCCAGCGTCAGGGGGCTCTAAGTGCCGCCCGGGCCAGGGAACAGGAGGCGATCGATAACCTGCAGCGCACCGAGGCCCTGGTGCAGGAGGGAGCCTTCTCGCAACGCTTACTGGTAGAAGCCCGAGCGGCGGTGGATGCAACCAGGGGAGCACGTCTGGAAGCCCAGGCGGAACTGGCGGAAGCTCAGGCCGGGCCGATTCGAGAAGAAATCGCAGCGCAGCGGGCTAATGTGGCAGCTGCCCAGGCAGAAGTCAATCAGGCCCGCCTGACTCAGCTTCGCACTCAGGTCAGGGCAACCTCTGCCGGGGTGGTCGAGCGGCGACTGGTGAGTCGGGGAGACTACGTGCAAAACAATGGAGAAATTGTGACGCTGATTGCCGGCGATCGCCTCGACATTTTTCTCGAACTACCAGAGGAACTCACGGGTCGCGTCACACCGGGTATGCCAATTCAGTTAACCTCCCGGGCTCTACCCCAATGGAGCCAGCGAACGACCGTTACAGCGGTGGTTCCCGCCGCCGATTCAGCCTCCCGTCGTCAGCGGGTCAGGGTACGTCTGGAAAACAGTAGACAACGGTTAGTTCCCGGCATGACCATCACTGGCACCCTCGATCTACCCGCCAACCGCCCCAGTTTTGTGGTTTCCCGGGATGCCCTGACCCAGCGCCAGAACCAGTGGTTGGTGTTTGCCATTAGGGAGGGCAAAGCGCAGCAGATTCCCGTAGAGATGGTAACGGATATGGGTGAAACCGTTGCCATTACCAGTAACAAGTTGCAACCCGGCCAGGAAATTGTCCTGCGGGGAGGGGATCTGCTGCGGGATGGGGCCCCGGTGAAAGTCGTTCAGAACAAGTAAAGCTAAGGGTACTGGAGGTCAAACCGATGAATTTTATTGAACTCTCGGTGCGCTGGCGGCATGGCACCTTCGTCCTGTTTTGTCTGCTGGCCATGTTAGGGGTGTTTGCCCTGTTCAGCCTGCCCCTGGAACTTCAGCCTGGCGGCGATCGCCCGGAAATTACGGTAACGACCACCTATCCCGGTGCTGGCCCCACCGAAGTAGAAGACCTGATCACCCGTCCGATCGAAGAACAGATGGAACAGGTATTGGGGGTGCAGGAGATCAGCAGTAGCTCCCGGGCCGGACGCAGCAGCATCACCCTGGAATTTAACCAGGATGCGGATCTGGGCGATCGGCTGGTGGATGTGATCAACCGACTGCAACAGGCCAATAGCTTACCGGCGGAGGCCAATGAGTCGAACGTAGAACTGGTGGGCGGCAACAGTTCCCCCATGATGTGGATTCCGGTGGTGCCTCAGGATGGCAAGGGCAACCCTGACCACTATCGGGATCTGGCGGAGGAAGTGATTGTGCCCCGGCTGCGGCGGGTAGAAGGCACCGGGCAATTCCTGGTGGTTGGGGGCAGCCAGCGGGAAGTGGAGGTCAGAGTAGACCCCAGGGCCCTGGCCGATCGCAACCTGACCATTGGGGATGTGGTACGCACTCTGCAGCAAAATAACCGGGATATTCGGGGAGGGCCGCTGGTACTAGGTCGGCGGGAGTACCGGGTGCGAACCATCAGCCGTTCCCAGGATCTATCCCAAATCGAAGGCTTCGTCCTGCGGCGGGATAGCTCCGGTACGGTGTACCTGCGGGATGTGGCGGAGGTGCAGATGGGGCGCAAGGTCCAGGACAGCGCCCTGGTATTCAATGGAACGCCGACCGTCGCCATTGGGGTGATTCGCCAGGTGGGTGCCAATGTGCCAGTCGTCGCCAGAGGGGTGCGGGAGACGATCGCCCAGCTGGAGACAGAACTAAACCGGCAGGGGGAAGCCCTCAAGTTTGTCTACAACTACGACGAGAGCCAGTATATCGAGCAGTCAGTCGCCCTGGTGCAGGGCAACCTGATCGGTGGAGCCCTGCTGGCAACCATTGTTCTGGTGTTGTTTTTGGGTTCTCTCCGCACCGTGGCCGTGATAGCCCTGACGATTCCCACCACCCTGATTACGGTGTTTATCGTGATGGCGCTGCTGGGCCGATCGCTGAACATCATCAGTCTGGCCGGTTTGGCCTTTGCCGTGGGGATGGTGGTCGATAATGCCATCGTCGTAATCGAAAACATCTTCACCCACATGCAACGGGGGAAGACAGTGATGCGGGCGGCGATCGAGGCCACCCAGGAAGTCTGGGCCGCCATGCTCGGTTCTACCCTGACGAATGTGGTGGTATTTCTGCCGTTGATCTTGGTGACCGGGGAAGCAGGGCAACTTTTTGCCGATATGGCCATCGCCCTCTCCTGTGCCTCCCTGTTTTCCCTGTTTGCCGCCATCACCCTGGTGCCGATGCTCTCCGGCTTATTCCTGGATCAGTCCGAGGCCCAGCGCATGCTATCGACTACGGCGGGGGCAACCGTTATGCCTGCAGGTCGGGGCTGGTTTGGTAAGCTGCAACAGGCGATTTACCGTACCTCTGACCTGTTCCGCCATTTCCAGACAAAGTTAGAGGATGGCCTTGCTGCCAGTGTGAGCTGGTCGATCGGACGCAGAAAAGTAGGTCGCAGGCTGTTAGTCCTGGGTATTCCCGTTGGGTTACTGGGGCTCAGCATCCTGCTCTTACCCCCCGCCGATTACCTGCCCGAAGGCAACCGCAACCTGGTTGTATTACGGGCAGAACCAATGCCGGGAACCAGTATCCCAGAGGCGATCGTTCAGTCTCAGCCGGTGCAAGACTTCCTCCGATCTCAGCCGGAAGTCGAGCGGATCATGTATGTCGATCGGCCGGGGGCTTTGCGGGGAATTGCTACCATCTTGAAGCCAGAATTTGCTACTACCCAGGGTTTAAACCAGATGGTCGATCGGCTGCGGGCCAGGGCCAGCGACTTTGCCGGGTACCGCTTTGTGATTCCGACTCGAATTTCGATCTTCCGGGATCCGGGGAAGGAATTTGAAGTAGACATCGTAGGAGCCGACCTGGAGCAATTGAGTGACCTGGAGCGGCAGATTACGGGCAAACTGCGGGAGTTGAACGGGGTACGGAACGTCCGTTCTAACTTTGTCATGGGAGCTGGAGAAATTCAGGTGATCCCCTATCGCGAGAGATTGGCCGAAGTCGGGCTATCAGAAGCCGACATTGGTTCCCTGGTAGAAGCCGCCCTGGGCGGACGGCTGGCCTCCACCTTTATTGATGGCAAGGAAGAACTGGATGTCTCTGTAGAACTGCAGAATACGGCAGTCACCACCCCAGAGCAACTGCGCCAGCTCCCCCTGTTTGCCCGAGGTCGCCAGATTCAGTTGAGTGATGTGGCAGAAGTCCGGGAAACCACCGGCCCGGATGTGATTAACCATGTCGATTTAGAGCGATCGGTCAGTCTCACGGTGTCTCTCGCCCCCGATGCTCTGCTGGGAACTCTGGTACAGCGAACGGAAACTGAAATTCTGGCTCCCCTGCGGGCCCAGCTACCTGCTGGTTATCGGTTAGTACTGGCTGGTTCAGCGGATCAACTGGCTCAGACCGTTGCCCAACTGGCCAGTGCCTTCGCCTTTTCTGTGTTGATTACCTACCTGTTGCTGGTGGCTCTCTATCGCTCTTTCCTCTATCCTCTGGTGATTATGGCGACCGTCCCTATGGGAATGAGCGGAGCCCTGTTGAGTCTGGTCATTGTCAACCGGGTTCTGGGTTGGGTGGTACCCTTAGACATGATTACCGCCCTGGGTTTCGTCATCCTGACCGGTATTGTAGTCAACAATGCGATTCTCCTGGTGGATCGGGCGTTGCAACTGCAACAGGAAGGGGAGGAGTACGATGCTTCCCTCTACAATGCCACCCGCGATCGATTGCGGGCGATCTTCATGTCTGCCGGTACCAGTGTGCTGGGCATGTTGCCTCTGGCGGTTGTTCCTGGCCAGGGAGCAGAGCTATACCAGGGCCTCGGTATAGTTCTAACAGGAGGACTGGCCTGCTCCACGATTCTCACCCCTACGGTCGTTCCGGCCATCATGGGGCTGCTGCGGGATCTGTCCGATCGGACTACTGCCAGAGCTCAGACCGCACCCAAGCCCAAGGTTCAGGCTCCGCTCTAGTCCTGTAGAGATGCCATGTCAGCCCCAACCGGCGGGGAGAGGTCGCCCGCATCTCCCCACCCAAGGTTGGAGCATCAAGCGATCCAGGCGAACAAATGTTCTTGCTTAATAGAGATGGTTTTGCCAATCTAAAATCCCAACCCTAAAATCCAGAATAGTGTTGTTGGATAACCTCTGCGTGAACCGCATTTTGATCACTGAAGACAATCCCCGCATTACTTCCTTCCTGGAAACGGGACTGCAAGCTCAAGGTTTTACGACAACCGTAGTCGCGTCTGCTCAGGAGGCCACTCGCCTCGCTGACAGCAACCATTTTGACCTGATGATTCTGGATCTGGGGTTACCCGATGGGGATGGTCTGGCGGTGATTGCTACGGTGCGAGGCCAGGGGGAAACCCTGCCGATCGTTGTCTTGACGGCGCGGGATGGAGTGGATGATACGGTGTCAGCTCTGGAAGCCGGAGCGGATGATTATGTCACCAAACCCTTTCGCTTTGAGGAACTCCTGGCCCGGATTCGGGTGCAGTTGCGGAATCGGCAGGTTCCCGGTGTGCGGCAGGAAACCACCTTACGGGTGGGGGAAATCACCCTGGATCTGCTGAGTCGCCAGGTCTGGGTCGGCGATCGTCCGATCGATCTGTCGGCCCGCGAATTTCTTCTGGCTGAGGTTTTTCTGCGGCATCCGTCTCAAGTCTTGACCCGCGAACAACTCCTTGATCGCATCTGGGGCTACGACTATGATCCGGGTACCAATATCGTCAATGTCTATGTCGGTCATCTGCGCCGCAAGCTGGGGGAACATCGGATTGAGACGGTACGGGGAATTGGCTATCGCCTCAAGATCTGAGTTAGCCTTTGCTCTTTTTACGTAAAGGAATCAGCCACCAGATTGTCCCAATCAGTAGAGCAATCAGCGCTGTTCCCATAGAAGACCAGCGATCTCCCACCACTTCATTCAAAACCAATTGAGTGGTCGAGATCAATGCAACGGAGAGGGCGACTGTTCCGGCAATAATAATCTGAGTTGATAACCGTTTGAACCTGACTCGATGTTTTAATGGACGCTCAAGGCGATGTTGAGCCGCTGGAGCACTAAAGCAAATTAAACTGACGATCGAGGCAATAAAAGCAACGATATAAACCCACTTTTCAACCGGAGCTATCTTGGAAAAACCGTCGCTGAAGGGTAAGAGAACAAGAAATCCGGCAAGGATCTGGCTACCCTGCTGCAAGACTCGCAACTCCTGCAACATTTCGTTCAAGCTTCGTTGATCATGGTCACCATGGTGCAGGGTATCTTGCTCCCCAAATCCTATTTCTTGCTCTGCCATTGCCTGCCTGTCCTTTAACTTAAAGCTAAAGGGCGATACGCTCGCCACCAGCTATATAAGTTAAGAATAGATTAAGGGTTGTTCTGTTTGCCAGGCCTGATTGGTGCAGACCTGAAAATCATTCCTAAGACAGAAAACCTGTTCCTCAGTTAGATAGAAAAGCCAGGTAGGGAACAGCCCTGGAGAAGATGATACCTGGAGGCGGTTGCAAAAATCGTAACGGTTTAGATTCCTGGATACTCACCGATTAAGCTTGAAGCAGATATCCATCATGCTCCTGCCCTGATCCCTGCGGTCGGGGTTTTTATTGGCAAATTAAACCAGCTTTGCCAGCGATCGCTCTAAATTATCACGGGCCGGGCCTTCCAGGCTTTGAAAATACTGGGTATAGTAAATCGTCGGACGGTTGAGAAATTGTGTCAGAATGGCTGCCCGCCCCAAACGGTACTGGTCTTCTGGCACCCAGGCATACTCCTGCCGAATCTGGTCTTCGTAAACGGCAAATTCCTCCGGTGTGCGTCCTAAAATCGAGAGATCGATGTCTAAAAGCATTCTGCAGTCGCAGGTTGGCGGGATTTGCTGATGCCTGGTGGCAAGAATCATCGTTACTACCCGTTCAGTTGCGGCAGAATTGATACCCAACTTCTGCAAACAACGGCCTGCCCAGTCAGCACTTTGTTCTTCGTTATCCCTGGCCCGAGGGTCATAGATCCCATCATGAAACCACAGAGCTATTTCTATCTCATCAACCCGATCGCACAGCTGACGTACTCGATCGAGGTGCAGCAGACAGTCTTCTATATGGGCAACCGTATGATACGCCCGATGGGGCTGGGAGTAGGCTGCGAATAATTGGCCAAACAGGGCCTCACTGCTTCCCTGCCCTCCCAGACGCTGTAAGAGCTGCTGTAAGCGGCCTGCTTGGAACATACTCAGAGATCACCTTCAAGGACTACTTTCACTCTTGTCACGGGAGAAATGATTGAAGGCTGGCTCTGGCATTTCTGGTCTGGGCAGATGAATTAATCTGGTTTTCCCTCCTTCACTCTGAGCCGTCACAATCTTTGTTTCTCCGGTGGTGTGATTAATAATCTCTACAATACAACCGTCATCCAGGATTTGTGAGACAAAATCTAGCAATGAACGAAAATCAACAGGATAGCGGAAATCCCGACTTGGCTTAGTTTGCCACTTTAATTTGCGTCCCATAATACTTAATCACAAGAAGATACATCCTGATTTCTACGGTCGGTTCTATACGGAAGTCATACCAGAGCTTTCAATAAAGTGCCCTCAAAATTATCAGAACTTACTAAATACTGGTGAAAATATTTCACTAGAATTACTGATCTTATAGAAGACGCTCAAAAAACTACCGTGTTTATTTTGAATAATTAGCAAGACCCACCCATTAGATTAAAGGCTGCGTCTCCCTGGTACTTGTTGTGCTATTTCGCCTTTTATCAACGACTGGCCTGGTTTTGGGTATCGCCAGTACCGTCCTGCCTGCTCCGCCCCCAGAGCCATCCTGGTTCGCTCAGAAAACCTCAAGGCTGCTGGTTTTCAGCCCTTCTTTTGCAGAGAATATAATCTCAACAGTAGAAAGCAACCCAACCGTATCAGAATATCCCCGCTATCCTCTGATGGCGATTGCTCCCATTACTTCCCACTACGGCCCTCGCTGGGGCAGGCTCCATACCGGGATTGATCTGGGTATTCCGGTTGGTACCCCGGTGGTAGCCTCCCTGTCGGGTCAGGTGATAATTGCCGGTTGGTTAGAGGGTTATGGCAATACGATCGTGATCCGTCAACCCGATGGCAAGACTGAAACCTACTACGCCCATCTGTCCAGTTTTCAAGTGAAAGTTGGGGAGGTTGTCAAACAGGGGCAACTGATTGCTAAAAGTGGTAATTCTGGCAGAAGTACCGGTGCCCACCTGCATTTTGAAATGCGTCAACAGGTGCAGGGCAAATGGCAACCAATTAATATCAATCAAGCTGTAGTCTCTGCTCAGTCCTTGCTGCGGTCACAGTTAGCCGATCGCCAGCGGCGCTAATCAGGCGTTAATCCTAAAAAGCTCTGCCGTTTAATTCTGGATATACGGGAGTAGCTTAACAGTCAACTCCGATACCAGCCGTTCTCTGGCTTGCTTCTGTATCCCGGACAATTAACTTTGGGCTTTGGCTTAAGACCCTGACCCGGAATGAATTGTGACGTAGCAACCTCTGCTCCTGAACTGGATCTTTCTGGGACAGTTTTTGCATCTATCACAAGAGAGATTACTCAGAGAGCAGCCTGGAATATGCTTGTTTAATCAAATTTAATATAGATTTTATGGTCAAAAAGTCGTGAGTTAGTTTGGAGGATTCAGCTAGTTAAAGGTTGGATTTAGTTTAACAGTCGTCAACTTTGCCTCTGGTAAAAGTTCCAGGGATCATCGTCTGCTTGACTGAGGAGCGTGAAGTAGTGCTGCGTTTTGAGTTGGGCGATCGCTCTACTTTGATTTACTGCGAGGTACCAGAATGCTAGATTCCTTCACACCCATGGGAGGTTGGCTTGGCCATAAAAGCCAGTTATTGCCTGAACCGGTTGTTGCGGTTCCAGAAGTTCCATCCAAGGTTAGCAATGGCTTTACCTATGTATTGTTGATGTGGCTGGCCAGCCGCCTTGTGGTTATTGTGGCAATGCAACTGATCGCGCCACTTTTGCCCCTTCAACCCATGACTATCCCAGATGTGGTAAAGCCGATCTTTAACTTTATCCCAACTCCGGGCTTTGAACTGTTTAGCCACTGGGATGGAGACTGGTATGAAAAAATCGCGACTGAGGGCTATCAGTACGATAGTCAGTCTAGTCAGCAACAGTCTATTGCCTTTTTTCCGTTATTTCCCCTGCTGGTTCGGGGTTTGATGCTGCTGGGGTTGCCGTTTTCTTTTGCCGCTTTTTTAATTAACAATTTTGCCTTTTTAGGTGCGGTCTATTTTCTCTTTCGCTGGGCTGCCGAGCAGCATGGAGTCCGGGTTGCCCGTTGGGCTGTGGCGGTATTGGTATGGTTCCCCTATTCTATTTACGGTACCGTTGCTTACACTGAAAGCTTATTCCTTTTATGTACAACGGGCTCTCTATGGGCATTTGAGCAAAAACGTTACCGGTGGACGGCGTTCTGGGCTGCTTTGGCAACGGCCTGTCGCCCTCCCGGCATCGCTCTGGTTATTGCTTTACTGTTAGCGGCCTGGAAGGAAAAGCGCCCTTTTCCAGCCTATGTTGCTGGTCTGGCCGGGTTGGCCGGGATTCTGGTGTTTGCACTTTACTGTGGCATTCAGTTTAATGATCCCCTGGCGTTTCACAAGGCTCAACAGGCCTGGGATAGTGAAAACCTGATGTCTGTTTTTCAGAAGATCGTAGTAGAACGCCGTCCCAGTCTAGATATGGCAACTCGTTTGACTGTACTGGTGGGTAGTACATTCCTTTTGGGGTGGTATCGTAAGACTCTTACTACGGTTGCTTTTCTCTATGGGGTTTCCTCCCTGGCGTTAATTCTGGCTTCTGGGTCTACCATGTCGATTAACCGCTTTGCTTTCGGAATTGTATCCCTCTCCCTGGTTGCGGGGCTTGCCCTGGCTCGACTACCCCGGGTAGGGTGGGGCCTGATGGGGGCTTTTGCAATTGGGTTGAGCCTGTCTTCTATCCGCTTTGCCTGGTGGCGATGGGTAGCTTAGCCTAAAACATCTGAGCCAATCGGGCGATCGGGTCGGGTGGAATTTTGTCACCCTGAAGTAGGGGAAAAGCGGCTTCAACTTCCTGGTGACGACGTTGTATATCAGCGGTGGTTGGGATTTGCTGGGCAGGCTCAGCCTGCCTGATTAACCTGTGCCGCATTTTGTCCCAGGCTGATCTGGTTCTGGTTTGTAGTTCCAGTTCCCAGGGTGGCAGAATAATTTGTCGTCTTTGGGGCAGATAACTCATTTCTCTGTTGCCATAGGCCGGGTTGCTGATAATACAGGTTCCCGCCGGTAAACCAACTAACTCCTCTGGGCTAACCAGGCTGCGGGTACTGACCTCCAGGGATCGGGTGGTACTGCTTCCTGGTTGCCCAGGGCTTCTGCTGCAACTGGTAGTAGGACGGATGATTTCCTCGTTTCCAAACAGTTTACTGAAGTATTCGGCAGATTCGATTTCACCAGAATTGAAGATGAATTTGGTGGCACATCCTCCAATGATTGCGTGGGCTGTCTCTTTACCGTAAACCAACTCAAGCTGAGACTTGTTCTGAAAACCAATGATGCCATTAAACCCATCGGCTCGAGATTCGTTTTCCCACTTGACTAACTGGTCGAGGTACAACGTTGGCACTTCATCAAGCACACAAATTAAGGGATTGGAGCGGCCGCCGGAATGCAGTAAGTTACGGTTAACCAGCATGGTTAAGGCGGTAGCGATAATCGGGGTCACTACATCTCGAATGGTGCGATCGACCCCGAATACAATCATTTGTTTCCCGGTCAAATCTAAAGGTAAGGTGGTTTTACCGGTACAGCAGGCCAACAACTTTGCCATCATCAGACGGGTAAAGTTGAGAGTTGCCATGCCAATGATAGAAGCGGCAGTTTTTTCACTATTTGCTACGGCTAAGAATTGGGCAAAAGCAGTGCGAATCCAGGGGTTGAGAGTTTGTGACTGAAGTAGCCGGGTGGATAACTCGGGGGTACTCAAAATTGTTTGAACAGTGATGATGTCGGCCTGGGGCATTTGTCGGGCCAGCATCAACACGGCCTGAACCAACTGATCACTGGCATCTTCGAAAAAGGGTTCTGTGCTGCCAGGTTGTCCGAGGCGAAAGTTACGATTCATGGTAGTGGCCAGTTGTCTGGCCAGGGCTGCATCGGTTTCCGGTTCGCCGGTCAGGAAATCTAGCAAGTTTAAGACATCGGATTCTGGCAATCCGGGAGCAAAGACGCGTACCTGGTAGCCCAGTTGTTCTGCGTAGGCGGCGATCGCAGAAGTTTGGTTTGGCATTTTAAAGTCGTAGAGAATGATTGGATAACCCTGATCTACAGCGCTCCGCAGCATGGGGTCGATGGCCGAGAAGGTTTTGCCGCTGCCTGGTGCTCCAACCACCATCACTGATCGCTGGGTATCGGGGATCCAGAGCGTCTCTGTTTTGAGGCGGGTGCCGGCCTTGACACTATAGCTATCTTGTAGTGCTGCCGGAACTCTAAAGGCAATTTTCTCACCCATCACTTTGATCGACTGTCCTGCCGGGATGGGGCCGACTCTGGGAGCTAGTGGGTACCGCTGACCGCTCTTAAGTTGCTTCAATTCACAAAACCTGGCGGGATATTCCAGGGTCAGGGGTTTTGTAATCCAGAGGCAGGCCGAACTGGCAGAACGGCGATGCAGTTGTTTGATGGCGACCTTACGAGCTGCCAGGATTTCCTTTTTTCCTGCCCATTTAGCATGGGCCTTCCTATTTGCCCTGGTACTTTTGGCTTGCAAGGAGGGGTTTCCTGAGGTTGCTATTGTTACAATCAGCAGTCCACAAATCAATAGCGTCATTCCCTGGTCGGAGAAGAGCAAAGGACGCAAGGTATTCCAGTTTAAGGGCCATGGCTCTACGGGAGCTATTGTCTGGGTATGGTCCGGTGCGATCGAGGTCATAGGGTCGGGGATAGAGATGGGAATTGGGTCGTTATTGATCACGGGGTTGGGCGATCGCAAATGATGAATTCAAATCCACTTTTACGTTGGACTTTCTAGCTCTAAATCAATCTTGATGGGGGATTGGTTCAGGTTAGGTGTTGCGAACGCCATTTTATGGTGGGGGTTGACAGTTGCCGCAATTCCTCCCTGTTGGAGGGTTTGAGCGTATTCATTTTCCAGGTAATTGGTTGCCTGATCAAAACTTTGACTCAAACTTGTAGCATCCTCTGCCGTTAAATCGTGAGCATTCCATTCGCCGGTTTCAGACAGACTGAAAATGGGATCGGGATTGCTGGGGCGGTTAACCACAATGCTATCTTTCCCGATCGAGACATGGTGCTGATGGCCGGAAATTTTCCAGGCAGGAACAGGGTGGCCTGCACGTTCATGTACCTGCTGATGGGCGATCATGGTTCGATAGGCAGATTGGGCAACTTCGCTCCCCCATTGTCTTTGGGTCCGGGCATTGTGCCGTTCCATCTGTTCACTGAGTTGAAACAGTTTACGCAAGTCCTTTTCGGACATACTGTCTGAAAAAAGAGCATCCTGGTTGATGTAGTTATCCATTCTTATCTGGGATAGGTTCTCCAGTGGGGGATATTGGGCACCTGGCCTTATATCCTCCAGGTTTCCTGTCAGTTGATTGAGTATGTCAGCCCATTGTTTTGGTAGCTCTTCAGCCATTGCTTCTCCATTTTCTTCGTAGTCAAAATTGTTGTGAGACATATTCACCGTTTGTGTGGTTTAAGTTAGAACGTAGTGTTTACCATTTGTAGTAACCAGGCTTTTTCTCCCCCCTTGAGTTCAATGGCATAGCGGTAGCCATTCTCATCCCAGACCAGTTGGGAATAGCCCATAGAAGCACCCAGCACCCAGCCAACAAAGTAAGCGGGTTGGCCATTGGGAAGCTGTACCCACTGGTTAGGCTCTGGGGATACCTGGACAGTGGCGTTCACCTCTGGGGCCAGGGACGGATATTCTGACTCAATGCTGCCCATCCCTGACAGGATGGCGGTTGCAGAGGTACGAGCAATGGTGCAGGAATTGGCTCCGTTACAGTCCCGATGCCCAATCTGGAGGCTATAGCCAGGGGAATCCAGACTAATCCCTCCCTTAGCGACATAGGACGCACGATTCACCTCCGCAGGCAGTGGGTAGACCACCACCTTTGGTAAATGCAGGGGAATCCCAGACTGACGGAGTTGAGGGGCTACCAGCTTGTAATCGATCGGAATTTGGCGGACTGGAACCGATGGGGTAGCAGGGACAGCATGGGCCTCCATCCCAGGCAGCAGTAAAAAGATAGAGGCCGCCAGCAGGACTGCAATCAGCTTCAGCCAGGGTTTCAGACGGATTGACACGGCAACAACAGATACGCCCGATAACAGGAACGCTGCGACATGGATGGGGCAAGGGTGCTGTAGCAACAATCCAAAGGACGCAACGCATCCGGTAGACGAGAGCGGTAGAGACACTGCTGAGGATTTAGACAAAAACAGGAGAGGGTTTTTCATGGCTGTTGGATGGGTGTCTCAACTGGGCGAACTTTGAAGTTAGAGGGAACGGGGATGCCCAATTGCTTGAAGGCCCAGGCATCTTCAGGCGCAATGGCATACTCATCCATGTCCACATCGGTCGGGGCACCGGGAGGAACCGTAATCACGGTCAATTGCCGACGAATCAACCGTTTGCCTACATCCGTCTTGAGTAATTCCTGATAGCGGGCCAGGGCTAACTGATTGGCGACAGGTTGAGGAACAAACCGGGTTAATGTCTTTACGTCAGAGCGCATCGGAATCAGGTTTTCACACCGTTCCCCTTCAGTGACAATCAGGGTTTCCCAGGGGTAATCGTTCGGGTCAGAGGGGTCTTTGACCAGCAATAAGTGGAAGGTCTGCGCCCCACTTTCCTGCTTCGTCAGGAGTTCAAACTGGTAAGCCGTAGCCGCATCTTCTGGAGGCTTTGGCAAACACGATTGAATCGACTGGGTAATCTGCTCTAACTGTTGAGCGTCAGGCTGTTGACTGAAAACCGGCGTGTTCTGACCAAACAGAATCGACAATGTAACCGAGAAAGTAATGGAGACAAGAAATAAGCCGACATAGTTGAACATACGTTTCATGGAAATTACCTCTGAATTAACCACCACAGAACAAATCTGCCCCCGGTTTACGGATGGCCGGTTTTTCATACTCGAACGCTTCCGGGTCAATGCTGGCACCATAGGGATACCCTGGGGTGGCTTTTCCCCGATGAATCTCAAAATGGAGGTGAATGCCGTAGCTTCTGGGGCCATAGATGCCATTCCCCCCTTCGACACCAACCTGCTGACCTCGTTTTACCTCCTGGCCCTGGGACACCGTAATCTTGCTCAGGTGAGCCATGAAGGTAGAGATGCCTCGTTGGGGGTGATAAATTTTGACGATGTTGGCATAGCCCGATCCATCATTTCTGGCATAGACCACGATTCCATCATCAGGAGCTACGACTGGGCCACCCGTCCCCAAACCGCGATCGTAATTGCCAGGAGATTCAGCACTCTGGATGTCTACCCCGTTATGGTTGGGACGACACCGATGATACCGGCTGTAAATCCCTGCGGAACTCATCCGGGGTAGAGGATTCAGCAAAGGACACCGCTGACCAGGAGGGCAGGGTTGCACCGGAGTAGCGGAACCACAGGTATCGGCTGCTTTGTCCTTCGCAACGTCCTTATCCTTCATTGCGTCGTAGTAAATCTGAGCCGCTTTCGCAATGCTGGCGCGGTTTTTGCCGCCTTCCTTGGGGTTGACAATATCCCGGGCATTGCTGAAATCCACCCGGCCATTACAGTTGATGTATTCACTTAACCGCCGTCCGGTGAACATTCCGTTCTTCATGCCACCGACCAGCAACTTCGCGGCAATATCTTTGCGGGATGCCAGTTCTGGATTGGCTACCAGATCCACATTCATCCCTTGAGACTTCAGGTATTGGGTCGCTTTGGCGTAGTTTTCTTTGTGAGTCAGTTGGACATACCCCCGTCCGTAGTATTGAGTACCCCCGGAGGACTGATACGCGGTGTCTTTGAACTCGCTCATGTTGGTGCCCATTGTCGATTCCCGCTGGGCCGTTGCCAGGATGTAAGCAGCCTGGGCAGGGCAATTAATCCCCTGCTTCTGCATTTCTGCCATGATGCGTTCTACATCGTCTTTGGCCTCTCCACTGCTGACCTGCATGGCTCCGTCATCAACCACCTGGGCCACCCGATCAACCGCTTTGACGGCACTATCGGTCGCTGCCCCTGAAAGCTTGGAACCACAATCACTGAAACCATCCTGGGACGAGAGGGGGTCGTCATTACCACCGACATTGATCCCACCTCCATCATCTTTGGCGTTACCGTCCCCCAGGTAGATAAATTGCTTCTCTTTATAGCTGAGAAACGGGATGGGGCCAATCACATAGGGCGTACAACCCAAATCTGGGATGCCTCGTTTGCATACCCGCAGGTACATGGAGGTCTGAATCTTTCCCCCAGGTTGGTCAATTTTGGTGACCACCTGCTTGAACACGGAGCAGTAAGGATTTCTGCCCGTGGGTTCTTTACCCCCATTGACCGCTTTGAGAACACCTTCCCCGCCTTCAACCAACTGGTGTTTGTCCATCCAGGCTTTCCCGTTGGCAAAGGCACCAGCGCTGGCCGCATCCATGTGAGAACCCCCGATCGGAGTCAACTCAGCGTGGTAGCAGTCTTTGTCACAGGCCACCCGGAAGCCAGCCTGATAACTGCCAGATACCGATCTCTCCCGGTCTTGTTCCTGCCCATCCAGGGGGACATCCACACGGGCCACAAAGGGGTCTTGTCCTTCTGATAGAGGATTCGGGAACTGATTGAAAGGGATCTGAGCAAAGCCTGGAACACCTTTCATCAGGACTTTCTGCCAGTCCATGAAGTCACCCAGTTTCGCGTTTTCCAGGCCAGGGATTTGATTGAAGCCATACTTGGCCAGGTCAAACCCTTGAAAGCTCAAGCTGTTCAGACCGGGAATTTGGGAGAGAGCCTGCTGGAGCGGCATTTGTAATAGGTTCATTGGCAACTGACCCGATTGGAGTTGGTTCAGTGTCCCTAAGACCTGGCCTGCGGCATTGGTCACCTGGCCAGTGGTCTGGTTGATCTGCCCAATCAGGGTGCCAGTAGGGTCAGTCACATTGCCGGTCTGGGGATTGATGGTGCCAAGCAGATTACCAGCGGCATCCAACACCTGACCATTGCGTACCTGGCCCAACATCTGCCCAGCCGTACCCACAACGTTCTGTACCTGGCCCACGGCATTTTGTACCTGGCCCACGGTGTTCATCACATCCCCCACACCAGAGATGCCCGACATCCCAGCCAGGTTGGCAAGGCTATTCAGGTCAAACTTGGAGCCGATCAGATCCGCTACTGGCAGGATATCGCCAATCTTGATACTGCCCAGTCCGGGTACAGCCTGGGTAAGAGACTGCAAGTTTTGGAGCTGCACCGGGAGGAAGTCTTTTAGCCCCAACTGGCTCAAATTAGAAATGCCAGGAGCAAGTTGCTTCCCGGCATTCTGGACAATGTTCTGGATGTTGCCCATCGTCAGGTTTTCGATTCCCAGGCATCCCGAGAGGGCACCCATTGGTAAGACATCCGCGATTTTTTGCCCTGCCTCCCAGGAGACTTTATCAAACCCCAGGTCAGCCGCAACCTCTGAGGGCACCTGAAATGCCCCTTTCTCGCTAAAGGGGTTCATTGAATCGAAGGTAATTTTTGACCAATCCGGCAGTTTGACCGGAACCCCGTTCAACACTTTCTCGGTCGCCGGAAATTCTTCAGCGACTGTTGCCACGGTAGGAGCTGTGGACTGGGCGGAGGTGATCGGCATTTGGGAAAAGACCATCACCCAGATCAGGGCGATCGCCAACGAAGCTTTGGGTTGGGTAGCAACGCTGGCAGAACAAACCAAAACAAGACAGACCAGGGAAATCAGCAGGAACCACTGCTGCCCATCAAGAAGGGAATCCATTGCTTATCTCAGGAGTAGGGAAAGACACACAAAAGTTGAAAAAGCCCCCGCTCTGTTCGCGTTGCTGACAGACCAGGGGCGTTTAGGGAGCGGTTAAATACTGGGCGGATTATTGAGCTGCCCGGACATCACCACGGGGCAGCGTGGGGAACTGGCTAAAGGGCACCTGTCGCAGGCCAGGTACTTGAGCGATTTGCATTTCTTTCCAGTTCGGGAAGTCTGCCAGTATCGCCTGACGGTAGACACCGGGAACCTGTTGCAGGGTCAGATTACCGAGGTCGAGATCTGCCAGTTTAGGATACTGTTTCAACGCCTCTGATAGAGATAGCTTGTTGAGGGCATCGGCTGAGACAGTAGAGTTACCTAACTTGGAAGCAAGGAACTGAGCCATCCCAGGAATATCACCCACTTTAGAAGCACGGCTGTAGACCGTGGTAGAGAGCTTCACCAGGGTTGTCTCTTTCACCAGTCCCGTTCCTTTCAAGGTCAAGTTGGCCAGATTCATTCCCATGCCAGAGGCTTTGGCAATCTGCTCCAGGTTCATGCAGTGGACGTTAAAGGTGCCATCGACATCCCCCAGGCGAACAATCTGATCGACGGGTTGACCAGCATTCCAGGCGCGACGCACCCCACCGACCTGCATGGAACCGGCACTAGACGGAGCAGGCAGAGAAGCGAACCGCAAATTCCCCCAGGTTGGGTTTTGCTGCTGGATGGCTGGAATCACTTTCGCCAGTTCTACGGCACGGAACTCACTGGGCGCATTACAGGACTGAGGCAACATCCCGAAGACTGCCCCAGTTCCAGCCGCACCCGCTGCCGCCGCTCCACCAGAGGCCAGGGCCGCTAGTCCACCGACTGCCGCTGCACCCCCCACAATCGGCAGGGCCGCAGAACTGCCACCGCCGGAGTTGCCTGATTTAGCAACTGGAGCAGGGGCGGGAGTCGGAGTGCTGGCCGTTTGACCAGGAATCGAGAAGGTTGCACCCGTGGCCCCATCCCCTGCCAGATAACTCGGGTATTGGGAGGAGGTGTCGGGCACCACACTTGCGGTAATCGTCCGTCCACCCGTGGCTCCCGGTAACAGGGTGACAGGGATCGTCACTCGATCTCCTCCTGCTGGAAACTGAACGGAATTGGGAAGTTGGGCATAGTCTACACCGGGCACTCCTGTTCCCTGCCAGTTCATCGGCACCGTCAGGACAGTATTCAAATCCGAGGGATTGGCTACCTGACGAGTCACGACAAATTGAGGTGCGGAAGAATCAAAGGTGGTGGTGATAACTGCAGGAGAGGTGTATTGAGTCTGGGTCTGATACTCAACCTGAACCTGAACCCCACCATTCCCTAAGCGATAGGACAGGGCCGTGTTTGTTCCAGAAGTGTAGGCTTCACCCGGAGCCAGGGCCGCAATGAATGTACCGTTGTAGCCTGCTGCCGTGGTGAAGTTGACGGTAGAAGTCGCTTGGCCTGCCGGAATCGTCACCGTAGAAGGCATCTGTACCGGGAAAGAACTGGAGGGTTGGGGTGTCACCAGTCCGTTCAAGCTGACCGTCAGAGGTTGGGAGGTATCGCCGGTACGAGTCACCGTAAAGCTACCACTGGCCCCAGGATTGAGGGAAGTTGCCCCCGTGGTACTGAGTGTCACCCCAGGGGTTTGAGTGGGAGCCGGAGGCGTATAGGCCGGAATGGTGTAGTTCAGTGTCGTCGTGCCTGTGGTGTTGTACTGGTTCTCGCCCGGAGTGCTGCCTGCTTGCAGGGTCACAGTCACGGTTTTAGAGGGAACCGAGGCACTGCCACTGGGCGGGGTAATGGTGATAGGAATTGTCACCGAGGTCTGGTTGGCCGCAAACAACAGGTTGCCATCCAGGTAGCTATAGTCAGAGCCATTCTGGGCCGTACCACTCAAGCTGTAGGTCACGGTTAGAGGTTGGTCGGTATTGCCGGAGCGAGTAATCACAAATCCCTCTGTGGTACTGCCAGGAGTCAGGGTCAAAGAACTTCCGGCATTGCCCACACTCACGATCGGAACCGTGACCGGGCCAAAGACTCCCGTGAAGGTGTCCAGACCACCCGAGACATAGCCGGTTGGGATCGGCATCTGAAGCGTGATGGTCTGCTCGGGAGTTGTCTGACTCACCGTGCGGGCATAGAGAATGCTATTGGTGACCGCTCTGCCGGGGGCAAAATACAACTGCCCAAAGGGACTACCCGGAGCCGGGTTGAATGGGTCTGACCAGTCAAAATCAACGCCATTCTGGGCCGTTCCACTGACTGACAGGTTCACGGTCAGCGGTTGAGACAGGTCGCCAGTACGGTAGGTGAAGAACGCAACAGCCTGACTGCGGTTATCGGTCGGCTTTGTCCAGCGGGTTGCATTCTGGTACGGGAAGAACCAGATCGATTTTTCGCTGGTCGCACCGGGAGTAAACCAGGACGGGTAGGTGAAGTTAGAAACCGGACTACCACAGGCATTTACATCCGCAGCGATGGGTACTCCCGGATTGGTCGGATCAAGGATTTTACCCGTAGAGTCGGTCGCTAATTGAAACCCAGCACGGGGCTGATTTTGGAGCCCGTAGAAATTGACGAAGATCTTGGAATCCGAGATCGCTGCGGTGCAGTCGTAGAGACGGTAGTAAAGGATCTGGGTCGTGTCCCAGTAACCTGGTTGAGCGGTCAGAATGTTGCACAAGCTATTTCCGGGAGCGAAGGAAAGGCCAGGGGAGTTGGAGTAATAGTTACAGGCAACGACCTGGAAATCATAGGCGGTTAGCTTGCCATTCGTCGCATTGATAAACCGCTGGTAGAAAGTATTGGTCGGAGTTGGAAAGGTATAGGCATTGGCAATTCCACCACTCACAAATAAAGACAGAGGAACGGTAGAAGCAACCGCCATTGCTCCGCTTACCGCTTGTTTTACAACGGGGACTGTAACTGTTTTCAGTGAGGTTAAAGGGAAGAAAGGGAAGCTCATGATGGAACCAGTAGGAATAGGGTGAACACACGAAAAGCTGAATTACTTCACAGCCGCAGGTTGGGGCTTATTGCCTAAGGCCCGTAACTTATCGATCAGGGCTTCGGGGGTATTACTCTGCTTGCGGGCATCGATGTAGGAGGAGCCGTTTTGCATCAGGGCAATCAGGGTACGAACCCGGGCATAGTTGGGATGGGTCGTGTCTATCATCTTGTTCGCCTCCGCGTAGGCCAACCCCCGACTGATCTGGCTCAGAACCGTTCGTTGGTATTCCTGAGAGAGATTGGTCAGTTGGGCCGGAGAAGGGGCCGGAGAAGGCAGAATTTCAATCAGGCGGTATTGAGTTTGGGCTGCTAACACCAGATTGAAGTGATAGAGCTTACGGTTAGCCCCATTGCCAGAGGTAATCACCGTGAGGGAAACAGCGCGAGATTCAGGAAATACATCTGTCGGGAAACCAACGTTAGTGGGTAACTGCCGCAGGTGAATAATGCTGGCTCCATTGCAGCCGTTACTATTGCTGGAGTGACCGTCTTCACCCATCTGGGAAAGCAGACAGCCATCAAAATCCAGCACAATCCGGGAGGGGTTATCGAGCCATACTTTCTGGATCACTTCACCTGTCTGGACAAAGGAGATATTGACCGCTTCCTGGCCGAGAATGACACGGGTAGAAGGGCTCTGATCCGTCCCCTGAGCGGTATTACTGGAAATCCGCAGAACTGTGGCGGATTCCGCTTGAGCTGGCGCATAATCAATCACCGGAATTCCCAGCGTCAGGATGGTTGAGGCAGTTACAACTGGAGCTGTAATTCTGAGGAATGAGTTAGAGATGGATAAATAGAGCGAACTGGGATCGATCGATCGCGGAAAAGGATGGGGACACCAACGACGAGGAAACACACGGAACATGAGAGAAACCTACATTTCAAAGGATTGATTCACGAACACGACAATATCTGTCCCAGCCCCCAACTCCCAGACCACGGGAGCATTCATATTCCGTTGATTTGCAGCCTGAATTTGTTGGGTGAGTTGTTGGGAAAGCGAGTTGGACATTCCACTGGCGAAGGCCCCAGCGATATTCGGCTTGCTGCTACTGGTAGTGGTCGTCACACTTCCTGCAGACACGACAGAGCTGGCATTGGGCTGATTGAGGGCCTGTCCAGCCTGCCCGACTCCCGCCAGGACTGCGGGGAGAGCCGCGGTGAAGAAATTACCCCCACTCCCGCCTCGTTTCGCCAGGGTCAGGGGTGCGCCATTATTTCCCCGCACCAGCAGGGCACCTTTGGGAGCGCTGTACTCCCGGTTATTCACAATCACGCTCGACACCTGAAATTCCACAACTCCCGACTGACTGGACAAGGATTTAGCACTCATCACCAGAACGGCATCCGCAGGAATTGCAACAGAACCATCGGCATCCTTAAGGGGAGTATTCAAGTTCGCCAGGTACTTCGTTCCATTTCCATCACTCACCTGGGCGTTATCCCCGGCAACGACGATCGCCGTGGCCAGTTGACCATTGGCGGTTGCTCCCACCAACACCGGGGCGGGAGGTTTGTCGCGGAGTCCATCACTGCTGGCTGCTGCCCGGAGTTGGTTAATCGGTTTCGCTACCCCACTCCCGGTATCGGAATTGCTCTGAGACGGCGGCATTGGCGGGATATAGACCGGAGTCTGTTGAACGGGAGCCGCTTGAACCGGGGCAGAGAAATTTGTTACTCGTCCAAATCCGCCTGCTGTCGCAGCAATTTTCCAGCGGGCCACCGGATCCGTCGGCAAGCTATCAACCTCGTTAGATTCTGGTGGATGGATGACAGGTGGAGGGGGTGGTAACGGTGGGACAGGTTGGGGAATCTCTGGGGCGATCGGAGCGGGTGCCGACAAAATAGCTTGAGTTGGTGTTTGCTGGGAGGGCGTAATGGATTGCTTTTTCTGAAACACTGTTTGCTGTTGAGCCAGCGCCGTTTCTGCTTTATATTTTGCGATTTCTTCGGAGCTAGTCCTGTTAACAGAGTCAGAATTAGCGTCAGCAGCCGGTGAGACAGAAGGAGTGACTACAGGAGCAGAGTTGTTTTTACCAGCAGTGATATTTTGCACCAGTGCTCCACCTATCAGGATTGTCAGGAAGCCCGGAATCGCGACCATGACAATTCGACTGTAAGGATTTTGAACGAAGTCAACATTTGTCTTACTTTGTCGAGGATCTAATAAATTTAGTTCATCCTCATCCCGGTCATCAGGCTCTTCTGCGTCAACTAATTCAGAATTTAATTGAGCAGATGTTTCAGTCACACCGAATAGTGCTTTGTCAGGTGTCTCTGCATAACTGTCATAGTTTACATACTGTGCCAGAAGTGATGGGGCTACCGTTTCATCTTCATGCGCGTCAAAAAATGCTTCATCCCTACTGATGAAATGAGGAGTATCTTTTATTTCAGATAAAGCATCATCATTTTCAAGCAAGGTATACCCATTGCTATTACCATGGTTAATCACAATTTTGTCCTTACAGATTAGGTGCAATATAGTTTCGCATCGCGTAAATCTCTAAACCGGTTCCTCTTACCTGAGAAATCGCTCGTTCCAGGTCGTTCGAGAGAGGGCTTGCTAAAGCCGGGGTAACCGCCTGAACAAATACTTCTTTGTTAAAAACTTCCGTAGTGTCGCCATTTGTTGTAGAAGTGACGAGTACAGCGGTTACAAGTACTTTCCATTTACCTGGAGATACTGGTTGAGGAACAGAAATATCTTGAAAGATCAGGACCCGTTGACCAGTTCCTCTAAAGATTTCCTGGGGAGTTCGGATAGCCAGCAGTTTGAGGAAATCAGCCGAAAAGTCGGGAGCCAGGGCACGACTGGCAAGAGCTGCAATGGTTGGAATCTTAAGTGGCCCCTTTTCGGTTTGAATCGTGACTCCCGGATCGAGGACAGGTTGTACTTTAGAATCAGTCGGTGGTAAGTGAGGCGATGCACTCATTAGCAGCATCAGGTTATTTTGGACGAAGCTTTGAATAACGGCAGGGGTTCGTTCTTGGCTATCTAGCGGAGCGGTAGCGATCGACTTACCGGCTTCCAGTTGTACCAGGCTGGGAGCGGGTTTATTAGCGAGTTTGAGAAAAGCCCCTACCATCAGAAATTGGGTTACAAGGGATGCTAGACCAATACAGAACGAGGCAACTACCATCATGCCAAGAGTATTTCGTGTATCCCGAGAACCTGCGATCGAAGATAACGATCTAACCATTTAGATGCACCGTGAAAATTGGGGATATGGGTTGTCTGGATTGAAAGTTGTCTTGAAGAACCTTAGTCTGGATACCAGTCTTGATTAGGGGAATAGGTACTTTGGCCAGAGATCCGTCCGACCTGAGCCAAGCCTAAACCTGCCAATGCGGTTGAAGCAGCGAGAACGCCATTAAAGATGGCCATTCCGCCCCCGGTTGCCATTGCAATCGCCAAAATGGGTGCGAATAGGCCAAAGAAAATAGCTGTGCCCATCGTGTTGGTATCCGCTAACTTGTAGATAGCGATCGCGGTGATACCAGACACGATATTGTAAGAGAGCTTACAAAAAGCTAAAGACCAGAAGGATAGGAACCAGGCGTAGATTGGTTTCGCTCCGAAGGGTAAGAGAGAGGCCCCTAAAGCCAGGGGAGCAAGCAGGGCGGTGAGTAGCATCCCGCATTCAAGCAGCATTTGAAAGCACCATTGAAGGGAACTCATGAGCGCCATGATGAACACCATTGGGACCATCAAACCAACATTACTGGCCTTAATCAGAAAGTCAGTAGGCAGACCCTTTGCCGCATCGATCGCACCCTGCAAACGCTGTAAAAGTGATGGATTGGGTTTGGGGTGTACTCGTTTATACTCATCAATGTATTTTTGCAATTGTGCCTGATTGTCTTTCAGGCATTGGATGAGTTTGTCATTATCCGTGATGCCATTGCATTGATCTCGTAGCTGGGAGATTTTGGCATCAACGGTTGCGAAATCTCCTAATTCTGCCAGCGTTTCTTCCAGAGTCTTTTCCGCGGATACCGTTGCCAACACCTTTTGATTTTGGGCATTAAAGAAGTCACGCATCGATCGGCTTAAATGGGTCATATTACTGCCACCATTGGCGAGTAGTATGATGGCTACCATTGGCCAGATCAGTTCTTGAAATACCCAGGGAGTTCCATCTCCTTCAATCCACTTTTTAGCAAAATTGAGGCACCAGAGGGCGAGACAACCAGCAGCAATGAATACTCCGATATTGTTCAAGGAATGGTACAGATGACCCGATAAAATGACCTGCCAGGTGTAATCCCAGGACTCTGACACCGCATTTGAGATACATTGGGCATCGGTGAGTAGAACACGGGCAGAGTCACCAACGGCATCCCGTAATTCGCAGTCCTGCATGTTAGACAGTGCTAGTAAGGTGAGATTAAGGAACATAAAATGCTTCAAATTAGTGAAGTAGCCGGTAGGCGCGGGAGTTAACCATTTGCAGGTTGTCCAGAGTCGCCGTATGGCGCATGGCTTCCTGTTGTTCTTTTCCCCGCATTTGGGAATTTAGATCAGCCAGCTGTTGAACGGACGCAGCAATACCCTGATTAATTTGAGTCAATTTAGCGCTACTGGCCCCGGTAATTTGGACATTCATTGCTTCTAGTTGAGTCAGATTTGTGAGTTGTCCCGATTGAGCTGCAGATTGACTGGAAAGGCCGCTCAATTGACTCGACATTTGTCCTGAGATGATGTTCAAATCTTTGATAGCATCCTGGGTAGATACCCGACTTTGGGCCTGGGTAGCCGTTTGTTGTGCTGTTTGAGCGGCCTGTCCTGCTTGAGTTGCGGCCTGCGCGGCCTGTTGGGCCAGTTGTCCCGATGCCGTACTAAACTGTCCGGCACTTTGTACCTGAGACGCTACCCATTCCAGGTCTTGTCTGGCATTTTGTTGGGCTTCTTTGGAAAAATTTTGTTGAACAAAAATTTTAGCCGCGATCGTAGCAGTCTGGTTGTCTTTCAGGATAACAGGACTGATACCAGCGACATTATTTTTTGCAATGGTATCTGAATTACCATCTTGGAGAATTCTGTCTAATAATTCTTGAGGATCCGGTAGATTCATCGCTCCCAGAATATCCGTCAATACCTTCCCCATTGCACCGGATACATTGCCAAGTACCTGGTGGAGAATGCCCCCAATTTGCTGATACATTCCCTGGATCTGCTGAAAAATACCCTGGGCCGCATTGATGACTTGGCTTGTAGCCCCACTGAGTTGACCTCCAATAGCACCCAGGTCGTTGAGAGAGCCAGTCGGGATGGTTGAACTACCACTACTCGGATTATAGACAGGAGCCGTGGTTGTGCCTGTTGTCCCACTACTGGAATTGTAGACGGGAGCCGTAGTGCCTGAGCCTGCGGAATTAGTATAGGTTTGGGCTACTGCAGGTTGTGCAATCCCGGTAATCCAAACCAGCAGGGATAAAGCAAGTTTGTTGTTCCAATTCAAGGGAAAAAACAGCATGGATAACCTCAAATTAGCAACTAAAAACGAAGGGCCAGATCATTACTCTTTAAGAGTGGCCTCTGGATAGGAGTCATTGTCTGCAGTGGAGAGTTTAGTCGTGCTAAATCTGCCATTCCTGGATCAGAATAGACAATGGAATGGGTGATGACGGGAGGAATAGGAGACTAAATCTACGCAGCGGGTAACCGAATGTCGATCGAGTTTGCTCGCATGGCTTCGATCAGGGCTTCGGTGAACTTAGCCAGGGCTTCGTAGCGGTTGGGATAAGCTGCCAGGTATGCATTTCTGGCTTTCTGCTCATGGGGGTTATTAGCGACCGCTGCCAGTTGTTGATAGGCCGAGTAGAACCGGCAGTAGGTGTAGGTGCCGTTATCGTCCAACAGCCACTGGCTATAAACCCCTTCAGCCTTCGGGAAAAATGCCTCGGTACTATTCCGGGCAATCACCTCTTCCGGGTACTGCATCCATTTGACAAAACTGGGAACCGCTGTCGGCTGGATTCGGCCAACTAAGCGGGTATTGAGGTTTTGTAGAATCTTCGATGCACTGGGAGACTTGGCGATCGTGTCCGGGTCTTGGGCGGAGAGCATCACCCGTACCCCTGCTTTCGCTCCGTTGGCGCAGAGCCGACCGACCAGGGCTGAGATCTCATCGAACTCAAACAGAATCGGCGATTCATCAATACAGAAGATGCTGACCGGGGAGGAAAGGGCACGACGCAGGGCCGCAGAGTAGGCAGAGAGAGCCAGGATTGCGGCATCTTCTCCGTCATTCAGGTTCCGTAGAGCGAACACCAACAAAGGGGAGTCTGTACGGAAACTGGAGGGAGCGCTGATCGATCGACCTACGCTGGAGGTGAGCCAAAACCGAAGTTGTACCTGGATCTGCTCCATTGCAGACTTGGTACGTCCCAGGCTTTCAGCTTCTACCTCGATCTGGCCCAGGTCACAGAAGGGCAGGAAATCAGCCAGGGTTGGCATCTGCTGCCATTCAGGAGAACCAAACCCAGCAGTGTGGGCCGCTTTATATCGGGCCTGGATGCTGGGGTCTGCAAAAAACTTGTTCAGCAGCATGGCAATCAAGGCTCTGACCGTCTTCCGCAGCATCAGCAACTCTGCCGTAGAAGCCACAGAACCCCCCATGATCATCGTCATCAGGGCGGATTCTAAGAAGCTGACATAGTTACCCATCCGATCCTGCTGTTCCTTCAGGGGCAAGGTTCTCAAGTCAGGTGTCTCAAACAGGTTGTTACTCTCGGTGCGGATATCGAAATAGGCCGCTTGTTTCTTGCCCAGGAACCGGCAGTAATCGCGGAAGGTAGAAGCGGTATCCGTCGGGAAGTCGAGAATGACAATCGGGATGGAAAGGGCCAGGGCTTGCGTGAAGATGGAAGCCATCATCACCGATTTCCCTGCCCGGGTTGTAGCCCAGATGCCGATGTTCCGATGCTTGGTGAACAGATCTAGATGGATGGGGACACCCCCCTCTTCTGAGAGCAGTTCTAGCCCGCTACCGTCTGCCAGTTGGGGCCGCACCAGGGGCAAGAATGCGGGAGCTTCCCCATTGAGATAGGTCAGCCTGCGATTAAAGGGAGCCACTAGCATGGAGTCCCAGGAGATCGGCAAGGTTTGTAGCCACATCTTCCAGGCATATTCAATCTCCCGATCGATGGCCGCAGGGAGACGGATGCAAGATTTCAGGTAGCGGCAGGCTTCATCCAACCGATCCAGGGATTTGCGATGAACCAGGATGAGGCAGGCCGTGTACAGAGGCACACATCCCTCATAGAGTTGTTCCTGAGCCGCAACCGCTCTCTTGACCTTGAGGTTGGCCGCAACATCCACACTCTGTTTCCCGGTGGCAAAATCCGCTGCAACAATGGATTGCTTCGTCAACCGCTGCATATTGGTCTTGATCAGGGCTTCGTTCCCTCGTTGCAAGTCACAGAAAATCTCTGTATCCGTGACAGAATCCCGAGAGATTAAGTCCCAGAGGTAGCGGAGCTGGTCATTCTTGCTGGCCCAGCCTGCGGGCTTCGATTCAAAGGTGAGAGCCGCTACATAGCGACCATTCACATAGACCCACTGGCGATCGGCCACGGGCATTTGCTCTTTGTCCAGCACCAGCATGGAAGTGGCATGAAGCTCAGAGCGAATTTCCTCACTCAGCCCCCGGCTGTTGAAGGTGACAACATGGGGCAGGGGTGGAGCTTCGGTCTGGTTCATCCGTTTCCAGAGATTGACCCAGAGTTCGGATTCATCCATCGGGCGCACATTCAGGCCCAGCTTGTTGGCAAGAAACTGCTCCCACTGCTGGAAGCCATCGGTAAAGGCTTTGGTGAATAGGGTTTCCAGTCGTGCGACTTCCGCCTCACTGTGATTGCCGGTGAACCGATTCCAGAGGTTTCTAACACGAGTAATTTGGGTTTCTACTGGATCTTTCGCGTCCTGCAACTGCGGATCGATCGTGTAGGTGACATAGATTTTCAGGTCTTTGGGCTTACGGACTCCCTTGCGAGTTAACTCCTGTACCCGTTGCTTTTCCCCCTGCATGAGAAATTGCAACGTAGTCGAAGGAGCTTGCTCAACGACCCGGGTGAGTTGGCGTTGACGGGCCAGGTCTGAGCTGAAGGAACTCAGATGTACCGTCATCACCTCCCCGGCAGGCATATCCTTTAATCCGTTCTCCAGGGCATCAAACACTGCCGCTTGCTGGTCAGACTTGAGGGTGGAGTGAATCCCCCGGCACTCAAACCCAAACACAAACCGCAGCCGTTTCAACCCAGCCCCTTTAGACAGGACAAACGCACCGGCAGAACGGCCTCGTAACTCAAAGTGGAGCGGAAATTGCAAGTCTAACGAGTCTTCGATCGGCTCTAAGCGCTTGCGTTCTACTCCATTGTCAACAGTCTGTTTGCCAAGTTTGGCGGAAGATTTCATAGGGAATCAACAGAGAACAAATCAACAGAGAACAAACAGGAACTATCAGGAACACACGAAATACAGACCCGGAAACACACGAAGCACGAAACACACGAAACACAATCAACAGGGAGAGAAATACAAACAAGGAATTACGACTGGCTAACGGGCCTTACGCTTTTTGTTCTTACGCTGGCGAGCTTTCTGCTGACGGAGTTTCTGAGCGAGGAGTACCTGCGCTTCCTGCTCAGAAATGAACTCCAGTAATGACCGGGTTTCGACTCGCCCTCTTGTCCAGGCTGGGGAGGGAACAAACTTACCCAGGAACTTATGGGAATGGGAACCGGTGAGGAGCCACCAGGTACCACAGCCCCAAATAATCAGCAGTACCGTCCAGAGGAGGTCGAGTTGGAATAACTCACGGGTGAGGAGGTAAATCACCAGGGAAATCAGCAACCAGGGGACAACTTGATCCGCTGCGATCGGCCCAAGCCTCGGTTGCATTCCAACCGCCTGGTTAACGGTGCGGTACTTAAAATCGGACATCGTTCAGCCTCCTACGTCACGCTGTCCGTTACTGACCACCCGCACCAGTACCACTACCCGTAATCATTTCTGCCAGAGCATCACCCAGGAAGACGGTTACTACCACGATCGCGGGAGTCCGGGCCAGGGTTTGCCAATCTTCACCGTCCCGAGCCGACTGAATCACTTTCACCAGAGCAATACCGAGGTAGATCACAAAGCTCAACCGCAGGACGTTGAAAATCAGCTTGGTCATTTCAGCATTCATCTTCATGCTGCTGTTCATCCACTGTTCAGTCGTGCTGAAGAAGGCCGCTTGAGCCGCATCCGCATTGAACAGCAACGATCCCCCCAGAACGGAACCGATCACCAGGCCCAGCAATAGCGCAAAGCTCCAGCCATGCTTCCGGCAGAACTTGTCACAGGCTTTATAGCCCTTCCACAGATGCAGAGGAAACAGGTAGCCCATCCCTATCAACAAACAAGTGGCCTGAAAGGGTTCTCCAACGATCAATAACTTGGCAGCGAACCCAGTTCCAGCCGTTATAGTCAATGTTGAAGGAATAGGATTTTGAAGTTGATCAAATGCAGTAGATAACGTTGATCTCTTTTTTGTTTGAGACACAAGCATAGAATTGAGGAACACCCGATGTGACAAAATTCAACTTACTGGGTTGACAAAGATAAAGCGATGTTTACTTCCCTGAAGTTTCCTGCAAAAGTGATTTAAAAAAATAAAACTACCGAAAAAAGACGGATGTTCATCATGGCTTGATCCTGATAGGTTATAGCCTTTTCTACCGGCGGGTAGCTATTTCGCTTCAGCAAATTCAAGCTTATCGGGAGGAAACTCGAGGGAGTCGATCGCTGAGTCCGGCGCAGGTAGCGGTACGAGTGAAACATTTTATCCATCCTTGATGATGGGTAGGGGCTTGACTGTTTCGAGTAGGCAAGCGATCGAGCTGGGTTAAAGAGTTGCCGTTTAATATACTTTTTCTCCTCGTTAACTCTCCGGGATGGGCAACGAGGTTGAAGGGATGAGACTGGGAGTTCTGTATGGAGGAACTTTCAGGAGTTTGGATAAAAAGATAATTACCTTTTGGGTTCTGGTTGAGGCAGGGGTTGGAGATGGAGATAGATGGGTTAGAGAAACAGCGGCGTGGAGTCGTGTTAGTGAAGGAGGAGATTTAACCCCCTGCCTATTTTCAGAACTGCCCCACCTGAACTGGAAGTAGGCAGGCGAGCCCGGAGATCCTTCCCTGCCTGGATTCAAGCCCCTTTGGTATCTCCATAAACCACTTTTATGAAGAGAAACTTCAACCAGTCTTTTTCTCTTCCTTAACGAAAAAGCTGTTATCTACATCAGAGCTTTATAGGGGATCTCAGAACCCAGCCTAAGATAAGAGTATCGAAAGATACCAAACGAAGAACAGCCCCTCAATACCGTATTGGCCTGTAGGGCTGAGATTTCTCCCCAAATATCAACTGAAGGAGCGGTCAGGGCGCTGTGTTTGGTTAATTAATTGCATTCCGCTTTGGAGTCTTACCCATTATGAAGTCTAAGCACCTCTCCTCCCTCAAGTCCGCAATTCTTGGTTCTTCCTTGCTGGTTGCTGGAGTGATGGCTTTGTCTGCTCCGGCTCAGGCCTTCACGGTGACAATTGACCCCCAGTACGGCAGCACTGAGAACACAGGCTCGTCTGCTTTCCTGGATTTCAACTTCGTGCAACAAAACACGAACACCGTGCTGAACCTGTTGATCAAGAACACCTCCTCGGTAACCTCTACCCTGGTCGGCGTTGGCTTCGATACTCCCGGTGGCATTAGCCAGTCTTCTTACAACTCCCTGGGCAGTGCGTTCGTCCAACTGTTCAACGATGTCTCCCTGTCTCCCTACGGCAGCTTTGATATTGGCATTCGCTCCGCTGGTTCCGGTGGCTTTGGGGGCGGCAATCCTCAAGCTGGTCTGACTAACGGTCAATCGGCCACGGTATCCTTCACCTTCAACAACCAGAATGCAAGTTCCCTGGAGTCATCATTCCTGAGTTTGTTCTCGCAACCGGGTAGTGTGGTGGGTCGCTTCCAGCAAGTCGGTGCAAACCGGGAAGGCAGCGATAAGGTACTGGGTCAAGCAGAAACAGCCGCGGTGCCCGAACCGACCACCATGGCTGGTTTGGCTCTCGCGGGAGCTGGCCTGGCGGCGGCTCGTCGTCGTAAGGCTGCTAAAGAAGCTGCAATGAAGGCTTCATGATTCTGCGTAGCGCTGAATGATTGGGTAGATTCCAAACAGATAATTTGTGGTGAGTAATTCATGAGTGGCAGGACTAATCAGTTCTGCCACTTTTTTGTTACCAACTTTTATTGGCAACGTACCAGGCTTTTTGTCGCCGGTACCCCCACGGGATGGGCAACGAGCTTCTATTCGTTAGTGGGATCTTTCTTAACAAAGAGGGAGATATTTTTTAACGTGTAGGAGTGTTGGTGGGAGGGAGTTAGAGGGCAGGAGGTATGGGAGGTTTGGGGTAGATTTAACAGAAGTTAAAGTAAGTGGGTGGTTTATCTATTGATGCGGGATGGAGCATAGAGGAGCCTTTATAAGAAGTGGGAAAATGAAATGGATTGGAACTGCCTGAGGCGCTTTAGAGTGAGGGAGCCGAATATCAGGGAGTGGAAGGATGAGTTGGGCAGAAGCGGAGCTAGAGGGGACAGAGTTAGGGGATAAACGACGAGAGCGACGATTAGTGAAGATCGTGGAGGATTTAGGGAGTAGCCCTGAGAGCAGCGTGCCGTTAGCGAGTCGGGATAGGGCGGCGTTGCAAGGGATGTATGAGTTTTGGAGTAATCGGCGAATCCGGGCGG